>Ga0208018_100002_pt1 | contig 912855 bp, 823 predicted proteins | sample 31_taG_FD_184105 | JGI IMG/M metagenome (GOLD analysis project Ga0208018, IMG submission 184105) | Marine viral communities from the Gulf of Mexico - 31_GoM_OMZ_CsCl metaG (SPAdes) (version 2) | ecosystem: Environmental > Aquatic > Marine > Oceanic | place: Gulf of Mexico | collected 2015-07-12 | reverse complement strand
GACGTTAACCACAATTAGTGGAATAGGTGAAATTTTGGCTAGCCAATGTTTCGTTCCACGTATCCGATACATACACCGAAACAAGTGTAACGATGTTGAGGTGCTATGTTGAGGTTATTGTGGTTAATGTTACGATATGGATTGTTTCAATTATCTATATCGAGAGTTAAACGAAGTTAGGTTTTTAAAATTTAAAAATCAATACGTAGTTCTACGTAATTTTAAGGCTAGGTCACAAAAAAATCCTGATAGTTTTATCAGGATTTTTTAGATTATGCATCAAGTGCGGAATTATAAATATTTTTTTCACTCGAAGTGACAATAATTTAGTTGTTATGTTCAGTTAACACCCATTCGCCTTTTGCAATTAAAGGCTCAGCTTGTTTGTACTTAACGGTTTTGTTTTCGCCACTCATTACGTGTTTTATAGTCACTCTGTCGTTACGTCCAATTTTTGGTTGGTCGCGTACAATAGTTTCTACCACTTCTTGACGTTGCGTGTTACCTGCAGCTCTGTTTTGTGCTGCACGCTCATCCATATTAGGAATCTCGTCTTTTTGTGTTTTTAATGAATCGTCTTTTCGTGGCTGACGTGCTTCTTGTATAGCATTTGTTGTTTCGTTTGGTAACTCACCTTTAAATAAAAACGAAATCACATCTTTATTTACTTGGTCTATCATTATCTTAAACAATTCAAAAGCTTCAAACTTATAAATTAATAATGGGTCTTTTTGCTCGTGTACAGCTAATTGAACCGATTGTTTTAACTCGTCCATTTTACGTAAATGCGTTTTCCAAGCATCATCAACAATGGCTAGTGTAATGTTCTTTTCAAAATCTGCAATAAGCTGTTTACCTTTGGTATTATAAGCTTTTTCTAAATCTGTAACAACCTGTAAGTTTTTTACACCATCTGTAAAAGGCACAACAATACGCTTAAATTTATCACGCTGATTTTCGTACACATTTTTAATTACAGGGAATGCTAAATCTGCATTACGTTGCATTTTTTCTTTGTAATGTGTAAAGGCAGCTTTATATATTTTTCCTGCAATATCTTGCTCTGATAATTTATTAAATTCGGCTTCAGTTATTGGTGAACTCATCGCGAAATAACGAATTAACTCAAACTCAAAGTTTTTAAAATCGTTAGCTGCTTTGTTGGTAAGCGCAATGTTTTCAGACGTGTCATAAATCATATTTGCTAAATCGACACGTAAACGCTCACCATGTAAAGCATGACGACGACGTTTGTAAACTACCTCACGTTGTGCGTTCATCACATCATCATATTCTAATAATCGCTTACGAACACCAAAGTTATTTTCTTCAACTTTTTTCTGTGCACGCTCAATAGATTTTGATATCATTGAATGCTGAATAACTTCACCTTCAGCTAATCCCATTCTGTCCATCATTTTGGCAATACGTTCACTACCAAATAAACGCATAAGGTTATCTTCTAAAGACACATAAAATTGTGAGCTTCCTGGATCTCCTTGACGACCAGCACGACCACGTAACTGTCTGTCAACACGACGCGAATCGTGACGCTCTGTACCTACAATTGCTAAACCACCAGCAGCTTTTACAGCTTCAGATAATTTAATGTCTGTACCACGACCAGCCATATTGGTTGCAATGGTTACTTGTCCTGGTTGTCCAGCTTCAGCAACAATGTCTGCTTCTTTTTTATGAAGCTTCGCATTTAATACGTTATGTGGAATTTTACGAATGGTTAACATTTTTCCTAGTAACTCACTAATTTCAACCGAAGTTGTACCAATGAGTACTGGTCTGCCTTCTTGCGATAGTTTTGTTACTTCATCAATTACAGCATTGTATTTTTCGCGTTTTGTTTTGTAAACTAAATCTTCTCTATCATCACGAGCAATTGGTCTGTTTGTAGGGATTTCAACAACATCTAGTTTGTATATTTCCCAGAACTCACCAGCTTCAGTAACAGCAGTACCTGTCATACCAGACAGCTTGCGATACATTCTAAAATAATTTTGAAGTGTTACTGTTGCAAAGGTTTGTGTAACAGCTTCAATTTTTACGTTTTCTTTAGCCTCAATTGCTTGGTGTAATCCGTCGCTATAACGACGACCATCCATAATACGACCAGTTTGCTCATCAACAATCATTACTTTGTTATCTATAACAACATACTGAATGTCTTTTTCAAACAATGCATAAGCCTTAAGCAATTGGTTTAGTGTATGAATACGTTCAGATTTTACACCAAAATCTCTAAATAAATCTTCTTTGGCATCAGCTTCAGCTTCTTTAGAAAGATTTTGAGCTTCTATTTTTGCAATTTCAGTACCAATTTCTGGCATCACAAAGAAGTTTGGATCTTCTTTTCCTGAAAGATATTCAACACCTTTATCTGATAACTCTACCTGATTATTTTTTTCATCAATTACATAGTACAACTCTTCATCTACCTTAGGCATTTCACGATTGTTGTCTTGCATGTAAAAGTTTTCGGTTTTTTGAAGTAGTTGTTTTACACCTTCTTCACTTAAAAACTTAATTAATGCTTTATTTTTAGGCATACCTCTATAAACTCTTAATAGTTTAAAGCCACCTTCTTTAGTATCACCTTCGGTAATTAATTTTTTAGCTTCAGCTAAAACACCTGTTAAATACTTACGTTGTACTTCTACTATAGAATCTACTTTTGGTTTTAACTCTGTAAACTCGTGTCTGTCTCCTTGAGGAACTGGACCAGAAATAATTAATGGTGTACGAGCATCATCGACTAATACAGAATCGACCTCATCGACAATTGCGTAGTGATGTGGACGTTGTACTAAATCGTCTGGCGAATGTGCCATATTATCACGTAGGTAATCAAAACCAAATTCGTTATTGGTACCATAAGTAATATCGGCATTATATGCTTTTTTACGAGCGTCAGAGTTTGGTTGATGATAATCGATACAATCTACACTCAATCCGTGAAACTCAAAAATTGGAGCCATCCAAGCGCTATCACGTTTTGCAAGGTAATCGTTAACGGTTACTAAGTGAACACCTTTTCCAGCAAGAGCGTTTAGGTACATTGGTAAAGATGCTACAAGGGTTTTACCTTCACCTGTTTGCATTTCGGCAATTTTACCTTGATGAAGTGCAACACCACCAATAAGCTGAACATCGTAATGTATCATATCCCAAGTGATGGCTTTACCAGCAGCATCCCAAGAGTTTGCCCAAACGGCTTTATCGCCATCTAGAGTTACATAACTTTTAGCTCCAGATATTTCTCTGTCAAAAGTACTAGCTGTTACAGGAATTGAAGTGTTATTTACAAAACGCTTTGCGGTTTCTTTAACTACTGCAAAGGCTTCAGGAAGTATATCGTTAAGAGTATCTTCAGTTGCTTTATAAATATCATCTTTTATTCTGTCTATTTCTTGATAAATATCTTCTCTTTGGTCGATGTCTTCAGTTTCATCGGCTTCTTTTTGAAGTTTCTCTATTTTATCGTTAAAAGGCTGCCTTGCTTCTGCAATTTTAGATTTAAAAAAAGCAGTTTTTGCTCTTAATTCGTCATGAGATAGAGCTTCTAGAGCGCTTTCGAAAGTTTTTATTTGGTTAACAATAGGAGTGATGGCTTTTACGTCTTGTTTAGATTTGTCGCCAACAAATACCTTTAATACTGAATTTAATAAACTCATTGGGTTTATATGTTTAAGTTTTTAAGTTGCTTTACAGTCAACTTTATTTTAGTGAACGTGTTTGTTTCGCTTTTTAAGGCTAACAAAGATACGGTTTGTGTTATGTTTTTTAAAAAATAGCGCACAAAAAAAGTCTCTATATGAGACTTTTTTAACTATTTTTTTGATTTATTTAATATTCGTCCTCATTCCAGAGGTAATCTTCGTCTGTTGGATAATCTGACCAAATTTCTTCAATTGAATCGTAAGAATCACCTTCGTCTTCAATAGCTTGTAAGTTTTCAACAACTTCTAAAGGTGCTCCTGTTCGGATAGCGTAATCAATTAATTCGTCTTTAGTTGCTGGCCAAGGCGCATCACTTAAATAAGATGCTAATTCTAGAGTCCAATACATTTGTTATTCGTTTTAAATTTCTGCAAAAATAAATTTTTAGTTCAAAAAGTCAAGAAAAAAATGAATTATTTTCATTAATAAAAAGAGCGTACAATTTTTACGTATTTTCTTGGCTTACAACAATAAAGCAAAAAAATGGTAAATGCCAAGTTTTTATTAGGATTCTTTTTTAGGTATCCATTTAATTTCTTCGGCTTGTAAGTCATTAGACAACTTCCGTGCCAACACAAATAGATAGTCAGAAAGTCGGTTAAGATACTTTAATGTTTCAGGTTGGAAAGGTTCTAAATCATTAAGTGCTGAGGCCAAACGTTCTGCTCTACGGCAAACACAACGAGCAATATGACAGAATGACACAGTTTGATGTCCTCCTGGTAATACAAAGTGTGTCATAGGAGGAAGAGCCTCATTCATAGCGTCCATTTCTTGTTCTAAAAGTGTGATGTCTGCTTCAGAAATTTTTGGAATATTTAATCGGTCTTTACCACTTTTTAAAACTGCTTTTTCTGGATCGGTTGCTAAAATAGCTCCTACAGTAAATAACCTGTCTTGAACCTGCATTAATATATTTTTATAATGCTGATTAATGTTTTGATCGCGAATTAATCCAATGTGTGAGTTAAGTTCATCAACAGTACCATAACTTTCTATGCGAATATGGTGTTTTGGAACTCGCGTGCCTCCAAATAATGCTGTGGTGCCTTTGTCACCTGTTTTGGTGTAGATTTTCATCTGTTAATGTTTATTTTTTTTTGAAGGTCAGATGTAATGCCAAAATTATGATTTTTTAGGAATTCGATTATTTGTTTATAGGCATTTCATATCTCAAAGGTAAAATATAAAAGCTGAAAAGAGATATTTTTATTTTCTAAATTTTCGTTTTCTGAAGATGGAGTCTTGATTTTTTAGTGCTCTTTTTCGACTCCTATTATTACCTATAACTCTTATTAGTATATAAAATCCTAATAAAATTAAAATGGTAGTCATCTTTTAATTTCTTACATCACTTTCTATTAAGCCATCACGTAAACGAATAACGCGCTTTGCTCGAGCTGCAACATCTTCTTCGTGAGTAACTACAATAACTGTGTTACCAGCTACGTGAATATCATCAAATAATTGAAGAATCTCTAATGAGGTTTTTGAATCTAGATTTCCTGTTGGCTCATCAGCAAGTATAATAGATGGTTTGTTAACTAAAGCTCTACCTACAGCAACACGTTGGCGTTGTCCTCCAGATAATTCGTTAGGTCTGTGATCCATTCTGTCTGCTAATCCAACATCTGTTAATACTTCTTCAGCACGTGCTACGCGTTCTTTTTTTGAAGCTCCAGCATAAATCATAGGTAATGCAACATTATCTAATGCAGTTGTACGTGGTAATAGGTTAAACGTTTGAAAAACAAAACCAATTTCTTTATTTCTAATTTCTGCTAATTGGTCATCACTTAACTGACTTACGTCTTGATCGTTTAAAATATAAGTTCCTGCTGTTGGTGTGTCTAAACAACCCAATAAATTCATTAAAGTAGATTTTCCTGAACCTGATGGTCCCATAATAGCTACATAATCTCCACGTTCGATGTCTAAATCAATGCCTTTTAAAACATAAACGGTTTCTGAGCCTAATTGAAAATTTCTAATAATGTTTCTAATATGGATAACGTTACTCATGTTCTTCTTTTTTGAAAATAAAAGCTCCTGCAAGATACAGGATTTACGAATAATATGACGCCAAAGTTAGCAAGTTGTTACAATCTAATTGTAAAATGTTCTTTAACTTGTTCTTTTCTAAAAAAAACAAATCCCCAAAAAAAGGTATCTATAGTTACTGTAACTTTATGATGTTGCTTAATTTCTTCCCAAGCTTGTGTCATTTCTTTAGACCAATGTATGTCATCGAATATAAATACCGAATCGTTTTGGGCTGTATCAACTAACATATTAAAGTAGTTGAGTGTGGCTTTTTTATTATGATGACCATCAAAAAAAATTAAATCCCATTCTGGCTGATTTAAAGTAGGAATTACATCATTAAATGCTCCTGTTTTTAATTGCACATTATCAATTTTAAAATTTGATAATTGTTGTGATGCAAATTCTGAAATATTTTTGCAACCCTCAATACTTGTAATATTTGATTTAGAGTTTCCTAAAGCCATAGCTTGAGTTGCAATGCCTAAAGATGTACCTAGCTCTAAAACAGAATTAGGCTTGAAATAAGTAGTTAATCTGTAGAGTAATTTAGCTCTTTTTATTGTTGAACCAGAATGTTTTGCTATTCTATTAACTGATCGTGAATTGCTTTTAAAAATTTTTGAGCCAGCTCCAAAATCTGTGATTTCGAGTTTACTTTTGTTATTTAATAATGAGTTTTTGTATGATTTTAATTTAGTATAATCTTCATAATTGGTATTGTCGTAAAAACATTTTGTAACCAGATTGTAAACAAAAGGAGAATGAACACCATGTTGATTGGTAGATTTTAGTAAGAATTTTATGTATGCTAAAACCTTAAACATAATTATGATTCAAATTTTTCTGATAGCTCAAACCAGCGTGTCTCTTTTTCTTCTATAGTATTTATAATTACCTGTAATTCTTGTGATAGCTTGTTTATTTGTTCTTGTGTTAAAGAAGAATCATTAAACTTTGCTTCTAAAGCTTTTTTATCTAGTTCTAAAGATCTGATTTTACTCTCTAAAGATTTGTATTCCTTTTGCTCATTATACGATAGTTTGTTGGCATCATTTTGTTTTTGATTAGCAGTGTTTTCTGCATTGGAAACCGATTCTTCAATGATAGCAGGAGCAGAAGCTTCATACTCACGATAATCTGAATAATTACCAGGAAAATCTTCAACTTCACCTTCGCCTTTAAACACAAATAAATGATCAACAATTTTATCCATAAAATACCTGTCGTGAGAAACAACAAGTAAGCATCCAGGAAAATCTAATAAAAACTCTTCTAATACATTTAAGGTTACAATGTCTAAATCGTTGGTTGGCTCATCGAGAATTAAAAAGTTAGGATTCTGAATTAATACTGTACATAAATACAATCGCTTTTGTTCGCCACCACTTAATTTTTCAACATAATCATATTGCTTTTTTCTGTCAAACATAAAACGCTCTAAAAGTTGCCCTGCACTAATTTGACGACCTTTAGTTAGTGGAATATATTCTCCAAATTCTTTAATAACTTCAATAACTTTTTGTCCAGCTTTAACTTCAATTCCGTTTTGAGTGTAATAACCAAACTTTACAGTGTCGCCAATTACTATTTTTCCAGCATCTGGCGTAATGGTATGTGTTAGCATATTTAAAAAAGTAGATTTACCAGTTCCATTTTTTCCTATAATACCAATACGCTCGCCTTTTTTAAAGACGTACTCAAAACCTTTAAGGATTGTTTTGTCTTTGAAGGATTTGGATACATTATGAAACTCTACAATTTTACTTCCCAATCGCTCCATATTGAGTTCTAACTGAACAGTGTGATCTTTACGACGTTGGCTAGCTTTAGCTTTTATATCGTGAAAATCGTCTATACGCGATTTAGATTTTGTAGTACGAGCTTTAGGCTGACGACGCATCCAATCTAGTTCTTTTTTGAAAAGCTGTTTAGCTTTACCAACTTCGACATTTTCATTATTTATACGAGCTTCTTTTTGCTCTAAATAGTAAGAGTAATTTCCTTTGTATGTGTATAGTTTTCCGTGGTCTAATTCGATAATTTCATTACATACTCGCTCTAGAAAATACCTGTCGTGAGTTACCATAAACAAGGTAATTTGTGCTTTTGCAAAATATTGCTCTAACCATTCAATCATTTCTAAATCTAAATGATTGGTAGGCTCATCCAAGATTAACAAATCGGGATTATTTATAAGCGCTTTTGCTAACGATAGACGCTTTTTTTGTCCACCAGAAAGTGTTTTTATTTTTTGATCAAGTTGATCTAACTTTAGTTGAAACAAAATTTGTTTTACTTGTAACTCAAATTCCCAAGCATTTTGAGCATCCATTTTTTCAAATGCCTTTTGGTAAGCATCTTCATCTTCAGGATGTAATAAGGCATGTTCGTAATCTGCAATTATTTTCAGTATTGGTAAGTCTGAATTGAATATAGTTTCTTCAATAGTTAAATTATCATCAAAAACTGGTGACTGAGATAAGAAAGATAGCCTTAAACCATTTCTAATAATAACTTGTCCGTCATCAGGTGAATCATCTCCAGATAAAATATTTAAAATAGAAGTTTTACCACTTCCATTTTTAGCAATAAATGCAATTTTCTGATCTTTATGTATACTAAATGATAGGTCGCTAAACAATTCTAGCTCACCATACGATTTTGATATTTGTTCTACTGTTAAATAATTCAAAGCAATATTTTTTGCAAATAACGTACATTAAACCAAAAAAAAGCATATTAGTTTTGATATTCATAGTGATAAGCTATATTTGTGATACAACAAGTTTTTGCAATATGAATAGAGTTTTATTGGTTATTGGATTAGTATTTAGCGTATTATTAACTTCGTGTATACCACATAAAGATACGTTGTATCTACAAAACAAAAACGCAGCAACAGATTCTTTGCAAATTATGGTTGAGCAACAAAAGCCATATCGCGTTCAGATTAATGATATTTTAAGTATTCGAGTAAAAGCATTAGATCAAGATAATGTAAGTATTTTAAATCCTATTGGAGATGGAGGAAGTTTAAATGCAGGTGCAGAAGCAAAATCATATTTTGATGGTTTTACTGTTGATATGCATGGTAATATTAGAGTGCCAACTTTAGGAAATATAAATGTTTTAGGTTTTACTACAGCTGAAATAGAGCAGGCTATTGAAAAAAAATTGCTTGAAGAGCAATTTAAAGAAGCTGCTAATATTTTTGTTACAGTAAAATTATCAGGGTTAAGATTTACTGCAAATGGAGAAGTTGGTAAGCCAGGTACAATAATTATGTTTCAAGAACGCGCAAATATTTTTGAAGCTATAGCAAATGCAGGAGAGATTCCAGTTACAGGTAATAAAAAAGATGTATTAATTATAAGGCAATATCCACAAGGTCAGATTATTCATCATTTAGATTTAACAGATATTAATGTAATGAAATCACCATATTATTACATTCAGCCGAATGATATAATATATGTAAAGCCATTAAAACAAAAATCTTGGGGAACTGGAGCAACTGGTACTCAGACTTTGGCTACTATAGTTTCTGTTTTGTCATTAATTACGACATCAATATTTTTAGCAAGAAATTTATAATGCTTTTAAACCATGAATGAAGAAATAGATTTTAATGAATTACAATCTAGTTTTGATATAAAAGCATTTATATTCAAAGTAATAAGTTATTGGAAAGTATTTGTTTTAACCATAGCAATTGGTTTAAGTATTGCTTACTACAAAAACGTAAGGAAAGAGAATATTTACAAGCTAAACTCATTAATTTCCGTTGAGAATGAGCAAAATCCTTTTTTTACATCAAATACTAGTATTTCGTTTAATTGGGGAGGAGTAACTAATAAAGTTCAAACTGTTATGACAACTTTAAAGACAAGAAGTCATAATGAGAAAGTACTAGATTCGCTTCAATACTATATTCAATATTTAGAGCAAGGTAAATACAGAAAAAATGATATTTATAAAAATGCTCCTTTTATAATCGATATAGATAAATCTCAAGGGCAATTATTAGGACAGCCAATTGGAATTAGATTTTTAAACGATAATGAATTTGAGATTTTTACTGCTTATGAATCTAATATATCTCAAGCTCAAATCTATAGTACTAAAGAAAAAATAGCCATCAACATTCCATCAGGTGAATTTACTAAGAAGTTTAGGTTTGGAGAGCAAATAAATCTTCCTTTTTTAAATGGTACAATTAACAGGAGAGAATTATTAAAACCAGTTAAAGGAGCTGAATATTATATCCAGTTTTTAAATTTTGATGGAGTAGTTAACCAATATAAAAATTTAATTGCCGTTGAACCTTATTCTAAAGGATCGTCTGTTTTAACATTGTCTTTAACTGGGTCTAATAAATCAAAAATTGTAGATTTTTTAAATGCTACAACAGAGATTTTAAGTAAGACTGAACTAGAAAGAAAAAACCTTTACGCTACTAAAACAATTAAGTTTATTGATAGTAGTTTAGCAGCTGTTTCAGGAAAGCTAAAAGATGTTGAAGACGAAATGAACACTTTTAGAAAAGAAAATAAGCTTTTTAATATTGATGCAGAAGGAAGTAAGATTTCAGATGAGTTAAAAGAGTATGATTTTAAAAAGCGTGAAATTAACACTACAATAGAATATTTAAACTCTCTAGAGAAATATTTATTGACTAAAACCGATTACACCAATATTGCTGCACCAACAACTGCAGGTATTAATGAAACTAATATTGTTGCAAGTGTTAGAAAGATAATAGATTTATCAACCGAAAGGCAAAAACTTCAATATACCACAAAGGAAAGTTCAGATTTATTTAAAGATATCGATAGGCGAATTAATGCAGAGAAGAATGTGCTTTTAGAAACTATCAATTCTACAGTTAGAACTTTAAGAATACAACTAAACACTGTAAATAATACAATTGCTAATTTAGAGTATAAGTTGAGCGAATTACCTCAAGATCAACAAAAATTTCTCAAAATACAGAGAAAGTTTAACTTAAGTGATCAAGCATATAATATTTTTCAAGCTAAAAGAGGTGAGGCAGCAGTTGTAAAAGCAGCTAATGTTTCAGATATAAATGTTATTGACGAAGCTAAAGATATTGGTGGAGGTTTAATTGGTCCTGACACAAAGATGAATTATATCATTGCCATATTTGTTGGAATATTAATTCCGCTAGCTTTTATAGTACTAATTACATTTTTAGATAATAATATTCATACTGTAGCTGATATTGAGAAATTATCTAAGATTCCTGTATTGGGTATTATAGGTAAATATAAAAACACAGGTAATCTAGCAGTAATAAATAATCCTAAATCTGCTATATCTGAAGCGTTTAGGGTTGTTCGATCGAGCTTACAGTTTATGTATAAAAGTCAAAATATTGAAGGCACTAAAACGGTTTTAGTTACTTCATCTATTAGTGGAGAAGGAAAAACATTTTGCTCAATAAATATTGCTTCAGTTTTTGCTTTAACAGATAAGAAAACTGTATTAGTAGGTTTAGATTTAAGAAAACCAAAAATATTCGACGACTTCTTTGTAAATAATGAAATTGGAGTGGTCAATTATTTAATTGGAGACAAAACACTTAATGAGATAACACAAACAACTCAGGTTAAAAATCTAGATGTAATCACATCTGGACCAATTCCTCCAAATCCATCAGAATTGTTAATGAGCGATCGTACGGATGTTTTTATAAATGAGTTAAAAAAGACTTATGATATAATAGTTCTAGATTCACCTCCATTAGGTTTGGTAACAGATGCTGTTGAATTAGTAGAGTATGCAGATGCAACGGTTTATATGGTAAGACAGAATTATACCAAAAAAGAAATGCTTTCCTTAATTAATGATAAGTACAAAAGAGGAGAAGTAAAAAACATTAGTTTCTTATTTAATTACTATTCACATAAAAAGAATCAAAGTTATGGTTATGGTTACGGTTACGGCTACGGTTATGGCTATGGATATCATGAAGACGACTCAAAACAGTCGTTATTAAATAAAATGAAATCATTTTTTAAGTTGAATAAAAAATAGATGCTTTTTGATTACAGAAACAGATAAAAAAATTAAGCGAATATTCGATTTAATTTTAGCAATATTACTTATTCCTATAATAATTATCCCTCTGTTTATATTTGTTATTATTGCTTCAGTTGACACTAAAGAGTATGGAATTTTTTCTCAGTACAGAGTTGGTCAATATGGAAAATTGTTCAATATTTTTAAAATACGAACATTAAAAAATGAACCACACAGATTAGGTTCTTTAGATAAAAGTGCTACTTCATTTGGTAAATTTTTAAGACGATATAAACTTGATGAACTCCCACAATTATTTAATGTGATAAAGGGAGATATGAGCTTTGTTGGTCCGCGACCAGATATTGAAGGTTTCGCTGATGTTTTAGAAGGTGAAGACAGAATAATTTTAGAAATAAAGCCAGGTGTAACAGGTCCAGCAACTATTAAGTATAAAAACGAAGAAGTGCTTTTGTCTCAACAAGTTGACCCTGAAAATTACAATAGAACGATTATTTGGAAAGATAAGGTAGAAATAAATAAAATGTACATTAAAAATTGGAGTTTTTATTTAGATTTGAAGTATATAATTCAATCAATTACAAATTAAATAATGAGTTTTACAAACAAAATTACTGTTATTGGTCTTGGCTATGTTGGACTTCCGTTAGCAGTTGAATTTTCAAAAAAATATCACGTCACAGGTTTCGATATCAATCAAAAACGTATTGATGAACTTAAACAAGGAATAGATAGAACATTAGAAGTAGATAATTCAGATTTAAAATCTGTATTAACATCAAACCATAATTCTAAAAAGGGATTACTAGTATCAAACAATCCTAAAGATTTAGAGTCATCTAACATTTATATCATTACAGTGCCTACACCAACAGATGCTTTAAATAAACCAGTTTTTACACCTTTAGTAAAAGCAAGTGAAACGGTTGGTAAAGTATTAAAAAAAGGAGATATTGTTATCTACGAATCTACAGTGTATCCTGGTGTTACTGAAGATGTTTGTGTACCTATTTTAGAAGAGGTGTCAAATTTAAAATTTAATAAAGACTTTTTTGCTGGATATTCACCAGAACGTATAAATCCAGGAGATAAAAAACATACAGTAACCAAAATATTAAAAGTTACTTCAGGTTCAACACCAGAAATTGCCGAACAAGTAGATCAATTATACAAATCTATAATTACAGCAGGAACTCATAAAGCTCCTTCAATAAAAGTGGCAGAAGCAGCAAAGGTTATTGAAAACTCACAAAGAGACATTAATATAGCTTTTGTTAACGAGTTGTCTAAAATTTTCCGTTTGCTAGATATAGATACGAAAGCCGTATTAGAAGCCGCTGGAACAAAATGGAATTTTATTAACTTTTCGCCAGGTTTAGTTGGAGGTCACTGTATTGGTGTAGATCCTTACTATTTAGCTCAAAAAGCAATTGAAACAGGTTATAACCCTGAAATTATTTTAGCTGGTCGAAAAATGAACGATAGTATGGGTGGATATGTTGCTCAAGAAACGGTTAAAATGATGATTAAAAAAGGAGCAACTATAAAAAACTCAAATGCTTTAGTTTTAGGAATTACATTTAAAGAAAACTGTCCAGATATAAGAAACTCAAGAGTTATAGATATTATTAAAGAATTTAAAACTTATGACGTAAATGTAGATGTTTTTGATCCTTGGGCTTCTGCTGAAGAAGTTAAACATGAGTATGGTTTAGATTTAATTACAGCCTCAGAAGAATTAAAAAAAGATTATAATGCCATAGTATTAGCAGTATCTCACAATGAGTTTTTAGAATTAGATATAACTAAATTAAAGTCTAATATAGGAGTTGTTTTTGATGTAAAATCATTACTTCCAAGTAATCAATCTGACGCAAGATTATAATGTACACAAACAATTATCATAATACAGATTTATCAAAATTAAAATTTCTAGTAACTGGAGGAGGAGGCTTTATTGGCTCTAATATAGTTGAATATTTATTAAATAATAATGCCAAACTAGTAAGAGTACTGGACAATTTTTCTAATGGATACAGAGAAAATTTAGTAGAGTTTAAATCCAATCCATCTTTTGAACTTTTAGAAGGAGATATTCGTGATTTGCAAACCTGTAAAAAAGCAATGATAGATATAGACTATGTTACGCATCAAGCTGCTTTAGGTTCTGTGCCAAGGTCTATAAATGATCCAGCAACAACTAATGATGTTAATATTTCTGGGTTTTTAAACATGATGATTGCCTTAAAAGAAAGCACTTCAGTTAAGCGTATGATTTATGCCGCTTCAAGTTCTACTTATGGCGATAGCAAAGCACTTCCTAAAGTTGAAGATAATATAGGTAACCCATTATCTCCATATGCAGTAACTAAATATGTAAATGAGTTGTATGCAGATGTATTTGGAAAAACCTATAATACTGACGTTATAGGCTTACGTTACTTTAATGTATTTGGACCAAAACAAAGCCCAAATGGAGCTTACGCTGCTGTAATTCCATTATTTATGCAAGCTCTAAAAGATAATAATGCACCAAAAATAAATGGTGATGGTGAGCAAACACGTGATTTTACTTTTGTTGATAATGCAGTACAAGCAAATATTAGAGGCTTTTTTGCGCCAAAAACTGCTAGCAATCAAGTTTTTAATGTAGCCTGTGGTGAGCGTATTAGTGTAAATTATTTATGGGACTCATTAAAAAATGCAGCAAACTCTAATTTAGAAGCAGAATATGGTCCTGAACGTCAAGGAGATGTGAGAGATTCATTGGCTGATATTTCTAAAGCAGAAAAATTGTTGAGCTATAAACCGCAATTTACAGTCCGTGAAGGGTTAAAAATAACTTGGGATTATTTTGTAAAGCATACTTAATACCTAATCTTCAATAAATAAAGTTTCTTATTTATTATATTAGCCTTATCAATTTAAAATTATGAAACTTTGAGTCCCACAAAGGAAAATCAGTGGTTATATACTATATCTTCAAAAAAAAAATTAATAGATCTTAATTTTAATGAAATTTGGCGATATAGAGATTTGCTATTTCTATTTGTAAAAAGAGATATTGTTACTGTTTACAAGCAAACCATTTTAGGTCCTTTATGGTATATTATTCAGCCACTATTCACCTCGGTAATATTTACTTTAATATTTAATAATTTAGCTAATATACCAACAGGAAATGGTGTGCCAGCTTTTTTATTCAATTTAGCAGGAATAACCTCATGGAATTATTTTAAAGAGTGTTTAACAGGGACTTCCAATACATTTAAAAGGAATGAAAATATTTTTGGTAAAGTATATTTTCCTCGTGTTATAATGCCAATGTCGCTTGTGTTTTCTAACCTGTTAAAGTTAGTTATACAGTTATTGGTATTTATAGCATTTTATATTTACTATGTTTTTTTTACACTTGAAGCTTCACAAGTATCACCTCAAAAAGCCATTGTTTTTTTACCTTTTCTTATTGTTTTAATGGGAATTTTAGGATTGGGACTCGGAATGATAATCTCATCAATGACCACAAAGTATAGAGATTTAACCTTTTTAGTCACATTTGGTGTACAATTACTTATGTATGGTTCGGCAGTGATGTATCCAATAAGCTATTTTAAAGAAAAACTACCTGAATATGCTTGGTTAGTAGAATACAACCCAATAGCTGTTATTGTTGAGGCATTTAGAAACATGATGATTAATACAGGTAATGTGCAAATTATCGATATGATTTATGTTACAGTAATAAGTGTTATTGTATTTATTCTTGGTTTAATTGTGTTCAATAGAACAGAAAAAAGTTTTATAGATACTGTTTAATATGGACGATATAATTCTTAAAGCAACAAATATTTCAAAACAATATCGTTTAGGCTTAATCGGTACAGGAACACTAGGTAATGATCTTAAAAGATGGTGGAGTAAAGTAAGAGGTAAAGAAGACCCTTTTTTAAAAATTGGAGACACAAATGATAGAAGTACTAAAGGTGAGTCAGAGTATGTTTGGGCGTTAAAAGACATTAATTTTGAAGTAAAAAGAGGAGAGGTTTTAGGTATTATTGGTAAAAATGGAGCTGGAAAATCTACATTACTAAAAATACTCTCAAGAGTAACAAGTCCTACCACTGGTGAAATAAAAACTAAAGGACGTATAGCGTCATTGTTAGAAGTTGGCACAGGGTTTCATCCAGAGTTAACAGGTAAAGAAAATATATATTTAAACGGAGCTATTTTAGGAATGACCAAATCTGAGATTAGTTCTAAAATAGATGAAATAGTTGAGTTTTCTGGTTGTGAGCGTTATATAGATACACCTGTTAAACGCTATTCTTCTGGAATGCGAGTACGTTTAGCTTTTGCAGTAGCAGCACATTTAGAGCCAGATATTTTAATTGTTGATGAGGTTTTGGCTGTAGGTGATGCTGAGTTTCAAAAAAAGGCTATTGGTAAAATGCAAGATATTTCTAAAGGCGATGGACGTACAGTGTTGTTTGTAAGTCATAATATGGCTGCAGTTAAAAGTTTGTGCACTAGAAGCGTTATTTTAGAACATGGTAAGGTAGTTTTCAGTGGAAATACAGATGATGCTATAACTGAGTATTTAATGAATCAAGAAATAGTTCTTAATTCAAATTTAAAAGCTTCATCAAATAGAAGTGGTAATGGAAAGGTTAAGTTTGCAAAGTTTCATTTAGAAAATGAAAAAGGGCAAATTGTTGAAAATATATTAAATGGAGAATTTGTTAATTTCTGCTTTCAAATAGAGGTTGAAAATACTATTGATTCTAATATTGATTTAGGGTTTTCTATACATACAAAAGATAATGAATTAATTTCTGTATTGTATAGTTCATATCAAAATAAAATTTTATCGATTAGTAAAAATGGAGTTTATAATGTAAAATGTGGTATTTCTAATTTGGCTATAAATGAGGGAGAATACATTGTTAAAGGGCGTATTTTATGTAATGGGCTAGAGTCAGATTGGTTGTTAGATCCTTTAGGGAGATTTAATATAGTAAAAGGCGACTTTTATGGAACTGGGAAACTTGGTTTTGAAGGAAAATCTAAACTTTTGATTAAAGGAAAATGGGATCTGGTAGACTAAAAAACACTATAATAAATGTATTAACACCTAAAAAAGTAAAAAACTATTTTAGACAGCAAGCTGTTAATCAATATGAAAATAGTTTAGCGTTTTCTAATTTATCATACTCTCAAGAAGGTGAAGATTTAATTTTAAATCGTTTTTTTAGCAATAAAGAAAATGGGTTTTATGTAGATGTTGGGGCACACCATCCTAGACGATTTTCAAATACATATAGTTTTTACAAAAAAGGTTGGCGAGGTATTAATATAGATGCTTTGCCAGGAAGTATGGTTGCATTTAATAAAGAAAGACCAAATGATATAAATCTTGAAATAGGCATCTCTAAAAAAGAAAGTGAATTATTGTATTATATGTTTAACGAACCTGCATTAAATACTTTTTCTGAAACTGAAGCCTTAAAAAAGGATGGATTACAAAACTATAGAATAATAGAAAAGAGGAAGGTTAACACTTATCCATTAAAGCAAGTACTAGATAAACATTTAGGTAAAAATCAAAATATTGATTTTATGACAATTGATGTCGAAGGGTTTGATTTAGAAGTCGTAGAATCTAATGATTGGAAAAAATACAGACCTTCTTTTCTTTTAGTTGAAGATTTAAATAAAAATTCACTTGCCGATTTGCCTTCTAAGAGTGATTTGTATAAATTTTTGATTATTAATGACTATATTTTAGTGGCTAAAACATTTAACACACTTTTCTTTAAAGACAATAAAAAGTAAATGAACCTAGCACCAATAGTTCTTTTTGTTTATAATCGTCCTTGGCATACCGAGCAAACTTTAAATGCGCTAGCGTTAAATAATCTTGCAGATAAAAGTGTGCTTTATATATATTGCGATGGACCGAAAAAAGATGCTTCAGAAGAGGATTTAAAAAAAATAAATGAAATTAATCAGCTAGTTAAATCTAAACAATGGTGTAAAGAAGTTATTGTTATTGAAAATGATATTAATCTTGGTTTAGCTAATTCTGTAATTAAAGGTGTAACAGAAGTTATTGAAAAACATGGTAGAGTTATTGTTTTAGAAGATGATATTATTACAGGTGCCTATTTTTTAAAATTTATGAATGATGGATTAAATCTTTATAAAGACGAAAAGGAAGTTTTTGGCGTTTCTGGACTCAAGTTTCCAAGCTCAAGTGTAATAAAAAAGTCAACATATTTTCTGCCAATAATGAGTTCTTGGGGTTATGGTACATGGGTTGACAGATGGAATAAAATTAATTTTGATGGTAATGAACTTTTAGATATTGTAAAATCAAAAAAAATAGAGAATCAATTAGATTTTGGTACTATTAAATATTATAAGATGTTAAAAGATCAAACTTTGGGTAAGAATGACTCTTGGGCTGTAAGATTTTATGTTTCTATGTTTTTACAAAAAGGAGTATTTCTTTATCCTAATATAACTCTGCTAAAAAATATAGGGTTAGATGGAACAGGAGTCCATTGTAATAATGATTCAGAATTATTGTTCCCAGTTGATATGCAAACAGATGTTGATGTGAAAATAGTGAAGCAAAAAGTTATGTTAGATTCCAAAATTGTTAAGTCTTTTACAAATTTGTATCCTGATTCAAAAAAAAATAAATCAAAAGAGTTTAAAAATAAGTTGTCAAAATTTATTGCACCAGAATTAAAAGCATATATAAAAAGAAAACTCAATTTAAAAACTTCAAAATCTGTATCTGAATTTGATAGATTAAAATTGGTGCCTAGGTATGTAAAAACATCTGCTATAATACATGGTAAAGAGTTACAAATACCAGACAGTGTATCATTTTTATTTATGTATGATGAAATTTTTAAAACCGAAATCTATAAATTTAAAACTAAAAACAAGTCTCCATATATTATAGATGGAGGAGCTAATATAGGTTTAGCTTCAATTTATTTTAAACAATTATATCCAAGTGCAGAAATTGTAGCTTTTGAGCCAGACCCATTCATATTTGACGTTTTAGAGGCAAACATAAAAAGCCATAGTCTTGATGATGTAAAACTCATAAATAAAGGGTTATGGAATGAAAATACAAGATTGAATTTTCAGTCGGAAGGTGCAGATGCTGGAATTTTAGAAACTTACAATAAAAGTAGTGATAAGGCAAATAGTAAAAGTGTTCCTATGACATCTTTAAGGCCTTATATTAAAAGTAAAGTTGATTTATTAAAGTTAGACATTGAAGGTGCTGAAACAGTTGTGTTAAAAGATATAGCCGAAGATTTAGATAAGGTAGACCGTATTTTTGTTGAATACCACTCATTTGTAGGACAACAACAAACGTTGAATGAGCTTATAAACATTTTAACTGAAGCAAAATTTAGAATATATATGTCAATACCAGGAAATGATGCTTTAAAATCTCCTTTCATGGGATTGAGCAATTATAACAACATGGATTTTCAGTTAAATATATTTGGATTCAAACAAGATTGTAATTAATGAATTTACTCAATTTAGGCTGTGGTAACACGTTTCATAAGGATTGGATTAACATAGATTTTGTATCTAATTCGGAGCATGTGCAAGCGCATAATCTATTAGATGGTATTCCATTTCAATCCCAAAGTATGGATGTGATTTATCATTCGCATGTTTTAGAACATTTTTCTAAAACAGATGGTGTTAAATTTATCAATGAGTGTTTTCGTGTGTTAAAACCACAGGGAGTTATTAGAATTGCTGTACCAGATTTAGAAACAATTGCTAAAGAATATTTAAAAAATATTGAAATGGCAACTTCAGGACAAACTGAAGCTCAACAAAATTATAATTGGATAGTTTTAGAACTTCTTGACCAAATGGTTAGAAATGAAAGTGGTGGAAATATGAAAACCTATTTATGTCAAGACACAATACCTAATGAAAGCTATGTGTTTAGTCGTATTGGTATGGAAGGTAAAAAAATAAGAAAGGACTTTTTAAGTCGACCACAAAACCTTCAAAATACAAAAATTAAATCTAGCTCTTTTTTAAAAAAAGTTAAGCAATTAGTTAGGAAAATATGGAATATAATAAAGGTGAAACAACCTCAGCCAAAATTAACAGATAGAGAAAAAAAAGCAATAAGAATAGGGCAATTTAGACTTGGAGGAGAAATTCATCAATGGATGTATGATAGATATTCATTATCAGAGTTATTAAAGACAGTTGGATTTCAACAAATAACTATATGTTCAGCTTATAAAAGCAATATTCCAGATTGGGATAAATATAAACTAGATACAATTGATGGAGAAATAAGAAAGCCCGATTCTTTATTTATTGAAGCAATAAAACCATGAAAGTATTAATCGTCAATACATTCGATAAAGGTGGTGCTGCCAATGCTTGTTTGCGTTTGCATGAAGGGTTATTGCAACAAGGCGTCGAATCAAAAGTACTTTTAAAGCATAAGCAAAAATCATTACAGCAAACCTATGAGTTTAATCAAATAAATAAACCTAAAAGCAAGTTTCAGTTAATAAAGCATAAATGCTTGAGTTTTTTACGTGTAATAGGCCTTATTAAAAAACCTAAAGAAACTCCAAAGCAACAGTTTTTTAAACACAGACAACTAGGTTTAGAGTTATTTAGTTTTCCCGAATCTAGTTTAGATATTACCAGTTCACCGCTTTACAAAGAGGCTGATATTATAAATTTGCATTGGGTATCTAATTTTTTAGATTACGACTCGTTTTTTAGAAATAATACTAAACCAATTGTTTGGACTCTGCACGATATGAATCCGTTTACTGGAGGTGAACATTATTTAGAAACTTTTTTAGGCATAGATACATCAGGAAATCCTATTCTGAGAATACTTACTAATGAAGAACAACTAGTAGCAAATAAAAACCTAATATTAAAACAAAAAGCTATTGAATACTCTTCAAACATTAATATTGTTGCACCTTCAAAATGGCTATGTCAAGCAGCAAAAAATAGTACTGTTTTTAAAACTCTAGACGTACATTGTATTCCTTATGGAATTAATTCAGAAATATTTCAGCCTAGAGATCAAAACTATTCTCGTAATATTTTAAATATTCCTAAAGATAAAACAGTTATTTTGTTTGTAGCCGACTCAATTGATAATCATAGAAAAGGTTATGCTTATTTAAAAAAGGCCTTAAAAATGATGCAAAATGATGATGTGGTTTTATGTGCAGTTGGTAGTAAAAATAGTGGTTTAGATTCTTTTAAAAACATAATAGAGTTAGGTACTATTAATGATGAACTTTTAATGAGTATTGCGTATTCTGCCGCTGATGTATTTGTTATTCCCTCATTAATGGATAACTTGCCTAATACGGTTTTAGAATCACTTATGTGTGGTACACCTGTTATAGGTTTCCCTGTTGGAGGAATTACAGATATGATTAAAAATGAACAAAACGGATTGTTGGCAAAATCTATAAGTAGTCAATCATTATTGGAGTGCTTAGAGCAATTTTTAAAAATTAAGAGTTCTTTTAATAATGCTGAAATTAGTCTTGCCGCTAAAGAGAAATATGATTTATCAATTCAAGCAAACGCTTATATTAAATTATATAGTGAAATATTGAAAAAGGAAATTCTTTAGTTTTGTTTTATAATTAATTACTTTAAATAACTCCATGTCAAATAAGAGTTTGTTTTCTATTATTCTTCCCACCTTCAACTCTGAAGCATTTTTAGAGAACTGCTTAAATAGTATTTATTGTCAAACATTTAAAAACTACGAAGTTGTAATTATTGATGGAAAATCTACTGACAGTACTTTAAATATTATAAAACAATATTCTGATAAGATTGAAAACCTTAAATTAATTTCAGAACCAGATAAAGGTATTTATGATGCCATGAATAAAGGAATAAAGGTTGCTACAGGTGAGTATTTACTGTTTTTAGGAAGTGATGATACCTTGTATAAATCAACAACTTTAGAAAACGTTTCTAAAGCTAATGTTATTAATACAGCAGATGTTTTTTACGGAAATGTAATGTCACAAAGATTTAATGGTGTTTATGATGGTGAGTTTTCTTATTATAAATTGAGTAAAAAAAACATATGTCATCAAGCCATTTTTTTTAAAAAAAGTGTTTTTGAAACCATCGGTTTATTCAATTTAAAATACAAATCACATGCAGATTGGGATCATAATATACGTTGGTTTTTTTCGTCAAAAATTTCAAAACAATTTATAGATATTATAATTGCTAATTATGCCGATGGAGGTTATAGCTCTCTTAATAAAGATTTAGAATTCGAAAAGAATAAAAACCGATCGCTTCTTATTAAAGGAATTGGTAAATTGTCATTCTATCAATACAGAACTATATTTAAAAGAGAAATTAGACGAAGATTAAATCTAGTAAATACTAATAATGCATAACTCACCTTTAGTTTCAATTTGTATTCCAACGTATAACGGACAGCAATTTATAGCTGAAGCCATAAGTTCTGCTTTGGCTCAAACCTATAAAAATTTAGAGATTATTGTATCTGATGATGCATCTAAAGATGATACTTTAAGCATTATAAAAAACTATACTTCAAAAACTCAAATTCCAATACATATATTTAATCACAAGCCAAATGGGATTGGAGCCAATTGGAACAATTGTTTACTTAAAGCTAATGGCAAATACATAAAATTTTTGTTTCAGGACGATGTGCTTTCACCTACATGTGTTGAAGAAATGGTTGAGGTTTTAGAAACCAATCCTCATATAGGATTAGTAACCTCAAAACGCGATTTTATTGTTGATAAAGCTCATGCAAGTAAAGAGGTTGAAACTTGGATTGAGACTTGTGGTAACCTACAGCGAACATTAGATTTAAAAGTCGAAAATAACATAAGCATTATAGACAAATCTTTATTGAAGTCAGCAGAGTTTTTAAATCCACCTAGAAATAAAGTTGGAGAGCCATCTATAGTGATGTTTAGAAAAGATTTAGTTGATAAAATAGGGTTGTTTGATGAAAATTTAAAACAAATTTTAGATTGTGAATATTGGTACAGAATACTAAAGTATAAAGATATTGCTGTGATACATAAAAATCTGGCATCATTCAGGTTGCATGCAAACCAAGCAACAAATGTTAATAACCAAAACGCAATAACAGATTATCATGCATACAATAAAATTTTATATAGTCAATACCTCAAACTTCTCCATCCAGAAGTTCAAAAAAGGTTATTGCGGAAGTATAATTTGTTTTACAAAGTGTATTATTGGGTTGTAGATAAGTTTAAAGCTAAATAATGGTATATATTATTATTGTTACATACAATGCAATGCAATGGTTGTCAAAAACCTTGTCGAGTATTCCTGCTGAATTTTCTGTAGTTATTGTAGATAATAATTCATCCGACAAAACGCTAGATTTTATAAATAACAATTATCAACAAATAACGGTTTTACCTCAAAGTGAAAATTTAGGATTTGGTAAAGCAAATAATTTGGGAATTTCTTATGCTTTAAACAAAGGAGCTGACTATGTTTTTTTGCTAAATCAAGATGCTTATTTACATCCTAGAACTATAGAAAAGCTTTTAGATGCTCACAAATTAAATCCGCAATTAGGAATTATAAGTCCGTTGCATTTAAATGGGAATGGTGATAATTTAGATGTTGGTTTTTTAAATGCTATAACTAATTCTGGACTAGAACATTTTAATGATAATTTTAAAGCACAAAAGTTAAATTCGGTTTATGAGTTGCCATTTGTTAATGCAGCAGCTTGGTTGCTACCAAAACAAACATTAGAAATTGTTGGTGGTTTTGATCCTATTTTTTTTCATTATGGAGAAGATGATAACTATTGCCAACGTATATTGTTTCAGGGCCTTAAAATAGGTGTTGTAACAGATGCAATAATTAATCACGACAGAGAAAATAGAACACCTAAAAAAGTTGAAATATATTCATCACAATACTATAAAACAAAAGAGAAAGATTATAAACTTCGTTGGTCTAATATTTTAGATAATGATTATAGTTTTAAGCCAAAATTATGGGAGCTTCAAAAAAGAAGAATTAAAGCCCTATTAAAACTTGATTTTAAACTATTTTCAGGTGTAGGTAAAGAAATTCAACTCATAAAAAAGCATAAATCAGAAATACTAAATAGTAGAGCTATAAACATGACAAAAGGTCGACATTATTTATAAATGAATCCAACAATTTCTATAATCATTCCTACCTATAACAGAGCCGAACTACTGAAAGAAACTCTAGATTCGGTTATGAAGCAAACTTATGAGCATTGGGAATGTATTATTGTTAATGATGGTTCTTCTGATGATACAAAACAAGTTGTAGAAAATTATACTACTAAGGATAGCAGGTTTAAATATTATGAAAGGCCTCCAAGCTTAAATAAAGGCGCTAACGCTTGTAGAAATTATGGTTTTAAGCAAAGTAAAGGCAGTTTTATAAAATGGTTTGATAGTGATGACATAATGAAACCAGAGCTATTAAAAAAGCAAATTAACTACCTCTTACAACATACAGATTTAGATTGCTGTATAGCTTATGGCGAAACATTTAAAGAGTCGTTTGAAATTACCAATGTGCAAAGGCCAGTTGTATTAGAATCTAAAAATGCTTTAGCTAACTTTATTTTGAACAAGACTTTTTTCTCTACTTTAGGACCACTTTGGAAAAAAGAATTTTTAATTAATAAAACTCTTTTTGATGAAACACTTCACAAATTACAAGATACAGAGTTTCATTTCAGAATGCTTTTAGAGCCAATGAAGTTTAGTTTTATTGATGAATCTTTATTTTATATAAGAGTTGATAATGAGAGAATTTCATCGCAAACTACATTACCTTTATTAGATTCAATTTTAAGATATCATTATTTGGTTTTTAATAGCTTGAATCTTATTTCTGAAGCATCAAAAAATGAGGTGTCCAACTATATTGTTTCAAAATTATTGCTAATTATTTACAGAATTTTGATGCATGGAGCGTCAATAAAAGAACGATTTTCAATTCATAAAATGTACAAGCAAAGTATTCAAAATATTATAGATCATAAATCAATATCTACCTTTGAGAAGTTTAAAATAAGCCTTGGAATTTATAGCGTTATCCTATTCAAAAAGGGATTGTTATTTTTTAAAATAAAAGAGAAATGACACAACCAAAATTCGGCATATTAATAACTACTAAAAATAGGATAGAAGACTTAAAATTTACATTAAGTAAAATAAGTCATTTAATACATCGTCCAGATGTTGAATGTATTATTTGGGACGATGGCTCAAGTGACAATACTTATGATTATATAAAAAACAATCACCCAGAAATTCAGATATTTAAAAACGAAACTTCAAAAGGCTTAATTTATAGTAGGAACCGACTTTTAGAAAAAACAAAAGCCGTTTATGCCATATCAATTGATGATGATTTGCATTTTATTACGCAACAACCTCTAGAGGTTATTGAGGCTGTTTTTAGCCAGAATAATGCATGCGCAGTTATTAGTTTCAGGATTTTTTGGAGTACTTCGAATCCAGAGACCACTGAACATAATCAACAACTAGAGCGAGTTAAGAACTTTGCAGGTGGAGCACATGTTTGGAGAATGAATGATTGGAAACAGTTGCCTGATTATCCAGAATGGTTTATTTTTTATGGTGAAGAAGACTTTGCGAGCTTCAACCTTTTTAAGAACAATAAGCAAGTGCTTTACGCTCCAGATGTTTTATGTCACCATCGTGTAGATTTAATTGAACGTAAAAACAACAACGATTATATATTACGACAAAGACGCTCTTTAAGAGCAGGTTGGTATTTGTACTTATTATTTTATCCAATAAAATTAATACCTCAAAAATTCGCCTATTCTTTATGGATGCAGTTGAAGTTGAAAGTGTTTAAAGGTCAGTTTAAAACATTAGTGGCAATTGTTCAAGCTTTAGGAGATGTGGTTTTAAACACACCAAAATTAATAGCAAATAGTAATAGATTATCTTTAAAAGAGTTTAAAGAATTCAGTAAATTGCCAGATGTAAAGCTCTATTGGAAACCAAATAACACAAAACATTAGATATGCCTTTTATTATTGCTGAAATAGCTCAAGCACATGATGGTAGTTTAGGAACTGCTCATGCATATATTGATGCATTGTCTAAAACAGGTGTGCATGCTATAAAGTTTCAAACGCATATTGCTGAAGCAGAAAGCAGCATTTATGAACCTTTTAGAGTTAAATTTTCTAAGCAAGATAAAACACGTTTTGACTACTGGAAGCGTATGGAATTTACCTTAGAGCAGTGGAAAGAATTAAAAGCACATTGCAATGAAGTAGGGTTAGAGTTTATGAGTTCGCCTTTTAGTAATGCAGCTGTAGATGTGTTGGAAGAAGTAGGCGTAAATAGATATAAAATAGGCTCTGGTGAAGTCACTAATTTTTTATTATTAGAAAAAATAGCCCAAACTAAAAAGCCAGTGATTTTATCTTCAGGCATGAGTTCATATGACGAACTAGATAAAGCTATAGACTTTTTAAAATTAAAGGATGTTGAGTATTCTATTTTGCAATGCACAACCTCTTATCCAACTCAACCAGAACAATACGGACTTAATGTTATTAGTGAATTAAAAAAACGATATAATGTTCCTGTCGGTTTTTCAGACCATTCTGCTAAACTAGAGACTTGTGTTGCTGCAGTTGCTTTAGGTGCTGAAATACTTGAGTTTCATGCAGTGTTTAATAAACAGCAATTTGGACCAGATGCAACATCATCGTTAACTATAGACGATATAAGTGCATTGGTAACTTCTGTAAATAATATTGAAAAAGCATTACAGCATCCAGTTAATAAAAGCGATAATTCATCATTTAAAAACTTAAAGTCTATTTTCGAGAAATCGTTAGCAATTAATAAAGATTTAAAAAAAGGACATCAGCTTACTTTTGATGATTTAGAAGCAAAAAAACCAGCTAATAAAGGCATTGCTGCAACTTATTTTAACTCTATTATTGGTAAAACAATTAATAGAGATATGCAGCAATGGGATTTTTTAACACAACAAGATTTAAATGAATAAACGTAAAATTTGTGTGGTTATAACTGCGAGGCCTTCTTACAGTAGAGTAAAAACTGCTTTAAAGGCTATTCAAGCGCATCCAAAACTAGAATTGCAACTCGTGGTTGCTGGTTCTGCTTTGTTAGATCGTTATGGTAATGCAGTAAATTATATTGAAGATGATGGTTTTGTGATAAATGAAAAGGTGTTTATTGTGTTAGAAGGCGAGAACAAAACCTCAATGGCTAAAACCACTGGATTGGGAGTTATGGAGCTTTCAAATACCTTTTATAATCTAAAACCAGATGCTGTTGTGGCTATTGCTGATCGTTTTGAAACCATTGCAGTATCTATAGCTGCTTCTTATCAAAATATACCATTAGTGCATATTCAAGGAGGAGAGGTAACAGGTAATATTGATGAGAAAGTACGTCATGCAAATACAAAATTAGCAGATATACATTTGGTTGCTTCAGAAGAAGCAAAAACACGTGTTTTAAAAATGGGTGAAGATGAAGATTTTGTATTTAATACTGGTTGTCCATCTATTGATATAGCTTATGAAGTGAGTCGTAATCCGAAATTAGATTTCAATCCTATTGATAAATATGGAGGTGTTGGCAAAAAGATAAATTGGCAAGATGGTTATATTGTTGTGATGCAACATCCTGTAACCACTGAATATGACCAAGCACGCGAGAACGTTTATAATACTTTAAAAGTAGTTCACGAATTAGGAATTCCTGCATTTTGGTTTTGGCCTAATGTAGATTCAGGTGCTGATGGAACTTCAAACGGAATACGATCATACCGAGAAGAACATCAACCTGAAAACATTCACTTTTTCAAAAATATGATTCCAGAAGATTTTTTGCGTTTGCTTTGTAACAGTAAATGTTTAGTAGGAAATTCTAGTGTTGGTATTAGAGAATGTGCTTTTTTAGGTGTGCCTGTCGTAAATATAGGTACACGACAACATGGAAGAGCTCGTGGTAAAAATGTTATAGATGTGTCTTATGAACAAGATGCTATTAAAAACGGAATTCTAAACCGAATACAAACAGAAAATAGAATTGCAAAAGACACTATTTATGGTAATGGAGATTCAGGTAAAAAAATAGCAGATATTTTAGCAACTATAGAGTTGAGGTATCATAAAACCATTATGTATTAATGACCATTTTAGGCATTATACCAGCAAGAGGAGGTTCAAAATCGGTTCCTAAAAAAAACATTAAGGAGTTAGATGGTAAACCTTTATTGCAATATACTGTAGAAGCAGCTAACAATTCTAAATTATTATCTCGAGTTATTTTAAGTTCTGATGATGATGAGATTATTTCTGTTGCCAAAAACCTAAAGGTAGATGTGCCTTTTAAAAGGCCTTCACATCTCGCTGAAGATGCTTCGCCAACCTTACCAGTTATTCAACATGCACTTCAGTTTTTTCAATCTCAAAATATTCATTTTGATGCTGTTTGTTTATTACAAGTTACCAGCCCTTTTAAAACAGGTGCTTTTATTGATGCTGCTATAAAAAAGTTTATGGAAAGTGATTGTGATGCTTTAGTTTCTGTTCAAAAAGTACCAGCTGAATATAATCCTCATTGGACATTTAAAGCTAATGAAGAAGGGTTTTTAAATCTAACAACCAACGATGAACAAATTATTACCAGACGTCAAGATTTACCAACGGTTTATCACAGAGATGGATTAATTTATATTACAAAAACTAGCGTTTTATTAAAACAAAATTCAATCTACGGAAATAAAATAGCATATATTGAGTCACCAGAAGAAGGACAAATCAATATAGATATTATGGACGATTGGCATAAAGCTGAAGCTTATTTGAAATCTAAACAGAAATAATATGTGTGGCATTGCAGGACTTGTAGGTCATGAAAATTATGAGTTACCACTTCAAGCTATGTTGCAATCTCAAGCACACAGAGGTCCAGATTTTACAGGTGTTTATTATGATAAAAATTTTGCAGCACTCGGTCATAACCGATTGTCAATTATAGATTTATCTTCACAAGCAAACCAACCCTTTACAGATTATTCAAAACGATACTATATTGTTTTTAATGGTGAAGTTTATAATTATCTCGAATTAAGAGAAACATTAAAAAACGAGTATGATTTTAAAACTCAATCTGATACAGAAGTACTTCTGGCTTTATATATTAAATATGGCAAATCGTGTTTAAACATGTTAAATGGCATGTTCTCGTTTGCAATTTGGGATACCAAAGAGAAAACTTTATTTGCTGCTAGAGACCGTTTTGGTGTTAAGCCATTTTATTACCATCACAATGCAAGTACATTTGTTTTTTCAAGCGAGATAAAAGCCATTCATAAAAGTGGTGCAAATAAAAAGCCTAATCAAAATGTTTGGAATCATTATTTTATAAATGGTAGTTATGGTTTACCAAATGAAACGTTCTGGGAAGATATATATCAACTTCCTGCAGGGCATTTTTTAGAACTTGAAAATGGAGATTTAACCATTACAGAATGGTATGATTTTGTTGGTCAAATTGCAAAACAGCCACAGATAAACAACTACAGCGAAGCTAAAGAAATATATAGTAGCTTGCTATTTGATAGCGTAAAATTACGTTTTAGAGCTGATGTGCCTGTCGGCTTTAATATAAGCGGAGGATTAGATAGTTCGGCTTTATTGGCTTTAGTTAATCAATCACAGGTTAACACTAATAAAATTGAAGCATTTACTTTTTATACTAATGATGAACGATATGATGAGTTGCCTTGGGTAAAACACATGATAAGTCATTATAACAATCCATTAAATGAAGTATTATTAGCAGCTAAAGAAGTTCCGGATTTGTCAATTTTCGTAAGTGATTTTCAAGATGAACCTTTTGGAGGAATCCCAACTTTAGCGTATTCCAAATTATTTAAAACTGCCAAGAATAAAGGCATAAAAGTATTGTTAGATGGTCAAGGCATGGATGAGCAATTAGCAGGTTATGATTACTACTCATCAAATTCGCAAGCAACTATTCAAGGAGTTACTGAAAGCCCATTCAAGCCTCAAATGTTTAATGTAAAAAGTAGTGATGAGATTGTAAAACATCAATACCCTAAGCCATTTAATAGTAACGTACAGAATTTGCAGTATAGAGATTTATTTTATACTAAAATTCCGAGAGCATTACGTTTTAACGATAGAGTTTCTATGGCATATTCTACAGAATTAAGAGAACCATTTTTAGATTATCGATTGGTAGAATTTGGTTTTTCACTTCCAATAGAATTCAAAATAAAAGGCCAACAAAATAAACGCATTTTACGGGATGTGATATCTAAATATGTGCCGCAATCTATATCTTATGCACCAAAACGACCATTGCAAACGCCACAACGTGAATGGCTGTCTGAAGACTTAAAAGAGTTTGTTGAGATGCATATAAATAAAATCAAATCTAGTAACTATGCGTCATGGTTTAATATGGGTGAGATTGATAAAGAGTGGAACTTATATTTAAAAGGAAACAATCAGTCTAGTTTTCATATATGGCAATTGGTAAATTTCTCTCTGTTATTGTCCTGATTTTGCTTTAAAATGTAGTTAAAAACAGTATCTTTAAATTTTTAAAAGCTGTTCAAATTATAATTATAAAGCATCCTAAATTTGCAAGTAAAAACATCTAAAATAGCATTGGTCATTACAGATGGTGTAGGCTTTAGAAATTACATAATGAGTGATTTTTTACAAGAAGCCAAACACCAATTTCAAGACATCATCATTTTTTCTGGATTACCAAAATCATGTTTTGAAGGATTTAATGTAGATAATTGCACTATTGAAGAGCTTGAAGACTTTAGAGAGCCTTCAAAAACATGGTTTTTCAGAAAGCTAAAAGAGGTAGCTCATTTGCAAAATCATAAAAAAAATAATTTCGGAATACGAGATAATTTAAGAGGAAACTATCCAAAATCTAATAGTAAAAGAGGTATTTTAACAAAACTAATTTTTGCTTGGACTTACTTTTTTCATTCAGAAAATTGGATAAATATCTATAATAGATGTCAACAAAAAACATTTAAAAATAATGTAACCACAAAACGTTATATAGCACTTTTAAAAACACATAGTCCAGATATAGTTTACTTTACACACCAACGTCCACCATATATTGCTCCATTAATTTATGCTTCAGAGCAAACACAAACTAATACAGCAACATTTATTTTTAGTTGGGATAATTTGGCTTCAAAAGGTCGAATGAGTGGTAATTTTAATTACTATTTTGTTTGGAGTCATTTAATGAAATCGGAACTTTTAGAGTTTTATAAAAACATTACTGAAAATCAGATTAAGGTAGTTGGTACACCACAATTTGAGCCTTATGTTTTGGATAGATATAACTCAACAAAAAAGGCTTTTTTTGAAAAGTTTGATTTAGATGAAACTAAACAGACTATCTGTTATAGCTGTGGAGATGTGTCTACAAGTAAAAATGATGATTTATACATAAAAACCATAGCTGAAGCTATTAAACAAAATACAATAAAAAGACCTGTTAATTTATTAGTGCGAACATCACCTGCTGAAGAACCTACTCGTTTTATGCATTTAAAAGAAGAGTATCCTTTTATTAAATGGAACTGCCCTAAATGGAAGTTAACACGCGATGGACATCAAGAAACGTGGTCGCAACGTATTCCTACAATTGAAGATATTACAGATTTAAAAAGTGTGTTGGAATATACAGATATTTCAATAAATATGTGCTCAACTATGAGTTTAGATGCTATGTTTTTTGATAAACCAGTAATTAACCCTGTTTTTGGAAATAAAGAGAATGGATTATACGACGATCAGCGATTTTTAAAATTTCAACATTATAAGCGTGTTGCTGAAAGTGGAGCAGTAGCCATTGTAAAAGATGGTGTATCTTTAATAAATGAGATTAATTCTTCAATGCAAAACCCTAATAAGCGACTAGAAGCTCAAAAGCAATTGCTCGATTTACAAATTAGCCATCCATTAAAAAACACAGGAAAACGTATAGCCACAATAATTAAAGAATGCATAAAGTAAAACGTATAGCAGTAATTTGTAACTATCAATTAAAAGCAAATAGAATTGGTAGTATGGATCGCTTTTTTTTAGCTTTTGATGAGGCTTGTAAAAAAAGAGGTTATACTGTTGATTGGTTTTTTCCGAAGTCTGAACAATTAGAGATTTATAATAGTGTGAGTGTTTTTTCAGACGATAAAAGTAATATTGAAAGTCTTTTTTTGAATCACATATATAGCAATAAGGTCGAATATGATTATGTGTTTACACATTTCATTGAATTATTTACTTCCTTTTATAAAACAGTAAAAAGCGAACTTAATTGTAAAGTATTTGCTGTAGACCACATGTCTAGACCATTAGATGGATTTCCATTAAAAAAAAGGATAAAAAGAAAATTAAAATATTTAATTAACAATAAAAGTATTGATAAGATTATAGCTGTAAGTGAGTATATAAAAAATCAAAATTTAAAAGATTATAGCTCTAATTTAGAAAATAGAACAGACGTCATTTATAACGGAATCCAAACAGAATTATACCAAGTAAGAGAACAAGAAAAAAGAGATAATCTAGTTAGTTATAGATTTATTGTAGTTTCTCATTTAGTGTATGAAAAAGGAATTCAAGATTTAATTTTAGCGCTAACCAAACTAGATAAAACTACTTTAGAAAACATTACAATTGATGTTTTTGGAGAAGGTATTTATAAATCTACATTAACAGATTTAGTACATAAATATAATTTAGAAAGCACAATTAATTTTAAAGGAAGTGTAGATAATTTGTATGTTTTGTATAAAGCGTACGATTATATGATTCAACCAACATATATGGAAGCCTTTAGTTTATCAATATTAGAAAGTTTGTGTTGTAATGTGCCTGTAATTACTACAACAGTTGGTGGAAATGTAGAAATTGTAAAAGATGGTACTAATGGCTATTTGTTTCAAGCTAAAGATGTTAATGTACTTCAAAGCATAATAACTCAAATTTGTAATGATAAAATTAGTTTGTTAAGCAATTCGTTTTCATCAAAAATTAGAGAACAATATGCCTTAAAAGCAATGGTTGATAATTATTTAAAACTCATATAATGCACATAGGTTTTTTAACATCCGAATATCCACATGACAATTTAAAACCTTCAGGAGGTTTAGGGACTAGCATAAAAAATTTGGCTGTTGGTTTGTCTAATTCAGGAGTTAAGGTGACTGTGTTTGTAGCTTATCAAAATCAAGATGATATTTATAATGACCAAGAGGTTAAAATTATAAGTATTAAAGCTGTTAAGCATGCTATTTTTGGATGGTATAACGAGCGTAAACGAATTCAAAAAATTATTCAAAAAGAAATAGATAAAGAAAGTATACAGCTAATTGAAGCACCAGATTGGACAGGTATTTCTGCTTTTATGAAATTTACAGTTCCTATAGTTATACGCCTTAATGGAAGTGATGCTTACTTTTGTAAACTTGATGGCAGAACACAAAAATTTAAAAATTTTGTATTAGAAAAAACAGCGTTAACAAGTGCGCAAGAAGTAGTGTCAGTAAGTACGTTTACTGGAGAGTTAACCAAAAAAGTATTTAGTTTAAAGCATCATATAAAAACAATTCATAACGGAATTGATGCCAATCAATTTTCACCTATTGAATCCCATATTAATGAAGGTCAATTGCTTTACTTCGGAACTATTATTCGCAAAAAAGGAGTTTTAGAATTAGCAGAAGCATTTAATTTAGTAGTTAAAAAAAATGAAAAAGCAAATTTGCTTTTATTGGGTAAAGATGCCATTGATGTATTTACCAAAACATCTACAATAGAGTTGTTTTATAATCTTTTAACTCCTGAAGCAAAAACAAGAGTAAAACACATAAAAGAAGTACCATATCATGAGATTAAAAACTATATAAGCAAGGCAAATATTGTGGTTTTACCAAGTTTTGCTGAAGCGTTTCCGATGACATGGTTAGAGACATTAGCGATGGAAAAAGCTTTAGTGTCTTCAAATATTGGTTGGGCAAATGAGCTTATGGTTGATAACAAAACTGGTTTTACTGTAAATCCAAAAAACCATGAAGAGTTTGCTGAAAGAATTATTGAGTTATTAAATGATAAGCAATTATGTGAATCTTTTGGTAAAGCAGGAAGACAACGTGTTATCGAAAAATTTTCTGCTGAAAAAATCACAAATCAGAATATAGAATTTTATAAAGCTGTAATTAATAAATGATTGTAATTACACATAAACAGAATAAGGTTGTTAGTGTATTAGATTATACTTCAAAAAAGACTATAAATATCTCAACAAGTAAGTTGGTTGATGTTTTTTTTGAAGTAGCAAAAGTTAATGCTAACAGACTCATTGTTTGGTGTCATGATGATTTGAAAGTGGAAATAAATGAAAAAGAAATCAATGCTGTTTTTCATCATAAACTTATAATGGCTTCGTTTGAGGTCAGAAATTCATATTACATTGATAAACGAATAGGTTATGTAGAATCGTCACCTTTTATAAAAGTGAATAAGAATGTTAATTATCCAACATGGTTAATGAGTAGTTGTATTGGAGGCATTTATGCGGAAGCGTTATTACAATTCAAACACAAAGATTTTAAACATCAAACTTTTGATTTTGTATTAAATTCAATCGCCAAATCAGGAATAAAAAACGGATTGTTTTGTTACTCTTCACCAAAACTTTTAAAGCCTAATTCAGTTGAGTTAGAGTCTATAAAACCTTCTACTTATGAGTTGTTTAAGTTTATAAAATGGCATTATAGATCTCGTTGGGCATTATTAACGTTATTTAATAGTATGATTTATGAAAAACGTTTTTTGATACTACCATATTTATCATCTTTTTTTACTTCTAGTAGCATATCTAACCCAAATTTTAAGGATGTTGAGGTTGTTTCATCTAAAAAGTATAATCTTAATTTTGATATAGATGTTGTAATTCCAACAATTGGAAGAGCAACTTTTTTATACGATGTGTTACAAGATTTAGCAAGTCAAACACTATTGCCTAAAAATGTAATTATTGTTGAGCAAAACCCTGATGCTAATAGTAAATCAGAACTAGATTTTTTAACTACCAAAGCATGGCCATTTAAAATTAAGCACAGTTTTATTCATCAAACTGGTGCTTGTAATGCTAGAAATATAGCTTTAAAACAAGTAGAGTCTGAATGGGTATTTTTGGCAGATGATGATATTCGTTTTGATAACCTAATTATAGAGAAAGCTTTAAATTCTATTAGTGTTTTAGGTGTTAACGCAGCAACTTTAAGCTGCTTAAAAGAAGGTGAAAAAGAGAAGAATACTACTATTAAGCAGTGGCATACATTTGGTTCTGGATGTAGTATAATATCTATAGAAATTGCTAATCGTATAGCATTTGATATTGCCTACGAACACGGTTTTGGAGAAGATGGCGATTTCGGAATGCAACTACGAAATATTGGAGACGATATAGTATATCTTCCTCAAGTGCATTTAGTACACTTAAAAGCGCCAATTGGAGGTTTTAGAACACCTTTTATTCAACCTTGGCAGAATGATGAAGTTCAGCCAAAACCTTCACCAACTATTATGCTATACAATTTGAAACACCAAACCGATTTTCAAATTAAAGGCTATAAGACATTGCTGTTTTTTAAATATTTTAAATTGCAGAGTAATAAAAACATTGTTTCTTACTTTTCTCAAATGAGAGAAAGATGGAAATCTAGTGAGAAGTGGGCAAATCAATTAAAAGCTAAAACTAGTATATGACATTTACATTAATAGTTTGTACATATATGCGACCAAAACCTCTACTGGATTTATTAAATTCAGTAAAAGAGCAGTCGTTGTATCCAAATCAAATTATTATCGTTGATGGCTCTACTAATGAGGAAACAAAATACATTTTAGAGCAAAATATTTTTGAAAATTTAATCTATTTTAAGGTTGATGAAACTCAAAGAGGTTTAACCAAACAACGCAATTTTGGAATATCTAAAGTTAATAAAACGATTGATGTTGTTTGTTTTTTAGATGATGACATTATTCTAGAAGCCAATTACTTTAAAAACTTAATAAATACTTATACTGAAAATCCTCAAACTGTTGGAGTAGGTGGCTATATAACTAATGAAGTGAATTGGTATAAAGCAAATAGTAATAATACAAAAGCTGTTCAATTTTGTTATGATAATTGGTGTAGAGACGAACCTAGTCGATTTAAAATAAGACAAAAATTAGGGTTGGTTACTGATGATAAACCAGCATTTATGCCTGAATACTCTCATGGTCGGTCAGTTGGATTTTTACCTCCATCAGATAAAACATATGAAGTAGAATTATTTATGGGAGGCGTTTCTTCATATAAAAAAGAAGTATTTGAAGATATTAAGTTTTCGTCTTATTTTGAGGGTTACGGACTTTACGAAGATGCTGATTTTTGCTTAAGGTTATCAAAGTATGGAAAACTCTATGTAAACACATCTGCTAAATGTGAGCATTATCATAATGCTTTGGGTCGACCAAATATGTTTAAGTATGGTAAAATGGTAATAAGAAACGGTTGGTATGTTTGGCGAGTTAAATATCCTAAACCTGATTTAAAAGCGAGACTAAAATGGAATTTAACTGCTTTACTTTTAACTTTAATAAGATTTAGCAACGTTTTAAATTTATCAAATAAGAAAGATTCATTTTTTGAAGGTATTGGAAGAGTTTACGGTTGGTTATCTTTATTAACAAATAAGCCTAAAATTGCACGATGAGGTTTCTAATTATTTCATATATACAACACCATGAAAAGGATAATTTATATTATGCTTACGAACCTTATGTAAGAGAAATGAACCTATGGTTAAAACACGTTGATGAGCTAGAGGTTGTTGCGCCAATTAACCTTCAAATGAAGAAGGGTACAGATATAGCATATCTCCATCCTAATATTGAATTTAGTGCTATTTCTGCACTTAATTTCACAACTTTTTTTAATGTGATAAAATCGGTTGTTAAAATCCCTAAGGTGATGATTCAAATTTATAAATCGTGCAAAAGAGCAGATCACATTCATTTGCGTTGTCCAGGAAATATAAGTTTGTTAGGATGTATGGTTCAAATAGCATTTCCTTCAAAACCTAAGTCAGTAAAATATGCAGGAAACTGGGACCCAAAGGCAAAACAACCTTTGAGTTATAAATTCCAAAAATGGCTATTAAGTAATACGTTTTTATCCAAAAACATTGAAGTATTAGTTTATGGTGAATGGAAAGGCCAATCAAAAAATATAAAACCTTTTTTTACAGCTTCTTTTAGTGATTCAGAAATAAATATGCCTTTAGATAGAGACTATAAAAATGATTTAAAGTTTTTGTTTGTAGGTAATTTAGTTGAAGGAAAGCAACCAGATGTGGCTATAAAAATTATCGAAAAATTATATTCACAAGGTTATAAAGTAACTTTAGATGTATATGGAGATGGTGCATTACGACAAGATTTAGAAACATATGTGAGTAGTAAAAACATTAGTGATATAATTAATTTTAAAGGTAACGTTGAATTAAGCAATGTGAAACAAGCAATGCAAAAAGCACATTTTTTAATTTTACCATCAAAATCTGAAGGCTGGCCAAAAGTGATTGCAGAAGCTATGTTTTTTGGCACAATACCAGTTTCAACTAATATCTCTTGTGTACCTTACATGTTAGATTATGGTAATAGAGGCATTTTAATTTCTGACGATATTGATGAAGCAGTTAAAACAATATCAAAAACTATACAGGATGTAGATTTAAATGCAATGGCTAAATTAGCTTCAAAATGGTCTCAAGAATATACTTTAGAACGATTTGAATCGGAAATTATTAAAATTTTAAAGACATGAAAGTTCTGCAATTAATAGATTCATTAGAAGCTGGTGGTGCAGAGCGTATGGCTGTTAACATTGCCAATATTATGGTTGACCATACTCAAGGGTCTTTTTTGTGTGCCACAAGAGCTGAAGGAATACTATTTAATGCTATTGATAATCGTGTAGGTTATTTGTTTTTAAATAAAAAAAACAAGCTAGATGTTAGAGCAATTAGAACATTAATGAGATTTGTAAAAGACAACAATATAGATGTTATTCATGCTCATTCTACATCATTTTTCTTGGCAACAATAATTAAAATGTTTAATAAGAATGTAAAAATTGTTTGGCACGATCATTATGGAAACAGTGAGTTTTTACAACAACGTAAGCATAAGGTATTACAGTTTTGTTCTATTTATTTTAGCCATGTTATTAGCGTAAATCAAACCTTGAAACAATGGTCAGAATCTCATCTTAATTGCAAGAAGGTTTCTTATATAAGCAACTTTGTAGTTAATGAGAAGACAAATGATAAAGTAACACAATTAGAAGGTGAGAATGGCTATAGAATAGTGTGTTTAGCAAATTTAAGGCCTCAAAAAGACCACTTTACACTGTTAAAAGCATTTAATGATATTGTAAAAGAACAATCAAAATGGACATTGCATTTAGTTGGTAAAGATTTTGAAGACGATTATTCTATTGGTATAAAACAAGCTATTCATGATTTAAATTTAAACACTTCGGTTTTTATATATGGAAGTAAAAAAGATGTGCAATATATACTTAGCCAAGCAGAAATAGGTGTGCTTTCGTCAAAATCTGAAGGATTACCACTTTCATTATTAGAGTATGGTTTAGCATCATTAGCTGTTGTAGCTACTAATGTTGGTAATTGTGATGAAATTATAAACAATGACAAAGTTGGCATTTTAGTAGAAGCAAATAATTATGTGACTTTAAAAAAAGGATTACTTTGTTATATAGAAAACATTGAAATTAGAAAAAATTCTGCGAGTGAATTGCACCAAAGAATTGTAAACGAATTTTCATCAAACCAAATAAGTAAAAAATTAGTTGATATTTACTCAAACATTTAGAGTAAGACCGCATAATGGATAAGCAGGAATTATTAAATAAGAGATTAAATTTAATCATAGGGCCTTTATATGTTAAGGTAACTATGTATTTAATGGTAGTTTCTTTTTTTTATAATTTGCCTGTTACAAATTATAGTTTAAAAGGATCAAATGAGATTAGGTTATATGATGTTTTAGGGATTATAATTTGTTATTTGTATATCAAGAATTTTGGCGTTTTAAATTACTACATAAAGCAGAAACTTAATTTTAAGTTCTTAAATCACTTTCTTATTTGGTCGGCTATTACTTTAATTTTCACAGGGTTGTTTAGCATTTTTTTAAATCGTCCTATGTGGCTGTTGCAGTCTATATTGTATTATTATCACTTTTTTGTTTTTTTCTTATACGCAGTTTTAGTTTCAGTTTTTGTGATGAAATACAAAAATTTTAAAGCTATTGTTTATATACTTTTAATTCTAATTATTGGTGAGTCATTGTTAGTTATTGCACAAAACTCTGGTATTGTCCCTTTTTTATGGAATGACAGATATAAAATGTCTTATTTAGGATTTCTATCTGGCACACTCGGACCAAATAAGATTGTGTTAGGAATGACTATGTTTATATCTTTTGCAGTAAGTCTGGGTATATATTTGCAAAAGCAGCTTAAGATTAATAAAATTTTATTGCTTTCAGCAATAACGTTAAGTGGAACAGTACTAGTTATTACTGGGTCTAGAACATCTTATTTAGCACTTATAGTTTTTGCAGCTTATTTTTTAATAGCAAATACTCGAAAATTTATTTCAGTTTCTGTAGTGTTTTTAATTATTGTCATGACAGCTATATCTTTAAATTTAGAAGTTGTTGAAATGGCTCAAAAAGTGTTTGATGATAGAATTACAAATAAAATAAGTGATCCTACTGTATTGAGTGAGAACTCTGTTGATGTGGACCAATTGTATGAAGATTTGGGTTCAGGAAGAAAGGAATTAGCAGCATCATATACTAAATATTTAATAGAGCGACCATATATAATTCCTTTAGGTATTGGGTTTAACAATAGGTTACTTATTGGCTTTTCTGCACACAACATTTATTTAAGTTTAATCAATGAAGTTGGTCTGCTAGGTCTTATCTTGTATTTAAGGTGGTTGGCCTCTTATTTTTTATTAAATTTAAACAGAACAAAATACTTAAAAATGGCTTTACATGGATTGGTGTTAGCCATGTTAGTAACACTTTATTTTGGTGAACATTTGTATGTATACAGACCATTATTTGGATTATTAGGATTCTTTTTATTGGCAACAGTTTTATTAACAGCACCTAGATTTTATTATAAAAAATGACAGATCAGATTAAAAATTATAAAATAGCAGTTGTTATACCTTACTATAATGCAGATGGTCATATAGCAAAGGTGGTTGATAAACTTCCAGATTTTGTTTCTAAAATTTATCTAATTGATGATTGTAGTAGTCAATCAATAACTCTGCAAAGCTTAGGAAAAGTTAATAATGTTGAAAAAATAAAGTTAATAACAAACACTAAAAACCTTGGTGTTGGAGGAGCTTCAAAAGCTGGTTTTTTAATGGCAATAGAAGACAAAATGGATTTTGTTGTTAAAGTTGATGCAGATGACCAAATGGACTCTAACTATATTAAGGATCTTATAAACCCTTTAATACAGAGCCAAGCTGAGTATGCCAAAGGAAATAGGTTTAGAGATTTTAATGCCTTAAAACAAATGCCTTTTATTAGAAAACTTGGTAATCTTATCCTTTCATTTTTAACAAAAGCAGCAACAGGATATTGGAATAATTTTGATCCTACTAACGGTTTTTTTGCGGTGAAAGTTGAGGTGCTTAAGATGCTAGATTTTAAGAATATTTCAGACAGATATTATTTTGAAACGTCATTAATCTCTGAATTATATTTCCAAAATGCTCGAATAAAAGATATTGCTATGCCAGCAATTTATGGAGATGAACAATCTAATATGAAGGTTTGGAAAATGCCTTTTGTGTTTTTTCCTAAACTCTGTAAAACCTTTTATAAACGACTTTTAAAAACCTATTTCTTATACGATTTTAGTATGTCTTCAATTTACTTGCTTTTAGGCTTGCCTTTGTTTGTGTTTGGTGTAGTTTATGGTTTATATAATTGGTGGTTTTATGCTTCACATTCTATTTTAGCTCCAACAGGAACAATAATGCTAGTAACATTAAGCATTATATTAGGGTTTCAATTGTTGTTGCAAGCAATTCATTATGATATTTTAAGAGCTCCTAAAGCAGACTAGATGCTAAACACATTTAAGCATAAAGTATTATTTGTATGTATTATAAATCTAATTATAGGTTTTGCATACTATTTAAACTATTCAGATGCTACATATAGTATGTTGTCTTCTGATATTCAAAATATAATCCCTGTTGCTCAAAAGTTTGATAATCAAGAACTTTTTAAAAACGATTTATACCTCAATAGTATAGATAATGTTAGGTACTATACACCTTTTTATGTGCAATCTTTACGTTTTGTAGCAAAGTTTACCAATCAGGATTATGTTAAAGCTTTAAATGTTATTGGCTTTGTTTTTCATATTCTATTTGGTGTTTTATGGTTTTTCTTACTTTATAAGTTTACAGACAATTTTTGGGTGTCACTCATTATTTCAATTTTAATTCGTGGACTAATTTGGCTTCCTGGATATGAGATTTGGGGCATTACTGGACTTTGGTCAATAATGCCAAGAACTTTATATATAGCATTAATGCCTTTACCATTTTTGTTTCTTTCCAACAAGTTTAGAAGCTTGTTACTTGGTGCTTTTTTTGTTGGATTTATATTTAATTTTCACCCTATTACAGGATTAGGAGGTATACTTTTATTTTGTGTTTTACTTTTATGTATTGCTGTTTTTTATAACGAAAAAGCATTAGTTACAGTTAAGAATATATTCTTTGTTTTTATAGCAATAGGTATTGGGATGTTGCCATTTATATATTCATATTTTGGAAAAACAGAAAGTTCGCTTACTTACGATTTACAATTATATAACAACGCTTTTAATGAAAGAATACCATTGGTTTTTAGTGAACCTATTCAGTTTTTAAAACAATGGCTGCAATTAAAAACATTGTTTTTTTTACTACCTCTTTTTGGCTATTTGTTTGTGTCTAGAAATGATATTGAACATTTTAAAAAAGCTAAAACACTAGCTTTATGCACACTTTTATTAATAATAATTCCTTCATTAAGTGTTTATATTGAAAACTTTATAAACTCTACTTTTGGTTTAAATTTAAGAATGTCATTCCAGCTTATAAGAATGCAAAAAGTTGCTATTGTACCAAGTTATTTTGCTATAGCATTTTTACTCGTTTTTATACTATCAAAATCACAAAAGCTAAAAACCTTATTGCCTTATGTTTTTGTCTTTTTTATTAGCCTATTGGTAATTTGTAAAGCTCCAGTGTTTAATAAAGTACCATTTGTGGGTGATGATTTAATGCGCTGCATTTTGCCTAATAATATTAGTGTAGGTTCAATTGATGAGAAGAGGTTGAGTGATTATGATAATATGGCAGAATTTGTCTCAAAAAGTACACCTGTAAATACAGTTATTTATGGTAGTCATTTTTTTAGAGGAGCTACAAAAAGGGCAGTTGTGTTAGATTCAAAAGGAGCTTCAATGATAATTGAAGGAAACCCAATTCAATTTATAAAATGGTATGAAGACGTTATAAAACTTGAAGAGTTGACTACTGAAGAAGATAAAATTCAATTTTTAAAGCAGTTAAAAGTTACTCATATAATCACAACTAAAGCCTACGAAACATTAAGTGTTATACATAGCGAACATGCTTTAAAACTTTATAAAATAGAATGAAGCATATTTTGTACATAGGTAATAAATTAAATTCTACTAAAACAAATACAACAAGTATTGAGGTTCTAGGAAGATTGTTAGAGAATGAGAAGTATACTGTTGCTTATTCGTCCAGTTATCAGAACAAATTTGTTCGATTTTTTGATATGATTTTTAGTGTTATTAAATCTAGAAGTAAAGTAGATGTCGTATTAATTGATACATATAGTACTCAAAACTTTTATTATGCGCTTGTTGTTAGTCAGTTATGTAGGTTTTTTAAATTGAAATATATACCAATACTTCATGGAGGGAATTTACCTAACCGATTAAAAAACAATCCGAAATTAAGCAGACTAATTTTTAGTAAATCATACATAAATGTTTCACCTTCATTATATCTTAAAAAGGCATTTGAAGATTTTGGTTATACAAATACAACTTACATTCCTAATGCTATTGAAATTGAAAAATATAGCTTCAATAATAGGATTATTCAAACGCCAAAAATATTATGGGTTAGATCTTTTAAAGAGATTTATAACCCTCAAATGGCAATACGAGTATTAAAAAACTTAAAAAATGATGAAATTGACGCTTCGTTGTGTATGGTTGGACCAGATGGTGGCTTGTTAAAAGAAGTAAAACAGTTGGCAGAACAATTGCAGGTAAATGTGAAATTTACAGGGAAACTAACAAAAGCGGAATGGATTAATTTATCTAAAGATTACAACGTGTTTATAAACACAACTAATTTTGATAATATGCCTATTAGTGTTATCGAGGCAATGGCTTTAGGATTACCAGTAGTATCAACTAATGTAGGAGGAATTCCATTTCTTATTAAGCATGAAAAACAAGGTATTTTAGTTGAGCAAAATAATGAGCAAGAAATGGCTAATGCTATTAAATATCTTATTGATAATAAATCAAAAACAGAAGACATTGTCAAGAGTGCAAGACAGAATGTTGAGCAATTTAGTTGGAATAATGTAAAACAACTTTGGTTTGATGTGTTATAACTAAATTATATCTAACACTATTTATAACTTGTTATATTTGTGTAACATAATATAAGTCTGAAAACTTCAAACATGAACAGAAAAAAGGGTATCCATTTTGAGATTTCTGAGCGTAAAGTTCTGCTTCGTGTATTTGATATCTTTGTTGTTTTATTAGGACTATATGTTTTAGGATTGTTTTTTGACTTTGAATACTTAGTTATAGAAAAAACTAATTATTTACCAATATTAGTTCTTGTTATTTATTTAGCACTATTTGGTACAATATTCGAGTTATATGATCTTCAAAAATCGAGTAAAATAGATGTTACGTTTAGAAACATTGTTTTAGCATCTTCAACTACAGTATTATTCTATTTACTTACACCTGTTTTAACACCCTTTTTACCAGAAAACAGATTACAAATAGTATACTTTTTTCTAACCATAATCTTATCTATTTTTTTATGGAGAGTTGCTTATATGACTTTTATTTCTTCACCTAGATTCTATAAAAGAGTTTTATTGGTTGGAGAGATTTCTCATGTTGAGCATATAGTAAAAGTATTAAATCAATCAGACCCTAATTATAAAATAATAGGCTTTATAAATTGCGAAAAAGAAGCCATAGATCCTATTAAATTTAAGGGCTTAAAAGAGTTTGAACCAGAACAGTTACTAAATGTTATTACAAAATTTAAAATTTCTGAAGTATTAGTGGCGAGTTACAATTCAGAAACTATTACACAGGACATTTATCATGACCTTATTACACTGCTGGAAAAAGGATTTACTATTCGCGAATACACGCAGGTTTATGAAGAAATTACTTATAGAGTGCCAATACAGTTTGTAGGTAAAGATTTTTATAAATATTTCCCTTTTAGTCGAAGTAACCAGAATACACTTTATCTATTTTTTCATCGTTTGTTTGATGTGATTTTTTCAGTTTCAGGACTTGTTTTTGGTATCGTAATTTTACCATTAATCCTAATAGGAAACCTTATAGGTAATAGAGGGCCATTGTTTTACATACAGGAACGTATAGGAAAAAACGGCAAGCCTTTTAAGATTGTTAAGCTAAGAAGCATGGTAATTAATGCTGAAGCAAATGGCGCTAAATGGGCTCAGAAAAACGATTTAAGAGTAACAGCATTTGGGCGTTTTTTGCGACGCTCCAGAATTGATGAAATTCCGCAATTTATTAATGTGTTAAAAGGTGATATGAGTATAATTGGGCCAAGACCTGAGCGTCCATTTTTTGTAAATGAATTATCAAGAGTTATCCCTTTTTATGAAACACGAAATATTATAAAACCAGGTTTAACAGGTTGGGCACAAGTTAATACTAGATATGGTTCTTCAGTTGATGATAGTTTAACCAAGCTTCAATACGATTTGTATTATATAAAACACCGAAGTTTGTTTTTAGATATTAATATTATAGTAAAAACCTTGAGTACTATTTTGTACTATCGTGGACAGTAAATTTTATGCTGTTTTCTTTCTTCTAAAAAATGTAATTAAAAATACAAACAAGGCAATAAACATTGCTATTCTTGCAATATAATCGCCTGCTAAAACATAAAAAGTCTGTTTTTTGTTTAGGGTAACACTACCTGCTAAAGCACCTTGAGTATCGTAAACTAACGATTTTGTAATCTCTCCTTTAGCATTAATAAATGCAGAAATACCAGTATTAGCACTTCTAGCAATATCACGACGCGTTTCAATAGCTCTCAAGCGAGCATAGCTTAAATGCTGTTTGTGTCCTTGTGTGTTGTTCCACCAAGCATCATTTGTTACAATGGCTAGAAAATCTGCTCCATTCCTAACATAACCAGTTACAAATTCGCCATAAACAGATTCATAGCAAATTATAGGAGCAGCTTTAGATTTTCCGTTTGAAGCTGTAAAAACATCTCTATTGCTTTGGGTAGTTTTCATTGCAACTGTGCCTCCTAAATCAATCATTGCATCGCCTAAAATAGGTTTTAATACACCTTGATAAGGAAAGTTTTCAATACCTACTACTAGTTTAGATTTATGATATAGTTGCACATTGTTATTTGTATTAATAAGCATTGCAGAGTTATAGTCATTATACCAAATATTGTTCTTTAGGTAGTTAGTTTCAGACTTAACATCTTTTTCATCATAAATAAACTTTATAAACGAAACACCAGTTAATAAATTAACGTTTGGGTGCTCATTTATATAAGATTTAAGCTTGAATTTTAATAATGAAATATCAAATTGATCAATCTTTAAATTATCAGCAAAAACAGTTTCAGGAGCTAAAATATAATCGGTAGAATCTGTAATTTTTGTATTTGATAATTCAAATAGCAAATCAGCTATTTGAATATTTGAAGTATTATACTTTTCACTGTAAGGGTTTATATTTGGCTGTAGTGCAATAACATTTATTTTTTCGCCTTCAATCTTATAGGTCTTAAAAATAATAAATGACACTAAAATAGGGATGCTTATAAGTAAACTGGTTTTTAATACTGCTACTTTTATAATCTGTTTACTCTTTTCCTGATTATATTTTAAAATACTTGTAAACACTAAAGTATTTGTTAGTAAAACCCAAAGTGTACCACCAAAAGTACCTGTGTATTCATACCATTGTATCCAAGAGATGTTTTCTGAAAAGCCATTGCCAAGATTTAACCAAGGCCATGAAAACTCCCAACCTAAATGTAGTTTTTCGAAGCAAATCCATAGCGCTATTAAAAATAAAAGGCTTCTGTTTTGTGATGTTCTATTAGCAACAGTGTGGTAAATAATAATAACCAACGCCATTAGTAGAGAATTTACTAAAATAGCAAAGCTGGCTCCAAATACATCTGCATATTGTAACCAATTGGTTGTAATAAAATTCCAGATAACAAATGTTAAATATGAATACCCAAAAAGAGTAAGTTTTTTTCTTTTTAAAGCTGAATTTCTAATGGAATGCTCTACGAAAAGTAAAGGCACAAAACCGAAAAATAATAATAAAGGAAATCCGTAAGTTGGCCAACCTAATGCAAGTAAAAGTCCTGAAGCTATGGCTAATAAAAGTTGTCTCACTATCTAAAGATACTTAAATCTAGTTTCAATGAAAACACATTGCTGTATAAAGCTGCGCTTTGGTCACCAATATCAGTAAAAGCGTAATCTATTTGAATACCTCTGTATTTAAAACCAACACCAAAATTTGGCTGAAAGGTTAAGTTTTCAGAATCATCAAATTGTCTTTCATTTTGAAAATTACCAACTCCAGCTCTTAAAAAAACCAAATCAGTATATCCAAATTCAAAACCTAAAGATGGAGTTATACTAGCAAATGATGTTGAAATAACATCGTTGTTTTGCTCAAAACGAACATTTAAATCTAAAGCTGTTACAAGTGAATAATCGTAATGGAAAATAAATTTTTTGGACATTCCTATTTGTAATTTAGGAATAGTTAACTCTGTAGATTCTGGTACTTCTTGGTTTTGGCCTTCTATAGCATTTTGTATATCAGCTAATTTTTCATCATCAAATGTCCAAGCATTAAAAGTAGTTGTAATATCACGAGCCATTATACCAAATTTCCAATCGTTGTCTGATTCAAACTGAATACCTAAATCTAAACCAAATCCCCAAGATGAAGCAAAATCCCCAATAATTCTACGTATTACTTTAGCATTTACACCATAACTTAAACCATCTAAAGGCAAACGACGAGCATACGAAAATGTTAAGCCATAATCTGCTGTAGAGAATAATTTTATTCGGTCGTAATTAATGTTTCCCTGATCGTCTATAAGTTGTGTAGTATCTAATATATCATCAACACCAAATCGAATTAATGAAAGTGCTACAGCACTTCTGTCATCTAAAGGCATTGCAAATGCTGCATAATTATAATTGGCAATATTGGCAAAATAGCTAGAGTGCATAAGTGCTATTTGGTTGTCTTCTAAAACAACTAATCCAGCAGGATTCCAGTAGCCAGAATTAACATCGCCAGTTTGAGAAACTACAGCATTGCTCATTCCTAATGCAGCAGCATCAACACCAATATTCATAAACTCATTAGAATATTTACGAGTGGTTTGAGCGGAACAAAATATAGAGCCTACTAGAAAAGCAATAAGTAGTTTAGTTTTCAATAGCAAAATTTTTTACAAAGATGCACAATATTTTTAATCTATTAAACTTCAAAATCATTCAGTTATTGTGCAATACTTGTATAAGACGAAAATAGTTTGCTATTTTTACAGAAACTTTATAAATGATGATTAAAAGGCATATTCCAAACATAGTTACTCTCCTTAATTTATTTTGCGGATCGATAGCTGTGATTTTTGCTGTTCACAATAATTTTGTAGCTGCTTCTATATTTGTTTTTTTAGGTATTTTTTTCGATTTTTTTGATGGTTTATTGGCTCGTAAATTAAATGTTCAAAGCCCATTAGGTGTTCAGTTAGATTCGCTTGCAGATATGGTTACTAGTGGATTAGTGCCAGGAATTATAATGTTTAAACTCTTATCATTATCAATTGATGCACCTTTGTTTTTTAATGGAAGTAATCAATGGAATTCAGATTTTAATTGGTCAGGAACTTTTGAAGCTTGGCTACCACTTTTAGGTTTATTAATAACATTGGCATCAGCATATCGTTTGGCTAAATTTAATATAGATGAAGACCAACAAAGCTATTTTAAAGGACTTCCAACTCCTGCAAATACGTTATTAATTGTATCGTTGCCTTTAATTTTAGAGTTTCAGAATAATGATATAATGAACTCAATGATTTTAAACAAATGGATATTAATCGTGTTAACTTTAGTGAGCTGCTACTTACTTAATTCTAACATTAAATTATTTGCGTTAAAGTTTAAGGACTGGAGTTTTAAAACTAATGCTGTACGTTATATATTTATTATTCTAACACTTGTTTTTATAGTAATGTTTCATTTTGCAGCCATTCCAATAGTTATACTTTTTTATATTTTACTATCGTTGTTTTCTAAAACATTAACTTCTAAAGAGTAGTTAACAATAATTTCAATCTTAAAACACTAAAACATGGCATCAGGATTTTTTGCATTACTCGATGATATTGCTAGTCTTATGGATGATGTGGCTACAATGGCAAAAGTAAGCACCAAGAAAACTGCAGGAATATTGGGTGATGATTTGGCTGTAAATGCTGAAAAAGCTTCAGGTTTTGTAGCTTCAAGAGAGATTCCTGTTTTGTGGGCAATTACCAAAGGTTCATTTTTAAATAAAGTAATTATATTACCTATCGCTTTTTTGCTTAGTGCTTTTTTACCATGGATTGTGCCTATTATTTTAGTTCTAGGTGGTCTTTATTTAGCATATGAAGGTGCCGAAAAAATATATGAATATTTTGTCCCTCATAATCACGCTCAAGTTAATATAACTGAAGTAGAACTCACTAAGTCTGAAATTTTAGATATAGAGAAGTCTAAAATAAAATCTGCGATTATTACAGATTTTATATTATCTGTAGAAATTGTAATCATTGCATTAGGAACAGTTATTGGACAACCTTTGCTAACTCAAATTTTAGTTGTTTCATTTGTAGCGCTAATTGCTACAGTTGGTGTTTATGGTATTGTAGCACTAATTGTAAGAATGGATGATTTTGGGTACAGATTAATTAAACTAAATCCTGAAGATAAAAGTGTTTCAGATTTTTTTGGAAAGCTATTGGTAAATGCATTGCCATTGGTAATAAAAAGCCTTTCGGTTATTGGTACAATTGCTTTGTTATTAGTTGCTGGCGGAATTTTTATTCACAACATTGAACAACTACATCATTTTCTTGAAGTATTACCTTCAATAATCAGAGACTTTGTTGTTGGATTATTAGTTGGAGTAGTGGTTTTGCTTATTGTTATGGGATTGAAAAAAATTATTTCAATCATTAAAGGAAAACACTAAAACGTTAGTTTCTTTTTACGTAGCTCAAAGTTTTGACCTAAATACACTTTTCTAACCATTTCATCATTTGCTAACTCTTCAGGCTTACCAGCTTTTAGAATACTACCTTCAAACATTAAATAGGTTCTATCTGTAATTGCTAGTGTTTCTTGAACGTTGTGGTCAGTTATTAAAATACCAATATTCTTTTTAGTTAATTGCGCTACAATACGTTGAATATCTTCAACAGCAACTGGATCAACTCCTGCAAAAGGTTCATCTAATAAAATAAAGTTTGGGTCTGTTGCTAAAGCACGAGCAATTTCTGTACGTCGACGCTCACCACCAGATAATAAATCGCCACGACTTTTACGAATATGGCCAAGGCTAAACTCCTCAATAAGCGATTCCATTTTGTCGTGTTGCTCTTTTTTGCTCAATTTAGTCATTTGCAGCACGCTCAAAATATTATCTTCAATACTTAATTTACGAAACACAGAGGCTTCTTGAGCTAAATAACCAATTCCGTTTTGAGCACGTTTGTACATTGGATAATTTGTAATCTCTTTGCCTTCAAGATGAATAGTACCACCATTAGGTTTTATAAGTCCAACAATCATATAAAAAGATGTGGTTTTACCAGCTCCATTAGGACCTAATAAACCAACAATTTCACCTTGATTTACTTCAAGTGAAACGTCTTTTACAACTTTTCGTCCACTGTAGGACTTCATTAAATTATCTGCTCTTAACTTCATAAGTTATGTACTGAACGCTAAAAATAGTAAAATCATATTGACTACTATAAAAACGCTATTTATTTATTAAAAGTTTAACGCTGTTCTTCTAAAGCTTCCCAAAACTCATAAGCTCTTCTTAAATGAGGAATAACAATAGTTCCACCAACTAAAGTAGCAATTCCCATAGACTCCATCATTTCTTCTTTTGTTACGCCATTTTTGTGAGCTGTTTCTAAATGATACTTAATACAATCATCACAGCGTAACACAGCTGAAGCTACTAGTCCTAGCAATTCTTTAGTTTTTACATCTAAAGCACCTTCAGCATAGGCATTAGTATCTAAGTTAAAAATGCGTTTAACAATTTTATTGTTATCTGCTAAAAGCTTATCATTCATTTTAGAACGATAGTCATTGAATTCTTTTACTATATCAGACATTTTTTTTCTCTTTACGTTTTTGATTTCTAACAACAATTGCAGAAATATATATACTTAGTTGGTATAAAATTAAAATAGGAATAGCTACAATTACCTGACTTGCTACATCTGGAGGTGTAATAATTGCTGAAAGAATTAATACAATTACTAGAGCATATTTCCTGTACTTTCTTAAATATTCTGGTGTTACCAATCCTATTTTAGTTAAAAAATAAATTATAATAGGAAGCTCAAATACAAAACCAGCAGCTAATGATGATGACCTTACTAATGATATATAAGAGCCTAAATCTATTTCGTTTGTAATTTCAGAACTCACACTATAAGTTCCTAAAAAGTTTATAGATAATGGTGTGATAACATAATATCCAAAAAGAACTCCAATAAAAAACAATAAGGTGGTTATAATAATAAACCCTCTTGAATGTTTGCGTTCGTTTGGTAACAAGCCTGGACTAATAAATTTCCAGAATTGATAAACAACGTATGGGAATGCAATCACAAAACCAGCATAAATGGCTGTCCAGATATCTGCCGAAAATTGACCTCCCATTGTTCGGTTTTGAATTGTAAATGGAAAAGCATCTAAGCAAAAAGTACTGTCTACATTAAAATAATTAGAAATTTTACACAAATACTTATAAGTTGGAAAACTCATGTGCTTTGGGCCAAAAATAATAGTATCAAAAATGAATCTAGAAAATATAAAAGCTCCAGTACCTGCAATTAAAATGGCTAAAGTTGCACGTATTAAATGCCAACGTAAATCTTCGAGATGATCTAAAAAAGACATCTCACTTTTTTGTTTTTTTGCCATTAGATAATACCTTCTTTAATCAAGTCGTGAATATGTACAACACCAGCATATTTACCATTGTTCTCAACTAGTAATTGTGAAATCCCATTAGTTTCCATAAGTTCCATAGCATCAATAGCCATTGCATTTTCATCAATACGCTTTGGATTGCTACTCATAATATCTTTTGCAGTTAAATTGGTAAACGAATCATTTTTAGATAACATTCTACGTAAATCACCATCAGTAATTATACCTACAATTTTATCATTTTCAACAACAGCAGTTACACCAAGCATTTTTTCAGAAATCTCAATAATAACTTGCTTTATGTTAGTGTTTAATTGTACTTGTGGTTTTTCATTAACAGAAGATAAATCGTTTACTCTTAAGTATAGACGTTTTCCTAAAGCACCACCAGGATGGTATTTAGCAAAATCTCTACTTGAGAATCCTCTTAACTCTAATAAACATACTGCAAGCGCATCTCCCATAACTAATTGAGCAGTTGTACTTGTTGTTGGAGCTAAATTATTTGGACAAGCTTCCTGTTCAACAAATGTATTGAGTACATAATCTGCTTGCTGACCTAAAAAAGATTTCACGTTTCCAGTAATAGCAATCATTTTGTTATTTGCACTTTTTATTAATGGTACAAGCACTTTAATTTCTGGAGTGTTTCCACTTTTAGAAATACAAATTACCACATCATCTTCTAAAATTAAACCTAAATCACCATGAATAGCGTCTGCAGCATGCATAAATACAGAAGGCGTTCCTGTTGAGTTTAGTGTAGCAACAATTTTACTAGCTATAATAGCACTTTTTCCTATTCCTGTAATAATGACTCTACCTTTCGAATTATATATAAGTTCAACACTTTCAGAAAAATCATTAGTAAGTAGAGTAGCTAAGTTAGCAATGGCATTACTTTCTAAATCAATGGTTTTCTTAGCGATATTGAGGATAGAATTTTTATTGTTCAAAATTTATTAATTTTTGGGTTTGTAGCATCTAAAGAAATTGTTATCTTTAAACTTATGCAAATGTATATAAAATACTAATAGGGATTAATGAGTATTAAAGAAATTGACTTACATTCAGCACTTAAAACTTACTTTGGTTTTTCAAAGTTTAAGGGTCTTCAAGAAGATGTTATTAAAAGTTTAGTTGCAGGTCATAACACCTTTGTGATTATGCCTACAGGTGGTGGTAAATCGTTATGTTATCAACTACCAGCCTTAATTAAAGATGGAACTGCAATTATTGTATCACCTTTAATAGCCTTAATGAAAAATCAGGTTGATGCTATTCGTGCAGTATCGCAAAACGATGGTGTTGCGCATGTGCTTAATTCGTCATTAAACAAAACAGAAGTAAAACAGGTTAAAGATGATATCACAAATGGTATCACTAAATTATTATATGTAGCACCTGAATCGCTAACAAAAGAAGAATATGTTGATTTTTTAAGATCAGTAACAATTTCTTTTATGGCAGTTGATGAAGCTCACTGTATTAGTGAATGGGGACACGATTTTAGGCCAGAGTACAGGAATTTAAAACATATTATTAAGCGTATTGGAGATAATATTCCAATAATAGGCTTGACAGCTACTGCAACTCCTAAAGTACAGGAAGATATTTTAAAAAGCTTAGATATAACAGATGCTAATACTTTTAAAGCATCATTTAACAGACCAAATTTATACTACGAAGTACGACCAAAAACAAAAAGTGTTGATAGTGATATTATACGTTTTGTAAAACAAAACCAAGGAAAATCAGGTATTGTGTACTGTTTAAGTCGTAAGCGTGTTGAAGAATTAGCACAAGTATTACAAGTAAATGGCGTAAAAGCTGTGCCTTATCATGCAGGATTAGATGCTAAAACTAGAGTAAAACACCAAGACATGTTCCTAATGGAAGATGTTGATGTTGTAGTTGCAACTATTGCCTTTGGTATGGGAATAGACAAACCAGATGTGCGTTTTGTAATACATCATGATATTCCAAAAAGTATAGAAAGTTACTATCAAGAAACTGGTAGAGCAGGTAGAGATGGTGGCGAAGGACATTGTATTGCCTATTATGCTTATAAAGATATAGAGAAGTTAGAAAAATTTATGTCAGGTAAGCCAGTTGCAGAACAAGAAATTGGTCATGCCTTATTACAAGAAGTTGTAGCTTTTGCTGAAAGTTCTGTGTCTAGACGTAAGTTTATATTGCATTATTTTGGTGAAGAGTTTGATAATGAAACTGGCGAAGGTGGTGATATGGATGATAATATTCGTCATCCAAAAAAACAGCATGAAGCTAAAGAAAATGCTTCTATTGTGTTAGAAACTGTCGATAAAACCAACGAAAAATATAAATCTAAAGACCTTGTACACGTTATTACAGGTAAGTCTAATGCATTAATTTCTTCACACAAAACTGATGCTCAAGAGTTTTTTGGTGTTGGCAATGCAAAAGATAAACGCTTTTGGATGGCATTAATACGTCAGTTATTAGTTGCTGGTTTATTAAAAAAAGATATAGAAACTTATGGTGTATTACGATTATCTGAAGAAGGACGCGAGTTTATAAAATCACCTAAGTCTTTTATGATGACAGAAGACCATGTGTTTGATGTAGATGACGACGATAGTATAATTACAGCATCAAAAGGTGATGGAGCAGTCGCTGATGAGCAACTTATGAGTATGCTTAAAGATTTACGTAAGCGAAACGCTAAAAAACTTGGTGTGCCTCCATTTGTTATTTTTCAAGATCCTTCATTAGAGGATATGGCATTAAAATATCCAATTACATTAGATGAGTTAAGTAATGTTCATGGTGTTGGAGATGGTAAAGCCAAAAAATATGGTAAAGATTTTATTGAGCTCATTGCACAATATGTTGAAGATAATGATATTGACAGACCAGACGATTTTGTTGTAAAAACTACAGGTTCAAACTCATCATTAAAACTATATATAATTCAAAATATAGACAGAAAATTGCCTTTAGATGATATTGCTAAAGCTAAAGGAATGAAAATGAAAGAGTTTATCAAAGAGTTAGAAGCTATAGTATATTCAGGAACAAAACTGAATATTAACTATTGGATTGATGATATTCTAGATGAAGATCAACAAGAAGAAATTCATGATTATTTTATGGAGTCGTCTTCTGATAAAATAGACGATGCTATTAAAGAATTTGATGGCGACTATGATGATGAAGAGTTACGATTATATAGAATTAAGTTTATAAGCGAAGTAGCAAATTAATTTTCTTCAGTTTTAATTTCAACTATTGTAAAAATTGCTTTATTCTTTTTAGCAGTAAGCGTTAATGATTTAATTTTAGATTTCACAATTTTAGGAACGTCTTCAGCTTCAATTTCAAAATCTATTTTGGTCATGCTTCTGTTAGATACATTAGAAAAATCTGATTCTAGTTCAACCATATCAGATTTTAATTGAAGACTATAATCGTCACCTTCAATTTTTAACTGAGCTCCATTTATGGTTTTAATATTAAAAGAGCCAACAATTACTGTGTTTAAATAATGGTAACCTGCCAATTCACTCAATCCTGCATACATCACATTAGTTTCAGATAAAGCAAAAGGCTCATTTTCAATATCATTAATAATATCTTCAGTATAAGTATCTACATGAAGTTTTTCCATGGCTCTAATATCACCAAAAGCAGCTCTTAGTTTTGTTAAAGAAAATTTCATCTTATAAATTTTTGTAAAACTAACTTTATAAAAGCAAACTACAAATTCATATTTCATAATTCATTCCTTATCTTTGCAGCTTCAAAATAAAAAACAAGAACAATGCAAGACGGATTATACGCCAAATTTAATACAAGCAAAGGCGAAATATTAGTTGCTTTAGAGTACAAAAAAACACCAGGAACTGTTGGTAATTTTGTAGCATTAGCTGAAGGGAATTTAGAAAACTCTGCTAAAGCTCAAGGAACACCATATTATGATGGTTTAAAATTTCATAGAGTAATACCAGATTTTATGATTCAAGGTGGTTGTCCACAAGGAACAGGAACAGGAAATCCAGGTTATAAGTTTGATGATGAGTTTCATCCAGATTTAAAACATGATGGTCCAGGAGTGTTATCTATGGCAAATGCAGGTCCAGGTACTAATGGAAGTCAGTTTTTCATTACACATATTGAAACACCTTGGTTAGATAACATGCACACAGTATTTGGAAAAGTACAACAAGGGCAAGATGTTGTTGATGCTATTGCTCAAGGCGACGAGATTACAAGCTTAGAAATAGTAAGAGTAGGAGCAGAAGCTGAAAAGTTTAATGCTGTTGAAGCTTTTAGAACTTTTGAAGGTGCTCGCGAAAAGCGTATTGCTGAAGAGCGTGCTGCTAAAGAAGGAGAGTTAGACAAACTTGCTGCAGGTTTTGAAAAAACAAAAAGTGGTTTACGTTACCAAATAATCCAAAAAGGAAATGGTAAAAAAGCCGAAAAAGGTAATATGGTTTCTGTACATTATAAAGGTCAATTGGCTGATGGTACAGTTTTCGATTCGTCATACAAACGTAAAGAGCCTATAGCTTTTCAAGTTGGAGTAGGACAAGTAATTGCTGGTTGGGATGAAGGTATTTGCTTACTTAATGTTGGTGATAAAGCACGTTTGGTAATACCTAGCGATTTAGGTTACGGATCATCAGGAGCTGGTGGAGTAATTCCTCCTAACGCTACATTAGTGTTCGATGTAGAACTTGTAAACGTTAATTAATACCATATTTACTCCATAGAGAGTAACAAATAATTAGAAAAATCGTCTCATTTATAATGAGACTTTTTTTTTGCTTATATTATAACGTCAATCAATCAAACCAATTAAAATGAAGATTAAAGCAATATTACTTTTTGCCCTAATTATTTTTAGCTGTTCTAAAAATGTAAACTATACTCCAGAAATTATTAAAGAAACTTCAGGACGTTATGTTTATAGTCAAGAAGAAGTTATAGATGTATATTACGATAATAACAAGCTGTATTTAAAATGGAAAGGTGCAGATAAAATAGAAACTGTAGCTTTTGATGAACACACTTTTTTTGTTGCAGAAATGTATAAAAAGTTACGTTTTGTAAAACATCCACAAACTAAAGAAGCGTATTTAGGTATTGTATCTGAAAATGATGATAACAAAGTAGATTATGCTTACTTAAAAGTGGCTGATACATTTAAAACACCACGAATGTATTTAAAAGATAAAGAGTATGATAAAGCATTAGCAGGCTATTTGGCAATAAAACAACAAGACTCAACAAGTGTGTTTTTAGAAGAAGCAAGTTTTAACCGCTTAGGCTATAATTTGCTAAATGAAAAGGCTTTTAATGATGCCATTTCTGTATTTAAAATTAATGTAGCCTTGTATCCAAATAGCGATAATGTGTATGATAGTTTAGCAGATGCTTATTTGCGAAAAGGAGATAGCACACTAGCCTATACAAATTACAAAAAGGCACTAGAACTTAATACAGGTAACAGACGTGCAAAACGATTTGTAGAGAGTTATAAAAATACGAATGAGTAAAAAACTTAATAGAATTGTTATTTAATTAAGCGAAAAGATGTCATAAAAGGGTCAATATTCTTATCATCTTCACCTAGGTAGGCAATTGTATACACTCTATTCTCTTTCCTAAATATTTTTCCTTGAATATGACCTTTTACGCCTTTGTCGAGTAGAACTTGTTTAATATTTAAAACAAAGTATAAGCCTTTTAAACCATGCTGTTCAATTGGTTTTTGAAATTCTAATTCAAAAGTTTCAGACATTTTATTTGAAAAATTTATAACGCCTTGAGAATAGATCTGGTCGTCAGTCATAGATTTAATCATATAATCAGGATAATCTACATATTCGATTGAAAATATTTTATTTGCACCTAATGTTGAGCGAAACAAGTGAATTTGAAATTTATCTAGTCCAACTTGATTATCAATGGTAGAGTAACTTGGTTTAGTAGGGAATTTAGCTATAAAATTACCTGTTTTAGATGCAAATTCACCAGACTTGGTTTTATAAATATTTTCGTCAGTATTACTACAAGAAACGAAAGTTAAAATTGTAAATATTAAAAATAGTTGCTTTGCCATCATTGTTTATATAATTTGCTGTGTAACATTTTTATTCATAATCAGGAATATTAAATCCTAAAATTAAATTCCTGTTAGCTGTCCAAATCCCGTTTTCCATTTTAAGTTTTATTATTCCAGAACCACCTCTATTTTTTAGAGATTCTTTTTTCTCTGTTGTAAGCTTAGGGTCACTTACAAAAAAATAACTATCAATATAATAAGGTATAGTATTAGGTTCTTTTACATAAATATGAATATGTTCAGGTTCTTGAAGTTCGGGATATGCTGCTGGTCTGAAAGTGTAAAAAGTAAACTTCCCATCTTTGCCTGTTTTTAGCCATTCACGATATTGTCCGTGAGTTTTTTCCCAACTAATAGGTTTTTCACTTGACTGATAAATTCCATTTCTGTCTGTATGATAAATGTAGAGTATTACATTTTCTGCTGGAGTTTTACCATCTTTTTTAAATACAGTTCCAGTTATTTTTATTTTTGGGTCATTGTTTTCAAAACCTGGTAAAGTGTCAGTCGCTTTTGGTTCTGGATTCAATTGATTAAAATCCAAAACTGCCTCGCAATCTTCACAAGGTCCACCAACATTTCTTTCTGTGTTAGATTTAGATTGTCCTTTGCACGAAATAACAATAAATGTCAACAATATTAACCCTAAATGCTTTTTCATTTTCAATGTTTTTCTAATGTGCCACAACGGTTTTGTATAAGATTAGTTGCGTGTTTAAGCACTAAAGTTAGCAAATAAATCACAGATAGAAAGTCCGCGAGGACTTTCGCAAGTAAGCCTGCACTAGCAATGAATTATACACGTTGTTGTATAGATGTTATACCTATTTTCTCTTAAATACCACAAAAACCTTTAATAACAGTACTTTACATAGTTTCACAAGTGCAAAATAAGGTAATAAAATACTATAAAAAGCATTGTTTGTTGTACCTAATGTTATACCTTTGTATTTATATGCATCAATTTGCATAGTATTATACAACAGTTTATTATGGCATCCGTAAAGCTAATTTTAAGAGAAAATAAAATTGATAAATCTGGTGAAGCACCTCTTTATTTACGATTAATAAAAGACCGTAAAACAAAATTTATCTCTTTAAGCTTAAAATTGAACCCTAATGAATGGGATGAAGATAAACAAAAAGTAAAAAAGAATCATAGTAATTCTGGCAGATTAAATGCCTATATCTCGCAAAAGGTTGCAGATGCTAAAGGTGAGATTGCAGACCTTGAAAGAAGAAATAAATCAACTTCAGCAAGAAAACTAAAAGAGGCCATAAAAGGTAAACCTTTAACGAACTTTTTTGAATACTCATATAATCGTTGCGAAAAGCAAAAAGATACATTAGCCTTATCTACTTATAATAATTATAAAAACTATCTCAAAAAGTTTGAAACATTTATCGGGCATAGAGAATTAATGTTTGAAGATATTACTGTAAGTACCTTAAAAGATTATGCTTCTTATTGTAGTACTACTTTAGGTAATAATAACACGACCATAAATTTTTCTTTAAAGATTCTAAATTTAATGTTTAGGGAAGCTCAAAGAGAAGATTTAATTCCATTAGGCTTATTCCCCTTTAGCAAGTTTACAGTAAAGAAAGAAAAAAGTACTAAACGGTATCTAACAAAAGAACAGCTTGATTCACTAATAAATTTGGAAGTTTCTAATAAAGATAAAGCACAAATCATTAAAGATATGTTTGTTTTTTCTGTTTTTTCTGGAGGTTTAAGATTTGGCGATGTTATTGAATTAAAATGGAAAAACTATAATAAAAAAGAGCATAAAATCACTAAAGTTATAAGAAAAACTAATCGTCAGCATAGCATCAAAATAGGTCAAATGGCTATTGATATTTTAGAAAAATACTATCATCAAGATTCTAAACAAGACGATATTATATTTCCATTTGCTAATATTGATAAAGAGTTTTTTAAGAATAGGGAACATAGAAGTGTAATAGTTAGTAGAGCAATAGCATTAAGCAATATGTATCTAAAAAAAATGGGTGAAAAATTAGAATTACCATTTAATTTATCATTCCATATAAGCAGACATACCTTTGCTACCAGAGCTTTAAATAATGGTATGAGGATTGAACACGTTTCTAAACTTATGGACCATTCAGATATTGGTATAACACAAGTTTATGCTAAAATTATAAATGAAGAATTAGACAAGGCAGTTGATAAATACATTAATTAACTTATATGCTGAATAAACCTATCAATAGTATAGTCAAAGAGCATTTTAATAAAATGCGACAATTTGCAAAAGAGAAAGCAAATAATGAATTTGAACAAAATATATTAAACAAAATCAAAGGCTTAAATCATTTTCAAATACTTAAAATTTGTTTTAGTGAGAAGAAAAAAATCAAAAAGCTAAAAAAAGAAGACCCTCACCCATATTATATTAATAATTCTGATGATTGGTTATTAACTCAATTTGCAAATCGTCATTTTTTATTAAATGTTGATGAAACAAACGAATTTATTCAATCCGTTTATTTAAGTGATTATAGTAAGCTAATATTTAAAAAAATAGAAGATTTAGAAAAGGAAATACCTAAAATTACTTTTGATGACTTTTTAAATGGAGTACAGAATAAATATTTTGAAAACTTTCCCCCTCATTATAGTACCGAAGAAAAAGAATATTATCAAATAGTTGATTGGCAAATGAAGTCACTATTAGATTTAGTTGAATATGATGCTGTCAATATAATAAGGTCTTATCAAATTTATTGTAAAACTATTAATAACCCTCTCGAATTTATCATACAAGAACTATCTATTCTCGATGATGAATTGACAAAAAATCTAAAGGATGTTAAAGTCTTAAAACAATTACTTTCAAAATTATACGTTTTCAAAAGTTTTGATTTTAATAGCTATGATGATGAGTTACTTATTAGTAATTATCCATTATTCTTTAACGATGAAAATAATTTAAACCTTTTAAACCCTATAAACTTAAAAGAACCTTTACATAAAAAAGAAATTGGTTCTAAAAGTGTTATAGGTAATGAATATACAATTTTCTATTCGCTTGATATTGTTCTAAAGTGGATGCGTAAAATCATTAAAGGTCATTCTATTTTAATCCCTTTTGAATTTAAAGATATTGATGAAGAATTAAATAAGGCATTCCAGGAAACAGAAGAAGAAACAGATAAGGAAATCGAAAAGTTAAATGACTTCTGTTTTAACGATGAATCAAATTCTGATAAGGTAATAAAGAAGTATTTAAGGGAACAGCTTCAAATACAAATAGATACTTATAATAAATTTGAAGATAAAAAATTGTTTTTCTTATTAAGAGATGAAAATATCGAGCTTTTAAAAGAGAATATTAGATTCAATTATATCTTAAATGATAAATTGGATGATATAATTCAAAACATTAAAAAGGCAAAGAGAATTTTAAATATTAGTTGGGAAGTAGCTTATATTTTCAACGAGTTATTTGATAGTCGAACAATGTATTTTAAAAACGATTCTGGTTCTCATTATATCATTCAATCTTTAATGAATCAAATGGTTGTAGATAAAGAAATATATACAGAATTACAATCAATTTTGGATGGCTTTTTTGAAAGAATGTATAGCGATTCAGTTCCAATGGATTTTCATTTTTTAAATCATAGAGAAGCTTATATTAGACTGTTTGAAAAAAGTATGTCAAGATTTCAAGAGATTTTAGATAATGCAGAACCGAGTAATAAAGTACTTTATATACAATCAAGATTAAAGGAATTAAAACATCGTGAATTAAAATTTAGATCATTAATTGATAGACGTGAAGATTTTAAAGATAAAGAGGATAAATACCCTAATTTGTTTAAAGATTTTCTAACTATCGAAGCTGAATATATTAAAGAAACAGCCACAATTACACCTCTATCTTTTTTACCAAATCATACTACCATACTACTTGAAGAATCTAATAACAAAGATTTTGAAAGTATATTATCTGAAGAAAGACAAGTTTACGTTTTAAAAATATTAGAAGATTTGTCTTTAACCTTAAATGGTAAATATAATTTAACGGACAGAAAAAAAGGTTCTGTTAGAGGGGTTGTAGAAGCTCTCAAAGAAAATCATATTTTGCCTGATGTTGGTCTTGATGTATTATGCAAGACTATTGGCTCTAAAATAGGACTTGAAATAAAGTCAAAGTTAGATGTTACTAATATTTCAAATGATTTCAAAAAGAGTGCATTAGACTACATAAAAGACAATCCACTTCACTAAATTTCTTTTATTATAAGGTCTTTGGCGGTCAACCTTATAAGTACCTATCCATAGCTTAATATTTGTTGCTGAATAATTTTAGTAACAATTTAAAAATAAGCAAATGGAAGCAATTATTTTATCAAAAAACCAGTACGACGAACTTCTAAATAAAATTGATGAAGTTAAATCATCATTAGAAGTTAAACAGAAAAACCCACAAGATGTATTTGTAGATAATCAAGAGTTTTTACAGCTAATGAATATTAGTAAAAGAACTGCTCAAACTTGGAGAGATGAAGGTGTAGTATCATTTTCTCAAATAGGTAGTAAAATCTATTATCGAATGAGCGATGTAGAAAAGCTACTTGAAAAAAATTATCGTAAGGCTTTCAAAAAAGTAAAAATGTAATTTTTGTACGATACTATCAAAATAGTAAAGTATTTAGACAAATTACCAAAGCAAGCCATTACCAGAGTCCGTGATACATTTTATTGGAATAATTGTCTATGGAAACCTCGTTTTAATAATTATAATGAGGTAGTCAGTTATTCAGCAGAGTTAAAAAACTTAAAGCTATGGTTAAGAGGTTCAGAATTAACCATTGCTAATAGCCTTCAAAAGTTCTATTCAGATAATAATTATCAAGCCTTTACTTATTCACAAGTAGTCGAAGCTATAAAAAAACTTGACACAGGTTTTGATTTTGATTTGCAGACTGCAAGTGTAAGAAAATTAGCAATAGGCGTTGTTATTAACGATGTTCCAGAAAACACTTTTGGTAATTGGTTAGAATACAAGTCAATTAGTCCGTATTTAATGCGTAATAAAACTAAAGTTTATGGTGCTCATTTTAAGGCAACTAATTATAATATCAAAGGTTATGATAAAACGTATCAAGTAAAGCAAGAAAGCGGTGTTGTAATTCCTCAAAGTTCAATTCGTTTCGAGGTTGAAGCAAATACAAGATATTACAATCAAAGAAAAGAAAGTATTGGGATTCATCAAGTATCAGATTTAATTGATAAGTCAAAATTTGAAAAATTAGGTTTAGAAATGCTTAATATTTACAGCAGTATTAAAGTTAAAGGGATTGTAAATTACCAAAATATGACACCAAATGAAATAAAGATATTAGCTACTTATGGTAATTCAGATATAGCATTAGGTTTAAAAAAGCATCATAAACACACTTATAAAAAAGAAAGGTCGCAATACCTAAAACTATTAAAAAAAATAGACTATACTGATACTCAAAAAATCATTTTAAATAAGCTGGAACAAGGTATAAAGTATTGTATTGAAAATTAGTAGTTTTTAAGACTTGTAATATACCTTAAAACAGGGGTAAAAATGAAATGAGTTAATCCGTAAGTATTTATCAAATTAATATTATATTTTTAACATTTTAAAATACACCGTACCAATCAATGTCAGAAGAACAAAAAAAACTATTAGAGAAACAACTATGGGCTATTGCCAACCTACTACGTGGTAAAATGGATGCAGACGATTACCGAAACTACATCTTGGGCTTTATCTTCTTTAAATACCTTTCCGAAAAATTACATATCTACGCTAATAAAATATTAGCACCAGACAATTTAACGTATGAGCAGTTAGATGAAAATTCAGAAAACGGAAAAGTATATGTAGAAGCAGTTAAAAAAGCCTGTATAAAAGAATTAGGCTACTTTTTAAAGCCAAGTGAATTATTTACCTCTATTGCTCAAAAAGGAAATAACCTTTCAGAAATAGTAACTAATGATAATGATGAAGCAAAACAGTTTTTTATCATTGAAGATTTAGAGCGTATTCTTACCAACATTGAGCAAAGTACAATGGGTACAGAATCAGAGGATGATTTTGTAAAACTCTTTGAAGATTTAGACTTAACTTCTGGTAAGTTAGGCAGAACCGTAAAAGCTCAAAACGAAACCATTGCAAAAATTATAACACATTTAGATGCAATAGACTTTCAATTGGAAGATACAGAAAGCGATTTATTGGGTGATGCTTATGAATATCTAATTGGTGAATTTGCATCAAGAGCAGGTAAAAAAGCAGGGGAATTTTACACACCTCAAGAAGTATCAACCATATTAGCTAAAATTGTTACTACTCGTAAAAAGCGTTTAAAATCAGTATATGATCCAACGTGTGGGAGTGGGTCCTTGTTGTTACGTGTAGCCAAAGAAGTAGATGATGTTGGTATGTTCTACGGTCAAGAATTAAATCGTACTACCTACAACTTGGCACGTATGAATATGATTTTACACGGTGTAAATTATCGTGAGTTTGATATTAAACAAGAAGATACTTTAGAAGAGCCTCAACATATGGCTATCGACCTAAAGGCAGAGGCTATTGTAGCAAATCCACCATTTTCTGCCAAATGGAGTGCAAAAAGTATTTTTAGTACAGATGATAGGTTTAGTCAGTATGGTAAATTAGCACCTAAAACAAAAGCAGATTTTGCATTTGTACAGCATATGATTCATCATTTAGATGAAAACGGTATAATGGCAACTGTATTACCTCACGGTGTATTATTTAGAGGTAGTTCAGAAGCACACATAAGAAGGTATTTAATAGAAGACAGAAACTATATAGATGCAGTAATCGGTTTACCTGCAAATATCTTTTTTGGTACTGGTATTCCTACTTGTATTTTAGTAATTAAAAAATGTAGAGAAGTTAATGAAGATGTATTATTTATTGACGCTTCTAACCATTTTGAAAAGCAAGGTAAAGACAATAAATTATTACCAAGCCATATTGATGATATTGTAGATACCTATGCTAATAGAGAGGTAATAGATAAATACAGTTATAGAGCCACTTTACAAGAAATAGCAGATAACGATTTTAATTTAAACATACCACGTTACGTAGATACGTTTGAAGAAGAAGAACCTATTGATATTAATGCTGTTGCAGAAGAAATACAAACATTAGATATTGAAATAGCTGAAACAGATAAACGTATTGCATCTTATTGTCAAGAGTTAAATATTAAAGCACCATTTTAAATTATGCATAAACAATTAACACCACAATTGAGGTTTCCAGAGTTTGATAGAAAATGGGAAGAAGAAAAATTAGTTAATCTATCTAAAAAAGTAGCATATGGTATGAATGCTGCTGCAACAACTTTTGATGGTGTAAATAAATATTTAAGAATAACAGATATAGATGAAGATTCAAGAAGCTTTATACCTAAACCTTTATCAAGTCCAGATGGTGAAATAGAGGATAAATTTATATTAAAAAAAGGGGATATTGTTTTTGCAAGAACAGGCGCAAGTGTTGGAAAATCCTATTTATATAACGAAGATGATGGTAAGTTATTATATGCGGGTTTTCTTATAAAATTTAATATAAGTAATGCTATTCCTTATTTTGTTTTTCTTCAAACATTTAGAGAGTCTTATAGAAAATGGGTTCAAGTTTATTCTATGCGTTCAGGTCAACCTGGTTTAAATGCAGAAGAATATAAGTTACTAAAATTTAATTGCCCTAATATTGAAGAACAACAAAAAATAGCATCATTCTTTGCAGATGTAGATGATAAAATTACCAAACTCACCAAAAAGAAAGAACTTTTAGAGCAATACAAAAAAGGCATAATGCAAAAAATCTTTAATCAAGAGTTAAGGTTTAAAGATGATAAAGGTAATGAGTTTCCTAAATGGAAAGAAAAGAAGTTAAGGGATTTAGGGAATACCTTAAACGGTCTTACAGGTAAAACAAAAGAAGACTTTGGCATTGGAAAACCTTATATTCAATACAAACAGATATTCGATAGCTCAAAAATTAATATAAATAATTGTGGCTTTGTTGAAATTACATCTTCAGATAATCAAACAAGAATGCAATACGGTGATGTGTTTTTTACTACATCTTCTGAAACACCAAATGAAATAGGTACAGCATCAGTTTTATTAGATGAGGTAGAAGAAATGTATCTTAATAGTTTTTGTTTTGGTTTTAGAGTATTACAATCAGTGTTATATCCATCATTTAGTCAGTTTCTTTTTAGAAGTAATAGTTTTAGAAAAAAAATAATTCCATTAGCACAAGGTAGCACAAGGTATAATATCTCAAAATCTTCTTTTCTTAAATTAAAAGTTAATTTACCATCCATTGAAGAACAAATTAAAATAGCAAACTTCTTATCAGATATTGATTTAAAAATTGAAGCTCTAAATAATAAAATTGAAAATTGTAAAGCCTTTAAAAAAGGGTTATTACAACAAATGTTTGTTTAAATATGACAACACAACCAGAACAAGTATTAGAAAATAACTTAATAAGCCAATTAATAGCATTAGGCCATAAATCGGTTGTTATAAAAACAGAAGACGATTTATTAAGCAATCTAAAATCTCAATTAGAGAAGCATAATAAAACAACATTTACAGCTTCAGAGTTTGATAGAATAGTCATACACCTATCTAAAGGTAATATCTTCGATAAAGCCAAAACGTTACGAGATAAATATGTATTGCAAAAAGACAACGGAGATAAAGCATATATTGAGTTTATCAATCAAGATTTTTGGTGTCAAAATCAATTCCAAGTAACCAATCAAATTACTATTAACGGTAAAAGAGAAAACCGTTACGATGTTACCATTCTTATAAATGGCTTGCCATTAGTACAAATAGAATTAAAGCGTAGAGGTATAGAACTTAAAGAAGCCTTTAATCAAATACAACGCTATCAAAAAGAATCATTTGCTTTTAATAATGCACTATTTAATTATGTACAAATCTTTGTAATTAGTAATGGTGTAGATACCAAGTATTATGCAAACAGTCAAAAGCAAAGTTTTAAGTTTACATCGTTTTGGGGTGATGAAAAGAATAAAAAAATTACCCAATTAGAACCATTTACAAGTATCTTTTTAGAGCCTTGTCATATCGCTAAAATGATTACTAAATACATTGTGTTACACGAAAGTGATAAAACACTAATGGTATTAAGACCTTATCAGTTTTTTGCAGTAGAAGCAATTATTGATAGAGTAAAAAATTCAGATAAAAATGGATATATATGGCATACAACAGGTTCTGGAAAAACGCTAACATCATTCAAAGCAAGTCAAATATTAACGCATAATCCTAAAATTAAAAAAGTAGTATTTGTAGTAGATAGACAAGATTTAGACGACCAAACAGTAAGAGAGTTTAGGGCATTTGATAAAGATAGTATTGATGGTACAGAAAATACTAAAATGCTTATCAGTCAATTTTTAGATAATAACAGACCTTTATTAGTTACAACGATTCAAAAGCTAAATAGTGCTATTTCAAAAGCGAAGTTTAGAAAACAGATTGAAGCTTTAAAAGATGAAAAAGTAGTTTTTATATTCGATGAGTGTCATCGTTCTCAATTTGGTGATACACACAAACGTATTGTAAACTTCTTTACCAATCATCAATTATTTGGTTTTACAGGAACACCAATATTTGTAAAAAATGCTATAAGTAAAAATAGTATCAAACAAACAACAGCAAATCTATTTCACGAGTGTTTACATCAATATGTAATTACAGATGCTATTAGAGATGAAAATGTATTAAAATTCTCAATAGAGTATTACAATGTTTTTAAATCTAAAGATGGTGTAGATGATACTAAAGTAGAAGATATTAATAAGCAAGAAGTATATGAAAGTGATGATTATTTAAACATCATTACTAATTATATTATTGCAAATCACAATCGTAAAACACATCATAGAACATTTACAGCAATGTTTTGTGTAAGTAGTGTAGATATTCTAATTAAATATTATGACTTATTTAAAGCTAAAAAGGAAGCTGGAGAACATCTGCTAAATATTGCTACAATCTTTTCTTATAATGTAAATGAAGAAGATAAAGATGCTAATGGTCAAATACAGGAAGAAGATGTAAATGATGATAAGCCTGTAAATAAACATTCAAGGGATAAGTTAGATGAATTTATTGCAGATTATAATAAACAGTTTGGATCTAAACATTCTACTAAAGATGGTAATGCGTTTCTAAACTATAAAAAGGATATTTCAAAACGAGTTAAGAATAAGCAGATTGATATATTATTAGTCGTTAATATGTTTCTTACAGGTTTTGATAGTAAGTCTTTAAATACGTTGTATGTGGATAAAAATTTAAACTATCACGGATTAATACAAGCCTATTCACGTACCAATAGAATATTAAACGAAAAGAAATCACAAGGAAACATTTTAGCTTTCCGTAACCTAAAGCAAAATACAGATGATGCTATTGCATTGTTTTCAGATAAAAATGCTCAAGAAACTATAATAATAGCACCTTATGAAGAACAAGTAAAGAAATTCAATGAAGCTTATAAGGTGTTAATGGGTATTGCACCAACAGTAGATAGTGTAAATGATTTGGTTACTGAAGAAGATGAATTAGAATTTGCTAAAGCATTTAGAGAAATAATGCGATTGAAAAATATATTATCATCATTTATCGAATTTACATTTGATGATACCTATATGAAAGACCAAGAGTTTGCAGATTACACAAGTAAATATTTAGACCTTTACGACAAGATAAAAACGAATAATCAAAAAGAATCAGTATCTATTTTAGATGAAATTGATTTTGAATTAGAATTAATACATCGTGATGAAATTAATGTAGCTTACATAATGAAGCTATTAGCACAATTAAAAGATGCGAAACCAAAAGACCAGGCAAAACAGAAAAAACAGATTATAGATTTAATTGCTGGAGAATCTGAATTAAGAAGTAAAAGAGTTTTAATAGAAAAGTTCATACAAAACAATCTTCCTAAAATAAATGATAGTGAAGCTATTGAAGATGAATTTAAAACCTATTGGCAAGAAGAAACTATAAAAGCTTTAAAAGAGTTAAGTACAGCAGAATCATTAAAACAAGATAAAGTAGAAGACATCATAAACGATTTTCTATTCACAGGTAGAATGGCAACAGAAGATGAGGTTATTGAAGCATTAGAAAAACAACCAAGTGTCCTACAAAGAGAATCTATAAGCACCAGAATAACAGAAAAAATAAAAGATTTTGTTAAGACTTTTATTAATGGAGTAGATAATTAAATAACTGTTATACACTAATATTAAGTTAATATATAATTTAGTTCAATATTTATTATTGAACGTATTTAAATACAATGGAAAACAAAGTAATACTACACCTTTCAGATAATTTTTATACAGATTTTTCAGGTATAAAAAAGCTATTTGAATTTTATAAATCTGCTTCAGATTATTATAATGAAACTATATATATTGACTTTTATCACTTAAACTGGTTCGATGCCAATTTAAGTGCCTTGTTTGGTAGTATTTTAGCAAAATTAAGTAAAGAAAACAATCTGAAATTCTCTACAGATTTGAAATTTTTAGAAGAACATTTTGATGTTTTGTTTAGAAATGGTTTTCTGCGTTCCGAAAATTCTGTTTCAGACGAACAACAGTCAACAGTATCATTTAAAAGTTTTTTACCAACTGATAAAGATGGTTTTGTAAATTATATTGAAAATGATTTATTGAATCATAGAGGAATGCCAACATTTACAGAGGAAGAGAAAGATAATATAATAGAATCCTTAATTGAAGTGTTTTGTAATATTCAAGCGCATTCAAAATCCGAAGAACCATTTTATGTGTGTGGTCAATATTATCCAAAACAAGGTTTTTTAACCTTTTCGATGGTTGATTTAGGTGTAGGTTTTCTTCCTGCAATTGAAAATAAAACAAATGGTGTAATCGATAATGATTATGAGGCTATTAAATGGGCATTAAAAAAGAAGAATACTACAAAAGTAGGTAAACCAGGTGGATTAGGTTTATATGATTTAAATACTTACTTTAACAAAACAAAAGGGAATTTTCAAATTATATCTGGTGATACATTTTGGAGTTTGGAGTTAGAGACAACTGTTATAAAAAAGTTTCATTTTCCCAACCCTTATGTCGGCTCTATTTTAAATTTGTTTTTCAATTACAATTAATGTATATTTGCATACACGTAATTCGTGTTCTAAAATTTTATCATACTATATGAAAATCAGTGTTTTAGATATTATCAAGTCAGAATTAGCAACAAATATTACCGATGGAACTGCTATTTTTGAAGCAATCAAAGAATACAAACCTTCAGAAATCATAATATCATTTGTTGGTGTTAAACGTATTTCTACCTTATTTCTTAATGAATGTATAGGTCAGTATGCAATGCTTAACCCAGTTAATATTCAAGAGTTAAAATTTGAATATCCAATAGGTAAGGAAATGTTTGCTCACAAAGTTGATGATGTCATTGAAAATGCCTTAATGGGTGATGAGTACGATGCATTAGTAGATAATGCGCTTCACTCAATGTAATTATTTATGTCTTATTCATACTTTAAGGCATCTTCTCATTCCGTAAATAATCAAGAAAAGTATTTTTTAGATGCCAATATTTGGTTGAAGGTTTTAGTGCCTAAAAACAAGTTGTCATATAAAGATAAGGCTTACTTAATTTTTTTTGAAAAGCTAATTAATAATACAAAGGTTCGTATAATATTGCCTGCTTTAGTGGTGTCTGAAGTAATTAATAGAATTATTAGAGAAGTACATTATAAAAAGCATATTATAACAATTCAAAAAGTTACCCCTACTTTTGTGCCACCTGAAGGATATTATAAAAACGTTTTTCGTAATAGTCAAGATTATCAAATCGCTTATAATTTGATTTGTGACGATATTAAAAGTTACAACACTTCAATTGACTTAATTAGTGATGAATTTGGTAGCACATTTAAATTCAAACACGTTATGTCAAATCCACCTGTAAATCTTGATTTTAATGATTATTACTATTATAATCTATGTAAAAAGAAAGGTTATTTTTTAGTTACTGACGATAAAGATTTTTGGGTTGAAGATGTTAATATTGTTACTATGAGTGATACACTTTTAAATAAACACATTGCAACTTTGATACATAAAAGCCCCACAAAATAAAACCCAGTTTTCTCGTACCTCAAAATCCTCTGTCTTTTATTTTGTTCCCCTCGCCAACACACAGTTGTTTTTAAGTCACAGTATTTGTACCCAACACTCAAATAGCACAATGCTTTTTCGTCGTTCCTAAAAAAAGCAAAGAGCTATTTCCAACGCTCAAACAAATACAGCGCCATAAAAACAACCCCAAGCTATGTTACATAATAGAAGTTATAGTAGCAAAAACCTTTTCAATGGTTGCCTACGGCGTGTTATTATGTTTTCGTAGCTATAACTGCTATTATGTAAAATATCTGCTAATCCAACGCTCACATCCGTACTACTAAAGAAAATTTAGAAAACAAAACAAGCAAACACAACTCTATATCTATTAGAAATTGCATCATCAAATTCTTTGTATTGATTGGTTAATAAATTAATCCTCAATATCAATTTTATTCAATACAAAACTTCAATAACTTTGTAAAATGCAATTAAGAAAATTATACAATACAAATGCAATTACTTTTTTTGGTGCAGATGTAAGTACAGAATTAAAACTTCCATTTGTAGTAGAAGGTATTAGCGCAGGGTTTCCATCACCAGCAGATGATTTTTTAGATATAAATATAGATTTAAACAAGCATCTGATTAAAAATCCAAGTACGACATTTTATGGTAGGGTGAGAGGAAACTCAATGATGGATGCAGGGATTCACGATGGCGATTTGCTAATCATAGATAAAAGTCTTGAACCTATTAATAATAAAGTTGCTGTTTGTTTTATAGATGGAGAATTTACAGTAAAACGAATAAAAATTGAGAGAGATATTATTTGGTTAATTGCTGAAAATAAAGACTACAAACCTATCAAAGTAACTAAAGACAATGATTTTATTATTTGGGGTATTGTAACTAATGTAATAAAGCAATTTTAGTATGGATGAGTTTCATTGGTGGTACATACCAATATTTATAATCCTTTGGATTTTTGGTGCTTTGCTCAATGAATATGTTAGACGTAATAAATACAAATAATGTTTGCACTCGTTGATTGTAATAACTTTTACGCTTCCTGTGAACGTGTATTTAATCCTGCATTAAATAATAAACCTGTGGTTGTATTATCTAATAACGATGGGTGTGTTATTGCACGTTCAAATGAAGCAAAAGCATTAGGTATTCCAATGGGTGCGCCAGCATTTGAATTTAAGAAAACCTTTGAAAAAAATAACATAAATGTATTTTCTTCAAACTATGCTTTATATGGTGATATGAGTAGTAGGGTAATGAACTTGCTATCTGAATTTACACCAGAAATTGAAATTTACAGTATTGATGAAGCATTTTTAAAATTCTATGGCTTTGAATATTTTAACTTAAATGAGATAGGTATTCAAATGAGAAACCGTGTAACAAAAGGTACAGGTATTCCAATAAGTATTGGTTTTGCACCAACAAAAGCACTTGCAAAAGTGGCCAATAAAATAGCAAAGAAATTCGCTGAAAAAACAAATAGCGTTTACGTCATAGATAACGATGATAAAAGAATAAAAGCACTAAAATGGTTGCCAATTGAGGATGTTTGGGGTATTGGTAGAAAACACGCTAAACGTCTTAAAGCAATTAAAATTAACAATGCTTATCAATTCACACAGCTTTCAGATGATTGGGTACGTAAAAATATGTCAGTTGTTGGTTTAAGATTAAAACACGATTTAGAAGGTAAGCCAACACTCGATTTTGAAAAAGTTGCCAATAAAAAAATGATTGCAACTACAAGATCCTTTGAAGGTATGCTATCAAATTATGACGATGTAAAAGAAAGAGTTTCAACATTTGCAGTTTCCTGTTCTGAAAAATTAAGAAGACAAAATACACAATGCAATATGCTGATGGTATTTTTACACACAAACGGTTTTAGAAAAGATTTACCTCAATATGGGAGGAATATTGTTGTTAAAACACATTATCCAACCAATTCGAGTTTTGATTTAATTAAATATGCCAATGTAGGTTTAAAAGCAATATTTAGAGACAATTATCATTACAAGAAAGCAGGAGTTATAGTAATGGGGTTAACACCAGATAATCAAAAACAATATGCTTTATTTAATTCTGAAAATCCAAAACATCAACCTATAATGAATATTGTTGATAGGCTTAATACAGCCTATGGTAATAATAAGATTAAGTTTGGCAGTCAGTCATTAGGTCGTCAATGGAAAATGAAACAAGAACGTTTATCCCCTCGTTATTCAACCAACATAAATGAGATTATTGAAATTAAGGCATAATTAGTATCTTTAGTTTTCTAAACTCTTATAAGATGTGTTTTCATACTTCCCAGACAAAAAAAGTAGTTGAACTTGAAAATCGTTATAATGCATCACTTTCAGATGATGACGCAAGAGATGCCTATGATATTCCAAGATACCATATAAACGGTTTTTCACATCCTGATATGCTTATCATTCCACAAGAAGAACCTTCAGTTTTAGCACCTTCATTATGGGGTATTGTACCAGGTAATAAAAAACCAGAACAATTAAGTGATTACTATAAAGAAGCGGTTAAGTATGGTGGTGGTTTAAATGCACAGTCAGAAAAATTGTTCGACCATTTTATATATAAACATTCAGCATTAACAAGACGTTGCATTGTGCCAGTAACAGGCTTTTTTGAACCTCACGAGTATAAGAGCAAAAAATATCCTTTTCATATCAAACAAAAAGATAATGAAGTTTTATCATTGGCTGGATTATATACTTTAGTAGGTGATGTTGTTACTTTCACTATTCTAACTAAAAAAGCATCCCCTTTATTTGCTAAAATTCATAATAAGAAGAACAGGCAACCCATAATCTTACAAAAAGAATTTGAACACGATTGGTTAAAAGACGATTTAAACCAAAATGGTATAAAAGAATTAATCAATCTAAATTTTAATGAAGAAGAATTAAATACTTATACTGTTAGCCGTGATTTATTCCAAATCAAAGTTAATACAGATACAGAGTCTATTATTGATGAGGTTAAATATGAAGGTGTAGTAATATAAATATATTTAATATTAGTTATCTCATTCAGACTGCACAAAACCATCGTTAAGTCCAAGTATTCCTTACCTCAAGTCTTTGTTTGTTTCATTTCGCTAACAAATATTTAAGTCCTCTTTTCCCCACCACCCAAGTTAGCGGTTATAAAAAAATAGGTTTATAATATTTAGTAATATGCCATAGCACACTACTTTTTTTTCGTGCCTCAAAAAAGCAGTAAGCTATTGTCTAAAAGTCCTGTATAAGTAGCTTGTTTAAATGCTGTTTTATCAAACAACTATTTAAAACGCTACCTATACAAACGCTTCACCCATCGCTCAATAGGGTACAAAAACCTATTTTTTTAAATGTTAATACCCCAGAAAAGTTATATTTAGTGTATGAAAAAACTGATTGAATCTTTATTTGATTTATTCTTTCCTCACGATATAGATGAAAACGGTAATAAAATCGAAAATCCTGAAGGCGACGATTCTTATTCTACAAAAGTTTTTACAATTATCATTCTTGCAATAATTATAATATTTACAGCTATTGTATTAAAATAAAAAAAGGCAGCAAATATATGTGGCTTCCTTCATCCAACGCTCAAGGCTATAAAGGTCAAGCCCTACGGGTTTTGAATAAAACTTTTTTCAATAACCTTTTTCTATTTCATTAGTCATTTTAGCACAAAAAACTTTTATCCAAAAACCTTGACAGCCTTACCCACGCCACAACAACTATGGCTATCTTTTTTTCTTTTCAAAAAAAATTAATGGTGCGAAGCGTAGCGAAGCAATTTTAAATTGGATAGCTATGTCAACTTTTGAACTAAAAACACACCAAATCGGAAGAACTTACTCAAAACCTCATTTTTTTATATTGAATAAAGGTCTAAACAGCGGAAAATCTTTGTATGAAGCCTGTCCTAACTGTTTTGTAGTAATAACGTCAACGAATGAAGATAAGAAAATGCTTTTTCATTTATCAATGATGTTGCAAATAGGTGGTTTTTACGCTTATTATTTAAAAGGAAGTGTTATTCCGTTTATCTCAATAGATGATTGCAGAAACACGCTAAAAAATGCGTTAAAATTAAGTGCAAATAATGGTTTTAAAATTGCTAAACATATCAAAGCGGTTTCTATTATTAATGAAAAAGAAAATGAGCTACAAAATGTCATTGAAAAATTGGCAGTTTTAAAGGTGTCATATATTAAATCTTGTTTCAATTTAGAGCAATTAGATATAGAATAAAGCAAAGGCATCATAAGGTGTCTGTATTTTGCACTAATGGCGTATATTTTGCAGGTGTTCAGTAGTAAATATTGTTATAAATCAATACCAAGTCCGTACCAAGTCCGAATGAGTTTTAATTTTAAATTTAATATGTTATGGGTGTAATTTCACAAGGAATCCTGGGCGGAGTATCAGGAAAAGTAGGAAACGTAGTTGGTGCAAGTTGGAAAGGTATCGACTATTTAAGAATTAAGCCTTCAAGTGTAGCTAATCCACGCACAGAAGGACAAGTTAACCAGAGAAATAAGTTTTCTGTAACTTTAGAGTATCTTCAACCGAATTTAGGGTTTATTAAAAAAGGTTATAAATCCTATGCGGTACAAAAAACAGAGTTTAATGCGGCGATGTCTTATGTGTTATACAATGCAATAACAGGTTCAGCCCCAAACTTTACTGTCGATTACTCTTTAGCTTTATTAAGTAGGGGCAATCTATCAACACCACTTAACCCTGCAACTGATTTAGCAACTGCTGGTCAAGTAGAGTTTACTTGGGATGATAACTCAACTGAAGGTAATGCAAATGCAACCGATAAAGCAATGGTATTAGTTTACAATCCAAGTAAAAAAGAATCAATGTATATTCTTGATGGTGCTGATAGAACTGTAGGCACTCAAGTAATTACAATTCCAAATACCTATGCAGGAGATACAGTTGAGCTTTTTATGGCTTTTATTTCTGCCGATGGTAGTCAAGTATCAAACAGTGTGTATTTAGGCTCTGGTACGGCAGCTTAATAGTTTTAAGTTTAAATACATTATAAAAGCCCTTACATTAATTTGTAAGGGCTTTTTCGTGGTATTATGAATAATATTTAGATCATAAACGATAGGTATGAAAAGTTATACCTATGTTGTACCTAATTGTATATATATTTAAAAATATCAATGATTACGGTGCTTAATAGAGTTTATTTACACAACACGTTGTTGGCTGTAGTTTTTTAATGTCCTTTTGGAATAATTTTGACTTTAACTTTCATTTCTTTTGAATCGTCATTCAAGTCATTTTCTATTCCACGAGGATTATTGATATAACCTTCAGGATCGTAAACAAAGCAATATAAAGTTTTACAGTCAGGATGAGATTTGTATTTAGCAATATCGATTATTAATTGTTCTCCTAACTGTTTTGATTTTAAACTACTCCTTGTTTTTTTAATTTCAATAACAACTTGCTCTTTTTTAAGTAAAAAATCAGACCTTGTTGAGCCTCCAGCGTAACTTGGATTCCACTCTTCCGCTCTAATGTCATCGTAATATATTCTTAACAATGAATGAAATAAATCTTGGGTATCATATTCGTCTTTAATGTCTAAAGTTTCTCTTTCATTATACCTTTGTCTTAATTGTTTAGCAACTAAATGAAACCTGTCCATTATTGTTTCAAGAAGAAAAATATCATTTTTGTCACTTGTTTTAATATTTTCTTTTATTCTTTGTTTTTTCGAACGCCAGGGAAAGTCCTTTCCACAATATTTGCAAATATCGGGAACTGGTGTTATTCCTCCAGAAAGGTCAATCACATTTTCGAGTTTGTAATCTCCTTGAATATCATTTCCGCAATTTGAACAAGTTTTTAAAGTCTTTGCTCCGCAAGTGGTACAATATTCTTTATTAAATGAAGGACTACTGTAGAAAGAATCATTTACTCCGTGTCCATTTTCGCATACTAAATATGCATCGTATTTTCCCATATTCTTTGTTCAAATTACAGCCAACGGTATTGTATATGATTAGTTGTGTTGGCTAGGTCTAAGTTAGTAAAAGGAAACGAACCAGAGGAAAATCCGTAGGATTTTCCGAGTACACACAGAACGAACAATTAATTATATACGTTGTTGTAACCAGTTATTTTTTAATTCCATTATAATCAGGATTTGCTGGTTCAAGCGTCATATTCTCTTTTAATTCCAAAACCTTATTAGTATAATTGGTATTTGGTATAATTGGTAAGAGTTCATTGTGAATTTGAGGTGACTTAAATTCAAGTTCAAATCCGTTTCTCCAAGCAATTTTTGCGTATCCCATTGCTGGTTGTGAGATTAAGTCTTTATAGAAGCTTGAATCTCTATTTCTTTTCTTATGCTCTTTTGTAGACAAAGTATTTATTGATTCAAATATCAGGTCTTTGTCTTTATTAAGAATACCATTAAAAAAATCAAAATCTATTTTCAGTACAGCATTTTTTTTTATTTTCAATAGAACGCTTTCCATTATTTTTAGATTAGCGTTCAATCCTTCATAGTCTTGATTCATTGATTTAATTATCGTGTCAATATAGACATGACTCTTTCCTGCCTTTACAATTTCTCTATATGTTTTGTTTTTTAAAGGACCACTTGTTAATGTATAGTCAATTTTTGAAAAAGAATTAATAATTTCATTGTTATCAGATAAGACAGCATAAAGCGGACTGTTTCGCTTATAGCTAAAAATATCTTTATTAAAATTACACTCTTCTAAATCTATTTTTGCGCAATTTGAGAAGGCTTCTTTAGTTTCTGTAACATTATTATCAATCAAATATTTATACCAAGCCTCTGCCTCAAATGCTTGCCAAATCATATTTAAAACATTTTTAAAAATGAAATCTTTACTATTATATTTTTTCAGTCTTTCCTGACCTCTTTCGAATGCTTCTTTTAGTTCTCTCAAGTGGTTGCTCTAATTGGTTACAACGGTTTTGTGTATGATTAGTGGCGTGTTTAAGCACTAAATTTAGCAAATAATTACTGAATAGAAAGTCCGCGAGACACGAGCGAAGCGAACTGGCGTAAGCAATTTTCCAAAGTAGGCAAGTCACAAGCAATTAATTTTATACGATGTTGTGCATAGTTAATCGCTTATTTCCAGTCGTTTATTGATTTTTTTATTCCAATATTCGATAGTTTCTTCTCTTGACAAATCAGTATTGATTATACTGTCTTCAGTTTTTATAAGTTCCGCATATATTTCGTAACCTATTTTTTCTAAATCCGAATATGATTTATCCTCACGAAATTTGATTTTATTTATTTTTTGATTGAATTCCCTTGCATAGCTTTCATAAAGATTAAATCTTAACTTTTGCATTTTCATCATTTCTTTAAAGTCAGTTGTGTCTTTTATCCAGGATTTGTTTTTGTCAAATAGAGCAATTACTTCTGCATCTTTTAAATTAGTTGACCTTAAGTAAAGTTCGTGATACCACCATTCATTTGAATCAGAATTCCAATCAATATCGGCTTGAAAATCTGTTGGTTTTAATTCAACATTTTCCGACCAAAATATTGAATGTTTCTTTTTAAAATAATATTCAATTTGAATTCGAGTATTCCAATAAACTATACCAATCAAAATGATGGATGATAATATGATTATTAATATTTTTATCGGTTTTGTCATAATTATGCACAACGGTCTAGTGTATGAGCAGTAGCGGATTAAATACCACTAATTTTTCGGTTAAACACAGACCTTTATTAATATTCATTTCGTTTAAATTTAGCACTAAAACCGCTATTGCTTATACACATTGTTGCCAGCAGTTATTATTCTTTTAAAAATTCGTATTCGTATATTTTCGGTTTGATTTTGTCTGATAAAAAGTCAAGTTTATTCCTTAATTCGCCAATCAATTCCATATATTTTTCATCATCACTTTTGCTATTCATTCTGCCTTTGTCGTTCCTGCCTTGAAAGTATACTCTAATGTCATACAAACTTGCGTTTACGTTTATATTTGGTTTGCTGTGATAATATTTCCAAAGTTCTTTACCTGCATCAAAAACCGCTTTTGCATCTTCTGAAAACACCCTTTTTAAATTCAAGTTTTCTGTTGTGTCAAATAGATTAGTTTCGTTTTCTGTTTTTATTTTACCGTTAATGAAGTCAGTCATCAAATTGCTCTCAAATCTGTTTTGAGCATTTACTTCTTGCTCGGTAAACGGTATCCAATGGTTAATTCCAAATTGAGATTGAATATTATTTTTTTCGTAAAACAAGATGAATGTTAAACAGTCATTTTGAAATTCTAAATCTTCTTTCCAATTATCTTTTGGGAATAAGAATTGGTCATTGTGTAATGTCCAATGATGCTTAATATTTTTCCTAATAGCGAAGTAAATGGATACTGGTATTATATTTGTTAAACTTACCCATACACCACGAGGATTAGCCATCTGTTCCTTCTTGTTTAAAAGGTAAACAATGGCATTTTGTTGAAAGTCGTTACCATTTGTTCCTGCAAGAAAACCTATAAAGTCGGAATCAATTTTATATGATGAAATCCAATTATTTATGTAATGACTTTTTTCGTGAGCGATATGAAACCCTTTTACACCAATAAATTCCGCTTTATCATTATAGATATCTACTTGAATTGAATCGGATATTTGCTTTTCAGAAGTATTCCATATTTTGAATCCAATTGGAAATTTTCCTTTTACATTATCAAACGTATATGCTGGCGCAATAAAACCACCTAATAAAAGGGCATCATAAGTGTTGCGGAATACTTTAAAAGCGGAACCGTTAAAGATTTTTAAAGTAGAAAACTCACCAACTATACTTCCCTTAATTTCTGATTTGATACGTATTAAAAATTGTGCAAAAAGTTCTCTCCCAGCACCACCTAATTGTGTGCTGTATTGAGTATGTGTTTTTGATTGATTAACACCTGCTTTTCCTTTTTCGCCTACGCTTGAAACTTCCGCATAAGGCGGATTAATGTAGATGACTAGTTTTTTCCGCTTTTCAGAGTCGTTGATAATGTCTTGTAAGCTTTGAGGAAGTTTTGTAAAATCATCATTTAAAAAGTTAAACTGAAAAACGTGATTTTTCAACAAGTTAGCTCCGTGGTCAATACGTTCGTGCATTACATTAACATCAGACTGGTCTAATGTGCTTGCGTAAATATTGTATTTGTTCGTTAAGCCTGCTAAAAGATTTCCAGTACCAGCTGCACAATCCCAGATGTAATAATCGTCTTGCCAATTTTCTCCTAAATAGTCAGTTAAATATTTTTGTGAAAGTTCAACCCAAATTCGAGGTGTAAAATATGCTCCTTTACGTTCTCTAATGTCTTGTGGAACGAGTAAATCTTTTCGCTCAATTATATAATCTTGGAACTCTTCTATTGGTGGTCGTTTGTATAGTTTCCAGAATTGTAAATAAGCGTCTTTATTGCGAATGTTTATGGTGGCATCAAACATTTGCTTGATGTTTTCTTTAGCTATTTTATAGCCTTGATTTTGAAAGACAACAAATAAACTATCTCTAATGGTTAAATCGTCATCAATATTTTGCGTGCCTTTATCGTCTACAAATATGTCTGCCAAATAAAAATCGCTATCAAAAATGTTCGCTTTTTTTAAGTCGTCCCAATTAACGTCAATGATTGGTTTAACAATCTCAATCCAACGTAAATAAATAGGAATGAAATTGTTTTTGTCAATTTTGATTTTACTTTTCGTTGTGGCTTTTGCCACATTATTTTTAATGAAGGTATTGAGTGTTTTTTCGTCTTTTTGATAGTCAAAAACATAAGTTTTCGATTTTAAGATAGATTCAATTCTATCTTTAATTAATTGAAATTCTTTTGTTTCGTGGTTGCTTGGGGTTACATTCCAATTAAAGTCGTTGAGATAGAAAATATCTTGAACATTTACATAGTCAACAAAAGCTATCTTTTTAAAGTCAAATGCACCTAAAAAAGCTGGTGGCAATGTTTTGTCAAAAGTTCGTGCTTTTCCGATTGTCAAAATTAGTTGCACAAACATTGTAGGAATGTCAAAATTCCCAGTTTTTGCTTCTGCCCATAAAAGAGGTGTTCGTCCAAATAAACTGTCTTGTTTCGGAAAAACGGTAAAGTCAATATTTCCAAGAATTTCGGTAGTGTCAAATAGCTTAAACCATTCAGCACCAACTTTATTTTTTAGTTCTTCTTCTCGGATATTTTTATACTTCATTCTTCTTTTTGTCTTTTTACGCTATGGTTTGTCTTAATTGCTGGCAACGGTTTTGTATAACGTTTGTGGCGGTTTGGCGGCCTGATTCGGAGCGAGCCATTTTGCGAAGCAAAAGTGGGCAGCGCAGCGTGCGAATCAGAAGTGTCGGCAAAGCCGCTTTTTGTTATTTGTCAGTTAAAGATAAAGCTTTTTATGTTTTGAAAATACTCAAATAAGACAATGCTAGCCATAAACCGTTATACATTGTTGTGTGCAGTTTTTTATTCATCCGATTTTTGTAAAAGTCCGATTGTATCAGCTTTATAAAGGTCAAAATCTACTTCAGTTCCAGTTTTAGCTAAAAAGTCAACAGCTCTTTTATTCAGTCCGAAATAAGGTGTCGAAGATTCTGGATTTATGTCGATGTCAACTACAAATTGTATTCTAGTTGTTAAATCATATTTGCTTTTAAGTCCGTTTATGATTTCCACTTTAGGTTCAAAAATGTCAATTAGTTGTTGAAGATAACTTTCCAAATCAATTTTGTTTCCAGCATCAATTCGGTATTCCCACGCAGTTGATTTTGGAACAGGTTCTTTTTTTATCATTACGGAAGTCGGTTCAATATTCAATTTCGCTGTAATTTTTTCGGTATCGAAATATTCCGCATCAAAAGAGAAATACAAATAATTATTGCATTCTGTTCCGCTATATGTTAGTTTTTCGTATTTCATTTCTCAAATTGCACACAACGTTTATGTGTAAGGAACGTTGCGTGCTTGTGTGCGAGGATTTTCCGAAGGAAAATCAGAAGCTAGCAAGCAAAGCAACGACCAAACGGCTTAACTAAAATAAGCAATGTTTTTTACACGGTGTTGTGCCACGTTTTTATTTTTTCAATTCCAATTATTTCAGTCAGTTTATTAAGTCCGTTTTTGGAAACAATTCTAAAACCTAATTCTATAAATACAAATCGTAAAATTATAATAAACAATATTGTCGGAAATAGAAGTTCAATTGTGTTTTTAAATCCGTTTTTTATTAATGACACTAAAAATCCGAAAACTGGGAATAGAAAAAGAAATAATGAAATAATTTTGAAAGTTTTGTTTATTCCAATTTCCAAAGTTCCGTTTTCTTTATCAAGTTTACCTTTAAAAAAACAAAGTCCTCCGTAAAGTTTTTTAGATAGCTTTAAATCAAAATCCGATTTATTTATTTTTCCGATAAAGGTTTGTTTATTCCAGTCAGAAACGAATTGTTCGCCGGATAAAGTTTCTTTTTGCAATTCAGAAATTGCTTTCGAAGTATCAGTTATTAGTTCAATCGAATATTTTTTAATCGGGAAGATTTTCATTTAGTTAACAGGCTTTTCTCAAATGGGGCACAACGGTCTCGGCTATGAGTAGTTGCGTGGGATAGCAGTTAACTTTGCAAGTACACACCAAACTGAAAATCCTTGCGGATTTTCAGAAGTAGGTGAGAATAAGCAATTACTTATAGCCATTGTTGTAACCAGTTGTTTTAGAAACTAAATGTACGTTCCTGTCTTTTCATTCTAATATCCATTATTATTCCAATTCCAATTATTACTAAAGCAACTGAAACTACTCCAATCTTAATGCTATTATCTAAATTATTTTGAACAGCAAAACCAACAGCAAACGAAAGTCCAAAACTAGCTGTCCAAGTTGTGTAATAATTATTTGGAACGAAATGTAATTTGTTTTTGAGGTACTTTTTAAATTTAGTCAGTTTCTGTTTAAACATTTCGTTGCTAAATGAAGGTATTTTTTCAAGTTCCAGAAATTGAATGTAGCTTTCAATTCCATCAATTTGTTCAGGACTCAAATCCTTTTCTTTTAGGCTCTGTAAAATAGCTATGAATTTTTCAAACGTCTTGATTTCTGATTTTTCGTTGGTTTTCGAAAGCTGTTTTTTTAGAAATATTATAGTTGCTTTTAAATCGTTTGTTTCAGCGACTAAATCAGAACCAGTCAGTTCTGTTAATTGCACATCTAAAGCATTGGCTATTCTTTTAACTGTTTCTCCAGTAGGTTCGGATTCATTATTCTCAATTCTTTGGATTGTTCTTAAACTTACTTTTGACTCTTCTGCCAAATATTCTTGAGACATTCCTCTGATTGCTCTTAATTCTTTTAATTTTTGTCCTAAATTTTTTGTTTCCATTATTCGTAATATTTGATGTTTCAGCAAATGTATATCGGAAACATATTCACTGATTACGTCAAGTTAACGTCATCTTTGCGTCAATTGGTTACAACTGGTTATATGTGGACTAATATACTCATTATCCCTAATTATTTTCCGGATAATAGGAACTTTTCTTCCTAATTATCACAAATTCTATTTAGCTTTTATAACCTAAAAGTTCGTCTATTGTATTTGCTGTTACAGAGTGATAGTTTGGTCTTGCTTTTTTGTAAATTTCTAATGCTTCTTCAACTCTATCACTTTTTTTATAGGCTTTAAAAATGGTAGTTACATACCAACGTCTGCCAACTGTGGTTAAAAACTCTGCAATTTTAGCATCAACATCTTGCCCATGGTAATTATGGGTTACAGCTTGCTCATACCAAACCATTGTAATATATGAGTTTGTTGAGTTAGTAAAATTAAAAGTGTTGTCTAACGTTTCCATTTGCTCTACAGTAATAGTTTCTGGGAAATTACGAACAAAATGAACCCATTCGTGCGGTGTCCAATCATTAGTACTTTCGGCATCAATTGTATTGGTGTTTATAAACGCCTTTAAGGTGTTTTCTACATTTTCAAAAGCATCAGATTGTATAATAGATTGGTTGGTTGGTATTCCTGGACCATAAATCCACTCTTTGGTATTAAACGAAATGTTGTGCTTTTCTAATAGGTTTTTATTTAAATAGGCTACAAAATCTTCAGTATTTGTTGTTGAAAATGCATGCTCTTTAAAATACGCTTTTAAGAACACATCAAATCGTTTACGACCTACAGTTTCTTCAAGTGTTCTTAAAAACAAATAGCCTTTATCGTAAGCAATACTATTCATACCATCGTCAGGGTTTCTGCCATCTAAATCGAGTTTTAGTTTAGTATCGTTTGGAGAATCTTTAAGTGTTTTTAGTACATCATCTAAATCTTGTCTGCCAATAAGTGCTAACATATTAGCACGCTCTTTTCCGTATAATGCTTCCATGATTCTAATTTCAAAATACACCGTAAAGCCTTCGTTTAACCAAAAGTCATCCCAAGTTGCATTGGTTACCAAATTACCAGACCAAGAGTGTGCTAACTCGTGTGCAATAAGTGTTGTTAAACTTTTATCGCCAGCAATAATTGTAGGTGTCGCAAAGGTTAATCGAGGGTTTTCCATACCACCAAACGGAAAGCTTGGAGGCAAAACAATAACATCAAACTGATCCCAATCGTAAGCGCCATAAAGGTTTTCGGCAGCTACAACCATTTTTTCCATATCAGAAAACTCGTTGTGAGCTTTGTCTATCAACGATTTTTCTGCATAAACTCCTGTTCTGTCGCTTATGGCTTTATACTCAATATCTCCAACTGCTAATGCTATTAAATAAGCAGATATTGGTTGTTGCATTTTAAAATTATAAACGCCATCTGCTGTTTTAGCTTTTGGGTTTTCGGCACTCATTACTGCCATTAAATCTTTAGGCACTTTAACGGTTGCATTATAAGTCACTCTAATTTGCGGACTATCTTGAATAGGAATCCATGTTCTGGTTAATATTGCTTGTCCTTGAGTGAATAAAAAAGGATGTGTTTTATCTGCTGTTTGCTGAGCGCTTAGCCATTGTAATGCTTCAGTTTTATCGGTTGTTTTATATAATACCGATATTTTTTGTGTGCCTTCGTTTATAGTGATGGTTAATGGTCTTCCTAATTGCTCGTCTATTTCGCCAAGTTTAAAAGGAGTGCCTTTGCCATCAGCTTGCACATTTATAATGTTTAAATGTTTGGTGTCTAATACAATTTCGGTAGCATTATTGTTTCGTATATCGTAAGTTGCTGTTCCTGAAATTATTTTTTTATCGAAATCGACATCGATATCTAAATTTAAGTGTGTAATTACAGCCTCATTAGGTTTTGCGTAAGAGTGAGGCTCATTTACATAGGTTTGCATTTTTTGTTCTTCTTTTTTTTCTGCACAATTTGATACTATAAAAAGTGTGCTTAATGCTATAATTAGTGTTTTTTTCATTTTATGTTTTTATGAATGGCTAAGGTAATTAAATCTTTAAAAGTGATTGGTGTTAAATACAAGGCTTAACAAAATTTTGACAATGGTTGTGGTTAGCTTACTCGAAGAATAGCTTAAATTCTTCATAAATATTTTGTCCTTCAATATTTACGCTTACTAAATAATGGTCGTCTTTTATATCGAGAACAATGTAGTTAAACTTATCACCTTCAAAACTAAAGTTAGAGCGTGTTTCATTATTGCTTTCAATAAAGGTAAGCTGAAACTCATCATCGCTTAACCATTTGTAAGTAAGTTTTGAGTAGGTGTTATTTGTAAAAGTGTCTGTCCATTTGTTGTCTTTCATTTCTACATAAGTATCGCTACCATCAAATTCCTTATATTTAAATTGTGTACGCTTTTTAAATTCGGCTAGTTGCTTTTTATTCAGTTTGGTAACTGGTTTTGTAGTAATTCTTACAATTTTTTCTTTAGGTGGTTCTAGTCTATCTAATAACTCACGAAACCCAACACAGTTTCTTTGTAATCTGTAATACACGCGTTGACCAGCAGCATCTATTTTAGACTCTTCAAAAGTGCCTAAATAAGGATATAGTTTGTCTTGATATAATGTTGTGATTTTTAAAGTGTCGTTTTTTATGTTGCTTAGCGTTTTTAAATAGTCGCATAGTTCCATTGATACAGAATCTATTTCTTTAGGAGTTTGCGAGAAAGTAAAGTTTGATATAAAAATGAATAATAAGAATGCAATTTTTTTCATTGAGTTTGTTTTTATTGAGGCTCTAAAGTAGCCCATTCTGTCCAAGAACCATCATAAACTGAGGTTTTATTGTTTAATATTTGTTCGCTAGCTAATAGTACAATACAGGCTGTAATACCAGAGCCACAGCTAAAAATTAAAGGGCGTTTTTCAGTTTTTAAAGATTTAAAAATTGAGTTTAATTCGTTTTTAGATTTTAATTTTCCGTTATCTAATACATCTTCAAAAGGGATATTTATTGAGTTTGGTATATGTCCACTTTTAAGTTCTTTTCTTGTTTCTGGAGCTAATCCTTTAAATCTGCCAGATGAGCGAGCATCAATAAGCAAGCTGTTTTGAGTGATTGTATTATCTTTTATAAATTTAAAATCTTTAATCATTTCAGGGTTTAAAGTCGCTTTAAAGTCTCCTGTTATATAGTCTTTTTTAGTAATTGTTTCAGTTTCAAAACCATTACTTACCCAATCTGGAAGTCCACCATCTAATACTGCAATATGTTGGTGTCCCATGGTTTTAAACATCCACCAAACTCTTGGGCTTGTGTAAATTCCTAAATTATCATAAACTACAATTATACTTGAGTTGTTTATACCTAATTTTTGGCATTCGGTTTCAAATTGCTGTACGTTTGGAAATGTATTAGGAAAATGACTATTGCTATCGCTAAACGCCTTTAAATTAATTGGTCTAGCATTTTTTATTTGAATTGAACTCACGTCTGAAACTAATCCTGCTTTATTGGAGTCTTGGCTAGCATCTAAAATAATTAAGTTTGGATTATTAAAATTATCCTTTAGCCATTGTGATGTTACAATAGGATTGGTCATTAGTAAAGCTACAATTATAATATGAAACTAATATAGTACAATTCATCCTAAATATTTTACAGTTCGGTAAGTTGGTTTTTATAAATCTAGACTTTCAATAGATATTTGCTTCATCAATTAAAACATAATCATCATGAAATGCTCTTAATCATAAATTTGGCATCTACCAAAATTATTTCTTGGGCATTACATCTGACCTTAAAAAAAACAAATAAATAGTAACAGATGAAAACAATCGCTAAATTAATTTTACTTCTTCTAATGAGTATTACAAATGTTAATGCTCAAGAAACAACTGCTCAAGATGTTGTGGTAAAAATCACAAATTTTGATACTAATAAAGGCAAAGTGTTTATTGCTCTTTATAATTCGGAGACTTCTTTTTTAGGAACAGGTTTTAAATCTATAATTACATCAATTGAAAATAATGCGTGTACAGTTACATTTAAAGATGTGCCTCAAGGTATTTATGCTATTTCGCTTTTTCATGATGAAAACGGAAATAACAAAATGGATAGTAATTTTTTAGGTATTCCAAAGGAAGATTATGCATGTTCTAATAATGCAAAAGGTTTTATGGGACCACCTAAATGGGAAGACGCAAAATTTGAAGTTAAAAACGAAACTATTAATCAAACTATTAAATTATAAAAACTATGAAACATTTAATCATCATTGCAGTACTATTGGTTTCAGCAATTACAAATGCACAAACCAATTTTGAAAAAGGAATGCAAAAAGCATTCGAACTTTGGGGACAAAATAATTGGACAGAAGCCGAACAACTATTTGAGCGTATTGCAGCTGCCGAACCAAATGAATGGTTGCCAAATTATTACATTGCACAAATGAATAGCTTAAAAACTTGGGAAGAAAAAGACCCTAAAATTGTAAAAGCTCAGTTAGATAAAGCACAAGAATACCTAAACTCTGCTATAGGATTAACAAAAGATAATGTAGATGTATTGGTTTTACAAGCTCAAATTTATACTAATTGGGTTGCTTTTGATGGTATGACTTATGGTATGAAATACTCAGCAAAAATTACGGATCTTTACAATACAGCTTACAGATTAGCTCCAGATAACCCAATGGTGTTATTGTCTAGAGCTGAATGGAATATGGGAAGTGCTCGTTATTTCGGACAGGATACAAAGCCATTTTGTAAAGACATAGAGAAAGCCATTGAACTTTTTCCTAACTTTAAACCTGAAAGCGCATTTCATCCAAATTGGGGAAAAGAGCGTGCAGAAGAAGTGCTAAAATCTTGCAATAACTAATACAATAGTAAAACAATAATTATGACAGATAATACTAAAAATATCATTATTACTTTTATAATAGGCTGTGTTGTTTTTGTAATTGGAACCTTGCTTTCAGGTGGTTTTAATTTTAGCAGTAGTAATGAGTTTTTAGAAGATTTTTTATTCTATCAGTTATATGCTTTTGTTTTAGGGTATTCTAATATGTTCTTTTTTGATTATATGGAAAAGAAAGATTGGAAAGCAAACGATACCATAAAACGTATAGCTTTAGGAATGATAGGTTCTGTAGTAATTACTTTAATAGGCTTATTTATTTTACGTGTAGTTACTTCTGTTTTTTATTATGGTGTAACATTTAAAGATTTTATTGCAAACGAAGGGATAAGAAATTATCAATTTGGCTTATGGGTAACCTTAACTATAGTTGTTATTTTTCATGTTGCCTATTTCTACAACAGATACCAGAAAAATAAGATAAAAGAACAAAAGGTTATTGCTGGTACTGCAAGTGCAAAGTTTGATGCTTTAAAAAATCAATTAGATCCACATTTTTTGTTCAATAGCTTAAATGTATTAACGAGTCTTATTGAAGAAAACCCAGATAGTGCTCAAAAATTTACAACATCACTATCTAAAGTGTATCGTTATGTTTTAGAACAAAAAAACAAAGATTTGGTAACTGTTGACGAGGAGTTAGATTTTGCCAGAACGTATATGTCGCTTTTAAAAATGCGATTTGAAGACAGCATAGTTTTTGAAATTCCTGAAAAAGCAAACGATCCAGAAAGTAAAGTAGTGCCATTATCGTTGCAATTATTGTTAGAAAATGCAGTAAAGCACAATATGGTAACAACAAGTAAACCGTTGCATATTAAAATATATGAACATAACGGAAATTTGGTTGTAGAAAACAACCTTCAAACAAAACAAATAGTAAAAAAGAGTAGTGGAGTAGGTTTAGAAAACATTAAACAACGCTATCAATTACTCACAACAAGAACAGTAAACATCAATCAACAAGCAGACAGTTTTGCAGTTGCAATACCAATGCTCACAAAACAAATCACAATTATGGAAACAAAGTATCAATTTAACGAACAAGACGCTTACTACAGAGCTAAAAAACATGTAGAAGAAATTAAAGGCTTTTATGGTAATTTAATATCATATTGTTTAGTCATTCCTTTTTTAATGTTTATTAATTACAAAACCTATTGGGATTTTCAGTGGTTTTGGTTTCCAATGTTAGGTTGGGGAATGGGAATAATTTTTCATGGTTTTAGTGTGTTTGGATATGGTAAAACATGGGAAGAACGAAAAATTAAAGAACTATTAGAAAAAGAACAACAACAAAATAATAATACCTGGAAATAATGGAAAATAATCAAATGGAACAAGAGCGTTATTTAAGAGCTCAGAAGAAGGTGAAATCTATTAAAGGTTTTTATACACATGCATTAATTTATGTGGTTATTAACCTGATGATTGTTGCTATTAATATTCAGAATTTAAATCCAGGTGAAAGCTATTTTCAGTGGCATAATTTTACAACTCTTGGTTTTTGGGGAATAGGTTTGTTAGCTCATGGTATGACTGTGTTTATGCCTGATTTTTTACTAGGAAAAAACTGGGAAGAACGAAAAATAAAAGAGTTTTTAGATAAAGAAAAAGGTAATCGTTGGGAGTAGAAAAACCATAAGTTATAAATTAAAAAAAATAACCAAACATGAATATCATTATTATTGAAGATGAAAAACCATCTGCAAGACGCTTGCAACGTATGTTAAGTGCTTTAAATATGGAGACTGATGTTATGCTGCATTCTGTTGAAGAGTCTATAGATTGGTTTAAAAATAATAAACATCCAGAACTTATTTTTTTAGATATACAATTAAGTGATGGCTTGTCGTTTGAAATTTTTGAAGCTATCGATATTAAATCTTCAGTGATATTCACAACAGCTTATGATGAGTATGCGTTACAAGCGTTTAAGCTTAATAGTATTGATTATTTATTAAAGCCTATTGACGAAGATGATCTTAAAAAAGCAGTTGAAAAGTTTAATGAACGAATGCCGAAGCAACAATCGGTTACTCTAGATTTTAATGATATAAAAAAGCTTTTAGTGAATCCAATTGAGCGCGAATATAAAAAGCGATTTTCTGTAAAAGTTGGTCAGCATTTAAAACTTATTAATAGTGATGATATTGAGTGTTTTTATAGCGAAAACAAAGGTACTTATGTGTTTACAAATGAAGGTAGAAACTACTTGTTAGATTCTACTTTAGAGCAAATAGAGGCTGAGCTAGAGCCAAAAACTTTCTTTAGAGTAAGTCGTAAGTTTTTTGTAAATATTAATGCTATTAAAGATATGATTAGCTATACCAACTCTAGATTGCAAGTAAAGCTTAACACGTTTAACGAGCAAGACATTATAGTTGCAAGAGAGCGTGTAAAAGACTTTAAAGATTGGTTAGAATAATTACTCTTCAATTCTGTTTTCATCAAAAGCAGATGGCAATAATTTTGGAATAAACTTCACAAATAATGGCAGCAAAATGCCACCACCAGGAAGCATAAATATTGCTAAACTAGGTATGGATTTTATAATATCCATTAGTTGTTCTTGCATTTTCTTTTGCTCCTCTTCGGTAAGTTCTCTAGATGTAGATTGAGATAGTAGTACCATAAGTTCTTTGCTTTCTCTCAGTTCTTTCATTAGTCGCTTGCTATTTCTACTAATAAGTTTACTAACCATTTTACTTGAGTTATCATAAAAGCTTTTGGCCATATTTTTAGAACTCAACAACGGAATTTGGTCACTGTTTAAAATGTAAAATGTATTTATATCTTTTATAGATTGTTCAACAACCTCTGGTTTTATGTGTAAATCTTTTGATAGCTGAACTAAAAACTTATGTTCGTCTATATCAATAATTTTATCACTCCATGATGCTATACATGCTATATCTATAATATATTGCTTTTCTAAGGGCTTTTTAAGATATTTTAAAACATCATTATAGTGGTATGAAACTGAGCTTTGATAACGTCTTGAAGCTTCAAACAGTTTAATAAGACTCTCGTCGTATTTTGTTTTTTTAACCTTCGAATCAAAAACATTTAGAGTTATTGTCTCAATAGCTATTTCTAATTGTTGAATATACTTTTCTGATATTGTGTTGGTAATTAAGAATTTTTGATATGCCAATACATCAATATATAAAAGAGCATTGGTAATAAAGTAACTAAAGTTTTTTGTTAAAATATTATCATCAATATGAATCCTTTTATTAATGATAACTTCAACTTGAGCATGCGATTTTTTTTCACCCAAAAGCCCATCAAAAAATGAAGATTTTGGTTGATCAAAGTTTTTATAAAAATTAATGACACTGTCAGCAAAAGAATCTTTAGACGGTTTTGCATTATATATGTAATGAAGAGCCAGTAATAAATTTACTTTACATAACTCTTCATCAGTTAAGTCGCCTTTGTCTACAACATTATTTACAACACTTAAATTACTTCCATAAATAAAGCCGCTAAGTTTTAATTCGTTATAGAAAGCCTTTTCCGAAAGTTTTAAATATGCATCATTAGTAGAAGCAATTTTAAGTAGTTTTTTTATCCAACCACTTGAAGATGGATTCATGATTATGGTATTTAACTGCAAAGATAATTTTTAATCTTAACAAGTGTAAATTATTTCGTTAACAAAACTTTAACAAAACCGTGTTTTACATTTTTTCGTAGGTAGTGCAGAGACAATTTAATAATTAACAAAAATCTCATTATTATGAAAAAATCAAAAATTTATTTAGGAATTGCAATTGTTGCAATTGCAGGATTCTTTACAATTGCAGCCGATCACATCGATGCTCCTGCAGTGCAAGGTGGTACAAATGATATCACAGACTTCTATGCTTTTCAAGGGCAAAACTCAAACAACTTAGTTTTTGTTGCCAACGTTCAGGGGTTATTGAGCCCAACAGCAACAGCTGGAGCAGCATTTGATGAAAATACTATGATTGAGTTTAACATAGACACTACAGGTGACAATGTTGAAGACTTAGTTATTCAAGCAACTGCAAGAGATGGTAAAATGTATTTCTTCGGTCCTGCAGCTCCAAACCAAACAGGCTTGAATAGTACATTTTTAACTGGTGTTACACCAAATAGTGTAGATATTACGGCTTATGGTAGTAGTGCAGTTGTTGCAACAAATGCAGGTATGAGCTTTTTTGCTGGACCACGTGATGATCCTTTCTTCTTCGATTTTGCGCAATACAGTGCAATTATTGGAGGAACAGCTTCAGGGTTTAACAATCCAGGTTCTGACACCTTTGCTGGAAGCAATGTAATGTCAGTAGTAGTAGAAGTGCCAAAATCTATGATAGGTGGTACTGGAACTATCAATACTTGGGTAGAATCAAAAAGAAAACAATAATCTTTAAAAACTTTAATTATGAAATTTAATAATATAAAATTAATAGCAATAGCAGTACTAATTTCTCTTACAGCTTATAACTGTAGCGATGATGATGCTCCAACAGGACCAACTGCTCCAAATTTTACAGGAACATATGTACAACAAGACCAAATGGGACGACCAGCAGTAAACACTGTATTTGTGTCTTCAGGTAGTAAAGATATGTTTAATACTACAATTCCATCACAACAAAATGCAGCTTACCAAGCTATGTTTCAAACTAATTTAGAAGCTTTAAGTCCTGCATATAATACACCAACAGATGCTAATGCATTAGGCCTAACTTCTGCTCAATTTTCAGGGTTTTTAGCTACTGATGTTTTAAATGTGTCTTTAGATGGAACCACTACTTTTTATGATGGTACTAATGTATTAACAGGACGTACTCTTGCAGATGATGTAATCACTGTAGAATTACTTTTAATATTTGGAGGTGAAGATTTTTCTGAAAATCCAGCATTTAGTGATGATCATGTTGATGCAAATGATAAACCGTTTTTAGCATCGTTTCCTTACTTGGCTTCGCCATGGTAAAATAAACTATACTCTGAAACAAGTGTAAGCTTGTTTCAGAGTTATTTAAAACAAAAAAACTCATAAAAACACTACACAATGAACTCACAAAAATATATACTAATAGTTTACATCGCGCTTATATTAAGCAGTTGCAATACATCACCAGAAAAAATCACTAATACTAGTGACTATGATACCTACATTGAATTAGCCGAGAATAAGACGCTGCAAAATGCAATGATTGATAATGAATTTTGGAAACATAAACTTGAAAAATCACCAAATCAATTTCCATACATAAGTAAAATTGCAGCGACTTACTCTCATTTATTTGCAGCAACAGGCAAAATAGAGTACTTAAAAAAGGCAGAGGAAGAACTCGTTAAGGTAAATGAAATTACTGGTTATAATAACCCAAGTTTTTTAATGAGTTTATCTGTAAACTATATCTCCCAACATAAATTTAAAGAGTCACTAGAATTACTTACAAAAGCAGAGCTTATAGGAGATCGTTTATCAGATGTTCAAAAAATGTTGTTTGATGTGCATTTAGAACTAGGTAACAATGATTTAGCTAAACTGTATTTAGAGAAAATTAAAAACATGAACGATTTTGATTATCTCATTCGTCTTGCTAAATGGAGTGACCATCAAGGCGATTTAGATTCGGCTATAAAGTATTTAGAGAAAGCAAGAGTTATTGCTGAATCATCAAACCTTTCGAGTATTAAACAATGGACGTATACTAATCTAGCAGATTTTTATGGTCATTCAGGAGATATTAAAGCATCTTATAATCACTTTTTAAAAGCTCTAGAAATAGACCCAAATGATGCTTATGCAAAAAAAGGTATTGCTTGGATTATATATTCTTACGAAAAAAATCCTGATGAAGCATTACGAATTCTAAATTCAATAACAACAACCTTTTTTGCCCCAGACTATTACCTACTAAAAGCAGAAATATTTGAATACAAAGGAGATATCGTTTCTAAAAACGAGCAACTTAAACTATACGAAAGGGCAGTTGCAGATACGCTTTATGGAGATATGTACAACAAACACAATGTGTTCTTATATACAGAAGAGAACAAAAAAATTGACGAGGCTATAGCTATTGCAAAAATTGAAGTTGAACACAGGCCAACACCACAATCTTATGTGTTACTAGCATGGGCTTATTATAGTAATGGAAATATTGACGATGCATTAAATATTGTTAATCAACATATTATTGGTCATACCTATGAGCCATCAGCATTGTATCATAGCGCAGAAATTTATAAAGCAGCAGGTGAAACAGAAAAAGCTAATGCGCTAAAAAAAGAGCTACTAGAAAGTGCTTATGAATTAGGCCCTTTGGTAGCTGAAAAGGTTAATCAGATATAGATAGGTAATAAGTATGAAACGGATATTTTTTATAACGCTCGCAGTAGTACTAGGTAGCCTATGCTCTTTACAAGCTCAAAAGGTTAAAGGTAAAATTGTCAATATTGATAATTATCCGTTAGAAGCTGTTTATGTATATAACATCAATAGCCAAAGCCACTCCCATACATTGGAAAACGGATCATTTATTATAGAAAATAATAAAGTAGGTGACAGTTTGAGATTAGGGCTACTTGGATATGAAACAAAAACAATAGTATTGAAAACAATCGATTTTAATGAAGATATAAGCATTACACTAACGGAAAAAATTTTTCAATTGGATGAGATGATTATTACTGAAGAATTAAATGCAGTAAGCACCATTGCACGATTAGATTTGAATACGAATCCTATAAATTCTTCACAAGAGGCATTGCGAAAAGTACCAGGATTGATTATTGGTCAGCATGCAGGAGGAGGAAAGGCTGAACAAATTTTCTTACGAGGATTTGATATTGATCATGGTACAGATATTTCTTTATCAGTGGATGGAATACCAGTAAATATGGTGTCACATGCTCATGGTCAAGGCTATAGTGATTTACATTTTATAATTCCAGAAACGATTAATAAGGTTGACTTTGGAAAAGGGCCTCATTATGCAAACTATGGTGATTTTGCAACAGCAGGTTATGTAGGTTTTTCAACAAAAGATTACTTAAAAAAAAGTTCTGTAACACTTTCATTAGGAAAGTTCGATAATTTAAGAACCTTGGGAATGTTTAATCTAATAGAGAATGTAAAGAACCAAAACGCTTATGTTGCTGTAGAGTATTTAGCTAATAATGGTCCTTACGTTTCACCACAGAATTTTAACCGATTGAATCTGTTTGGTAAGTATGTGTCATATTTGCCAAGTAATGATAAGTTAACATTAACAGCTTCACATTTTACTAGTCGTTGGGATGCTTCAGGGCAAATTCCACAACGAGCGGTTGATAACGGATCGATAACAAGATTTGGCGCTATTGATGATACCGAAGGAGGAAGTACTGAACGAACAAATCTAAATATAGAATATAATAAATATATAAAAGATAATATTAATTTTAGTTCTAATGCATACTATTCGCACTATGCTTTTGATTTGTATTCTAATTTTACCTTTTTTTTAGAAGACCCAGTGAATGGTGATCAAATCCATCAAAAGGAAGATAGGCAAATTTTTGGGCTAAACACAAAAATATTAACGAAACAAATATTGGATTAACACCTTTGACCTTGACCTCAGGAATGGGTTTTAGATATGATATAGTTAATGATATTGAATTATCCAAAACGGTAAATAGAAGTACAATCATTGAAAATGTTCAGTTGGGCGATATAAATGAAACCAATGTTAATGGTTTTATCAATGCCGAGTTCGAACTTGGAAAATTCAGAATTGCTCCAGCTTTACGTCTAGATTATTTCAAATTTTTATATAATGATCATTTACAGACTGAGTATCAATCTTTGTCAGAAACTAAAACAATTTTAAGTCCAAAATTGAATTTTTTCTGGGATGCAAAAGATAACTATCAAGTGTTCTTAAAATCAGGAATAGGGTTTCACTCTAATGATACTCGTGTAGTTGTTACTCAAAGAGGAAGAGATATTTTGCCACGTGCTTATGGAGTTGACCTAGGTAATATATGGAAACCAATTCCGAGACTGGTTGTTAATACAACATTATGGTATCTCTTTTTAGAACAAGAATTTGTATATGTTGGTGACGCTGGAATTGTAGAGCCTAGTGGTAAAACTGAACGCTATGGTTTAGATTTTGGATTTAGATATCAATTTAATGATTGGTTGTTTTTGGATACAGATATGACCTTGACCCATGCTAGAAGTACCGAAGAGCCTGATAGAGAATATTATATTCCTTTAGCGCCAGATTTTACCATGGCAGGAGGACTGTCAGTTAATAATCTAGATGGTTTTTCTGGAGGTTTACGATATAGGTATATTGATGATAGACCAGCCAATGAAGACAATAGTATTGTGGCTAAAGGTTATTTTGTTACCGACTTTAGTGCTAATTATAGTTTTAATGATATAACAATAGGTTTGGTTATTGAGAATTTGTTTGATGTAGATTGGAATGAAACCCAATTTGCTACTGAATCTCGATTGCAAGATGAAGTAAATTCTGTTGAGGAAATTCACTTTACCCCAGGAACACCTTTTTTTGTTAAAGCAAGTATTACGTATCAATTTTAATTGACACAAAGTAAGAATATTAAAAGAAGAAAATAGTTGATATTAATTTGAGGGAATTAGTAACGATGAGCTAATAAGAAACAAATAGAGTTTTATTAGTAAAGAGACCACGTGAGTTGTGGTAGTTTTTTAGAGTTTTTTGTTAGTGGAAAGTGCCTAATTACAGCAATGTGGTTAGGTGCTTTCTTTTTATAAAAAAAAATGCAGCTGTAAAATTAATTTACAGCTGCACAGATTTAAGCTATTAATCTGGATTTTTTTATGGCTGAGCAAACGATACTCTTGGACCACCAGTAGAGAATATTGCTAACATTCTACTCTTTTGATCATTAGAAAACATATACATTCCTGCATCATCAGTGTAATCCATATAATTCATTGTCATTTCTATAGGGTTTCCAGAGCATGTTGAGTAATGAGGATATGTTGGTATACCATAGTTTGCAGTATTGTGGGTTGGTGTGTCGTTAACATAGTCGGTTCCGCAAGTAGTATCTCCCCAAATATGGCGTAAATTCATCCAGTGACCAACTTCATGAGTTGCAGTTCTCCCTTTGTTAAAAGGAGCAGTAGCAGTACCTGTGTCTCCTAAATAACGTGAGTCAATCACAACACCATCTGTAGAAGAAGAACCTCCAGGAAATTGAGCATAACCAAGAATTCCACCTCCAATTGTACAAACCCAAAGGTTAAGTTTTGTTGTAGGTGAAGTAGGATTTAATCCTCCTCTGTTCGATTTTTTCATTGCATCATTTGTTCCCCATGATGTTTTGTTTGTAGATTTTCTGTAAACAGCATCTAAAACAAATGTAATTCCAACATTAGCTTTTACACCAGAAAATGCTGATGGTACTTGATTAAAATCAGAGTTTTGTGCATTAAAGTCTTCATTTAAAATATCAATTTGAGATTGAATTTGTGCTAATGATATGTTTTCTGCAGCAGTTTTATATAAAACGTTTACAACTACTGGAATTTCAATTTGCCCATTTACTAATCGTCCTTCAGAAATTGCTCTCTCTGTAAGAGTTTCAAACAACTCCATTTGTTTAACTAAATTTGGGTTTTCTTTAATTTGTCTTTCTAATACATCTTGAGAAGCACAATGACGACCTGTTAGTGATGCAGATGTTCCTTGAGAATCATTAGTGTTAGACAATTCATCTTTGCTACAAGCAAAAATCATTAATAAAGCTGATGCTAGTAAAAATGTTTTTTTCATAATGGTTAAGGTTAAGTTAAAAGTTATATTTAAATAATTGGCAATTTTATTATAAAACTTTTAAATAATTTCATAAAAAAATAAAAATATGATAATGATATTTTAAAAAGATTTACGTATGTTTATTTTTCTTTTTTTGATGAATGATTTCTGTGCAAAAAATTATTTAAGTATGTCAAATAAAAAAGCATCAACTCAAGTTGATGCTTTTTTTTATTTATGTAAATAATGTTTCTTCTATTAAGGTGAGCTTGTTACAACTCCTAATGTATATAACTGTTCCATCGTTGGAGTTTCACTTCCTCCAGCTGGCTCTAATGTAATACCAAATGCTTGACTTTCGTTAGCATTAGTTATTTCAAATATCTTGTTGTCGTCTGTATTAAAATTATCAATAGTACCTAAACTTGTAGGTGTTAATGGGTTTAATGTTAATGACCAAACTTGATATACTTTGCCTTCTGGTGCTTCAGGAAGTCCTTGAGCATCTAAATAAATACTATTAGTTTTTTTATCCCAATATACCTTTGCATAAGTATTAGCAAAATTACCTTGTCCTCCAAGAGGTATTGAGATAATATCTCTATCTCTTAATACATTTAATAACGCTTTTGAAGCTTCTAAATCTGATTTTGCATCAGCAATTTGAGTTTCTAAAAATAATTGTTCATTTTCTACAATTTGTATATCAGATTGTAATTGTCTGTTTTCATTTAAAGCCCAAAGTAATCCTAGACCTAAAACTAATGTTGCAGCCCAACCAGAATATGTTAACCAATTATACTTACTAATAGAAACCACTTTAGAATTATTATTAGCTATTTGATCTTTTATAGTTTTAAATGTATGTGTATTAGTGTTCTTAGATGTAGCAGCTGTTAGTTTAATTATTGCTGATTCAATTTCTAATACTTCTTTAAGAATTTCAGGATGTTTAAGCATAAGGTCATACACTTCCTTACTTTCTTTTTCAGAAAGGGCTCCTGCTACGTATAGCTCTAAAACACCTGATTGTATGTAAGCGTTAATATCCATTTATTTTAATACTATGTCTCTTAATTCTTTAATGCAATTTCTATTATGCGTTTTTATAGTGCCTATAGGTATATTTAGTTCTTCAGAAGCTTCTTTTTGGGTATATCCTTTAAAATAAAGCAACTCAATTACTTCAATACATTTTTTTGCAAGCTTACTTACAAATTTACCTATACCAATGGCATCAGTCTTATTATCTAGACTCTCACTGTTTTGCAATATATCTACGAAATATTCGGCATCAAGGTTTTTTTTGGAGTTCTTAAATGCTTTAGATCTAGTTTTATCTATGGCAGCATTTCTGGCAATGTTTAAAATCCAAGTAAAAAACCTTCCTTTTTCAGCAGAATAGCTACTTGCATTATTCCATGCTTTTATAAATACATCTTGCATTAATTCTTCAGCAATATCATTATCTCTTACAATATTAAAAATAACTCCATGCATACTATCACTATACATATTGTAAAGTGCTTCAAAAGCCTTCTCGTCTTTTTGTTGAAATTTTAGTATTAGTGTTTCTAATTGCATTGATTAATTATATTGACTCCGAAAATAGTGAATAGCAAATAAAAAAGCTACAATACTGTAGCTTTTTTGCAAATCATTTTTTATAATATTTTATTGAATAATACCACCACAACTAACACGTCCTCCAGCAGCTCCTGTTGGTTGTGTTTTAAAATCGTCAGAACCTTCGTGTACTATTATAGCTTTGCCTAGAATATCTTTAGTTTCGTCACCACAACCTATACACCATTCGTCAGTTATTATTTTTGCCATTCCATTACCTTTGGCATCTGCAGTAAAATTACCTATATCACCTTTGTGATATCCATTTTGGCTTCCCCATTCACCATGTGGTTGTTTTGTAGGATTCCAATGTCCTCCTGTTGATGTTCCGTCTTCAGAAGAACAATCAGCTTTTTCATGTAAATGTATTGCATGAGTACCTTCAGTTAATCCGTCAAGTACAGCAATCATAGTTACAATGCCATCATCTTGTGTAAAAATAGCAGTTCCTGATACATTACTTCCGCTTTTCGACTCTAGTCTTACCTGAAGTTTTTTTCTTTCTTTAGTGGTGGTTGTATTTGTAACTTTAGTTTCTGTTTTAGTGTCTTCAGTTACTGTTTCTTTTTTATCTTTTTTACAAGAAGTGAAAAGGGTAAATGTCACGATTGTTATAAGAATGGTTAATTTTTTCATGGTTTTTCTGTTGATTAAAGAATTTAGCTGAAAGTTAAGTATTATTTAAAGAATTTCAAATTTTAGGCTGTGTAATTACATTTAAAATAGGCTATATTTTTTAAACATGATTAATGTCATATTTTAAAATTTGTAGTAGGATTAGTTTTGTGTTATATAACATAGGTATGAGTGATTCTTTAATAAATAAATATAATGTAGCTGGCCCAAGGTATACTAGTTATCCAACAGTTCCGTATTGGGACAATAATACATTTTCATTAAAGGAATGGAAAGAAACATTAATTAAGTCTTTTAACGAAACTAACCATTTAGAAGGAATCAGTTTGTACATTCATTTACCATTTTGTGAAAGTTTATGCACTTTTTGTGGATGTCACAAACGTATAACAAAGCGTCATGAGTTAGAAACACCTTATATAGATGCAGTTTTAAAGGAGTGGGAATTATATTGTGACCTTTTTGAAGATAAACCTAAAATTAAAGAGTTGCACCTTGGTGGTGGTACACCTACTTTTTTTTCTCCAAATAATCTAAAGTATTTAATTAATGGCATTACAAGTAAATCTACTCTAGCTGATGATTATGAGTTTAGTTTTGAAGGTCATCCAAATAATACGTCATATGAGCACCTTCAAACCTTATTCGATTTAGGATTTAGACGTGTAAGTTTTGGTGTGCAAGATTATAATGAAACGGTTCAAAAAGCAATACATAGAATACAACCTTTTGAAAATGTTAAACGAGTTACTGACCATGCAAGAGCAATAGGCTATACTTCAATAAGCCATGATATAATTTTTGGTTTGCCTTTTCAGACTGAAGCACATGTTAAAGAAACAATAAATAAAACAAAATCATTAATGCCAGACAGAATTGCGTTTTATAGCTATGCACATGTTCCATGGATTAAAGGAAATGGACAAAGAGGATTTAATGATAACGATTTACCTTCTGGTGAATCAAAAAGAAATCAATATGAGCTTGGCAAAAAGTTGTTGGCAGAAGTTGGCTATCATGAAATTGGAATGGATCATTTTGCATTAAAAACAGATACATTATATAAATCGATAGTAAATAAAACCATTCATAGAAATTTTATGGGTTACACTGCATCAAAAACTAAAGCCATGATTGGACTTGGTGTTTCTGCCATAAGTGATAGCTGGTTTGGTTTTGCGCAAAATGTAAAAGGAATTGAGGAGTATTATCATTTACTAAAAGAAAACATTATACCAGTATATAGAGGTCATGTTTTAAACTCGGAAGATTTAGTTATAAGAACCCATATTCTTAATTTAATGTGTCAGTTTGAAACCTCTTGGAGTAATGATGATTTGTATTTTGAATCATTACCAGATACATTAATAAAATTAACTGAAATTGAAGTAGATGGACTCATTGAAATTAAATCAAATCAAATAATTATTAAAGAAAAAGGCAAACCTTTTGTTAGAAATATATGTATGGCTTTCGATTTGTTATTGCAGCGTAATCAACCAAAAACACAATTGTTTTCAATGACTATTTAATACTGTTAATTAAACATTAAAGCGCTAAAGTTAATTGTGTTTTTGCTTAAAAATCACTACCTTATATATAGAAATTAATAAATAATCAAACACTAAAATTTTAAAAAAATGAAAAAAATAATTGTACCTGTAGATTTTTCAAAACATTCAGAATATGCAATGGAGGCAGCTTCCATTTTAGCAAAAAAGCATGGTGCAGAAATTTTGGCTTTGCATATGTTAGAAATGTCTGATGCGCTTTTAACTAAAGCAGATAACGAACAAAATGCTAAAGCTATCTTTTTTTTAAAGTTGGCTGAGCAAAAATTTGAAGATTTTTTGGATAAAGATTACCTAAAAGGAGTAGATGTTATTCCAATTGTAAAACATTTCAAAGTATTTAGTGAGGTTAATGAAGTAGCAAAAGAGCATAGTGTAGATTTAATAGTTATGGGCTCTCATGGAGCAAGTGGATTAACTGAGATTTTTGTTGGCTCTAATACTGAAAGAGTAGTAAGACATTCTAGTATACCTGTTTTAGTAGTTAAAAACAAACCAACAAAAATGGACTTTAATACTGTAGTATTTGCTTGTGATTTTTCTAGCGAAGCAGTTACAGCATATATTAATGCTTCAAAGATGTTTAATTCTAACACTACTAGTTTGTTATTATTATACGTAAACTTACCAGGTGAGAGCTTTAAAAGTTCAACAGAAATGGAATCTACAGTTAAGGATTTTCTTTTTAGAGCAGATGGCAATTACGATAAATTAAAAGATGTAAATTATGTAGCAGATGTTACTGTTGAAAAAGGAATTTTAAGCTTTGCTAAAAAAGTAAATGCAGATTTAGTTGCGATACCAACACATGGTAGAACAGGATTAGCACATTTTTTTGAAGGAAGTATTTCTGAAGATTTAGCAAACCATGCTAACTTACCAGTAATGACATTTAAAATAATGAAGTAAAAATTTATTTACAGAACAGCACTTTTTATTAAAATGTATTAGTTAGTATTTTATAAAGTGTATATAAGCTGGACTTTGTCCAGCTTTTTCTGTTTTATATGTGCTGTTTTTAATTAGGATAAAAATATCCTAAATATGATATTTATCATGTTTTTTCATGAGCATAGGGTTTAATTTTGTGTTATTAAATCAATTTAAATTATGAAAAAAGCACTAAAAATTTTAGCTGTATTTATTCTTGCACTACTTATGAGTTGTGGTGGTAAAGAAGAAAAAAAGAGTGAAGGTTTCACTTACGAGAATAACACTTCAACTGAACAAAAAGTTGAAACAAAAGCAGTATCTAATACACCTGCTTCGCAAAAAGTAGACTTAACCAATAAAGGTGTAGGTCCAATTAAGTCGCTTGCTCTGTCTCCAGAATTAGACCAAACAATGGTAGCTCATGGAGCAGAAGTATTTAAAAAAATGTGTACAGCTTGTCACAAGGCAGACAAAAAATTTATTGGCCCATCACCAAAAGGAATTTTAGAGCGTAGAACTCCAGAATGGGTTATGAATATGATTTTAAACCCAAATGAAATGGTTGAAAAAGACCCTTTGGCTAAAGAATTACTTATTGAATTTAATGGCTCGCCAATGGCTAACCAAAATCTTACAGAAGAGGAAGCTAGAGCTGTTTTAGAATACTTCAGATCGTTATAATTTCTGATTAATAACTAAAACTATAAAACCAATGAAAACTAATCACAAATTTTTATTAATTGCTTCAACTTTAGCACTGTTTTTAAACTGTAAAAACAATTCTGAAGGACAAGAAGATACAACGAGCCCAACAGTTGAAACACAAACTGATAATAAACAAGGACAAGCTTTTATAACAGATGATGAGTCTACTCCTAATGTGTTACAAATAGCAATTGGGTCTAAAGACCATTCTACTTTAGTAGCTGCAGTACAAGCAGCACAATTAGAAAATGCATTAGTAAATGCTGGGCCTTTAATGGTTTTTGCTCCTACTAACGAAGCTTTTGCTGCTTTGCCAGAAGGTACAGTCGATAACCTCTTAAAACCAGAAAACAAAGATCAATTAGCACTTATTTTAAAGCATCATGTTACACCTGGGAATTATTCAAAAGACTTTTTAAAGAAATTTAAACAACTAGGTCAGGCAAGTAACCAAAATGTAAAAGTTGAGGTTAAAGGTGACGATGTTTATGTTGGTGGAGCAAGAATTGTTGCTAGTATATCTGCTGGTAATGGTATTGTTCATGTAGTAGATAAAGTCATATTACCAGAAAATTAATTTTTAAACACTTAAACATATATATAATGAAAAATCTTTTTAAAATTTCTATCGGATTTTTAGTCATTGCTATAGCCTTTACAAGTTGTAATGATGGAAAATCATCAAAGTCTAATGGAGCATTGAGCTCTAATGCAGCCGAAAAGGTGTATGTTGCTCCAGGTGAGCATGACGAATTTTATGCTTTCATTTCTGGAGGTTTCAGTGGGCAATTATCTGTTTACGGATTACCATCTGGACGTTTATTTAAAGTAATTCCTGTGTTTTCACAAGATGCAGAAAAAGCTTATGGATATAACGAAGAAACAAAACCAATGTTAAACACGTCTCATGGATTTGTGCCATGGGATGATGCTCACCATCCAGATATTTCTCAAACTAATGGTGAAATTGATGGTCGCTGGGTATTTATAAATGGTAATAATACACCTCGTATAGCAAAAATTGATTTATCAACTTTTGAAACTACCGAGATTATTGAAATACCTAATAGTGCTGGTAACCATAGTTCATCTTTCGTAACTGAAAATACTGAGTATGTTGTAGCAGGAACTCGTTTTTCTGTGCCAATTCCGCAAAGAGATATGCCTATAAAAGATTATAAAGGAAACTTTAAAGGATCGTTGTCTTTTATTTCTGTAGATCCAGATGATGGCAGAATGGATATTAAATTTCAATTAATAATGCCAGGATTCGATTACGATTTATCTCATCCAGGGCGTGGAAAATCACATGGATGGTTCTTCTTTACAACATATAACACTGAGGAAGCAAGTACACTATTAGAAGTTAATGCATCTCAAAACGATAAAGATTTTATTGCAGCAGTAAACTGGAAAAAAATTGAAGAATATGTAAATAATGGAGGTGGTACTATGGTGCCTGCAAACTATGCTCATAATGTATATGACGAATCAACGCATACAGCGACATCTACAATGAAAAAAGAGGTGCTTACAGTAAATCCGTTAGACGTTCCTGGAGCAGTTTATTTCTTACCTACTCCAAAATCTCCACATGGTTGCGATGTTGATCCAACTGGTGAGTATATTGTTGGTAATGGTAAACTTTCAGCAAACTTAACAGTACACTCATTTACTAAAATGTTAAGTGCTATCGAAAACAAAAAGTTTGCTGGTGAAGCTTACGGAATTCCAATCTTAAACTTTGAAGACGTTTTAGCAGGTTCTGTAGAACAACCTGGATTAGGTCCTTTGCATACAGAGTTTGATGGTAAAGGAAATGCGTATACTACTTTCTTTATTTCATCTGAAGTTGTAAAATGGAAGCTTGGTACTTGGGAAGTGGTAGATAGACAACCTTGTTATTATTCTGTTGGACACTTAATGATTCCTGGAGGAAATTCACAAAAACCTTTCGGAAAATATGTAGTTGCAATGAATAAAATTACTAAAGATAGATATTTACCAACTGGGCCTGAAGTCACACAATCTGCTCAACTCTATGATATTTCTGGAGATAAAATGGAACTGTTACTCGATTTCCCAACAATTGGAGAGCCACACTATGCAGCTGGTTGTCCTGCAGATTTGATTAAACCTCGTTCTAAAAAAATATTCAATTTAGAAGATAACAAGCATCCTTATGCAGCAAAAAGTGAGGCTGATACAAAAGTTGTTAGAAGTGGAAACATAGTACACGTTTATATGACAACAATTAGAAGTCACTTTTCGCCTGATAATATTGAAGGTATAAGAGTAGGAGATAAAGTGTATTTCCATGTCACGAATTTAGAACAAGATTACGATGTACCTCATGGTATAAGTATGATTGGAGCAAACACATCAGAGCTACTTATAATGCCTGGTCAAACAGAAACCTTCTTATGGGAACCTAAACAAGTAGGTGTATGGCCATTCTATTGTACAGATTTCTGTTCTGCTTTACACCAAGAAATGCAAGGTTATGTTCGTGTATCTGCAGCTAATGCAAATACACCATTAAAATGGTCATTAGGAGAAGATATAGAATAAAACAAGTTAGGAGAATTTTGTTTTAGTGTTTATTTTCCTATCAAAGGCGAGAGTAGTTTTTTTCGCTCTCGCCTTTCTTTTAAAAACACTGCACCCAAAAATTGAATTTAAATTACTAACAAAACAGAAGGATGAAAAAGTCAAATATCATTATGCTCCTTGCAGCGATTTTACCTTTGGGATTATTCTTATTTCCACTTTGGAAAATTACATTGGAAGCACCTCAATATCCAACTCCATTAGGAATGTATATTCACATTAATGATTTTTCTGATGCCAATCCGCATGACATCAAAAACATCAATCTTATGAATCACTATGTTGGAATGAAGTATATTCCTGATGCAATTCCAGAATTTAAAATATTCCCAGCAGGAATTATTATAACAACTATAATTGGAGTAATAATTGCCTTTTTTGGTAACTATAAATGGTTCTTGTATTGGTTTATACTAATGATATTATTAAGCAGTGCAGGTTTATATGACTTTTATTTATGGGAACATGATTATGGTCATAATTTAGACCCTAAAGCTATTATGAAGTTTACCAATCCTGACGGAACACAAATGGGTTTTCAACCACCATTATTTGGTAGTAAGGATATATTAAATTTTAAAGCACATTCATATCCTAGACTAGGCGCTTTGTTTTTAGCTCTAGGTATAGCAACATCTTTTATTGCCTATTTAGTTGGGAAGAAAAACATAATAAAAAATTGACTATGTAGAGAGGATAAAAAACACTAAAACACTAAAATCATGCAAACACTAAAACACTATTTAATTATTGCATTATTGCTGATGCTAGTCAGCTGTAATGTATCACCACAAGCTATTGATTACGGAAGTGATGGCTGTCATTTTTGTAAAATGACCATTGTAGATAAAGTACATGCTGCAGAAATTGTAACCAAAAAAGGTAAAGTTTATAAGTTTGATGCTACAGAATGTATGATCAATTTTATGAATGATTTTGATGCATCAGAAATTGAACTTTATTTATCTAATAACTACACAGAACCAGAGCAGCTTATTGATGCCCAAAAAGCTACTTTTTTAATCAGTAAAAATATTCCGAGCCCAATGGGAGCATATCTTTCAGCATTTAAAAATAAAGCTGATGCCGAAAAAATGCAATCTGAAAAAGGAGGCGATTTATATTCTTGGGAAGAGTTATTAGTTCATTTTAACGACTAACATCATGAAAAAGCAACTTGTTTTTTTAGTGGTCATTTTAATGGCATTTTCTAGCTATGCACAAAATATTGAAGTTTGTAATACTTGTGAAATTTCAACTTTAAAAAAAGCAATTACCATAGCTAAAGACTTTGATACTATCATTGTTAAAAAAGGAACTTATAAAGAGCATAATATTATTATCGATAAGCCTTTAACTATTATAGGAAAAAATTACCCTGTAATTGATGGCGAGTTAAAAGGAGAAATAATAACAATTGTTTCAGATAATGTTACTGTTGATGGGTTATTTATCATAAATGTAGGCACAAGTTATACTGAAGATTATGCTGCTATTCGAGTTAGAAGAAGCAAACATTTTGTAATTCAGAATTTGGTATTAGAAAAACTATTTTTTGGAATTTATCTTGAAAAATCTAGCTACGGAAAAGTATATCATAACAAAATAATTGGTGATGCTGTTGAAGAGTATAATTCAGGAAATGGTATCCAGCTTTGGTACAGTAACCATATAGAAATTGAACATAATTATGTTGAGCATGTTCGCGACGGAATTTATTTAGAATTCTCTGATGATTGCCTAATAAAAAACAATGTTAGCGCATTAAACCTTCGCTATGGCTTACACTTTATGTTTTCTAATAATGATGAGTATTGCGACAATACCTTTGAAAATAATGGAGCAGGAGTTGCTGTGATGTTTTCAAAGAAAATAAAAATGATTAATAACACTTTTAAAGAAAATTGGGGAACTGCATCTTACGGAATGCTTTTAAAAGAGATTAACGATGCCGAAATTATTGGAAATACTTTTGAAGAAAATACTATTGGGATAAATATTGAAGGCTCTAACCGTATTACATATAAAAATAACAATTTCATTAATAACGGTTGGGCTATTAAAGTCCGTGGAGCTTGTTATACTAACAGTTTCATAGAAAATAATTTTTTGTATAACTCATTCGATATTTCATATAATAGTAATGTAAATGATAATATTTTCGATAGAAACTATTGGAGCAATTATACTGGTTATGATCTCGATAAAGATGGTGTTGGTGATGTACCTTACAGACCAGTAAAACTGTTTTCATATATAGTAAACCGAACTCCCGAAACTATAATTCTACTTCGCAGTTTGTTTATTGATATTATAGATTTTTCTGAAAAGGTTTCTCCTGTTTTTACGCCAGATAATTTGCTGGATAATAACCCTCTAATTAAAAAAATAACATGGTAAGTATTCAAAATTTACATAAAAAATTTGGCAAAAATGAGGTTTTAAGTGGTGTTGATTTAAATATCAATAAAGGCGGAATTTTTGCTGTTCTTGGGCCAAATGGCTCTGGTAAAACAACATTAATTAAATGTGTTTTAGGAATGGTTATTCCAGATAAAGGTAATATAGACGTACTTGGAGAAAATATTAAAAAAGGATCTAATTACAGACATAAAATAGACTACTTACCTCAGATTGCAAACTTTCCAAGTAACTTAAGAGTTAAGGAGTTAATTAAGATGATTAAAGATTTAAGAGGTAATACAACAATTGACGAACAGTTAATAGACTTGTTTAAGTTAACACCTTTTTTAGATAAAAAACTGGGTAATCTATCAGGAGGAACAAAGCAAAAAGTGAATATAGTTTTAACTTTTATGTTTGATAGTCCTTTAGTTATTTTAGATGAGCCAACTTCTGGTTTAGATCCAATTTCATTAATTAGATTAAAAGATTTAATTCAAGCTGAAAAAGCCAAAGGAAAAACCATTTTAATAACATCACATATTATGAGTTTTGTTGAAGAAGTATCTGATGAGATTGTGTTCTTGTTAGAAGGTAAAATATACTTTAAAGGCTCTATTTCAGAATTAAAAACCAAGACCGAGCAGCCAGATTTTGAGCATGCAATAGCGTCTATATTAACTAATAATCATGCTTAAAATATTAAAATATAGTTTTTACGATCTTATGCGTAGTCGATGGAGTTACGTGTACTTTGCATTCTATTTATTACTTGGTATTGTATTATTGTTTTTAAATAACGATTTATCAAAAGCTGTTATCACTTTAATGAATGTAATAATAGTTCTCGTGCCTTTAATAGGAACCATTTTTGGTGTCATGTATTACTATAACTCAAAAGAATTTACCGAACTTTTATTAGCACAACCTTTAAAGCGTTCTTCAATATTTTTAGGACAATATCTAGGTGTGGCATTATCACTCTCAATGAGTTTAATATTAGGATTAGGTATCCCATTTGTGTTTTATGGGTTGTTTAAAAGTAGTGCTATTTGGGACTTTTCATTACTATTAATTACAGGTGTTTTTCTAACCTTAATATTTACTGCTTTAGCCTTTAATATTGCTTTATCTAATGAAAATAAAATTAAAGGTTTTGGGTATGCTATTTTACTTTGGTTATTCCTAGCCATTATTTATGATGGTATATTTTTAATGACCTTAATTATGTTTGAAGATTATCCTTTAGACAAATTATCTCTTTTTGGGACAATGTTAAACCCAATTGATTTATCAAGAACACTTATATTATTAAAATTAGATATTTCTGCATTATTAGGTTATACAGGAGCTGTTTTTAAGCAGTTTTTTGGCACTAACTTTGGACTTGTAGTTTCGTTTGCAACACTTGTTTTATGGGTTGTATTGCCAATTTTAAGAATTGTATTCAAATCAAAGAAAAAAGATTTTTAAAGTAATTATATTCTGACAATTGTCATATAAAAAACAAGTTTTGAAACTTATATTTGCAATATGATTTCAGCCATCACTAATAAGATAACAGCATTTATACTTGTATTTATATTATTTGCGCATAATATAAATACACTTGTTATTATTGGTGATTTCATGGTAAATCAAGCAATAATTGCAAAAAATTTATGTGTTCAGAAAGATAACCAGCAAGGTTGTAATGGTAAGTGTCAATTAACAAAAGAACTCAAACAAAGTACACCAGAATCTAATTCCGATTTACCAGCTCAAGAAACTAGACGATTGTCTTTAGATGTCTTCTGCTGGTTTCAAATTAGAATAACCGAAACACAAGGTTTTTCATTATCTGAGCATAAAAACACACCTAATTTTTATTTACAAAATACTATCGAAACCTATTTAGAAATCGATACACCTCCACCAAATTTTAGTTGATTTTTTTAGATTTAAAATCTTTATGATTTTACATTTTCTTGCTTAATTAATTTAAGTGAGCAGGATATTATCAATCTTATTTTCAATTAAAATTATACACATGAAACTTAAATATATATTACCAGTTCTATTTCTTGTTTTTGCACTTTCATCTTGTTCAAATGATGATAATGATACACCAGAAGTAAATGAAATTGATGGGCTTTTAAAAATAAAAGACTTGACAAACTCAAATCATACTATTGAATTATTTAGTTCAACAGGAGCTTTTAAAACAGGCTATAATGCAGTTAGTATAAGAGTTAAAGACATTGCTACAAACACTTATATTGAAAATGCTTCAATAACTTGGATGCCTATAATGCAGATGCCTACAATGCAGCATTCTTGCCCTTATTCTTCAGTGTCTAAAGCTTTAGGAAAAGATACTGTTTATGAAGGTTACATAGTTTATCAAATGACAAATTTAGATGGTTCAGGATGGTCATTAACTGTAAATTATAATATAAATGGTATCGATTACACTGTTACAGATACAATTACTGTAATGCAAAACGAAAACCAAAATGTTACAAGTTTTATGGCTAGCGATGGATCACGTTATATTATAGCTATGATAGAACCAAAAACGCCTAAAATTGCAATAAATAATTTAAAAGTAGGATTATACAAAATGCAGTCAATGATGTCTTTTCCAGAGGTTGCAGACTACACTATTACATTAGATCCTCGTATGCCAGGAATGGGCAACCACAGTTCGCCTAACAATACAGACTTAAGCTATAATATAGCAGATAAAATGTATCATGGTAATTTATCATTAACAATGACTGGTTATTGGGTATTAAATTTAAAGCTGCTAAATGCAATGGATGAGGTTTTAAAAGGCGAAGATGTTACAACAGAAAATGCGCAAAGCTCATTATATCTAGAACTAGAGTTTTAGATGATTTTGTAAATAAAGCAGACACAAAAATAATACGTTGTGTCTGCTTAACCAAACACTAAAAGACAATGAAAAATATCATTATATGTGTTTTAAGTATGCTTTGTAGCGGATTTATTTTTGCACAAGAAGAAGAAAACACAACCAAAAAAGATACCACCAAATTAGATGAAATTATATTGATTGGCAGACGTAAATTAAGTAATTATCGTCAAGAGAAAACCTTATCGAGTATTGACGATTATTTAGAGAAAGCGAATAAGATAACAATGATAAAACGAGGCAATTATGCTTGGGAGCCCTCAGTTAATAACATGAATAGTGAACGTTTGAATGTCACTATTGATGGTATGCAAATATTTGGAGCTTGTACAGATAAAATGGATCCAATAACATCGTATGTTGATGTGTCTAATTTAGAAAAAGTTAGTGTAGGTTCTGGACAAGAAGGTACAGAAAATGGACATTGTTTAGGTGGTGGAATTGATTTGCAATTACCTAATTCTAAATTTTATGAATCAGGATTAAAAACAAGTTTTGATTTGGGTTATGAAACTAACGGAAATTATAAAACTGGTGGTTTAGAAATGGAATATTCTGGAAATAAATTCTACTTGAATGCAGATGGGATTTATCGTAAATCTGATAATTATGATGCTGGAAAAAACAAGGAGGTATTATATTCTCAATTCGAAAAATTTAATATTTCATTGCAATCTGGCTATAAATTATCTGAAAATGAATCATTAGATGCAAATATTATCTATGATAAAGCTACAGATGTTGGTTACCCAGCTTTGCCAATGGATGTGTCTCTAGCTGAAGCATTAATTACGTCAGTAACGTATAATTACACAAATGATTCAACTTTTATTAAGTCTTTAGAAACTAAACTGTATTTTAATACAATTACCCATATTATGGACGACTCTAAACGTCCAGATGTGCCAATACGTATGGATATGCCTGGTTGGAGTGATACTTATGGTTTTTATAATAAAGCAACAATTGTTAAAAATAAACATAACTTCTTATTAAATCTCAATGGGTTTTATAATCGTTCATTAGCAGAAATGACAATGTATCCTAACGATCCTAATCAACCAGCAATGTTTATGTATACTTGGCCAGATGTGCGAACCTTATATACTGGTTTATATGCTAAAGACAATTTTACGTTAAACAAAAATGAAATACTATCAGGATCAATAAGAATTGGGCATCATAATAATAAAATAGCTAACGATGTAGGTTTAGAAAGTCTTCAGATATTTTATCCTAACATGGACGATTCTAAAGGAAGAATTTTAAGTAGTTTTTCAGCAGACTATAATTTTAAAAAGCAGCATTATGATTATGCTTTTGGTTTGGGTTATGGAGAAAGAGCGCCATCAGTAAGTGAAGGTTATGGTTTTTTCTTGTTTAATAGTTTTGATAACTATGACTATATTGGAAACCCTACGCTTAAAAACGAAAAAGCTGTTGAAATTAATGCAAAAGCTAACTACCACAATAATAAGTTTCACTTAGGAATTGAATCGTCATATTTTTATATTATGGATTATATTATTGGAGAGATTGATTCAAACTTGAGTGCTATGACTATTGGTGCCAATGGTGTTCGTGTTTATAACGCACTATCTCATGCTACCATTTTTGATGTGTATATTAATTCATCTTATAAATTTTCTAATACAATAGCTATAAATGGAACTGTTGGATATAATTATGGAAAAGGTAGTAATGATGAAAACTTGCCTTTAATTAAACCATTTTCATATATGGCAGAGTTAAATTATAGTACTAATAAATTTAACGTTGCTATGCAATTAGAAGGAAACGGAAATCAAAGTAGGTATAGTAGTTTCTATGGTGAGGATGAGACCGCTTCATATGCTATTTTAAATCTGAACTTTGGTAATGTATTTTATGTTAAAGAAGATAAATTTATTATAAAGTATGGTATTGAAAATATATCAGACTCTAATTACTCTACTTATGCTGATTGGAATAATATACCAAGAAGAGGACGTAATTTTTATATGAATTTGTCTTTTATTTTGATGTGATAGTATAAGCTAATCAAATAAAAAAATCCTGATATGCTTTTAAGCAAGTCAGGATTTTCTATTCAACCAAAGTTATGTTTAAGATTTGCTATTAATCAAATTGTAGCTCTAGTTTTATGGCTTCAGGGAATAAAATATTGTTTTCTAAATGTATGTGTAAGTGTAAATCTTTTTCAAACTCATCAAGCATAGCATAAGTAACTTTATAAGTATTGCATGCATCTGAAGGTGGAGTATAATTATCTGTTAGTTTTGCTATGTGTCTAAAACGCTCACCTTCATTATCGTGTTCGTGTTTCATCATAGCTATAGGGTTTTCTACAGTTCCAAATTGAGGAGATTGTATAGCACTATTTTGCAATTTGGCAGTTGTCATTTTTTTAATAAAAGGGAAGAGGATAAGTTCTTCTTTTTTCATGTGCGCAGATAATTCTCCAGCGGAAGCCGTAAATAATTCGTTTATTTTATGCAATTCTGGATGGCGTTCACCGTGAACTTTACATAGCTTATTTAGAAATTGCAAGATCACAGGAATTTTTTCTTCAACATATCTATGATGTTTTTTTTCTATATAATCTATCAATAAATCTAATGGCCAAGATTTATAATCAATAGATTGATTAGTTGAAATCATTGACACTTCATATAGTTTTCCTAATAATTCGTCTGTTTCTATGTCATTTCTTTTGCAAACCTCTTCAATTGTTCTATCGCCTTTACAGCAAAAATCGATACCATATTTAGAGAATATTGCTGCAGTTCTAAAATCGTCTGCAACAAATTGCCCTATTTGTTTTTTTGAGTCTTTATGTAATGTTTCCATGTTTTATTTATTTCGGATAAAATTATCCTATTTATAATCAAATTTTTTTACATTTTTAAAAATGAAGCACCAGATTGTATATCTAAAGCAAGCTGTTCTAAATTAGTATTTTCAAGCATATTTTTAAGTTCTGATCTTACAATTTTAAATTTATCATGTACAGGACATGGATGTTCTTCATCACATGTATGCAAACCTAAACCACAACCATTATAAATTTTATCACCATCTATAGCGTTTACTATTTGAGATAGCTTAATGTTAGAGATATTTTTTTTATCAATCTCAAAGCCACCATAAGCACCTTTAACAGAGTTAATAATGTTAGCTCTCACTAAATCTTGTAATATTTTTGCTGTAAAAGCTTGCGGAGAATCTATTTCTTTAGCTATCTCTTTAGGACTCACGCGTCTCCCATCACGCGAATTTATCGCAATGAAGATTGAAGCTTTAATTCCATATTCACAGGCTTTAGAAAACATAATTTATTTTATACAAAGATAGAATAAATTTTTAATTAGGACAAATATATCTTAATTAATGACATTCAATTTGTCCTGTAGCAATTTCGGTAATTGGAGCAGGTGAGAGGTAAGGAATATCTAAACCTAATCCACGAATTATAAATAATAACCCAATAATAATTACAAATACAGGAATTGCTTTTTGTATGCGTTGTTTTGCTTTTATATTTAGAAATTTACCAATATATATTGCAGTTGTCATTAACGGAATAGTACCCAAGCCAAATAGTACCATATACAAACTACCTTGAGTAGTACTTTGCATTGCTAATGATGCAAAAACTGCCATATAAACCAATCCGCAAGGTAAAAAACCATTTAAAAAACCAATAGTTAAAAAAGTGTCGGCAGTTTTTTTCTTTAAAGCTTTACCTAGTGATGACTTTACTTTTGAAATGATGTTGTAGACTGGTTTTGAAAAATTGTATTTGTTAAATGTTTGCACAGGAATTAAAACCACTATAATCATCAAAACACCAATAGCAATAGATAATTGTTGTTGAAAACCAAATACATATAAGCTTTTGCCAACCAATCCAAAAAATAAACCAATAATACTATATGCTAATAAACGACCAAAATGATACGTAAAAATTTGTGTGATTTTTCTAAAGGAATTTGTTCTATCTACAGGTAACATAAAAGCAATAGGCCCACACATACCAACACAGTGAAAACTACCTAATAAGCCCAATATGAATGCCGACCATAACATTTAGTAACTAATTTCTTTTTTATATAGATATTTATTTCCTTTATATTGCCAGTCAACTTTTATGTTCCAACGACCATCTAACAAACGTTTGTCAGGTATGAGCAAAGTGTGTTCAGACAATGAAATAGGTGTTTCAAAGTCTAATTGTTTATTAGATGGTCTATATAGGAACACTTTTCCTGTAATACTATTTATTTCAAGTTTTTCAGGAAATGCTATTAATATGCCTTCATCAGTTTTTGTCCAACTAAGGTTTTGTTCTAATGTTTTGGCATTATTTTGTTTGTCAATATCGTTTTGAAATTCTAACTCTAGTTTATAGTAATCTTCAGCTACTAAATCATGATCATATTTTTTATTTACATTCATGTTTATAACAAAATACATTATAAAGCTTATAAAGCCTATAAATGCTAATACGATGCCTGTTCCCCAATTTATTTTCATAATCTTATTTTATTAGTTAAAACTTCTAGGGCCTAAAAAATTAACTGTTGTCGTTTCAATTAATTTGTCGTTACTATAAACCTCAATCATTAGTTTGTTTTTATCGCCTTTTAAGTCTTTTTTATCAATTTCTATAAATAGAGTGCCTTCAGCCATACCTTGTTGAGGTACTATAATATTTTCTTTGCTCGATACAAGTTTAATTTCTCCTTTATACTTGCGAAGCTTAAAGTTGATGTGCTCAATATTATTAGATGTTTTATTAATTAATTTATAAGTAAAAACATTACTGATAATATCACCTTGTTTGTGTTCGTATAATTGCCCAGGAAGTCTTAAAACTCGAGCTTCTACATCATTTCTTAAAAAGAGCATACCAGTTAAAATGCCAATTAAGATGAAAAGAACAGCAATATATCCTTTCATTCTGGCTGTGAGTTTGAACTTTTCTTTTTTTGCTATTTCATCTTCACTTGCATATCGAATGAGCCCTTTTGGCAAGTTGATGCTTTCCATAATATGATCACATTCATCAATACAAGCTGTACAGTTAACACATTCTAGTTGTGTTCCGTTTCTAATGTCTATGCCTGTTGGACAAACATTTACACATTGAAAACAATCGATACAATCACCATGGCCAAGGCTTTCTCTATCTTCATTTTTTCTAAATTTTTTTCGCCCATTTTCTGCTTCACCTCGTTTGTGGTCGTAAGCAACCACAATCGATTTGGTGTCTAATAACACACCTTGTAACCTTCCGTATGGACAAGCAATAATGCAAACTTGTTCTCTAAACCAAGCAAAAACGAAATAGAAAACAGCAGTAAATATTAATAATGAAATTAGTGTATTTATATGCTGAAAAGGGCCATCGGTTATATATTGAATTACCTTATCACTACCTATTAAATAAGCTAAAAAAACATTTGCTATCACGAATGAAATTATCAGAAAAATGAACCATTTTAGACTACGCTTTCTTATCTTTTCACTATTCCATGCTTGTTTATCTAATCGCATTTGTGCACCTCTGTCACCATCAATCCAGTACTCTATACGTCTAAATACCATTTCCATAAAAATGGTTTGAGGACAAATCCATCCGCAAAAAATACGACCAAAAGCTACTGTAAATAAGGTAATAGCTATAACACCAATAATCATTGATATAACAAACAAATGAAAATCTTGTGGCCAAAATGGGAATCCGAAAATGTTAAAACGTCTTTCTAATATATTAAACATTAGAAACTGATTGCCATTAATTTTTATAAAGGGTGAAGCAATAAAAAAAACTAATAGAAAATAGCTTACTACTTTACGATACTCATATAGTTTACCACTAGGTTTTTTTGGAAATACCCAGGCACGTTTACCTTCTTTGGTTACGGTACCAATAGAATCTCTGAATGTTTCGTTTTCTGGTGTTTCCATTTTATTATATTGAAACTAAAAAATCAATTTTTTAGTTTTATCTAATTATTATCAGATGTAACGTTTTCGTCAACCCAAACGTCTCCTTCGGCTTCTTTTGGTTCTGCTGGTGTTATATCTTGTAAGGTTAGTACATAACTTGCCACTTGAGCTATTTCTGAAGGTTTTAATCCGTTTTTAGACCAAGCTACCATTCCTTTTCCATCTCGGCCTCCATCGTTAATAGTTTTAAATACATTTTTTATGCCTCCACCAAGAATCCAATGGTTGTCAGTAAGGTTGGGTCCAATTCCTCCACCACCATCAGATTTGTGGCATGCAACACAGTTTTCTTCATATATAGTTTTTCCTTTGGCTAAATCTGCTGCGTCAGATAAAAAAGTAACGGTGTTAAAATCGACTAAATCTTTAGCAGTTTTTTTGTACTCTTCAAGTTCAATTTTTGCTTGTGCATATTCCCTTTCTAATTCATCATATTGGGTATCACCATCAAAAACATGATACTTAACTAAATAGATAGCTCCAAAAATAATTGATGCATAAAAACCATATAACCACCAAGGCGGAAGATCATTATCTAATTCCTTGATACCATCATAATTATGATCTAATATCAATTCTTGTTCTTTTTCCATTGGTTTTGTACCTACTAATTTTTTATAGGCATTATTTAACCAAGTGAATTTTAAAGGTCTGTTTTTTGCAGCGATATAGCGTTCTTTTGCAGCTTCATCAAGGCTTTGATACATAACATTTTCTAATGCACTAACAATTGCTTCAATAGCAATAATGATTAAAAACACTAATGCTAAAAACAACATAATTATTGGGTATTTTAAAAACGCTGGTTCATTACCTGAATCTATAAAAAACTCTATAATTCCGAAAATTGTAAAAAATACTAACGGAACTCTTACGTATGATGGAAATAATTGTCTCATAATATAGTGTCGTTTTGTTGGTTATCTAAAGGGATGTTACTTACTTTATTGATATACTCTTTTTTGGCTGTGAAAACCCACCAAAATAGTACTACAAAAAAAGTAAAGAATATGAGTAGGGAGATTATTGGATATATTTCAATTCCAGTAATACTCTCCATATGGTTTTTTACGAATTTTAACATAATGTTTTAGTTTTGTGTGGTTTTGTCTTCTAGATCTTTAACTTTTATATCTGTTCCTAGACGTTGTAAATAAGCAATAAGTGCTACAATTTCTCTGTTTTTCATTTCTACAAAATCTTCACCTGAGTTCTTTTTATCGTTTTCATAAGCAGTAACAAAATCTGGATCACTATAAAGGTTTTGTTCTATTTTGGTACCTTGTTCTAGCATTTGCTTTTGAGCATTTGCAATATCTTCATCTGTATATGGTACACCTAATTTTACCATTACTTTCATTTTAGATTCAGTTTGTGATTTGTCTAACTCGCTTCTAATTAACCATTGATATGATGGCATTATAGAGCCTGAAGATGTACTTTGTGGGTCGTACATATGATTAAAGTGCCAGTTATCTGAATATTTACCACCAATTCTATGTAAGTCTGGTCCTGTACGTTTACTTCCCCATAAAAAAGGATGGTCATAAACATATTCACCAGCTTTTGAATATTCTCCATATCGAGCTACTTCACTACGAAATGGTCTTATCATTTGTGAATGACATCCAACGCAACCTTCACGAATATAAATATCTCTACCTTCTAACTCAAGTGGAGTATATGGTTGTACACTACTAATTGTTGGTATATTAGATTTTACCATTATAGTTGGTACAATTTGTATTATACCACCAATTAATATTGCTATAGTAGCTAAAATTGTAAGCTGGATTGGTTTACGCTCTAGCCAAGTGTGCCACCCTTCACCAGCAACACGTTTTTTAGAAACACGTTCTAATGCAGGAGCTTCTGCTAGTTCATCTTCAACTTTATTTGCATTTTTTACAGTTACATAAATGTTATAAACTAAAATTAGCATACCAATAATAAATAGTGTTCCTCCAATGGCACGCATCCAGTACATAGGCATAATTTCAGTTACAGTTTCTAAAAAGTTACCATAAACCAAATTGCCGTCAGGTCTAAATTGTTTCCACATACTTGCTTGTGTAAATCCAGCAACATACATTGGTAATGCATATAATACTATACCTAAAGTGCCTATCCAGAAATGTAAATTTGCAAGCTTTACAGAGTGTAATTTAGTTTTGAACAATCTAGGCACTAACCAGTAAATCATACCAAAAGTTAAAAACCCGTTCCAAGCTAATGCTCCAACATGAACGTGAGCAATAATCCAATCGGTAAAGTGTGCAATAGCGTTTACGTTTTTAAGTGATAGCATTGGACCTTCAAAAGTTGCCATACCATAACCAGTAATTGCCACTACCATGAATTTGAGAACAGGATCAACACGTACTTTATCCCAAGCTCCACGTAGAGTTAATAGTCCGTTAATCATTCCTCCCCAAGAAGGCATTAATAACATAACAGAAAAGGCAACTCCTAAATTTTGAGCCCATTCTGGTAAAGCAGTATACAACAAGTGATGTGGTCCTGCCCAGATGTAAATAAATATTAAAGACCAAAAGTGAACTATAGAAAGCCTGTATGAATAAACAGGTCTGTTTGCAGCTTTAGGAACAAAATAATACATAAGACCCAAAAATGGTGTAGTTAAGAAAAATGCAACAGCATTATGGCCATACCACCATTGAACCAAAGCATCTTGTACACCAGCATAAACAGAATAGCTTTTTAAACCACTTACAGGTAGCTCTAAACTATTAAAAATATGAAGTACAGCAACAGTTACAAACGTTGCGATATAAAACCATATAGCTACATACAAGTGACGTTGACGTCGTTTTAAGATAGTACCTATAAGATTCCAACCAAAAACAACCCAAATTAATGCAATAGCAATATCAAAAGGCCATTCTAATTCTGCATACTCTTTAGATGTTGTATAACCTAATGGTAATGTTATGGCAGCTCCAACAATAATAAGTTGCCATCCCCAAAAGTTAATTTTACTTAATAAATCGCTAAACATTCTGGCTTTTAGCAAACGCTGTGTAGAATAATAAACACCTGCAAAAATGGCATTTCCAACAAAGGCGAAAATTACAGCATTGGTATGTAATGGTCTTAAACGACCAAAACTAAGCCATGAAATGCCTTCCATGTAGTTTGGAAAAATAAAAAGAAAAGCTAGCATTAAGCCTACAATCATGCCTATAATTCCCCAAAAGATAGTGGCATAAATAAAATTTTTAACGATTTTATTATCGTAATAAAACTGTTGTACTTCCATAATGATTCTGATTAGTCTTTAGATTGTATTGGTTTTTTTGTTTTCTCTTTTACGAGTTCATCTTCAAAAAGCATTCTAACCGAAGGTGTATAGCTGTCATCATATTGACCATTCTTTACAGCAAAAATGAATGCTACAAAGAACACGATGGCTACTATAATACTGATTGTTAATAAAATATATATAACACTCATACCTTATTGAAGTTATGGCTCAAAATTACATTTGAACACTTTGTTAAAACATGACATTTATCATGTTTGGTTATTTTTATTCATTTTAATCTTCTGCCTATAAGATTTGTTGCGAATGTGGTAAATACAACCACGCTAATAGAACTCAAAGGCATTAAAATAGCTGCAATTACAGGTGCTAATTGTCCAGTTACAGCAAAATAAAGCCCAATAACATTATATATAAATGACAAAGCAAAACTCCATTTAACAATATTTATAGCTGATTTAGAAGCATTTATAAAACTGCTAAGTTTGTTGAATTGACTTGCGTCTAAAATAGCGTCACAAGCAGGAGAGAATACATTAACATTTTCTGATATAGCTATACCAACATTGCTTTGTGCTAATGCTCCAGCATCATTCAATCCGTCACCAATCATTAAAACTTTAGCACCTTCACTTTGGTGGTATTTAATATATTCTAGCTTGTCTTCAGGCTTTTGGTTGAATAACATTTTTGTTTTTGAAGGCAGCATTTTTTTCAAATTCTCTAATTCACCTTCATTATCTCCTGAAAGAATAACCAAGTCGAATTGCCTTTTTAGCTTATTAAATAATTTTGATAAACCTTTACGATAGCTATTATAAAATGTAAATTTTCCCTTGTAAGTATTATTAGAGCTAATATGAACAGTAGTATTTAAAACAGAAGTGTCTGATGCACCTACAAAACCAGCTGAACCAATTTTAATCTTATTTTCTTTATGAGTAGCTTCAATACCTTTACCTAGATGCTCTTCAAACTGATCTAGTGTAATTATATCATGCTCTTTTAAGAGTTCATAAAGTGTTCTACTTAAAGGATGATTTGAGCCACGTAATGTATTTTTTAACAGTAACTCTTCATCTTTTGAAAGTGTTATACCATCATAAGTTGCAGTGCTTTTTTTGTTAGATGTTATAGTACCTGTTTTATCAAAAATAATAGTATTGATAGCTGCTAATTGTTCTATTACAGTGGCATTTTTGAGATAGAATTTTTGTTTACCAAATATGCGTAGCAAATTTCCTAATGTAAAAGGAGCTGCTAAAGCTATAGCGCAAGGACAAGCAATAATTAACACCGAAGTGAATACATTCATTGCAACAGATGCATCTGTAAATAACCAATAAGTAGTAGAAATAAAAGCAATGCTTAATACAGCTATTGTAAAACGCTTACTAATGGTGTTGGTGAGCGTTGTAAAGCCATCTTCTTTTACTTTTGTAAAGACATCATTGCTCCATAATTGGGTAAGATAGCTTTGCTCAACGGTTTTTATGGCTTCCATTTCAATAACTCCAGAAGTCTGCTTTCCACCAGAAAATAACTTGTCTCCAGATTTTTTTGAAATAGTTTTAGACTCACCTGTTACAAAACTGTAATCAATTTTTGCATTGCCACTAATTAGTATTCCATCAACAGGAATCAATTCTTCATTTCTGATAAGAATTCGGTCACCTTTTACAATTTCATATACTTGAATGGGTACTTCGCCCTCTGACGTTATTTTGGTTACAGCAATTGGGAAATAGGACTTATAGTCGCGTTCAAAAGATAAAAAAGAATAGGTTTTTTGCTGAAAAAACTTTCCTAGTAGCAAAAAGAAAACTAATCCTGTTAAACTATCAAAAAAACCAGAGCCCAAATCGAATGCAATGTCTATGGTACTTCTTATGAATAAAACAACTATTCCTAAGGCAATAGGTACATCAATATTTAATATTCTAGCACGTAGCCCTTTGTATGCTGAAATAAAATAATCTTGAGATGCATAAAATACTACAGGTAATGAAAATGCAAACATTAACCATCTAAAGAGCGGTTTGTATTGTTCTAACCAAAATTCACCAACCTCAAAATACTCTGGAAATGATAAAAACATCACATTTCCGAAAGCAAATCCAGCTATTCCTAGTTTATAAATTAAAGTTCTACTAACCTGCTTTTTTCCAGTTGAAAAATCATCAAGACTTATATATGGCTCATAACCAATTGAGCTTAATAATACTACAGCCTCTTTTAGTGAATAGGCTTTGGAGTTGTAATGAATACGAACCGATTTTTTACCAAAATCAACTTGTGATAAAGAAATGTTTTTATTGAGTTTATTTAAATTTTCAAGTATCCATATACATGAGCTACAATGAATATGAGGAATAAAAAGATTGATAATTTGCATATTACCATCATCAAACTCTACAAGCTTATCTATTATGTTTTGTTGAGTTAGGAAGTCGTATTTTCCTTCAATGTCTTTTGGAATTGCTCCAGGTGATGATTGTAAGTCGTAATAGCATGTTAAATCATTTTCAGAGAAAATTTCATAAACAGTTTTACAGCCATTACAGCAGAATGTTTTTTCTTGAAAGTTAATTACATTTTTATCGCAGTTATCACCACAATGGAAACAAGAGAGTTGCTCCATAATTATTTGCTCATTTATACCTAATGCAAAGGTTAAAAATGAAATGAGCTTAAAATATGATTTATATCATACTTAAAATAAAAACATGATGAGTAAGAAAAAAGCCCTAGAATTCTAGGGCTTTTTAGTTTTGAATTAATTTAATTTAAAGGTTTTTGTTTCTTTAAATGGTGATGCTTTTAGGCTTTCCATAGTGCTTTGATATGTTTTCCAATCGTTATTAAAAAAAGTATTGGTTTTATCTAATGCGCTATTTAACTCGTCTTTAGCATGTTTTATTAAAGTGTTTTCTGTAGTTGTCAACCCATTTTGTCTTGATTGAACATAACCATTAGCATTACCTAATCTTTCCATTACAGTAATTTCTGGGTTACGAGTAATACCTTGTCGTTTGTCTTCTTTACCAAGATAAATATCAATAATATCATCTATCTTTTTAATAATATCTTTTGATGCTTTTATTTGCTCTTTATAAGTGTCTTTATCTAATTTTTTTAAATCACTTTGGTAAGCGTCGGCAATTTTTTTACTTTCTACTAATTGTTTTACTGCATCTGCAGCAGTTTGTTGCATGTTTTCCAATTCTTTTGATGCAGCGTAAACTTCATTAATATTAGCTGAAGAAACATCTAATCTTGGATCGGTTTTTACAGTTATCATTTCTTCAGATTTTAGATCTCCAAAAGTTAAAACAGCTTTGTATTTACCAGGCTTTACAGATGCTCCTCCTGGTTCGTTATTTCTCTTTCTTGTAGATTTTGATGGTCTTTCTACACCAGCTTCATCCATGTACCATGTCCATTTATGTATTCCGCTTTTTTCTGGTGCTTTTTGCTTTAACGTTCTAATTAGTCGCTCTCCATCATAAATTTGCAATGATAAAGAATCCCATTTAACCACTGCTTTGTCTTCAGCTGCTGAATCATCTTTTTCATTATCTGAAGCTTCATCTTTTTTCTTTTTATCCTTGTTATCTTTAGCATCTTCCTTTTTTTCATCAACTTTTAAGTAATATGAGAAAATGGCACCAAAACCTTTATTTTCGCCATTATACATTGCATCACCACCAAAACGGCTACCTGTTGGTTGTTGGTATGCAGCTTGATAAGCAATAGGAGGTTCAAAAAGTTCTATTTTTTGATTTATAAGCTGTTTATTTTTAGCCATCTCACGTAATGGTCTTATATCGTCTAACACCCAAGCGGCTCTTCCAAATGTTCCTATTACTAAGTCGTGCTCACGTGGATGTATAACTAAATCTTTAACTGAAACTGTAGGGAAGCCTTCTGTCCATTTTGTCCATTTTTCTCCTGCGTTAACAGAAATATACAATCCGTCATCTGTACCTAAAAACATTAAATTTGGTTCTTCAATATCCTCAACAATAGATAATGTATAGCTTTTTACATCATTTTCATCAACAATACGAGTCCATGTTTTTCCATAATCTTTGGTTCTGTAAGCATAAGGAGTATAGTTAAATCGTCTATAATCGTTAGCTATTAATAATGCTTCACCTTTGTTTTTGTTTGATGCTTTAATTTGCGGAATCCAGCTACCAGTTGGTAACCCTTTAATGTTTTTGGTTACTTCTGTCCAAGTTGTACCTCCATTTTGAGTAATATGTACGCGACCATCATCTGTACCAATCCATAGCATATCTTTCTCAATTGGTGATGGCTCTATTACTAAAATGGTGCAATGGTTTTCAGCTCCAGTAGCATCCATTGTTAAACCACCACTTTCAGCCTGTTTAAGTTTTTCAGGATCGTTGGTTGTTAAATCAGGGGAAATTATTGTCCAGGTTTCACCTTTATCTGTTGACTTATGTACAAATTGACTTCCGAAGTAAATAGTGCTATTGCTAAAAGGATCAATATTTATGGCTGAATTCCAATTAAAACGTAACTCAACATTTGGTTCTGGATGTGTTGGTCTAACAATATAATTATTACCAGTCTGCCAATCATAACGTTGTACATAACCTTGTTGGCTCATTGTCCAACCATAACGTGAATCGTCTTTATCTGGTACAACATCAAATCCGTCACCAAAACTTATTTCTTGCCAGTAGCTATTACGAATTCCTTGAGCCCTCCAAACATAAGCAGGACCTCTCCAAGAACCATTATCTTGCATTCCTCCATATACATTATAAGGGAATTCATTATCTACATTAATATGATAAAATTGTGCAACAGGAAGATTGCCGATAAAGCGCCATGATTTACCACCATCTTTAGTTATATTCATTCCTCCATCATTCCCATCAATCATAAAATTTCCGTTTTTTGGATGAATCCACCATGCATGATGGTCTGGGTGTACACCATTATCTACACCATATGCAGGCATTAGCATATCAAAACTTTTACCACCATCTTCACTTACATTTACGTAAGTATAAATTGAGTAAACTCTATTTTCATTTTGAGGATCTACATAAATTTCAGAATAGTAAAAGGGTCTATTTCCAATATCATCTTTATCGTTTATCATTTTCCAATTAAAACCTCCATCAACACTTTTATAAAGTGCATTTTTTTCAGCTTCTACTAGCGCGTAAACTATATTTGGTTTGTTTGGAGCTATTGCAACACCAATACGACCAAGATTTCCTTTAGGTAATCCATCTTCATCAGTTAGTTTTTTCCATGTTTTTCCACCATCGTGTGTCATATGTAATCCTGAACCTTCACCACCAGAATTAAAAAACCATGGGTCACGTTTATGTTCCCACATTGCTGCAATAAGTTTATTTGGATTTGTTGGATCCATTACTAAATCGGCAGCACCTGTTTTATTATTAGCGAATAAAATTCTATTCCAAGTTAGACCACCATCTGTAGTTTTATAAATACCGCGTTCTGGATGCTCTCCCCAAGGTGATCCAATTGCAGCAGCATATACTGTATTTGGATTTGTTGGATCGATAATAATTCGGTGTATATGTCTGGTTTTTTCTAAGCCCATTAGTGACCAGTTTTTTCCACCATCTAGCGAACGATAAATACCATAACCACCATTTAAACTATTACGCGGATTTCCTTCACCTGTTCCTACCCAAATGACACTCGGATTTGATTGTTGAATTGCTACTGCACCAATTGAAGCTGTTACTTCTTTATCAAAAATTGGTTCCCATTTAATACCTCCCGAAGAAGATTTCCATAAACCACCAGAGGCAGTTCCAACAAACATAATATCTGGGTTGCTATGCACTGCATCTATTGCAGTAACACGACCAGACATACCTCCAGGACCAATGTTTCGAGGTTTCATGTTTTTAACTAAGTCCATTGAGAAATCTTGTGCTGTAAGAAGCGTAACGCATAGAAGCATTACAGAGGTTAGGAAATTTTTCATTTTGGTTGGTTTAATTTATAAGTTTTAAAAATATGAATTTGTAAGATGAGAATTCTTAAATATATGTTAAGAAAAACTTACCAGTCACCTTTAGATTTAATGTTGGCTTCACAAAGTTTTATAATTTCATAAATTCTTTTTTTACGAGTTTCCTCTCGTTTAGCTTGGTTGAGCCAATACAAATAACTTTTTCTGTAGGATGGCGCAAAATTTTGATAGTTATTGTATGCATCAAGGTTTTTATCAAATTGAATTTGCAAGTCTTCTGGGATTATACCATTCTCAACATCATCTAATGCTGTCCAACTTCCATTTTGTTTGGCAATTTCTATTTTAGCTAAACCACTTAGATGCATTAAATCTTCTTTAATTAATTGCTTAATGTATTTTTTGTTTAAAGCACTCCAAACACTTTTTTCGTTTCTTGGTGTGAAATACTGTCTGCGTTTTCCATTACCTAAACTTTTTACTGTCGAGTCTATCCAACCATAACATAAGGCTACTTTTACTGCTTCTTCCCATCGCATTGAGTCGTTCTCATGTTCAACCTTATAAAAGATAAGATAAATGCCTTTACATGATGAATGATTATTGTGTAACCATTCTCTCCACTCTTCATCGGTTTTAAAATAATGCTCTTGTAATTCTGACATTTAATCTCTAAGAATTTGATTTGGAAATACGATTACACTTTCATGACCATTTTTGCCAACTGAAGCAACTCCAAAATAAAAATTATCAATAACAATACCTTCTAAAACAAACTCAGTTATATCTCCAACATATCTACTATTATCCCAAGTAGGAGATGTAGTATCTCTCCAATAAATTTTATAACCAGTTGCTCCTTCAACTTTATTCCATTTTAGTTTTGCAGATGGTTCTACAATACCACCAATAGCAACTGTTTTTGGTGCAGGAGGAGCAGAAGCCAAACTTGCTAAATTTATGGCATTAACAGCAGTTAATTTTTTTGCATAAGGAAAATTTACGTGTTCAAAAGTATCTCCATAACTGATGCCATTTTCAGTTCGAATATCTTGATGCTGCTGTGTATAATTTTCATGAGCCTCCATAATTCTGATACCTGCAAAACCTAAATCGTTAAACGGACGATGATGACCACCACGACCAAAGCGATCTAAACGATATACCATCATTGGATTCATTTCTGGCATATAAGTTTGCACAGTTTTATGAACATAACGTGCTAATTGGCGAGAAATCCCATCAACTTCGCCGCCATAAAAACGACGCGCATTTCGCTCACGTTCAGTTTCAGTTGGAGGTACAGGTTCTGAGAAAATTCTAAAAGTTCTATTATCAATTACTCCATCAACACCTGTAATATTTCCTATCATATCGTTATTAAAAACACCAATAATTTCCCAATTGTTTTGTTTGGCATATTCTGCTAATCCTTTGCCTCCAAAAAGACCTTGCTCTTCTCCAGACAGACCTACATATATTATACTACTTTCAAATTTATATTTTGAAAGCACTCTTGATGCTTCTAATGTTCCAGCCATTCCTGAAGCATTATCATTTGCTCCTGGAGAATCTGAAGTAAAATTATTTGGATCTGATACACGAGAATCGATATCTCCACTCATAATAATAAAACGATTAGGATATTTTGTGCCTCTTTGTATAGCTACAACATTAACTATCCAAACATCTTTAGTAATTCTATTATTTTCACCTTCTTTCACCAAGTCTTTCTGATAGAATACTTCTAGACAATCATTACAGTTTTTTGATATCGACTCAAATTCACTTTTTATCCAACGTCTAGCAGCACCTATTCCTATTGTTTTTGAGATAGTATCACTTAAAGTATGTCTTGTACCAAAATCTGCTAATGTTTTTACATCATTTTTTATTCGTTCTTCAGAAACTGAATTTATTATATCATATATTTTTTGATCTGTTTGCGCTGAAGATAAAAAGCTAAATAGTAGGAGAGAGGTAATAAATATAGACTTCATAAATTATTTTTTGTAGTTAAATTTTACAGTTTCAATTGAGCCATCTTTTTGATGTATATCAACATAAACATTCATTTCGTTATCATTAATTTTTTCAAAAGTCATACCTTCAAAAACCACCTTGTTGGCTGTGATTTCTTTTAATGGAAAGTCTACAGTTTCATCTTTTGTTTCCCAACCTTTTAAATCGTTATCAAAGTGTTTTAATTGTAAAATAAGTGAGTTTTCAACTTCACGAATAATTTCAATTTCATAAAATGCAACTTTATTATTATCAATTAGCTTAAATGTTGCCATCATTGAGCCGCCAGAAGGCTCGCTCCAGTTTTCTTCAGTTTGCCCTCCAAACGCTTCACCTTTCCAATTGCCTGCAATCCATTTAATATTTTCTAGCTTTGGCTCAAGTTTAATATTAACCATTTCACCAACAACAGCTATTTTTTTCCCATCTGGACTAACTGCTAAGCGTGAAATATTGTTGATTCCAAAATTTTTAAACAGAGAAACTTCTCTCCAGGCTGGGTCTTTTTTTGTTTGGTATCTATATAATATTTCATCTTTTGCCATTAATATACTTCCATCAGATAGCCAACACATATCTTCTGTAAGAGGTAGTGTTTTTGTTATTAATTTTGTTTCGAAAGTAATTGGGTTTAAAGATTTTATTACCCAAGTACTATCAATTTTTTTAGAAATATAACTGACTAACTCTGTATTTGGGATTTTGTGGAGAGAACGACCAATGTATTCATCAATTTTTTGATTTTTATGTGTATTTAAATTGCTTACATAAAGTGATAAATAATCATCCTCTAAAACTGAAGACACTAATATGTTTTCATTAAACCAAGTATGGTAGCCAATAACAATATCATCAATTAATTTTTCAGATTCACCATTTTTTAAATCGTATGTTCTTAAAACTTGAGTTCCATCCTTATCTAATCTAATTGCAGAAACTGCATTTTGCTTTGGGATTTTTAAGGGAGAATATTCGCTGCCTTCACTAAAATTTAGCCATGATTTTAGATTATATTTTAAATCATATTTTAAAATATCTGTCTGACCATTTCTTGTAGAAGCAAATAAAATGGTGTTATTGTCTAAAAATGATGGCTGATTGTCGTAGCCTTCGTTTTCTGAGATGTTTTTAAAATTAGAAAGTATAAATACTCCATCTTCATTACTCAAGTCAAAAAGAAAAACTTCTGTATTTGATTGTGAATATGAAACGATTGTGAATAGAGAAAACAGTACTGAAATTATTTTTTTCATTGTATTACGAATTGAATTCTTAAATATAATGAAAATAAAAAAGCCAATTCAACATAATGAATTGACTTTTTACTTGCTATTAATTTAGTAATAAATAAAGGGAATTTTAAAAGCAGTATTTATTTTCTGCTTTAACTTTTTCAGCTATTGCTTTACGTAAATCTACAATATCTGGATAGTTTGTGTATTTAACAAAACGCTTTAAGCCCATTAACATCATACGTTGTTCATCGCCTTCAGCAAATGAGATAATACTTTCTTTACCGTTTTTCTCAACTATAGATACTGCATTATATAAATATAATTTAGCCATAGCTATTTGTATTTCTTGCTCTTTTTCACCAAAACGCTTAGCGTTTTTCTCGGTTCTTAATATTGTAGATTCCGCCATATAGATTTCAATTAATATATCAGAAGCAGCAATAAGTAATTGTTGATGACCATCTAGTTCTGGACCAAATTTTTGCACAGCAGCACCAGCAACCATTAAGAATACTTTCTTAAGTTTTGCAATCATTTCTTTTTCTTCAGCAAATAATTCAGAATAATCTGGTGTGTCAAAAGAAGGAATTCCCATTAGTTCATTTTGTACTGCAGTTGCAGGACCTAATAAATCTACATGGCCTTTCATTGCTTTTTTAACTAACATTCCAACAGAAAGCATACGATTAATCTCATTTGTACCTTCGTAAATACGTGCAATACGAGCATCTCTCCAAGCAGCTTCCATTGGTGTTTCTTCAGAAAAGCCCATTCCACCAAAAATCTGGATACCTTCATCTGCACAGTTTTGTACATCTTCTGATACAGCAACTTTTAAAATAGAACATTCTATCGCATATTCTTCAACGCCTTTAAGCTCAGCTTCTTGGTGACTGTTTCCAGCAGCTTCACGCATAGCAATTCTATCTTCAATATTTTTAGCTGCTCTATATGATGCTGATTCACCTGCATAAGCATTAGTTGCCATTTCTGCTAACTTATATTTAATAGCTCCAAAATCTGAAATTGGTGTATTAAACTGTTTGCGTTCGTTTGCATATTGAACAGCAGATGTTGTGATTCGTCTTTGAGAATCTAAACATGCAGCAGCTAATTTAATACGTCCAACATTAAGAGCGTTCATAGCAATTTTAAAACCATTACCTCTTTCTGATAGCATATTTTCAACAGGAACCACAGTATCGTTAAAGAATACTTGACGTGTTGAAGATGCACGAATACCTAATTTGTGTTCTTCTTCTCCTAAAGTAATTCCATTAGAAGGGTCATTTTCAACGATGAAGCCTGTAATGTTTTTATCATTTTCAATACGAGCAAATACTATGAATAACTTGCAGAAACCTGCATTTGAAATCCACATTTTTTGACCATTAATTTTATATGATTTACCATCAGCAGAAAGCTCAGCAGTTGTCTTACCAGAATTTGCATCACTACCAGCTTCTGGTTCAGTTAAACAATATGCTCCAAACCATTCTCCTGTTGCTAATTTTGGTACATATTTTAATTTTTGCTCTTCTGTACCATATAATGTAATTGGCATTGTACCAATACCTGTATGAGCACCAAAAGCAGTGCTAAAAGAACCTGTTCCACTAGATATGTATTCGCATACAATCATTGTAGAAACAAATCCCATTCCTAATCCACCATAAGCTTCAGGAACAGCAACACCCAAAAAGCCCATTTCTCCAGCTTTACGCATTACTTCTTCAGTTAAAGCATAATCTTTTGCTTCAAAGCGTGGTTTATGAGGGATAATTTCACGATCATTAAACTCAATTACAGAGTCACGCATCATTTTTTGCTCCTCATTAAAATCTTCAGGAGTAAAAACGTCTTCACATTTTGTTTCTTTTACCAAGAACTGACCTCCACGTAAGATGTCTTTTTCTGTTGCTTCCATTTTTTTATTGTTGTATTAAGTTTTGTTTTAGTTTAAAAATTCAAATATTCCACAAGCACCTTGACCTGTACCTACGCACATAGTTACAGCACCATATTTACCTTTCATATTACGCTGACGCATTTCATCAAACAGTTGTACAGAAAGTTTTGATCCAGTACAACCAAGTGGATGACCTAATGCAATCGCTCCACCATTAACATTGATGATATCTGGATTTAAATTTAGTTCACGTATCACAGCTAATGATTGTGATGCGAAAGCTTCATTTAACTCAATCAATTCTAAATCTGATTGCTTTAAACCTGCTTGTTGTAAAGCTTTAGGAATTGCTTTAACTGGTCCAATTCCCATAATACGAGGTTCAACTCCTGCAGCAGCGTAGTTGACTAATCGAGCAATTGGCTCAAGATTTAACTCTTTAACCATTGCTTCACTCATAATCATTACAAAAGCTGCTCCATCACTCATTTGTGATGAGTTACCTGCTGTTACACTTCCGTTAGCAGCAAATACTGGACGTAGTTTTGCAAGTGCTTCAAGATTTGTTCCTGCACGAGGACCTTCATCTTTAGTTACTGTGTATTTTTTTGTTGCTTTTTTACCATTTTCATCAAGGTAAGTTTGCTCTACTTCAATAGGAACGATTTGATTTTTGAATCTATCTTCAGCTTGAGCTCTTAAAGCTTTCATATGAGAATTATATGCAAATTCATCTTGGTCTTCGCGAGATACTTTAAATTGGTTTGCAACCGCTTCAGCAGTGTTACCCATTCCCCAATAATAATCTTCATGACCAGCTTTAACTGTGTCGTAATTTAACTCTGGCTTAAATCCTGTCATTGGCACAGAGCTCATGCTTTCTGCTCCACCAGCTATAATGCAGTCTGCCATCCCAGCTTGAATTTTTGCTGTTGCTATACCAATTGTTTCAATACCAGAAGCACAAAAACGATTTACTGTAACACCAGGAACATCTACACTATTTAAACCAATTAGTGAAATAAATCGAGCCATATTCAATCCTTGTGAGCCTTCAGGCATAGCATTACCAACTATAACATCATCAATACGCTTCTTATCTAAATTAGGAAGCTCTTTCATCATATACTGGATGGTTTCAGCAGCTAGCTCGTCAGTTCTTTTAAAACGGAACACGCCTTTTGGTGCTTTGCCAACTGCGGTTCTGTATGCTTTTACTATATATGCGGTTTTATTCATAGTTTTATTGTTTGTGTTTTGAAAGAGAGAAGAGAAAATAGAATAGAGAAAAAAGACTTTTAAATTTAACTTCAAATATTCTCAATAAACTTCTCTTATCTATTCTCTTTATTCTTTTTTCTAATTTCTTAACGGTTTTCCGGTTTTTAACATGTGTTGAATACGCTCTAAAGTCTTTCTTTCTGTACAAAGCGATAAGAAAGCTTCACGTTCTAAATCCAATAAATACTGTTCGTTAACAAGTGTAGGCTCTGATAAATCACCTCCAGCCATCACGTAAGCTAACTTATTCGCAATTTTCATATCATGTTCTGATATGTATTTACTGTCTTTCATTGAGTCAGTACCTACTAAAAACATTCCTAATGCTTGTTTACCAAGTACTTTTATATCATTTCGTTTAACAGGTTGCGTATAACCAGCATCTGCCATTAATTTTGCATGTGCTTTGGCTACTGCAATTTGTCTGTCTTTATTAACAACAACGACATCTTTTCCTTTTTGAAGAACACCTAAATCAAATGCTTCATAAGCAGAAGTTGATACTTTTGCCATACCTATAGTTAAGAAATACTCTTGAAGTGTATTTAACTCTACATCACCTTTTCTAAAAGTATCTTGAGCTCTTAAAGCCATTTCTTTAGAACCTCCACCACCTGGAATAACACCCACACCAAACTCTACAAGTCCCATATAAGTTTCTGCAGCTGCTACAACTTTATCAGCGTGTAATGATAACTCACAACCACCACCTAGAGCCATTCCGTGAGGAGCAGAAATTGTTGGGATTGATGAATAACGCATACGCATCATTGTATCTTGGAAATATTTGATTGCCATATTAAGCTCGTCATATTCTTGCTCTGCAGCCATCATAAAAATCATCCCAATATTAGCACCAACAGAAAAGTTTGCTGCTTGATTACCTACAACTAATCCCGCGAAATCTTTTTCGGCTAAATCAATTGCCTTATTTAATCCTGCTAAAACATCTCCTCCAATAGTGTTCATTTTAGATTGGAATTCTACATTAAGAATACCATCACCTAAATCTTCAACTACTACACCAGAGTTTTTCCAAACTTCGTTTGATTTTCTAATATTATCTAATATGATAAATGAATCTTGACCAGGAATTTTTTCTTGTGCCTTTTTAGGAATATCATAAAAGTAAGTTGCTCCATCTTTTATAGAATAGAAAGATTTGTTTCCTGATGCTAGCATATCGTTAACCCAAGCTGCTGGCTCTAAACCTTCAGCTTTCATCATTTCTATACCTTTTTCTACACCTATAGCATCCCAAATTTGAAAAGGACCATGCTCCCAACCAAATCCTGCTTTCATGGCATCGTCTATTTTATATAATTCATCAGTTATTTCAGGAATACGATTTGAAACATAAGCAAATAATGCTGCAAAACTCTTGCGGTAAAATTCACCAGCTTTATCCTTACCAGAAACCAATACTTTAAAACGATCTACTACTTTATCAATCGTTTTAGTTAGTTCTAAAGTTGCAAAGCTTGCTCTTTTATTAGCTCTGTATTCTAAAGTATTTAGGTCTAAAGATAAAATGTCTTTAGATCCATCTGCATTTCTAACTAGTTTATAAAAACCTTGTCCTGTTTTGCTTCCTAACCATTTGTTTTCCATCATTTTATTGATAAAATCTGGTAAAACAAATAACTCTTTACGTTCGTCATTTGGACAGTTTTCTCTAATTCCGTTTGCTACATGAACTAAAGTGTCTAATCCAACAACATCAACAGTACGGAATGTTGCCGATTTTGGACGACCAATAACTGGTCCAGATAGTTTATCAACTTCTTCTATAGTTAAGTCTAAATCTTTAACTGCATGAAATAAACTTTGGATACTGAATATTCCAATACGATTACCTATAAATGCTGGTGTGTCTTTAGCAACAACAGATGTTTTACCTAGAAATTGTTCGCCATAACCATTTAAAAACTCTAATACAGAAGCATCAGTTTTTGGTCCTGGTATGATTTCGAATAATTTTAAGTAACGTGCTGGGTTAAAAAAGTGTGTTCCACAAAAATGTTTTTGGAAATCTTCACTACGACCTTCGCTCATAAAATGAATAGGAATACCAGATGTGTTAGATGTGATTAATGTACCTGGAGTTCTGTGTTTTTCAAGTTTTTCAAACACTTGTTGTTTAATGTCAAGTCGCTCAACAACAACTTCCATAATCCAATCGACATCTTTTACTTTTGCAATATCATCTTCAAGATTACCTGTAGTAATTCTACTTGCAAAAGATTGATGATAAATTGGTGAAGGTTTAGATTTTAATGAAGCAGTAAGTGAATCGTTCACAATACGATTTCTTACTGATTTATGTTCTAAAGTTAACCCTTTAGCTTTTTCAGCATCATTAAGGTCTCTAGGTACGATGTCTAGTAATAGCACGTCAACACCAATATTAGCGAAATGACATGCAATACCACTTCCCATAATTCCGGAACCAATAATTGCTATTTTTTTAATTCTGCGTGTGCTCATATTATTTTAAACTATGTTCTTTTTGAGTGTATATGTTTTTATTTGATATCATATTATTTATGATTTCAGCTACTTCATAAAAATTATCTAATTTCTCTTTTGAGATACTATTTTTAATAGTGTCATTGAATGTTAAAACTTTTTCTCTAGAGTAAGCTCTTTTTTCTTTACCAAAATCGGTAAGAAAAATTAATACTCCACGACCATCTTCAGGATTAGGTTTTCTAATAATTAATCCGCGTTCTTCCATCATTTTAAGCGTACGAGATAGGCTAGTAGCTTCCATTCCCATTTTTGGGCCAAGTGATGTTGATGGTGTTCCTTTTTCTGGGTCAATACTAAGCAAAGCAAAACCAGTTGCCATAGTACTTTCGAACTTTGCTGCTTCTTCGTTGTACATTTTTGTAACAGCTAACCATGTGGTTCTCAGTACGTAGTCAATGGTTTTGTCTTTCATTGTATATTTTTTGGAAAGTCAAATATACAAAAATTTATTATGCACGCATAATAAATTTTAAAAAATTAACTAAGATTTAAAGACAAAAAAACTCCTTAAAAGAATAAGGAGTTAAGATATTATGAGCGATATATTTTTTCGATAAGATTATGATATTTCTCTTTTATGATTTTTCGTTTCATTTTCATAGTAGGAGTAAGGTGACCATCATCTATTGACCAAATATCTGGTGTTAGTTCGAATTTTTTTACTTGCTCCCACTTTCCAAAATGAGTGTTAGCGTAGTCTATTTCTTTTTGAATACGATTTTTAACTTCTTCAGATGAAATAATTGAAGCGTTATCTGTTTTGATATTTTTGTTTTTTCGCTTAATCCAATCTTTTATAAATTCAAAATTTGGTTGAATTAGTGCAGCTGGCATTTTTTCACCTTCACCAATAACCATTACTTGCTCAATAAATTGAGATTGTTTAAATTGATTTTCGATTAATGCAGGAGACACATATTTTCCGCCTGATGTTTTAAACATTTCTTTTTTGCGGTCAGTAATTTTTAAAAAGCCATCTGCGCTTACTTCACCTATATCACCTGTATGGAAATAGTCACCTGTCATTACTTCTGCAGTTTTTTCTGGGTCTTTATAATAGCCTTGCATGATGTTAGGACCTTTGACTAATATTTCACCGTCTTCAGCAATTTTAACTTCTACATTATCTATAACACGACCAACAGTACCAATTCTAAAACCTCCATTGCGTTGATCGTTTACAGAAATTACTGGCGATGTTTCAGTAAGTCCATATCCTTCCATAATTGGCATTTGCGCCGCAGCAAAGGTTCTGGTTAAACGAGGTTGTAATGCTGCACTACCAGATACCATTAAATCTAAATTTCCGCCTAAACCAGCTTTCCATTTACTGAAAATTAATTTTCTTGCCAATTTAAGTTGTAGTTCGTACCACCATCCATTAGCTCCATAAGGCTCATATTTTAAACCTAAATTAACTGCCCAAAAGAACAGTGTTTTTTTAATTCCTGTAAGGTCGCTTCCTTTTGCTATGATTTTATCATACACTTTTTCATATAAGCGAGGAACAGCTGTCATAACATTTGGTTTAATTTCAGCTAGATTTTCACTCATCTTTTCAATTGATTCTGCAAAATATATTTCTACACCACAAAATTGATATAAGTAAAGTATCATTCGTTCAAAAACATGACAAACTGGTAGAAAACTCAATGCTTTAGATTTACCATAATCAAACGGAACGCGTTTTTCACTATCTAAAACATTAGATACTAAATTGCTATGTGACAGCATAACACCTTTTGGTGTTCCTGTTGTTCCTGATGTATAAATTAAAGTGGCTAAATCACTTGGTTTTACTGCATTTTTTCTTGCTTCAACTTCGTCTTGATTGTTTTTGTCTTTTCCAAGTTCTAAAACCTCTTTCCAATTTTTTTCTCCAGAAATATCATCAAACGTATAAACTCCTTTTAATTTAGTATTACCTTTTATAGCATTAAGCTTTATTAATACTTCCATATCTGAAACAAAACAATAAACAGCTTCAGAGTGATTTAATATGTACTCGTAATCTTCTTCAGAAATGGTAGGATATATTGGAGCATTTTGAGCTCCAATTTGTAAAATACCAATATCTAAAATGTTCCATTCGGTTCTATTTGTGCTAGAAATGATTGCTATTTTATCATTAGGTTGTACTCCTAATCGGAGTAAACCTCTACTTATTGCATTGGCTTGATTTACATATTCTTGTGATGAAATAGAATGCCATTTCCCATTATATTTAGTGGTAAAAGCCTTTTCTAAATTGAATTTTTCTAGTTGATAATATGGAAAATCAAAGATTCTGGTAATGTCTGTCATTAGTTAGTAAGAGTTTTGAAGTGCTGCAAAATATGAAATTAAAGACGATTTTCAAACGAAAGAACAAAAAAGGAGCTGCAAATGTTTGCAGCTCCTTCGATTCGGGAATATTTGTTGAATAAATATAACCAAAACCCTATTAATAACTAACTAATAACTAATAAATAAAACTTTTATAACCCTTATAATTAAGTTTATTTAAGGTTTTTTTATTCAGTTTAAAATTAAGTACAATAAAAAGGATAGTATTGTAAAAAATCGTAATTATTATTCTTTTAAATATTTTTTAATAAGTGGATACTCCTTTTTGAAATAAGCTTTTGGAGTTTCTTTCATAAATAAAGTGAAGTCTTTTGTGAAATGTGATTGGTCATAATAGTTATACATATAAATTAAATCTTTTAGATTTATTACTTGGCTTTGATACTTTTTCATCAATTTTAAAAAGCGATATTTACGTATATACTTACCAGGAGTTAAGCCAACTATTTTTTTGAATTGTGTTTCTAAAGTTTTTTGCGAAATTAATAACTCATCTACTATTTCGCCAACATTTAGTAGTCCTTCTTTAGCTTTAATTTGCTTTATAGCATTATCAATATGCTCTGTATTTTTGTCGGTTTTTAATGGATAAGCGCCAAAAAAAACGCTTAGCTTTTGTGCGATTTTTTTAGAAGAATTACTGGATTTTAAAACTGTGCTAATTGAATTATAAAAGGCTGTATTATAATCTTTTAATAGCACATGCTTGTTTTCGAACTTTGAAATGTCAGTTTGTAGTATCTTGTATAAAGCTGTAGGATGAAAACTTATACCAAATGATTTTGATTCACTATTTACAATAAATTGATAAGATCTGAAAAACTGACCAGATAGCATTAAATCTTCTAGTTGTGTTTCTTTTTTTCTAAAAACAGATTTTTGATCTCCTTTTATTATATGAGTTATGTTAGTAAACTCTAATGGTAAAATTAAAGACTGAAATGGAACTGACGAATCTGAAAAAGATAACTCAAAGTATTCTTCTACTATATGTGGTATTTTATTATTATCGAAATACGTAAGATTCATTATTGTCTTTTTAGTAGAAAGAAAAATAATGTTTTTCTTTTAAAACACTTCACTTTTATTGAATAAATTAAGCTATTCGTAGCTATTATAATTAATAAACACTCTACAGTTTGGAAGTGTTTCTTTAAGTTGAATAACTCTTTCAAAATTGAATTCGTCGCTTTCTTCTGAAGACATATAAAGTTCTTCTAGGTTAGGTAAATCTTTTAGAATCGTAATGTCGTTTAGTGATATGTTGGTCTTCATTAAATTTAGTAGTTTTAATTCTCTTAAATTATTAATGTAAGTCAAACAGGCATTTGTAATATGTCGCGAATCTTTAAGTTCTAATTTTTCGACATGTTTTACCATACTTATAAGCTTAACGCCTTCATCAGTAATATCTGTATTTTCTAAATCGAAAGCTCTAATGATTGGTACTCGTGAGGTTACATAGAAAAGAAAATCATCATCTAAATCTGAATCTATTGACACAATGCCTTTCATTTCATGAGGAATATTTGCCAATTTCTCTATACGATAATGACGTTGCCAGAATTTTTTTTCATCTTTAGAGAGATTCATGATTATTGTCTCTTTATATAATAATATGTAACCTTCAATTTTGAGTCCTTCATAATTAGCTCTTCAGGTGTCAATTTTAGTATTTTTAATATATTGTTTTCAGCAGTTTCCCATTCCATTAATAACATCTTTTTATCTAAAAGATATTCACCAGAAAGTGAATTTTTAGGGTTTTGTGAATTGTTATAAAAAGCTTTATTAGATTGAATTTCTAAAGAGGTCAGATAATATTTGTCAAAAAGTATTTTAGCTTCAGAGTTTATTATTTCTAAATCTTCAAGTGTTGATTGTTGCTCATTTGTAAGTTGTTCATATAAAGCTGCTTTAAAAACGTTTAACAGCTGCTCTTTGTTGTTTTCAGAATCATCAGTAACCATATTTTTAAAACTCACTTTTTGTAATTGCCAGTATCCTACAAGTTGAATTTTATTTTGAGCTGTTGCTGATAAAAATGAGAAACAACCTATGAAAGCTATAATTACTAACTGACGAAAAAAAAATTGGCTAAATGATGAAGGATGATGTTGAAGTTTGTTCATCTGTAATTAACATTATCTTTATTAAAATTGTAATAGAAGTTTGATGCAAAACAAATAACAACAAAATTCTTACAGAAAACAATACCTATAAGTGCGTATATTTTGTAAAGGAAATTTATATAAGTCCTTGGAGAATACTCTTCTTTATTAATTCTACCGAGTTTTTACAGCCCGATTTTTTACTAATATTATTACGATGTTTTTTTACAGTTCCTTCACTAATATGTAGTTTTTCAGCAATTTTTTTGTTTGAGTATCCTTCGGAAATACATTTAATAATTTCTATTTCACGTTTGGTATAAGTAATATAGTGACCAAAATTTGGAGCTATATCTATATTCATATAAGATGGAAAACCATTAAGTCCAATTAAAGAAATTTGGTTGGTGTTTATTTTAGTTAAATGATCTATACAGGTGTGGATGTTTAATGATTTACCAAAACGACCAGACTCATCAACAGTAAGAATGATAGCTTGATGATTTAGTAACTCATAGTTGCCGTTTTTCATTCTACTACGAAAAGAGAAATTCGTTTTGTAATTTAAAATGTTTTCTTTTCCTATGTTTTTATATAAAAAGTCAATATTAGCAGCTTCTGCTTGAGATACAAACTCAATATCATCTGGATGAATACTTTTTAATATATCATCAAAAGTTACAGTATCAGGGTCAAAACCATGTATATCGTATATAGATGGGCTTACATTAGATAGTGACATGTCGAAAAAATCTATTATGTAATAGTAAAAAGGACCTACACTAATAATCGAGCTAATTAATTCTTCAAAGTCTAATTTTGGTAATGTTGTGTTTTGAATAGCAGTTTTCTTTCCTTCATCCCAAACGTTCTTGAGTTTATTAATTTCATTACTCATATTATGAAATAGATAATTGTAATATCCTTAATGAAATTTAATACAAAACAAGATAACTCTTACAAAATGCATTGTGTTTTTATATAAAAAATGCATCCTTTTTTTAGATGCATTTTTACTTATTTGTTTTCCAGCCATTTACGAGCATTTACAAATGCTTCCAGCCAAGGCGAAACTTCGTCTTTTCTGCCTTTTGGATAGTTTGCCCAATTCCATTGAAAAGTAGAACGCTCAATATGAGGCATAGTTACTAAATGTCTTCCTGTTGTATCGCACATCATAGCAGTATTAAAGTCTGAGCCATTTGGATTATGAGGATACCCTTCATAGCCATATTTTGCTACTATATTATATTTATTTTCTTCTAGCGGAAGTTTAAACTTTCCTTCGCCATGACTTATCCAAACACCCAAAGTAGTTCCTGCTAAAGTTGATAGCATTACTGAATTATTCTCCTGAACTTTTACTGAAGTAAATGCACTTTCGTGTTTGTGCGAATCGTTATACGTCATTTTTCCATGAACTTGGTGCTCTGGATTAATAACTTCTAATTCCATAAATAATTGACAACCGTTACAAATACCAACAGAAAGCGTGTCTTCTCTTTTAAAGAAATTCTTTAAAGCTGTATTTGCTTTTTCATTATATAAAAATGCTCCAGCCCAACCTTTTGCAGAACCTAAAACATCACTATTTGAAAATCCACCAACAGCACCAATAAACTGTATATCTTCTAACGTTTCACGACCAGAAATTAAGTCTGTCATATGAACATCTTTAACATCAAAACCTGCTAAATACATGGCATTTGCCATTTCGCGTTCAGAATTAGAACCTTTTTCACGAATTATTGCAGCTTTGGGTTTTGGTTTGTTTGAATTAATTACTGGTAGTTTTCCTGTAAAATGATTTGGGAATGTATATTGTAAAGGTTGATTTTTATAATTATCAAAACGATCTTTTGCTAAACCATTAGCTGTTTGTTTTTGGTCGAGTAGGAAAGAGGTTTTAAACCACATATCTCTTAAACGAGATACTGTCATTGTAAAGACTTCATTGTGATTAATTACGCTTAACGTGTCACCTTCAACAACTTTACCTATGTTGAAAAATTCAACACTAGCTTTAGTTAATATATTTTCTACGGAATTATCTTTTGCCTGAAAAACGATTCCTGAGTTTTCAGCAAATAGAATTTTAAAGGAGTCTTTTTGATTTAATGCAGTAATATCTAATTCTGCTCCAAGATTTGTATCAGCAAAGCACATTTCTAAAAGCGTAGTAATTAAACCTCCTGAAGCAACATCATGTCCTGCAACAATTTTATCATCTTTAATTAATTGCTGAATGACATTAAATGTAGATTTTACAAAGCTAGAATTAGTAATTGTAGGCGTATCGTTTCCAATTTTGTTCATTATTTGAGCAAACGAACTTCCTCCTAATTTAAAATCATCTTGAGATAAATTTATGTAATAAATAGGTCCTGAATCCTTTTGAAAAACAGGCTCAACAACTTTAGTGATATCATTGCAGTTTGCAGCAGCAGAAATAATTACTGTACCTGGAGAAATCACTTCTTCGTTAGGGTATTTCTGTTTCATAGATAAAGAGTCTTTACCTGTTGGGACATTGATTCCTAAATCTATTGCATATTCAGAGACTGCTTGTACTGCTTCATATAAACGCGCATCTTCACCTTCATTTTTACATGGCCACATCCAGTTTGCAGATAATGAAACCGATTGTAAACCTTCTTTTAAAGGTGCCCAGATAATATTTGTTAATGCTTCGGTAATTGCATTTCTACTTCCTGCAGTTGGATTGATTAATCCTGAAATAGGAGCGTGGCCAATTGACGTTGCAATACCTTCTTTACCTTTATAATCTAAAGCCATCACTCCAACATTATTTAATGGTAATTGCAATGGTCCAGCGCATTGTTGCTTAGCAACTTTACCACCAACACAACGATCAACTTTATTCGTTAACCAATCTTTACATGCAACAGCTTCTAATTGTAGTAATTGGTCTAGGTAATCATAAAACTTATTTGTATCGTAAGAAATTCCACCATAATTTCTGTCAACAGTTGTATCTGTCATGATGGTTTTTGGAGAGCTTCCAAACATATCTTCTAATGCTAAATCCATTGGTTTATCACCTTTAGTTTTAGATTCAAAAGTAAAACGTTGGTTACCTGTAACATCACCAACAGTATACATTGGAGAACGCTCACGCTCAGCAATACGATTTAAAGTACCTAAATGTTTTTCGGCAATAACTAATCCCATGCGCTCTTGAGATTCGTTACCAATAATTTCTTTAGCAGATAATGTTGGATCTCCAACAGGTAATTTATCTAAATTGATAAGTCCGCCAGTATCTTCAACTAATTCAGATAAGCAATTTAAATGTCCACCAGCGCCATGATCGTGAATAGATACAATAAAATTTTCATCGCTTTCTACCATTCCGCGTACTGCATTGGCAGCACGTTTTTGCATTTCTGGGTTTGAACGTTGTACAGCGTTAAGCTCTATTCCAGTTGAAAATTCTCCAGTATCTGCAGATGAAACCGCTGCGCCTCCCATTCCTATTCGGTAGTTTTCACCACCAAGAATAACGATTTTATCGCCAACTTTTGGTTTGTCTTTAAGTGCTTGGTCTGCTTTACCATAACCAATTCCACCAGCTTGCATTATCACTTTATCGAAACCGAGTTTACGAGCATCTTGTTCGTGCTCAAAAGTTAATACCGAACCGCAAATTAAGGGTTGACCAAATTTGTTTCCAAAGTCTGACGCACCATTACTAGCTTTAATTAAGATATCCATTGGTGTTTGGTATAACCAAGGTCGTGCTTCCATTTTTTGTTCCCAAGGGCGATTTTCTTCTAATCGAGAATAAGAGGTCATGTACACAGCAGTTCCTGCTAGTGGTAATGAGCCTTTTCCTCCTGCAAGTCTATCTCTAATTTCGCCGCCAGAACCTGTTGCTGCGCCATTGAAAGGCTCAACAGTAGTTGGGAAATTATGAGTTTCTGCTTTTAAAGAAATTACAGAATCGAAATTCTTAGTTTGATAAAAGTCAGGTTTGTCTGCTGTTTTTGGAGCAAATTGTTCAACTCTTGGGCCTTTTATAAATGCTACGTTATCTTTATATGCTGAAACAATATCATTAGGATGTTGTTTTGATGTTTCTTTAATCATTTTGAAAAGCGATGTTGGCTTTTCAGCTCCATCAATCACAAATGTTCCGTTAAAGATTTTATGACGACAGTGTTCACTATTTACTTGAGAAAACCCAAAAACTTCAGAATCGGTTAGTTTTCTCCCTATTTTTTTTGCTACATTTTCTAAATATTCAATTTCTTCATCACTCAGCGCTAAACCTTCTTTTTGGTTATAAGCTGAAATATCATCAATCTCTAAAATTGCTTCAGGTTGAATATTTATAGTAAATGATTCTTGATTTAACCCTTTGTATTTTTCTGAAATCATTGGGTCATAACCTTTAAAATCTTCAGCTACAGCCTTAAATTCTTCAATGCGAATAATTCCTCCAATTCCCATGTTTTGAGTAATCTCAACAGCATTGGTACTCCAAGGTGTTATCATTGCTGCACGTGGACCAACAAAAAAAGCATCGAGAGATGCTTGTTCTATTTTTGGTTGGTTGCCAAATAACCATACTAATTTATTGATGGTTTGAGTTGATAATTCTTTTGTTGTTTGAACAGCAAATACCTTGCTGCTTGCGTTTCCAAAGAAATGAATCATTATGTACGAGTTTGTGTTGTTGAATTGAAAGTGCAAATTTACTTTTTTTCAGCGTATTTTCATCTAAATATCTAAAGGAAAATTTAGAGTTATTCACTAGGTTTTAAACATAAAAAAAGCGACTCGAAAGCCGCTTTAGTTTTAATTTTTGATTAGTTTTTTACTAATTGTTGTATTGTTTTGCGTGATTTTCATAATGTAAACACCACTACTTAGTTGTTCTGTATTTATTTCAGATGAATCATTTATAACTTTAACAAGTACTTTTTTTCCTAGGATGCTATAAATTTCAATAGAGGTTACATTAGGCGTTTTTAAATTGATATATAATGAACTTTTTACAGGATTTGGATATATTTTGAAATTATCAGAATTAAAATTATCTATGCTTAATGTCTGATTATGAGAACCTAAATCTGAACAAGTGTCTTGGGCTAAAGAATTCCACTCATTAGCATTGTAAGTGATTACAGGAGTTGTGATTTCTGGTTTTCTAACTAAAGTAACATTTTGAGCAAAGTTACTACTGCTACCCAATACACCAATCATATCTATTAAAAGATCATTTTTAAATAAACCAATTGCATCATTTCCGTTAAATGTTAGAACACTGTTATTTGTTGAATTATCAACAACACCTGTACATACAGCTAAAGAAGAATTAGCAACAACATAAACATCAGAACTTGAAATTGATGCACCTCCAGGGAAACTATAAGGACTTCCCCAAGTGCCAGAGCCATTAAAACTTGCTTTAATTGTATAAATGGATAAGTTTACTGAAGCACCAGTAAAATTAGCAATTTCCAAAGCTTTATTATTACTTCCGCCTTCCATATATTCTGAAAAGAAAAGTTCAGTAGAGTTGCCAGCAGAACCATTGTTAGTTGTTGTTTCACAAGCTTGATTACTAAACCCAGATTCATTTCCAGCAGCATCTTTAGCTTTAACATCAAAGCAATATAATGTATCTGGTAACAATCCTGTAACAGTAAATGAATTTGTGGCTGAATTTGCTAAATATGTAGCATCCATATAAACATCATATGATGTTACACCAATGTTATCTGTAGAAGCTGTCCAATTAAGATTAATTGTAGTATCTGTAGGGTTTGATGCAACTAAATTAGTCGGGTTTGATGGAGGTGTTGTATCTGGAGTTATGTTCCAAATCATTGCAACATATTCAGGATGATCAACAAAAGGATTTCTATTTCTTTGATCTAGATTATAATAAATGTTATTATTTCTGTCAATCTCTTTTTGTGAAACAGGATCATTTTGATGCCAAGTTAATAAAATGCTTAAAAAAGTATTATCAAAAACTTTATCACTGCTACCATCAAACATTGCATAGGCAGACCATGCACTTATTTGATTTTCATAACGAGTAGCAAAATAAAAATAAATACGTGCAACATCACCTTTAAACTCATCAATAGGTTCGAAAACAATACCTGTATAACCAGCAGAATAACCACTGTCGAGGTTATTTCCAAGTTTAGAACCATTTAAAGTTGGGTTTGTAATTCCATTTTGCGACACTAATTGGGCATCATTTACTTTACCAAAAGGGTAATTGCTTCTAAAACCGTTTACACGACCATCTGTAGGTAATAAATGATGTGCATCGCTGTACATTGGTGTTTGAGATCCAAATACAGATTGAGGAATTATGTGTTCTTTATTATAACAATCACCTTCACCAGAATAATTACCACATTCATTAGTAATAGGAGTAAACGTATAAGGATCTGGCCCTGTTGGGTTTTCAGAATAAATATCTAAAATTTTATTACTTTGTCCAGCATCATAATAAAAATCTCTTTCGTAAGTTGCATTAAAGCCATCTAAGGCATTATAACCACGATCTATATGTAGTTGTTCGATTGTATTACTAATCTCAGGATCATCAACATTGTTTATAATTTTATTAAGTTGTGTTTTAAGTGCATAGCCTGTACCTGTTGCATAATCATAATAATTAGCAGGAATTTGAGCAGTCGCATTAATTGAGAATAGTAGAATGAATAAAATGTAAATGTGTTTCATCTGATAATATTTAATTGTTATTTAAAGTCAGATGCAATGCCTAAATTATTATTTTGGTTAGAATCCAAAATTTGTTCAAGGCATTTCATAATAGACTTGGTTTATTTTTTCTTTTCTAACATTGCCATATAAAATCCGTCATAGCCAGATTCGTGTGACAATACTTTTTTGTCTTTTACAAAGGTAAACTCTTTTCCTAATTCTGATGTTAAAAATTGTTCTACTTGTTTCTGATTTTCAGAAGGTAAGATAGAACATGTAGCATAAACAAGTTGTCCACCTGGTTTAACAATTCTTGAATATTGTTGAAGAATATCTTGTTGTGTTTTTTTAATGTCTTCAATAAATTCTGGTTGTAATTTCCATTTCGCATCAGGATTGCGTCTTAAAACTCCAAGACCAGAACAAGGTGCGTCGATAAGCACTCTATCCGCTTTATCATAAAGTTTTTTAATAACCTTAGTCGATTCTATGGCTCTAGTTTCAATATTAAAAGCACCATTGCGTTTTGCTCTGCGTTTTAATTCGTGTAGTTTGTTAGCATAAATATCTAAAGCAATAATTTGCCCTTTATTTTCCATTAAAGATGCAATATGTAGTGTTTTTCCACCTGCACCTGCACAAGTGTCTACAACTCGCATTCCAGGTTCAACATTCATAAACTCTGCAACTAATTGTGATGAAGCGTCTTGTACTTCAAAAGCTCCATTTTTAAAAGCCTCTGTTTGAAATACATTAGCTCTTTCTTTCAGTTTTAATGCATTAGGGTAATCAGGTAAGACATCAGTTTCTATGTCTAAATCAAATAATTCTGCTTGTAATTTTTCTTTAGTAGTTTGAAGTGTATTTACTCTTAAAATCACATCAGCTTGCTGATTTAAAGCAGCCATTTCTTTTGTCCAAACAGCATCACCAAGTTCTTTTTTGCCAAGTTCGTCCATCCAATCTGGAATTGATTCTCTAAATCTTCTTGTTTTAGAAAGCTCATCAAAACGACCTTTAATTTTACGTGTTGGTGTACCTTCAAAATAAGTCCAATCAGGTAATTTAATTCCTCTTAAGGTTGCCCAAACAGCAAATAATCTCCAAATATTGTCTCTATCAAAAGGTTCTTTAACTTCAGCAATTTCGGCATATAATCGTTTCCATCTTACAATATCGTAAGTAGTTTCAGCAACAAAAGCTCTATCACGACTTCCCCAACGTTTATCACGTTTTAATAGTTGTTGTATCACTTTGTCTGCGTATTGACCTTCATTAAAAATCAACATCAATCCATCAATAACTGAAAAACAGAGGTTTCTATGTAATCTCATTGTAAAAATTTAGCTTGCAAATTTACATTAAAACCCACGAAATCACGAGGATTTTATATTTTAATTATAAAATGATTTATCTTTCCCTTAAATTTATAAATCTATGCGTCTTTTAATTATTTTCTATTTAATAATTTGTTTTAGCTCATGTAAAAATGAGAGTGAAATTCAACCAAAATCTTTCAGTTCTGTTGTTGTAAAAGATATTCTTATAGACTCGACGCTAAGTATAAGAGCTATAGATTTACTTGCAGATAAAAGCCTAGCTTTTGCAGCTAATAATAATTCTTTTGGATTATATAATCCTAAAAATGAAAGTTGGATGATATCTAAACAACTATATGACTCATTAAGTATTCAATTTAGAGCTGTAGCGCATACAACGACAGATTTTTTTATGTTGAGTGTTGAAAATCCAGCATTGCTATTTAAAACAGGTGATAATGGAGCAATGGAATTGGTTTATAAAGAAGAACACGAAAAGGTGTTTTACGATGCTATACGTTTTTGGAATAATAACGAAGGTATTGCTATTGGCGATCCAACAGATGGCTGTATGAGTATTATTATTACTCGTGATGGAGGACAAACATGGAATAAAGTTTTATGTGATAAGTTACCAAAAGCTATTGATGGAGAAGCTGCCTTTGCTGCTAGTAATACTAATATTGCAATAATAGGAGACAAGGTTTGGGTTGCTACAGGAGGAATTTCTAGTAGAATTTTACATTCGCCAGACAAAGGTAAAACGTGGCAAGTGTTTAATACGCCTATTACACAAGGCGAATCTACAACAGGAATTTATTCTATTGATTTTTATGATGAAAATAACGGATTTGCAATTGGAGGCGATTTTACTAAACCAGAACTAAATAAAGCCAATAAAATGATAACAAGCGATGGCGGAAAAACATGGACATTGGTATCTGAAAATAAGTCTCCAGGTTATAGAAGTTGTGTTCAATATGTTCCTACAAGTAATGCTAAATCGTTAATTGCTGTTGGGTTTAACGGAATAGATTTTTCTATTGATAAAGGAAATACTTGGAAACATTTAAGTGACGAAGCGTTTTATACGATTCGATTTTTAAATGATAGTACAGCTTATGCAGCTGGTAAAGGAAGAATTTCTAAATTGCTTTTTAAATAGTTAAACCTAAATATTAGTTTTTCTTAAATTCTTCTCTACGTTTTTTCATTTCTTGAAGCATACGTTTATTAAATTCGTCTTCAGTAATTTTTAAAAGTATAATTTTCTTTGCAGGCATGACTTTTAGTAAGTCAGCTACAAATTTTTCACGTAATTTGCTTTTTTGATTTTCAACAGATACCATATCATTGAGCATAACTTTTGCCTCTTGTTCACTTAAATTATCTATATCAGTTTTGCGACGATTTTCATAATTTTCTCTTCTCAACTTGTTGGTGTTATCTTCAAACGTATTATAAATTGGCCAAAACTGTTGCGCTTCAGTAGAAGTAAGTTCAAGACGCTCTGTAATAAATGCAACTTTTAGGGCTTTAATACGCTCTCTGTTTTTAAAATCTTGTGCAGTTGCATTAAAAGTGCCAATAAGCAAAAGCAATAAAATAATCTTTTTCATTAGTCTATAATTAGGTCTTCTATAGTTGAATTTTGTAATAAATAGTCTTCAAGTGATTCTTCTGATAGTTTATTATCAATAAATACATCTTTTGATAAATCGTCATCATTTAAATAGGAAGCAATATCATAAGACGATAAATCTTCGTCATTTAAATAACTTTCAATTGATGCTGTTTCTAAAGCTTCAAAATCTATTTTTTCTGGATTATTATAAAATATATTGAAAGCTAATATAATACTTGCTGCAATACCAGATATATAAGCAACTTTTTTCCAATTTAATAACGATACAACTTTAGTGTCTTTTTTAGGTTTTAATTGTTCTAAAACCTTTTCATTAAAAGTTTCAAAATAATCACTAGGCACAGAATAGCCAGTCGATTTTATGTCGCTTAATGAATTACTATTATTTAATTTTGATGCAATTTTTTCATCAAAAGTTTTAAAGTAATCATCAGGTGTTTTAAATCCTGTTGAAGTAATGTTATGTAAATTCTTGTTTTTCATTTTGTTATTTGACTAAAATTAAACCAAATGGTTTAATCTTTAGTTAAGTATTCTTCTATTTTTTTTACTGCTATATGATATGATGCTTTTAAAGCGCCTTCGCTGGTGTCTAAAATATTAGACATTTCGCTATATTTTATATCCTCAAAATACTTCATATTAAAAACTAATTGCTGTTTTTGTGGTAATGTAGCTATTGCCTGTTGCAGTTTTAACTGAATGTCATCACCTTCAAAATACACATCAGATTTTAGATTGTTAACTGCTTTTTGTTGCAGTTCTTCACTTGAGATACTGTAGCGTTTTGAGTTTTGATTTAAATGCGTAATAGCTTCATTAGTAGCAATTCGATACATCCATGAAAATAATTTACTATCACCTTTAAAGCCATTTATATTTTTGTACACTTTTATGAATGTGTTTTGTAAAACATCGTCTGTATCGTCATGAGATTTTACAATATGTCTTATATGCCAATACAAACGCTCTTTATAAAGATTTAATAATTCTTTAAAAGCTTGTTCTTTTGTTTGTTCAGCATTTAAGCGGTTTAATAACTCAAGTTCGTTAATCACAAAATGTTTTTTATTAAGACTACTGAAGTTATAAAAAGTTTAATTAAAATATTAAAATAATTAAAAAATTATAAATAATTGAAAATCAAATAGATAAAATATATTACATCGATAAAGTGTAAAAAAATTACGATGAAATGCATTTTTTTCTTGTTTAGTATTTAAAAATGTTATATGTTTACATCACCTAACCTACTAAATATTACCAGTGTCCCCAAATCTGGTAATAAAAACGAAAAGGATGCGACTTGTGTTGCATCCTTTTCTGGTTATATTAAATAGAGTTTAGATTACTCAAAACTTTGCATGTCTACAAGTTTTTTGTATGTCCCATTTTTTTCTAAAAGTTCGTTGTGTTTACCTTGTTCTACAATTTCTCCTCTTTGCATAACTATAATTTCGTCGGCATTTTGAATAGTTGACAATCTATGAGCTATAACAATTGATGTTCTGTTTTTCATCATGTTTTCTAAAGCAACTTGTACTAAGCGTTCACTTTCTGTATCTAAAGCTGAGGTTGCTTCATCTAGAATCATGATAGGTGGATTTTTAAGTACAGCTCTGGCAATGCTTAAGCGTTGCTTTTGTCCTCCTGATAATTTGTTTCCTGAATCACCAATGTTAGTTTCTATTCCGTTAGGCAAATTCTTTACAAAATCCCAAGCATTTGCAATTTTAAGTGCTTCGATTATTTCTTCATCTGTTGCAGATTGCTTTCCAATTTTTATATTATTTCGAATTGTATCATTAAATAAAATGGAATCTTGTGTTACCAAACCCATTAAATCACGTAATGAATGTTTGGTTAAATTCCTTATATCTTCATTGTCTATAGTAATACTGCCTTCATTTACATCATAAAAGCGAGTGACAAGATTAGCAATAGTAGATTTACCACTACCAGATTGTCCAACAAGTGCAATACTTTTTCCTTTAGGAACTTTAATTGAAAAGTTTTTAAGTACTAAATCATCTTCATATTTAAATGAGACATTATTTAACGATATATCTGAAGTGAAGTCTGTTTTTACAATGGCGTTTGGCTTATCTTCTAAAACAGATTTAGTATCTAAAATTTCTAAAATCCTATCGGCTGCTGCATTTCCTGCTTTTACTTTATAACTAGCTTTACTTATATCCTTTGCTGGTGTTAAAATTTGGTAAGCTAAAGCCATATAACCAATAAATGCACCTCCAGATAATGTTTGATCAACTAAAACCATATTACCTCCAAACCATAATAGAGCAGCAATAGTAACAATACCTAAAAACTCACTTGTTGGAGACGCTAAATTTTGACGATTTAGCAATACATTTGAGTAATGATAAAATCGTGACGTAGACTCGTTAAATGTATCGTTGAATTTTTTCTCAGCGTTGAATCCTTTTATAACTTTTAATCCAGATAAAGTTTCTTCTAATGTTGAAATAAATACACCTTGTTCTTCTTGTACTTTATTAGATTGTTTTTTTAAACTCTTACCTATTCGTGATATTATTAAACCAGCAACTGGAATAAAAATAAAAACAAAAATGGTTAGTTTAATCGAAATTGTAAACATTGCTATAATAGCAAATAGAATAGTTAAAGGCTCTTTAACTATAAGCTCTAAAATGGCTAATAACGAATTTTTAACTTCATTAACATCGCCAGAAATTCTTGCAATTGTATCACCTTTACGTTTCTCAGAATAATAAGAAATAGGTAAAGTAATTACTTTGTTATAGATAGCATTTCTTAAGTCTTTTAAAACACCATTTCTTAAAAACGTGATAAAATATAAAGCTAAATAGTTAAATAAATTTTTTAAAAGGAATAAACTAATAATTAAGATAATCATATACAACAATGCACGTTGTGAACCATGATTTTCTGTTGTTGAGGTTATAATATAGTTTATGGAGTTTTCAACATAATCTTTTAAGTCTGTTATGCCATTATAAACAGGTTTACTTGTTACTTTTTTGCCTTCACCAAAAAGTACATTAATCATTGGCATTAACGATACCATAGCTAATGTTCCAAAGAGTGCATAAAAAACATTACAAATAATGTTTAATACTGCATATCGCTTGTATGGAGCAATAAATGGCGAAAGTTTTTTAATATAATCCATTAAGTGAGTTTCATATCTTTTATTATGGCATCTATTTTAGATTCCAATTTCTGTTCCGTTGTTTCAAACGCTGACACATTGTCTAGTTCTGAATTTACACTTATATAAAACTTAATCTTAGGCTCAGTTCCACTTGGTCTTAAAGCAATTTTACTACCATCTTCTGTGTAATAAATAAGTACATTAGATTTTGGAATATTAATAGCTTCTTCTGTATTGTTTATAAAGTTTTTTGCTGTAGATAGTTGGTAATCTTCAATTCTAGTCACTTTAGAATTATTTATAACTGAAAGAGGATTTTTTCGAGCATCAATCATCATTTGCTTTATCTCTTGTGCACCTTCAATTCCTTTTTTTGTTAGCGAGATAAGACGCTCTTTATAAAAGCCATTATCAATATACAGTTGAATTAATTCTTTGTAAAACGAACTTCCTTTTGCTTTAGCTTGAGCAGCAATTTCGCAAGCTAAAAGGGTAGAAGTAACAGCATCTTTATCACGTACGAACTCGCCAACCATAAACCCGAAACTTTCTTCTCCACCACCAATAAAATCTAATTCAGGAAAGTCTTTAATCATTTTAGCAATCCATTTAAAGCCAGTTAAACCAACTTTACATTCCAGATTATAATTTGCGGCTAAACGTAGCATCATTGGTGTAGATACTATTGTTGAACCTATAAATTCTTTTCCTTTAAGTTTATTGTTGTTTTTCCAGTCTTTTAGTAAAAAATCAGTCATCATTACCATGGTTTGATTGCCATTAAGTAATACCAATTCATTTTCTAAATTACGTACAGCAATACCAAGTCTGTCGCAATCTGGATCGGTTCCAATAACGATATCTGCATTAACTTTATTTGCTAGTTCTATAGCCATTTTTAAAGCTTCTGGTTCTTCAGGATTTGGCGACTTTACTGTTGGAAAGTTTCCATTAGGTGCTTCTTGCTCTTTTACTATATTTACATTAGTATATCCAGCTCTTTTTAATGTTTCTGGCACAGTTGTAATAGATGTACCATGAAGAGAAGTAAATACAATGTTTAAGCTTTCTTTAGCTTCTTTTGAAGTGTTAAAACTTCCGTTTTTTACAGATGCATTTATAAATACGTCATCAACTTCTTTACCTATATACTCAATTAGGTTTTCGTTTGCCTTAAACTTAATTTCCGAATAATCTAAATTATTTATTTCGGTAATAATTTCGGCATCTTGAGGCGGAACTAATTGACCTCCATCTTGCCAATACACTTTGTATCCATTATATTCTGGTGGATTGTGCGATGCAGTTAGTACAATTCCGCAGTGACAATCTAAATGTTTTACTGCAAAAGATAATTCTGGAGTTGGACGTAAATCTTCAAAAAGAAAAACTTTAATTCCGTTAGCAGAAAAAACATCTGCTACAACTTCAGCCAATTCTTTACTATTGTGTCTGCAGTCGTATGCAATTGCAACTTTTAATGGTTGATTTGCGAATACTTTATGCATATAATTGCTTAAGCCTTGTGTATTTTTACCTAAAGTATATTTATTAATTCGGTTAGTGCCAACTCCCATAACACCTCGCATTCCTCCAGTTCCAAATTCTAAGTCTTTATAAAAACTTTCTTGAATTTCTTCAGGATTGTGTGCGATACTGTTTTTTATAAACTCTTGTGTTTCTGTATCGAAAGTTGGTGTTAACCAGGTGTTTATTCGGTCTAAAATTTTAGGATCTATATAAATCATGTGCAATAAAAATATGCTGCAAAAATAAGCAATATGTTAAAAGGTGATTGTTTTAAACGCGTTAATTTGATGACTGGATATTATAAATTCAATTCATCTTTTATTAAATAACGTTTTTTGTCTTGTTTAGTTTGTAAAATTATTTCGCCTAGAAAGCCTGCAATAAAAAATTGAGTTCCGATAATCATAGTAGATAAAGCGATATAAAATTGAGGACGTTCTGTTATTAATCTTCCTGTAGTGTTAAAAAAAAGTTTGTCTATACCAAGGTATAACGTAAAGCCAAATCCAATAATAAACATAATTACACCTAAAGCACCAAATAAATGCATAGGTCGTTTACCAAAACGTGAAATAAACCAAATGGTTAGTAAATCTAGAAAACCATGTATAAATCTGTCCATTCCAAATTTGGTGGTGCCATATTTACGAGCTTGATGGAGTACTACTTTTTCAGTTATTTTAGTGAAGCCTGCATTTTTAGCTAAAACAGGTATGTATCTGTGCATTTCACCATTAACATCTATGTTTTTAACTACATCTTTTTTGTAGGCTTTAAGTCCGCAATTAAAATCATGAAGCTTAACACCAGAAGTTCTTCTAGCAGCCCAATTAAATAGTTTAGAAGGTAAATTTTTTGAAATAACAGAATCGTAACGTTTCTTTTTCCATCCAGAAACTAAATCGAATTTGTCATTTACAATCATATTATAAAGCTCTGGAATTTCTTCAGGATTATCTTGAAGGTCAGCATCCATAGTAATAATAACATCGCCTTGTGCTTTTTCAAAGCCAGCATGTAACGCTTGAGATTTTCCAAAGTTTTTTAAAAAGCGTATACCTTTTACATTGGCATCTTTGTTAGAAAGTTGTTCAATTATTGTCCAGGAATCATCAGTACTACCATCATCAATAAAAATGATTTCATAAGAAAAATGATTGGATTGCATAACTTTTGCAATCCAATCATATAATTCTGTAAGCGATTCTTGTTCGTTAAGTAGTGGTATGACTACTGATATATTCATGTAAATAGTTTCAAATTTTTAGTATTCAAAAATACTGAAATTATTTAAGCATGTGTATTTTCTTTTTTCATTACTAAACCAGCAATTAAAGACCATAGTAATCCAAAAAACATACTAGCTGCAATCCAAAAAGCAGATCCTAGTACTGGACTCATAAACTTTTCAACCCAAACCATTTGTTGATCAACTAATTCTGGAGTCATATTAGGGTTTTCTAACATTTTGTCTCTAACAACTTCTTTCATTTGATTCATAAAATCTGGATCAATAATATAGTTAAAAATAAACCCATAAATAATATATACAATGGCACTAATTGCAGCTATAATAACTCCAATTTTAATTGCTTCGCCTAAACTTAAAAGACCTGCGTTTCTTGACTTGAATTGGCTTATTGCATAAAAAATAACTACAGGAAAAATTATATAGTATATATATTGAGGCCATTGTGTACCTTCTAGAGCCATTCCCGTTACATATGTAATAACAGAAATTAAAATCATTACTACTCCTAGAATGATTCCATAGTTCATAGCAAATTTGCCAGTAGTTGGTTTTTGTGTTTCCATAATAATTGGTTTAATTAGTTTATATGATAGTTAGTAAACAAATATACTAAAACGTTACAATTTAATTCCAGGAAAGTGCAAATCATGTAATTTTGTTAGTGGTTAATTAACAGATTTAATAGGCAATTTTCAGGTTTATTTACACCATAATCTAATCTTTAAAAATGCTAAACAGAAATATAAAATCATAAATATCAAAAAATAAGAATAAAAACATTGCAGATTTGTAAAAATTACCTAAATTTGCACTTCCAAAAAACGAAATGATTTAAAGCTTTTAGTGATGAAAAAAGGTATACATCCAGAAAATTATAGACTTGTAGCATTTAAAGATATGTCTAACGACGACGTGTTTTTAACAAAATCTACAGCAGACACAAACGAAACTATTGAGGTTGATGGTGTTGAATATCCAGTAGTAAAAATGGAGATTTCTAGAACATCTCATCCATATTATACAGGTAAATCTAAATTAGTAGATACAGCAGGACGTATTGATAAGTTTAAAAACAAATACGCTAAATTTAAAAAATAAGTTTAGTTACAATATATTTTAAAGCCTTCAGATTTATTTTGAAGGCTTTTTTGTTTTCTACAATTACGTTACTTTTGATAATATAATAATAATCACAATAGTTATAGCATAAGCTTTTAACTTTCAACCTTTAACTTATAACTTTAAAATGAACTATATTCTTTTTGATGGTCCTTCTCGCAATAACTTATTGCCATTTACTTTTACCAGACCAGTTGCAGATATTAGAGTTGGTATTTTAACCATTAGAGAAAAATGGGAAACCTTTTTAGGTTATACAACCACAACTATTACTGAAGAATATTTATCAGATAAATATCCGATGGTTGAGATGGATGAAAACGTGATGATTAACGCATCATATTTGCCAAATAACGAACTGGTTGAGATGGTTAAGAACCTAACCGAAAACCAAGCCATTTTTAAAGGTGAAGATGTTATTGCATTTTTTACAAAAGACGCACAAGAAGATATAGATTTTGCAGCGTTTGAAGCTATTGAGTTTAATGAAGACGTTATTAAAATTGAGCATACTTGGGATATATTTTCTAAAAACGGAATGGCTTTAGAAGAAGATTACGAGCTGCTAACAAGAGGAAGGGTTTCACAACCAATACCATCGAGTAATAATGTTATAGCAGCTCAAAACATATTTTTAGAAGAAGGTGCAAAGCTAGAGTTTACAACGCTTAATGCTAGCTCAGGACCAATTTATATTGGTAAAGATGCCGAAATAATGGAAGGAAGTATTATTCGTGGCTCTTTTGCCTTATGTGAGCATGCGACAGTGAAACTTGGAGCTAAAATTTATGGGCCAACAACAGTCGGACCTCATAGTAAAGTAGGAGGAGAGGTAAATAACTCTGTGCTTTTTGGGTATTCTAACAAAGGGCATGATGGTTTTCTTGGTAATTCTGTGCTTGGCGAATGGTGTAATCTTGGTGCAGATACTAATAATTCTAACTTAAAAAATAATTATGCTGAAGTAAGACTTTGGGATTATAATACTGAAAGCTTTGCCAGAACAGGTTTGCAATTTTGTGGATTAATGATGGGAGATCATAGTAAATGTGGCATTAACACCATGTTTAACACTGGAACAGTTGTTGGTGTAAGTGCTAATATATTTGGTAGTGGTTTTCCTAGAAATTTTGTGCCAAGTTTTAGTTGGGGCGGAAATGGAGGATTTACAACCTATCTAACCAAAAAAGCTTTTGAAGTTGCCGAAGTTGTGATGTCACGCAGACAAATTGAATTAACAGATGTTGATAAAGCTATTTTAGAACACGTTTTTGAAGAAACTAAAAAATATAGAAGAGATTAAAAACTAAAAGATGTTAGGATTATTATTACTCTATTTTATTGGTAAACGATTTTATGATTTATCAGTAGATTATAAACAAAACAAATGGTTGTATGCTATATTAAGTATAGTAGTTTATTATGCAGGAGGTTTGTTTTTTGTTTTGTTAATAGCATTTTTAGATGCTTATATTTTTGAATGGGGATTTGATTGGGAAAGTAGTTATGGAATGAATCTTTTAGTTATTCCTTTTGGATTAATAGTGGTTTGGGTATTTTATATGTTACTTGAAAATAGATGGAAAAAAAATATAGTAGTTGTTAAAGACGAAATTCAAGATATAGGAAAACCATTAGAATAATAAAATGAAGATACTTACATCTATAGCGCTATTATTAAGTATAAGTTTTGGCTTTGCTCAAAACTACACGATAAAAAATCTAGATATGAATGATGATAAAAGCCAATATGGTGTTGTTTATTATCAAGGTGATCAGGTTTATTTTACATCTTATATGTTAGATGAAAGAAATAGAGTGAGAAGAGATAAAGACAAACGTTTGATATTTACTTTATTTGAAGGACAAAAAACTGCTAGTGGCGAAATTATTAATGTGAAGCAGTTTAACAAGTCTCATAAGTTTATATTTAATAGTTCAAGTGCTGCTTTTAGTCCTGATGGTAAGTATATGTATATTACCACAAACTTTGTAAGAAGAGGTAAAACCTATAAACAAGATTACAAATCGGTAAACTTACATATAGAAAGAGGCGAATATATAGAGGGCAAAGGTTGGACAAACTTCGAGCCGCTTTCGTTTTGCGATCCTGATTATAATTATGGTCATCCAGCAATAAGTCCAGACGGTTCTACAATGTATTTTGTTTCTAATATACCTAGTGCTAAAGGACCAACAGATATTTTTAAAATTGCTATGCTTGGTGATGATGAATATGGTGAGATAATTAATTTAGGAGAAAAAGTAAACTCTTCACGCAAAGAAATGTTTCCTTTTGTGAGTGACGATAATGTGCTATATTTTGCTTCAGATAGAGTTGGAGGAGTTGGTGGATTAGATATTTATAAGTATGATTTAAACGGAACTTCTGAAGCTCAAATTCTACCCGAACCAATTAATAGTCGATCAGACGATTTTAGCTATATAGTTTCTAAAGATGGAAAAACAGGCTATTTTGCTTCTAGAAGACCACGAGGTAAAGGTGAAGATGATATTTACTATTTTGTAATCGAATAGTTAATTTTTCTTTACTCTTTTTAAATCTAATAGGTTAATAGGATTAATACCCAAACCGCTCACGTTTTTTCTGGTAAAGCGCAATACTTCGTCATAAAACATTACAATTACAGGTGTTTTTTGCATCACTAAACTATCCATTTTAGAATATAACTGTTCACGTTTTTCTGTGTTTGTAATTGTATAAGCTTCTTCATACCATAAGTCGAATTGCTCATCTTTAAAATGTGTATAATTTGGTCCATTTGGTGCAAAATTCTTACTGTAGTATAACGACAAATAATTTTCAGCATCAGGATAATCGGCTACCCAACTTGCTCTAAACATATCTAGTTTACCATTGGCTTTGGCATCTTTTAATGTAGCAGCAGGTATAACATCTACTTTTACATTAAGTCCAGTTTTTTGAATTTCACGTTGTATATATTCGCAAAAGCTTAAATAATTACTTGTTGTAGTAATGATAATCTCTGGATTTGCTATTCCTGTTTCTTTTTTAAATTGAGCCACTAAATCTTTTGCTTTTTGTGGTTGATAATCAAAACCAATTGTTTCATTATAACCAGGTAATCCTTTTGGGATAAAACCACCATTTGCAGGAATACCAACTCCATTGCGCAAATACACCATCATTTTATGTCTGTCAAAACCATAGTTTACAGCTTTTCTGATAAGTTCCGATTGTATTTCAGAAACTTTTGAATCCATATAAAACGCTAAATACTCGGTATTTAAATATGGGCCACGAATCATATTTACATCATTTGTATATAACTGACGAAGCTGTCCATCTGCAGTTAAAATTTCGTCTTTATATGATGCATCTAAACCAGAAACAAAATCGATGTTTCCTTGTGCAAATTGTAAAAATTCACTTTGTTTATCTGGTAAAAAAGTAATAGCAACTGCTTCGAGGTATGGTAATGTTTGTCCTTGATTGTCAACTTCAAAATAGCTTGGATTTTTTCTAAAAATCAATTTTAAATTTTCTTCCCAACGTTTAAACTGAAAAGGTCCTGTTCCAATTGGATTTGAACGAAAATCACTTCCATAATGCTCAACAATTTCTTTCGGAACAACCGAACAATATTTCATAGTTAATAATCCTAAAAAGGCAGGAAAAGGTTGATTTAATTTTATCTCGAATATTGAATCATTTATGGCTTTAAAATCATCAACTTTTTGTAACACCCAACTTCCTGGTGATGCTAATTGAGTGTCGCGTAAACGGTTTAAACTATACTCAAAATCATAAGCTGTTACAGTTCTGGTTGAATCTTTTCCGAATAGTTGATGTTTATGAAAATTTACATCTTTTCGAAGCGAAAAGGTGTAAACTAGTGCATCATCAGAAATTGTCCAGCTATTAGCAATACATGGTAATACCTTCATTTGGTCATCCATTTGCACCAAACCATTAAATAACTGATTTGTTGCCCAAATATCTGCAATATCTTTAGAAAACGCAGGATCTAACGAGCCGATATTTTTGTGCTCATTATATCTAAAAACTAAATGATCGTTATTTGTTTTTGATGAGTTTCCACAGGAAAAACAAACTAATAGTATGCAAACTACTAAACTATGTATTGATATATTTATCCTTCTGCTAATGCTTTCCATTTTTTAATAATTCCTGTGTAAAAATACATAAATATTAACCCTATTGCTAAAAGAACATAGCTTAAATAAAAGCCAATACTAGACATTAAAATGAAACAATCGTTATAACGATAATCATAGCCAAAGTGATCTCTACAATAGTTTTCTTGATGTAAAGAAATAATTCCTATGATTAAAAAGATGTATAACACAAATCCAGAAAGCGATATATTAAGGCAAATAGATACAATCTGCTTTTTTAAATTGGAAGCAAAAAACAATGGGATTGCTAAAATTATGGTGCCTAAAATTAAAGTAAAATACATAATAAAAAATCCAACAGAGTCACCACTTGATGGTTTAGAGGCAAATGCAAAGAGTGTTGTTAGTAGCGAAACAAATATGGTTAGCACTCCTACAGTTATAATTGTAAATAATAATGATTTTAAACCAGTAACTCTAAACATAAAAATAGTTATAGCTAGAAAAAAAGATAACCATATAAAAACATGAATAGATTCGCCAAATATATCAGCATCTTTTATGTCTTCAATATTTTCAAATGCATGATGGAGTTTATCTGTTTCGATATAAAAATTTGAAGTATGCTCATTTACAAATTTTTCTAATTCGGTTTCTTCTTTTATAGCTAACCTATAATCTTCTCTAGGCTCATCATTAATTAAATGTTTTACTTCAAAATCTTGTGGATGATAAACTAAATTAAACCATTGCTCGCTTGAAATATTATATTTAATCTTATAAATGTCTGCTATTTTTAAAAAGTCAGTTAAAATTTGCTTTATCTCTTTTGGATTATTTCTATTTAAAATCTCGTGTACATTTTTGTTACTTAATTTGACTTTTTCAGAATTATCTGAATCATAAACATCACCATAATACAAATTAGATTCATAGTTGTAATCTGCTGAACTGTACCCGGAAATTTCATCATTTTCTAACGAATAAAATGTACTTGAATAATTATAATAACTTGGAATAGCTGTTTTTACATATTGCGAAACATCTACAACAGTATCTCTATAATAAAAAGTTTCAATAGAGTCTGTTCGTCTTTTATAAACATATCCATTATAAAAGTTCTCATTATATGTTTCTGATATTTTTCTCTCTTTTGTGTATAGTGAATAGTATTGGTATTTTAAATCAAGAAACTCAAAATAAGGTTTTTCTGTTTTTGTAAATCCATCTCTTGTTTCACAATAAAGTTCACTTAAAATGAAAGGGTATTTTCTTTTGTTTAAAGTGTATTTTTCAATATTGTGTGAAAAAAATATGGCAGCATTATTTGAAGCTTTTATTTCATTATAAACTGTAGCATCTTCATATGTATTAGATATATAAACTTTTAACCCTAGGTTGTAAGAATAATAAAAGGTAGTCGCACAAAAAATGATTATGAAATAAAACACAAATTGAATAAAAAGCTTAAGTCTAGATACTGGATAAAAGTTTTTAAAAGCATTGTTTTTAAACATATTAATTAACCAAATAACTATTAATAATATGGATAACATAACACTAAAAAAGACTGTTCCGTTATCAAAAAAGATATGCATCGCACCTCTTTCGTGAAGCAATTCTGGATCTGTTAATGCAATTAACCCAAAAACAAAAAACAGTAAATGTATAGCAGCACTAATACCAAGCATCCAAACAATTTTTGTGTTCCAAACCGTTGGATGATGTTCAAGTAAATATTGATTAATTTTATGAATATATGTTTTCATTATAGTTTAGCTTTTAGGACACGAAAAAACGTCTTGTTGATTTTGAAATATTTCTGGTATATATAACATCAATGTTATGTTTACCAAGAGTTTCTAATACAGAATAAAAATTTGTATTTTTAGAAAAATAAGCAACATACATACCACCATTAAAAATTAGTTTTTCTAATGATAAATGATTAAAAATTTCAATTAATTTTTCTCTTTCACATTTGCAATCAATCTCAACAATTAATTGATTTTCATCATGTTCAATTAAATCGTCTTTTTCTTTATATTTTCCTTCTTTAAGATAAATTACTTTATCAGATATTTTTTCTACTTCATATAGCTGCTGTGAGCTTAAAATTAATGCTATTGGATTGTTTAAAGAGTTGCAAATAGCCTTTAAATCTTCCAAAATAACTTGTTGAGCTAATACGTCTAAATTTGCTAAAGGCTCATCTAAAAGCAATAATTCGGGTTGTCTTAAAAGTGTTCGGGCTAACTCAAAACGCATTTTGTAACCTGAAGATAATTCGCTCCATTTTAAATGTTTATAATTCCATAAACCAAAACGAGCTATCATCATTAATACTCTTGTTTCGTTTTCTTCTGGTGAAACTCCATAATTAGATAAAACAAATTTGAGGTTATCCTTTAAACTGCCATACCATTTTTGGGTACGTTGTGGTATATAAACTAGTTTAGATCGTAAATCGAAACTATTACTATGTTGTTTATCAAAATTAAAATTTAATTGCCCTTCGTTATGGCTTAATTCTTTAGCTAATATTCTGAGTAGAGTAGTTTTTCCATTACCATTTTCGCCAACCAAACCATAAACTTGTCGTTTTTTAATATCTAATGAAATTGGTCCTAAAGTAAATCGATTTTGACCATAACTTTTCACAATATTTGTCGCAGTAACTATTGGAGTCTGAACATTGTATTCTTCAATGGCTATTTTTGAAATTTTGTTTAAAATGGTTGTGGCTTTTTCAATAAGTTCATTTTCCTTGTCAGGAAATTGTTCTTTCCAATCTGTTAGCTCAATTACCTCTTTGTAAATAGTAAGGTCTTGAGTATCAATAGCACAATCCATGAACTTTCTGTAGCCTAAAACGGTGTCTTTGTTTTTAAAAAAAGCAAGGACTTCTTTTATTCTTTCTTCAGATTTTGACATATATGTTTTTAGTTTTTACCAATTAAACCAGTAATTGTCTTATTAGATATCGTTTATACTTTCAAACAATTACGTAACTTTGCAGCTCCTTTTTTATTAGTGAAGTAAATATACTCATTCTTATTAAGGAACAAATTTTAATTTTTTTAAGTGGAAAATAGAAAGAAAGTAGCATTTTATACTTTAGGTTGTAAACTGAATTTTTCAGAAACATCTACCATTGCCCGAAGCTTTACTGATGAAGGGTTTAATCGTGTGGAGTTTAATGAAGTAGCAGATATTTATGTGATAAATACATGTTCTGTAACCGAAAATGCTGATAAACGTTTTAAATCTATTGTAAAGCAAGCACAGAAATCTAATCCAGATGCTTTTGTGGCTGCTGTTGGTTGCTATGCACAACTTAAGCCTCAAGAATTAGCAGATGTTGATGGTGTTGATTTAGTACTTGGTGCAACCGAAAAATTTAAGATTACAGATTACCTAAACGATTTGTCAAAAAACGATTTTGGTGAAGTACACTCTTGTGAAATTGAAGATGCCGATTTTTATGTAGGAAGTTATTCAATTGGCGACAGAACTCGTGCCTTTTTAAAAGTGCAAGACGGTTGCGACTATAAGTGCACTTATTGTACCATTCCGTTAGCTCGTGGTATTTCTAGAAGTGATACTATGGAAGGTGTTTTAAAAAATGCCAAAGAAATTTCTGAACAGAATATTAAAGAAATTGTGCTTACAGGAGTTAATATTGGTGACTATGGTAAAGGAGAATTTGGTAATAAACGTCATGAGCATACTTTTTTAGATTTAGTTACCGAATTAGATAAAGTTGAAGGTATAGAAAGACTTCGCATCTCATCAATAGAGCCTAATTTGCTTAAGAATGAAACTATTGATTTAGTATCTAAATCTAGAGCATTTGTACCGCATTTTCATATTCCGTTACAAAGTGGAAGTAATGATATTTTAAAGAAAATGAAACGTCGATATATGAAAGAATTATATGTTGACAGAGTAAATAAAATTAAAGAGGTAATGCCTCATGCCTGTATTGGTGTTGATGTTATTGTTGGTTTCCCTGGAGAAACTGACGAGCATTTTTTAGAAACATATAACTTTTTAACTTCATTAGATATTTCATATCTGCACGTCTTTACATATTCAGAAAGAGATAATACAGAAGCAGCAACAATGGATGGCGTTGTGCCTAAAAATGTGAGAGCAAAACGTAGTAAAATGTTACGTGGTTTATCGGCTAAATTAAGAAGACAATTTTATGAAAGCCAGCTAAAAACTACAAGAACTGTATTGTTTGAAAGCGAAAATAAAGAAGGATATATTCATGGATTTACTGAAAACTATGTAAAAGTAAAAGCACCTTGGAATCCAGAATTGGTTAATACACTTCACAAAGTTGAACTTACACAAATTGACGATGATGGTCTTGTAAGATTCGATTTTTTAGAAGAATTTGCAGTATAAAAACAAAAAAACCGAAGCTATTAACTTCGGTTTTTTAAATATGCTTTTTTAGTAATTATATTCTAATGCCTACAGGAAGCATTTTCTTATACTTTCTATTTTTTCTTATAAATTTTGCAATTTCAGGACTCGTTGGTACAACACTAATATTACGTTCAGAAATGTTTTCAAAAACAAGTGTTAAAAAATCTGTTTCAAAGCCTTCAGTATTAATGCTTTCTGGGATAATTAACTTTGTTAAAAATATTTTTCGATCCTGCAAAGAATATTCAATAGTAGCAAGTTCATCTTCAATTTTAAGCTCAAACTGACGTAAAAAGTCATTGTCTGTTAATTCTGCAGCATCAATCATAATAATATTGTATTTAATTCAATGGTTGGTAGGGTAGAAACTATTAATTTGTATAGTTTTGTATTGCAAATTTACGAAAAAATATTACACATTTGAACTTGTTGTGAGTTAAATGCTTATGAACCAAGAAATAATACATGTTTATATGATGCCAGGAATGGCAGCAAACCCAACAATTTTTGAAAACATTAAGCTGCCTGAAGACCAATTTAAAATTAATTGGCTAGAATGGATTATTCCTAATAAAAATGAAACATTAGAGAGTTATGCTAAGCGAATGATAGAAAAAATAGAACACAATAATGTTGTGCTTCTTGGTGTTTCTTTTGGTGGTATTTTAGTGCAGGAGATGAGTAAATTTATGACCTTAAAAAAGTTAATTGTGGTGTCTAGTGTTAAATCTAAACATGAGTTACCAAGACGAATGAAAATTGCTAAATACACTAAGGCATACAAGTTGTTACCTACAAAGTTATTAGGTAATATAGATTTGCTTGCTAAATATGCGTTTGGAGAAACTGTTACTAAACGAGTAGAGCTTTATAAAAGGTATCTTTCGGTTAGTGATAAACGTTATTTAGATTGGGCAATTGAACAGGTTGTTTGTTGGGAGCAAGAAAAACCAAATCCTGATGCTATTTATATACATGGTGATAAAGATGCTATTTTTACACACTCTTGTAACGATAATTGCGTTGTAATAAAAGGAGGAACACATATAATGATAATAAATAAGTATAAATGGTTTAATGAAAATTTGCCAAAACTTATACTTAACTAATTTTGAAAGAGTTACATTAATTAATTACCTTTATAAAAAAATAAGATTATGAGCTATATAAAGAATATTTTAGCAGCAATAGGATTGATAAGTCTGTCAGGACTATTCATATTTGCAGTTCAAAAAGCACCATCTGATGATGCAGTTGTTAAGGAAAAGAAACTGATAAACGATTATAACGTTTATGCACTTTCAGTACCAGATGAGTTAGATTTTGCAGGTGAAAAAATGCCGTTAAATGATCCAGATGTTTATGAACGAATGGATAAAGAGCTATTGGTAAATACATATTGGCAATCAAATGGGCTTTTGATGTTTAAACGTGCCAGAAAGTATTTTCCTGTTATAGAACCAATTCTTAAAAAACATGGAATACCAGACGATTTTAAATACTTATCAGTAATTGAAAGTGGTCTTACAAATGCAGTTTCTCCAGCAGGAGCAAAAGGGTTTTGGCAAATTATGCCAGCAACAGCTAGAGAAAACGGACTAGAAGTCAATGATAATGTTGATGAGCGTTATCACTTAGAAAAAGCAACAGAAGTAGCTTGTAAATACCTATTAAAATCTAAAGAAAATTTAGGATCATGGACACTTGCAGCCGCAGCATATAATGCTGGTAATGCAGGTATTGGTAACCGATTAAAAGATCAAGATGTGAAAAGCTACTATGATTTACTTTTAGGAGAAGAAACTGGAAGATATATGTTTAGAATAGTTGCCCTTAAAGAAATTTTAAACAATCCTAAAAAGTACGGTTTCAATTTTAACGAGAGTGACTTATATACAGAAATACCAACAGAGGAAGTGATTGTTGATGTTCCAGTTAAAGATTTTACAGCTTTTGCAAAAGAGTATGGTATAAACTATAAAATTTTAAAAATTCATAATCCTTGGTTACGTGAAGCTCATTTAAATAATAGTTCTAGAAAAAAATATAGCATTAGTATACCAAAAGAAGGATATTACAAATAAAGATTAACTGAAAAATAAAAGAAAAAGCACTAATTAATTAGTGCTTTTTTATTTTATCTATTCCGAAGAGATTAACGTCTACGTCCTTGTCTTGCTCCACCATAATGCTGATTAGGTATTTGAGCTTTTTTCATGCTATCTTTCATCATTTTTATCTGATCGGTTAGCATACCTCTTTTATCTAATTTTTGAGCTTCGTTCATTAATATTTTGGCTTCTTGAGGACGACGCTTACTAAAAGCAATTCCAGCTAAATTCAATTTTGCCATTGCCATATCGTGATCCATAGTTAAACCTAAACTCACAGCATTTTTAAAATATTTCTCAGCTTCATTCATATTCGTTTGTGATACCATTATGCCATGTAAGAAATTATAGTAACCTTCTTGCTTTTTTACTAAAGCACTTGATGGATTTTTAATTTTATTAAGCCACTTTGTAGCACCTTCAAAATCTTGTTTGCGAAGTTTTAAAAAGGCAAGTAGAATAAATTCATTCTTAAAATATAGAAAAACGAATATTAATGATAATAAAATAAGCATTATGCCATTTCCAATAAACCCTTCAGTAAATTGATAAACTGCATAAGCAATAATTAAAAAGGCAATAAATAATTTTATGTTTTTGTTATACATAACTATTGAATAATTTTATAAGTAATTGTTGATTTTATTGTTGTTGGTATTGTAATTTCTTGAGTAGTATAAACTGTATTACCAGTATTTTCGCCTGTAACTATTAGCTCTGTAAATAAACCAGTTTTAGAATTTCCTGTTACAGTAGTTGATTGTGTTCCATTTAATGTCATAGATATAGTTTCATCTATACTATTCATAGTAGTAGCAGCAACGCCAGAAAGTTTAAAATTATTTTTGTTTATTTCTGATAATGTCCATGTAGTTTCAGCACTCATATCACCTTGGTAACTGTTTTTCCATTTGCTGTCCACCTTTACCTTATCTGTTGAAAACAAATAAGTCATTTGCTCAAAGCTGTTAGAAAGCGCCTCGCTACCAAATTGCTTTTCTAACTGCGATTTTGAAGCTTCTATTATTTCTGGTTCAGTAATATCGACAGCTTTAAACATAGACTCAATTAATAAATCTCCTCCAGTTACAGATTTAATTTTGCCATCTCTTCCCATAACAATTGTAATAGGAACGTTTAAAATGCCTTTAAACATCATCGAGGTAATATCAGAATCGTCATCTGATGCCGAGTCTACATTAGATAACTCTCCTAAAGTAGGCGAGCTCATTAACATTTTCAGACTTTTAAATTCCATTATCAAAGTAAAAGTCTCTTTGTCTACCTTTACAACTTCAAAACTCATTGTTCCAGATAAATCATTATTAATTTCTTGAATCATGCCACTAATGTCCTGTGTAATATGCTGAGCAGCTTGCTGATTAATGGTAAACTTATCACCAACCGAAAAGTTATATTGTAATAAAGTTTGTCCTGTTAATTGAGCAACAAATAATATCGCAAATACTAGTGTGAATTTCTTCATTTTACTTAGTTGTTTATCTAACCACAAAGAAACTAATTTTTTTTTACGTTTAGCTTATAAATTTTATATTTCAGAAGCTAGGAATATTCAAAAATTGAGTTTTTTAAAGACGTTTTTTTTTGAAATGAAAATTTCATATAAATATTTTTAAAATTAGGTTTGTGTAAGTAAAAAGTCTTTGTATATTTGCACGCAGTTTTGAAAATGGTCAAAACTATAGTTTAGATTATAAAGAAGATTTTTAAAGATACAAGACAATGAGCAAAAGAACGTTTCAACCATCAAAGAGAAAGAGAAGAAACAAACACGGTTTTAGAGAAAGAATGGCTACTGTTAATGGTAGAAAAGTCCTTGCACGTAGAAGAGCTAAAGGAAGAAAGAAACTGTCTGTATCTTCAGAATCAAGACATAAAAAATAATGATTAACAATTGTTAATATTTAAAGGTGTTACTTAGGTGTAGCACCTTTTTTTGTACCTATTTCATAACTATTTTTGCAGATATAAATACAACACCATGCCAAAAAACAAAACTATTAATTCCGTACTTATTATTGGATCAGGTCCTATTATTATTGGTCAAGCTTGTGAGTTTGATTATTCTGGAACTCAAGCTTTACGTTCTTTACGAGAAGACGGAATTGAAACCATCTTAATCAATTCTAATCCTGCAACAATCATGACAGACCCAACAATGGCTGATCACGTTTATTTGTTGCCACTAACTACAAAATCTATTATTCAAGTTCTTAAGGAGCATCCACAAATAGATGCAGTTTTACCAACAATGGGAGGACAAACTGCACTTAATTTATGTATACAGGCTGATGAAAAAGGAATTTGGAAAGACTTCGGTATAAAGCTTATTGGTGTTGATATTGATGCAATTAATATTACTGAAGATAGAGAGAAATTTAGAGAATTAATGCTTAAAATAGGTGTTGGGATGGCGCCACAAGCAACTGCTAATTCATATCTTAAAGGAAAAGAAATTGCACAAGAGTTTGGTTTTCCCCTAGTAATTAGAGCCTCATACACATTAGGAGGCGAAGGAGCTTCTTTTGTACATACTGAAGACCAATTTGATGAGTTACTTACTCGTGGATTAGAAGTGTCTCCAATTCATGAAGTGATGATAGATAAAGCGTTAATTGGATGGAAAGAATATGAGTTAGAATTGCTTAGAGATAAAAATGATAATGTTGTAATCATTTGTACTATTGAAAATATGGATCCAATGGGAATCCATACAGGAGATTCTATTACAGTGGCTCCAGCAATGACCTTGTCTGACACAACATACCAACGTATGCGAGATATGGCAATACACATGATGCGTAGTATTGGTGATTTTGCAGGAGGTTGTAATGTGCAATTTGCAGTAAGTCCTGATGAAAATGAAGAGATTATTGCTATCGAGATTAATCCTCGTGTTTCGCGTTCTTCTGCCTTAGCAAGTAAAGCAACAGGTTATCCAATTGCTAAAATTGCTGCAAAGCTTGCAATTGGTTATAATTTAGATGAGTTGAGCAATCAAATTACAAAATCTACATCAGCATTATTTGAACCAACTTTAGATTATGTTGTGGTAAAAATACCTCGTTGGAATTTTGATAAGTTTGAAGGCTCAGACAGAACTTTAGGGCTACAAATGAAAGCTGTTGGTGAAGTTATGGCTATTGGTCGTTCGTTCCAAGAAGCACTACATAAAGCAACTCAATCATTAGAAATAAAACGTAATGGATTAGGTGCAGATGGTAAAGGTTATAAAAACTATGACCAGATTATTGAAAAACTAACATTCGCAAGTTGGGATAGAGTATTCGTTATTTATGATGCTATTCAAATGGGAATTCCGTTGAGTCGTATTCATGAAATAACAAAAATAGATATGTGGTTCTTAAAACAATATGAAGAACTATATCACTTAGAAAAAGAAATATCAAAGTTTACTATTGATACTATTGAACGCGATTTAATGCTTGAAGCAAAACAAAAAGGCTATGGTGACAGACAAATTGCACACATGCTTAAATGTCTTGAAAGTCAAGTGTATAAAAAACGTGATGAGCTAAAAATCAAGCGTGTGTATAAATTAGTTGACACTTGTGCTGCCGAGTTTAAGGCACAAACACCATATTATTATTCAACATTCGAAAATGAAGTTGAAACTCCAGAAGGGAAGCTTGAGTCAATTAATGAAAGTGTAGTTACAGATAAAAAGAAAGTTATTGTTTTAGGCTCTGGACCTAATAGAATAGGGCAAGGAATTGAGTTTGATTATTGTTGCGTTCATGGTGTGTTAGCAGCTTCTGAATGTGGTTATGAAACCATCATGATTAACTGTAACCCTGAAACGGTTTCAACCGATTTTGATATTGCTGATAAGTTATATTTCGAACCAGTATTCTGGGAACATATCTACGATATTATTCGTCATGAAAAACCTGAAGGAGTCATAGTACAACTAGGAGGACAAACAGCTTTAAAACTTGCTGAAAAACTAGATAGATACGGAATTAAAATTATTGGAACAACATACAAATCTCTAGATTTAGCTGAAGATAGAGGAAGTTTTTCAAAGCTACTACAAGAAAATAACATTCCATATCCAGAGTTTGATGTTGCAACAACAGCAGACGAAGCCTTAGCAATAGCTGATGTGTTAGATTTTCCAATTTTGGTTCGTCCATCGTACGTTCTTGGAGGACAAGGAATGAAAATTGTTATTAATAAAAAAGAACTGGAAGAGCATGTAGTAGATTTACTTCGTACGATGCCAGATAATAAATTATTGTTAGACCATTATTTAGATGGAGCAATAGAAGCTGAAGCTGATGCTATTTGTGATGGAGAGAATGTTTACATTATTGGTATTATGGAACATATTGAGCCTTGTGGAATTCATTCAGGAGATAGTAATGCAACATTACCTCCTTTTAACTTAGGTGAATTTGTAATGCAACAAATTAAAGATCATACCAAAAAAATTGCTTTAGCATTAAATACAGTTGGATTAATTAACATTCAGTTTGCAATAAAAGGTGATATGGTTTACATTATTGAGGCTAACCCAAGAGCTTCACGTACTGTACCATTCATAGCAAAAGCTTATAAAGAACCTTATGTGAACTATGCAACTAAAGTAATGTTAGGTGAGAAAAAAGTAACTGACTTTAATCTTAACCCACAATTGGAAGGTTATGCAATTAAGCAACCAGTGTTTTCTTTCAATAAATTCCCTAATGTTAACAAAAAGCTTGGACCAGAAATGAAGAGTACTGGAGAAAGTATATTATTTATAGATAACTTAAAAGATGATGAGTTTTACAATTTATACTCACGTCGTAAAATGTATTTAAGTAAATAATATCTATTTTTTATATAAAATCTAAAAAAAAAGTTGTAAATTTAGTTTGTAATTTGATTAATAATCAGTTATTTAACCTACAAGCTATGAAAAAAAAATACAATCTTTTATTTTCATTATCTCTATTTTTTGTGATGTTTTTGCAAATGCCAACTACAGCACAAGTAAGAATTGTTGAAGTCGATCCTGCTACCGAAAGAGTTAAGCTTCATAACTATGGTAGTACCACAGTAAATGTATCTAATTACTGGTTTTGTACATTATTCTTATATGGACAATTAAACGGTATGACTGTTTTAAGTGGCTCATTAAATTTAGCTCCAGGAGCAGATGTTGAGGTCACTAGTAATGTAGCATTAGATAATACTGCTGCAGACTTAGGTCTTTACAGTTCTGCGAGTTTTGCTTCCTCTACTGCTATGCAAGATTTTACCCAATGGGGAAGTGGTGGAAACGGAAGAGAAAATGTTGCTGTAAATAAAGGAATTTGGACAGCAGGAACTTTCATAAATTTGCCAGCACCTTATGAATACACTGGCAATGGTGCTCAAAATGGAGTGAGTTTTTGGGATACTTTATTGAGTGTTCAAGACTTTACAGCAAGTCAGTTTAAAATTTTACAAAACCCATCTAGTTCAAAACTTATGCTAAGTTTACCTAGAGTATCTGGCAGTATAACTTTAGATGTTTTTGATGTGTTAGGAAAGAAAATATTAACTAAAGAAGTAAGTAGTATTTCTTCAACCATTGATGTTACTAAATGGAATAATGGTGTTTATTTAGTACGTTTAACAGCAGATAATGCTACCCAAACTAAACGTTTTGTTAAACAATAATTAATACAATTTTAGATATATAAAAAACCATCATTTTTTGATGGTTTTTTTATTTTAAGTAAGCATAAAGTATTCCTACAAAAATTGCTATCCCAAAGCTTATTAATGTACCAATAAGTATATACTCTGTTAATTTTCTGTGCTTAGATTCTTTTAAGTCGCCAAATCTAAAAACAGACTTTGCTGTAATTAAAAAACCAACCGCTTCCCAATGATTTAATATTACAAAAACGAATACTAAAATGCGCTCAAGTATGCCTATATACATTCCAGCATCTTTAAGGGATTCGTTGCCTTGAGTTAATTTGGCAATATTCCATTTACTGAAAATAGTTTTCATAATAATGGAAACAGGTTGAGTTAAAAAAAGCACACAAACAATCAGTAATAATGTTTGTTTTGTTATTATAGTTTCAACGTTAAAATTATTTTCTATAAGTAGAGTATAGGCTATAAAAATTGATACAATATGTAATACTTGATCTGCAAAAAACCATAATCGTTTGGTTTTTTTGTTTTGAAAAAAGAGCTTAGCAACATCAATTATGAAATGAGAAACACTAATTGCAACAATTAATGGCCACAATGTAACATCCCAAGTTAAAATAAATAACAAAGCAATGTGTATTGCTATATGAATATATAATTTTAGAGATTTTAATTTTTTAACTTCTTTTTCTTTAACCCATTTTTTAGGTTGCAGAAAGAAATCTCCTATTATGTGCGCTAAAAAGAGTTTTAGTAGTATTATCATGGTAATAAAGTTTCAATTTTTTGCTTGTACATTTCGTTTAACTCCAAAATCTCATCTAAACTAGCACGTTTAATGCGTTTACTTATAGCATCTTGATTTGTTCCTATAAGTTTAGCTAAATCTTTTTGAAACTTGTTTGGGTGTTCAAGTGATAGTTTTACAATCTCTGCTGAATTTGTGGTCCAATTATCAATGCTTAACAGAGCAAGCTTAAAGTACAAGTTAAGCTCGTTGTTAATAGTTTCATTTTTAGTTTTAATTTTTAGATTTAGTTTTTCTTTTTTTAACGACTCTATAGTTTCGCCAGAAAAACGAAATGCTTCACCATTAGATTCGGTTACTTTTTTACCTTTAAACGATTTATCTCCAATGCCAATAGCCATTCTTACATCTAACCCTTTAATCATTTTTATATTGGCTTTAATGTAAAGAGCTGCTTCAAAACTTTTATAGATATCTTTTATCTCTATTTGAAAACTATCTCCTCTATAAATTTCCCAATACGATTCATCAGTACTTAAGGTTTTTAAGGCATCTTTTAAGCTGCTAATCCATTCCGAATTTTCAGCATCTCTCGATTTTATTATATCTCCTGTTATTACACTTGTTTTCATAACATACGTATTCCATATTTAAGGAATAATCAAATATATGCCTTTTTTAAGGAATAAACAAAAATATTCCGTTATTAAGGAATTAAATGAAAGAATATAAGTTAATCTTCATCAATCTTAGCTCTCTTTACAATGGCTTCTGGAAGCGATTTTTTAGCTTTTGCGCCTAATTTTTTTAGCTTTTGCACACTTGTAATAAGGTTTCCTTTACCTTCAACTAGCTTATTCATAGCAGAAGAATAATCTTTTTTAGCATCATCAATCTTTTTGCCAACGCCAGTTAAATCACTCACTAAGCCTTCAAACTTATCATAAAGAGCACCTGCTTGTCTAGCAATTTCAATAGCATTTTGTTGTTGTTTTTCGTTGTTCCACATCGTGTCAATAGTACGAAGTGTAGCAAGTAGAGTAGAAGGTGTAACGATAACTATGTTTTTCTCGAAAGCTTTATTATACAATGAATTATCGTCGTTTATAGCAATAGCAAAAGCTGGTTCTATTGGAATAAACATCAAAACAAAATCTGGAGATTGAATATCATACAAATCCTCATATTTTTTTTCAGAAAGTTGATCAACGTGTTTTCTTATGGAATTCACATGCGCTTTTAAAAATTGAGGTCTGTCATCATCGTCTGCATTAACATAGCGTTCATAATCGGTAAGCGACACTTTACTGTCTATAACCATTCGTTTGTTATCAGGAAGATGCAATACAACATCAGGTAGCACACGTGAGCCTTCGGCAGTAGTGAAACTTTGCTGAACAAAATACTCTCTATCTTTTTCCAATCCAGATTTTTCAAGAACACGTTCTAAAACCAATTCGCCCCAATTACCTTGCATTTTACTGTCGCCTTTTAAAGCTCTGGTTAGGTTTGTAGCTTCTTTTGTCATTTGCTGATTCAAGTCTTTTAAACCTAAAAGCTGCTCTTTTAAAGCACTATGCATTGAGATGCTTTCCTTTTGAGTGTCTTCAACTTTTTTTTCAAAAACTTGTATCTTCTCTTGTAAAGGATTTAATATGTTTTTAATGTTTTCTTTATTCTGAAGTGTAAATTTTTCAGATTTTTCATCTAAAATTTTACTTGCCATTAACTCAAAATCCTTACGAAGTTGTTCTTGCTGTTTTGCAAGTTCTTCATCACGTTTTAAATTATGAATTTGTAGGTTTTCGTATTCTGTATTTTTTCTGGTTAATTCAGAATTTAAAAATTCTTTTTCACGACGAATCTCTTCACGCTCACTTTCAATTTTATTTAAATTTTGTTTAAGTTCTTCTATAGTTAAACCTAATTGGTTTTGACGCTCTTGTAAAGTGCTTTGATCACTTTTGCTTTTCAACTTAGTGATTGTCATGCCAATATAAGCACCAATTCCACCAGAGATAAGAATTGCTATAATAAGAATTATGTTGTCGTTCATGAAATGAAATTGAATTTTACCAAAGATAATTATTTTTTAACTCTAAAGCTTCCAGTGTTTTCATCAAAAGCAATTAAATCTTTTGGAAATAAGGTATTGAAAGTTCCTTTGCTAATCAAATTGCAAGGCGTATCTGAAACCACATTAGTAGCAGTCATTACAATCATTTTATCACATAATTGTATGGCTAAATCTATCTCATGAGAAGAAAATAAAATAGTTTTGTTGGTCTCTTTTGCTAGTTTTTGAAGAAGTTTTAAAATGTAGGCTTTATGATACATGTCTAGATGTGTTGTTGGCTCATCAAGTATAATCAAGTCTGTATCTTGTGCTAAAGCACGAGCAATCATCACTTTTTGTAATTGACCATCACTAAGTTCAAAGCATCTTTTATGCTTTAAAGCTTCAATATTTGTCTGCTGTAATGATCGATTTATGATAGTAATATCATTATCACTTAAATTACCAACCCAATTGGTGTATGGTTGTCTTCCTAAAGCAACTAATTCAAAAACTGATAAATTTTTTGATGCAATTTGCTCAGTTAACACCAGACTCATAGCTTTAGCTAAATCTTCTGGCTGAAATTCTGAAAGCAATTTATTATTGATATAAATATTTCCACTTAAAGAATTTTGAACATTGGTAAGCGTTCTTAATAAAGTAGATTTACCAATTCCATTTGCTCCAACTAATCCTATAAATTCACCTTTATATAGCTCGATATTGATGTTGTCGGCAATAACAGTTTCAGCCTTCTTGGTTTTGTAACCAATGGAAAGGTCTTTGGTTTTTAAAACGATATGTAGAGTTTCATTATTCATTTAAAACATCATTTTACGTTTTCTTACTAATAACCAAATTACTACTGGAGCTCCAATTAATGACGTTATTGCGTTTATTGGTAATGTATAATCGCTTGTTGGTAGTTGCGCTATACTATCGCAAATAAGCATTACTATGGCTCCAAACAAAAACACAGCTGGTAGCAATATTTTATGGTTTGAGGTATTAAAAATTTGCCTTGTCATATGCGGAATTGCTAACCCAATAAAGGCAATTGGTCCAGCAAATGCAGTAATAGTTCCTGCTAACAGGCTAGTTGCAATAATAATTATAAGTCTACTTTGCTTAATGTTTAATCCTAAGCTTTTGGCGTAGTTTTCACCAAGAAGTAATGTGTTTAAACCTTTAATTGATACAATACTTAGAATAATTCCGATACAATAAATTAAGAAGAAGATAAACAACTCATACCATGATAAATTACCCAAACTTCCAAAACCCCAAAATATGTATTGTTGTAATTGTTCAGCAGAACTAAAATAAGAAAGAACACTCACTATTGCAGCAGTTATGCTTCCAAACATTAAACCTATAATAAGTATTGCCATGGTGTCTCTTACTTTTGCCGAAACTATTAGAACAGTAAGCAACACCAAGAAACTGCCTAAGCTTGCAGCAATTACAATGCTCCATTTTGAGATTAGTATTGTGGCAAAAAATCCACCAAAAATTGATGCTCCCATAATTATTAAAGCAACACCTAAACTAGCTCCAGAGGTGATACCAAGAACAAATGGACCTGCTAACGGATTTCTAAAAAGTGTTTGCATTAGTAATCCTGAAATTCCTAAACCAGAACCAACTAAAATGGCTGTAAAAGCTTTTGGTAGTCTGTAATTTTGAATGATATATTGCCAAGATTCATTGTCTGCAGTACTTAATAAACTATTAAAAATAGATTTTAATGGAATAGAAACAGAACCCAAACTAATATTGATTATAAAGCAGATAACTAGTATAACTAATAATACAATAAAGGAAAGTTTATAGTTGTTTTGCATGAAAAAAATCCGTCAATTTGAGTAAATTTCAAGAACAAAGTTCGTAAAATTTGTATCGAAAATAGGATTTTATCTGCAATAATATTAGTTCTCGATACATTTTCCGATGGAAAATACTCGAACTGACGCTTTATCTATTTAAAGGTTTAAAAAAGTATGGCTCGTAATCTTTAAGTAATTCTGGATGGCAAATTTTAATTAGATCTTTTAATACTAAGTCTGGTCGTGCTGTTCCTAATTCGTAATATAAAACACCTCCAGTTGCACCAGTTGTATTTACAAACGTATAAATACTTTTGTTTTTAAAAGCATCAAATTTTGTGTAATGCTGATTTGCCTTTTCTAGTGCCTCAAACGAGCTATAATATGATGGACTTATCCATAAATCGGCAGCTTTTGCTTTTTCAAAAACAGACTCAAAACTTAAAGCTAAACTTCCACTTCCAGTAGTTTCACTATAAAGATAATTAACATTAGCATCTTTTAATAATTGTGCTTCAGGGCTTGTTCCGTTTGGTAAATACCAAACATCTTTGTGCATTGCACCACTTAAAACTGAGGGTTTTGTTGTTACTTTTGATGCTAACGCTTTTGCATCTAAATAATCTTTCTCTATTCGATTAAAAATAGAATCTGCTTCGGCTACTTTATTAAAAAGCACACCAAAAAATTTTATCCATTCAGCTTTTGCTAAAGGTGAGTCTTCAACCCAATCTCCATTATAAATTACAGGAATACCTGATTTTTTAATGGTTTCAAATGTTTTGTTGTTACCATCAATACCAAAACCAACAACTAAATCAGGATTTAATTCTAGTAAAACCTCAGTGTTTATACCTTCATTTTCACCAAGTTCTCTTATTTTTTTAGTGTCTATTAAACCTCTTACTTTTTCTGAAGACACATAATCAGTTCCTGGAAAACCTACTAAGGTCTGTTCTACACCTAAAAGTTCTAAAGCAGGAATATGTGTGGTTGATGTAACTACTATTTTTTCAATAGGAATTGTAATAATAGCATCATAGTCATCTTTATTAAAAGTGCTAACTATTGCTTGCTCTTTGGTAAGCAGTAAATACGTGTATGTTTTTTCAGATTTTGGCCATGGACTGTTGATTTTTAGTATTTTATACTGACCATAATCAACAACCGAAAACCCTTTTGCATAGTTAAGAATTAACTCAGAACGGTCAAGAGATGGTAATGTTCTATTTATTTTTTTATCGTTTTTACAACCAACAAATCCAATAATTAAAACAAGTAAAAACAGTTTTTTCAAAATGAAATTATTTTTTTTCAAAAGTAAGATTATTTAAAGTTTTTAATGAACCCTTAAACAAAATGTTTACTTTCGCAGCGAATTTTGGTTCTATTCAGTTTTTCTGAATGGATTAAAAGGGAATCTGGTGCGATTTTTATCAAGTCCAGAACTGTTCCCGCAACTGTAAGCTACAAAGCTTCATGTTATACTTCTAGTCACTGGAAAAATTTCTGGGAAGACCAACATGAAGACGCAAGTCAGGAGACCTGCCATTTTCAAAACAAATAAGTCAAACTTTCGGGATAAAAGTTTACGTATGATATATCCATACGATTCTCGAGTAATTAAATTTTAAAATGAACAAAAACACTTTTGTTTTAGGTATGCTTTGTAGTATATCAATGTTAGGTTTTGCGCAACAGCAAACAGATTCTACCAAAGTAGAACAATTAGATGAAGTAGTTATTACAGATTCTAAATTTAATTTAAAACGTGAAAATTCAGGTAAGGTTATTACCAAAATCACTCAAAAAGAACTTCAGCATTTACAAGGAAAAACAGTAGCAGAAATTATTAATGCAACTGCTGGGATTGAAATTAATGGGACAAAAAGTAATGCAGGACAAAACCTTAGTTATTTTATTCGAGGAGGACGAAACAGACAAGTTTTAGTACTAATTGATGGCATTGCTGTCACTGACGCTTCACAAATAGCTAACGATTACGATTTGCGTTTGCTTAATGCAGATCAGATTGAAAGCATTGAAATTTTAAAAGGCGCATCGAGTACTCTTTATGGCTCTGGAGCAGCTACTGCTGTAATTAACATTAAGTTGAAAGAAGCCTCTAAAAATAAGGTGTCTGCTAATTTTAGAAGTGTTTTAGGTACTAATCAATCTGTTAATGATGATAACTATGCTATTGAGGATTTTAAAAATAGTGTTTCAGTAAACGGAACCTTAAATAATTTTAATTACCTAGCAAGTTTTGGAAATCAATATACTAATGGTTTATCTGCAATTTCTAACGGAACTGAATCTGATGCATTTAATGCTATTAATGGAAATTTAAAATTAGGCTATCAATTTTCAAATGCATTTAAGCTTAATGTTTATGGAAGTTTTGATAAATACAAAGCAGAATTTGATGATGCCTTTTCTGGTATTGATACAGATGATTTATCAACTTCAAAACAGTATAGAGTTGGTGTTTCACCAGAATACGCATACAAAAATGGAAGCGTTACTTTAAATGCTGCTTACAATACCATTGAGCGTGATATAAACTCTAGTTATCCAACGCAATTTAATGCAGATAGTTATGTGGCAGATGTATTTAACCGTTATAATTTTAACGATAAATTTTATACGGTTATTGGTGTAAATGCTCAAGAAAACAAAATGGAGAGTTTCTCAATTCCTTTTGGTAGTACAGATTTTGAACAGAGTATAAATCCAGATGCTGCTCAATTTACAATTATAGATCCTTACGCTAATGTGGTTTATGTTTCAGATTTTGGACTTAATGTTAATGCTGGAGCACGTTTAAATAATCATAGTGAATATGGTTCGCATGTTGTTTATAGTGTAAATCCTTCGTTTAAAAAAGAAACAAATTTTGGTTACTTAAAAGGATTAGCTAGCTATAGTACAGCTTACATTACGCCTTCATTGTATCAATTATTTGAGCCAACTTATGGTAATGCAGATTTAAAACCTGAAGAAAATGCAACTATTGAAGTAGGAGCAGAGTTAAATATTAAGGATAAAGCAACAGTAAGTGTTGTTTATTTTACTAGAGATGAGAAAAACTTTATCGATTTTGTTGATTTAGGAGGTTTTGTATTTCAATATAATAATGTAGATGAGTCGTTTACTGCTAGTGGAATTGAATTTACAGCAAACTATAAATTTACTAAAAGCTTAGTGCTAAATGCTAATGCTACATATACTAAAGTTGAAGATGATTTAAGTTTACGTATTCCAGAACTTAAAGCCAATGCAAGATTAGATTATCAATTGTGTGATAAAGCGTTTATGAGTGTGTCGTATCAATTTAATGACGACAGAACAGATGCTGTTTATAATAGTACAACTTTTATGAATGATGAAATAACCATGAAAAGCTATAGCCTTTTAGACTTTTATGTAAGTCATAAAATTGCAAAAAATAAAGTCACCCTTTTTGCAAATGTGACTAATCTATTAAACGAAGAGTATGTTGAGCTTATTGGGTATTCAACCAAAGGTAGAAATATAAATGTAGGATTTAATCTAAGTTTATAAAACAAAAAAGCCACTCAACTGAGTGGCTTTTTTTATTGATTTAAATATAGTTTTTTTAAAGTTGGTAAAACTAAAGTGTTATCTATATACATGCCTTCTTCATAAGGTTTATAATCTACCTTATCTTTTAAAGGAGTAAATGTTTCTTGTGGAGTATAATTTATTCTTCCTGTACCATCTATATCAGCTAAAGCCGCAGCTAACAATGGTTCATTAATTGCTCCCAAAAAACCAAAATTACTTGGTGACTCTGTTAGTTCTAAACCAGGAGTTGGCACTAACCCAGTTGAAGGTACTTGACCATTATTTTTATTTACAGAAATAGCTACAAGTGGTTGCATTGCGTAAGTATGCCTTGGATTTACATTATTAGAGCTAAAATCTGGTGAGTCATAAATGGTAACAGATGCTTGAGATTTTCCAGTTGTATTTGCTCCAATTTGTACAACTGTAATATATTCTTTTAAACTATTTATTATCATTTCACTAGCTGAAGCAGATCTATTAGTGGTTAAAACATAAACCTTGTCTAAATTTAAGCTATTAATAGATCCTCCTCCATTAGGTAAAGAGTTACTAAAATTAAAATCAGTATTTAATTGTTGTAAATCTGGGTTGTATATTAATTTAGAAAACACTTGTCCATTAAATTGACCTGTAATCATGCTACCTAATAAAGCAGCTGTATTTACAGAACCTCCTGGATTGTATCTTAAGTCTAATACTAAATGTTGCACATTGTTTGCAACAAATTGCCCAAATGCAGCATTTAATTGTGTATTGTAGTCGGAAATAAATCCATTATACACCAAGTAACCAACATTTTCATTATTAATAGTAAAAATATCAGTAAGGTAAACAGGATTTTCTGAGTATGGTTGTTTAGTTAAAGTAACAGATTGTGAATTACTAATGATTGTATCGTCTGCAACTTCAGGAGTTCCATTGTCATTATAATCTGCAAAATTGAGTGTGTAAGTATCTTGATTTAATAAAGAGTTAAAATTACTGGCTGTTAATGCAGTTCCATTTATGGCATCAAAAACCTGTCCTCTTTGAAGATTTAAACTGCTAGCAACACTATTATTTAAAACTAATCTAATAATTCCAAAAACACTTGTAGTGCTTCCTGGTTTTAAATAAAAATTAAATTCTAATCCGTTACTCTTAAATGTACCACTTAATTGTTGTTCTAATGCGATATAATCATCTGTAATCCAGCTAAACCTATCTACTGTTTCACGTTGGTAAATTAAGCTTTCAAACAATTCTTCAGGCTCAGAAAAACTGTTTAAATAATCAGTATACTCACTATTAGAAGAAAAACGATTATTAGCTAAATCGGGAATTTCAGCTTTGTATAAATACACTGCGTTCATGCCTTTCCAAACAAAATCATTAATATCTGAATTTGTAATAGAATCATCATCATTGTCTTTAAAACAACTAGTGGTAAAACCTAAGAGCATAATAGCTAAAAGGCTGAATTTTACAATTTTTTTCATTTTCAAAGCATTTATTTTTTGAGTTAAATTAAACAATATAAAAGAGATTACAATAGTTTAATAAACTTTAAATTTACTTACATTATTGTAAATTTAAAACTATTTGTAACAAAAATAGAAGTGTATCGTCGTAATCATATAAGCAGGAATAACTAAACTGTTTTATAAAACTAACCACTAATGACACAGGCAGATTTTGTAAATATAGTAATGCCTTTTAAAGATAAGGTGTTTCGATTGGCAAAAAGACTATTGGTTTCTAAAGAAGAAGCTGAAGATGCTACGCAAGAGATACTGTTGAAATTGTGGAACAACCAAGACAAAATTGAAGACTATAATAATGTAGAAGCGTTTTCAATGACAATGACGAAGAATTTTTGCTTGGATAGATTAAAATCAAAACAGGCACAAAATTTAAAAATAGTACATAGTAATTATCAAGATAATAATGTGTCGTTACAAAAGCAGGTTGAGTTAAATGATAGTGTAGATTGGGTTTCTAAAATTATTGAAGCTTTACCTGAACAACAAAAAATAATATTGCAATTAAGAGATATAGAACAATACGAATTTGAAGAAATAGCAGAGATGCTAGATATGAACCAAACAGCAATTCGTGTAGCCTTATCAAGAGCGAGAAAAACAATAAGAGAACAACTAACAAATACACATCGTTATGGTATTAAATAATATAGAAAAGCTTTTAGAAAAGTATGATAACGGAGAAACTACTCTAAAAGAAGAACAACAACTCAGAGCTTATTTTGCTCAGAACGATGTTGAGCCTCATTTAGAATCGTACAAAGTAATGTTTCAATACTATTCTAAAACTAAACAAGAGAAGTTTACTAAAGACGTTCCATTAAAACCTAAGAAGAACAATTTGTATAAATGGATTTCTGTCGCAGCAGTAGCAGTCTTAATGTTTGGAGCCTATACTCAATTCGATTTTAACAAAAAACGAACAATAGACGATTTGAGTCATGAAGAGTTGTTAGCATACAATCAAACCAAAGAAGCATTAAATCTAATATCAACAAAATTCAATCAAGGTAGTAGTAGTTTAAATGCATTAACTCTAGCTGCTAATGAGTTTGAAAAAGGCAAAAAACAAATAAGCCATATAGGTGAATTTACAAAAACGACAAACAAAATTTTTAAAAACAAACAATAATTAAAAACAAATAAGATGAAAAAGTTAATATTAATAATAGCAATAGTAGTAGCTCCAATAATGAGTTTTGGACAACAAAGTGTTTTCGATAAATTTGAAGATATGCAAGGCGTTTCTTCGGTTGTAGTAAACCAAAAAATGTTTAAAATGCTTGCAGATATTCAAATTAACGTTGATGATCCTGAAGCGAATGAGCTATTAGCAATGATAGAGAAAATAACTAGTCTTAAAGTGTTAACTACTGGAGATGAAAATATTTCTAAGCAAATGAATGAAAGTGTTGCAAAATATCTTAAAACAGCAAACTTGCAAGAGTTAATGCGTATGAAAGATGGTGACCAAACAGTAAACTTCTATGTAAAAGAAGGAAAGGATGATAACCACGTAAAAGAACTTTTAATGTTCGTCAATGGTCTTAAAGAATTAACTAAAGGTCAAGATGTTACTATTAATGGTAAAAAGCGCGAAATTGAAACTGTAGTTTTATCACTTACTGGAGATATTGATTTAAAACAAATATCTAAACTTACTAGTAAAATGAATATTCCAGGAGGTCAGCAATTAGAAAAAGCTGGAAAAGCTAAAAAACAATAATAATGGCATCATTAATCAAAAATATAATCACTTTGGTGGCTTTGGTTGTAACTCTTTACAGTTGCAACCAGAGTACATCATTACAAAAGTATTTTGTAGATAATCAGGAAAAGGCTAATTTCTTGGCTGTAGATTTACCTGCAAATATTTTAAGTTTAGATGAGTCTAAACTAACCGAAGAGCAGAAAGAAGCTTATAAGTCTGTTAAAAAATTAAACATGTTGGCTTACCGATTAGATAGTACTAATGTGGCTAGTTACGAAACCGAATTAGCTAAAGTAAAAGCTATTTTAAAAGACCCAAAGTATAATGAATTAATGCGTGGTAATACTGAAGAAGGGAAGTTTACTTTTAATTATATAGGTGACGAAGGTAATATTGACGAATTAGTACTTTTTGGAAATGCCAATGATAAAGGATTTGCAATTATTAGAATACTTGGTGACGATATGAATCCTAGTAAAATAATGCAGTTATCATCAGCCTTTAATACATCAAAAATGGATACTTCGCAAATTGGCCAATTTGCAGAGTTTTTTAAATAAAGATTAAATTTATTTAAATGTTAATAGAAAATCACTTGGAAGTTATTTCAAGTGATTTTTGTTTTCATTCTTATTTACAATCATAAAAAGGATTATAAACAAAACAACAACTGCAACAAATAAAAGTACTTTAACTATAAAATAATCCAATACATCAAGAACTCCAGCTGTAAAAAAACCAAAGGTAATAATGCCAGTATATATTAAAGCTAAAGTGTTTTTGCTCATAAAATTAAATGCCTGTGTAATTACTAGGTGTAATACGTTTAAGCTCTTCTTTTATTGTGTTTGAGACATCTAAAGTATCAATAAAATCTGAAATCGATTTCTGATTTATTTTTTCATTAGTTCTAGTTAATCCTTTTAATGCTTCATAAGGATTTGGATATGCCTCACGACGTAAAATGGTTTGAATAGCTTCTGCTACTACAGCCCAATTGTTTTCTAAATCTTCAGCAAATTTTGCTTCATTCAATAATAATTTGTTTAATCCTTTTAAAGTCGATTTAAATCCTATTAAAGTATGTCCAAAAGGCACACCAACATTGCGCAATACAGTACTGTCGGTTAAATCTCTTTGCAGTCTAGATATTGGTAATTTTGCTGATAGATGCTCAAAAATTGCATTGGCAATACCTAAATTACCTTCAGAATTTTCAAAATCTATAGGATTTACTTTATGAGGCATTGCACTACTTCCAACTTCACCTGCTTTAATTTTTTGTTTAAAATAGTCCATAGATACATAAGTCCAAATATCTCTGTCTAAATCAATAATTATGGTATTGATACGCTTTAAAGTGTCAAACAAAGCAGCCATATGGTCGTAATGCTCTATTTGTGTTGTTGGAAACGAATGTTGTAACCCTAATTTTTCTTGAACAAAAGCGCTTCCAAAAGCTTTCCAATCTACATTTGGATATGCAACTTTATGTGCATTAAAATTACCTGTTGCACCACCAAATTTAGCAGCACTTGGTATATCATTTAACAAATTGAATTGTTCTTCTAAACGCACTGCAAAAACCTCTATTTCTTTACCTAAACGTGTAGGAGATGCAGGCTGACCATGTGTGCGAGCTAACATTGGTACATTTGCCCAATCTTTAGATAGTTCTTTTAAACGATTAAGTATTATTGAGTATTCAGGAACGTAAACGTCGTTCATTGCTTCTTTAATACTTAATGGTATAGCAGTATTGTTAATGTCTTGTGAGGTTAATCCAAAATGGATAAACTCTTTATATTTTTGAAGTTGTAAAGCATCAAATTTTTCTTTTATGAAATACTCAACAGCTTTAACATCATGATTAGTTACTTTTTCAATCTCTTTAATAGCTAAAGCATCTTCAGAAGTGAAATTTTTATAAATAGCTCTTAAATTTTCAAAAAGCGAGGTGTTAAAATCGGCAAGTTGAGGTAATGGCAATTCACATAAAGCAATAAAGTATTCTATTTCTACAAGAACTCTATATTTAATAAGTGCTTCCTCAGAAAAATATGGAGCTAATTCTTTTACTTTACTTCTATACCTACCATCTATAGGAGAAATGGCGTTTAATGATGAAATTGACATGTGTTGTGTTGTTTTTTTGAAGATGCAAAGATAGTCATTTCAAGTTTTAAAATTGAAACATAAATTAGTTATCTTAGTCCATAAATCGTTATAAAAATGAATAAGCTATACTTCGTAATTATTTTAATGTTCTCTCAAACTATGTTTTCTCAAGTCTATAAAAAATCAGAACCCTTTACACATACCTATTCAATTGTAGCTCGAGATTCTGTTACAGGAGACATTGGTGTTGCTGTACAAAGTCATTGGTTTAGTGTTGGTAGTGTTGTTACTTATGGTAAAGCAGGAGTTGGTGTAGTAGCTACACAATCGTTAGTAAACCCAAGTTATGGACCAAAAGGGTTGGTTTTAATGGAGCAAGGTTTGTCTCCACAGCAAGCATTAGATGCTTTATTAGCAAACGATAGTGGTGAAATGTATAGGCAAGTTGCTTTTTTAAACACAAAAGGAGAAGTAGCGACTCATACAGGTAATTCTTGCATTGCAGAAGCTGGTCACAAACAAGGTAAAAACTTTTCTGTACAAGCAAACATGATGCTTAATAATACAGTTTGGCAGGCAATGGCAAATGCTTTTGAAACCACAAAAGGAACACTCAGCGAGCGTATGTTAGCTGCTTTAAAAGCTGCTGAAGGCGAAAAAGGAGACATTAGAGGAAAGCAATCTGCTGCTATTTTAATTGTAAAAGGAGAAGCTACAGGAAACTCTTGGGAAGACGTAATTATGGATTTAAGAGTTGAAGATAATGATAACCCAGTAAACGAATTAGAGCGATTAATGAAAATTCATAAAGCTTACGATTTTATGAATAAAGGTGATTTAGCAATGGAGGAAGGTGACTCTAAAAAAGCTGAAGCATTATATTTAGAAGCTCAAAAGTTGTTTCCTGAGAATTTAGAAATGCAATATTGGTATGCTATTAATTTGTTGAATAATAAACAATTTGAAAAAGCACATCCAATTTTAAAATCAATTTTTAAACAAGATAATAACTGGAAAACTCTAACAGCACGATTAGTAACTAGTAAATTATTAGTAATTTCTGATGCTGAATTAGAAAAAGTTATGAAGCTTTAATCTTCTTTAAAATATGTCTAGCTCTAGCTTTAAAGCCTGAACTTTGCATTTGAAAATCGCGTTCTAAAATTGTTACTAATTCTGGGTGAATCCAATCAATATCTTTTCCTAATAAAAAAAGCGAATTCATGGCATAAGCTTTTGGCGCAATTTTTTCGTCGTTAATCATCCAATCAAAACAAGACTCAACAATTCGCTCTTTGTGTTTTAAAGACAGTGAGGTTTTAATTTTGTTATCAGTTTTAGAGTAAAGCGCAGTTATTAAATACTCACAAACTTTAGCTACAGGTCGCACAGCAGAATCTTGATGTACTTTGTGTATGTTTTCTGTAAACTTATCTAAATATGGTATTGCAGCTTCTAAATTTTCGCCACACATAAATTCAAAAACCCAAGCAGCTCTGCACGATATTTTATCATCTACCATAAATAAAATATCTAATAGCTTAGAGATTAGTTCAGGATTATCAATAACTAAATTGGCATACTTCAATCTGTTTTCTCTCGAATGATTTACATAATTTAATTCTTGATATAGTTGGTCTGTAGTCAAAGGATTTTCTTATTTTTAAAATCTAAAACTAACAAAAATGAAGATTATAAAAAAGATACTATTGTTTTTACTTGTCGTGTTTGTAATAGCACAATTTTTTGGACCAGAAAAAAACGAAGGAGATTTAGCTTCAATTGAAACATTTTATGCTGAAACAAACCCAACAGAAGACGTTAAGTTAATTTTAAAAGAGAGTTGTAATGATTGCCATAGTGATGTAACACGATATCCTTGGTACAATAATATTACTCCTGTTAATTATTGGATGGCAGAGCATGTTAATGATGGAAAAAAGCATTTTAATATCTCTAAGTGGAACGATTATTCTACCAAAAAGAAAGATCATAAACTAGAAGAACTAGCTGAAATGGTAGATAAAAAGGAAATGCCATTGCCATCATATACTTGGACACATACTGAAGCTAAATTAACAGATGCTCAAATAAAAAATTTGTTGGAATGGGCTAATAAATTAAGGTTTAGATACAGTTTGGAACTTGAAGCTGGAGCAGAATAATTTCAATTTAAAAACATAATGCCCAAGCATCTTTTAATTATTGGTTTTGTCTGGCCAGAACCCAAAAGTTCTGCAGCAGGAAGCCGAATGATGCAACTTATTGCAGCTTTTCAGCAGCAAAACTATCAAATAACATTCGCGAGTCCTTGCGCTAAAAGTGATAATGCTTTTAATTTAACAACTATTGGTATTAGTCAAGTTGCAATAGAACTCAATCATGCGAGTTTTGATACGTTTGTAAAACAACTAAATCCTGATATTGTACTATTCGACCGTTTTATGATGGAAGAACAGTTTGGTTGGCGAGTTGCAGAGCAGTGTCCTGATGCTTTGAGAATTCTAGATACTGAAGATTTACATTGCTTGCGTAAAGGGCGACAATTAGCGTTTAAGGATAACAAGCCATTTGATGAAAGCTATTTGTTTAATGATATAGCAAAACGCGAAATAGCAAGTATTTACAGATGTGATTTTAGCTTGATGATTTCTGAAGTTGAGATTGAAATTTTAAAGACACAATTTAATGTTCCAGACAATTTATTGTTGTATTTACCATTTCTATTTGAAGAAATTTCAGAAAGTAACATAAAAAAACTTCCAGCTTTTGACGAACGTCAGCATTTCATTACCATTGGAAACTTTTTGCATGAGCCTAATTATAACTCTATTTTATATCTAAAAGAATCTATTTGGCCATTAATTAAAAAGCAATTACCAAAAGCAGAGCTTCATATTTATGGTGCTTATGCATCTCAAAAAGTAAATCAGTTGCATAATAACAAAGATGGATTCTTGATAAAAGGTTTTGCTAACGATGTTAACGAGGTGATGCAAAATGCAAAAATTTGTTTGGCACCTTTGCGTTTTGGAGCTGGTTTAAAAGGCAAGCTAATTGATGCAATGCAAAACGGAACACCTTGTGTTATGACTACTATTGCTGCAGAAGGCATGTTTGGTAACTCACAACCTAACGGATTTATTATAGATTCTCCTGAAGATTTTGCTAATAAAGCTGTAAAATTATATAAAAGTGAATTTGATTGGAAAACGTATCAAAATAATGGCTTTGCAATCATAAATAAGCGTTTTCAAAAGGCAGAATTTTTAGAACATTTATATTCAAAAATCGATATTATTTCACAAAATCTCAGTAGCCACAGACGTAGTAATTTTACAGGACAGTTGTTACAACATCATACCTTGCAAAGTACTAAGTTTATGAGTAAATGGATTGAGGCTAAAAACCAAAAAGAATAACTATACTATTTTTATAAATTGTCCGTTTTTTATATAACTAACCAAACAACTTATGAGTAAAAAAAGAGACATTCTTATTGTCATTTTTAGCACAATTATATTCACATTTTTATTTCACAGAGAAGATTTAGGATTAAATCTATTTATTTTCGAAACCATATTTTTTGCTTGGTTATTGTATTCAAAACGTCTTCAATTCAAAACCAGAAACCAAATAACAGTTGCATTAGCTTTTATAACAACATCAATAGCAACAGTAGTTACCCATTCTGTATTCTCATATTTTTTAAATTATTTGGTGATGGTTGTTTTTGTAGGATTGCTTATTTATCCTCAAGTTAAATCGTTATTAAACGCATTTAGAATCTCTATAATTTCTTTTTTTAAGTCTCAAATATTTTTCTTCGAATCGCTTTTAAGTACTAAAGTAAAAGGTAAAAATTTCGGAAGCTACATCTGGAAATTCAGGATGTTTTTTATTCCGTTAATAATCATAATCATATTTATAGCAATTTACAGTGGTTCAAACCCTGTTTTTAATGATTTGGTTTCTAGTTTTTTGTCTTTTATTAGTGAAAGTTTGCTTGCTATTTTTAAAAATTTCGACTTCTTAGTGGTGTTTACCTTAATTGTAGGGTTGGTAATTAGCAATTTTATGTACATTATAATTTCTAATAAGTATATAGAAAATGAAGACTTAAAAGCTACAGATTCGTTAGTGAGAGTTAAAAAATCTATTAAACGAATCTTTAGTATTACTGCTTTAAAAAACGAGTATAAAGCTGGAGTTTTTTTGCTAATTGTTCTTAATGTTTTATTGCTAATTGTTAACTGTATCGATTTAAATATTGTTTGGTTTAATTTTCAATGGGATGGTTATTTTTTAAAGCAATTTGTTCATGAAGGCACATATTTGCTAATTCTATCAATTCTTATATCAATAGCGTTAGTTTTATATTTTTTCCGAGGAAACTTAAATTTCTACCAAAATAATAAACTTTTAAGAGTGTTAAGCTATGTTTGGATTATTCAAAATGCAGTTTTAACGCTATCCGTTTTTGTAAGAAACTATAGGTATATCGATTATTTTGCTTTAGCATATAAACGTATAGGTGTTATTCTCTTTTTATTACTCGTTTTATACGGTTTATATTCAGTTTTTGTGAAAGTAAGAGATAAAAAATCGGCATTCTATTTATTTAGGGTCAATGCATATGCGCTTTTTATAGTATTGGTTTTTAGCTCATTTGTAAATTGGGATGGATTAATTGCAAAGTATAATTTCAATAATGCCAATAAATCGTTTTTACATTTAAACTATATGGCAACACTTTCTGATAAAGCATTACCTCATTTAGATAAACCTATTGAAGAGCTAGATGAGATCTACAAAATTCAGCAAGAAAAATTTCCTTTTGAAGAAGAGTTCATGAGACCTTTTGAGTATCGCCAAATTATTAACAACCGTAAAAAAGAGTTTAAAACAGAATGGGAGTCAAAATCTTTTTTAGAGTGGAATTATGCCGAATATGTTGCTTATAAGTCTTTATTTGGCAACTAAATTTAATTGTATAATAGTATTTAATAATTCTTTGCACTATCCTGCTTTTTATTAGTTTTGCAGCTTTAAAATTCAAGTATGATTTCAGTTGATAATTTAGCAGTAGAGTTTGGTGGTAGCGCCTTATTTAGTGATGTGTCGTTTACCATTAATACAACCGATAAAATTGCCCTAATGGGTAAAAATGGAGCAGGTAAATCGACCATGATGAAGATTATTGCTGGCGAACAAAAAGCAACAAGAGGTAATGTTCGTTTTCCAAAAGATGCTATTATAGCCTATTTACCACAGCATTTATTAACTGAAGATAAGTGTACAGTTTTTGAAGAAGCCTCTAAAGCTTTTGCTCATATTTTTGCCATGCGTGACGAAATGGAAGCTTTAAATAAAGCTTTAGAAACCAGAACCGATTACGAATCTGATGAGTATATGAATATTATTACCAAAGTATCAGATTTAGGCGAAAAATACTATGCATTAGAAGATATTAATTATGATGCTGAGGTTGAAAAAGCTTTAGGTGGATTAGGTTTTAAACGTGAAGATTTTACTAGACAAACCAGCGAGTTTAGTGGTGGTTACCGAATGCGAATTGAGTTAGCAAAAATATTACTTCAAAAACCAGATTTAATTTTACTCGATGAGCCTACAAACCATATCGATATCGAATCGGTAATTTGGTTAGAAGATTTTCTTTTAAATAAAGCCAATGCAGTAATGGTAATTTCGCATGATAAGGCATTTATTGATAATATTACCAACCGAACTATTGAAGTAACAATGGGTCGTATTTATGATTATAAAGCAAACTACTCACATTACTTACAATTGCGTGAAGACAGACGTGCACATCAAATAAAAGCCTATAACGAGCAGCAAAAGTTTATTGCAGATAATATGGCTTTTATCGAGCGTTTTAAAGGTACATACTCAAAAACTAATCAGGTGAACTCTCGTGAGCGCATGCTAGAAAAATTAGAGCCTATTGAAATAGATGAGATAGATACTTCGGCTTTAAAACTACGTTTTCCGCCTGCACAACGTTCTGGTGATTATCCAGTAACGGTTAAAGATTTATCAAAATCGTATGATGATCATGTGGTGTTTAAAAACGCAAACATGTCTATTTCGCGAGGAGAAAAAGTATCGTTTGTTGGACGAAATGGTGAAGGTAAATCAACAATGATTAAAGCCATTATGAACGAAATTGAAGTAGATGGTCATTGTGCTTTAGGACACAACGTAAAGGTTGGTTATTTTGCTCAAAACCAAGCTTCATTGTTAGATGAAGGTTTAACTATTTTTCAAACAGTTGATGAAGTTGCACAAGGCGATATTAGAACACAGATAAAAAATATACTTGGTCGTTTTATGTTTAAAGGCGACGATATCGATAAAAAGGTAAGTGTGCTTTCTGGAGGAGAAAAAACACGACTAGCAATGGTTAAATTACTTTTAGAGCCTGTAAACTTGCTTATTCTCGATGAGCCAACTAACCACTTAGATTTAAAATCGAAAGATGTACTTAAAGAAGCCCTTTTAGATTTTGATGGTACACTTATTTTAGTATCTCACGATAGAGATTTTTTACAAGGCTTATCTCAAAAAGTATTTGAATTTAAAGACCAACGCGTTATTGAACATTTCGAAACTATTGACGATTTCTTGGTGAGAAACAGAATTGAAAACTTAAAGCAGATAGATTTGAAGAAGTAATTAATTATTACTTGATTTTCTCATTTAAAAAAGCGTACTTCGTTTAACTATCGATATAGATAATTGAAATTATTCATATCATTGCCTTGGACTCAAGCTGAAAAAAATCGGATGGCGAAAAAAGTTGGACTTTTTATATTAATTGTGATTATTTCAATAATTCTCGCTTTGATTTACGGAATTCTTCATAATCAAGCTTCTTATAATATTTCAGAAGAATATTTTACAAAATTTAAATTTGACCAATTTGGACTTTGGGAAAACGGATATGGAGATGAAAGACTAAAAGTTTCATATGTTGGAGTTTTATCAACTTGGTGGCTTGGGCTCATTATAGGAATCATCAATGGATTAATAGGGATTAACCAACAAACTATTAAATTAACTATTAAAGCTGTTGCTGGAGCAACTTTTCGAATTATGATTTCAGCGTTTTTATTTGGGTTTTTGGGAGTTGCAGTTGGATATATTACACTCTCAAAGTTACACATTGACTGGAATATCCCATCTGATTTAGTAGACCCAAGTAGTTTTTTGGCAGCAGGTACTATGCATACTTTTGGATATATAGGAGCAATAATAGGAACGATTTACGGAATTAAATATCAATTAAAAATAAAAAAAGCCAGCTCACAACTTCATGTATAGGCTAATGCTTGCTCAATGCCAACTTGCTAATATAACGTTATAACTTTTTACTTGATTTTCTCATTAAAAAAAGCGTACTTCGTTTAACTATCGATATAGATAATTGAAACAATCCATATCGTCGCATTGTATGCAATTATATAAACTCACATGAAAATTCTTATTTCATTTTTAGTTCTCACACTCCTTTTTTCATGTGATTGTGAAAATGAACCAATAATTCCAACAAAAGTTGTTGAATTGAACAGCAAGGAAATTGAAGCCTTGACAAAAACCTCCTATGTTGTTTCTAAAATAAATGGATCTGAATTCATACAAAAACTTTCATCTTTAAAGGGCAATAATTTTCAATTCAAAAAAAGCGGATTGATTTTCTCCAACGATGTGCGAATTGGTAAATGGACTAATGACAGATGGATTTACCTAAACTCAATTGATACAAAAATTTTGATTAATCTTGTTAGTAGAAAAGAAATGAAAATCTATATGCAATACTTTGATTGCAAAAATGAATCAATAATTGAGGAAAGTTTACATTTGACAGGTAAGGATGAGATTGTGAATGACCACAATACTGGAATTGATTTATGACAAATTCGAATTCAAAATAATAAACTGCATACAACAACGTGGATAATGCATGCCAGCATGCATATATAAAAATTCATTAACTTCAACCTAATAAATTTTTATATAAAAGTGTGGTTCGTGCTTGCTGGCACACACCATACACAAACACGTTAAACGAACTTCCAAAATCATTTTATAAAAAAATTAAACATTACATTTTTTTTTTATTCAATAATGTAAAGTATATTTGTCATATAGTAAAAATAATTTGTCTTAATAATACATATATTTGTCATGAATACAAAAAACATAGAACATTGCGAGCGTACCAAATTAGAACGATTTTTAAACAAAATACAACTGCCAAACAGTTTTAAAGCCTTAGGTGTTGGTTTAGTTGTGTTAAGTTTTATAGCGCTAACGGTTATTAAGTTTATAGACGATGAAGCACTTTGGGTACGACCATTTTTAAAACACGCTATGCTTATTGGTTTATTGGTTATATCGTTATCTAAAGAAAAAATAGAAGATGAACTTATTGAGGTATTGCGCTCTAAGTCGTACGCATTAGCATTTATAATTGGTGTACTTTACACTTTGTTTCAGCCATTGGCTAACTATATTGTCGATTTTATTTTAGGTAAGCAAGATACTCCAACCGAAATAGGTTATGTGCAAGTATTGCTATTTATGTTACTCATTCAAGTTGGGTTTTTCGAACTACTAAAACGTAACAGATAATGGAAAACACAATAAAAGTAGAACGTGCTATTTTAAACTTAACACAAGACGAATTGGCTCAAAAAATTGGTGTGTCACGGCAAACCATAAACTCTATTGAAGCAAACAGATATGTACCATCAACAGTTTTAGCCTTAAAATTATCAGAGCTGTTTGGAAAACCTGTAAACGATTTTTTTAGGTTAAGCGATAATGATTAATCTAAACTTTCAATAAACCTTTTCATACCAACAGTTGCAGTTTCGGCAATAACTGTTAAGTTATGTTTACTCTCAATAGCTGGCTTTGGGTCGATAAAAAAAGTTGGTGTGTGTTCTGGTACATAATGCATTAAACTTGCAGCAGGATACACTTGCATTGATGTGCCTATTATAAGTAAAATATCTGCAGTCATACAAACATCTACAGCAGTATCTATCATAGGTACTGCTTCACCAAACCAAACAATATGAGGTCGCAATTGGTGACCTTTTGGGCAAGTATCACCTAGCTTTATATCTGTTTTGCAATCTATAACACTAAACTCGTCAACAATATTTCTGGCTTTAAGTAATTCGCCATGTAAATGAATTACATTTTTGCTACCAGCACGTTCGTGCAAGTCATCAACATTTTGGGTTACAATAGTTACTTTATAGTTTTTTTCTAATTCAGCCAAACCAAAATGAGCTGAGTTTGGAGTGACTTCAAATAATTGTCTGCGACGTTGGTTGTAAAATTCTAAAACAAGTTCTGGATTTGCAGCAAAACCTTCTGGTGTGGCAACTTCCATGACATTATGGCCTTCCCATAAACCATCAGCATCTCTAAAGGTTTTGAGTCCACTTTCGGCGCTCATTCCAGCTCCAGTAAGTACAACAATATGTTTCATTAGGTATTAGCCTTTCCAGGTTTTATAAGCATCAGATTTTACTAAATCTTCTAAAACATTAATCCCTGTTTCATCATCTTCTTCAAGGTATTCGATAATGGCATCTTTATCGTATTCTAATTCAACCAGTTTGTTTAAAAGAGTAATAGCTTCATCAAATTTACTTTGCTTAGATGTTGCTAATAGATAACCAGCATATCCTTGGAAAAAATCAGGGTAATTTTCGGTAATATAAAGATAAAAACTTTCAGCATTTTCATAATCTTCACTTAAAAATGATACATTGGCTTTCATGTAGTATAGAAAATCGTCATTAGTTTCTATTTGTAGGTTGTCAATTAAATCGAAAGCTCTATCGTACTCTTCTTTAAGAATGTAATAATCAACCAGAGTTAAATACATTGTTGGGTCGTTATTATGCTTTTCTTTAAGTTCTTCAATAGATGCAATATAACTCTCATCATCTAATTGGTAGCTAATTTGAATTTTAATTAGGAGTAAAAATTTCTCATTAGCCAATTCGCCTTTAATGCTATTTAATACTTTATAGGCTTTAGCAGGCTTGCCACTTTTGTTTAAGTTAACCGCTTCAGTAAATTTTTCGTAATCACCATAATGGTCACCTTTTAAAAATTTAGCCAATTTGTTTTTAGGCAAAGCCATCATGTACATTCTCGAAAACGTATCTGACAGATGTTCACCAGTTAAGTAAATATATAAGTCGCTAAATTTAAACTCTCCATTGTTATCAATAACTCTGTAATCATGGTAATTAACACCACTTTCTTCTGAGAAAAATCTAAATAACATGTAATATGTTTTAGCTTCACTTTCGTATCTGTAGCTAATAAAATCGTAATAGCCACCATTTTCTACATGAGCAGATAATTTTTTAGGGTATTCATCAATACCTTCCAGTAAGCCTTTTAAAAACCCTTGACTGAAAAAATATTGCTCTTTATCATCATTAGTCATTTTGGTTATCTTTTTTCCAAAATCATCTAAATCGAATTTAGAAATATAACCTTCGTTATTACTTTCGTGTATAGAGGTTTCAATAAAGTATCCAAGTTCTTCAACTTTTTTATCGTTGTCTTCAGTTTCTTCAATAGGATTAACCTGAGAGAATAAGGCTGTTGTAATTAAAAGAATAAAAGGTAAAATGAAGCGTAATTTTTGTGCAGGCATTGTAGTAGTTTTAATTATATTGGCTAAATATAAACTTTTTTGAATGATTGATATTGAACTTTTACAACATTTAGAAACTTACCTAACTGAACATAGGAGGTTGCGTTTTGATAATGTGTTACAACAACGTACCAAACATTTTACTGTGGCTACTGAAGATGTTTACCAATTGCATAATACAAGTGCTGTAATACGTAGTTGTGATGTATTTGGCATACAAGAGGTTAATATTATTGAAGAGCGCAACTCTAAACGTATAGACAGAGAGATTGCGATGGGAGCCCAAAAATGGGTAGATTTAAATAGATTTCATTCTGTAAAAGAATGTATAAAAGACTTAAAGCAAAAAGGATATCAAATTGTAGCAACAACACCTCATGAAAACGATTGCTTGTTACATGAGTTTGATGTATCAAAAAAAGCTTGTTTTTTCTTCGGTAGAGAAACTGAAGGATTATCTCAAGAAGTATTAGATGAAGCAGATTGTTATTTAAAAATACCAATGTCTGGTTTTACCGAAAGTTTAAATATTTCTGTATCTGCGGCTATTATTTTACAACACGTAACTACAAAACTAAAGCAAACAGATATTAAGTGGCAATTATCTAAAGAAGAGCAATTAGATTTGCGTTTACAATGGATAAAAAAAACGCTTAAAAGTAGTGATGATATTGTTAAACGATTTTATGAAGATAAAAATAATCACTAAATTAGTTTAACTAACTAAAAATTCAACAACATGATATTCCTTTACATTATTGGAGTAATAACAGCAGTTATTATTCTACTAGCTCTAATAGCACCTAAAACATATCACGTAAAACGTAGTATTGTTGTAAACAAGCCCTTACCTGAAGTTTTTGAATACTTAAAACACATTAAAAATCAAGATTATTGGTCGCCTTGGAAAAAAAGAGATCCTAATATGGAGCAAGAAGCTTTTGGTATAGATGGTACTGTAGGATTTATTAATAAATGGAGTGGAAATAAAGATGTTGGAGTAGGTGAGCAAGAAATAAAAAGGATAGTTGAAAACGATGTTGTTGAAAGCCAATTGCGTTTTTATAAACCTTGGAAATCGCAATCAGACGCTTATATTAAAGTTAATAAAGTTGATGCTAATAAAACAGAAGTAGTTTGGGGATTTTCTGGTGAAAATAAATTTCCTTCTAGCATTTTTATGATGCTTTATAATATAGATAAGCACGTAGGTAAAGATTTTGAAGAAGGATTAAACAGTTTAAAAGAAATATTAAACAAAAAATAATATGAAACATTCATGACTAAAATTTATATTCACATAGATATAACAATATGGATGTTCCATATGACTATTGAAAAGCAATAAATATTTATATATGAAACATAATATGATAGGTTGGTTTGAAATTCCTGTTAATGACATGAATAGAGCCAAAGCGTTTTACGAAGCTGTTTTTAAAGTTGAAATTTCTATACACGATTTTGGTGGTATGCAAATGGGTTGGTTTCCAGATAGAGGAAATGTTGTAGGTGCTCAAGGCACATTAATAAAGCAAAATACTTATGTACCAAGTAAAGAGGGAACTTTAGTGTACTTTATATGTGATGATTTGCAAAATGAACTAGATAGAGTAGAAGCATCAGGAGGAAAAATATACCAGAAAAAAACGCAAATATCACCAGAACATGGTTATATGGGAGTTTTTATTGATAGCGAAGGAAATAGAGTTGCTTTACACTCTAATAACTAATTAGAGCGACTTTTGCTTAGTACCTTATACTCTTCATAGCATTCGTTAATGGCATCAAGTATTTGAAGGTCGTTAGCTGTTTGAATAAAGTCTTTTGAGTAGTTGCATTGGCTTACAATTTCGTCTAAGTCTAAACGATCGACTTGTAATAATACCATAAGCATTTCTCTATCAAAACGAGAAGCGAGTAAATTTCTAATTTCGTCGTCTTGTTTCATTTGACGAAGCTTACGCAACTCTTTAGGTTTTTTGCCAAATATATTATGTAAAAAATCTGCTGGATTAAAAATAGCGCCTAGCACTTTACTAACACCTGAACCATTATTACCAGCTTCGTAACCTGTTGCTGATAAACCAGAAATACTATATCTGTAATTTGTTTTTATAGGTACTTGTCTAACATCTACAATTAAATATCCAGTAAGTTTTAACTGATTTACAACAACTTCTTCTAATGCTAGTGCTAACTCAGTCATTTCAATATTTGTAGCACCAAACTTAAGCCAGTCGTTAGTAACTCTGACCTTTATAGATTTATAACCTAAATATGAGAAGTGTAAAGTATCATTTGCTTTTGCTCTTATTTCGAAAGCACCTTTATCGTCTGTAGAAGTACCTTTAACCTGATTTAGGTTTACAATATTAACACTCTCTAATGGCTGACTAGTAGTAGTACTTATCACAATTCCTTTTATTGTAGTTTCTTCTTGTGCATTGCTAAAAGAGACTACAAAAACAATTGATAAAAGTAAAAAGAGTTGCTTCATGTGTTAAAAATATGGTATAAAAGTACTAAACAAAACGTAAATACGATATAAACCTTACAAATTTGACTAAATATTAACAAGATGGTTTAAAAAAAAGATTCCTTAAGAACTAATCTCAAGGAATCTTTTATGATATAACTAATTTATTTTAGTGTTTAATCTCTTCTTCTTGAGCGTCTTGGTCTAGAAAAGCTAGCCTCAGCTGGTTTAGAATCTGAATTAGAACGTCTTTCTCTTCTGTTTGGTCCAGATGCTTTTGAATCTGATGAGCGTCTAGAACGCGACTCTCCAGAGCTTCTTCTATCACTTCCACCAGAACGTCTTTCGCCTCTTGGTTTAAAGTCTCCACCAGAGCGTCTTTCACCTCTTGATCTACCACTTCCACCAGAGCGTCTTTTGCTTCTGCTTGTTCCACGACCTTTATCTTCACTAATTTCAACATTTACAAAACGTCCTTCGTGTTTAAAGTCTGTAAAGAATGCTAGTATTTTTTCTTGTAATTCTTTTTCAGTATTAAAGAAAGAGAAGCTTTCTTTTACATCAACTTTAAAGACATCATCTCTACCAAGATCTAAAATATCTTTTAAGAAGTCTTTAAGTTTCATCCAATCGAAACCGTCTTTTTTACCAACATTAATGAAGTAACGTGTTGAGTTATCATTTCCACCATAGTTACGACCACTATCTCTATCAGATTCTCTATCGTTATTTCGTGAGTCAGTAACATTTAGATTTTGTGCTTTTTGATAATAATTATAAAAGCGTGTAAACTCTACTGAGAAGAATTTTTTAATCAATTCATCTTTAGTTGTATCTTCAAACAGCTGGTTAATGCTTGTTAAATACTTATCAATTTCGTGATTAACTTCAGTATTATGGATTTTGTTAGCTAAAGACATTAATTGTACTTCGCAAATAGCCATTCCATCAGGAATTTGTTTAAGTTCAAATTTCTGATTGATGATACGCTCAATACTTTTTATTTTGCGTACTTCACTTTTTGAAACAATTACCATAGATACTCCAGTTTTACCAGCACGTCCTGTACGTCCAGATCTGTGAGTGTAAGTTTCAATTTCGTCAGGTAATTGGTAGTTTATAACATGAGTAATATCATCTACATCTATACCACGAGCTGCAACATCTGTAGCAACTAGCATTTGAATTTGACTTTTTCTAAAAGAATTCATTACCAAATCACGTTGGTTTTGACTTAAATCTCCATGTAAAGCTCCAGCACTGTAACCATCTTCAATTAATTGCTCTGCAACTTTTTGAGTATCACGTTTTGTACGACAAAAAATCACAGAAAAAATATCTGGATTTGCATCTGCCAAACGTTTTAATGCAGAATAACGGTCTCTAGAGTTTACTAAATAGTATTCGTGTGATACTTGGTTTGTACTTTCGTTTTTATTACCTACAGTAATTTCAATAGGTGAATGCATGAATTTTTTTGCAATTGTAGATACCTCTTTAGGCATTGTTGCAGAAAATAACCATGTGTTTTTATCTTGAGGCGTATGAGATAAAATATCTGTAATATCCTCATAAAATCCCATGTTTAGCATTTCATCGGCTTCATCTAAAACTGAATATTCAATTTTAGAAATATCAACCATATTACGGCTAATCATATCTTTCATACGACCAGGAGTAGCTACTATAATTTGCGCGCCTCTTTTTACTTCTCTAGCTTGTTCACTAATACTAGCTCCACCATAAATAGCAACTACATTAAGTCCTTTGCAATATTTACCATACAATTTAAGCTCATTTGTAATTTGTAAACAAAGTTCGCGAGTAGGTGAAAGTATTAAACCTTGTGTGGTTCTACTATCTACATTTATTTTTTGTAACATAGGAAAACCAAACGCTGCAGTTTTACCTGTTCCTGTTTGAGCTAAAGCCACTAAATCGGTGTCTTTTTCTAATAAAATTGGGATTGCTTTTGCTTGGACATCACTTGGCTTCTCAAAGCCTAAATCTGTAATAGCATGTAATAGGTCCTCATTAAGACCTAAATTTTGGAATGTGTTCATTCGATTGTAATAAGTATTCGATTATGTTCTTTGGTGTTACAAGAGAAGCGAATCGACATACTTAAACCTAAACTTCTAGTAACACATCCTCACTCTGAGGAATTTCAAGGTGCAAAGATACGCTTTTATATATGACAAATCCTAATTGTTAATTATTTGATTTACAATATATTAAATAGAGTTTAAAAAATCAATCAATTGTTTTACAGCTTTTCCTCTATGTCCAATTGTGTTTTTTTCTTCTAATGAAATTTCAGCAAAAGTTTTAGTATAGCCTTTGGCTTTAAAAATAGGATCATAGCCAAAACCTTTGTCTCCTTGTTTAGTTTGTGTAATATCTCCTTCGCAAATACCTGTAAAGGTTTGTAGTTTTCCATTGAGATGTAAAGCTATAACTGTTTTAAATTTTGCATGTCTATTTGCGTGTGGTTTTAGCTCGTTTAAGAGTTTATTTATATTATCATCTGCATTTCGTTGTTCTCCAGCATAACGTGCTGAATATACACCTGGTTCTCCATTAAGAGCTTGTACTTCTAAACCTGTATCGTCGGCAAAACAATCGTAACCATAATTGGTTTTAATATATTCTGCTTTTTGTTTTGCATTGCCTTCAATTGTAGTTTGAGTTTCTGGAACATCTTCTAAACAACCAATGTTTTCTAGACTTAATAACTTTATGTGCTGAGGAATTAAACTCTGAACTTCTTTTATTTTATTATGGTTATTTGTAGCGAAAACAAGTTGCATATGATTTGTTAATTTGAAAAATCAAAAGTACAATTATAAAGATTTAAACAAAATAATATCCTAACTTCGTTAATAGCTCAACGTCTATCTTCTTAAAAACTTTCCTATCTTTAAAAGCATCAATTAAAACGTATGCATACATTTAATTCACCTTTGGAGGCTTTTTTACACTGGGAAAAAAATACGCCAAACCAAGTTTTTTTAAAGCAACCAATTAATGGTAAATTTATTAATTACACCTTTAAAGAAGCAGGAGATGAAGCACGTAGAATAGCTTCACATTTTAAAAAACTTAATCTTAAAGAAGGTTCTCATATAGCACTATTATCAAAAAATTGCGCACATTGGGTAATTTCTGATTTAGCGATTATGATGGCAGGATGTGTTTCAATACCTATATATCCTACGCTTAATGCCGATTCTATTAATCAAATACTAATACATAGTGAGTCTAAAGCAATTATTATAGGTAAACTGGATGATTTCGAATCTCAAAAATCAGGTATTCCAGATATTCCTGTAATTAGCGTTGGAATTTATGGGGAACAAGTTGGTGAGCTATGGGAAGATTTAATTGAAAAACGCAAACCTTTAGACTCTGTTTCTCTACCTGATACTAATAGTTTGCATACTATTATTTATACATCTGGTACTACAGGAACGCCAAAAGGTGTGATGCATACAGCAAGTAATTTTATGGAAAGCTCATCAACGCTAATTACCTTGTTTTCGTTGTCAAATAATTTAAGATTGTTTTCCTATTTGCCATTAGCGCATGTCGCCGAGCGTTTATTAATAAATGCAGGAGTTGTTTTGGGAGCAACCATTTCTTTTGCTGAATCTTTAGAGACTTTTGCTAAAGAACTAGAAGCTAATCAACCACATTTGTTTTTTGCTGTACCAAGAATTTGGACCAAGTTTAGAGAAAAAATACTTGAGTCTGTACCACAAAAGAAACTTAATATGCTTTTGAAAATCCCACTTTTAAACACGCTTATTAAGAATAAGCTAAAGAAGAAGTTAGGATTAAAGGAAGCTGTATTCATTGCTTCTGCAGCAGCTCCTATTGCAGCAGATATGGTTATATGGTATAAAAAGCTTGGTATTACTATTCAGCAAGGATATGGCATGACAGAAGATTGCTGTGTGTCTCATTTTAATACACCAAAAGCTAGTAAAGTAGGTACTGTTGGTAAAACACTTTACAATGTAAAAGCAAAACTATCTGCCGAAGGAGAAATTTGTATTAAAAATGACTGTTTAATGAAAGGGTATTACAAAGCACCAGATTTAACTGCTGAAGTATTTGATGATGAAGGCTATTTAAAAACAGGAGATATTGGTGAGTTTGATCATGATGGATTTTTAACCATAACAGGACGAGTTAAAGATCAATTTAAAACCGATAAGGGAAAGTATATTTCGCCTTCACATATTGAGTTATTACTATCTAATAATACAGATTTAGAGCAGATTTGTATTGTTGGAACAGGAATTCCGCAACCTATAGCATTGATTACGCTTTCAGAATTAGGAAAAGCAAAACCTAAAAAAGAGTTTATTACTAGTATAATGAAATCGGTAGAGCAAATAAATCCAACACTAGAAAAACATGAGCGATTAGAAAAAGTTGTGGTAATGAAAGAAGATTGGACTGTCGCTAATGGGTTGGCAACACCAAGCTTAAAAGTAAAACGTAGTGCCATAGAGAAAATTCATCAAGACTTTTATAAAAGTTGGTTCGATATGGATGAAAAGGTAATCTTTGAGTAGTATATTTGTGAAAACTAAAATTTTAATTATGAAAACTGTATTATATTCTCTATCCCTAATATTGCTTATGAATTGTTCCGAAAAAAAAGAAGTTAAGCTTATAGAACTTTCAGAAGATAACTCATTTAATGTTGCTTTAAATGTCCCTGTAGATTATGCTAAAGTTTCAGGAAAATCAATAGAAGAATATGTTGATGTTACACTTAAAAATGCAGAACAAGCAGTTGAAGCCATAAAACAAATAAAAACACCAACATTTGAAAATACTGTTGTAGAAGGAGATAGAATTACTAGCGAGTTAAGTAAAGCAAGTAACAATGCATTTATGTTGTATTGGGTTTCACCAGATTCGTTAGTTAGAGCTAAAGGGTTGGAAGGGTACCAAAAGCTTAGCTCTTATTTTACAAGCATGGGCTCTGATAATAAATTGTTTAAGCAATACTTAACATTTTCAGAATCGGATGAATATAAGCAGCTAAAAGCTCACAGAAAACGTCTTGTTGATGATGTTATTGAAAATTTCAAGCAATCTGGTGTTAATTTAAATGCTGAAGATTTAGAAAAATACAAGAAGTTAATAGATGAAATTAATAACTTAACCACACAGTACTCTACAAATATGAATACTGCAAATGAAGTATTGGTATTAGATGAAAATGGAGCTAAAGGGCTACCTGAAGCTTTTAAAGAGAAATACAAAAAAGATAAAGGTTATGAAATTCCTGTGCAAAACTCAACTAGTGCACCTGTTATGAGTAATGCAACATCTTCTGATGTTAGAAAAGCATTTACAACCAAATATTCAAATAGAGGAGCCGATAAAAATTTAGTAATACTAGACTCTTTAGTTAGTAAGCGTTATCAATTAGCAAAATTAATGGGTTATAGCTCTTTCGCTGAATATAATTTAAAACCTAAAATGGCTAAAAACCCTGAAACTGTTTGGAAGTTTATTGATGGTTTGGTTGCAGAGTCTAAAGAAAAGGCAATCAATGATTTAGAAGTATTAAAACAAATTAGGAATAAAGAATTAAAAACACCAAACGACACTAGTGAAGTTAACCCATGGGATTTAGGGTACTATAAAAATCAAATATTAAAAACGCAATATAAAGTCGATAATGAAAGAATGCGCGAATATTTACCTATGAATGAATGTTTGGCAGGTATGTTTGAGCTTTACCAAGAATTACTAGGTTTAGAGTTTAGAAAAATGGAAAATGCTTCAGTTTGGCATGAAGAAGTTGAAGCATACGAAGTTTTTGAAAATGGAAAATTAAAAGGACGTTTTTACCTCGATTTATTCCCTAGACCAAACAAAGAATCATGGTTTTATGGAGTGCCTTTAACAAATGGCAGAATGACTAATGAAGGCTATGAAGTACCAGTATCAATGTTATTAGGAAACTTTACAAGACCAACAGATAAATTACCATCGTTGTTAAGTCATAACGAGTTAAGTACACTTTTTCACGAGTTTGGACATATTGTAGAAGGCATGTCGTACAATGGAGAGTTTAGTACTCAAGGTAATTCTAAAGCAGATTTTGCAGAAGCAATGTCACAAATTTTTGAAAATTGGATTTTCGATTATGATATTTTAAGCTCATTTGCTAAACATTACGAAACAGGAGAGGTATTTCCTAAAGATATGTTTGATAGTATGATAAGTGCTAAAAATGTATCTTCAGGTTTAGGAGCTCAAGGCTCTTTAAGACGTTGTATTTATGATATGAATTTATACGACAAGTATAATCCAGAAACACCTTTTGATACAGACCAATTATGGCGAGATATTGATAAGCAAATGGGAGTGATGAATAGTTATATTGAAGGGACTCATACTCAAGCAAGTTGGATACATATTAATACACATCCAGTATATATGTATGGTTATTTGTGGTCTGAAGTATTTGCTCAAGATATGTTTACAGTTTTTGAAAAAAATGGACTAAAAGATCAAGCCACTGGGTTACGTTATAGAAATTTAATACTGTCTAATGGAAATCAAAGAGATATTTTAGAGGCTGTTGAAGAGTTTTTAGGACGACCTTCAAACAACGAAGCTTATATTAAGAGTTTAGGATTAGAATAATTTTAATAATGATATTCATCATATTCTGTTTTATGCATCATTATTATTTTTGAATTAATAATTAAAACCAAAGCGATGACAATAAATATTCAATATGTAAATATGGCAACTAGTGAGGCAATGAATGAATATGTCTCTGAAAGATTAAAAAAACTAGGAAAAAAATACGAATGGATAATTAGTGCTCAGGTTCATTTTGAAGTACAACCAGACCCAAAAGGTAAAGGTAAAATATGTAAAATAGAACTAAGCTTACCAGGACCTCGAATATTTGCTTCTTCTGATGAGAAAAATTACGAATTATCAGTTAAGAACACTATCAGTGATTTAGAAAAACAGCTTAAAAAACGTAAAGAAATTTATAAAACCCACTAAAATTTATCTGTGATGATAAGGTTCATTCTTTAAAATTGTGAATCCTCTGTAAAGTTGCTCTACAATAAACAATCGTATCATTTGATGAGAAAATGTCATTTTAGATAATGATATTTTACCTTGTGATTTGTTATATACGTCTTGTGAAAATCCGTAAGGACCTCCAATAACAAAAACAAGTTGCTTAATACCAGAATTCATGTGTTTTTGTAAGTAATCTGAAAAGCCAACAGAATCCATTTGTTTACCATTTTCGTCTAATAGAATTAAAACATCTGTAGAGCTTATTTTACCTAAAATAAGATCGCCTTCTTTTTGTTTTTGTTGGTCTTCACTTAAGTGCTTTACTTTTTTTAAATCAGGAATAATATCAAATTCAAACTTAATATAAAATCCAAGACGCTTTTGGTAATCGTCAATTAAAGATTGAAGTTCTTTATTATCAGTTTTGCCTATGGCAAGGAGTTTTATTGTCATATGCAAATTTACATTTTTATTAGAATTTGCCTCGAAGTTTTGCTGCAGTAATTTCAATAATTTGTATTTCAATTAGTATTTTAGCAATAAATTACAAACAATGATTTCACAAGAACAATTCAATAAAGAAATAGAACTCATAATTGCTAATGCCATTAGAGAAGATGTAGGTGATGGTGATCATAGTTCGTTAGCTTGTATACCAGCATCTACACAAGGAAAAGCAAAACTTTTGGTAAAAGATGAAGGAATTATTGCAGGTGTTGAATTTGCTAAAAAAGTGTTTCAATATGTTGATAAAAACATGACAGTAGAAACATTAATTGAAGATGGTAGTAAAGTGAAATATGGAGATATTGTTTTTTATGTTGAAGGGGCGTCACAATCTATTTTAAAAGCTGAGCGTTTAGTATTAAACGCTATGCAACGTATGAGTGCGATTGCTACAAAAACAAGAGTTTTTGTCGATTTGTTAGAAGGTACAGGGACTCAAATTCTCGATACACGTAAAACAACACCAGGAATTAGAGCTTTAGAAAAATGGGCTGTTAAAATTGGTGGTGGCGAAAATCACAGATTTGCATTATATGATATGATTATGCTAAAAGATAATCATATCGATTTTGCAGGAGGAATTACTAAGGCAATAAACAAAACAAAGCAGTATTTGAAAGACACAAATAAGGATTTAAAGATTATTGTTGAAGCCAGAAACCTTAAAGAAATTGAAGAAATTTTAGAGAGTGATGGAGTGTACAGAATTTTGATAGATAACTTTAACTATAACGATACTAAAACAGCAGTAAAACTAATAGGCAAAAAGTGTTTAACAGAATCGTCTGGAGGAATTAACGAAAAAACTGCCAGACATTATGCTGAATGTGGTGTAAATTACATTTCATCAGGTGCATTAACACATTCTGTATATAATATGGATTTAAGTTTAAAAGCGGTTTAAAATGACTAAACCTATTGAAGATAAACTTGATAAAATTCCGATACTAAATGTATTGGTTAGATTTCTAAAAAAAATAAAACCTCCAAGGTTAGAAGGTTTATCTCTTTACGATTTATTAGAGTTATACACTATTGGTATTGCAAAAGGAGCTTTAGCAACTCGTGCAAGTGCAATTGCATTTAGTTTTTTCACAGCAATTTTTCCTTTCTTGTTATTTATTTTAATAGTAATTCCATACATACCTATTGATGACTTTAAAATAGAATTTTTATCATTTTTAGAATCGTTTTTGCCGCCACAAACATCAGATTTTTTCTTTTCTAATATTTTTGAGAATATTGAAAATAATGAGAGTACAGCAAGAGGTGGATTATTGTCATCAGTATTTATATTGTCAATATTACTTATGGCTAACGGAGTAAATGCCGTGTTTTCAGGCTTTGAAAGTTCTTATCATGAACAATTATCAAGAAATGTATTTAAGCAATATGTATACGCTTTAGGAGTTGCAATAATTTTAGCAATCCTTTTAATAGTTACAGTAGCAGTTTTTGGATATTTTGAGATTTATATTATCCAACCATTTTTTGATAGTTTAAATAATAAAGGATTTACCAAAAGCGGAACAGGAGTATTCTGGGTGGTTTTAGCCAAATATTTGTTTTTTGTACTCATGGTTTATATTGCAACTGCAATATTGTATTATTTTGGTACTAAAGAAGGAAAAGCATCTAGTTTCTTTTCTTTAGGAGCTTTATTTACCACGCTTCTAATTATTTTAACGTCTTATTTATTCGGAATTTATATTGACAACTTCTCTAAATACAATGAGCTTTATGGTTCTATTGGAGCGTTATTAATACTTCTGTTTTATCTATGGTTAAACTCAAATATTCTGTTGTTGGGTTACGAGTTAAATGCTTCTTTACATCGATTAAAGAAAAACTTTTAACATTATGGCAAACTTTATAGATGTCATATTGCCAATTCCTTTAGAGAAATCATTTACCTATAGTGTTACTCCTGCTGAAGCAGATTTTTTAAAAGTAGGAATGCGAGTTGCTGTGCCTTTCGGAAAATCTAAAATTTATACTGCTTTAGTATATAAAATTCATAATCAGGAACCTTTAATTTATGAAGCAAAAGAGATTCATCAAATTTTAGATGATAGTCCTGTTGTAACTAAAATTCAGCTTACACATTGGGAGTGGATAGCTAATTATTATATGTGCACGTTAGGCGAAGTAATGCGAGGAGCATTACCAAGTGCTTTTGTGTTAGAAAGTGAAACTGTTATTAGGAAAAATAACGATGTTGTTATTAATGATGAAGATTTAAAAGATGATGAGTTTTTGGTTTATGAAGCTTTGCATCATCAATCATCATTGAAGATTCAGGATATTTCTAATATTCTTGATAAAAAGAATGTGCTTCCAGTTATAAAGCGCCTTTTAGATAAGAATGCTATTGAAGTAGAAGAAGAGGTTTATGAAAAGTACAAACCAAAATTAGTACGATATGTAAAATTACATACATCATATACATCACAAGAAAAACTTCAGCAACTGCTTGAAGATTTAAGCAGAGCGCCAAAACAACGCGATGTTGTAATGACATTGTTTTCAGTTTCAGCAAAAACAAAGAAACCAGTAAAAGTAAGAGACTTATCTGAAGAGAGTGATGCATCTACTGCAATTATAAAGACATTAATAGATAAAGGTATTTTAGAAGAGTATCATATTCAAACAGATAGGGTTTCATATTCTGGTGATGATAATGAAGACAGTAAAGACTTAAACGAACATCAAGAAAAGGCTTTAAAAGAGATATTAGAATCTTATAAAACTCAAAATGTCACATTGCTTCATGGCGTAACATCTTCAGGAAAAACTGAAATTTATGTTAAGCTTATTGAAGATGCAATTGCCAAAGGAAAACAAGCTTTGTATTTGCTTCCTGAAATTGCATTAACAACACAATTGGTTACGCGACTTCAAAATTATTTCGGAGAGAAAGTAGCCGTTTTTCATTCAAAATATTCATCTCATGAGCGTGTTGAGGTTTGGTATAATGTACTAAATAATGAAGCAAAAGCTCAAATTGTGTTAGGAGCACGTTCATCTATATTTTTACCATTTAGTAATTTAGGATTACTAATTGTTGATGAAGAGCATGAATCTTCATATAAGCAATTCGACCCAGCTCCTCGTTATCATGCACGCGATGCAGCTATTGTGTTAGCAGGACTGTTTAAGTCAAAAACCTTGTTAGGCTCTGCTACGCCAAGTCTTGAAAGCTATTTTAATGCACAGCAAAACAAATATGGATTAGTTGAAATAACAAAGCGTTATAACAATGTGTTGATGCCAGAAATTGAGTTGGTTGATATTAAAGATAAACACAAGCGTAAGCGCATGAAAGGTCATTTTAGCGATAGGCTAATTGAAGAAATGACTGAAGCATTGCAAGATGGTCATCAAATTATATTATTCCAGAATAGAAGAGGGTTTTCACCAATTGTAGAGTGTAATACGTGTGGTCATTCGCCACAATGCTCTAATTGTGATGTCAGTTTAACCTATCATCAATATAAAAATGAATTGCGTTGTCATTATTGTGGATATCATACAGCAATGCTTCAAAATTGCCAAGCTTGTGGTAGCGTAGAGCTCGATTCTAAAGGTTTTGGGACAGAGCAAGTAGAGGAAGAGGCAAAAAACCTATTTCCAGAACACAAAGTTGCTCGTATGGATTTAGATACTACCAGAGGGAAATATGGTTACGATAAGATTATTAATGCCTTTGAGCAGCATGAAGTTGATATTTTGGTTGGTACACAAATGCTAACCAAAGGATTAGATTTTAGGAATGTAAAACTTGTAGGCATAATGAATGCTGATAATATGCTCAATTTTCCAGATTTTAGAGCTCATGAGCGTAGTTTTCAATTAATGTTACAAGTATCTGGCAGAGCTGGTAGAACAGATAAACGAGGTAAGGTATTAATACAAACTTATAATCCGTATCATCGAATTCTTCAGCAAGTGTCTACCAATAGTTATTTTGAGATGTTTGAAGAACAAATGAATGATAGGCATATTTATAAGTATCCACCAATTTACAGGCTCATTAAAATAACTTTTAAACATAAAGATTATAATAAGGTGAACTTGGCTGCCGATTGGTATGCAACGTCTTTAAGACAAGTATTTAAAACTAATGTATTAGGTCCTGAGTTTCCACCTATTTCAAGAATAAGAAATTTATATCACAAAAATATTTTAGTAAAAATTCCGCAACAACAATCATTAGTAAAAACTAAAGAAGCTATCATTAAAATTAATAATAGCTTCTTTAGTGTGAAAGATTTTAGGGCAATTAGAGTAATCTTAAATGTCGATAATTACTAAATTAAATGTTATTTAAAGCCTCTACTAAATCTGATTTTTTATTTCTACTTAAAGGAATTTCATAAGCACCAACTTCAACATTTTTACTGTTAAAACGATCTACTTTATCAAGATTTACAATATACGATTTATGTATTCTTAAAAATTTGCCTTCAGGTAATTCTTGTTCAAAAGCTTTCATAGTAGATAATACTACTAAGCTGTTCTCTTCAGTAACTAATTTCACATAATCACCAAGAGCTTCAATCCATTTTATATCTTTGATGTAAACTTTACGCTTTTTTAGATTACTTTTAACAAAAATATGCTCACCATCAGTTTCATTAAAGTCTAACTTTAATTTATGTTGTTCTAGAGCTTTTTCAACAGCAGTGTTAAAACGTTCTCTTGTGATTGGTTTTTGTAAATAGTCAGTAGCATCGTAATTAAAAGCTTTAAAAGCGTATTCGGTTTTACCAGTAACAAAAATAATTTGGGGTTTATTGTTGAGTACATCTAGTAGTTCGAAACCGTTAAGTACAGGCATTTCTATATCTAAGAAGATAAGATCTACTTTATGAGTATTTAGGCCGTTCTTGGTCTCTAGAGCACTACTGTATTCTGCAATAAGGTTAAGAGAGGAATGATTCTCTATTAACTTTACTATCGACAATCGTTGTATTGCAGAATCATCAACTACTACACAGTTTAAAGTCATAACATTTCAATATTTTAGGTTAAGATATCGACAATAGTACAAAAAATTCGGATAAAAACCAAAAAACATCGGTAAAGTGTTTCATTTAACAAAATTTTAACATTTCAAAATATCTAAAAAAATACGTAAAATTAAGTTGCCAGAATTAGAAATTATGTCTATTTTTGCAGCCATTTTTAATTATAAACACAATTTTTATGAATCATTATGAAACTGTTTTCATCTTAAATCCCGTTTTATCTGAAACACAGATAAAGGAAACAGTAGAGAAATACGAAGATTTTCTTGTTTCTAGAGGAGCGAAGATGATAGCCAAAGAAGATTGGGGACTAAAAAAATTAGCTTACCCAATTCAACACAAAAAAAGTGGTTTCTATCACTTATTTGAATACACTGTAGATGGTGAAGTTATTTCTCCATTAGAATTAGAGTTTAGACGTGATGAGCGTTTTATGCGTTACTTAACAGTGAAATTAGATAAGCATGCAATTGCTTGGGCTGAAAAAAGAAGAACTAGAAACAAACAAAAAGCGTAATTATGTCATCAATAGAACAACAAGCTAAAGGAAAAAAAGATGGAGAGATTAGATATCTTACGCCATTAAATATAGACACTAGCAAAACGAAAAAATATTGTCGTTTTAAAAAGTCTGGCATCAAGTATATTGATTACAAAGACGCAGACTTTTTATTAAGCTTTGTTAACGAGCAAGGTAAATTGTTACCAAGACGTTTAACAGGAACTTCATTAAAATATCAAAGAAAAGTATCTACTGCAGTAAAAAGAGCGCGTCACCTTGCGTTGATGCCTTATGTAGCAGATTTATTAAAATAATAAAACATAACTATGGAACTTATATTAAAACAAGACGTTGAAAATTTAGGATTTAAAGACGATATTGTAACAGTAAAGAACGGTTATGGTAGAAATTTTTTAATTCCTCAAGGACAAGCTATAATGGCTACAGCTTCAGCTAAAAAAGTATTAGCTGAAACATTAAAGCAAAGAGCTTTTAAAGAGAAGAAAATTGTTGAAGAGGCTACTAAAATTGCTGATGCATTAAAAGCATTAGAAATTAAAATTGCTTCTAAAGTAGGATCAGGTGATAAATTATTTGGTTCTGTAAACAATATGGATTTAGCTGATGCTTTACAAAAAGAAGGTCATACTATCGAAAGAAAGTACATCAATGTAATTGGTGGAACTGTAAAACGTACAGGAAAATACGATGCTGTAATTAGATTACACAGAGATGTAACTGTAGATTTACCTTTCGAAGTTATTGCTGAAGCATAATTAACATAAATGCGTTAATAAATTATTAAGGCTACTCATTTGAGTAGCCTTTTTTATTTTACTTTTACATAAAATTAACTAAACCTTATAAAACTAATGAAAAAACTATTATTGACTTTTGTTTTAATGTTTTGTTCAGTTATTGCAATTGCACAAGTTACAACATCAAGCATTAAAGGATTAATTCTTGATGAAACAGACCAACCATTGCCAGGAGCTAACATTGTTGTTGTTCATACACCAACTGGTACTACTTATGGTGTAGCTACAAATTTTGATGGTAGATACAACTTAATTAACCTTAGAGTTGGCGGACCATATACAGTAACTATAAGTTATGTAGGTTATAAAGAGCAAGTTCTTGATAACATATACTTAACTTTAGGAAAAACAGAAAATATTGACTCTAAAATGGTTCCAGATAGCGAGCAGTTAGATACAGTAGTTATTACTGGCTCAACAGGCACAGGAACATTTGGAAGTGATAGAACAGGAGCAGAAACCAATGTTGGACGTAGAGAACTTACTAGGCTTCCTACAATTTCAAGATCGGCATCAGATTTTACGCGTTTAGAGCCTACTGCAAGTAATGGTTCTTTTGGAGGTAGAAACGACCAGTTTAATAACTTCTCTTTAGATGGAGCAATTTTTACAAATCCATTTGGTTTAGATGCAGCAACTCCAGGAGGACAAACAGATTCTCAACCAATATCATTAGACGCGATTGACCAAATTACAGTTTCTACAGCACCTTACGATGTTACTCAATCAGGTTTTACAGGAGCAGCTGTTAACGCAGTTACAAAAAGTGGAACAAATGAATTTGAAGGAACTGTTTATGGTTTTTTTAGAAATGAAGATTTTACTGGAGGAAAAGTAAGAGGTGAAGATGTTATTAAACCAAAATTAGAACAAAACCAATATGGATTTAGCTTAGGAGGACCAATAGTAAAGAATAAATTATTCTTCTTTATGAACTTCGAAAAAGATGAGCGTACAGACCTAGGCACTAATGGTTGGATTCCAAACACAGGAAGTGGAGCAGTAAATGAATCTAGAGTTTTAGAAGCAGATTTAATAACTGTTCAAAATGCCTTATTAGATATAGGTTATAATCCTGGTGCTTATCAAGGATTTACTTATGCTTCTGAATCTAATAAAGGAATATTTAAGTTAGATTGGAATATTAACGAAAAGAATAGACTTGCTGTAATTTACAATTTCTTAAATGCAGGAAAAGAAAAACCAGCGCATCCAACAGCATTAGGTTTTAGAGGTCCAAACGCTAATACACTACAGTTTGAAAATTCAGGTTACCAGATAAATAACAATATTAGATCGGTTCAGTTAGAATTAACTTCTACTTTATCTGAAGACACAAGTAATAAATTGCAAGTTGGTTATACACATTTTGATGATTTTAGAAACCCGTTATCAACTCCAGCTCCAACTTTTACAATAACTAAAGATGGATCAAATTATATTATTGCTGGACATGAGCCATTTTCAATTCACAATAAATTAGACCAAAAAGTATTTCAGTTTTCAAATAACTTAAACTACTTTAAAGGAGACCATACTTATACTATTGGTTTTTCATTTGAAAAATTCCAGTTTGATAATTCATTCAATTTAGGTGTTTATGGTGCTCAAGGAGTTTTCTTCCCTACAACTACTATGGCAGATTTTCCAAACTTTGTAAGTTCAGGACAATTACAAAACTTATATGACCAAGCATTAGCAGCACATAGTTCTTTATCTGCAAATGGAGATGGAGTAGCAGGTGGTTGGGCTTTAGCAGAGACTAATGTAGGTCAAATGTCATTTTATTTGCAAGATGAATGGAATGTGTCAGATAAATTTAAATTAACTTATGGTGTGCGTTTTGATAAGCCACTATTTTTTGACTCAGCTGAAAAAGCTCAAGAAGTAATTGATAGAGCTTGTTGTTATGTACCAAGTATTCCTTATGTTAATCCAAATACTGGAGAAACAGTATTTTTAGATAATACAAAAATGCCAAATAACGATTGGTTGATTTCTCCAAGAGTAGGATTTAATTATGATGTAAATGGTGACAAAACATTTCAGTTTAGAGGAGGTTCAGGATTGTTTACAGGCCGTTTTCCTTTTGTATGGTTAGGAAATCAAATTGCTAATCCAGAAGTGTTCTTTTATCAAGCAGTTGACCCTGATTACAAATTTCCACAAGTTTGGAGAACAAATATAGGTACAGATTATAGATTTGAAAATGGACTTACATTAACAGGAGATGTATCTTATACTAAAGATATTAATGGAGCACACGTTCAGAATTGGGGATTAACAACTCCTAGTGGTACATTATCAGGAGTTGATAACAGACCAATTTATACATCTTCTGATGTTATAAACAATGCTTACGTTTTTACAAATTCAGATAAAGGTAGAATCTGGAATGTAGCTTTAAAAGCACAAAAAACATTCGATAAAGGCCTATATGCAATGTTAGGATATAGCTACTTAAACTCAAAAGATGTTAACTCAATTGAAGCTGAAATAACAGGAGATGCTTTTGCGTTTAATCCAGCTTTAGGTAATGTAAATGATGATGTATTAGCTTATTCAAAATATGGAGATAACCACAGATTTATTGGTGTAGTTAGTAAAAAGTGGACTTATGGAAGTTGGGGAACAACAATCTCAACATTCTTTGAATATGCACAAGGAGGACGTTTTAACTATACTTATGGTGGAGATATTAATGGAGATGGCTCTAACTTAAATGACTTGATATATATACCAACTGAAGCTGAAGTTAATCAAATGAATTTTTCTGGAGCTGGCCAAGCTGCTGCTTTTGAAGCTTACATACAACAAGACGATTACTTAAGTGGTAGAAGAGGTCAATATGCTGAGCGTTATGGAGCAATTGCACCTTGGAGAAGCCGTTGGGATTTAAAATTATTACAAGATTTTAATTTTAAAGTTTCAGAAAATAAAACTAATACCATCCAATTAAGTATCGATGTATTAAATGTTGGTAATTTATTAAATTCAGATTGGGGACTAACACAACAACCAAATAGCGTTCAGCCACTTGGAGTTAGTGTAGACTCTAGCAGTGTGCCAACATATACATTTAACCCAGATCTGCAAAGTACATTTAATTATGACTCTAGTTTAGCGTCTAGATGGCAAGCACAATTTGGTTTACGCTATATATTCTAATAATAAATATTAAATTAATAAATTTGCGCTCCTTTTTTAAGGAGCGCATTTTTTATTTATAATATATTATGAAGTATACAAGACTTACTAAAGAACAATTTGAAGAACTACATAAAGAATTTATTAATTTTTTAGCAACACAGTCTATTACAGCTAAAGAGTGGGATGAAATTAAAGCTAATAAACCAGAAGTTGCTGAACAGGAATTAGATGTGTTTAGTGATTTGGTTTGGGAAGGTGTATTAGGGCAAGTTACTTATTTAGAGCATATCTCACCACAGCAAATGCATTTGTTTCATCTTAAGGAAGATATCATGACCTTGATTGCCATAAAACTAAAGAATGAAGAAATTGACTTAACAACAAGCGAAGGATTTGATTGGTTTAGAAACAACTTATTATCTGACGATGTAGAGTTTTTAACCGCAAATAAATCATACTCAGAAGATAAGCCGTTGGATAAGTTTAGACTTATTCAGCAAGGAGCCGTCATTACAAAAGGGGATTTGTTTAAGTATTTTGAAAAATTAGTAATTAAATAAATTACTCATATCTCAACGACTCAACAGGATCAAGTTTTGCTGCTTTAACAGCTGGTAGTAACCCAGCAATAACAGCAACAATAAATGCAATCGTAAATGCGCTAAACATAGCTAGCCAAGGAATTACGAACTTAAAACCTGCTAATGAAGAAAATCCGTAACCAATTAGTATCCCAAGAATAATTCCAACAATTCCTCCTAATTGACCAATAATAATTGCTTCCATAAAGAATTGTGAAGCTATAGTTTTTCGTTTAGCACCAAGCGCTTTACGTACACCAATTTCTCTAGTACGTTCAGTTACTGATACAAAAAGTATATTCATTAATGCGATAGAAGAACCTGTAATAGTTATGATGCTAATAATCCAAGCAGCAATATATAAGTATTGAGTTATTGAGCCAATACGATTTATTAGGTCATCACTACGCTCTAACCCAAAGTTATTTTCTTCAACAGGGTTTAAACCTCTAATATTCCTAAATGTTAAAATGGCTTCATCTTGCGCACCTTCTAACATGTCTTTTTTATCAGTTTTTATACTTAAACTATAGTTTATGTCTGGATTTGTAAAAATTGTTCGAGCCTTTTGTAATGGTAACAATACGCGTAAATCCTGATTGTTTCCAAACGTTGCTCCTTTAGACTTCAATACGCCAACAACCTTAAATTTAGCACCTCTAACACTAATGGTTTGTCCAATTGGGTTTACATCAGATAAAATAGATTTTGCTAAATCACTACCAATAACACAAACAGTATTACTATTAAGAACATCAAAATAGTTGAGTTCACGTCCATCATTCACTTCTAAGCCAGAATTTTGTATAAAATTTTCGTTAACACCTAAAATGGTTACTTCTGGATCAGTTTTTTTGTTTTCATATTTCACCTCAGCATTACGAGTACCAACAAATGAAATTGAAGTTTTTGTATAAGGAAAGTTATAATTCTCTTCAAAATCTTTTACATTTCTATAGCTAATAACAGGGTTAATTTTTCTTGCTTCACTTCCGCTTTGTCGTTGTGCGTTAAACTCATAACGTTGAATATTAAAGGTATTTGCTCCCATTGATGAGAAATCACTCGAAATAGTGTTTTCTAAATTTGATACAGCACTTAAAATACCAACTAAGGCAGTTATTCCTATAGCAATAATTAAAACTGTTAAAATGGTTCGCAACAGTTGAGTTTTTATTGAATTAACTGCAATTTTAAAATTTTCTCTAAATAATGAAAACATAAATTTATGGAGTTCTTGTTAAGATTGATTTTCTATAAGACTACTAAATGCCAATAAAGTTACTATAAATTTGAAATATCTTATGATTGCCTATAAAAATTATGATATTTTTGCTGTAAGTAAGATTAATTTTAATCAGTTTTTATTTCGGAAGAAGTTTTAATTGATAGACTAAAAAAGAGATTCCTGCTTTTGCAGGAAGTTATTATGGCACAAAAACCAAGCATTCCAAAAGGTACTAGAGATTTTAATCCAGAAGAAGTTGCAAAACGCAATTACATTTTTAATGTAATAAAGCAGCAATTTGAAGTTTTTGGGTTTCAACCTATTGAAACACCAAGTTTTGAAAACTCTGATACTTTAATGGGGAAATATGGTGAAGAAGGAGATAGGCTCATTTTTAAGATTTTAAATAGTGGTGATTATTTAGAAAAATATTACTCTACTATACAGGATTCTACAAATGAGATAGTATTAGGATTACGTAATTATATTCAAGAATTAGATTTAAACAATAATAAATCAATAAATAGTACTACCAAGGAAATTTCAAACAGATTAAACGAACTAATAGATAAAAATTTTACTAATTTATCTAATAAGGATAAAAATAGAATTTTTGGTTATGACTTCATACATTCTATTCTTAACAGTTTCTTTGAAAAATCTAAGCTTAAAATGCTTAAAGATTTTAATGATGAAGCAGTAATGAATTTGTCTAAAGAAATATTTTCAAATTATATTTTAGAGATGAATTCAAATAAGATTACATCTGAAATTTCTGAAAAAGCACTTCGTTATGACCTTACTGTTCCTTTTGCACGATATGTAGTACAACACCAAAATGAAATAGAATTCCCTTTTAAACGCTACCAAATACAACCAGTTTGGAGAGCAGATAGACCTCAAAAAGGACGTTTTAGAGAGTTTTATCAGTGTGATGCAGATGTTGTAGGTTCAACATCGTTATGGCAAGAGGTGGAGTTTGTGCAGTTATATGATGCAGTATTTACAGCCTTAAAACTAGAAGGTGTTACTATAAAAATTAATAATCGTAAAATTTTATCTGGTATTGCTGAAGTTATTGGTGCACAAGATAAATTAATCGATTTTACAGTGGCTTTAGATAAGCTAGATAAAATAGGCGAGGAGAAGGTAAAAGAAGAGATGTTAGGTAAAGGTATTCCACAATCTGGTATTGACAAATTACAGCCATTATTTAGTTTGTCTGGTACTTTTGAATCTCAAGTTTCACAGCTTAAATCTATTTTAAGCACTTCTGAAGAAGGAAAAAAAGGAATTGAAGAATTAGAATTTATTGATAAAGCTATTACAGAGTTAGGTTTAAAAACGGCAACCTTACAGTTAGATGTCACTTTAGCAAGAGGACTTAACTATTACACAGGAGCTATTTATGAGGTGTCTGCACCAAAAGGAGTAGATATGGGTTCTATTGGTGGAGGAGGACGATATGACGATCTTACAGGGATTTTTGGTTTAAAAGATGTTAGTGGAGTAGGTATTAGCTTTGGATTAGATAGAATTTATTTAGTAATAGAATCGCTTAATTTGTTCCCTGAAACAATTACCAATACAGTAAAAGCTTTATTTATCAATTTTGGTGAGGCAGAAGCTATGGCTAGCATGAAAGCTGTAAAGGCATTAAGAGAGAAAGGTGTAAGTGCTGAATTGTTTCCAGATAATAAGAAAACAATAAAGCAGTTTAATTATGCTAATAAGCGTAACATTCCTAATGTGGTTTTGGTTGGCGAATCTGAGTTAGCATCAAATACTTTTACTCTAAAAAACATGAGTTCTGGAGATCAACAACAACTTACACTAGAACAACTTATAAAAGCATTACAATAAAAAAGTCCCGAAGTTATTCGGGACTTTTTTATTTAATTTACTCTGCTATTCTGAAGGAATAACTACTTTATCTACTTTAATTCTTTGGTCTCGATTTGCAATTTCCCAAGCTGTATAGAATACTAAACGCGTTCTAGTCTCTAATAAATCGTATTGAATTTTATCAGGTGTATCAGAAGGTTTATGATAATCTGCATGAGTACCATTAAAATAAAATATTACAGGAACATTATTTTTTGCAAAATTATAATGATCAGATCTATAGTAATAACGATTTGGATCATTTTCATCATTATAAGTATAGTCTAAATTTATCTTTGTGTATTTAGCATTAATTTCTTCAGAAAGATTATGTAACTCTTTACTTAATTTATCAGAACCAATTAAGTAAACAAAATTTCTGTTGTCTTTATGAGCATCATCAACTCTACCAATCATATCTATATTTAAGTCTACAACTGTATTTGTTAATGGGAAAATAGGATCATTATCTGTATAATGTCTAGAACCTAATAAACCTTTTTCTTCTCCAGTAACATGTAAAAATAAAATAGAACGTTTAGGTTTGTGTCCAGCATTAACAGCATTTTGAAACGCTTGTGCTATTTCTAAAATAGCAACAGTACCAGAACCATCATCATCTGCACCATTGTACACTTCACCATCTTTTATTCCTTCATGATCTAGGTGAGCTGAAATAACAATTATTTCATCTGGTTTTTCAGAGCCTTTAATAAATGCAACTACATTTTCAGAGTCTAATTGTTCTGATTTACTTTTTACATCAACTGATAAGTTTACAGAAACAGTTTGTGGTTTGTCGTCTTCATAAATGTTTGGGTATAATGCTTTTGCTAAGTTCTTACTAATTAAAAACTGTAGCATTTCTGGAGTATTGCTTTTTAATGAAATTCTTCCGCTTCTTCCAGATTCATCTTGAGATTTAAAATATTGAGAATATCTATTAAACATCTCATCATCTAATAAAAACATTGCTTTTGCTCCTTTCTCTTCAGCTAAATTTCTTTTAGATGAAAGAGCCTGACGACCATTAACCCATTTTGTTGGCTCAGTAGAATTTGAAGTCACATAAGTGCCATCTTCATTTTTAGGCTCACCTGCTTTTATAAGTACAATTTTACCTTTAACATCTACGTTTTTATAATCTGAATAATTTTTATCTTCAATACCATATCCAACATACACAATATCGTTTATAGATAAGGTTTGAGTGTTTGACGATCCATAAGAAACGTAGTCATCATATACCTTGAAGCTATTACCATTTACAGAAATAGATACATCTGGAGATTTTTGTTTTTCTAATGGAACCTTTTGAAAATAATTACCTCCAAAAAGAGGAGAAGCAATTCCCATAGAGATATACTTTTGTTTCAAGTATTCTACAGCCATTTTTTGACCTGGCTCACCAGTTTCTCTGCCTTCAAACTCATCAGAAGCATAAGTATAAAGCATCTCTTTTAGTTCGGAAGATGTAATTGAAGAGCCAAAAACTGTTGGGTCTACAGTTTCCGAAGTTTCTTTTTGAGATATGTTTTTTTGTGAAGAACCACAACTCAATACAAAAAGAGCTAAAACGGAAATAACAAGTGCATTTTTCATTAAATATCGTATTAATTAGTAAGTTTTGCGATATTACGAAAAACAAATAGATAGTTGTTTTTTTAAGATGTTCTTTTAACAAATTTTAACACCAAAAAATTATCTCTTATCTGCAATAATTCTTTTAGGTGAATTAACCAGGTACCAAGCAGTTGTAAATATAAGTTTGGTGCGTTTTTCTAAAAGAGGATAGTTAATTTTATCTGCAGTATCTGTTGGTTGATGATAATCTGCATGCTCACCATTAAAGTAAAAAATAACAGGAACTCCTTTTAGAGCAAAATTATAATGATCAGACCTGAAGTAATAACGGTTTGGGTCACTTTCGGAATTGAGCTTATAATCTAACACTAAATTTGTGAATTGTTTATTTGCCGCTTCAGAAATATAATGTAACTCGGTACTCAATCGGTCAGCTCCAATTATATATATATAGTTTGGATTATTCTCATGCAATTTATCTACTCTACCAATCATATCAATGTTTAAGTTGGCAATTGTATTTTCGATAGAAAAAATAGGGTGTTCAGTATAATAACGAGAGCCATATAAACCTTCTTCTTCGCCAGTTAAGTGTAAAAATAATATACTTCTTTTTGGACCAAAACCTTTTTGCTCAGCTATTTTAAAGGCTTGTGCCATTTCCATAACAGCTGCAGTTCCAGAGCCATTATCGTCAGCGCCATTATAAATGATATTATCTATTGTACCAAGATGGTCAGAGTGAGCCGAAATTATTAAAATCTCATTTGGAAATTCAGATCCTTTAATAAAGGCAACTACATTTTGTGAATTTTTAATTTCGTTTGTAAAAAATGATTCTGGAATATTTTGATAGTAGTTATCAGTACCTAATGGGCTTGAAATACCTTCTTTTATATAATATTTTTTTAGAAAACTAGATGCATTATGATGTCCTAAAGTACCTGTTTTACGACCTTGATTTTCATCTGAAGAAAAAGCATAAACATTCTTGCTTAATTCGTCTGCAGTAATTGTATTTGCAAAGCTGTTAATTTGATTTACATCTTCAAACTTAATATTGTCTTTGATATCTTGAATTTTTTCAGTGTATCTTTTTGTTGCACATGAGCCAACTAAAGATAACGCCGAAACAAAAATGAGAACTTTCATAAAGTTAGGATACTATTTATGAGCCAAATAAAACAAAAAAAAAGGTAATACCGAAGCATTACCTGTACTTTATATCTGATAAGTTGATTAATTTTGAGTCTCTAACTCTTTTTGAGTCTGATCATCAAATTGTATGTCTTCTACGCCTTCAAATTCATCAAGATCAAGTCCTTCTAATTCTTCAATAGCTTTTTCTTCCGATTCTTTTTCCTTAAGCTCTAAAGTTTGGGTGTTACCAAGTTCAGCCTTATTAAAAATTGCTTTGTAAGTTGTAAGTGATAAAGAAATAATAGTTAATAAAAATATAAGCTGAATAGGTTTTTTTGAACTCTGTTTAGCTAAATAAAAAGCTATTAATCCAAAAACAAACGCTGCTATACCAGGAATGTAGGCTATTTTTGAAAAAGGTGTAACAGAAAGTATTACTGCTAAAACAGCTGAAATAAATCCTAGAATTATAAAAAGTCTTTTCATATTTTAATTTTTTAAACCAGTTGCTGATTTAATTTTTAACTCTCCTGTGCCTACAGCAATTTTAAATTTTGCGTAAACAGGAATTTTATTCGCGTCAGCTGTAAGCCAAAGGATATTATCATTATTTCCTTTTAAAGAATTATCATTTTTTAAACTTATGGCTAATTTATAGCATTCCTTTTTGCCAATATTTGTATTAATTGTTTCTTTACTTATATATTTTACATTTAGTATTAGTTCTTCATTATCGAACAAAAAAGTAAAATTTTGAGAATCGCCAGGTTTTGCTTTATGAATATCTAAATTTCGTATATGATAGATGGTTGATACTAAATCTCGAGTATTATACCCAATTCTCACATTATTTTTATATTCTAAATCTCCAGATTTTTTCTTTTTACGCATTATGCTTTCTACGTTTCTGGATTTATGATTGAACTTATACTGTTCGAATTTGTTATATGTACCTTCATTAATATCACGTTTATATAAAAAAGGAGTTAATGATGTTGGGCTAACATAACTTTCATATAAATCACGAATTTTAAAATAACTATCAAAACTGCTATATGTAGCAGCAGAGCATTTTAATCTTAATAATGTTGAACTAGATGTTTTTACCTCGCTTGTTTCCATAGTTACTTGCGCAATTTCGGTAAGCAAACCAGACATATTATAAGATGCTGAAAAAGTTAATTTCTCATTTGTACCTATAGATGTGTTTTGACCTACAATGAATGAGGAAACAAAAAGAGTTAAAGCTAAAAAGGTGCGTTTCATAAAGTTTAGTTTGTTTTAATAACGTTAATATTAGCATTTATTATGCCAAATTAAGTATTACCTGTAAAGATAAAAAAAACGCTTCACCAAAATTGATGAAGCGTTATAAAGCGGAGAAAGAGGGATTCGAACCCCCGGAGGTGTGACCCTCAACAGTTTTCAAGACTGCCGCATTCGACCACTCTGCCATTTCTCCTTTAGCGAGTGCAAATATAGAACCCTTTTTTATTTCTTTCAAATAAAAATTAAAATTTTTAAAAACTATTTTAATCTAGGTATTGAATTAATTTATAGTGTTTTTTATAGATAAAACTTCTCTTATGTTATTTTTGCACAATACAGATATTATAAAATGAACATAATTAAGAGTTTACAATGGCGTTACGCCACTAAAAAATTTGACGATTCTAAAACTTTAACTGAAGAAAAGTTGAATATACTAAAGCAAGCATTTAATTTAACAGCTACTTCTTTTGGATTGCAAACCATAACTATGGTAATAGTTACAGATAAAACAATTAGAAAAAAGCTGGTTGAACACTCATACAATCAAAAACAAGTGCTTGATGCATCACATTTATTAGTTATTTGTATAAATGAAGATATTAAAGATGATGATGTAGATATGCTTTTCGATTCAATTCATTCTATTAGAAACACTCCAGAGACCATTTTGTCGCCTTATAGAAGTGATTTAAAAATAACAATGCAGCAAATGTCTAAAGACGAACGACAAGAATGGTCGAATAGGCAAGCCTATATTGCTTTAGGCAATTTAATGACGGTTTGTGCTGTAGAAAATATAGACTCTTGCCCAATGGAAGGGTTTTCTTCTGAAATGTTTGATGAAATTTTGAAGCTAAACAAAAAAAAGCTTAAATCGGTTTTATTACTTCCAGTAGGATATAGAGCTGAAGATGATATGTTTGCATCTTTTAAAAAGGTTAGAAAAGAGGTAGACAAAAGTGTCATTGAGTTATAGTTAAAATAGAATAAAAAATTTGACTAACTTGTGTAATGCCTTATATTTGTTATTCACATAAAGCCCTTAATTATGAAAAGATGTATCCTGTTTTTTGCTTTTATTTTTAGTATTAATTCATACTCACAAGATATTCAACTAAGATGGAATAAAGATTTAGGGACGGCTAAAGAATTATCAAAAGCTGGGAATAAGATAATTTTAGCATATTTCACTAAAGATGATTGTAAATTATGCCAACAGTTTTATGCCGATGTTTTTAAATCTGAAAGATTTAAAACTATTTCAGATAATTTTATTTTTCTTATGATAGATGGCTCTAATCAAGACATTAAAAGTACAGACATGAATGTTATTAAACAGAGACGTTTAATTATTCATTATAATAAAACTGCATCATTTCCTGCGTTAGTTGCATTAGATAAAGATGGTGAAGTTATTGGAGAGCTGATAACTAGTGCTAATAAAGAAGATATAGATTCTTACATCGATTTTTTAAATTCCCTAATACAATAATAGATGCCTGGATTTGAGCTTTTTGGAGAAGCAGAGCGTAATGAAGTAAACGATGTGCTGCAAAGTGGTGTTTTAATGCGTTATGGTTTTGATGGTATGCGTAATGGACATTGGAAAGCTAAAGATTTAGAGCTGGAGCTTCAAAAACAACTTAAGGTTAAGCATGCTCAATTAGTTTCTAGTGGCACTGCAGCTGTATCTGTTGCTTTAGCAACTGCTGGAATAGGAGCAGGAGATGAGGTCATTATGCCAACCTTCACATTTGTTGCTAGTTTTGAAGCTATTATGATGTTAGGTGCAATCCCTGTTTTAGTTGATATAGATGATACTCTTACTCTAGATATTGATGCTGTAAAAAGCGCAATTACTCCAAAAACAAAGGCTGTTATGGTTGTACATATGTGTGGTAGTATGGCCAACATGGATGCTTTAAATAACCTATGCAAGGCAAACAACCTTATATTAATTGAAGACTCATCACAGGCAACAGGAGCTACTTATAAAGGAAAACCACTAGGTAGTATTGGAGATTTAGGTTGTTTATCATTAGATTTTGTAAAAATAGTCACTGCAGGTGAAGGAGGAGCTGTAATTACAAATAACGAGCAGTATTATAAACATTCTGACCATTTTTCAGATCATGGTCATGATCATATTGGTAACGACAGAGGAGCTGAAACACATCCTTTTTTAGGATATAATTTTAGAATTTCTGAGCTTCATGCTGCTGTTGGTTTAGCGCAATTAAGGCGTTTAGATGAATTTGTAGCAATTCAAAAGGCAAACTATACAATACTCAGAGATGCCTTATCAGTGATTCCAGAGGTTACATTTAGGACTGTTCCAGATGGAGGAGAAGAAAGCTATTCGTTTTTAAGTTTTTTTCTACCAGACTTAGATTCAACTAGAAGAGCATCTTCAGCATTAAAGCAGAATGGTGTAGATGCATGTTTTCATTATTATGATAACAGTTGGCATTACATTCGTAAGTGGCAACATCTTAAGGAGCTAAAAACATTGTATCCTTTACCAAAGGAGGTAAAAGAAGGTTTAGGTTATCTTAAAGACAAAAAATTCCCAAAATCAGATCATTATATTGGAAGAAATATTTCTTGTTTAATAAAACTATCTTGGACTGAGGAAGAGGTCAGACAAAGAGCTGCTAAAATGTTAGATGCAATAACTAAAGCTTTGTAAAACTTAGTAGTTTACATACTCCATAATCTCTAAACCATAGCCAATCATACCAACGCGTTTTGTTTGAATACTATTAGACATTAAGCGAAGTTTATGAATGTTTAAGTCATGTAAAATTTGAGCACCAATTCCAAAGTCTTTAGAGTCCATTTGAATGCTTGGAGCTTTAATAATGTCTTTATTATTTTGTTGCTCTTTTAAAGTTGACAATCTATTTAGTAAGTCTGTAGATTGATTTTGCTGATTAATAAAAATAATAGCGCCTTTACCATCATCATTTATTAATTTAAACATATCGTCTAACTTTTTGTCTGCATTGTTGGTTAATGTGCCTAGAATATCATTATTCACCAATGTTGAGTTTACTCTTGTAAGCACATGCTCATTTGTATTCCAAGAACCTTTAGTTAAAGCAATATGTATCTGCTTATTTGTGGTTTGTTGATAAGCTCTTAATCTATATTTACCAAAACGAGTAACAATATCAAAATCTACTTTCTTTTCAATTAATGAGTCGTGTTGCATTCTGTAAGCAACCAAATCTTCAATAGAAACAATTTTTAAATTGAACTTTTTTGCCACTTCTAAAAGTTGAGGTAAGCGAGCCATTGTTCCATCTTCATTCATAATCTCAACAATAACACCAGCTGGCTTTAATCCTGCCAAGCGTGCAAAATCAATTGCAGCTTCAGTATGACCTGTTCTACGTAAAACACCACCTTGTTTTGCTACCAAAGGGAAAATATGTCCAGGACGTCCTAATTCAAATGGTTTTGTATCAGGATTTACTAATGCTTTTATAGTTTTTGCTCTATCACTAGCAGAAATACCTGTAGTTACGCCATTACCTCTTAAATCTACAGAAACAGTAAAAGCAGTTTCCATTGGGTCAGTATTATTATTTACCATCATATTAAGCTCTAAAGCTTTGCAACGGCTTTCAGTAAGTGGTGTGCAAATTAATCCACGACCATGAGTAGCCATGAAATTAACCATTTGAGGAGTAACTTTTTCAGCTGCAGCAACAAAATCACCTTCATTCTCTCTATCTGCATCATCAACTACAATAATAACCTTACCAAGTCTTATGTCTTCAATGGCTTCCTCAATTGTATTTAGTTGTATTGCTGGTTGTATGGTTGTTGTCATCTTTAAAAAAATTATTTACAAAGATATGGCTTATTTTACATTTTCTATAATACTAGAGTCTAAGTCTTCTTTTAGCTTATTTTTTAAGAAGAAATGAGTTATAGCATAAAACGGAAACCCTAATATCATTAAAAAAATGCTTACCTGTTTTACCTTAATACTAAGTGTGTTGTAGAATTGTTTAATTTTTAAATTAGTTACTATAAAATATAATAGATAAATGCCTAATGAGATAATACTTAAATCTCTTGAAGCTATTGCTAATTCTGGTAATTTGTTGTTTCTAAACACTAAAAACAGGACTAATAAGATTACTCCAATACAATAAAAAATCATGGTATATTTTGAATAGTCTATGCTATCTTTAGCAATCTTATCAGATTGATTATGTTCTGCTTTAATTACGATACCTTGGGTTTGAATCTCATCAATAGTTACACCTCTTTGTGCTAATAAATTAAATGCTACTGACTTGCTTCTTACATCATAATTATATTGTTTGTAATTTTTAATGATATCAATTAACTTATCGTTATTAAAATTTTTAAATACATTAAAATTTAAAACATTGCCTTGAGCATCTAAAAGTGTTTTAGGTTTTAATTTTAAGAATTTTTTTATAGGTTCAAAATAGCTGTCAAACTCTAATAAGCCTCTATCTTTAGTTGCTCTACTTGTTAAATATATACTTAATGGCAACATAATTAAGGTAGATAGCCATGTTGCAAAAACAGGATTTATTGAACCATCTTGCGAACTGTTTTTTACAAAAATACCAATAAAATGATAGGTTAAAAATAAGAGGATAGCAATAACTAAAGGTAAACCAATACCTCCTTTTCTTATTAAGGCACCTAGAGGCGCACCAACAAAAAATAAAATAATACATGCAAAGCCTAAAGCATATTTTTCATGAAGCGATATAATATGTTTATTTAACCATTTTGTTTTTACTGCTAAAGCTTGTTTTTTGGTTTCAATTATTTGGTTAGTACTTGTAGTAGTGTTTAATGCTAAATTGAGTATCTGTATTTTTGTTTTTGTTTCAAAAAGGTCAATAATATTTCCATTAAATAATGAGTCTTTTTTTGGTTCTATAAAATTATTTAGTGTTGAAATAGATGTTCTTGAATACAGTGTCTGTGAAAAATCATTTAGGTCTGATACTTTGTCTTCATTTAGTTTATCAATGGCTTTTGTTAATCCATTTGTGTTAAGCATATTAAATCTGTCGGTAGAACTTTTATCTTCTAAATCTACATTATCTAATGCTTCTAAATCAATATTAAGCGTGTATTTTTTAAAAGAGCTTTTGGCATGTGGTTTTTTTTCAAAATCTCTTGGGTTTTTGGTAAATATTTCTTCATAGTAGTTACCGTCAAATAAAACTAATTGTAGGATATTAGAATTTTCATTACCAATAAGTTCACCTGAATCTGCAATAATTACTGTGTTGTTTCCAATTCTATTGCCTTTTTTCTGGTGCATGACAACATTTTTTAAATATTGTCCTTTGTCACCACTTTTTTCTTCAACTTTAATATTTATGTTTCCAATTTCATTAAACTGGCCTTCTGCAATTGCCATTGCAGGCTTTACTTGTGCAATATTTTTTCTTAGATTATAAAAATTATAGTTTGCCCAAGGTATAACATTATTGGCAAAAAAGAAGGTAACAACAGAAAGGCCTATAATAAAAACACTCAAACTTCTCATGGCTCTCTGCAGTGAAATACCTGTAGATTTCATGGCCGCGAACTCATAGTTCTCGGCAAAATTACCAAACACCATAATAGATGTTAGTAAAATTGTTAGAGGTAAAATTAAAGGAATTAGAGTAGGTGTCACATAAAGTAAAAATTTAAATACTACATCAATATCTAAATCTTTACCAGCTAGCTCACTAATGTAGAGCCAAATTGCCTGTAAAACAAAAATGAGCATGAGTATTATAAACACGCTCAAAAATGTTTTTAAGTAGGTCGTTAATATGTACCTATCTAATATTTTCATGAATGGTAAAAACCTAATCTAAATTGTTGATGTAATAGCCTTTGTATTTATTCTTGTCAAAGGTAAATAAGGTTTTTGATATTGGCTCGTTAGTTTTAAAAGAATTAACAGTTAAGGTAGTTTGTGTACCATTCTTACCTGTTTCTATTAAATTATATATATGTTTTGTTTGCGCATCGATACCTAATAACACATGTTTAATTTCAGAATTTGTATCGATAGGATTTAATTTTACATATTGAATTTTTCTTCCTTTTACATTTTGAACAATATCCATAGCATAAGTATATCCTTCTTTATAAAAAGACAACATTTTATTTGGTGTTATTGTATTCTCATCATCTGAATTATTTTTAGAGATAGTTACTTCTTCATCTTCAGGATTAATAGTATATAAAGTTTTACCATCATATATACGAGTTACACCAAGTATATTTAAAACATACTTATTGCCTTCAATAACGACATCACCACGTGTTTCCTGATTTATATTCTCACTAATATTTTTCAACACATATTTAAAATCTATTGAAATATTACTGTAACCTTTTACTTTGGCGTTAACCTCATTAAGTAAAGCTTTAGCTTTTGCAGCATCTTGCGAATGCCCAGAAAAACTAATTAGAAGAATAAGTGCAATGATTATTTTTTTCATTTTTTTTAATTTTAAAAACTTTTTTTATTGACCTTCATTAGCTAAAAGTTGGTCTAATGCAACCAAATCTGATACTAATACTTGTCGTGCCTTGCTACCTTCAAATGGACCAACAATACCTGCAGCCTCAAGTTGATCAATTAAACGACCAGCTCTGTTGTAACCTAATTTTAATTTTCGTTGTAATAAAGAGGCAGATCCTTGTTGTGCTGTAACAATAACTTCGGCTGCTTCTCTAAAGAGTTTATCTCTGTCTGCTATATCTATATCAAGACTTGTGCCATTCTCTTCACCTACATATTCAGGTAATAAGTAAGCATCTGGATAAGCTTTTTGGCTTCCAATAAATTCGGTAACTTTTTCTACTTCTGGAGTGTCAACAAAAGCACATTGTATACGTGTAAGTTCATTTCCTTGTGTAAAAAGCATATCTCCACGACCAATTAATTGGTCTGCTCCAGAGTTATCTAAAATTGTACGTGAATCTATTTTAGAAGTTACTCTAAAAGCAATACGTGCTGGGAAATTGGCCTTAATAATACCTGTAATAACATTTACAGATGGTCGTTGCGTAGCAATTATTAAATGAATACCAATGGCACGAGCTAATTGTGCTAAACGAGCAATTGGAGTTTCAACTTCTTTTCCTGCTGTCATAATTAAATCGGCAAACTCATCAACTACCAATACAATGTATGGTAAAAACTGATGACCTTCATTCGGATTTAATTTTCGTGCTTTAAATTTTTCGTTGTATTCTTTAATGTTACGACACATTGCATTTTTTAGCATTTCGTAACGATTATCCATTTCAATGCACAACGAGTTTAAGGTGTTAATTACCTTTGTGTTATCTGTAATAATAGCCTCTTCGCTATCTGGAAGTTTAGCTAAATAGTGTCGTTCTATTTTATTAAAAAGTGTTAGCTCTACTTTTTTAGGATCTACTAACACAAATTTTACTTCTGCAGGATGTTTTTTGTAAAGCAATGATGTTAGTACAGCATTTAATCCAACCGATTTACCTTGACCTGTTGCTCCAGCCATTAATAAGTGAGGCATTTTAGCTAAATCAACAACCATAGTTTCATTGCTAATAGTTTTACCAAATGCAATTGGTAATTCCATATCAGATTTTTGAAACTTTTGAGATGCTATTACAGAACGCATTGATACTATTGTAGCATTTTTGTTTGGTACCTCAATACCAATTGTTCCTTTTCCAGGAATTGGTGCAATAATACGAATACCAAGTGCTGCTAACGACAATGCAATATCGTCTTCTAAGTTTTTAATTTTAGAGATACGTACTCCTGCGTTAGGAACTATTTCATAAAGTGTTACTGTTGGACCAATTGTAGCTTTAATATTTGAAATACCAATACTATAATTACTTAAGGTTTCAACAATTTTATTTTTATTTTCTTCTAATTCTTCTTGGTTGATAGTAATACCTTCAGAATCGTATTTTTTTAATAAGTCTAAAGGAGGAAATTGATATTTGCTTAATTCTAAAGTAGGATCAAACTGTCCAAAGTCTTCAACAAGTTTGTTTGAAAGATTATCGGTTTCTGATTCTTCTTCTGCAATTTGCTCAACTTCAATTGCAACATCACTTTCGGGAGTTTCAATTTTTACTTCATTTGAAGCAACTTTAGGTGTTGAGTAGTTTTTAATTGTTGGCTCAACAACTTCAGTAGCAGATAAATCAAAAGCAGATTTTATATCTTCAGCTTCAGCAGTTAAATCATTATCTAAAGGCGCATAACCAGAATCACTATCAGAAGCAAAATCGTCTTTAATATCTTTTTTAGCTTTAGAAAACAGATTTACAAAAGTATGTCCTGTTACACCAAACCTAATAGCCATATAAGTGATTAATCCGAAGAGTAGGAGTAGTGAGGTACCAATTATACCAATGTAATCTTGAAAAAAGGTATTCATTTCAAATCCTATGGTTCCACCTAGTGCATCATATTTGTGTGCAAAAAAACCAAAGAAAATAGAAAGCCAGATAACGATTAAGGTTCCCCAAATCCAGTGTTTTCTTAGTCTAGCTTTATTAATATCTAAAGTGATATAAATACCAGAAATGAATAGTAATCCTGAAAAAATAAATGAAGCTATACCAAATCCGCGAGTAATAAATAAATCACTAACCCAAGCACCAAGTTTGTTAAGCCAGTTTTCTGCTTTTACTGTTCTTGTTGTTAATTCGGTAAGTGTACTTTGGTCGGCTTTACCTGTGAAAAAGAATGATAAAAAAGAAATACATAATAAAATACCAAGAATGATTAACAAGCTACCAAAAATAAATTTTTGCTGACTCGATAATTTTAAATTTGGTTTTTTAAGTTTAGGTGTTGTACTGCTTTTAGTCTTAGTTTTCTTTTTCGACATTAACGCGTTGTTATATTAAAACAAAAATACAAATTACTAACGTTTATCCTAACGGAATTAGTATTAAAAAATCTTTGGATAATAAATGATTATAGCAACGACTACTGCTGAAATTGAAGCAATAAAAACAGCTCCTGCTGCAACGTCTTTTATACGACCTATACCATTGTGACGTTCTGGGTGAATAAAATCTGCAATGTACTCTATTGCTGTGTTAACTCCTTCTATACTCATTACAAGACCAATCATAGCTACTTGTATAAGCCACTCAGTACTTGAAATATTAAAATAAAAACCAGCAATAGTTACTAATATTGCTATTACAGCTTGAACTTTTATACTAGCTTCAGACTTAAATAAGATAATTGCGCCTTTAACAGCCCAACCAACACTTTTAATTCTGTTAACTAAAAAAGAGTCTTTAGATTCTGTCATAAACTAAAACTAAGACAGCGCTTCAAGAGCAGATTTATAATTAGGCTCATCTACAATTTCTGATACTTGTTCAGTATGTGTAACAACTCCGTTAGCATCAATTACAACAATACAACGAGAGTGTAATGCTTCAAGAGGACCATCAACAAAGTTTAAACCATAAGTTTTACCAAAACTACCATCTTTAAAATCAGAAAGGCTTACTACATTTTCTAAACCTTCTGCTCCACAAAAACGAGCATGAGCAAATGGTAAATCGTGAGAAATACAAAGCACTTTAGTGTTTTTTAAACTACTTGCTTCTTTATTGAACTGTCTTACAGATTGAGCGCAAGTTCCAGTATCAACACTTGGAAATATATTTAAAACTAAATTTTGACCTTTAAAATCGGCTAATGTTTTAGTTGATAAATCGGTTGCAGTAAGTTTAAAATCTGGTGCTTTTGTGCCTACTTTAGGTAAGCTTCCAGAGGTGTGTATCGAATTTCCTTTTAAGGTAACTGTTGCCATAATTTTATATCTATTTTGAAATGTTAAAATTACTAATTATTTAAAGTCTATTTGTTAAAATTTGACTAATATTTTTTTGAGATTTAATACTAAACAAAAAAGCCTTTTCAATTACGAAAAGGCTTTCTTTTATCTTAACTCAGCTCCAAGCTCTTTTTCAAAGTTAGCTTGCAGCTTGTTCATTATTTTATCAATTTGCTTATCGGTAAGTGTGTTGTGTTCGTCTTGCAAAATAAAACTTACAGCATAACTTTTTTTGCCTTTTGGTAAATTTTTACCTTGATAAACATCAAACAAATCAACATCTTTTAGCAATTGTTTTTCTGTTTGTTTTGCAATAGTATCAATAGCTTCAAACGTAACATTGTCATCTAATAACAAAGCAAAATCACGACGAACTTCAGGATATTTTGGAATATCTTTAAACTTAATACTATTGTGTTTTGCCATATTAATAACATTATCCCAATTAAAATCAGCATAGATTACTTCTTGTGTAATGCCAAAATGTTTCAATATTTTCTTGTTAACGATACCAAATTCTACAAGTGTTGTTTTGCCTAATGATAAACAAACACCTTCGCTAAATACATCGTTTTTAATTGGCGATGCTTTAAAACGAGATAAACCTAAACGCTCTAAAACAGCTGTAATAGTGCCTTTTAAATAAAAGAAATCACTAGGTTTCGTAGTTGCATTCCAACGTTCTGCAGACTTGTTTCCTGTTACAAATACAGATAAGTGTTTATGCTCTTCACGATTCTCGTTATAATGATGGTATGTTTTTCCGAATTCAAATAATTTTAAATCGTAACGTCTTCTATTTATATTATGACTTACAGCCTCTAAACCAGAAAACAACAAACTCTGGCGCATAACACTTAAATCGTTACTTAACGGATTAAGCATAGCAACATTATGTTCGTCTTTTAACTGCTCACTTAATTTAGCATAATTAGGAGTTGTTAATGAGTTTGATAATATTTCGAAAAAGCCTTGAGCAGCTAATTGTGTGCCTACAACATTTTGAAGTTTATAATCTTCAAATCGAGAGGTGTTAGATATAGAGGCGTTTAACTTTTCTGTGGTTTTAATATTGTTATAACCATAAACACGCAAAATTTCTTCAATTATATCAGCTTCTCTAATAACATCATTTCTATATGCAGGAACAGTTAAGCCTAAACCTGTTTCAGTAACATTATTTATTTTAATATCTAACGACATTAAAATGCGTTTAATAATTTCTCTTGGTATTTCTTCACCAATAAGTTTACGAGCATTATCAAAACTTAATCTTACTTGAAAATCTTCAATCTTTTTTGGGTATATATCTACAATATCACTTGTTATTTCTCCACCAGCTACTTCTTGTATTAATATAGCTGCGCATTTAAGTGCGTATTCAGTAATATTTGGGTCGATACCTCTTTCAAATCTAAAAGACGCATCTGTATTAAGTGCATGGCGTTTAGCAGATTTTCTGATGCTTACAGGATTAAAATATGCACTTTCTAAAAAGATACTTGTTGTGTTTTCGGTAACACCAGAATCTGCACCTCCAAAAACTCCAGCGATACACATTGGTTTTTCGGCATTACAAATCATTAAGTCTTCTTCATGTAATTCGCGCTCAATACCATCTAAGGTTGTAAATTTTGTGCCTTTCTCTAAGGTTTTTACAATAATTTTATTGCCAACAACTTTTGAAGCGTCAAAGGCATGTAATGGCTGACCTAAATCATGTAAGATGTAATTAGTAACATCAACAATATTATTTTTTGGAGTTAATCCAATAGCTTTTAATCGGTTTTGAAGCCATTTAGGAGACTCACCAACTTTAAGATTAGAAAGTGTTAAACCACAGTAGCGTGGAGCTAATTCTTTATCAATAACATCTACATCAATCTTTAAAGTTCTACTATCTACATGAAAAGAACTTGCCGATGGCGTAATCAGTTCAACATTCATGTTTTGTTGTATTAATCCAGCTTTAAGATCGCGAGCAGTTCCAAAATGACTCATGGCATCAGCTCTGTTTGGTGTTAACCCTATTTCAAAAACATGGTCGTTTTCTACTTCAAAAATATCTGCTACTAAAGTGCCAACTTTTAAATCGGCATCTAAAACTAAAATTCCATCATGCGATTTACCAAGACCAAGTTCATCTTCAGCGCAAATCATACCATGACTTTCTTCGCCTCTAATTTTACCTTTTTTAATTGTCCAAGCTTCACCTTCTTCGGTATATAATGTTGTTCCAATGGTTGCAATTGGTACTTTTTGTCCTGCTGCTACATTTGGTGCTCCACAAACTATTTGTAAAGGTTCTCCAGAGCCAATATTTACTGTTGTTACTTTTAATCTATCAGCGTTAGGATGTTGAATACAAGTTAATACTTCGCCTACAACTACGCCTTCTAAACCACCTTTAACAGATTGGTAGGCTTCAATGCCTTCAACTTCTAATCCTAAATCTGTAAGAAGCTCGCCAGTTTTTTCTGGAGCCCAGTCAATGTTTACAAATTGCTTTAACCAATTATATGAAATCTTCATTTTTGAATTTTAATAAGGCAACAAAGATAATAATACTAATTTCTAATAGAAATGCTAAATAATTTTTATTTGTAAGTATTTTGCCTTTATTTCGAATATTAATCTATAAAAACCGATTGAATCATGCAGAAAGCCCTCGTTTTAGTATTTATTTCTTTACTTTTTTCTTGTAATAAAGAAAAATCAACTTCAATTAAAAGTGGTGTTTGGCGTGCTCAAATGCAAATTACAGATACAGAAGTGCTTCCTTTTAATTTTGAAGTAACATCGCCAAAATCGTTAAAGATTTTTAATGCAGAAGAAGTTATTTTGGTTAATGATATAACGTATAGTAATGATTCAATTATAATTATGATGCCTGTTTTTGAAGGTTATATAGCTGCAAAACTGAGCGATTCTGTTATTGAAGGTGCATTTATTAAAGATGCATTAAACCGAACTGTACCTTTTAAAGCTGTTTTTGGAAAGACGCATCGTTTTGAAGCACCTAAAGATGAGCCAAAAAGTAATATTTCAGGTAACTGGGAAACTGTTTTTAGTAAAGGTGTTGCAGGTGATGAATATATTGCAAAAGGCATTTTTAAACAAGAAGGTAGTAAAGTTACAGGAACTTTCAGAACCACAACAGGCGACTATCGTTATTTGGAAGGTGTATTAAATGGCAACCAGTTAAAACTATCAACGTTTGATGGCTCACATGCATTTTTATTTACTGCAACAGTTACAGATAGCACAATTAATGGCGTATTTTATTCTGGTAATCATTGGAAAGAGCCTTTTGAAGCGAAACGAAACGAAAGCTTTGAGTTGCCTAATGAAAACGAGCTAACATACTTAAATGAAGGTTATGGCAAAGTAGAATTCACTTTCCCAAATACAGATGGTAAACTAATTTCGTTATCTGATGCGCAATACAAAGATAAAGTTGTGATTGTGCAACTTATGGGAACATGGTGTCCTAATTGTTTAGATGAAAGTAGATACTACTCAGAGTTTTATAAAAACAACAAGAATAAAGGTGTAGAGTTTATTGCTTTGGCTTTTGAATATGCTAAAACAGAAGCCTCCGCATTTAAAAGCATTAATCGTTTAATAGATAATGCTGGTATTGAATACCCAATTTTATTAGCACAATTTGGGAGTTCTGACAAAGCTGCAGCTCAAGAAAAACTACCAATGCTAAACCATGTATTATCATACCCAACAACCATTTTTATTGATAAAACAGGCAAGGTTCGAAAAATACACACAGGTTTTAATGGTCCTGCTACAGGAATGAAATATGTGGAGTTTAAAAACGAATTTGAAAGTTTTGTAAGCGAGTTGGTAAAGGAGTAACTAATAATAAGCAAAAAGAATTATTTTATTCTCCATGTGCTGATTTCTACTTTATTTAACCTATGTATATATTCAATGTATTCATCTGTTTTATATTTATCTGAGTCAGAAAAATTGATGTTCAATAAATATTGAGAAAAATTTCCCCCTCCATCAATAGTAAATTTAGAAATTTTGTAATCACCCAATATTTGATTAGGTGATACTACTAAATAGTTGCTATCTAAATCCGAAATCCCAATAGGTTTATTGTCTTTTGGTTCAAATAAAGTAATTTCCTTGTAGAGACAATGTATTGTAATTGTTTCAGAATCAAAATTTATCTTTCCTATTGCATATTCATTTTTTTTGATTGGTCGGTGTGAAATTTCACCTTTAAATATTATTGACTTATTATTAAAATCATCAAAAATCCCTCCATGATTTCTTTGGAGTCTAATACTAAAAGGTCTTTCGTTAAAAAAGAGTGATAGTATATTGTGTTCTGGTAACTTAGATGCATTATTATAATCTAATTGAAAAATTTCTTTTTTGTTATCTTTCCATTGAATAGTTATATCTGTTTTATTATAATCTCCTCCATTTTGAATTTCATTTTTTAAGGAATAGATTTTATTAATATATTCTTTTGAAAAAATATAATTTGAGAATGGAAGCTCTATTTCTATAGATATTGACATGGGAAAAAGAGGGTTTAATTCTTTTTCATAATCTGAATTTATTTTAATTTGGTTCTCTAGTAGTTTTTTATTTAATTCAATAGTTAATTCAGTTTTTTCTTGTAATTTGTTTTGAATAGCAACAATTTGGTTAGTTTTTTCTTGAGATGTATTTTGTAATTTTATAATAATATCGCTTTTATTTTCTAAAGTTTTATAGACTTCTTTTAATTCGGTTTCTTTTTTTAAAGTTTTTTCAATTGAATTCAATTTTTCTTTATATTGTAAATAACCAGATAATATAGCTAGAACTGCTGTAGCTATAGAAACAATGAATATCCAAGTCATATGCTTTAATTTTAATATTCTCATATTATCTTTATGTCCAAACACTAATTTAACTCAAATAATAAAATACGTGTTGTTATTTTGTTTAAACTTATGAACACGTTGTTATCTTAAAAAAGCGTTAATTAACATTTGCTGTCTTTACTTTAACGTAACGCTAACATCTGCGATTATAATTTGTATCTACCTTGTTGTAGGTAAATTATTTAATCAATTAAATCACGTCCAGTTTTAATAAAAGCCTAATAGCAACATTAGGCTTTTATTTTGTAATTTATTTAGCTAATGTAATTCCATATATTTTTATACTTAGTAAGTTGACTGTATGTATATCGTAATACTTTATGTTCAGGTAACGAGAGTGAAGGATCGCTTTTTAGTATGGTTTTAGCGTAATGCCTTGCGTGTTGTAAAATGTCTTTATCTTTTATAACGTCGGCAATTTTTAGGTTTAAAACACCACTTTGTTGTGTTCCCATTAGATCTCCTGGACCACGTAAGCGTAAATCGACTTCAGCAATTTCAAAACCATCGTTAGTACTTACCATAGTTTGTAATCTTGTTTTACTGTCTTCACTCAATTTATGACCAGTCATTAATATACAATAGCTTTGTTCGGCACCACGACCAACACGACCTCGTAGCTGATGTAGTTGCGATAAGCCAAAACGTTCAGCGCTTTCAATAATCATCACTGATGCATTTGGTACATTTACGCCAACTTCAATAACAGTTGTAGCAACCATTATTTGAGTTTCGCCTTTTACAAAACGTTGCATTTCGTAATCTTTATCTACAGCTTTCATTTTGCCATGAACAATTGAGATTTGATATTGTGGCATTGGAAAGTCTCTAACAATACTTTCGTAGCCATCCATTAAATCTTTATAATCCATTTTTTCGCTTTCCTGAATTAATGGATATACAACATAAACTTGTCTGCCTTTTGTGATTTCGTCTTTTATAAATCGGAAAACTTTTAGTCGATTTTTATCATAGCGATGAACCGTTTTTATATGCTTTCTTCCTGGTGGTAATTCGTCAATAATTGAGATGTCTAAATCGCCATAAACAGACATTGCTAAGGTTCTCGGAATTGGTGTTGCAGTCATAATTAAAATGTGTGGAGGCGTATCATTTTTGCGCCACAATTTACTGCGTTGAGCAACTCCAAATCGATGTTGTTCGTCGATAATTGCAAGGCCTAAATTTTTAAATTTCACCTTATCTTCCAATAGAGCATGAGTGCCAATTAGTATCTGTAACTCGCCATTTTCGAGCATTTTATGAATTTCTTTTCTTTCTGAAGTATTACTTGAGCCAGTTAATAGTTTAATGCTGATATTCAATTTATTACATAGTTCAACTAAGCTATTATAGTGTTGGACTGACAAAATTTCAGTCGGAGCCATTAAACAGGCTTGAAAACCGTTGTCAAGTGCGATTAACATTGACATTAGCGCAACTATTGTCTTTCCAGAACCAACGTCGCCTTGCAATAAACGATTCATTTGCGCATTGCTACCTAAATCTGCTCTAATTTCTTTTAAAACTCGCTTTTGTGCATTTGTTAATTCGAAGGGTAAATGCTCTTTAAAAAAAGTATTGAAGTTGTTGCCAACATGTTCAAAATTGAAGCCTTTAATTTTTGATTTATGAATTAAATTTTTAATAATTAATTGCAATTGTATGTAGAAAAATTCTTCAAATTTTAACCTGAATTGTGCTCGTGAAAGTAGCTCTTGATTTTTAGGAAAATGGATGTTAAAAAGCGCTTCGCTTTTAGAGATTAATTTGAGTTCTGAAATTAAGTTTTCAGATAGCGATTCAGAAAAATTTCCTTTAGTTTCTAAAAATAATTGCTGCATTATTTTACTTATCACTCTATTGGTAATTCCCTTATTAGATAGTTTTTCAGTTGAAGGATAAACGGGTTGCATTGCTGAACGCAAATTCTTTTCATGCTCTTCAAGAAATTCCATTTCTGGATGCGGCATATTAAAAACACCATTAAACCAATTTGTTTTTCCAAAAATCACATAAGGTTTGCCAAGTTTTATGCTTTCTCTAATCCATTTCTGACCTCTAAACCAAACCAGTTCCATAACTCCAGTATCATCTTTAAAAGTAGCTACGAGTCGTTTTGCTCGTCCTTCGCCAACATCTTTAAGGTTTGTAATTTCACCAATAACTTGTACATCTGCATTATTGCGTTGCAGTTGGTTAATTTTGTAATATTGAGTTCTATCAATATATCGATTAGGAAAGAGGTTAATTAAATCTTGATAAGTGTGAATATCAAGCTCTTTTCGGAGCAAATCTGCACGATTTGGACCAACACCTTTAAGATAGTCTATAGGAGTTTGAAGATTGGTATTCATAAAAACGAAAATAAGTTTTATACTTGAAACAAAAAAGCATTAACTTTTCAGTGTTTGTTTTATATAATTAAATAGTAATAAATGAGAGCATTAGTTATATCTGGAGGAGGAAGTAAAGGAGCGTTTGCTGGAGGTGTGGCACAGTATTTAATGGAAGGCTTAGGTAAAGACTACGATATGTTTGTGGGCACATCTACTGGTAGCTTACTTGTGTCGCATTTAGCGTTAAATGATATAGGTAAATTGTATGATATATTTACCAACGTTCAGCAGCATGATATATTTAGTGTAAGTCCTTTTGTGCAGCGTAAAAAAGGAGATAGAGAATATGTTTCTATTGATTTTATAAACTCTTTATGGCAATTTATTAAGCGAAAAAGAACCTTTGGTGAGAGTAAAGCGCTTAAACGAAATATAAAACGAAACCTTACTTTGGAAGAGTTTGAAAAAATTAGAGCCACAAAACACGATGTAGTTGTTACTGTGTCAAATCTTTCTAAAAATAAAGTAGAGTATAAGTCGATAAATGATTTTTCTTATGAAGAGTTTTGTAATTGGATATGGATTTCTTGTAACTACATTCCTTTTATGTCTTTAGCGAAAGTTGATGGTTATGAGTATGCTGATGGAGGCTTAGGTTGTGTTGTGCCAATTAGAGAAGCAATTCAGCGTGGTGCAACCGAAATTGATGCTATTGTGCTTGAGGCCGAACAAATGGATAGAGCTAAAGTGTTAGGTAAAAATCCATTTTCACTTATGATAAGTTTGTTTGGGCATTTGCTTGAACAGGTTGAAAAGCACGATATACTGATAGGGAAGTTAGCAGCTAAAAACAAAAACATTAAACTTAACTTGTATTATACACCAACGAGCTTAACAGAAAATTCTTTAATTTTTAGTAAGCGACTCATGGTAAAATGGTGGGAACAAGGTTATAATTATGCTAAACTTAAGCATGAATCTGAAGACGAAAATAACGAAGGCAACGACTAATTACCACATGTCGCCAACCTCTTGTTTTATGTAAGATAATGCAGCATCACTCGGGGCTCTTTTTTCTAACATTTCTGTTAAAACTACTTCTCTTAACTTGTTAGCAGTCTCAGTTTTTTCTAATAAACTTGCTTTTCTAATTAACTGAATTGTAGCATTTTTTGCAGCTGTAATAATGTTCCAGCATTCGTCAGTAACATAAATTTGTTGAGAAAGATTATGTTCAAATTCTTGTTCAATACTTGCTATAAGTAACGATTCGTAATCTTCTTTATTTGAAGATGTTGGAGCAACTCTTATTAGTAATTTTGAAGGTGTTATGCGTTCTAAAAAAATAGCCATTCTTTCATAAGCCTGTAAGCGTAAAGGCATAGTATTTACTTGCATATCTTTTTGCAATAAAAAGCGTCTGCGACCATCTTCATTTTTTGTGTGTTCTTTAAAAAAGTAATAAGCAATCATCCCAGTTATTAATGCAGGAACAGCATATAGTAGTACTTCAAATATTTTTTCTACTTCCATAAAATTTTAGTTAAGTTTTTTATTGTAGTCTCCGCCCAAATATAAACAATCTTTTAAATCTTGCATGCTTTTAAATGGGATTGGTGTTTTTTCGTATTTATATGTTTTATCTAATTCGCTAGAAAGATTATGGTCGTCTACATTAACATCAATATCAGCCATTCTAAATTGGCAAGGATGTTCATAACCAGCAGCATGTGTAATCTCTACGAGTTCTTTTCTAAAGGTTTTAAAGTATTGTGCTAACCTTGCCGATTTTAATGTTGGGTCTATTCCGCTTTGTAGCCATTTGCTTTGTGTGGCGACACCACTAGGACATTTGTTTGTATGGCAAATTTGAGCTTGTATACAACCAATACTCATCATTGCTTCACGAGCAACATTTATACAATCTGCTCCCATAGCAAATGCCATAGCTGCTTTTGCAGGAAAGCCTAATTTTCCGCTACCTATAAATACAATACGTTCTGTAAGTCCTCTTTTCTGAAACACTTTATATAAATCGCTAAAGCCATAAACCCAAGGTAATGACACGTGGTCTGCAAAACTAGGAGGAGCAGCTCCTGTTCCGCCTTCACCACCATCTACAGTAATAAAATCTGGGCCTTTTCCTGTTTTAACCATAATGTCTGCTAGTTCTTCCCATTGCTCTAATTTTCCCACTGCAGCTTTTATACCAACAGGTAAGCCAGTGGCTTCAGCAATCTCCTCGATAAAAGTCATAAGTTCAGGTACATTATTAAACGCTTTGTGGTTTGGTGGAGACAATACATCTTTACCAATTTCTACACCTCTAATAGTGGCAATTTCTTTTGTTATTTTTGCTCCTGGTAAAACGCCTCCTTTTCCTGGTTTTGCACCTTGTGAGAGTTTAATTTCTATTGCTTTAACAAAAGGATTATCTTCAACTAGTTTAACCATTTTTTCCATTGAAAAACCTCCATCAGCAGCTCTTACACCAAAATATCCTGTTCCAAAGTGAAAAACAACATCTCCTCCATTTGAATGATATGGAGATAAACCACCTTCACCAGTATTATGATAAGCTCCAGCCATTTTAACACCTTTGTTTAGTGATTCTACGGCTTTAGCTGAAAGTGATCCAAAACTCATTGCAGATACGTTAATAATTGAAGCTGGTCTATATGGTTTTTTTCTTTTATTATATTGACCCATTACTTTAGCACAAGGTAAAAAGGTTTTATCTATAACATTAGGATGATTATCGTCAATTTTATAAGGCATCATTGCATTATTAATAAAAATATGCTGATGCTCATAAATATCTCTATCTGTACCAAAACCTTCGTAATTATTTTCTTTTTTTGCCGATGCATAAATCCAACTACGTTCAATTCTGTTAAAAGGGAGTTCTTCTCTATTGTTAGCAATTAGATACTGTCTTAATTCTGGACCAATTTTTTCTAATATATATCGCAAGTGGCCAATTATTGGGAAGTTATGGCTTATTGTATGTGATTTTTGAATGAAAATATCTCTAATGGCAACTATAGCTAAAAGAATTAATATCCACATCCACCAAGTAATTTGTCCTAAAAATGTTAACATTTAGATTAAAATTTTAGTTAAGAGTCGTAAAGATATTTAAAAATGTTTGATTATATAAATTGAGTGAATTGTTTATAATTATTGATAAAAAACACTCGTAAAAACAGGAGCTTTAGTTAAATTCACACCTTTAAATTTACTATTGTTTTGGAGAAGTATTTAAGTCAGTTGAATGATGCACAATTAGCGCCAACTTTGCAAAAAGATGGTCCTATGATTGTGATTGCAGGAGCAGGTTCTGGTAAAACTCGTGTGTTAACGTATCGTATTGCCTATTTAATGAGTCAAGGTGTTGATCCATTTAATATTTTATCATTAACCTTTACTAATAAGGCTGCAAAAGAAATGAAAGGCAGAATTGCCAAAATAGTTGGTGATGGTGAAGCAAAAAATCTTTGGATGGGAACTTTTCACTCTGTGTTTGCTAAAATATTACGTTTTGAAGCTGATAAATTAGGTTATCCGAGCAATTTTACCATTTACGATACACAAGATTCACAACGACTTATTTCTGCTATTATCAAGGAAATGAATCTTGATAAAGATATTTATAAGTACAAGCAAGTTTATTCTCGTATTTCATCATATAAAAACAGTTTAATTACTGTAAAAGCCTATTTTCAAAATCCAGAATTAATTGAAGCAGATGCTATGGCAAAGCGTCCACAGCTTGGTGAAATTTACAAAACTTATGTAGAACGATGTTTTAAAGCTGGTGCAATGGATTTTGATGATTTGCTATTAAAAACCAATGAACTATTAACACGTTTCCCAGATGTGTTAGCTAAATATCAGAATAGATTTAGATATATTTTGGTTGATGAGTACCAAGATACCAATCACTCACAATATTTAATTGTAAGAGCATTATCAGATAAGTTTCAGAACATCTGTGTAGTTGGTGATGATGCACAAAGTATTTACGCCTTTCGAGGTGCAAATATTAATAATATATTGAATTTTCAGAAGGATTATGACGATGTGAAATTATTCCGATTAGAACAAAACTATCGATCTACAAAGAATATCGTTAATGCAGCTAATTCAATTATTGAAAAAAACCAAACTAAATTAGACAAGGTAGTTTGGACAGCTAACGATGAAGGAGCCAAAATAAAAGTCAACCGTTTAATGACTGATGGTGATGAAGGGCGTTATGTAGCGAGTTCTATTTTTGAAAACAAAATGCAAAATCAACTAAAAAATAGTGATTTTGCAATTTTATATCGTACCAATGCACAATCTCGTGCTATGGAAGATGCTTTGCGTAAGCGAAATATTCCGTATCGTATTTATGGAGGATTATCTTTTTACCAACGTAAGGAGATAAAAGATGTATTATCTTATTTACGATTAGTTATCAATCCAGCTGATGAAGAAGCACTAAAACGTGTGATTAATTTTCCTGCTAGAGGAATCGGTCAAACCACTATAGATAGGCTAATTGTTGCTGCCAATGGTTATAATCGTTCCATTTTTGAAGTGATGAAAAATATTGACAAAATTGAAATCAATATCAATTCGTCAACAAAAAATAAGTTGCAGAATTTTGTGACTATGATTGAAAGCTTTCAGGTTATTAACCAAACAGCAAATGCTTTTGATTTGGCTGATCATGTTACTAAAGTTTCTGGATTAATAAAAGAGTTTAATAGTGATGGTACTCCAGAAGGTGTCGCTAAAATGGAAAATATTGAAGAGTTACTTAATGGTCTTAAAGATTTTGTTGAAGGACAGAAAGAACTAGCAGATGCATCTGATGATATTGCCGAATTTTTACAAGATGTGGCTTTGGCAACCGATTTAGATAATGATAAAGGAGATGACGATAGAGTAGCACTAATGACCATTCACTTGGCAAAAGGGTTGGAGTTTCCTTATGTATACATAGTTGGGATGGAAGAAGATTTGTTCCCAAGTGCGATGAGTATGAATACACGAAGTGAACTAGAGGAGGAGCGACGTTTGTTTTATGTGGCATTAACAAGAGCCGAAAAGCAAGCCTATTTAACCTATACGTTATCAAGATATAGATGGGGAAAATTAATTGATGCAGAACCAAGCAGATTTATTGAAGAAATTGATGATGAATATCTCGATATATTAACTCCTGTTGATGACAGACGACAAAACCCAATGTTAAGCGCTGATATTTTTGGAGATATTGAACCAAGTCAGATTCGATTTAAAAAACCAATTAAAAGAAAATCGGAGGAAAAACCACCTAAATTTATTCCGCCAGCAAAACTTAAACCAATTGGAAAATCTATTGGAAATCCTGATATTAACTTGTTTGATGGAAAGTTAACTGTTGGTAATATTGTAGAGCACATGCGTTTTGGAAAAGGCGAGGTGCTAAAAATAGAAGGTGTTGGTGCAGATACCAAAGCCGAAATTAATTTTGAACATGGAGGCGTTAAAAAACTATTACTACGTTTTGCAAAGTTGGATGTTTTAGGTTAATTAAGATGTGCTTGAGTAAATAATTTCAACTTATTCCAAGTGTCAATTAACTCTAAACCAATCCAACCATGTCCTGCATCTGGATATAACGTAAATTGATGTGTTACACCAAGACTTTGAAGTTTATCTCTCATATCAGTGCCTTGAGTGGTTGGTATTAATGGGTCTTGACCACCATAAAACAAAATTGTTGGTGGAGATGAAGTTGTAGCTCTATGATAAGGGCTCACTTCTTCTAAAAATGTTGTAGTCAGATTTACACCATATAAATCTAAAATATCTTGTAATTCTGGATTTGTATTATTTAAATATGCAGGATCGGTAAAATTAGTTGGGCCAACAATACTACAAACCATTTTTATATTATTGGTAGTGTCAAATCCATAACTCCAAAGTAAAGATAAATGTGCACCTGCACTAACACCAATAAACCCAAAATCATCCGAAATAACGTACTCATCTTGATTGCTTTTTAAGTGATTTATTACAGTAGTTATATCATTAATTTGCATAGGATACGGATTGTTATTAGCGTCTGCTAATCTATAATTCATATTTACTATTGCAACATTAGCTAAATCTTGACGGATAATATCTCTAAAACCATTCATATCACTTTTATCTCCTGAAGACCATCCACCACCATGAATTAAGATTAAAACTTTTGTTTCAATTGTTCTATTTGCAGGAAGGTAAATGTCAAATTTTTGGTCAGAATCATTCCCATATGACACATTAATATGTTGTGTGTAAGCTAATGAACCTGTATTATTAGAACTATCTGTACTACATGATATAGCACCAATTGCAATACAACATAAAACGAAAGCTAATTTTATAGGTCTCATAATAAAATTATTAATTACTTTGTAAACGTATTACAAGATACTAATTATGGCTGAATTTATAAGAATATATGAGGAAAACCCTAATCCTAAAGAGATTAAAAAGGTTGTTGATGTATTAAAAAGAGGAGGCTTAATTATCTATCCAACAGATACTGTTTATGGTTTAGGCTGCGATATTACCAATATAAGAGCTTTAGAACGTATTGCTCAAATAAAAGGTGTAAAGCTAGAAAAGTCTAACTTTTCTTTTGTTTGCCATGACTTAAGTAACCTAAGTGACTATGTAAAACAAATTGACACGTCAACTTTTAAAATTTTAAAGCGAGCACTTCCTGGACCTTATACTTTTATTTTACCAGGAGCTAAAACATTGCCTCATCCATTTAAGAAGAAAAAAACTGTTGGTATACGTGTGCCAAATAATAATATCGCTTTAGAGATTGTAAGGCAATTGGGTAATCCGATTATTTCCACGTCTATTCATGATGAGGACGAAGTTATTGAGTACACTACTGACCCAGAATTAATTTTAGAAAAATGGGACAATCTAGTCGACTTAGTTATTGATGGTGGTTATGGTGATAATTTGGCATCTACAATTATTGATTTATCTGAAGATGAGCCTCTTATAATTAGAGAAGGCAAGGGAAGTTTAGAGATTTTTTAGTTTAGCCATTAGCCATTAGCCATTAGCCATTAGCTATTAGTTATATTATATTGCGTTAAGGATTGAGCATTTGTTTGAGCTCCTCTTTTGAGAGCGAGTAGCGAAAGCCTGACTTTGAGTTTTTCGAAAAGTAACGCCATAAAAAAAAGCCCAACCTTTCGATTGAGCTTTCTATACTTATTATCTACTAAAAATTAGTTTCCTTTTGCAGATAAGTTTTTCATTTCTTTTTCAACCATTTCATAGAATTGGTCAATTTTAGGTAATACTACAATACGCGTACGTCTGTTTGTTGCTCTGTTTTCAGCAGTATCATTAGATACTAAAGGCACATAATCAGCACGTCCTGCAGCAATTAATTGCTTTGGATTAACACCTAAATCTTCTAATACCCTTACGATAGATGTTGAACGCTTAACACTTAAATCCCAGTTGTCTAACAACACACCACTTTTGTAAGGTACACTATCAGTATGTCCTTCTACCATACATTCAAAGTCTGGTTTACTATTTACAACTTTAGCAACTTTTGCTAAAACTTCTCTAGCTCTTGCAGTTACATTATAGCTTCCACTTTGGAATAATAACTTATCAGCAATAGAGATAAACACAACTCCTTTTTCAACATTAATTTGAATGTCTGGGTCGTTAATACCTACTTCACGCTTTAAGCTAGTAACAATAGCTAAAGTAACACTGTCTTTTTTAGTTAATGCATCTTGTAAGCGTGTAATTTTAAGGTCTTTCTCTTTTAAACTCTCAAGAGATTTTTCTAGGTTTTCTGCGCCTTTTTGAGTTAGCGTAGTTAAATTGCCTTTAGTGTCAATTAAATCCTGGTTAGTTTTACGCATATCAGCCAATTGCTCCTGTAATCCAGTAACTCTAGCATCAGCCGCAGCTTTGTCAGATAAACAACTGTTAAGTTTAACTGTTGCAGTATTTAATAAATCTTGTGTTTCTTTTTGCTTAGCTTCTAATTCTGCATATTGTTTTTTTGATACGCATGAACTTAAAATAAACAGCGAAAACACGCTTAATAACATTAGTTTTTTCATATAGTTTATGATTAAATAGTTTTAAAATTTAACAGTTCAAAATTATACAAAAAACTATCGTTTGTTTACGTATTAACAAAAATTTTAACACTTTTTATAAACAATCGAAATGTTTTCTTTTTTGTATAAAATATAACCATACAATTGATGGTTTTTGATAGTAGTTTTTACTCTGCGAAAGTAATTTTCTTTGCCTTAATAATGTGGAAAGATGTCTGTAAAAACTGAAGTGTGCTTTTAGTATAGCCAGAATATGTGAGAACTTTAATTCAAATAGAAATTTAATTGCAGCCAAGCCATCTAATATTAATCGCGTAAATACTATAAAAAACAAGTTGCCTCCAGCATTTTTTGTTAGTGTAAAAAGGCTATTTCTAAAATTTAGATATGTTTTTTTAGGGTTTATAGCATTTAAAGTAGCTCCTCCAACATGAAAAACTGTTGATGCTTCAACATATTTTATATTAAATCCTAAATTATGAGCTCTCCAACATAAATCGATTTCTTCCATATGAGCAAAAAATGATTCATCAAATCCATTTAAGGTTTCAAAAACTGATTTTCTAATAAAAAAGCAAGCTCCAGAAGCCCAAAAAATATCTGAATCTTTATACTGGTTATTATCTTTTTCAATAGTATCAAAAATTCGACCTCTACAATAAGGATAGCCATATTTATCTATAAAACCGCCTGCAGCTCCTGCATATTCAAAATAATCTTTACGCTTATAATCTAATAGTTTGGGTTGAATGATTGCAGTGCTTTTATTTTCTTCAAAAGTTTTAATAATTGGAGTTAACCAGTTTGGCGTTACTTCAACATCACTATTTAATAGACAAAAAATATCAGCATCTACATGTTTTAAAGCATCATTATATCCTTTTGCATAACCACCATTTTCTATGTTTTGGATAATTTTTACTGAAGGAAATGCTTGTTTAACAAAATCAACCGAATTGTCTGTTGATGCATTGTCAGCCACATAAACTGTTGCGTTTTGAGAATTAGCAATAACTGATGGTAAAAACTGCTCTAGTAATTTTTTTCCGTTCCAGTTAAGTATGACTATTGCTATTTTCATTAATTATAATTTGGAATATCTTTTAAAAATGAATAGGCTTCGTTCTCAAAATCCATCTGGCAATAATAATGATTAATTCCGTTGGTAACCATTAAAAATGTTGCATTTACAGATAGATTGTATCGTGCAATTTGGTCAAAAGTATCTTGGTTAATAGTAATTTTTGCCGATTTACATTCAACAATAAGATGAATACTACCATCAGGATTAAACACAACAATATCGTATCGTTTTTTTAAATCGTTTATAATTAATTCCTTTTCAACATTAATTAACGATTTTGGATACTTCTTTTCAGTCATTAAATAGTGTACACAATGCTGACGAACCCATTCTTCGGGTTGCAGAATCACAAATTTTTTACGAATCTCATCGAAAATAGAAATTTTATTTTCGCTATTTTTGAATCGAAACGAATATGTAGGGAAATTTAACTTTTGCACTACACAAATTTGGTGATTTTTTTTCAATGGACGAAGTCAAACAATTAGTAACTGACATAAAAAACAAGAATTTAAAACCTATTTATTTTTTAATGGGTGAAGAAGCCTATTATATTGATAAAATTTCAGATTTTATTGAAGATAATGTTCTTACTGAAGAAGAGCGTGGTTTTAATCAAATGGTACTTTATGGACGTGATGTAAGTGTTGATGATATTGTTAGCAATGCCAAACGCTATCCTATGATGGCAGAATACCAAGTGGTTATAGTAAAAGAAGCTCAAGATTTATCACGTAGCATTGAAAAGCTGGTTGATTATGCAAAACAACCACAGCCTTCTACAATTTTGGTGATGAATTACAAATACAAAACCATTGATAAGCGAAAATCATTATATAAAGAACTAAAAAAAACTGGAGTAGTTTACGAAAGCAAAAAGCTTTATGAAAACCAAGTTGCCGATTGGATACGTAGAGTGTTAAGTGGGCAAGAGTATACCATTGCGCCAAAAGCAGCGCAAATGTTGGTTGAGTTTTTAGGAACCGATTTGAGTAAAATAAATAATGAGTTAGAAAAGCTTCAGATTATTTTACCAAAAGGCACACAAATTAGTCCAGAGCATATTGAGGAGAACATTGGTATTAGTAAAGATTATAACAATTTTGAGTTGCGCAAAGCTATTGGTGAACGTAACGTGTTGAAAGCACATCAAATTGTAAACTATTTTGCCGAAAACCCAAAAGATAATCCAATGGTTGTAACGGTTTCGTTGCTTTTTAATTTCTTTTCGCAATTACTTCATTTTCATGGATTAAATGATAAATCACCACGAAGTGTAGCTTCGGCTTTAAAAATCAATCCTTATTTTGTTAATGAGTATATTGAAGCTGCACGTAATTTTCCGATGAAAAAGGTGAGTAGTGTGGTTGCTACACTTAGAGATTTTGATGTAAAAAGTAAAGGTGTTGGTGCTAATGCAGTACCTCAAGGTGATTTATTGAAAGAACTGATAGTTAAAATAATGAACTAATAAATGAGAGTTTTTCAAATTTTAATAATAATTGTATTGATGTTTTCTTGTAAGGAAACACAAACACTTCCAGATCCATTACAAGCAGGCTGGAAAGGCGAATCGGTTTGTGAGGTTTTATTTGAAGATGAAGATATGCGTGTGCTTAGATGTACATTTCCTCCAGGTGTTGGTCATGAAAAGCATTATCATAATCCTCATTTTGGTTATACATTAGCTGGAAGTAAATTTGAAATCACTGATAATACAGGCACTCGAACAGTAGATGTTAAAACAAACTCTAGTTTTGATAAAGCAGAAATTAGTGAACACGAGGTTTTAAATGTTGGCGACAGTACAGGTGTTTTTTTAATTGTAGAGAAAAAATAAATTTTCTATTGTAATTTAAGTTGTTATCAAGTTCTCGATAATATTTTCTGACGAAAATCACTCGAACAGACGTTTATAATACAACAAAAATCAAATTCATAACTAATTAGCTGACTTCAGTAGTTTTTCGAAGCAAACACTGTTTTCAATACCAATATACTGTCCGTAATTTTCAATAATTCGATACCCATTTTTAGTGTAAAGTGCAATAGCTTCAGGTTGTTTTTTACCAGTTTCTAACACACATCTTTTATAACCGAGTTCTTTTGCCCAAATTTCAAGCTCATTTAAAATTTTTGAAGCCAATCCTTTTCCTCTATGCTCTGGAAAAGTATACATACGTTTTACTTCCATAGCATCAGTTTCAAACTCTTTTATGGCTCCACATGATATAGCAACACCATTATTATAAGCAACAACCACATGTTTAATGTGTGTTATTTTGTTGAACTGATCATAAAAAGCATGTTCTTCACCATCTCTTATAGCTAAATCTTTATCGAGGTGTTTTACAAGAGCAACAAAATCTTGATGTTGAGAATTGGTTCTTAAAAGCGATGTCATTCAGTTTACTTTTTTCTTATAGCCAACTTTCCTCCAATCATAGCCATAGGAATGTAAGCACCAACAATATCGAGTATTGCAAACCATGTTGGAGAAGGAAGCATTACTACATTTATAATACCACCAATTAGAAAGAAGCAACCAATTGCAATGGCAAATTTCATTTTGTTATTTGCAGCAATAGTTGAAGCTACAAAAGCACCAACGAGAGTTCCTAAAGCATGAGCTAAAAACGGAAAAATAAAATGCTTTGGTTCAAACAAGTGCATGGTTTCTTTTAGGCCTTCCATTGTGGTAACATCGCCACCTTCAGGAGGAGGAATAACCGAACCACTTATCATGATTAATCCCATGTTTACTACACTACCAATTATTAAACCAGCAATTACTGCTAAAATATTTTTTACTATTGGATTCATTAGTTTGTGTTTTTAGTTAGACTTAAAATTAGTTATTATTTTATTTATTTAATGTCCAAATCAGTGCTTTTTCTTTTGTAGCTCTAAAAATTGTGTTGTGTTTTTCTTTTGGTTCGTCAGAGTATTTCCAAATTAATCCTTTAGGTGTGCTATTTTGAAAAGTTTTTTCAATGCTTCTGGTAAATCGATAAATATCTTCAGCATCTGAACCTGCAAACCAAAGCTTTATATCTTTTTCAGGGAATTTGGCTAGTAATAACTCTGCATTTTTAGCTAAATAATTATTATTCCACCAAAGCGAAGGATCTATAGCTATATAAAAATCGAATGTTTCTGGTTTGATAAAAAACGTTTCCATTACAAAGAGTCCTGCTAGAGATTCTCCAATAATTCCTTTTTTGCTATTGGTTCTGTATTTTTTATTTATTTCAGGAATTAACTCATCAGTAATAAAAGCTCTAAAATCTTTAGCACCATCAGTTATAGGACAATATTTTTTATCATCTTCAGACTCAGAAGCGCCAGATAAATCTCTTCTTCTATCTGTATTTTCTATTCCAACTAATATAAAAGGAGGTATTTTTTTCTCTTCAATAAGTTTAGCCAATGTATTAGCTATGTGAGGAAAGTCTTCTTTAATTCCACCATCTGGCATATACAATACAGGAAAACTATCAGTTGCTTGTTTATTATAACTTGGAGGTGTCCAAATATTAATTATTCGGTTTTCATTTACAAATTTCGAAGCGATTGTTAAACTGTCGTGTTTTGGAATTGGGTCGTTATATGCTACAGCATTGTTTTTGCAGCTAATGGTAAATGCTACAATGCATAGATAGAAGATTATTTTTTTCATTAAAGTATTATTTATGTAAGAAACTAAGTTAACTATAAACTATAAGCATTGTTGGTATTAGTTTTTTATTCCATCATTGGTTTTATAATTCTAGTTTCTTTCTTTCCAATTATACCTGTAATCAGTCCAATATTAATAAGAATTGATATTGGAAATAATAATGTTCCGATACAACCAAAATTAAAATCGGTTAATATTTCTTTTCCAGATTTTGGATTCATTCCTTCTTTAGAAATTGATTTAAAAACTTTTCCAAACAAATAATAATCAGTACTTGTCCATCCTTTTTTTAGAGGAGTATCGAGAATTAAATTTACGTATTCAATATTTTCCTGATTAAATTTACCTTTTTTTGGTCCGTTTCCACCTAACAATTCTCCTGACCAACCTTTTACCTTAGGATTGTGAAATTGTATATCGTCAATAGTTAGCCAATCATTATCAGGCCAAATAAAACTGATTACAGTCTCACTACCTTTTGCAGTTATTGTATAAATTCCGTTCGATTTGATATTTGTTTTGTCTGTAATCGTGAAAATCGAATCGTCAGAAAACTTTCTTTCTAAATATTCTTTCCAATTTTTTATATCAGTGCTAATTATCATCAAATGTTTACCAACGGTTTTATATATGATTTTATTGAAATTTTAAGCAAGTAATTTAGTGATTAATTGTAAACGTTGTTGGCAACTGTATCTATAATTCCGATTTAAGTTTTTTTAATAATTCAAATTCTTTTTCCGAATTGATTTTGAATCTATTTTCAAATATTTGATTTCTATATTTAAACTTCAGTATATTATTTATTCCTGCCATATACCAAGGTCCAACATAGTAAAGACCTGGATTTCGATATTTACCATTATAATCCTTAATTCGAATCTCTAAATTTTCTACTTTTTTAATTTCAAACTTATTTTCATCAATTTCAATAAATTCCCTTGAGATTTTTATTTTTCCATTCAGAACTCCATTTAGTTTTTCTTTCGATTTTATGGCACTTAATTTCCCGTAAGCGAAAATTCCAAGTGTAATAAAACAACAAGTTTTAAAAAATGTATCGAGTGAATCATTTTTCCAATCGTCTTGATTAATGATAGCGAGTAAACAGAAAATTAATAAAAGAATGCCTCCTCCATAAAAATATTTCTGTGACTTTGAAATATTCACTCTGTCTTTATTTGGATAATATATTTGAGACTCAAATTTCATATTGTTGTTAACGTGTTCGTGTATGATTTAGTTGCTTGTTTAAGCAACTAAATTAGCAAATACAAAGCGAATAGCAAACCCGAAAGCATCTTCTTAAGTAATCTAAAAACAGGCAATTAAGTATAAATGTTATTAGCATGCGTTTTTCTTTTTCATTATATATTCTCCAATATTTGAAAGATGCCCAAAATTATAATCAGTAATGTTTTCAGGAGTTTTAATAACTTCCATATGGTCTATATCCAATGCAGTAGATTTTTCTCCGATAATAGTATCTAAAACCAAATATGTTCCATTAATATAAATTTCTTTTTCAGATTCCTCAAAGTCAGGATAGCAAACGTTAAATCCAATAGCTTTTGGGTCTTGCTTCGCTGTCAACGGAATGTATATTATTTTTTCAGGGTCAAATACTTTGTCTCTATAATTTAAACTAAACCCTTTTCCCATTGGAGGCTTAAAAGCAATAATATCCCAATTTTTGTATTCAGGTGCTAAACTTGTCAATTTCTCAACTGCTGGAAAAAAATCTATACATCCTTCTGCGGAAATTACCAATTCAACTTTTTCGTCTTCTGGATGACCACCTATTTCAAAATAAATATCTTCATTGAATTCATGTAATTCTGATAAAAATTCAGCCATTAGTTTATCTTTTTCTGATTCAGTTACATCAGATAAGAGGAGAAATTTATTTTGATTTATATCAAACCAATTCCAAAACCTCTCAGCTTTTTCTTCTTCAGTTAAATTCTCTTTTCTTTTGAAGATGTTCATTAGTTTCAAAGTATTTGTTTTAAATGTATGCTAAGGTCTTTGTATATACACCTAATTTAGTAATAAATTATAAGCGTTGTTGTGGTGCGTATTTTTTATTTCATTATTTTTTTTTACTGATTAATATAAAAGTTAGAATAATAATAATACTTATTCCGATTACTAATAATCCGTATTTAAATAATCCTATTAGAAAAAATGTTAGGAAGCCGCCATAACGACCTTTTTCAGAATTTTTAACGAGTTCAGGTATGATGTTAGAATTCTTTAATATAAAATAAAAGATAATGCATAGTAAGCTAATTATGTATAGTTTTATAATTTTAAAATTCCTTTTATTCATAACTTATTTCTCAATCTGTGACATCGTTGTTGTAAACGGTTATTTTTTCTTTTATATAATTTTCAATTAGATTTTTATCAGTTTCATTTTTTATAATGAGTAACTCATTGTTTTTATGAGTCCGATAATTCATTAAGAATTTCTTTTTTCCGCTACGAGTTAATTCTAAGTATTCAAATCGGTTTGAGTCAAATTTTTCGGCTATCAATTCCGTTTTTTGAGTTTGGTTAAGTATTTTTTTTAGACGAATTATTTTTCCACTTTTTTCGTCAATTTTTAACTCCGAGTAATAAATCCATGATGCAAATCGATATAGAATGTAACCAATTAAAGTCAAAATCGCCACAAAAATTCCGATTCCAATTCCGAGTAACCAAATTAATAATATTAATGAAGCAGTAGTCCAAATAATTAGCTCTTTCAATTTAAAGGGAATTCGGTCACTCAAAGTATGAACGTGTCCATTTTTGGAAATTCTGAAATAGTCTTCGTGTTCATTCATAATTGTTTACAACGTTTATATATAAGAAGCTATCAAACGAGCAACTAACTTTGGTTTAGCTAAAACTAGCAATTTTTTATACGTTGTTACCAGTAGTTTTTTATTTTTTAAATATCATTTTCAAATCCGCAAATAGATAAAATCCAACAAATCCAAAAGTTCCCAGTGCTAAAATGTATTGTCCATTCGGAATTATTAGAAAAATGTTAAGTCCGATTAAAAACAGACAAAACGGATATGTAAATAATCTGATTAATATATTTTTCAGTGACCATTCCTTTTCTAGTTTCTTTTCCTCAACTTCTATGTCTAAAAACTCAAATATTTCGTCAAGTTGATTTTGCTTTTCGGATTGATAAAGTTCTCTAAAAATGGTAATAAAAATTAGTAAGAAAACCGAAGCAATTAGAATTGCCAACCAATTTTCCAAAAAGTCAAAATCGGTTGAGAGATTGGTAAATACAAAGTAGAGAATTCCAATTAAAAATAATCCAACGATTGTTTTTCCTATTGGATTTAATTTGTCCGTTATGTTTGTCAGATTATTATTGGCGTTTAATTCAAACGTGAAAATTGGATAAAAAGCCACATTCCAAATACTTTGATTCCAAACTTTTATTTCGTTCCGACCAATTTCTCCTTTTGGTCTAAAATCACGAGAAAAAACATTCCATAAATGATTAAGATAAGTGTTTTCTTTTCTCAATTCAATTAGTTTTTCTATGTCTTTTTTTGTGATTTCCAATGGTTTTCTCAAATTACAGCTAACTATGTATATGTTATATAAACATAAATATAATAATCTAAAACAGAAGTATAAGGATGGTTTATTGTAATTCTTCTAATACCAAGTTATAATCGTATTGCAAATCGTCATGTAATGTGTTTACAATTTTTTTTACGACTACTATTTGTCGCTCGTAAATATTGGTTAGAGTTACATTATGCTTTATGCTTGGAGAGAAGTCTTTAAGCTTTTGGCAAAAATAGAGTAGGAGTTCAACTTCGGTTTCCTTTTTTAAAGAGTAGCGTGCGTACTTTTTAATAAGTCTTAAAATTTTACGCACGCTTTTTTTTATATAAAAATAACTGTTGGTATTAATGGTTTCAAATTGAGAGTCAATCTCACGTTTTACAGTTTCTATATAACCACTTTCATCATGAGCTTCAAAAAGCAAATAGGTGAGCAGCTCTTTGTTTTCTTTTTTAAATTTAGATAAACGTAAGCACAACTCTATAAGCTCTTCTTGCGTATGATGCTGTAATTCTTTTTTTATGTTTACTACCGAAACTGCTTTCATAATTTTTTCCGTGAAAACGGAAACCTTTTTAATTGATTACATTACTTTTTCATACCATCAACAGAAAACTTTCCAGCTCCTGCTAAACCTATTACTACAAATGCTAGAAGGTATAGTAGTGCTTTTTCTTTGGTTCCTATTGGATCGTTAATATGCACTACAAATGCGGCAACAAACATAGTTATTGCTGCTGGAATAGCTGCTAATTTGGTTTTAAAACCTATAATAATTAGTGCTGGAGCAACAACTTCGCCTATAAGGGCTAATATTAATGAAATGGTTGGACCAACTCCAATTGGGTCACCAAATTCTGATGGATTTGAAAGCATACTTAATTTTGGTATGCCATGTGTAAGCATTAGACCTCCAAAGCCTACTCTTAGTAGTAATAAAGCTAAATCATTAAAATTTTTGTTCATAGTATTTGTGTTTATAGTTAATCTCCTTTTAATAAATTAATACTAACAGTTGCTAATTCATCATTAGGAAAAGTAGTAAAATAGTTTGGGTCTGGATGTAATCCTGCTCTTTTTGCCACTGTATTAAATACATCGACCTCTAAAATATATTGGTCTGAAAAACCATGTGTAGCATCGTAAGCGGTTGCTGCAGTTTTGCCTAAATTTTGTGCTGTTAACCTTGGGTTTATAGTGTGTAGTTCTATAATTAGTAATCCAAAACGCTCTACATAAGGTTTCCATTTTTGTAAATGCTCTAAAAGGGAATCTTCAACCAAATTATTACTTATACGTTTACCTTGATAGGCGTAAGCTCCTGTTGAGTTGCTTATGTTATTGGAATTGTGCTTTGGAGCTTCCCAAATACGATTATGATCTAAAAACGTACGTACATTAAGTAAATCTTTAAGGTCTATATTATAATCGTCTTTTAAATCTTGAGCCAGTAAATCTGGTCTTCCTATATCTCCCCAAATTACTTTTGCCCAAATATCGGCTTTAATTAAATTGGCTCGAGTTACTTTTAATGCAGCCTGATTAAAATCGGCTCCTACTAGAAGTAGAGGATATTCGTCAAGCATTTTTCCACGAAGGGTTTGGTATTCTATAACATCAAAAATATGTTGTATAAATGCACCATTACCACAACCCATATCTAATATGCCTTTTGGTTGCTCGTCTATTGGTTTGTTAAAGAGTTTTATAATTATGTTGTCAATAACTTTAAAATAGGTTGAGTGAGCTCCACCACTTCCCCAAACATTCATTTCTCTATCTACATGCTTTTCGGTGTCTTCTGGAGAATCTGATTTTAGTACTAATGGGTTACCAAAAATGAGCTCATCTAGCTTTACAAATGTTGGTAAATAAGACACAGTTACACCATAAGCACTTGCTCGCTTTGCGAAGAATAAACCTTCTTCAGTAAACTGATAAGTGTCTTTCTTTTTTGTAAACCATCCTAAATAGGAAAGGAAATCTAATATTTTTTTAAAGCTTTCAGGATCTTTATGATATTCATGCGCTCTAAAAGATGCTTCCATAAAGTATTTATGAAAGAAGCCATTTACACCTAATAAAACTATAATAGGAGCAATAATAGCACCTTCGATATGTTTTAGTATTTGGTATTCAATTGAATCTTTTTTTACTTCAGAAAGCCCAAAATTAGCTTCAAATTTTTTGAATATTTTTTCTAAAGCACTAAAGGCATCTGGTCCAATTCGTTCCTCTGGAAATTTAACTGAATAGTTTAATAGCTTTACTACATCTTCATATAAATGCACTAACTCAAATGCTGTTTTGCTATTTTCGTTAGTCTCATATGCAATTGCATCATTTTTATTATCAATATGCTGTGTTAACCATCCTTGAGCACAAAGCACACGTAATGCAATGTTTAAATAGCCTTCGTTTGCTTTAAAATTAGACGTAAGTTCTTGTAAATTAACTTTTTGATGGTCTAAAAGGTATTGTAGTACACCTTTATTATCTAATGCTATTGCTGTTGTTGCTGTTGCTACACCATCAAGGTGTCTGAAAATTGTGCTTCTAAGGTTTTCTTTATCTTGTTTTGTTAGCATTGATTGATTTTGTTATAAATATAAACAAAAAACCTTTCAAGCTTATTTGAAAGGTTTTTATTAAAATATGTTTATGGTTAATTATCTTAACTTCGGATAATCTTCAGGATTAACTTCGTGCATTACATTATAAACGGCTTCAAAAACATCTTCAGTTGAAGGTTTTGAGAAATAATCACCATCTGTTCCGTAAGCTGGTCTATGTTCTTTAGCTGCTAAAGTTTGTGGCTGACTATCTAAATGCACAAATGCATTTTGGGTATTTAAAATTTCGTTTAAAATAAAAGCCGATGCGCCTCCAGGAACATCTTCATCTATAACCATTAAACGATTTGTTTTAGCAACACTCTTAACAATATCATGATTAAGATCGAAAGGTAATAAAGATTGTACATCAATAATTTCAGCATCTATACCTACTTCCTGTAATTCTTTGGCTGCTTGTTCTACTATTCTCAATGTAGAGCCATAAGATACCAAGGTAATATCACTACCTTCTTTTATTGTTTCTACAACACCAAGAGGAGTTTTTAATTCACCTAAATTATTAGGCATTTTTTCTTTTAGTCTGTACCCATTTAGGCACTCAACAATTACTGCTGGTTCATCACTTTCTAAAAGTGTATTATAAAAACCTGCTGCTTTAGTCATATTTCTAGGCACCAAAACATGTATTCCACGAACTAAATTAATAATTCCACCCATTTGAGAACCAGAATGCCAAATACCTTCTAATCTATGACCACGAGTACGAATTATTAATGGCGCTTTTTGCTTTCCATTTGTTCTATACTGTAATGATGCTAAATCATCACTCATTATTTGTAGTGCATAAAGGATATAATCTAAGTACTGAATTTCGGCAATAGGACGTAAACCACGCATTGCCATACCAATTCCTTGACCTAAAATGGTAGCTTCTCTAATACCAACATCTGCAACTCGAAGCTCGCCATATTTTTCTTGCATGCCTTCTAAGCCTTGATTTACATCTCCAATAGTTCCTGCATCTTCTCCAAAAACTAAGGTTTCAGGATATTTACTAAAAATAACATCAAAATTATCTCTTAAAATTAATCTTCCATCTGCATCTTCGGCATTTGCATCGTAAGTTGCTTTTACTTCTTTTACATTTAATGCTGAATACTTTGAAGCGCTATAAAGGTGAGAACTATACTTAGGTTGATTAGTTTCTATACTAGCATTTAACCAATTTATAACAGCATCTTTTTCAGAAGAATTTTCTGAAATAACATATCGTAATGCTTTTCTGGTAGTTGAAATAATATCTTTTCGGATAGGTTCTCCAATTGAAGATAAATCATTAACCAGCTTGTTTATAAAAACTTTATTAGAACTACTATTTGCTAAATTTGTAAGTAAAGTAACTGCTTGTTGTTGTTCGTCTTTAATTGGTTTTAAATACGCTTCCCAAGCTGCTTTTTTTCCTTCTCTAACTTCTTTTTTAGCAGTTTTGCTTATAGCATCCAGCTCGTCTTGTGTTGCAATATTATTTGCTAACATCCATTCTTGCATTTTAGCAATACAATCAAACTCAGTTTCCCAAGCTAAACGTTCTTGATTTTTATATCGTTCATGAGAACCTGATGTAGAATGACCTTGAGGTTGGGTTAATTCTACAACATGTATCATAACAGGAACATGTTCTTCTCTGGCAATTTTTGAGGCTTTTTGGTAAGTTTCAACCAATGCAGGATAATCCCAACCGTTTACCTTAAAAATTTCATAGCCATTGTTCTTTTTATCTCTTTGAAACCCTTTTAAAATTTCAGAAATACTTTCTTTAGTTGTTTGGTGTCTTGCATGTACCGAAATACCATATTCGTCATCCCAAATATTAATTACCATTGGTACTTGTAAAACTCCTGCTGCATTAATGGTTTCAAAAAATAAGCCTTCACTTGTACTTGCATTTCCAATTGTTCCCCAAGCGACTTCGTTGCCTTTATCAGAAAAATTAGTAGTATCAATTCCTTTTACATTTCTGTAAATTTTTGATGCTTGAGCTAAACCTAATAATCGAGGCATTTGTCCAGCAGTAGGAGAGATATCAGCACTTGAATTTTTTTGCTTTGTTAGATTTTTCCAATCACCATTTTTGTCTAAACTATGTGTGCCGAAATGACCACCCATTTGACGACCACCAGACATTGGATCTGCTTCAATATCAGCATGACCATATAAGCCAGCGAAAAACTGTTGAATGTTTAGTGCTCCAATAGCCATCATAAAAGTTTGGTCTCTGTAATACCCAGAACGAAAATCTCCATTCTTAAATACTTTAGCCCAAGCTAGTTGAGGAACTTCTTTACCATCACCAAAGATTCCAAATTTTGCTTTACCAGTTAATACTTCTCTACGACCTAACAAACTACATTCTCTGCTTGTTACTGCAATTTTGTAGTCATTGATAACTTCCGATTTAAAGTCTTCAAAAGTGATATCTTTTTTTGTGTTAGGTTTCGTTTGCATAATAATTGTTTTGGAAAGCTACAAAGTTAGCTAAACTTTATATGTTTTACAACGTCTTAAAATGTTATAAAAATGATAATTTGTAAGTAAAAAGTAGGTTTTAATAACTAAAAAGCAATAAAAGCGTGATATTAAGAAATGGGTTGAATTATATTTAATACCATTTTCTTCTAAATAACCCAAAAAGAGCTTGTGGGTCTACTGTAAACTTAATACGTATTTTTTGATCATATCTAGGTTGCCCAATTTCCCAACCTAAATTTGAGTAAACAGGAAAATAAAGCTCAAAGTAGTCGGTTACAAGGTTTAATCTAATACCAGAATCGTAAACAAATTCTGGGTTAAAAAGTTTGTTTTTTACAATACCAAAATCGCCATATACTTCAATGTACTTCCAAAGCGTCGTACTAGAGTTTATGGTAGCCATCCATTGATTTGCAAAAGCTGGATTTAGTTTTGATTTAAACCCTCCATCGGCAATAATAATCTGTTGACTAAAAATACCAGATGCTTCAGAACGCCCTAAATAGTTATAATCGAACAGGTAGTCAGTAGGTCTGTCTAATGCAAAACTAAAGTAGTTGGAGTTGATATCTGTTTTATTAAATAGAAAAGAACCAAAAAATGCTCTAAAATTGAATTGCCTATTATTTTGTGATAGTTTTCTGTATTCGTAAGTCAATGAGATTTTCCCAAATTGTTTTGCCAATTGTAAATCGTAGTTCCATTTCTGAAAATGTATAAGACCAGGATTAGAACTAATATATCTAATATTAAAAACGCTATAATCTGGGTCTTCAATTATTATATTTGGATTTTTATCTGTATTCCTATTAATATCTAAATATCTAATATTTATAAAATCTATTTTATTTGATCTAAAATTTTTATCATCTCTAAAACTAAATGATACGCTTGGTGTAATACTGGTTACAAAAGCATTTTCAGCAAATGACGAATATCCAGCAAAAAGGCTATAGTTAATATTGAAAAGATTTTGATTTTCAAAATCTTGAGTATAAGCTATAGTAGTCGAGCCTGTTAGTGTTTTAGATTTAGTAGCATATACTGGAGCTATTTTATAATAAAATGGCTTACGAAGCATAGACTTGTTATAAAGCTTTGCACCAAGTGTTAATCCGTCATATATATTGTTAAACTGAGCTAACGGCATTATAAAAACCTGATTATAGTTTGGATCTTCAAAATCTTTAATTAATCTAAATTGCAAAGGTTTATTATTAAAAAAGAATCCTTTTAACGATTTCCAATTGTCTCTTAAATTATACTCTGGAATTGTGTTGTCGTAGTTTAGCACAAGCTTATTTGCACTATCTCTGGGTATAGTAATTGTTTTATCGCCTTTAATATTTTCTATCCAAGTTTTTGAAACAATCGAATCATTATTAAAAGAGAATAAAGACACAGGCATATTGTTATCTCTTTTGTTTCTAATAGTAAACGTAATTGAATCTTCAGTTTTTGAAACATCTTTTATTCTGAAATCAATTTTCTTTCTGGTGTTTAAGTAATCACTAAAAAACCAATCTACATTTTTTTGTGTGTTTTGTTTTAATAAAACTTCAAAGTCTGAAGGTGTTGTAGATTCAAGTTTGTTTAATTTTAAATATTCTTTGATGGTTTCTTCTAAAACACCAGAATTCACAAAGTCATCTAAGTATTTTAAACCAATACCAGCTTTATACTTGTTAGCTATATTAGCATTAAATTTTAACAAAGAATCTTTTGGCATTGTTAATGGTTGGTCTCTATTTGTTCTAGCCATTTGCATATAAAACAAATTATATTGCTCATTAAAGAATAAGTCTGCAGCATGAAAAGATTTTACTCCCCAAACTTTTGAAAGTGTACCTAAAAGTTTTGTGTCTGGATAATTTTCTTCAACATACTTCATTAAAAAATAGATTTGTAATCCATCTTTTAGCCAATAATCTTCTCTTGGATTTATAAGTAAAGTATTCTCTAAATAATTATTTAAAGCTGTTTTTAGGACTTTAATTTCGTATTGAAAATTATTAGGAAAAGGTCTTATAAAATCTGGTAACTGGTTTAAACCATAAAGAGGGTCTTTGTTATATTCAATTTCAGTTAGAAGTAATTTTTTGTGAGGGTATTCACCTAAATTTTTTAAAATATACATTACAATTTTATCAGTAATAATAGCTTTTTCTTCAGGAAGCAAGCCTTCATCCTCAATATTATTTAAAACAGTAAATGAGTCGGTTTGAACTGATTTATATCTTGAAAATCTATTTAAAAAAAGTTTACTATCAATTCGATCTTTACCATATAAAGTAAATTTTTGTGAAGTTTTAGATTGATCTAAATTAATCAAGTCTAATTCAGATATAAGAACATAGTTTAAAGGAAATTCAACATTTAAAACAATATCAGATTTAGGTATATAAATGTCATCTAAATTCTTATTGCTGTAATAGTGCCATTCTCCATCATAAACAGATGGTGTTATATACCAATACTTTAGGTTGTAATCGCCATAATCAGTAACGCCATAACCAGTAAACTTGTCATCAGGAATTGTTAAGTTGTAAGTGAGGTGTATGTTATAAGATTCTTGAGGTAATAAAGCTTTTGATAATGCAACTTTTATAACATCAGGATGGTTTTCTAACCTAGAGTATTCTAGTTCTTGCTGTAAGTTTTCATCTTTTATATAAATAATATTTGTAAAACCACGTTCATCACTTTTTGCAAAATGAAATTTAGTACTAAATTCCTCAGTAAATCGTTCTGCTAATGGTGTTTTTTTTGTTGAATAGCTATTATTCCAATCTGTAAGATATATTACTTTTAAGGTATCAGTAGACGTATTTTTATAGCTTATGCTTTGTGTAATTTTTATGAGTTTGTTGGGCATGTCAAACTTAGCATTGATGTCTATAGTATTTTGACTATTAACACAAGCAGTACAAGACAACAGTATAACTATAAGTAAACGTAATTTCAATGTGATATCACAAACTTTAAAGGTTTAACATTAAGCTGAGGTAAAACTATGTAATATAAACCATTTGCCAACATGGATATATCCTCATTAATATATATCGAATTTTTTGTGTTTATGGTTTTAATTAGCTTGCCAATGCTGTCATAAACGTATAAAGTTTGATTAGATATAAACTCTGGTTGAATTTTTAATGATAATATTGAATTTATCATATTGCCATTAATAAATTCTATAGGTTGTTGAAACGCATAATCATTAATTCCTAATGTTTGATTTGTTTGCAACTCTATTGTAACGGGAAGATGGTCACTAAAATTGTATAAAGCATTTCTTATTGAAAAAGAAAAATCTGAACCATCACAGTTAGTTGAATTAATTTCTTGGTTAAAACACGATGGGTTATTATTGTTTCCAAACACTTTATAGGAATTGTTTACATAATACAAATCTGTATTTGAAATCATGTTTTCTGACGTTAATATGAAATCAAACCGATCATCAAAACCTCCTGTTGCTCCTCCTAAGCCAGTCGCTGTACGTGTAGATTGTGTAAATACATCTATAAATGTAGCATTTGTATGCCAACTACCAAGCCTGTTAGCTGGGTCAGTAAATGTAATATTGTTTGAAGGGTTTGTTAACTCTACAAATCCAGTTTCTGAGCTTGTATACATATTAAAATCACCAGCTAAAATTACATTACTATTCGCTGGCAAAGTATCTAAATAATTTTCTAAATCATTTATCATTTGAAGACGCAAAACTTCATTTTCACTTCCACTAGATGCTTTTAAGTGACATACAATTGCATCTATATATATAGGATTTGTGCCTTGTTGTGTGGTGTTTAGTTTAAGTCTATAATGATTAAAATCTCTATAAATTGTAGTAATTACAGTTTGGCTTTCTAAAATAAACTTTGAACTATCATAGTACAGCATATTTTGCAAATCATTTTGATTGCCAAAATTATCATCAGAAGTATTTAAAACAAAATTTGCACCAGCATAGTTAGTATTAATACTTTGTTGCATCATATTTAAAATACCATTACTAGCACTTTCATTGTTTAATTCGCAAACCATAAAAATATCTGGTTGATAATTACTTAAAATAGTTTCTAAATATTGAATTCTGTTAGGAGGAATGCTTTGTAATGGAAAATTTAGAAGATTATAAAACATCATCTTAAAAGTTTCTTGTGCAAACAATCCATTAAGACTAAATGCACATAAAAAAAATGTAATGATGATATTTTTCTTCATACTTTAAAAGTTTGGACTCAATTCAAATTCTTTGTAGAAACTATCTAATATAGTAATCACTTCTTCAGGAGTATCTACTAAATGAATTAAATCTAAATCTTTTGCACTTATATTATTAAACTTATCTAGAAGTGTAGATTTTACCCAATCCATTAAACCAGACCAGAAATCGGTTCCAACAAGTATAATAGGGAATTGTTCAATTTTATTAGTTTGTATTAAGGTAATAGCTTCAAACAATTCGTCTAAGGTTCCAAATCCTCCAGGCATAACCACAAATCCTTGTGAGTATTTTACAAACATTACTTTTCTAACAAAAAAGTAGTCAAAATCTAAGCTTTTATCTGAGTCAATATATGGGTTGTCATGCTGTTCAAAAGGGAGTTCAATATTTAAACCTACAGATGTTCCTCCAGCAATATGCGCTCCTTTATTACCAGCTTCCATAATACCTGGCCCACCACCAGTAATAACACCATAACCATGCTCAACAATTTTTTGAGCTACATCTTCTGCTAATTTGTAATATTTATGATCTGGTTTAGTACGTGCAGAACCAAATATAGAAACGCAAGGGCCAATTTTACTTAGTTTTTCGTAGCCATTAACGAATTCGCCCATGATTTTAAAAATTGCCCAAGAATCGTTTGTTTTTATTTCATTCCAAGCTTTGCTATGTTTCTCTAATCTCATTATATATTTAATTTTTTAGTATTTATTTTGTTAAGCTTTTAATCGCTTTTTACGATTTTCAAACTTGCTAATTTAATTCTTTTTTAAGGAATTTAGCTGTGTAACTCTTTTTATGTTTGGCAACTTCTTCTGGAATTCCTTCAACAATAATTTGTCCACCACCTTTTCCGCCTTCATAACCAATATCAATAATATGGTCTACAGTTTTAATAACATCCATATTGTGTTCAATAATAAGTATTGTATTGCCTTTGTTTACCAATTTGTTAAGCACAATCATTAACACTCTAATGTCTTCAAAATGTAATCCTGTTGTAGGTTCATCAAGAATATAAAACGTGTTTCCTGTATCTCGCTTGCTTAGCTCTGTTGCTAATTTAATACGCTGTGCTTCACCACCAGATAGTGTTGTGCTTTGCTGACCAAGTGTAATATAGCCTAAACCAACGTCTTTTATGGTTTTTAGTTTATTGTTAATTTTTGGAATATGTTCAAAAAAATCAACAGCTTCATTAATGGTCATATTCAACACATCGCTAATGTTTTTTCCTTTATAACGAATTTCTAAAGTCTCACGATTAAAACGTTTTCCTTGGCAAGTTTCACATTCTACATAAACATCAGGAAGGAAATTCATTTCAATAACTCGTAATCCACCACCTTGACAGGTTTCACAACGACCACCTTTTACATTAAAACTAAAACGTCCTGCTTTATAACCACGTATCATAGCTTCTGGAATTTTAGCAAATAAACTTCTTATTTCATCAAAAGTTTTGGTATAAGTTGCTGGATTGCTACGAGGTGTACGACCAATAGGCGATTGGTTAATATCAATAACTTTATCGATATGCTCTAAACCTTTAATGCTTTTGTAAGGCATTGGTTTTTTAACGCCATTAAAGTAATACGCATTCATAATAGGATAGAGGGTTTCATTGATTAAAGTAGATTTACCACTTCCTGAAACTCCTGTAACTCCTATCATTTTCCCTAAAGGTAATTTGATGGATACGTTTTTAAGGTTATTGCCTGTACAACCTTTTAATTCTAAATATTTTCCGTTGCCTTCACGACGTTTTTTCGGGACTTCAATTTGCTTTGTTCCGTTGAGGTAGTCAGCAGTAAGCGTATGATGTGTTAGTAATTCTTTTGGAGTGCCAATGCTAATAATCTCACCACCATATTTTCCTGCTTTTGGTCCAATATCTATAACATAATCGGCAGCTTCAATCATGTCTTTATCATGTTCAACTACAATAACTGAATTACCAATATCACGAAGTGATACTAATGATTTTATTAGTTTTTCATTATCTCGTTGATGTAATCCAATACTTGGTTCATCAAGTATATATAACACACCAACTAGTTGAGAACCAATTTGGGTTGCTAATCTAATTCGTTGTGCTTCTCCACCAGATAATGATTTTGAACTTCTGTTTAGTGATAAATATTCTAAGCCTACATCGAGTAAAAACTGGATACGTGTTTTTATTTCTTTTATGATTTCTTCAGAAATGAGTATTTGTTTTTCTGACAGATGGTTGTGTAAATCGTTAAACCAATTAGCTAAATCGATAATATCTTTATTTGCAAGCTCTGCAATGTTAGCGTTGTTTATTTTAAAATAAAGTGATTCTTGTCTTAAACGTGAGCCTTGACATTCGTCACATTCAACCTTATCCATGTACTCTTTTGCCCAACGTTTTAATGATGTAGAGTCAGCATTGTTATACTGACTTTCAATAAAATTGGCAACGCCTTCAAATTCTATTTTATAATCGCGTGTTACACCTAATGTTTTGCTTTCAACAGAAAATTTTTCGTTTCCTCCATGCATAATCATTTGCTTTGCCTCATCAGGAATGCTTTTGTAAGCATCTGTTAATTCAAAATTATAGCGTTGTGCTATAGTTTCAAACTGTTTAAAAATCCAACTATTTTTTTGTGGACCATGAGGAGCTAAAGCTCCAGCTTTAATAGATAAACTATCATCAGGAACAATTTTATTTTCATTTACCTGATACAAACGGCCTATACCATTACATTTTGGACAAGCACCTTTTGGTGAGTTAAAAGAAAAGTTATTAGGTTCTGGATTTGGATATGAAACTCCAGAGGATGGACACATTAAATTTCGACTAAAATAGCGCGCTTCATTAGTGTCTTGATCTAAAACCATTAAAACATCTTCACCATGATACATTGCTGTATTTATACTCTCTGTTAATCGTTTATCGTTATCTGCAGAATCATCAATTTTAAGTCTATCGATAACAATCTCTATGTCGTGAGTTTTGTATCGATCTAGTTTCATGCCCTTAACTAAATCTTTTACTTCGCCATCAGTTCGTACTTTAACAAAGCCTTGTTTAGCAATTTGATCAAACAATTCGCGATAATGCCCTTTTCGAGAACGAATTACAGGAGCTAGAATATTGATGCGTTTGCCAAGAAAACTTTCTTTTATAAGTAGTTTAATCTGCTCATCATTATAGCTCACCATTTTTTCACCAGTATTATAGCTGTACGCATCGCTAGCTCGTGCAAAAAGAAGCCTAAGAAAATCGTAAATCTCGGTAATAGTACCTACAGTAGAGCGAGGTGACTTGCTGGTAGTTTTTTGTTCTATTGCAATAACAGGAGAAAGCCCATCAATTTTATCGACATCTGGTCGCTCTAAACCACCTAAAAACTGACGTGCATAAGCAGAAAACGTCTCGATGTATCGACGTTGTCCTTCTGCATAAATGGTATCGAAAGCTAATGATGATTTACCACTTCCAGACAAACCAGTAATAACAACCAGTTTTTCGCGAGGAATTATAACATCTATATTTTTTAGGTTATGTACTCTAGCGCCTTTAACCTCAATATGTTCTTCGAATTTACTCATAGAATTGCAAATTTGCAAAGGTACTGTTTCTGCAATGAAAAAAGAAGTGAAGTATAACTAGAGTTATGTTAAATATGAAGATTATAACTAATCTTCAATAATTTCAATATTTACAATTAAATGTCCTCTTTGTTTAAATTTAGCAATCTCCATAAAAGCTTTTTTAGACAAATCTAGTTCTCTACCTTTAACAAAAGGGCCTCTGTCATTCACAGTAACAATTACTGACGAATCATTTACTGTATTTGTAACTCTTATTTTTGTTCCAAATTTTAATGTTTTATGAGCTGCTGTATATAAATTATTGTCAAATTTTTCGCCACTAGCAGTTTTTCGGCCATTAAACTTATCATGGTAATATGAAGCATGTGCATTTTCTTTGTAAAGTTTATAGATAACTAATGAAGAATCATTATCTGTAGTGTCAGCATATGTAGTATCTATTTTAACTAAAGAAATATCTCTTGTATATTTAGTATAAGTTTTGGTTGATTTAAAACTACTTAAAGAAACTACAAGCAATAAAAGCGCTATGGTTTTTGTGCGTAAATTCATATGTTTTTCTATAAATTTTTAAATAACAAATTTTCACATTAGTAATTATACGTTTTATTATTTGATTTAGATTTTTGCATTAGATTAAGTTTAACATTTTTTAGTTTTTTATTTGAAAGGTTAAAGCAGTATTTGTTATTATTGTGTTAGAATTAATTAAAATCACTTTCTCGTTTTTATGAGAGTATAAAACATATTTTAAATGAAATTATTAGGAATAGGATCACGTATTAACCATAATGAATTTGGTAAAGGTGTAGTAACAAATGTGACTTCAAAACACTATTGGGTTACGTTTATAGATAATGGTTTAGAGACCATTGAATTAGATAGTGAGTTTGAAGTAATTGAAGCTGCTGAAGATGATGTTGATACTATTAGTTTTTATGAAGTTGAACAAACTTTAAAATCAATTTTAAAGAAATGGAGTGATGTTAGTGAAGTAGTGACTATAGCAGATAAATGGAAAGGTGGAAAACTTATTTTAGAACCTGGAGATACTAACCTAAAATCTAACGAAGTACCAATTGATACTTTTTTCCATAAAATAACAATGGTTCGTGACAGATTGCGTGTTATGGAACAGAAAATAAATAGCAGTAATCTTGATGAACAAGAAAAGATAGATTTGCAACAATATATTACAAGAAGCTATGGTAGCTTAACAACGTTTAACGTGTTGTTTAAACATAAAGACCATAATTTTGTAGGGCAGAAGGGAAGTTAGTTTTTCCCTTTAATATCTGTTATTTGCAAGCCTAAAATCATTAATTTATGAAACGTTGGTAATTGAGCTCCACTTTCTGTGGTTGTCCAATCTTTCCAAGTTGCTTCAAGCCCTTTAATAGGTAATATAGAAACCCACATTTTAAAACTTGTAGGTTTTCCTTTATCGTCTAAAATCCATAAATAAGAGTCACCAGGAGTTGTGCCACCAGATGTATAAGTTACTAGAAGCCCAAGTTTACCGTTTTCTAAAGTAACAACACTTCGCTCTGTACCAGAATCGAATACTTTGTATGGTGCTACTAACCAAAAGGAGTCGTTATTAAAATAATCTGTTGCCTTAGTAATTAGCTCTTCAGCTTGTTCACCCTGTACTTCAAAATTATGTATATATGCTTTACTTTTTGAAGCGTCTTTTAAATTTAAATCTACTTTATAATCTTCCCAATGTACTGTACACGTTTCTTCATTTTTTTTCCACTGATAATGATGTCTATTTTTAAAGGTCCACTCAATATAGTTTGTGTTTTTATAAGCTTCATAGTCTAATGCACTAAGCATTTTTGTTGCCATTTGTTCAGCTTGCTCACCTTTAGTACCTATTGGTAAATCTTCATCATACTTTAAATATACATAGCCAAAAAACAATAGGCTAGGCAAAGTGAAAAACACTATAACACCTATAATTATTTTAGCTATTTTTTTTGGTTTCATTTTAAGTTAATTTTAGTTTAATGGCTTCAGCTAAAACTGTAGCAGCTTCTGGATGATGTCTAAACCATAATTCAGGTTCAATAAGTTCTAACTCAGAAAGAGCAATTTTAGTATTGTTATCAGTAAATATATCAACTCTAGCGTAAATTGGCAATTCTGGACAAGCTTTTACTGTGTTTTCTGCAAAAGTAATTTCTTCATTTGTAGGACTATAATCTGAAACACTTCCTCCAAAATCATCTTGAACTCTAAAATCACCAGCTTTAGCTTTCTTTAAAATGGCATGTGTGAATTTTCCATTAAAGACCATCATAGAAATTTCACCTTTGGTTACTATATTATGCTGAAATGGTTGTAACATCATTGCTTCATTTATTATAAGCTCTTTAAAAATAGTCTCATGAGCACTTATTGTTTCTAAATTTAACTTGTATGTGTGTCTGGCTGCACCAGAAATACAAGGCTTTAAAACAGTTTCGCTCCATCCTAAATGTGTATGAAGTTCTTTTAAGGTTTTATTGTTTCTTTTTTCTATAAAATATGTTTCAGCAATATTTACGTGCTTTAATTTTAAATCATTTAGATAGTGTTTATCTATATTCCATCTAATTAGCTTTTCAGAATTGAATAGTCTAGTTTTTTTGGTAACGTTTGATAGCCATTTTGAAAACTCATCAAATCTATCAAAGTAATCCCAAGTTGTTCTAAAAAGAATTGATTTTGTTGAAGACCAATCAAAATTTTTATCATCCCAAGCTAGGCGTTGTGTATTTAATCCTTTATTTTTTAAGGCTTCAACTACTAGGTAATCTTCAAAAAACACATTATGCTTATACGTGTTGGTTTTAGAATCTTCGAGATAGCGTTTGTCTGTTAATACAACAACATCAAAAAATTTGTGCATAATATTATTTTAAAAACCAACAGCAGTATCATCACCTCTATGGTCTGCACCACCTTCTAATGTTCCATCTTTGAGCATTAAAATTGCATCAACTTTTCCAAGAATTAATGATCTTTGTTCATTTATTGTATACCCTTTTTTATTTAATTGCTCTATTAAAATTTTATCGAATCTGTTGGGTTCAATTCTAATTTCATCAGGTAGCCATTGATGATGAAACCTAGGTGCTTGTACAGCTTCATGCATTGTCATATCAAACTCTATAACGTTTAATATAGTTTGTAATACAGATGTTATTATAGTTGAACCTCCAGGTGTGCCTACAACCATAAATAATTTACCGTCTTTTTCAATAATTGTTGGTGTCATAGAACTTAACATTCTTTTTTCTGGAGCGATACTATTCGCTTCAGCACCAATTAAACCAAACATATTTGGTACGCCAGGTTTACTACTAAAATCATCCATTTCATTATTTAGAAAAAAACCAAGTTCATTTACATATAATTTTGATCCATAAGCGGCATTTATTGTTGTTGTTACAGATACTGCATTGCCAAATTGATCTACAATTGAATAATGCGTAGTTTCTTCACTTTCTTGCATTTGAATATTCCCTTGTGTTATATCACTAGACAAAGTTGCTTTTTCAAACGAAAATGTTGACATTCTGTTTTTTAAATATCTTTCGCTTAAGAGCTCCTCTAAAGGCATACTCACAAAGTCTGGATCTCCTAAATAGAAGTTTCTATCTGCATAAGCACGTCTTTCGGCCTCAGTAATTACTTGAATTGTTTTTAAGGAGTTATGACCATAAGATTTTAAATCATAAGGCTCAATCATTTTCATTATTTGTGCTAAACAAGTTCCACCACTGGAAGGTGGTGACATAGAAATAACCTTATACCTTTTGTAATTAAATGTTACTGGGTTTCGCCATTTAACATCATATTTGGCCAAATCTTTTAAGGTCATAATTCCTCCTTTTTTAGACATAAAATTGACTAATTTTTGCGCTGTTTCTCCTTTGTAAAATTCATCTCTTCCATTTTTCATAATGCGTTGAAGAGTTTCAGCTAGTTTAGGGTTTTTTAATGTGTCTCCTGCTTTATTTGCTGTTGAGAATAATGTTTCAGCTTGATTAACAGCTCTAATAATACTATCAAATTCAATAAATCGATTTTCTTGTTTTTTGGTTATAACAAATCCTCTTTCAGCTAAATCAATTACAGGTTGAATAATGGTTGAAATTGGTAAAGAGCCAAATTTTTCATGAGCAGCAAAGACTCCAGCAACGGTTCCTGGAATTCCAACAGCATAAGCTCCTTCAGTACTTTTTCCAGATATAACATTTCCATTTTCATCCAAATACATGTCTTTAGAAGCCCCTAAAGGTGCTTTTTCTCTATAATCTAAACCACCTACTTCTCCATTGGATAGTCTATATACCATAAATCCGCCACCTCCCAAATTTCCAGCTACAGGATATGTTACAGCTAAAGCCAATTCAGTCGCCATCATAGCATCAAAGGCGTTTCCTCCTTTTTTTAGAATTTCTACTCCTATTTTGGAAGCTTCTGCTCTAGCAGAAACAACCATGGCTTTTTCGGTTATTAACCCTCTTTTTTGAGTCTGATTTTCTAGACTAGAATTAGATTCTTTACATGCAGTTAAAGCAAAAGTTAATACAGCAAATAATAATAATCTTCTCATTTGTTTATGTGTTATTTGTTTCTATTTCAGTTAGTATTAGTTTTGAAAATGCTCTTAACTCTTCAAAAAATTGAGTAAACTCACTTTCAAACTCGTTATAATATTCAACTAATTCTTTTGTGGCTTCATTCATTCCAGAAACATTTTTTGTTCTTCTGTTCATACCATTTAATACTCTTTGAATCCCATCAATACTAGCGTAATTTAGAAGCCAATTGTCAGCAATCATATATGGCATAAGTTTTTGTGTACGAGAAGGAAGTAATTCAAAATGAGTTTCTAAGCTATCATAAAATTTATTCACATATATATCTAAAGGAACATTTGAGTATGATTTCCAGTTTTTAGCTAAAAAATGATCATATAAAATATCTACTATAACACCACTATAATGGCTGTAATTTTTATGCAAACGCTTAGTACTTTGCCTTACAATTGGATGAGCATCAGTAAAAGTATCAATTTGTCTGTGAAGCAAAATGCCTGTTTTAATATCTTTTTGAAATTTTTTGTATTGCTTGCCACGAACACCATCAGCAATAAAATTACCAATTGCAACCATTTCATTATCACCTGACAGATAAATATGTGCTAAAAAATTCATTGGACTAATTTACGAATTACGAGTCACGAATTACGATTTTGAAATATTATATTTGTCAAAATAAAATTAAAGAATGACACTTATAAAATCAATTTCAGGAATAAGAGGTACTATTGGAGGTCAAGTTGGAGAAAATTTAACTCCTATAGATGCTGTTAAATTTGCATCAGCTTACGGAATATGGTTAAAGCAACAACGCAATAAAGAAAATTTTAGGGTTGTTGTTGGAAGAGATGCTAGAATTTCTGGTGAAATGATACAGAATTTAGTCATGAATACACTAGTAGGCTTAGGAATACATGTTATAGACTTAGGGTTATCAACAACACCAACAGTCGAAGTTGCTGTACCAATGGAGCATGCAGATGGAGGTATTATACTTACTGCAAGTCACAATCCTAAGCAGTGGAATGCGTTAAAGCTGTTAAATGCAAAAGGAGAATTTTTAAATGGAGAAGAAGGTGCTAAAATTTTAGCTATTGCTGAAACAGATACGATGCAGTTTGCAGATGTAGATAATCTTGGAAAAATAACCAAAAATCAAGCTTATATAGATTTACATATTGATGAAGTTTTAAAAATGCCTCTGGTAAATAAGAAAGCTATTAAAGATGCTAATTTTAAAGTTGTTGTTGATGGTGTAAATTCAACAGGCGGAATAGCAATTCCGTTATTATTAGAAAGGTTAGGAGTACAAACAGTAAAACTGTATTGTGAGCCAAATGGAGAGTTTCCTCATAATCCTGAGCCTTTAAAAGAACATTTAGGCGACTTATCAAAAGCAGTTACAAAAGCACATGCCGATTTAGGAATTGTAGTAGATCCAGATGTTGATCGTTTAGCATTCATGGATGAAAAGGGAGATATGTTTGGTGAAGAGTACACATTAGTTGCTTGCGCAGATTATGTATTAAGCAAAACACCAGGTAATACTGTTAGTAATATGAGTTCAACAAGAGCGTTAAGAGATATTACATTAAAGCATGGAGGTAATTATGAAGCAAGTGCAGTAGGCGAAGTTAATGTTGTAGAATTAATGAAAAAGAATAAAGCTATAATTGGAGGTGAAGGTAATGGAGGCATAATATATCCAGAATTGCATTATGGTCGTGATGCTTTAGTTGGCGTGGCTCTATTTTTAAGCTTACTTGCTGAAAAGCAAATGAAAACAAGTGAGTTAAGAGCAACTTACCCTAATTATTTTATGAGTAAAAAGAAGATTGAATTAACACCAACTTTAGATGTTGATGCAATTTTGAAAGCTATGGAAGAACGTTATCAAAATGAGAAATTAACTACCATTGATGGCGTAAAAATAGATTTTAGTAATAGTTGGGTGCATTTGCGTAAAAGTAATACAGAGCCAATTATTAGAATTTATACCGAAGCGCCATCACAAAATGAAGCAGATAAGCTTGCAGATAAAGTAATTTCTGAAATTAAGGCTATTGCAAATATTTAGATTAATTTTATAATTATTTTTTACTAACTAATATGATTAGGAAAAAGCTAAAAAAGCTATTGTCATTTAACGGAATATCACTAATAATAGGAATTGTTGGAGGTATTTTTGGATTAGTAAGTCCTTTTATTGATGATTGGAATGTTCAAATTAGATTAAAATGGCTATTGTTTATTATTTTTCTATTTTCAATATTAATTTTAGTTTTAACAAAACTTGTTTTAGAATTAAGTGAAGATTTAAAATTAACAGAAAAGAATATAAGAATTATAAAATATCTACCTCAACATGATGCTTTCATTGTTGAAAAAAATAATTCACTCGGAAATGCAGCTCTTGTCAGTTTTTTTTATTTAGATAATAATTATGAAGTTGAAATTGGAAAGGGATATGTTGAAAATATACAAGAAAAATTTATTCAAATTAAAGTTTTGAAGTTTTATAAAAATTTTGAAAAGAATTATGATAGAGTTTTTGAAAAGATTAATAATAATAATATTGATGCCATTGAAAAACTTGTTGTAAAAAGTTATGTGAAATATGATTTTAGTTAATTATAAATTATGGATATTAGAGTAGCAAGTATTATAGATTTTGGAGAAATTGTTATTAATAAAGGAGAAATTGATGGCATTTATTCTCAAATGGAGTTTTTAGTTTATGAGGATGGACAGAGTATTATTGATCCTATAACTAAAGAAAACCTTGGTAAGTTAGAAATCCCTAAAGGGAAATTCAAAGTTTTACATACTCAAGAAAAAATGACAGTGTTAATTTCTGATTATCGACCAAATAAAAATGTTTTTAATTTTGGCATCATTGAACAAGAAGATAATAAATATGTCAAGATAAAGTCAATAAAAATTGGAGATAAGGTTAAAGTTCTTAATGAATCAAAATTTGTTGCTGGATGATTCTAGATAAAGAAAATAAATCAAGTTTAACTAGTTTAGAGCGCTATTTTAATCAATTTCGCCAACATATTATTGGTATTGATCAAAAGTTCGAATCACCTTTTGGTACTCAAAAAATCATATATACCGATTGGACAGCTTCAGGTCGTTTATACAGACCAATAGAGGAAAAGCTATGCAACGAATTTGGGCCTTATGTAGCAAATACACATACAGAAACTACAGTTTCAGGTACAGCAATGACAAAAGCGTATCATAAGGCAAAACATATTATTAAAGATCATGTAAATTGTAATAAAGATGATGTGTTAATTATGTCTGGAAATGGAATGACAGGTGTAATTAATAAGTTTCAAAGAATTTTAGGGCTGAAAGTGCCAGAAAATCTTCAAAACTATACTAATGTACCAGATGAAATTCGTCCTGTAGTTTTTATTTCTCATATGGAACATCATTCTAATCAGACTTCTTGGTTAGAAACCATTGCAAAAGTAGAAGTTATTCCGCCTTCAGAAGATGGTTTATTTAGTATAAATAATTTAAAAGTTCTATTAGAAAAATATAAAGATAGACCTTTAAAAATTGCTTCAGTTGTAGGAGGTTCTAATGTTACAGGCATACAAACGCCATATCACGATATTGCTAAACTAATGCATCAAAATGGAGGTGTTTGTTTTGTTGATTTTGCATGCTCAGCACCTTATGTAGATATAAATATGCATCCTGAAGATGATGAGCAGGCATTAGATGCTATTTTCTTTTCACCTCATAAATTTTTAGGAGGACCAGGAACTTCTGGTGTATTAATTTTTAATAAAAAGCTATATAAGAATATGATTCCTGATTGTCCAGGAGGAGGAACTGTGAGTTGGACAAATCCTTGGGGAGAACATAAATATATAGATAATATTGAAGATAGAGAAGATGGAGGAACACCAGGCTTTTTACAAACAATTAAAACAGCTCTTTGTATTAAATTAAAGGAGCAAATGGGAGTTTCTAATATTCTAAAGCGAGAGCATGAAATAGTTGATTATATTTTTGAAGATTTAAAATCTGTTAATAATCTTAATATACTTGCAGGACAGCATAAAGAAAGATTAGGTGTAATTTCTTTCTATATAGATGATTTGCACTATAATTTAGGGGTAAAACTACTTAATGATAGATTCGGGATTCAAACTCGTGGTGGTTGCAGTTGTGCAGGTACTTACGGACATTTTTTATTGCATGTTGATGTTGAAACTTCTCATGAACTGACAAATGAAATTTCATTAGGTGAACTTACGCGTAAACCAGGTTGGATTCGTATGTCTATTCATCCAACAACAACTAATGAGGAAATTAATTTTGTTTGTGATAGCTTAAAGGATTTAGCAAAACATCATAAAGATTGGGCAAAAGATTATAACTATATTAAATCTTCAAATGAGTTTGTACATAAAACGAGTTCTGAAAACCCTTTAAATGAAACTCCTATAAACTCTTGGTTTGAACTTTAGTTATTGAAACTCAGCAGGAACACTATTTCTGTGCTTCCATCGTTTGTGAGTCCATAAATAGTATTCTGGAGCTTCTTCAATTTGTTTCTCTACAAATTTGAAAAATATATCTGTAATCTCGTAGTTATTATATTCTTTTGGGCTTGTAGTTATGGTTTCAAAGGTGGTTTCGTAAAAACCTCTTTTCAATCGTTTTACTTTAAAAAACACTATAGCCATATCTAAGCGTTTAGCTAGCATTTCTGCACCAGTGTGCATAGGAACTTTAATACCCATAAACTCATTCCAATGATAAGCTTTGCCAGCTTTAGGCGATTGGTCAGAAACGAATCCGTTTATAGTTAATTCACCTCTTTTTTGTGCTTCTATAAGAACAGGGATTGTCTCTTTTGTTGTTATTAAATGGCTATTATATTTAGCTCTTATTTTTTTAATTAATCTATCAAAGTAAGGGTTTGCTAACCGTTTATAAACAGCATAGCCCTTATGGTTAATGTGTTTTTGAAGGATAAATATCCATTCCCAACTTCCATAATGAGCACACATTAAAACAATACTCTTGTTTTGTTGTTCTAACTTATGAATTTCTTCAATATTGGTAAATTTATAACGTGATTTCATCTCTTCTTCAGAAATGCTCAACGATTTTATAGCTTCAACCATCATATCACACAAATGATGATAAAACTTTTTTGTGATAAGGTTAATTTCTTCTTTCGACTTATTAGGAAACACAAGCCTTAAATTTTCTTTTACAACCTTTTTTCTATACCCAAATACTCTAAAAATTAATATATAAAGCAGGTCAGAAATTGCATAAAGTAATCTAAAAGGGAGTATAGAGACTATCCATAAAAAAGGATAAACAAGAATGTAAATTAGAAATTGCATTTTTTAATATTAGATTTGCAGCTGTAAATATAGAGTATATTATAATTAATCGTTTATTGTTTATGGGTAATTTAAGTCTTATTACTATTGTTATTATTGCAGCAAATGCTATTATTTCCTTAAAAGGATTTGATGATTATGGCTTTTTTGAACGATACAAGTTTAATGTCGGAAGCATAAGAAGAGGAGAGCAAATACGTATGTTTAGTTCTGGTTTTTTGCATGTTGATATGATGCACCTGTTCTTTAATATGTTTACTCTGTATTTTTTTGCAGATGTAGTTATTGATGAGTTGGGTACTTTAAACTTTATTGTCATTTATATTGCAAGTTTACTGTTAGGTAGTTTGCTGTCGTTATATTTTCATAAGGAAGAATACCATTATAGTGCTGTTGGAGCAAGTGGTGCAGTTACTGGAGTTTTGTATTCAGCTATATTATTAGATCCAACCATGCAGTTGGGGATTATGTTTATTCCATTACCATTTCCTGCTTATGTGTTTGGTATTTTATATTTGTTATATTCTATTTATGGAATGAAAAATAGAATTGGAAATATTGGGCATGATGCACATTTTGGAGGTGCAATTGGAGGTTATGTAGTCACATTAATGCTTGCGCCAGGTTTGTTTAAAACCGATTTAAAAATGATTGCTTTGTTAGCAATACCAATTATTATATTATTTGTAATGCACAAAATGGGAAAACTATAAAAAAAAAGCCTTCAAATATTGAAGGCTTTTTTATTAATTTAAAAGTTCAGCTACTTTATCTTCGAGAGCTTTGCCTCTTAAATTTTTAGCAGCAATTTTACCTTCAGAATCAAGAATATAAGTAGAAGGAATTGATTGTATATTATACTGTTTAGCTACTGGGTCGTTAAAATAGTTTAGATTAGATACATGATGCCAAGTTAATTTATCATCCTCAATAGCTTTAAGCCATTTATCTTTTTGGCCTGCTCTATCTAACGATACACTTATAATTTCTAAACCTTTATCATGATATTTATTATATGTTTTCACAACATTAGGATTTTCTCTTCTACAAGGTCCACACCAAGAAGCCCAAAAATCAATAATAGTTACTTTGCCTTTAATTTCATTTAAAGAAATCATCTTTCCGTTTGGATCTGGAGCAGTGAAATTTGGCGCTATTCCACCTTCAGATAGTAGAGCAGTCTGTTCCAGCATTTCTTTAGTTTTTACAATTTCACCATATATAATTATACCAAAGTCTGAAGATCTAATATCATCATCTAAAGAATTATAACTCTGTATTACCCTTTTAAAGTCTGAAGTTTTATTTTTTAATAATGTTTCAACAAGTACCAATGAAAAAAAATTGTCTTTATTTTTATTAATAAAATTATAAGGATAGTTGACTCTATCTTCGTTTAATTTTATAATTTCTTGTTCGAATTTATTTACTGATTGAGAATCTTGTTTTTGTAATGCCTCTCTTTGAGACTTACTAATATTTAAACGTTTATCAGACATGTCTTTAAGACCTTTGTTATAGTCTGATAAAGCTTTGTTTGACTTAGATCCTGTTACTTGAGTTGATTGAAAATCGTCCTTGTTTAAATCAATATTGAAAGTTGAGTTTTCAATTATAATAGGAAAATTACCAGTAACTTCATTTGCAGACAAATACCAAACGGAAGGCTTGTTTACTGTCCCCTCAAAAGTAAATTTTTCGTTTACAACAATAGCTGTATCTTGATAAACTTGATTACCAGCTTCATCTAATGATGATAAATATACTCTTATACCATTATAAACTCCTTTTGCAGTACCATCTATAATGTAATTATCACTATTTTTTGTTGTCTTATTGCAAGAGACAAACAAAGACACCATTAATAATAGGCTAAATAATTTTTTCATTTTCATTTATTTTTAAGTTGCACAAATATAATAAGTTCTTACTAATGATAAGTTATAATATAATCTTAAAAGAACTGAATCATTATTGAGCCAAATAGCATTTTTACTATATTTTTGCTTTAAATTTATCTACATGTTACATAACGACACTATAATTGCTTTAGCAACTCCTTCAGGAAGTGGAGCAATTGCTGTTATACGTTTATCTGGAAAGGAGGCAATTTCAATTGCTTCTTCAAAATTCAAATCTATTTCTGGTAAGAGTTTAGCAAAGCAAAAAACTCATACAGTGCATTTAGGCCATATTATAGATGAACCTAGAGTGATTGATGAAGTTTTGATTACAGTTTTTAAAAATCCAAACTCATATACAGGTGAAGATGTGATAGAGATTTCGTGCCATGGAAGTTTGTACATTCAACAAGAAATCATTCAATTATTTTTGCGTAATGGATGCAGAATGGCTAATGCTGGGGAGTTTACATTACGAGCTTTTTTAAACGGAAAATTAGATTTAAGTCAAGCTGAAGCTGTGGCAGATTTAATTGCAAGTGATAGTGAAGCATCACATCAAATAGCAATGCAACAAATGCGTGGCGGATTTAGTAATGAAATAAAACACTTACGAGACGAGCTTCTTAATTTTGCTAGCTTAATAGAGTTGGAGCTCGATTTTGCCGAAGAAGATGTTGAGTTTGCTAACAGAGATGAATTTTATAAGCTTATTACAAGAATAATAAATGTTTTAAAACGCTTAATCGATTCTTTTGCAGTAGGGAATGTTATAAAAAATGGAATTCCTGTAGCTATAGTTGGTGAACCTAATGTTGGAAAATCTACATTGTTAAATGCTTTATTGAATGAAGAGCGTGCAATTGTTAGCGAAATAGCAGGTACTACAAGAGATACTATTGAAGATGAAATTTCAATTGGCGGAATCGGTTTTAGGTTTATTGATACTGCTGGAATTCGTGAAACTGAAGATATAGTTGAGAATATAGGAATTAAAAAAACTTTTGAAAAGATTGAGCAAGCTCAAGTGGTTATATACTTGTTTGATAGTACAAAATTTAAATCTCTAAGTAAAAAATTTAAGGTTGAATTAGAAAAAATTAAAAACAAATATCCTCAAAAACCACTTATAGTTCTAGCCAATAAAATTGATAAGATTAACGACAGTCAGCTTGCAAAAATGCAAGAAGAAATCCCAGAAATAAAATTGCTTTCAGCAAAATCTGGGTTTGGCGTAGAACAACTTACAAACTCTCTTTTAAACCTAATTAATACAGGTGCGTTACGTAATAATGAAACTATTGTAACTAATACTCGTCATTATGACGCTTTGTTAAAAGCCTTTGAAGAAGTTCAAAAAGTAAAATATGGTCTGGACTCTGGTTTATCTGGTGATTTATTAGCTATAGACATTAGACAAGCTTTATACCATTTTGGAGAGATTACAGGTGAAATTACGAATGATGATTTATTAGGGAATATTTTTGCTAACTTCTGTATTGGGAAGTAACTATCTTTCTTTTTATTGTTAACTACCTGTTTTTCTTTACTTTACACGTTTTTATCTTCCTTTATTTGTTGCTTATTTGCTCTTTTTTCATTAAATTTGTTGTATATCTGTTGCCTTAAATACGGATTTGTTGCCCAAATCTGTTGGCAGTGAGATTGGCGAAATGATGCACCATATTGCCCCACGTTGCACCATAACGCTACATAAAGCACCATTTATGAGCAGTAATTTATACATTCCAAAAACTTGTAAGCATTGCGGTAATGCCTTTACAGCACGAACAACAGTTACTAAATACTGTGGTGATATTTGTGCTAAAAGAGCATATAAGGCACGTAAACGCAATGAGAAAGTACAAGCTACTCTTGAAGAAACTATTCAGCAGCAAAAAGAAATAGTTAATCACTACAATCCAAATGCAGTAAACAACAAAGATTTTTTAAGCGTAACAGAGGCTTCTCAACTCATTGGTGTAAGTAGATGGACCATCCAAAGAATGATACAACAAGGACGTTTAAAAGCAGTTCCTTTTGGTAGAAAGCATATAGTAGCTCGTTGGCAAATTGAAAACCTCTTTAATTGATTTATTATGAAAGTAACATTAAGACAGCGCAAAAAAAATGATAATATTAGTTTGTATTTAGACTACTATCATAAGGGAAAAAGGAAAACAGAATATTTGAGGTTATACCTAACTGCCAATCCTAAAACTAAAACGGAAAGGGATGTTAATAAGAAAACCAAGCAACTTGCTGAAACTATTTGTGCACAACGACAAATAGAAATTCAAAATGGTATTTACGGATTTAAGGATATAGAGAAATTAAAGGGTAGTTTTATTACTTATATAACAACATTAGCAGAAAAGAAAAACACAAGTGCAGGTAATTATGGGAATTGGAATAGTATGTTGAAACATTTAAAAACCTTTTGTCCAACGGATGTTAGTTTTCAAGATATAGATAAATCATTTGTAGAGCGGTTTAAAGATTTTTTAGATAAAGATGCAATAGGTAGAGCAGGTAAAAAATTATCGCAAAACTCTAAATATTCATACTATGGTAAGTTTTCAGCAGCACTAAAACAAGCTGTTAAAGATGGTATTCTAAAAGTAAATCCTGCCAATGGTGTTGAATATTTCAAACAAGGTGAACCTCAACGAGAATTTTTAACACTTGATGAATTACAAAGAGCAGCAAACACTGAATGTGAACTTCCTTTATTAAAAAAAGCTTTTATATTTTCAGCAATCACAGGATTAAGATGGTCAGACATTGAAAAGTTAGTCTGGTCAGAAGTACAGCATTCTAAAGAAATGGGATACTACATCCGTTTTAGACAAAAGAAAACCAAAGGAGCTGAAACTTTACCCATTTCTGAACAAGCAAGAGAACTATTAGGTGAAGAAGGAAAGCAGACAGATAAAATTTTCAAAGATTTGCATTATAGTGCCTGGTCTAATTTGAAATTACAACAATGGATAATGAAAGCGGGTATTTCAAAAAATATTACTTTTCACTGTGCACGTCATACGTATGCAACTTTACAATTAACTTTAGGCACAGATATTTATACAGTATCAAAATTATTAGGTCATAAAGAATTGAGAACAACGCAGATTTATGCCAAAGTAATCGACGATAAAAAGAAAGATGCTGCTAACCGTATTCAATTGGATTTATAATGAAAAATAACATATTTTCAAGTTTAGTTTCTATTACTAAAGGTTTACATCGCGACAATAGATCAGAAAGAGAATTTCAATTATTGTTATCTGAAATAAAATTATATCCATTAGCAGCTAATGCGGTTTTTAAAATACATTTTAAAAGACCTTTAAATAGTAAAAAAGAGTATTACCAAAAAAGCATATTTAATGAAACTGAAAAAACTATTGTTTCATTTATTGCAGACTTTCCAGAGAATGCCACAACATCAGAAAATAAATACAGCTATACGATTCTGCATAATAAGTTTGATAAGTACTTAAATGACATAGCCAGTTACATTACTAAAAGGGATATAACGGAAGATTTAAGCGATGACATTGACTATATAATTAATTATCTGAAAGTATCAGTAATACGACTATATGCTGAATTACAAGAGCAGTACGGACAGTTTTCAGAAACACCATTATTTACGATTCCCGAAATAGCTGAAAAGTATTTCAATGACACTAAATTCAATGCAGACTTAATAAAGAAGATTGAGACATCCAAAAAAGAAGTCATTAAAAAACCATCAAAGCATAAAAGCAAACCAAAAACTTCATTTGTGTTTAAAGGAAAAGATAAATCAAATCTTTTAAAAGTGCTTGAACAGCTTCAAATTAAAATAGATTTATTAGAAAATAGAACTACTACAAAACAGCTGTTAGAGATTCTAACAACAGATGATTTTACTTCTTTAAATTTTAATATTTATTTTGAAGCCAATACAACTGCAATTAGATACATCTTTGACAAACTAAAACCTCAATTTAAAAATTTAAAGTTATCCGAAATTGAAAGGTCTAATAAGTTTTATACTAAAAATGATTTTGAATTAACTGCTCAAAATTTATCTTCAAGTAAGCAATATACTTTTAAAGAAAAAGAAACTATTGATAATATTTTCAAACAAATGCAATAAAAAACATTGAGAACATTGAGATTTCTCAATGTAATCTCAATACTACCTAAAAATCTTCATTTTTTAAAAATCTACATTTTCAACCTTTGTCCTGTTCTTGAAAACCAAGAATGACATTTGGCCAGATGTCCTCATTTATTTAAAACAAAATAAACGATGGACACAAATATCATCGAAAAATTAGACCGTATCGAAAAACTCTTAATAGAGCAACAAACGATGCAAAAGCAAGTATTAAATTTTAATGAAACTTGCAAGTATTTAGAACTTTCCCAATCACACTTGTACAAATTGACAAGTACGGGAGCCATTCCACACTATAAACCGAATGGCAAAAAGATTTATTTCCAACGTGAAGAGTTAGATCATTGGTTACTGCGTAACCGTATGGACTCACAAGACGAAATCGAGCAGCAAGCTGCCGACTTCTTAATTAAGAAAGGAGCGGTAAAGTTATGACTGAAATAATCGATTTACTCTTGGCGCTCTCACAAGAAATAAAGGACATAAAAGCACGTATCGAATTGCTACAACAATCGAGAGCCGAAGTATTAAAAGATACGTGGATAGACAATCAAGATGTCTTACAGACCTTACATATTAGTAAGCGAACCCTGCAAACATTTAGAACAAATGGCACACTACCATATAGTAAAGTTCAAGGCAAGTTTTATTATAAAGTTTCTGATGTTGAGCAATTACTTCAAGACAACTACTACAACCATAATTTCAAGTGTAATGGAAATAAGTAGAGAAGCAATATTAGACAAAACACATTATGGTTTAAAGATTTACGCCTATGTGTTAAGACAGTATTATCCTGAAACTACAGTCCTTTCCTTAAAAGGAAGGGACTGCGGGATAACCCGAAACCCTTTTAATGGTGGTAAAGAAACTTTACGGATTCATATCGATGGTGTTATTGCAACGCATAGAGATACCGAATTAGAAACCTTTAAAGGCGATGTATTTGATTTTGCACAGTACCATTTTAAAATGGCTGATGAAGCAGATGTATTACAGAATATAAACAAAGAACTACATCTAAATTTAGAAATAAAGGTAAAAGATGAATTGGAATGGCTGAATGACCCAGACGATACCTGGTATGCGCACTGTAGCTTTTTCAAAGCACCTGTTCGCAATGTGTTTCCTGCGGAAACCTTGCGATTACATCAAGTATTTGCATTAATCACAAGTGATAAATACAAAAAGATTACAGAAGATTTAAGAGCGATTACTGATGTAAAAGAAGCTCGTAAATTCAAAGCTAATCGCTTTGACTACGTAACCTTTTCAGGAACTTTTGAAAAACGTAACGATAGTAATTTGTTACAGCATTCTAATCTATTAACTATTGATTTTGACCATTTAGATAATCTGCAAGAGTTAAAAACGCAACTCTTAAATGATGAATATTTTGAAACCGAAATGCTATTCACCTCACCATCTGGAGACGGTCTTAAATGGATAATCAGAATTGACATTTTAGAAGTATCTCATAGTGAGTATTTTATTGCGGTAGCCAATTACATTAAGCAAACTTATAATATAGAAGTTGACCAGTCAGGTAAAGACGTTTCCAGAGCGTGTTTCTTACCATACGACCCAACAGCTTTTTTACATAAAAGACATCAAAAATTATGACAAAATCATTTAACCCAAAAGATTGGTTAGACGTTCCAAAAGAGCAACCAAAACCAACAGTCAGCAACACAGCAACAACGTTAGTTGTTGCTGTTGCTAATAACGACATAGAATCCTATATCTCGGCAATTGAGCAGTCTGGTACAGATATAACAGGCAATTATGCTACTTGGCGAGATTTAGGCTTTGCTTTAGCTGAAGAATATGGAGAATCAGGTAGAGATTATTTCCAACGCATAAGTAAAAATTATGCAGGATATGATTCTAAAGAATGTGACGAACAATTCAATAAATGCCTTAATGCTAAAGGACACGGAATAAGTATTGCAACCTTTTATCATCACGCACATCAGGTAGGAGTTAAGCTGTCAAAACCCAAAATGAAGTTACGGCAACAAAAAGAGGAAAAAGAACAGCAAGCTATGCCTACTATTCCTGAAAAGGTATATGGCAGTCTTCCACAGTTTTTACAACAAGTTGTAAATCCTGCGAGTAGTCAAGAGGAAAAAGATATTCTATTGTTAGGTGCTTTAACAGCTTTTAGTGCTTGCTTTCCTAAACTATTTGGCGTGTACGACCAACGAAAAGTATATAGCAATTTATATCTTTTTGTAACTGCACCTGCATCTGCAGGTAAAGGCAGACTCAACCAAATTAAAAATTTGGTAGATCCTGTACATAAACTAAAAAGGGAACAAGCTAAAGTATTAAAGCAACAATTTAATACAGAAACAGCGACTTACAATATGAATAAAGGCAAAGACGAAAACTTGGAAAAACCGAGTAAACCGCCAGAGCGAATGTTGTTTATTCCTGCCAATAATAGTGTAACCGGTGTATATCAATTAATATCAGATAATGAAGGCAAAGGGTTGATTTTTGAAACCGAAGGAGATACATTGGCGCAAGCGTTTAAAAGTGATTATGGTAATTATAGCGATGGATTTCGTAAAGCATTTCATCACGAAACCATTAGTTATTATCGTAGAACCGATAGGGAATATGTAGATATTGAAAAACCCTGTTTATCAACCGTATTATCTGGTACACCTAAACAAGTAGCAACCCTAATACCTAATGCTGAAAATGGGTTGTTTAGTCGCTTTATGTTCTATTATATGAATATTAAGCCGACTTGGAAAAATGTATTCCAAAACAACAATAGTTTAGGACTTGATGATTATTACAACCAATTAGGTAGTGAGTTTTTAGGACTTTATAAAACGCTTAAAAACAATCCAGAAATAGAAATACGATTAACGGTATCACAACAAGAACAGTTCCATACGTTTTTTGAATCCTTACAAACCAAATACATCAATCTGCAACCCGAAGAATATATTGCTACTATTAGGAGGTTAGGCTTAATTGCCTTTAGAATAACGATGTTATTCACAGTATTTCGCATTATGGAAGATGGCGATGTCAATGCAGTTAAACAATGTGAAGATGTTGACTTTGATAATGCACTAACCATAATTTCAATTTTGGTTAAACACAGTAGTAAAGTGTTTAATGATTTACCTATGGAGCAAAAAACAGTAAAACGGTTAAATAGAAAAGAACGCTTTTTAGAGAGTTTACCAAAAGAATTTGACAGACAACACTATTTAGATTTAGCCACTAAACATAACATTCCAAGTAAAACAGCAGAAGGTTATATTACCAAATTTGTTGAAGCAGGTTTAATCCATAGAGAAGCCCACAATACCTATTCAAATCCTGCAAAATTATAATTGGGGAAGTTGAGGATTTAGAGGATATTAAATATAATGTCCTCAAATCCTTAATATCCTCATTCCCTGTTAATAACTGTTTATATCTTTTTAATTGCTTTTAGTTTCCTTTTCTTAAATTAGACAAATATTGACAAGTCAAAATATCTCTAAAATGACATTTGGTGAACATATAAGGAAATTACGAGAACAGAAGCAATTATTATTAAGAGAAGTCGCTTCACAAATGCATATCGATACGGCCTTATTAAGTAAAATTGAACGTGGTACACGCATAGCTCGAAAAGAGCAAGTAGAAGCACTTGCTATCGCTTTAGATGAAAACAAAAACGAGTTGCTAAACGTCTGGATGGCTGATAAGATTGTCGATATGATAAAAGACGAAAACAACAGTGAGGAAATCCTCAAAATTGCTAAAGAAAAGATTAAGAAATTAACCAATCAAAACGAATAGTTTATAAATGGCATTATTCCAAACATCAGTATTAAAAACATACCTCACACAGCAAGACAGTAATGTAGTAGAGCGTGCCTATAAAAAATACACCAAGTATTTTCACAACCTCACCATTCAAGAAAATATCAAAAATTCTAAAGAAGAACAATACCAAGCCAAGTTTTTAGACGAGTTGTTTGTAAATGTCTTGGATTATACCCTTAATCCGAAGCCTGACTTCAACATTACTACCGAGTTTAAGAACCAAAAAGGAGCAGGAAAAGCAGATGGAGCTATTTTAAGCAAAGGAAACGCTATTGGTGTCATAGAATTGAAAGGGACAAACACAAAAGATTTAGAGAGCATCCGTAAACAAGCATTCGACTATAAAGCCAATCAAAAAGGCTGTATCTATGTCATTACATCCAACTTTGAGAAGTTGAGGTTTTACATCAATGACGCTACCGAGTTTTTAGAGTTCAATCTCTTTCAGTTAGCACCAAAAGAATTTGCTTTAATGTACCTATGCTTACAAAAGGATAACATTCTTAACAATCTACCACTAACAATAAAGGAAGCTTCTTTAGTAGAGGAAGACAAGATTACCAAACAGTTTTACAACGACTATTCCGTATTTAAACGCGAACTCTTTAGAGACCTCGTAAAACGAAATGCCAAACGTATTAAAATGGATGCTGTCATTGCGAGCGAAGCTCGGCAATCTCTTGAAGAGAACAACGCAAATGAAAACAAAGCACTCGAAAAAAACGTCAAACTATCACTATTCAAAAAGTCACAAAAGCTCATAGACCGTTTTCTATTCATTTTCTTTGCTGAAGATAGAGATCTATTACCACCAAACTCAACCATTCAAATTCTGGACAAGTGGAAAGCCGACATCGATTTTGGTGACGAACGTCCACTGTACAACCTCTTTAAACAATACTTTCATTTTTTAGATGAAGGTAGAAAAGGCACAACATCAAGAGCCGAAATCTATGCTTATAACGGTGGTCTCTTTAAACCAGATGCCATTTTAGATAGTTTGGAGATTGACGATGCATTACTCTACAAACACGCATACAAACTCGCTAAATACGACTTTAGCAGTCAGGTAGATGTTAACATTTTAGGACACATTTTTGAAAACTCACTCAACGAAATAGAAAGCGTTAATGCAGAAATTGAAGGTGGAGAGTTCGACAAACAAAAAAGCAAACGCAAAAAAGATGGTGTATTCTATACCCCAAAATACATTACCAAATACATAGTAGAAAATACCGTTGGTAAACTCTGCCAAGAGAAAAAAGAAGCATTAGGCTTTAAAGAAGAAGCCTATTTCGAGCTAAAAAAAGGCACACACCAAAACACCAAAAAGCAACTGTTAGAGGTGTTAGATAGCTATCGGGATTGGCTTTTGCAAATAACCATTTGTGACCCAGCTTGTGGCTCTGGTGCTTTTTTAAACCAAGCGTTGGACTTTTTAATAAAAGAACACCTCTACATCGACGAGCTAAAAGCAAAAGTATTGGGTGGTGGCTTCATTTTAAGTGACATAGAAAATACCATTCTGGAAAACAATATTTATGGTGTGGACCTTAACGAAGAATCTGTAGAAATTGCCAAACTATCCCTTTGGTTACGTACAGCACAACCACGCCGTAAACTAAACGATTTAAGCAACAATATTAAATGTGGCAATTCGCTTATTGATAGCAAAACCGTAGCAGGAGATAAAGCCTTTAATTGGCACGAACAATTTCCACAAATTTTTAGCAAGGGTGGTTTTGATGTGGTGATTGGGAATCCGCCTTATGTAAGGGCAGAGCTTCTTACCAACTATTTAGGATATTTTGAAAAGAATTTTAATGTTTATCATTCTGCAAGTGACCTATTTGCCTATTTCTATGAATTGGGTTCAAAAATTATAAACAAAAAGGGTTTAATGGGTTATATATCAAATACTTTCGATAAAACTACAGCAGGGAAAGTTTTAAGAGACTATTTAGCTACGAGAACTAATCTTAAACAATACATAGACTTTACGGAAGTTCAAATTTTTGAAGGTGCAACTACATACCCAGTTATAATTATACTGCAAAATTATATTGATGATTATAGTATGTTTAAATATGTTAAAATACCAAAATCTTCACAAAACAGGGTTATAGATATTGATATTGAAAATAAAATTGGTGTTTTACAAAACTCTTTAGATTCAAGTAGTTGGTCGTTCTCTTCTATTGAAAAATCCAAAATTCTTAATAAAATCTCACAATTTCCTAATTTAAGAAAAGTCTACGGTAAATGTTATTACGGAGTCAAGACAGCTTTAAATGATGCTTTTATTGTTAATAATACTTGGACTTATTCAGAACATATAAAACCTATACTGGAAGGGAAGGAAATAAAAAAATGGAATGTTCAAAAAGCACAACAAAAGCTAATTCTTTTTAAAAGTAAATGGACGAATGAGGTATATCCAGAAAAATCTACAGAAGAAGATAAGCTAAATGCTTTACTTCGTGATTTTCCTGAAATATTTAATCACTTATTGTTATATAAAGAAAGAGCAATTAAAAGATATGATAAAGGAGATTATTGGTGGGAATTAAGAAATTGCGCTTATTATGATTTATTTGAGCAACCTAAAATTATATTTCCTAACCTACAAAACTCAAATAAATTCTGTTTCGATAGACAAGGTACATTTGTTAATGCGCCAGCTGTATTTTTACCAGTAAATAGTGAAACTTTACTCTGTATTCTAAATTCTAAAATCGTTTGGGAGTTTCTAAAATCAATATGTGTTGTTCGAAGTGGCGGTTACATTGAAGTAAAACCTCAATATTTTGAACAAATTCCTATTCCTGAATTAGAAAATGAAGTTGAGTTTGAAACTAATGCGAAAAAGGTTATTGCATTAGTAAATGAGTTACAAAATTTAGACGGAAGATTTCAAAATTACATTTTATCACAGTTTGTTATTGAAAAACTAACAAGAAAACTCGAAAACTGGCACGAGTTAGACTTTGCAGACTTTATAAAAGAACTCAACAAAGCCATTAAAAAAGCAAGTGGCACACCGCTTACCAAAAAAGACGAGTTTGAGTGGTTAGAGCTATTTGAAGACAACAAGAAAAAAGCCCAAGACCTACAAACTCAAATTAACCAAACAGAAAAAACAATAGACACAATGGTATACGACCTCTATGGCCTTACCCAAGAAGAACGAGACATAGTAGAAAATAGTTAAGATATGGCAACAGAAGAAATGAAAGCAATGAATCTTGAAGGATTCTTAAAAAGAGCTTATAGGTTCGACAAACGTATAACAAGACCCTCAAAAGGTGAATATTATTCGCTTACCAGAGCAGAAGAAAAAGGGAATAGTCAAAAGGAGCTTTCCATTCTCAAAAAAAGAATAGAACAAGCAATAGACATCTTTTTTAAGCAAGAATTAAGTTACCAAACCCAAGAAGGTTTAAAAGTATTGCTATCCTTAAATGCACAAGCTAAATCCAGTAATGATATAGTGGCTGTAATTGAAAAAGGATTAGTATTTACAGAACAGTTTAAATAATAAAGACAATGAGCGAGAAACTACCACAAGAAAGCGAGTTTTTACTCTACAACACCCCACAAGGCGATGTAAAATTGCAAGTACTTATACGCGATGAAACCGTTTGGCTTACCCAAGAAGGAATGCAAGAATTGTTTGGTAGAGCAAAATCTACCATAAGCGAGCATATTTCTAATGTCTTTGAGGAGGGTGAATTAGAAAGGGAGTCAACTGTTCGGAATTTCCGAACAGTTCAATCAGAAGGTGCGCGTAATGTTCAAAGAAATATAGATTTTTACAACCTCGATGTTATTATATCCGTAGGCTATCGTGTAAAATCATTGCAAGGAACACAATTCCGTATTTGGGCTACCAAAACCTTACGAGAATACATTATCAAAGGCTTCGTTATGGACGATGATCGTTTAAAGCAATCACAAGGTACATTTGGTAAAGATTATTTTAGAGAATTACTCGATAGAGTACGTTCCATTCGTGCCAGCGAACAACGTATTTACCACCAAGTCACACAAATATTTGCAGAGTGTAGTATAGACTATAATCCCCAAAGTGAGATTACCCGCAATTTTTATGCAATGGTTCAAAACAAGTTCCATTTCGCCATTACAGGACAAACCGCAGCAGAAATAATCCACAAACGGGCAGACCGTAAAAAACCACTGATGGGATTAACAACCTATAAAAACGCTCCAGAAGGTCGCGTATTAAAAACCGATGCTAAAATTGCAAAAAACTATTTAGAACAAGAAGAAATCAAAGAATTAGAACGCAACGTTTCTGGCTATTTCGATTATATAGAAAATCTCATAAAAAGGCGTAACACGTTTACAATGCAAGGGCTTGCAGAAAGCGTAGACAAATTCTTAAACTTTAACGAGTATCAAATTTTGGAAGGCAAAGGGCGCATCTCTCACAAACAAGCCATTTCTAAAGCAAATAAGGAATATGATGCGTTTAATAAAACCCAAAAAATCATATCAGATTTTGATAAACATCTCAAACAACTTAAAAAACCAGATAATAACTAATTAACTTAATATACTTAATATCCCTAAAGAAACACCAAATATGTAAAACCCAAAAACACCTCATTACTTATGCAAGAACACTTAAAAACCAACATCCTAAACTTTAAATGGCCAAATAGTGCACCAACCTTTTATTTTTCATTAGAAGATATGGAAGGCAGTCACCCCATTCACAAATCAAAGTTTTCAAAGCAGATTAAAGAGGCGTTTCCAAAAACAGACCTATCAAGCATAGACCAAATATATACCACCTTTACACAACAAATACCTGATGCACCAAGTATAAAAATAAAGTTGGTTGATGGTAGAGAGTTGCGCATTTACAAGCAATATCTTAAACACCAATTAAAAAACTACTTTTTAGAAAAAGGCTACATCGTAGTTAAAAACTTTGTGAGGGATGTGCAAGTATGGATGCCTTCAAAAAAAGGGAATACAGCAGATTATAATTTATACTATAAGTTTTCATTTAAAATACAATTCGCAAAACTCACCGATTTACCAGAACTCATCGTTTCGTATGATGGTATGTCAAAAGTCCTTACAACGTCTGTTAAGGATATTGAGGAAACAGAGTATATAAAACGTTGTGTATATGGCCAAAAAACGGTCAATTATCAAATGAAACGCGATACAGAAGACAAAGAAGAGTTTTATAATAGTATGGTGTTTGATAAAGCCTTTCCTATATTCAATTTACAACTCGCAAGAGCTTTATACATTCCTATTGAAGAACCTACAAGACCTACCAATAAATATCAAAAGTATGTAGCACTCATCAATAAATTTGCAACCTCTTATCTCTTTACAGAAGAATTTAAAGCCATATTTCCTTTTAAAACAGACGAATTTATAGATGTACCAGGTAATCGTATTAACCACATCAATCCAGAAGTAGGCTTATTGGAGTTTGGTAAAGACCAATATGGTAATAAAAAAACGCATTTAGTGCCTAAATTGGCTATGAATATGTTTACACCTTACAGACGTCCTAAAGGTCCAAATATTAAATTCTTTTTTATATACCACACCTCACATAAAGAAGCCGTAAAGAGTTTTTATAACAATTTAAAATTTGGTGTCACAGCACAAAAGAAATATTTTAAAGGGATAGAAGATTATGTAAACATTAAAGCGTCAACATCCAAAGAACATTTTATTGAATTTACAAACGAAAACGACCCTTTACCAGACATCATCCAAAAGCTGGAAAACCTAAAATTTGACCACGACAATGTAAAATATGCTGCTTTTTATTTAAGCCCTTTCGATAAGTTTACACCAGATCCCGAAGACCGAGAAATTTATATTCAAATAAAGGAATTGTTTTTAAATGAAGGCATTATTACTCAAGTAGTAGACTACCATAAAATGCTTGAAAATATTGAAAATCAATATAACTTTCAGTTTTCTTTACAAAATATGGCATTGGCAATACACGCCAAATTAGGTGGTGCACCTTGGAAGTTAGCAGTAACCGATAAAAAAGAATTGGTTATTGGAGTAGGAGCCTTTACCAATCAAGGCGAAAACAGGCGTTACATAGCAAGTGCTTTTAGTTTTCAAAACAATGGGCTATTCAGAAACTTTGAATATTTCAATCAAAACCAAACCAAATTATTAGCAGGAAGTATTTTAAAAGCCATTAGAGATTTTACATCTGTAGCTCAAGCAGATAAAGTAGTCATTCACTTTTACAAAGAAATGAAATACGAAGAATTACAGCCCATTATTGAAGGTATGCACAAATTAAAATTAGGTGTGCCATTATATATACTTAACATCAACAAAACAGAATCAGAAGATATTATTGCTTACGACCTTAATTGGAATAATAAATTGATGCCAGTAAGTGGTACATATATTCGTATAGACAGCAACCAATTTTTGTTATTTAATAATGCACGTTATCCAAATTCACAATACTATACAGATACAGATGGCTATCCATTTCCAATAAAAATTAAAATGAGTAGTCCAGACGACGACGCATTTGAAGATGTTGAGGTCATTGAAGAACTATTGACCCAAGTCTATCAATTCAGCAGATTGTATTGGAAATCCTTACGCCAACAAAATGTACCAATCACCATTAAATACCCTGAAATGGTGGCACAAATTGCACCACGCTTTAAAAATGGTGTTCCAGAGGATGCAAAAAATAAATTATGGTTTTTATAATTTTAAAGTTATAAACTTCTGTTAATTAAATCAATATTTGTTAAAATTTCGTAATTTCGCATTAACATGAATAAAGTATTCCAGAAAATAATGGCTTTTGTAATGTCTTTTGTAGTATTATTTTCTACAATGTCATTTACTATTGGTATACATTATTGTGGAGGCACATTGGTTGAAACTGCTGTGTACCATAAGGCTAAAGGATGTGGGATGGAAATGCAAAATCCAGCATCAGAAGGATGTGCGATAGCTAAAAAGAAATGTTGTGATGACAAACAGTTGGTTGTTGATGGTCAAGATGAATTACAATTAACCATTGATAAGTTATCCTTTGAACAACAGGTATTTATTGCCTCATTGGTTCATACTTATATTAACCTTTTTGAAGGTATCGATAAACATATAACTTCCTACGAAGAATACAGACCACCACTGGTCATCAGGCGTATTTACAAGATCGACGAATCCTATTTAATTTGATTTTTAAACATTAGAAGCGACATCCTTGGAAATTAATTTCTTGGGATGACTTGTGGTATTCGGTGTTTACCCAGCACCAATGTCTAATGTTTAAATCGAATTTATATGTTGAACAAAATCATAAAATATTTCCTAGAGAATAAATTAGTAACTGTACTAATACTTCTTACTATAGTAATTTGGGGTATTTCAACTTCGCCATTTAATTGGAATACAGTTTTTATCCCGAAAGATCCTGTGTCTGTAGATGCCATTCCAGATTTAGGAGAAAACCAGCAAATTATGTTCACCGAATGGCCTGGGCGGTCACCACAGGATATCGAAGATCAAATTACGTATCCCCTAACAACCGCACTTTTAGGAATTCCTAATGTAAAATCCATAAGGAGTTCGTCCATGTTCGGGTTTTCGAGCATCTACATTATATTCGAAGAAAAAGTCGATTTATATTGGTCACGTTCCAGAATCCTTGAAAAATTAAGTCCCTTATCCCCAAATCTATTACCAGAGATTGTGAAACTAGGTTTAGGTCCAGATGCAACAGCTTTAGGTCAGGTCTATTGGTACACTCTTGAAGGCCATGACCCAGACGGCAAGGTCACTGGCGGATGGGATTTAAACGAGCTTCGTTCCATTCAGGAGTATTATGTAATATATGCCTTAAATGCAGTATCAGGCGTTTCAGAAGTGGCTTCAAGTGGTGGCTATGTAAGGCAGTATCAAGTTGATGTAAATCCGGATACTTTAAAGGCTTTCAAAATTGGCATTGATCAAGTAAAGATGGCAGTTAAAAATTCCAATCGTGATATTGGTGGCAAAACCATTGAAGTCAACAAAGTAGAATATTTCATTAGAGGTCTGGGCTATATTAAAACAACTCAAGATTTAGAAAATGCCGTTGTAAATGTAAGCAACAACAAACCCGTCTTAATTAAAGATATAGCCAATGTAAGTTTGGGACCTGCCACCCGAAGAGGGGTTTTGGACAAAGGGGGGGCCGAAGTTGTAGGTGGCGTGGTTGTTGCCCGATACGGTTCTAATCCTTTGGAAGTCAACAATAACCTCAAGGCCAAAAAATCGAGTGTTCAACTATTAAAATTAGCCAATAATACCAATAAGTCCCTTTTTAAAGGTGAGGCTTATACCGTTTGGATGGCTCTTCAAAAAGAAATTAAGAGCGAACTGCAACATGTCGAACACTTCTCTAATTTGGAAGATGTTAGGAAAGAATACCTTCATTTATCAAATACAATGATTGAGATAGTGCATTCATTCCATCCCAATCATAAATCGTTATATGTAATTCAATGTTCGATGGCTAATAAGGCTGTTGGAGCGGATTGGTTAAATAATTCAAAAGACGTTAAAAACCCCTTCTACGGTAAGACTATGCTTACTTGAGGTGAGGTAAAGGAAGAAATCAAAAATTAATAATCATAAACACAATTAAAATGAAAACCATAACAATAATAATGACACTAACAGTCCTATTAGTATCAACAACGTTTAATGCTCAAACAAAATACACAAAAACAGAAACTGTAAAAATTTACGGTAACGGTGATAGGTGCGAAAGTACTATTGAAAATGCAGGTAACCTTAAAAACGAAGCCACTGTAGATTGGGACAAGAACACTAAAATGGCAACCATTTCATACGACAGCACAAAAACATCGAAAGAAGAAATTTTAAAGCGTATTGCATTGGCTGGTTATGACAGCGATGTTTTTTTAGCTCCAGATGACACTTATGCAAATTTACCAAGTGGTTGTCAATATGAACGCGCAAAAAAAGACACTGCCAATATGGAAGAACCTAAAATGGAAATGGCGTCTTCAGATCATGTAAACCATTCTGCAATGACTGAAACCATGCAGGAAGAAAATCCACTTTTAAAGGTTTTTGATAATTATTTAGTGGTAAAAGACGATTTAGTAAAATCTGACAGCAAAGCAGCATCAAAAAATGCCGTAATTATGTTGGAAAGTATTAATTCTGTAGAAATGGGAAAACTTTCAATGGACGTTCACATGGTTTGGATGAAATTATTGAATGATTTAAAAAAAGACGTTCAAACTATTTCAGATACTCAAAATATTGAAAAACAAAGAGCAACTTTTAAATCATTATCAAAAAATATTTATGGGATTCTAAAGATTTCTAAAACCTCTGAAACCATCTATTACCAATATTGCCCAATGCAAGATGCCAATTGGTTAAGTAAGGAAGAAACCATTAAAAATCCATATTACGGTTCACAAATGTTAAGCTGTGGTAAAACTGTTGAAATCATTAAAGAGTAAGAAAATGAAAAAACTTATAAATTGGTTTTCGGTGTTCGCTGGACTATTGTCAATCCAAATCCTATTTGCTCAAAATGTAGTTCGTTACGATTTAACAATTACAGACACCATTGTCAATTTTTCGGGCAAAGAAAAAAGAGCCATTGCCGTGAACGGACAAATTCCTATGCCTACGCTAACCTTTACGGAAGGCGATATTGCAGAAATAGTAGTGCATAATAAGTTAAAGGAAGGCACCTCGTTGCATTGGCACGGTGTGTTTTTGCCCAATAAAGAAGATGGTGTGCCTTATCTCACTCAAATGCCTATTGCTCCTAATACAACACATACCTATCGTTTCCCCATCATTCAAAACGGAACGCACTGGTATCACAGTCATAGTGGCTTGCAGGAGCAATTAGGGATGTACGGTTCATTGATTTTGCTGAAGAAAAAAGACGACCCAACATTTAGAAAAGGTATAGACAATTTACCGGCTGTCCCTATTGTTTTAAGTGAATGGACCGACATTAAGCCTGAAAATGTGCATAGAATGCTTCATAATGCCAATGATTGGTTCGCCATAAAAAAAGGGACGACCCAAAGTTATGTAGAAGCTATAAAAACAGGTCATTTTAAAACCAAGATTGACAATGAATGGAAACGCATGTTGGCCATGGACGTTAGTGATGTGTATTACGATAAGTTTTTGATTAATGGAAAAAATGAAAGCCAATTATCACAGTTTAAAGGGGGTGACAAAGTGCGCTTACGAGTTTCAAACGGCGGGGCATCCTCATATTTTTGGTTGACCTACGCTGGAGGAAAAATGACGGTTGTGGCAAATGATGGAAACGATGTAGAACCAGTTGAAGTTGATAGGCTAATTATTGGCGTATCTGAAACTTACGATGTAGTTGTAACAATTCCAGATGAAAATACTGCGTACGAATTCTTGGCAACACCAGAAGACCGTACAAATTCCGCTTCCATTTATTTGGGCAATGGCATCATTCAACTTAAAAGCCGAATGCCAAAACTTAAGTATTTTGAAGGTATGAAAATGATGAATGACATGATGAATATGGATGGAAGTATGGACGATATGGGTATGGATATGTCCTATCAAAAAATGGACATGAATACCGTAATGTATCCAGAAATTACAGGGAGTGATGACATGAAGATGGATAACATGAAAACTGAAGATATGAAAATGGATGACCAAATGGACCATTCAGGGCACACAATGGATGCCAATCAAGATATTGTGACCTTAAATTACGCAATGCTCAAGGCACCATATCCTACCACTTTGCCCAAAGATGCTCCAGTTAGGGAATTGCATTTTGAATTGACAGGCAATATGAACCGATACGTTTGGAGTATGGATAACAAGGTGCTTTCAGAAACCGATAAAATCTTGATTAAAAAAGGCGAGAACGTCAGGATAATCTTGCACAACAATTCCATGATGCGACACCCTATGCACTTGCACGGTCACGACTTCAGGGTCCTAAATGGTCAAGGTGATTATGCCCCTCTAAAAAATGTGCTGGACATTATGCCAATGGAAACTGACACCATAGAATTTTTGGCTAATACAGAAGGAGATTGGTTTTTCCATTGTCATATTTTATACCATATGATGTCTGGTATGAACCGTGTTTTTTCTTATGAGAAGCAAGCCGATAATCCCTATTTACCAAATAAAACCTGGGCTTACAAAAAATTGCAAAGCGAAAGCAACAAGCTACATTTTATGGCAGAAAACGACTTTGCCACCAATGGGAACGATGGAGCAGCAATGTTACAAAACACCCGTTGGAGTTTTGGTACAGAATGGCGTTTGGGTTATAATAATAGGCATGGTTATGAAACCGAAACACATATTGGACGTTATATTGGTAAAAACCAATGGTTCATGCCGTTTGTTGGTTTCGATTGGCGCTATAGAGCTTTAGGGCATAACGAAATTGAAAAAAATATTTTCGGTCAGAAAAATACAAAAGACAATAGAAATCTTTTTAGTATTGGAGCAAATTACACCTTACCAATGTTAGTAATTGCCCAGGCCGAAATTTTTACCGATGGAAATGTGCGTTTTCAATTATCGAGGGAAGATATTCCTATTTCGTCAAGATTACGATGGGCTTTTATGGTCAATACCGACAAGGAATATATGACTGGTTTTAAATATATCGCTACTCGAAATATTGGAATATCCACGCATTACGATAGTGATATGGGAATAGGATTTGGAGCAACTTTAAACTATTGAAAAAGAAACGCCAAAGCTATTTGCCCAGACTGGTGAAAGCGGTAAAGGCTTAATATCTTTAGTTAATGTAGAACAAAGTATAATGAGAAGTTAATTACTTTGAATCAAAAGAAAACCATTTAAATTATAAGAAGAATCATAAAAATTAATATAAACATTAAAATCAATTTAAAAATGAAACATTTAAAATTAACAACAGGAATTTTGGCAATGGCTTTTATAGCCTTAACATCAACATCATGTAAAGACAATAAAAAGAAACATGTTGATGAAGATGATATGCATACAGAAATGAATGAAGAACATCATGATGAAATGAACAATGAAAGTGAAGAACATCATCATGAAGATGGTGATAATGATCACGACAAAGGGTCTGCAACTGAATCAAGAGATATAGCAGCATCAACGCTAAAAAATGGAGCTACTTCAGAGATTATTGATGGCTACATGCAAATTAAAAACGGATTGGTTAGTGATGATAAAGTGGCTGCCGCAAAAGGAGGTTCCATGATGCTAATGGCGTTTACAAAATTTGATATGTCACAACTTGGGGAAGCGCAACACAAAGAGTATATGGAAATACTTGAAAGTGCCAAAGAACAAGCAGAACATATAGTGAAAAGCCCAATAGAACATCAAAGAGAGCATTTTGAAACCTTGAGCAACGATGTTATGGATTTAATAACCTTATTGGGCACAGATAAAACCTTGTACCAAGACTATTGCCCCATGAAAAAGGTAAGCTGGTTGAGCGAAACGAAAGACATTAAAAACCCATTTTATGGTAGCAAAATGCTAACCTGTGGGAATGTGAAAAAGCAAATTAATTAAATGAAACATCCATGATTAAATTTTTGTCACACAATCAAAAATGATGATATGGATGTTACATCTAACCAATTAAAAAACCCGCCTGCAGTTGGGCAGGCAATAAATATAAACAGATGAAAATTGTTAAGGTCATAGCATTGGTTTTACTGGTAGCGTTCGTGGGCATACAGTTTGTGCCCACGGCACGCAACCAAAGCGATATTGTACCAAAAACCGATTTTATGTTGGTCAATGAGGTGCCAAAGGCCATTAAGGACAAGTTGCAAGTATCCTGTTATGATTGCCACAGCAACAATACGGCCTACCCTTGGTACAATAAAATACAGCCAGTTGCTTGGTTTTTGGAAAACCATATTAAAAATGGAAAAGAAGAATTGAATTTCAATACATGGGCAGACTATTCGGACAGAAGAAAGATAAGCAAATTAAAGTCAATGATTAGTCAGATAGAAAATGACGAAATGCCATTGGCTTCATATACTTTAATCCATAAGGATGCTAAATTCAATGAAAGCGACAAAAAAGAAATAACCGATTGGTTATCAAGCTTAAGAGATAGTCTATAAATATAAAAAACATGAAATCAAAAAAGAAACCTTTAATAATGCTTTTTCTATGGAGCTTGCTTTTTTTTGGATGCAATAATTTACTGGCACAGGTGTATACAGTTGAAGATGGGAAAACTTTTTTCAAGGCTAAAATGCCTTTGAATTCTTATTCAGGTGAATCCAATCAATTAAAAGGTAAAGTCAATTTTGAAACAGGGCTATTGGAGTTTAGTCTGTCTGTAAAATCAATTAAAACAGGAATAGACAAAAGGGATAGGGATATGTATAAGCTGTTAAATGTAGATGAAAACCCGGATGTGCTTTTTAAAGGCAAATTTATTGAAAATTATGATGCTACTGTAAAAACCAAACAGGTACTGCAGGTTAAGGGCGATTTCACCCTTGCAGGAACAACAAACGAAATGGTTGTGGACATTGAACTGGTCCCCGAAGGCAATGCCATTCGTTTGACCACATCTTGGGACTTATTGATTACAGAATATAATATAGAACGACCAAGCAAGTTGTTTTTTAAGGTTGATGATAAGCACGAGTTAGGTGTAAATATATTGCTTGAAAAAAAAATGAATTGAAAAATAAACAATAATTTAAAAATGATAACAATGAAAAATTTAAAAATGAGTATAGCAGCAATGCTATTGTTGACCCTTTCTTTTACCAACGCGCAGGAAAAAGAAAAAATGAAAATGGACCATGGTAAAATGAACATGGATGGCATGAAAATGAACATGGACAAAATGCAGGATGGAAAGGCTGAAGCAATTTTGGCTGACTATTTCAGCCTAAAAGATGCCCTGGTTGCAGATGACACCAAAAAAGCAGCCCAATCTGGGTCTAAACTGATGGCCTCACTAAAAGCATTTGACACATCAAGTTATACGGCTGAAGAACAAAATGAACTGGCCGATATCATTGAAGATGCCACCGAGCACGCAGAGCACATTGCCGAAAGTGCCATAGACCATCAGCGTGAGCACTTTAAAACGTTGAGCAAGGACATTACAGATATGGTGGCCATTACAGGGACCAAAAACACCTTGTACGAACAATTTTGCCCAATGTATGATAAAGGAAGTGCTTGGTTAAGTACAAGTATTGAAGTTAAAAACCCATATTATGGTAGTAAGATGCTTAAATGTGGAAAAGTTCAACAGGAGATTAAAAATTAAAAACAACCCTTTGGGAAGACACCAGAAATGTTTGGTTCATATAAAATGAAATGGAACGTTTCATTATTGACTGGCAATTAGTTAAGTCTTTCCATTTTGGTATGGGAAAGTCCTAGTTTGGGAAGGGTAAGATATTGATGTATAGTGTTGATCCCTTCCCGAGTTAGGCACAAAAAATTTGAACAAAAATTATATTGATTAATAGCAGCCTGTACATGGAAGAGAGTATTTTCCCTTCAAGATTAATAGCACTCTCTTCCTTTGTAAGGCAAATGAAGATTATTGAAAAAGAGAAATTAAAGGTACTTGACTATGAGAAGTTAGCGTATTGGTTGGTAAATAGTTTAATAGTAGCAAACTTCTCATTTTCAAGTATTTATTGATATTAATGGCGATATAAATATTAATGGTTAAAAAATACATATACATAAAACGAAATTTCGATATAGTATTAATAATGAGTAGCAAAGCATTCATACCAGCACTAGGATATAATTGGTTAACTAATTTTTACGATTTGGTTATTAGCATCACTATGCCTGAAAAAAGATTTAGAAATCAATTAATTGACTTTGTAAATCCGACAAAAGGAGAGAATATACTTGAATTCGGTTTTGGTACGGGACAGAATTTGATTTTTGCCAGCAGCAGAAATACAAATGCCCAATATGTAGGTTTGGACATTGATCCAAAGGTAAAATTCATTGCCGAAGAAAAATTATCGAAAAGGCAAATAGATATCAAGCTTGATCTATATGATGGAACTTTTTTTCCATATGCCGACCATACTTTTGATAAAGTGTTCAGTTCATTGGTGTTCCATCAGCTTGATAAAGTGGCCAAAATTTCATGTTTGAATGAAATTAACAGAGTGCTTAAACCCAAAGGAGAATTGATTATTGGTGATTGGGGAAAGCCCAAATCCAAAATGATGAGAATTATGTTCTATTTCGTCCAAATCCTTGATGGTTTTACTACCACAAAAGATAATGTGAATGGCAAACTACCATTATATATAATTAAATCAGGGTTTAATAATGTTGAAGAGGTAGGTTATTTAAACACGAAGATTGGAACATACTGTTATTATAAAGGAACGAAAAGAGGTTAATTTTTAAAGTGATTTTAAGTTGATGTCTATGTTTATTTAAATAAAATCATTAATAATGAAAGATTGTTGCAAAGATGGTTGCATACGTACAACTGAAAAATCAGTTGTTAAAAAATGGATTAATTACATAGTTTATACGATACTTATCCTAATAGTTGGTGGTGCGTTGGTACTTCAATTATTCAGTTAAAACAATAAGTAAAAATGGCGATTGGGAATAGAATAAAGATAACTAAAAATAAAAATCTAATAACAAACATTTTAATACCAAAATTATGAAAACACTAAAACTAACAACAACCCTATTACTATTTCTGTTTACCACTGGCCAAATCTATAGCCAAAACGTAGAGAGTACAACAGATAAAGAAGCTGTTCTAAAAGTAATGAAATTGTACAAAGATGCCTTGCAAAACCTAACGACAACAGGTACGTTCGAATTATTTGACAAAGATTCTGAAGTTTTTGAATCAGGAGGCGTCGAAGGTTCCTATGCGAATTACATAGAACATCATTTAGGACCTGAATTGGGGCATTTCAAAAAATTTGAATTTTCAGATTATGAGATTGATGTAAAGGTAGATACACCTTATGCTTTTACCACCGAGACCTATATTTATACTATTGTTCTTAAAGCAGATGAAAAAGGCGATATAAGAACAATAAAGAAAAAAGGAGTGGCAACATCTATCTTAAAGAAAGTGGATGGTGATTGGAAAATTATTAAAACACATTCATCTTCTAGAAATATAAAATAATAGATAATGAGACAATATTTATCTTTTGGCTTTTTATTGTATGCACTTCTTTTTACAAGCTGTAAGCAAGAAATAAAAGAAACCAAAACAATTCCTGAAGGCTCAAAAACTGACACCACAACGGGGACACCAAAAAAACCTGTAATGACAGTTCATCTTTAAAATGGAAAATGCAATCAATATCATAAAGTATTCGGGCGAGGTTGAAGTTTTCAATATTGACAAGCTAAAACGCTCTTTGAGGCATTCCAAAGCGAATGAACAACTTGTAGTGGAAATCGCCGAAGAAGTACAGAAGCAATTAACAGACGGAATGACAACCAAACGAATTTATGAAATTGCTTATGCGATTTTGAAACAGAAATCAAAATCAGGTTCTGCTCGATACAAACTCAAAAAAGCCATTATTGAATTTGGTCCTACTGGCTACCCTTTTGAGAGATATATTGGTAAAATTCTTGAATATGAAGGTTTCAAAACAGATGTAGGTGTAGTTATGCAAGGTCATTGTGTAACCCACGAGGTAGATGTAACCGCTTTGAAAACTAACGAACATTATTTGGTGGAATGCAAGTTCCATAGCGACCAAGGCAGGAATTGCAATGTAAAAATACCTCTTTACATACAGTCCAGGTTTAAGGATTTAGAAACCCAATGGCTAAAGCAAAAAGACCATTCCAAGAAATTTCACAAAGGGTGGCTCTATACCAATACACACTTTTCATCTGATGCTGTGCAGTTTGGCGAATGTGCAGGACTTGGATTAGTTAGTTGGGATTATCCTCAACAAAATAGTCTAAAAAGTAAAATTGACCGCTCAAGATTGTACCCAATTACAGCATTGCCCTCATTGAGTAAACAGGATAAACAAAAGATCCTAAACAACGGTATTGTGCTTTGTAGGGAGATTTGCGATAATCCCAAGCTATTAAACGCTTTAGGAATGCCTACTTCGAAAAAGAAAAAGATTTTAGAAGAAGCAAATGAATTATGTAATCACTAAAATAAAATGAAGAATTACCAAATCATAGAAACCAATTGGTGTGTCATAACAGGAGGCCCAAGCACTGGCAAAACTACTACTATCAATATGCTTGCAGAACTGGGGTATGAAACTACCATTGAACACGCTAGACATTATATAGATACGATGCGAATAAAGGGGCAAACAGTTGAAGAACTTCGAAGCAATAAACGAGAGTTTCAACTCGGTGTTTTAGATATGCAAATCGAACAGGAAGCATCGATAAACCCTAAAGATTTAGTTTTTCTAGACAGGGCAATCCCAGATGCGTTAGCATATTATCGGTTTTTAAAATTAGAAGTTGACGAAATTTTAAAAGACGCAATGCGCAAAGTGAATTACAAAAAGATTTTCGTTTTAGACAAACTGCCTTTAATCAACGACTATGCGCGATTGGAAAGTGAAAACGACCAAAATCAAATACACAATCTTATTACCGAAGTGTATGAATCATTACCCTTTCCAGTGGTACACGTACCTGTATTACCACCATTGGAACGAGTGAATTTTATATTGAACAGTATTAAAGACAATTAAAATGGAAAATCACGAACACCACAAACATCATAACCACGAAAACCATCCCAAACAAAAGGCAGAAATGGACCATAGTAAGATGGACCATTCAGGTCATAATCCTGCTCACGGCGAAATGGGACACGACCATCACAAAATGATGATAGAAGATTTTAAACGAAGATTTTGGGTGTCCACAATTTTGACCATACCTATTCTTCTATTATCGCCAATGATACAGAATTGGTTGGGCGTGGACTGGAATTTCACTGGCAGTAATTATGTGCTGTTTGCATTGTCGAGTATTGTTTACTTCTACGGCGGATGGCCATTTTTAAAAGGTTTGGTAAGTGAGTTAAAGAAGAAATCGGCAGGAATGATGACACTTATCGCCGTAGCAATATCGGCAGCTTATTTCTATAGTGTAGCGGTCATTTTTGGTTTTGAAGGCAAAACGTTTTTTTGGGAGTTGGCAACACTTATAGATGTAATGCTGATTGGTCATTGGCTCGAAATGCGTTCTATTTTAGGTGCAAGTAAAGCCTTGGAAGCATTAGCTGCATTAATGCCAAATGAAGCCAACTTGGTAGATGGTAGCCAAACTCGAAAAATAAAAATAAGCGAGTTAAAAGAAGGCGACATCATTCTTATTAAAACAGGCGAAAAAGTCCCTGCAGACGGTGTGATTGTTGAAGGCGAAAGCGACCTTAATGAGAGTATGCTTACTGGCGAAAGTAAACCCGTAAGTAAATCTGTAGATGATGAAGTTATAGGCGGTGCTATAAACGGCAACGGTGTTATCAAAGTGAAAGTCAAGGGCATTGGAGAAGAAACTTATTTATCGAAAGTGATAAATATGGTACAAACTGCCCAAAAACAAAAGTCCAAAACACAACGTTTGGCAGACGTAGCGGCAAAATGGCTTACCGTAATTGCATTGGTGTTAGGTTTTGGTACATTCTTTACATGGCTCGCCTTGGGCGAAGACCTATCGTTTGCTATGGAACGTATGGTAACGGTTATGGTTATTTGCTGTCCACACGCTTTAGGATTGGCAGTACCATTGGTTGCGGCAATTTCCACAAGTGTTTCCGCAAAAAACGGACTGCTGATTCGTAATAGGACAGCTTTTGAAGCATCTCGAAAAATATCAACCATTGTGTTCGACAAGACTGGCACACTTACCAAAGGTTCTCACGAAGTGGTACGCATAGTTCCGTTTTCATCTGACTACGATAAAACAGAACTCTTAAAGTATGCGACTGCTGTTGAAAGCCCTTCCGAGCACCATATCTCCAAAGGATTAAGACGAAAAGCAAAAGAGGAAAATATTGTGATTCCTTCAGTAATCGATTTTAAGTACAATGCTGGTGTAGGTGTTAGCGGAACAGTCAATGGCAAAAAGGTACAAGCAGGTGGTTATGTGTTGATGGAACAGTTGAAAAAAACCGTTCCGGAAGACAAAGATGATGGCGTGGAAACCAAGATTTTTACAATCGTTGATGATGAATTGATAGGCTTTGTAACCTTTGCAGACGAAATCAGGGAAAGTTCGTATGAAGCCATCAAAATTCTTCAAAAAAACAATATTAAAGTGTCTTTGCTCACAGGCGATAATGAGAAAGTGGCCAAAGACGTAGCTGATAAATTAGGGCTTGACGATTATATGGCAGAAGTGTTACCAGACCAAAAGCAAGAGAAAATTAAAGAGCTACAATCAAAAGGAGAATTTGTGGCAATGACTGGCGATGGTGTAAATGACGCACCAGCTTTGGCACAGGCAGATGTAGGCATTGCCATTGGTTCAGGAACAGATGTTGCGGCTGAAACTGCTGACATCGTACTGGTGGATAGCAATCCCAAGGATATAGCAAACTTAATACTATTTGGAAAAGCAACCTATCGTAAAATGGTTCAAAATCTGGTTTGGGCAACGGGTTACAATATTGTGGCTTTACCATTGGCAACTGGGTTTGTACCAGGACTTATAATAAGTCCCGCATTCGGTGCAGCTTTAATGAGTATTAGCACCATTATTTGTGCTATAAATGCACAACTACTTAAAGGAAATCTTAAAACTAAAACTAAATAACAAATTAAAACTTTACTATCAATGGCTTTTTTATCAGTCTTAATTTTAGGCTGCAAAAATCAACAACAGAAAAAAGAAGAACACAACCATCAACAAACCCAAACTCAACAGGAAGATGTTCCTATAAAGAAACCTTTAAGCCCACATACATCTACAATGGCAATGATTGGAGATGCACATATTCATATTGATTATTCCTCACCGGGAGTAAGAGATCGGATTATTTTCGGGGGTTTAGTTGGCTATGACAATGGATGGCAGGCCAGAGCACATATGGCAACGTGGATAGAGACAGACAAAGATTTTGTAATTGATGGTCAATAACTTCCCGCAGGGAATATGGGTTCTTTACTATCCCATCAAAAAATGAATGGCCAATAATTTTCAATTCCAATTGGGACCAACACGGAAAAGATGATTGTTCGACTTAAAGGCTTGGGGATCCATACTGGGTCCTTCATAAGGAGCCCCATTACACTCTCTTTTACAACCCTTTATACAGCACCATCCCTTGCATTATTGAAATGGTTCATAAATTTCCATCTTGTTTTATTGGCATACCATAATTCATGCCTTGCACATTATCTATAAATTCAGCTATGGAATGTATCGGTCCGGACTTAATTTGGATTGAACAATTTAACTGAACAAAAAGTGCCAACGGTTATATATTGTGGTTTTCTAAAACGCATAGGCTACTGAAAAATTGACACCAAATGGATGCCCTGGACGTAACCCTGCCGGAACCCTTGATACTGCATAAGTTGTATTGAAAAGATTGATAATGTTGGAGGACAGGGTAAAGTTGTCATCAATAAAATAACGGGCAGATAAGTCCACTATAAAATTGGAATCTACTTTAAAATTTTCCGGAATTGGTCCAATACCAGCCCTGGTCCTAAATGCACTTGTATATCTTGAGTTTAAGTTTACTTCAAACTTTGTGTGCTGTATCCCAATAGATGCGTTCAATTGATTTTTTGCAATGTAGGGTATCTCGTCACCTTTGGTGACGATCCCATAAATTTCCTCGCTACTGTCAAAACTGGTTAAAAATTCAGTATCGGTAAGTGTGTAAGAAATGGATATGGGTAGCTTAAATTTACTGTTTTGGTCGTAAAGCAGGTTGTAATTGAGTAAAAACTCAATACCGCTTACCCTAACTTCACCTGCATTAAATTGGTCAAGACTTCCCGTACCACCGGTAGCGGCCAAATCACTTCCAAGCAGGTTTTGGTAGTCATTATAAAAACCAACAACTTCACCATTAAATCCATTAAAATTAAATCGGGAACCCAATTCGTAATTGATGCTTTCTTCAGCATTTTGCCCTGGTGTATTGCTGGGTGGTGAAAACCCCTTATGCACTCCACCAAATGCCGATATCTGGTTATTGAATCTGTAATTGGCACCTATTCCTGGTATCCAAACATCTACTTTGTTTTCTCTGATTGATAGGTTTTGGCCTGTTCGGATAGGGTCGTTGGTACCATAATCCATTCGGTTTAATGTGATATTTTCATAGCGCAGTCCCGGGGTCAATGTCAATTTATCAATTCTCACCGTGTACAGTAAGTGGGCCGCCAATGCTTTCGCGCTGCTTATTCGGTTGGCATCTGCTCCTTTTTTACCTACAGTGGTGCGTATTAGCTCTGTGTTTTGAAAGGCATACCTGTCTACCCATTGAAACCTATCCTCCTCATCTTCATGATAACGGATTCCAGCTTCCAAGCTCTGCAGCCATTGGTTGCCCCATTTTAGTTTTGCAATGGATTGAACACCATTGGAGGTATAGGCCCTATTGTTGGCCTTGATGCCCAAAGCATCTCCTTGGGTGTCTTCGTTGCCCAAAAGTGCTTCATACTCTGCCGGGTAATCTTCAGGTAAAGAAAGGACCTTGTTGATACTTATTCGTTCACCGAGGTTTACATCATCCAACTTGTACCAATTTCGTTTAAATTTATTGATATACCCTGTTGTCCTTATATCCAAGGATGGCAACAAACGGATAAAATGGGTGAGTTGGTATTGTTGGTGTTCGGCGTTCATAACATCTTCTGAAGAAGCCCTGTACCTTCTAAAGGGATTTTCTTTAAAATCGGCATCGGTCAGTCCCAAATAGGTCTCATTGGCCTCTTCTTCTGAATATTGGATTTTAAACAATAACGATTGATAGATATTGGCGTCCAAGTTTGTATTGATTCTGAATTTAGCCGAATAATCCGTTTTATCGAAACCTGTGTTCCCACCATCATCCAAATTTTTAAAGCCATCGGAGTTGTAGTTGAAATAATCGGTTACAAAACCGAAGTTCTTAAAACTATTGCCTAAAACCAATTGGGTGTTTCTTGAACCATAGTTCCCGGCAGCAATCGAAGCTTTTCCAGAAAATGTGTCTGGAATTTGAGAGGATATCATGTTTAATGCGCCACCTGTGGTATTTGGTCCGTACTGTATTTGGCTGCTTCCTTTTAAGATCTCTATGGCTTCCATTCTGCCAATGGTCGGGAAATAATAGGCCGCAGGCGCACTGTAAGGGGCAGGTGCGATCAGTACTCCATCTTCCATCAAGTTTATTTTGGCACTTCGCTCTGGCGAAGTACCCCTTAAGCTAATATTGGGGCGCAGTCCAAATCCATCTTCCTCATAGATATTGATTCCGGGAACAGTCTGCAAAATCCTATTGATATTGGTGTAAGAGAACTTTTTTAAATCTTCTTTTGAGAGGTATGATGCCGAACCGGTTTTGTTTTGAACTTCAATTTTGCTGCCCAAAAGGGCATTCCCCGAAATAATGACTTCATTGAGTATTTCTGTTTTTAGTGTGGTTGTATCTGTTTGTTGTGGGTTGGTCTGTGCCAATCCTATAGCACAAAATAGCAGGGTGGTTGCTAAAAGAGATGGAAATTTCATGTATTATTTAATTTAGAATGATTATAAATAGAATGCAAATGTAATGTCCGTGTTTTTTAATTCCAAATTATTTAGAATAATTCTTAATAATATTTTTTTAGAGATAGGATATGAGGTAGTTTATGGGTTTTCAAAACAAGGTATACCCATTAACATGGATATTAAGAGATGTGTTTTGATGTCTGGCCGGTATCTAATTTATGCCTTATTGATTTGCTTGATAGATGAAGAAAACTTCCTGTTATACAGCATCCTTTTTATTGGTTTGAACAGTGTTGTTCTCTACAATGGCTTTCATAGTCAATAAGCTTTATTTTGAAGTTGCGCTGATTGAAACTGCCAAATTTCATAAAACCGAAGAGTACGGATATGGATATAGTCAAAAGAGGAACCGTGACAAACGGTGTTTTTAAAATTAAGAATGTTGTTTTAAGCAATGGGTCATTGAGCGAGGCCGATATGATGCACCCGTTTTGGCAGCGAGTGATGTGGGAATTGCTATGGGTGGTTTAGGAAGTGATGTCGCCATTGAGACCGCAGATGTTATCATTTAAACCGACCGACCTTCAAAAGTGGTAAAGGCGATTAAAATAAGTCGTTCCGCTCGCAAAATTGTATGGCAGAATATTATTCTGGCATTTGGAGTTATATTAATTGTTTTGACTTTAGGAGCAGGAGGTTTAGCAACTAGGTGGGAAGCCGTATTTGCAGTTGTAGGCGTAGCATTATTAGCCATTATGAATGCAGTCAGAATACAACGAATGAATTGGAATTAGGTAATTAAAATAAATTTAGTAATGACATCATAATCCGTGAGCAGGTAATAAGGTGTTCGTCAGTTGTTCCATTTAGTTTCATAAAATATATCTGCAAGACCCAAAGAATGTCATTGCGTGACTTTTGATAAAAAGTCGTGGCAATCTCATAATTTATTTATTCAAGTATAATAAAAACGCTATTGTTTGCACCATAAATAGCACCACGCTTTAACAATGGTGTTCCAGAGGATGCAAAAAATAAATTATGGTTTTTATAATTTAACAAACAATTTATTTGCACAACCTGTGCATCGATTAATTTGTATCTTTGTCAAACTTTATGAAAATATTCTTTTCCATATCAATGTCTATTTTATTCTTTTTTCAAGGAATAAGCATAGATATGGACTTTTGTGGACCAATTAAAGAAATTTCAAGCATTATTACCCATTATCAAGACCATAAAGTTTATGGAGACTCTTTCCTTGAATATGTAGTTGAAGATTATGTTGACAATGATGCAAAAAATGAAGGGCATCATAATAACCCAGATAAGGAGAATACACCAGTCCATTCCCATCATCAATGTTGTCACCCTTTAGTATTAATTATTGCGAACAACAATTCGGCTTTAACCAATCGACTAAAGTTTGAAGAGAAAAAACAGTTTAACTTACATAAAGTAAACTTCACTTCCAGATATCTGGAATCGCTTTTCCAACCCCCTAAAGTATAATTCAGTTTTTTTAGGATAGCTATATCCTATCGTGATGCTTTTCAAAGTAAGTGTCGCATCATAAACGCTTTGCATCTCTTTGCATTGCGATGTTTAAACTGAATTAATACTTTTTCTATGATTAACAAAATCATTTCATTTTCCATTAATAACAAGTTTATTATTGGTCTCTTTATAGTGGCACTGGTAGGTACGGGCATTTGGTCTATGGCCACTATAAATCTGGGTTCTGTACCCGATATTACCAACAACCAAGTACAGGTTATTACCGTTGCCCCAAATTTAGGTACTGAAGATATTGAGCAATTTGTTACCTACCCAGTAGAATTGGCTATGGCAAACCTTCCTGATGTTATCGAGTTGCGTTCCGTTTCCCGTTTTGGGCTGTCTGTGGTTACCATTGTCTTTAAGGACGAGGCAGGCACTTATCTTCCCCGACAATTGGTGCAAGAGAAATTAACCGAAGTAGCTGGAGAAATCCCCGAAGGCTTCGGTACGCCATTTATGGCACCCATTACTACAGGTTTGGGCGAAATCTACCAATATACTTTAAAACTAAAAGAAGGCTACGAAGATAAATACGACGCAATGGAGCTTCGTACCATACAGGATTGGATTGTAAAACGCCAAATGGCATTAGTCCCTGGAGTGGTCGAGGTCAATGCTTTTGGAGGCTATGTGAAACAATATGAAGTTGCCATAAACCCTGATAAATTAAAAAGTTTTGGCATTACAATGAATCAGGTTTTTGAAGCCCTGAAAGTGAACAACGCTAATACGGGAGGTGCTTACATCGAGAAAAACCACCAAGCAAATTTCATTCGTGGCGAAGGTTTGGCACGTAGTCTTGAGGATTTGGAAAACACCGTTGTAACCACACAAAACGGAAGCCCTGTTTTAGTGCGCGATGTCGCTGAAAAAGTGGGCTATGGGAATCAAGTGCGCTATGGTGCGTTTACTCAAGACGGACACGAAACTGTTGGGGGACAAATACTGATGCTGAAAGGCGAAAGCGCTGGTAACGTGGTCGAAAATGTGGAGAAGCGCATTGCAGAAATACAAAAATCCCTGCCGGAAGGCGTTTACATAGATACGTTTTTAAGTAGAAGTGAACTTATCGGAAGGACCACAAGCACCGTTGAAAAAAACCTTATTGAAGGTTCATTGATTGTGATTTTCGTTTTGGTCTTGCTTTTGGGAAGTTTCCGTGGTGGATTAATTACAGCTTCGGTAATCCCTTTATCATTACTCTTCGCCTTTATCTTGATGAAACAATTTGGCGTTTGGGCAAATTTAATGTCCTTGGGAGCAATCGATTTTGGAATCATTGTGGATGGTGCAGTTATTATTGTAGAAGGTATGGTATTTCACATCCATCAACGGATGAAGAAAACCACAACGGCCATTGGCCAGCCAGAAATGGATGAAATAGCCTATGAATCGGCAAGCACGATGATGAATTCGGCTTTTTTCGGTCAGCTTATTATCCTTATTGTATTTACACCGATTCTCTTTTTAACTGGTGTTGAGGGAAAAATGTTCCGCCCAATGGCATTTACTTTCGGATTTGCAGTTTTGGGAGCGATTATCCTGTGTCTTACCTACGTGCCAATGATTTCGTCAATGTTCCTAAAGCCTGCCAGAAATCAGAACAGTTGGTTTGCCAAATTTGAAAACAGGATTGACAGGTTCAGTGATAAAATAATGTCAGGGTTGAACAGGGCGTATGTACCCTTGCTCAATTTCGCACTTCGCTTTAGGGCTGGTGTCATTATTGGTGCGGTTGGGCTGTTATTGATTGCAGGATTTATTTTCAGCAATATGGGTGGCGAATTCATACCTAAATTTGATGAGGGCGATATTGCATTTCAAGCCTTGATAAAACCAGGGAGCAGTCTTACGGAATCTATTGAAGCTTCAAAAAAACTTCAAAATTTAATCAATGAATTTCCTGAAGTAAAAACAGTGGTCTCAAGAATTGGTGTTGCTGCAATACCAACAGACCCAATGCCAATGGACATTGCCGATAGCTATATCATTCTTGAAAAGGATAAGAGCAAATGGACTTCCGCAGATAGCAAAGAAGAACTTATAGAAAAAATACAGGAAAAAATTTCAGTTGTTCCCGGTGTAAACTTTGTGTTTACGCAACCTGTGGAACTTCGTTTTAACGAACTGCTTACGGGTGTTCGCGAGGACGTGGCCATCAAATTGTATGGAGAAGATTTGGGCGTATTGGCAGACAAGGTTCAGGAAATCGCAGCGGTTATCAGAAGCGTTCCCGGAGCGGCCGACCTGAATGTGGAAGCTACGAGTGGTTTGCCACAGATGACGGTAGAATACAATCGTGCAAAAATGGCACAGTACGGTGTAACCGTTGATAAGCTGAATGATTATGTAAGTGCCGCCTTTTCAGGAGAAGCGGCAGGGGTGATTTTTGAAGGCGAAAAACGCTTTGATGTTGTCATTCGTTTGGCGAAGGACTTCAGACAGGACATCAACAGCCTTAAAAATCTATATATCGATTTACCAAATGGTGCCCAAGTACCGTTAAAGGAAGTAGCGGACATCAGTTACAAACCTGGCCCAATGCAGATTTCAAGGGACAATACCTCGCGTCGTATTTCGGTAGGAGTCAATGTTCGTGGGCGAGATGTAAAATCGATGGTCGAGGAAATTCAGCAAAAACTGGAAACAGAAGTGAAACTGCCACCAGGTTATTTTGTAACCTACGGAGGTTCGTTTGAAAACCTGCAACGTGCGTCAGACCGATTGATGATTGTAGTACCTATTGCACTTTTTCTGATATTCATATTGCTCTATTTTGCATTGAGCTCGTTCTCGCAGTCGGTAATGATTTATATGGCAGTGCCTCTGGCGGCCATTGGTGGCGTGTTTGCGCTTTGGATACGGGGAATGCCCTTTAGTATTTCAGCGGGAGTCGGATTTATCGTGCTCTTTGGAGTTGCGGTATTGAACGGTTTGGTACTGATAAACAAATTCAACGAATTAAAAGAAAGTGGAATGACAGACTTAAGGAAACGAATATACGAAGCAACACACGAACGGTTACGACCAATTTTGCTAACCGCAACGGCGGCCATTATGGGCTTTATCCCAATGGCGATTTCTACCTCGGGAGGTGCCGAGGTACAGCGACCATTGGCAACAGTAGTTATTGGCGGATTGCTTACGGCCACGTTTTTAACCCTTGTAGTCCTTCCGGTATTGTATTATTGGTTGGAATCAAGAAAGGAACGAAACAATACTGATGGTGATGTAAGTTATATAAACAAATCCACGAACATTATAACCATATTGTTAATGATTGGTGGTTTGATGGCTTCAGGAACTGCCGTTGCCCAAGACGCGAGTTCAGGTGTTACAATATCAAAGACCTTGACTATAGACGAAGCCATTGCAATGGCAAAACAGAATTACCCATCGCTAAAGGAAAGTCAGGCTTTTATAGAGCGAGAGCGTGCCATGAAAGGAACAAGCTTCGATCTGGGGAGTACTTCCTTATATACAGGTAGGGAAGATCAAGGTGTACAGCAGGGAGCTTTGCGAACTTATGGTGTGCAACAGGGCAATATAGATTTGTTATCTGGTTTCTCAAAATCCAAGTACTACAAAGAACGTACCCAACTTGGAGAAAAATTTTATGCTCTAAGCGAACAACAGTTGGTGCGTAATGTGATGCAAGCATACGATCTCATCAATTACAATAAGGCGCAATTGCGTTTTGCGGAACAACTGGACAGTGTATATGCAAATTTTAGGATGGCAGCAGAATCTCGTTATGATACGGGAGAAACCGGAAAACTGGAATTTATTGCAGCCTCTTCTGAATATCAACAGATACAGGTATTACGACAACAGGCTTATGATGATATAGAAATAGCAAAAAGAGCTTTGAAACAGTATTTGGGGATTGATCAAGAAATTGAAACCGTAGGATCTACTTATGAACCGATAAATTTTTTGGCTGATTTTGATTCTTCATCTGTTGCAAATAATCCATTGTTGCAGTATTCATTGCAAAATGCCGAGGTAAGCAAAGCAAACATTGGGGTAGAAAAATCAGAATTCCTTCCAAAATTTAGTATTAGTTATGATAAGCTTAAATATAATGATATATCTGGATTTAGTGCATATCAAGCAGGTATAAGTATTCCATTGTGGTTCTTACCGCAAAAATCAAGGGTCAAGGCCGCTAAGGCAGATGCGATGGTTGCCGAAAACCAGTATCTGGAACAGAAGGCCATAACAGAAAGTAGGGTTTCCCAACTTTTAAAATCCTTGGAAAAGACCCAAAAGACACTTGATTATTATCAAAAAGGTGCGTTAATTTTAGCTGAAGAACAGATTACAACAGCAGAACTGGCTTCAAAGGAAGGTGAAATAGATTATGTAAACTATATCACAATCCTTAACAGTGCTATAAGAATCAAGCAAAACCATTTACAATTTATCAATCAGTTTAACCAACAAACCATAGAGTTACAATATCAGTTGGGTAATCTATAATATAAAAAGAAGAAAAATGAAGAATATACTATTAGTAAGTACCGTATTATTTGCACTTATGTTTATGAGTTGTAACGATGGCAAAAAATCTGAACTTGGGCATAACGAAGCTGAAGGCGTATCAAAAACCGAATCTGCTGGCGAAGAAGGTCACGACGACGAAGAAGGCCATAGTGAGGAAGAAGGCGTTGTAGAACTTACAAAGCAACAGGCTGAAACCATCGGTTTGGAAATGAAACCTCTGGAGGAACGGAATTTAGGGAACAACATTAAGGTAACGGGTACGCTGGAACTTTACCCACAGGACAAGGCGAACATCAGTCCGTTTGTTGGTGGAAATGTGAGTTCCATAAAAGTTGTACCTGGAGATAACGTAAGCAAAGGACAGGTGCTTGCGTATATTGAGCATCCAGATATCATTGCAATGCAACAGGATTATCAGGAAAAAAATGACGAGCTGGTCTTTTTGAAACAGGATTTTGAGCGCAAGCAGACCCTTTATGACAAAGGTGTTTCTTCTGGCAAGGAATTTCAGATGGCACAGTCAAAATTTCGTTCCACAACATCCAGTGTCAATGGTTTGCGGTCCCAATTGAGATTGTTGGGCATTAACCCGGACAAGGTGGCTGAAGGCCAAATATATTCCGCAGTTCCCATTACCACACCCATAAGTGGCTATGTGGATGAAGTAATGATTAGTCTGGGCGATTATGTGGCACAACAATCCAAAATGTTCTCAATAAGCGATAATTCAAAGATTTATGTCAACTTCAAAGTATATGAGAAGGACATAAAGCAAATCAAGAAAGGGCAACAGATATATTTTTCAACGGCTTCTCGTCCAGATGAACTGCTTAAGGCAACCGTTAGGTCTGTTGGCAAAACCTTCAATACCGACCCAAAAGCATTGGAAGTTTTGGCAGATATTGAGAACAAGGATAAAAACCTGTTGCCGGGTATGTACGTGGAAGGACGCATAGTGCAGGGCGAGAAAAAAGGTTTTGCAGTACCGGAAGCTGCCATTATAAAAGAAGGCGAGCAATCCTTTATTTTTATTTTGGATGAAGATGAAGAAATGGAAGCGAACAAAATGAAATTTAAAATGGTACCCGTAACCGTTGGACTAACTGATTTGGGCTTTGTTGAAGTCAATCTTCCTGCCGAAGTTTCAACGGATGCCAAAGTGGTCATTAAAGGAGCTTATAACCTATCTTCGGAAATGGTTAAGGGCGAATTGGAGCACGGACATTAATTCAAGAAAAATAAAAGGTTTTGACTCCGAGTTTGTTTATCGTCTTAATTAGTTAGTTAAAAATTAGAAAACAGGCTCGGTTCAAAATCGATTAAAAATTTAAAAAATTCATAATATGAAGGAAATAAAAGCATTTATAAAACCGAACCGAATCCAAAGAGTCATTGAAGCACTATCTGATAATGGGTTCAAAAGTATGACCCTTTCACAAGCTGAAGGCACTGGTGCATTCAAATCAAAAGGTGCAAGACCGTCGCTGGATTTTCACGTAACAGATAGTCCAGTAGTTAAGCTGGAACTGGTCTGCCAAAATGAGGAAGCCCAAGCAGCCATTGAAACAATTTTAAAAAATGGTAAAACGGAAGAACCAGGAGATGGTATCATATACATAGCCAATATAGAGGATGCCTTTCAGATTAAAACGGGAGATTCCTTAAAACGGTACGACCTATAAAACATTTTAGTGCAAATGGAAAAAATAGTCCAACTTCTTGAAAGCAAAGGGATACGACCTACGGCAATGCGCCTAATGACCTACAAACGTTTGGTGGAATTAAAGGTAGCCATCAGTCTTGGCGATTTGGAAAAGGATTTTAAGGTCAGTGAAAGAAGTACCCTATTTAGGACTATAAAAACGTTTGAGGAAAAAGGTGTTGTACATCAAATTGAGGATGGGACTGGAGTTATTAAATATGCCCTTTGCGAAGAGAACTGTGAATGCGAGGTCGGCAACGACCTTCATTTGCACTTTCATTGCAACAACTGTAATGAAACGGTCTGTTTAACAGAGCATAAAATCCCGCATATCAGCTTGCCCGACGGCTACATTACCGAAGATATTAATTTGGTGGTAAAAGGTATCTGCGAAAAATGCAGCGATAATTTGGGTTGAGTTTTAGGTTTTTCAATTCAATCATCATTTATAAATAATGAGCAATGATAACAATCTATAAAAAAGAAGCTACGGTATATATGGTGGCAGAAAACAAGCTGGATGCCAAGGATTATGAGAACTTGATACCGGTCTTAACAGAACATATAACGGCATATCAGGAAGTGTTCTGGTACATTGAAATGCAAAATTTTGAAGGCTGGACGGTAAGTGCCTATTGGAAGGGTATTGAATTAAATCTTCCGAATGAAACACATTTAAAGCGTGTTGCTTTAGTGGGTAGCGTTAAATGGCAGGAACAATTTACCGAGGCATTGCTTCCTTTTTCAGAAGCTCATATAAAATTTTATAAGCCAGAAGAAAAAGACGATGCCAAAGAATGGATAAAAAAAAATAGTAAAAAATGAAAAAAATACAACTAAAAATTCCAGTTATCCTTCCGCAAGTTCCAAACGAAAAAGATACTTGTGTTGAGCGGCTTATAAAAGAATTACAGGCTAAAGAGGGCATCGAAAAAGTACACGTTGCCGATACAAAGGAAGATGACACTCCACAGCTCTGTTTTCATTATGACCCCGATATCATTTCTATAGACCGCATTCAATCTCTCGCAGAACAGACGGGTGCAGAGATTACCGAAAAATACGGGCATTTGCTCATTGAGGTTAAAGGAATCAGACATACAAGACAGGCACGCACCATAGAGAAAAGTCTTTTGGCAATCAATGGGGTTTTGGAGGCTTCCGTTTCGGCCTCTGGAATGGTGCGCTTTGAGTTTGATAAAAAGCAAACAGATTTTGATGAAATAAGTAAACAGATTGAAAAGGAAGACCTTCAGGTTCTGCGGAGTTCTTTAAACGAAAATGATTATTCCGAAGCATCTAAAAAAAAACATGCGCGTTCAAAGAAGGAAGATACTAAAGAGCCAACTTCCACAGATAGCCACGAACACAAGGAGGGGGAAACCCACGAAGACGGAGAAGAACACGCCCACGGTGGGGTTTTCGGTAAAAATACCGAGCTTATTTTTTCCATTATCTGTGGGGCACTTCTCGGGATAGGTTTCGGGCTTTCTTATGTGGAATCCATCCCGGATTGGGTCAGTCTTACTTTGTACATTGGCGCGTACTTTTTCGGTGGTTTCTTTACGGCCAAGGAAGCGGTTCAAACTGTGGCCAAGGGTGGTTTTGAAATTGATTTTTTAATGCTGGTCGCTGCCATTGGTGCCGCCATTCTGGGAGAATGGGCAGAAGGTGCACTGTTGTTGTTTTTATTTAGCCTTGGGCACGCCTTGGAACATTACGCAATGAACAAAGCAAGAAAAAGCATTGCTGCGCTTGCAGACCTTGCACCAAAAACAGCATTGCTTAAAAAAGATGGCAAGACCGAAGAAGTTGGAATTGAGCAATTGAGTATTGGCGATATTATAGTGGTCAAGCCCAATAGTAAAATATCCGCAGATGGCGTCGTGGTCAACGGAAAAAGCAGTGTAAACCAGGCCCCTATTACTGGGGAAAGTGTACCCGTGGATAAACTTCCCGTGGAAGATACAGGCAGGGACTATTCGGCAGACGATGATATCAAGGATGAAAATCGGGTATTTACCGGAACTATCAACGGTAATAACACGCTGGAAATAAAGGTAATCAAAGAAGCCAAAGACTCTACCCTGTCCCGACTGGTCAAATTGGTCAACGAGGCACAGACCCAGAAGTCCCCCACGCAACTGCTGACCGATAAGTTCGAAAAATACTTTGTGCCATCCGTACTGATACTGGTTGGTATCCTACTCTTTGCCTTTCTGGTCATTGACGAACCGTTTAGTGCCAGCTTTTATCGTGCAATGGCGGTATTGGTAGCTGCAAGTCCCTGTGCACTGGCCATTTCAACACCAAGTGCCGTATTGAGCGGTGTGGCAAGGGCAGCACGTGGCGGTGTGCTCATCAAAGGTGGGCGACCACTTGAGGATTTAGGGGTCATAACCGCTTTGGCTTTTGATAAAACAGGCACGCTTACCGAAGGCAAGCCCAAACTTACCGAAGTAGTACCATTGGGGGATATTGAAGAAAATGAACTGTTAAAGATAGCCGTTGCCGTTGAAAACTTGAGCGACCACCCTTTGGCCAAAGCCGTCGTAAGGGATGGGAAAGAGCGTCTGAAAGGTACTGATATTATCGATGCGTCAGATTTGGAAGCAGTTCTCGGAAAAGGTATCAAAGCTTCTTTGGGCAAGGATAAAATCTATATTGGAAACCTTGACTTGTACGAAGACCTCGATGAAGCAAAACCATCCGAAGGTATATCGAGTAAAGTAAAAGAACTTGAAGGTGGTGGAAATACTACGATGCTCATAAGAAGGAACAAAGAATATATAGGTATCATCGCCCTGATGGACACCCCACGGGAAGCGGCCAAGGAAACACTGAAAAAATTAAAGGAAATCGGTATCAAGCGGATGATAATGCTAACCGGGGATAATCAAAAGGTTGCCGATGCCGTTGCTAAAGAAATTGGGTTGACCGATGCCTGGGGAAGCCTGTTGCCAGAGGAAAAGGTAGATGCCATTAAAAAATTAAAAGAACAGGAATCCAAAGTCGCAATGGTAGGCGACGGTGTGAACGATGCCCCTGCAATGGCAAACAGCACAGTAGGTATCGCAATGGGTGCAGCGGGCAGTGATGTGGCCTTGGAAACTGCGGACATTGCCCTAATGGCCGATAAATTGGAAACCCTGCCCTTTGCCATAGGCTTGAGCAGGAAGGCAAAGGCCATTATCAAGCAAAACCTTTGGGTAAGCCTCGGTATTGTGGCATTGCTTATCCCATCGACCATTATGGGTTGGGCCAATATTGGTATTGCAGTGGTCATCCACGAAGGCTCAACATTACTTGTGGTTTTTAATGCGTTAAGGCTTTTGGCTTATAAGAAATAGCATCAAATATATGTTTTGAAAAAGGGTTTGCTTTTGAATTAATATTGCAATGACTAAAACGGAAAAGATACTATTAAATCACGGTATTCGACCTACTCAAATGAGGTTGAAGATATACAAGTTCCTGAAAAGGAAGCAAAGTGCCGTGTCCTTTTCCGATTTGAAAAAGGCTTTTGTTCAAAAGAGCGAAACCAATAAAACAGCAAACAGAACGACCTTTTATCGCAATCTCAAGATTTTTGAGGATAAAGGGCTGATTCATCAGATTAATGATGGGGTCGGAGTAGCAAAATATGCGATTTCCGATGAAAACGCCAAAGATAAATACGGTATAGATTTACATATGCATTTTCATTGTACCAATTGCAGAAAAACAATCTGTTTACCAAATAAAATATCCAAAGAAAGCTTGCCAAACGATTATGAAATAAACAATGTGAACCTTGTATTGAAAGGTGTATGTGAGAAGTGTAGCGGCCAATAAATACACTTCTGTTACACAAATAATTAAGTTAATTTTAATGTAATGTTACAAATAATTGATGTTAAAAAAGATAATGTGATTACAACTCTCGCCACTGGAAAATTGGATCAACAAGATATAGAGAAAGTACACCCTATTATTCATTCTATTCTTGATAAGGGCTTAAAGGTGCGTTGGTATTTTGAGATGGATAATTTTGAAGGGTGGACCATCAATGAACTTTGGAAAGATTTTAAAAATAATTCTACCCATGAAAAAGAGTATGAGCGCATCGCCATGGTAGGCGACAAAAAGTGGCAGAAATGGGCAACCCAGTTAATGAAACCATTTTGCAATGCCGAAATTAAATATTTCAATTTAGACCAAAAGGAAGATGCCAAAAGTTGGATTGAGAGCCAGTAAGCTTATTTCAGTAAAAGTACAGACGATGAATAAAAAAAACATTCTTATTACCATACTAATTGGGTTTGCCATAGGAGTTTTCATCCTTCAACCTTTTGGAATAACCATTTTCACGTTTAGTAGCCAGAATTATGAAATTAATTGGTGGCAATATTTAATGAATAATTTCATTGAAATATTGAATATCAATAGGAATCAAATTTTTGAGAATATGCTGTTTGGACTATTGGGAGCAAGTGTTGCGGTGATTTATTATTTCGGTAAAAGCAAAAAAATATAGATAATAAGTGGTAAGAACTATTGTAAGAGAGAGATATTTTTGATAGAAGATAAATTAAGTCAAAACTTAATTAATAGCAGGCAGCTTTTATGATGCTTCTTAAAGCAAAATGATTAATAGCATTCAAAGCAAAAGTAGAAGCTGCTTTTTTTAAATTATACAATTAAAGATAGATATTATGAATGTTAAACATTGTATTTTAATAATCTTGTTGGTAAGTTATTATAGAGTAAATGCCCAAAAAATTTATACCACTGAAGAAGGTCATATTTTGTTGATGACTATGGTTGATGATAAACCCGTCAAGGCAGAAAGCCATAAATTGGCTCTATATCTTGATTATGATTCCAAAGTGGTTAATGGTGTTCTCGACCTTAAGACTTTATCAACAGATATTCCTGAAATTAATACCATTTTACAACAGCAGGAAGCCCCTTTAACCCTTCGGTTTACGGGCACTATTCCATCACAGGATTTTTTATCAAAACGGCACGACCCTATTAACTTTAATTGGCTGATAGATGTTACTTATCAAGGGAAAACCTTTAAATCACAATTTAAAGCAACCATTACCCATATAGAACAAGGAGTAAGTATGTCCTGCCTGATTAGTGCAACCGGACAATTATTGGTTTCAAATACTGGTTTGGATTCCTTAATAGAGGGTATCGATGATACCATAGAGGTGCAATTTGCCCAATTGGTATTGAGATTGGAATAACTATAAATTTTAATGAAATTATGAAAAAAAAGAAAGTCAAATTAAGAGATTTAAAACCAAATTCAGAAGAGCAACATAGTCACGATGATGGTCATAATCATAGTGGTAATTCCATTAATATAAAAGCCTATATTCCAGCAATCATAAGTTTTTCAATGCTTATTATTGGGATTGGGTTAGACTATTTTGATGTTACCTTTTTCAAGGATTGGATTCGCATTATATGGTATGGTATTGCTTATTTGCCAGTTGGACTTCCTGTTGTAAAGGAAGGTTGGGAAAGTATTAAAAAAGGCGATGTATTTACAGAGTTCTTTTTAATGTCTATTGCTACTATTGGTGCGTTTATTATTGGCGAATATCCTGAAGGTGTTGCAGTAATGTTGTTTTATGCAGTTGGGGAATTATTTCAGAATGCAGCAGTTAATAGAGCAAAAGGAAATATAAAAGCCTTACTTGATGTAAGACCAAATGAAGCACTGGTATATCGAAACAATGATTATATATCAGTAAGTCCCGAAACGGTTGAAATTGGCGAAAAAGTACAAGTTCGTGTTGGCGAAAAAATCCCTTTAGATGGTATTCTACTTTCCGACAAAGGTTCATTTAACACAGCTGCATTAACAGGCGAAAGTAAACCAGATACTATTGCAAAAGGTGAAAAAGTTTTTGCGGGCAGCATTAATTTGGACGGTGTAATTGAAATAGAAACCACCAAAGAATTTAAAGATAGTTCCATTGCTCGAATTTTGGATATGGTACAGAACGCAACAGCTCGCAAATCCAAAACCGAATTATTCATCAGACAATTTGCTCGTATTTACACACCAATAGTTGTGTTTTTAGCAATAGGTGTTACGTTTCTACCATACTTTTTTGTAGATGATTATGTTTTTAGAGATTGGCTATACAGAGCCTTAATTTTCTTGGTGATTTCTTGTCCTTGTGCTTTGGTAATATCCATTCCGTTGGGTTATTTCGGAGGATTGGGAGCAGCTTCAAAAAACGGAATTTTATTTAAAGGCGCTTCCTTTTTAGATGCAATGTCCAAGATAAACACGTTGGTGATGGATAAAACAGGAACGGTTACTAAAGGTGTTTTCAAAATAAAAGAAATCAAAGCAATTGGTTGGGATGAAAAAGAGTTTATGAAATTCCTGATGGCAATGGAAGAACAATCCACACATCCAATAGCAAAAGCTATTTTAGAATATAAAGATGAAGGTGCAGATTATGAGGCTTCCGAAGTTACAGAAATAGCAGGAAAAGGTTTAAAAGGTATAGTAAATGGTAAGACTGTTTTAGTTGGTAATAAAGCCCTAATGTCAGCCAATAATATTAAAGTTTTAGAGGAAACAGAAACTATTGTAGAATCTATAGTATTAGTATCTATAGCCAATGAATTTGCAGGTTATGTTGTCATTGCAGATGAATTAAAAGAAGATGCCAAAGAAACCATTACAGCATTACATAAAGTAGGAATTAAAAATATAATGATGCTTTCAGGTGATAAAGATTCTATTACCCAACAAGTAGCAAAAGAATTGAATATTGAAAAGGCTAAAGGTGGTTTGTTACCAGAAGATAAATTAAATGAAGTTGAGCTTTTAAAACAAAATCCTGAAAATAAAATTGCTTTTATAGGTGATGGTATTAATGACGCACCAGTTTTAGCAGCAAGTGATGTAGGAATAGCAATGGGTGGTTTAGGAAGTGATGTCGCTATTGAAACAGCAGATGTTATCATTCAAACAGACCAACCTTCAAAAGTGGTAAAGGCGATTAAAATTAGTCGTTCCACTCGCAAAATTGTATGGCAAAACATCATTTTAGCATTTGGAGTAAAAGTAATTGTATTGATTTTAGGTGCAGGTGGTTTAGCAACAATGTGGGAAGCTGTATTTGCAGATGTAGGTGTAGCATTATTAGCAATATTAAATGCAGTTAGATTACAACGGATGAATTGGAATTAGGTAATTAAAATAGAATTAGTAATGACATCATAATCCGTGAGCAGGTAATAAGGTGTTCGTCAGTTGTTCCATTTAGTTCCATAAAACATATCTGCAAGCCAGTTTGTTTATTTATCGTTATTACGTAGTAATCGAAGCAATCTCATAATTAAAAAACTCTCAAGTTGTAAGGGCTTGCATATACCATAAATAGTACCACTGCGGCGACACGTCCTCGTTGGTACTTTTTATTTGTTTTATTTCACACATTACTCGCCTTCCTCACCCGTAGCTACTTTTGCCCCTTAAAATCCCAATAAGGTCAGCACGTTGTGCTGTTAGAAATTATTAAGGGGCAACCGCTACTTAATGTTATGCGAGCCTGCGGGTCGCTTCGGGCAAAACCCACATATAATTTCGCTTCAATTGATTATTTTGTGAATTAATTGAAATTACACAATCTTATAACATTTGATTTAATAAAGTATGTGGGTCTACGGGTGTCACATTTTTTGAACGTTCCAAGTTTGCAAATAAGATAACCGCAGTAATATTAAATATATGTGAGTATTGCATTTTAAATCTTGATTTTTCAGAAAACTTAAACTTCAATGAATACTGCGGATTATCCTATTTCGCAAGCAGCACACAAGAGCAACTCATTCAGTCAGCAATTACATCCACCACACAATAGTTTCTACATTACGGTTTGCCTTCAGACAAATTCAATTCCTAACTTCCTTCAAATACGGCATTTCCTCAACTTCATTACTTCGCATCAAATACGGCAAACCTTAAATGAAAACTATTCCCAAACCTTCCATTGCTTCCTTCAATCCTTGCACTTGCCTAAACATTAATATTTTGCACTACCAATAAAAATCCTTCTGATATAATATAAGAATCAAAAAATCCGCCACCCTTGCGGTAAACCGTTGCTGTGGTACGCACTTATGCAAAAAAAATGCAACGTGCTATTACCACAACACCCTTGCTCATCTCGCAGCCGGCTCGCGCCTTTTAGATTACCTGCTCGAAAGAATAAATAGTAACTTTGTAGAATGATTGATGATTTAAAAAAGCTATATCTGCGTTTTAATTATACTGATGAAACTTTACCATTCAGCCAATTAATGTACGAACGCCTTAAACATCCATATTTAGATAAGGAAGAAGCAAAAAGGTTGCAAAGTTAGATGCCTTCCTACATCCACCGCTATCATACTATAAAGTTCAAGCCCTACGGGTTTTGAAAAAAATTTTGCACCTGTCTTTTGGCATATCCTGCTGTAGTCATTTTGTATAGCAATATTTTTTCCAAAAAACTTGACAGTATGTCCACGCCATCAATTGAACTGCTTTCTTTTTCTCTTTTTCTTTGTAAAAAAAATATTGTTTTTTTTATTTCTGATGCAAAAAGAAGCAATCTAAAGCAACAAAATCCATATTGAAAGAATAGCATAAAACTTGCCATATATTTCAGCGGAAGGTACAGCTTCGTGTTAAGTCCGTACCAAGTCCGAAGAAAAGTAAGTTTCATTTAAATCATTTATGTTATGGGTAAAATTGCTCAAGGTATTTTAGGAGGGCTTTCAGGTAAGGTTGGAAACATTATCGGTGGAAGCTGGAAAGGAATTGACTACATTAGAATTAAACCTTCAAGTGTAGCGAATCCAAGAACTGTAGGTCAGGTAAACCAAAGAAATAAGTTTACAGTGACTTTAGAATTTATTCAAGCTGTTAAACCTTTTATCCAGAAAGGATATAAGTTTTTAGCAGTGAAGAAAACAGCATTTAATGCTGCAATGTCGTATGTGTTAAATAATGCTATTGGTGGAGTTGAGCCAAACTTCAATGTAGATTATGCTAACGCTTTGGTAAGTAGAGGAGGTTTATCGACTGCTTTAAACCCTACTACTGATCTTACAACTGCGGGAGAAGTAACTTTTAACTGGGATGATAACTCTGCTGAAGGTAATGCAAACGCTACCGATAAAGCAATGTTATTGGTTTACAATCCAATAAAGAAAGAATCTATTTCTTTGACTGATGGAGCAGACAGAACAGTAGGAACTCAAATTGTTGCTATCCCAACAACCTACGCAGGAGATACAGTGGAGCTATTTATGGCATTTATTACTGCCGATGGTAGTCAAGTATCAAACAGTACTTATTTAGGCTCTGGAACAGCTAATTAATGCTTGGTGTTTTATGTATGAAAACCACTCTTTATGAGTGGTTTTTTTATGCTATATTTGTAATTAACATTATTAATGTTTGTTGCTAATCTTCTCTTATTTTGTGTTTTTTGTTTCCCATTTGTTGCCCAAATGCTACAACACCAATGAATATAGGGTTAGTTAAATATTGTATTGGAAAGTAATTTTCAATTTTATAACACAATGATTTTTAATTAATAACAAAATTTATTTTTATTAATCGATAAAAAATATTCTCTGTTTTATAAAAAAATCGACAAAACGCTTGTTTTTTTCGTTTAATTACATAAATTTGCGTTTATGACCCCTTAAATCATAAATATGAAAGTTAAATTTATATTTTTCAGTTTTAGTTTTCTCCTACTTACAGGCATTGGATTTGCTCAAAATAAGAATGAAGCTCAAAGCATCATTACTGGTAAAGTATCTATTGCTAAATATCACGATCGTGATGAATTAGAAAAAATGCCAAAAGGAGAATTACTTGTATTGTATAATGAGAGAATTGAAGTTATAGTTAAAATATTACCTAATATAGCTTTTGCTACAAAACCAGGTGTATCTATGACTACTTTAGGAATCCCTGACTCAAAAGAAAATAGAAAAGCATTAGAAGATAATATACAAGCTACAACTGTTTATTTTGAAAGTACAATTGAGTTTCAGAAAAAAATATTACCATACTCTGATAAATCTAATCTGATTGCTGCGATTTTATTTTATGAAGAAACTCTTAAATCACTTCATACTTATAACGAGTTTAATAAATACTAAATCTATTAAGTTTTTAGAACTAAAATTCTATACTTTATAAAATAAAAATCTGATGTTTTCATCAGATTTTTTTTGTTCAATAACCCTTTCATTTAGCCATTTTCCTACTAATTCTGTTAATATTTCTATCAGCTTTTTTATTTTTTAATTAAAATTGTAGGAAATATAATACAAAGATATATAAAACGTTGTATTTCAACGATATTATTTGTATTTCGTAGGATTTATGTTTATGTTTGACTCTAATATAATGAACCCCAAAATCTAATATTAAAAACCTACTATGAAAAATTATACTCAGATTATTATATGTTTAATGCTCTTAATGGTTGGCAATGTATTTGCACAACAAGAAAAAGGCATAGTTGGATCTAATAATTGGCTAAATTCATGGACTGAGTTTAAGCCAAGTTCAGTTGATTATCGCGAACCTACTCAAATATTAAGCGGTAACATATCTAAAGACACAAAATTATATAAAAAAGATACCTACTTATTGTTGGGTAATGTTTTTGTTACAGATAGTACTACACTTACTATAGAGCCTGGTACAGTTATTTTGGGTGACTTTAAAACAAATGGGACTTTAACAGTAAGTAAAGGCGCTACAATTATTGCAGATGGTTTAGAAACAGATCCAATTATTTTTACGTCTAACAGAAGTGTAAAGAAGCCAGGTGATTGGGGAGGAATTTTTATTCTTGGTGATGCACCAATAAACAAATTTGGAAATGAAGCTGCAGTAAACTTTGGCTTAAACCCTTCTTCATATAAAAATATAAGTTACGGTGGAGAAAATCCAAAAAGTAATTCAGGAATTTTAAAATATGTTAGAATTGAGTTTGCTGGAAAAAGAACTAAAAGTTACGGCTACTTTAATGCATTAACACTTGCAGGTGTAGGAAACAAAACTATAATAGAAAATGTAATGGTTAGCTATTGTGAAGGAAACGCATTTAATGTATTGGGTGGAGTAGTTAACTTAACAAAAATGATTTCATTTAGGTCAAATAGAAACGATTATGTTTTTAATGAAGGAACTCAAAGTAATATTTTTAATTCATTAGCTATTAGATCTCCATATGTGTCAAGTTCAGATGGTTCTAAATGTATGTATATTGCTTCTTATGATAAAAAAGAAGAAGCCGATTTAACTAAGAAAGGAACTTTTGTTAAAGCAGAAAACTTAACGTTAGTTAATGTTAGTGACGATTTAGCATCAGACATAAAAGTTGGCTTGGTAAAAGAAGCTTTGTATATAGCTAAAGATGCTTCTTTAGTTATGAATAAAAGTGTAATATCTGGTTTTAATCCTGCAGTAATTCTTGACAATAATATTACAGTTAACAGTCAGAATTTAGAAAAGATAAAATTTACTGAAATGTACTTCAACAATTGTAACGGTAATATTTTTGTTAAAGACAATGCCAATAATGAAGACTTAGAAAACTGGTATGGTAATAGAGCATTTTTTAATGTGTATTCTAAAGCAGACGATTCTGAAACTTTTATCGATTTAAAAAACTCAAAGCGCCCAGATTTTAGATTGCGAATTAATAAAATTATTGCTTCAAATGACTTCGATCCTGAAGACTAATTAATACGCAAAGTCTCATTAAGGAATTTCCTTAAAGTTTTTCATTTTGTATTAAAAGTATATATCTGAATTTTTAAAATGATTCAGAATTGACAATAAAAAATGTATGGAGAAAAATTACTTATCTAATAAAATTTTAATAATATTTAGTTTTTTTGTACTTCTTTTTTCAGAACACACAAATGCTCAAATAGTTATTGGTTCGCCTAGCTTAGGCTTTAGCCAGGCTTGCGCAAATGCTTCTTTTAATACATATAATGTAACATTTGTATTCTCTCCAGAATCAGCATTAAATGCTTCAAATCAGTTTATAATTGAAATGTCAGATTCTGCTGGAAGTTTTTCAAATGCAACAGTAGTTTTTACATCAAATCCGGGAGCAGTTACTACTTCTCCAGCTACATTAAGTTTTGCTTTACCAACTACAACTGCTGGTGAAGGATATAGATTAAGAATAAAAAGTACAGCACCAGTTGCTACTAGTTCTGGGTCTGCTGTTTTTGCTGCATATTATAAAATTCAAGATAGCCCATTCTCAATTAATAATTTAGTGTCTACAGGCGCTTATTGTACAGGAGGAAGCTATTTATTAACTATAGATAACCCTGGAAATGGCTCAAACGATTCTCCATTAAACTATCCATCGCTTACATTTAATTGGTATAGAGAAACTGGACCAACAACATCTGTATTTGTAGCTTCTGGTAATACATTATCTGTAAGTCAAGAAGGAACATACTTTGTTAGAACTAATTATGGAACATGTACTTCAAACTCATTTTCTAATCGAGTTACAATAAGCGAGGCTACTTCTGGACAAGCAGATGTCACCATAGCCTCAAGCCTTGGTAATCCATTTTGCTCTAGCGAAGGGTTAACAACTTTAAGCACTATAGGAGGAAACAGTTACCAATGGTACAAAAATGGAGTTATTATACAAAATGCTACCAGCCAAATGTACCAAACAGATGAATCTGGTACATATTCAGTACAGATAGATTTAGGAAGCTGCCAAGCATCAGGTACTATTGATTTAGTGAGTGAAGGTTTTACAAGTTCAATAAATGTTCAAGAAACAAATACTATGTTACAAGGAGAATCATTAACTGTTATAGTTACACATGATGCAACAAATCCAGAATTCCAATGGTATTACAATGGTAGTTTATTAGTAAATGAAACTAGTAACACTTTTGAGGCAACAGAGTTTGGTAATTATGAAGTAATTATAAGCCAAACTACAGGATGTATTGTTTCAACAGAATATACTTTTTCTATTAGTGAGCCAATTAATGTTACTAATATACCTAATCTAATAAGCCCAAATGGAGATGGAACTAATGATACTTGGGTTATTCCTTTAGAGTATTCAGCAGGAACAAATACAGAAGTAACAATTTACTCTAGTCAAGGAAAAATTGTTTTTCAAACAAATGATTATCAAAATAACTGGCCAGAAAGTCAAATAAATTTAAGTAGTGTGAATTTAGTTTACTACTATATTATTACTAAACAAGGTCAAAAACCAAAAAAGGGTTCAATAACTCTAGTAAAATGACATGAAAAAACATCTTTTGTCTATAGTGTTTTTTGTCTGTTTTACACAGATGTTCTATTCTCAAGAAGATGATGGAGTGGTTTCACTTGCCTTGCCAATAAGAAATTCATTAAAGTTTAATCAGTACACAATTAATCCTACATTTAGTTTTGTTAGACAACAAAATAAATATTTAAGTTTTACCAATAAAAGAGAGTGGGTACAATTTGAAGATGCTCCACAAACTTACCTAGCAAGTTATTCTGGCAGATTTAATGAAAACATGGGTGTTGGAGTAGGATTATTTCAACAAAACTATGGTGTATTAACAACATTTGGAGGTGTTTTAAACTTTGCTTACAATGCAAGATTAGATAATGATAATAATCTAACCTTCGGAATAAATTTAGGTGCTTATAAAAGCGGAGTTGATAAAGGAAGAGTGCTCACAAATTCTCCAGATCCATCCTTAGATAATGTTCCTTCAAACTTTTTATTAACCGCTAATCCAGGAATTAATTTTGGAACGGCATTTTTAGATTTTGGTGTTTCTGTAAATAATTTTTTTCTATATAATCTTAACACATCAGAAATGGTAAAAGATAACCCAGATCAAGGCATTCAAGCTCATATGATGTATACAGGTTATTTTGACAGCTATGGTTTTTTTAGTGACACTAAGTTTTCTGGATTAATAAAATCTGAGTTTAAAAAAGATAACACAGTTGTTTCAGCAATAGCAATGGTTACAGTTCCTAAAGGAATTTGGGCACAAGTTGGTTATAGTAATTTATATGGAGTATCTGGTGGTGTAGGGCTTAATATAACTAATCAAATTTTGATTGAATACAATTTTGAAAAGGCTATTGGAGATATATCAGGTTTTGGACCTTCTCATGAAATTTCGTTGGCCTATAAATTCAAGAATAGAAACAACTATTATTATAGTGCAGAAGATGATATAAGCGCACTTATTTCAACTGATAAAAAGCGCGTAAAGCCTTCAAATATAGATAAAGATAAAGCAGAAGCGAATAGAAAATTATCTAATGAAGCTAAAGCAGAAGCTGCAGCACTTAAATTGGCTGAGGCAAAAGCTAAAGAAGAAGCAGCAGCCCAAGCAAAAATTGATGCCGACAATAAGGCTAAGGCAGATGCAGAAAAAGCAGCTGCAAAATTAGCCGAAGATAAAGCAAAAGCTGAAGCAGATAGGTTAGCAGCAGAAGCGTTAGCAAAAGAAGTTGCCGAGGCAAAAGCAAAAATAGCAGCTGAAAATAGAGCTAAGGCAGATGCAAAAGCGAAAGCTGAACAAGAAGCAGCCAAACTCGCAGAGGCTAAAGCAAAAGAAGCTACAGAAGCACAAGCTAAGTTAGATGCTGAAAATAAAGCGAAGGCTGAAGCTAAAGCAAGAGCGGAGCAAGAAGCAGCTAAACTAGCTGAGGCAAAAGCTAAAGCAGAAGCAGATGCTCAAGCAAAAATAGATGCAGAAAATAAAGCAAATGCTGAAGCAGAGGCAAGAGCAGCACAAGAAGCAGCAAAACTAGCAGAAGCTAAAGCAATAGAAGATGCTATAGCTCAAGCAAAATTAGATGCTGAGAATAAAGCAAAAGCAGAAGCAAAGGCTAAAGAAGAGTTGGTTTCAAATCCTAAAGATGAAATTGGAAAATCGATGAGCGCATTAGCTAAGCTAACAGAAGAAGCTAATGTAACTCAAAGTGCTTTATTGAAAAAATTCAATGATGCTGTTGCAAGTAAGGATAAAGATCTTAAAGATTTAAAAGAAGAAAACGATTTAAGTGAAAAAGGAATCTATTTAGAGCCTAAGCCATTTAAGAGTTTAACGGCTGAAAATAATGCTATTGAAACTTTAAAATTAGAGTTAGATAATATTATAAAAACTCGAGATGAAAACATTAAAGAATTAGAAGATTTATACGAGCAACGTTTAAGAATTGCTACTCTTGAAAATGATGAAGTAAGCTTATACTATAAAAACACTATTAAAAGATTAAAGGCTGAGCAGTTAAATGCTATTCAAACAAAAGCAAATTTAACAACGAGTCTTGAAAAAATTAAAGTAGATACTGAGTTTGAGAGAAAACGAAGAATAAAACGTGCTGCTTTTGATAATGAAGAAGAAAGATATTTACAAGATAAAGCTGCATTAAATATTATAAAGCAAAATACTACAGTAAGCTCAACGCCACCAAAAGCTGAAGATTTTGATTTTGGTGAAGAACAAAGCAGTAATATTCAAATACTTAAAAATGTTAAAAATGTAGAAAATGGATACTATATAATTATTGCAGTACATAATGACAAAGATAAAAGAGATGACTTTTTAACAAAAGCAGTGGCATCAGGACGTAATGATATAAACTTTTTCTATGATGTAAATACAAGTAAATATTACATCTATTATCAAAAATTTGATAGTATAGAAGCAGCAAGCGAAGTATTAAAAACAAAAGGTAGTAAACCTTATAATAGTAAAATGTCAATAGTTAAAATTGAAAATTAAATAAATGGTTAGTGTAAAGTTTTATTTCTAAACGCCTCATTTAGAAATAGAGTAAAAAAAATAATATCATGAAAAAACCTACTTTTTTTACGATAAGCCTAGTAGTAATGCTACTGGTAATGAGTTTTGAGTCAGTGGCTCAAAATCTTGTACCATTTACACCTAGGTATGATCAGGCAATTAAAGGTGATATGCTTTTAATTGGAAACAGTAATTTGGGAATACATGTTTCAAATCCTTACAATGGTTCAGCTACAAATGATAACCTTAATGCAGCAGTTCATGTAGATATTGATGGAGATCCAACAACTTTTAACTCTAGTAGTGCAGATTTAGAAGTGCCAAGTGCTGATAGTTGTTATCAAATTGTCTATGCTGGTTTATATTGGAGTGCTGTTGTTAATGGGACAGATCCGATTTCAAATGTTAAATTTAAAGTTCCTGGTGGTACATATACTGATATTACAGGAACCCAAATTTATTTTCAAAATGCCGCAAATAATAATAATTCAAACACTTACGCTTACTACCATGATGTAACAAGTATTCTTGCTTCATTACCAAATCCTGAAGGAACATATACTGTTGCAAATATTTCATCAATGGTTGGTCCTAGACCTAATGCTGAAGGACTTTCTGCTGGTTGGTCGCTTTTTGTTATATATGAAGATCCTGTTTTACCAGCTAAATACATTACATCTTTTGATGGTTTTACTAAAATCACAAGTACAATAAATGAAACTATACCAATTTCAGGGTTTAATACAATTCCTGTTGGACCAGTTAGAGCAAAATTTGCTTTTAGTACAATAGAAGGAGATAGACAGTATACAGGGGATTATTTAAGAATTAACGGAACTACAATTAGTGCGACAAACAATGCAGGTACAGTAATTCGACCAGGAAATAATTTCTTTAATAGTACTGTTTCAATTATAGATCCAGTTACAAATACACCAGAGCTTTTTAACTTAAGAAATCCTAATAGTTCTAATACCTTAGGGTTCGATTCTGGTATTTTAAATTTACCAAACCCAGGAAACTCATTAATAGCTAACAATGCAACATCAGCAACTATTAGACTAGGAAGTAATTTAGATATCTATTACTTTTATTTTAGTGCTTTCGCCATTGAGATTATTGCGCCTAATATTGTTTTAACAAAAATAGTTGAAGATGATGCAGGTAATAATATTGGTGGGCAAACAGTTGGACTTGACCAACCATTAAATTATATAATTGGCTTTCAGAATACAGGTAACGATGATGCTACTAATTTTCAGATTAGAGATATTTTACCTATAAATATTGTATTTAATTACCCTACAGATTTAGTTTTACCAGCAGGTGTTACAGTAGCTAGTTACAACCCTGGAACAAGAGAAATTATTTTTGATATTGCAGATTATTTAGTTGAAGAAAATGATCCAGTTTATGAAATTATAATAAGAGTAAGAACAGTAGAAACCTGTAATCAGTTAGCTGATGCGTGCTCTAATATTATAAATAATCAAGCTTTTGCTACTTATGAAGGTGTTACAAATCCAAACTTTGTTATAACAGACGACCCGAGTGTAAGTAGTAATACAGGTTGTTTATTAACGCCACAAGCAACAAACTTTTTGGCAGATTTAGATGACTGTACATTTGAAGAGAATGTTGTTCTTTGTGGTTCTAGTATACAATTAACTGCAGGAAATGGTTATGATTCTTATTCGTGGTCAACGAGCCCAACAGGAACTCCAGTTATAGGAACAACTCAAACAATTACAGTATCTGCAGCTGGAACTTATTATGTTCATAATACTGCTACAGCGCCTTGTCAGTCAACAGATCAAGTTTTTAATGTCACTTTGTTTGGTGCTAATATTACAAACCCAGTAATTCCTTATGCTGATGAAGTAGTTACCTGTCCTAATGATGGAAAATTATTACCAAATATATTTTTATGTGGAGCAAATGATTCAAGAAATATTCAAACAAATATTTCTGGAGCAACATCTATAATATGGGAGCAATTAAATGAAGGTAGTTGTGCACCAGTAGCAAACTCCGATTGTGCCAATGAAAATAGTGCTTGTACCTGGAATCAAGTTGGAACAGGACCAAATTTTAATGCTAATACTTCAGGGCAATTTAGATTAACAATTAACTATTCTGGAGGATGTTTTGTTCAGTTCTATTTTAATGTATATCAAAATATATTAAATCCAACTGTTACAACTTCAGATATCATTTGTACAACTCCTGGAAGTATAACAGTTAATAATGTGCCAAATGGTTATGAATATAGTTTAGATGGGACAACTTACCAAGCTAGTAATGTGTTTTCAATTTCAACTCCTGGTATTTATACAGTTTATATTAGACAAATAGGTATTCCTACAAATCCATGTGTGTTTACTGTGCCTGATGTGCAAATAAGAGAGAGAAATTTTACTGCTTCATCAATAATAACACAACCATTATGTCATGATGATAAAGGAAGTATACATTTAGCTGCTAATGATGCTGATCCTCAGTATACATTTTCATTATATAGTGGTGCAACATTAGTAAATAGTGTAGGACCAATAGTGGCTAATAATCATACGTTTGCTAACTTAAATCCTGGTACTTATACTGCAATAGTAGAAACAGAAGATGGTTGTACATATTCAGAAGATATTACAATTGTGGAGCCACCATTATTAACAGTAACTGCAGCACTTACAACTCCTTTATCGTGTACTGATGGTGTCATTACTATTTATCCAGTTGGAGGAACAGCACCATATTATTATTTTATAAATAGTACAACTGTTTTTCAAACCAATCCTGAGTACATAGTAACAGCTCCTGGTGTATATGATATTACAGTAGTAGATTCTAACAATTGTAGTGCAAGCACATCAATAACAGTTGATGTTTCAACTGCGCCAGACTTTAATATTACATCTACAAATATATTATGTGCTGATGCAAGTAATTCTGGTTCTATTACTATTAATGTTACATCTGCGAATGGTAATAGTTTACTTTATAGTATTGATGGAGGCGTAACCTTCTTTAGTTCGCCAGTATTTACTGGTCTTGCTGAAGGTAATTATGATGTTGTAGTTCAGTATACAACAGGTTCTTCTGTTTGTGTAACCGATCCTCAAACAATAACAATTACTGCAAGTCCAGCAATAACTGGGACTGCAACATTAACAACACCTTATACATGTACTACTAATGGAGTAATTACTGTTTCTGGAGTATCAGGAGGTAATCCTCCATATACTTATAGTATTGATGGAGTAAATTTTCAAGCTGGAAACACATTTACAAATTTAACCAGTGGCACATACACTATTACAATTAGAGATAATAGTGGTTGTACATTTATTGCTAATACGATAACTATTGATCCATTAAATCCACCAACAGATTTAATGTTCAGCAATACACCATTATCTTGTCCATCAAACACTACAACAATAACAATCACAGGAACAACAGGTGGTATTGGAGTGTTAGAATATCAAATTATTGCTCCTGCCTCAGAAGCGACACCATATCAAACTTCTAATGTTTTTAATGGATTAGGACCAAATACGTATACATTTCAAGTAAGAGATGAAAACGATTGTGTTTATAGCGAAACTTATTCAATTGCACCATTGCCTGCAATTACTGCTAGTGCAGTAATTACAAAAGATTTAGATTGTACAGCATCTCCAAACGCTATAATTACTGGAACAATTTCCGGAGGTGTAGCACCATTTACTTATGCAGTTTCTATTAATGGTGGAGGATATACTTCGTTAGGAGCAACTGGAACAACATTTACGTATTCAACTGCTACATCTGGAACATTTCAATTTCAAATAACAGATGCTAATGGTTGTACTGCTTTAACAGGAGTGCAAACAATTAGCGCTATTTCTTTACCTGAAATAATATCTGTAATACAAACACAACCAATTTTATGTAATGGCGACTCAAATGCAGCGATTCAAATTACAATTAATAATACAGTAGGAACACCTCCTTTTGTAATAAATGTGTTTAATAATACAACAGGAACTGATTACGGCACTCAAACATCTGGTTTAATGGCTGGAGACTATACCATTACATTAACAGATTCAAAATCGTGTACAGATGTTGAAACCATAATAATTACAGAACCAAATGCTATTGCATTCAACTTAACCAAAGTTGATATTACGTGTAGTAATCCTGGAGGAACTAGTTTAGGGTCAATAACAGTAGAAAATGTTACAGGAGGAACAACTCCATTTAGATATTTTATTTCTAATAATTTTGGAGATGTAATTCCTGGAAATCCATATAATGCGGTTTCAAATGAAGATCACACATTTACAATAATAAATTTTGGAACTTATACAGTAAATGTTATTGACGCTAATGGTTGTAGCTTGTCTCAACAAATTGTCATGGCATCTCCACCATCAGATTTATTAATTGATGTAAATACTACAGCGCCAGATTGTACTTCTGGTGGAGTAGCTGAGGTTACTGCAATTTCTGTAGTAGGAAGCGGAAATTACGAGTTTGGTATTTTAGAGTTTAATACAGTGCCTTATACTTCAACGTATTATCCGCCAGATATACCTGGAGGAGATACTAGAACATTTACAAATTTAACACCTGGAGTTATTTACACTTTTGTTGTTCATGACTTAGTAACCGATTGTTATTTTGTAAAGTCTGCCGATACTCCTATAGCTCAAGCATCTACTTTAACCTCTACAGTACTGCCAAATAATGTAATGTGTATTGGAGAAAATAATGGTAGTGTAACGTTTACAATTGATAACTTTGATAGTACAACAACTTCTGTTGATTATGCAATATATACTGCATTTACTAACGTATTAATTGATGGTCCAACAAATTTACCTGTGACCTTTGGAGTTCCTGAAACTGTAACAACACCAATACCTGGAACATTAGCTCCTGGTCAATATTATATTGTTTTTACAGAAAATGGTACAGGAGCATTTAATGGATGTATGTCGGCTTCTGCGATTTTTGAAATTACTGAGTCTGCAGTCGATTTAAGTATTAGTGCAACTATTGATGCAAATGCAAATTGTAATCCAAATTCTGGAGTTATAAGTGCTATAGCTTCAAATGGTACTGCGCCTTATTTATATCAATTAACAACATCTGCAACACCACCTTTAACTACAGACCCATTATGGGCTAGTGCTAGTACATTTAATGTTAATGCTGGTAGTTATTATGTGCATGTAATGGATGCAAATGGTTGTATTAGGACTACACCAGTTTTAAATGTTATTCAAGATGCAGAACCAGTAATTAATGCAGTTGTAAATAATCAATGTACAGCAACTGAAGGTAATTTTGTTATTGATGTAACTTTAACTACACCTGGAATAGCTCCTTATACTTTTAGTATTAATGGAGGAGCGTTTCAAACACAAACTTTACCATTTAGTATATCTAATTTATCATCTGGAACACATACAGTAGAAGTAAGAGATTTAAATGGTTGTGGTAACCTTGTTTCTGTAACTATAGCTCCTCCTTTAGGATTGACGCCTTCAGTAACAGCGTTACCAACGTGTAATAATGATGATGGTGAAATAACAATTACAGGTTTTGGAGGCTCAGGTATGTATGCTTATACAATTAGCCCAAATCCTGCATCAATAAGTTTATCAGGAAACGTGTTTTCTGGTGTGCCTTCAGGAACATATACAGTTACTATTACTGATACATTAACTTTATGTACTGAAGATGTAACAGTAACATTACCTACAGCAATAGCACCTTCATTTACTACATTACCAAGTAGTGTTACTTGTTTTGGTGATAATTCTGGCTCATTTGAAATAAATGTTAGTGGTTATTCTGGACCATATAGTTATGAGGTGTTTGATAGTTTTGGTACTTCTGTAACTGGTGTTGTAGCTGCTAACACCTCTACAAACCCAGAAACAGTTAACGGAATGACATCTGGTACTTTTACAGTTGTAATTACTGAAACTGCGACTCCGTTTTGTAGTGCTACATCAAGTGTTATTATTTCATCACCAGCACAACCTTTATCAGTTGTAGCTACAGAAACATCAAACGTAACTTGTGATGACAATTTAGGAACAATAACTGCTATTGCAAGTGGAGGTTGGGGAGCTTATGAATATGAATTAACAGGAGCTGCAACAGTTGGATATTCGCCAAATGGAACATTTACAAACTTATCAGCTGGTACATATACTGTAAATGCAAGAGATGCACAAGGATGTGAAATTTCAACAAATGTGACTCTTAATATTCCTAACCCAATAACTGCAACATTTACTCCTAGCACAACTTTATTGTCTTGTTTTTCAGACCAAAACGCTACAATAACTATTACTAATGTTACAGGAGGTCAGGGAAGTAATTATACTTATACACTTAATACAATTTCACCTACTGTAAGTTCATCAGGCCCACAAAATTCTAATGTATTTAGTGGTTTAGGAGCTGGTACATATAATGTTACTATAACTGATGGCTACAACTGTAGTATGACTTCGTTAGATATTGTTATAAATCAACCGAGTCCAATTCAAGCAACTTTGGTAGCAGCATCAACACAAACTTGTTTAGTTGACGCAACATTAACATTAAGTGCGTCGGGAGGTACAGGTATATATACTTATAGCAACACAAGTAATTTTGCTACTATTTTAGGAACGTTTACAACTTCTACTACATTCTCTGTTCCAGTAGGAACTTATAATTATTATGTTAGAGATGCAAATGGATGTATTTCAAATGTTTCTAATGAGATTACAATTGATGCTCTTCCTCCTTTAGTAATTAATTTAGAATCTACAAATCCGACAATTAATTGTACTGGAGATAACACAGGAGTTATTAATGCAACTGCTCAAGGTGGATTAGGAAACTATGTGTATACATTACAAGACACTTTAGGCAATACAATTCCAGCAACTCAAAATAGTCCAGGTGTTTTCACAGGTCTTGTAGCTGGTACATACGTAGTAAGAGTAGATAGTGGAGATTGTAACACTGCAACCTCGCCAATTACTATTACTGAGCCTACAAATGCATTAAATGTAAATCACATAGTTAGTAATGTTTCATGTAGTGGTACTAATGATGGATCTGTAGAGATTATTGCTACAGGTGGAACAGGCATTATTAAGTATGCAATATCACCTCAATTAAATCAATTTTTTGAAACTAATATTTTTGAAAACTTAGCTCCAGGAAATTATGATGCTATTGTACAAGATGAATTAGGTTGTTATGTAACTTTTAGTTTTACAATAACAGAACCTATTCCTGTTATGATTACAATAGTACCTAACTCTATATTAGCTGAGGTTTGTGAAGGTGATAATAATGCAGAGTTTAGTATTGATATTTCTGGAGGAACTTCTCCATATAGCGTGAGTATAGATGACTATAATGGGCCTTATACTACAGGTGCAGTAGGTCAAACACAATTCGATTTTACTGATTTAACAGGTGGAGATCATAGTGTATTTGTACGTGATAGTCAAGGGTGTGAATCAGAATGGAATATAACTTTACCAGATCCTGTTAGAATAAACCCAATAGCTAATGTTGAATATGTTTGTGATAATAACCTTACTAGCAATATTGTAACAGTTACAGTTGATGATAGTATAACAGATCCATCAGATTTAGATTATTCATTAAATGGTGGTCCTTATCAAACAAGTAACATATTTACAAACGTAGTTGCTGGTACAGGGCATTATATAGATGTAAGACATACTAATGGTTGTATTCAAAGAACAAATAGTTTCGACATATTACAGTTTCAACCATTATCACTTGTATTAAATGATGGAGGTTTAAATGAGATAATAGCAATTGCTACAGGTGGAACAGGTGGTTATCAATACACATTAAATGGTGAGGATTATGGTGATGTTAACACGTTTATTATTACGCATTCTGGAGACTATACAGTTACAGTTACTGATAGTAGTGGTTGTGTTGCAGTAGCTACTAGATACTTTGAGTTTATTGATATCTGTCTTCCAGATTACTTTACACCAAATGGTGACGGAATTAGTGATGGATGGGGACCTGGATGTGCTGAAAATCATCCAAACCTTGAGTTCGATATTTTTGATAGATATGGACGTAAAGTAGGTACTTATAGACTAGGTCAGTATTGGGATGGTAAATACAATAATGCTGAACTACCTACAGGTGATTACTGGTATGTGGTTAGACTTAATAATCCAAACGATAATAGAGATTTTGTAGGGCATTTTACCCTTTATAGATAACGATGAATTGTAGTGAGATTATCTAATAAAATAACATTGATATGAAAAACATAATAAAATATATCCTTTTTGTAGTAATTACACAAAGCTATGGACAAGAGCTAAACTTACCTGTATGGACTCAATATCTGGCAGATAACGATTTCGTAATTTCTCCAACTTATGCTGGAATTGGTGATAATTTAAGAATTAGAGCCAATGGGTTAACGCAATGGGTTGGTATAAAAGATGCGCCAGACAATCAAGCATTATATGCCGATTTTAGAATTGCTGACCGTTCAGGTATTGGAGTGTCTTTTTATAATGATAAAAATGGATATACGCGTCAAACAGGAGCTAAATTCTCTTTTGCTCATCATCTTGTTTTAGATTATTATTCTAAACAATATTTGTCTTTTGGTATTTCATATAACATCAATAATTTTAGAATTGATATCAATGAATTTCAGCCAACTTACGATAATCCAGTAATAGACCCAAGTATTACAGATAACAGAGCAATTTCTAACAATAACTTTGATGTAGGTGTTTTATATAGAAATCATGGGTTTTATTTAAGTCTTAATGCTAATAATATTTTGGAGAAAGATATTGATAAGTTTGAAGGAGTAGAACCAAGTTTACTGTTAAACTATCAGCTGTATTCAGGATATGTTATTCAGAGTGTTAGAAATAAAAGGGTAGAATATGAGCCTTCTGTTTACTTTCAGCTATTTGGAAGCGACAAACGATCATCAACAGATTTAAATTTTAAATTCAGAAAGTATAATAGAGATGATGATTATTATTGGGTTGGTGCTTCTTATCGTTTTTTAAATGATCAGTTCTTGAAACCTTTAAATGTTGGTCCAATGGTTGGTGTTATGAAATCTAAATTTTATTTTGCTTACTCATATCAATTTACAATCAACCAACTATCGCCTTATAATTCTGGAACCCATAGTATAACAGTAGGAGTAGACTTTTTACAGGGAATTAGCAATTGTCCGTGTACAAAAAGTAGAATTAAATTTAAATAAAGAAAAGAATTTATTGGGTTATTTGAGCTTGATAAAATTCATTATCAATAACCACTTTTTTTATAAACTTAAAGGTAATATCAAAAAAATCAGCACTAGGTATTTTAGATAAATCGTGACCTTTATCTTTATAACTAATTAATATATTACTTGTATTAAAGCTAGAAATTGATTCGGTTATTTTTTTAGAACCATAAAGAGGTAAATACCCTTTATCTGTTGCTTTGCATGATCTATGAGATGCTTCATTATAAGGAACTACTTTATCAATTACACCATGAAAAAACACACCAGGAACACTATTGCTAGTTGTAATTAGACTAGGGTTTAAAACAGCTCCTGAAATAGAAACTACTGCACTTATTTTTATGTGTTTATATTTTTCATAATTGGGTAATACTAGCTCGTCTTTATTATATACTAAATTTAAAATGCTTTCAGCACCAGCACTAGTGCCAGATAGTATAATTTTAGTTTGGTCTATGTAAAAATCATCTTTATAATTCACCAAAAAAGTTAATGCATCAATAACATCTTCAGCGGCTTTTGAAAATGTTTTAATTTTTTCAGCACCTTTATAATCACATCCAAATATTACATCTTTAGGAAGTAGTCTATAATCTATAGATGCAACAGCGTACCCTTTTTTCGCTATACTTTCTAGCATTTTTACTGTTCCTAAATCATTTCTGGAACCAGTAGAAAATCCTCCTCCATGAACATATAAAAACAATGGTTTTGCTATAAGACTATCTTCAATTGGCTCATAGAAATCTAGTTTTAAAGTGTCTAAATTTTTAATTGAGTAATTATAAGTGTTTTTACTAATTTTTTTAAAAACACTATCTACATATCTTGTTTGAGACACCATCAAAATAGGAAACATTAAAAATAAGAGTGCAAAAAAGTTGAGTTTCATAGTTTAAGCAATAGTAAAGTTTAATTTTTTGCAAAAGTAGTTTATTAATATTTGATTCATCTTTTTTGTTTCAAATAAAGTATAGCTGATAAATATCATAGGATATTTTACAGTGCTTAAATAGTTTTATATGACAAAAGTAAATATGTTATGAAAATTATTTTATCTGTTTTAACTGTTCTTTTTTTGGTTAGTTGCTCATCAACAAAAATAGTAGATACTTGGACTAATCAAGAGCATTTAAATTATAAGTCTAAAAAAGTATTAATTGTTGGTGTAACTGAAAACTTAACTGCTAGAAAACTATTTGAAAGTAAATTAAAAGATGAATTTACTGCTAGAGGAATTAATGCAGTTGAGAGTTATAATGTTTTTAAACCAACATTTACTAATGCAAAACAAACTGAAGAAGAAATTGATGAAGAGGTAAAGAGAGTTTCTGATAATGGATTTGACTCTGTTTTAATATCTGCTGTTAAAGGAGTTGATGAAAAAGTGACTTATTCTGGAGATGCGTATAGAACTAATTATTATTGGAGACGTTTTGGGCGCTATTATTATTTATACCAAGACGTTTATTTTGATAGAGGTTATTATGAAAAATATAATGTTTACCACATTGAAGCTTCTCTATACAATCTAAAAGAAAATAATGATAAATCTTTAGTTTGGGTTGCTTCATATGATATTGTAGACCCAAATACGATAAATACTACCATAAACGATTATGTTAATGCAATTATCAAATCGCTTGAAAAAGAAAATATAATTTCTAATAAATAATAACAGTGAAAGTATTAGTTTATAGTGCCAAAGAATTTGAAATTCCATTTCTAGAAAAAGAAAATAAGGGCAAATTTAAAATAACCTTTATTGAAGATGCTCTTACATCTGAAACGGCTATGAAGGCAGTAGGTTTTGACGCAATATGTATTTTTTCTGGAGATACCGCATCTAATATTGTTTTAGAAAAATTAAAAGATTTTGGAGTAAAATATATTGCTTTAAGATCTGCTGGTTATGATAATGTAAATTTGTTGACCGCAAAAAAACTCAACATAAAGGTAGCTAATGTTCCAGCCTATTCTCCTTATGCCATTGCAGAACATGCGGCAAGTTTATTGTTAGCACTTAATAGAAAGCTAATAGAATCTAACAGGCGAGTTAAACGTTACAATTTTAATTTAAATAACCTTATAGGTTTTGATTTAAATAACAAAACCGTAGGAATTGTAGGAACTGGTAAAATAGGTGCTATAATGGCTAAAATAATGAACGGATTTGGATGTAATCTTATTGGTTATGATATTGAAGAAAATAAAGAGTTAAAAAGAAACTATAAACTAAAATATGCTTCATTACAAAACCTGTGTGAGCAAGCTGATATTATTACTTTGCATTTGCCTCTAAATAAAGATACGTTTCATTTAATTGATGAAGAAAAAATAGAAGTAATGAAACCAGGTGTTATTATTATTAACACAGCTAGAGGAGCTGTATTAAATACAGAACATATTTTAAATGCACTTGAAAATAAAAAGATTGGCGCTTTAGGAATTGATGTTTACGAAAACGAAAAAGAAATATTTTTTAAAGACCTTTCTAACAATATTCCTAATGATAATCTTCTACTTAAATTAAATGCTATGCCTAATGTTTTAATTACTGGGCATCACGCTTATTTAACAGCTGAAGCCCTTTCTAATATTGCCGAAACAACAATAAATAATTTGGAGAGTTGGAGTAGTGGTAAAGTAAATATTAATGAGTTATAACTATAGTATTTAAGTTAGTTGTAAATATCTTTTAAGGTTTGTTTATTTCCATTCTTATCTAAAATATTTAAGTCATATCTTATTTTAATTTTAGTGCCAATTGGTGCATAATAATATATTATCCATGCATCTGCTTCTTTAGTACCAATACAACCATTAGAGTATGCTTTTCCTAATGTTTCTTGATTTGTGGTTGGATGTATTAATTGACCGTCTCTAATACCATTAATTTCAGTTTCTATAAAAGGGATTTGGGGTAGTTTTGTTATTTTGCCATCATCTCTATTAGTTAAAAAATATTGATTACCATTAACAGGATTATAATAATCTGGATTTTTAACATGTTTTACTATAGTTCCACTTCCTGTTTTAGTTTTTAAATCAAGAACTCTTCCAGCCATTTTTAAATATTTTTTTTCGTTTCTTCCCACTCTCACTAAAAACTCGTGTAATAAAACAGAATCTCTATAAATACGAAGTTTATATTCTGGAATATTTAAATCAATCCATGTGCTTTTGAACTCTTTTTCAATGTTTGAGCTTTCTAACAAATCTGGAATTTTTATAGAACATCCTTTTCTTAAAACAATTAAGTCTTTTTGATTATATACAAACGAATCTTTTGCAATCATTCTATAATAATCTGTATTTGCCAAGGAGTCAATAATCCAAGGATTATGGCGAACTAAAATATGTTCAGATAGTTTGTAATTATTTATTGAGTTGTAATGCTTTACAATCGAGTCGATATATTGAAAATAACTTTTTACTTGTATATTCTTATTTACTATTATTAGCTTATCTGTACTTTTACTATTATGGTTAGTACTGCTAAATATTACAAAAAGTATTAAAAGTGTGTGGTACGAGAATGTTTTTAGAATTTGCACTTTATATTATTTTTTTATTTTACCAACAGCGCAACTTATATAAGATTTAGCTTTAGTAATTAATTTGTTTTCTTCACCAAGAATAGGATAACCTAATGTTGACAGTATGTGTTTAACTCTTTCAAAATCATGGTTTGTATGAAAGTTGAATGAAACAGATTCGTCGTTTATATTAACTTCAACGTCACTTATGTTTTTCTGTTGATTAAGTTCATTAATTATGGTACGTTCGCATCCTCCACATTTTAAATTCTGTATATGTACTGTTGTTCTCATTTTTGTATTAAAAGCTTATAAAATTATTAGTAGTTTCATCTTTTTTTAAACTAAAGTTAGATAGAGTTTTAACAGCTGTATTGTAGCCAATATCAAATATTTGATTAATATATTTTTTATCAAAAGTCCCATATTTGTTGAGCTCTTTTGGGTAAATAATTATATCGCAATCATCAAATTTTTTAATGTCTTCTTTTGCAGACTTTAATTTAAAAGCTCTCTCTATCACATTATAAGAATGTTTTAGATCATTTAGTGTTATAATATCAAAACCATTAACATAAACACCAATTATATTGTCACATTGCTGTTTTAAAGTTTCAATAGGAAAATTATTAAGTGCTCCACCATCAATATAATATGAATCATTAATTTTTACAGGTGCAAAAAGTCCTGGGAAGGCAGCAGAAGCTAATACAGGTTTAATTAATTCTCCTTTGCTAAATACTTCTAGATTGCCATTAAGTAAATCGGTTGCAGTAATAAAAAGCTGCTTTTTTAAAACTGAGAAATTGTCTTCTTTAATGTATTCATTAAGATTAGGATAAAACTTTTCAGCATCTATAAAGCCTGGCTTATTAATAGCATATTTTTTAAAATCTAATATCTGTGTGTTTTTAAAAAAATTCAAAATATCTTCCCAAGAATATCCATAAGCATATAATGAGCCCACAATTGCACCTACACTAGAACCTGCAATATGTGTAGTTGCAATGTTATGCTCTTCTAGTGCTTTTATAACACCAATATGAGCAACACCTCTCATTCCTCCTCCAGATAGAACTAAACCTATATTCATGTTAAGAAATATATTTTAAGAACAGTAAAATTAGTACCAATAAATCATCTTTAAAATGATATTTATCAGTCAAGTAGCATGATTTATATCATATTAAAAAATAAATAGCAACTCTATATTTGAGATATAAACACTAATAATGAGTAGTTCAGAAAAAATAAAAAACTTTTTTACTGAAATTGGCGAGCTCACATACTTTACTCGACGTTTCTTTAAAGAAGTTATTACTAGACCATTTGAGATTAAAGAACTCTTAAGACAATGCTATAACATTGGTAACAAATCATTATTGCTCGTAAGTGTTACAGGATTTATTATTGGTTTAGTAATCACCTTACAAACAAGACCAACACTAGAAGAGTTTGGAGCTGAATCTTGGATGCCTTCTATGGTAAGCATTTCAATTATTAGAGAAATTGGACCAGTAATTATAGCTTTAACATTTGCAGGACGAATAGCATCAGGAATAGGTGCAGAGCTAGGTTCTATGAAAGTTACAGAACAAATTGATGCTATGGAAGTTTCAGGAACAAATCCATTTAAATATTTAGTAGTAACAAGAGTTCTTGCAACTACACTAATGCTTCCTATTTTAGTAATAATAGGCGATGCCATTTCGCTTTATGGCTCCTTTATAATTGAATATTCAAAAGGCGAAGTATCATTTGTGCTTTACTTTAATAAAGTATTTAACTCATTAGAATTTGGAGATCTAATTCCTGCAACGATAAAAACTTTTTTCTTTGGATTTGCTATTGGTATTGTTGGATGTTTTAAAGGTTATAATTGTAAAAAGGGAACTGTAGGAGTTGGTTTAGCTGCAAATTCGGCAGTTGTTTTTTCTTCAATGTTACTTTTTATAATCGATTTTATAGCAGTTTTTATAACAGACATATTTTTTGAAATTTAAAGATGAATCAATCACAACACATAGAAAAACAGAGTGTCAAGCAAACTTCTAGAAAGCTAATGTTAGATATTAAAGACTTAAGAAAAAGTTTTGGAGACACTCATGTTTTAAATGGTTTTAATTTAGAACTCTATGAAGGCGAAAATCTTGTTATCATGGGGAAGTCTGGTTCAGGAAAATCGGTTATGATTAAATGTTTAGTTGGTTTAATGCAACCAGATTCTGGTAACATTAAAGTTATGGGAAAAGATATTGCAACATTAAACCAAATAGAGTTAGACGAGTTGCGAACAGAAATTGGTTTTTTATTTCAAGGCAGTGCATTATACGATTCAATGACAGTAAGAGAAAATTTAGAATTTCCTTTACGAAGACACAAGCACAAATTTGGAACAAATATCGATACATCAAAATTAGTAGCTGAAGCACTTGAGAATGTTGGATTGGCTCATACAATCGATTTAATGCCTGAAGAACTTTCAGGTGGAATGAAACGCCGTGTAGCACTAGCTCGTACACTTATATTAAGACCTAAAATTATTTTGTATGACGAACCAACAAGTGGTTTAGACCCAATTACATCTAAAGAAATCATTGAGCTGATGCGACGTATACAAAAGCAGTATAAAACCTCGTCTTTAATAATAACTCACGATGTAGATTGTGCTAGAGTAGTTTCTGAGCGAATGGTTTTGTTGGTTGATGGGATTGATTATGCTAAAGGCACTTTTGCTGAGCTTGCTGCTTCTTCAGATAAAAAAGTAAAAGCATTTTTTAAATAATTAAAATTTAGAGTTATGAAAAAATCAGGTAATGAAAAATTTAAATTAGGTGTTTTAGTCATCATAGGCTTAATCATTTTTGTTGTAGCTATTTTTTTAATTGGTAATCGTCAAAACATGTTTGCTAAAACATTTACTATAAGTGCAAACTTTAATAATGTTAACGGTTTACTTAAAGGTAACAATGTTCGTTTTTCAGGTATTAACGTTGGTACAGTTAGAGATATAACAATGATTAACGATTCAACAATAAATGTTGTTATGGTTATTGATGAAAAAATGGTACTGCATATAAAAAAAGATGCTATAGCTACTATTGGTACTGATGGCCTTGTTGGCAACATGATTGTAAATATAATTCCTGGGAATGGTATTTCTGGTCCAATTCAGCCAAACGATGTTATTAAGTCTTATACAAAAATAGGTACTGGCGAAATGCTAAATACTTTAAATGTTACCAATGAAAATGCTGCTTTGTTAACAGCAGAACTTTTAAATATTGTAAATTCTATAAATAAAGGAGAAGGAACTTTGGGATTGTTAATTAGCGATAGTATAACTTCAAATAACCTTAAACAGACAATTAATAATCTTAAGCTAACTAGTATCGAGGCTAACAAAACAATGAGAGAAGTTAATACTATTGTAGGTGCTATAAATTTTAATGAAAGTGTTGCAGGTGTTCTGCTAAGTGATACTATTGAAGCTAATAAAGTAAAACATATTATTGCAAACCTAGACGACTCTAGTGAGGATATTAAAACAGTTATAGGAAACTTAAATGAAACATTATTAAACTTAAAAGAAGGAGAAGGAGCAATTAATTATTTATCAAATAATGATGAGCTAGTTAAAAACCTAGATGAGGTTATAAAAAACATTAATGAAGGCACTAAAAAGTTTAATGAAAATATGGAAGCACTTAAGCATAATTTTTTAACAAGAGGCTACTTTAGAAAATTAGAAAGAGAAGAAAGAAAAGCTAAAGAAAAATCAGATAAAAAAGAGAACTAAGAAGACAATATTTTTTGAATTAAAAGTATTATAAGTGCTATTACAAAAATGCTGGTATAGATTAATTTATTGTATTTGGCCAGCCAGTTTGGTAAAAAAATATCAAAATTTTCTTTTGTTGAATCTGAATGTTTCCTTGCAATTATTGTTAAAGGACAAAACATTTTAAATATTAATAATACAATACCTTCTAGTACTATTAATCCAATGCTAATCCAAATCCACTTGTCAATTTTATAAGTGATAGCAGCAAATAATAAGTAGAAAATAACTACATTAAAAAACAACCATACTAATGTATGTACACTTTTTATTAATATTAATTTATTACTTTTTTTCAAAATCTTTTAGATTATAATCAATATCTATGATTTCTATATTTAACCAATTAAAATCACCTTCTTTTAATTTCCATGTCACTTCACTTTTATTAGGGATTCTGTAACCATTAAAGGTTTTAAATTCTACATTTTTTATTTCCCATTTTTCTAATTTTGAATTTACATCACCACCAAAATATCTATTAGTTTCAAACAAGATTAAATCTCCTTCATGATTAAATTTAAATATACCAGATACGCTTATGTTGTTAAGTGTTAGAGTAGCTTCAGCAGAGTTATGATCTATAGTCTTCCAAGTAATATAATTATTTAATGCAGCAGATGGAAACCAGCAAATTTCGCTTAAAAACCTTGTCATTGTTGCAGAGTTAACCTTAGGGTTATTTTTTTCGTTGACAATTGGAAACAATGACATTATTTTAATTAACATTTCACCATTTTCATTGTTCATTTTATCACGACCTACTATACTTATGTTAGGGAAAGCTTCAACATTAACGCTCCAAACAAAGGAAGGGTTAGTAACATTAAAGTATTGTTCCGCAGTAAAGGGCATCCATTTACTGTTAGCTTTAATACGCATAACACCTTTTTGTTTTAAATGAACATTAGTAATATTAATTTGATTAGTAGCACCAGATTTTTTAATCCATTTTTCAACAATCTCAGGGATCTGATTGGTGTTTGAATCTTTAATGATTATACTTTTTTCTATTCCCTTTTTTTTAATAACCTCTTTAAATTCTTTTTCTACCATTGTATTAAACCTATAATTGCCATAGGCTTGTACACATACTAAAAGGGTTATTAAATTTATTACTGTTCCATACTTAGCATCTTTCCAATAGATTATAATTAAGATTTGAGAAATAATTATTCCTATTGTGCATATATAAAACCAAAGAGGAGACTTGTAGATGTATAATATTATTGAGGCTAAAAACAGTATGGCAACAAATAGCCAAAATAGACCTATTGGCTTTGAAATATTTTGTGTTAGCTGCTCTATCTTATAGTATTGAAATGCTTTAAGAAAGCCCATTAAATGAATAAGAGCATGAATAAAAAGTAAGACTATAAAAATTATTTTCATAATAATAGTTTTTACTCTAGAAGTTACATTTGCTTTACAATTTTTTTTTACTAGTTATATTTTCAATTTTTATTAAAAATACTATTGGTATTTCTTCCTTATATAGTTTGCTTGAAAAGTCACTAATATAGTCGGGTTTCCATTGTTCCTTTTCGGTTATAATATCTTTAACTCCCAATGAAAATAAATGTAAATATGATTTAGCATCGCTACCAAAATGTTGCTCAAATTTTCCGTGTACTAAGATAGATTTCCAATTGTTTATTGAGTTAATTTCTTCAATTTGAAGAGAAACATCATTGTTTTTTCGCATAGCTGCAATTTTATGTCCTTCACCAGAATAACAAATTATAGCATTATTAGTTTCATCAAAAAAATAAGTTATCTGAACAATAAAAGGTTTGCCTTGATGTATGTACGCTAAGTGACCTATGTAATTGTTTTTGAGTATATAGTCAATTTCGTCTTTTTCTAAGTTTTTAATCATAGCTATGTGGTTTATTTTTTTAATTCCATATCGAGTTTTGCCAGCATAAGCAATTCTGATTTGTTAACTCCAGCAAAACTTGATGCAATTTGCCCTGCTGTTTTCATTATTAATCCTTTAACCTTGTCTGTGAATAATGCATTATGCTTTTTCTTATAAAACACAAAATCATTATAGCAATCAGTTGCATTATATTCAGAATCAGTATTAAGCCAATCAAAGACTATTTCAATCTGAAACGCTGCATCAGAGTTGTAATCATCAACAATGTCATCAATATCTAGCCAATGAGTTTTTACAATTTGTTTAAGCTTATTAAATTCGGTAAACTTTACACTACCATCAGATGCTGCTATTGCATAAAACAGTTTGCCAAGATTTTGATAAAATGTAATTTTTGAATGTTTATTAAACGTCATAAGTAACTAATTTATACTCAAAGCTATAATGTTTAGATATATTTATCTATGATATTAATCAGTTATTGAAGGATAAATTAAACTTTGAAAGGAATTTTTGTTCTTTTGGATTTTGTATTTTTATAGCTAATAAAGACACTACTATTTTATGTTCAAAAAAGATCAAGAAATTTTTAATATTCTTTTAGGCGCTGTTTCTGAAGGCGTAATTATAGTAAATGAACATCAAAAAATTGTTGAAATTAATCAGTCTGCCGAAAATACTTTTGGTTATACTAGAGAAGAGCTTATTGATGCCGATTTAAATATATTAATTCCGCATAATTATCATGCTAATCATGGAGCACATTTTAAAGGTTTTATAAATAAGCATGAGAGCAGACAAATGGGTAGAGGAAGAGATATTTATGGACTTAAAAAAGATGGTGCTGTTTTTCCCTTAGAAGCAGGCTTAAATCCTCTTAAAATTTACGGTAAAACTTATGTCATGGCCTTAATAACTGATATAACCGAACGTAAAATTGTAGAACAAGAAAAAACGCATCTGGCAACAATTTTTGATGAGTCGTTAAATGAAATATATGTTTTTGATGCTAAGACACTTAAGTTTATAAATGTAAACTATGGAGCTCAAAAAAATATAGGCTATACATTAGAGGAGTTAAAACAAATGACACCTGTTGATATTAAGCCAAATTATAACACTACAGACTTTAAAGAAAAGCTGGATGTGTTACTAACAAAAGAAGTTGAAAAGCTAGAGTTTGAAACCTTACACCAACGTAAAGATAACTCTACTTACCCTGTAGATGTGCATTTACAGTTATCTCGATTAGGTGATAAAGAGGTTTTTGTTGCTATTATAGTTGATATAACTGAGCAAAAAAATTATATGGATAAGCTAGAAAGAACAGTTGAAAAACGAACTGAAGAATTAAAATTAGCTTTATCTACAGAGAAAGAATTAAATGAATTGAAGACTAAATTCTTGTCACTAGTTTCACATGAGTTTAAAACGCCATTGAGTGGAATATTAACATCAGCTATGCTTTTAGGTAAGTACAAATTAGAGGATGAGCAAGAAAAAAGAGAGAAACACCTAAAAACTATTACCAATAAAGTACATTATCTTAATAATATTTTAAATGATTTTCTTTCTGTAGAAAAACTTGAAACAGGAAAAGTAAACTACAATTTTAAAGAGTTTAAGCTAAGTAAAATAATGAATGAGGTTGTTTACAATTCTAATATGTTATTAAAAGATGGCCAAAAAATAAATTATCCTAAAAATATTGATGAAATATCTTTGGTTCAAGATGAGAAAATTTTAGAATTAGCACTAAGTAACATTGTACATAATGCTATAAAATATTCATTAGAAAATTCAATTATAGATATTAGTATTACACAATTTGAAAATAATATAGAATTTAAAGTAAAAGATAATGGAATTGGGATACCAATAGTAGATCAGAAAAATATTTTTAATCGTTATTTTAGAGCTGAAAATGCTATAAATATTCAAGGCACAGGTATTGGACTAAATATTGTTAAAAGCCATATAGAAAATTTAGGAGGTTCAATACAATTTACAAGTGAAGAAAATATTGGAAGTACATTTATAATAACTATACCAAATAACCCTCTATAATGAAAAACGTATTATTAATTGAAGACGATTCAGTACTCAGAGAAAACACAGCAGAATTATTAGAACTCTCTGGTTATAATGTTATTACTTCATCTAATGGTAAATTAGGAATTACATCTGCAAAAGAAAACCTTCCAGACATTATTGTATGTGATATTATGATGCCAGAAGTAGATGGTTATGGAGTATTAGAAGCGTTATCTAAAAATGAGAACACTAAACATATACCCTTTATTTATTTATCTGCAAAAACCGAACGACATGATGTAAGAAAAGGTATGGATTTAGGTGCTGATGATTACATTACTAAACCTTTTAGTGAAGATGAGTTAATTAGCGCTATTGAAAGCAGAATGGCAAAAGCTGCTATTTTAAAGGAAGTTAGAGAAAATCAAAAAAGCAAACTTATTGAAACAGATAATGATGATATTCGTTCGCTTAACGATTTAAAAAACTTTTTTGATGATAATGGTAAAGAGTTAACATATTCTAATGGGGAAATTATTTATAAAGAAGGAGACAATTCTAACAATATATTTTTAATAAATAAAGGTGTAGTAAAGTGCCATAAACTAGATGAACAAGGAAAAGAACTCATTACTGCACTTTATAAAGAAGACGACCTGTTTGGTTATACATCTTTCACCGAAAACTTCCCATATAAAGATACAGCAACTGCAATGAAAAACACTGTGCTAATGGCTGTAGCAAAGAGTGATTTAAAAGATATTTTAAATAAAAATCATCAAGTTACTTTAGAGTTAATTCAACTTTTAACTGAAGACCTGACAGGTGTTAAAGAGCAATTGTTACAAATGGCCTATAGCTCGGTAAATAAAAAAACAGCTACAACAATATTAAAGTTTGCCGAAAAGTTAAATAGTAAACCTAGTGATGCAATAAAAATATCTAGGAGTGATTTAGCAAGTGTGGCAGGTATTGCTACAGAAACTTTAATTAGAACAATGTCTGTATTTAAAAAACAAGGTCTAATCGAAATTGATGGTAGAAATATTAAAATTATTAACCTTCAAGGTCTTAAAGATATTGTGTAGTTTTTTGAGGTAAAATTAAAATATGACTAATATCATTTTTTAAAAAAGTGTACAAAAGTACTTTTGAAACTATAAAGTATTTTTTACAATGAAGAATGTATTATTGCCGACAGATTTTTCCGAAAATTCATGGAACGCTATATTATATGCACTTAATTTTTTTAAAAATGAAAAGTGTAACCTTTATTTATTGCACGTTAATAAAATTAGCAATTTAACTATTAACGATTCTCCTTACATTCTTACACAAGAAGTAATAGAAGAGGTTTATAATAAACCATCTAAAGCACAATTAAAAAAGCTTCTACGAAAAATATCCGAACAAGTACCAAATAATAAAAAACATAATTTTTATACAATTACCGATTATAATTTCTTTATTGAGTCAATAAGAAATCATGTTTCTGAAAAAAAGATTGACCTTATTGTTATGGGTACAAAAGGAGCAACAGGTTTAAAAAAGCTTATTGTCGGAAGTAATACTGCAGATATTATTACAAAAGTTAAATGTGCAACTTTAGTTGTCCCAGAAAACGCAAAGTATGTTGATATAAAAGAAGTGGCTTATCCAACTGACTTTTCTTTGCTTTACGGTATAGAAACTTTGCAGCCTATTGCTGACATTTTGGACACATACAACTCATCTATTAGAATACTTCATATTTGTAAAAAAGGAGAGGAGTTAAATACAAGTCAGAAAAAAAGTAAAGAGTTGTTAGAAGATTTTTTTACTCACCATAAGTATAGTTTTCACTTTCTAACCAATAAAAGAGTTGAAGATGCTGTACAGTGTTTTGTTGAAAGTATGGGAGTAAACATGATTGTTATGGTGGCTAAAAATCTTAATTACTTTCAGCAAATTCTATTTCATGATAAGATTGAAGAGATAAGTTATCATACAGATGTACCTTTCTTGGTTTTGCATGAATAGATAGTTTTTCAATAGCATTTATCTTCAATTGATAATTATCATAGTTTTTTTTTTGCTGACTATTTAAATTTAGATAATAAATAGTTTAGCCATGTTTAAAGTTTTAATTCCTACCGATTTTTCTGAAAATTCTATGAATGCAATTAACTATGCGTTAGAATTTTTTAAATACGAAAAGAGTGAATTCTATTTCATGCATGCGTATCAGCATGATGTTTACAATCATAAAGAATTACTTACCAGAATAGTTTATGATGATATTGTTGCACGAGTAAAAAAGGAATCAGAAGATAATTTAAACGACCTTCTTAAGGCGATAAAAAAGTCTAATCCAAATCCAAGATTTACATATTACGCTATATCATCATTTAACTCATTAGTTGACGAAGCAGATTTAATAGTAGATAGCAAGAATATTGATGTTATTGTTATGGGTACAAAAGGCGCATCTAACAATAGTAAGCTTACATTTGGTAGCAACACATTACAAGTTTTAAAATATGTGCAATGTCCAGTTTTGGCAATTCCAGAAAACTATAAATACTCAGCACCTAAACATGTTCTTTTTCCAACAAACTATCTTATTCCTTATAAACGAAGAGAGCTTAAACTACTATGCCAATTACTCGCACCTTATCGCAGTAAAATAGACATGCTTTATGTGTCTAAAAGCGAAAAATTATCATTTAGACAAGAGGACAACAAATTGTTTATAGAAGAATCACTTTGCAAAAATGAAACTAATTTTTATACATCAAAAAGCAAAAAAGTTGATCAAGCCATAAATGACTACATCACTAAAAATGGTATTGATTTTCTGGTAATGGTTAATACTCGACATTCATATTTAGAAAACATATTATTTCAATCTACAATAGATAAAATAAGTATTAAAATGCCAGTTCCATTATTAGCTATGCAAAATATTAAAAGAGTATAATTTTAAAAAACTTAAAATGATGAAAAACATATTACTTCCTACCGATTTCTCAGATAACTCATGGAATGCCATTAAATATGCTTTACAGTTATTTAAAGACGAAAAATGCACTTTTCATTTATTAAACACATTTACTCCTGTTATTTATAATGTAGAGTATTTGCAAGTTAATAGTGCTCAGTTTGGGCTTGTAGATGCCATGAAAGAAGTATCTACAAAAGGATTGAAAACTATGAGTGATAGAATAAACAAAGAGTTTAAAAACCCTAATCATAAAATATCAGAAATATCGTCATTTAATCTTCTAATAGAAGAAATTAAAGAGCTAGATAGAGAGCATTTAATAGATTTTATTGTTATGGGAACCAAAGGCGCTACAGGAGCAAAGGAAATATTATTTGGCTCTAATACCATACATGTACTGAAAAGTGTAAAATGTCCAGTACTAGCAATTCCTTCAGATTTTGAATACGAAACACCTTTAGAAGTTTTATTTCCAACAGATTTTAATATAAACTATAATAAATCGCATATAAACCCTATTAAAGCAATTGCAAAACAATACAATTCTAGAGTTAATGTATTACACGTTTCAACTGGTTATGATTTAACTGAAATGCAATATAAAAACATGAAAACACTAGAAGCATCTTTAAAAGATATAGCAAATATTTTTCATGAAGTTGGAAACCAAAATATTGATGATGCTATAAACGAGTTTCAAATTAAAGCTAAAATTAATTTACTGATTATGATTAATAATAAGCACTCGTTTTTCGAAAATTTATTCTTTAAATCTACCATCAATAAAATAGGACTTCATCTTAATATTCCTTTTTTAGTTATTCCATCAATAATTGATAAAAAATAGATTATGAAACTAAAAGTACTACTTCCTACAGATTTTTCAGATAATTCTTGGAGTGCAATTGTTTATGCTTTAAAGCTATATAAAAATATACCATGTACTTTTTACCTACTACATTCTTACGAGTTAAAAATTGCTCCTATGTCTAGCTTGTCTAACACACTTTTAGAGCATATAAAAGAAGGAGCTGTAAAAGAAATAAATGAGTTTCGCAAACAAATGGTCGATGCTAATATTAATCCAGACTTTGATTTTCAAACCATTATTTCTTCTAAAAATTTGAATCATGCTATTGAAATTGCTGTAAGTGATTATTTAATCGATATTGTTGTTATGGGAACCAAAGGAGCAACAGGAGCCAAAAAAGTATTGTTTGGTAGTAATACAGTAAATGTTATTCAACACATGAGGTTTTGTCCAGTTTTGGTTGTACCTGAAGAATATGATTTTATAGAGCCTGAACAAATTGCATTTCCTACCGATTACAATCGGTTTTATGATAATAAAGAGATAAAACCATTAAGAGATTTAACGGTTTTATATAATTCAATAATTAGAATACTCCATATAAACCAAAAGGAAAAACTAAATGAAATTCAGGAGTATAATATGACAATGCTTAATGTGTTTTTAAAACAATATAATCACAGTTTTCATTGGATGCCGAAGTACACTAAAAAATCTGAAACTATTAATGATTTTATTGATGAGCTAGATATAAATATACTGGTTATGGTAAATTATAAACACAGCATTATTTATAATTTAATACATGAACCAGTTATTAAAAACATTAGTTTTCATCCTATAATCCCATTTTTAGTTATTCCTGTTTAGACTGATATATATCATTGAAAATTAGTTATGTATAAATTAATTTTATAAAGCATAATTAATATTATATACCATGAAACATAAAGTGTTATTGCCAACAGATTTTTCTGCTAATGCTTGGAATGCTATAAAATATGCATTAGAACTATATAATAATAAAGCTTGTGATTTTTATATACTAAACGCTTTCTCAGTACCAACATATTTATTTGACAATCTGTTAGTGCCAGAAGCTGGTGAAGAGAAATATGAAACAGCTAAGCAAGAGTCTGAAAGTCAAATAGCAAAGCTGTTAGATAAAATTACATTGCAAGGTTTAAAAAAGCCTAAGCATAATTTTTTTGCTATATCTGTATATAATAGTCCACTAGAATCCATAAAAAATACAATAGAAGAAAAGGATATAGAAATTGTAATAATGGGAACTAAAGGGCAAGCTAACTCAAGGAGTATTGTTTATGGTAGTAATGCAATATATGTTATGGAAAAATCGCGTAATTGTCCAGTTATAGTTGTTCCGCCAGACGTACTTAATATAGCGCCAAAGGAAATAGTTTTTCCAACAAGTTATAAAACACATTTTAAAAGACGCGAGTTAAACTGCCTAATAGAATTAGCAAAAGATAATAAAGCATCAGTTAGATTTTTACATGTTGCAATTGAAGAAAAATTAAGTCAAAAGCAAATAGATAATAAGAAACTTTTAGAAGAATATTTTGAAGGTATCGACTTTTCATTCCACTCATTGAGTAATACAGACTTAAGTATGGCAATTAACTGTTTTGTAGAGAGTAGAGGTAGCGATATGGTAGCATTTATAAATAAAAAACATGCATTTTTTGGAAGTGTTTTAACTCAGCCATTAGTCAAAGAAATAACGTTCTTTTCTAAAAAACCAATATTAGTAATGCATGATTTAAGAAATTAAAAATAAAGAATTATGAAAAATACAGGAGTTTGGTTAGATAGAGATAAAGCAATTGTGGTAACCTTAAATAATGGAAAAGAAGTTTTAGAAATAATTAACTCTGAAATTGAAGATTTTAAGGCAACATCAAGCAGATTACTTGGTGGTCATCAGGAAATTGCTAAAGACAGAAAATTTTTAGAACGCGAAAAGCATCAATTTAAAAATTACTTTAAAGACATTGCTTTAAAGATTAAAGATGCTGATGCAATTGCACTATTTGGGCCAGCACAAACAAATGAAAAGTTTAATAAAGTTCTTCATGAACTATATCCAGATGTAGCTAAAAAAATTAAAGGTGTAGAAAAAGCTGATAGCATGACAGACAACCAAGTTATAGCTTTGGTAAAAGAATTTTTCAATTCTAAATAAACAACACTCAAATAAAATACTTGAACTATAATTATGGAATTTAAAGAAATAGATGTCACAAAATCTTCTGGTGAAAAAGTTAGGTTTTCTTTAGACAAACTTCGTAATTCTTTAAGTAAATCTGGAGCAAGTAAAACTGTAATAGATCAGATTTTAAATACTGTAAGAGATGAGTTATATCAAGGTATATCAACCAAAGAGATTTACAACAGAGCATTTGCATTACTCAAAAAGCAAAATAGCCATTATGCTTCTAGGTATAAATTAAAAAAAGCCATTTATGAGTTTGGTTCAACAGGATATCCTTTTGAGAATTTTGTTAGTGCTGTTTTAAAATATTCTGGATTTAATACTAAAGTTGGTCAGATTTTACAAGGAAAATGTGTTACCCATGAAATAGATGTTGTGGCAAGTAAAAATGGGAATACTATAATAATTGAATGTAAATTTCATAGCGAAGAAGGAAGAAACTGTAATGTTAAAGTGCCTTTATATATCGCATCACGATTTAAAGATGTAAAAAACCATTGGGATTCAAAACCACAAGAAACAGATTTAAATGAATGTTGGGTTGTAACTAATACAAGATTTACAGAAGATGCTTTAAAGTATGGTAAATGTGTTGGGCTGCATTTGTTGAGTTGGGACTATCCTAAAGGAGAGGCATTAAAAGATAGAATAGACAGATTAGGCTTATATCCTATAACAGTTTCTACATTGCTTACTAATAGAGAAAAACAATTTTTTTTAAGTAGAGATGTTGTTTTATGTAGAGATTTAATAGGAGATTCATTTTATTTAGATCACTTAGGAGTTTCAGAAACCAGAAAACAAAAAATTTTAAAAGAAGTCAAAAACCTTTGTAATTCATAATCTTAAACATATGGAAAAATATGCTAAAATTAATTTTTTAGGAGCATCAGGTACAGTTACAGGTTCAAAGTTTTTAATAGAAACTTCTGAAAAAAATATACTAATAGATTGTGGAATGTTTCAAGGGCTTAAAGAGTTAAGAGAACTTAACTGGGTTGACCTTCCAATAGATGTTGCAAATATAGATGTTGTTCTGCTTACTCATGGGCATTTAGATCATGTTGGGTATTTACCAAGACTAATTAAACAGGGTTTTAAAGGACAAATTATTGGAACAGCACCAACATTGGCTATTGCAGAAATTATACTTAAAGACAGTGCTAAAATACATGAAGAAGAAGCTGAAAAAGCTAATAAAGAGAATTATAGCAAGCATAGTCCAGCATTACCTTTTTACACTGTAAAAGATGCAGAAAAAGCAATAAGATTGTTTCAGGTAGAAATGGAAGATAAATGGATTACAATATCAAATAACATATCATACCGATTTCAATTCAATGGACATATCATTGGAGCAACATTTATTGAATTAGATATTAATGGAAAACGATTTGTTTTTTCTGGAGATATTGGTCGTAGTAATGACTATTTATTAGATGATCCTAAAACTCCAGAATGGGCAGATTTTCTATTTATTGAAAGCACTTATGGAAATAAACTACACCCAGAAGAAGATGTAGAAAGAATGATTGCTAACATCGTAAAGGATACCATTAATAAAAAAGGAAATTTAATAATACCAAGCTTCGCTGTTGAGCGTTTGCAAACTCTTATGTATATTTTATGGAAATTATATAAGAAAAATAAAATACCCAATATTCCTATTTTTATAGATAGCCCAATGGGCAATAATGTTTTAGATGTATTTAGTAGATTTCCAAAATGGCATAAATTATCGGTTAATGAATATAATGAAATGTGTAATCATGTAAATATTATTCAATCGTATAAAGAAACTTGGGAAACTATTGATGATAAACGTTCTAAAATAGTAATTGCAGGAAGCGGAATGGTAACAGGAGGAAGGGTTTTAACATATTTACAGCAATTAATTGATAATCCACTAACAACAGTATTACTAGTCGGTTATCAAGCAGAAGGCACTCGAGGTAGATTGTTGCAAGAAGGAGCTCATGAAATTCGCTTTTTCGGAAAATATTATCCTGTAAAAGCCACTATTAAAAATATTGAAAGCTTATCTGCACATGCTGATCAAAATGACTTAATTAATTGGATGAGTACTATTAAAAATATTCCTGAGAAAGTATATTTAATTCATGGAGAGCCAACAGCACTCGATGCATTTAGAGTAAAAATTAAAGCGACTTACAACTGGAATGTTCATATTCCTAAACTCACAGATGTAGAAAAAGTTATTCTGTAATAAAGCGCTTATAATTTATAGTTAATTATTTTAACTAACTGATAATTATCATTTTAAATTATCATTTTCATCAATAAATTAGTATTGTATTATAAGTTTAACTTTTAAAGTAAAATTATTATGACACTCGTAAAATTTAACAACAGAAACAGATTATTCCCTTGGAATAATAGCTTGAAAAACTTTTTAAGCGATGATGTTTTTTTTGATGATGACTTTTTTGTAAACGATAACATTACACCAGCAATGAATATTAAAGAAAATGATGCAGATTATGAAATTGAATTTGCAGCACCTGGATTTAATAAAAAGGACTTTGATGTTTCAATTAATGGTGATATGCTTAATGTTTGCGGAGAAAAAAGCACAGAAAAAGAAAACAAAGAAGATAATTACACTCGAAAGGAGTTTAGCTACAGTTCTTTTAAAAGATCTCTAAAATTGCCTACTAATGTTAATACAGACAAAAAAGTGCAAGCTACATACAATGATGGTATTTTAAAGTTAAATCTTTTAAAAAAGGAAGAGACTAAAGCAAAACAAAAAAAGAAAATTGAAATAATGTAATTATCAAATAATGCAGAAAGAGTTTATTATAAAAACCACTTTCTGCATTATTTTAAACACCTATTATCATGATTACTACAAAAACACAGGTAAAATATTTAGAATGGCTAAGTGCTGATGAAATGTATGAGGAGTCAAAAAAATGGCTTTCAGAGTTAAGTTTCATTAAAGACGAGCATTTATTTTTTGAAGATATTATTAAAACTTACACGCTTCAATTAATTAACGATAAAGAGTTTTCAGAAACTAAAGAAATGGTGGATGTATTAAATAAATCTCAAAAGCGTAATAACTTACTTATTGAATCTGTTAAAACTCACAAAAATGATATAAAAATTTTATTAGATGGAATAGATCAGCCAAAAGAAGAAGAAAATTTCAAAAAAGAACATAAAGATCTTATCATTCTAGTTAGTGATTTTTTTAAAGATTATAAAGCCATAAAAACTCATCTATTCAGAATGATTAAAAAAATAATGAAATCAGAAAAATTAAGATTAATTGACAGACACTAACCTTAAGTTAAGATATCTAGTAATAATATTTAAAGCATGATAACAAGATATCTTCCTATATTTATTATACTTTCAATATTGGCAGAAATTTTGGGAACAATTGGTGGTTTTGGCTCATCAGTATTTTTTGTTCCTATTGCTAATATGTTTTTTGATTTTCAATCTGTATTAGGCATTACAGCACTTTACCATTTATCTAGTAATGTTACTAAAATTGCATTTTTTAAAAAAGGGTTAGATAAAAGAATAGTTCTGTATTTAGGTGTTCCAGCAATAATTTTTGTGTCTATTGGCGCGTTTTTTAGTAAGTATTTAGACCCTAAAATATTAACGTATATTTTGGGAGTATTCTTAATTGTATTAAGCTTGCTTTTTTTAATTTTTAAACAATTAAAAATACTTCCAAAGACAAGAAATGCAATAATAGGAGGTTCGTTATCAGGATTAAGTGCAGGATTATTAGGCACTGGAGGAGCAATTAGAGGTATAACTTTAGCTGCTTTTAAAATGGATAAAAATAAATTTATTGCCACCTCTGCAGTTATAGATTTAGGTATAGACTTTAGCAGATCTATAGTATATTATTTTAATGGGTATATGCGTAAAGAGCACTTATATTTAGTGCCAATATTATTAGTGGTTAGCGTTGTTGGAACTTGGATTGGTAAACTAATACTTAACAAAATGTCTCAAGAGCAATTTAGAAACCTTGTTTTAATACTTATTTTATTAATTGGTATTATTAGTGTTATGAATATTAAAATTTAGTTACTGTGAAGTATTAATAAAGGCACTCTTAATTTATTGCTAATCTGAGTTGTTGGCGATCCTATAAAAAATCTTTCAAACAAAGACTCTCTTTGTACAATTAACGACATGAAATCTATAGTGTTAGTTTGTAAATAGCAGTCAACAACATAATGCATAGGTATATTATTTACTATATGATACTTAAAACGTTTGCCTTTTAAAATATCACTAATAGTTTTAGTATCAGCATTTTCTATGATAGACGGTTTTCCAATTGGATTAATTCTTAAAGCATGAAATAATAATTTATACTTTTTTATAAGTTTAGCAACCTCATTAAATTTAGCTCCCTGTAAAGAATCATTCTCATCTAAAGGCAATAGTATGTCTTTTGGTTTTTTAGCATAATTAAAACCTTCTGGTATAACTAAAGTATTGCAGTTTATATGTCTTATAACATTTATTGTATTACTACCAAAAACTACTTCTTTAGCACCAGTAACACCATTTGTACCCATAACAATAAGATCAATTTTTTTAGACTTAATAATTTGCTTTATAGAATCGGTAAGTGAATCATAATCAACAATAGCTTGAAAACTATGGTTTTTATTAGTAAACTCTGATGTAAGGCTAACAATAAGTTTCTCTAATTTATGTTTTGACTTTTTTATTATTGAATCGTAAACTGTTGTATTACCATTTGTCATTAAATCGTCTGTAGTATAAGAATTAGAGCTTTGAACATATAATAAATAAAATGTGCATAATTCATCATTAAAAAAGTTCAGAGCATATTTAATAGCATTTTTTGAGTTATCTGAAAAATCTGTAAGAAGTAATATATGTTTCATTTTAATAATTTTAGTTTAGTAAAACTACAAGAGATTCTGTCAAAATAACATGATATTAGTCATTATAAAATTTTAGTTAATTAATTGCTAATAAGATTGTTTGTAATGTTAAAATAGAACTACATTCGTCAATTATTAAACCTGATAAAGTAAAGTGAAGAAAAGCTTCTTATTTATTATTTTTTTATTCTTGTTTTTTATTGGTTTTTCACAAACTAAAAAAACCTATGTATATTCTATTATAGGTAAAGATACCTTAAAACTAGATGTTTATACGCCAGATAATTTAACAGCCTCAGATTCACTTCCAGTATTAATTTGGATGCATGGAGGGAGTTTTATTAGTGGCAATAGAGATAATTCGAGCGAAAAAAAGCTAGCTGAAATAGTTACTCAAAAGGGATTCATAGGTGTTTCAATTTCTTATCGTTTAACGCGTAAAGGAGAAAGTACAGGTTTTGGTTGCGAGTGTACTAAAGAAGAAAAAATTTCAACATTTAAAAATGCAATTATAGATTATTTAGATGCTTCGTTATACATATATAAAAATAGCAAGGCTTTTAATGTAGATAGAACAAAAATGATTGCTGGTGGCAGTAGTGCAGGAGCAGAAGTGGTTTTAAACGCAGTATATTTAAAAGATTACTTTTTAAAAGACTCACCTAAGTATAATGAGTTGAAATTTGCAGGTATTCTATCATTATCTGGTGCTGTTTTAACTGCAGATTATATTAATAAAAACAATGCTATTCCTACCATGCTATTTCATGGCACTAGTGATAGGTTAGTTCCATATTATAGCGCTTCACATCACAAATGCGATTTTAGTAAGCCTGGCTATTTAAAATTAGATGGGTCTTATGTTATTGCAAAAAAACTTAAAGAGCTAGATTCTTCTTATTATTTATACGCAGTAAAAGGAGGTAAACACGAAATATCCTCAATTCCTTTCGAAAAGATTAATATTATTTTAGACTTTTTTAATCAAGCAAGTTTTAACAAAAAGAAAGTTCAAACTAAAAAAGTAGTAAAAAAGCAAGCGTAATTTTTTCAAGTGAATATTAATACTTCAAAATAAGCGCTATATTTGAAGTGTAATTGATTAATAGCCAATAATTTATTATTAATTCAAATTAATTTTGATTATGAATAGGCTAAATATATCCTTTTTCTTCGGACTATTTTTTTGCTCAACTTTTGCTCAATTACCAGAAGATTATTCTTCAACTACGCTTTCTGAAACATTTGCATCACCTATGGGTACTATTTTTAGTTCAGATGGTAGTAAAATGTTTGTTTGGACTAATGCTGGCCAAATTTTTCTTTTTAATTGGAATGGAACCCAATATGTTAAACAAGCTAATGCAGTTTTAGATATTTCCGACGAGGTTTCAAGCTACAGAGATTTTGGTTTGTTAAGTATTTGTTTAGATCCAAATTTTAATTCTAACGGATTAATTTATTTGTTTTATACTGTAGATAGGCATCATCTACTTTATTATGGTACTGCTAATTATAATCCTAATACAAATGATTATTATAAAGCTTCAATAAGCAGATTAACACGATATAAATTAAACCATCTTCAGTCACCAATGACTACAGATTATTCTACCAGAACTATTCTTTTAGGAGAAAGCATTACAACAGGTATTCCCATTACTCACGAGTCGCATGCTGGAGGTACAATAATGTTTGGTAGTGATGGTACTCTTTTATTAACAACAGGTGATAATGCAAGTTATAGTACTACAGATACAGGGAGTATAAGTCATACCTATTACCAGCAAGCTATTAATGATGGAATGATGCGACCTGAAGAAAATGTTGGCGCATTTAGAAGTCAGATGATAAACTCATTTTGTGGTAAATTGCTGCGATTAGATCCAAGTACAGGAGATGGAATTCCGTCAAATCCATTTTACGACTCTAACAGTCCGCGTTCTCCTAAATCTAGAATGTATGCTATGGGATTTAGAAACCCATTCAGAGCAGCAATTAAGCCTAATAGTGGAAGTACTAATCCTGCAGATGCAAACCCAGGAATTATTTTTGTTGTTGATGTAGGTTGGCAAACGTGGGAAGATTTACATATTATAGATAAACCTGGATTAAATGCAGGATGGCCACTTTATGAAGGGCAAACAACATTAAATAGCTATTACAATAGTGGTATTACTAATCCAGACGAAGGTAATCAGCTATTTAAAAATTTATGTAATCAACCAACAAGTTTTAATGACGATGCAAATCCGGCTAATAGAAGATTCACACATAGCAGACCATCAATAACATGGAAACATGGAGGTAGTGTTGAAACTCGTGTGCCTTGGTTTAGTGGTACAACTCCTACCAATCCTCGTATAGGTGCAAACGGTTCTCCTACAACAGGAAGTGAGTTTAGAGGTAATGCAGGAATAGCAGGAACATATATTACAGGAACTGGATTTGGTGCCGCAATGGAACACAAATTTATGTTTACCGATTATGCAAGAAATTGGGTTGGAGTTGCAACATTAAACACATCTAATACTCCATGGATTAGCCATACTTCTACTTTTGCACCTATTAACTATGGGACAGGGATTGTCCATATGGCACAGAACCCTATAGATGGTTCAATATATTACACTAATATTTTTGATGGAACAATTAAGTATTTTAGTTTCTATGATGATACTTTAGGTATAAATGAGTCTAATTTAAGTTCAATTAATTTCTACCCTAATCCAATAGAAAATCAATTAAATATTTCTGGAATTCATGAAGAATTTAAGCTAGATATTTATAATATTTCAGGGCAGTTGCTCTTTTCAAATGAATATGATAATAGGAAGTCTATTCCAATAAAATTAAATTCTGGATTATACATAGCCAAGCTTAGTTTTTCATCAGGAAAAGCAGTAACAAGAAAGATAGTTGTGAAATAGACGAGGCATTACCTATACAAAAACTATACAAGCATGTATCTTGTTCAAATAATAGTTCATTTAGCTTTATATTAGAAAAATAACGCTAATTAGACAATTATGAACAAGAAAACTTTTCTATTATTAATTACGGCAGTTTCTGCACTTGGAGGCCTTTTATTTGGGTATGATACTGGAGTTATTAATGGAGCTCAATTTTACTTAAGTAAGTATTTTGAATTAAATGATGCTTTAAAAGGTTGGGTAGTTGGTAGTGCACTATTAGGATGTTTTATAGGTGCAATTATAGCAGGACCATTAAGTATTAAAATTGGTAGAAAGTACTCTTTAATTATTTCTGCAGTTTTATTTACATTATCAGCTTGGGGATCTGGGTTACCTTCAATATTTCCAGAAACAGTATCTGTATTAGTATTTTTTAGAATTATTGGAGGATTAGGAATCGGAATAGCATCAATGAATGCTCCTATGTACATAGCAGAAATTGCTCCTAGTGCAATTAGAGGAAAAATGGTTACATATTACCAACTAGCAATAGTAATTGGGTTTTTCGTTGTGTTTTTAGCAACTTATTTTATTGGTAATAATTTATCTGAAGCAGAAAACATTCAATTTGGTTGGAGACGTATGTTTTGGTCAGAATTAATACCAAGTTGCTTATTTCTTTTGTTATTATTTTTTGTTCCTAAAAGCCCAAGATGGTTAGCTCTAAAAGGTAATAATGAAGAGGCTTTAATTGTATTAACTAAAATTCATGGTCAAGAACAGGCTAGTAAAGAAATATTGGAGATACAAGATTCATTCAAGACCAGTAATGATGGTTCAAAGGTTAATTATTTTTCGAAAATTATTTTGGGAATAATTCTTATTGGAACTACTTTATCAATATTACAACAGTTTACAGGTATTAATGCAGTATTGTATTATGGAGCAGATATTTTTGAAAAAGCATTAGGTTTTGGTAAAGAAGATATATTATTACAGCAAATATTACTTGCTTTTGTAAATTTAGTTTTCACATTTGTGGCTATGTTTACAGTAGATAAATTTGGTAGAAAACCATTAATTTATATAGGTTCTTTGGGTATGATAGTTGGATTTTTGTTACTAGGTATTTCATTACAACAACAATCTGTAGGTTTTATATCCTTATTAGGAGTATTAATTTTTATTGGTTCATTTGCCCTCTCAATGGGACCAGTTGTTTGGGTGTTGCTTTCAGAAATGTTTCCAAATAAAATAAGAAGTGTAGCTATGTCAATAGCAGTAGCAGCGCAATGGGCAGCAAATTATGTTGTATCACAATCGTTTCCAATTGTTATGGGTAGTGATGTAAATAATAGCACAACTTGGAATGGCTCTTTGCCTTATTTTATTTTTATTGTATTTATAGGTTTAATAGTAGTTGTTACATATAAATATGTTCCAGAAACTAAAGGTAAATCTCTCGAAGAGCTAGAGAATATCTGGAAATAGTTAAACATAACTGTATGGTTAATAATATTGCCTTGTATAGTTGTTATTTTGTATTATAATAAACTATACAAAGTTTGTATATTGCAGTATAAAACACTGTAATGCATAAGTTTTTACTAAAAAATGGCCTTGTATTTTTTATTGGCTTAACATTCTTGCAAAATTTTGCACAAGAACTACCTCCAGTTGAAATTTACTTACCTAAACAATATGGAGCCGAAAATCAGAATTGGTCAATTTCTCAATCAAAAGAAAAATATATTTATGTAGCTAATAATAAAGGGTTATTAGAATTTAATGGCGCAAAATGGCAGCTTTATCCATCTCCAAATCAAACCATAATGCGATCTGTTAATGTTGTTAATAACAGAATTTACACTGGGTGTTATATGGAGTTTGGTTACTGGCAACGTAATGACTTTGGAATATTAGATTATAAATCATTATCACAAAGCCTTAATATACCATTAATTGAAGACGAGCAATTTTGGAGCATTATAGATATTGATGATTGGGTTTTATTTCATTCTTTAAATAGAATTTACATATATAACACTAAAACCAATGATTATAAAATTATTGATTCTGAAACAACAATTACTAAAATATATAAAGTTGATGAGAGTATATATTTTCAAAAAATTAATGACGGAATTTATAAAATCCAAAACGGAAAGGAATTACTCATAACAAATAATATCATAGTTAGAAACAATGAAGTCGTTAATATTTTTAATCATAATAACAAGCTTCTTATTGAAACAAGGCAAGATGGTTTTTATATTTTTGAGAAAAATAATTTGATAAAGTGGGATATACCAGCAAACAGTTTACTGTCTAATATAAGTGTATACAATAGTATTAAATTAAAAGATAATAGTTTCACATTAGGAACAATTTCTAATGGAATAATTCACTTAACACCTCAAGGTGAGATTAATTACAAAATAAATAGCACCTCTGGTTTAAATAATAATACAGTTTTATCACTTTTTGAAGATGTAGACCAAAATATTTGGCTAGGTTTAGACAATGGAATTAATTGCATAAATATAACGTCTCCATTTAGCATTTATAATGATGATAAAGGAGAAATTGGAACAGTTTATGCATCTGCAGTATTTAATAACAATCTCTATTTAGGTACAAATCAAGGGTTGTTTTATAAAAGAATAAATTCAGACAATAGCTTTAAATTTATTAAAGGTACTAACGGACAGGTTTGGTGTTTAGTAAGTATTAATAACACATTATTTTGCGGACATAATAATGGTACATTTATAGTTAATGATGATACTGTAAATAAGATAAGTAATGTCCAAGGCACTTGGAATATCAAACCAATTGAAGAGAATCCAAACTTATTACTACAGGGAAATTATAACGGTCTTAATATTCTACAGAAAGTTGGTGAAAATTGGCAATTTAAAAACAAGATTGAAGGTTTTGATAATTCATCAAAATATTTCGAGCGCTTTAATAATGATGAAATTTTTGTGAGCCATGAATACAAAGGAGTTTTTAAATTAAAAGTCAATAAAGAGTTTACAAAAGTCTTAACTATTGTAAAAGAATCCTCAGCAGAAAAAGGACTTCATTCTAGTTTGTTAAAATATAATGATGATATATTATATACCTATGAAGATGGAATATATAAGTTTAATAGCAAAAAAAATAGTTTTCAGAAAGATTCAATTTACAGTAAGGTATTTAAAGACCAAGGTTATACATCTGGAAAACTTATTATAGATAACTTTACCAATACTTTATGGAGTTTTTCTGATAAAGGAATAAACTATATCTCGCAAGGAAAGCTAAGTTCAACGCCAAAAATTAATAGAATATCATTACCTAGTTCATTACGTAAAGGAATGACAGGTTATGAAAGCGTTTCACACATTGATGCACAGAAGTACTTATTTGGTACTTCAGAAGGATTTATTATCATCGATTTAGATAAGCTTAATGATAAAAAATATGAAATAAAAATTAATACAATTGCTAAAAGCACTTTAAATCAGTCAAGTATATTAATAAGTGAAAGTAAATTAGGAGATTTTAAAAACAATGAGAACAATATAGAATTTACATATAGTGTTGCAGAGTTTGATAAATATTTAGAAGTCGAATACCAATATAAGCTAGATGGTATCTATAATAATTGGAGTGAATGGTCTACTGCTTCTAGTGAGTTGTTTAAAAACCTGCCATTTGGTAATTATACATTTAATGTAAGAGCTAGAGTAGGTAATACATTAACTGCCAACACAGCTAGTTATAAATTTTCAATCGAAAAGCCTTGGTATTTAACTAGTGTGATGATAGTTGTTTATATTCTATCAGTATTGTTATTTTCTTTGTTAATGCATAACATATATAAACGTTATTATAAAAAACAAAGAGAAAAGTTATTAGAAAAAACACAAAAAGAATTAGAGCTCAAAAAATTAGAAAACGAACAGCAATTAATGAGTTTTAAAAACGAAAAACTACAACAAGATATTGAAAGTAAAAATAGAGAGTTAGCAATATCTACAATGAGTTTAATTAAAAAGAACGAGTTTTTAAACAATGTAAAAAAAGAGCTTAAAGGTACAGATGGTAGTAAAAATTTAAAGCCTGTCATAAAAATTATTGATAAAAATCTAAACAATACAGATGACTGGAAGTTTTTCCAAGAAGCATTTAATAATGCAGATAAGGATTTCCTAAAAAAAGTAAAAGCATTACATCCTGCGTTAACACCTAACGACTTAAGACTATGTGCTTATCTTAGGCTAAACCTCTCATCAAAAGAAATAGCTCCATTATTAAACATTTCAACAAGAAGTGTAGAGGTAAAACGATATCGTTTGCGTAAAAAAATGAATTTGCCACACGAGTCGAGCTTAACAAATTATATACTAGAAATATAAGCGCCTCAACAATTGTTAATTTAAACTATACATTACCACAACATTTTATTTTAAAGATAGGTTTAAACTTATCGTATTTGCAACTATTTTAAATAGTAAAATCTAGATTTAATCGATGCTTTAATGAGTTTTTCATAAAAAAAACCGCATTTTTTTATTATGTATATTTTTTGTTGAGGTCAAATTTATCGATTTCACAATTCATATAATTAATTTTATAAAAAAGTAAAATGCAATTTTTATGAGACTAACGCTTTGCACATTTTTAGCAATACTATTTTGTTCAACCATTCAAGCTCAAAATTTTGAAATTTCTGGTAATGTTCAAGATAAAGATAGTGGATTTCCAATCCCAGGAGTAAACATATTCATCAAAAATTCTAGTCAAGGTGTAGTTTCAGACTTCGATGGAAATTTTAAAATAAATAATGTTCCTAATGGATCAACATTAGTTTTTAGTTATGTTGGTTATTTAACTTTTGAAGTTGTAATTCGTAACAACAATGTTTTAAACATTAAGTTAGAACAAGATATAGCTAAACTTGATGAGATTGTAGTTATTGGTTATGGAACTCAAAAGAAAAAAGAAATAACAGGCTCAGTAGCTGTAGTTTCCAGTGAAACAATTGAAGCCTTAAAACCATCTCGTATAGAGCAAGCTCTTCAAGGGCAAATGGCAGGTGTTAATATTACATCACAATCAGGTTCACCTGGTAGTGCTTCTACTATAAGTATTAGAGGAGTATCAACTAATGGAGATAGCAGACCTTTAATATTAGTAGATGGGAATGTTGTAGAAGATTTAAGTGTTATTAATCCTAATGATATAGAAACTATTAATGTTCTTAAAGATGCTACTGCAGGTATTTATGGTGTTAGAGCAGCAAATGGTGTTATTTTAATTACAACAAAGTCTGGTAGAAAAAATATGCCTCTAACGGTTGATTATGATGCTTTTGCAGGATTTCAACAAACAACTAGAAAAATACCTTCGTTAAACGCAACCGAATATGCTCTTTTAGTTAATGAAGCTTTCGCAGCCAATGGTCAAGCATTAGTATTTACCAATGTTTTAGACTTGGGTCAAGGTACAGATTGGCAAGATAAAGTTTTTGAAGATGCACCAATTTTTAATAATGCCATAACTATTAAAGGAGGAAGTGAAAACTCTACTTATGCCTATGGTTCTTCGTTTTTAACTCAAGATGGAATTGTGGGTGGTAAAAAAGCCAATTTTACTAGATTTACTAATAGAGGTAATTATAGTTTAAACTTTTTAGAAAACTTTAAGTTAGATGCAGGACTAACCTTTATGCATACAAACAGAAAAACGTTGTCAGAAACTGGTTTAGGTTCTGTTTTATTTAATGCACTAAATATGGCTCCAACATTTCAGGTAAGAGATGATAATGGAGATTATACAATTGCTGAAGGTCTAGGTAATGAGGTTATTAACCCACTTGCGCAAATAGAAAATACATATAATAGGGGACAAGTTGATAAGATAAGTGGAAATGCAAGTCTATCATATAATTTTTTCAGCCACTTTACTGCACAAGCAAATTATCAATTTAATTATGCAAAAGTAAATAGCCATGTGTTTAGTCCAGTTGCTTTTTACGGAAGCGGAAAAGTATTTAATAAAGACAGAAGTGAAGTTGTAGAAACTAAAAGTTTTTTTAGAGATTACACATTTGATGCATTTATAAAATATGAAAACAAAATAAATGACATTCATAATGTAAACATACTTTTAGGAACGTCAGTTTTTAAAACAACAGGAGAGTTTAGCGGTTTTGTTGGTTTCGACGTTCCCGATAACAATATAGCTAATGCAACTATTGAGCAGGCATCAGGTGTGCAAAACATTTATCCAAACGGAAATGCAACATTCGATTCAAGATTATTGTCATACTTCGCAAGAATGCAATACGACTATAAAGGAAAATATTTAGTTTCAGGTGTTGTTAGACGTGATGGGTCTACCAAGTTTGGTCCAAATAATAAATTTGGTTACTTCCCTTCAGGGTCAATTGGTTGGGTCGCTTCTGAAGAAGATTTCCTAAAAGATAATAATGTCTTAAACTTCTTAAAATTTAGAGCATCTTATGGAATATTAGGAAATGACAGAATTCCAGACTTTAGATTTGTTTCTTTATTAAATGGTGAAGGTACTTATGTAATTGATGATCAATTAGTTTTTGGTACTGCCATTGGAGCAGTTTCTAACCCAGAAATACGATGGGAAAAGCAAAAAACATTTGATGTTGGTTTAGATGCAAATTTCTTTAAAAATCAGATTGATATAACCTTTGATTACTACAAAAAAAGAACTGAAGATTTGCTAGTTGTTCCTCAAGTTTCAGGATTATTAGGAACAACAGCTCCAGGCTCTGGAGCACCAGTAGTAAATGCTGGAATAGTTGAAAATCAAGGATTCGAATTTTCAATTGGGTATACTAAAGTAGTTAATGACGATTTAAAGTTTAATGTACGTTATAATGTATCAACTTTAGATAACAATGTTGTGTCTGTAAGTGCAGATGGAGATTTTCTATCTGGTGGTTCGTTTGGTGTAGGTCAAGATCCTCCTTCTCGAATGGAAGAAGGCTTTCCTATAGGTTATTTTAGAGGTTTTGTAACTAATGGAATTTTCCAAAATCAAGATGAAATTGATGATTATCCAACAATTAATAATAATGTGCAACCTGGTGATTTACGATTTGTAGATATAAATGAAGATGGAGTTATAGATGATGACGATAAAACAAATATAGGTAACCCGTTGCCTGATGCTACAATGGGAATAAATCTGTCAATAGATTACAAAAACTTCGATTTTGCTGCTTATGCATTCGCATCAATAGGAAATGAAATTGTTAGAAATTATGAAAGAAATCAAGCCTTAACAAATAGAAGTGTTTATTATTTAGATCGTTGGACTGGTGAAGGAACAAGTAATTCATTTCCAAGAGTTACTTCAGGCGCAAACTCTAATAGTTTATTTTCAGACTTTTTTGTTGAAGACGGAAGCTTTATAAGGCTTCAAAATGTACAATTAGGCTATTCGTTTTCAGATAAAGTACTAGAAAACTCTAAAATAAGTAAACTACGATTTTATATCTCTGCGAGTAACCTAGTTACTCTAACCAAATACAGAGGATACGACCCAACAGCTTCAACAGGCGAGCCAATTGGAGGCGGAATAGATTATGGGTTTTACCCAAATCCAAAAACATTTTTGCTAGGAATGAATTTAAAATTTTAATTAGCTATGAAAAGAATACAATTTAAATACGCAATTATCGCATTACTCATCATCTTTTCATGTAGTGATGATTTTGTAAATGTCGATTCTCAAGATCAAAATTCTGAAGATTTCTTCAACACTGAAGAAGATTATCAAAGTGCACTTATTGCTGCTTACGATATGTTACAATCTACATATTTAAATGTAATGCTTGGAGAAATTGCATCAGATAATACATTGGCTGGTGGCGAAAGTGCTATCGATGTGCCAGGGATACAAGAAATTGATGATATGGTTCATACACCAATTAATCAACAACTACGTGATATTTGGGGTTGGATGTATAGTGGTGTTAATCGTACTAACTACATCATGGAGTTTAAAGATAAAACTGATTTCCCTGGAAAAGAAGGTGTTATTGCACAAACACGTTTTTTAAGAGCATACTATTATTTCGAATTAGTTAAATGGTTTGGAGATGTGCCTTTTGTAGTTGATAGACGAATATTATTTGGAGATCAATACACGTTGCCAAGAACATCAAAAGCAACAATTTATGCTCAAATGGAAGACGATTTAATTTATGCTGCTTCTAACTTACCTTATATTCAAGCTGAAAAAGGGAGAGTTACTAAAGGAGCTGCTCAAGCTTTATTAGGTAAGGTTTATTTATATCAGAATAAATTTCCAGAGGCCGCAAATGTATTGGAAGATTTAATAAATAATGGTCCGCATGATTTATTAACAGATTATAGTACAATGTTTGAAAACGATAACGAAAATAATATTGAGTCTGTATTTGAAGTACAATATACCGATATTGAAGGTGCAGGTTTTGGCTGTTTACAATGTAGTGAAGGTAATGTAGCAGTAGGATTTAATGGAATAAGAAATTATGCAGGACCTGTTTTTGAGTCTGGATTTAGTTTTAATGTGCCAACACAAGAAGTTGTTGATGAATTTGAAGATGGTGATAATAGATTACAAACAGCAATATTAGATATTAATACTTGGGCAACTAATACTGGAGCTACTTTTAGTACAGGCTATGAGCATACAGGTTATTTCAATAGAAAGTATATTGCTCGTCAAGGAGATTTAAATACAGGTGATGCTAATCTTACAAATCCAAATAATTATAGATCTATTCGCTTTGCTGATGTATTGCTTATGGCTGCCGAAGCTCTTAATAGAGGAAATATAGATGATGCGCGCGCAAGATTTTATTTAAATAGAGTAAGAGAACGTGCTTTTGGAAACACTACTAATAATGTAACATCGTCTGGCGCTACATTAACAACAGCAATTTATCATGAAAGAAGAGTTGAGTTAGTTGGAGAAGGGCATCATTTTTTCGATTTAGTAAGAACAGGTAGAGCAGCTAATGAAATTGATGGCTTTCAAGCTGGTAAAAATGAAGTATTTCCTATACCATCTATAGAAATTCAATTAGCAGGAAATCAATGGGAACAAAATCCAGGATATTAAAAAACATAACTATGAAAAGTTTTAAAAGTTTATTTGTTTTCTTAATTGTGTTATCTTATTTAGGTTGTACAACCGAAGATAGAGACACAAATTTTGTAGATCAAATTTTAGCACCTGCAAACGTCAGTGCAGTATTTAGTATAACTCAAGATAATACAGGTTTAGTAACCATAGCTCCTAATGGAGAAGGAGCAGTATCATTTGAAGTATACTATGGAGATGAACCAAATCATTTTGATGTGGTTTCAGTTGGGCAAACACTTTCTAATATTTATCCAGAAGGAGTTTATACGGTTACAATTGTAGCTATTGGTATTAATGGACTTAAAACCACAGTTACTAGAGAGCTTACAGTATCATTTTTAGCTCCAGAAAACCTGGTGGTCACTATAGAACCTGTTCAAGGTGATGTGTTTTCAATTAATGTATCTGCAACAGCCGATTTAGAAGCTTATTTTGAAGTTTATTTTGGTGATGTTATTGATGAAACTCCAGTAATGTTTATGGAGGGAGAAACCATAACTCATACATATTCAGATGTAGGTGATTATGTTGTAAGAGTAATTGCTTACAGTGGAGGTTCTGAAACTACAGAATATACCGAAACAATAACAATTGTTAATCCAATAGTATTGCCAATTACTTTTGAAGATGCAACAGTTAATTATGCTTTTACTGATTTTGGCAATGTAGCATCTTCTGTTGTTACAAATCCTGATATGTCTGGAGGTAATACAAGCGCTATGGTAGGTAGGTCAAATAAACCAGTAGGAGCAGAAGTTTGGGGAGGAACTTTTCTACAATTAGACGACCCAATAGACTTTTCAACTCTAAACAATTTAAAAGTAAATGTTTGGTCTCCAGTAAGTGGTATTACAGTTAAGCTTAAATTAGAAAACGCTACAAATGGCTCAATATCTGCTGAGGTTGATGTTACAAATACAGTAGCAAACGCTTGGGAAACATTAACATTTGATTTTAGTTCTTCAGACCTTTCTCAAGAGTATCATAAAATTGTTTTGTTTTTCGATTTTGGAAACCCTGGAAATGGTAATATGTATTATTTTGATGATATTAATTTATCTACTCCAGTTGCTTCAACCTCTAATATAGTTGGTACATGGAAAATGGCTTCAGAGCCAGGATCTTTAAAAGTTGGTCCAAGTCCTGGAAGTGGTGAATGGTGGTCAATTGATGCTGCAGGAGTAACTGCTAGAGCCTGTTATTTTAATGACACATTTATATTTACTGCAGATGGTGCTTTTAATAATAATTTAGGTGCACAAACTTGGATTGAAGGCTGGCAAGGTGGTGGCGATAATTGTGGCACTCCAGTTGGACCATATAATGGATCAATTCCTGCTACATATACATATAACACATCTACTAATTCAGTAACAGTTAATGGAACAGGTGCTTATATAGGAATACCAAAAGCTAATAATGCTGGTGAACTTCCTAATGTTGCTGTACCAAACTCAATTACTTATGATGTAACATTTTTAGATGTTAATACTATGGTTGTCGGTATTGAAGCGGGTTCTGGAGTTTTTTGGACTTATAAACTTGTTAGAGATACAACACCAACAACTCCTATTCATGGAATTTGGAAAATGGCATCAGAGCCAGGTTCATTAAAAGTTGGCCCAAGTCCTGGAAGCGGTGATTGGTGGTCAATTGATGCAGCTGGAGTTACAGCTAGAGCATGTTATTTTAATGATACTTATATTTTTGGAACAGATGGCTCATTTAAAAACGTATTAGGAACACAATCATGGATTGAAGGCTGGCAAGGCGGAGGTGATGCTTGCGGTACTCCAGTTGCACCTCATAATGGTTTATCAGCTTATACATTTAACTATAACCAAGCCGCTGGTACAATAACTGTTAATGGAACAGGAAGTTATATAGGTCTGCCTAAAGCTAATAATGCAGGTGAACTACCTAATGTAGCAGTGCCAAGTTCAATAACATATAATGTTACTTTTATAGATAGTAACACAGTTAGTGTAGGAATAGAATCTGGTTCTGGAGTGTTTTGGACTTACAAACTTATAAGAATATAAATGGCTATGATAATTATGAAAAAAATACTTAAAATTAGTTTTTCCGTTTTGATGATGATGTTGCTATATACTTGTCAAGATGAAGATCAAGAATTTGGAGATGTTGTTGCGCCAACAAATTTAGAGCTTACTTTTGAAATTGTAGGACAGGACGCAGCTAATCCATATGGTGACGGTTCTGGATTTGTAAATTTTACAGCTAGGGCAAGCAAAGCAATAACTTACAGATATGATTTTGGAGATGGTACAGGTAATATTTTAGCACCTTCAGGTGAAAAAATGCACAGATTTACTCAAAATGGTTTAAATAATTATGTGGTAACTGTAATTGCATCTGGTACAGGAGGCTTAACAACCTCAAAGTCTATAACATTAGATGTGTTTAGTGCATTTAATCCAATAGAAATAAAAAATAAGTTAACAGGAGGAGCATCTTCTAATAAAACTTGGTATTGGGATGCTTCAGTTACGGCACATTTAGGTGTTGGACCTTTAGATGATGTTGCACCAATTTGGTATGCAGCATCACCTTTTGAAAAAGAGAGTGTTGGTTGTTTATATGAAGATAGATTGGTTTTTGCTCAAGATGCATCAGAGAATGTTACTTTAGAGCTAAACAATAACGGAAATACCTACTTTCACAGATTTGAAGTGCTAGATGCCATAGGACAACCTAATCCTAATGAAGATACTTGTTACCCTTATGACGCTTCAGGTGTGAAGCCAGTATCATTTTTGCCTTCAAGTTCAGGAATTGATGAAACTATATCTACGCAAGCTTCATTTTCGGTTACAAATAATGGCTTTATGAGTTATTATTTAGGAAATAATGAATTTGAAATTTTATCTATTACAGAAACAAATTTACATGTAAGAGTTGTTCAAACAGAGCCAAGCGGATTTCAATTAGCTTGGTACTTAAAGTTTACAACTAATGACCCTTACAGTAATTCTGCTGATTGTTCTGGCGATTCAGGAAACACAGGTACAGGTGATAATTCAACATTAATTTGGTCAGATGAGTTTGATGTTGATGGAGCTCCTTGTGCTGGAAATTGGTCTTACGATTTAGGAACAGGTGATGGCGGATGGGGAAACAATGAAGCACAATACTATACAGATAACTCTGATAATATCATTGTAGAGAATGGATTGCTTAAAATTACTGCCAAAGCTGAATCATTTATGGGAAGCAATTATACATCGGCAAGAATAAAAACTCAAAATCTATTCGATTTTCAATATGGAAAGGTACAAGTAAGAGCAAAACTACCAACAGGAGGAGGCACTTGGCCTGCTATTTGGATGCTAGGTTCAAATTTTGATACTGTAGGGTGGCCAGCTTGTGGAGAAATTGATATCATGGAACATGTTGGAAATGATCAAAATAGAATCCATTCTACTTTACATTATCCAGGAAATTCTGGTGGTAATGGTAATGGAAATAGTATAGTTGTACCAAATGTCTCAACTGAATTTAAAATTTACGAAGTCACATGGTCAGCTTCAACCATCGAATTTAAAGTAGATGGAACTACTATTCACACTTTTACTAACAATACTAATGTGCCTTTTAATCACAACTTTTTCTTAATACTAAACGTAGCAATGGGTGGAAATTTTGGTGGAGCAATAGATAGTGGGTTTACCCAATCTACTATGGAAATAGATTATGTAAGAGTTTATCAATAATGAAATTATACCAACTAAAATATTATTTATTACTGTGCTTATTGGTAAGTGTTTCTTGTAAAAAAGGTACATCTTCAGATTTATTAACAGATGATACTAAATCTTATCTTAAGTATTCTAATATCGAAGATAAAGTTACTGCACTTTTAAATGAAATGACTTTAGAAGAAAAAATTGGCCAGATGAATCAGTACAATGGCTTCTGGGATTTTACAGGTCCATCTCCTGCAGATGGTGAATCTAAAAAATATGACCACTTACGTAAGGGTTATGTTGGTTCAATGTTAAATGTTAGAGGAGTTAAAGATGTTAGAGCTGTCCAAAAAATTGCAGTAGAAGAATCTCGTTTAGGAATTCCGCTAATTATTGGTTTCGACGTTATTCATGGTTATAAAACAATAAGTCCAATACCATTAGCAGAGTCAGCTAGTTGGGATTTAGAGGCTATAAAAAAATCAGCTCAAGTTGCTGCTGAAGAAGCTTCGGCTGCAGGTATAAATTGGACGTTTGCACCAATGGTAGATATTTCAAGAGATGCTCGCTGGGGAAGAGTTATGGAAGGTGCTGGTGAAGATACCTATTTAGGAAGCAAAATTGCTGTTGCAAGAGTCCAAGGATTTCAAGGAGATGATTTATCTAAACATTATACAATTGCAGCTTGCGCTAAACATTTTGCTGGTTACGGATTTGCTGAGTCAGGACGAGATTATAATACAGTCGATGTTGGAACATCAACATTAAACAATATAATTTTTCCACCTTTTAAAGCTGCTACAGAAGCTGGTGTAAGAACTTTTATGAACTCCTTTAACGAACTAAATGGAGTCCCTGCAACTGGTAATATTTATTTACAAAGAGATGTTTTAAAAGAAAAATGGAAATTTGACGGATTTGTGGTTTCAGATTGGGGATCTATAACTGAAATGATTGCTCATGGACATGCAAAAGATGGTAAACATGCGGCAGAAATAGCAGTTAATGCAGGTTCAGATATGGATATGGAATCATATCTCTATGTTGAAGAGTTAGCAAAATTAGTTAAAGAAGGAAAAGTAAAAGAGTCAGTAATTAATGATGCTGTTAGACGAATTTTAAGAGTGAAATTTGAACTTGGTTTGTTTGATGATCCATATAAGTATTGTGATGAGGATAGAGAAAAAGAAACTATAGGAAAGCAAGCTATTCAAGATGCAGTGCTAGATATGGCAAAAAAATCTATCGTTTTACTTAAAAATGATAACAGTTTATTACCGCTTAAAAAAGAAGGTCAAAAAATTGCCATAATAGGTGCTTTAGCCAATGATAAGACTAGCCCATTAGGAAGTTGGAGAATTGCTGCAGACGATAGTACTGCGGTGTCAGTTTTAGAGGGAATGCAAAAGTATAGTGGTAATAAAATCACTTATGCTAAAGGTGCAGATGTAACAATTGGCAAAACAGAATTTGTTTCAGAACTTAAAATAAATACAACAGATAAAAGCGGATTTAGTGAAGCAATTACTGTTGCAAAAAATGCAGATATTGTAATTATGGTTTTAGGAGAACACGGTCTACAAAGTGGTGAAGGTCGTAGTAGAACAGAATTGGGGCTGCCTGGAGTTCAGCAAGAGCTGTTAGAAGTAGTTTATAATGTAAATAAAAATATAGTTTTAGTTCTTAATAATGGACGACCATTAACTATTAATTGGGCTGATAAAAATATTCCTGCAATAGTAGAAGCTTGGCATTTAGGTACTCAAAGTGGTAATGCAATTGCTCAAATTCTGTATGGTGACTATAACCCAAGTGGTAAATTACCAATGACGTTTCCAAGAAGTGTTGGTCAAGTGCCAATATATTATAATTACAAAAATACTGGAAGGCCAGTTATGCCTGCTCCAAATATTGTGTTTTGGTCTCATTATTCAGACGAAGATAATAGCCCATTATATCCTTTTGGGCATGGATTGAGTTATACAACTTTCGAATATAAAAATTTATCAGTAACCAATGTATCAAAAAACAAGGTTAAAATATCGGTTTCAGTAACTAATACTGGTAAGGTAAAAGGTAAAGAAGTTATTCAATTGTATTTACAAGATATGTATGCAAGCGTAACACGTCCTGTAAAAGAACTTAAAGGATTTGAGCTAGCCGAATTTAATCCTAACGAAACTAAAGTTTTTGATTTTATATTAACTGAAAAGGAGTTAGGATTTTATTCAAATGAAGGAGAATTTATAGTTGAGCCTGGTGAATTTAAAGTTTTTGTAGGCGGAAGCTCTAAAACTGTTTTAGAAAAAGAATTTGAGTTGAAATAATGAAAAAACTGTGTTACATAGTATTTAGCATTTCAATTCTTGCTTCAGGTCAAGAAACTAATCCCGTTATTTTTGAAGAGCATTTTAATGGCACTCAATTAAATGAAAGCTATTGGAATTATGAGTTAGGTGATGGTTGTCCAAAACTCTGTGGTTGGGGAAATAATGAACGACAGTTATATACTAAAGAAAATGTAACAGTAAACAATGGTTTTTTAACTATTACAGCAACAAAAAATGATGCAAAATATCAATCAGGACGTATCACAACAAAACGAAAAGTAGAATTTCAATATGGTACAATAGAAGTAAGGGCAAAGTTATCTATTGGAAAAGGGCTTTGGCCAGCAATTTGGATGTTAGGAAACGATATTGACACTAATACTTGGCCAGCTTGCGGCGAAATTGATATAATGGAGTATGTTGGTAAAAAACCACATGAAATACATACAACTTTGCACACACCTGACAGTTTTGGTAATTCAAAGAATACTAAAATAACAACTAATAAAGATATAGAACAAGGCTTTCATAATTATAAAACTAGCTGGTCTAAAGATTCAATTTCTTTTTATATAGACGATCAATTAGTTTACACGTTTTCTCCCGAAATTAAAAATGAGAGAACATGGCCTTTTAATAAGCCTTTTTATATCATATTAAATATGGCAATAGGTGGGAACTTTGGAGGCCCAGAAGTAGATGATTCAATTTTTCCAAAAGAGTTTATCATTGATTATGTAAAAGTATACAAAGAATAATATTAACTAATAAATAAACAATTATGAAAAAAATTTACATTTTAATTTTCATGTTATCAACTTTTTTGATGACATCGCAAAACAACATTAATTTTGATGCTTCCAGTATGGCTGGAACTACAACTCCACCAGGTTGGAGTGGATTTATGAACGTTTCTAATAAACCTGCAGATGGTGGTGCGTATCAATTTGGTAGCTCATGGGGTTTAGCAGATTTAGTGGCTTTAGTTGATACAGGAGCGAATACTGTAACTTTAAAACCAAATAGAATTGGCGATACTAATATTTATTGGCAAACACCTGGTGTATTAGAAGGAAATAAAATTATGGATGCTAGTTTTTACATTGAAGATGATGGACTAGCTGGTACTTCTTTTACCTTTAATGGAGAAGTAATCAGTAACACTTTAAACAGTACAGGATTGAGTGTTAATTATGTTTACACAGCATTTATAAAAGTTTTCGCTCCTGACTATAGCTCTTTTACTGCTTATACTAATCCATTAGCAGTTGGTAATTTTACAATAGCCTTAGATGCATCTCAATCTAGTGCTGGTCAGCATATTCAATATGGTTTTGAAGTAATTGGAGTCAATATTAATTCGGATCCATCATTTAATACAGATTATGATAATTTAGGAAGCATTGTAATAGGGCCAAACACAGCATTGTCAGTTGATGAATCTGTTATTAATCAGTTTAGTGTTTATCCAAACCCGACTCAAAATGTCTGGACATTGCAAACTAATAATCAAAACATAATCAAAATTGATTTATTTGATATGTTGGGTAAACTTGTATCAACAATTCTGCCTAACACTAACGAAGTTAAAATTGATGCTTCTAGTTTAGTTAAAGGACTATATTTTGCTAGAATTTCTAGTAATAGTGGTGTAAATACAGTTAAACTAATTAGGAACTAGTTTTTACGCAAACAACAAACTTAAAGCCACATTGATTTTTGTCTTTGTGGTTTTTTTATTACTTCCCAAGTTTTTAAAGAACCTATTAATTTAATGAAATTAATTATGAAAACATATGTATTAATGCCAATTTTATGTTTAGGATTCTTGGGATATTCTCAAACTTATCCAATAGATTTTTCTGATCCTTTAGACGTAATGAATTGTTTCGATTGTACATTTTCTATTACAACAGATAATGGTAACGATGTCGCTTCAATTACTGGAGGTGGTTTACCTTTTGATACTGCTCAACTTAATCTTGCGCAGAATTTAAATTTATCAGATGATAACAATAATACAATTACTTTTAGAGTAAAACCTGCTGCAGATTATGGAACTAGAACCCATTTGCTAAAATTTGAAGGTGGTACAGGTCCAGTTACTGAGCTTCAGTTTACTACATCAGGTACCTCTTGGCAAAATATAAGTCTAAATTTCGGACCAGGATTAGGTAATTATAACTTGATGGTACTTTTTACAGATTTTAATAATGCACTTGTAGGCACTTATTTATTTGATGATTTTGCTGGAGGAACTAACGTCCCACCACCACCAACACCTAATGGTCCACCACCAACACCAACAGCACCAAATACTGATGTATTAATGATATATGGTGATACAGGAAATTATACTAATATTTGGGTGCCAGAATATGAATTTGGAGGAAATACTATAGTGGATTTAGATCCAACAGCTGTTGTAAACAATGCAATAAAAATGAATTTTTCTTGTTGTGGTTGGGGACAAGGAAGAAATTCTGTAACTGATATCTCAGCTTATAATTATGTGCAATTTGATTATTGGACAGCTGCAGCAACACAACTTAGATTTATACTTATAGAGAATGATGGGACAGTTAACGAGTTTTTTTATGAGCTACCTGCTCAGCAACCTTTTGTAGTTGAATCTTGGACACACGTACAAATACCTTTGTCTTTTTTTACAAATTTAGGTTTTAGCAAGGATAAATTTTTTCAATACAAACTTGGAACTGTTTCTGATTTATTTCCTGGAATAATTTATTTTGATAATATTTATTTTACAATGAATTTATTGAGCGTTGATGAATACCAATTAAGTCAATTTAAAGTTTTTCCAAACCCTTCTAATAGTGAGTGGGCAATAGAATCTGACAACTTGAATATTTCAAAAATTGAACTATACAGTGTACTCGGTAAACAAGTACAAATATTAACTCCTAATTCCAATAAAGTTAAAATTGACACTTCAAATTTAGTGAATGGATTATATTTCGCTAAAATATTTAGTGATGATAAAGTAAATACAGTAAAACTTATTAAAAACTAGATAACTTTTAATTTAATATATAAGAGTGTATCTTTATTAAACGATGCACTCTTTTTAATTTAATAAAATAATATATGGTAACCTTAAAGCATTTAGCAGAACAATTAAATGTCTCTGTATCTACTGTTTCAAAAGCGCTACATGATAGCCAAGAAATTAGTGCAGATACTATAAAAAGAACGAAAGAGTTAGCTAAAATATTAAATTACCAGCCCAATAAAGTAGCATTAAGTTTAAAGAACAATAAAACAAAAACACTAGGTGTTATTGTACCAAATATTCTAAATCATTTTTTTGCTAAAGTACTGTTAGGTATCGAAAAAGAGGCTACAAAAAAGGGATATGATATTATTATCTGTAATAGCAATGAGTCTTTTGATAAAGAATTACAAAGTATAGACGTATTAGGCAATGGAAGTGTTGATGGGTTTATAATGTCTATTGCTGAAGAAACACAAATTAGAGATGAAAATAATCACATAAATAAAATTTTAAAGCAAAATTTGCCTGTTGTTCTTTTTGATAGGGTGTCAGATAAAATACAATGTGATAAGGTTATTATTGACGACTTTGAAGCATCATATAAAGCCACACAACATTTATTGAGTGAAGGGAGAAAGCACATTGTATTGCTAAGTAATATAGAAGAATTGAGTGTTGGAAAATTAAGAGTAAATGGTTATTTAAAGGCTATTTCTGAAGCTAAATCATACACAAATAAGCCTCAAGTTATTTATATAAATAATAATGAAATTGAGACTCAAGTAAACCAACTTTTTCAACAATATAATGATATAGATGGAATTCTATCTATTGATAATACATCTGGAGTAGTTGCTTTACATAAAGCATTAAAAAATGGATATAAAATTCCTGAAGATTTATCTATAATAGGGTTTTCAGATGAAAATATACTTCCTTTTACAGACCCAAAATTATCTACTGTTTCACAACACGCTTTAGATATTGGATCAACATCTGTAACAATGTTGATTAATAGAATAGAAAATGGAAATCAAAATCAGCATTTAACTAAACATATTAATACAACTTTAGAATTGAGAGGAACAACAAAATAAATTCTAATTATTCATTTTTGCTATATATTGTAACATTTTTGTCTTTTTCGCGTCATATAAGTACATCAATCATCAAAATATAATCATCATGAGAGAAGACAGACAATTAATCGTTATTACACACCTAAGTCAATTAATTACATTGCTTGCGGGTTTTGGGAGCTTAATTTTACCACTTATTCTTTGGGTTACTCAAAAGGAAAAAGTATATCAAATGGATGCACACGGTAAAAACATCATTAATTTTCAATTAAGTTTAATAGTATATGCTATTATTTGTGTGCCTTTAATTTTATTATTCGGACTAGGGCTTTTAGGATTTATAGCTTTAGGAATCATAGCAATAATTTTCCCAATACTTAATGCTATTAAGGCAAGTAATGGAGAAACACCAAAATACCCTTTATCTTTTAGTTTTATTAGTTAGTTATATAGTTATTTTGAGATAAAGAAAAAACGCTCACTTTTCAGTGAGCGTTTTTAATTATATATTATTAGTATAATTTTTTAATTGTTAAGCATTACAGGCATAACAAGCATAGTAACTTGCTCACCTTCATCTAAACCATCTATCGGAGTTAAAATTCCAGCTCTGTTTGGTAAACTCATTTCTAATTGTACTTCGTCAGCACTTAGGTTATTTAACATTTCTGTTAAAAAACGAGAGTTAAAACCAATTTGCATATCGTCACCTTGATAATCACAAGTTAAACGCTCTTCAGCTTTATTTGAGTAATCTATATCTTCAGCTGAAATATTAAGTTCTGCTCCTGCAATTTTTAATCTAATTTGATGTGTAGTCTTATTAGAGAAAATACTAACACGACGTACAGAGTTTAAAAACTGTGTTCTGTCTATTGTTAATTTATTTGGGTTTTCTTTAGGTATAACTGCTTCGTAGTTTGGATACTTTCCATCAATTAAACGACATACTAGTTCAGAGTTTTCAAACGTGAATTTTGCATTGCTATCGTTATACTCAATAGTTACTTTATCATCACTTCCAGCTAAAATGCCTTTTAAAAGATTTAAAGGTTTTTTAGGCATAATAAATTCTGCTACCTGACTTGCCTTTACATCTTCACGAGTGTACTTTACTAATTTGTGAGCATCAGTAGCAACAAATGTCAATCCTTCTGTTGAAAACTGAAAAAACACACCACTCATTACAGGTCGTAAATCGTCGTTTCCTGCTGCAAAAATAGTTTTGCTAATTGCTGTAGCTAAAATATCTCCAGTAATGGTTGTAGTACTTGGATCTTCTAAAGCAACAGCCTTAGGAAACTCATTGCCATCGGCATAAGCCAAAGCATATTTACCATGATTAGAACTTATTTCTACAGTGTTATTGTCTTCAACAACAAAAGTTAAAGGCTGCTCTGGAAATGTTTTAAGTGTATCTAATAATAGCCTTGCAGGTAATGCAATGCTTCCTTTACTAGTACTTTCTACATCTATAGTTGATGACATTGTAGTTTCTAAATCACTAGCAGAAACTGTAAGTTTTGAATCATTTAGTTCAAACAAAAAATTATCTAAAATAGGTAAGGTGTTAGAGTTATTAATAACACCACCTAAAACTTGTAGTTGCTTAAGTAAATATGTACTCGATACGATAAATTTCATTTATATTTTTTTATAATCTTACTATGATAATATTAGTCTTACAAATATATCTCAAACGTCTTGTTTTATAAAACAAACTTATTAACAACGTCTAGGCATATTTCTTCTTTCTAAAATAATTAAAAGCAAATCCGAAAACTCCTAGTAATAGCAGTGGTAACGCGATATTTATAAACTGCCACTTGCTTTTTTCGTCTTCAACTTTTTGGGTGTCTAAAAAAGCAATTTGTATTTCTTTGCTTCTAATGTTTATAAGTCCATCATCATTTAAGAGATAATTTACTGCATTTAGCAAAAATTCTTTGTTACCAAAACTACGACCTGTCCAACGGTCAAAACCTAGTTCTTGTGGTTTACTTTTTACTACATCATTTTTTATAACATCACCATCAGCTATAATAATCATTTTTGTAGGTGTGCTTTTATCTTTTATATCCGATTGATTAAAGGGCTTAATTCGGTTGTTATAAACCGAAGTAAATTCACCTTCTAACAATAGAGCTAAATTTTGTGGTCCTTTAGTAAATGTTGAAGGGTCAGGCTCTTGCGTTACAATATCTAGGCTTATTTCTTTTGGTACACCATCTAGTTTTGTAAGGCTTGATGTTTGTAATAGAATAGTTTTCTTAACCGAATTTTTTAAGGTATCTATCTGACTTGCAAAATCAAACTTAACTAAGTTAAGGTTACTGGTAATTGAATGGTCTGGATTGCCTGCTGCTAATGGCGAATAAGGCCACTGTAATGGTTGAAATTGAGCATCGCTACCTTCACCAATAGCTAGTGTTATTGGAGCAGAGTAGAGGTCGTTTACTATAACAGGATTTACTCGAACGCCATACTTAAAGAAAAAGTCATTCATATTTAAATCACGCATAATAGCTACCGCTTTGCCTGAATCGTTATACAAGCTGTCTTTATCCATCACAATAGATTCGGTAAGCCATAAACTCTTTCCTCCATTCATGGTATATTGATCCAATACTTGTTTTTCTTCTTCGCTAAAAGCAAGTGTTGGCTTTGCAACAATAATTAAATCGTACTCTTTTAAGTTTTTTAAGGTTCCCAACGGATTACTAGCAACACTATCTAAAGTAAATGGCGCTAAAAAGTAATGTTCTTTTATAGTCTTTAAAAAGTCTGCTATATAAATATCACTTAATTCGCCATTGCCTTTTAAAATGGCAATTTTTTTCTCTTTTTGTGATACTAATTTTTTAAATCCATCGGCAAAAGCATACTCTAAATTTTGAATAGAATTAGTTACTAATTCTTGCTGATTAGAGCCTATTTTATTTTTAATAAGAGGGATTAGTACTGTTTGGTCATTATAACTTGCTAAAGCCCAAGGAAAAATTAGCTCTTGCGACGATTTTCCACTTTCATTAACACTTAATTGCAATGGTTGCATGCCTCGTTGCACTAACTGCTGAATGTTACTATCGCGAGTAGCCTCATCTTCTAAAGGGTTTATAAAATTGAAGGTTATATTGCTATTATAAAGCGAAAACTCTTCTAATAACTGCTGTGTTTCGTTTCGTAATCGTCTAAACTCTGAAGGGAATTCTCCTTCTAAAAATACATCAACAATAACAGGCGAATCTACGCCATTAACTGTATTTAAAGCCGATTGTGATAATGTATAACGTTTGTCTTTAGTTAAGTCAAAACGCTTATACACTTTACCACTTATCACATTAACTACGATAATGACAAGCAGTACAATAGCAATTTTTACAATATTTGATTTATTTTTTCTCATCAAATACAATAAGTTCATCAAAATAAAGAATATCTACTACATGGTTGTCTTTAAATATAAAAGTCATATTAACTTTTTTGTCATTAAAAGCTCCAGGTAAAATACCTACACCATAATTCCATTTGTCTTCATCATAAGTATTTTGCTTATAATCCCAACCTAACCATTCATATTTTCCTAAAAGGTTGGTAACCTCTTCTTTAGATTTACCAGTAAACTCTTTAGAGTCAATCATGTTATTCATCATCTCATAACGAAGCCCTGGTTTTTCTGCCCAAGCTACTTTATCAAAATATTTTTCATGATGATAATTGCTTATTATATTAAGCATAGGATAAAATAAATAGAAATATACTACAGGAGTTAATACAATACTTACAAGCAAGGTAAGCCATTTGCGTTTATCTATAGTGCTTACAAAAAGATAAACGAGTATAAAAACTATAATTACAAATAATACTAATAAAGGCGTGATTATCATTGTTTTGAATTTTGAATGTTAAGTTTTGTGAGTATAATAAAAAGGATAGTAATACTAATAAAGTAAATAATGTCTCTGGTATCTAAAACACCTCGACTCATACTTTTAAAATGTGATTCCATGCCTAGTTTTTCAATATAAAAAGTGTCACCAAAAAGATTGTAGTTGGATAAGCCTTCAAATCCAAAATAGAAGAAAAAGCAAATAAAAACTGCAATTATAAAAGCAACAATTTGATTGTCTGATAATGTTGAAGAAAATATACCAATTGCAGTATATGCAGCAACAAGAAACAGCAATCCAAAATACGATCCTAAAGTACTACCCATATCAAGATTACCTTCTGGGTTACCAAGTTTATTAACAGTAAACACGTATAATAAAGTTGGTATTAGAGCAATAATAATAAGTATAAAAGCGCCAAAATATTTACCAAGTACAATCTGTAAATTTGAAATAGGCTTTGTGAGTAATAACTCTAATGTGCCTTGTTTTTTTTCATCAGAAAAGCTACGCATAGTAACTGCTGGAATTAGAAAAATGAGTATCCAAGGTGCTAATAAAAAGAAAGCTGATAAATCGGCAAATCCACTATCTAAAATATTAAACTCACCTTTAAATAACCATAAAAACAACCCATTGAGTAGCAAAAACACAGCAATGACCAAATAGCCAATTGGCGACGCAAAAAAACTATTAATCTCTTTTTTTAGTATGGCTAACATCTACTTTTATTAAAAGTTATAAGGTTTATTATTAATTACTCAATTGAAACTAATTTGTCAACACTCCAAGCTTCAGGTTTGTCATTAAAAAGGGGTTTGGTTTTTGCCCAAACGCTTTTAAACAAATCAGATTGTCTGTAGTTTTCTAAATATTCTTCAGAATCCCAGTAGCTATAAGTAAAAAATACGTTGGTGTGGTGTTTATCTCTATATAATTCTAAAAACTCACAACCTTCAAATTCTCTAATCAATCGCTTTTTGGCTTCAAAATTAGCTAGAAATTCGTCTACTTTCAACGGATTAAAACTCATTTTTACAATTCTTACAAACATACTTAATCTTTTATGAAGTTTACGGTTACAGTATCACGCATTTGCAAGCCCATTAAAGTTGATGCACTACCAACAGTAGCATTATCACTTTTATAAATCGCAATTTCCAGATAGTCAGATGAGTTAAACAGCACAAGACCTTTTCCTTCATCATGGCGTTTGTCTTCTGGCATGTCAAAATTAACAATCTCACTGTATTTATTATATATCTCTTTAAATTTATAGCTTCTTGCCGAAATCTCATAAGGACGCCCTTTTTGTATGGCTTCAAAAAACTTTCGTTTAATGTTGGTAACCACATTTCCGTAGTTGTCAATATAAATAACACTTCCAATAATTTGTGTTTGCTCGTCATTAACAAACGGACTCATATTTTTTATAGGCTTAATGGTATCAATTTTTTTACCAACCACCTCTAAAGTTCCGCCACGTGCTATATGGCAAGCCACTTTTACAAACACATCTAAAACAGGAAAATTAGTTTCTATTTTGTCATGTATATTTATTTCAACAATCTTTTCTGCAGCAATCTCAGCACAAATCATGCTCATAATACCATTATTTGCACATATAAAATAATGATCGTCTAACTTTACAGCTATATGTTTGTTTTCTTGATTAAGCTCAGAGTCTATACCAATTAAATGGATACTTCCTTTAGGGAAGCTGTTATAAACATTCTGAATAATATAAGCAGCCTCAGGCACATTAAAAGGAGAAATAGAATGAGAGATATCAACAATTTTAACATTTTCCAGCTCGCTATATATAGCGCCTTTAACAGCGCCTACAAAGTGATCTTTTTCGCCAAAATCAGTCGTTAATGTGATAATTGCCATGTATAAATTGTTTCTGTTTTTTAACGCTACTTTGTTATAAAATAGTGTGTAATTGTAATGTTGAAAACTAATTGATTTTTAAATGACAGAGGCAATCTCTTTATAAATATTTTCAATTATTTTTGTTACTATAGGTTGAAAAATCTATGTCATTTTGTTACAACACAAAACTAATAAAACAAAACAGATAAATTATTAAATCCCATAGCTTTTGAATGAACTTATAATCGAATTAGAAGAAATTGCTCCTAAGGATTTTTTCGGAGCTCAAAATGCAAACATCGAACTCCTTAAAAAATACTTTCCTAAATTAAAAATAGTTGCCAGAGGGAATAAAATAAAAGTCTATGGTGATGAAGATTTACTAGAAGAATTTGATCGTCGTATGACCATGCTTATGACACATTTTACCAAGTATAATAAAATCGACGAAAATGCTATTGAGCGCGTATTAACAAGTCAGAGTAGCGACGATTTCACAACGTCCGATAAAAGCGGAGAAGTTATTGTACATGGTGTAGGCGGCAAGTTAATAAAAGCGCAAACAGTAAACCAACGTCGTTTGGTTGAGAGCATGCGCCAAAACGATATGGTATTTGCTATAGGTCCAGCAGGTACAGGAAAAACCTATACAGGTGTTGCCTTAGCAGTACAAGCCCTTAAAAATAAAGAGGTAAAACGTATTATATTAACGCGTCCAGCGGTTGAGGCAGGAGAAAATTTAGGATTCCTTCCAGGCGATTTAAAAGAAAAACTAGACCCTTACATGCAGCCGTTATATGACGCGTTACGCGATATGATTCCTGCAGAAAAGTTGGCAATGTTTATCGAAAACGGAACCATTCAAATAGCACCTTTGGCATTTATGCGTGGTCGTACGCTAGATAATGCTTTTGTGATTTTAGACGAAGGTCAAAACACAACGCACAACCAAATGAAAATGTTTTTAACGCGTATGGGTAAAAACGCCAAGTTCTTACTTACAGGCGATCCAGGTCAAATCGATTTACCGCGTCGCACCATTTCAGGACTAAAAGAAGCACTTCTTATTCTTAAAAATGTAGAAGGTGTAGGCATGATTTTCTTAGACGATAAAGACGTTATTCGTCATAAACTAGTTAAAAAAGTCATCGAAGCTTACAGAAGTATCGAAAACAGAGAGTAATAATATGTAGGAGCTGAAACCTACTTTCGGCAGTCGCTCTCTTTGAGGAGCTCCAACAAAGCCTCAATTAGGGCTAAAAAAATAAGTAATGAGTAAAACAATAATAGATACCAATTTCAATTTTCCAAACCAAAAAAGTGTTTATAAAGGGAAAGTAAGAGAAGTATATAATATAGATAATAACCTTTTGGTAATGATTGCTACAGATAGGCTTTCGGCTTTCGATGTCGTAATGCCTAAAGGAATTCCGTACAAAGGACAAATATTAAACCAGATAGCAACCAAATTCATGTCTCAAACTGAAGATCTGGTACCTAATTGGCTTATTGCAACACCAGACCCAAACGTGGCTGTTGGTCATTTATGCAAACCTTTTAAAGTAGAAATGGTAATACGTGGTTACATGTCTGGTCATGCAGCTCGTGAGTATAAAGCTGGTAAACGTATACTTTGTGGTGTGCCACTACCAGAAGGCATGAAAGAAAACGATAAATTCCCAGAGCCTATTATTACACCTGCAACTAAAGCCGAAATGGGTGACCATGATGAAGATATTTCTCGCGAAGATATTCTTAAGCGTTGCATTGTTAGTGAAGCCGATTATTTGGTTTTAGAAGATTACACACGCAAATTGTTTCAACGTGGAACAGAAATAGCAGCCTCTCGTGGTTTAATTTTAGTCGATACCAAATACGAATTCGGTAAAACTAAAGATGGAAAAATTGTGCTTATCGATGAGATTCACACACCAGACTCTTCACGTTATTTTTATGCAGATGGTTATCAAGAACGTCAAGATAAAAACGAACCACAAAAACAACTATCAAAAGAGTTTGTACGTCAGTGGTTAATTGCGAATAACTTTCAAGGTTTACAAGGGCAAACAGTTCCTGTAATGTCTGATGAGTATATCGATACAGTGAGCGAACGTTATATAGAGTTGTATGAAAATATAATGGGAGAACAATTTGTAAAAGCCGATGTTACTAATATACAGGAACGCATAAAAACGAATGTAGAAACTTATTTAGCTAAAGCTAATTTTTAACGTCTTCTACTTCATTTTCTTCATCGTCATCTTCACCTGAAGCGTCATCGTATTCAGTACTGTGTTTATTGGGCTTTATAACTAGGTGTAATAATCTACGAAGGTTGTTATATATAAAGGCATTGGTTTTACCTATATGGAATACAATTAGGCAAACCGCAATCATAAAGGCTATAGCTCCAAAAACAGCTTCCCAAGGCTCAAGTGATTTGTACCAAAAATGTTTTAGTCCTATTCCTGTAAAACTTCCGTAAATAATTATAAAATGAACCACATAAATATTTAAGGTCTTTTCACCAATTTTTGTGACTATCGACTGTTTCATATAGCGTTCAAGTAAATAGAAAACACCAAAATATAAAAACACATTCCCTAAGCGTAAAAACAAATAGTTATAATTTGCTGCATCTTCAAATAGCTGAATATTAGTTAGATAATACAGTAGATGTAAAATATCGGTCGAAAAGAATAACAAGACTAATCCTACTCCAAAAAATATAGAAACGGTTCGTACTTTAAAATATTCATTTTGCGATTTTCTAAAAAATATAGTAGCTAAATAACCACCAAAGGCAACATAACCAAACCAAGGAATAATGTTAAAAATAGATCCATTGGCTTTCGATATATAGTTAGAAAAAAACAACGGAATACTATCTACTCTTAAGGTTCGGTATAAAGGCTCGGTTAAAAAGATGAGACAACCAATAGTCAACAATACCACAGATAGTATTTTACTGTTTCTCCTACATAGCAAATACAGTCCTATTAATATCAATAATGACAGCCCAATACACTGCAGTACATCAATAACTAAAAAGTAAGTATCAAACTTTCCTTGTAACCATGATAAAAACGGAATCCTCAAAGCATAACCAATGACTAACAGCATTAGTCCACGCGAAACGCCCTTTTTTATACGAACGCTATCATCGCCTTTCTCATTGGCTTTGAGCATCAAATACAATACAACTAATCCAGAAATAGTAAAAAATGTAGGCGCAGTAATACCTCTAAAATACGACCATATAGTGTATGCAATATAAGAGTCATCTCGATACAATGGATTTAATAAAGTATCGACAAAATGCCCTTGTAGCATCATCAAAATAGCAAATGCCCTAACAGCATCTAAAAAATATAATCTTGTAGACTTAGATTTCAATTGTAGTCGTTGTAAATGTAAATATAATGTTAAATATTAAAATTAATAACTTTTATAATCAATAGTTATTTCGTAATACAACACGTTTTTTTATATCTAAAAACAATATCTTTAGTTGCTATTATTAAATTAGTTTATGGAAACATTAGAACTTATCGCTCAAAAATATTCTGACTATGCTTGGGGATTACCATTGTTAATTTTACTTATTGGAGGCGGAATATATCTACTTATTTTATCAAGGTTTCTTCCGTTCCGATTTATTGGTCATGCTGTTAATGTATTGCGTGGTAAGTATGATAATCCAGACGATCCTGGTGAGATTTCTCACTTTCAAGCCTTATCAACGGCATTAGCTTCTACTATTGGTATGGGAAACATTGCAGGCGTTGCTGTGGCTATAAATATTGGAGGTCCTGGTGCCATGTTTTGGATGTGGATAAGCGCCATAATAGGGATGTCAACAAAATTCTTCACCTGCACACTTGCTGTGATGTATAGAGGTAAAGATAGTGTTGGTAATATACAAGGAGGACCAATGTATTTTATTATGGAAGGTTTAGGCAAATCATGGAAACCACTCGCTGTGTTTTTTAGTGTCTGTGCATTAATAGGTGCACTGCCTGTGTTTAATGTCAACCAGTTAAAACAAGCTATTAACGATATTTTACTGGTACCAAATGGTATCGAAGTAAGCTTTTTGTCTAACCTTTGCATTGGCTTGGTTTTGGTGGCAATAACAGCTGTAGTCATATTAGGTGGCTTAAACCGAATTAGTAAAACAGCAGAAAAACTGGTGCCAAGTATGGTTATCATCTATTTTGTTGCAGTGGTTTTTATTTTGTTTGCCTATCGTAGTGAAGTCCCAAAATATCTCATGCTTATGATTACTGATGCCTTTGATGCTAACTACTTTAAAAAAGAGGAGTTTTTAGGTGGGGTTTTAGGCGGATTAATATTATTAGGTATTCGTCGTGGTGCTTTTTCTAACGAAGCTGGTATTGGTACTGCACCAATGGCTCATGGTGCATCAAAAACCTCTGAGCCTGTTCGCGAAGGCTTGGTAGCTATGCTTGGCCCAGCAATCGATACCTTGTTTGTATGTACACTAACGGCGTTAGCTATTTTAGTGACTGGCGTTTGGCAAAGTAGCGATGCTAATGGTGTGAGTTTAACAGCCATGGCGTTTAACGATGCTATTCCTGGTATTGGTAAATATGTGTTGCTGCTCTGTATTGCAACCTTTAGTATTTCGTCATTATTCACCTATTCGTATTATGGCACTAAGTGTATGTCTTTCTTATTCGGCGACCATAACAAACATTATTATAATTATTTTTATATCGCTAGCATACTCTTAGGAGCAACAACCTCATTAAGTTTAATGCTTAATCTTATTGATGGTACCTTTGCGCTTATGGCAATTCCAACCATGACAGCCACCTTAATCTTAGCACCAAAAGTAGTTAAAGAGGCTAAAGCCTATTTTATAAGAATGAAGAATCACTAGTTGAATCATAATAGTTATAGTACTAATAATTTTAGTACTTTAGAGTAGTCAAAATTTTCAAAAAAACAGCATGCAAAGATTTCAAATAAACTCATACCACGAATATGAAAAAGCCTATAAAGACAGCGTAGAAAATCCTGAAGTTTTTTGGGATGAAATCGCATCATCATTTCTTTGGAAAAAAAAATGGACTAAAACGCTGGAGTGGGATTTTACCAAACCTGAAGTTAAATGGTTTGTAAACGGAAAACTCAATATTACAGAAAACTGTTTAGACAGGCATTTAGAAGAACGTGCCAATCAAACAGCACTCATTTTCGAGCCTAATAGTCCTAATGAAGCAGCACAGTATTTTACCTATAAAGCACTACATAGCAAAGTATGTCAGTTTGCCAATGTGTTAAAAGCCAATGGTATTAAAAAAGGCGATCGTGTGTGTATTTATATGCCTATGGTTCCAGAATTAACCGTTGCTGTGTTGGCGTGTGCGAGAATAGGAGCAGTACATTCAGTGGTATTTGGAGGCTTTTCTTCATCAGCATTAGCAGCACGAATCAATGATGCCCAATGTAAAATGCTACTTACTGCAGATGGCGGATTTAGAGGCGATAAAATTACCCCTTTAAAAGCTATTGCAGACGAGGCCTTACAATCTTGCCCTTCTATCGAAAAAACTATTGTTTTAAAACGTGTACAATCGGATGTGGCTCTAAAAACAAATCAGGTATGGTGGCATGACGAAATCAAAAAAGTAGATGATAACTGTCCTGCTGTTGAGATGGATGCTGAAGATATGCTCTTCATTTTATATACCTCTGGCTCTACAGGAAAACCTAAAGGGATGGTACATACTTGTGGTGGTTATATGGTATATACAGCCTATACCTTCAGAAATGTGTTTCAATACCGATGCGATAGAACACAACGTTATGGACGTGAAGATACCAGAGCGAGTATGCCAGATGTGTATTGGTGCACTGCAGATATTGGTTGGATTACTGGCCATAGCTATATTGTGTACGGACCATTAGCTAATGGCGCTACAACGGTTATGTTCGAAGGTATTCCAAGTTATCCAGACTACGGACGCTTTTGGGAAATTTGCGAAAAGCACAGAGTCAACCAATTTTATACAGCACCAACTGCTATTAGAGCCTTGGCAAAAAACACAGTCAATCTGGCCGATAATTACAATTTAAAACACATAAAAACCTTAGGAACCGTAGGTGAGCCAATCAACCTCGAAGCATGGAACTGGTATAACGATTATGTTGGTAAAGGCAAATGCCCAATTGTCGATACCTGGTGGCAAACCGAAACTGGAGGTATTATGATTTCCTCTTTAGCAGGTGTAACTAATGATAAACCTACCTATGCCACCTTACCATTACCAGGTGTGCAACCTGTGTTGTTAGATGAAAAGGGTAACGAAATTCAAGGCAATCCTGCTGAGGGTATTTTAGCCATTAAATTCCCTTGGCCTGGATTGGCACGTACTATTTATGGCGACCATCAGCGTTATAAAAATGTGTATTTCTCAGCCTATAAAGGCAAGTATTTTCCAGGTGATGGTGCTTTGCGCGACAAATCTGGTAACTACCGTATTACAGGTCGCGTTGACGATGTTATTATTGTATCTGGACATAATTTGGGTACCGCACCAATTGAAGATATTATAGACGAGCATCCACTAGTGGCAGAAAGTGCTATTGTAGGCTTTCCTCACGATATAAAAGGCAATGCCTTGTATGGTTATGTCACCTTAAAAGATTCTGATAATACCTATAATTACGATGCCTTACGTAAAGAAATCAACCAGCTTATTTCCGATAGTATCGGACCTATTGCCAAGCTCGAAAAAATACAGTTTACCGACGGACTCCCAAAAACACGCTCTGGTAAAATTATGCGTCGAATACTCCGTAAAATAGCCGAAAAAGACACCAATAACCTAGGCGATACTAGCACACTCCTCAACCCAGAATGTGTACAAGATATTATGGATAATGCTTTATAACGTCACTGCGAGGACCAAGGACGTGGCAGTCTCATGAAACAACCGTCACTTCGAGTGATGCTGAAGAATGAAGCATTGTATCGAGAAGTATAACACATTGCTCATCTATCGTCACTTCGAGTGATACTGAAGAATGAAGCATTGTATCGAGAAGTATAACTCAACTCACATGTCGTCACTTCGAGTGATTTGCGAATAATGAGCAAATTGTATCGAGAAGCTTTATCTCTTTAACCTGTTCTCGATACACTTCGCCTAAAGTCGAAGCACTCGAACTGACGTCAATGTATTATTTCCCACAATGAGGTAACAACTCCACAACCCACTTGCAATTCCGACCGCATAAATAAAAAGCAAGCAAATAACTAATTAGTTTTAAATCAGTTAGTGTTACGTTCATTTATTTTCACTATATTTATTCTATACTTCCTAAGCGCAGTAGTTCTTTTTAATTGCGCAGTTGGATTAGTTAATAGTTGTTGACACCAACCTAGTACACAAGCGAGTTTTTACTTGCTTAAACTAGTATGCTATTAATTAAACCAATAAATTTAAAATGAAGACCTTTATTTTTTTGCTATCCTTTTTTTGTATCAATATTTCTTTTAAAGATTTTAAAAACCAAACTAATCAAGTTAATGGTAAAAAAATTGCTTTGCTTGTTAGTGTTGAAGATACTATTGTGCCAGACTATGATAGTAGCGACACACAAAATGGTAATAGATATAGAGATAATATTGAAGACTTACTTTATGATAATGATTTTTCAAGTGGAAATATTAAAAAATTGACTAATCCAACTTCTGATGAGTTTCTTATCGAATTAGAAAACCAGATTAAGTCATTAAATGATGATGACTTCTTGGTTTTTTATTTTTACGGACATGGTGGTCAAGTAATTGATAAAAATGGAGATGAAAAACTTGATAATGAAAATGACATCTATGACGAAACCCTAGTTATGCAAAATGACGAAGTGTTAGATGATGAAATTTATTCCATTCTACTTAAATACAAAATAAAAGCCAAAATTTTATTCATAATTGAATGCTGTAATTCTGGGACTCCTATTAAAATGCTAGAAGAAGATCAATTAGCTCATGATGAGGTTTTGGATAAATCATTAAAACCAACTTTCGATATCCTATATGTAGGAGCAACTATTGATGGTACTTCTGTTCCAGCTAATCTTTTTAATAGAGTCTTTATTGAAACATTTGAGGACGATGAATATGATAGTTATAAGGATTTTTTTAATGAACTTAGAAAGCAAATGTATAAAAAAGGTGTCCTCATTTCTGTGGGTTTACAAATTGCATCTCAACAATTTATTAATCAACCACCTTTAAAATAATATATTATGAAACGATTATTTATTTACTTAACAATTGCAACATTTATTTACTCGTGTGCACAGATTAAATCTTATCCAATAAGTAATAATGCTATATCAAGTAGTGGTTTTTATTATGCATTACCAAAAACCTATCTTAATGTTGCAGTTACCTTAGAAAGAGAAGTAACAACCAAAGGAGTCTATATTGATTATGCAGAATGTGTTGGTATACCAAAATCTTACACTGAAAAAATAAAAAAAGAAACAAAATATTCTGTTGAAAGTGCTACAATAACAAACAATGTGTATCTAGATAAATCGCAAATATTTAAACTAGATGTAAATCAAAAGTTTTTAAATAAAAGCGATTTTTCAATTGAATATGCTACAAATGGCGAACTAACTTCCGCTACTATTACAAATGAAAATCAAATTATACCTGCGATTATTACAACAGCTAATATTGTTAAAGATATTGCAGGTAGTGTTTCACTTTTAGGTATTAAGAATACTGATTTAAAAAACGGCCTTTGTGATAAGTTACCCAATTTTATAAAAGATGACTTAAATCGTTTAACTCAAGTTCAAACTGCAATCAATACTTTATTAGAAAAAGGACCTGATGGACTCGAACAAGCTCAATTAGAGTTTAGACTTAAAGAACTAAAAGCCATTAGAGATGGTATTATTTCAAAATTCACTAAAACAGTAACAACAAAAAAAGTAGTTGTAAATTTTGAAATTGATCCTAGTCAGTTAACTGTAGGAACTCCAATCTCACTTATTTTATTTAAAGAAGATATTGGTTTTAAAAGATTATATGATACAAACCCTCACAATCAAATTAATAAAATAACAGATAAACTACCTTTTCACTCTGGTAGCTTAGAAATAACTAATAAGAAAGTTGTGTTAGAAATGGTCTATCTAGATAAGTTAGTTAATAATGGTATAACTTCATCAACTCAGAATACTAATGAATCTAATGGTAGTTTTTATTATCGCATTCCAGCACAAGGTAAATTTAAAGTTATGGTAGAAGGGAAAAATATTGGAGAAGCTACTTTGGCAATACCACAAGAAGGGATTACTGTGCCTGCTCCCTCTAATTTGAGAAACATCACATTTAAATTACATCCTGGCTTGGGTAGTATTTATTCAGTAAGTGGTAAAAGTAGTGATGCCAATTACGGAGCAATCGACTCTTTAAGAAAAACTATTTTAACCGATAAAAATGACAAAATCATTAAAGATTTAGAGACTAAAATTAAAATTAAAGAATTAAAAGAAAAATTAGAAAGTAATACCAATAGCTCTGTAGAAGAAAATTAAGTATTTATAACTTTAAAGAATGATAATGTTATTAAAGAATTTCTATTTTTACAATATACTTTGTTAATTAATATGTGTATATGTCGGAACTTAAAAAAATAATTGAAAAGCTAATTAAATTTAGGGATGATAGAGATTGGAGACAATTTCATAATTCTAAAGATTTAGCATTAGCAATATCAATTGAATCAGCTGAACTTTTAGAGTTATTTCTTTGGAAATCAAATGAAGATTTTAAAAAAGAAAAACTTGAAGAAGAGCTAGCTGACATTATGTCTTTTTGCCTTTTGTTAGCTGAAAAGCATAATTTAGATATAGTTCAAATAATTGAAAGCAAAATATTAAAAAACGATTTAAAGTATCCTGTTGAAAAAGCTAAAGGCACGGCAAAGAAATATGATCAATTATGACGGAGAATCTAGCTTTCAAAATAGAAAGACATAATTTTGATATTTCAAACATAGATTCATTAGACAATCACTATGCAAACAATCTTTGGCCTATAGTTTACTTATTAAGTGATGATTTAATCAAAGAAGCATATGTGGGCGAAACTACAGATACTACTAACAGATTAAGAACTCATTTAAAAAATAACACAAAGAATAAACTAACTACATTTAGATTAATTAGTAGTCAAAGGTTTAATAAATCAGCTACTTTAGATATTGAATCTTTACTTATTAAATATATTTCTGGAGATGGAGAATACAAACTATTAAATGGTAATCTTGGTATTGCAAACCATAATTATTATCAGAAAGATGAGATTTATTGGGATGTTTTTAAAAGTATTTGGGATAGTTTAAGACAAGAAGGAGTTGCAAAACACTCTTTAGCACATATTGATAATTCAGATTTATTTAAATATTCACCATATAAAAGCCTTACCGAAGAGCAAAAAAAAGGTCTTTATTTAGTAATTGATAATTTATTAGATAATAATATTCAAAACACTATTATTGAAGGTGGAGCAGGAACAGGGAAAACTATTCTAGCTATTTTTTTATTTAAATTATTAAATTCTGAGGAGTCAGATTTTAATTTTAGAGATTTTGGAGAAGATGAGATGGAACTAAAATTTAAAATTGATAAGCTTAAACAAAAATACCCAAACCCAAAAATGGCATTAGTTGTTCCAATGTCATCTCTAAGAAATACGATAAAAATAGTATTTAAAAATGTAAAAGGATTAAAAGCCAACATGGTAATTGGACCAGCAGAACTTGCAAAATCACAATTTGACATTGTTATAGTTGATGAATCACACAGATTAAGAAGAAGAGTAAATTTAGGAGCTTATTTTGGAGCATTTGACAAAATTAATTCTAAACTTAACTTGGATAAGTTTACAGGCAATGAATTAGATTGGGTTGATTTGCAAAGCTCAAAAGCAATATTGTTTTATGATGAAGATCAATCTATTAAACCATCAGATGTTTTAAAAGAAGATTTTGATAGATTTAAATCTAGGAAAGACACAAAAATTGAATATTTACAATCTCAATTTAGAGTAAAAGGAGGAAATTCTTATGTTAAATATATAGATGATTTACTAAAATGTAATTTGAATATAAATCAAGAAATTTATAATAATAAAAATTACGATTTTGTATTATTTGATGACATTAATACTTTTATAACAGAAGTTAAATTGAGAAATGAAGAAGTTGGTTTGTCAAGAATGATAGCTGGCTATTCTTGGAAGTGGATTTCAAATAAAGATGATAGCCTTTTAGATATAGAAATTGAAAGTACAAAACTTAGATGGAACTCTACTAATATTGATTGGGTTAATTCACCAAATGCAAGTGAAGAAGTTGGCTGTATACACACTACTCAAGGATATGATTTAAATTATTCTGGAGTTATTTTTGGAAATGAAATTTCATATTCTAAAGAGAAAAATGAGATCATAATAATTGAAGAAAATTATTATGATATTAATGGGAAACAATCTATAAAAGACCCAAATGAATTAAAAGATTTTATAATTAATATTTATAAAACAATCTTGTTAAGAGGAATAAAAGGAACCTATGTTTATGCTTGTGACAAGAATTTACGAGATTATTTATCTTCTCATATATTACCTTTTGAATCTAATGCTAAAATAGACGAATCTTCAAGTTTAAGTATTAAGAATAGTCAATTTGAAAATAGTGTACCATTTTATAATCTTCAAGCAGCTGCAGGAGATTTTAGTGAGTTTCAAACAATTGATAATAATAAATGGATTGAGTTACCTGAATATATACGTTATTCAGAAGACTATTTTGCCTGTAAAGTAGTTGGAGAATCTATGAATAAGATTATACCAAATGATTCCATATGTTTATTCAAAAAATATCGTGGTGGTTCAAGAAATGGAAGAATAGTATTAGCGCAATCAACAGGAATACAAGATGCTGATTTTGGATCAGGATATACTGTAAAAGAATATGAAAGCACTAAAACTACAAATCATGATTCTTGGTCTCATAAATCTATTATTTTAAAACCTCAATCATTCGATTATACTTTTAAGCCAATAATTCTGTCTGATGAAGACTTAGAAGATTTTAAAATAATTGGAATCTTTGAAATGGTATTAATCTAAAAGAGCTTTTATTCAGCAACATTTCTCAACTAGGTAGTCAACCTAATTTGATATAAAGTATTCAAAATAATACAACGTATTACTTTACAATAACATTTTTAATTATATTTAAACTATAATTTAAAGGCATAAACTTAAAACATATAAACCATGGCAAAATCGCATGACGCTAAGAAAAATGTAAAAAAAGAGCCAGCAAAAACGGCTAAAGAAAAGAAAGCAGATAAAATAGCTAAAAAGGCAGCACGCAAATAGCTAATAAAGCACAAAGTAATAAAACCACTCCTTTTAGAGTGGTTTTTTGCTATAAAGCCATTACCTTTAGAACAATAACAAAAAACGATGACAATTAAATGGATATAAAACTAGCAGAACTTATTGATGGCGATAACATACCCTCTGCCTTTGTAAAAACAAAAAGCAGAAAACGATAATAATACGTCAGTTCGAGTGCTTCGACTTTAGGAGAAGTGTATCGAGAACCAACTAAAATTTCTTTTTAGATAAATTAGGAAGCTTTTCAAATTCATTATTGATTAAAGCTTCTTTTTTTGCTCTCGACCATTTTTTAATTTGTTTTTCACTTTGGATAGCAAGGTTTATATCAGTAAATTCAGCATAAAAAACTAATTCAATAGGACGTCTATTATAAGTATAGCTATCTTTATGTTTTCCACTTTGGTGTTCAGTTATTCTCTTATTCAAATTTGAAGTAACACCTGTATAATACGTACCATCTGAACATTTAAGAATATAGACATAAGACAATTTCATGTATAAATATAATACTTCTCGATACAATTTGCTCATTATTCGCAAATCACTCGAAGTGACGTTAAGAGGTTTATGTTCTAGATACTTTTAATCGTAAAAAGATAAGTAACGAGATAAAACCGAATATTGAAAAACCTATAAATAAAGGTAAAACAGATGTTTTTACAAAACTTCCAATATAATTAGCAATAGGCACAGCCATTACTGTAGATACAAATCCATTAATTGCAGCCCCAATACCTGCAATATGACCAAGAGGTTGCATAGCTAACGATCTTAAATTACCAAACAAAAAGCCTATTGAAAAAAACTGAACAGCAAAAAAGGCTATTAATATTTCAATACTTGGATTTTTCCCTGACCAATACAAAGCCACATATAATAGCGATACTACAACGTATGCAATAGTAGCCGTAAACGCTATTCGCCACATACCAAAACGGACTACAAATCGGCTATTTAAAAACGTAGCCAATCCAACAGCTATAGCTAAACTCGCAAATATATAAGGGAACTTATCTCCGAGGTTATATTGTTGTTCAAATATTTGTTGCGATGTGCTTAAATACACCATAAACGAACCTGTAATAAACCCAGAAACTAAAGTATAGGCAACAGCATCTTTATACTTTAAAAACTCCTTAGTTCCTGTTATAAAAATACGAGGTGTAAATTGGATGCGTTTTTCAGTATCTAATGTTTCTGGTTGTCGCAACCAAAACCAAATCATCACACCAATACCAAAAATAAGATTGACATAGAAAATAGATTTCCAATCGTAAAAATTGAGTAAAAACTGACCTAATGTTGGTGCAATAACTGGAACTAAAATAAATACCATTACAACAATAGATAATATTTTAGCCATATAATCGCCACTAAAAGAGTCTCTTACCATAGCAATACTAATGGTTCTTGGAGCAGATAATCCTATACCTTGAAGAATGCGTCCAAATATCATAAGTTCAAAGTTTTCGGTACTCACACAAATGACACTGGCTACAATAAACAATCCAAATCCAAAATAGACCATAGGCTTACGTCCAAAGCTATCTGATAATGGTCCGAAAAGGAGCTGTCCGAAACCTAAGCCCAAAAAAATCATAGTAATTAATAACTGATTTTTATTGGTGTCAATCACACCCAACGAGTCGCCAATTTGTGGTAATGCTGGTAATAATGCATCTATAGATAAAGCAACTATAGACATTAACGCAGCCATTAGAGCAACGAATTCGAGTTTATACGACTGCGGATTTTTCATGCGGCAAAAGTAAGCTAATTATTTTCTATTTTTATGGTATTAAAATATTGAATTATGCTTACGCAAACGTTAAATAAATTGTTTAAAAGAGATTTAAACAAACTCAAAGAAGAGATAAAATTATATTCAAACGAAAGTAATTTGTGGATTGTAGATAAAGATGTTTTAAACTCTGGTGGAAACTTATGTTTGCATTTAGTTGGAAACCTAAATCACTTTATTGGAGCTGAAATTGGAAAAACAAACTATATAAGACAAAGAGATTTAGAATTCTCTTTAAAAAATGTACCTAGAACAGAATTAATTCAACAAATTGACGATGTTATCTTAGTTATTGAAACGGTATTACATACTCTTACAAATGAAGACTTACAAAAGGAATACTCTCGTCGTGTATTTGAAGACACCATGACTGTCGAATACTTTTTGGTGCATTTATCTATGCATTTAGGGGACCACTTAGGACAAATTAACTATCATAGACGTTTATTAGATAGCTAAAAAACATTTAGTTCACATTGTAATTTTACAGCTTAGTAACATTAGTTTAAGTATTTGGTAACTTAAAAATCAAATAAAAGTAGTGAATTTGCAAAAAAAACTATGGAACTATTTTTAATCAGTTTTGGAGCATTATTCTCAATTATGAATCCGCTTGGAACTGTGCCTGTTTTTGTTGGATTAACACAAGAACATACTAAAAAAGAACGCGCTATAACTGCCTTTTGGACAGCAATAGATGTATTGGCAATTTTGTTATTATCTTTTTTTGTTGGTAAGTATATTTTATCCTTTTTTGGGATTAGTCTCAATGCGCTTAAAATTGCTGGAGGACTTATTATAGCATCTTCAGGATTTGCTTTACTAACAGGTAAATTTGGAGAGCATAAAGGCATGAAACGAAAAGGTGTACAAGATGATATTCACTCACGTGATGCCATATCATTAACACCATTAGCAATACCAATGCTTGCGGGTCCAGGAACAATATCTTTGCTTATTGCTTACAATCAAGAGTACCAACAATCTACTCAAATAATAACTATTGTAAGTGCTATGATTATAGTAACTTTTACTATTTACATCATTTTAAAAAGTTCTCATTTAATAGTTAAATCGTTAGGTGCATCTGGGATAAACGCATTATCGAGAATTATAGGTTTCGTAGTAATAGCCATAGGAGTGGAATATATTATAAGCTCTGTTGTTAACATATTGTCTCAGATATAATTACAAACAAAGCGTTATAATTTATTTTAATTTTTTTGTATTTATATTTACTTATGTTTTTAAGTAAAGTGTAATATTTTCTTACATTTACAAATTCTTTTTATTAATAATTTACGACTTGTTTTGATAGCTACAGCAACAAAAAATAGTTTTCGATATTATATTATAACGCTTTGTTTGTTTTCTTTTAGCGCTTTTTCATTTGGTCAAAACAGCAAGCAAGATAAATATGTTAGATATTTAGATTCTGCATTATACTATTCTACAGAAGTTCCTATGCTTGCTAAGCAATATTTGGATTCTATTCCAGCTCCTATTCAGAAAAATTTAAAAGGTCGAATAGCTAAATATTTTCAAACAAAAGCAATTATTAATGGTAAAAATGATGAACAGGCTGAATTGTATCAAAACTACTTACAAGCAATAAAATATGCTGAAATAGAAAAAAATTATGATGTAGCTGGAATGTCAAGCTTAGAGTTATTTTATAATATTTATATTGTCAAAAAGGATTCTTCTGCGTATAAGTATCTCGAAGATGCTAAAATGTATTTTACAAAAACGAATAACACTAATGGCTTGGTAGAAGTAATGCAAATGCCTGCATATGTTGCACTTTATAATGCGGAGTATGATAAAAGTAACCAACTTATATTAGAGAATTTAAATTATTATAAAAGTATTAAGGATGATGGTTATTACTATTTGTATGCATTATTTATGCTGACGTCTAATTATACAGATAAAGATGAGCTAGATAAAGCACATACCTATTTTAGTAAAGTTAAAGCTTTATCAAATGATACAACCATAACTAAACCTTTGCATGACTTACATCTTGTAACGTTAAATAATAGTTTTGCTGATGCCCATTTTAGGCAGCATAATATAGACTCTATGCTTGTATATATTAAGGAAGCTGGAAAGCTTCGCTATGTAATGAATAAATCCGATATAAGAAATTATTTTGGCCTTTATGTGGATTACTTTAATGTAACCAATGATATTAATTCTAAAAAAGCTTATGTTGATTCATTAAGACATTTTGAAGAAATATTGCTTAATAAAAATTTTGATGCTAGTTTTCAAATCAATAAAACCCTATTTCAAACAGAAAAATCATTAAAAAACGAGACCCAAAAAAAACATCTTAATAGATATTTAATAGGAGTATTGTTAGTCGTTTTATTTGCAGTCTTTATGTTTGTTATTTTGCGATATAAAAAAATTAAGCAGTCTATAAATGAGTTTACAAAACGTGATAGCGAGTTTTCATTTTTAAAATCTAATCATGAAAAATTAAAAGTTAAGGTTAAAGGTTTAGAAGATTACATCACAGGAGTTAAAAAAGAAATGAAAAGTATTTCGTCTGAAAATAATGTTTTGGAACAACGAAGTAGAATAAAGGAATTGTATAAAAATCTACATCATAACTCAGCAACAATATTAGCAAAAGGAGAAAGCCATTTAGAGCTTATAAACGAACTGAATGTTGATTTTTTTGCTCAGATATCAGATAAGTATCCTCAATTAAACCATTCCGAAATAATTATTTGTTATTACTTATTTACTGGATTTAAAAATAAGGAAATAGCAATATTTTTAAACTCTACAGTAAGGGCAGTAGAAAGTAAACGCTATAGAATTAGCAAAAAACTAAACGTTTCAGATTCCATTACCTTAACCGATTTTATTGATGACGCGTTTAAAGAAATTAAGAAGCCAAATCAATAAATAAACTTCGTGTATATAATATTTCTTAGTTTTTAAAAATGAGTAGTAAGTGAGTAGCTGTATTTTGGTGAACAACTAAAAGGTTAAAGATATTTGTATGAACTACTAATCATATAATATTTTACTATGAAAAAAATTACTCAATTTTTATTAATGTGTTTTACCATTGTTGTATTTGGTCAAACAGAAAAACAAGTAGATTGGACAGAAATGGGAGATGTTAAAAATGCTACATTTTATGAAGTTCAAGCTGCATTTAACGCGTTTTGGAAAGACAAAACTTTAACTAAAGGGAAAGGTTATAAGCCATTTAAACGTTGGGAAGATTATATGGAATCTAGAGTTTATCCTTCTGGTAACATGAATTTAACATCGTTAACATATACAAATTATATGGAGTGGTTAAAAAACAATTCTGTTAGTGAGTATATAAGTACAACACAGCGTTCTGCTGCAAATTGGACAGAATTAGGTCCAATAGGTTCTCCTAGCGGACCCTCTCCATATACTAGAACAGGAGCAGGAAGACTAAATTTCGTAAGATTTGACCCAACTAACTCTAATGTAATGTATGTAGGCGCACCAGATGGTGGCTTATGGAAATCTACAAATTCTGGAGCATCATGGTCAACAAATACCGATTTTTTAACGCTTATTGGCTGTTCAGATTTGGTAATTGATCCAAACAATACAAATACAATGTATTTGGCAACTGGCGATGTTGAAGGAAACTCTAACAGTATAGGAATTCTAAAAACTACTGATGGAGGTGTAACATGGAATACAACTAGTTTAGCTTTTCCTGTATCAAATTCTTGGAGGCTATCTAGACTATTAATGGATCCTAACAATTCATTAAGAATGATAGTAGCTAGTAATGTAGGTGTTTGGTATACTACAGATGGATGGGTAACTAATTCATATTCTGATGTCGCTGGAACCAATGCAGATTTAAAAGATATGGAATTTAAACCAGGGCTTACTAATGCTAATACTGTGTACGCAGCTGGTTCACAATTTTTTAAATCAACTGATTTTGGAACAACTTGGACACAAATTTCAAGTGGTTTGCCAACAACTGGTGTTCAACGAATAGCACTTGCAGTAACAGCTGGTAATGATGCTTATGTGTATGCGCTTATAGGTAAATCAAGTGACCAATCTTATATGGGGACTTATCGTTCAACAGATAGTGGTGCTACGTTTACAACAATGTCAACAACGCCTAATTTATTAGGTTATACTGTTGACGGATCTGATGCAGGCGGACAAGCATTTTATGATTTGTCTATCATCGCTTCACCAACAGACCCTAATAACATTACTGTTGGAGGTGTAAACCATTGGAGATCTTTTGATGGTGGTACAACATGGGAAAATGTTTCAGTTTGGGATTCAGGCGAAATTCATGCGGATGTACATGAGATTGTATATGAATCAGGAAGTTCTACAACTATGTATTCGTGTAATGATGGTGGTCTTTTTAAATCAACTGATAACGGAAATGTTTGGTTTGATATAAGTAATAATTTAGCCATTGCACAAGTTGTAAAATTAGGATTATCGGCTACAACAGAATCAGGAATTGTTGCAGGAGAACAAGATAATGGGACAAACTTAAAATCAGGAGCAGCTTGGGATAATATTTTTGGTGGAGATGGAGGTGAATGTTTTATAGACTATACCAATAATAACACAATTTATGTGCAATATGTACAAGGCGCGTATGCTCGCTCTACAAATGGAGGAACTACGTTTACATCAATAACTAATGGATTACCTGCAGGTATTGATTTTTATAGCCCATTTAAAATGGACCCTGTTAATAATTTACGTCTATATTCAGGTGGTACACCAACGTTGTATACTTCAGCTAATCAAGGGACAAATTGGACAGCGTTAGGCGCTTCAGCTGGAACAGGAAGTATAAAAGACTTTGCAATAGCACCTAGCAATACCGCTATTATATATACTGTACAAAATGATGCAGTTTCAAAATCAATAGATTCAGGAGTAACTTTTACGGATGTTACAGGTTCGTTACCAACAACAGCAGCCTTAAAAAGCATAACAGTATCTAACACAGATCCTAACAAAGTTTGGGTTGTCTATTCTGGTTATGAAAGTGGGACAAAGGTTTATAAATCAACTGACGGTGGCTCTTCATGGGTTAACATTTCTGCAGGTCTTCCTAATTTACCTATGAATACAATAGTATATACTAATGGAAGCTCAACTGATGCTATTTATGTGGGTGGAGATGTAGGTGTCTATTATTATGATAATACTTTGAGTGCATTTGAACCGTTTTTAGTAGGTTTACCAAATTGTGCTGTCAGAGATTTAGAGATTTTTTATTCAACTAATAAATTAAGAGCAGGTACTTATGGTCGAGGTGTTTGGGAAACTAATTTAAATGACGGAACGTTAAGTGTAAATCAAAACGAATTTGAAAATACTGTATTAATCTTTGAAAATGAAAGAGAGCAATTACAAGTTAGCTCATCAAATGAAGAAATTAAAAGCATTGAAGTGTTTGATGTTTTAGGAAGAAAAGTATTTGAGGAAATCGCAATAAATTCAAAGAATTATAATATAACAACTGTTTTAAGAAATCAACAAGTTTTATTTGTGAATATTACTTTATCATCAAATAGGGTAGTTAGCAAAAAGATAGTTTTTTAATTCAAATAACTACTTGAATAAAAAAACTATAAACTTATTAGTAACTTTAAAAATGAGCATCTATTGATGCTCATTTTTTTATTGTGTATGAATCTTTATGCAAGTTTTTTAAGTGAGTAGTTAGTGAGTAGCTCATTTTTATAGAAATACTAATTCGTTCTTGATATTTGTATGGCTATAAATCAAACACATAAATTATGAAGAAAACAATTACTTTTTTATTAATGCTTATTACAATTGTAGGCTTTTCACAATCCATTGACTATAAAAAGGAGTCTCAAAAAAAAACCAGTAATTATTTTGAGATAGTTGAACAGGTAAGACAAGAATTTAAAACTTTAAAACAAACTGGTAAATTAACTAAAGCTCAACAAAAAGCTGAAAAACATTTTGAGCGTTGGGCGTTTTTTTGGAGAGATAGAGTGGATGCTAACGGTAATTTTCCAAGTGAATTGCAAGGATATTATAATGCTGGAATTTTAGATGCTGAGGGCAGAATTAACCCAAATTACAATAGTACAATTACTAATAGATCGGCGGCAAGCAATCAACAGTGGATAAACATTGGGCCACAAACGGTACCAGAACCTAACGGATACCCTAACAACCCTCAAATGGGTAGGTTAACTAATTTTATGCGTTTTGTAAAAGTTCCTTCATCAGAGAATGTACTTTTTGTTAGTGCGCCAGTGGGAGGTATTTGGAAATCTATAGATAATGGTAATACATGGGAACCTAAATTAGATTTCATAGCTGGAATAGGTGTAACTGATATGAGAAGTAGTTCTACAGATGCTAATAATCCAGGAACTATCTATGTATCTACGGGCGATTATGATGCTGCTCATATTAAATCTATAGGAGTTTTAAAATCAACCGATTTTGGTGAAACCTATCAATCTACCAATTTGACCTTTCCTTTGTCAGCTAAAGAATCAACCTCAAATTTAATTGTTATTGATAATAATACTGTTATTGTAGGAACAAACCAATATATTAAAAAGACTACAGATGGTGGTAACACTTGGACTAACGTATATACTCATCCATGGCCAGATGGTGCTTTTGGAAAATTTCACAGAAATGGTAGTAATATTATTTGTGGTGATAGTTGGGACGGTTTGTATTACTCAAAAAATAATGGTACTACATGGTCAGTTTTAAAATCTCATGCAGATAATGGACAAAGAAGACATGCTATAACAAGTAATGCAGCAGGTTTGTTTTATATCCAAAATAAAGATGGACAGGTTTATACATGTGATATGTCTGCAACAACACCTACCTTAACCTCTTTGGGGAGTCCTACAACTAATTATAATCCTCAAGGAGCCTATAATCAGGCATTAGTTGTCAAAGATGGATTAATCATTAGTGGTGGTGTAGATGGTATAAATTCAGATAATAATGGTGGTGTATGGTATACAACATTAAATAATAATTGGAATGATAATACATCTGCTGGATCTTATGGTCATGCTGATATACACGAAATGGGACCACTCGATGCTGGGTTCTCTTTTTGGGCTGTAAATGATGGAGGATTAATTTACTTTACTTATCCAAACCTATCATCTGAAAAGCCTACTGTTGAATATAAAACAAGTGGTGTTTTAGTTACTCAATTATACTCGGTTGCTATATCACCTCAAAGTGAAAATCATATCATAATGGGTAACCAAGATAATGATGGTTATAGTCAAGAAATGCATAATGGGTCATTACAATGGGTTACTGCTAGAGTAGGTGATGGTACTTGTACAGCCATTGATTATACAAACTCTGGTGTTCGCTATGTTGGCGCTCAAAACGGAGGTCTTATTAGAGCTGATACAGGTTTTTCAGGGAATTTAGACGGAACAACAGTACTTACTGCTGGTGCTGGGCCTGCAACAAACGCACCATTTGTTTGGACTTTAAAAATGAACTCGACCATTCCTAATACATTGTATGCTGGATTAGCAGATGTTTATAAAACGACTGATAAAGGAGCCAATTGGACCAACCTAAATTCAGGTGCACAACAAATTGAGTATATCGAAACTTTTGGGAATAATTTGTTGGTAATTGGTGAGAATTTAGCAAGAAAATCATCTAACGATGGTAGTACTTGGTCAACAATTACAGAGCCTTCAAGTGAAAGGATGAACTCTTTATCACTAGATCAAAACAATACAAATGTTATTTATGCAACAATTAGAGGTTATATAGATGGTTCAAAAGTTTTTAAATCTACTGATGGTGGAAATACTTGGACAAACATCTCTACTGGTTTGCCTAATGTAAAAATGACTCAAGTGGTATTAAAACAAAACCAAGGAGCTAACGAGATATTGTTTGCTGGAACAGAAATTGGTGTTTATGTGAAAGTTGGTGCATCAGATTGGACTAAGCTTGGTCAGGGTTTACCGAATGTTAACGTTAGCGATATAGAAATTAACTATACTGTTGATAAATTGGTAGCTGCAACTTATGGTAGAGGGTTATGGAATATTAGTATTTTAAATAGCACTCTTGGTGTTGATGAGGTTGTTACAACTGTAGATGAAACACCATTTATCTATCCAAACCCTGTTACTAATGGTCAACTAAATATTAAATTGAAAGATAATAGTGATTCTTTTAACTATATCATGTACAATGTTATAGGAGGTGTAGTGCAAAAAGGACAATTAACTTCAGGTTTAAATACTCTAGATGTTAAAAATATAGCATCAGGTATTTATGTAGTGAGAATGACAAATGGTAATCATGTGTCTTCACAAAAAGTTGTTATTAAATAACTTGGTTTTTAATTAAAGGGAAAAGAGCCTCAAATGAGGCTCTTTTTTTATACTATTTATTTTTTTCTACTATAAATAATTTCCATCGATTTCATTTCTGTATCTCCCATAACAATAAACATTTCAAATTTATGAGAATCTTCAGAGGTGTAAGTAACAACCTCTTTAACATTTAAATCTGCTCCAGAAATTGGATCTACCATAGTGCCACTTAAATTCATGGTTTTTGTTTTACTGTCAAAGGTGCCTTCTAAAATCATAACACCTGTTCCCATTGTATCTATCCAAGTAGAGATAATTTTTTTCTTGGCATTATCGAAAGCAACAAGACTTTGGCCATAAAAAGGCATTCCAGCAAATTCACCTGTATGATCTGAATGTTGATAACGACCATCCATAATCATTTTCATTGTCGTAGTTCCTTTCGATTTAATTGGTGGTTGACTAGGATCCATCCACATGGTAATATCGGCATCCCATTCACCATCTAAAGTTGCTAGCCATTTGTGCATTTCAGTAGGTGTCATATAAGCTTCCCAAGCTTTCATTTCTTCCTCAGTTTGTGAATAAGATGTGTGGCATATCACTAAACAAAATGCTAATAAGAATAGTTTTTTCATGATTGTTTAAATTATTAGTTAGTACTATAAAGATACAAATAATAAGAATTAAACTATTTTACATTATCTAAATCTATTTACAAAGGAATATTGCCATGTTTGCGTTTAGGTTTTACAACCTCTTTGTGTTCTAGCATTGAGAAAGCTTTAATAAGTTTTCGTCTGGTGTCTTTTGGTAGAATCACTTCATCAATAAAACCACGCTCTGCTGCACTATATGGATTTGCAAATAATTCGGCATATTCTGCTTCTTTCTCTTTCCATTTAGCGTCTTGGTCTTTTGCAGATTTAATTTCATTTTTGAATATAATTTCTGCAGCGCCTTTTGCTCCCATAACTGCGATTTCGGCACTTGGCCAAGCAAAATTCATATCTGCACCAATGTGTTTTGAGTTCATAACATCATAAGCGCCACCATAAGCCTTGCGTGTAATCACAGTCACTCTAGGTACTGTTGCCTCACTAAAAGCATATAATAATTTTGCACCATGTACAATTATACCATTCCATTCTTGGTCTGTTCCTGGTAAAAAACCTGGCACATCTTCCAATACTAATAAAGGAATATTAAAAGCATCGCAAAAACGCACAAAACGAGCTGCTTTTTTAGAGCTGTTAACATCTAGTACACCAGCTAAAAACATTGGTTGGTTGGCAACGATACCAATACTTCGCCCACCAAGTCGAGCGAAGCCAACGAGAATGTTTTCTGCATAATCTTTATGTATTTCATAAAAAGAATCCTCATCTATAATACCACCAATAACATCATGCATATCATAAGGTTTATTTGCATTGTCTGGAATAATATCTGATAAGCTATCTCGTACTTCATCTTGTAAATCAAAAGGAAGTAGAGCAGGAGTCTCAGTATTATTTTGTGGTAGATAACTTAGTAGTTTTTTAATATCTTCAAGACATTCCACATCATTAGAAGATGTTTTATGTGCTACTCCAGATTTCGTTGAATGTGTACTTGCTCCACCTAATTCTTCAGATGTTACTTCTTCATTGGTGACTGTTTTTACAACGTTAGGTCCAGTTACAAACATATAGCTAGTATCTTCAACCATAATTGTAAAATCGGTCATTGCAGGCGAATATACTGCACCTCCAGCACATGGTCCCATTATTGCAGATATTTGAGGAATAACTCCAGATGCTTGCACATTGCGATAAAAAATATCGGCATAACCACCAAGCGAGCGTACACCTTCTTGTATTCTTGCACCTCCTGAATCGTTTAAACCAATAACTGGAGCTCCAACTTTAACAGCCAAGTCCATAATTTTACAAATTTTCTCTGCATGTGTTTCAGATAAAGAACCTCCAAATACTGTAAAATCTTGCGCGAAGATATAAATTAATCGTCCGTTAACGGTTCCATAACCAGTTACAACACCATCACCATAAAACTGCTGGTCTGCCATACCAAAATCTTTAGTACGATGTGTTACTAAAGCGCCAATTTCTTCAAAAGAACCTTCGTCTAATAAATACATAACACGCTCTCTCGCAGTAAGTTTTTTGTTTTTGTGTTGTTTGTCAATTCTAGCTTGTCCACCACCAAGATAGGCTTGCGCTAGTTTTTCGTTAAGGTTTTTTATTTTGGATTCCATTATACTGTGTTTCGTTTATTCGTTTTTTGTTGATTTGTTTGATACAAAACATATTACTTTTATTGCATACTATTTTAGAGGTAAACGTAAAAGCTTTTGGTCTTCAATATATTGTTTTACAGCAATTAATGCCGCTATTTTAGCTTCTTCTTCCTGCTTACTTTTTAAGGCTTCTGGTGAATAATATGTTTTTACAAAATGCGTATCAAAATGTCCTGATTGAAACGCATCATGCTCACAAACAAAAGTTCCAAATGGTAATGTGGTTTGAATACCTTCAACTTGATAGTCTTGTATGGCTTTTAACATTAATTGTATAGCTTCATCACGAGTTTTTCCATAGGTAATCAATTTTGAAAGCATTGGATCATAATAAATTGGTACATCCATTCCTTGTTCAAAACCATTATCAACTCTAATATTTTCACCTACAGGTAATTTGTAAACCTCAAGATTTCCAACACTTGGTAAGAAATCATTTAAAGGGTCTTCGGCATATACACGAAGTTCTAAAGCGTGTCCATTAATTTTTAAATCGTCTTGCTGTATTGGTAACACTTCACCTCGAGCCACACGAATTTGTAATTCTACCAAATCGGTTCCTGTAATCAATTCGGTTACAGGATGCTCAACTTGTAAGCGGGTATTCATTTCTAGAAAATAGAAATTATGAGCATCATCTAATAAAAACTCAACCGTTCCAGCACCTAAATAATCACAAGATTTGGCAACTTTAATAGCAGCTTCACCCATTTTTGAACGAAGTTCTGGAGTTAATACACTTGAAGGAGCTTCTTCAACCACTTTTTGATGACGACGTTGAATACTACATTCGCGTTCAAAAAGATGAACAACATTACCATGTGCGTCTGCCATTACCTGTATTTCGATGTGCCTTGGTGAGGTTACATATTTCTCAATAAATACAGAGCCATCTCCAAAAGCATTAACGGCTTCACTAATTGCTCTGTCCATTTGTGATTCGAAATCGGCTTCTTTTTCAACAATACGCATACCTTTTCCACCACCACCTGCTGATGCTTTTATTAATATAGGGAACCCAATCTCTTTGGCTATTTTTTTAGCGTCACTTATATCTGTAATAGCGTCTTCAGTACCAGGAACCATGGGGATATTATAAGCTTTTACAGCGTCTTTTGCTGCCAGCTTAGATCCCATAATTTTTATGGCTTTAGATTTTGGTCCTATAAACGTGATATTGTTTTTTTCGCATGCCTCTGCAAAATCTGCATTTTCAGATAAAAATCCATATCCAGGATGTATAGCATCTACATTTAAGCTTTTTGCAACATCTATAATTTTGTTACCTAATAAGTATGATTGATTAGAAGGTGCTTCACCAATTAAAACAGCTTCATCAGCATATTTTACGTGTGGTGCATTTCGGTCGGCAGTAGAATATACAGCAACTGTTTTTATACCCATTTTTTTAGCAGTTCGCATCACACGAATGGCTATTTCTCCTCTGTTTGCTACTAGTAATTTCTTCATTTTATTCAAATACTATTAATAGTTGATTTTTCTCAACTGCATTACCTTTATTTACTGAAATAGATTTAATTACACCATCTCTAGGTGACGTTAATACGTTTTCCATTTTCATGGCTTCTAAAATTAAAAGGGCATCGTTCTCTTTAACTTCTTGACCAACTTTTACGTTTATATCTAAAATTAAGCCTGGCATTGGAGCTTTAATGTCGTTCACCTTTTTTGTGGCTCCAACTTCAAATCCCATTGCCTTAATTAATTCGTCTAAAGCATCATGTATAGCTACAGTATAGCTATTGTTATTGACTTTAACAGTATAGTTCTTTTGGTTGAAATCACTATTAATAATTTCAGTATGAAAGGTTTTGTTTTCTTGTAAAACATGTGATTTTGATTTAGATACTTTTACAGTATCTAACTTTGAAGCCTGATGGGAATCAATATCAAATTCGAATGTGTTATTGACTTTAACTTTGAATGTTTTTGACATAATTTGTTATTAAGTTGCAAAGATAATTATTTGAAATTAAGCTTTGAAAATAGAATTGTTTTGATGTTTTTTAATTGCTTTTCTTGACAAAATAATTCCGATAAGTAATGATACAAATGCACCAACCCAAATACCTGGAATAAAATCAATGAATAAAAAGAAATCGTATGTGCCATGAAATAAAGCAGCAAGAAAAAGGCCTGTTAAGTTTAGGATTATTCTATTATTTGAAAATTTGGCTTTTCCCATATAGTAACCCATAAGTATAGCAAAAGTTGCATGTGCTGGTACTGCTGTAAATGCTCGCATAATTGCAGTTTCAACACCACCTTCTAATACATAAAATATATTTTCTGTAGCCGCAAAACCCATCGATACCATTACAGAATATACAATGCCATCAAAGGGTTCATTAAACTCTTCATTTGGCTGAGCATAATATCTTACAATAATATATTTGCTGAACTCTTCTGTTAAACCAACTACAAAAAAGGCTTTGATAAATTGCTCAAAAATACTTGTATGATTATTTAAAGGTAGTGGTATATTTATAATTACATAAAGTATAGTTGTGATTATAATACTAACAATGGCACCAAGTAAAAAGTTTGATATTAATAATCTAGTTGGCTCTTTCTCGTATTTATCTTTTATAAAAATGTAAAAGATAATTGTTAATACTGGAGCTATGGCATAAAGAATTAAATCCATTGATTACAATTGTTTTTTGATAGATTGTATTACAATCTCATAATACGATTTATTACTCGATACAAAATGGTTGTTTGTGTCACTATTTTCTAATAGAAGATTAAAATCTTCAATACTTACTAGCTTTAAATCGTCAACTTCATCTATTTGCGGAGTTAGTGAATTTAAGTCTTCCTTTAATTCAGCAATAAACGTATGATGAAATTCATTATCAATAATACCATTAGTATATTTTTGAAAACATTGAAAAACGCCAATTTTTTGTAAATCGGTTGCAGTAATATCCAATCCTATTTCTTCTTTAACCTCTCTTATTGATGCTTGTTCTGTGGTTTCACCTGAATCTATATGACCAGCAACAGACACATCCCAAAGCAAAGGACAAATAGATTTTGATGCTGCACGTTGCGCTAATAAAATTTCACCTTTTGAAGTGTAAAACCAAACATGAGCAGTATTATGGTAGTGACCTTTAGTGTGTATTTCTGATTTTAAAGCAGATTTACCAGTTGGTTCGCCCTCTTTAGTAACAATATCAATGTACTCTTCCATATTAGGCTTTTTGTAGAACCGAAGACATACAAGCAACTAATTTTTTGAAATCTTCTGAGGTATTAAATAAATGACAAGAAATTCGGATGTAATTACCTCTAAATGACACAAAAATATGTTGTTCGGCTAATGCAGATTTTAGAATATTTACATCTAAATCGTCTGGTAGTTTAATTCCGAAAAGATGATGACTTCTATAATTATCATCTTCAATAATGCAACCCAAAGCTCTTAAGTCTTTTACAGCATCAGCAGAAATACTTTTGCAATATTCTTGTATTTTTTTTGGTGACCATTCAATAACCTGATTTAAGGCAGCAATTTGCATTCGTACATAAATAAAATCACCACTCTCACCAACCGAATATCGATTTGCTAATGGTTTGTATTGAGACTCATAATTTGTTAGTCCTGAAAAGTTTTCGCTATTTAAACGGTTAGACCAGTTTTCTTCAATTGGCACTCCATTGTCGAAATAAGCTCCGTAATACGCATAAGCACAACCATAAGGTCCAAAAAGCCATTTATATCCTGCACAAATAAGCGCATCTGGTTGTATTTCTTTTACTGAAAATGGCAATACACCTACAGACTGACTTCCGTCTATAATTAGTAACGCATTATGAGTTTTTGTTTTTTGTCTAATGGTTTTTAAATCGAATAAACTACCATTAGACCAATGAATATTACCCATCGCAACTACAGCAGTTTTGTCTGTAATAGCACCAATAATAGATTCATTCCATTGTTTTACGCGATTAACATCTGTATTTGGTGCTTTAATGGTTTTTATGACAGCATTATACTTGTCAGCTAATTTTTGCCAAGCATAAATATTACTTGGAAATTGCTCGTGAATTACTATAATCTCATCACCAGCATTTAACTTTATATTGTTTGCGACTGTAGCTATACCATAAGATACAGCAGGAATTGTTGCTATTCTGTTATAGTCATCAACATCTACAAGTTCAGCAAATAGTTTTTTTAGTTCTATAACAGGTTCAAAATAATCAGATATAGTGATAGAGTATGGTCTGTTTTTTTGTTTTAACCCTTCTAGTCCAGCTTCATAGATTGCTTTAAATGAAGGCGATTGCGCAGCGATGTTTAAATACGTAATCTCTTCTGGAATATCAAACAAATGCTTTTGATGTTGTAAACTCATATTTTTTGCTATTAAGAAGGTTTAATAAATGAGATTCCTACAAAAGCAGGAATCTCATAAATACTATTTAAAGTAACTAAATGTTTCGCCATCTTTAATATTTAATAGCGATTCATAAATTAGTTTTATTACATTTTCAACATCATCACGATGTACCATTTCTACTGTAGTATGCATATAACGTAAAGGTAACGATATTAATGCGCTAGCAACACCACCATTACTATATGCAAAAGCATCTGTATCTGTTCCAGTGGCTCTTGATAAGGCAGAGCGCTGAAAAGGGATTTTGTTTTTTTCTGCAGTATCAGTAATTAAATCGCGTAATTTTTGCTGCACAGCAGGAGCATAGGCAACAACTGGACCTAAACCAAGCTCTAAATGACCTTCTTTTTTGCGGTCTATCATTGGTGTTGTTGTATCGTGAGTTACGTCTGTTACTATAGCAACATTCGGTTTAATGGTTTGAGTAATCATTTCTGCACCACGCAAACCAATTTCTTCTTGTACTGAATTTGTAATGTAGAGTCCGAAAGGTAGTTTTTTCTTGTTTTCATGGAGTAGTCGTGCTACTTCAGCAATCATAAATCCGCCCATTCTGTTATCTAAAGCGCGACATACAAATTTGTCTTTATTAAGTATATGAAACTCGTCAGGATAGGTGATAACGCATCCTACGTGAACTCCCATTTTTTCAACTTCAGCTTTATCTTTAGCACCAACATCTATAGTAATATTCTCTATTTTTGGTGTTTCTTCTTTTGCTTTATCTCTTGTATGAATTGCTGGCCATCCAAATACACCTTTTACAATACCTTTTTTGGTGTGAATATTTACAATTTTACTTGGAGCTATCATGTGATCACTTCCTCCATTTCTAATCACATAAATTAATCCATTGTCTGAAATATAATTTACATACCATGAGATTTCGTCAGCATGACCTTCAATAACGACTTTATATTTTGCTTTTGGATTAATAACACCAACTGCTGTTCCGTAGGTGTCTGTTATAAACTCATCAACATATGGTTTTAAATAGTCCATCCATATTTTTTGGCCATCCCATTCATAACCTGTTGGTGATGCATTGTTTAAATATTTTTCTAGAAAATCTAATGATTTTTTGTTTAAAATGCTTGTCTTTGCCATGTATAAAAATTTTGCACTAAAATAACAATATTAATACTATTTTAAGGTTAATGAATGTGTAAATTCTTAATTTTACATTAGATTTTGGAACGATTTTAGAGTTACATTACTATATGAAGTTTATAACTTACATTTTTTTATTTTTTCCTTTTCTGATGATTGGTCAAATTGAGCCAATTATCCAAGACTCTACTGCTGTAGAATATTATGTGATAGATGGTGACACTATTGCAGTTCCTGTAATTCAGTTAAGAGAAATTGTGCTAAATGGAAAAGGTAAACCTTATGATAAAGATGCTAGAATTCGTTACTTAATTTTAAAGCGTAAAACACATAAAGTATATCCTTATGCTAAACTTGCTGCTGAACGTTTAGTCGCTTTAAATGAACGTTTAGCAACATTAGAAAAGAAGAGTGATAAAAAGGCATATGCTAAAATTATTCAGCGTTATATTGAAGATGAATTTTCCGCTGAACTCAAAAAGCTGACAAGAACAGAAGGTCAGATTTTAGTAAAATTAATACACAGACAGACAGGTAAAACAACTTTTGAACTAATTAAAGAGTTGCGAAGCGGTTGGCGAGCCTTTTGGTTTAATAATACAGCTCGGCTTTTTGATATCTCTCTAAAAAAGGAGTTTGACCCTGAAACGGTGAGTGAGGATTTTTATATTGAAGACATCTTACAAAAAGCTTTTAGATCAGGACAACTTGTGCCTCAAGAACCTGCATTTCCTATTGATTTTCTTAAGATAAAGGAAAAATGGGCTGATTTATATTATAGCAAAAACTAATATGAGAATACAAAGTCATTTTGAAGAACAACTAAACGCTTGGAGTCATGGTATTGGTGCTTTATTAGGTATTGCTGGATTAGTGTTATTAGTTGTATTTACTCAAAATACAATTGAGTGGAGTTTGTTTAGCGTTATTGTTTATGGTATTTCAATAATTGTGCTTTTTGCTGCATCAACGTTTTATCATGCAGTAAAAGGTGAAAAGCGAAAGCATTATTTTAGAATTGTAGACCATATTAGTATTTATCTACTTATAGCAGGTACTTACACACCAGTATTACTTATAACATTACCAGATAGTTTAGGATGGTTATTATTTTGGACCGTTTGGGGAATTGCTGCTTTTGGCGTGATTTTAAAACTGTTTTTTACAGGTCGTTTTGAAGTGTTTTCAACACTTTTGTATTTAGTAATGGGTTGGCTTATTGTGTTTGATTTTTCTACTCTTGCAGACCGAATGGATACAAACGGACTATTGCTGCTTTTTTCTGGTGGCTTATTTTATACTGTAGGTATTGTATTTTATGCTATTCATAAAATTCCTTATAACCATGTAATTTGGCATCTATTTGTACTTGGTGGCGCTATTTGCCACTTCTTTATGATTTTTGGGTATGTGATTTAATTACACCAAACTCAAAGCATAACCTAACAATGCACCACCAATTACAATAAAAGCACTATTTAGCTTTTTATATACAAATACTACAATTAAGCTTACAATGGCTATGACTATGGTTCGCCAATCGGTAAGTGTGCTTTTACTCATTTCTATACAAACCACAATTATTAATGCAATAGCAGCAACATTAACTGCATCTAAAAAAGCACCTATAGGTTTTGATTTCCTCATTTTTGGAATCAAAGGGTTTAATAGTAATACAAAAAGGAACGATGGAAGAAAAATTCCAACGGTTGCCATTAGCGCTCCAGAAAAGCCATTTATTTGCCAACCAATAAAGGTTGCTGTACTCAATACTGGTCCTGGTGTCATTTGCCCAATTGCAACAGCATCAATTAATGCTTGTCTTGATAACCAGCCATTTGCTACAAGTTCAGCATCTAAAAAAGCAAATAGTACATAACCACTACCATATAAAATAGCTCCAACTTTTAAAAAGGTTAAAAATATTTTTAAGTTACTAATTGTAAAATGCTCAGAAGTTTGATAAACAAATAGAGGAATAATACTATATAAATTTGAAGTTCTTTTTTTGAAAAAGAATAGAGCTAAACCTAACAATCCACAACCAAAAAGCGCAAGTATTTCATTCAGTCCAAATAAGCAAGCCACAACAGTTATAATACCTAAAATGGCAAGCTCAGTAGTTTTTATGGCTTTGTGTCCGAGTCTGTAAACTGCCATAATAATGATAGCAATTACAGCAGGCTTTATTCCATAAATAAAAGGTTCAACGCTAGGTAATTGTCCATAATGCTGGTAAAGCCAAGCTAAAAAAGATGTTATCACTACTGCTGGAAAAATAAAACAAATACCAGCAATAAACAGACCTTTCCATCCAGCACGTTCGTGACCACAATGCATGGTCATTTCTGTAGAGTTTGGCCCAGGAATTAAATTGGTTGCACCAACGAGATCTAGAAAATGTTCTTTGGTCATCCATTTTCGTTTAGTAACCACTTCATCTTCCATCATTGCAATATGGGCAGCAGGACCACCAAATGCTATGCTTCCTAGTTTTAAAAACAATAATGCAATTTCTTTTAGATCTTTATTTTGGGACATTTTAAAATACTTGAATTACTTTTTGAACTTACTCACATCAATTTTAAATAACTCTGCGGCATTTTTCCAAAGTATTAACTCTTTCTTTTCGTCTGGAAGTTCTAACTGATCCATAAATTTTAAGTACGATTTCATATTTGAAATAGGCCAATCTGTTCCGTAAAGTAAGTATTTTGGGTCTCCAGCGTAAGTAATCATTTCTTCGATTTCTGTTTTCATGTAACGTTCAAACTTATCTGAAAAATCGCCTAATACCAATCCAGAAATATCTGCATGTACATTCTTGTTTTTGTAAACCACTTCCATACAGTCTTTTATCCATGGATTACCAACATGACAAATCACAATTTTTAAATCTGGATAATCAACAGCTAAATCATCAATATGTAAAGGGTGTGAAAATTTCACCTTACCAGTGGGAGCGTAGGTATCACCTGAGTGAAACATCACTGGCACATCATACTCAACAGCCATATCATAGACAACTTTTAGCCGAATATCATTTGGGTAAAAAGGCTCGTAACCAGGATAAAATTTGAGTCCTTTAATAAGGCCACTTTCAAGGTACTCACTTATTTCTTTTAAATCTCTATGATTGTAGTTTAAGTAGCTTATACCAGCAACCACGCCTAAATTATCACGTCCGCTAATGGCTTCAACTACTTGCTTAGTACTTGGTCGATGCTCATTTACCTTATATGAAGATAGCACTAAAGAATAATCAACCTTATTTTCCACCATAGTGTCAGTAAGTTTATTTAAGCATTCTTCTAATGAAACAACTCTGTCTTCATGGTAGTTATTTATGTGTGTGTGAACGTCAATAATCATAGTAATAGTTTAATTTATTTTTAGGTTTATAAAGCTAATGAATTCTTGGTGCAGTAGAAAGATTGAAAGAATTAAACTTCTAAAAAGTCTTTATATTCTTCAAAAAAGGCTTCAAAAAGCCCCATTTTTTCATTAAAAAACTCCATTACATCTCTCCATGTGTTTTTATTGTGAATAGATACTTTTTGGTCTAAAGTGACATAAATTCTGGAAATTTCCTTGCCATTGTCTAGTATATATTCTTCTTCAAAAATTGCGTCTGGAAGAAACTCGTCTTTTAAAATAGATTTTAGTGATTGTAGTTTTTCCCAATAATTAATTCGATTTTCTAAATCGTCTTCTAAATCGAGAGATACTAAAGCTGTCTTTGTATCGAAATGAAATTTAAATGAAAAACCCTTAATTTTTGTGTCGTATAAAATCCATTTTCTGGGAAATGATTTTCCATAACTTATCCAAAAGTCTTCACGTAATTTTCTGCTTTCTTCTTTTGAGAACATGAATTATATTAAATATGCAATACCAACACCTACCAAAATTGACACTAATTTTGATAAATTAAACTTATGACCTTCGCTACTTTCAAATAAAATAATTGTAGAAATATGGAAGAAAATACCAATAACAATGGCGTTGATATAATATACATAACCAGAAACTAATTCCACATTATTTGAAATTACTGTGCCTAGAGGTGTCATTGAAGCAAAAACAACTAAAAAGCTAATAATTTGAGTTTTGGTAAAATGAGATTGTAGTAAATACATTGTTAATAACGCTGCAATAGGAATTTTATGAATCAGTACACCATATACCATATCGTTATGCTGATGAATAGGGAATCCTTCTAAAAAACTATGAATACATAGACTTATAAAAAGTAACCAAGGAAAAGCTGTTTCGTGTTTATGAATATGTACATGACCATGTTCAGCTCCTTTAGAAAAAAACTCCAAAATAATCTGAATTAATATACCACTCATTATGAATAAGCCTGTTTGTTTACCCTCAAGATGTTCATAAACTTCTGGAAGCAAATCAAAAAGCGTTAATGCCAATAAAAAAGCACCACTAAAGGATAATAATATTTTTGTGTAACTCGATTTTTTTTGCTTAAAAATTACCACAAGCATTACACCGATTGCTACAGCATATATAGGAAATAAGTATTTGTTCATACTGCTAAAATACCAAATATTGGTTATTTAAAAATCATTACTAAACGTTCTGAAGTTGTTTTATAATATTTTCTCAATTTGTAATCACCAAAAACATCTAATAAAAACACACCAGCTTTTTCAAAAAGTGCTTCAAAGTCTTTCAGTGTTAAAGCTTTAACACGTTCTTGAAAGTTATAATCTTCGCCATCAGCAGTAAAAGAAATATCTTTAATTATATAACCATCTTTTACATAACGTTTTTGATGAAAATCAATTCCTTCAACAGTTTTTACATCTTCAGCAACTAAATTTTCAATAATAAAATCGGTATTCATAAAGTCAATAACACCAAAGCCAAACTCGTTTAAATCTTCTTTTATAGCTTTAATAGTATTTAAATTATCTTCATCTTTATCAAAATATCCAAAACTGGTAAATAAATTAAAAACAGCATCAAACTTTTCATTATAAGGTTTGCACATATCATGAACCTCAAAACGAAGCGTGTCGTTTTCAAATTGCTTAGCATATTCTATACTATTTTCTGATAAGTCTACTCCAGTTACATTATAACCTAATGAGTTGAGATACACCGAATGACGACCCTTACCACAAGCTAAATCTAAAACTTTGCCATCTTCAGGAAGATTAAGATAATTGGTTAAATTATCCATAAATTGGTGTGCCTCTTCGTGATCTCTGTCTTTATATAAAATATGGTAGTAAGGTGTATCAAACCACGAAGCGTACCATTGTGTTTTTTCTTTTGTCATCGATTAATTCGTCTGACTGCAAAAATACTTTATTTTTGCAATCTATATTAGATGAATAATGGATAATAATTTTAGTATGGTTGCCAAAACCTTATTTGGCTTTGAAGAACTATTAGCAAAAGAATTAACTCAACTTGGTGCACGAGATGTTAAAGTAGGAGTGCGTAATGTTAGTTTTGTTGGTGATAAAGGCTTTATGTATAAGTGTAATTTAGCTTTACGAACTGCTATTAAAATTCTAAAACCTATTCATTCATTTAAAGTAAAAAACGAGCAAGATTTATACGATAACTTGTATAACATGTCTTGGGAGCAATACCTTAAGCCTACAGGGACATTGGCTGTTGATGCTACTGTGCATTCACATTTATTTACACACTCTCTATATATAGCTCAGAAAACAAAAGATGCTATTGTAGATAAGTTTAGAGATACAACAGGTGAGCGACCGAACGTAGATTTAAAATTTCCAGATATAAAAGTTAATGTACATATTGATAGAAATATGTGTAATATCTCGTTAGATACATCTGGAGATTCGTTACATAAACGTGGTTATAAAACAGCAACTAATATTGCACCAATAAACGAGGTCTTAGCAGCAGGATTAGTAATGCTTTCTGGTTGGGATGGACAAACCGATTTTATGGATCCAATGTGTGGTAGTGGAACTATTTTGGCAGAAGCAGCAATGATAGCTTGTAATATTCCGCCAAACTTAATGCGTAAAGAATTTGCTTTTGAGCGTTGGCAAGATTGGGATGTTGATTTGTTTGAAAAGATTGAAGAATCACTATTAACAAAAACCAGAGATTTTCATCATAAAATAATTGGTTATGATAAATCGCCAAGTGCTGTTGCAAAAGCTAAAGAGAATATTAAAAATGCTCAATTAGAAGATTTTATTGAAGTGCGACATGAAGATTTCTTTAAAACTCAAAAAGCAGGTGATGAGAAATTGCATATGGTATTTAATCCGCCTTATGGAGAGCGATTAGATATAGAAATGGAAAGTTTTTACAAAAATATTGGAGATACTTTAAAGCAGAATTATCCAGGTACAGATGCTTGGTTTATTACTTCTAACCTTGATGCCTTAAAACATGTTGGTTTACGACCTTCTCGTAAAATACATTTGGTAAATGCGAAATTAGAAGCACGTTTAGTTAAATACGTTATGTACGAAGGAAGCAAAAAAGGGAAGTATATGAACTAAAGGCAAAAAGATTTCTTCAATTTGCTTACGTTACTAATAATCTACTATTGAAATACTTCACGTGATAATTTTTTATTTAAATTGATGGTTAAAGACACTCTATGATGACTTAATTTATAAATATCACTTTTATTAATTGGAATACCATAACCATAAGTAAGATTTGCAAAGCCTAATACACTAATACCTAACTCAGGAATAATTCTAAATTCAGTTTTGCTATTATTAAAGTAATTTGCGGCAGATAACCTTATAGTAAAAATTGTTGCTGAAATTTCATATCCGATTTTTGGAGCAATAATAAAATCTTTTCCGTCTCTAAAGTTAGACTCTAAACCCAATCTAACTCCTGAGATACCAACAATTGGAATTTTACCATTATCAACTGTAACTTTACCAACAATAACATTTACATCACTAAAAAATTGATGTTGCAAGATAATACCTGGTGAAAACGCAAAATCAAGTTTAGTATTTTTTTCTTCAATATCTTGAGAAAACAGATAAGAATGTATAAATAAAGATAAAATTACAAGACAATATTTCATCAAATTAATATTTCTCTTGTAGTGTTTTTGTATGATGTTCTATGTGATATGCTGTCCACATAATAATTTCTCTAACAGGCATTTTACCCATTAATGGATGTGGCAAAATAAGCGTATCTAAATTTTTATCAGACATCTTTTTTGTTTTGTACTGTAACTTTTTGTTTTCAACTTGAAGCCTTGTTAAAATATATTCTTTTTCTTTTAAGTTTGGCACTTTCATGTTCTGAGATCCTCTAAAAGTGCGTCCTTGAGCTTCTTTTAATCTATCTTGGTATCGCTGTACAACCGTTTCATAATCGCGAACCTCACGATTGGCTTTGCCAAATTTATAACGAAGCAAAAATTTTGGCATACTCAAGGCGTCATTTAATGGTTTTATACTTTGCAATAAATGCAGTGCTTGCTGACCAGTTGTCCATTTGCCTTCTGGGCCTTTTTGCCATTTTTCTGGATCTTGTTTCTCTAACCAAGTAAGAAGATTTTGATTTTTTTCTTCTAAAATATCTGCAATAGATTGTTTGTCCATAGTACTGTTTAATTACTATGCAAAAGATATGAATATTTTAGCGATTTAGCTAATAAGAAAAATGAAGTGTTTACTCTTTAATAGTCGTTTTTTTATCTTTCTTATAAATAGGAATTAAATACGAGATATTGTACCCAAAGCCAACACCAAAACGACCACTATCATAAGTTCTGTTAAATCCTGGAACATATAAATTTTCGAAGTTTGTAGGTTGATCTTGAGTAATCATTCCTTTAAGTTGTGCATTAACACCAACATATAAATTGTTTAGGACTTCTGCTTTAATACCCACAATTAACTCAGCCCAAATTGCTGATAAACCTTTGTGTTCTTGAGAGATGTCTGATGAAAATTGTTCTTGCCAATATTGGTCAGAATTATAAACTGTATAACTATTTAAGGTTTGACTAAACGAGCTTACACCAACCCTAAAACCACTATAAATCATGTTTTCCATGTCTAGCCAGTTTTTGTATAGATTAATATCTACACCAGCTTTAAAATAGCTTCCTGTTGTTGTAGTGTTTAAATAATCATTTTTAAGATTTCGCTCTTCTGTACCTAACTCTCCAGCTAAGTATACTTTTTTTGTTAACCTATAATCAGCATTAACTTCAAAGCCTTTGTAATCTTTATCAGCAAAAGAACGAACTAATTTACTAACATCTCCACCCAATCGTAAACCATACTTTTCTTTTGAAATAATAGTATCTGTTTTGGTAGTTGTGTCTTGTTGTGATAATAATGTTTGCGGCAACATTATTATCATTAAAAGGTTAATGATATAAAATAATGTGTGCTGCGTTTTCATTGTCTATTGTAGTATTTAAAATATCTCTATTAATTATCCAATTGTTTGTATCAGATTCTATATCTAATGAAGCGTCGTTAAAAATGCTTTTATAGCCACAAGCTCTTGATACATATATAAATTGTGGTGTATAAACTACTTCTATAATATCAGTATTTGAATTCGTATTTACATCTGTATCTGTATCATAATCTGTATCTTTTTTTAATTCAAAACGAGTTGTAGTAATTTCACCTTCATTTTGAAATCGAAGAGGAAGAACAATTGAATCTGTAACTGTGTTAAAAACTATATTAGTAGAATTTCCTTCACCAATTACTGATAAACTACGTACAGTTTTTGTAGCAGTAATATTGCTGGCATCATGAAAACGAATAATTAAATGCGGAGTTGTTGCTGTAGCTTCAGCACAAATATCATCACGCTCACAGCTTAGTGTTATTGTAATGAGTACTATTAAAAGTAAGCTTATTTTTTTTATCATTTGTAAACGTATATCTTTTTATCGTTTCTCCAAAAGTACAACATTTTCAACATGATGTGTTTGTGGAAACATATCTACTGGCTGAACTTTTGTTACTTTATACATTGCATCCATTAGCTCTAAATCTCTAGCTTGTGTTGCACTATTACAACTTACATAAACCACTTTATTTGGAGCAATATTTAATATTTGTTGCACAACATCTTTATGCATACCATCACGAGGAGGATCGGTTATAATAACTTCTGGATGACCATGTTGTTTTATAAACTCGTCATTAAAAACGTTTTTCATATCACCAACATAAAACTCAACGTTTGTAATACCATTTAATTGTGCATTTTCTTTTGCAGCTATAATAGCATCTGGTACAGCTTCTACGCCAATAACACGTTTTGCTTGCTTGGCTACAAACTGTGCAATGGTTCCTGTTCCTGTATATAAATCGTAAACTAGCTCATCGCCTTTTAAATCTGCAAAATCACGAGTTACTTTGTAAAGTTCGTAAGCTTGTTGAGAATTGGTTTGATAAAAAGATTTGGCATTAATTTTAAATTTCAAACCTTCCATATCTTCAAAAATATGATCTTGGCCTTTGTAGCAAATAACGTCTTGATCGTAAATTGTATCGTTCGCTTTTCCGTTAATAACATACTGTAAAGAGGTTATTTGCGGAAAACTTTCAGCAAGAAAATCTAATAATAATTCACGATTAGCTTTATCTTCTTTAAAAAACTGAATCATTATCATGATATCTCCAGTTGAAGAGGTACGAACCATCATTGTTCTTAAAAAACCTGTTTGATTACGTGTATTAAAAAACTCAAGATTATTATCGATAGCGAATTTTTTAACTGCATTTCTTATATCATTTGATGGATCTTCTTGAAGCCAACATTTTTTTACATCCAAAATTTTGTCCCACATTCCTGGAATATGAAAACCTAAAGCATTTTTATCTCCTAAATCTCTATCAGATTGAATTTCTTCTAACGTTAACCACCTGCTATCACTAAATGAGAACTCCATTTTGTTTCTGTAAAAATACTGTTCGGAAGAACCCATAATAGGTGTAACTTCTGGTAATTGTAAATGCCCAATACGTTTTAAGTTGTTTACAACTTCATTTTGCTTGTATTCTAATTGGTATTTGTAGTCCATGTCTTGCCATTTGCAACCACCACAAGTACCAAAATGTTGGCATTTAGGCTCAGTACGTTTTTCAGAATATTTATGAAACGCAATGGCTTTACCTTCAAAATAGGCTTTTCGTTTTTTTAGAGTTTGCACGTCTACAATGTCTCCAGGAACAGCGTTAGATAAAAAAATCACTCTACCATCTGGTGCTTTAGCAATAGTTTTACCTTTTGCTCCTGCATCAATCACTTCAATTTTCTCAAAGACTTGCTTAATAGTTTTTCTTCCCATGGCGCAAAAATAGAATAATTGGCAGTAAAAAGTCTAAAAAATAAATTAAGATTTACTAATTTGCAGCCTTTAGGGATGATTTCTTTCCCACGCTGCTTTTTCGGACTCTTCGAAAGAATAAAGGTAGATAAGGAATGGTTATTTTATTAATTTAAACAAGATTAAAATGGCTGTTTTAGACCAATTAACATCGCAACAAGCGATAGATTTAGAAAACAAGTATGGTGCACATAATTACCATCCATTACCAGTAGTACTAAGTAGAGGAGAAGGTGTGTATGTTTGGGATGTAGAGGGTAAAAAATATTATGATTTTTTATCAGCTTACTCAGCAGTAAATCAAGGACATTGTCATCCAAACATTGTAAATGCCCTGATAGAACAATCAAAAACCTTAGCATTAACATCTAGGGCTTTTCATAACGATATGCTTGGCAAATATGAGAAATTTGCTTGTGAGTATTTTGGATTTGATAAGTTGTTACCAATGAATACAGGTGCAGAAGCAGTTGAAACTGCTTTAAAGATTTGTAGAAAATGGGCTTATGAAGTAAAAGGAATAGAAAATAAAGAAGCCGAAATTATAGTTTGCAAAAACAACTTTCATGGACGTACAACAACTATTATTTCTTTTTCAAATGATCCTGTAGCTCGTAAACATTTTGGTCCATTTACAGATGGATTTATTAAGATAGACTACGACAATTTAGATGAATTAGAAACGGCTTTAAAAAACAACCCTAACGTTGCAGGATTTTTAGTGGAACCTATTCAAGGAGAAGCTGGAGTTTATGTGCCTATTGAAGGGTATTTGTCAAAAGCAAAAGCATTATGTGAAAAGTATAATGTGTTGTTTATTGCAGATGAAGTGCAAACTGGTATTGCCAGAACAGGGAAACTATTAGCTGTTGATCACGAAAACGTTAAGCCAGATATTTTAATTCTTGGAAAAGCATTAAGTGGTGGAGCTTATCCAGTAAGTGCTGTATTAGCAAATGACAATATTATGAAAGTAATTCAGCCTGGAAATCATGGTAGTACTTTTGGAGGTAACCCAGTAGCTGCTGCTGTTGCTATGGCTGCTTTAGAGGTAGTTAGTGATGAAAGGCTTGCTGAAAATGCCGAAACTTTAGGGCAATTGTTTAGAGGCGAATTACAGAAGTACATAAATAGAAGTTCAATTGCTAGTTTGGTAAGAGGTAAAGGTTTACTTAATGCTGTTGTTATAAATGATACTGAAGATAGCGATACTGCATGGAACATTTGTTTGGCGTTAAGAGATAATGGTTTATTAGCAAAGCCAACACATGGTAATATTATTCGTTTTGCACCACCTTTAGTAATGACAAAAGATGAGTTGCTAGATTGTATTAGTATTATAATAAAAACCTTAAAACAATTTGAGAAATAGTTTATGGAAGAAAAATCAGTTTTTGAGACTTTTGAATTAAATTTTTCTAATAAAATTGTAGGTAGCCTAAAAGAAATATCAACTTGGAGTTATTTTCTTTCTATTATAGGCTTTATAGGTATTGGGTTTATGGTGATTTTCGGAGCATTGTTTGGAACTATTTTGGGTAGTATGCCTAATAATCCTTACGAAGAAATGGGAATTAGCATGGGTTATTTTGGACTTATATATGTCTTTATTGGATTAATTTACTTTTTTCCAGTATTATACCTATTTAATTTTTCAAGAAAAATGAAAAGGGCTTTAAGTTTAAAAAATAATGACGATTTATCTTCTGCATTCGATAACTTAAAATCTCACTATAAATTTATTGGTATTTTTACAATTGTAATTATAAGTCTATATGCGCTTATGTTTATAATAGCTTTATTTTCAGCTGCATTATAAATTTATATCAAAACATAAAACTAAAAAGGCTGACAGTTACGTCAGCCTTTTTTAATATACTTTAATTAAGGGTTATTGTCCCATATTACGCATCATTTCTTGTTGCATTTCTTGAATACCTTCATATCCTAAAGTAGAGAACAACCAAACGATGTATAATAAATATATAGCGTTTAATACTAATCCAATAATGGCTAGAATTTTACCGATTTTTACATTATTGTAATCAGAATACAAATCTGGATTTGCTACATATAATTTTGTTGCTTTACTAGCTAAAACTAAGGCGATAATACCAAAGATTAGTCCTATTATACCATAACAACAGCAGGTCACTATTGATATAATTCCGAAAACTAAAATTAAGGTTGAATTTGGTAATTGTTGTTTTTCCATTTGGTTGATTTTTTAATTGGTTATTTTATATAAGTAACTAGCAACAATGATTACAGCATTTAAAATGAGTAAGAATATTTTAATTTTTGAATCATGTTTAAATTTATAGAATAGATTAAAGATAATAAAAAAAGCTAATAATAAAATTGTGAATACAGCAGGATACATTTTAAAAGCTGCGGTAAATTCACCTTGAAAGACCAACACTATTGCTCTTTGTAAACCACAGCCTAAACAATCTATACCAAATAGTTTTTTATTTAAACAAGGTAACATGTAATCTTCTAGTGAAGACATAAATAATAGAGTTAGGTTTTACAAATGTATAAAACTAGAGATTTAAATTTAGCTCGTTAATAAAATATTACTTTAAATTATAAAAAATATAATTTTAAACTTTAATTTCGACCACAGATTTTTAAGCAAGTAAAACATGAATTTTTCAAGAATACTTAATTTTATTTTAATTGTAATTGGTGGAATTGTAGCTATTTATGCACAAGCCAGAGCAGATCAAAACCAATATATACTTATTGGAGGTATTTGTATTTTAATGATTGGTGTGTATCGTATTTCTCGAAACATTCCTAGTAAAGATGATTCTGAAAATCAAGAATAATATATGGATTTTAAAGTTGGAGATACTGTTTTGGTTATAGATGAAGCTTTTTCTGGTGTTATTAAAAGCATCAGCCAAAGTATAATTGCTATTGAAACTGAAGATGGATTTGAACTTGACTTTAATCCTAAAGAATTACTAAAAATAAATCCTAAAGCATCATTAAAATCTGAATTATTTGCAGAGCATTCCATTGATTTAGTTATATCTGAAAAAGAGCAACCAAAAAGGAGACAAGTACCAAAAGTAAAGCCTAAAGAAAGAAACTTACCTGCAATGGAAGTTGATTTGCATATTCATCAATTAACAAATTCAACAAAGCAGATGTCTAATCACGATATGCTAACATTACAGTTAGATACAGCAAAGCGTCAGTTAGATTTTGCAATACGAAAACGCATTCAAAAAGTTGTATTTATTCATGGTGTTGGTGAGGGAGTTCTTAAATTAGAATTAGAGTACCTCTTTTCACGATATGATAATGTAAAGTTCTATGATGCCGATTACCAAAAATATGGTTTAGGAGCTACCGAAGTTTATATTTATCAAAATGTAGCGTCTTAATTTAAAACGTTGGAGTTACAGATCTAGTCCTAGTTTCTGTTAAAGTTCCAAAATCTAGTATTTGTTGAGTAATGTTTGGAAATTGTACATTTTGAAACTCAATTTCAATTACAAAAACTTGATTAATTGTATTTGCTCTATAGGCTGTTGCAGGAACTGTTGTACTAACTAAAGGGTTTAAAAAATCTGGACCAGCTCCAACTGTTGTAACATCATTTGTAGGGTTTTGATCTACAGAAATATTTTCTTCATCACGTGTTAAAACACCATCACCATCATCATCAGGATCTAAATAATCTGGAAGGCTGTCACCATCAGTATTTCTTGGGTTTGTAAAAGGATTGTTATCTCCATCAGTATTACTATCTTCATTTTTGGTTAAAACATTGTCTCCATCGTCATCTGCATCTAAATAATTTGGTAAACCGTCTCCATCAGTATCTGTTGGGTTTGTTGCAGGATTATTATCTCCATCTAAGTTTTCATCTTCATCAGCCGCAGGTATTCCATCATTATCATCTTCAGTAAGTGTTGTTGTAATAAACGCACTACCAGATGTTGCTGCAGAATCTCTAGTAATGTTTAAATCTGCTGGTGGTATATCGTTACAAAAAGGTGCTGAAGGCAAACTACTATAAGTTCTGTAATTAAACGTATTTGTTGAGTTAATTGTTATTACAGGAATTGTAGGATTAACTAAAGTTACTAAAAGTGGGTTAGTAGTATTAATACTTGTTTGTATAATTTCATCAAAAGTATATCCGTTCACTTTTAATGATAAAGACTCTGCTGGATCATTTTTTGTTTTATAAAAGACAAGCTCGCCACAATGAGTAAAAGTGTCATCAAAATCAAAATTAACTGTAATAATGTCTCCATCATTACATGATGTAAATAGTAGACTTAAACAAAAAATAAATAGCAATTTTCTCATTTCAATAGATTTGGTAACAAAAATAAACGATTTGTCAATTTATAACGTTGCAAGTTGAAAATAATTTTAATTGACTTATTTTTGCGCTTTAATATTTAAAGATGAGCAGGCAGGTTTATTTTGATAATGCAGCAACAACTCCAATGCGTAATGAAGTTGTAGATAGAATGACTGAAGTAATGAAATTAAACTTTGGCAATGCTTCATCTACGCATAGTTTTGGTCGTTCATCTAAAGCATTAATTGAGCAATCTAGAAAAGTAATAGCTTCATTTTTAAATGTTTCGGCTTCGGAAATAGTGTTTACCTCAGGTGGCACTGAGGCAGATAATTTAGTGTTACGAAGTGCTGTTAGAGATTTAAAAGTTGAAGAAATTATTACTTCTAAAATTGAACATCATGCTATTTTACATACAGTTGAAGAATTATCAAAAGAGTTTAAAATAGATGTAAAGTATGTCGATTTAGATTCAAAAGGAAACATAAACTATCAGCATTTAGAGCAATTATTGCAATCAGCTAAAAAGCAATTAGTATCATTAATGCATATAAATAACGAAATTGGTAATACATTAGATATTAAACGTGTTGCTGATTTATGTAAACTAAATAATGCATTATTCCATAGTGATACTGTACAGTCTGTAGGTCATTATAAACTAGATTTACAAGAGATATCAATCGATTTTTTAGCAGCAAGTGCACATAAATTTCATGGACCTAAAGGTATTGGGTTTGCATTTATTAGAAAAAACTCTGGGCTAAAAGCTTCAATTTTTGGAGGAGAGCAGGAGCGAGGTTATAGAGCAGGAACTGAGTCTATACACAACATTGTTGGTATGGAAGAGGCTTTAAAAATATCTTATTCTAATTTAGAGGTTGAGCGCGAGTATGTGTTAGATTTAAAAAAGCATTTTATAAGCTCACTTAAAAAGTCGTTTTCTGAAGTATCATTTAACGGAAATTGTGAAGATATAGAAGATAGCACTTACACGTTACTTAATGTGTGTTTGCCAATAGCACCTGAAAAAGCAGCTATGCTTCAATTTCAATTAGATTTAAAAGGGATTGCTTGTTCTAAAGGAAGTGCTTGCCAAAGTGGAAGCAGCCAGAACTCACACGTACTTACTGAAATTTTAGATGAAGTACATTTAAAACGCCCTTCTGTTCGTTTTTCGTTTAGTAAATTTAATACTAAAGACGAAGTTGATTATGTTATCAATGTTTTAAACGATTTTATTTAAAACTTCATAGTTAGCCTAACATTTAGTACACGTGGTGTTAAGTAGTTTGGAATTGCATATTGACGTTTGCTGTACACATCTCTAACCCAAGTATTTGTAATTGAGTTTTGAACATCAAACATGTTAAATATTTCTACTCCTAGAGTTAGTTCCTTAAAGTTGTTTTTCCAATTAGATTTATATTGTTTTTCACTATCAACAATTACATAAGAGAATCCAACATCTGCACGTTTGTAATCTCTTAATCTATTTTGATAATCATAAGGGTCTGCATAACTTGGAGAACCACCAGGAACACCTGTGTTATAGACTAAGTTTAAGTACATTTTAAGTTCAGGAATATTTGGTACGTAGTCTTGAAACAAAACTCCAAATTTTAAACGTTGATCTGTTGGACGTGCAATATAGCCTCTATCATCAATGTTTTCTTCAGTTTTTAAATACCCAAAGCTAAACCAAGATTCTGTTCCTGGTACAAATTCACCATTTAGCCTAAGGTCTAAACCATAAGCGTAAGCTTCTGCATTATTTTTTGCTCTATAACGAATACGAACGTTTTCAATAGTGTATGGATTTACATCTGTCATTTTCTTGTAGTAGGCTTCAGAAACTAGTTTAAAAGGTCTGTCCCACATTTTAAAACTATACTCATTACCTAACACAAAATGAATTGATTTTTGCGCTTTTACATTTGGTCTTACCACACCTGAAGAATCTCTTAATTCTCTATAAAATGGTGGTTGGTAATATAATCCTCCAGCAACTCTAAAAAGCATGTCCTTATTCCAGTTTGGTTTTATAGCAAATTGCGCTCTTGGACTAAATACTATCTGATTTTCTCCACTAATACCATCGCCATTAACCACCCAATTATGTGCTCTAACACCAGCATTATAGAACACTTCATTGTCACCCAACATTGTGCGTTTGCTCCACTGAAAATAAGCTTGTAACCTGTCTATTTGAACGCTATTTGTAGCTCTAACATTCTGAAAAGCTACAAGTGGACCTTGATAAGGTTCGTAAGGCTGTTCGTTAAAGAAATCTAAGTGTGGTGGATTAATTGAAAATCCTGCAGAATCTATAACTTCCCATTCAACTAAACGGTCTCTTATATCTTCATGAGCATACTTAATTGACCACTCAAAAGTGTTTTCACCTTTAGTATAATCTCCTTTGTGTTCAATATTTGTTATTAATGCATCTAAATCGTTTCGAGCATGTGTTAACTGTGAGCCAATACCTTCACTAAATTCTACTTCTCCCAGATTCTCGTCTCCAATATTACTGTTTACTTCACCAAGTCTGTATTGAGCCAATATATCAAAGTACTCTTCTTCTAATGTATGGTAAGTAGATGCAATTAATTTTAAAGTAACATTATCGTTTAAAAAATAGTTTGCTTTTATAGCGCCAAAATAAGTTTGGTATTTATCTTTTTCTTGACCATCGTAAAACACAATTAAGGCCAGTGGATTATCAATAGTGCCAAAATTTGTTTGTCTATTTTGCGGTTGAAAATTGTACTTGTTTATAGATATATTACCTAAAAAATTAACATGAAATTTATCTGTAAACTTATATGTTAAATAGGTTTGTGCGTCTGCAAATACAGGCTTAACTATACCTTCAGTTTCTAGTGAGTTTAGTAATAAGCTATTGTCTCTGTAACGTAAACCAATAATACCAGATAATTTTGAGTCTTTAGAAATTGCTTCAGCAGAAAGACTTCCTCCTGTTAAGCTTAAATCGGCATTCATTGCAAAGCGAATAGGTTCTTTATAAGTTATATCTAATACTGATGACAATTTATCTCCATATTTGGCTTGAAATCCTCCAGCAGAAAAATCAACATTTTGAACTAAATCGGTATTAACAAAACTTAAACCTTCTTGTTGGCCTGAACGCACTAAAAATGGACGATATACTTCAATTTCGTTTACATAAACAAGGTTTTCATCAAAATTTCCTCCTCTAACAGAGTACTGTGTACTTAATTCATTAGAAATGTTAATTCCTGGTAATGTTTTTAAAATATTCTCAACACCTGGTTGTGCACCTTTTATTGTTCTTAGTAACTGAGGAGAAATAGTAGTTACACCATCAACTTTTTGTCTTGTATTAGTATTAATAACTACTGTAGGAATCTGCTCAATATTTAATAGCATTACAGGGTTAAACTCTAGTTCTTGACCATTTTTTAATTTAAAAGTTACCACAACACGCTTAAATGTAATATGTGTAAACTCAATAGTTACGTCTGTATTTGCAGGAATTTTTAGTTCATAAAAACCATTTTCATTAGTAGTTGTGCCTTTGTCTAGAGCTTTTATACTTACGTTAGGAACAGGTGAATTTGTTTCGTCTAGTATAACTCCCTTAATAGTTCCTGATTGTGAAAACCCCAAAAGAGGAAGACATAAAAAGAAGAATAATTGTAGATAAAATGATGCTTTCAATAGAGATTGGTTTTATTTTCTGAAAAATGTTGCTTCAAATGTAGAACTATTTCCAACATTATCTGTAACAACGAGCTTCAATTCGTTTTTAGTATCAGTAATTACATTATCATTAAAATCAAAAGTAAGACTTCCGTTTTTATATTCATACTCCATAAGTATCCATTTTCCATTTACAGTAGCTCTATAATTGCTAATTCCCGATAAATCGTCGCTAATTTTTAAAGTTAAATATCTGTAATTACTTATCCATTTGCCATCTTTAAAGTTTGTAGGTGTAATGGTTGGGTTTGTAGTATCTAAAACCAAAGCATAAGTTCCTAAAGCGTTAGAATATGCAGAAAGTGTATTATCTTTTCTTTTTGTAGATAAATAACTTGGGTATTTTTTATAACCCAATAATTCGGCAATAAATAGCCTGTCTTTATCAGATTCTTTATAGTTACTTATATCGTATTGTAATGATACGTTTTTTTGAAGCGGAATTTTATCTTCATCAAGATATATAGTATCATTACTGACTTTAAAATCTATAAAAGTATCATCATAAAAACTGTTTGGCGCAAAATAGACTGATACATTTTTGTCTTTTAGGTTTGTAGCTTGGTTTGCAAAAACATAATAGTTTTTTTTGTTTTCAGGCTTTTTTAGGATTGCTTTAGGCTGGTTTCCATCAATATGTATGTTTATCCAACTTTCATTGCCTTTAAAATCAGATATTTTAACTTTATAAACTGATGATGTTCCATTTTCAATAGTTATATATCCATTCTCATCTAGATTTTTATACATACTTAATGGGTTGTCTTTTTCAACAAACAGCTTTTGTATTCTAGACCTTTTTGCTTTGTAGTACTCATAATCAAGAAAACGATTAATATGTCTGCTTTCATCAAAAGAAAAGCGGAAAAAATCCATTTCAAATTTTCTATTGCCATTAAAGAACGTTTGAATATTGTATACGCCATTATAATTATTGGCTAGGTCTTGCTGATCGTAAGCCACAACACCAAAACCAATTTTTCCTATAGCTTCAATATTCTCTACAGTATATTCATTTCCTTTAGAAGGAATTAATCTTAATTCAGTTCTATTATTTTTCCCATTAATATAAGAGTTTTCATCTTTAGGGTATGCAAAAACAGCACTAATTAATGGCGATTTAGAATCTTTTACATTAATACCAAATAACAGAGGATTAATTGGTCGTTCTTCATTATCTCTAATTTCAAAATGTAAATGTGGTCCACCAGAACCACCTGTGTTGCCTGAATAGGCAATGATTTCATCTTTACTAACAGCTAAATCTGAAGCAGAGGGAAATACCTCAATTTCATAACTTTCTTTTTCATACTGTTTAGCTTTTATATAAGCTTCAATTTTTGGAGAAAAACTTTGTAAATGACCATAAACAGTAGTGTAGCCATTAGGATGAGTTACATATAAAGCCTTGCCATAACCATAATGCTGAATTTTAATTCTACTTACATAACCTTCAGCAGCAGTGTACACATTTTTACCAACTTTTTGTTGGGTTTTTATATCTAAACCAGAATGAAAATGATTAGTTCGTAACTCGGCAAAAGTTCCAGAAAGTACTAGAGTAATGTCTAATGGGCTTCTAAAATAATTTTGAGGATATTCAACTTGAGAAAAACTTAATTGGGTTATTAAGAGGGAAACTAAAATGTATTTCATCTGTAATATGAGTTGTTTTTAAAGGTCAGATGTTATGTCTAAAGAATGTTTAAAATTAATATTATAAATATTGTTTTAAACATTTCATGTATATAACGTTAGAAAGTCTAAAAATATTAAAAAAAGTTAATAAAGCTTAAAAATTGCAAAGAGTAAAAATTAAAAATAAATCATATAACTTCAATATTTACAGTTGTATTAACGGAGTTTATTCATCTAATAATTAAATATTTTAAAATTTATTGTAAAAGAATTGTAATTTTTGATTTGGTATGTTAACTTTGTTACATCAGTATTGAAAATTGTAAATGAGTAAAATTGAAGATATTGTTGATTCTTTAGAGAATAAAATCAGCAAAGTTTTGCATAAATATGAGGTTTTGAAACAAACCAATGCGAAGCTTTCGGATGAATTAGCTAACCATCAGCAAAAAATTATTCAACAACAAGAAGAAATAAGTACTTGGGTTGATAAATTTGAATCACTCAAAATTGCAAATTCAATGTTGGGCAGTGATGAAAATAAACGAGAAACAAAGCTCAAAATAAATACATTAATTAAAGATATTGATCATTGTATTGCTCAATTATCAGAATAATGTAAAGCTATCATAAATGTCAGAACAGCTAAAAATTAAGCTATCTATAGCTAACAGAGTATACCCTTTAACCATATCACCAGATCAGGAAGAAGGATTACGTAAAGCAGCTAAGAAAATTGAAACAATGATTAGCCAATTTGAGCAGAATTATTCTGTGAGAGATAAACAAGATGTATTAGCAATGTGTGCATTACAATTTGCATCTCAAGTAGAACAAAAATCGATAGATAAAGAGTATGTTAATGAAGATGTCAAAAACAGATTATCTGCTTTAGACGATTTGCTTCATTCACATTTAATCTCTTAACGTTCTTTAAAATAAACATAGGTTACTGCCTACATTAGTTATTTTTTTTGATAAACTCAACGTTAATTCTTTAAAAAGGGTGAGTTTAAGTTGTAAAATCGAGCTGTCTTTGAACAGATTTTTGATCAGCTTGTTAGCCCTAAACTTGTTTTTAAGGAGTTTATACAAAATTCGAAACTGATGTAGGCTTTTTTTATACATTAAACTAAACTAAACATGGATACGAATACAATTTTATTAATTGTTGGAGGAGTAATATTAGGCGTAATATTAGGATATATTGTAGCTAAGGCATTAGAAAAAAGTAATGCTTCAAAACTTATAAAAGATGCACAATCTGAAGCTGCATCAATTTTAAAACAGGCAAATACAGAAGGAGAGTCAATTAAAAAGGACAAGCTACTTCAAGCCAAAGAAAAATTTATTGAATTAAAAGCTGAGCACGAAACAGTTATTTTATCTAGAGATAAAAAAATGGCTGAAGCTGAAAAACGTACTCGCGATAAAGAATCTCAAATATCTAGCGAACTAGGTAAAAACAAAAAGCTTTCTCAAGATTTAGAAGACAAAATAAAAGATTACGATTTTAGGCTTGAATTTTTAGAAAAGAAGAAAGAAGAAGTAGAAAAAGCTCATAAAAGCCAAATTAAGCAGTTAGAGGTTATATCTGGACTTTCGGCAGAAGAAGCTAAATCACAATTGGTCGAGTCGCTTAAAAATGAAGCTAAAGCAGATGCAATGGCATTTGTTCAAGGTTCAATTGAAGAAGCTAAATTAACAGCTCAGCAAGAAGCTAAAAAGATTATCATAAATACAATTCAACGTATTGGTACAGAAGAAGCAATAGATAATTGTGTGTCTGTATTTAATATTGAATCTGATGATGTTAAAGGACGAATTATTGGTCGTGAAGGTCGAAACATTAGAGCGATAGAAGCAGCAACAGGAGTAGAGATTATTGTTGATGATACACCTGAAGCTATTATTTTATCTTGTTTTGACTCTGTAAGAAGAGAGGTAGCGCGTTTGTCGTTACACAAACTCGTAACTGATGGAAGAATACATCCTGCAAAAATTGAAGAAGTTGTTCAGAAAACACAAAAGCAAATTGAACAAGAAATTATAGAAGTTGGTAAGCGTACTGTTATCGATTTAGGAATTCATGGTTTACATCCAGAGTTAATTAAATTGGTAGGACGTATGAAATACCGTTCGTCTTACGGACAAAACTTATTACAACACTCGCGTGAAGTTGCTAAGCTTTGTGGTGTAATGGCAGCTGAGTTAGGTTTAAATCCTAAACTTGCTAAACGTGCAGGATTGTTACACGATATAGGTAAAGTTCCAGATTCTGAAGCAGACATGGAAACACCACATGCTATTTTAGGTATGCAATGGGCTGAAAAGTATGGTGAAAAGCCAGAGATTTGTAATGCTATTGGTGCTCACCATGACGAGATTGAAATGACTACATTACTATCGCCTATTATTCAGGTTTGTGATGCTATTTCGGGAGCAAGACCAGGAGCAAGACGTCAAGTTTTAGATTCGTACATACAGCGTCTTAAAGATCTTGAAGATGTAGCCTTCGGATTCAATGGTGTAAATAAAGCTTATGCTATACAAGCAGGTCGTGAATTGCGTGTTATGGTAGAAAGTGAAAAAGTAACTGATGAACAAGCTGCAAATTTATCGTTTGAGATTTCACAAAAAATACAAACAGATATGACTTATCCTGGTCAGGTTAAAGTAACTGTGATTAGGGAAACTAGAGCAGTAAATATTGCTAAGTAAAACTAAATAAACATAGTAAAATTAAAGCATCCTATTTTGGATGCTTTTTTTATTTTCTTGGGTGATATTTAGTTAATACTTCTTTTAAATGAGATCTATCTACATGCATATAAATTTCGGTAGTTGTTATGCTTTCATGACCTAACATTAATTGTATGGCACGTAAATCGGCTCCATTCTCTAAAAGGTGAGTTGCAAACGAATGCCTAAAAGTATGTGGAGATATGTTTTTATTTAGCTCTATTTTTTCGGCTAGTTGTTTTATTATTGTAAAAATCATAGCTCGTGTTAGCTGTTTTCCGCGTCTATTTAAAAATAAGGTGTCCTTATATAATGGAGAAATAGTTATATGTGAGCGTATCTCTTTTGCATAAATAGTTATATACTTTTGAGTAGAAGGTCCAATTGGTACAAAACGTTGCTTATCGCCTTTACCAGTTACTTTTATAAAGCCTTCTTCAAAGAATAAGTCTGATATTTTTAGATTAGTTAATTCACTTACACGTAAACCACAACTATATAATGTTTCTAATATAGCTTTGTTGCGTTGTCCTTCAGGCTTGCTTAAATCTATAGCATTAATTAATAAGTCAATTTCTTCAATGCTTAGTGTGTCTGGGAGTTTTCTTCCAATTTTAGGAGACTCAATTAAATCTAAAGGATTTGTAGTTCTGTAATCTTCAAAAACCAAATAACTAAAAAAGCTACGCAAACCAGATATAATCCTCGATTGTGATCTAGGATTAACATTTTTGGATACATCATAAATAAATGGCTGAATAACTTCATTACTAATATTAATAGGTGAAACAGTAATATTATTTGTTTCTAGATAATCTATAAGCTTGTTTATATCATACTCATAGTTAGTTATCGAATTTTTTGATAAACCACGCTCTATTTTTAAATAATGCTTGTAATCTTTAAGAGCGTTTTGCCATTTCATGAGTTATATGTATTAAAAAATGTATGCGAAATAGGAGTAAAAATAAGATTATTCATCAACTATACATAATATAAACCATACGATAAATATCGTATTTTAGCCTATTATTGTTAATAACTAAAAATTTCAAGTACTTCAAAATCAATTATATAAATCCAAAATGTTAATTAAATTGTTAATAAGTAGTTAATAAAATTAGTACATTTAGAAAAAATGTCTTTAATTTGACTTAATCAATTTTAAAAACTTAAAAAAAATGAAAAAATTAATTTTATGTGCTGCAATCGCAGCTTTTGGATTAAGTAACGTTAATGCTCAAGAAGTAAAATTCGGAGCAAAGGCAGGTGTTAACTTTGCTAACTTAAGTGGAGATGATGCTGATGATCTTGATAGTAGAACAAGCTTTCATATTGGAGGTGTTGTAAACATTGGGATATCTGAAAAATTTGCAGTTCAACCAGAGCTAGTTTATTCTTCTCAAGGAGCTAAAGGTAATTTTGAAGGTGTAGATGTTGACTATAATTTTGATTATATCAATGTACCTGTGCTTGCAAAATTCACTGTAGCTGAAGGGTTTAGCATTGAGGCTGGTCCACAAGTAGGATTTTTAATGTCTGCTAAATTAAAAGGCGAAGGAGAGTCTTTAGATATTAAAGACCAACTTAAAGGTATCGATTTTGCTGGTGCAATTGGACTAACTTACCAAATGGAAACTGGGCTAAACTTTGGAGCTCGTTACAATTTAGGATTAGCTAATATTGCTGATGGTGATGGAGATGTTAAAAATAATGTAATTCAAGTTTCTGTTGGATTTATGTTCTAATAGAAATTAATAACGATTATATAAAAGAGGAAGCTAAATGGTCTCCTCTTTTTTTATGGTTTAAAGCTATAAATTTATTGTAAGTATATTCATATAAAATTACAATTATTTATTTGCTCAATCTATAACTATAAAATATATTTGTCGCACAAATTTTTAAAATTAAACTCGAATTTATTATGAAAAAAATATTAATTACTTTAATCGTAGTATTTGGATTATCAAACGTTAATGCACAAGATTCAAAATTTGGTGTTACTGCAGGTTACACTAATATTACTGAACGAGCTAAATTTGAAGGTGTATCAGTTTCCTCTAGTGAATCTGGTTTCTATATTGGTGCTTTAGTCGATATTACTGTTTCTGAAAAGTTTCATGTTGAACCAATAATACTTTATGCAAATGCTTCTGATACAGGATTTTTATACATCCCAGTATTAGCAAAATATTATGTTGCAGAGAAGTTCAATTTACAAGCAGGTCCACAAGCAAACTTCGTATTAGATGAAGTTGCGGAAGGATTCAACTCATTCGGACTTGACTTATCCTTTGGTTTGGGTTATGAAATCAATGAACATTTTTTCCTTGATGCTAGATATAGTTTTGAACTTACTAACAGATATAATGACAACGATTTTGATGTGTCTGATAAAGTAAATACTTTAAATGTTGGTTTTGGCTATAAGTTTTAACCAATACATTTTATTATATAAACCGAAGCTAATTACTTCGGTTTTTTTGTGCCTGAATTTTTGATATATTTACATAATGAAGAAACTAATGATTATTAATGGTCCTAACTTAAATTTGCTAGGCACACGAGAGCCTGAAATTTATGGTAGTTTGTCGTTTACAGAATTTTTAGATGAGTTAAAAGCCAAGTATTCTAATATTCATTTTGATTATTTTCAATCTAACATCGAAGGAGAGCTTATAGATAAACTACAAGAGGTTGGCTTTAGTTATGATGGTATTATTTTAAATGCAGCTGCATATACACATACATCTATTGGAATTGGAGATGCAGTAAAAGCTATTAAAACACCTGTAATTGAGGTTCATATTTCTAACACATTTGATAGAGAAAAATTTAGGCATAAGTCTTATGTGTCGCCTAATGCCAAAGGTATAATTATTGGTTTCGGATTACAGAGCTATGAATTAGCAGTACAGAGTTTTATTTAGAAAATAGATAAATTTTTAGACATAAAAAAAGTTCCAGAAATTTCTGGAACTTTTTTGTTTTATCTTTTAAATATAAAAGAGTCTAACAATTACAAGTGAATTACTTCTCCATAGGCATCAGCAACAGCTTCCATAACTGCTTCACTCATTGTTGGATGTGGATGTACAGCTTTTAATACTTCGTGTCCAGTAGTTTCAAGTTTACGTCCTAAAACAGCTTCAGCAATCATATCTGTTACTCCAGCACCAATCATATGGCAACCTAACCACTCGCCATATTTGGCGTCAAAAATTACTTTAACAAAACCATCTTTTGCTCCAGAAGCACTTGCTTTTCCTGATGCAGAGAAAGGGAATTTACCAACTTTTATATCGTATCCTTTTTCTTTAGCTTGTTTTTCAGTTAAACCTACACTAGCAATTTCAGGATAGCAGTATGTACAACCAGGTATATTACCATAATCTAATGCTTCAACATGTTGACCTGCAATTTTTTCTACACAAAGTATACCTTCAGCAGATGCTACGTGAGCTAAAGCTTGTCCTGGAGTTACATCTCCAATAGCATAATAGCCAGGAATATTAGTTTGATAATAATCATTCACTAAAATTTTATCTCTATCTACAGCAATTCCTACATCTTCTAATCCGATATTTTCAATATTAGATTTAATTCCAACTGCAGAAAGGATAATATCTGCTTCAAGCGTTTCTTCTCCTTTAGCAGTTTTTACTGTAGCTTTTACACCTTTTCCAGATGTATCTACTTTAGTCACCTCAGAAGATGTCATAATATTAATTCCGCTTTTCTTGAACGATTTTTCTAATTGTTTAGAAACATCTTCATCTTCCACAGGAACAACATTTGGTAAATATTCTACAATAGTTACTTCTGTTCCCATTGAGTTATAGAAATAAGCAAACTCAACACCAATTGCACCAGAACCAACAACAATCATTTTTTTAGGTTGCTCTTTTAAACTCATAGCTTCTCTATAACCAATAACTTTTTTACCATCTTGTGGTAAACTTGGTAATTCGCGTGAGCGAGCTCCAGTTGCAATTACAATATGATCTGCACTGTATTCTTTTCCATCAACATCTACTTTTTTTCCAGCTTTAAGCTTTCCAAAACCTTCAATAACGTCAATTTTATTCTTTTTCATTAAGAATTGAACTCCTTTACTCATGCCATCTGCAACACCACGACTACGTTTAACAACAGCATCAAAATCTTTATCAAACCCTTTAACTGATAAACCATAATCTTCTGCATGTTTTAAATAATCAAAAACTTGAGCAGATTTTAATAAGGCTTTTGTTGGTATACAACCCCAATTTAGGCAAACTCCACCAAGATTTTCTTTTTCGATCACAGCAGTTTTAAAACCTAATTGCGATGCTCTAATAGCAGTTACGTAGCCACCAGGACCACTTCCGAGAACAATAATATCGTATTTACTCATGAGATTTTTTTAGTCTTTATTAGAAGCTACGAATTTACAAAACCTATTTTGAAAAATAAATGTATGATAGATTTTATTTAGGATAAATTATATATTATAAGTCGTCTGTAAAATGTCTGCGACCTTTATCTTTTGAAAATTTATCTGTATTGTATTTAATTGAATCGCCTTTTGGAATTGATAATGATTGCCAGTTTTCTTTTTTAATTATAGTACCTATTAAAACAATTTGCCCAACATGATAGGAGTAATGAGCAAGTTGTCTGTTTATAGCTTCTGTAACTGTATGGCCTTGGTTTCTAATATATATAATACGTTCTAAATCTTCATTTTTTAATGGTTTTAAGGCATCAAACAAACAACACCATCCTTTATTCCAGCTTTCAATTAAATCCGATTTAGTTTTATAAGTATCTATAAATTCTGAATCACGATGTCTCCATTCTTTCTCGCCATCTTCGGTTAAAAAGTTTGTCCAACGTGATAGCATATTTCCAACTATGTGTTTTACAATAATTGATATGCTACTATGATGCTCATGTAGTTGCCAATGTAAGTCTTCGTTTGTTAGTTGGTTAAAAGTTTTATCACCTAAGCTTTTATAGTATTCAAATTGCTTAATGCTACTAGTTAAAAATGTATTTTCCATTTAAATAACCTTATAAATTATAAATAAAAATAGTGATACAAAATCGTTTAAACTATGTTTTATTATAGTTAGATTTTATATCACTATTCAAAAAAGGTTAAAGTTAAATCTTTATTCAGATTTTGGAATGAACTTTAATGCAACTCCATTAATACAGTGGCGTTTACCTGTAGTATTTCTTGGACCATCATCAAACACATGGCCTAAATGTCCACCACAAACTGCACAATGCTCTTCGGTTCGTACATAACCCAAATCTCTATCTGTTGAAAAAGCAACATTTCCTTTAATTTCTCTATCAAAACTTGGCCAACCTGTTCCTGAATCAAATTTATGTTCACTTTTAAATAATGGTGTATCACATGCTGCACAAACATAAACACCTGCTTTATAATTTTTGTTTAATGGACTAGAAAAAGGTCTTTCAGTTCCAGCTTTTCTCAATACATAATATTCATCTGAAGATAATTGAGACTTCCATTCAGCATCAGTTTTTGTGATTTTAAATTTATCTTGTGTTTTCTTTTGTTCTTTTTTTTGAGCAATTCCATTGCAACTATATAAGGCTATAACTAAGGTTAATAAGAAGAATTTTTTCATAATAACATTTTTTTGTTTTTGTTTAAGTCGAATTAAGTATAAATAAATAACATTGTTGGGAAAAACTTTTTACAAGTATGGAACAGTTTTTGTATTTTTATAGAAGTTAATTTAAAACCCATCAACAATGAAATTTAAAAATAAAATTGTAGCATTTGGTGCAGTATTATTGTTTTTGTCTTGCGCAACAAATCCTTTTACAGGAAAGAAAACAATGGCATTAGTTCCAAACTCTCAATTATTTCCAACTGCCTTCCAGCAATATAATCAGTTTTTAACTGAAAATAAAGTAATAAAAGGCACTGCCGATGCACAAATGGTTACAAAAGTGGGTCATAAAATTGCGGTTGCTGCTGAGCGTTGGTTAAATGCTAATGGATATCAAGGCTATTTAAACGATTACAAATGGGAGTATAATTTAGTAGATGATAAAACAGTAAATGCTTGGTGCATGCCTGGAGGAAAAATTGTATTCTACACAGGAATACTTCCAATAGCTAATGGTGAAGCTGGAATTGCAGCTATTATGGGACATGAAGTTTCTCATGCTCTTGCAAATCATGGACAGCAACGAATGAGTGCAGCTTATGTGCAACAAGGTTTAGCGATAGCAGGTAATGTTGCTATAAAAAACGATCAAGACAGAAATGCATTTAACCAATATTATGGTGTAGGTTCTAATGTATTAGGTATGTTACCTTTTAGCAGAAGTCATGAGTCTGAGGCTGACGAAATTGGACTTTATTTAATGGCTATTGCAGGTTATAATCCAATGGAAGCTGCTGAATTATGGAAACGAATGAGTGCACAAAGTGGAGGACAAGCACCACCTGAGTTTTTAAGTACACACCCATCAAATGAAAGTAGAATTAAAAACATTACTGAGTTAGCTCCTAAGGCAATTGCTGAAGCTAAAAAATTTGGTGTAACTACATTTAAAGATTAAAAAACGTATAGTTTAAAATATTTATCTATTTTAGAAGCTGTTCTTCCTAAGCATGGAATTGAACAGCTTTTTTAATTTTTAACTATGGCAGAACTTCAAAAAGGAAGCAAGAAATTGCTTAACGCTTGGGCATTTTACGATTGGGCTAATTCAGTGTATACCTTAACTATTGCATCTTCAATATTTCCAATATTTTATTCAGCATTATTTCTTTCAGAAATCAAAAAAGTACATGCTTTTGGGTTTGAATTTAAAAGTACAGCGCTTATAACTTTTGTAACAGCTTTCACTTTTTTAGTTGTAACATTTACTTCTCCATTATTGTCTGGAGTAGCTGATTATGTTGGTAATAAAAAGGCATTTATGAAGTTTTTTTGTTACACTGGCGGAATAGGGTGCATTGGTTTGTATTGGTTTAGTCTTGACCATATTCATTTAAGCTTGTTGTTTTATTTTATGGGTTTAATAGGTTACTGGGGAAGTTTGGTGTTTTATAACTCTTATTTGCCAGATATAGCATTTCCTGAACAGCAAGATAGTATTAGTGCAAAGGGATTTTCAATGGGCTATATAGGTAGTGTTTTATTATTAGTCATAAATCTTATTATGGTTATGAGTCAAGAAAACGGGGAAGATAAAATGCAAATGATGCGTTACTCATTTATTACTGTTGGTTTATGGTGGATACTTTTTAGTCAGTATACATTTTACATTTTACCGAAGGGAGTATCAACAGGACATAAAGTCACAAGAGCAGTTCTTTTTAATGGTTTTAAAGAATTAAAACAAGTATGGAATCAATTGACACAAAACTTAAGGCTTAAACGTTATTTAACTGCTTTTTTTGTGTTTAGTATGGCTGTGCAAACAATAATGCTTGTTGCAGTTTATTTTGGTGAAGAAGAAATTGCTTGGGGAACTGATGGAGAAAAAACTACAGGACTTATTACAAGTATTTTAGTTATACAACTTGTAGCCATTCTTGGGGCAATATTAACATCTAAAGCATCATCAAAATTTGGGAATATAAAAACTTTGATTTTTGTAAACTTTGTATGGATGGTATTATGTTTTTATGCATATTTTATGGAAACACCTACTCAGTTTTATATTGCTGCTGCATGTGTTGGTTTAGTAATGGGAGGAATTCAAGCATTAGCAAGATCAACTTATTCTAAATTTTTACCAGAAACTGAAGATACAACCTCATTTTTTAGCTTTTATGATGTAGCAGAAAAAATTGGAATTGTTATAGGTATGGTAATTTTTGCTCTTATAGATCAGTTTACAGGTAGTATGCGAAATGCTATTCTTTTCTTATTTATATTCTTTTTAGTTGGCATTGTTTTGCTATTTAGGGTTCCAAAACACAATTAAAAAAATATTTCTTAACTTTATCATGCTATGATAAAGAAAACACTTACAATATGTGCTTTTTCACTATTTATTATCCTTTATAATTGTGATAATGAACCTTATGATGGTGATATCTTTTCTGAAAACAACGCTTGTACTTTAGCTATTTTAGAAACTAACAATGCTGCAACTGATTATTTTTCAGCTATTCAAGAAAATGCTAATGAGTATTGTTTAATTTATAAAAATGCACTTGAAAACCAGATTGAAATTTGTGGAGACGAAAATGGAACTCTGCAGTTGATAATAGAGGAATTAGATGATTGTGTAATAGAACCAGATTTATGTGAACTAGCTATAGCTGCTACTGAAGTTGCCCAAGAAAATTATGAAAATACAACAAATAATGATTTTGAAGAAATGTGCAATCTTTACAAAGAGGCATTACAGTATCAGATAGTGGTTTGCGGTGATGATGGAACGCTACAATCTAGAATTAGTGAATTAGGTGATTGTGAACCTGTTTATTTAGATACAATAGGTACATGGAAATTGGTTTCATGGTTGACAGATCAATCACTTGATATTGATAATGATGGAGTAGTTACAAATGATTATTTAGAAGAAATTGACTGCTATACTAATGAAACAATATTCTTTGATGCTGATGGAACTGGTGTTTTTTATTTTAGATCTTTTGCAGATATTACTTTTACCCCTGTTCCAAACTCTGAGTCAGATGTAGATTTCTTTATTAACTGTTTTCAGATAGATGAAACTAAGACCTTTACTTGGGTGCAATTTGGAAATACAATTATGCTAACAATGGCAGATGGTACTTTGTTTAATTTCTTTAGGAATGCAAATAGTTTGTTTGTAGCAATAGATGATGGTTTTTCTGCAACAAGTACAGTAGATAACACAACTGTTATATCAGAAAGAATAACGTTTGTTTATGAAAAAATATAAAACTTGAGTTTAATAAAAGCCACTCAGATATTGAGTGGCTTTTTTGTTTTAAAGCAGATTCATTAATTACTAATACTTCCAGATCCTGCTACTTTTGTGTCTTCAGTTTTTGGATTGCCTGTATATTTTATATCTCCAGAGCCAGCAACTCTAGCTTTTAGACTTCCATTGCAAACAACTTGCGCATCACCAGAACCTGCTACAGATACATCAGTATTATTAGATTGCAAATCAAACCCATGAAAATCGCCAGAGCCAGCTACTCTAGCTTCTAATGAATTTGTTTTTCCTTTAAGCGTTAAATCTCCAGATCCAGCTAAACTACTTTCAACGGTAGATGCTTCGATATTTAACACTACATCTCCAGAACCAGCTAATGCAACTTTTAAATTGTTTGAAGTGATTTTGTCTTCATTCCATAAATCGCCAGAACCAGCAAGTGACACCTGGTTTATATCTTTAAACGGAATAGTGATTTTTACAGTCTTATTCCAGCTTGGACTTAAATTAATATGATTTTCTGTTTTTACAATAAGGTTACCATCTTTTACTTCGGTTATAATGTAATCTAGTAAGTTAGATTCACCTTCCAGAGTTATTTTTCCTTCATTACCAGCTACAAGTACATAATCAAATGATCCTGCGCATTTGATACCTTCATAATCGGAGGTGGTTCTTGTTACTGTAGTAATATTTCCATTACCTTTTATCTTTTTTTGTGCGTGTATTGTACTAATAGTTAGTATTGCAATTAATAAGATTAATTTTTTCATGATTTTTAGTTTTTTGATTAATTTCTTTTGAATGATACACTACCATAGTTAGATTTTATTCTAATTAGGTTTGATGTGTTTGAATTACCATAATAACCTTGGTAATATTTATCTGTTGATTCTATTCTTTTTTTAGTAAACTGAAACCCTTCTGAGTCTCTTAATGAAGCATATTCTAAATCTAAATCAAATTTAAAATTGTATGAAGCATCAAATCCAATTGTAATACCAACATAATCTGATTCTATGTTTACATTACCAGCGTTAGAATTCATTCTTTCAATTTTAATTGAACCATAATCTGCTTTTATATCAATATTTTTATAAACGTCTCCTATTAGAGTAGTAAGGTAATCACCATTTCCAGTTACATTATTTACATTCTCAATAGTTATTGAGCCATAATCGCAATTGTAACTTACATTCTCAGCAATTTTAACTACCGACTTTGTGTAATCAGCAGATATTTCTAAATTCTTAGCTTTTGATACTATAAATCCACTATAATCAGCATTTATTTTTCCACTTTTTATGTATTCAAAATAACTGTTTTGTGTATAGTCAAATGATAGATAATTATTGTCTGCCATTAGCTCCTTAGTTGTTATTTTTCCATAGTCACAATTTATATTAGCACGACCTTCTAACTTATCTAAATTAATACTACCATAATCATTACTTAGGTCTACACTGTTGGTTATTGGTAACTTAATAACATAATTAATTTCCATATTTACATTATTGTTTTTTCCCCAACTCCACCAAGAATCAGATTTATTTTTATCAAATATTGTTTTTGCAGACACATATTCTGAACTAGAATTAAACTCTACTGTAATTTCGTCTAATTTTTTTTGAGCTTTGTCTTCATCATTACTATTAGTTTTAATAGTAACTTCAATATAGGTTTTGTTTCCAGAATAAGTAACTATGTTAATGTTACCATAGCTGTTATTTACTTTTAAATTAGCATTGCTATTTACAGTAAATTCTTTTTTTATTGTTTTTTCTTTTGTGTGTTTGCCATTAAGACCATTGCTTCCTAAAACCATTGTAGGAATCAATAACAGCATAAATACTGCTTTATATAGTAATTGTGTTTTCATAATTATAAGGTTTACTATTTTCTCTTAAGAAGAAAATATGTTGTTTAGTTATATTGTTTCTTGATTGTACTGTTTTACTTCTTCAATATTTTGCATTACGTTTTGTAATATTTCAATTCTGTTTTGAAAATTTGTGATCATAGCATAGATAACGCGTTTATCATTGCCACTTTCGGTAAGGTCTATTTTTAGTTTATTGTAATCTTTTTCAAGAACGTCGAGTTGTTTTAAAGCATCATTAATTAAAGCTTCAGTTTCTGGTGAACGTTCATTGTTTAGTTTTGTTAATTCTAAAGCTATTGTAGATGTGAAAAAATCTTGAGTTTTTGATAGCTCTGGCGATACACTTGCTAAATCTTTAACTTTAGGTTCTTGTTGAAACACTGTTATTAAACTAAAACATAGCACTACTGTTGCAGCAACAGCTATTAAAGGTTTCCATAACTTAAAGCCTTTAGTTTTTGCCAAAGTTTTATTAGAATCGTTTGAATTAAGCTTAGATATAAAACGTTCTTGATGACCTAAATTAGGTGTTTCAACATCAAACTCATTTTTTAAGCTTTCAAATAGTGTCTCTAAATTTTCTTTTTCCATGGTCTCTTTATTTAAGCTATTGTTAATAATTTCTGTCTTAAACTTTCTTTTGCTCTCGATATGAGGGTTCTACAATTTGCGTGAGTTATATTCATAATTTCACAAATTTCCTCATAATCGTAACCTTCAATTAAATGCAGTGTCAAACCTAATTGATAACTGTCTTTTAAAGATTTCATAGTATTGATAATTTGAGAGGCTTTTATTGTAGCTAATTCATTATCTTCAATACCTTGATCATCTTCAACTTTGTATATCACATCATCTAAAGGCACATCTTTATGCTTATTGTTTTTATTATAATAGTAAATGCTATTATTAATTACAATTCGTTTTAACCATGAACCAAATGTTGAGCTATCATTAAGACTGTCTAATTTTGTAAATGCTGCTAAAAACGATTCTTGCATAATGTCTTCTGCCTTAAAACTGTCTTTAACAATTCTAAAGGATGTGTTATACATTGCTTTGTAATATCTATTATAAACCTCAAGTTGCGCACGCTGGTTATTAGATTTGCAAAGTTGTAAGAGCTCTTCTATATTTTGATTGGTTAGTGTCAAAAAAACATTTGCTTTAGTATAGAGATGAAGTTAAACCTTGTTTGTTACACTTTTTATAAAAAAGTTTTTTTGTAGAATGTAGACTAATGGCATAACTATTGAAATTATAGAAATAGAATTTACTCGATTTAAAGTGTAAACACTTGTTAATCAAAGGTAAATTAAATATTGTTAAATTAATTTATAAATTCGTTTTGTTATTTTAATGACAGAATGACCTAAATATATATATGGCTAAATCTAAATTTTTAAGTCTTGACAGTTTGTCATTTCAGGATTTTGATGAAAATTCAGAATTAATTCCTTTAATGACTCCAGAAGACGAAGCTGAGATAAATAATGAATTACTCCCAAATACACTACCAATTTTGCCTTTGCGTAATACGGTTTTGTTTCCAGGAGTTGTTATTCCTATTACTGCAGGTAGAGATAAATCAATAAAATTGATAAACGATGCTAACAAAGGAAGCAAAGTTATTGGTGTTGTGTCTCAAAAAGATGAAACAGTAGAAGATCCTATTGGAAAAGATATTTATAAAACAGGAACTGTAGCAAGAATTTTACGTGTGTTAAAAATGCCTGATGGTAACACGACTATAATTATACAAGGTAAAAAGCGTTTTGAGATTGATGAAATAATGTCTGAGGAACCGTATATTACTGCAACAGTTAAAGATGTAAAAGAAGCAAAACCTGCTGTAGATAATGAAGAGTTTTCTGCAATTATAGATTCTATTAAAGAGTTAGCGCTTCAAATTATAAAAGACAGTCCAAACATTCCTACAGAAGCAACGTTTGCTATTAAAAACATTGAAAGCAGCTCATTTTTAATAAATTTTGTGTCTTCAAACATGAATCTTTCTGTTGAAGATAAGCAAAAACTATTAGAGATTAATGATTTAAAAGAGAGAGCTCTAGCGACCTTAAAGTTTATGAATGTTGAGTTTCAAAAGTTGGAGCTTAAAAATGATATTCAATCTAAGGTTCAAAGCGATATGAACCAACAGCAAAGAGAGTACTTTTTGCATCAGCAAATGAAAACCATTCAAGAAGAACTTGGTGGTGTGTCATATGACGAAGAGATTGATGAAATGAGACTGCGTGCTAAAGACAAACTTTGGGATGATAAAGTAGATGAGCATTTCCATAAGGAACTGGCAAAACTACAACGAATGAATCCTCAAGTTGCAGAGTATTCTATTCAGCGAAATTATTTAGACTTGTTTTTAGACTTACCTTGGAGTGAGTTTAGTAAAGATAAATTCGATCTTAAGCGTGCAAAACGAATATTGGATAGAGATCATTATGGTTTAGATGATGTAAAGAGAAGAATAATTGAATATCTAGCTGTATTGAAACTGCGTAACGATATGAAGTCTCCAATACTATGTTTATATGGACCTCCTGGTGTTGGTAAAACATCACTAGGTAAATCTATAGCAGAAGCATTAGGTAGAGAATATGTGCGTATGTCGCTTGGTGGCTTACGAGATGAAGCAGAAATTAGAGGACATCGTAAAACATATATAGGAGCTATGCCTGGACGTATTCTTCAAAGTTTAAAAAAGGCTGGTACTGCAAACCCAGTATTTGTTTTAGATGAAATTGATAAACTTTCTAATAGTAATCAAGGTGATCCTTCTTCTGCAATGCTAGAAGTTTTAGACCCAGAACAGAATGGAGAGTTTTATGATAACTTTTTAGAAATGGGATTTGATCTATCTAAAGTTATGTTTATTGCTACTGCTAACAGTTTAAGCAGTATTCAGCCAGCTTTATTAGATAGAATGGAAATTATTGATGTTACTGGTTATACTATTGAAGAGAAAGTTGAAATTGGTAAAAGACATTTATTACCAAAGCAATTAAAAGAGCATGGACTGGAAGATAAACACTTAAAAATTGCTAAACCACAACTTGAAAAAATAGTTGAAGGTTATACTAGAGAGTCTGGAGTAAGAAGTCTAGAGAAACAATTAGCAAAAATGGTGCGTTATGCTGCAAAAAACATTGCAATGGAAGAGCCATATAACATTAAAGTTACAAATGAAGATGTTGTTGAAGTTTTAGGTATACCTAAACTTGAGCGTGATAAATATGAAAATAATAATGTAGCTGGTGTAGTTACTGGTTTAGCTTGGACTAGAGTAGGAGGAGATATTTTATTTATTGAATCAATTTTATCAAAAGGAAAAGGAACTTTAACAATCACTGGTAATTTAGGAACTGTAATGAAAGAATCTGCAACAATTGCTATGGAGTATATCAAAGCTAATGCAGATGAATTTGGAATTGACCCTGAAATATTTGAAAAATACAATGTTCATATACACGTACCTGAAGGAGCAACACCAAAAGATGGTCCTAGTGCAGGTGTAACTATGTTAACATCGTTAGTGTCTTTATTTACGCAGCGTAAAGTAAAAAATAGTTTAGCAATGACAGGCGAAATTACTTTAAGAGGTAAAGTATTACCTGTTGGAGGTATTAAAGAAAAAATATTGGCAGCTAAACGTGCTCGCATTAAAGAAATATTGCTTTGTGAAGACAATAGATCTGACATCGAAGAAATTAAACCAGATTATTTAAAAGGGTTAAAATTTCATTATGTAACAGATATGAGTGATGTTCTTAAGTATGCACTTACTGATCAAAAAGTCAAAAACGCTAAAACGTTATAATAGAAAACCTCAACATTTTGTTGAGGTTTTTTTTTCATTCAAAAATAAAACAAACTTACATTCGTTTTAAGATAGATATATTACTTTTGCAAGCCTATGCTTAAGAGGATTACCACTTTATTAATTATAATTTTTGCCTTACCAATGTACGCTCAACTTGGTGGTGAATCTACATATCAATTTCTTAATTTAGTATCATCACCACGTCAAGCTGCATTAGGAGGTAAAGTAATTACTAATTTTGATTATGATGTTGTTGGTGGTTTGTACAATCCTGCTGCGATTAATGTTGAAATGGATAATCAATTAGCACTAAACTATTCTAGTTATTTAGGAGGAATTAGTTATGGTACTGCTGCTTATGCCTATACTTGGGACAGACATGTTCAAACCTTCCATATCGGTATGACTTATATTAATTATGGAACCTTTGATGGCTATGACCAAAGTGGAAATTCTACAGGAACTTTTACAGGTAATGAAGCTGCATTATCTTTTGGTTATGCATACCAAGTACCATTTACAGATTTTTACTTAGGTGCTAATGGTAAAATTATCACTTCAAGTTTAGAACAGTATAGCTCAATTGGTGGAGCTGTTGATATTGCTGCCATGTATATTAATGAGCGATTAGATTTTCATGCTGCACTAGTAGTAAGAAATCTAGGAACGCAATTTACCACATATGCAGGCATGCAAGAAAAATTACCTTTAGAGATTAATTTTGGAATGTCTCAAACATTAGAAAATGTGCCTATTCGTTGGCATTTAACTTTTGAAAATTTACAACAGTGGCCAATAGGTGAATCTAATCCTGCTAGAGCAACAACAGACTTAGATGGTAACCAAACACAAGAAAAAGTAGGCTTTCTTAATGAAACACTTCGACATACAATAATAGGAGCAGAGTTATTTCCAGATAGAGGTTTTAGTATAAGAGCAGGTTATAATTTTAGAAGAGCTGAGGAGTTACGTATTGTGAATCAACGTAATTTTTCTGGTTTGTCTTTTGGTATAGGTATAAAGCTGAATAAAATGAGATTTAGCTATAGTCATGCTCGTTATTCAGGAGCATCTAACACAAGCTTCTTTGGGTTACAAATAGATTTAAGATAATGCAAAAAATTACAATAGCTATAGACGGTTTTTCATCAACAGGTAAAAGTACAGTTGCCAAACAACTAGCTAAAGCATTAGGATATGTTTATGTTGATTCTGGAGCTATGTATAGAGCTGTGACTTTATTCGCGATGCAAAATGGTTTTATTAATGAAAAACATTTTGATAGTGATAAATTGATAGCTAATTTAAATACTGTTGAGATTCTTTTCAAGTTTAATAATAAGCTTGGTTTTGCTGAAGTATTTTTAAATGATAAGAATGTTGAAAATGAAATTAGAACCTTAGAAGTTTCACAATTTGTAAGCCAAGTGTCCGAAATTTCTGAAGTTAGACGCATGCTAGTTAAACAACAGCAGCAAATGGGTATAAATAAAGGTGTTGTTATGGATGGAAGAGATATTGGAACAGTTGTTTTTCCTGAGGCTGAATTAAAAATATTTATGACAGCTTCTGCTGAAACAAGAGCAAAACGTCGTTTTCAAGAATTGCTTGAAAAAGGCGCTAATGTTGGTTATGATGAAGTTTTAGAAAATGTTACTTCGAGAGATAAAATAGATACAACACGAGAAGATTCTCCACTTACAAAAGCAAATGACGCCATTGAGATTGATAATTCGTATTTGTCAATTGAAGAGCAATATAAAATGCTACTGGAATTAGCCGAAGAAACAATCAGTAATAAAGCATAAAAAAAGCGACTTATTTTAAGTCGCTTTTTATTTTTAATTATGAGAAGATTATAAATTAGGAATAATCAATTCTTGATTTGGATGAATTAAATCAGGATTCTTTAAAATATCTGTATTTGCAGCAAATATCTTTTGATATTTAGATGCATCATCATAATATTGCTTAGCAATTTTCCCAAGAGTTTCACCACTTTTAACAGTGTGTCTATGATATACAGATGTATCAGCTACTTTTATGTCAGCAACAATATCAGTAGGATTTACTCCACCTACTTCTTTTATTTTATCCCAAAGTAAGTTTTTTTCGTATTGAGTATTTGCAGTCCCTTTAATTTTTAAGACACCATTTTCTTCATTTACATCTCCGTTTTGAATGTTTAATTTTTGACCTAAGTCTAATACACTTTGGTATTTTGATTTAACCATGATAATTTTTTTAAAGTTTTAAATTAATACTATCATAAATATAACAATTATAATGCCGAAATCTCAACGCTCTGTAATTCAGTTTTTAACAAAATTATTTTTTCAGTTCAGCCTATAAATATTGAGTCGTATTTTTTGGTATTAAAAGTTAAATATTGTATTTTTGCGCTCCTTTTAGCGACGCCTTAGAAAGATAAGAGGAACAAAACAAAATAATTATAACACTTCTGTGTGTTAGTCGCAAAAATCTTTCTATAACATACAGAATACAAATTAGTATTCAGCAAATGTCTGAAAAAGAAACAAAACAAGCAGAAGTAGTAGCTACTGAAGCACAAGAAACAGTAGTTGAAACTGCAACTGCAGAAGCTCCGAAAAAACAAGTATCGGAAGCTCAAGCAAACCCAGAAAAATTCTTAGCGGACTTTAACTGGCACAATTACGAAGAAGGAATTGAGCAAGTTGATGACAAAAAACTTCAAGAATTTGAAAAATTAGTATCAGAAAATTTCGTTGACACATTAGATGACGAAGTTGTAGAAGGTGAAGTTATTTTTATCTCTGATCGTGATGCTATTATTGATATCAATGCTAAATCTGAAGGTGTAATTTCTCTAAATGAGTTCCGTTACAACCCAAATTTAAAAGTTGGTGATAAAGTAGAAGTATTAATCGATGTTCGTGAAGATGCAACTGGTCAATTAGTATTATCTCACAGAAAAGCTAGAGTAATTAAAGCTTGGGATCGTGTTAACAATGCACACGAAACAGGTGAAATCGTTAATGGTTTTGTTAAGTGCAGAACTAAAGGTGGTATGATTGTAGATGTTTTTGGAATTGAAGCATTCTTACCAGGTTCTCAAATTGATGTTAAACCAATTAGAGATTACGATCAATACGTTAATAAAACTATGGAGTTTAAAGTTGTGAAAATCAACCACGAATTCAAAAACATAGTTGTGTCTCATAAAGCTCTTATTGAAGCTGATATTGAAGAACAGAAAAAAGAAATTATTGGTCAATTAGAAAAAGGTCAAGTACTAGAAGGTATTGTTAAAAACATTACTTCTTATGGTGTATTTATTGATCTTGGTGGAGTTGATGGATTGGTGCATATTACTGACCTTTCTTGGTCACGTATTAACCATCCAAACGAAATTGTAGAATTAGACCAAAAACTTAATGTGGTTATCCTTGATTTTGATGAAGATAAATCAAGAATCCAATTAGGTCTTAAACAATTAAGCAAACACCCTTGGGAAGCTTTAGCAGACGATGTAAAAATCGGAGATAAAGTAAAAGGAAAAGTGGTTGTAATTGCTGATTATGGTGCATTCATTGAAGTAGCTGATGGTGTTGAAGGATTAGTTCACGTAAGTGAAATGTCTTGGTCAACGCATTTACGTTCTGCTCAAGATTTCGTGTCTGTAGGAGACGAAATAGAAGCAGTTATCTTAACTTTAGATAGAGAAGATCGTAAAATGTCATTAGGTATTAAGCAATTAACTCCAGATCCATGGACTGATATTACTACTAAATACCCAGTTGGTTCTAACCATACAGGTATTGTACGTAACTTCACAAACTTTGGTGTTTTTGTTGAATTAGAAGAAGGTATTGACGGATTAATTTATATCTCTGATTTATCTTGGACTAAAAAGATTAAACATCCAAGTGAGTTCTGTAATGTAGGAGACAAATTAGAAGTAGTTGTTTTAGAATTAGATGTAGAAGGACGTAAATTAAGTTTAGGTCACAAACAAACTACAGATAACCCTTGGGACAAATACGAAACTGAATTTGCTTTAGGTACAGTTCATACAGCTGAAATTTCTGAAATGGTAGATAAAGGTGCTACAGTAGAGTTTAACGAAGATATCGTTGCTTTTGTACCTGCTCGTCATTTAGAAAAAGAAGATGGTAAAAAATTGAAAAAAGGAGACTCTGCTGAATTCAAAATTATTGAGTTCAATAAAGAATTTAAGCGTGTAGTTGCTTCTCATACTGCTATCTTTAAAGAAGAAGAGATGGAAAATGTAAAAGCTGCTGTTGCTAAAGCAGAAGCTACTGCATCAGAAGCTAAGCCAACTTTAGGTGACGCTAACGATCAGTTACAAGCTCTTAAAGATAAAATGGACGGAAAGAAAGCAAAAAAATAATCTTTCTCGATATTTAATATATAAAAAGCCTTCAAATATTTGAAGGCTTTTTTATTTCTAACAAATTATTAACCTCGTTGTACACTATATTTTTTTACCTTAACTTTGTCAACCAAATACGTTTGGAAAAAATATGAGCCAAAAAGTTTTACTTAACGCAAAAGAGGTAAACATCATTCTTCACCGATTGGCTTGCCAACTTATTGAAAAACATAACGATTTTACAAACACAGTTTTAATAGGTATTCAGCCAAGAGGTAAGTATCTGGCAAATCGTTTAGCTAAAATGCTAAAAGAAGAATATAAAATTAAAAATATTCAATTAGGCTTTCTTGATATTACCTTTTTTAGAGACGATTTTCGTAGAGGAGAAAAACCATTAGAAGCAAATACAACAGAAATTAACTTTCTTGTTGAAGATAAAAATATTGTATTTATTGACGATGTATTATATACAGGACGAAGTATTCGTGCTGCACTAACAGCAATACAGTCTTTTGGAAGACCAAATGAAATTGAGCTTTTAACTCTAATAGATAGAAGATTTAGTAGACATTTACCAATTCAACCAGATTATAGAGGAAGACAAGTAGATGCAATTAATAAAGAAAAAGTAAAAGTAAACTGGAAAGAAAACACAGGTGAAGATTCAGTTTATCTAATAAATAATTAAACTCATGAGCGAATTAAGTGTCAACCACTTATTAGGAATTAAATATCTTAACTCACAAGATATACAGCTTATTTTTGAAACTGCTGATCATTTTAAGGAAGTCATTAACAGACCAATTAAAAAAGTGCCTTCGCTAAGAGATATAACCATTGCCAATCTATTTTTTGAAAACTCTACACGCACAAAACTTTCGTTTGAGTTAGCTGAAAAGCGTTTGTCTGCAGATGTTATTAATTTTTCAGCTTCACAATCGTCAGTCAAAAAAGGAGAAACCTTAATTGATACTGTGAACAATATACTATCAATGAAAGTTGATATGGTTGTAATGCGACATCCAAATCCTGGTGCAAGCGTGTTTTTGTCACAACATGTAAACGCAAGTATTATTAATGCAGGAGATGGTGCGCACGAGCATCCAACACAAGCCTTGCTAGACAGTTATTCTATAAGAGAGCGACTTGGTAGCGTAAAAGGAAAAAATGTAGTTATAGTTGGTGATATTTTACATAGTAGAGTAGCACTTTCTAATATTTTTGCACTTCAGTTGCAAGGAGCAAATGTGATGGTTTGCGGACCAAAAACTTTATTGCCAAAATATATTGATAAACTTGGTGTAAAAGTTGAAACAAATTTACGTAAAGCGCTTAACTGGTGTGACGTAGCAAATATGCTACGAGTGCAAAATGAACGAATGGATATTAGCTACTTTCCTTCAACTAGAGAATACACTCAACAATACGGAGTTAATAAAGCGTTATTAGATTCTTTAAATAAAGAAATCACAATAATGCATCCTGGACCTATAAATCGTGGTGTAGAAATCACGAGTGACGTTGCAGATTCTAAGCAAGCCATTATTTTGGATCAGGTTCAAAATGGTGTTGCTGTTAGAATGGCTGTAATTTATTTATTAGCATCTAAAATAAAACACTAAAATTATGATTTTCGATAAAGACGATAATATTACTATTATCATACAAGAAAAAAGTACTATAGTAGAATTAGTAAAGAAACTATATGCTACATATCCGAAGTTTAAAAACGATAATGTAATTGTTAATCTTTCAGTTATGAATAAGGTTACATTGCAAGATATTGTTGAATTTTTAGAGATATCTAATCAGCATCGTCATGCTAAACATTCATTTGTTATAGTTACAGATAAAGCAAACCTTAATGAAATGCCAGATGAAATTGTGGTTGTTCCAACTTTAAAAGAAGCTTACGACATTATCGAAATGGAAGAAATGGAGCGCGACTTAGGATTTTAATATAATGAAGTTAACCATTCTTGGCTGTTATAGCGCAACTCCACGTACAGATACAAATCCAACATCACAAGTTCTAGAAATTAATAATCATATGTTTCTTATCGATTGTGGTGAAGGTACACAGGTAGAGTTACGTCGTAATAAAATCAAGTTTGCACGTATTAAACATATCTTTATTTCACATTTACATGGTGACCATTTTTTTGGTTTAGTAGGATTAATTTCAACGTTTAGACTATTAACCAGAGAAACAGAGTTACATATTTATTGTCCAAAAGGATTAAAAGAAGTAATAACATTGCAAATGAAACTTGCCGATTCATGGACTAATTACCAGCTTATTTTTCATGAGTTAACCTCTACTGAATCTGAATTAATTTTTGAAGACGATAAAGTACAAGTATTTACTATTCCATTAGATCATCGTGTATACACTAATGGGTTTCTGTTTAAAGAAAAAGCTGGAGATAGACATTTGGATATGGATGCTGTATTAAACGCAAATATTAATGTTGCTTATTACAGAAAATTAAAGCAAGGCTATGATGTTGTTAATGAAGATGGTATTTTGATAGATAATAATAAAGTAACAACAGATCCAAATCCACCTAAAAGTTACGCCTTTTGTAGTGATACAGCTTATAATGAAGCTATAATTCCAATAATAAAAGGTGTTGATGTGCTTTATCACGAATCTACATTTTTAGACCAACACGCAAGCTTAGCTCCAAAAACAAAACACTCTACAGCTAAAGAAGCTGCAACAATCGCAAAAAAGGCGAAAGTAAAAACATTAGTATTAGGTCATTTTTCAACACGATATGATAATTTAAATGACTTTAAGAGTGAGGCTCAGACAGTATTTGAATCTGTTGAGCTTGCTGATGATGGTAAGACATTTAATTTTGACTAAACTCTTTCAGATTTTGCACCCAATGGATTGCTTCATCTAAAGTAGTACATCGTTTTAAACTATTTTTAGTAAAGTGTTTTTCTATAGTTGCATTCATATAGTTAAAATCTGTGTAAGATATTACAGCACTTGCAACTATAAAATCATAGTCTTCATGGAAATTCATCCATAACTGTGGTTCTATTGAGTAAGATTCTACTCTATTGGATATGTATCCAATTTTAAATTCCGATCCATAATAGTCTAAAAGAACTCCAATAACTTCTTGAATTTTATCCCAATCAAAATGAATACCTTCATGTAATTCAGAAATAATAAAATTATCTAATAAATAGAAATCACCAAATGAAAATTCTACTTTTGAATGGTTAAGTAGATTAAAGTATTTACTTTGTTCAAATCGCATTTTAGGGGAATTTTTTCATAAATTTATATGAATTTGTCGATAAGAAAAAAGAAAAAATAGTATAAATAATTGAATAATTTGTAATGAAAACAGACTTAAGCAATTACAGAAAATCTTATGAGAAGCAAGAACTTTTAGAATCTAATATAAGTGATAATCCATTAGAATTGTTTCAAAAATGGTTTCATGAAGTAGATGCTAACTTTAATGAAGGTGAGACTAATGCAATGACAATTTCTACAATTGGTTTGGATGGTTTTCCTAAAAGTAGAGTAGTACTGCTTAAGCAATTCACTTATGAAGGTTTTATTTTCTATACTAATTATGACAGTGAAAAAGGAAAAGCTATAGCTGCTAATCCAAGTGTATGTTTATCCTTTTTTTGGCATGGTGCAGAACGTCAGGTTATTATTAAAGGAACTGCAGAAAAGATTTCTGAAAATTTAAGCGATGGTTATTTTGAATCGCGTCCTAGAGGTAGCCAATTAGGTGCTTTAGTATCTCATCAAAGTAAAATTGTTAAAAATAGAGAAGAGCTGGAAGCCGAATTAAAAAGATTAGAAGTAGAATATGAAGGAAAAGAAATACCTAGACCTAAATATTGGGGAGGATTTATTGTAAAGCCAATTGAAATAGAGTTTTGGCAAGGTAGACCAAACAGACTCCATGATAGAATACGTTATACTTTAGATAAAGAGTATAATTGGATTATAAACAGATTATCACCATAAACACTTGCTTAGTTGAATAGAGCACGAGTTTTTATCGATTAAATGCAATTTTTTATCGTTATAAAGTAATATTATTATCTTAAAAAGTGCATTTCATCGATTATTTGCATAAAAATTCGACGAAATACATGTTTTTTATCGAATTTAACATTTTATTAACAGTATTTAACTTTCTATGAGGCTATTTTAGACATACCAAATCTTAAATAACCCTCTTATGAAACCTACTAAATTCTTGCCAATGATGGCATTAATGGCTTTGTTATCGTTTTCTTGTTCTACAGAAAACTTTCCAGATGAGACAATAGATGCTGTAACTTTAGCTAATGCACCAGCTGCAAAAGCTATTGAAATTGAAATTTTAGAGCTTATAAACAATCACAGAATTACTTTAGGTTTAAACCCTTTAAACAATTTAAACGTAATTAAGTCTGTTGCTTACACTCATACAGATTATATGGTTACTATTAACCAAGTAAATCACGATAATTTTTATCAACGTAAAAACAGTTTAATGCAAAACGCTGCTGCAACAAAAGTATCAGAGAATGTGGCTTACGCTTTTAGTTCTGCCGAATCTGTTGTAAATGCCTGGATTAATAGTGATGGACATAGAGCTACTATTGAAGGAGATTATACAGACTTTGATATTTCAGCAGAGAAGAATGACGAGGGCAAATGGTTTTTTACAAATATTTTTATTAAAAGATAGTTCAAGAATAGTTATATAAAGTTAGTCATTAAGGCCACAACAATTGTTGTGGCTTTTTTATTTGCCTATATGAAGATTCTATAAATAGATGTTTCTCATAATTTTAAGCATCCACTTTCAATTTTATTTTAGAGTGTTTTGAGTTGTTTATTCTATGTATCTTTAATTAATATTTCTATGCTACTTTTAAATTTTATCTTAAGAGTGTTTACCATAGGTTTTGCTTTCGTATATAAAAAAGGTAAATCCAATCTATAAAAATTAAAAAAGCAGGCTATTTAGCCTGCTTTTTTAATTATAATGAATATGTATACTAGTCTTTTAAAATATAGAAATATGAACGTCTATTTAATTGATGTTCTTCTTCAGTACATTTTACTTTATTAGCACATTTGTTTAACAACTGTGTTTCTCCATAACCAATAGCACTTTCTATTCTATTAGCATCTATTCCTCTTGAAATGATATAATCTCTTGTAGATTTAGCTCTTCTGTCTGATAGTTTCATATTATATGAATCGCTACCACGACTATCAGTATGAGATTCTATTTTTATAACCATTGTAGGATGTTCTCTCATAACATCTACAATGTTTTCTAATTCGTATTCAGCATCAGTTCTAATATTCCATTTATCAAAATCAAAGAAAATTGGATTAATTACAATTTGATTGTGATCAATTAATGGTTTTAAGTATAAATCAGAATTAGTTACTTTATTATTAGTTGTATCTGTTGTAATTTCTTTAAAATCGTCTTTAAAGTCAGGTTTATTTGCTAAAACAGTATATTTTTTATCACAGTCTACAATAAATTCGTAACTACCATCAGCAGTAGTTGTATATGTTTCTACAATTTTACCATTTTCATTTATAAGTTTAACTGTTACATTGGCAAGTAACTCATTAGTTTTCATGTTTCTTACTAAGCCATTAATTTTTTGCTTGCATTGTTCAGCATTAAAACTATAAACATCATCATTACCTTGACCATCTGGTCTATTAGATGAAAAGTATCCTGTTTTACCATCATCATCCATAAAGAATGCAAAATCATCATAGCCACTATTATATGGAGCGCCTATGTTTACTGGTTCTGCAGTTTCATCTTTAAGAATGTCAGAACTGTAAATATCTAAAAGACCAAGATTTAAATATCCATCTGAAGAAAAGTAAAATGTACTGTCTTTTGCGATAAAAGGAAACATTTCTCTACCTTCTGTGTTTATTTTCGAACCTAAATTTACTGGCTCACTGTAAGTGTTATTCCTTAAAATATCTACTACATAAATATCTGTCTGTCCGAAACCGCCTTCTCTATCTGAAACAAAATACAATTTCTTATTATCTACACTTAATGTAGGATGTCCAGTTGAGTAGTGATCATTGTTAAATGGAAGCTCAATAATATTATCCCAATTGTCTCCAACTAGTGTTGCTTTATATATTTTTAAGTTGGTTGTTCCTTTGTTATCGTAATTAAGCTTATTTTTCTTATTTACATTATCTCTTGTAAAATACATTGTTTTACCATCATTAGTGATAGCAACAGTAGCTTCGTGAAAGTCTGTATTAACTTTAGTTGCTTTTATTAAAGCAGCTTGACCATATTCTTTTTTACCATCTTTTTCGTTTACAAATACTTCATATAAATCTAGAAAAGGTTCATCATTCCAGCCATAAACTTTTTTATTATCAGATTTTTTTGCTGAAGCAAAAACAAGCTTATTATTATAAACAAAAGAACCAAAATCTGAATTTTCAGAATTGAAAGGCATATTTATTATTTCTACAACTACATCATTATTTTTAGTAGAAGCCAAATCTTCATACATTTTTATACTATTTGGATCGTATCCTTTAATTCTGCTATCACCATTTTGTATGGCTTTAAATTTTACTAACCATTTATTAGCTTCTTCATAATTACCTAAACTACGTTGTGTTTGTATGTATTTAAAAATGTATTCAGGATTAATTTTGTCGTATTTTTTTATGGCTTTTCCATACCAAATAGCAGCTTCTTTAGTATTTGAATTGTTATAATAACAATCTCCTATACGTGTTAATACATGCTCACTACTATCTCCTTTTTTAACCACTTCTTTATAAAGTTCAGTAGCTTTTATATATGAATAGTTTTCAAAAAACTTATCTGCAAGTTTTTCTTGAGCAACCATAAAAGTACTACTCAAAGCACATACGAATATTAATAATTTTGCTTTCATAATAGTATTTTTTAGAAGTATCTTGGGGATTTTACACGTTTACTTTTAAACACCTCAAACATAATTAGTACTTCATGAGTTCCACTAGTATAAGGTCTTAGATCTGATAAAGGATATTCATAAGCATAACCAATACGGAATTGTTTAGATATTTGAAAATCTGCAATTCCTCCAATAGCAGAAGCTCTTTCATTAATTCTGTATGAACCGCCAATCCAAAATACTTCATTAAATAAAAAGTTTGCGGTTACATCAAACGATAATGGTGCTCCATTTGTAGCTTTTAATAACATTGCTGGCTTAAATTTTGTTGATTCTCCTAAATCAAAAACATATCCACCAGTAAAATAGTAACTAATTCTCTCTAATGCTTGATAGCCTTCTTCACGATTGTTATTTGTAGTTAGAATTCTAGGTGCAGAAAGCCCTAAATACCATCTATTAGTATTCCAGTATACACCAGCTCCAATATTTGGACTCCAACGGTCTTCAATTCCTCTAATTGTAGGATCATCTATTTGACTTTGTCTATATTCTGGATCTAAGCTATAACTTGTAAAACCTGCTTTTAATCCAAAAGCCAATTTAGCTTTTTCACTAGTTTGAATAGTATAAGAAAAGTCTCCATAAATATAAGATAGGTTTTCGTAACCTAATTCATCATTAATTATAGATAGACCTAAACCAATTTTTTCGTTTCTAAGAGGCGTGTGTATAGAAAGTGTTTGAGTAGTCGGACCTCCTTCAAGACCAACCCATTGGCTTCTATGTAAACCAACTACACTTAATGTCTCTCTACTTCCTGCATAAGCAGGGTTTATTGAGATTGTATTATACATATATTGCGTAAACTGAGGTAGTTGTTGGGCAACTCCAATCCAGCAATTGAAAAGTATAAATGCGATTATATTAAATTTTACAAACTTCATAGGTTAAAATTTATTTGGTTGCAACGTAGATTGGTCCTGTAAATGGTCTTAATCCACTATTTCTTAAATTAATAATGTAATAGTATGTTCCTGTTGGGACTTTATCAGAACTTCCTATTGAAGCTTTTGAAGCAAATCCGTTCCAATCATTTTGATAATTAAAATTCTCATAAATTTTTGCTCCCCAACGATTAAATATTTGTAGTTCGATTACAAACCCACAATCTTCTACACCTGTTAGTGTAAAGTACTCATTCCATTGATCACCATTAGGTGTTACAGTTGTAGATATAACCACATCTTCTTCACCACAAGGTAATACCACACAGTCGTCATGAACATTTATAGTTACCTGAGTTTCACTAGGACACTGACCATCACTAATTGTGTATTGGAAAATGTAATCACCTAATTCAACAGTAGAAGGGTCAAATATGCTGCCATTTAAAGTAGCTGTTCCAGATATAACTTCCCAAGTTCCGTTAGTGTCGAAATCTCCGCTCAATAAATCAAATAGATCAATTGGTAAATCCTCAATACATAAAGCAGTATCTGTAGATTCAATTCCGTTTTCTAAATTAACATTTATAGTTTGAGTATATATAGCCTGATTACCACATTCATCTGTTACAGTCCATTCTCTAACTATAACATAATTACTTACATCACCAGTATTAGTTGATGTTTCATTAAACACAACAGTCATATTAGTTGAACATGCATCTTCAAATACAAGTTCTGGCCTTTCAGGTATCTCACTACAATTTACAGTAATTTCAGTTTGTAAATCTGTAATTAAATCTGGTGCAGTAGTATCAACTACAGTAATAGTTTGCACTAAAGTTGTTGTATTATCACAAGCATCAGTAAGTGACCAAGTACGCGTAATGATAGACTCATTAGGACAGTTACCAGCTGCAGCAGTATCAGTATACGTAGCTTCTAATCCCGTAGCACAGTTATCGGCTTCATCAGAGACATCGCCAGTAAGTGTTAAGTCATTGGCATCCTGATCACATTCGATTGTAATATCATCAGGCACACTAAATGTAGGTGCAGTAGTATCTACTACAGAGATAGTTTGAGTATCAGAAGTAGTATTACCACACTCATCAGTAGCAGTCCACGTTCTAGTAATTGTTTGAGTATTACCACAAGCATCAACAGACGAATCCGCAAAAGTAATAGTGACATCACCACAAGTATCACTTCCAGTAGCCGTACCAGTAGCAGAAGGGTCAGTACTTTGAGTACATTCCACAGTAGCATCAGCAGGAACAGTAAGAGTAGGTGCAGTAGTATCTACTACAGAAATAGTTTGAGTATCAGAAGTAGTATTACCACACTCATCAGTAGCAGTCCATGTTCTAGTAATTGTCTGAGTATTACCACAAGCATCAACAGACGAATCAGTAAAAGTAATAGTTACATCACCACAAGTATCACTTCCAGAAGCCGTACCAGTAGCAGAAGGGTCAGTACTTTGTGTACATTCCACAGTAGCATTAGCAGGAACAGTAAGTGTAGGAGCAGTAGTATCTACTACAGAAATAGTTTGAGTATCAGAAGTAGTATTACCACACTCATCAGTAGCAGTCCATGTTCTGGTAATTGTTTGAGTATTACCACAAGCATCAACAGACGAATCAGTAAAAGTAATAGTTACATCACCACAAGTATCACTTCCAGAAGCCGTACCCGTAGCAGAAGGGTCAGTACTTTGAGTACATTCCACAGTAGCATCAGCAGGAACAGTTAATGTAGGTGCAGTAGTATCTACTACAGAAATAGTTTGAGTATCAGAAGTGGTATTACCACACTCATCAGTAGCAGTCCATGTTCTGGTAATTGTTTGAGTATTACCACAAGCATCAACAGATGAATCAGTAAAAGTAATAGTTACATCACCACAAGTATCACTTCCAGTAGCCATACCAGTAGCAGAAGGGTCAGTACTTTGAGTACATTCCACAGTAGCATCAGCAGGAACAGTAAGAGTAGGTGCAGAGTTATCTTCAATAGTAAACGTAGCAGAGGTAGAAGTAGCATTACCACATCCATCAGTAGCGGTGAAGATTACAGTAGCTGTACCAGTAGAACCACACAAATCAGAAAGAGCTGTAAAGTCGTTAGACCAAGTTACCGTAGAACAATCATCATTAGCAGTTGCACCACCATTAGTATTTAACCAGTTTTGTAAATCTGTTGTATTATCAGCTCCATCACATTGTACTGTAAGATCAGTCGCATCAGTTATAACAGGCGCAGTTGTATCTTGAATAGCATATGTTGCAGTAGTAGTTGCAGTATTTCCGCAAGCATCAGTAGCAGTAAAGGTAACTTGAATAGGAGCAGAACAATCAGAGTTAGCACCAGAATAGTCATTAGACCAAGTAACATCACCACAGTTGTCTGTAGCAGAAGCACCACCATTGGTATCTAACCAGTTTTGAATAGCTCCATTATTACCAGAGCCATCACACTCCACTACAATATCAGTAGCCTGAATATCAATTACAGGTGCAGTAGTATCTACTACAGAAATAGTTTGAGTATCAGAAGTAGTATTACCACACTCATCAGTAGCAGTCCACGTTCTAGTAATTGTTTGAGTATTACCACAAGCATCAACAGACGAATCCGCAAAAGTAATAGTAACATCACCACAAGTATCACTTCCAGTAGCTGTACCCGTAGCAGAAGGGTCAGTACTTTGTGTACATTCCACAGTAGCATCAGCAGGAACAGTAAGAGTAGGAGCAGTAGTATCTACTACAGAAATAGTTTGAGTATCAGAAGTAGTATTACCACACTCATCAGTAGCAGTCCATGTTCTGGTAATTGTTTGAGTATTACCACAAGCATCAACAGACGAATCAGTAAAAGTAATAGTTACATCACCACAAGTATCACTTCCAGAAGCCGTACCAGTAGCAGAAGGGTCAGTACTTTGTGTACATTCCACAGTAGCATCAGCAGGAACAGTAAGTGTAGGTGCAGTAGTATCTACTACAGAAATAGTTTGAGTATCAGAAGTAGTATTACCACACTCGTCAGTAGCAGTCCACGTTCTGGTAATTGTTTGAGTATTACCACAAGCATCAACAGATGAATCCGCAAAAGTAATAGTGACATCACCACAAGTATCACTTCCAGTAGCCATACCAGTAGCAGAAGGGTCAGTACTTTGAGTACATTCCACAGTAGCATCAGCAGGAACAGTAAGTGTAGGTGCAGAGTTATCTTCAATAGTAAACGTAGCAGAGGTAGAAGTAGCATTACCACATCCATCTGTAGCAGTGAAGATTACAGTAGCAGCACCAGTAGAACCACACAAATCAGAAAGAGCTGTAAAGTCGTTAGACCAAGTTACCGTAGAACAATCATCATTAGCAGTTGCACCACCATTAGTATTTAACCAGTTTTGTAAATCTGTTGTATTTCCAGAACCATCACATTGTACTGTAAGATCAGCCGCATCAGTTATAACAGGCGCAGTTGTATCTTGAATCGCATATGTAGCAGTAGTAGTTGCAGTATTTCCGCAAGCATCAGTAGCAGTAAAGGTAACTTGAATAGGAGCAGAACAATCAGAGTTAGCACCAGAATAGTTATTAGACCAAGTAACATCACCACAGTTGTCTGTAGCAGAAGCACCACCATTGGTATCTAACCAGTTTTGAATAGCTCCATTATTACCAGAGCCATCACACTCCACTACAATATCAGTAGCCTGAATATCAATTACAGGAGCAGTAGTATCTACTACAGAAATAGTTTGAGTATCAGAAGTAGTATTACCACACTCATCAGTAGCAGTCCATGTTCTAGTAATTGTTTGAGTATTACCACAAGCATCAACAGATGAATCCGCAAAGGTAATAGTGACATCACCACAAGTATCACTTCTAGTAGCCATACCAGTAGCAGAAGGGTCAGTACTTTGAGTACATTCCACAGTCGCATCAGCAGGAACAGTAAGAGTAGGTGCAGTAGTATCTACTACAGAAATAGTTTGAGTATCAGAAGTAGTATTACCACACTCATCAGTAGCAGTCCACGTTCTAGTAATTGTTTGAGTATTACCACAAGCATCAACAGATGAATCCGCAAAAGTAATAGTGACATCACCACAAGTATCACTTCCAGTAGCCGAACCAGTAGCAGAAGGGTCAGTACTTTGTGTACATTCCACAGTAGCATCAGCAGGAACAGTAAGTGTAGGCGCAGTTGTATCTACGACAGAAATAGTTTGAGTATCAGAAGTAGTATTACCACACTCATCAGTAGCAGTCCATGTTCTAGTAATTGTCTGAGTATTACCACAAGCATCAACAGATGAATCTGCAAAAGTAATAGTGACATCACCACAAGTATCACTTCCAGTAGCTGTACCAGTAGCAGAAGGGTCAGTACTTTGTGTACATTCCACAGTAGCATCAGCAGGAACAGTAAGTGTAGGCACAGTTGTATCTACGACAGAAATAGTTTGAGTATCAGAAGTAGTATTACCACACTCATCAGTAGCAGTCCATGTTCTGGTAATTGTTTGAGTATTACCACAAGCATCAACAGACGAATCCGCAAAAGTAATAGTGACATCACCACAAGTATCACTTCCAGTAGCCGTACCAGTAGCAGAAGGGTCAGTACTTTGAGTACATTCCACAGTAGCATCAGCAGGAACAGTAAGAGTAGGTGCAGTAGTATCTACTACAGAAATAGTTTGAGTATCAGAAGTAGTATTACCACACTCATCAGTAGCAGTCCATGTTCTAGTAATTGTCTGAGTATTACCACAAGCATCAACAGATGAATCTGCAAAAGTAATAGTGACATCACCACAAGTATCACTTCCAGTAGCTGTACCAGTAGCAGAAGGGTCAGTACTTTGTGTACATTCCACAGTGGCATCAGCAGGAACAGTAAGAGTAGGTGCAGTAGTATCTACTACAGAAATAGTTTGAGTATCAGAAGTAGTATTACCACACTCGTCAGTAGCAGTCCACGTTCTAGTAATTGTTTGAGTATTACCACAAGCATCAACAGATGAATCCGCAAAAGTAATAGTGACATCACCACAAGTATCACTTCCAGTAGCCGAACCAGTAGCAGAAGGGTCAGTACTTTGTGTACATTCCACAGTGGCATCAGCAGGAACAGTAAGTGTAGGTGCAGTAGTATCTAAGACAGTAATGGTTTGTATTGCTGAAGTTTCATTTCCGCAATCATCAGTAGCAGTCCAAGTTCTAGTAATTATATGTGTAAAACCACACTCATCTGTTAAAGAATCAACATATTTAATATCAACATTACCACAAGCATCACTTCCAGTAGCATTACCTGTAAAGGCTGGGTCATAACTTTGATCACATTCAATCGTAACATCATTTGGAACAATAAGTGTAGGTGTAGTAGTGTCTACTACAGAAATAGTTTGAGTATCAGAAGTAGTATTACCACACTCATCAGTAGCAGTCCATGTTCTGGTAATTGTTTGAGTATTACCACAAGCATCAACAGACGAATCCGCAAAGGTAATAGTGACATCACCACAAGTATCACTTCCAGTAGCTGTACCAGTAGCAGAAGGGTCAGTACTTTGTGTACATTCCACAGTCGCATCAGCAGGAACAGTAAGAGTAGGTGCAGTAGTGTCTACTACAGAAATAGTTTGAGTATCAGAAGTGGTATTACCACACTCATCAGTAGCAGTCCACGTTCTGGTAATTGTTTGAGTATTACCACAAGCATCAACAGATGAATCCGCAAAGGTAATAGTGACATCACCACAAGTATCACTTCCAGTAGCCATACCAGTAGCAGAAGGGTCAGTACTTTGTGTACATTCCACAGTCGCATCAGCAGGAACAGTAAGAGTAGGTGCAGTAGTGTCTACTACAGAAATAGTTTGAGTATCAGAAGTGGTATTACCACACTCATCAGTAGCAGTCCACGTTCTGGTAATTGTTTGAGTATTACCACAAGCATCAACAGATGAATCTGCAAAAGTAATAGTGACATCACCACAAGTATCACTTCCAGTAGCTGTACCAGTAGCAGAAGGGTCAGTACTTTGTGTACATTCCACAGTCGCATCAGCAGGAACAGTAAGAGTAGGTGCAGTAGTATCTACTACAGAAATAGTTTGAGTATCAGAAGTAGTATTACCACACTCATCAGTAGCAGTCCAAGTTCTAGTAATTATATGTGTAAAACCACACTCATCTGTTAAAGAATCAACATATTTAATATCAACATTACCACAAGCATCACTTCCAGTAGCATTACCTGTAAAGGCTGGGTCATAACTTTGATCACATTCAATCGTAACATCATTTGGAACAATAAGTGTAGGTGCAGTAGTATCTACTACAGTAATAGTTTGTGAATATTGAGCAATAGTTACACCACAAGCATCAGTAAATGACCAAGTATTTGTATAAGTACCTTTATTTGGACAATTAGAATTTTGAACAAAACTTCCTGAAGTTTTGTTTAAAGTAAAATCACATTTATCTGTTTCTGGTTCTAAAGATTGAGCAGAATTTAATCCAGATGCGTCGCCGCATTCAACTGTTCTATCTAAACCACCAGCTGGAGTTGCCCAATTAACTACTGGTTGATTAATATCTACTGTAAAAGGTAATAAATTACCAATATTACATTCTTTAATACCAGATGAGCTTAGTGTAGTTTGTGAACTTTGATTTATGAAACCTCTATAATTTGCAACAAATTGTAAATCAAATGATAAATCACAATTCTCTTCTAAAAAATAACATTCATCTTCAATTACAATATCAAAACTGACATTAATAGGAGGTACATCAATATCTACTAAACCATTTGTAAAATTAAATACTAACTCTCCAGTTGTATTATTATATGTATATGAAACACCTAATGGTAAATTTCCAACAATTACATCAGCTACTTGAGGCGGCATTATTGTAGATATTGATACATCTATTGCATTATCATTACCTTTATTAACAACATCAAAATTAAAACCTAAAGTATCTCCCGGATCAACAGGAGAAGAACCAGAACCCATCATAACATTAATCGGATCAATTTCAGGAATCCAAACTTCAACAGATAAACCTAATAAGAAAAGACCATAAGTTTCTTGATTTGAAGTTAACCTTAAGGTTGCAGAGGTTTGATTATTTCCAATGAGAGTATTTAGTGTATTACTTAAAGGAAATACTGCAGCATCATAACCAAGTGTATTTGTACTTGCTGGGTTTCTATCAACAAAATTGTTGTTACCTACAGTTATACGACTATTAAAAAAGTTGCTGGAACTCCTTTGTGGCGCTGAGATACTTGTGTAATTGTTAAAAACATTTCTAATTTGTAACATATCTCCACTTAAACTTCTATCACCTTCTAAAGCACCAATTATCATGTTTGCTTTTACACTTCCTAAAGGAACAGTTTGAAAACCACTAAAGTTTATATCAAAATTATTTACAGAACTAGTTACGTGTGCATAACCATCAAAAAGTGTAATATTTCTTGGAGACATTTTTGGACTTTCGTAAACAAAAACTATTTGCCAACCACCAGAAGTACCTGTATTACCACCACCATGTGAGGTTAAACTACCTGTTTTTGCTTCTACGTTTGCAACTTGGTATTTTCCATAAGGATTAGCTAAAGATTTAACTTGATTAGTTATATCTTTAAAACAGATATATGGGTCATTATTTAAATGTGTATTTCTGCCTCTATATATTATGTCATCAGCTCTAAATGTAGTATAAGTAGTTTGCCCAGGAATCATTAACTTTATATCATTATAATTCCAATTTGGTTGATTTTCTGAATTTGGATCTGATGTTGGTTCTCTGTCAGCAGCAGCCCAGTATAAATATGCTCTATAAATAGAAATACAATCTAACGAAGGTTGAGGGTTAGTAAGATTAGCGCTACTTGAATTAAAAGTAGTAGGGTCATTATCTATGTCAACATAAACATTATCAGAAAAGTCATGATTACTACTTTCACCGTTATAGTTTGTAGTTGCAGTCCTAGAAAGCATAGTATTAGCAATCATAGTTACATCACCTCTTATAGTCCCATTAAAACGAGGCACAAAAGGATCTAATACTTGAGCATTTGCATAAAGACTGCTAAATAGTACAAGTATGTAGAGTATATTTTTTATTTTATTATGAGTAATAGCATTTTTCATAAGTCCAATATTTTGTTTATGGATTAATTAGCTTTAACTAATTAAAGTTATTTGGGTCAGGGATTAATGATTGTATAATTATTGAATTACTAATTATATGTCCTTTGTCAGAAACTGCTTTAACTTCTGTACAATTCCAAGTACTTAATTTTGCCTTAGCAGGTCTAGAAATTTTAACATAAAACTCAAACGATCTTCCAGGTTGTATTGAAGTTAATTCAATATTTTTTGATTTCTGAGAGTTAAGTACCTCTTGTTTCATTTCTATTTGTGACAAATTTGTATCACTACAAGATTTATCGTCTGCCGAAATATTAAAATTAACAGCAGATTTACTATTATTTGTTACTTCAAGTAAATAAAGATGCTCTGTTTCACTATTAGGCTTGTCACTACCATTAATAATTTTTAGGCTTAATGATTGTTGCCCAAACGTACTTAGGGTACTAAGGCAAACTATTATTATTGTAACAATTGTTTTCATAACTTTGATTAATTAAATAATACTATAAGTTTCGCTATGCGATTTTTTTTAAATGATCTTTAGTTAAGAATAAATGATTTGCAGTTGAATGATGAATACATCATAAACTGATTAACTATTTTTCTTAAATAACTTGAGGGAAGTGCATTGATAAACAATGCGTTGACAATGAATTGATTAATATGTTTTTGATTTGGGGTCATTTACATTAAATTTATTATAGCAAATCAACTGATTACTAATAGGTTTAACAAATAAAAATGTCAAAGCACGAAAATAATCGTTAAAACGGACTTATGCAACACTTTATCGATATTTTTTGCATTTAATCGAAAATTAATGAAAACAATAACACTAATTAGGCATGCAAAATCGTCATGGGAATACGATGTAAGCGACATAGACAGGCCCTTAAGTACTAGAGGTGTGAATGATGCGAATTTACTGTCAAAAAAATTTATAGAATATTCTTTTGCGCCAGATGCCATATTTTCAAGTCCTGCAAATAGAGCATTAACTACCTGTAATATATTTATTGATAATCTTAATGTATCAAAAAAGTTGTTATCTGTTGACGAAAAATTATATGATTTTGGTGGTCATCAGGTAGCAAAATTCATCAATAATTTAAGTGACCAATACAACAAAGTAATGATTTTTGGACACAACCACGCATTTACAGCTATTGCTAATAGTTGTGGTAGTACTTACATAGATAATGTTCCTACTTGTGGTTTAGTAATGATTGAGTTTGAAGTAGATTATTGGGCAGATGTAAAAAAAGGCATCACAAAAATGACAATTTTTCCAAGAGATTTAAAAGATTAGTTTTATGTATAAATATGCATATTTGGTTATGCATTTCATATAAATTTATAATAACATTAAGTTCAGTATTTTTGTTTGTAAATAGAATATATTTGCCATATTGATAATTATTTAAGAGTTAATGACAAAAGACAAATACAGTTATATAAACAGAGAAGTTAGTTGGTTACAATTTAATGCTCGTGTTTTACAAGAAGCTGAAGATGAATCTGTACCACTTATTGAAAGATTACGTTTTTTAGGGATTTTTTCAAATAATTTAGATGAGTTTTTTAAAGTGCGTTATGCAACAATAAAACGAATTGATGAAGCTGGGAAAACAGGAAGAAGTGAACTTGGAGGAATTAAAGCCAGTGATTTACTAGAAATTATCACACAAATAGTTATTAAACAGCAAAGGGAAAGTCTAAAAATTCTTGATAAAATCCAAAAGCGATTAGAGAAGAAAGATATTTATTTCATTAATGAGCATGAGATTGACAATGAACAACATGTATTCATAAAAAACTATTATATTCAGAATGTAAGTCCTGCTTTAGTTACCATCATCTTAAACGATCAGGTAAAACTTCCAACCCTTAAAGATAGTGCAGCATATTTAGCAGTAAAGATGGTTTTTTCTAATAAGCAAAAGCAGTTTGCGCTTATTGAGATTCCTAAAACTATTGAACGTTTTGTAGTACTTCCTAAAAAGGAAGATAAAGACTATATAATTATATTAGATGATTTACTTCGTTATTGTTTAAACGATATCTTTAATATTTTCGATTATGAAACTATATCAACTCATATGATAAAAATAACTCGAGATGGCGAGTTAGATTTTGAAAGCGATTTAAGTAAAAGTTTTATAGAAAAAATTTCTGATAGTGTAAAGCATCGTCAAATTGGTGACCCTGTTAGGTTTGTTTATGACAAAACTATTGATAGAGAAACACTAAAGTTTTTAATGACTAAAATGGGAATAGACTCAAATGATAGTGTTATACCAGGAGGTCGCTATCATAACCGAAGAGACTATATGAGTTTTCCTAGTTTAGGCAGAACAGATTTATTATATGATAAAATTAAACCATTACCTATAAAAGGAATGAGTTTAGAAAGCAGCATTTTTAAGACAATTGCTAATAAAGATTATCTTTTATACACACCTTATCAAACTTTCTCATATGTAGTTAAGTTTTTAAGGGAAGCAGCGTTAGATCCTAAAGTAAAAACGATACAGATAACTATTTACAGATTAGCAGAAATTTCACATGTTGCTAGTTCATTAATTAATGCTGCAAAAAATGGTAAAAAAGTTACAGTATCAATTGAGCTTCAAGCAAGGTTCGATGAACAGGCTAATATAGATTATGCTGAACAAATGGAATCTGAAGGTGTTCATTTGCTCTTTGGAGTTAAAGGACTAAAAGTACATGGTAAAATGTGTATTATTGAACGTGAAGAAGAGAAAAAAATAAAGCGTTATGGTTTTATAAGCACAGGAAACTTTAACGAGTCAACAGCAAAAATTTATACTGATTTCACACTTTTTACAGCTAATCAAAAGATATTGAAAGATATAAATATTGTGTTCGATTTCTTTCAATATAACTACAAAATATTTACCTATAAGCATATAATAACATCACCTCATTATACTAAGTCTAAAATATTTAAACTTATTGATAATGAAATAGATAATGCTAAACTTGGTAAACCTTCATATATCAAAATAAAACTAAATAGTATTTCTAGTTATATGATGATAGATAAGCTTTATGAGGCAAGTAGAGCAGGAGTAAAAATACAAATGATTATTAGAGGTATTTGTTGCTTAGTTCCTGGCATAAAAGATATGAGTGAAAATATTGAAGTGATAAGTATTGTTGATAAATTTTTAGAGCATACACGTTTACTCATATTTTGTAATGATGATAAACCAAAAGTGTATATTTCATCTGCAGATTGGATGACACGTAATATAGAAAATAGAGTAGAAGTAACTTGTCCTATTTATGATGATGACATAAAACAAGAACTTTTAGATATTTTTGAAATTTGCTGGAATGATAATGTAAAAGCTAGAATTATAAATAGCACTCAAGACAATCCATATGTTCGCAACAAATTGCCTAAAACAAGAACTCAGTTTGCTACGTATAATTATTATTTAAAAAAATTAGAAAAGTAGAATGTTAAATATTAAAAAATATGCAGCTATTGATATTGGTTCTAATGCTGTACGATTATTAATTTCAAATATTATTGAGCAAAAAGGGAAGCCACCTTTGTTTAAAAAGAGTTCGTTAGTGCGAGTGCCAATCCGTTTAGGAGCTGATGTATTTATAAGCAACCAAATATCTAAAGAAAACGAGCAACGTATGTTAGATACAATGAATGCTTTTAGATTACTTATGAGTGCTCATAAAGTAGTAGCATATAAGGCATGTGCAACTTCGGCAATGCGTGAGGCAGATAATGGAGTAGAAGTAACAAAAGCCATTGCAAAACATTCAAAAATTAAAATAGATATTATTGGTGGTGAAGAAGAAGCGGCAATTATTGCAGCTACAGACTTACAAAGTTATATAGATGATAGTAAAACATACCTTTATGTAGATGTAGGTGGAGGAAGTACAGAGTTTACAGTAATACATGAAGGCAAAACGGTTACATCAAAATCTTTTAAAATAGGAACAGTACGATTACTTAATGATATTGTAAATAAAGAAGCTTGGTTTGAGCTTGAAAATTGGATTAAGGCTAGTACTAGTGAATATGAAAAAATAGACCTTATTGGTTCTGGAGGAAACATCAATAAAATATTTAAAATATCTGGTAAGCAAATAGGTAAACCTTTAACATACTTTTATTTAACGTCATTTTATCAAATGCTACAATCGTATTCTTACGAGGAGCGTATTACAGTTTTAGACCTTAACCAAGATAGAGCTGATGTTATTATTCCAGCTACTCGTATTTATCTTTCAGCTATGAAATGGAGTGGTGCAAGAGATATTTATGTACCAAAAATTGGATTGTCTGATGGAATCATTAAAAGTGTGTACTACGAAACAGTTTCGAGTGTTAGCTTAACTTAATTGGTCTTTCGACTTCTTTTTTAGTCTGTTATCTGTTTTTTGTTTTTAGTTAACATTATTCATTTTATATTTACAACCTCAAATTATAAACAAATGAAATCTTTTTTTACACTATTATTATTCGTAAGCATCTCTACATTAACTTTTTCACAAGAAAACAGATATGGAGTTAGAGGAGGACTTAACGTTTCAAATTTAGATTTTACGCCAGATCCAACTTTTACTAACGACCATAGAAACGGTTTTGCTTTTGGTGGTTTTGTAGATTATGGAGTATCTGATTCGTTTTCAATTTTAGTAGAATTGCAATATTCTGCTGAAGGTGGTAAAGCAGATGAATTAAAAGCAGATTACATACAAATGCCAATTATGTTCAGATTTGCATTAACAGATAAACTTACTTTTGGAGCTGGACCTATGGCAAGTCTTAAAACTTGGAAAAATAATGATGGGTTTTCTACTTTCGCTTTTTCTGGAATTGGTGGTTTAGAGTATATGATTACTGACGAATTATTTATTGATGCTCGTTATTCTTACGGAATAACAAATATTTTAGATAAAGATTTAACTACAGTTGAAGCTAAAAATTCTAATATACAGTTTGGGTTTGGAATAAAAATATAACAAACAAATTAGTATATAAAAAAAGCCTCATCTTAACAGTTGAGGCTTTTTTTTAACCATGAATAGTTTCTTTTTTGCTTAAATTTTTCATTATTTCAGCTTCAAAATCAAGTAGTTGATGCCACTTTTTGTCAACTTCCTTTCTGTCGCCATACTGCCTTGCAAAGCCCAAAAACATAGTATAATGGTTCGCTTCACTAACCATTAATTTTCTGTAAAACTCTGCAAGCTCTTTATCTTGTAATTCTTCAGATAACAATCTAAAACGCTCACAACTTCTTGCTTCAATAAGTGCTGCATAAAGTAGCCTATGCACTAACTGAGTTGTTCTGCTTCCACCTTTAGGGAAAAAGGTTACTAATTGTATTACATAATCATCTTTTCTATCGCGACCTAATGTCCATCCATTATCGAGTATTCTATCATGTACCATTTTAAAATGACTAATTTCCTCTTTCACTAAAGCAATCATTTCCTGAACTAAATCGGTATATTCAGGGAAGCTTACAATTAGCGAAATAGCTGTACTTGCAGCCTTTTGCTCACAATAAGCATGGTCTGTAAGAATATCTTCAATATTCTTTTCAACAATATTTACCCAACGAGGATCTGTAGGAAGTTTTAGTCCGAGCATAATTTAACCTTGTTGTTCAATTAAACTTATAAGCTTTTGGCCTTTTTCATCAATAGACATACGATATAGCTTAAATGATTTATCTTTAGGATTAATAAACGACATGTCTAATTGAATAGTTTGTTCAGTAGATAATTCTTGGTTTACCCAGACATGCTCTAATGTTGCATTATTCCAAAACCTATCATTAATGTTATTTAACTTAAATTCTTTTGCAGAAATATAAGTACTAAATACAGCTTTGGATGAAAAAGAAATAACAATTTCTGATTCAAATACACGATGATAGTTAGTATTTTTTTCAGAAGAAGCTAAAATGATAGTTTCATCCATAGACGAATAATTTTTTATAGATACTTTTACTCTGTTAGATACAATTGAATCTGTAACTATTTCAGTATATTCTTTAGGAAAAAATGTAATAGATTGGCTTTGGGTGTATTTTGTGTTAAATTCTGTTATTGATTTTTGTAAAGACTCACGCTTGTTTTGTCGTCCATCACAACTAACAAACCCAACAGAAATAATTAATAGAATAATATAAATACGTATCATAGCTTAAATATCTAATCCAAAGGTTTTTTTTAATAACTCAATATTAGGATTTTTTTCTTTTAGTTTTTGATATTTTTCAATTGGAGTAAAAACATATTGTTTAGCAGCCTCTTCATTTACAGTAATATTAAGACTTATATCGAAGTTTTTAAGTGTTTTACGTAAATATTCCATTAAAGGAAATTGAGCACGTTCCAATTCTATTTTCAATGTCTCATTAGGAAATTCTAAACCTATTGAGGTGCCTTCAAGTTTAGGTGTGTCCATTTCCAAAATAGACGCCATAATCTTTTCTCCATTAGTATTAAGCGACTTTATATAGGCTCTCCAAGCCTTCATAAATTGAGCTTCTGTAAATTCTTCTTTAGGAAGGTCGTTTGGGTCTATAACGACTTCCATTTGTCGTATTTGATGCTCTTTTTTGGCTTTAATGCTTTTTAATGATAATCCAGAGGTTCTATGCGTATCGTTCTTTAAATCGATAACTGGAGTCGGCTCATGCACCAAAGTGGCATCTGAAGGTACTTTTGTTTCTGTAACCTGCTCACCAATAGGTTTAGTATCTGTTTTTTCTTTTTTAGGAATTGATACTGCAATTGGTTTAATGCCTTTTGCTCTAAAATAAGATGCAGGAATTATGTAATGTTTGCTATTTTTTTTTTCTCCATCAAAAGTGATAGAGGCAAGTTGCATTAAAGTAAGTTCAACAAGTAGGCGTTGGTTTTTACTGCTTTTGTATTTTAAATCACAGTCGTTAGCAAGCTCAATACCTTTAAGTAAAAAGTTATAGGAGGCCTTTTTTGCCTGTTCTTGGTATTTGGTTTTAGTTTCATCACCAACTTCTAACAGTTCTATTGTTTGCTCATTTTGGCAAACCATTAAGTCTCTAAAGTGTGAAGCTAAACCAGCAATATAATGATGACCATCAAATCCTTTAGATAATGTGTCGTTAAACTGAACGAGCAACTCTGGTATTTTATTTTCTAAAATAAGATCAGTACTGGTAAAATAAGTTTCGTAATCAAGAACATTTAAGTTTTCGGTAACAGCTTGTCTTGTTAGGTTTTTGCCTGAAAAACTAACTACTCTATCAAAAATAGAAAGCGCATCACGCATAGCTCCATCAGCTTTTTGAGCAATAATGTGTAAAGCATCATCTTCGGCATCTACACTTTGCTCTTTAGCGATATATTTTAAATATTCTTTAGCATCTTTAACTGTAATACGCTTAAAATCGAAAATCTGACAACGTGATAAAATAGTCGGAATAATTTTATGCTTTTCAGTCGTTGCTAAAATAAAAATACAATGCTTTGGTGGCTCTTCTAAGGTTTTTAAAAATGCATTAAAAGCAGCTTGAGAGAGCATGTGCACCTCATCAATGATATAAACTTTGTATTTACCAACTTGAGGTGGAATTCTAACTTGGTCAGTTAAATTTCTTATATCATCTACTGAGTTGTTTGAGGCTGCATCTAACTCAAAAATATTAAAAGCAAAATCTTCATCTTCTTTTTCATTACCATCACTATTAATCATTTTGGCTAATATACGAGCACAAGTAGTTTTACCAACACCTCTTGGACCAGTAAAAAGTAATGCTTGTGCTAAATGATTATGTTCAATGGCATTCAATAAAGTATTTGTAATAGCTTGCTGACCAACAACGTCTTTAAACGTTTGTGGTCTGTATTTGCGAGCCGATACTACAAAATGTTCCATTGAAAAGTATTAGAAAGACAAAGTTAAAAATTCAAGTCAAAATTAAGAATTATGAGCGCTATATTTAAGAGTAGTTATTAACAATTTATGTACTTTTGCCACCAAGTAATTCGCCTTATCGCTTAAGTTTAATATTTGGGAGGAAAGTCCGAACACCATAGTGCAACATAGTGGTTAATGGCCACCAGTCGTGAGGCTAGGAAAAGTGCAACAGAAAGTATGTACAGGTAATGCTGTAGTGAAACCAGGTAAACTCTATGTGGTGCAATGTCATGTATACCAACGCTTGAGGGCTGCACGCTCGATTGTTGGAGGGTAGACAGCTAAAATGTGCTGGTAACAGTACATTCAGATAAATGATAAGGGCTTTTTCTTTTTAGAATTCTTTTATAAAAAGAAAAGTACAGAATTCGGCTTATAGATTTACTTGCTTAAACAAGCTCTTTGATTTTTTCAAAGGGCTTTGTTTATTTATTCATCTGCATCTACACCAATTTCAAAGAAGCTAAAAACACTTCCTCCATAGTTTTTTGAATAACTATAGTATTCTAAATGTGATAAGTCGGTTTGTTTTGCATGTTCTACAATTAAAATACCATCGTCTTCTAATAATTTATTTTTAAAGACAAGCTCTGGTATTTTTGAGAATTGATCTACTGAAAAGGCATAAGGTGGATCTGCAAAAATAATAGTAGATTGTAATTTAGCTGTTTCTAAAAATTTGAACACATCACTTTTTATGGTACGTATTTGCATTTCAAATTCTTCTGCTGTCTTATTTATAAATTTTATACAGCCAAAATCTTCATCTACAGCAGTAATAGTTTCAGTCCCTCTTGAAGCAAATTCATAACTAATACTACCTGTTCCTGAAAACAAGTCTAAAACGGATACTTCATCAAAATAAAATTGATTATTAAGTATATTGAACAAAGCTTCTTTTGCTATGTCTGTTGTTGGACGTACTGGTAGTTTTTTTGGAGGCGTTATACGTCTGCCTTTATATTGACCTGAAATAATTCGCATTAAAAGCTATTTAAGATAACAAAATCGTTATGTTTTGTTACTGGTTTTTGATTTATATCAAAGTTAAAATTATTGTCTGTCGTTACAAACTCTACATATCTGATGTACTTATATAAAATTGCATAAAGTTCATCATCTTTTTTTATTATTCCTGATAGTTTTACTTTAACTATTTCAGGGTTTAATTGTAATTGTTCTAATGTGAACAAAATATAGTAAATGAAATCTTCTTTAGTTGAATATTCAAAAGAGTTATATAGTAGTAACTCTCCATTTTTAACTGCAATCAATTCAAAACTAAACTCACTTACATTTATATATAGCTTAGTATCTTCAGAGCTTCTCTCTTTTTTTAAAACCGAGTCTATTAAAATTGTAGATGTATGCTTATAATCAAAAACACCAAACTGATCAAATAAATAATTATTCACATTGACTAATGGCACATAAACATTTACACTCTTGCAAATATCTATGTTATCATGAGAAATAAAATCTGATTTTAAAATCTTCGCATTAAATTTAAGGTAGTCTGCTGAGTTTTTCTCATCAAAAAGCTCTTTTGGGACTAAACTCGAAAGCTCATTTTGATAAATAGCTAAAACACTAGCAAATGACTGTGTAAACACTGAATTATTATCTAAAACTAATTGAAGCTGCTCAAGTGTTTCTAACGGATTTAGTTTTTTACTAAATCTTTTGTGCTCTAAAAATTCAATAGTTTGAGTAGTTGAGTTTAGAATGCAAAAAGAAAGTCCACTCAAACTAATTTGAATGGACAATGCTTTTGTATTATGTTGTGTCAAACTATTGTTCTTTTGAATAGTTTTTTGGCCAGTTTCCATTTGTGTTTACTTCATCCATTGAACCTACTTTAAGTGTAGGACCATTAACACCATCAACAGATATTACTTGGTTTTCTTTATCAACTAAGTTTTTATCTTGATCAAATAGTAATTTTGCTTTTTCAACACTAGCTTCAAAAACAGGAATATCGTCTAGTTTACCAGCTTTTAATGTAAATTTAGTTCCTGGTTCACCAACAGGTACGTCCATCATTGTTTTGTAGCGATCAGAGTTTTTAAATAATGAGTCTTTTACAGAAACAAATCCTAAAGTATCAATTACAACAATCTCTTTAAACATATCTACACCAAAACTTCTAGACAATGCTTCATCTTTTACTGTTTCAGTTCTTCTTTGAGTAATTGTAAATTTGCCATTCTCAACAAATTTTATTAATCCATCAAAGCTATCAGTAAATTGTCCTGTAACAGTTCTGTGAGCTAATTCAGCATCTCTGATGTCTTTTAATTTTTCAATTACTAAAGCGTAACGTTTTTCTTTTAATTGATTGAACTGAATCTCGCCATAAACTGACATATAGGTTTTATAACCTAAAAAGATAATTAATAGCCAAAGCACAATATTTAAAACAGGCTTTAATTTTTTAGGCACAAATTTGTCAATTACCCAAACAAGCCCAATCGTAAGGAGTATAACAATTACAATAGCAATGATTACATTTAACATAGTTAGTCTATTTATTTTTTAATAAAGGTATAACGCAAATCTACAATTTTTTTTTATTCACGAAAACCAATACATGTAAAAATAAAATAATTTTAGTTTCAAACATATTTTATGTGTAAAAAAGCTTCTTAAAAAAATATACACAAAACCAATAAAACACTAGTAAATATGTATTATCTTTCCACTTTGTGAATACTGAAAAATATATCAATGAATTCGTCTGAATTTTATAAACTTTTAAAAAAACAATTCCCTTTTGAACCTACAACCAAACAAAACATAGTTTTAGACCAACTCTCAGAATTCGTTTTTGATAACACACCAAATACTCTATATCTTTTAAAAGGATTTGCTGGAACAGGAAAAACCAGTATTATTGGTACTCTAGTTTCTAATTTATGGGAAGCTAAAAAAAGCGCAGTGCTAATGGCTCCTACAGGTAGAGCAGCTAAGGTAATTTCTAATTATTCAGGTAAAGAAGCGTTTACAATTCACAAAAAAATATACTTCCCCAAAAAAGATAAAGGAGGAGGAGTTAAGTTTGTTATGCAGCCAAATAAGCACAGAAATACCATCTTTATAGTAGATGAGGCATCAATGATTCCTGATACTCCAGCCGACTCCAAACTATTTGAAAATGGTTCTCTTTTAGATGACTTAATGCAATATGTATACTCTGGTCATAAATGCAAACTTTTACTTATTGGTGATAAAGCACAGTTGCCACCTGTAAAATCTGAATTAAGTCCTGCTTTAGATGCTAATCAACTCAATTTGAATTATAATAAAGAAGTTAAAATGATGGAGCTTGATGAAGTAGTAAGACAAGAACAAGACTCTGGAATTTTAATTAACGCAACAAACTTGCGTGAAATAATGGAAGGTGAGTTTTTTGATGCTTTTAAGTTTAATGTTAAAGGGTTTACTGATATTGTTAGGCTTATTGATGGACATGAAATTATGGATGCCATTAATGATGCTTATGATTCTAATGGATATGAAGAAACTGCAATAATTGTTAGGAGTAATAAGCGAGCAAACCTTTATAACAAACAAATAAGAGAGCGTATTCTTAATAATGAAAATGAGCTTACAGTTGGAGACTTTTTAATGGTTGTAAAGAATAATTATTTTTGGGTTAAGCCAACAACAGAAGCAGGCTTTATAGCCAATGGAGATATTATTCAGGTTTTAGAAATCCATAGTATTCAAAATCTGTATGGTTTTCGTTTTGCTGAAGTAAAAGTGCAAATGGTTGATTATCCAAAAATGCGACCTTTTGAAACAGTTTTGCTTCTCGACACTATAGAAGCTGAATCTCCTTCATTATCTTATGACGATTCAAATAAACTTTATCAAGAAGTTCAAAAAGATTTTGAAGACGAATCATCAAATTATCGTAAGTTTTTAAAAATAAAGAACAACAAACATTTTAATGCCTTACAAGTAAAATTTTCTTATGCAATAACGTGTCATAAATCACAAGGTGGACAATGGGATACTATTTTTGTTGAGCAGCCTTATCTACCAAACGGGATAGATAAAGAGTATTTACGTTGGTTATACACAGCTGTTACAAGAGCAAAAAATAAATTATATTTAATAGGTTTTAAAGATGATTTTTTTGTAGAATAAATTTTATTAAAATGACTGAAACAATTATTAGCATTTTTCTTGGTATTGGTCTTGCCGCTTCAGTTGGTTTTAGAGTTTTTGTACCTCTTTTTGCATTAAGTTTAGCTTCATACTTTAATTTTTGGGAGCTTAACGAATCGTGGCAATGGATTGGAAGCTTAACAGCAGTGATAACGCTTGGCGTTGCTACTTTAGTTGAAATTTCTGCGTATTATATTCCTTATTTAGATAATTTATTAGACACTATTGCTATACCATTAGCAACAATTGCAGGTACAGCAGTAATGGTATCGACAGTAGCAGATTTAAGTCCAATAATTACTTGGTCTTTAGCAATTATAGCAGGAGGTGGTACTGCTGCTGCAATAAAAAGCTCTGCAGGCGCAACACGATTGGCATCGACAACCACAACAGCTGGTTTTGGTAACCCTGTTGTATCTACTGTTGAAACAGGTACGTCTTTAGTTATGTCAATTTTTTCAATTTTCTTACCAGTAATAGCTTTTGTATTAGTTATTCTTATCTTGTTTATAATATTTAAACTTTATAAAAAGATTAAACCAACAAAGTCTTAATTTCCTATAAAAAGTTTTATTTTTGATTAACATTTTATTCGGTCATTTAGACTCAAAAAAACAATAAAAAATACTAAATGAAAATCATTTCTATGATTCCTGCACGTTATAGTGCATCTCGATTTCCCGCAAAACTTATGCAAAATTTAGCTGGTAAAACAGTTATTTTACGTACTTATGAAGCTACTGTTGCTACAAAACTGTTCGATGATGTTTATGTGGTTACTGATAGCGATATAATTTTTAACGAAATAGTTTCTAATGGAGGCAAAGCCATAATGAGCAAACTTGAGCATCAATCGGGAAGTGATAGAATTGCTGAAGCTGTGGCAGATTTAGATGTTGATATTGTTGTAAATGTACAAGGAGATGAGCCATTTACCGAAAGAGAAAGTTTATCTAAAGTGTTGGAAGTTTTTAAAGACGATTATAACAAAGAAATCGATTTAGCATCTTTAATGGTTGAGATACATGATTGGGATGAAATTAGTAACCCAAATACTGTTAAAGTAATTGTCGACCAAAATAATTTTGCATTATACTTTTCTAGAAGTCCAATTCCTTTTCCTAGAGATAAAGAAGCTGGAGCGCGTTATTTTAAACATAAAGGAATCTATGCCTTTAGAAAACAAGCTTTGTTAGACTTTTATAAGTTGCCAATGCAGTTTTTAGAAGCAACTGAAAAAATTGAATGTATCCGTTATTTAGAATACGGAAAGAAAATAAAAATGGTAGAGACAACTATTGAAGGTGTTGAAATTGATACTCCTGAAGACCTAGAACGCGCAAAACGATTATGGAAATAAGCTATAAAAATATTAAAGTTATTGGCTTTGATGCAGATGATACACTTTGGGTTAACGAAACCTATTTTCGTGATGCAGAGTTGGAATTTGCAAAGCTTTTAGCGCCTTACGAAACAGCTAATAAAATTGATCAAGAGCTGTTTAAAATGGAAATGAAAAATTTACCTCTTTATGGTTATGGTGTAAAAGGATTTGTATTATCAATGGTTGAAATGGCTTTAGAAATATCTAATAACAATGTATCTAATACTACAATGAATGCCATTTTAAAAATTGGTAAAGACATGCTTAATAAACCTGTTGAGTTATTAGAAGGTGTAGAAGATGTTTTAAAAGAATTCTCAAAAGACTATAAACTTATTCTTGTTACAAAAGGTGATTTGCTAGACCAAGAAAGAAAGCTTGAAAAATCTGGATTAACAAACTATTTTCATCATATAGAAGTATTGAGCGACAAACAAGAAGAGAATTATTCAAAATTATTAAATCATTTAGATATTAAACCATCAGAATTCTTAATGATAGGAAATTCATTAAAATCAGATATTTTACCATTAATAAATATAAAAGCACATGCTATTCACGTACCATTTCATACTACATGGATGCATGAGCAAGTAAAGGAGTCAGAAACAAATGGCAAGGCGTATAAAACATTAAGTAGTTTGTTAGAATTAAAAAAAGTAATGCGTTAATGGAGATTTTTGATATTGAAAACTGGAACAGGAAGCAGCACTACAATCATTTTAGTAAGTTAAAAGATCCTTACTTTGGAGTTACAATAACAGTTGACGTTACAAAAGCATATCATTTTTCAAAAGAAAAAAAGATTAGTTTTTTTGGTAGATATCTTCATGATTGTATGAAAGCAATAAATGATATTGATGAATTAAAATTACGCATAAATAATAGTGTTGTAGAAAAACACGAAGTAATAAATGCATCAGCAACTATTATGAGACAAGATAATACCTTTGGATTTTCATTTATAAATTTTGATGAAAATTTAGATGTGTTTTTGAATAATCTTGAGAATGAAAAGCAACGAATAAATAGTACTACAGATTTATTTCCACCAGTAAACGGATTAGATTGTATACATTGTTCAGCTTTGCCTTGGCTTAGTTTTTCAGGACATAAAGAACCAGTTTCTGGTGAAATTGATTCTGTGCCTAAACTGGCATTTAGTAAAATAGTATTTAATAACGATAAAATTGAAATGAATGTAGCTATTAATGTTAACCATGCGTTAGTTGATGGTTACCATGTGAGTTTATTTGCTGAAAAATTTCAATATTATTTAAATAAATAAAAATTGAAGCAACTAAGTTTCTATTTTTGTTAAAGAACATTTTTTAAATGAGTTATAAAAATTACCCAATGGTGTCCAGAATTGTTTTTGGACGAGGAAGTTTAAATCAGTTGAGCGATATTATTGAGCCTAAACGATTAAACACTAAAGCACCATTTATATTTTTAGTAGACGATGTGTTTCAAGGTAATTCATGGTTAACCTCACGAATTCCTACAGCATATGACGATACAATTATATTTATCTCTGCAAATGAAGAGCCTAAAACCTCTCAGGTAGATGAATTAGTTGAGCAAATTATTTTATCACATAAAGATAGACCTTCTGGAATTATAGGTATAGGAGGTGGCACCATTTTAGATTTAGCTAAAGCAGTATCTATAATGCTAACAAATGAAGGTGAAGCTAAAGATTATCAAGGTTGGGATTTAGTTAAAACACCAGCTATATATCATGTAGGTATTCCAACAATTTCTGGTACAGGAGCAGAAGTGTCTAGAACGACTGTACTTACAGGACCAGAAAAAAAATTAGGAATTAATTCAGATTACACACCATTTGATCAGGTGATTTTAGATCCAGAACTTACCAAAGACGTACCAAAAGACCAATGGTTTTATACAGGAATGGATTGCTATATTCATTGTATAGAATCTTTAAACGGGACATTTTTAAATGCTTTTAGTCAGACATATGGAGAAAAAGCATACGATTTGTGTAAAGAAATATTTTTAGACAACAATCTATCTGAAGAAGAATCACAAGATAAACTAATGATGGCTTCATGGCATGGAGGAATGAGTATTGCTTACTCTCAAGTTGGTGTTGCACATGCAATGAGTTATGGATTGTCTTATTTATTAGGAACAAAACATGGTATAGGTAATTGTATTGTTTTTGATCATTTAGAAGAGTTTTATCCAGAAGGTGTTAAGCTTTTTAAACAAATGAAAAAAAGCCATAACATCAGTCTTCCACAAGGCATTTGTGCAAATTTAGAAGATTATCAATTTGATATTATGATAGATGTAGCTCTAGGTTTAGTTCCACTTTGGGAAAATGCTATAGGTAAACATTGGAATCAAGTTATTACCAGAGAAAAATTAAAAGCATTATACCAAAAAATGTAATATGCGTTGGTTAGCAAAATTTATATATTATAAGTTGTTAGGTTGGAAAGTTGTAGGTAACACAAACTTTTCAAAACACACTGTGAAAAAGGCTGTAATCATTGCTGTACCTCATACTAGTTGGCACGACTTCTATATTGGTGTTTTACTTCGTAAAGTACTTGGAATAAAAACAAATTTTATTGGTAAAAAAGAACTGTTTGTTGGTCCTTTTGGATGGTATTTAAGAGCAATAGGAGGAGCTCCAATCGACAGAAAAACTAATGAAAATAAAGTTGATGCTATTGCAAAGCTTTTTAAAGATAAAGACGAATTTAGGATTACTTTAGCACCAGAAGGAACACGCAAAAAAGTTGATGAATGGCGAACAGGTTTTTACTATATAGCTAAAGCAGCTAATGTACCTATTATTATGTTTACATTAGATTTTGAAAATAAGCAAAACAGAATTTCCGAACCATTTTATACAACTGATAATATTGAAGCCGATTTTAAATTTATGCGTAGTTTTTACGAAGGTGTAAAAGGCAAAATACCTGAATACTCGTAGGTTTGGCATAAATTTTGAAAATAAAAATAATGTAGTTTGTTAATGAAACATACAGTAAACAATTCTTGTCCCTAAAGAGAAACATTAACAGACTACAAAAGCAAAAAGCTACTCAATTTTGAGTAGCTTTTTTTTGTTTAAAAAAAGGTAAAAATTTAAAACCTTCAAGTTAAAAACTTCGTAGATATGTAAAACCAAATAAATTATCTTTCTAAAAATCACTTTATTGATTAATTGCTATGAAAGAGAAAAAAAGGCTATCATGTTATTTGATAGCCTTTTATTATTTTAGTTATTCATTGGTTTTTTTAGCAGGAAATTTGACACAATAAAATAGTCTAATGCAATATAAAAAAATAAATACACCAATTAACTCTTCGTAAATTTCACTATGCCCTTTATACGTAGAACAGGCCATGATAAATGCTAAAAAAAACATGCTTCTATGTGGACTGATTAATTCTACTAAATCGTTTTTTTCTTTACTTGGAAAAAACCACATAAAAAACATAATTAGAAATGAGCCCATGCCTACTATTGGATAAATAAATCTATATAATGGATTTAAAAAATTATGAGCATTAGTTTCATTCTGTAAATTATAATTCTCAAAAACACCTGAAGAGTTCCAATTAAAAATACGTTGTCCCCAACTTATTTCTTCACCATAAATTATTATAATACCTATGAGAAGTAAATAAATAAAATACTTAAATAATTTTTTAGATTTTATTGAAAGATTAATACTTTTCGATATTGCAAGGATAAAGAATAATAGAATAATAGATAATGGGTAGAACATTGTGCTATATTGTTCTATTACTCCTTCTTGTTTAGGTGTGCCAAACAATAAAAAATAGATATGAGTTAAAACACCTATAAAAACACCAAAAAACAACATGTATTTTATGTGCTTTGTTTTACTGCTTAATGGGTCATTAAAGAAAAAGGACTTAAAACTATTCAAATCAATGAATTTGTTTATTATTTCTTTAAATCTAAATTTTACATTAAAAAGAAATAGAATACTAATACTAAATAAAAGAATTATTAAAGTAGCAATTACAACTTTTATGCTAATAACTTGATTAGCTTCAATTTTTCCTTCTAAATCAACATATTGTTCACCAATATAAATAAAGAATTCTATACAATTAGAATAAAAAAACAATAGAAACAGTGATACTAATATGCCAATTATTCCCAAATATTTTGAGGCTGAATTTGGTTTCTGAATTGTATAAATATTATCCATAATTCATTAAATTATAAGCTATTACAATTATAAGCATAAGCCAAATTTGTAAGGTAATATTCACGACAAGAAGTTATTAAACTCTATAAGGTGTTGAAATTCATACATTTCTAATATTGTTCCTCATTGTGTTTTGGATTTTTTTACATAAAAAAAGAGGACTAATTGTCCTCTTATATAGTATTAAAAATTAAAAATTATTCTTCTGTATTTTCTTCCATGGTATGATATACGTTTTGTACATCATCATCTTCTTCAATTTTTTCTAAAAGCTTCTCAACATCTGCAGCTTGTTCTGGTGTAAGCGCTTTAGTAACTTGTGGAATGCGTTCAAAGCCAGATGACAAAATTTCTATACCTCTGGTCTCTAATTCAGATTGAATAGCACCAAAGCTCTCAAAAGGCGCATATATTAAAATGCCATCATCATCTGCAAAAACTTCTTCTGCACCATAATCAATAAATTCTAATTCCAGTTCTTCAGGGTCTAAACCTTCTGCATTAATTCTGAAATTACAAGTATGGTCAAACATAAATACAACAGAACCCGACGTACCTAAACTACCATCACACTTATTAAAATAGCTTCTAATATTTGCTACAGTTCTTGTATTATTATCTGTTGCTGTTTCAACTAAAATTGCAATACCATGAGGTGCATAACCTTCAAATAAAACTTCTTTAAAGTCTCCAAGATTTTTATCTGAAGCTCTTTTTATAGCACGCTCTACATTATCTTTTGGCATGTTTACTGCCTTTGCATTTTGTATTACTGCTCTTAATCGTGCATTACTATCTGGATCTGGACCTCCTTCTTTTACAGCCATTACAATGTCTTTACCTATACGTGTAAAGGCTTTGCTCATTGCAGACCAACGTTTCATTTTACGTGCTTTACGAAATTCAAAAGCTCTTCCCATTTCTTTACTATTTATGTGTTTTAATAACCGATGGCAAATTTAAAAAAATCTGTTAATCGTTAGGTATGTGTTTTGCCAAAAAGTTTTCATTTGTTGTATTAAGTTTATTAATGATATTTTGGCGGTCTTTGTTTAGCTTAGTATTTACCTTATTATAGTTATCTACTGCCTTATTTATGTCTTTCACTTTTTTATTATAAGTGTCTATTTGCTCTTTAGTTTGTTTACGTTCTGGAGTTTTTTCTAATGTATTTTTTATTGTTTCAAAATCTTCATTTAAAATTAAAAACTCTGTAAGTTGTGGCACTTGGTTGTCGGCTTCATCTATAAAAAACTCAAACGCATCTTTTGTAACTTCTGCTATAGATTTGTCATTTTTGTACAGCTCAACAGTTTTTAATATTTCTAAACCTTCTTTTGCAGTCTGACTTAATGCATTTGCATTTTGTTGAATTGCGCCAACATCGTTTTTTGATAAAGCGTCTATAAGATACATTTCATTAATGCTTACCTTAAAATAAATAAGATATAACTCGTTATAGTGGTTAAAAACCTGATTTGAAATTTTCATTTTATTTCCTAAATCGGTCTCACTCTCAACTATACTAATGTTGTGTTTGGCGGCAAATAGTCTGAAATTTGTGTCATATTCATTATAAGCATCTTCCATTTTTTGATCAGCCAATTCACGAGCTAAAACATAGGCTTCCATTGCATCGTAAGATTGTTCTGCAACTTCTTTCATATCTATAATTTTAGCATAATCTTGGTTTAATAAACTCTCGTTTAATCTCATATAAGTTAACACTTGTTTTTTATAATCTTCGCCATCATAACCATCAGCATTTTCAATTTTTGCAATTGCTTTTTCAACAGTTTTTAAAAGTACATTTCGTTTTGCATTTATAGTTCGGTCATTTTTGCTATGAGCAATAGCTTTGGTGTACTTCCACATATTCTTTGTGACAGATTCTTGCTCAGTGGCTATAAAATCTAAATATTCAGAGGCATTTTTAAAACTTTGTGAATGTGTTGTGTAAGCTATTAGTAAGATGAAAACAGTAAGTAAGGGTTTTAAAAAATTCATTTAATTAGTAGTTTTTGAATTAATATAATCTAATAGAATTGAGCATGCTTCATCAATGTAAATATCGTTAGCTATATTGTCTAGAATAATTGCATTTGCTTTTGCATCATCAGTATTATACTCAATAACTTCTGCTGTTGATAATGTGTTTCTAGCCGAAATTGATAAAGGTGCTTTGTTTATGTTGGAATAAAATTCATTCCAAAGATTGTTGTAGTTTTCAATATCTGTATATATACCATCAATAGTTATTGGATATTGATAGGTTTTATTAATAAAATCGTTTAATAGTCTTTCGTTGGTTAATTTTATGGTTTTAAAATTATCATCGTTAGCTATGCGATTTTCACTATTTGTTTTAATCGATTTTAGAGCAATAGGTCTAAGGGGAATATGTCTTAATGACACTTCTATTGAATCATTTTTTAAAGCAAATTTTTCATATTGCTCACTGGTTTTTAAGTTATCATAAATTGATGGAAACTTTATATCTGGAATAACACCAATAGATTGATGACTTTTACCATTCACGCGATAAAACTTTTCTACTGTGAGTTTACAAAATCCTAAATCGTTAGTTTCGCTTAGTGGTAATATAACTTGCGCTGAAGATTTACCATGACTTGGCGAACCAACAATTATAGCTCTATTATAATCTTGTAAAGCAGCAGCAAAAAATTCTGATGCTGAAGCACTATAATTATTTATAAGTACTATTATTGGCTTATTAAACAGTGAACCTCTATTAGCGTCTTTTATTGTAAAAGTGTCTCCATTATTATATTTTAAAACAGATAAAGGGCCTCTATTAATAAACATTCCTGATAAATCTGCAGCCTCTTTCATTGAACCTCCACCATTAAATCTTAAGTCTAATATTAAACCTTTAATGTCTTCTTTTTCAAGTTTATATAATTCTTTAGCAACATCGTTAGCCAAACCTAAACCATTAGGTGAATCTAAATCTGTATAAAAACCAGGAATTTCTATATATCCAAAGTTTGAGCCATTTTCAACAACGTAACCTCTTACAGTATTTTCTTCAACTTTTGTTACTGTTTTGGTAAGTTCTATATTATGAATTGAGCCGTTTTGCTTTTTAATTTTAAAGGTTATGGTATTGTGTTTTTCATCATTTGTAAACGCAGTTATGTCTTCATTAGACACGCAATATGTTTCTAAAATTTCATCACCAGAAGTTAGTGTTTTTAAAACATCATTTTCTTCAAAATTACCATCTTTAAAAGCTGCACTTCCAGGAGTAATGTAGGCTATTATAATTTCACCCTCATTGTTTTTAGCAGTTGTGATACCAAATGTTAACTGATTATTTGATACTGAGGTTTCAAAAAGAACTTTATCAGAATCATTAAAAAATGACGAATTCGGATCTTGATAAGCAACTAAAGCATTTAAAAATAATTCTTTAACGTAAGTGTCTATATTTCCGTTTTTATGTAATATTTCATCTAATTCACAGATTTGATTTTGTATTAGTTTTGGTTTTAAAGTAGCCTCTAAAGATTTAAAGTTTCTTTTTACATTATCAAAAACGCTATCTTCTTCAATTAGTTTTTCTACTATTTGGTAGCGCATACGCTTACTCCAATAACGCTTTGCAGAGTCTATATTTTTAAAATAACCAGAACTATTTCCTGGTTTAAAATATAGCGTGTCTTTGCCTGTGTAATCAAAGTTTTCATTATTTAATGCTTCAACATATTGTTTTGAATCTTCAATACGTTTTTGAAGTATAGTAATATATTTATCAATAAAACTGCAATCGTTTGTAGTAATATAGTCGTCTATTTTTAATACATCCTCTTTAAACGTTTCTATATCACTTTCTAGAAAAAAGCGGTTGTAATTATCTAAACCACTTAAAAACAAATGGTAAACACCTTTAGATAAGCTATCATTAACTGGTTTAGGACTATAGTGTGAGTCTTTTATAAGTGTTTGTAATGCAGATACCTGCTTGCAAAATAAAGTATCATCTTGGCTATAGGCTTGCAGGCTTAAAAAGCATAGTGTAAATACGAATAATCGTTTAATCATAAAGTAAGTCTAATTCGGAAATATAATAAATTTGGCGATATAACACATTATTCTTGTACTTCAACAATAAATTCGATTGCTTCAGCGAGTTTAAAGTCTTTTTCAGTGACACCATTTGCGCTATGTGTAGATAAAGAAATGGTTAAAACGTTATAAACATTTGTCCAATCAGGATGGTGATTTAAAGCTTCACATTCAAAGGCTATTCTGCTCATAGCACTAAAGCAGTCTTTAAAATTATCAAATTCAAATTCAGCATGTATAGCATTATCGTAGTATTCCCAATCAGGAAATCTTAATAATTTTTTTTCTATGTCTTCTTTAGATAGTGGTGTCATGTAGATTATATTTCTTTTAAAAGTAAAGAAATATAATCTATTTATCAAGCTCACTTAAAACTTCTGCACTCGTAATTTGTAAATGTTTTGGAAGTTTATTGAATTTAGGCAACACTGCAAGATATCTATCTTCATTTGTAGTAAATACGTGCTTAAAACTTACTTTGTTATCTGTAAGAAGTTTAGTAATATCTGTGAAAAATTCATCATGATGAACCAGATCTGTGCTTCCTAAGTGAAAAATACCAGTTTTATTCTGATTTATAATGTAATGTATTTGTTGTGTCACTTTTGAATCTGTAGTGACATTCATTATTAAGTTCGGGAAAATTTCTACAGCAGTTTTGTCTTGGATATGTTGTTTAATCTCTTTTATTCTAGGTGATTGAGAGCCTAAAACCATTGGTAAGCGTACTACTACGACTTTCTTTTTAGGTAAGCGTAGCAACATATTTTCAATTTTAATTTTAAAATGACCATAAATACTTTCGCTTAAGGTTTTGTCTAACTCGTAACTTGGATATTTGCTATAAGCATCAAAAGCATTTGCTGAAGAAAAGAAAATAATCTTACAGTCATGAGATTGTAAATATTCTGCAATATGTTGATGAGCTATAATTTGCGCGTGAAAATCACCACGTAATGTAGATATAATGATTGATGGCTTAACTGCTTCTAAAATTTCAAATACATCATCTTCTTCGATGTTATATTGAAAAAAATGTTTGTTGTTTTCTAACGCGTTATTTGGTGTGCAATAAGTTCCGAAAGTCTTAAAGTAGGAGCATAGTTCTTTGTATAGTGCATTCCCTAAAAAACCACTAGCACCTAAAATTAAGATTTTATGTTTGCTTTCAAACTTTTGCATAAATGAGTTGTGAGCACTAATTAAAAAATAGAGAGTTTTGTTTTAGTAGTAAACTGCTCTAATGCTTGCATACCTAAGAGAGAATTTCCTTTTTCATTAAGTCCTGGAGACCATACAGCTATTGTAAAATGGTTGGGTAATAATGAAACTATACCACCACCAACACCACTTTTTCCTGGTAAACCAACCTCAAATGCAAATTCACCAGCTTCATCATAAAAACCACAAGTAAGCATTATTGCATTAATACGTTTTGCTCTACTAGGTGTTAAATATTGCTTTTGTTGTAAACTTATTCCATGATTTGCAAAAAGATAGAATGCATTAGACAATTGCTGACAATTCATTTCAAGTGAACATTGATGGAAGTAAAAATCTAATACTTCATCTACATCATTATCTAAATTATTATAAGCCTTAAGCAAGTTAGCAGCTGCATAGTTTGTATATCCTGTAAGCTTTTCAGATGCTGCAACCTTGTAGTTATAATCTATACTTTGATCGTTTGCCAAGTCTCTAACATAATTTAAAAAATCTTGTTTAGGATTTTTTAAATGACTAACAAGAACATCTGCAATAACAATGGCTCCAGCATTAATTAGTGGATTTCTTGGGATACCATTTTCAAGTTCTAAAAGCGATAAATGATTAAACGGATTTCCTGAAGGTTCTACATCTACACGTTTCCAGATAGCTTCAGAATATAATGGCAATGCCATTGATAGTGATAATACTTTAGAAATACTTTGAATAGAAAACTTATGATTCCAATCTCCTACAGAATATGACTGACCATTACAGTGTTTTAAATAAATTCCAAAGTGTTGTGCATCGATATTTGATAATTCAGGAATGTATGATGCTACTAAACCTCTATTAACTTCATCTTTTAAGTTAGTATAAATATCATCTAAAACACTCTGAAAATCTACCATGTATTATTTTTTATAAAAAGGGAGTTTTACAACTGTTGCAGGAATAGCGTTTTTACGTATTTGGATGTTAATTTTGCTACCAACTTCAGAAAGAATTGTTGGCACATATCCTAAACCAATTCCTTTATTCATCGATGGTGACATGGTACCAGAAGTAACAACACCAATCGTTTTCCCGTTACCATCAACAATATCATAACCATGACGAGGAATACCACGTTCATCTAACTCAAAAGCCACTAGTTTGCGTTCTGGTCCACGAAGTTTTTCGGCTTCAAGAGCTTCAGAATTAGTAAACTTTTTAGTGAATTTAGTTACCCAACCTAAACCAGCTTCAATAGGAGAGGTTGTATCATCAATATCATTTCCGTAAAGGCAATAACCCATTTCTAAACGTAAAGTATCGCGAGCAGCAAGACCAATTGGTTTAATCCCAAAATCTTTTCCTGCTTCAAAAACCTTGTCCCAAACTTGTTTTACTTCAGAGTTTTTACAGTAAATTTCAAATCCACCACTTCCAGTATAACCTGTTGCCGAAATAATAACATGCTCAATACCAGCAAAATCACCAACTATAAAATTGTAAAACGCAATTGATGATAAATCATGACTCGTTAAACTTTGCATAGCTTCAACAGCCTTTGGACCTTGAATAGCTAAAAGCGAATAGTCATCACTTAAATCGCGCATTTCTGCACCAACATCATTTTTCGATTTAATCCAATTCCAATCTTTCTCAATATTACTAGCATTAACAACCAATAAATAGGTTTGTTCTTTAACTTTATAAATAATTAAATCGTCAACAATTCCTCCATTATCATTAGGTAAACAGCTGTATTGCGCTTTACCAATTGTTAGTTTAGAAGCATCATTACTACTTACTTTTTGTATTAAATCTAAAGCATGCTCACCTTCAATTAAAAATTCTCCCATGTGAGATACATCAAATACACCAACGCTATTTCTAACAGTTTCATGTTCTGCTGTTACACCTTCATATTGAACAGGCATATTAAATCCTGCAAAAGGCACCATTTTTGCTCCAAGGGCTTCGTGAGTTGATGTTAATGCTGTATTTTTCATATATACTATAATTGGTTATTATTTGAGTAAACTTATTTTTGTTTGTCTTTTAATGGGATGGTAACACCAAGTGTAAATGCTCCAGAATATTGTTCAACAGTTGGATGAAAAAAATATGAAAATCCTAAATCAAAATTATTTTTTTTCCCTAATTCTAATCCAAAAGACACAGGAATGTGATAAATAACTCCGCTTTTTTTAATATTAGTAAATGCTGTAAAAGTTTCAAATTTACCAGCTGAAATTCCAATACCAGCTTCAATATATGGAGCAACCCAACGAATTGGAGCTCTAAGTCTTGTTTTTCCTCCAATTAAAAATGCTTTTGATTCAGCTTTTTCATTTGTTGGATTACCATCAATATCTTTTCCGTTTGAATTAACTAAAATTAGTCCTGCATATGGTCTTATTTCTAACCAAGAATAAGCTTGTAAAACTAATTCGCCTTGCATAAAAAAACCATCATCAGTAGTTTCATCTACACTATCATATGGTAAACTTATACCATATCCAATTTGAGCATTAATCGATTTTTCTTTTATGAATTGTGCTTCAATAAAGTTTGAAGTTAAAATCGCAATTAAAATTATCAGCTTTTTTTTCACAGTGCTAATTGTCTTTGGTTAAATAATATAAAATTAAAATACATATAGAAAGTATTGCAAATGAATAAATTATAGCTTTTTTTAAACTTGAATGAGATACAACATCTTCTATGATGTGTGCAAAAAACTTAATAATTCCTACAAGTATATTTTCCATAAATGTTGCACAAAAGTATTGAAAATAATCTGTTTTTATAAGCAACTTTTCGGTTTAAAAATTTGTTAATATTCATTACATAATTCACTATAAATATTATTATCATTATTTTTCGGAATAATTAATTAAACACTAAATGAAATCACTAATTACTTTACTTTGTTTCTTAATATTTTCGGGCTCAATTATAGCTCAAAAAGGAACACCAGAAGATTATTTATCATCTCAATTTCATAAAGAAAGACGAGAAGCTTTAAGAGCAAAAATGCCAAAAAATACAGTGGCTGTCTTTTTTGCAAATGCAGAGCGTAATCGTTCTAATGATGTAGATTATGTATATCACCAAGATCCAGATTTTTATTATCTAACAGGTTATAAAGAGCCAAATTCTGTTCTTGTAATTTTTTCTGAAAAGCAAACAAATGCTGAAGGCAAAACTTATAACGAGTTACTTTATGTACAAGAAAAAAATCCTCAAGCAGAGCAGTGGACAGGCTACAGATTGGGAGTTGAAGGCGCAAAAAGTCAATTAGGTTTTGATATGGCTTTTAACGGAAAAGAGTTTTTAAACTCTGGTATAGACTACACTAAATTTGATAAAGTGTTATTTGATAGTTTTAAAGATGATTATAGAGATTCTCCACGTGATGAAGCCGATTTGTTTGATTTGGTAAAATCATTTAGAAGTCAGCTAGAAGCTACTCAAACGGCAATAAATTCAGAAAATACTATGACTGTAGAGTTAAATCAATCTACAAACATAGAAGAGAAAAAAGCAACTGTAGATAACAGAACATTATCTCAATTAATGGCTGGATTACGACAAGTTAAAACACCAGAAGAAATGGTATTGCTTACTAAAGCTGTTAGAATATCTGCAATGGGACAACGCGAAATTATGAAAGCAATGCATCCAGGAATGTCTGAAACAGAAATTCAAGGTGTGCATGAGTATGTTTACAAAAAATATGGTAGCGAGTATGAAGGCTATCCAAGTATTGTTGGTGCAGGAAACAATGGTTGCGTATTGCATTACATTGAAAACAGCAAAATGAAAGTAGAAAACGATTTGGTACTTATGGATTTAGGTGCAGAATATCATGGTTATACTGCAGATGTTACACGTACAATTCCAGCAAATGGTAAGTTTTCACCAGAGCAAAAAGCAATTTACGATCTTGTTTATAATGCGCAAGAAGCAGGTATTGCAGCTTCGATAATTGGAAATAATTTACGATCTCCAGATACAGCTGCTCGTAAAGTAATTGCTGAAGGCTTAATAAAGCTAGGCATTGTTAAAACAGAAGCTGATGCTTGGAAATATTTTCCTCACGGAACATCACATCATATTGGCTTAGATGTACACGACCCAAGTTTAAGAGGCGATTTTGAAGCAAGTATGGTTATTACTGTAGAACCTGGAATTTATATTCCTGAAGGAAGTGATTGTGATAAAAAATGGTGGGGAATTGCTGTACGTATTGAAGATGATATTTTAATTACTGAAAATGGACCAGTTAATTTATCTGCTGAAGCACCTCGTAAAGCTGAAGAAATTGAAGCATTAATGAAAGAAAGCAGTGTGCTTGATAATTTTAAACTTCCAAAGTTAGACTAGTCTGAAAAATTAAATATAAAAAAGCCTGAAGTTATCTTCAGGCTTTTTTAGTTGTTATATATTATAGGAATTCGTTGTACATTTTTGAATTCAAAAGTATAATAAAGCGTCAGTTCGAGTGATTTTGAGTCACGAAAAATTGTATCGAGAACTTTTTCAACTTAAATTCTAATTCTCGATACAAATTTTTCTTATTTTCAATTGAAAAATCCACTCGAATTGACGAATTTGATCAAATGCACAATAGGTTATTGTATTATTCTGGAGTATTTTCATTTTCATCCAAAGCTCTCTTTTCACATGTTTTACAAAGTTCAGAAATACCTCTTTGCTCAAACGATTGCTTTACAGTTCCAGTAGTTTTATTGTCTCTGTTAGCTATATGATAACAATCTTCATAAATATGATATTTGTTTCCTGCACTTGTCCAATGTACATTGTCAGGCACATTCATATCTTTTAAAACAGACGTTTGCTTATTAATTTCTTCGGTGTATTGTTCTACTGAAGGCGGATTAAAATCAACGCCAGTAATTCCAGCAACTAGCATAGCTACCACAGCAATAGAACCAGCAATGCCTTTAGTTTTTCCGCTTAAATCTTTGTTAGTAAAAATTAAAATCACCAAAGGTAAAAAGGCTAAAACACCCATTATTGCACCTAGCTGACTTTGTACAAAGAATTTTACTTTATCCTTTTCTGAAGCAGGATCTAGCTTGTTTGCTTTTTTCCATAGCATTGAAGCCACTATGGCTAAAGCCAAAATAACAACGATAACAACAATTAACCATACCATTGTTTCGTCGCTAATTAATTTAAAAATTGCAAAAAACTGAAGCGCAATGGCTACAATCCAAGCCAAGAATGCAAATACTCTAAACTGTTTTGCTTTAGCCTTGCTTTCGTCGCTTGCTACAAATACTTTTTGATCTGACATATATTTTCTTCTTTAATATTGTTTTGATAATTCATCAAAAACAATTCGTTTTTTTAAGTGGTATCTGACCTCCACAAATTAGTTAGTTATTGTTACTAATTTCGTTTTTTTTATTGAAAACGACAAAACTAATTTTATTTATAGTTTTTAGACAGTGCAGTTAATACTTCAACTGCCTTGCTAGCATCTTTTTTATCTACAAAAATATGATCGTGATAATAGCCAGCAATTACGTTACAACTTATATTATATTTAGTTAGTTCGGCTGAAAATACAGCTGTTAATCCCACAGCATCTAATGAAGAGTGTACTGTTAACGTAATCCATGATGCTATATAGTTATAAGGCAATTTAAGCGCATCTGCTTTATGTTTTTCAATAACTATGGTAATACCTTCTTTTTCTTTAAACTCACAAATGGTAATGTCTCTGTCTATGTGTTTATAGTCTTTAACAGTTACAAACACATAATCTCCATCATTTAGTTTGGGTGTCATACCTTTTACTAATTGAGCTAAATTGGTTTCTCCAGTTGTGTGATTCATGTATTGTAAGTGTTTTTTTGGAGGTTCGTTCAACCGTTATTGCGCTTACACGTTGTTGGCAATAGTTTTTACTCTTCTAAATCAATTGGTGATTCGATAAAGTCCATAATTATTTGAGGATATTTTTGCTGTAAAAAATCCATTAAATTAGTTGTAAAAGGAAGTACACTATCATTTTTTATTCCACTATTAATATTATTCCAAGTTGTTGGATAATATCTTGAAATTGTTCCAAAAATAAAAGAGATTGCGAACATTTTAGAAATGTCATTTATAAGTATATATCCATTAAAAGGCGGAATTACGTATGTATCACCAATCACCTCAAAAGAACTTGACCACTTTTGACATAGATGCGGATGAAATTGACCATCATAGATTATTTTAGATGTATGACTTGCTTCTGTGATTACAGGATTCTTAAATAAATAGTCAGGGAAAATAATATCAAGAAATCCTTTTCCTTGTATTTCAATTTCTGTCTTTGTTTCTCCTTTATGTTTTAAATTATTTAGCTGTTTAGAAGGAATTTCTGTTCCTAACCAAGATTCTGCTGATTTTTTTATATCAGGAAAAGAATAAGACAATTCTTTTAAGTTAAACTCATAATCTGTATCGTGAATCAAATATTCAGCATGCCAATTAATTCCATTACTTCCTGCTCGAAAGTGAGATTTATTTTTCGTAGCAGTAATTAATTCCCTAAACGTACCGTTAGAACTTTTCACAATTATATCTTCCAATTTTCCAGACTCTGCAATATCAGACCAATTCGTTATTTTTAATCCATGAGAAGGCTTAATAGTATTCTCTCTGGCGTTTTTGTTTAAAATTAGAATAAGACCTCTGCTTAAAGAAACAATTCCATAATATAGTAGTAATGGTTTAACTGAAATATCAGCAACTTTAACAGATTCAAAATAGCTTCGTCCTTGTTTGAATGCAGAAACTATTTCATAAGCTTTGCCAGAGTTCAGTTCAAAGTCATATTTTTTCTTAATGTATCTTTTAACTAAATCTTTACTTTCAAACTCTCTTAAAAAGTGCCAAGTATCGTTCATTTTAAATTATTGCCAATGCGACGATATGGATTGTTTCAATTATCTATATCGACAGTTAAACGAAGTTCGCTTTTTTTTCTGACAAAATCAAACACTAAACATTTGGTTTAGAAAGATAGTTTATAAACGAGTATAATGACACGAAAGCCCAAACGCCTTCTAATACAATAAATGGCCAATACTTTAAAAGTACAGATGCAAAACACGCCATTGAAGCTCCTATTAAGTTAAGTAGTATAAATGCAAGGCTTTTGCTAGATACTCTTCCAATAACATTTAAAAAATAGGCGAGGAGTATTTGTAATACTCCAATGGTGCCAAGCCAGTCTGTTAAATTCATAATTAGTACGTTAAAAGCATTTGATGATTAGGATTGGAATGTGTTTTGGAAATCTCAAAATCATGGCTTCCGATAATCTTAAAACCAAAGTTATTATAAAATTTAATGGCTTTAGTATTTTCAATCCAAACAAATAACCACATACCAGCTTGTTGGTGTTTCTTTGATATTTGCACATTAAAATTAAAAAGTTCTAAACCAAGTTTTAAATGATGATAGTCTGAAAGCAAATAAAGACGCTCTAATTTGGTAACATTTTTATAGTCAATATTTTTGTGAGGAACATCAAAAATAATCTTTGAATAGCCTATTGGTGTTTCATTATGATAAATGATATAAAAATGATTTTTGGTGTCTTGTAATTCTTCTGTAAACGTAGTTTCATTAAACTTTAAACTTACGTAGGCATCAATATCTTCTTTAGAAGCGCTCATGCCATGAGATTCTATAAATGAGGTTCTTCCAATGTTTACAAGTAACTTGGCATCTTTGACTGTGGCGCGAATTATTGTATTCATAGATTAGATACGACTTAATAAAAAGCTTTTCAATTCATCATAGGTTGAAATCTCAATGGACTTTTTCTTCTTGTCCATAACCGCTTCAATTTGTGCTGGTAACTCAACAGTTTTAGAAATAACATCTTCAACAACATCTAAAAATTTAGTTGGATGCGCTGTTTCTAAAAACACACAATGTGCATTAGAATTGTTCTTTAAATACCCTTTTGCACCAAGATAGCCAACAGCTCCATGAGGATCTGCTATATAACCATAATCATCATAAATTTCTTTTAGTGCTTTGCGTGTTTCATCATCTGTAAAACTATAAGACGATAAGTTGTTTTTAAGTGCTTTAAAATCGTTGTTATAGATTTCCTGAATGCGAATAAAATTACTCGGATTTCCAACATCCATTGCATTACTAATAGTTTGTACTGATGGTTTTGGATTATAGTGTTCTGTAGCTAAAAACTCTGTTACTACATTGTTATCATTATTGGAAGCAATAAAATGTTTAATTGGAAAGCCTAATTGTTGTGCCATCATACCAGCACATATATTTCCGAAGTTTCCACTTGGCACAGAAAAGACAATCTCTTTATGTTTATTGTGTAATTGCTTGTAAGCAAACATGAAGTAAAAGAGTTGTGGTAACCAACGTGCAACATTTATTGAGTTTGCAGATGTAAGTTGCATTTTGCTAGTTAACTCTTCATCTAAAAAAGCACGTTTAACCATGTCTTGGCAATCGTCAAAAACACCATCAACTTCTAAAGCTGATATGTTTTGACCTAGTGTTGTAAGTTGTTTTTCCTGTATATCGCTCACTTTTCCGCTAGGATAAAGAATAACAACGTTTACACCTTTAACACCAAGAAAACCGTTTGCAACTGCGCCTCCAGTATCGCCAGAAGTTGCTACTAATACTGTAACTTCGTTAGTGTTGTTTGTATTAAAATAACCTAAACAACGTGCCATAAATCGTGCACCAACGTCTTTAAAAGCCATTGTTGGACCATGAAAAAGTTCTAATGTAGAAATGTTTTCATTAAGCTTTACAATTGGAAAATCGAACGATAGTGTTTCTTCAATAATAGTTTTTAAAACATCTTCAGGAATATCTGGACTTACAAACTGTTTAATGGCTGTAAAAGCAATTTCAGAATGAGATAAATTATCAATAGTATCGAAAAAAGATTTTGGCAATGGTGTTATAGATTCAGGAAAATACAAACCTTTATCAGGTGCTAATCCTTTTATAACAGCATCTTTAAATGATGTTTTTGGTGCTTTTTTATTTAGTGAGTAGTAGTTCATTAATGATAGTGTCTTATTCGTTTTTTGTTGATTTGTTTATGGTCATTGCGAAGCAAATTTATTTGCTGTGGCAATCTGTTTCTTTTTTTTATAAGATTACCACGTCACATTGTTCCTCGTAATGACATCAACTTAATATTTTCATTCCTTGCACATTAATCTTAGATACATAAGTTTCAAAAGCAATATCAGTTTTTGAATATACATTTCTAATAGCTTGTTCTACTTTCTTTGCATTTTCAATACCTTCAGTAAGTGCAAATATTGATGGTCCAGATCCAGAAATACCTGTACCTAACGCGTGTGTGTTTGCAGCTAATTTAACATCATTAAAAAACGGAATTAGCTTACTTCTATGTGGTTCAACTATAACATCTTCTAACGAGCGTTTTATTAACTGATAATCATTGGTATGTAACGCATGAACCAAACTACCAACGTTAGCCCATTGCGTAATTGCTTTTTTTAATTCTACTTCTTTTGGTAGTATTGCTCTAGCTTCAGACGTTTTAATTTCAATTTGCGGATGAATAACAGTTACATACAAATTACTTGGCGTCGGAATTTGCAATACTTCAATTGGAGTAACACTCTTTACAAGCGTAAATCCACCAAAAAGAGCAGGAGCAATATTGTCGGCATGTTCACTACCACTAGCTAAAGCTTCACCTTTCATAGCAAAGTAAGTGAGTTGAGTTTTGTTATATGGCTTGCCCAAAAGTTCATTGATTGCAAATACGCTTCCTGCTGCACTTGCCGAACTACTACCAACACCACTTCCTGGTTTAATTTTTTTATATATTTCTATTTCAAAGCCACAATTAGGTTGTGCATCTTCATATAATGCTAAGGCTGATACTCCAGCAACATTCTTTTCAGTTTCAAAAGGTAAATCGTAACCTTCAATTTTAGTTATACAAATACCTTTTTTATCCGTTTTACGAATAATCATTTCGTCGCCAATAGTATCTAAACAAAATCCGAGAACATCGAATCCGCAAGATACATTTGCAACTGTTGCAGGTGAGAATATTTTTATTTCATTCATTTTTTTAAGATATTAGAATTGAGAAAAGAGAAAATAGAATTGATTTATTAGTCTATTGTCTTTTATCTGTTTTCTTGATTCTCAATTACTTATTTCCTATTCTAATAATATCAGCAAACAAACCAGAAGCAGTAACATCTGCTCCAGCTCCTGCGCCTTTTATAATCATTGGTTGTTCCGGATAACGTTGTGTGTAAAACATGACAATATTATCTTTTCCTTTAAGATTGTAAAAAGGATGTCCTTGCGGAATTTCTTTTAAACCAACTTTTGCTTTTCCGTTATTAAATTCAGCAACATATTTAAGCTGACAATTATTTGCTTTTGCTGAAGCGTATAAATTTTGAAAATGAGCTTCATCACTTATCAAAGTTTTATAAAAATCATCAACCGAAGTGCTTTTCAAATTAGAGGTAGTTAAAAAAGATTCGTTTTCTATATCTTCAAGATTCATTTGTGTACCACTTTCGCGCGCTAGAATTAAAATCTTTCTTGCAACATCAACACCGCTTAAATCAATTCGAGGATCAGGTTCTGTATAGCCTTCAGCTTGTGCTTGTTTTACAACATCATGAAACTTGGTATTGTCATCAAAGTTATTAAAAACAAAATTTAAACTACCAGATAATACAGCCTGAATTGAAGTTATTTTATCACCTGAAGCAATTAAATTATTAAGTGTATCTATAATTGGTAAACCTGCACCAACATTGGTTTCAAACAAAAAAGGCGCATTGTATTTTCTTGATAAATACTTTAGCTTATTATAATTTTCATAATCACTAGAGCACGCAATTTTATTACAAGCAACAATAGCAATATTCTCTTTTAGATAGTCGGAATAAATATTTGAAACCTGCTCGTTGGCAGTGACATCAACAAAAATACTGTTTCTTAAATTGAACTTTTTAATACGCTCTAAAAAGCCTTCTAATGTTGCTTTTTCACCAGTTGCTAAATCGTCTTTCCAAGTTTTTAAAGACAAACCAGAATCGTTAAAAATCATTGTTCTGGAGTTAGACAAACCAATAACACGAAGATTGATTTTAAGTTGGTCTTTTAAGAATTTCTTCTGCTGTTTTATTTGCTCAACTAGTCGCTCTCCAACATTTCCAACACCAGTAATAAATACATTAAGTTGTTTTGACTGATCTTCAAAAAAGCGTTCGTGTATAGTATTTAAAGCTTTTTTGACATCTTTTTGAGCAATAACAGTAGATATGTTTTTTTCGGAAGCACCTTGTGCAATGGCTCTAATATTAATATTGTTTTTACCCAACGCACTAAACATTCGTCCGCTAATACCTTGATGGTTTTTCATATTATCACCAATAAGTGCTACGATGGATAAGTCTTTTTCAACGATAATTGGATCTATTTTATGCAATGAAATTTCATTTTCAAAAGATACATTTATAGCCTTTTCGGCTTTCTCTGCATCTTTCTCATCAATCCCAAAACATATAGAATGCTCTGATGAAGCTTGAGTTATTAAAATGACATTTATTTTTTCTTGAGCCAGTGTTTCAAACAAACGTTTAGAAAACCCAGGAATACCAACCATTCCGTTGCCTTGAAGTGTTAACAAAGCAATATCATTAATGTTGCTAATCCCTTTTGCAGTTGTAGAATTTCCGTTGGTATTTTCATTAGTTATAATGGTTCCAGAAGCTTCAGGTTGCATGGTATTTTTAATATGAATAGGAATACCTAAATCTAAAACTGGCTGCACAGTAGGAGGATATAATACTTTAGCACCAAAGTGCGACAGTTCCATAGCTTCCTGGTATGATAGTCGCTCAATTGGAAAGGCTTGTTTTACTAGTTTCGGATTTGCAGTGTACATGCCACTAACGTCTGTCCAAATTTCTAGTCGATTTACTTGTAAAGCTGCTGCGACAATTGCTGCAGTAAAATCTGATCCACCACGACCTAAGGTTGTAACTTCACCAGATTCGGAAGTTGAAATAAATCCTGGCAGAATAGTAATACGTTGATTCGCCTTTTTAAAATAATCTCTAATATTATAATTTGTAAGTGTGTAATTTACTTCAGCTTTACTAAAATTAGAGTTTGTAATAATTAACTCTTGGCTATTTTTTCTAACAGCATTTAAACCATAACTTTTCATGGTTTCTGCAATTATAAATGAAGAAAGTTGTTCGCCAAAACTTACCAATTTATCTGATGTTTTAGGAGACAGTTCATTAATTAAATAAATACCATCAAGCAGACTTTTTAATGCGTGTAATTTACTTTCTAAATACTCTTTTGAGGCTTCGTTTTGGTTTGGAATTAATTCAGATAATATATCTAAATGAATTTGCTTAATTAATTTGTATTCAGCTAAATAACTCTCATTTTTATTTTGAGCTAATTCGCCAGCCTTTAACAATTTATCTGTGATACCTCCAACTGCAGAAACAACACAGATTAGCGAATCTTCTTTTGAATAATTATCGAGAATTTGAATAACTTTCTTTATGTTTTCTGTAGAGCCAACTGAGGTTCCTCCAAATTTTAATACGTTCATAGTTAATCGTTTGAATGATTAATGTAAATTTTTAAATGTATGTAAATACAATATGTGCTGAAGAAATATATAGTGATTAACCCCAAAGGGTTGTAGTAAATGTAAAAATAGTCGTAGTGCCTTCAGAAGAAATGAAGGAAGAAAAGTTGTTTTTTATGTGACTAGATTGAATCATTTATTATTCTATACTTACCAAAAGTATTATTTTTACTGAAATAAAAAAATTAATCCGCATTTATTGGAGCTAACATCCAATTTATTCGACAAAAGTATAATCAGAGGCAAAATATATGAAGATATTTTCAAATGAACAGATCTACGAAGGCGATAGACTTACTGCACAAAAACAAGGTATTTCATCAGCCGAATTAATGGAACGTGCTGGAATTCAAATTTTTAATTGGTTGCACTTACGTATGCAAGGTGCGCAAGTACCAATTCATGTGTTTTGTGGAATTGGTAATAATGGAGGAGATGGTTTGGTTGTTGCAAGACATTTAATAACTCATGGTTATAATGTTAAAACATTTATCGTTAATTATAGTGATAAACGGTCTAAAGATTTTCTGATTAACTATGACAGGATTAAGCAAACTACTAAAGATTGGCCAACATTATTAGAGTGTAAAGAAGATTTTCCACAAATTGGAGTTGACGATATAATTATTGATGCTGTTTTTGGTATTGGTATAAACAGACCAACAGACGAATGGGTTAAACAACTATTTCAACTTTTCAAAGCATCAAAAGCATTTACACTATCTGTTGATATTCCTTCAGGTTTGCATACAGATAAAGTTCCTGAAAATGAAAACGATGTGGTTTGGGCAATGCATACCTTGAGTTTTCAAACACCTAAGTTAATTTTCTTTTTGCCTGATACAGCAAAATATACAGTACAATGGGAAGTTTTAGATATTGGTATAGACCCAGAATATTTATATACAACCCAAACAGAAGTAGATCTTATAGGAAAATTTGAAGTATTACCATTATATAAACCTCGTGATAAGTTTTCACATAAAGGACAGTTTGGTCATGCATTAATAATAGGAGGAAGCTATGGAAAAATTGGCGCTGTAACTTTAGCAAGTAAAGCTGCATTATCTTCTGGTGTTGGATTGGTTACAGCATTTGTACCTAAATGTGGATATATTCCACTACAAACATCATTTCCTGAAGCAATGGTAATTTCAGATGCTGAAGACGAGTTTATTTCTGATATAAAATTTGATACTGAACCAACAGCAATTGGAATAGGAGTAGGACTAGGAACCGAAACAAAAACTATTAAAGCCTTTGAAGATTTTTTAAAAGCAAATAAGAAGCCTTTGGTTATTGATGCTGATGGAATTAATATTTTATCAAAGAAAAAAACACTTTTAAAATTACTACCACAAAACACAGTTTTAACACCTCATCCAAAAGAATTAGAGCGATTAATTGGTAGTTGGAAAAATGATTTTGATAAGCTGAAAAAAGTAAAAGCATTCTCTAAAAAGTATAATGTTATTGTGCTTATAAAAGGCGCTAATACTATTACAGTTATAGGTGATAAAATGTATGTAAACTCAACAGGTAATCCAGGACTTTCTACAGCAGGAACAGGAGACGTGTTAACAGGTATAATTACTGGATTGTTAACACAAGGCTACGATCCTTTGGCTGCTACTGTTTTTGGAGTTTATCTACATGGTAGAGCTGCTGATATAACTGTTGAAGACTATGGTTATCAAAGTTTAATTGCAACTCATGTTATTGAAGCTTTAGGAAAAGCATACATAGATTTGTTTACGCAACCCGAACAGCCAAAAATTGAAAATGAAGAGGAAGAAAACCAAACAGAAAAATAACAAATTAAATACAATAAAAAAGCCACTTCAATTGAAGTGGCTTTTTTAATTTCAGAAACTAAATTATATTTTTAATTCAGTAAATAGCTCAACAAGTTTTGGGTCTGATGGTCTTGGTGCATCAGCACTAACGATATTACCATTTGGATCAATCAAAATAAATCTTGGAATTCCTTCAATTCCATAATCAGTTACAAATTTAGATTTCCAATTATTATCAGCAAAAAGTTGTATACCACCTAATTGCATTTCTTTAACCATTTCTACCCAAGTACTATGGTCATTTGCAACATCAATAGAAGTACTTACAAACTCAATGTTCTTGCCATGGTATTGCTTTTCAATCTCTTTTAAGAAAGGAATTTCACGCTTACAAGGTCCACACCAAGTAGCCCAAACATCTACATAAACATATTTCCCTTTTAAATCAGACAAAGAAGTTTCTCCACCTTTATGGTTTTCATAGTTTGTAAACTGTGGCGAAGGCATTCCTTTAACTAAAGCTTTTACTTTATTATAAGTAGTACTTAATTCTGTTTTAAACTTTTCATCAGTTGAATTAGCTGATAAAAATTCATAAATACTTTTCATATTAGGATTTGCAGGAGATACCATAAATTTTCCCAAATATGATACAACATCATTTTTAAGAGCAGGTATTTTAATCTCACTTACACTTTTTAAATCTTCTCCTGATGCATTGTTATAGTCGTCACCCAACTTATCAAATAAGGTATTCATAGTATAACTATATGCAAGTTGTTTGTAAGAACTAGAATTTTTATACGCAGTTGCATCATCATAAGACATATTTTTCAATGCTTCTGGTAAAAAACTATCAGATACTTTAAAAGCTTCATTTTTTGTGTAATATGCATGAGCTTGCTCGTACGAATTTAATGACATGTAAGTATCATACTCTAAGTTTTTTAATTCTGATGCTATAAAATCCTCATCAGCATCTTTTAAATTATTTAAAGCAGTTTTATTACTGTTAAATATTTCATCCAATTTGTTTTTAAATGCAGATTCATCTAAAGAATAAAACACTGGACTTTCACCCATCATTGTTTCATTGTTCATGTATTTTGAAGCTAGGTAGTTGTTTTCAACTGAGCCAACTCCAGTATATTTAACAGATTCATCAAACATTAGAGTATTTAAAGTAAGACTCAATGCATCACCATTTTTTAGATACATACTAGAGCTTTCTCGTCCAACACTAAAGGAATAAAATCCTGCTTCTGTTAATCTTAAAGTATCAGCAAAAGTACCATCATTGTTTATGATAATTTCTTTTTCAAATTCAAAACCTTTAACAGTCAATTTATCAGCGTTAGCGTTTTCTATTTTACCAGAAAATAATGCATAATCTACTTTTGGTTCTTGTTTACATCCAACAATTGATATTGCTAGTAGAAGTATTAATAATTGTTTCATTGTTAAATTTTTATTGTTTCTCAAAAATAACAGTTTGTCAGTACAAAGCTCCAATTTTTATTAATTATTAACATTTGTTGCATAATATATATGTAATGTTGAATTTTGAAAAACTAAATTTTTAAAATGTCAAATATCCATTATATATCATCTGAAATACTTGAGTTAACAACTATAAATGATATTATTTTTCAAAATAAAAAGTTACAATTATCTGAATCTTCAATTGAAAAGATAACAAATTGTAGAAATTATCTTGATGCAAAAATGCAAAGTCAGGATGACCCTATTTATGGTATTAATACAGGTTTTGGATCATTATATAATGTAAAAATATCTAAAGACAAATTAACTCAACTTCAAGAAAATTTAGTAATGTCTCATGCTTGTGGCATTGGAGATACAGTACCTAATGAAATTGTAAAACTTATGTTACTGCTAAAAGTGCAGTCATTAAGTTATGGTCATAGCGGAGTACAATTATCAACAGTATTAAGACTAATCGATTTTTATAATAACGATATTTTACCAGTTGTTTACACACAAGGATCATTAGGAGCTTCTGGAGATTTAGCGCCTTTAGCACATTTATCATTACCATTATTAGGTAAAGGCGAAGTATTTTATAAAAACAAGGTAGTATCTTCAGAAGTAATATTAGAGAAATTTAAGTGGGAACCTTTACAGTTAAAATCAAAAGAAGGTTTAGCATTATTAAATGGGACACAATTTATGAGTGCTTATGGTGTTTTTCTGATTTTAAAATCATACAAACTCTCATATTTTGCAGATTTAATAGGAAGTATTTCATTAGATGCTTTTGATGGCAGAATAGAACCATTTGACGAATTAGTACATTTAGTACGTTCTCATAAAGGGCAATTAAAAACAGCTGAAAGATTCAGGGAGTTTTTAGAAGGTAGTGAGCTTATTAAACAAGCAAAGCAACATGTACAAGATCCATATTCATTTAGATGTATTCCACAAGTTCATGGAGCAACAAAGGATACCTTAGAATTTGTTTATAAAACTTTTAAAACCGAAATTAATTCGGTTACAGACAACCCAAATATATTTATTGGAGAAGATAAAATTATATCTGGAGGAAATTTTCACGGACAACCACTAGCTTTAGCATTAGATTATCTTAAAATCGCAATGGCTGAGTTAGGTAATATTTCTGAGCGCAGAATTTTTCAACTTGTTTCTGGATTACGAGGGTTACCAACTTTTTTAGTAGATAACCCAGGCTTAAACTCAGGTTTTATGATTCCTCAATATACTGCTGCAAGTATTGTAAGTGCAAACAAACAATTAGCAACACCAGCCAGTATTGATTCTATTGTTTCATCAAATGGGCAAGAAGACCATGTGAGTATGGGAGCTAATGCCGCAACACAAGCTTTAAGTCTTATTAATAATGTAGAGAAAATTTTAGCAATTGAACTATTTAATGCTTCTCAAGCCTTACATTTTAGAAAACCAAAAGTATCTTCACCATTATTAGAATCATTCTTAAACGCTTATAGACAAGAAGTTAAATTCGTAACTGAAGATAAAATATTGCATGATTTAATGATAGCTTCAATACACTTTATCGATGATTTTTGCATTGAAAACGATTTGCTTTTCGATTAAAAGCAAAAAAAAAAGCTCAAGTGGATTTTACACAAAAAAAAGTTAAAATTATTTGGTGTTAACTGTATTAAAGTCTATTTTTGAATTAATTAGGTGTAATTCTATTTACATTTTATAAGCAAAATTTAAGGCTGATTACCATATATTTTGCTCCTTACCAAAAATTGTTTGATAGCACAACAATTGATTATTAGCACATTTATTATTTTTTGAATATTTAATATTCAAGCAACAAATTGTCCACAATGTTTTCATTGTATTAAGGCTATTTGTTATGGTCCCAAACCTGCTCATACATAACACCGGCTTATGTTTATGTGTCAACTTATATAGTTGTCAAATAAATGTTAAGATAATTTTAATTTAAACCAAATGTTATGTTTATGAGCAATTTTACCCGAAGTGGTGGACGAGCCAAATTTTGGCAGTCTGCGACTAATTTATCGTGTTGTAGCATTGATTCTCTTACAAAGCAATTTAAAAGCATAAAGGCATTAGCTTTTATTGCTCTTTTCTTGTTTAGTATGGGTTCTATGTTTGGACAATCAACGGAAAGAACAGTGTTCTTTAACCGATGTTTTAATGACATCCCACCTGCACCTTTTACATTAGAAGAGGTAGCTGGTCTTTTCCAAGGTGATTGCGATGCTGGTACTTTAACAGTGGATCTAGATGAGAATATTTCTGGAGATAACTGTGATTGGACAGCAACGTATACTTATTTTGTTAAGTGTGATGGTGTTGAAATCAATGATTTAAAACTTATTTATTATGGAGGAGATAGAACAGCTCCAGCTTTAATTGATGGGTTTATTCAAGACCAAACTAACCTAAATTTATGTTTCGATGATATCCCTTCTGGTCCAACAGAAGCAGAGGTAGCTGCATATTACGCAGATAACTGTGGAGGAGCTGTTACTGTTATTAAATCAGGACAGCCGACTGGTGATAACTGTGATTGGAGCGTAATTTACACTTATGAAATTTATGATGAATGTGGAAATAGAGCTGAAGATGCAAAAGTTGAGTATAGTGGTGGAGATACTGAAGCTCCAGAGCTAGTTAAAGATGCTGAAATTCCTACAGGCGATTTAAACATGAATGTATGTTTTGCGAATAAGGCGCAAGGACCTTCTGAAGAAGAGATTGCCGCGTTGTTTGAAGACAATTGTAGCAGTGTAATTACTGTTACCAAAACAGAATATTCTAAAGGAACCGATTGCAAATGGATGGCAATATATGATTACACAATTCAAGACGAATGTGGAAACTTTGCTGACCCAATAAAAATAACTTATCAAGGTGGAGATACTGAAGCTCCAGTTCTTGCTGGTGTTCCAGATGACTTAACAGTAAGTTGTATTGATGAAATTCCTGATCCTGCTGATGTTACAGCTACAGATAACTGTACTGAAGATTTAGGAAAAATAGATTTATTAGAAGACGATAGTAATTTAGGTATAGCTTGTTCAGGAGGTACTTTAATAAGAACTTGGACTGCTACTGATGACTGCGGTTATTCAGTTTCAGCAACACAAGTTATTACTGTATTACCAGCACCTCCAGCTGAATTTGATACTCCACAAGATTTCACTATCGATTGTGGAGCAGTTGCAAACTTTCAAGCACCAACATTATATTATAGTAATGGTGTAGAAGGTGGAGCATGCGCAATCTACGGTGAAGCTCAAGGAACTTACACTCCATTTGAAGGAAGTTGTGGTTCTTTTGAAGTGTATTATACGTTTATGGATGAGTGCGAAAGAGAAATCAACGCAAGCTTAACTGTAACTGTAGAAGATACTACTGCTCCAGAAATTACTCCTGGTTCAGATATGACTGTTGAATGTGATGGTGCTGGTAATGCTGCTCAATTATCGGCTTGGTTAGCTAACAATGGTGGAGCTACAGCTACAGATAATTGTGGAAATGTTACTTGGTCAAATAACTTTACTAGTCTATCAGATTTATGTGGTGCTACAGGCTCTGCAACAGTAGAGTTTACTGCTACTGATGATTGTGGAAACGATTCAAAAACTACTGCTACATTTACAATAGAAGACACTACTAATCCAGATATCACTCAAGCTTCAAATATGACAGTAGAGTGTGATGGAGAAGGTAATGCTGAACAATTAGCGGCTTGGTTAGCTAACAATGGAGGAGCAACTGCTTCAGATACTTGTGGCGATGTAACTTGGTCTTATAGTTGTGGTGGAGCTCAAGGTGAACCAGAGTATGTTGGTTCATTCCTTACTAACAGTGGTCCAAATTGGACAACTAATCCTCCAGTTTACTCTGCACAAGAAGCAGCAGCTTTACTATATGGAGGAAATGCATCAGATTACGTAACGTCAACAGATCCAAATTCTATTAATAATTTAGCTTGGGTGTCTACATGGGGAGGTCCATGTGCTCAACATAGCCAAGATTATAAGTTAGATGAAGGTAACCCAGGTTACAATGACCCAGATCCAGGAGTTGGATTAGCGGCATCTGCTTATGTTCAAGATCATTGCTATGAAGCAAGCCATATCAATTATGTATGGAGAGTTAATGGTGGAAATGGACTTTGTGAGTTAAGTGACTTATGTGGAGCAACAGGAGCATTAACTGTAGAATTTACAGCGACTGATTCTTGTGGTAACCATTCTAAAACTACTGCAACTTTTACAGTAGAAGATACAACAGATCCAACTATCACAGAGGCGTCAGATATGACTGTTAATTGTGATGGTCAAGGTAATACACAACAATTAAATGCATGGTTAGCAAATAATGGAGGAGCTACTGCTTCTGATGACTGTTCTGATATTGTATGGTCTAATAACTTTGAAGGTCTTTCAGATTTATGTGGTGCTACAGGTGCTGCGACAGTAGAATTTACTGCAACAGATGAATGTGGTAATGAGTCTAAAACTACTGCTACGTTCACAATTCAAGATATTAATAGTCCACCAATTACAAATGAGGCTCAAGATATGACTGTTGATTGTGATGGTGAAGGTAATTTTGAAGAATTACAAGCATGGTTAAACTCTAATGGTGGAGCTACGGCTTATGATTTATGCTCTGAAGTAACTTGGTCAAATAATTTTGATGGTTTATCAGATTTATGTGGAGCAACTGGTTCAGCTACAGTATTATTTACGGTTACTGATGCTTGTGGATTAAGTTCTTCAACAGAAGCTACATTTACAATACAAGATGTTACTGACCCGACTATTACTCCTGCTTCAGATATGACTGTGGAATGTGATGGTGAAGGTAATACAGCAGCTTTACAAGCTTGGTTAACTAACAATGGTGGAGCAACAGCTTCAGACGATTGTTCAGATGTAGTTTGGTCAAATAATTTTGATGGTTTATCAGATTTATGTGGAGCAACTGGTGCTGCAACAGTAGAATTTACTGCTACTGACGATTGTGGTAACGAATCTAAAACAACAGCTACTTTTACTATAGAAGATACTACTAACCCGTCTATAGATAATGCAGCTGAAGATATGACTGTAGAATGTGATGGTGCTGGTAATGTAGCACAGTTAGAGGCTTGGTTAGCTAGCAATGGTGGAGCTTTGGCTTCTGATGGTTGTTCTGATGTTACTTGGTCTAATGACTTTGATAGTTTGTCAGATTTATGTGGTATGACAGGTTCAGCTTTAGTAGTATTTACTGCTTCTGATGACTGTGGTAATGCATCTAAAACATCTGCAACATTTACAATAGAAGATACTACTAACCCAGACATAACTCCTGCTTCAGATATGACAGTAGAGTGTGATGGTGATGGTAATACAGCAGCTTTACAGGCTTGGTTAGCTAACAATGGAGGAGCAACTGCTTCAGATGTTTGTGGGAATGTAACTTGGTCAAATAATTTTGAAGCTCTTTCAGATTTATGTGGAGCTACAGGTGCTGCAACAGTTGAGTTTACAGCTACTGATGATTGTGGAAACGAGTCTAAAACGACTGCTACTTTCACAATAGAAGATACTACTAATCCGGATGTTACGGCAGCTTCAGATATGACGGTTGAGTGCGATGGAGAAGGTAATGCTGAACAATTAGCGGCTTGGTTAGCTAACAATGGTGGAGCAACTGCTTCAGATACTTGTGGCGATGTAACATGGTCTCATAATTATTGTGTTGGAAATAATGGGGAAGGTTCACTTCAAACATTTGTAGAAAATTTTGATGGACAATTTGCAGACCAATTTTTTGTTAACCAAAATACTCCAGTAAATAATTATTTTACTTCACCTTATGTTTCATTTACCGCAGGTTCATGGGAAGTATTAGATTTTAGTACATTTAACTGTGCACTATTAACTAATCCAAATGCACTTACATGGAATACTCAATTAACATCTTCTAATGCTACATTATCATTCTCTTTACCAGCTTCTGGTGTTGAATTTGATATTGCTGATAATACTCAATTAGAAGTAACTGTTAACCATGCTGGTGGATCATCAGTTTATGTTTATAATGGTAATGGTAATGCAGGTAATCATATAGTATTAGTAGAATCTGGAATTACTAGTTTAGATTTTGTTGTACAAAATTTTGGAAATAACTACGGTTGTTTAGATAATTTACAATATTCAGTTGGTGCAGACCAAGGCGATTGTGTTTCTTTATCTGATGAATGTGGTGCTACTGGCTCTGTAACTGTAGAGTTTACAGCTACTGATGCTTGTGGTAATACTTCTAAAACAAATGCTACATTTACTATAGAAGATACAACTAATCCTGAAATTACTCCAGCTGAAGATATGACTGTAGAGTGTGATGGTGAAGGAAACGAAGAGGCTTTACAAGCTTGGTTAGCTATCAATGGTGGAGCAACTGCTTCAGACGATTGTTCTGACGTAGTTTGGTCTAATAACTTTGATGCTTTATCAGATTTATGTGGTGCTACAGGTTCAGCAACAGTAGAATTTACTGCTACTGATGACTGTGGTAACGAATCTAAAACGTCAGCTACTTTCACAATCGAAGATACAACAGCTCCTGAGTTCACTTATGTTCCAGAAGACTTGTTGTTAGAGTGTGATGAAACTGCACCAGATGAAAATGCAACTGCAAGTGATACTTGTGGAAGTGCAAGTGTATCATATGTAGACTACTATACAAATACACCATGGGAAGCTTATTCTAATGGAGGTGACGGTACTGTAGACTTCTCTAACTTACCTAATGGTTTTACTGTTGTAGGTTCAGATTCAGGTTCTGGAAATGGATACTATACCGTAGGAGCAACAGTAGTTAAAAATGTAACTCTTTCTTTTGATTGGGATTATAATAGTGATTTTGATTCAGCGTCATGGGATAATCTTGTTTATTATGTAAACGGAGCACCAACAACGTTATTAGGATCAGGATCAACTGGAAATGGAAGCTTTACAATAGATCTAGCTCCAGGTGATTCATTTGCAGTAGGTATTTATACTGTTGACGATGGCTTTGGAAATGGTACGGTTGTGATTTCTAACTTATCAATAGTTAATAATCCATTACCATGTCCATTAACAGATTGCTTTATACGTCAGTTTACTGCAACAGATGCATGTGGTAACACATCAACTGCAAATCAAGTAATAAGATTCCAAGATACTACACCTCCAGTTATTGAGCCTATGGCTATGGATATGACTGTAGAGTGCGATGGTGAAGGAAATATGGAGGCTTTACAAGCATGGTTAGATAGTAACGGAGGAGCTTCTGCAACAGACAACTGTTCAGAAATGACTTGGTCAAATAACTTCGAATCGCTATCAGACTTATGTGGAGCTACAGGAGCTGCAACAGTAGAGTTTACTGTAACAGATGCTTGTGGTAATGAGTCTAAAACAACTGCAACATTTACAATAGAAGACACTACTAATCCAGATATCACTCAAGCTTCAGATATGACAGTAGAGTGTGATGGAGAAGGTAATGCTGAGCAATTAGCGGCTTGGTTAGCTAACAATGGTGGAGCAACTGCTTCAGATACTTGTGGCGATGTAACTTGGTCTTATAGTTGTGGTGGAGCTCAAGGTGAACCAGAGTATGTTGGTTCATTCCTTACTAACAGTGGTCCAAATTGGACAACTAATCCTCCAGTTTACTCTGCACAAGAAGCAGCAGCTTTACTATATGGAGGAAATGCATCAGATTACGTAACGTCAACAGATCCAAATTCTATTAATAATTTAGCTTGGGTGTCTACATGGGGAGGTCCATGTGCTCAACATAGCCAAGATTATAAGTTAGATGAAGGTAACCCAGGTTACAATGACCCAGATCCAGGAGTTGGATTAGCGGCATCTGCTTATGTTCAAGATCATTGCTATGAAGCAAGCCATATCAATTATGTATGGAGAGTTAATGGTGGAAATGGACTTTGTGAGTTAAGTGACTTATGTGGAGCAACAGGAGCAGTAACTGTAGAATTTACAGCGACTGATTCTTGTGGTAACGAGTCTAAAACTACTGCAACTTTTACAGTAGAAGATACTATAGCACCAACTATTACTGATGCTATTGATGTAACTGTAGAATGTGCTGCTGGCGAAGGCGAAGGTCAGGTTTCTCCTCAAGCTTGGATAAATGAGTTCCATTATGATAATGATGGTGCTGACACAGGCGAATTTGTTGAGGTAGTTGCTAATTATGATGCTAGTGCGTTAACAGTTGAACTTTATAATGGAAGTAATGGACAATCATATGGTACACTTGCTTTAACATTAGCAGGTACTAATGGAAGTTATAACATTTATACAGCTAGTGGATCAGCTCTTCAAAATGGCGCACCAGATGGTATGGCATTAGTAAGTGGAAGTTCAGTAATTCAATTCTTAAGTTATGAAGGAAGTTTTGCAGCAACTAACGGACCTGCAAATGGAATGAACTCAACTGATATAGGTATTTCTGAACCAGGTAATACTCCTATTGGTCAGTCACTACAATTAATTGGTAGTGGTGATGCTTATGCAGACTTTACATGGAGTGGACCATTAGCAAATACGTCAGGAGCAGCTAATACAGGTCAAACATTACAAGCACCTGCTAATAATGGTGCAATGACTGTTGAAGAATGGTTAGCAAACAATGGTGGAGCTACAGCTTCAGATGATTGTTCTGATGTGACTTGGTCAAATAACTACACAGGTTTATCAGATGGATGTGGTAACACAGGATCTGCAACTGTAGAGTTTACTGCAACAGATGCTTGTGGAAATGAGTCTAAAACGACTGCTACATTTACAATAGTAGATACTACAGATCCAGAAATTACTCCAGCAGAAGATATGACTGTTGAGTGTGATGGTGAAGGTAATGTTGCGCAATTGCAAGCATGGTTAACTAACAATGGAGGAGCAACAGCTTCAGATACTTGTGGTGATGTAACTTGGTCAAATAACTTTGATGGATTATCAGACTTATGTGGTGCTACAGGTGCTGCAACAGTAGAGTTTACTGCTACTGATGAGTGTGGAAACGAGTCAAAAGTGACTGCTACATTTACGATTGAAGATACTATTAACCCAACAATTACACCTGCTTCAGATATGACTGTTGAGTGTGATGGTGAGGGTAATATGGCGCAATTACAAGCATGGTTAGATAATTATGGTGGAGCAACAGCTTCAGATGATTGTTCTGATGTAACTTGGTCAAACAACTTTGTAAGTTTATCAGATGAGTGTGGTGCAACAGGTTCAGCAACAGTTGAATTTACAGCAACAGACGATTGTGGAAACGAATCAAAAGTTACAGCAACATTTACAATTGAAGATACTACGTTACCAGTATTGGTAGGTACAATTCCTCAAGGACAGTCTAATGTTAATGCTTGTTTTGAAAATATGCCAGCAGGTCCAACAATAGAACAAATGGCCGCATTGTATGATGATGGTTGTGGTAATGTTATTGTTACTAAAGTTTCAACTCCATTAGGAGATGATTGTAACTGGGCAGTATTACACAGATACGAAATATCTGATGAGTGTGGAAACATGTTACCTCCTGTAAAAATTTACTATAATGGTGGTGATAAATCAGCTCCTGCATTAACAGGAACTTTACCAACAGGTGTAACTGGATTACAGTGCTTAAGTGAAAACCCAGGAGCTCCTAAACTTGAAGATATAGAAGCTGCTTTCACTGATAACTGTGGAGATGTAATAGTAACTGCTTTACAGCCTGTTGTTACAGGTGATGACTGTGGTTGGACTGCAACTTATGAGTTTACTGTTAAAGATGCATGTAATAATTATGCACAAAATGTAGTAGTTACTCATAGTGGCGCAGATACTATGGCTCCAGTATTAGTTGGAACAATTCCAGTAGGTCAAAACAGTTTAGACCTTTGTCTATCTGCTGCACCAGCAGGACCAACTGAAGCTGAAATAGCAGCTTTATATACTGATAACTGTGGAGAAGTATCAGTTACTAAAACTCCTCAAGTATATGGTGATGACTGTAGCTGGATTAAACTATATGTTTACCAAATTATGGATGGTTGTGGTAACTATGCTGATGAAGTTAAAGTTTACTACAATGGAGGCGATGCTTCTGGACCTGAGTTTAACTTAGAATGTCAATTTGATGAGCTATTGATTAGTGGATGCTCTGCAACTGCAGATATATCATTAAACATTGGTGACGAGATTGATCCACTAACAGGTTGGACTGTATCTGGAACACAGATAGAACCATTAGGATCTTGTGTATCTGATAATTGTACTGCAACGGAAGATATTATCTTAACGGTTGTTGATAAAATGGTAGATAACAGTGATGCTTGTGAAGCTTACTTATCTATTACTTTTGAAGCTACAGATGCTTGTGGTAATAAATCACCAGAGTTGTTTACATGTACTTATGTTGTACGTGATGCAGAAGCTCCTGTGCTTAGCTGCCCAGAAGATCAAGATTTCGGATTTAATCCACAACTTGATGAAGCAGGTTTACCAAATGGTTTAGCTGATAAAGCTAACTTTACAGACAACTGTATAGATGATGGAATGACATTGACTTATAGTGATGACTTATCATCAACTCCAGGTCAAAGTGAAGATTGTAATGAGGTTACAGACCATACTCTTGTTAGAACATTTACTCAAGAAGATGCTTGTGGAAATGTAGGAGAATGTTCAGTTACTTATACTTGGAGTACAGGTAATGTTGATGTAGAGTTATTCTGTGGTGATGTTATTACTGGAGATACTACTACTGGTGAAGTAAATGACATTAGTTGTGATACTTCATTAAACACTGCTAAAGGACTTTGGTATACTATAATGGGTACTGGAGGCGAGATAACTGTTAGTACTTGTAGCGCAAACACTACTTACGATACTAAACTTGGTGTCTTTACAGATTGTGGTGAAGTATGTGTAACAGGTAATGATGATGCTGGTTCTCAAAATTGTTCTCATAGTTGGTTGCATTCTACATCTACATTTGCTTCAGAAGCAGGAGTAGAGTATAGAATTTATGTAACTGGTTGGTCTACAAATGCTGGTACTTTTGAATTATCAGTAGATTGTGCTTGTCCTAATGATTATCCAGAAATTAGTTGTGGTGATGTTGTAAGTGGTAACACAACAACAGGAGCAGTAAACAACATTAGTTGTAATACTTCTTTAAACACTTCTAAAGGATTATGGTATACATTAATTGGTACTGGAGACCCAGTAACAGTTAGTACATGTAGTGCTAATACAAATTATGATACGAAACTTGGAGTCTTTACAGATTGTGGAGATGTATGTATAACAGGAAATGATGATGCTACTTGTCAACATTCAAATTTACATTCAACTTCTACATTTAATACTGTGGCAGGACAAGAATACCAAATTTATGTAACTGGATGGAGTTCAAGTCAAGGTGCATTTGACCTAACGGTTAATTGTAATGGTGCTCCAGCTCCAGAAGCTAAAATGGCTAATGAGAAGGTTGAGTTAGATTTTATTGCTCATCCTGTACCATTTGACAATGAGGTATTTATATCTTATACATTTGAATTTGAAACTAACGTAGTTATTGAATTGTATGACACTAAAGGATTATTAATCTTAAGTGCAGAAAACAATAAATACGAAGCAGGATCTAAAGGTAAAACTAGATTTGACCTTTCTAGAACTGCTAATCAAATGTTCTATGTTAAGTTAACTACCAGTCAAGGTACTGTTACTAAGAAAATAGTTTCTTCTTCACCAAATAGAAGACACTAATTGTATAACCTTTAAAAATGAAAAGGCTGCTATTTTCATAGCAGCCTTTTTTTATTTAAATTTTTTAAGTTTTTTTTATAACTAAATTATCTGTGATATAAAATTATAATGATTAATCTAAAACTGATTTTGCCCAAGTAATAGCATCTTCTATAACATCAAATACTTCCATAGGTTTATTTAAAAAGAGTTTTTCAATTTCAGCATTGCTTTTTGCGGTATAATCTTTTGACACTATAGCAAAACCAACTAAAGTTTTTATTTTAGAAATGTCAAAATATACAGAAGGATCTACTGAGTAAGAATTAACACGATTAGTTATGTATACAAATTTAGAAGACCCATAAAATTCTACAGCAGTTTTTGTAATAATACTGCTTTTATCAAAAGTTACAATTTCTCCTTTATTTATGTAGCTAATAACATAGCCATCAAAAAAATGTAAAATGCAAAAATCTAATTCTATTATCATTTCGGGCTTAAATAAGCGCGCGAAAGTAGTATAAAATTTGTATTTATAATTATTGAAATTTAGAAAATTAAACAAGAATTAATTTTGACCAAGCAATAGCCTCTTCTAAAGTATTAAAAACTTCAAAAGCTTTATTTAAAAATAATTTTTCAACCTCTACATTGCTTTTAGCTTTAAAGTCTTTTGATACTACAGCAAAACCTACTAGGTTTTCAATTTTTGAAGTTTCAAAATATATGGCAGGATCTACTGAATATGAGTTTATTCGGTGAGTGATATAGACAAAGTTCTTTTTGACAAAATATGTTTCAGTAATGTTTATTAATATTTGATTATGTCTAGGTAATATGGTTTCGCCTTCATTTATTATAACAATCATATAATTATCATAAATATGAACTTCACAAAAATCATATTTTAACCTATCTGTCATATCTAAAGTTACTAATTTGTTACAAGAAAACAAAAAGCTCCTTTAAATTAAGGAGCCTTTAATGTGTTAGTTTAGAGATTATTAATTAAGATTCTGTATGCTTTTCAGATTTTTCAATCTTAATAGTCAGTTCATTTGTTTTGCTATCAAGATCCATAATTATTTTATCTCCTTCATGAATTTGAGAAGTTACAATTTCTTCTGCTAGTGCATCTTCTATATATTTTTGAATTGCTCTTTTTAATGGTCTTGCTCCATATTCTTTATCAAAACCTTTATCAGCAATATAATCTTTAGCCTTAGTACTTAACTTAAGTTCATAACCTAAATCCTTAATACGGTCAATAAGCTTAACTAACTCAATATCAATAATTTTATTAATATCCTCTTTTTCAAGAGCATTAAATACCATAACATCATCAATTCTGTTTAAAAACTCTGGTGCAAATGCTTTTTTAAGAGCATTCTCTATAATACTTCTAGAATTATCATCAGCTTGAGCAGATTTAGCAGCAGTGCCAAAGCCTACACCTTGTCCGAAATCTTTCAGTTTACGAGCTCCAATATTAGAAGTCATTATAATAATTGTATTTCTAAAATCTATTTTTCGTCCAAGACTATCTGTTAAAAAACCATCATCTAATACTTGTAATAACATATTAAATACATCTGGATGTGCTTTTTCAATTTCATCTAATAATAAAACAGCATAAGGTTTGCGTCTAATCTTTTCAGTTAGCTGACCACCTTCTTCATAACCAACATATCCTGGAGGCGCACCAACTAATCTTGAGATTGCAAATTTTTCCATGTACTCGCTCATGTCAATTCTAACTAATGCATCATCACTATCAAATAATTCACGAGCTAATACTTTGGCTAATTGTGTTTTACCTACTCCTGTTTGCCCTAAAAATATAAATGACCCAATTGGCTTGTTAGGATCTTTAAGTCCAGCACGATTGCGCTGAATAGCTTTTACGACCTTTGCAACTGCCTCATCTTGCCCAATTACTTTTCCTTTTATAAGTTCTGGCAATTTTGCAAGTTTATTACTTTCGGTTTGAGCAATTTTATTTACAGGAATACCTGTCATCATTGAAACTACATCTGCAACATTATCTTCACTTACAATTTCCTTATGAAGTTTTGTTTCTTCTTCCCATTTTTCTTGAGCTATAGCTAGTTCCTTTTCAAGACGCTTTTCATCATCTCTTAATTTAGCTGCTTCTTCATACTTTTGCTTTTTAACAACCGTATTTTTAGTTTCCTTTACAGCTTCTAATTGCTTTTCTAATTCTAGAATTTGCTTAGGTACATCTATGTTAGTTATATGAACGCGAGAACCCGCTTCATCTAAAGCATCAATAGCTTTGTCTGGTAAGAAACGCTCAGTCATATATCTGTTGGTTAACTTCACACAAGCTTCAATTGCTTCATCAGTATACTCAACATTATGATGTTCTTCGTATTTTCCTTTAATATTATTTAATATTTGAATTGTTTCTTCAACAGTAGTTGGCTCAACAATTACCTTTTGAAAACGACGCTCTAAGGCTCCATCTTTTTCGATATACTGTCTATACTCATCTAGTGTTGTAGCACCAATACATTGTATTTCGCCTCTTGCTAATGCTGGTTTAAACATATTAGAAGCATCTAAACTTCCTGTTGCTCCTCCAGCGCCAACTATAGTATGAATTTCATCAATAAAGAGAATAATATCATCGTTCTTTTCCAATTCATTCATTACAGCTTTCATACGTTCTTCAAACTGTCCACGATATTTTGTACCAGCTACTAAACTTGCTAAATCTAGAGTAACAACTCGTTTATTAAATAAAATACGAGAGACTTTTCGTTTTACAATACGTAAAGCTAAACCTTCAGCAATTGCAGATTTACCAACACCTGGTTCTCCAATTAATAATGGGTTATTCTTTTTACGTCGACTCAAAATTTGAGACACACGTTGTATTTCTTTTTCACGACCTACTACAGGATCTAGTTTTCCTTCTTCAGCCATTACAGTTAAATCTCTTCCAAAATTATCTAAAACTGGTGTTTTAGATTTTTTAGTAGATTTTGAGGCAGATTGACTAAAAGGATTTTGTTTTGAATCGTCTTCATCATTAGTATCGTCATCAGAAAATGACTCAGCTTTCGGCGATTCTATATAATCATCATCACTTGTTATCATAAATTTAAATTGTTCTTTTACGTTATCATAATCCACTTTAAGTTTATTCAACAACTTAGTTGTAGGATCATTTTCATTTCTTAAGATACACAATAATAAATGTGCAGTATTTATTGATGTGCTTTGAAAAAGCTTAGCTTCTAAAAAAGTAGTTTTTAAAGCACGTTCAGCTTGCCTAGTAAGATGTAGGTTCTTTTTTTCGTTAGAAGTAGCCGATAAAGTTGGGTTAGCAGGACTAAGAATTTCAACTTTACGTCTTAAATGATTAAGATCTACTTCTAAAGCACTTAAAATATCAATTGCTTTTCCACTTCCATCACGAAGTAAGCCAAGCATTAAATGTTCGGTGCCTATAAAGTCATGACCTAAACGTAGTGCTTCTTCTTTGCTATACGCTATAACGTCTTTAACTCTTGGGGAAAAATTATCATCCATAGTAAATTCCTTTCTGCATTAAAAATAATAAAAACAAGTGTATAAAGACAAAAACTATACCTTAAATGTTTTATAATCGCTAATAGACTAAAAAAACTTCTAAAAATCAAAACATTTAACAGCATACTTATTAAACAAATTCTTTCAAATATTGTTAATAAAAAATTTCAAAAAAGAGTAGTTAAAGTCTTTCATCCACTATCAAAATACTTATCTTAGCACGATTTGAAAACCTACAAAAATCTAATTAAAATTATATATGGCAGAAGGAGAAAAACTTATTCCAATTAACATTGAAGATGAAATGAAATCGGCTTACATTGATTATTCAATGTCAGTCATTGTGTCACGTGCCTTACCAGATGTAAGAGATGGTTTAAAACCAGTACACAGACGTGTATTATTTGGTATGCATGAGTTAGGTGTTAGGTCTAATACCGCACACAAAAAGTCAGCAAGAATTGTTGGTGAAGTTTTAGGTAAGTATCATCCTCATGGCGATACTTCAGTTTATGACACAATGGTACGTATGGCTCAAGAGTGGAGTTTACGTTATATGTTAGTAGATGGACAAGGAAACTTTGGTTCGATAGATGGTGATAGTCCAGCAGCAATGCGTTATACAGAAGCGAGAATGCGCAAAATTTCTGAAGACATGTTGGCAGATATCGATAAAGAAACTGTAGATCATAAATTAAATTTTGATGATACTTTACAAGAACCAACAGTTTTACCAACTAGAATACCAGGATTATTGGTTAATGGTGCTTCAGGAATTGCAGTTGGTATGGCTACAAATATGCCTCCTCATAACCTAAGTGAAGTTGTTGATGGAACAATAGCATATATTGAAAATACTGATATAGAAATTGATGAGCTAATTACTCATGTAAAAGCACCAGATTTTCCAACTGGAGGAACTATTTATGGTTACGATGGTGTTAGAGAAGCGTTTAAAACAGGACGTGGTCGTATTGTTATAAGAGGTAAAGCCATTATTGAAGAAGTTGATGGTAAAGAATCTATAATTGTTACTGAAATTCCTTATCAAGTTAACAAAGCAGATATGATTAAAAAGACTGCTGACTTGGTAAATGAGAAGAAAATTGAAGGCATTTCTACCATTAGAGATGAGTCTGATAGAAATGGTATGCGAGTTGTTTATGTTTTAAAGCGTGATGCCATTCCAAATATCGTTTTAAATACCTTATATAAATATACCGCTTTACAGTCTTCATTTAGTGTTAACAATATTGCTTTAGTGAAGGGTAGACCTCAACTATTGAATCTTAAGGAAATGATTCATCATTTTGTTGAGCATAGACATGAGGTGGTTACACGTAGAACTGTTTATGAGTTGCGAAAAGCTGAAGAACGTGCTCATATTTTAGAAGGATTAATAATTGCTTCTGATAATATTGATGAAGTTATTGCAATAATTAGAGCATCTTCAAACGCAGATGAAGCACGTGAAAAATTAATTGAAAGATTTAAGCTTTCTGAAATTCAAGCAAAAGCTATTGTTGAAATGCGTTTGCGTCAGTTAACAGGTTTAGAACAAGATAAATTGCGTTCTGAGTATGAAGAGCTGATGAAAACCATAGAAGATTTAAAAGATATTCTTGATAAAAAAGAACGTCGAATGGGCATCATTAAAGAAGAGTTAGCTGAAGTTAAAGCTAAATATGGTGATGAGCGTCGTTCTAAAATAGAATATGCTGGAGGAGATTTAAGTATTGAAGATATGATTGCAGATGAGCAGGTAGTAATTACCATTTCACATGCAGGATATATAAAACGAACTTCTCTTACCGAATATAAAACTCAAAATAGAGGAGGTGTTGGTCAAAAAGCATCAACTACTCGTAATGAAGATTTCTTAGAGCATTTATTTGTTGGAACAAACCATCAATACATGTTGTTCTTTACTCAAAAAGGAAAATGTTTCTGGATGCGTGTTTATGAAATTCCAGAAGGAAGTAAAACTTCAAAAGGTAGAGCAATTCAAAACCTTATAAATATTGAGCAAGATGATAAAGTAAAAGCATTTATCTGTACTCAAGATTTAAAAGATGAAGATTATATTAATAGTCATTATGTAATTATGGCTACTAAACAAGGTCAAGTTAAAAAAACCTCATTAGAACAATATTCTAGACCTCGTACAAATGGTATAAATGCAATTACAATTAAGGATGACGACGAGCTATTAGAAGCTAAATTAACCACAGGGCAAAGTCAGGTAATGTTGGCATTAAAGTCTGGTAAAGCTATCAGATTTGAAGAAGCAAAAACTAGACCAATGGGACGTAATGCGTCTGGAGTTAGAGGTATTAGACTAGCAAATGATAAAGATGAAGTAATTGGAATGGTTGCTATTGAAAATCCAATGGAAGAATCTGTATTAGTAGTTTCAGAAAATGGATATGGTAAACGAAGTTTTATTGATGATCCAGAGGATGGAGAAGCAGTTTACAGAATTACTAATAGAGGAGGAAAAGGAGTGAAAACTATATCAATTACTTCAAAAACAGGTAACTTAGTGTCTATTAAAAGCGTAAGCGATGACGACGATTTAATGATTATCAATAAATCTGGAATAGCAATACGTATGGCTGTTGCTGATTTGCGAGTTATGGGAAGAGCAACACAAGGTGTTAAACTTATAAACCTTAAAGGAAGCGATTCTATTGCAGCTGTTGCAAAAGTAATGAAAGACGAAGACGAAGACTCTGAAAATATTGATGAATTATCTGAAAATCAGCCTTCTGCAGAAGATGGCACAACTCTTGATAATTCTGAAGATGAAAACAATAATTAACACTTAACATTAAAATTAATTTTACAATGAAAAAACACATTATCATAGCTTTGGCGCTTTTAGCAACCAATTTTACGTTCTCTCAAAAAAACGAATTAAAGGACGCCGAAAAGGCTATTAAGTCAGGTAATTTTGCAGATGCAAAATCTGCAATAAAGGCTGCTGAATCACTTATAGGGAATGTAGATGATAAGACGAAAGCAAAATTTTATTTCCTAAAGGGACAAGCTTATTATGCTAACGGAACTGCAGCAAATAATGATATAGATACTGCAATTGAGAGCTTAAACATGGTTCAAAAGATTGAAGGAGGAAGTGGTAAATACTCATCTGATGTAGCAGAAATTAAAAGAGGTATGCTAACAGGATTTTTAACAAAGGCAAATGATGCTTTAGAGAAGAAAAATTTTGCAATGTCATCGATTGGCTTTGAAAAGGCATACAGAATGTCAACAAATGATACCATATATCTTTACTATGCAGCTGCAACAGCTGTAAATGGGCAAGATTATGAAAATGCTCTGACTTATTACGAAGAATTAAGAGATTTAGGGTTTAAAGGTATTACAATGGAATATTTAGCAACAGATAAAGAATCTGGTGAGGAAATAATATTTGAAAATAAAGGTGTAAGAGATATTTCTGTAAAAGCAGGTACACATATTTTACCTAAAGACAGAAAAACAGAGGCTAAAAATGCTGAGGTAGTAAAAAACATAGCTTTAATTTATGTTAATAAAGGTGAAAATGAAAAAGCTATTGCAGCAATGAAAGATGCTAGAAAAGTTAATCCTGATGATTTGGGATTATTACTTTCAGAAGCTAATGTTCAGTTGAAGATGGGCAATAAAGCTGAATTTAAAAGATTAATTGAAGAAGCTACACAAAAAGACCCAAATAATGCAGAATTGCAGTATAATCTAGGGGTTATTGCTGGTGAATCTGGAGATTTGGAAAGTGCTAGAAAATATTATAGTAAAGCTATAACTTTAGATCCAAATTATTCTGATGCTCAAACTAATATGGCTGTTCTAATTTTGAGTGGTGAAGAAAAAATTATTGAAGAAATGAATTCTTTAGGAAGCTCGGCAGCTGATAACAAAAAGTATGATGCACTGAAACTCAAAAGAGAAGGCCTTTATAGAGAGGCAATTCCTTATCTTGAAGAATCTCTAAGAATCAAGCCGAAAAATTTACAAGCAGCAAAAACCTTGATGAATATTTATAGCGCTATTGACGAGAGAGAAAAATTTAAGGCATTAAAAGCTAAAGTTGAAGCTCTTGAAGCTGGTGGAGGAAATTAATTCTTTCATAATCATATATAAAAAAAGCTACTCAAACACGAGTAGCTTTTTTTATATAATCTTTTTTATGACTCTCAGTTTATGGGTATGAACACCTCTGTCAACATTATAAATTCCTGAGTGATCTAATCTATCGATTCTAACTTTACCATGAGCATGAATAATGTAATTATCTTCCATAATAATCCCTACGTGAACAATACTGCCTTCGTTATTGTCAAAAAAAGCTAAATCGCCAGGCTCACTTTCTTCAATAAAACTTAATGCAGTACCTTGAGTTGCTTGTTGTGAAGCATCTCTTAAAAGTTTATAGCCATTAAGTTTATAAACCATTTGTGTAAATCCTGAACAATCAATACCGAAAGGCGTTTTTCCTCCCCAAAGATATGGTGCATTTATATAAGAAAAAGCAGTTTTTATAATATCTTCTTTTGGATTAACGGTATTTACAAAATTTCCATCAAAAGTATGATTAAGAATTTTTGAACCATTTAAAGAAGATCCTAATGGAATTGTATAAAGTTTATTGTTGGAATCTTGAATAAACTCAACTAAATCTGAAGAAAGTTTTGGGGCTTCATTTTTTAAAAATTTATAATCTTCTTCAGTGATTTCAAAATACTGTTTATTATCAATCCAACCTTCATATTTGTCAAAAGCAATTCGAATTTTACTCCAATTTTTTCGTTGCTCTAAAACTTTAAAAAAATCACCATATAATACTTGAGAAACCATTTCACTAGTATCAGTTGGCTCTAATCTTAGAGGAACTATGCTTAAATTACAAATACCGTATTGCATTAATAGGTTTTAATTACGTTCTATAACAATTGCTGAAGCACCTCCACCACCATTACAAATAGCAGCAGCACCAATTTTTGCATTATTTTGTTCTAAAACATTAAGTAATGTAATTATAATTCTGACACCAGAACATCCTAGCGGGTGACCAAGTGAGACAGCTCCGCCATTTACATTTACGTTACTATCATTTAAACCTAATATTTTCATGTTTGCTAAACCAACTACTGAAAATGCTTCATTAAATTCAAAATAATCAACATCATTTAGTGAAATACCTGCTTTGTCTAAAGCTTTTGGTAATGCTTTTGCAGGTGCAGTTGTAAACCATTCTGGTTCATGGGCAGCATCTGCATAGCTTTTTATTGTGGCTAGAGGTTTTAAACCTAATTCGATAGCTTTTTCTTTACTCATTAATACCATTGCTCCAGCACCATCATTTATAGTTGAAGCATTAGCAGCAGTTACAGTACCATCTTTAGTAAATGCAGGGCGAAGTGAAGGAATTTTGTCTAGAATTACATTGGTATATTCTTCATCTTTATTTACAACTATCGCATCACCACGACGTTGAGGAACTTCAACAGGTACAATTTCGTTATCAAACTTTCCAGAATTCCAAGCATCAGTTGAACGTTTATAAGATTGAATAGCAAAAGCGTCTTGATCTTCACGAGAAAAATTATATTCAGTGGCACATGCATCTGCACAAACTCCCATAGCGTTATTATCATAAGCATCAACTAATCCGTCACGTTGCATACCATCTTCTAATGTAGCAGGTCCAAATTTAGTTGCAGTTCTTGCATGATAGTAATGAGGTATTAAACTCATGTTTTCCATGCCACCAGCAACAACAACGTCAACATCGCCAAGTGCAATTGCTTGTGCGGCTTGCATTACAGCCTTCATACCAGATGCACAAACTTTATTAACTGTAGTACATGGTACTGTATTTGGTATACCAGCATATATTGCAGCTTGCCTTGCAGGTGCTTGACCTGTTCCAGCTTGCACAACGTTACCCATAATTACTTCCTGAACTAATTCTGGTTTTAAGTTTATTTTATCTAACGCACCTTTTATTGCAATAGCTCCTAATTTAGGTGCAGGAATTGTTGATAAGGCTCCTAAAAAGCTCCCAATAGGTGTTCTAGCTGCTGATACAATAACTACTTCTTTACTCATTTCGTGTTGCATTTTATTTAATTGTCGCAAAATTAATCAATTTTTAATAGAATTTAGAAGGAAAACAAGATTATAAAAGCATAAAAACTTCTATATTTTATTACATTTGAAAACCTATTGTAACATATAAATGAACAGGATAATAAATAAATGGTATAAAAATCATGCACTTATATATAAGGTTATACTTTTTTTGAGTACAACTTTTTTTATAGTATATCTTTTTCCAAAAAGTGGAAAATTCAAATATAGTTTTGACAAAGGTAAACCATGGCAATCTGAGAGCTTATATGCTCCATTTAATTTTGCGGTTAAAAAAACTAAAGAAGAACTAGATACTGAAAGAAGAATTATAATTGAAAACAGTCCTATATACTTTAACGTTAATTCTAATATAAAAGAAGAGGTTTTAGTAAATTATAAGAACAAATTTAACTCTGTGTTTGTTGACTCTTTAACACGAAATAAACTCCAATTATATGCTATAGGTAAATCTTTATTAGATGATTGTTATAAGTATGGAGTTTTAGATGAAAAATATGATTATTCAAATGACAAAAGAGCAATTCTATTAGAGAATCAAGTTCAAAAAATAAATATTGTTTTCTCCCAACTTTTTACTCTAGATTCATTTAAATCTAAAACCGAACAAGAATTAATTTCCTCTGGATTTTCAAATCAGCAAGCTGCTTTTAATACAATCATAAATGATATATTAAAACCTAATGTTACTCTAAATAAGTCTATAACTCAAAAAGCACTTCAAGAAGAACTAGATAAAGTTTCACTAGCAAGAGGCAGTATAGAAAAAGGGGCTTTAATTATCTCTAAAAGAGAGCAAGTTGAAGGCGAAAAATACAATATTTTAAAATCGTTAGAGGCAGAATATGAGTCACAAATTTGGAGTGCAACAAATTACAACTGGGTGATTTTTGCCTATACACTATTAGTAGCTCTTGCTCTTTTGATGCTTTTACTTTTTTTAAGAAAATATAGGATGGATGTATTTTTAAATAATACTAAAGTCACATTTATATTTTTTAACATGTTGCTGATGATTTTATTAACAACATTAATAATTAATTATGACGCTAAGTTTGTATACGTTGTACCTCTTTGTGTATTGCCTTTGGTTTTAAAAGCATTTTTTGATGCAAGGTTAGGATTGTTTGCTCACGTACTCACAGTATTGTTATTGGGCTTTATTGTGCCAAATAGCTACGAGTATATGTTTTTGCAAATTATTGCTGGAATTGTAACGATTCTTACTGTATCTGAGTTATATAAACGTGCTAACTTGTTTATATCAGTGGGACAAATAACATTAATTTATATTATAGCATATTTCGCGTTTTTTGTAATTCATGAAGGCAGCATATCCAATATAAGGGTTGAAACTTTTGGAATGTTTATACTTTGCGGACTGGCAACATTATTTGTTCAACCATTAATATATATATATGAAAAACTTTTTGGCTTAGTTTCAGATGTTTCGCTTTTAGAACTTTCTGATACAAATACTAAACTATTGAAAGAATTATCAGATAAAGCTCCAGGAACTTTTCATCATTCATTAAATGTTGCAAACTTAGCTGAAGCTTCTGCAAACGAGATTGGAGCAAATGCAATGTTAGTAAGAGTAGGAGCATTATATCATGATATTGGGAAAATGAAGAATCCTACTTATTTTACAGAAAATCAATCAACAGGAATTAATCCACATGATGAATTATCCTCAACAGAAAGTGCAAGAGTTATAATTAATCATGTTATTGATGGAGTAGAAATAGCAAAAAAATATAATTTACCAGATAGAGTTATTGATTTTATTAGGACCCATCATGGAACTAGTTTGGTATATTATTTTTATTCAAAAGAAAAAGAGTATGATGTAAGTATTAATGATGAAGATTTTAAATATCCTGGACCAAAACCATATAGTAAGGAAACTGCAATTTTAATGATGTGTGATAGTGTTGAAGCAGCCTCAAAAAGTTTAAAAGAACCATCATCAACAAAAATTGATGCATTTGTAGAATCGATTATTAACAAACAAATGGAAAATGGGCAGTTTTTAAATGCTAATATTACCTTTAAAGAAATAGAATCTATAAAGAAAGTATTAAAAAATAAACTAGCTAATATCTTCCATCTCAGGATAGAATATCCAGAATAAAAATTTAAGAACAAAAAGTTTAAAAAATAGTTGCGTTCTTTATAATGAAAACTTACATTTGCATCCGCATTTATAAAGCGTACGTTCATAAAATATTGGAGAGTTGCCAGAGTGGTTAATGGAGCAGTTTGCTAAACTGTCGACGGGAAACTGTCGCGTGGGTTCGAATCCCACACTCTCCGCAATAATAGATAATCGATTCGGGGTGTAGCGTAGCCCGGTTATCGCGCCGCGTTTGGGACGCGGAGGTCGCAGGTTCGAATCCTGCCACCCCGACAAATTTAGAGTTACGGGCTCGTAGCTCAGCTGGATAGAGCACCTCCCTTCTAAGGAGGCGGTCATAGGTTCGAATCCTATCGGGCTCACAAAAAGTCTTAACAGAAATGTTAGGACTTTTTTGTTTTATAATTCTTTTATAATCAATTAGTTATTTTTTGTTTTCTTACAATTTTTGAGTGCAGTTTGTCGATTTTTACTATTAAAAAGTGTATTTCATCGAATTTATTGGTTATTTTAACGAGTAATTTGATTGCCGTAAATTTATTTTAACATATATTTGCCTACATAATTTCATTTAAACCCCAAATCAAAATGAAAACCTACTTAAACAAAGCAATTGCTATTGCAATTTTGCTTACCTCGTTTTATAATTGTTCTGTTGAGCCAACAGACAATTTTCAAAATCAAACAATTAGTATTGAAGCTCTTGAAGATTTAGATTCAAACACGTGTTCTGGTATTTCTCCAAAGGCAAGAATGACCAACAATGGAACTATTCCATTCGATTTTGAGATTTATGACTCTAGTGGTAGTTTAATTATTGGATTCTATAATGTTTTACCAAGTACACAAACTGATTGGTATTCATTTGATGAAGATAATACTATATTTGTTGTTGAGAATGATTCTGTTGAAGATCAAAAAGTTTCTCATCAAATGGATAACTGTACTGAGATAAATTTAGAAATTGATTCTAATAATCAATTAACAGATGCTCAACCACAACCTATATCTAATTAAGTTTAGAGCAAACTAAAACAATTTTTTCTTCATTAAGATTTGTAGTAAAGAATAGGAATTTATTTCCACCATCTTTAATTCTAGTCTTTTTGCGGATTTGTTCAACCGTTTCAGGAAAGTTACGAGTAGTAATATTTGCTTTAGTTATGTTTAGGTCTTTTAGCTCTTTCTTGTTGTAAGCGATAACAGATTCAATTTTAAAGCATCTGCCTGGGAACTCAATAACCTCATCATTTGTGTATAAATGCGAGTGTTTATGAAGCTTTAGGACTTGTAGTTGTTTTGATACTGAATTAAATGCACCAGCTTTTAGTATTGCTGAATTTGGCTCATAAAGGCAGGTGAGAGGTAAGCTATAATTTGAAACTATATTAGATTCATCTTCTAGATAAAAATTGAAGCTTTCTATAAAATCGCTTTTAAGATTTGTTGTTTGTAATTCAATTTTTGAGTTATAATTTTCTTCTAAAATCCAGAGTAGTTCTTTAACCTCATTGTTAATTGCTACTATATGAATATTTTTTACATGTTTTAATTCATTAATTCCAATAGAAATATCTAACAAAGGAGAGGTCTTTATCATCACATTTTTTGAATGCTGAAATATCAAATCTATATGTTCAGGAATATTAGGTAAGCAATCGCTTAGCATAAAAACTTTGCCTTTACTATCATGTCGTCTAGATGGATCTACATAAATCCAATCGTATTTAGTATTACAATTTTTTAAGTATTCAATTCCATCAGTTAAGATGGTATTAATATTAGTAGATTTAAGTTGCTTGTAGTTATGTTTAACAATTTGATGTAGCTCTTCATTTATTTCGCAATGAGTAACATTTTTAAATTGTTTTGAGAAATAATAACAATCTACTCCAAAACCTCCTGTTAAATCAATTATTGAATTACCACTAATTAATGACGATTTGTGCTTAGCAGTAATCTCTGATGATGTTTGCTCAATGTTAAGCTTATTTGGATAGTATATTTTTTCTGTTGCGTACCAAGTAGGTAGTTTTGTTTCACACTTTTTTTTAGATTCAATTTGCTCAATAATTTCTAAAGTTTCAACAGAATTGAATTGTGTTCCTTTTAGAATTAAAGAAGTAATATCAGAATTTAAATTATTATTTATAAATTCCTGAATACTAGTATTTAAAATTGATTCATTCAATGTGATACTATAAGTCTTTTGTGAGTCGCTTAACTATTTTATTTTCAGATAAAAACTCTTTTAATATCACTTTTATAGCTGTGTAAGTTGGTACAGCTACAACCATACCTATAATCCCAAAAAGAATTCCAGCAATTATTATTATTAAGAAAATTTCTAAAGGATGAGATTTTACACTTTTTGAAAAAATTATTGGCTGACTAACAAAATTATCAACTAGTTGAGCAATAATAAAACCAATAAACACATAAATTGTTTTTGGTAGAATAACATCACTAAAACTTTGCCCTAAAAAGCTAGTCATTGTTAGTATTATTACTAAAGATGCACTAATTAATGGACCAACATATGGTATAAGGTTAAGTAAGGCACATAAAAAAGCAATAACAATTGCATTATGCACTCCAAATATAAGTAGTACAATAGTATATAATATGAATAGAATTAAAATCTGGAAAACGAGTCCAACAAAGTATCTAGATAGTAAATCCTTAATTTTTGTTGATGAGTTTTTCCAGCGCGATTCTTTATTATCAGGAATAAAAGTCATTATACCACTTTCAAATAACTTACTATCCTTTAAGAAGAAAAACGATATAAATATTACTGAAAATAGACCTATAGTAAAACTACCAAAACCGCTTATTAAACCATTAAGAAGGTCTGGAATTATAGCAAAATCTATTTTTTCTAAGAGATTAGATTGCTTTATAGTTTCTTGAACATCTATTTGGTTGACTTCAAAATAGGTTACTATTTGTTGATATAAATCTTGAATATTAGCTTGTAACTCATTCATATTTAAAAGTGCCAAATTATGACTCTGCTCTATAATTAAAGGAATGAATAAGCTTATTAAACCAAGTAGTACAAGCACAAGAAGTGTCATTGTAACAATAACAGCTAATGTATTATTAAACTTTAATTTTCTGCATAAAAATAAAACTACAGGTCTACCAATTAATGATACAACTGCAGCAATGGCTATGTAAATAATTACAGATTGAATTTGATATAAAAAATATAAAACCAGAAATATACCTAGTATTATTCCTAGAGCACGTAAAATACCGTTAGCAATTATTTTTGAATTCATATTGTAAATATAATTGAATTTTAGGTTTTATACTTTTGTATTTTTAGTTAACTGCTTGGTTATTTCGTAGAATGCAATTGTTGTTGCCTGAACAACATTCATACTACTGTTTTGTCCAAACATATTAATATGAATAACTACATCAGATAGATTTAATACATCTTCAGAAATGCCAAAATTTTCGTCACCAACAATTAATGCTATTGGCTGTTGTATTGGAATTTTAAAAGTATTAATAGGCTCACTATTGGATGTAATTTCTAGAGCAATAATAAAATAACCTTTAGCCTTAAGTGTTTTTACTTCATTAAGAGTATTAGTGCAGATTTTATGGCTAACCACTTTTTCTGTAGCTCTAGAGGTTTTCGTTATTTTTCTTCCAATAGTAATATTGTCACCACAAAATATAATGCCTTCAATACCAAACGCGTCTGCGCTTCTAAATAAGCTACCAATATTAGGAGCATTAGAAACGTTTTCGCAAACCAAAGTAATTGGAAATGTTTCTTTGTTAAAAGTTGTATTGTAATGGTTTAGTTGCATCCAAATATTTTAAAAAGAATAGCAATTGAAATTTAAACATTTACAGGATAGATGTGAAGGGATTGTTCCAAAACATGTATAGTAATAATGGTAACTATCTATTCCAGTAGAATAATTATGTTCATTAATTTCTGGCATAGATTGGAAGATAAATGATAAACAAATAAAAACGGAAAAGAGTTTTATAATTATTGAGTGATTTTTCATATATCTAGCTTAATGCTCAAAAGCGTATTTCACAATATTAGCTCCCATTTTTAATGCTTTTTCTCTTACTTCAAATGGGTCATTATGTACTTCTTCATCTTCCCAACCATCACCTAAATCGCTTTCAAAAGTAAATAACAAGACTAATCTGCCTTCATGAAAAATTCCAAAAGCTTGAGGACGTTTTCCTTCGTGCTCATGAATTTTCGGTAAACCTTCAGGAAATTTAAAAGCAATGTTAAAAATTTCATGAGTTTTTGGAAGCTCTATCAGCTCTTTATCAGGAAACACTTTCTTTAACTCTTTTGTTATATATGGTTGCATTCCGTAATTGTCATCAATATGCAAAAACCCACCAGAAATAAGATAATTTCTTAAATTTTCAGCGTCTGCTTCACTAAAAAATACATTTCCATGACCTGTCATGTGTAACATTGGGTATTGAAAAATATCAATACTACTTGGTTCTACAGTTTCTGGTTTTGGATTTATTTTGGTGTTAATATTTGCGTTGCAAAATGCGATTAAATTTGGAACAGAAGTTGGGTTGCCATACCAATCGCCACCACCTTTATATTTAAGCACAGCTATGTCTTGTGATAACATAACTAACGAGAAGAGTGAAAATAAAATTGAAAAAGTGGTTTTCATATATTATTCATTAACAAATGCGATACTATGGCAAGCAACAATTGCTGCTGTTTCGGTTCGTAATCTAGTTTCTCCCAAAGTTACAGGAATAAATCCATTTTGAAGCGCTTGCTTGATTTCTTTAACACTAAAATCGCCTTCAGGACCAATTAGTATTAATACATCTTCATTTGGTTGTAACTCTTTTTTGAAAGACTTTTTATCTGTTTCTTCACAATGCGCAATAAATTTTTGACCAGTAAATTCTTGTTTTACAAACTCTTTAAATGATATAGTATTATTAAGTTTTGGCATGTAATAATGCAAAGATTGTTTCATAGCAGATTGTAGAATTTTTTCAAAACGATCTATTTTAATAACTTTTCGTTCGCTATGATCGCAAATAATAGGAGTAATGGTATCTATTCCTATTTCGGTAGCTTTTTCTAAAAACCATTCATATCTGTCATTCATTTTTGTTGGAGCAACAGCTATATGAACATTATATTTTCGTTTTGGTTTAAAAGTATTAGATGTTATTGTTGCGATGCAGTTTTTAATATCTGCTAATGTTATTTCGGCAATAAAAAGCCAACCTTTACCATTAGTAATATGTAAGTCATCACCAACCGATTTTCGTAATACTTTTACAATATGCTTGCTTTCTTCACGATCAAAGGTGATTTGAGAAGTATTCTCGTTGACATCTGGATTGAAAAACAATTGCATTATTTAATGTTTTCGGTCACTTTTAAAACTTTTATTTCTTCAATAAGTTTTGTGTCGTGTGTTTTTAAAATTACATAATACCATTGACGATCAGGAATATCTACTGTAAAAATATCATCAACTTTATATGAAGAATTAATAACTGCGTCTTCAAACTCAGGCACCATATCACCATGAGTAAACCATCCTAAATCGCCACCTCTATTAGCACTATCATCCATTGAATATAAGCTAGCAAGATCTTTAAAACGAAAACCATCTTTATACTTTTTAATAATTTTAGCACGCAATTCGGCTATTTCTTCAGCTGATTTTTTTGAACCATCTAAATAGATATAACTAATTCTGAAATATGGAATTTCATGTTTATCAATAATCTTGTAATAAGTTTTATCAATATCTGTCTTTATAGTTTTTTTTCCTCCTCTACCTAATGCAAATAAATCATCAGCTAATGGTGTTTTGTGCTTTTCTTTGTTGAATGTGATTATTTGTCCTTTATAGGATTTATTGGTTTCAATAAATTTTGTGGCTTGAGTTTCATTTTGAATAGAATCTAATTGACTCTCAAAATTGTTTTGTGAAACTGCGATGCAGCTTAATAAAATTAAAAAAGCGGTTAGTAGGTTTTTAAGCATAATTAGGTTTTTAGAATTTAATTCAAATTTAAAAGGAAAGTTTAAGTATTAAACAGGAATTAATTTAAGTTTTTAAGAATTGATTGTTTACAACTTGCTTTTTGTATGTTAGTGGCCAAGTTTGATATATTATAGAAGTTATTTTTCAGTCTTGTTTAGTACGAGTATGTCGAAAAACATGCTTGATAGTACTTTCCATCATAATATAAATAAAAACAATCTGTAATTGCGCAAAGACGAGTAAAGTTATTAAAATAAATAGATATTTATCAGTATCATAATCAGTTAAGATAGAATCATTATTCTTAATTAAATAATCAAATATTTTTATTCCAATAATGAGTATTATTAGACTAATAGCAGATAATTTGGTGTGATATATTTTAAATTTTTCATTTAATGAAATACGAAATACTTCAAATAAATAATAAAATAAGCCAATGGAAAAAGTTATAAGAAAAAATACTTTAAAAAAATCTGTAAATGAAATTACATAGTATGTATCATTCATGTTAAAGACTAATACATCATTTTCATACAAAGATATTATACTTGCGAAGCAAAATATAATTGATAAAATAAAAAAAATTGTATGTGGTTTTAATTTACTCATAACTATATCTTCAACCTAGCAGAAGCAATAACATTTTGTTCTGCAAAATCACCTTCTAGATATTTTAAATACCCAACAATGGCAATCATAGCTGCGTTGTCTGTTGTAAACTCAAATTTTGGCACATAAGTTGTCCATCCAAATTTAGCTTCACCATCTTTTAAGGCTTTACGTATTCCAGAATTAGCTGAAACACCTCCACCAATAGCAATATGTTTTATTCCTGTTTGTTTTGATGCTATTTTAAGTTTATCAATCAATATTCCAATGATAGTATATTGTATAGAAGCGCAAATATCATTCAAATTCTCTTCAATAAAATTTGGATTTTCCTTCGTTTCCTTTTGAATAAAATATAAAATCGCAGTTTTAAGTCCCGAAAAACTAAAATTTAATCCATCAACTTTGGGTTTTGTAAACTTAAAAGCTTTCGGATTACCAATTTGTGCACGTTTGTCAATTTCTGGTCCAGCAGGATAACCTAAACCAAGTATTTTTCCACTTTTATCAAAAGCTTCACCAACAGCATCATCAATAGTTTCTCCAATAACTTCCATATCAAAATAATGATTCACCTTTACAATTTGTGTGTGACCACCAGAAATCGTCATTGCTAAAAACGGAAAAGGAGGCTTATTAAAACCTTCTTCATCAATAAAATGAGCCAAAATGTGAGCAGACATGTGGTTAACATCTATTAAAGGAATACCTAAACCATAGGCTAATGATTTTGCAAATGATGTACCAACAAGTAAAGAACCCATTAGTCCAGGACCTCTTGTAAAAGCAATTGCACTTAACTGCGATTTATCTACATTTGCTTTTTTAAGTGCTTGATCTACAACAGGAACAATGTTTTGCTGATGTGCTCTAGATGCCAATTCTGGCACTACACCACCATATTCTATATGAATTTTTTGACTCGCAACAACATTGCTTAAAATCTTTCCGTTAAGCATTACAGAAGCCGCTGTATCATCACATGACGACTCAATACCAAGAATATAAATATTTTGTGAAGACATTATTAAAATTTAGGCACAATAATTGTTAATTTTGACTTCAAAGTTATAACTTTAATACGTATCAAAAAATTCTTCAAAATAATATCAAAAATTGCAGCAATACTTTTGCTGCTTTTCATCATTTTGATGTTGGTGCTTTCTATTTCTTCAGTTCAAACTTATATAGGTAATAAAGTAACAAAACGCATTAACGACGAGTTTAAAACCAATATTAGTATTGGCCAAGTTGGTTTACAGTTTAATGGCGATGTAGAATTGAAAAATATTTACATTCAAGATTATAAAAAAGACACGTTAATTAATATTAATGAACTTAATACATCAATTTTAAGTTTTAAAAAGCTTTACGACGGAAAATTAACCTTTGGTGATATTGATGTTTATGGCTTAACATTTAATATTAAAACCTATAAAGGAGAAGAAGACACGAATTTAGATGTGTTTGTTGCTAAGTTTGATGAAGATAACCCTCGAGAAGAAAAAAGCCAGTTTTTATTATCTTCTAGTGATGTGTCTATCTATGAAGGTGTTTTTAGAATGACAAACGAGAACAAAGAAACACCAAAAATTATCGAGTTTAATGATCTAAACCTTAATGCAACTAATTTTTTAATTAATGGAAGCGATGTAAGTGCCAGAATTAATACACTTGCCTTTAAAGATAGTAGAGGTTTAGAGGTGAAAAATATGGTTACTAATTTTGAATATACATTAGACCATATGAGTTTTCAAAACATGAGTATAAAAACTACAAACTCATTTTTAGTAGGCGATGTAAGGTTTAACTATAAAAGAGAGGATTTACAGTTTTTTACAGATAAAGTAGAGGTTGTTGCAAACTTTAGTGCATCTGATATATTATTGGATGAGTTAAATACTTTTTATAATGAGTTTGGCACTAATCAGCATGCAAAACTTAGTGCAAATATTACTGGTACACTAAATAATTTACAAGCCAATAATTTAAAAGTTACTACAAGCTCACAAACAAGAATATATGGAGATATAAACTTTAAAAACCTCTTTAATAGTCAAGACGATAATTTTGTGTTAGATGGCAGGTTTGATGATTTATCTTCAAATTATTACGATTTAAGAGCTCTTTTGCCAAATCTTTTGGGTGAATCTATACCAACAATATTTAGTAAGCTTGGTAATTTTTCTATTAATGGAACTTCAAATATTTCATCAACAGCAATTAGAGCAAATTTAGATATTCATACAGGTATTGGTCATATAACCTCTGATATGTATTTATCTCAAATAGATAATATAGATAATGCTAAATATAAAGGTAAAGTTATTTTTAATGAGTTCGACTTAGGAGTTCTACTAAACGATCCTACTGTTAAACTTACATCATTTGATTTAGATGTGGACGGAAAAGGGTTTACCCTAAAAAATTTAAATACAGATGTAAAAGGACACATATTTTCTTTAGATTATAATAATTATGTCTATAAAAACGCTGAGATTTCTGGAGAACTAGGGAATAATGTTTTTAATGGTCTGCTAATTTCTAATGATGAGAATTTTAAATTTAAGTTTAATGGTTTAGCAGATTTATCAAAAGATATTAAGGCATTAGATTTTACGGCTGATGTTGAATACGCAAATTTAAGTGCACTTAATTTTATTCAAAAAGATAGTATTTCAATCTTTAAAGGTAATGTATCTATGTCTATGAAAGGATCTAATATAGATGATGCTTATGGTAACTTATCCTTTAAAAATACAACATACATAAATCAGAATGATGAATATTATTTTGAAGATTTTGATATCACATCACGATTTGATAATGACAAAAGAATTATACATGTAAATTCTCCTGATATAATTGAAGGTAGTGTAGTAGGGAACTTTAAATTTAAAGATATTAGTAAGCTTATAGAGAACTCTGTAGGAAGTATATACACAAATTATAAACCTTACAAAATTGAACCAAATCAGTATTTAGATTTCAATTTTACAATTTATAATAAAATTGTAGAGGTCTTCTACCATAAGTTGGAGCTCGGTAAAAACACTTTTGTAAAAGGAAGGGTTGAAAGCGATGAAAGAGGATTTAATTTAACTTTTAAATCTCCACAAATAAAACTCCAAGACTATTTTGCTAATAATATTAGTTTAAAAATAGATAATAGCAATCCGCTGTTTAACACGTTTGTTGAGATAGATTCTTTAAATACAAACTACTATAACGTTTCTAAATTCAACCTCATTAATGTTACAATGAGAGATACACTCTTTATTAAATCTGAATTTAAAGGAGGCAAAAGAAACAAAGATGATTATAATTTAAGTTTGTTTTACACAATAAATAAAGAGAACAAATCTGTTGTAGGGTTTAAAAAATCTAACGTAACATTTAAAGATAATACTTGGGAGATTAATGAAAAAAGAGATAGGTTAAACAAGATTACGTTCGATAGAGATTTTAAGCAATTTGATATCGATAATATTGTAATGAATCATCTTAATGAAGAGATAGAACTCTCAGGAGTTGTTAGAGATTCAACATATAAAAACATAAAGCTAAACTTTAAAGATGTCGATTTAACCAAAATTACACCACGACTCGATAGTATAGCATTTGCAGGTAATGTTAATGGCAAATTAGAAGTTTTACAACAAAACGGAGTATATGTGCCAAACTCTAATGTGCTTATTAGTAAATTTAAGTTTAATGAGCACGAATTGGGTAACTTAAAGGCAGATATTATAGGTAACAAATCGCTTACAAATTACACTGTAGATGTGTTGTTGCAGAATGATAAATTAAAATCGTTAATTGCTAAAGGAGATATAGATGTAAGCTCAAAAAACTCTAGTATTAATTTAGATATAAATTTTGATGAGTTTCAGTTAGAACCACTTAATGTATTTGGTGTTGGTGTCATTGAAAATATTCGAGGAGTTGCTTCTGGTAGAGCTAAAGTTTCTGGAAGCCTTAAAAAGCCACAAATTAATGGAGATTTAATATTAAACAATGCAGGATTAACTATTCCATATTTAAATGTTGATTATGCTTTCGATTTTGACACAGAGGTAAAATTAGAACAGCAAAAATTTGTGTTTAACGATGTTACACTTACAGACTCTGAATATTTCTCTAGAGCTAACCTAAATGGATATATAAGTCATAATAATTTTTCCGATTGGAAACTCGGACTAGATATAGATACAAACAGATTATTAGTACTTAATACTCAAGATTCTGAAGAGTCTCTTTATTACGGAACAGGATTTATAAAAGGAACCGCAAGTATTTATGGACCAACAGATCAATTAGTAATCAAAGTAGATGGAAGTACTGAGCCAGGTACTGTTTTTAAAATTCCGTTAAATGATATGGAGAGTTTTGGTGACAATTCATATTTACATTTTTTAAGTCCTGAAGAAAAAGCAGCTCGTTTACGAGGAGAACAAATTGCTGACACAGAAATTAAAGGGTTAGAACTAGACTTCAATTTAGATGTAAAGCAAAACGCAGATATAGAGATTGTTATTGATAGAAACTCTGGAAGTACAATTCGTGGTAATGGCGAAGGGAACTTACTTTTTAATATCAATACCAATGGAAAGTTTAAGATGTGGGGAGATTTTTCGATTTATCGAGGAAACTATAATTTTAAATATGGAGGCCTTTTTGAAAAAATGTTTATAGTTGAGCAAGGTGGAAAAATAGAGTGGGAAGGCGATCCTATGAAAGCCCAGTTAAATTTAAAGGCTATATACACAACTAACGCAAATCCATCGGTATTATTAGATAATCCAATAAATCGAACAATTCCTGTTGAAGTAGAAATTAACCTAACAGGTCAATTAGAGCAACCAGAGCCAGATTTTACGTTTAATTTCCCTAATGTAAGTTCAACTATAAAATCAGAGTTAGACTATCGTTTAGAATCTAAAGAGAGTAGAGATAACCAAGCTATATACTTGTTAGCCACTGGATCTTTTGCTAGTGATATTAGTCTTGGTCAACAGGCTTATGGTACAATTGCCGATAGAGTAAATGGATTAGTTAATAGCTTTTTTGATAATGGAGATGGTAAATTTGATATTAATCTTAATTTAAAACCAAGTGAGGTTACTCCAGATTACAGATCAGATACCGAAGTTGGTTTAACATTGCGTACAAAAATTAGTGAAAGAGTTTTAATTAATGGTAAAGTTGGAGTACCAGTTGGAGGTGTCAATGAAACTGTTATTGCTGGTGATGTTCAAATTGATGTACTATTAAATGAAGATGGTTCACTTACAGCCAAGTTTTTTAACCGAGAAAACAACATACGTAATTTTGGTGAAGAAATTGGCTATACTCAAGGAGTAGGATTATCATATAATGTAGAGTTTGATACTTTTAAAGAATTGTTTCAAATCATCTTTTCTGGAAAGAATAAAAAAGAAAAAAAGGATGAAAAAAAGAAAGATGATCAGGCAACAAAAAGAGACGATGAAAATCTTCCAGATTATATCACTATGAAGCAAAAAACAGATAAAAAAGAAAATTAAATCCTTTATTTTTTAACTTTTTTCCATCTTTTTATTAACGAAAACGTTTGAGTTTTTGAGTGTCTGTTAAATTATCTCAAATAGTACTATATTTCTAATAATTGTTTACTAGCTTTACTTTTCAAACGAAAAAATACATGTCAAAAAGCATAAAAAAAATAGGTGTGATGACCTCTGGAGGCGACTCTCCAGGAATGAATGCTGCCATTCGATCTGTTGTTAGAACTTGTGCATATCACAATATAGAATGTGTTGGGATTTATCGTGGCTACGAAGGAATGATTGAAGGTGATTTTAAAGAGTTAAATGCTCGTAGTGTAAAAGGAATAATTAATAAAGGAGGTACAGTCTTAAAATCGGCTCGTTCAAATGAATTTAGAACACCAGAAGGACGCAAAAGTGCTCACAAAAAACTTACTGAAGCTAATATTGATGCATTAGTATTAATTGGAGGTGATGGTACGTTTACTGGAGGATTATTTTTTAATAAAGAATTTAACTTTCCTGTAATTGGTATTCCTGGAACCATAGATAATGATATATATGGCACAACACACACACTTGGCTTTGATACAGCCTTAAATACAGTAGTTGAATGCATTGATAAAATTAGAGATACAGCAAGCTCTCATAACCGATTATTTTTTGTTGAAGTAATGGGTCGCGATGTTGGCCACATAGCTTTAAATGCAGGAGTTGGTGCAGGAGCAGAGGAGATATTAATCCCAGAAGAAGATTTAGGATTAGAACGCCTTTTGGAATCTTTAAGACGAAGTAAACAATCTGGTAAATCATCAAGTATTGTTGTGGTTGCAGAAGGTGATAAGATTGGTAAAAATGTTTTTGAGCTTAAAGATTATGTTGAAGCAAATATGACTGAATATGAAGTTAGAGTTTCAGTTTTAGGCCATATGCAAAGAGGAGGTTCTCCTTCTTGTTTTGATAGAGTTTTAGCAAGTAGAATGGGAGTAAAGGCTGTTGAAAGTTTATTAGAAGGTAAAACTAATTATATGGTTGGTCTTCTTAATGATGAAATAGCATTAACACCTTTAGAGCAAGCAGTAAAAGGAAAATCAAAAATTAATAAAGAATTATTACGCGTGTCAGACATCATGTCGACATAATAAACAATTAAAAAAGAAAGAAATTAAGATGTCAAATTTAAAATTAGGAATTAACGGATTCGGTAGAATTGGACGTATAGTATTTAGAGCAACTCTAAAAAAACCAGGAGTAGATGTAGTTGCAATTAACGATTTATTAGAAGTAGAACATTTAGCATATTTATTAGAGTACGATTCTGTTCATGGCAGATTTGATGGCACTATAGAAGTGAAAGATGGACATTTAGTTGTTAACGGAAAAACAATTAGAGTGACTGCAGAAAGAGATCCAAAAAACCTAAAATGGGATGAAGTAGGAGCAGATGTTGTTGCAGATTGTACAGGTATTTTTACCACTTTAGAAACTGCAAATTATCATATTATAGCTGGAGCTAAAAAAGTAGTTATTTCAGCACCAAGTAAAGATGCTCCAATGTTTGTAATGGGAGTAAATCACAAAGAAGTAAAGGCATCAGATAAAATTGTATCTAATGCATCTTGTACAACAAACTGCTTAGCTCCAATGGCCAAAATACTAGATGATAATTTTGGTATCGAAGAAGCTTTAATGACAACTGTACACGCTACTACAGCAACACAATTGACGGTTGATGGTCCTTCTAGAAAAGATTATAGAGGTGGTCGTAGTGCTTTAGTTAATGTTATTCCTGCTTCAACAGGAGCAGCAAAAGCAGTTGGTAAAGTTATTCCTCATTTAAACGGAAAATTAACAGGAATGGCATTTCGTGTGCCAACAGCTGATGTTTCAGTGGTAGATTTAACCTTCAGAACTAAAAAAGAAACATCATTAGAAGAGATTAAAAAAGCATTTAAAGAGGCTTCAGAAGGATCAATGAAAGGTATTGTTGGCTATACTGAAGAAATGGTGGTTTCATCTGATTTTATTGGTGAAACTTGTACTTGTGTTTTTGATGCTGATGCTTCAATAGAGTTAAATTCTAGATTCTTTAAAACAGTAGGTTGGTATGATAATGAGTTTGCATATTCAACTAAATTAGTTGAGTTAGCACAACACATACATTCTTTATAATTATAACAATATATTCCGTGAAAGTTCTGCTATATTTGTTATAGTGATAATTTTAACGGAATTTTTTATTCATAAAATATATGATTTTAATTGTTGATAGTGGTTCTACAAAAGCAGATTGGATTTCTGTAGATAATAATGGAAAACAGCTTTTAGAAAAAATAAGAACACTTGGTTTAAATCCAGCAATTCTTAAAGAGAAAAAGATTTATAAAATAATTAAATCTAGTGATGAATTAATGCAGCATAGAAAAGATGTTACACATATCTTTTTTTATGGAGCAGGCTGTGGTACAGAAAAACCACGTTTACAATTAAAAGCTATACTAGAAGATATTTTTATTAATGCCGAAGTAGATGTTCAAGAAGATACTTATGCAGCAGTAAGAGCAACGTTAAGTCATGATGATGAAGCTGCAGTAGTTTGTATTTTAGGTACTGGTTCTAATTGTAGTTATTATGATGGAGAACGTTTACATCAAAAAATAAAGTCGTTGGGTTATACGCTTATGGACGACGCTTCAGGGAATTATTATGGTAAAGAATTAATAAGAGATTATTACTTTAATCATATGCCAGAAGTTATTAAAGTATCATTTGCAGATAAGTATAATTTAGATGCAGATTATATTAAATACAACCTTTACAAGCAGCCAAATCCTAATGCGTATTTAGCGAGTTTTGCTGAATTTTTATTTTTGAATAAAGACTCAGAATACATCCAAAACCTTATTAAACAAGGGTTAAGACGTTTTGCAAAAAACATGATTTTACAGTTTAAAAATGAAATTGAAGTTGTTCCTGTACATTTTGCAGGTTCGATTGCATTTTTCTGTAAAGATGAAATACATGAAGTAGCAAAAGAACTTAATTTTAAAGTCGGTAACATTGTTAGAAGACCAATTGAAGGATTGGTAACTTATCATACAAATCAATTATAGTGGAAATTGCATTAATTGCTCATGATGGAAAGAAAGCCGAAATGGTTCAGTTTTTAAATGAGCATAGAGAGATATTACATCAAAAAGAAATCACACTTGTATCTACTGGTACAACTGGTAAAAAGGTAAAAAAAGCAGGTTTTGAGGTTTTAAGATTGTTGTCTGGACCTTTAGGTGGAGATGCTCAAATAGCTGCAAGAGTCGCTGAAGGTAAATGCAATATGGTTTTGTTTTTTAGAGACCCTTTAGAAAAGCATCCTCATGAGCCAGATGTTTTAATGCTTATGCGCTTATGTGACGTACATGATGTGCCATTAGCTACAAATCCTGCTACTGCTGCATTATTAATAAGAGGACTTTAACTTAACTATTCAGTGTAAACCCTGTTTTCTTGCTCTTCAACTCTTATAAAAGTTGTACGTTTTGTTAGTTCTTTAAGTCGTTGTGCTCCAACATAAGTGCAGGTACTTCTAACACCTCCTAAAATATCTTGTAATGTAGTTTCTACTTTGCCTCTGTAAGGTACTTCAACAGTTTTACCTTCGCTTGCTCTATATTCTGCAACACCACCAACATGTTTATCCATTGCTGTTTCAGAGCTCATACCATAAAACAACTTATAAGTTTTTCCGTTTCTCTCAACAATGTCACCACCACTTTCATCATGTCCAGCAAGCATTCCACCAAGCATAACAAAATCTGCTCCAGCACCAAATGCTTTAGCAACATCACCAGGAGTTGCACAACCACCATCACTAATAATTTGTCCTCCTAATCCATGAGCAGCATCAGCACACTCAATAATAGCAGATAATTGCGGATAACCAACACCTGTTTTTACACGAGTTGTACAAACCGAACCAGGACCAATACCAACTTTTACAATATCTGCTCCAGCAAGCAAAAGTTCTTCAACCATTTCGCCAGTAACTACATTACCAGCAATAATAACTTTATCAGGATATTGGTTTCGAGTTTGTTTTACAAAGTTTACAAAGTGCTCAGAATAGCCATTTGCAACATCTATACAAATAAATTTAAGATCGTTTTGCAACTCTAAAATAGCTTTTAGCTTTTCAGCATCGTGCTTTCCTGTTCCTGTGCTTATAGCAATGTAATCGTGTAAGTACTTAGGAGCGTTAGATAAAAACTCATCCCACTCTTGTATAGAGTAGTGCTTATGTATCGCAGTAAAAAGTTTATGTTTAGATAGCGTTAAAGCCATTTCAAAAGTGCCAACAGTATCCATATTTGCAGCCATAATAGGTATGCCTTTCCAAACGGTTGTACTGTGTAAAAACTTAAATTCTCTATCTAAATTTACCTGAGCTCTACTTTTTAAGGTAGAACGTTTAGGTCTAATCATAACATCTTTAAAGCCTAGCTTTATATCATATTCTATACGCATTGTCGTGACATATTTGGTTACTATCAAATGTACGTACTATGCATAAATTTTAAAGCTATAATTTACTGTTTTGAAGAACGATTTATTAACAACTGTTTATATGATAGTAAATATCGGTTTATTGTAAAGCTATCGATATAGATAATTGAAACAATCTATATTGCAATTATAGGTGTGTTTGGAAATTTAAGTGCATTAATGAAATTATTTCACAGCAATCATACTAATTTCAACATTTACAAATTTTGGCAAATTAGCAACTTCTACAGTTTCCCTTGCAGGTGCAGTATCTTCGTTTAGGTATTGAGAATATACTTCATTTATTTGAGCAAAATTATTCATATCGCTAATAAAAATTGAAGTTTTAATTACATTTTCAAAAGTCATTCTAGCTGCTTCAAGAACTGCTTTTAAATTTTCCATTACTTGTTTTGTCTCAGTTTTAACATCTGTTAATACCAATTCATTAGTTTTAGGATTAATAGCTATTTGTCCAGAAGTATACAAAGTATTACCAACTAAAACAGCTTGGCTATAAGGGCCAATTGGAGCAGGCGCATTAGGTGTGTTTATAATTGTTTTCATTATAATTTATGTTTATAATTGTTGATCAGGACGCTGACGTTGATCGTATTTAATATCTTTTAATAAATTAGATTTAATACCTATAAAGAAATTCCAAGAACTTCTTGTGCTAAAAGGTATCCAGCTAAAATTCATTCTCCAACTTAATAAATCGCGTTCAAAACGTAGTTGTGTATACGTGAATCCTTGGTTTTTAAAATCATATCCAGAAGAGGCACCAACTGTCCAACGTGGCGATATTTCTATATCACCAGAAAACATTAACGAATGCGATGAAATTTCATTTTCTCTAACATTGTTTGAATAATTTACTGCATAAGCTAATCTTAAACTCCACGGGATTTTATAGTTGTAAAACTCATCAGAACCATTTTTTTCATTATTTCTGTCCTTATCAGACAATCTTTTATCAGCAAAATCTTGAGGCTTTCCAAATAAATCATCATCTCGTCCACCACTTCGTTTAGATTCTTCAGACTCTTTTTCGTTTAAATTAGATGAGCTTTCACTACCATCAAAAGAGCTATTAGACAGTGAATAACTTACAGTTAAATTTGCATTAGTCATTCTAAAAAGGCTCCCTCCATTATTTATATTAAAAGTATTAATTCTTTTGTTGTTATTATCTAACGCATATGGATCTAAAACTGCACCAAAATTTATACTCATTTTATCATTAAGTATTTGTGTACCACCAGAGACTCTAACAGGACTCCATTTTAATGAATCTGAAGCAAAATCATACGAAGTAGAAAAATTTAAATTATTAAGTAAAATAATCTTTTTAGGCTCAGTTGCTGTTGAGTCTTTATCTCTAACTTTAGCTTCAAAATTATTTGCTATGCCAATACCTAAAGAACTAGAAAAATTTTTATTTGGTGATCCAAAAATTGATTTTTCAAACCTACTATATTCCTCTCTAGTTGTTCCATTTGCAGTAATAACATCAAATGTGTCATAATATTCGTCAAAAGCAGGATTAATATTATAACTAATAGTTGGTCTCATGACATGCCGTATAGCTTGTATTTTTGGGTTATTACCTTCTTTTTTAAAATTAAACATACCATAAACTGTAGTTCCTACACTTGTGCTAAAATTATAAGTTCTAAAACTATCAAATCCTTTAAGGTCTTCAGTTACAGTTTCTTGATTTAATGTATCATAATATCTACGTATTGTATTAAAGGTCCAGTTTTCTTCAAAATTAGCATTAGCACTAAAACTAAAATAATTGAATAACTTAAAATTAGTTGAAAAAGGGATAGTATGCTGAACTCCTGCAAGTGCATCATCAAACATTTCTTTTTTAAAGAATAGAGAATCTGTTGTTTGAATTCTGTTTTCTGCTCTTACATTATATTGAAAATTGACATTTTGAATAATCCCTTTTTTAGTTCCACTCTTTGGCTCAAAAGGAAAGATACGGCTTAGACTCGCTTGAAATGTAGGCAAAGTCATGTTAATTTGTTGTGTATTTGTGTTTTGAGAATGAGTTGCTGTTACACTCATATTTACTTGTGGTTCTCCTTGAAAAGTTTTTGAGTATGAAACTGATGATGAAAGTGTATTATTAAGAAAATTTGAAGCATTTAATTGATTAATAGATTCTTGATAATAACGACTACTTCCTAAATTTACAGAAGCAGAAAAACGTGAGCCTGGATTAGATTTGGCATCTTGACTATGAGACCATCTAATATTGTATACAGACGATTTCCCATAATCTGGAAAGCCACGTTCACTAGTTATTAAATTCTCAAACCTAAAACCAATATTTCCTCTAAAATGATAACGCCAAGCATAACTAGATTCTACACGAAGTCCATAACTTCCATTAGTATAATAATCGCCTAAAACAGCTAAATCAATATAATCACTTATAGCAAAATAATAACCTCCATTCTGTAAAAAATAGCCTCTCTCATTTTCTTGTCCAAAAGACGGAAAAATAATACCAGATGTTTGTTTATCTGTCATTGGAAAGTATGCAAAAGGTAGACCTATTGGAGTAGGTACATTATAAATGTACATATTAGTTAAACCTACTACAACCTTCTTATTAGGAACTATTTTAGCTTTTCGCATGAAAAAATAAAATTCAGGGTCATCTCTGTTTTCAGAGGTGGTAAACTTTCCATCTTTAATAAAATAAACCGAATCGTTTTCCTTTTTAGTCAATGCGGCATCTATATAGCCACCACTTTGTTCTGTACGTGAATTATATATAAGGGCCTTTTTAGTTTCTGTATTAAAAATAATAGAATCAGGCTCAACTAAATTTGCACCTTGTTTAAACTTTGGTGCTTGAGAGTATATGCCAGCAGAATCTTTTAAGCGTCCTGCATAAACCAAATTTTTACTATAATCGATAACTATAATACCAGATTTAATTTCCATATCCTGGTAGTATACTTCAGCTTCATCATAAAGGTAAATTTTTTGAAGACGCTGATTTATAGATACATACTCTTTAGCTTTGTACTTTACAACATCTGTTAAAAACTCTTTCTTCTTAGGAATACTATCAGATACTAAAGTGTCTTTTTCTTTTATATTTATTGGTTGCGAGAATAACGAATCTACACCTACAACTAAAGTGTCATTTATAGGTTTGGGTTTTATAGGATCTTTAGGTTTAGGAACCTCTTGAGCATAGCTAAAAGTGTTAATAAACACTGTAAAACTTAAGATAAAAACTATGTAAAAGTTGTTTGTACGCAATGCTTTTAAATGTATTTTTGTAAAAGTATGGCTCGGTTTTTGAAAAGCCAAAATTACATATATTTTTTTGTGATTAATTTATTAATCAAATTAAAATTTAAAAATTAACTTATACTCAATACTATTGAGTAATAAATAGCATTTTTTATCCGTTAAAACCGTTATGAGAACGAACTTACAATCTATAATCGTATTTGCAGTAGTTATATTTACATTTTCTTTAACATCTGGTTACGCTTTTCAAAAAAATAAAGACAAATTTATTGTTGTTTTAGACGCAGGCCATGGAGGAAAAGATCCAGGTAAGAATTCTAAATATGGCTACAAAGAAAAAGATATAGCGCTTCAAGTAGTTTTAGCTGTTGGTAAAATGCTTGAAGAAAATCCAAATATTAAAGTAGTTTACACACGTAAAACAGACGTATTTGTTGAACTAAAAGACAGAGCTAAAATTGCGAATAATGCAAAAGCAGATTTGTTTGTATCTATTCATTGTAATGCTCACCATACTGAAGCTTACGGAACAGAAACTTATGTTTTAGATGTTGGTAATACTAATAGGAACTTTGAGGTTGCTAAGGCAGAAAACGAAGTAATCTTTTTAGAGGATGATTACGAAAAGCATTATGATGGTTTTAATCCAAATTCGCCAGAATCTGTTATTGGAATTTCAATACAACAAGAAGAGTTTACAGAGCAAAGTATACTATTGGCAACATTAATTGAAAAAAACTTTTCAAATAAAATTAATCGTAAAAGTAGAGGTGTAAAACAAGCTAGTTTATGGGTTATTCACCAAACAGCAATGCCAAGCGTGCTTATTGAAACTGGTTTTGTAACAAATAAAGAAGAAGGAGCATATTTAAATTCTTCAAAAGGTCAAGATGAAGTATCAACATCAATTTATGACGCTATTGTTAGTTACAAAAAGGTTTTAGATCAAAATGTTGGCGAAAATATTTATGCAACTAATGACACTGTAAAAACAAAACCAGAAAAGGAAAAAGTAGATGTTATTGTTGAAGAAAAGCAAGCAGAGCAAATATATAATAACATTGTTTTTAAGGTACAATTAGTCGCAAGTTCTCGTAAAATAGACCCAAAACCGAATAATTTTAAGGGATTAAGTGATATTTCAAGAGAGAAAGAAGGCGGCTTGTTTAAATACTTTTATGGTTACACATCAGACTACAATAAAATAAAACAGTTGCAATCTGTTGCTCAGTCTAAAGGATATACAAGCTGTTTTATTGTTGCGTATAAAGATGGAAAGCGAATAGACCTCAATGATGCATTAAAAACAACCTCTAATTAAAAACATTCTTAATAGAATTATTCCTAATTTTGTGTGCAACCAAATATTCTAAGCATTGAAAATATCAAGAGAAGTAAAAACAGCCATTTTAGTTATTTTAGGAGTATTGCTCCTCGTGTTTTTAATTAACTATTTAAAAGGTGTAAATCTATTTGATTCAACTAGTAAATATCACACAGAGTTTGAATACAACTCATTAAATGCATCATCTCCTGTTACTATAAAAGGTAATAATATTGGTAAAATTGATGCTATAACTTACGATTATAAAACAGGTAAAACTAAAGTTACTATTTCAGTTGATAAAAACTTAAACTTCCCTAAAAACAGTAAAATACGTATGTACGAAACTGGTTTAATGGGAGGAAATGGTCTTGCTATTATTCCTGGAGATTCTAGCGAAAATGCTAAAAGTGGCGATCTGCTTGAATCTGAAGTTGAATTTGGATTAGTAACAAGTCTATCAAAAAACTTTTCAGGATTAAGTGAAAACCTAGATACTACCTTACAATCTGTCGATACTTTATTAGGTAATCTTAATAAATTAGTTGTTGATGATTCAGAAATTGGATTAAGAAGAACTATGGCAGAATTAAATGCAACTATTGTTTCATTTAAAAATACATCTAATAATCTTAATTCGCTATTAGCCAAAAATGATAAAGACTTAACATCTGCAATTAAAAACTTTAATTCAATTACTGCAGATATGGCAACAGTTACTAACGATTTAAAAACTGTTGAATTATCAAAAACTGTTGCAGAATTAGATAACACATTACTTAATATCAATGCAATGATGTCTGATATTAAAAGTGGTAATGGCTCGCTAGGAAAACTATTACAAGACGAAGGACTTTATAATAACCTTGAAGGCGCTTCAAAACAATTAGAACAATTACTTCAAGACATGAAACTAAACCCTAAACGTTATGTTCATTTTTCACTTTTTGGAAAAAAAGCAAAACAATATGACGCAGAAGGTAATGAAGTAAAAGAAAAAAACTAATCACTAACCAACATGAATTACATTCCAAATATACTATTCGCTATCGCCCTTATTGCTGGCATTGGTTACTTTGCTAAAAATGTAAAAAAACTTATTCGCAATATTAAACTTGGTCATGATGTAGACGTCAGTGATAATAAATCACAACGCTGGAAAAACATGGCAATGATTGCTTTAGGGCAAAGCAAAATGGTACGTCGACCAATAGCTGGCTTTTTACACGTTATTGTTTACGTTGGTTTTGTTATTATTAATATTGAAGTATTAGAAATAATTATCGATGGCCTTTTTGGTACGCATCGTGTGTTCTCATCAATAGGCTCGTTATATGGAGTTTTAATTGGTTCTTTTGAAATTTTAGCAGCATTGGTGTTTATTTCTGTAGTTATTTTTTGGTTACGTCGTAATGTTATAAAATTGCAACGTTTCTGGAAAGCAGAAATGACAAGTTGGCCTAAAAATGATGGTAATTTCATTCTGTATTTTGAAATGGTATTAATGACATTGTTTTTAGTAATGAATGCAACAGATATTTCATTTCAGGAAATGAATAGTGGTAATATTATTAGCCAATATATAGCACCAATTTTCAGTGGACTTTCAGAAGAAACAATTCATATTATAGAAAGAGCAGCTTGGTGGATGCATATACTTGGTATTTTAGTGTTCTTAAACTATTTGTATTTTTCTAAACACTTACACATATTGCTAGCGTTCCCAAATACTTACTATGGTAAAACTAGACCAAAAGGACAATTTGATAACCTTGAAGCAGTTACAAAAGAAGTAAAAATGATGATGGACCCAAATGTTGATCCATTTGCAGCACCACAAGAAGGAGCCGAAAATGCTGTTCCTGCAAAATTTGGAGCAAGTGATGTTCAAGATTTAAGTTGGGTAAGTTTATTAAACGCATATACATGTACCGAATGTGGTCGATGTACTAGTGAGTGTCCTGCAAACCAAACAGGAAAAAAACTATCGCCTCGTAAAATAATGATGGATACCAGAGATCGATTAGAAGAAGTAGGCAAAAATATCGATGCAAATAAAGGCGAATTTAAACCAGATGGTAAGCAATTACTAGACGATTATATAACGCGCGAAGAACTTTGGGCTTGTACATCTTGTAATGCATGTGTAGAGGCTTGTCCTGTGAGTATAGATCCACTATCTATTATTTTAGACATGAGACGTTATTTAGTCATGGAACAAAGCGCAGCGCCAACAGAGTTAAATAATATGATGACCAATATAGAAAATAATGGTGCACCTTGGCCTTACAATCAAATGGATAGGTTAAATTGGAAAAACGAATAGAATAATAATGGCGTTACCACAAGGGTCGGGCTTTCACAAGTCGCTCTTTTTTAAGGAGCTCCAACAATAGTTCAATCCCTAACGCAATAAAACAAACTCAATACAATGAGCGAATTACTAAAAGTGCCTACAATGGCAGAATTTATGGCACAAGGCAAACAACCAGAAGTTTTATTTTGGGTTGGTTGTGCTGGAAGTTTTGATGATAGAGCAAAAAAAATAACAAAGGCTTTTGTTAAATTACTTAATAAATCTAATGTAGAATTTGCAGTTTTAGGAACCGAGGAAAGTTGTACAGGCGATCCTGCAAAACGTGCTGGTAATGAGTTTTTATTTCAAATGCAAGCTGTTACAAATATAGAAGTAATGAATGCTTACGAAGTAAAAAAAATAGTTACAGCTTGTCCGCACTGTTTTAATACCATTAAAAATGAGTATCCTGAATTAGGTGGTAAATATGAAGTGATGCATCACACTCAGTTTTTAAAAACATTACTTGATGAAGGTCGATTAACAATTGAAGGTGGTCAGTTTAAAGGAAAGCGTATTACATTTCATGATCCTTGTTATTTAGGTCGTGCTAATAATGTATATGAAGCACCAAGAGATTTAATTCGCAAACTTGAAGCCGAACTTGTTGAAATGAAAAACTGCAGACGTAATGGTTTATGTTGTGGAGCAGGAGGAGCGCAAATGTTTAAAGAGCCAGAAAAAGGAAATAAAGATGTTAATGTTGAGCGTACAGAACAAGCACTAGATGTAAAACCTCAAATTATAGCTGCTGGTTGTCCGTTTTGTAATACTATGATGACAGATGGTGTAAAAGCCAAAGAAAAAGAAAGTGATGTTGCTGTAATGGATATTGCAGAACTTATTGCTAACGCACAAGATTTGTAACACTATTAAATTTTAAAAAAATTTCAAAAACGGCAGAGAAAACAACTATAATGACGAAAGAGATTTTTTTATTAAATATTTCAGGTCAAGATAAACCAGGATTAACATCAAGTCTAACAAGTGTTTTAGCACAATATGATGCTAAAGTGCTCGATATTGGTCAGGCTAACATTCATGAAACCTTATCATTAGGGATGTTATTCGAAATTAAAGCAGGAGAACAATCCTCTGCAGTACAAAAAGACTTACTTTTTAAGGCATACGAACTAGGAATTACAGCCAAATTTACTCCAATCACACTTGAAGATTATGAACATTGGGTAAGCTTACAAGGAAAGGACAGGTTTATTGTAACTATTTTAGGAGAAAAACTCTCTGCACATCAAATCTCTGAAGTTACTAAAGTAATTTCTAACCAAAATTTAAATATTGATGCTATCAAAAGACTAACAGGACGTTTATCTCTCTTAATAAATGATGAGTATCCAAGGGCTTCAATAGAATTATCTATTAGAGGTAAATTAGAAAATAAAGCAGCACTTACCGAAAAGTTCATGCAAATATCAAGGGATTTAGATGTCGATATTGCATTTCAAGAAGATAATTTATACAGACGAAATAGACGCTTGGTTTGTTTTGATATGGATTCTACACTAATACAAACTGAAGTTATTGATGAATTAGCAGAATTAGCAGGTGTTGGAGACCAGGTTAAAGCAATTACAGAAGCTGCAATGCGAGGAGAAATTGACTTTAATGAAAGTTTTATAAGTCGCATGAAACTTTTAAAAGGTTTAAGTGAAGAAGTACTTCAAGATGTAGCAATAAATTTACCTATAACTAAAGGCGCCAGAAGACTTATGGCTGCTTTAAAAAGTTACGGATTTAAAACTGCAATTTTATCAGGTGGTTTTACATATTTTGGCAACTATTTACAAAAAGAGTTCGGTATAGATTATGTTTATGCAAATCAGTTTGAGATTAAAGATGGTATTTTAACTGGTAATTATGTTGGAGAAATTGTAAATGGTGAAAAAAAAGCAGAGTACCTTAAAGAAATTGCAATTAAAGAAGGAATAGATATTAATCAAACTATAGCAGTTGGTGATGGTGCTAACGATTTACCAATGCTAAATTTAGCAGGACTTGGTATTGCTTTTCATGCAAAACCAACAGTAAAAGACAATGCACAAAGTTCAATTTCAAATATTGGATTAGATGGAGTGTTATATTTGTTAGGTTATCACGACAAACATATAGATTTAATAAAACAATAAAATGCTAGTAGATTTTAATACATTACCAGAAGAATCTCGTGTTTGGATTTACCAAGCTAATCGTTCATTTACTGATGAAGAAATTACAGAAATAGAATCTAAATTAAACGTTTTTATTGAAAACTGGACTGCGCATGGCAGCGATTTACAATCTGGGTATCTTATTAAATATAAGCGTTTTATAATTATCGCCTTAAATCAAAACTTAAATAAAGCAACTGGTTGCTCAATTGATGCTTCAGTTCATTTTATTCAGCAATTAGAAAAAGACTATAATGTTGATTTAATGGATAAAATGAATGTGTCGTATAAACAAGGAGATTTCATTGCCTACAAAACGTTGTTAGATTTTAAAAAAATAGCGAAAGACAAAGCAGTTTCTAAAAATACAATTGTATTCAATAATTTAGTTACTAATATTGCAGAGCTAAATGAAAACTGGGAAGTTCCTGCAAGTGAAAGCTGGCATAGTCGCTTTTTAAACTAGTAATAAATTATCTTAATAACCTTATTGATAAATCTATCTTAAAGTCTTACAATATTCTTTCTAAAAATGGTAATTTGGCACAGTTTTTAATCTTAAAACAGAAACAAATTACATGAAGTACATTTTTTCCCTTAGTGCTATATTTTTTCTATCGATTTTCAGTATACTAAATGCTCAAAATAGTCCTTTACAAACTAAAGATGCTATTAAACAACAAAAATGGGTTGACAGTATTTATAATGGCATGTCGTTAGAGCAGAAGGTAGGGCAATTGTTTATGGTTAGAGCATTTTCTAACAATACTAAAGAGCATGAAAACTCTGTTTCTGAACTCATAAATAAATATCAAATAGGAGGCCTCATTTTTTCAAGTGGAGGGCCAGTTCGTCAAGCAAAACTTAATAATCAATATCAAGCTATATCAAAAGTTCCTTTATTAATAGGAATGGATGCAGAATGGGGTTTGAGTATGCGCCTAGACTCAACTTATGCTTTTCCGTGGAATATGACTTTAGGGGCAATTAAAGATGATAAACTTATTGAAGAAACTGGACGTTATATTGGTGAGCATTGTAAACGAATAGGAGTGCATTTTAATTTTGCTCCAGATGTTGACATAAACACAAACCCAAAAAACCCTATTATTGGTAATCGTTCTTTTGGTGAAGACAGAGACAATGTAACGGCTAAAGGACTAGCGTTTATGAAAGGCATGCAGGAAGCTGGTGTTTTAGCTAATGCAAAGCATTTTCCTGGTCATGGTGATACTGATAGCGATTCTCATAAAACATTACCAACAATTACTTTTAATGAAAAAAGAATTGACTCTATAGAGCTTTATCCATACAAAAAACTAATAAAAGAAGGTTTAGCAAGTGTAATGGTTGCACATCTAAACGTGCCTAGTTTAGAGCCTCGCCAAGGTTTTCCTTCTTCATTATCAAAGCATATTGTTACAGATATACTAAAAGACAGATTACAATTTAATGGATTAATTTTTACTGATGCCTTAGAAATGAAAGGCGTTTCAAATTACAGTAAACCTGGTGATATCGATTTGGCTGCTTTTTTGGCTGGTAATGATGTTTTGCTTATATCTGAAGATGTTCCTAAAGCAATTGAAAAAATTGTAGAAGCATATAATACAAAGGAAATTTCTGAAGAGCGACTAGCGCATTCTGTAAAAAAAATACTTATGGCAAAATACAAGGTTGGGCTAAACAAATACAGTCCAATTGGAGTATCAAATTTAGTTGAAGATTTAAATCGTTTAAAAGACGATTTGTTAAACGAGAAACTATATGAAAACGCTATTACTGTTGTTAGAAATCAAAAAGACCAATTGCCTTTACGTCGCTTGGAAGCACGCAAAATTGCTTATGTAAAGATGGGTGACGATGATGGCTCTGCCTTTTTAGACGAATTGAAAAAGTACACACGAGTACATGAAATTAAAGCAGAACAATTAGATGAACTCATTATTCAATTACAAAACTACAATACAGTAATCGTTGGGTTTCATAAATCTAACGCAAATCCTTGGAAAGACTATAAATTCACAGATCAAGAGTTAGTTTGGCTTTATGAAATTGCTAGAACAAATACAGTAATTTTAGATGTCTTTGCCAGACCTTACGCGCTTATCGACTTAAAGTCTGTTGAAAATATTGAAAGCATAGTAATGAGCTATCAAAATAGCGAGGTAGCTCAACGAAAATCAGCTCAATTAATCTTTGGGTCTATACAAGCTAAAGGAAGCTTACCTGTGTCAACAGGAGATAATTTTAAAGTCAATGATGGCATAAGCTATAATGCAATACAATCGTTAAGTTATGGATTACCTGAAAGTGTTGGAATGAGCTCAGAAAAGCTTAAAAAGTTAGATTCAATGGCGCTTTTGGCAATAAAAATAAAGGCAACACCAGGACTTCAATTATTAGTAGCAAGAAAAGGAAAGGTTATCTATAATAAAACCTTTGGAAAACATACTTATGATGAGAACGAGCCAGTAAAATTTGAGGATATTTATGATGTAGCTTCATTAACCAAAATTTTAGCCACATTGCCTTTATTAATGGAACTTGAAGAAAAAGGAGTCATAACCTTAGACACTAAACTCTCTAAAATTCTTCCAGAATATCAAGCTTCAAATAAAAAAAATATCACAATAAAAGAAATGTTATCGCATTATGCACGTCTTAGACCTTGGGAGCCATTTTATACAAAGACATTAGATTCGGCCACCAAAAAGCCTAGTGCAGATTATTACAGAAGAAAGCCTAGTCCTAAATACAGCATAAAAGTGGCAGACGAAGTGTTTTTACGATATGATTATCCAGATACAATACAAAAAATTATAAAGGATAGTGATTTGCTTTCAACTTTACGATATCGCTATAGTGACTTTCCGTATTATATTTTAAAGAAATATATTGAAGGTTATTACGACAAAACATTAGATGAATTGGTTCAGGATCATTTTTATCAATCATTAGGAGCAAATTATACAACTTATAATCCGTCTTCAAAGTTTAGTGATGAAAATATTGTGCCTACTGAGATTGATGATTATTTCAGATATCAAAAAATACAAGGTTATGTTCATGATATGGGAGCAGCAATGCAAAATGGAGTAGGTGGACATGCAGGAGTTTTTAGTAATGCAAATGACGTTGCAAAAATTATGCAGATGTATTTACAAAAAGGATATTATGGTGGACAGCGTTATTTTAAACCAGAAACTATAGATAAGTTTAATACATGTTATTTCTGTACAAAAAATAACAGAAGAGGAATTGGTTTTGATAAGCCTCAACTAGGTGAAGATGGACCAACATGTGGATGTGTTTCAATGACAAGTTTTGGACATTCTGGATTTACTGGAACTTATGCTTGGGCAGATCCTGACGAGGATATTGTATATATATTTTTATCAAACAGAACGTATCCAAACGCTAATAATAATGTATTGTTGAAAGAAGGGATTAGAACCGAAATTCAGCGATTAATTTACGAAGCGATTATAGAATAACATGAAATGAGCCATAACAATAAGGTTGATACTAACCTAAATGGTAATGGCAAATAAAATAAATAATAGATGAAAATAGGAATTGTATGTTACCCAACATTTGGAGGTAGTGGAGTAGTTGCTACAGAACTTGGGTTGGCATTATCTAAAAGAGGTCATGAAATTCACTTTATAACTTACAGTCAACCAGTACGTCTAGATTTATTGGGTAATAATGTCCATTTTCATGAAGTAAATGTTCCTGAATATCCACTGTTTTTATATCAACCATATGAGTTAGCCCTTTCTAGTAAATTAGTAGACATGGTTAAACTATATGGTATTGAAATTTTGCATGTTCATTATGCGATTCCACATGCATATGCAGCTTATATGGCTAAAAAAATGTTACAGGAAGAAGGCATTTATGTGCCGATTGTTACAACACTTCACGGAACAGACATTACACTTGTTGGTAGTCATCCGTTTTATAAACCAGCAGTAACCTTTAGTATAAACAAATCTGATGCTGTTACATCTGTTTCTCAAAGTTTAAAAGATGACACTTTGCGTTTATTTGATATAAAAAACGAAATAGATGTTGTACCAAACTTTATTGATTTTAGTAGACATAAAACACATTTTACTGACTGCCAGAGAGACATTATGGCAAATGAGAATGAAAAAATTATAACTCATATAAGTAACTTCAGAAAAGTAAAACAAATACCAGATGTTATAAAGGTGTTTTTTAACATACAAAAACAAATCCCAGCAAAACTGATGATGGTAGGTGAAGGACCTGAAAGACTGGAAGCAGAGCAATTATGTGAATCTTTAGGTATTACAGATAAAGTTGTGTTCTTTGGAAATAGCAATGAAATAGATAAGATATTATGCTTTAGTGATTTATTCTTGTTGCCTTCTGTTACAGAGAGCTTTGGTTTAGCTGCTTTAGAAGCAATGGCGTCTGGAGTTCCTGTAATTTCAAGCAATACAGGAGGAATTCCTGAAGTCAATATTGATGGTGTTTCTGGTTTTTTAAGTAATGTGAATGATGTGGAAGATATGTCTAAAAACGCAATTCGCATTCTAAGCGATAACAATCGCTTAAAAGAGTTTAAAGATCGAGCTAAAGAAGAGTCTAAAAAATTCGATATATCCAATATCGTTCCTAAATACGAAGCTATTTATAAGCGTACATTAAAAAAATGTATGATTTTAAAATAATTACAATTTAATTTCAAAAAAGCATACATCTGCATTATGATAATGACTAGGCAGTCCTTCATAATTTTTTAGTTTCCAGATTCCTAAAAAATTAAAGCCACTATTTTTATAATGCTCAATTAATCTAGTGTTATAACCACAAGTATCTAATCTTATATATTTTTTATCTTTTGCTTTGGCATATAATTTTGCCCAATCAACTATTTGTGATACAAATTTATGTCCTCTAAACTCAGGATTTGTAGCAATTCTGTGAATGTAAATAGAAGGGTCAGTATCTCTATCTTCCCAAATTTCAGGGTCATTAAACGTTATAGCCCAAATACAGGCAATTTTATTATCAATAACCATTTTCCATTGTCTGCTGTCTTTAATTTCAGACATAACCATCTCTCTGTCAAACTCTGGCCATTGATTATCTGGAAATTTATCTTTTTGGTATTCCGTAGCTATTCTATATAAAGAGAAAATATTATCAATATCTTCAATTGTACTGTTCTGTATTTTCAAATGGCTATTTTTATAGATGTTTATCAAATATACCTAATTAAATAAAACAAAAAAACCACCTAAACAAGGTGGTTTTAAATCTATTTTTAATTGATTTTATATTAAAATTGATATCTAATACCAAGAGCAATATCGAAATCTAAATCATTATTATCATACAACTCATCACCAAATCCTATTTCAGGTCTAAAGTCTAATGAAATTAATAATGGAATATCAAAATTATACTCAATACCTATATCTCCAGCTGCAAAAACAAAAGTATCTGTAAAGTCATTACCATTGTTTGGGTTGTCAACGCTGAAAGATCCTAATCCACCTCCAACACCAGCATACCAATTAAAACCACCATCAATGTTCCAAACCCATTGGTATAAACCAGCTAATTTAAATCCATCATAGTTTTTTCCATCTCTCCAGCCTAGATCAACTTCTAAACGATTATTATCACCTAAAGCACGTTGATAAGATACTTCAGCTCCAAAACCATCACTATCTCCTAGACGCAAACCTAGGGCGTTTTTCGAAATGTCTTGTGCATTCGATAATGTTGAAAATCCAATAATTGCAATTGCCAATAAAAATAATTTCTTCATAAGTTATAGTTTTTTTGTTTACATTAATTATATACGTTCAAATAGCTTAAAAAGACTATATGAAACAAATTCTTTAGTTCTCATACAAAAGTAACGCCAAAACATTAATTATATTAAATTTCTTTATAGATTTATAAACAATCTTTTTATTGATAATGATAACCAAAGCACAGTTTGAGAATTTTAAATCGCATTTAGATGGCGATTTTTTTACAGATGAGTTGATGAAATCTATTTATGCCACAGATGCTTCTGTGTATAGAAAACTACCTCTAGCTGTTGCTTATCCTAAAAATAAGAACGATATAAAAAAATTAGTTGCTTTTGCTAAAGAGCATAACACATCTCTTATTCCAAGAACAGCTGGAACATCTCTTGCAGGACAATGTGTTGGTGATGGAATTGTTGTTGATGTGTCAAGATATTTTACCAAAATATTAGATATAAACGAATCAAAAAAAACAGTAACTGTTCAGCCTGGTGTTGTAAGAGACCAGCTTAATAATTACTTAAAACCTTTTGGTTTGTTTTTTGGACCAAATACCTCTACTTCAAATCGATGTATGATTGGAGGAATGGTAGGTAATAACTCTTCTGGTACAACATCTATTCAATATGGAGTAACTCGTGATAAAGTTTTGGAGTTACAAACCATTTTAAGTGATGGTAGTGAAGCAGTTTTTAATACTATTTCTTCTGAAGAGTTTAAAAATAAAACCAAACTTAATTCTCTTGAAGGACATATTTATAATACGATTTATAAGGAATTAGAATCAGAATCCGTTCAAAAGCAAATACTAGATAATTTTCCAAAACCAGAAATACACCGTCGCAGTACTGGATATGCTATAGACGAGTTAATACATTCCGACGTATTTACTGATACTAAAGAGCAATTTAATATGTGCAAATTGCTTTCTGGAAGTGAAGGTACTTTAGCTTTTACTACACAAATTACATTGCAGCTAGACGATTTACAACCGACTGAAAGTATTATGGTTGCTGCGCATTTTAAAAGTATAGAACAATGTTTAAATAGTGTTGAACTTGTAATGAAGCACAATCTATACACTTGCGAAATGATGGATAAAACCATTTTAGATTGTACAAAGCATAATAAAACTCAACAGCAAAACAGACAATTTATTCTTGAAGATCCAGAAGCAATATTAATGTGCGAGGTTAGGGGAAATACTTTAGATGGTATTAAAAAGCAAACAGAGTTATTAGTAAATGATATCAAAACATCAAATTTAAGCTATGCATATCCTATTTTAATTGGTGAAGAAATAGATAAAGCTGTTGAATTAAGAAAAGCAGGTTTAGGTTTGCTTGGTAATATTATTGGAGACGAAAAATCGGCTGCATGTATTGAAGATACTGCAGTTACATTACCAGATTTGGCCAATTACATAAGTGAGTTTACTCAATTAATGAAAAGTCACAACCAAAAGGCAATCTATTACGCTCATGCAGGAGCTGGAGAGTTACATTTACGTCCAATATTAAACCTTAAAACCAGTAAAGGCGTTTCAGACTTTAGAAAAATAACAACTGATGTCGCGCATTTGGTTAAGAAATATAAGGGCTCGATGAGTGGAGAACATGGTGATGGTATTGTAAGAGCTGAATTTATTCCAATGATGATTGGCGAAGAAAACTATCAAATTTTAAAACGAATAAAAGTAGCTTTTGATGCTAATAATATTTTTAATCCAGGAAAAATAGTAGATGCATATCCTATGGATGAAGGTTTGCGCTATCAACCTGATAGAGTAGAGCCGAAAATTGAAACGCTTTTAGATTTTTCAACATCATTAGGCATTTTACGTGAAGCTGAAAAATGCAATGGTTCTGGCGATTGCAGAAAGCTGCCAGAATTTGGAGGAACTATGTGTCCAAGTTATCGAGCAACTAGAAATGAAAAAGACACTACTAGAGCAAGAGCCAACGCTTTACGCGAGTTTTTAACTAATTCTGAAAAACCAAATAAATTTAATCATAAGGAATTAAAAGAAGTTTTCGACTTATGTTTAAGCTGTAAGGCATGTGCGAGCGAATGCCCAAGCAGTGTTGATGTAGCAAGTTTAAAAGCAGAGTTCCAATACCAATACCAAAAGGCAAATGGAATTAGCTTACGAACTAAAGTATTCGCACATAACAATACTTTAAACAATTTTGGAAGCCATTTTCCAAAACTGACAAATTTTATGTTTACTAATGGTTTTATGTCTTCACTATTAAAAAAATCTCTCGGTATTGCTAATGAAAGAAGCTTGCCATTAATTACAAATGATAGTTTAAATAAGAGTATTCAAAATGCTGTAAAACAAGATATTAATATGAACTATATTAAAACAATATATTTCTTTAATGACGAGTTCACAAATCATTTAGATACACAAATAGGAATAGATGCAATTCAATTACTAACTACATTAAATTATAATGTTAAAATTGTAACTCATCACGAAAGTGGTAGAAGTTACCTATCAAAAGGATTACTTGAAAAAGCTAAAGATTTGACTAATAAAAATGTTTTAATATTTAAAGATTTAATCACTTCAGAAACACCTCTCATTGGAATTGAACCTTCAGCCATACTTACATTTACCGACGAGTATATTAAACTAGCTGACGATAAAGTTTCTGCTGAACATATTGCAAAACATACATTTTTAGTAGAAGAGTTTATTCAACAAGAAATAAAACTTGGCAATATTAAAGCCAAACAATTCACTAAAGAAGCCAAAACCATTAAATTTCATGGGCATTGTCATCAAAAAGCTTTACGTAATCAATCATCTAGTTTTGATATTCTAAATCTACCAGAAAATTATAAAGTTACAATTATACCTAGTGGATGCTGTGGAATGGCAGGGAGTTTTGGTTACGAAAAGGAGCATTTTGAAGTTAGTATGCAAATTGGTGAGCAGACACTATTTCCTGCGGTTAGAAGCGCTAGTAGTACTACAATAATTTCAGCAAATGGAACAAGTTGCAGACACCAAATTAAAGATGGAACACAACGAGAAGCTTTACACCCAATTACAATTTTAAAGCAAGCTTTATTATAAGGGTTTGTTTATTGTAATTGCAGCAATTAAATCTTTTAACACAACATCCTCCATATCTTTAATATCTTCATCAGCAAAAAAAGCGGAGAGTTTATCATGATTATAATTATAAATCTTCCAGCGTTTAAACTGATACTCTAATGCTGTGAAATTTTCAACCCAATCACCAGAATTTAGATACATTGTTTTTCCCTGTTTATTCTCTTTAAGCAGCATTTTTGGCTGATGAATATGGCCGCAAATAACATAATCATATCTGTTCTCGATAGCTAATTCTGATGCTACTTCTTCAAAATCATTAATATATTTTACAGCACTTTTTACACTATTCTTTATTCGTTTAGATAATGAATACTTTTCTTTTCCAAATCGTTCTAAACACCAATTAATAAATCTATTAAGTAATATAAGCAAGTCATAGCCATAACCACCTAATTTAGCTAACCACTTAGCGTTTTGGATTGACACATCAAATACATCTCCATGAAAAATCCACGCTTTTTTACCATCCAATTCTAAAACAACTTTATCTACTATCGAAATATTTCCTATTGTTGTGTCACTGAACTTACGCAGCATTTCGTCATGATTTCCTGTAACATAAATCACTTCAACACCATCAGAAGCCATATCAATTATTTTTTTTATTACTCTAAGATGCGATTTTGGAAAATAACGTTTGCTAAACTGCCAAATATCAATAATATCACCATTTAAGACTAGTTTTTTTGGTTGTATACTATTAAGATAAGTTAATAATTGTTGGGCATGACAGCCATAGGTTCCTAGGTGTACATCCGAAATAACTGCGACTTCAATTTTTCTTTTTAATTTCAAAAGAATTCAAAATTTATATTTTATAATGCAAAGAACAACTTTAAACGTTATTAAATCTTTAACCCACAATTAATTATCTATGAGCAATTTGTTACCAAATTGTTACTTTAGTGCATTAAAAATTGTGCTCTTATGTAAATTCTATTTTTCTTTCTCTGATAATACAATTACATTAGCATAAAATACTTATTTATGGCTGGAAATTCTTTCGGAAAATTATTTAATCTAACAACTTTTGGTGAATCTCATGGACCATCAATTGGTGGTGTTATTGATGGTTGCCCTTCAGGAATTATGTTAGATTTCGATGCCATACAAAATGAAATGAACCGTCGTAAACCTGGTCAATCAGAAATTGTTACACAACGTAAAGAACCAGACACAGTAGAGTTTTTATCAGGGATTTTTGAAGGGCAAACGACAGGTACACCAATTGGCTTTATTATTCATAATACCAATCAGAAATCAAACGATTACTCACACATAAAGGATGTATATCGTCCTAGTCATGCCGATTACACTTACGAGAAAAAATATGGCATAAGAGATTATAGAGGAGGAGGACGCAGTTCTGCAAGAGAAACAGCTTGTAGAGTAGTTGCTGGAGCAATTGCTAAGCAAGTGCTTAAAGACGTAAAAATTAATGCATTTACATCGTCTGTAGGCGATATTTTTATTAATAAGCCTTATCAAGAATTAGATTTTACTAAAATTGAAAGTAACGATGTGCGTTGTCCAGACGAAGTTGTCGCACAACAAATGATAGATAAAATAAAAGCTATCAGAAAAGAAGGCGATACAATTGGAGGTACAGTAACCTGTGTTATACAAAACGTACCAATTGGATTAGGCGAGCCTGTTTTCGATAAGTTACATGCTGAGTTAGGCAAAGCAATGCTATCTATAAATGCGGTAAAAGGGTTTGAGTATGGTAGTGGGTTTTGTGGTGCAAAAATGAAAGGAAGCGAACACAACGATCAATTTAATTCTGATGGTACAACAAAAACAAACCTGTCTGGAGGCATTCAAGGAGGAATAAGCAACGGAATGGATATTTATTTTAGAGTCGCTTTTAAACCCGTTGCAACCATTATTCAGAAACAAAACACATTAAATAATAAAGGCAGTATCGTTGAAATGCAAGGCAAAGGTCGTCACGATCCATGCGTTGTACCTAGAGCAATACCAATTGTCGAAGCTATGGCAGCATTGGTGTTAGCAGATTTTTGGATGTTAAACAAATGCTATAAGTAGCTTATTCCTGCTTTCAGCTTAATCTTTTGTAAAACAAAAGGATATCGCTTCAATCAGGGCTAAAATAAATTCTCAATACTTGAGAAATAACTAAACAATTTTTTATGAAAAACCTCGCTTTACATTGGAAAATATTAATAGGAATGGTTCTCGGAATCATTTGGGCTTTACTATCTAGCTCAATGGGATGGAGTTCATTTACTATTAATTGGATAGATCCATTTGGAACTATTTTTATTAATTTATTAAAACTCATTGCTGTACCATTAGTATTGTTTTCAATCATTGGTGGTGTAGCTAATATTGGCGACCCAAAAAGTTTAGGTAGAATGGGAGGAAAGACCTTACTTATTTACCTTACAACTACAGTATTTGCAATCTCATTAGGTTTAATACTTGTTAACACAGTAAAACCTGGTAAGCTAATTGACGAACAAAGCAGAATAGACAATCGTATTAATTATGAGATTTGGGCAGCTTCACAAGGTCATACCATAAAAGATGGTATTAATTATTTACATGATCCTGCATTTTTTAAAAGAGCTCAAGAAATTACTGAGTTAACTAAAAGCGATTTAAAAGAAGTTTCTGTAGCTGATAAATTAGAAAAAGCTGAAAAACAAAAAAACACGTCTCCATTACAACCTTTAATTGATATTGTTCCTGATAATTTCTTTTACTCTTTATCCAATAATGGGTTAATGCTACAAATTATCTTTTTTGCTATATTTTTTGGAGTTTGTGTGCTCTTTATTCCAGAAGAACAATCAAAGCCTGTTTTAAACTTGGTTAACGGAGTTAATGAAGTCTTCCTTAAAATGGTTGACCTGGTTATGCAAGCTGCACCATTTTTTGTGTTTGCTTTATTAGCTGGTGTTGTGAGCAAAATGGCAGGTGATGATATTGGTAAAGTAGTTGAGATATTTAAAGGTTTAAGTTGGTATTCTTTAACAGTGTTAGTTGGACTTTTACTTATGATTTTTGTTGTTTATCCGTTAATAATGAAAACTTTCGTTAAAAAAATTCCTTATACTGGTTTTTTCAAAGCTATGAGTCCTGCACAAACATTAGCTTTTTCAACGTCTAGTAGTGCAGCAACTTTACCTGTTACAATGGAGTGTGTAGAAGAAAACCTTGGTGTAAATAAAAAAGTAAGCAGTTTTGTATTACCAATAGGAGCTACAGTAAATATGGATGGAACCAGCTTATATCAAGCAGTTGCTGTAATCTTTTTAGCGCAAATGCACATGATAGACTTAACAATTGGTCAACAATTAACAGTTGTTTTAACAACAACGTTAGCATCAATTGGTTCTGCAGCTGTACCAAGTGCTGGTTTAGTAATGCTTATTATAGTTTTAAATTCTGTTGGATTAAATCCTGCATGGATTGCTATTATTTTTCCAGTAGATAGAATTTTAGATATGTTTAGAACTGTTGTTAATGTAACTGGAGATGCAACAGTATGTACAATTATTGCAGATGGAGAAAATATGCTAGATTATCACGACACTAAAAACCCAACTGAAACTTTCGATTTAGATTCATAATATAAAAGCTTCAAAGTTTGGTATTACCTAATCAGACATTTGTCTGAAAACTTATCTTGTGTTAGACATGCACTTGATAGGAATTTGATTCATTCCTAACTAACTGAAGTTAGGCTCAAATTGGTAAATCTCACTTTGAAGCTTTCTTTATTCAATTATAAATTAACTCGCTTATACTTAGGGTATTTTACTGCATAAGAGAATCTATATGTTTTTATGCTACCAGAAATTAATTTTACTTTCCATTCCATAATGCCTTTTTCACTATCATAGTTAGAAGTTCCTGTTTCTATATCTTCAATTTTTATATCTCTATTTTGGCTTATAGGAATTCTATCAAATAACACTAAATCAATATCAGATTGTTTTGTGTTTTTTACTTCAATTTCATAAGCTTTATTTACAATTTTATTACTGCCAATATATTGGTTCTTTTTAAAATCGTTAAGCTCATTTCGTTTAATAACCACATTTGGGTCAACACCTAAAGATACTGTTAAACTATCTGTAGTTGCTAACGGATTAATATTAGTTTTACCAGAATAGCTTCCTTCAAAATACACATTAGCTTCAGCAGGTAATAAATTGTACTGTTCCCAATTACCAATTTTAGCAGTTAAAAACACATTTTCATTTAATACTGGAGCAGCAAAATAAGCGTAGCTTGCAGGCACTGAATAGTTTTCAATTTCAATAACTGTTACATCACCATCAGTTGGAATGCTATATTGTTTTTTAATCTCAAAACGTGTATTTGTAATACCTTGTTCAATAACATCGCCTTTTGATGTGTAATTTCCTTTCTTGGTCGTTATTAACACCACACCATTTGAGCCTCTAGCTCCATACATTGCTATTGATGAAGCATCTTTTAGTACATCTACAGATTCAACATTATTTGGGTCTATATTATTGATTTGATATTCATCTGATAATATTCCGTCTACTACATATAGAGGTTGATTACCAGAAGCAATAGTGCCAATACCTCTTATTTTAATAAAAGAAGCACTTCCTCCTGTTGAATTTTCAATACTCTCACTTGTTACAGTAGTTAAAGATGAAGTAATTTGTTTCTTAGAAGTTGTGCCATACGCTGTAACAACAACTTCGTCTAACTGGCTTGCATCTTCATCTAAACTCACATTCATTATGCTAGAGTGAATTGGTAAGGTTTCACTATTCATTCCTATAAATGAATACACAAGTTCATTTCCTCCATTTAGCTGCAGTGAGTACTTACCATCGAAGTCTGTTTGAGTACCATTTGTTGTGCCCTTTACAATTACATTAACGCCTGGAAGTGGTAAACCACTTGCATCTAACACAAGCCCTGAAACGTTTTGAACCATTGGATTATATTTGTAGTTATAGCTTTTTGTTGCTCTATTACCATAAGCTGAATTATAACTAACAAAATTTAAATATTTTGGGCTTACATCTGGCTTTAAGTTATTGGTATTAGGATCGCTTGTAGATAGCGTTAATTTAATGTTATCCCAATTATTACCAGTACTTTGGTACACATGTGCCTTATAAGTTAATTGTAAAGGTGCATTTATTTTTTCTGCTTTTAAATCATAAATTGGAAACCAACCAGCATTTTTAACATTATATTTTATTACTAAGTCTAAGCTTACTGCAGTAGCAGTATTTAATTTTACTTTTATTTCACCTGTTTGCACTTTTTCGCTAACATTAAGTTCAGTTAGTTGCTTTTTTATTTCTGAAATCTCTTTTTGATAGATAGTTTTTTTCTTTTCAGAAGCATAAATTAAATTTTTGATTTCTGTAATACGTGTTCTGTAATATTCTGTAAACTGCTTAAGTTTTTCGAGATTTACAACTTGACTATCATTTCCTAAATGTCTGTTGCTCTGTATTAGATTAAGTTCTTCGTTGTATCCTGATATTAAATCGTCTTCAAACTGTATTTTATCTACAAAAGTCTTTATCGAATTTTGAAAAGCTTCTATATCGATAGTTTGATCTTGTTTTGCTAAGTAATTTATACCATAATTAATTGAAAGAATAGACGCGTTTTTTAATCCTGAAATTTGAATACTACTTTCTTGAATATAAGGAGAAAGCTTATTGAATGTAAACTCGGTTGTGCCAACAGGAAGTTTAATTGTTGTTGTTCGTGTTATTTGGGCTCCACTTAAATACACTGTAACATTGTCTATTTTTGATGGTGTATTATTTGCAAAGCTTAGCGATGCTAATAATAAAAATGAAAGTAGTAAAGTCTTCATAAAGTGTTGATTTTTAAATTCTTTATAAAACTATATTTACCTGTCTTGAAATAAAACTTAGCTTGAGTGAAGTATGATAATTAGTTAGTGAAGTACACTTATGACTTAGTTAATATTTTAATTATACAAAAAAATGCAACTCATAGAGTTTTTGTGCATTTTTACTTTTTTAATCAAATATTTTAAGGCGTTTAACGAGAATTTTATGCCTCAGCATAATCTTTAATTACATTTACAATAGTAAACTAATATGCTATTAATCAAACAAATAATTCCCTCATTAATTAGCAAATTAACTTGTTTTTGAGGTTAAATTAGTTTTTAAGTTTAGTTGTTAAATGTTAGAAAAGCTCTTCGTGCCGAAGAGCTTTTTTATGTTTTATAGGAATCTAATTATAGAAATTTTGACTTCAAATCTGGAGTAGGTATCATACACTCTTCTTTTTTACCATACCATTTGTAACGATTTTTTGCAATATAATCATAAACCCAATTTCTGATAATAGTTGGGATAATTAAAAATACGCTCAACAGATTGCGAGGAAACCCAAGTTTTGATGCAATTTTTAAAGCTGCTGTAGATTTATACGAAATACCATGCTCATTAGAGTAGAGTATGATTGAATCTATTTTATTAGTATCTATATTAAACTCCTTGATTATTTGTTGGCCAACTTCACTTTGTAACGCTGTAAAGAGAAATGCATTGTCTTTATCGTGCTTAATAATATATTGAACCGAAGCGTCACAAAGATTGCAAACCCCATCAAAAAGCACTAATTGTTTATGTTGTGGTAAATGTATCATTTTACAGCTTCTACAAGTTCTAACTGATCAACACCAACATTAGTCGTAAACATTCCATAATTAATAACAGCTTTGTTTTTTTCAAGTTTATCAATACTTCCTACAGCTCTACCATCTTGCAATCGAACTCTATCGCCAACTTTAAATATTGGTTTAGGTTTTGGCGTAGCATCTACTTTTTTCTTGGCTGCTTTCTTTTTCTGGCGAATAACTTCCACTGTTTTTTCAGCTTCTTTAATAACCTTTTTTTCTTTCGCTTTCTGAATTTTCTTTTGTTTAACTGACACCTTTTTTCGTTTTGAATTCTCTATTTGAACTAATTTAAACAATTCATCCATTAATTCTCGCTTCTTCTTGTTGTCAAAATACTTTTCAGACAAATCATTCAATTTTTGTCCTAAATAAATCAAGCGTTGATTACTATCATACAACTCTTGGTAGCTTTCTAGTTTCTTTTGAATTTTGGCATTTATTTCTTCTAGCTTTTCAGCTTCCGATTGTGTTTTTCTCTCGTTTAGCTTTAATGACTGCTCTGTTTTTTCAAGTTTACTACGCTCTTTTTGAAGTTTAGCAATAGTTGCATCAAACCTAATTTTACCTCGCTCAATTTTCTTTTTTGCTCTATTAATTAAGCTGTATGGGATTCCGTTTTTTTGAGCAACTTCAAATGTAAATGAGCTTCCTGCTTGCCCTAAAGCCAATTTATACATTGGTTCGAGACTTTTTTCATCAAAAAGCATATTTGCATTTTGCATAAAAGGTAACTCGTTAGCTAATATTTTCAGGTTAGAATAATGTGTTGTTATAATACCAAAAGCTTCTCGATGATAAAACTCTTCTAAAAATGTTTCAGCCAAAGCGCCTCCTAATTCAGGATCACTACCAGTACCAAATTCATCAATCAAGAACAAAGTATTCTTGTTGCATTTCTTCAAGAAATAATTCATCTGTTTTAAGCGATAACTATAGGTACTTAAATGATTTTCAATAGATTGGTTGTCACCAATATCGCTTAAAATTCTGTCAAACAAACAAATATTACTTCTTTCATGCACAGGAATCAATAAACCACTTTGTAGCATGACTTGAAGTAAACCTACTGTTTTTAATGTAATACTTTTTCCTCCTGCATTTGGGCCAGAAATAACAATTATTCGATTATCTGAATGCAATTCTATAGATTGAGGATATGTTTTTAATTTCTTTTTTTGATTAGAAACATAAAGTAAAGGATGAAATGCGTTTTTTAGCACATAAACCTTATTATCATTAATTTCTGGTAAAATACCATTAATTGCATTCGCATATTTTGCTTTCGCAGAAACAACATCAATATCTGTTAGAAAAGCTTGATACTGCTCTAAAAGCGATACATAAGGTCTTACAAATTCAGTTAATTGTTTTAATATTCGAGTAACTTCTTCTTGCTCATCAAACTCTAAATTATTGAGTTCTCGAGTATAACGAAATGTAGTTTCTGGCTCAATATAAACAATACTTCCTGTTTTACTACCTCCTAAAATTGCACCTTTAACTTTGCGACGATACATTGCTTTTACAGCTAAAACACGCTTATTTTCTACAACAGATTCTCTAATATCATCTAAATAATCTAAGGCACTATAACTGCTTAAAGCTGAAGTAAAACTTTGATTTATTTTGCCTTTTATAACATTTATGCTTTGCCTTAAGGATAACAACTCATTTGATGCATTATCTTTTACATCTCCAAAGCGATCAATAATAGCATCAATTTGATCAATTAATACTTTTGTGACTTGTATTGATGATGAAAACTGTGATAAAGTAGGGTAGTACTCTTCAAACTTTTTTAAGAAGACAATAATTTCGTTACAATTTTGTGAAATGGAAGCTATTTTCTTAAAACTTGAAGTTTCTAAAAACGAATTCTCAATTTTTAAATACTGAATTTCTTTAGTAATAGGCTCAAAACCATGATTTGGTATTCTATTGTCGTTATGTAATGATGCTAAATATTCATTAGTATAATGTAAAGCTTCAACAACCTTCTCTTTTGACGAATAAGGCAAAACTGATAGTGTTTTTTCTTTACCTAATGCGGTAACACAGTATTCAGACGCTTGGCCTAATACTTTATAAAACTCAATATCTTGTAATGTTTTTTCGTGAATGTTTATCATTCTTTGAATTCCTGTCATTTATAAAGGAAAGCAAATTTACGTATTACAATTGAGATGTGGAATTTTTGGGTAGTTCGCTTTCGGTTTTGTGTAAGCGTCAGTAACGGGAAAGTGCGCGAGTACTTTCCGCTGACGCACTAAAGATAGCAAAACGAGTTGAATTTCCGATTTGGAAATTCAGCCGTTATTGCGCTTACACGTTGTTGTGCATAGTGCTTTTATTCCGCTCATTTTTAGTCAGTTGTTCAATTGTTAATAACATTGCAAAACTTAATCAAATAAAAAATGTATTGATGCAATATTTTAAGTATTTTAGCTTTAATTAATTTAAAAAACAATATAAGTCTATTGCAATTATATGGGAAATAAAATGTCAGATAGTGATGATATATTAAAAAGACTTTTTGAGCCAAAGCCTTTAAAAATAAAGGAAACATTAGAAGATTTGTTTAATCACAAGCTTGAAAGTTTAGATATTCCGAAAACGACTGCGTTAAATATTATGGGAATGAGCCTTCGCACATTGGATGGTATTCTTTCGGGTGAACAAAAAATGTTAGATTACACTCAATTAATTAAATTGGCCAATTTCATTGGACTTGATTTAGAGCGTACAGCTACACTTTATTTAGAAAAAGTAAACGAAGTCCACAATGTTGATAAAGACATTAATCAATTAAATGAAAAGGTCAAATTTGTTAACGAACATTTTAATTTGGCCGAGTTGAAAAAAGTCGGTTTAATAAAGTCCTTGACTGATTATGAAGATATTATTAATTCAATTTGCAAATACTTTGGCTTGACTAATATTTTTGATTATTCGGAACCTGATATGAACATAGCATTTAGTTCTGGAAAGCGAGCAAAGGAAAATTGCAGTGTTAAAAATTGGATGTATTTAGCAGAACAAACTTGCATTGAATTAAGAAATCCTAACCCATACAATAGAGAAAAATTGATTGATTATTTTTCACAAATAAGATGGCAATCAATGGATGTTGAAAATGGACTTGTAAGTGTAATTAAACAATTATTCCAGTTAGGTATAACCGTTGTTTTTATTCCATCTTTTCCGTCTTTACATATTCGAGGTGCGACTTTTGTTGTAAATGATAAACCTTGTATCGCTCTGACTGATTATGTTGGGTTTTATCCGACTTTTTGGTTTGCGTTAGTTCACGAACTTTATCACGTATTATTTGATTGGGATGAAATCCTACTTTCTAATTATCACATATCTCAAGAAGACCAAAAAAGTATGTTTAGTCAATCGCAAAGTGAAATTGATGCAGACAATTTTGCCAGAGAATATCTTTTTTCGAGGGAAAAAACGCAAGAAGCAAGTGAGTTTATTAATAATCAAGAATTTATTAGGCAGTTTGCTATTTCAAACAATGTTGACCCAAGTTTTGTTTATGTGTTTTATGCTTTTGATGCACCAAAAACAGATAAGTATGCTTGGGGTAGAGCTAAAAAATTAAATCCAGACGTTGAAAAGTTAAAATCAAAATTAGAACACAAATTTGTTGCTAATTCTTCTTTTGGTGAGCATATAAAAAAAATGAGAAATAAAATTTATAATTAATTGATATGAAGAATTCCGAATTAAACAAAGAAGAATTAGAGCAAATTAAAATCTTACAGGGAAAAAAGAACCAAGATTTAATTAAACGTTTTATAATTGACCAAACCGAGTCAAAGGTTAAAAATAGGTTTTCTGATAAAGAGTTAGATGCTGAAAATGAGAAACGTAAAATCCTCGAAACCATTGAGGATTTATGGAAAATAAAAAATATTGATACTCGAATTTTGCGCAAACCAGCAGAATATGAGGCTATTTTTACTCAAGAGTATTATGTTCAAATGTTTAGGTTAAACAATTGGAATTATCAAGGACTTATTGCAGAGAAGCCTTGGCAAGCAGGTCGATACACAAACGAAATTATTTATTTCAGATTTTCACAAGAAGTCCTGCCATTTTTGAGAATAGTTAATCCGTTTGTAATTCCCGGAATAAGACGATATAAACATCATCAATATTTAACTCCAGGCGCTCGGTCAGAACTGTCTAAATTTATTTCTCAAGCTACAGAGTTGATGAAAGAATTCGATGATTGGGATAGTTTTAGGATTGAATATTGTAAAAGGTATAATGTTCCATATCAGCTGAAATTCAAACTTTAAGTAGTTGATTTTCCGCATTATGCACAACGGTTAAGATATCATTCGTCATAAATTATGATTGATATCATCCAAAAGCGAAGTTAGTTTTTAAATGTGTAAATATCAAGACAATAAACTTGTTTTTCAAGTCAAAAAGCAAACAAACTGTTAGTAACTAATTTATTTTATTATTAGTTGAATAAAATGATAATCATATTTTTACAGTATAAGTATTAATTCATGGAGGTTAACATACATTCAAGCTGGAAAACTCAATTAGAAGAAGAATTTAATAAACCATATTTTAAAGATTTAACGAGTTTTGTAAAGTATGAATATTTAAAACATCAATGTTTTCCTCCTGGAAAGCAAATTTTTGCAGCCTTTGATTGGTGTCCTTTTGATAAGCTAAAAGTTGTTATTATTGGTCAAGATCCTTACCATGGTGTTGGTCAGGCAAATGGATTGTGCTTTTCTGTAAATGATGGCATTTCTCATCCACCATCATTAATAAATATTTTTAAAGAAATTGAGTCTGATTTAGGAACACCATATCCAACTTCAGGTAATCTTGAACGTTGGGCTAAACAAGGTGTGCTATTATTAAATGCTACACTAACAGTTAGAGCTCACAACGCTGGTAGCCATCAAAAAAAAGGTTGGGAAACATTTACAGATACTGTAATACAATCTATTTGTGATAAAAAAGAAAATGTTGTGTTTTTACTTTGGGGAGGATTTGCTAAACAGAAAACAAAATTAATAGACAAATCTAAACATCATGTATTAACTACAGGTCATCCATCTCCATTAAGTGCAAATAGAGGATACTGGTTTGGTAATAAAAGTTTTAGTAAAACTAACTCCCAGTTGGAGCAAGTTGGCTTGGAGCCAATTGTTTGGTAGAAACTGTTCTTTTTTGCTCCTGCTTTATAATGTAAGGCTTTTCTACTTGTTCTTTTGTTGATGTTTTATTACAACTAAAAGCAAGGAGTAAAAAATTTAAGACAACAAGAAATGTAAGAGTTAAAGTAATTATCATTATCATATTCTGTTAGGTTATGCCAATAAAATATTGACGATTGGGTGTAACAAATGTAATTAAAATTTTGAGAAATAGAAAGTTAACTAAAAAAACTTAATGATTTGTTAAATATGAGTATGTAATGAGTAGTATTTTTTACTTCAGAATTTTAACAATTTGATTGTAGTCTTTACGCTTTTTCATGATGTCTAAATCCATAAGTTCGTTTTGAACTTTATTCACAGTAGTTTCATTAATAATATCTTGAGACCATTCGGTTAGAGATAACCATTCTTGTACATCTTTAAGTTTTTGATTATATCTGTTAGCAATTGTCTTATCTATACTAGGTATATCTTTAAACTCTATTGTAGTATTATTAATAATGTCTAAAATGGTTTTGACATCCTCTTCATTAGATTCTAAAAATTCATTGCGAACAGCGATTACAAAACAAGGCCAAGGTGTTGGGCAATAATCTACACACTTAAAAATTTTATCATCAACCAAAGGTTTAGTAGTGAATTTTTCCCACATAAAGTAGTCGGCATCTCCATTTGTAAGTGCTTTTACTGCACCTTCTAAATCTTGGATAACTTCAAATTTTAAATCTTCATCAAGATTCCAATTGTTATTTTCAGCATTTATATATGCCATTAAATGTGAACCCGAACCATAACGACTAATAGCAGCTCGTTTACCTTTTAAATCATCAATAGATTTAAATTTTGAATCATGGGCAACATGTATTCCCCAAATTAATGGCGATTGCACAAAGATTTGCACAATCTTACTCGGATTCCCTTCAACAATATCCTTAATAATACCTTCGGTAAGAATGACTGCCATGTCGATATCGCCTTTACGCAATGCTTTGTTCATTTGCCCTGTGCCACCATGATAATCTTCCCAACGTAAGTTTATATCTTGAGCTTTATACTCACCATTTTTAAGCGTTAAATACCAAGCTAAATTAAAATGTTCTGGAACGCCTCCTATTTTTATCGTTTTCATTAATCTTCTTTTACTCAACTAATTTATTTAAAGCATACACTATTAAATCATCTACAATTCCTTTCGGGTCATTACTAAATTCACCTGTAGCTCTATTAGCTATAATTGCATTCATTGATAATGCTTTATGCCCAAGCAAGCTTGCTAAACCATAAATTCCTGCTGTTTCCATTTCTAAATTAGTAATAGGCATTCCTTTATAATTAAATGACGCTAGTTTATCATTCAAATCGTTATCCTGAATAGGGAGTCTTAAAATACGTCCTTGAGGTCCATAAAAACCTACATTAGTTGCAGTAAAACCTTTTACCGTTCTAGCTGAACTCATTTTATTGAATAGTGATTCGTCACATTTTACTACATAAGGAGATGATTTTGAAACAAACCAATTGGTATGATTTATAATTGCTTTAGATATATCGTCATACTGAACGTGCTTGCTTTCATAAAAATGCAATAAGCTATCAAACCCAGCAGCATAATCACTTATTAAAAACGAATCGATTGGAATTTCTTTTTGGATTGAGCCAGAAGTTCCTATTCTTATAATATCTAACGATGTTAATTTGCTTTTAATTTCACGCTTTTCTAAATCTATATTTACTAACGCATCTAGTTCGTTAAACACGATGTCTATATTATCAGTACCAATACCTGTAGAGATTACAGTTATTCGTTTTCCTTTATAAGTACCTGTTTGTGTATGAAATTCGCGCTTTTTAGTTTGAAATTCAACAGTATCAAAATATTTTGTAACACCATCTACACGATCAGGATCTCCAACAGTTATTATTGTATTAGCTATATGTTCTGGACGCAAATTAAGATGATAAACACTTCCGTCTGGGTTAAGTATGAGTTCGGATGCTTTAATAGGCATTTATATTTGTTTTTATAAGTTTATTTTGATCTTCATTAAAATGGAAATCAAATTTATTTACACCTCCAAAAGGCATATTGTTATTTAATTCTGTTGAAAAATTATACTGTCCTAATAAGGCTTCATAACCTTTGCGATTAAGAGTAATACCTTCTTGATTTTCATCAAATAATATTGACAGTTTTTCAATCATTCTCATGAGTTGTATATCACCAAAGCCATAATAACCTTGATAATTTAATGCGTATCCTAATAAATGCTGTCTGGATTTAATAGGATACTTTTTTACAATTTCTAATATATTCGTCTCTAAAACTGATAATCCAGTTTTTGAATCTGGAAATCGTCTTAAATGTGCTTTTAGGCAATTACTCAAATATTTAAAAGGCGACTTTTTTGTAATATATGGTTTAAAAAGATTGTGATCTTTACCACAATAAGTCTTCCAAAGTGTTACTAATAAATCAATATCAGCTTCAGAAAGTTTGATTTTTTCTTCGAAATGATTTAAAAGCTGCGTTGCACTTAATTCTGATAAACCTTTTAAATCGTTTTCTCCTTTTATACGTCCACTAGACACTAAATACAAAGGTGCTTTATTATTTTTTTGTTGTAATAAACTCACAACAGCCATTAAATTAATATGGCAAAACAAATCATATTCAAACCAAAGGATGATTTTAGAATACTCGATTGTATTATTTAAGGTTTTAATTTCTGTTTTAAACTCCTCTTCATTAACCTCAATATCATAATAATCATGAAGAAATTGTTTTCTTATAGAAAAGAAATGCTCTGTATCAATTTGTTCTGCTGTTGGACCTTCACATAACATTTCCTGCCAAGTCAAAATGTCGTCAGTGAAATTTAACTCTCTTAAATAATCGGTTAGACTATTTCCGTTAGTAATATGAAGAATTTTGTCTGACATTTATCCGCCTACACGCTTTACATTAAATCCTTTTTCTTTAAGAATTTGCATTATTTTGTCTCTATAATCGCCTTGAATAATAATCTTGTCGTCTTTAAAACTTCCGCCAACACTTAATTTGGTTTTTAGTTCTTTGGCAAGCAGTTTAAAATCTTCAGTAGCTCCACTATAGCCTTCTAAAATAGTTATAGGTTTCCCTTTTCGCTTTTCGTACTTACAAATAATTGGGTCGTCTTGAAGCCAAATATCAGAGCCTTCATCAACATTTTCAGGAGTTTCAGGTTCATGTTCAGGGAACAACTTTTTAAGTTGGTCTTGCAAATCCATTAAAACTATTTTTTTATTAAGCCCAAATCAACTAGACGTTCATGTAAAAACTCTCCAGCTGTAATATCGTCAAACCCTTTAGGGTGATCTTTATCTATACAACTATCTAAAACGTCTAATTTCATTTCACTAATAGGATGCATAAAAAATGGAATTGAGTAACGAGAGGTTCCCCAAAGTTCTCTTGGCGGATTAACAACACGATGTATTGTAGATTTTAATTTGTTGTTTGTATGGCGTGATAACATATCACCAACATTAATCATTAGTTCATCTGGTTCAGCAATAGCGTCAATCCATTCACCTTTATGATTTTGAACTTGTAGTCCACGTCCTTGAGCTCCCATTAATAGCGTAATTAAATTAATATCACCATGAGCAGCAGCACGAACAGCATCTTTTGGCTCTTGCAAAATAGGAGGATAGTGAATTGGTCTTAATATTGAATTACCATTATGTATGTAATTATCAAAATAAGTTTCTTCTAAATCTAAATGCAACGCTAAAGCACGCAAAACGTATTTAGCTGTTTTTTCTAGCATTTGGTAGGTTTCTTTACCAATTTTATTAAACTCTGGCAACTCTTTAACCTCTACATTTTCAGGATATTCTTTAGCGCGTTCTGGATCGTCTTCAACATATTGTCCAAAATGCCAAAACTCTTTTAAATCGCCTTGTTTTTGACCTTTAGCGCTTTCTTTTCCAAAAGACACATAGCCACGTTGACCTCCAATTCCTGGTATTTCATATTTTTCTTTAACCTCAAGAGGTAATGAGAAAAAATTCTTAACTTCTTTATATAAATTATCTACTAATTTATCATCTAAAAAATGACCTTTTAAGGCCACAAAACCTATTTCTTCATAAGCTTTACCGATTTCATCAATAAACTTTTGTTTTTTAACTGGGTCTCCAGAAACAAAATCTTGAAGATTTACACTTGGTATAACATTCATAGTCGTAGTGTGTTTAAATTTTAATTATACGTAATACAAAAGTAACGAAAATACTGCTAAAAGTTACACGATAATATCTCTTAAAAAAAAGTAGCTTTATCTATATGCCAATCAATTTTTATTTACTTTTGAATTATAAATATAATACATTAAATAATGTTGACATCAACAAAGAGCCATATCAATTACGATAAGAAAAACATAGACAAAAGAATTCTTTTACAGTTATATAAAAACATGCTGAAGCCTAGACTGATAGAGGAGAAGATGCTTATTTTATTACGTCAAGGTAAAGTGTCAAAATGGTTTTCTGGTATTGGCCAAGAGGCTATTTCTGTTGGTGTAACAATGGCACTTCAAAACGATGAATACATCTTACCAATGCATCGTAATTTGGGTGTGTTTACTACTCGAGATATTCCTTTACATAGATTATTTGGTCAGTGGCAAGGCAAAGCAAGCGGATTTACAAAAGGTAGAGATCGCTCGTTTCACTTCGGTACACAAGAGTTTAATATTGTTGGTATGATTTCTCATTTAGGCCCTCAAATGGGTGTTGCTGATGGTATTGCGCTTGCAAATTTACTAAAAGGTAAAAAGCATGTAACAGCAGTGTTTACAGGTGAAGGCGGAACAAGTGAAGGTGATTTTCATGAAGCTTTAAACGTTGCGTCTGTTTGGCAACTACCAGTTATTTTCTGTATTGAAAATAATGGTTACGGATTATCAACCACTACAAAAGAGCAATATCACTGTAAAGATTTAGCAGATAGAGGCAAAGGCTACGGAATTGATTCGTTTATTCTTGATGGTAATAATATTATAGAAGTTTATGAAAAGGTTTTAAAATTGGCCGACAGTATTCGTAAGCGTCCGAGACCAATTTTAATTGAATTTAAAACCTTTAGAATGCGTGGTCATGAGGAAGCTAGTGGTACAAAGTATGTTCCTGCAGAGCTAATGGCAGAATGGGAAGCTAAAGACCCAATAGTAAACTTTAAAAATTTCTTGTTTAACGAAAAGATTCTCACCACTAAAATTGATGAAGACTATACTAACGAAATTAAAGCAGAAATTGAAGCAGGAATTCAACAAGCATTTGGTGAAGAGGACATTATACCAAATGAAAGTGTTGAGTTAAATGATGTTTACAAATCTTTTGACTATCAACATATTGAACCTAAATCAAAATCTGAAGAGATTCGTTTTATTGATGCTATATCGCAAGGATTACGTCAATCGATGCAACAACATAAAGACCTTGTTATAATGGGTCAGGATATTGCAGAATATGGAGGTGTTTTTAAAATTACCGAAGGTTTTGTAGAAGAGTTTGGAAAAGACAGAGTGCGTAACACACCAATTTGTGAGTCTGCAATTGTTGAAGCTGCTATGGGATTATCTATAGTTGGTATAAAATCGGTTGTTGAAATGCAATTTGCCGATTTTGTGACCTCAGGATTTAATCCAGTAGTGAACTATTTGGCAAAATCTCATTACAGATGGAACCAAAATGCAGATGTTGTTGTAAGAATGCCTTGTGGTGGTGGTGTAGCTGCAGGACCATTCCATTCGCAAACAAACGAAGCTTGGTTTACAAAAACACCAGGTTTAAAAGTAGTGTATCCTGCGTTTCCTTATGATGCAAAAGGATTATTAGCAACAGCTATTAACGATCCAAATCCTGTGTTGTATTTTGAGCATAAAGCCTTGTACAGAAGTATAAGACAAGAAGTGCCTACAGATTATTTTACCATTCCATTTGGAAAAGCCTCGCTTTTACGTGAAGGAAATGATGTAACAATTATTAGTTATGGAGCAGGAGTTCATTGGGCTTTAGAAACTTTAGATAAAAATACTGATATACAAGCCGATTTAATAGATTTACGCTCACTACAACCAATAGATACTGAAGCTATTTACGAATCTGTGAAGAAAACTGGGCGTGCTATTATTTTGCAAGAAGATTCTCTTTTTGGAGGTATTGCAAGTGATATTTCAGCATTAATAATGGAACATTGTTTTGAACATTTAGATGCTCCTGTAAAACGCGTAGCAAGTATGGAAACACCAATACCTTTTATTAATCAATTAGAGAATCAATATATGGCTAAAGGTAAGTTTGAAGCTGCTTTAAAGGAATTATTGGCTTACTAACAACAAAAAAATTCAGTACTTAATTAAAGATTAAAAAGGATATTATTTAGAATATCCTTTTTTATTTCTTTTTAAAATTATCTGCAACCGCTTCAACTTCGTCTAAAACACGTAGTAAATTACCACTCCAAAGCATTTCTATTTCTTCTTCAGTGTAACCACGACGCACTAGCTCTAACGTTACATTAAAGGTTTCAGAGGCATCACTCCAACCTTCAATTCCGCCACCACCATCAAAATCGCTACTAATACCAACATGCTCTATTCCCATAGTTTCTACCAAATAGTCAATATGGTCAACAAAATCTGATACATTAACTGCAGGAGGCGCATCTTTCATTTTAGAAATTTTATCTTTAATTAATGGTCTTATTTTAGACAAAGCATTAAAGTATGTTTCGCGTGCTTCTGTTGTTAAAGCTTTCATATCCTTGCGATCTACCCATTTAAGTCCCATTGAGTCTAAATGCTTTATGGTAAGCTCCTTTTCGAATTCTGCTCTTTTTTCGTGTTTTTCAGTATTTAAATATGATGAAAAGGCAACTGTTTGCACAACACCTCCATTTTTTACAATCCACCCTAATTGTTCATCATCTAAATTACGACTATGATCACATAATGCTCTAGCAGATGAGTGTGACGCAATAATTGGTGCTTTACTTAACTCAACCATTTGTTTCATAGCGTCTTTTGATGGATGCGATACATCTATCATCATACCCAAACGATTCATTTCTGCAATAACCTCTTTACCAAAATCACTCAATCCGTTATGCAACCAAACTCCATCTTCTTCTCCTGTGTTACTATCACTTAACTGACTGTGGCCATTATGTGCTAGCGACATATAGCGTGCTCCCAGATTATAAAATTTCTCAACATTTTTTATGTCTTTTCCAACAGGATAGCCATTTTCAATTCCAATCATTGCTACCTTTTTTCCAGATTTTACAATACGTCGCACATCGCTTGAAGTTGTAGCCAATTCGATATCATTTGGCGCTATATCTTTACATAGTTTGTGTATTGCATCAAATTTTGATATTGCATTATCGTAAGCGTTTTTGTAACCGTCGTCTGTTAATGTATCTTGTCCTGTATACACTATAAACCAAGCCACATCTAATCCGCCAGTTTTCATTTTTGGTAAATTAACCTGATTATCTAAATTCTGAGTGTAGTTTATTGAATCAGTAAAGTTTTTAATATTGATATCGCAATGTGTATCTAAAGTGATAACACGCTCATGGATTGCTTTTGCACGTTCTATTAACGCAATTGAATCTTGAGCTGCATCATCTGTATTTGTTGATTTGGAATCGTTTTTACAAGACATAATGGTTAGCATTAAACTGGTGAGAATTAAATATTTTTTCATAATCGAAGAATTGTTTTGCAGACGTGAAGTTACAAAAATGTGTCAATTTTTGATTTATATTGTATATTTAAATATTATACATAAAGCTATGGCCTCAAGATTATGTTATTTTTTTATTTGCCTACTTTTTTTTAGCTGTAATAAATCGGCTATTGAAAATGAGAAGGAATACTCTTGGGAAACCATAAGAGTTACAGCATCTGCTTACAACTCTGTTGCAAGCCAAACTGATTCTGATCCTCATATTGCTGCTTGGGGAGACAGCCTAAAACCAGGAATGAAATATATTGCTGTATCTAAAGATTTACTCAGAAAAGGCTTAAAGCACAATACTCCTGTAAGAATTGAAGGGTTTAAGGGCTTGTATTTGGTAAAAGACAGAATGCATCCTAAATGGAAAAACAAAATAGATATTTACATGGGAACTGATGTAAAATCTGCCAAACTTTGGGGACGCAAAAAAGTAATTATAGATTACCGAACAAAAGTCCTTGAATAATTATTTAGTTTCTGCTTCCGAAATTAAAAAAGGGTAGGCATCTTTTACTTTTATTAATTCTGCCTCTGTTAATTTATTTGCCGATTTACCTAAAACAGATTTAGCATAATCTTCACGAAGTTCGTAATAAGCTTGTGTTAATATATCTTGCACAGCAACATACATTTCATAAGATGTAAGCTTACCATTTTGTAGCGAAATTATAGCTTCGTTAGGATTATCTGACGATTTAGCATCTTTTTTGCCATTGCAATAAACACAAGAAGCATCGCCATTATTATCTAAAAACGCTTTGGCAACTCCTTTTAAATCGGATAGTGCAACAATATTATCTTCAACAAAAATTTCGTCGTCATTATTAATAATAACTCTTAAAATGTTACGCTCGTTAATGTCTGTATCGCATGTTTGTCCAGGAGGACATTCTGCTGGTAGTTTTCTATTAATGCCTTTATCAGCAGAAATAGTAGTGGTCACTAAAAAGAAAATCAATAATAAAAATGCAATATCCGCCATAGAACCTGCATTAACCTGTGGTGAAGTGTTGTGTCTCATAATGATAAGTTTTAGATACTTAGATTATCACAAATATGATACCAGAAATAAGCACAAAAAAAACTGGTAAGTGATTAGTTTACCAGTTCGATTTTTTTGATTGATTGTTTTCAGTTTGCAAAAGCAAACCTTAAGCTTTTTCGTTTTCCATATCGTCATAAAGACCATTGGAATCTTTGATTATTTTAGATAAAGTCTTCATAATTTACAGATTTAATTGATTGATGAATATAAGTTCGTTAGTTTCTATAACGTCTTTTACTGTTCCAAGTATAACTTTTTGAATGCTCAAAAGTTCCTGTTAATTGATTGTTGTTTAAAGTTCTCATGATTTTATATTTTAATTGATTGATGAATTTAATCTTGTTAGTTTCTGTAACGTCTTTTACTGTTCCAAGTATAACTTTTTGAATGTTCAAAAGTTCCTGTTAGTTCATTGTTGTTTAAAGTTCTCATAATTTCTATATTTTAATTGATTGATGTTTATACCTAATAGACGACACAAAAATAAATTTGTTACAGTACTTTGTATAACAAGGTAATGATTTAACATATTTTAACAATTAAATAATTAGTTTTCAATAGAGTAGAGATTAAATGAAAATGTCAAATTGACCTTGTACTATTGAAAAAATGTCAGTTTTATGCTAAAAAATGTGTTTGGTATTTTTTTTGAACTATAAGAATCAAAAATAAGTTTAACATAAAAATTTGATTAACTATGAGTACTTTAGTAACAATGCCAAAAAATGGCAGCGAAGTTTCAACAAACAGAAACAATTCTTCTTTACCAAGTTTTTCATCTTGGTTCGACAATTTATTTGAAAGTGGATTAGGAACAGGTTTTCTTTCCAATTTCAATACTGGAATAACACTTCCAGCAGTAAACATAAAAGAAAATAAGGACGAATATTTTTTGGAAATTGCAGTCCCAGGAATGAAAAAATCTGATTTTAATATTGATGTAGATAATAATACATTATCTATTTCATCTGAGATTAAAGAAGAACATGAGGAGAAAGATGAAAGTTACACACGTAGAGAGTTTGGTTATTCTTCATTTAAAAGAACCTTTACATTGCCAGACACAGTAGAATCTGATAAAATTAAAGCAAAATATAGTGAAGGTATTCTTTCGGTTCATCTACCAAAAAGAGAAGAAGCAAAACAAAAACCTGCAAAACGTATTAGTGTTTCTTAATTAATTTTAACATCTAAGTAAAAGAGAAGCCAAAAAAGGCTTCTCTTTTTTATTTAATTGCTTTTTATTAAATGTTTTCAACAATAACAACCAATAACTCTAATAATGTCTTAATTTTGTACGAATTTTTTTGAAGAAGCTAAGTGTATGTCAGATGTAATTGAATTAAACAACGAACAAGAAACTAAGAAAAATCTATACGATTATCAGCTAGCTGATCTCAATCGTATTTTTCAAGTGTTCGATAATTCTCCCGAAAATTATAATTTACTATATCAGTTACCAACAGGTGGTGGTAAAACTGTTATCTTCTCAGAAATTGTACGTCGTTATATTCAAAATCATAATAAAAAGGTTGTTATTCTAACACATCGAATTGAGTTGTGTAAACAAACTTCAAAGATGCTTTCTGGTTTTGATGTAAAAAACAAAGTCATAAACAGTAAGGTTAAAGAACTACCAGATCAAGACCAATACAAGTGTTTTGTTGCCATGGTAGAAACGTTAAACAACCGTTTAAACGATAAAAAACTAAACCTTGAAGACATAGGATTGGTTATTATTGACGAAGCACATTACAATTCGTTTAGAAAACTGTTTAAGTTTTTTGAAAAATGCCTTATCCTTGGTGTAACTGCAACACCTTTAAGTAGTAATATTAAATTACCTATGAAAGACAATTACGATAAGTTAATTGTTGGTGATGATATTTCTACCTTAATAAAAAATGGTTTTTTAGCTAATGCAGAGCTTTATAATTTTGATGTAGAACTTAATGGTTTAAAAATTGGAATTAATGGCGATTATACTGTAAAATCATCAGAAGCTTTATATACTAATTCGCATATGTTAAGCAAATTAATGTTTGCTTATGAAGAAATGTCTAAAGGAAAAAAGACATTGATTTTTAATAATGGTATTAATACATCAAAAGAGGTTTATTATTCATTTAAAAAGGCAGGTTATAATATTAGACACCTAGATAACACGTCTACAAAACAAGAACGAAAAGACATATTAAAGTGGTTTAAAAACACTCCTGATGGCATACTAACTTCGGTAAGTATATTAACTACTGGTTTTGACGAGCCTACTGTAGAGTCTGTTATATTAAACAGAGCTACACGATCTTTAACTTTGTATTTTCAAATGATTGGTCGTGGTTCTCGTATTTTAGAAAACAAGACTACTTTTCAAGTATTAGACTTAGGAAACAATGTAGTACGATTTGGACCTTGGAATCAATCGGTAGACTGGCAGCATATTTTTAAATATCCAGATATGTATCTAGATAATTTAAGAAATGATGAAGATATAGAACGCGATTTTGTTTATGTTATGCCAGATTCTTTACGTGGAAGATTTAAAAAATCGTCTTCTATTGAGTTTGATATGAAAGATGAATATCAAAAAGCATTAGGTGAAGGACTAAAATCGTTTACAGCTATAGAAAGATCAATTGAGCAACATTCTAAAATATGTATTGAAAATTGTGAGACAGTACAAGAAGCTAGAGCGTTAACAAAAATTCTTCAAGATGATATTGCGTATCGTATAAAACAATATTCATACTGTATAATGAATAGTACCCAAAACTATAAAGACTGGTTATTTGAAGAGTATAATAGAAAGTTAAGATTAAGTTTTAACGGAAAGTTTTAACGTTTTATTTAAAATTTTAGTGGTATTAATTCGTTAGTTTCGATATTAGGTATGATTTTTGATTTCATACAACTCTAAAAAAACAGTATATTTATTCAAGAGGAATTTAGGATGAAACTTAAGCTAACACTACTTTTTACTTTATTAATTACAAGCTCACTATTTGCACAAGTAGATGGTGAAAAGAAGTCTACTGCAATTCCTGCAGTAGAAAATAAAGATGAAAAGAAAGAAGAAACACCTAAACCTGCTCCAATACTAATTACTCCTAGTGAAAAATCTAGTCTTACTAATACTAGCAAAGAAAATATTAGTGGTATAAAAATTAAAAGCCCTACTTATAAAAACCCAAATAAGCAGTTTTCAATGATTGATAATAGCACACTTATTAATCCTAGCACAATTTTTGAAAAAAAGTGGGCTGATGAAAAGAAAAAATTAGAAGCAGAATCAATAACGCCAGAAAAAATTGGAGATCAATTTTTAGGAGATTTTAAAGTTACTGGCGAATTTATTACTGTAATATGTCGTGATTTTGGTGAAGAAGATGGTGATTTAGTTCGTGTTTTTGTGAATGACGATATATTTATTGCTAGGCTTGAACTCACAAATGGATATAAAACCTTCAAAATACCATTAGTAAATGGTATTAATAAAGTAGATTTCTACGCTATTAATATAGGCTATACTGGACTAAATACTGCAGAGTTTCAAATATACAGTGATAAAGATATTCTAATTTTCTCTAAAGGATGGCACTTACCAACTGATATAAAAGCAACCCTTGTTTTTGTTAAAGAATAACTTCTTTTTTATCCAAATTTATAGTCCTTTTACAACTTCTAATTAAAAATAATGAAGTAAATTTATGTACAAATAAATGCAAAGGCTTAAATATAATGAGCAAAAACAACCTACCTAAAATTGTTATTATTGGAGCTGGATTTGGAGGTATATCTATAGCTAAATCTTTTAAAAACAAACCAGTTAATGTGTTGCTGATTGATAAGCACAACTATCACAATTTTCAGCCTTTAATGTATCAAATTGCTACTGGTGGACTAGAACCAGATAGTATTGCATATCCTGTAAGACGAATTTTTAGAAACCAAGCCAATTTTAGCTTCAGAATGGCTAATGTAATTAGTGTAAATACAGAGTCCAATTTATTACACACAACCATTGGAGATGTTACTTACGATTATTTAGTTATTGCCACAGGAAGTACAAATAACTATTTTAATTTCGAACCAGTAAAACAAAAACTACTTACTCTTAAGTCAATTCCTGATGCATTAAACATACGCAGTTATATCTATCAGAATCTAGAAAAAGCATTAGTAGAACAAGAGAAAAGGCCTATTGAAGACATCATTAATATTGCTATAATTGGTGGTGGTCCAGCAGGAATTGAATTAGCTGGAGCTTTAGCTGAAATGAAACATTATGTATTACCAAAAGACTTTCCAGATTTAGATTTATCAAAAATGGAGATAAATTTATATGAAGCAGCTCCTAAGCTTTTAGGTGCTATGTCTGAAGATTCTTCAAAAATGAGTTTAAAATATTTAATTAGGCTTGGTGTTAATGTTCATTTAAACTCAAAAGTTGAAGCTTATGATGGCACAAAACTTTCACTTGAAGATGGAAGTAATTTTATTACAGATACTGTTATTTGGACAGCAGGAGTAAAGGCATCACCAATAGATGGCTTATCAAAAGAGGTTATTACTGGCGGAAACAGAATTTTAGTAAATGAATATAACCAAATAGATACTACAGAAAATGTATTCGCTATTGGTGATGTTGCTGCATGTGTAACTCCAGAAAATCCAAAAGGTCTGCCAATGTTAGCTCCTGTTGCTCAACAACAAGGTAAATTGCTCTCAAAAAATTTAATTAAACTAATCAATAAAAAAACAATGACGCCCTTTGTTTACAAAGATAGAGGTGTAATGGCAACTATAGGCCGCAAAAAGGCAGTTGTAGACTTACCTAAATGGAAATTTCAAGGCACATTTGCCTGGTTGGTTTGGATGTTTATACACATTATGTCGCTTGTAGGTTTTAGAAATAAGTTTGTAGCATTTTATGATTGGATGTCAAATTATTTTACTTACGATAAGCCATTAGGACTAATTATCAGACCATATAAGCGACAAGAGTAAACTTTATTATAAATATTGAATTCTATAACTTATCTTTGAGGAGTTTTGGGAATTACCTTAATAATTCTTATCTTAACTCAACATTGTTTCCACTGGATTAATCTTTAGGTAAATCAATCTCATCAATTGCCTTTCCAAATTATTTGTTTAGTAATTCAATTCACTTAATATTAATATTTTATAAAAAAGAATGGCAAAGTCGCAACAGACCTATAGCAAAATTGAAAAAGAAAAAGCTCGTGCTAAAAAGCGCGAAGAAAAACAAAAGAAAAAAGAAGCTCGTAAAGCTGAAGGTGGAAGCGGAGGAATTCAATTCGCTTATGTAGATGCTTACGGAAATTTAACTGATACTCCACCAGATCCAGCTGACAAAATAAAAGTTGATGCTGAAGATATCGTTTTAGGTGTTCCTAAAAAAGAAGAAGGTGAAGAAGAAGATCCACAAAGAACTGGAAAAGTATCATTTTTTGATAGCTCAAAAGGTTTCGGATTTATTATCGATACCGAAAACAACGAAAAATACTTCTGTCACGTTAGTGGTTTATTAGATGAAATTTTCGAAAATGATAAAGTTACGTTCGAACTAGAACGTGGTATGAAAGGTATGAATGCTGTAAGAGTTAAGAAAGTTTAAAGTAGTGATTCTACTTTAATAACTTCTGCAATTTGCATTGTACCTAAATGATGGTGGCCAATGCGCACTCGCACTAGGCGTAATGTTGGAAAACCAACTGCAGAAGTCATTTTGCGTACTTGTCTAAATTTACCTTCAGAAATTATTACAGAAATCCAACTTGTTGGACCATGCCTATCATCTCTTATTTTTTTAGATCGTTTTGGGAACTCAGGAATTGAGTCTAATTTTCTAACCTTACTAGGTTGAGTATTATATTTAATTCCTTCAAAACCAATTTCAACACCTTTCTGTAATTGTTTTATGGCAATATCAGTAATATCACCATCAACTTGTAAATAGTATTCCTTTTCAGTGTCTCCTTTATTAATCTCATCACTTAATTTTCCGTCAGTAGTTAATAATATAAGACCCTCAGAATCTTCATCTAACCTGCCAATAGGCATTGTACCATTTTCAAAAGGAAAAAGCTCAGAAATGAACTTCTTTTTTTGTTCATGCTTAGCATTACTACCAAACTGACTCAAATAACCATAAGGTTTAAAAAGTTTATAGTGGTGGTGAAGTACAACTTTACTATTATTCATTTAAAATACTAAAAACAAGTTCTTTAGTTAATTTTTTACCATTAGCTTTGGCTTTAATATCTGTAAAGTTAAATCTAAAATCACAACCTGTTTTATACTCACTACAACCATAAGCAGCCTTGCCTTTTATAACTGTGCCTTTTTTACATTTAGGACAAGAAATTACATCAGGAATTACTTTTTTAGCCGTTTTTTTTACTTTCTTTTTTGTGTGATTTTCTGCAGTAATATTAGCTTTTTTAGTTTCGCTTCTAACTTCATAAACCAACTCGTCAACCATTTTCTTCATGTTATTAATAAACGTCGCTGCGCTATAGGTGCCTTTTTCAATGTCTTTTAATTGCTTTTCCCATTGACCAGTAAGTTCAGCACTTTTCAATAGTTCATTTTGTATAGTATCAATCAGTTGAATTCCTGTTGGTGTTGGTAATATTTGTTTTTTGTTTCTAGCTATATACTTACGCTTAAATAATGTCTCTATAATACTTGCACGTGTTGATGGTCGTCCTATACCATTTTCTTTCATTAAATCACGCAACTCGTCATCATCAACTTGTTTTCCAGCTGTTTCCATAGCACGTAGGAGTGAAGCTTCTGTAAATTGCGAAGGTGCTTTTGTTTGTTTCTCTAAAAATGATGGCTCATGTGGTCCTTTTTCTCCTTTTACAAAATTTGGCAATATATCTTGTTCTTTTTTAGAACTATCAGCAGTTTCAAATACAACGCGCCATCCTTTTTTTAAGATTTCTTTTCCTGTAGTTTTAAAAGATACATCGTCAACTTTACCAATAACAGTAGTGTTTGATACAGAGCAATCATCATAAAATACAGCTATAAAACGTCTTGTAATTATATCATAAACCAATTGCTGATTTGGCTGCAGATGACTTTCAACTCCTGTTGGAATAATTGCGTGGTGATCGGTTACTTTTTTATCATTAAAAACCTTAGTCGATTTCTTTATTTTTTTTCCTAATAGAGGTGTTGTTAATTCTGAGTATTTTGTTAAGTTTTTGAGTATACCTGCAACTTTAGGATATACATCACTTGGCAAGAAAGTGGTATCAACTCTAGGATAAGTGACTACTTTTTGCTCATATAATTTTTGAACAATATTAAGAGTTTCCTCAGCTGAAAAGCCAAATTTAGTATTGCAATACACTTGTAATCCTGTTAAATCGAATAGTTTTGGCGCATAATCTTTACCTTTCTTTTTCGTGACAGAATCTACAACAAATTCATGCTCTTTAACTTTATTGGCTAGTTTTTCTCCATCTTCCATGTTTAAAAAACGTCCTTCCTCATAACTAAACAAAGTATCCCTATACATAGTTTGTAATTCCCAGTAAGGTTGAGGTACAAAATTTTCAATTTCTTTAAATCGACCAACTACCATAGCCAATGTCGGTGTTTGCACTCTACCAACTGATAATACTTGCTTATAACCACCATGTTTTACAGTGTACAATCGTGTGGCATTTATTCCTAGAAGCCAATCACCAATAGCTCTAGAAAATCCAGCATAATAAAGATTATCATAATTTTCTGATGGTTTAAGGTTATTAAAACCTTCTTTAATAGCTTCGGTTGTTAACGATGAAATCCAAAGTCGTTTTATTTCGCCTTTATAATTAGCTTGTTGCAAAACCCAACGCTGAATCAGTTCTCCTTCTTGACCAGCATCACCACAGTTTATTACCAATTCGGCAGTATCAAAAAGCTTTTTTACAATATTGAATTGCTTTAAAATTCCTGCATTATCAACCACTTTGGTTTTAAATTTTTCAGGAAGCATTGGTAAGTTATTTAAATCCCAACTTTTCCAATAAGGCTTATAGTCGTTAGGCTCTAAAAGTGTACAAAAATGGCCAAAAGTATACGTAACAGCATAGCCATTACCTTCATAATAACCATCATGTTTGGTGTTTGCTCCTAAAACAGAAGCAATTTCACGAGCTACACTAGGCTTTTCAGCAATACATACTTTCACTAAATCTGCGGATTTTAAAATTTATAAGAGGCTGCAAAATAAGAAATTTTACAAGCAATTTAAGGTTTTTTTTAACAGTTGTCTAAAATGATTATTTAACAGTAATGCCTATATTTAAGACTTTTAAAATCAACCACACATGACAATACAAAAAACTCTTCAACTATTTGTTATAATAGGATGTTTACTATTACCAACAACTAACTTTTCTCAATCTAAAAAGAAGAAAAATAAAAAGACAGAAGTTGTTGCACCAACTCCACCTAAAAAAAAGGATAATGGTATTAAAGACTACAGTGAAGTCATTACCAAAGATGCCATTACAGACGAAGGATTATTTAAAGTTCATAAAATAAAAGATAAATACTATTACGAAATCCCTTTCAATTTACTAAACAAGGATATGCTATTGGTAAGTCGCATTGCAAAACTCCCTTCAGGATTAGGAGGTGGCTATGTAAATGCAGGAACTGAGACCAATGAACAAATGGTTGTTTGGGAGCGTTTCCAAGACAAAATACTTATTAAAGTAAAATCGTATAATGCGGTTGCTAATGATAGCTTGCCAATAAATATATCTGTTAGAGCTAATAATTATGAGCCTACACTATATGCTTTTGATATTGCAACATTTAGTAAAGACTCAACAGCAGCTGTTGTGGATGTCACTAAATTTTATAGTAGTGATGTTAAAGCGATAAGCGGACTTTCTGCAGATATGCGTGATGCTTATAAAGTTAGAAACTTAGATGATTCTCGTAGCTTCATAACTTCAGCAAAGAGTTTTCCGATGAATATTGAGATTATTCAAGATTTCACTTACAATGCTTCAAAACCACCTGTTCATCCAGAAACTGAAACGATTAGTTTACAGATGAATCAATCAATGATTTTACTGCCTGAACAACAAATGCAACCACGACTTGCCGACCCAAGAGTAGGTTGGTTTACTGTAAGTCAGTATGATTATAGCAGCGAAGCTTTAAAATCTGATCAAAAAACATATATACGTCGTTGGCGATTAGAACCAAAAGACCCTGAAGCATATAAAAGAGGTGAGTTAGTTGAGCCAATAAAGCCAATAGTGTATTATTTAGATCCTGCTACACCAGAAAAACTGCGTAAATATATCAAACAAGGTATAGAAGATTGGCAAAAAGCATTTGAAACTGCAGGTTTCAAAAATGCTATTTTAGCTAAAGATCCTCCGACAATAGAAGAAGACCCAGAATTTAGCCCTGAAGATATTCGTTATTCTGTAATACGTTATGTAGCAAGTACCACGCGTAATGCTACAGGACCAAGTGTTTCTGACCCAAGAACAGGTGAGATTATAGAAAGTGATGTTATTTGGTATCATAACCATTTACGTTCTTACAGAAACAGGTATTTACTAGAGACAGGTGCTGCAAACCCTTCAGCAAGAACTTTAGACACTCCTGATGAAGAAATAGGAGAGATGATGCGCATGGTAATAGCTCACGAAGTTGGTCATGCTTTAGGTTTTCCTCATAATATGGGAGCAAGTTGTGCTTATGATGTTGAAAGTTATAGAAATGGCGCTTTCACACAAGAATTTGGTATTGCCTCAAGTATTATGGATTATGCTCGTTATAATTATATTGCGCAACCTGGAGATACAAACATTCGTTTTATAAGACAAATTGGACCTTACGATCACTATGCTACAAATTGGGGTTATAGATGGATTCCTAATGAAACTACAGAAAGCGAAACTGCTACTTTAGATAAATGGATTATGGCAAAAGATGGAGATGTTAGATATAAATTCGGAAAACAAAGTAGTCGTTTTGATCCATCTGCTCAAACTGAAGATATTGGAAACAACTCTATAAAAGCGAGTACTTATGGGTTAAAAAACCTTAAATATGTTGCAGAACATTTACCAGAATGGACAAGTGATAAAACCAATGATTATGAAGACTTAAATGAGTTATTTGGCGAACTTTTAGGTGTTTGGAGTCGTTATGTTGGCCATGTAGTTACTCATATTGGAGGCGTTTATGAAGACACTAAAAAACCAAATCAAAGTGGAGTAGTGTATACACCTGCTTCTAAAGACGATCAAAAAGCTGCTATGGCTTGGTTGCACGAAAATGCTTTTGCATCTCCAACCTGGATATTAGATGTCAATACATTACAATCTACCGAATATACTGGTTATACTGAGACTTTTAGGAGCTTACAGGCAAGACATTTAAATAATATTCTAGATTTTGATGTCTTAGGAAGGTTAATCGATGGGGAAGTGGTAAGTGTTGAAAATTATTCAGCTTTAAATATGTTACAAGACTTACGTAAAGGCATTTGGAAAGAACTAAATAGCACTAAATCGGTATCTGTTTTCAGAAGAAATCTTCAACGTGCATATATAGATAGAATGCAGTATTTAATGACTGAAGAATTAAAACCAAGTCGTTTTGGTAGTTATTATAATGTAAACCAATCTGACGTAAGAGCATTAGTAAGAGGTGAATTAAACACTTTAAGAAATTCAATAAAATATATAAAGAATAGTGTTTCTAATACAGAAACTAAGTATCATTATGAAGATTGCATTAAGCGTATCGACATGATTTTAGATCCAAAATAATTTATGACAAACACTCAATTAATATTTAAAAAACGACCAATAGGAGTTCCTGATTCGAATACATGGTCTATAGAAAAAAATCCTATTCCAGAACCCAAAGAAGGTGAAGTTCTTATTCAGCAGCATTATGTATCGTTAGATCCAGCAATGAGAGGTTGGATGAATGAAGGCAAATCGTATATAGAACCTATAAAAATTGACGATGTAATGCGAGCAGGCTCAATAGGAAAAGTTATAAAAGCCAATAATCATCCAAAGTACAAAGTAGGCGATTGCTTAACAGGTTGGGGAGGTGTTCAACAATATGTGGCAACAACAGCAGAAAACTGGTATAAAGTTGACGATACTTTAGCACCAATGCCAATGTATTTAGGCACTCTCGGAATGCCAGGAATGACAGCTTATTTTGGAATTTTAGAAGTCGGAAAAATTAAATCTGGTGATATAGTTCTAATTTCAGGAGCAGCTGGAGCAGTAGGCAGTGTTGTTGGGCAAATTGCAAAACTTAAAGGTTGCTCAGTTGTAGGTATAGCTGGAGGAAAAGACAAATGCGATTATATGATTAATGAACTTGGATTTGATGATGCTATCGATTACAAATCTGAAAATGTAATGTTGGCTTTAAGAACAAAATGCCCTAAAGGTATAGATGTGTTTTTTGATAATGTTGGTGGCGATATTTTAGATGCTGCCTTAGTACATTTAAGAATGCATGCTCGTGTGGTTATTTGCGGAGCTATTTCGCAATATAATGCAACCACTCGTGTAAAAGGACCAAGTAACTACTTGTCATTATTGGTAAACAGAGCAACTATGCAAGGCATGGTGGTTTTAGATTATGCCAAAGATTACGGAAATGCAGCTGCTGAAATGGGCAAATGGCTAGCTGAAGGCAAATTAAAAAGTAAAGAAGATGTATATGAAGGCATTGAGAATTTTCAAAGCACTTATAACAGATTGTTTACAGGAGAAAAAAACGGAAAACTAGTACTTAAAGTACTTTAACTATATTAAATCGATTCATACAACAACTAACTTATGAAAAAATCAACCTTTCTGTCGTTTATAGCATTACTATTATGTTTACAAACGATACATTCACAAAAAACAAAAAAAGAAGACAAGCAAGCTTTAGACACTATTAAAATTAGTGGTTTAAAATGGAGAAGTATTGGTCCTTCATTAACATCAGGACGTATTTCTGATATTGCTGTTAATCCAAACAATCCATTCGAGTATTATGTAGCGAGTTCTGCTGGTGGAGTATGGAAAACAATCAATTCAGGAATTGAATACACACCAGTTTTTGATGGTGAAGGCTCATTTTCTATTGGCTGTGTAACTATCGATCCTAATAACACAAATGTTGTTTGGGTTGGAAGTGGCGAAAACAACAACCAACGCTCTGTAAATTATGGTGATGGTGTTTATAAATCTACTGATGGAGGCGCAAGCTGGACAAATATGGGATTAAAAACATCTGAACATATTGGACGTATTGTAGTACATCCAGATAATTCAGATGTGGTTTATGTTGCTGCTATTGGTCCACTTTGGAGCAAAGGTGGTGAGCGTGGTTTGTACAAAACTACTGATGGTGGAAAAACATGGAAAGCAGTATTAACTGTTGATGAACATACAGGTGTAAACGATGTGGTTATGGATCCTCGTCATCCTGAAGTGTTGTATGCATCTACATTTCAACGCAGACGCCATGTGTATACTTATGTTGGTGGAGGACCAGGTTCTGGATTGCATAAAAGCACAGATGGTGGTGAAACATGGACAAAAATTCAAAACGGATTACCAACTACTGAATTAGGTAGAATTGGTTTAGCTATTTCGCCAGCAAATCCAGAGTTTATCTATGCTATTGTAGAAGCAGCTGATGGAAAAGGTGGATTTTTCAAATCGACAAACAGAGGTTCTAGTTGGGAAAAAATGGGAGATCATAGTACTAGCGGAAACTATTACCAAGAAATTATTGCTGATCCAGTTGAAGAAAACACAGTGTATTCGATGGATACTTGGATGAGCGTTACTAAAAATGGAGGTAAATCGTTTGATATTGTTGGTGAAGATTATAAGCATATCGATAATCACTGTATGTGGATAGACCCAAACAATAACAAGCATTGGCTAGTTGGTAGTGATGGAGGTGTTTATGAAACCTTTGATGCTGCTAAAACTTGGGATTTTAAAGAAAATATTCCTGTAACCCAGTTCTATAAAGTGGCTGTTGATAATGCTTATCCGTTTTATAATGTATATGGAGGTACTCAAGATAACTTTAGTATTGGTGGACCATCTAGAGTAATTACAGATCATGGTATTACTAATTTTGATTGGTTTATAACAAATGGTGGCGACGGATTTGAATCTCAAATAGATCCTGAAAACCCAAATATTGTATATGCACAATCACAATACGGATTTTTAGTACGCTACGATAAAAAAAGTGGTGAGGCTGTCGGAATCCAACCAAAAGAACGTCAAGGCGAAAATGCTTATAAGTTTAATTGGGATGCACCATTAGTTGTAAGTAAACATAAAAGTGGAAGGCTTTATTTTGCTGCAAATAAGCTATTTAAGTCTGATGATTATGGAAATAGCTGGAGTGTAATTAGTGATGATTTATCACAGCAAATAGACAGAAATACACTTAACGTTTATGATAGAGTTGTAAGTATTGATGCTGTTGCTAAAAATGGTTCAACATCACCTTATGGTGCTATTGTAGCATTATCGGAATCGCCAATTGATGAAAATTTAATTGTTGTTGGTACTGATGATGGATTAATTCAAATTACTGAAGATGGTGGAAAAACATGGCGAAAAGTAAGTGCTATTTCTGGAGCTCCAAATATGTCGTATGTAAATAATGTACATGCTTCAAAACACAATGCTAATGTTATTTACGCAGGATTTAACCACCATAAATATGGCGATTTTAAACCTTATCTGTTTAAGTCTTCCGATAAAGGTCGTACTTGGACTTCAATAAGTGGTAATTTACCAGAACGTGGCTCTGTATATGCTTTTGAAGAAGATCATAAAGATGCTAATTTACTGTTTTGCGGCACAGAATTCGGTGTGTATTTCACTCCAAATAGTGGTGGACGCTGGAAAAAGCTAGGCAATGGCTTACCAACCATATTAGTAAGAGATATTGCTATACAAGAGCGTGAAAACGATTTGGTATTAGGAACATTTGGAAGAGGTTTTTATGTTTTAGATGATTATTCGTCATTACGAACTATAGAAAATGAAAACCCAAAGGAAAAAGCTATTATTTATCCAATTCGTACAGCATTAATGTGGGAAAAAAGTACGCCTTTAGGCTTGCCAGGAAAATCTTTTCAAGGTGATAATTTTTATACATCACCAAATTTAGGCCCAGAAGTGATGATTACGTATTATTATGATGATACTTATGAATCATTGAAAGACCAGCGTCAGAAACGTGAAAAAGACCTTATAAAAGGTAATAAAAGCACGCCTTATCCTAGTTATAATGCGCTAAAAGCTGAAAATAATGAATCTGCACCACAATTATTGTTTGTATTTAAAGACGCTAGCGGAAACATTATTAAAAAAGAAACGAAATCACCAACAAAAGGTTTACAGCGTTTTCATTGGGATTTAAGATACACACCTCAAAATCCTGTAAATTTCAATACACCAGCGTTTTACAATCCGTTTTCTGGTAAAAATGAAGGTACATTGGTTGTACCAGGAACTTATACTGTAGAAATGCAGTTGTTTAAAGATGGTATAGCAACAACACTTGTGCCTGCAACAACTTTTGAAGTTAAAGCATTAGACAATACTGTTATGCCAGCAGAAAACAGAGCTGAAAAAGTAGCGTTCCAAAAGCAAATATCTGCTTTAGAAGCCGATTTAGAAGTGTGTCAGTATTTAATGGGAGAGATGAATACCAAAATTAAATACATAAAAGAAGCCATAAAACGCTCAGAGCAACCTATGGATAAGCTATACCAAACTACGTTAGCTATAGAAAACAAACTTAAGGATATTAATATTCAATTATATGGCGATCCTGTGAAAGCAAGATTAGATATCGACCAAGTACAAAGTCCTGCAAATAGATTAGGAACCATTGGTTACGAGCAAAAATACTCAACAGCAACACCAACACAAACGCATAAAGATAGTTATGCAATTGCAAAAGCTGAAATACAAAGTATCAGACAGATGATTGAAACATTATCTAAAGTAGATATTAAACAATTAGAAGAACAACTCATAAAAGCTGGTGCACCATATACACCAGGACGCGGACTTAAAGATTAACCATCGAGACTTTTTTCTCATTAAGCAGCTAAATGAACATTGTGTTTGTTTAGCTGTTTTTTTTATGAGCCATTACAACAGAAGAGTAGTTACTTTATATAATTCGTATAATTGATGTAAACAGATAAATAGTTGTAAATGCTTTGAATATTGAAGTATTGGAGCACAACCTTTAAAATATTCTATTTTACATAATATAAATTATAGTACAAATGATTACACATTTGAAATTACAATAAATTGGTGTATAGCTCTGCTATTTTAGCATAATTGCAGATATAGCGCCTTTAGGTCTATATCGATAGCAATTATGTAAAAACCAATTTGTAGTAGCACATTCATGAGCTAATACATTGATTTTAATAACTGTGATATTTTGTACTTAGCCCTTTAAAATTTCAAATACGCGATTCTCAGCAATTAAAATGTAACTGGTTAACATTGCTTTGAAATCCCTTGTATAATTGAAACTTTTAATAATATTTATTACTAAATCCCTAAAATATGGACGCTCATTTCTCCTAATGTTTTAGCCAAAATTTTATGAGGCCAAGGAAAACCATAGAGATTCTATTTTACATAATACTATTCAAACTTATTAGAGTAATCTATTTTTGAAATGTTTAAAACAGTTATTTTACCTTTTATAATTATTAATGCTAACTCGTCATTAGCGTCAGCAAAATCACCTAATGAACTGAACCAAATTCTGTAATCACCTCTCCCATTAGAACGATATAATGAAACTTCAGACAGAGTATCTTCATCTTTACCTTTGAATACACAATCTAATTTCTTTTTATGATTTGGGCCTAATTCCTGAATGTCATAATCATGAATATTTTTCACTTTTAAAAATTCTCTAACACCAGAAACTGCATCCATTATACTTTTTCTTAATCCTGTTTCTGTTGGTATAATAATAGAAAAATTTATTCCTTTTTCTTTTAAAACTTGCAAGTTTTTAGATTCAATATCATCAACAATTTCTTCTTCTTCACTTATTTTTGATTCTTCTATAAGCTTTCTAATTACAGAACCTCTGTGTTCTCTTGCAGAAAATTCATGACTTCCTTGTCTTGCAACTTCAAAATATTTAGTTTCATCAGGAGATAATTTTTTTATGTCTTCTTCATCTCCATTATAATATACATCAAATTTACTTTCTAAATCAAGAAGTTCCAATTCTAATAATTCAAGGTCAATTTGGTCTTCCTTAACATCATTTAACTCTATAATTAATGTAAAAAGATTTGCTTTATTGAACCAATAGCTTCCAGTAGAAAATTTTAGCTTTTCTATAATGGAAATTGAATTAGCCAACCTTTTCAATATGTCATTATAGTTCGAAAATTCATCATTATATTTTTCTAAATAATGGTTTATTCTCGTACTTCTTCCAAAATAACTACCCTCCAAAATTGTTGAGGAAATAAGCATGATATATTGTGAATCAAACATTCTCTTAACGTCATTATCAGAAAACACTTTGTTCTTTTCAAAAAAAGTAGTTACAATATCTTTAGTTTCTTTACTAATTAATATCCCAGTTTCAGTTTCAGTAGGGTTATAATCTTTATCTGTCAATTGTTTACAGAATATTGCAAATTCTCCACCTCCGAATTCCGCATTGAGAATCTCATTTGAATTTAATGAGTAGTTTGTACTATTAATTCTTTTAAATACTTCAATAATTTTTTCTTCTCCAATATCTTTCAAATCTTTAACTGTTATTAAATAATTCAAAAACTCTTTCTTTTCAGCTATATCGAGGTCATCAAAATGTTTAATCCTTTTTTGGTTAAGAAAATCATCTCTCCTTTGGATGTAATCTACTATTGAAGAAAGTCTTTGTTTTCCATCTACAACAACTTCTCTTGTTCTTAAACTTTGGGTATCTACTTCTTCACTTGCTATATAAATTTCTGGAAAAGGAAAATTTAGCAATATAGTTTCAATAAAAGCATATTTGTGTTGTTTTTTCCAAACTAATTTTCTTTGAAAATCTGGCCCTAATATTAAAGAGTTTGATATTATTTTATTATAAATATCAATTAATTTCACACTGTTTGAAGGTATGGATGCTTTTAATTTCATATTATCTTAATAAATTTACTTGTATATTTTTGATGTTTTCTTGATGGTAAGTTTCAAAGAAATGCCATGATTTATAAATTTCAATATTAACTTCTCTACCATATTGCATTTGATACTTTTCTTGAACTTCAATTATTTCTTTAGTCAATCTAAATTCAAGAGGTAAAAACCTTATAGCTAGCTTTCCTTTTAATGCATATTTCCCAAAAGAGTTTCTTTGTTCCCAGGAATTTTTATAAAAACCAGTATAGTTATATAAATTCTCAATTTCTTTGTCAAACAAAAAAGATGATACGATTGCTATATCTAAATCAGATTTTTTGTCTGATATATTATTCTTAAAATTATAATCAAACTCTTTAAAAAGGTATAATCCTTCTGAAGCATTATCTGGTTTTAAACTAAAACCAAATTTACCAGAACCTACAATCACTATATCTCTAACATGGACTTTTAATATTGAGGCTATATCTTTTTTAAAATCAAATTCTTCCCCTTTTTTTATTTCATTAAAAAAAAATGTTCTATCCTCAATTAGATGTTTTTGTACTAATACATCTGGCTTTAAGTTAATACAATATTCTTTAAACATATCTAATGTCATTGTATTCCTTTTGTTAAGTTAGATTTGATTTTGCTTATTTCTAATAGCTGTATTCTCAAAGTTTGACCTAATGCTTTTGCTAAAAGCGGAGGAACTGCATTTCCAACTTGTGTATATTGTGGTACTTCAAACCTTCTCATTTTCCCTCCTGTCGTTACTTTTGATTTAAATTCAAACCAATCTGGAAAAGATTGAAATCTTGCCATTTCTCTAACTGTTAAAGTTCTTGGTTGTTCAGAATCATAATGGCATAAGTCATCTGGAATTGTCAATTGCGCAGGAGCTGGTTCAAATTCACGTAAAGCTCTTTGCGAATGCTTTTTAGTTGGAATTGACTTAATAAGTTCTTCCACCTCTTCAATATCTTTGGGAACCATTAAAGTTTCGCGATCACTTTTATCAGGAAAAAACAATAAGTTATGGTGTGAAAATTCATCTAAAAGTTTATCTCTTATTTCTTTAGACACATCTTTGCCTGTAAATAAGTCAGAAGCGCCTTTTTTTAATCCATTTTGAAATTGTTCAATAACTTGATAAAACCTAAACCTTGATCTAATTGTGAAACTATGGTTTCTTGGTTCATGATTTTTAATAAAGGATTCTTTATATGAATCTTTAGGAAAAATTCTATTAAGAGAATTTGCATATTTTCCTTTTGTATTATCAAAAGTATAATTCAATTGTGTTCTTCTAATATCACCTATAGCTTCGCTCGTATTTATAAAATCTCTTTCCTTATGAGTTAGTTTTGGTAATACTTTACCATCAAATAGCAAAGGATTTGATTCAATATCAAAGTATTTAAAATCTTTTATTGTAACTTTTTCAAGAGTTTTTTTGTTTTTATTGACTTTTTTATAAAAACTATCTGACAATTTTAAAATTTCATTATCAGTGTTTTTATTCAAAAACAAATCAAAAATATCTTTTCTATAAGCTATCAAAATAAACCTAGGTCTATTTTGTGGTACACCAAAATATTTGGAATTAAGCATCATGCAAACAGGAACATATCCTTCTAAAACAAAAGCTTTAGAAACCTCCAACCATGCGTAATACTTTTTATCATCTTCAGTGAATGGAGATGTAATGCCTTTTACGTTTTCTAAAAGAACTGTTTTTGGTTTTATTAATCCTGCAATTTGCGCAAATGATAATGGTAAAGTATTCTTATGATTATCCTTTTCTCTTAAACCAGCTAAACTAAAACTTTGACAAGGAGGTCCTCCAGAAATCAGGTCAATATCATCTTTCTTTATTTTATCAACAAGTTCAGGAGTTTTATTTAATAAGTCTAATAGTATATTTAAATCTCCAATTAATAATTTCCCCTTTAAATTACTGTTTTTATCAATATCGGAATATTTACCTTCAGAAGCCATAAAAGGATTTTCTCTTAATCGATTTTCAATATCTTCTTTTTTATATTGACTCCTTAACCAAAGAGTTTTTTTTGGATTGGTGTTGTTCTCAAGAGTTTCATCAAGTATATTATATGCGAATGTTTCTCCAGCCATTGGAGATAATTCATTTGCAAAATACAAGTCATAACCATCTGATTCAAGACCAAGGCTCATTCCTCCGCAACCAGCAAATAACTCTATGTGTTTTAATTTTTTCTTACTCACAAAAATAAAATTTTGCCATTACTCCAAATGTAATAATTGCTTTAATAATTTTCACTATAATTTAATATTAGTTATAAATAATCATTCCACACACATTACGCTTCCCTCCTACGTCATCTCAACTTCACTCGATGCAGGCTCACATAAAAAATGCTTGTAATCTGGTTAAAATAAAGTAGAGATAAAAAAAACTGCTTTTCAGCAGTTTTTAAATTATTGTATTTGTGTAGCGGTATTATTGAGTATAATGTCTTTAGTGGTTACAAACATAGTATCGGTTTCGGTAAGTTTTAAAATACTATTAAATCCTTTTTTCTCTAATCGTTTACGACACGATTTACTTAAAAAGCGATCGTTATCAAATAAAAATGTTTCTAAACTGTACTCTTCTTCTCCTGGAGCCTTTACAATTGGATGTATATGTTTAAGTTCTTTATAGCGTAATACTTGCCCTGGAATAAAGGTATAAAATGTGTATTGTCCATCAGCATTAGTTTTAATCCAACCTCTATGGTGTACGTAACGCTTGTTGTTTTCTGTTTTTAACTCATAGTCACCATTTTCGTCTGGTTGTTCTATGTATAAAATAACATCTTTTGCTGGTGTTTTTCCATCGCTTAAATAAATGGTTCCTGTAATTTTAAGCTTGTTCGATTTTGATTCAAAATCTGGAATACTATCTGTATTGTTTAATTGCGATTCGGAATAATCATAAAGTGCACTGCGTTTTAAATAATCGGCAGGCAAATCATTTGATGCAATTGTAGTTTCTTGTGCAATAAGTGTAAAGTTTACACTCATAAAAAAAGTAAAACAAAGTAAGGTTAATAGATTTTTCATGGGACTGAAATTTTGTTAATCATCTCAAAACTAACCCATTCACTACTTTTAGCATTAAAAAACTTATGAACGCACAAATTTTACGATAAAAGGATAACAGATGACACGAACGTTAAATTTTACCGATAAAATGCATAGTTAACAATGTATTAGAAAATAATTATTACTTCCTAAACCTATTAAACATCGCAAATTTCTTCTTGGTATTAATAAAATAAACTCCTGTTAGCAGTATAAAAGCAGCTACAATAGACTGCATACTTATATGCTCATCTAATACATACCAACCTAAAAGCAAAGCTATTACAGGATTTACATACGCTGATGTTGATACTTTTTCGGTTGACACCACTTTAAGCAAGTAATTAAACGCAGAAAAGGCTACTATACTACCAAAAAGAATAAGTAACACCATAGACCATTGTGCTTCAACACTCCACAGTGAAGGTGATAACCAGGTCTCTCCTACTGCTAAGCTTCCGATAACGAGCATTACTCCAGCTGCCAGCATTTGATAACCAGTACTTACAAAAAAACTTGATGGCAAATCGGCTTTAGATACAAAAATACTAGCATAACTCCAGCTGAGTACACAAGTAAAAATCATAATAATACCAATAATACTATCTTTAGTTAGTATTAGCTCGTCTTGACTAACCAGTAAATACATGCCTATAATTCCTAAAACAACTCCAATCATAGACTTAAACTGTATTTTGTTGCCATGAAGTATGCGCATTAAAAAAATTACAAATAGAGGCTGTGTTGCAGCAATTAGAGCAGCAAAACCACTATCGACATATTTTAAAGCCCAAACAAAAACACCATTACCATAGACCAGAAACAAAAAACCTGCAATAATACTATTGAGTATTTGTTTTTTAGTCACTTTTAATGATAGTTTTAAAAACCTAGCAATTATAACTATTAGTATTCCAGCACTTAAAAATCTAATTGAAGCCAGTAATAGAGGTGATACTTCTGTAACTACAATTTTATTAAGTAAATAGGTAGAGCCCCAAATAACATAAATAGAAAAAAAAGAAAGAATAATAAGTACATTGTTTTTTGAGAGGCTCATAGTAAAATTGTAAGTAACAAAATTAGTCATTTTTCAACTATATTTTTTTGAGTCCAATAAATAATTGTGGCTAAAAATTAATTACATTCGTTATATAAAATCTTTCATTTTTATAACCCTTGAAAAAAGAAAATTCTTTCAGTAAAAAATTCTTATTTGTATCACGTTGGGGAGAAATTCTTGACACTGCTTATGCTACATTATTAGAAGGTAATGATGTAAAATTATATATTGAAGACAAACCCTCTCGCGAAATTGGAACTGGCTTTGTAAAAAAAACTAAAGACTGGAAAAAGCAAGTAGATTGGGCTGATGTTATTATTTTTGATTATACAGGGTATGGTGCTATTTGTAGCGAATTAAGAGCTAAAGGAAAACTTGTAATTGGTGGTAGTGAGTATACCGATTTGCTGGAATTAGATAGAAGTTTTGGTCAAGATGAATTAAAAAAGCACAAAATTAAAACGCTTCCATTTAAAGAGTTTGTGAGCTTTCAGGATGCCATAACATATGTACAAAATAATCCTGATGCTTATGTTATAAAGCCTTCTGGAGAAACTCAAGAACTTAAACAACTTTTATTTGTTGGTAGTGATGACGAAGGCCTTGATGTTATTAGAGTTTTAAAGGCTTATGACAAGTCTTGGGGAGATGATTTTGGTAACTTTCAATTACAGAAAAAAGTAAAAGGTGTTGAGATATCTGTGGCAGCTTTTTTTAATGGAAAGGAATTTTTAAGACCTTTAAATATCACTTTTGAACACAAGAAATTATTCCCAAAAGAACTAGGTGTTTCTACAGGTGAAATGGGTTCTAGTATGTTTTGGGTTAACAACTCTCCTATTTTTGATGCCACGCTCAAAAAATTTGAATCTACACTTGCTAAAACAAACTTTGTAGGGCATATTGATATTAATTGTATTGTTAATGGAAACGGAATTTACCCTTTAGAGTTCACGTCGAGATTTGGATATCCGCAAATATTTATTCAACGTGCAGGAATAAATGAACCTATTGGTCAATTGCTATATAAAATTGCCTCAAGAGAAACGTTTAAAATAAACACAAAAAAAGGGTTTCAAGTAGGTGCATTTATTGTTGTACCACCTTTTCCTTATGAAGATAAAAAAGCTTTTGAATTATTCTCTAAAGATGCAGTAGTTGTTTTTAGAAAAGATTTAAAAGAAGGCATTCACCCTATGCATCTTAAAAAAATAAATGACGAGTGGCTTATAACTGGCAATACTGGTATTGCTTTACTAGTCTCAGGAACAGGTTTAACCATGAAAGATGCTCAAAAAATGATGAACAACAGAATTAGTAACATTATTGTTAATAATGGTTATTACAGAACAGATATTGGCGATCGCTGGTTTGAAGATTCAGATAAACTATGGTCTTGGGGACTTTTATAGAGTATTATGGCATTTCAGTTTGAAAAATTAAAATCTAATCCAAATCAATTTTTTGATATTCTTCCAGAAGATTGGCAAGATGAAATAGTACCTTTTTGGGACGATTATAAAAACACAGCTAGCATATATGTAATAAAAGAGGATAGCCATGTTATTGCTGGAGGAATTTTGTTTTCTACCTGTTCTCCAGATATTTTATATTTTAAAAAGGAGGCTAAAATGTGGTTTAAAAATGGGTTTTTATACATTGGTTTTTTGTGGGTTGTTGAAGACAAACGCAATAATAATCTAGGCTCCTTTTGGTTAAATGAATTAAAAAAACAACTTCCTAACCAAAAATTGTGGTTACTTATTGAAGAAGAGCGTTTACATAGTTTTTATATTAAAAATGATTTTAAACTCAATATAACAATAAAAAACAATGACCATTTGGAGTGGTTATACACGTATTTGCCTGCTTAATCTAAAAAAAAAGTCTTTCAACGATAGTTTACTTGATAATACTTGTTTTTAAATAATGTTTTCTATTTTTGGTAATAATAATCTTTTAACCTGCTGACAACCAATGAGAAAAATTACTTTATTATTTATATTTATACTCTCTTCATATTCAATCACAACCAATGCGCAACAATCTGTTGCTCGTGAGTGGAATGAAGTATTATTAGATGCAATTCGTTTAGATTTTGCACGTCCAACAGTACATGCACGAAATCTATTTCATACTTCAATGGTAATGTATGATGCTTGGGCTGTTTTTGACAGTCAAGCCGAAACAATATTTTTAGGTAAAAGTTATGGTGGTTTTTACACTCCATTTAATGGTATAACTCCACCAGCAGATGTCAATGTTGCCAGACACCAAATTATTAGTTTTGCTATGTTTAGGTTACTAGAGCATCGTTTTGCTAACTCACCTGGCGGAAACACAACAACGCAGTCATTTATAGATTTGATGACATCATATGGTTATGATAAAAACTTTACATCTACAGATTACAGTACTGGAGATTATAGAGCATTAGGTAACTATTTAGCAAGCAGGATGATAGCTTTTGGATTGCAAGATAATTCTAATGAGCAAAATGGATATGCAAATCAGTATTATACTCCTGAGAATGAGCCAATGATTATGATTCCTGGAATGTATTCAGATACTAATGATATGTTACAACCTAACAAATGGCAACCACTAGCCTTTGATACTTTTATTGATCAAAGTGGTAATGTGTATCCTCAAAACACTCCTCCATTTTTAAGCCCAGAATGGGGAAAAGTAACTCCTTTTTGCCTTAAAAATGAAGATTTAGAAATATTAAATGATGGCTTTGATAGTTATGTTTATAATAATCCAGGACCTCCAGTTTATATTCAAAACTCTAACGAAGATGGTATTGACGATCCTTTTAAATGGAACTTTGCTTTAGTGGCATCATGGTCATCACATTTAGATCCTAATGATAATACAATGATAGATATTTCTCCAGGAGCTTTAGGTAATTTTGATATTCAAAATTATCCTCAAACTTTTGCAGAATACCAAGCCTTTTACGATTTTACAGATGGTGGCGACGCAAGTTCTGGTCACACGTTAAATCCTTACACAGGCTTACCATACACACCTCAATTAGTTAAAAGAGCAGATTATGCTAGAGTATTAGCAGAGTTTTGGGCTGATGGTCCAAGTTCAGAAACACCTCCTGGTCATTGGTTTACTATACTAAACCATGTAAGTGACCATCCGCTTACTGTCAAAAAAATTGGTGGTCAAGGACCAACGTTAAGCAACTTAGAATGGGATGTTAAATCTTATTTAATTTTAGGTGGTGCTGTACACGATTGTGCTATAAATGCATGGGGAATTAAAGGTTATTATGATTTTGTGCGTCCTGTATCGGCAATTAGATACATGGCTGGTAAAGGTCAAAGTACTGACATAGGTTTACCAAGCTATGATCCACATGGATTGCCTTTAATACCTGGTCGTATTGAGTTAATAGAAGTTGGCGACCCATTAGCTGGAACAGCTGATGAGAATGTTGGAAAAATTAAAATATATGCATGGAGAGGTCCAGATTTTATTAACGACCCAAGTACTGATGATGCTGGTGTTGATTGGATTTTAGGAACACATTGGTGGCCTTATCAAAGACCAACATTTGTATCGCCTCCTTTTGCTGGTTATTTATCAGGACATTCTACATTTTCTCGTGCAGCTGCTGAGGTAATGACCATGTTAACTGGCGATGAATTTTTTCCTGGAGGTATGGGAACTTTTGATATTGAACAAAATAATTTTTTAGTTTTCGAACAAGGTCCTTCACAAAATATGATGCTACAATGGGCAACTTACAGAGATGCATCAGACCAAACAAGTTTATCAAGAATTTGGGGAGGAATACATCCACCAATCGATGATATTAGAGGTCGAATTATTGGCGATAAAATTGGTAAAGAATCATTCAATTTAGCTTTAAATTACTTTAATGGTACTTTAAGTATTGGTGATGAAGAACAAATTGCTTCAACAAAATTATATCCAGTTCCTTTTAAAAACGAATTTAATATTACATCAGATTATAATGGATTGCTAACAGTTGAACTTTACAGTATCGACGGAAAACAAGTGGTCTCTAATGCAATTTCTAAAAATAGCAGAACTGTTTCTGTTAATACACAAACAGTTTCTCCTGGATTCTATATTGTTAAACTTCGCAATGAAGCTAACGATATTGTAATGATTAAAAAAATTGTTAAAACTAAGTAAAATCCTATAGCGTATGGTATTTTTGTAGCCAAATAAAATTACCATATGTTTTCATTATTGATTGTATTTAGAATAGTAGCCTTTTTAGAAGGCGTTTCATATATTTTGTTACTAGGAATTGCCTCTCCTTTAAAATGGTTTTTTGATGAGCCAAAATATGTCAAGTTGTTAGGAATGCCTCACGGTTTGCTATTTATTGCTTATGTTATAATGGCAGTGATTATTGGCTCTAAACTTAAATGGAGTAATAAAACATTGCTTAATGTATTAGCAGCATCTGTAATTCCTTTTGGTACATTTTTTATGATTAAAAAACACCTAAAACAAGCATCATAATGCAAGATATAAGCCATTACTTTTGTGATTTCTTTTTCGATTTGGGTCTATCTGATAAAGCAACATCATTTTTTAACATGCTTGTTTTACTAGCTATATTGTGCATTATAATATTAGTTTCAGATTTTATTGCTAGAAAGGTTTTGGTACAAACGTTTAATGCTTATGCCAAAAAATCAAAAACTAATTTTGATGATTTATTAGTTAGCCATAAAGCTCCAAGAAATATTGCCCATTTAGTGCCTTTGTTTTTAACTATAAAATTGTTTCCTATTGTGTTTTATGACTTTCCTCAATCGGAAATTTTTATAATCACAATACTTAAGGTTTATGGAATTTTACTTTCTATTTGGATTTTAAGAAGTGTATTGAGAACACTTGAAGCTTATTTTAAAACAGTTCCTAACCTTAAAGACAAACCTATTGATAGTTATATACAAGTAGTGATGCTGTTTGTTTGGATTACAGGTATTGGGCTATGTTTTGTGGTTATAACTGGAATTCCACTTTGGACATTTTTTACAACTATAGGTGCAGCTTCAGCAATTTTATTATTAATATTTAAAGATACAATACTAGGTTTTGTTGCAAGTTTACAAATAGCTATTAATGATTCTCTTAGAATTGGCGACTGGATCACTATGGATAAATATGGTGCTGATGGTGATGTGATCGAAATAAATTTAGCAACTGTACAAGTGCAAAATTTTGATATGACTATTACTCATATTCCAACTTATGCCATAATTTCTGATTCTTTTAAAAACTGGCGAGGAATGCAAGCTTCTGGAGGTAGACGTATTAAACGTTCTATTCTTATTAAAGCTAATAGCATAAAATATTTGACTAAGGATAGTATTGAAAAGCTAAAAAATATCGAATTAATAACAGCATATTTATCACACAGGCAAGAAGATATTGATTCGTATAATGCATCTCATAATATTGACAAGAGCACATTAATAAATGGTCGTAATATGACCAATTTAGGTGTCTTTAGAAAGTATTTACAAACCTACATTGAGAACCACTCTGGTATTAACAAAGAGATGTTTATTATGGTAAGGCAAATGGCTCCAACACCTCAAGGATTACCTCTTGAAATATATGCTTTTAGTAGTGATAAGCGATGGGAAAATTATGAGTATATCATGTCAGATATTTTTGATCATGCTTTAGCTGCTGTTCCTTATTTTGACTTAGAACTGTATGAGTTAAGTACAGGAGCACAACCAAATACATAAATTATTTAAGTCTATCTCTAACAAATTCTATTTGAGTTTTGCCATGTGGTTTTGGCTTACCATTTTCATCAAGGTTTACCATAATAATATTATCGACTGTTAGTATGGTTTCTCTTGTCATGGTGTTACGAGCAACACACTTTAGTGTTATTGAAGACTTCCCGAAATTAACAACATCAATACCTATTTCAATAATGTCGCCTTGTTTGGCAGAACTCATAAAGTTTATTTCTGAAACATACTTGGTAACAATTTTAGAGTTTTCTAGTTGTATTACTGTATACAGTGCAGCTTCTTCGTCTATCCAGGCTAATAATCTACCTCCAAATAATGTTCCGTTAGGGTTTAAATCTTCAGGTTTTACCCATTTGCGTGTGTGAAATCTCATTTATAATAATTTTTGTTGTGAGTTGTCATTTTTGTCTTCATTTGGAATTTTTAATTGACAACCTAATTCTTTATTTAGTTTCTTAATAAAATATGACGATAATAAAGGTGATTCTTTTTCTATATTTTGATGTATAAAAAAATCTATTTCCTTTACTCCTTGCTCCTGCCATTCTTTTAAGCGTTTAACCCAATCATCTAAACGTGTATAATCACTTGGATGATTTGCACCAACATATCGCACAAAGGCTGTTGGATTTGTTAATCGCATATGCAATAAATCTCTTCTTCCAGCAGTGTCAACTAATACATTAGATACATTGTTTGTCTCTAACAAATCGTATAATTGATTAGACACTGTTTCATTATTATACCAATCTGTATGTCTAAACTCAATAGCCAAAGGAAACTCTTTTGGCCAACGCTCAACAAACTCAACAACTCTATTAAAATCTTTTGGAGCAAAATTATTGTGCATTTGCAAGAAAATTGTACCAAGTTTCTCTTGAAGATTTGATGCATTATTTAAATAATCTTCAACAATAGCGCTTACTTCATTTAATCGTTTCCAATGGCTGATTTCTTGGTTTAATTTAGGAAAGAATTTAAAGTTTTTTGGTGTTTTGTCATACCAACCAGAAAAAGTATCGGCTGGAAAAATTCTGTAAAAAGTTGCATTAAGCTCAATAGAATTAAACTGACGTGAATAATATTCTAATTCATCTTTAGTCCCTTTAGGATAAAAACCCTTTAAATCGGCTTTATTCCATTTAGCACAACCAACATATATTTCAGGTAAATTATCATCTTTAACCTTATTAAGCACACGTAATGTATCTATATGATCGATTGGTAAAGTAAAATCAATGTTTTCAGGATTATCGACGCTTCCGAATTTCATCTTTTCATTAAATATTTACTCAAATATAAGTCATAAACTCTACAAATATTAAGCTATTTTGATATTAAACACCTATAATTTAATGTGCTAAATCAATATTGTTAATAAACTGGTTAACAACAATTATATACAAATTCTTACAAACCCTACATTCTTTTTATTTTTAAATAAAACTAAACGATATGCCTAACAGAACTACTGATTTGCTTAACATTCGTCCAGAAATTCATGATGCAATAGTTTTTGAAACTATGAGTGATGATGAACGGTTTCAAAACACAACTATTAGACCTGTAATTAAGCTACAGCACGATTTGCTAATTGAAGTTTTTAAAAATTATATTGCAAAGCATAAAAATGTATTTTATGAATTATCTTTGCAGAAACAATTAGACTATATAGAAAACGCAATACATAAAGATATGAAGTTCCGTAACTCTGTTAAAGGAATGATTATTGGTCAATTTACGTTAGAAGAATATAGCATTTATATCAAAAATTCTTCTGCATTAAATAAACGTATTATGAATATTGTAAAAGAGCGTTTTATTAGTCATATACAAGTATTTGAGCCTAAAATGGCTAAAGCTATATGAAGATAAAAAATGAACTACTACAAGCTTGTTATAACTATGCAAACAAACGCATAGCTAACTATAAAGCAGAGATTGAAACTATTAAAGAATCTATTGAAAGCAACGACAAAGGTGGCGATGAAGATGATGATTCTGGTAATGGAAAATTATTTAATGATTTAGAAAAAAATTCTCAACACTTAAGCGAAGCAAATAAAATGCTTGATGGACTAAAAAACATTAATGCTAATACTGTTTCTGAGAAAGTTATAGCTGGAAGTGTTGTAAAAACAACTAGCAATAACTTTTTTATATCTATAAGTGCTGGAAAAATAGATTTGGAAGACAGTAGTTTTTTTGCTATTTCTCACCTCTCACCTATTGGTATGTTATTACTTGGAAAAGGTAAAGGAGACACTATTGAGTTTAATGGTAATACTTTTACAATAACAGAAGTTATATAAGAGATTCCCCATTAAGGTTTGTTGTAAGCACTTCGCTCATATAATCAAAATATGGTCTTATAACTTTAAATGACGTATTTACATCATCTAAAAAATTATCTGCAACAACTTGTTTGTCTGTATATTTTTTGGTGAATATATATTGCTTTTTACGAATTAAATCAATTGCTGGATGTTCTTTGTCAAATCCTTTTGGAGCAGTTTTTAGTTCGTCACCAACAAAATCTCCCCAAGTAGATTTGAAGTCTTTTTGACTGATGATTTTACGAATTGGTTTGTCATCCATTTCAAATTCTTTACGAATACGAAATAAGTCTTCTTTTGAAGGCTCCCAAAATCCAGTTGCAATAAACGATTGGTTGTTTGGTTGTATATGTAAGTAATAACCACCTCTTAGCTGTGGCTTTTTTCTATGATAAGAGCCTCCAAAGTGCGTTTTATAAGGTGACTTATCTTTAGAAAATCGCACATCTCTGTAAATTCTAAACATTTTTACCTTATCAACTTCATCATGTGCTTTTAACGCTTCAAACAAAGATTGATAAACTTTTTTAGCTCCAGATTCAATGCTTTTAAACTCTTTTTTATGCTCATTAAACCAATCTCTGTCATTATTTTTTTCAAGCTTCTTAAAAAAATCTAAAACATCTTGAGATATTATATTAGTTTTCATGTACTAGTTTTTAAAATTTAGATGAGTTGTTTAAAACTACAACCATTTTTTTCTTCTGAAATAAAATAGCATTAATATAAATAGCACTACCATAACACCTAAAAGAATAAAATATCCGTTTTTAGCTTGCAATTCTGGCATATTAGTGAAATTCATTCCGTAAATACCTGCAATAAAGGTTAGAGGTATAAATATTGTTGCAATAATTGTAAGCACTTTCATGACTTCATTCATTTTATTGCTAATAATAGACATATACATATCCATTAAACTCCAAATCATCTCTCTATATATTTCAATATTTTCATTAACATTAATAATATGATCGTATAAATCTCTTAAATAGTCATGTGTTTTTTCTTCAACAAATGTGCTTTCAGTTTTGTTTAGTTTACTTATAACTTCACGCAATGGAGAGGCAGAACGTCTAATTTTTAAAACTTCTCGTTTTAAAAGTTGAATACTATTAATCATTTCGTTATCTGAGCTACTTACAAAAACATCATCTTCTAAATCTTCAATTTTATCTCCAAACGCCTCTATAACAGTAATATAATTATCCACAATAGCATCTAAAATACTATACATTAAATAATCTGAACCTGCTCCTCTAATTCTTCCTTTAGGAGTAGATATTCTCTCTCGTAACTCATTAAAAACATCTCCATCAGCTTCTTGAAAAGTTAAAACAAAATCTTCTCCAACAATTAAACTTATTTGCTCATATTTAAGATCATCTTCTTCTTTAAAGAAAATCATTTTAAGTACAATAAAAATGTAATTATCATACTCATCTAACTTAGGTCTGTGATTTGTGTTTACAATATCTTCAAGAGTTAAAGGGTGAAGATTGTAGTGTAAGCCTAGTTTTTCAATTTCTTTTACATCGTTGAGTCCGTTTACATTAACCCAAGTTATTTTACCATTCCCTTTAAGATTAAAAGCATCTTCAACACGCTTGGATTCAATTTTTTTATATGAATCTTTATCAAAATTAATTATTTCAACATGAGTGTCATCAGATTGTTTACTTCCTCTATATGACATAGTTCCTGGAGGAAGATTCCTAACCTTATATACTTTTTTTCTCTTTTTAAGTTTCATGAATTTAATTTATATTCTCTACTCTGTAGAACTTTAAAAGTATAAAAACTTTTTATCATAGGGTGTATCAATTAAAGAATAAGTATTTATTATAAATAACTTTAATTTATAAATGATAAATGTGATATTTTCGTTTTATACATATAAGGTTTGCTTTTTGAAAATTTTTTCATTAATATGCAAATTAAATTTTTACAGAAGAATACATGGGAAGACCACCTACAAGACCTATAAAATTCAGGGATGGATTTTATATCGAGATAAGAAATAAAGGAAAAAATACTGGAATAAAAATTCACAGAGACACTAAGGCTCAAATGCTTAGAACTATAAAAGAATATGAGCAATCTAAAGATGTAATTATTTTTGGAGAGTCTAAAGATGGTAAATGGGTTGAAAAAGAGCCTGTTCTTCACGTTGTTGAAGACTAAATTTTGTCTTTAAAAAACTGCTAAATCGATTGTTTTTTATTTAATTATCAAATTATTTCATAAATTGTTTTAAAATTTTAACCAACTAAAACTAATATTTATGAAAAATTCTTTGACTAAACCACCTGTTTGGTTTTGGATTGTAAGTGTACTTGCACTTCTTTGGAACGCTATGGGTGTAATCGCCTATTTGACAAGAGCTTTTGCAACTGACGAAATGATTGCTCAACTAGAGCCAGAGCAACAAGCAGAATTTTTAATTGAGTATCCAGCTTGGGTTACAGCAGCTTTTGCTTTGGCAGTTTTTTGCGGTTTCTTAGCATGTGTTTCTCTATTAATGAGAAAAAAATGGGCTTATACTTTGTTTATTGTTTCTGCTATTGCAGCTTTTGCACAACATGTATATATATTTATGAATGTAGAAGTTCAAAGCTACGTAATGCCAGTTATGGTTATAGTAGTTTGCTTGTTCCTAATATGGTTTTCCAAAAATTCAGTTTCAAAACATTGGATAGCATAATTTATAACCAACCAAATTTTATTTAAAAAAGGCATTAGTAAATTTAATGCCTTTTTTAATAACTATTTATGCCTTTCTCTAAGTGTCTTTACCACATCTTTTAATGTAAACCCTTTTGCTTGAAGCAATATCAAATAATGAAACAGCAAATCTGCACTTTCGTTAATAAATAAATCGTCATTATCATCTTTAGCTTCAATGACAACTTCGACAGCTTCCTCTCCTACTTTTTGAGCTATTTTATTAATGCCTTTAGAAAATAGTGATGACACATAAGAGTCTTCCGGATTAAAATTAGCCTTTCTGTCTGCAATGATGGTTTCCAGTTTTGACATAAATCCAAAGTTTTCATTATTTGACTCATTCCAACATGTATCTGTTCCTTTATGACACGTTGCACCTATTGGATTCACTCGAATAAGTAAAGTATCATTATCACAATCTAATTTAACATCTACAAGATTAAGAAAGTGACCACTCTCCTCGCCTTTTGTCCATAATCGTTGTTTTGTTCTGCTATAAAAAGTTACTTTTTTGCTTTCTTTTGTTTTATTAAACGCCTCTTCATTCATATATCCTAACATTAAGACATTTTTTGTAATTGCATCTTGTATTACTGCAGGAACTAATCCATCATTACTTTTATTAAAATTTATAGTCATTATAATCGTACTTCAATATTATTTTTTTTCAATTCTTTTTTTAAATCTTGAATAGCTATTTCTTCGAAATGAAATACACTAGCAGCTAAAGCAGCATCAGACTTACCTATCTTAAATGCATCTACAAAATGTTGTATAGATCCTGCGCCTCCTGAAGCAATTATTGGAAGATTTAATTCTTCAGATAATTTAGCTAAAGCATCGTTAGCAAAACCATCTTTAGTGCCATCATTATTCATCGATGTAAATAAGATTTCTCCTGCTCCACGTTGTTCAGCTTCTTTTGCCCAATCAAATAAATCTAAATCTGTTGCAACACTTCCACCAGCCAAATGCACTCGCCAATTTCCTTCAATCTGTTTTGCATCAATTGCTACTACAATACATTGACTCCCAAATTTGTTTGACAACTCATTAATTAATTCAGGTCGTTTTATTGCAGAAGAATTTATAGATATTTTATCAGCACCAAATTTTAAAAGCCTATCTACATCATCAATTGAAGAAATACCACCTCCAACTGTAAATGGTATATTAACTTGCTCTGCAACTTTAAAAACCATTTCTAAAGTTGTGTTTCTTCCTTCAAGTGTGGCTGAAATATCCAAAAACACAAGTTCATCAGCACCTTCATCTGCATATTTTTTTGCTAGTTCAACTGGATCTCCTGCATCTCTTAATCCAACAAAATTCACACCTTTTACAGTACGACCATTTTTTATGTCTAAACAGGGAATTATTCGTTTTGTTAACATTTTAAAAATGTGTTTCTAAGTCTCTTAAACTAATTTCACCTTCATATAAAGCTTTGCCTATAATTACTGCTTCACAACCGAGATCTTCTAACTGGTTAAGATCATTAATTGAAGTTACACCACCAGATGCTATTAGCTTTATAGATTGTCCATCACTATTAGAACACTCATTTATTATTTTCTTATATAATTCAATTGAAGGCCCTTCTAACATTCCATCTTTAGAGATATCAGTACAGATTACATATTGAATGTGTTTTTTTTGATACTCTTTTATAAAAGGAATAACATTTAAATGACTTTTCTTTTGCCAACCACTAATTGCTATTTTTTCATCTAAGCAATCTGCGCCAAGTATAATTTTTGTTCCACCATACTTTTCAATCCATCCTTCAAAAGTTTTAGTATCATTAACCGCTATACTTCCTCCTGTAATTTGTTTTGCTCCTGAGTTAAATGCAATATGCAAATCTTCATTAGCTCGTAATCCACCACCAAAATCAATTTTTAAGCTGGTTTTTGACGCTATCTGCTCTAACACTTTATAATTTATTATTCGTTGTGCTTTAGCGCCATCTAAGTCCACCAGATGCAAATACTCAATACCTGCTGATTCAAATTGCTTTGCTACCTCTAATGGATTTTCGTTATATATTTTTTTTGTGCTATAGTCGCCTTTTGTGAGCCTAACACATTTGCCTTCAATAATGTCTATTGCTGGTATAATTCTCATATTATAATTCTAAAAAATTCTTTAATACTTGCTCTCCTACAATACTACTCTTTTCTGGGTGAAATTGTACACCATAAAAATTATCTTTTTGCAAAGCAGAACTATAATTAAAATTGTAGCTGGTCACTGAAATTGTTTCTTTACATATCTCAGCATAGTAACTATGTACAAGATACATATATTCGCCATCAGATATGCCGTTAAAAAGCATTGATTTTAAATTTGTTATTGTATTCCATCCTATTTGAGGAACTTTTACTTTATTTGAAAAACGCTTGATGTTTGTATTAAAAACACCTAAACCTTTTGTATCTCCTTCTTCAGTATAATTGCAAAGCAATTGCATACCCAAACAAATGCCTAAAACAGGCTGTTTAAGCTTTGGTATGAGTACATCTAATCCACTTTCTTTTAGTTTTTGCATTGCATTACTTGCTTCACCAACTCCAGGAAAAATTATTTTATCTGCAGCCAAAATTTCTTCAGGAATGTTAGACAACTTTGCTTCCACACCTAAACGTTTAAAAGCAAACTGAATACTTTTAATATTTCCTGCACCATAATCTATTATTACTAATTTCATTATAACATTCCTTTTGTAGATGGTAAAATCATTTTTTCTACATCGCGTTTTACTGCCATTTTAATTGCTTTTGCAAAGGCTTTAAAGATGGCTTCTATTTTATGGTGTTCGTTTGCGCCTTCTGCTTTTATATTTAAATTACACTTTGCTCCATCTGTAAATGATTTAAAGAAATGAAAAAACATTTCTGTTGGCATTTTGCCTATCATTTCACGCTTAAAATCTGCTTCCCAAACTAACCAGTTTCTACCACCAAAATCTATTGCTACTTGCGCAAAACAATCATCCATAGGTAAGCAAAACCCATAACGTTCAATACCTAATTTGTTTCCTAAAGTAGATGCAAAAACTTCTCCTAAAGCAATAGCTGTATCTTCGATTGTGTGATGCTCATCAACTTCTAAATCGCCAATTACTTTAATATCCAAATCTAATTGTCCATGACGAGCTATTTGATCTAACATATGATCAAAAAAAGCAATTCCAGTATCTATATTGCTTTGTCCTGTTCCATCAAGATTTAGATGTATTTTAATTTTAGTTTCATTAGTATTTCTTTCAATAAAACCTGTTCTAGCTTCAGCTTTTAGAAATTTATAAATGACTTCCCAATCATTACTTTCCATGGCTATATATTTATCAAGTTCTTCGCGTTTTTTACTAATTTCATTTGTCACAAGATTGGTGTTGTCATTTATGAAAATTCCTTTTGCTTTAAGATTCTTTGCTAATTCAATATCTGTAAACCTGTCTCCAATAACAAAAGAGTTTGTTAAATCATAATCTTCAGAAAAATACTGTGTTAATAAGCCTGTCTTTGGTTTGCGAGTTGGTGCATTATCTTCAGGCAAAGATGAATCAATAAACTGATGTTTAAATTCAATTCCTTCATTCTTAAATGATTCTATAATAAAATTATGAACTGACCAAAAGGTTTCTTCAGGAAAACTATCTGTTCCTAATCCATCCTGATTTGTAATCATAACAATTTCGAAATCTAATTCTTTAGCAATTTTGCCTAAATACTGAAACACTTTAGGATAAAAAGCTAGTTTTTCAAAAGCATCAATTTGCTTGTCTTCTGGTTCAATTATAAGTGTTCCGTCTCTATCTATAAATAATACTCTCTTCATTTTATGGATTTAAATGCATTAATTAATTTTTTGTTTTCTAATTTGGTTCCAATTGTTAATCTTAAACAGTTTTTACACAAAGGCTGATTTGTTCTATTACGAATTACGATTCCCTTTTCTATAAGTTGTGAATAGCGTTTATTAGCATCATCAACTTTCACCAGAATAAAATTTGCATCAGATGGATATATTTTATTTATAAATGAAATGTTATCTAACTCTGAAATTAGCCATTCACGTTGCAGTAAAATCTGTTGAATTTCTTTTGAAACCTCTTTAGGTTTTGATAAACGTTCTATAGCTTTTAATTGCGTTAGTTCGTTAACATTATATGGAGGTTTTATTCGGTTTAATATGGAGATAATTTCTTCTGAAGCATAACAAGCTCCAAGTCTTATTCCAGCCATTCCGTATGCTTTTGACAGTGTTTGAGTGACAATTAAATTAGGAAAATCATTGAGTTTATTTAACCAGCTTTCTTGTTTAGAAAAATCTATATATGCTTCATCAATAACAACTATGCCTCTGAAGCTTTTTAGTAATTTTTCAACTTCATTTTCACTAAAACTATTCCCTGTTGGATTGTTTGGTGAGCATAAAAATAAAATTTTACTGTCTGCATTTGATGCTTTTAAAATTTGCTCTACTTGCGGCTGAAATGAATCTGACAAGTTTACTTTTATAACTTTTACTGCATTAATATTTGCAAGCACTTCATACATACCATAAGTTGGTGGTAGTGTTACAATATTATCTTGATTTGGTTCACAAAATACTCTAATTATTAAATCAAGAATTTCATCGCTGCCATTTCCTAAAAAGATGTTATCAATTTTAATGTTTTTAATTTTTGAAAGTTTCTCTTTTACTTTTAATTGCTGTGGATCTGGATAACGATTTACACCATTCTCAAATGGATTCTCATTAGCATCTAAAAACACCTTGCTCTCATTAAAGTCTTTAAATTCATCTCTAGCTGAAGAGTATGGCTTTAAATCTTTTATATTGTCTCTTATTAGATTTTGTATATCCATTACTTTATATCTTTTAGTCTAATTGACACTGCATTTTTGTGGGCTTGCAACCCTTCTGCTTCAGCCATAAGTTCTATGGTTTCACCAATATTAATTAAACCTCCTTTTGTGATTTTTTGAAACGTAATGCTTTTAGTAAAGCTGTCTAAATTTACACCTGAATAAGCTTTACTAAACCCATTTGTAGGTAATGTATGGTTTGTTCCTGACGCATAATCGCCTGCACTTTCTGGTGTATAATTGCCAATAAAAACAGAGCCAGCATTAATAATTCCATTTACAAAAAATGCTTCATCTTCAGAACAGATTATAAAATGTTCAGGAGCATATTCATTAATTAACTCTAAAGCTATATGGTTTGTTTCAACGTAAATTAATTTAGAGTTCTCAATTGCTTTTTCAGCTATCCCTTTGCGAGGTAAAATCTTAATTTGTTTATCAATTTCAAACTTTACTTCATTTATTATTTTCCTCGAAGTAGATATCAATATCACCTGACTATCAGATCCATGTTCAGCTTGACTCAGCAAATCAGAAGCCACATAAGCTGGATTTGCAGACTCATCGGCTACAACTAATAGTTCACTTGGTCCAGCAGGCATATCTATTGCAACTCCAAACTTTGTAGCTAATTGTTTTGCAACAGTAACAAACTGATTTCCTGGTCCAAAAATTTTATAAACTTGAGGAATTGTTTGTGTTCCAAAAGTTAATCCTGCAATGGCCTGAATGCCTCCAACTTTAATGATTTTTGTAACTCCACATAATTGAGCTGCATATAAAATTTCGTTTGCTATTTTTCCTTTTTTGTTTGGTGGTGAGCACAATATTATTTCTTTGCAGCCAGCAATTTGAGCAGGAACAGCAAGCATTAAAACTGTTGAAAACAAAGGTGCTGTGCCACTAGGAATGTATAATCCAATTTTATTAATTGGTCTTTTTTCTTGCCAACAAAGTACACCTTGCATTGTCTCAACTTCCACTTTTTGAGTTTGTTGTGCTTTATGAAAGCTCTCAATGTTAGATTTAGCTACTTGTATGGCTGTTTTTAATTCTTTAGACACTGAATTAACTGCATCTGATATTTCTTCTTCTGTAACTATGTTTGAAGCTAAACTTATGCCATCAAAAAGCTCAGTGTATTTTGAAATAGCGATATCTCCATTTCTTTTTACATCATCAAAAATTTGATTGACAGTGTTTTCAATATTTTCAACAGTTTGTGTTGGTCGTTTGAGTATTTCTGACCAATCTGTTCTATTTGGATTTTCTACAGTCTTCATATTATAATACCATATTTTCAATTGGGCAAACAAGTATACCTTGAGCTCCTTTTAATTTTAATTCATCTATTATTTCCCAGAAATCATTTTTATTTATAACTGAATGTAACGAACTCCATCCTTCTTCTGCTAAAGGCAAAATAGTTGGGCTTTTCATCCCTGGAAGTACATTTACAATATCTTGTATTTTATCATTTGGAGCATTTAAAAGCACATATTTTGATTGTCTTCCTTTTAAAACCGATTGGAAACGAAACTTAAGCTTGTCTAATATGATTTGATTTTCTGTAGAAATTAATGGAGATACAGCTAATACTGCTTCAGACTTTAACAGTACTTCTACTTCTTTTAAATTGTTTTTAAACAATGTGCTTCCACTAGATACAATATCAACAATTGCGTCTGCTAGACCAATGTTTGGTGCTATCTCAACTGAACCATTAATAATATGCAAATTAGCAGTAATGTTATTCTGTTCTAGAAATTGATTAACAGTGTTTGGATATGAGGTGGCTATTCGTTTTCCTTGTAAATCTTGGACAGATTTATATTTAGAAGATTTAGGAACTGCAACAGATACTTTACATGTAGAGAATCCTAATTTTTCAACAATAGTAATTTCACTCCCTTTCTCTAATAAAATATTTTCGCCTATAATAGCTGCGTCTACAACACCATCTCTAAGATATTGAGGTATATCGCCATTTCGAAGATAGAATACTTCTATTGGGAAATTTTTAGCTGAAGCCTTAAGTTGATCTTTTCCATTATCGATTGAAATTCCAACATCGTTGAGGATTTTCATTGAATCGTCGTGTAGACGACCAGATTTTTGTACTGCAATTTTTAGTTTACTCATTTTTTTGTTTAAATATGCTTGAGTAAACCTTTTTGGGAAGATTTCTGAATTAACAGAAATAAAAAACCCGTTTGATTTACTCAAACGGGTTTAAAAAATATCTTGGTTTTATTCAATACATTTTCAGTTCGCTTGAGAGCAAATATGAAAATGATGATGATGTAATTGAATAAAGTTCATTTTGTTTTTTTGTTTGAACAAAGATTGCTAATAATAATTTACAATTCCTAATCTTTAACAAAATTTTTATTGATTGCCTAAAATAATTGGCAATCCACTATCTCCAGAACCAATAACAATTATTTTGCTATTTGGAGATTCAGCAAGTCTCATAGTGGCATCTATACCTTTATCTTGCAATATTTTATCTGTTAATGAAGCACTAAGTATTCTATTTGATTCTGCCTTACCTTCTGCTTCAATAATTACTTTTTCAGCTTCTTTTGCAGCAGTAACTAATCTAAACTCGTACTCTAAAGACTCTTGCTCTTGCTTTAATTTACGTTCAATAGCATCTTTTATTGTATTAGGTAAAGTAACATCTCTTACCAATACTTCATTTAACTGAACATGCTGTTTAGATAGAATTTTTTTAGTTTCTTCAAAAATCTCATCCTGTATTGCATCGCGTTTACTTGAGTATAGTTGTTCTGGAGTGTAACGACCAACTACACTACGTGCTGCGCTACGTATTGCTGGCTGAATAACGCGTTGCAAATAGTTTTCACCTAAAGTTTGATGTAATTTGCCTAAATTGTTATATACTGGTTCATACCAAGCTTAGGCGTCAATTTGTATTTCTAATCCGTTTGAAGATAAAACTTTCATTTTTTCAAATAATTCTTGCTGACGAACTTCATAAACAATAACTTCATTCCAAGGTGCTATTACATGAAAACCTTCTCCTAAAGGTGGCTGGTCTGTCACTACACCATTATCAAAGGTTTTATAAAGCACTCCTGCTTCACCAGAACCAATGGTTACTGCAGATTTTGCAAGTAAAATAATTAATACAATAGCAGCAATAATTGCTGGTAATGCAACTTTGGGTAATCTTTCCATAATTTTTATTTTTTTTAAATTAATCCGTTATATTTTCTAATAAACCATTCAGCAGATAAGCTAAATGCAATAATGGCAAGTAAAAATTTCCAATCGATTAAAGGTACAACATTTTTACTGCTCTTTTGAATAGTTACAAATCGTGAATCTTTTATTAAATCATTTATCAATGCATTGGTATCATCAATAAAATACGATGTTCCTAAACTATTAGTAGCCAATTTTTGCAGTTTCGTTACATTGGCATTTAAAAATTGTTGCTCAACATTGTAGTCTAATATTTTTAACTCACCAGATTTTGATATGTTTTCATTAGTCACAGCAACTGTAAAACTATAATCACCAGCTTCTAATCCGCTTAAATCAACTTCATAACTTGAGTTTTTTAATACAAATGGAAACGTTTTAGATGAGTTATTATCTTTATTATTAAGAGTTATATTTATGTTAGCAGTAACATCAAACTCATAGTTTTTGTTAAAATATTGTGCTGATACTTTAATATCATCGTTACCATTATAAAAAGATTCGTAAGCAATGTTTAAACGACTTTTTCTCTGATTTGATCCTAAGTACTGTACTATCTTACCAATAAAATCATCAAAATTATTAAAGGACTTGTCATTAAGGTAGCTTTGAGCTCTCCATCGCCAGATTCCTTCTCCTAGCAAAACAGCCTCTCGCTTTGTATTATCCTCAAAGGTTGCTAATAATGGTTCCTTTAGTTGAGTTCCATTAATGGTTTTATATAAAATAGTTTCTATAGGAACCGTAAAAACAGTTTCACCAAATTCGGATTGTAAAGGAGGAAATTCACTAAAATCGATATTATCAACAATAAAAGTTGAGTAATTAGAATTTAAAGTTGGCTGGAATTCTTCAGTTTGATTTGTAATTTTTTGATTGTAATATGATTGAAAACTATTTAGGGAAGACCAATTAGTTTTTGTTCCTAATACAGTAAATTTATTAAGTTTTAGTTTCTCAATTTCATCAAACACTAAATTAAAGTTATTGTTTGGTTGGTATAATATAACTAATTGAAAATCATTTGATTTTAATAAAAATTCATTAGGCTTTAAAATAGAAGCTTGTCTCTGCTCATTACTCTCAATAGATTTTTTTAATGCACCTAAATCTGGATGAGTAATATCAGAAATTATGGCAACATTTGTTTTTTGATCAATAACTTCTACTGCGAAATTTTTAGCATTATTAACAATATTCTTTTCATTTTCTATAGGAACTATTTCTGCTTTGTAACTACTAACTCCTACTCTATTAGCAGGTAATGTAAAGCTTATAATTTGCGAAGTGTTTTGTTTACTAAAATTTAAGTTTTGAGAAAAAACAGTAGCATTGTTGCCTGAAGTAACTTTTAATTGTGTGTTTACCGAGTTGTTACCACTATAGGTAGCAATAATTTCAACTGGAAATTGATTTTTTAAGTAAGCATATTTGTTAACATTCAATTGCTGGATTTTTACATCAATATATTGAATTGTATCTCCTAAAATTATTGGAAAAACTGGCTGTTTAAATTTATTTGTAACAAACTCATAATCATTGCCATAAGTCTGATTTCCATCTGTAATAAAAATTGTTGGAGAATTTGTGTTTTTATAAACTTGAGACAATCTCTCAAGCAACATATCAGGATTTGATTGCTTCTCTTTAAATACTAACGAATCTGATGACTCTACCTTTTTACCAAATGTATAAATATCAAGATTAAACTTATTATTTAAGTTTACATCAGACTTTAAGTTAGCTAATAATTGCCTAGTTTTTTCGTCTTGTTTTAAATAAGAAACAGATTCAGAGTTATCGACTGCAACTATTAAGCTTGGTTTTTCATTATAATAAGTGGTTTTATCAAACTTTGGATTGATAAGTAATAACAATATTGAAAACACCGAAACAAACCTTAAAAATGAAAGTAAAACGTTTAGCTTAGACTTTATTTTAGATTTATACCAATACTGAAAAAGCGCTAATAATAGCGCTATAATTCCAGCAATGATAATATATATTAGTGTTTCTGAAGACATCTATTAAGTTAACATTCCTCCATCAACGTTTAGCGTTTGACCTGTAACATAAGCACTCATGTCGCTTGCTAAAAACACACAAACATTTGCGATATCTTCAGGAGTGCCTCCTCTTTTTAATGGAATTGCGTCTCTCCATCCTTTTACAGTAGCTTCATCTAACTTTGCAGTCATTTCAGTTTCTATAAAACCAGGAGCCACCACATTACTTCTTATATTTCTAGAACCTAGCTCTAAAGCAACCGATTTAGAAAAACCAATAATACCTGCTTTAGATGCTGCGTAATTAGTTTGTCCTGCGTTTCCTTTTACACCAACCACAGAACTCATATTTATAATTGAGCCTTTTCGCTGTTTAAGCATTGTGCGCTGTACAGCTTTAGTCATATTAAAAACCGATTTAAGATTAACCTCAATAACTTTATCGAAGTCTTCTTCAGTAATACGCATTAACAAATTATCTTTTGTTATTCCTGCGTTATTTACTAAAATATCAATACTTCCAAACTCAGCTGCAACGTCATCAGCTAGTTGCTGTGCTTCATTAAAGTCTGCTGCATTGCTTTGATATCCTTTAGCTTTTACTCCTAAAGCATTTAATTCATTTTCTAATGCTTTAGCAGATTCTACTGACGAACTATACGTAAATGCTACATTAGCGCCTTGTTGTGCAAACACTTGAGCAATTCCTTTACCAATTCCTCTACTTGCTCCTGTTATAATTGCGGTTTTTCCTTCTAATAATTTCATGTGTGATAATAATATGATTAGTTGTTGACCAAATATAGCAATTACAAGTTGCATGAAACAAAAAAACCTCATAAAATTAAGATGAATTTATGAGGTTTTAATACTATTTTGATGTTTTGGTTTTACCCTAAAACTTCTTTTACTTTCTTTCCGATTTCAGCAGGAGAATCAACTACATGAATTCCACATGCTCTCATAATCTTCTTTTTGGCTTGAGCTGTATCATCACTTCCACCAACAATTGCTCCAGCATGTCCCATTGTACGTCCAGCAGGTGCAGTTTCTCCAGCTATAAAACCAACAATTGGTTTCTTGCTTCCGCTAGCTTTATACCAATTAGCTGCATCTGCTTCTAATTGACCTCCAATTTCACCTATCATTACAACACATTCTGTTTCTGGATCATTTATTAATAACTCAACAGCCTCTTTAGTTGTAGTTCCAATAATTGGATCTCCACCAATACCAATTGCTGTTGTAATTCCTAATCCTTGTTTTACAACTTGATCAGCAGCTTCATAAGTTAATGTTCCTGATTTTGAAACAATACCTACTCTACCTTTTTTAAATACAAATCCTGGCATAATACCAACCTTAGCTTCTCCTGGAGTTATAACTCCTGGGCAATTAGGACCAATTAAGCGACAATCTCTACCTTTTATATAATCTGCAGCTTTAATCATGTCTGCTACAGGAATTCCTTCTGTAATTGTAATTATCACTTTTATACCAGCATCTGCAGCTTCCATAATTGCATCTGCAGCAAAAGCTGGTGGTACAAAAATAATTGTTGTATCTGCACCTACTTCGTCAACAGCTTCCTTTACAGTATTAAAGACTGGTTTGTCTAGGTGTTTTTGACCACCTTTACCTGGAGTTACTCCACCTACAACATTTGTTCCATACTCTATCATTTGAGTAGCATGGAATGTTCCTTCACTTCCTGTAAATCCTTGAACTATTATTTTTGAATTTTTGTTTACTAAAACGCTCATTTATGATTTGATTTTATTTTTAAAACGTGACAAAAGTAAGTTTTTGACACCTATTAATAAAGTGATTTTTACTTTTATTTATGAAAATGATTTTAAGCTCGAGATTGATGTGTCTGCTAATTGGCTTAATTGGTGTCCTTTTATGATTTTACCATCTTTAACTTCCCAAATAGAAATGAAATGTGCTAAAGCTATTTCTTCATCTGGATTTTCAAATGTAGTAGCATAAGATGTATATCTAATTGTAACCGAATTATCGTCTTGTAAAAGATGACTTATATCAAATCTTACTGTTTGGTATGCCTTACTAATTTCTTCGAAGACACTTTTTAACCCATTAAAATTTAATGCGTTAAAACCCTTGCTACTATGCCAATTTAATATACAATCTTTGTGAAAGCATCTATCTATCGCGTCTGAGCTATTTGCTAAATCAGAATCATAGAAACTTTTTACTAATTCTTTAGGAGTCATTTTGGTTTTTTAAATTTTCTAATATTTGTGGAAGCCTTCTTATTGTTGCTAATTCTTTAAGTTTAACTCTTGATTCTTCAGCAGGATAACCAAAATACGTTTTGTGTCCTTCAAGAGATTTACTAATTCCAGATTGTGCTAAAATTACGGCTTTTTCTCCAATAGTTATTCCACTTGTGCTACCAACTTGTCCCCAAATAGTTACTTCGTCTTCTATTACCACACAGCCAGCAATACCAGTTTGCGAAGCAATTAAGCATTTTTTTCCTAGTACAGTATCGTGACCTATTTGAATTTGGTTATCTAATTTTGATCCTTCACCAATTGTAGTATCTCCAGTAACTCCTTTATCAATAGTACATAAAGCACCTATATCAACATTATCTTTTATAACAACTCTACCTCCAGAAATTAATTGGTCATATCCTTCTGGCCTTTTTTTGTAATAAAAAGCGCTAGCGCCAAGAATTGTTCCTGCATGTATTGTAACATTATTACCAATTATAGTATCGTCATAAATACTAACATTAGAATGAATTATACAATTATCACCAATAACAACATTATTACCTATAAAGCAATTTGGCTGAATAACTGTGTTTTTACCAACTTTAGCTGATGCTGATATTGATGAATTTGATGATTGAAATGGTTTAAAATGTAATGTGAGTTTATTAAAGTCTCTAAAAGGGTCGTCGCTTATTAATAATGCTTTTCCTTTAGGGCATTCTACTTCTTTATTAATTAACACTACTGTAGCTGCAGAATTTAAAGCCTTGTCGTAATATTTTGGATGATCAACAAAAACAATGTCTCCTGATTCAACAACATGAATTTCATTCATGCCAAGCACAGGAAAATCATCAGATCCAATATACTTGGTATTGATGATTTCTGCTATTTGTTTTAAGGTATGTGGTTTAGGAAATTTCAATTGTAATTACTCTTTAACACGTTCTTTATATGTTCCTTTTTCTGTTTCTATTTTTATTTTATCTCCTTCATTTATAAACAACGGAACATTAACCTCTGCTCCTGTTTCTACAGTTGCTGGTTTTGTAGCATTTGTTGCTGTATTTCCTTTAATTCCAGGTTCTGTTGCTGTTACCTCTAAAATTACTGTAGCAGGCATTTCAACCGAAAGTGGCATATTGTCTTCAGTATTAATTTGAATAGTAACAACTTCGCCTTCTTTCATTAAATCTGGTCTATCTAAAGCAGCTTCCATTAAACGTATTTGAGTGTAATCCTCATTATTCATAAAATGATAATATTCACCATCATTATATAAAAATTGAAACTTATGAGTTTCAACTCTTACATCCTCAATTTTATGACCAGCAGAAAATGTATTATCTAATACCTTTCCATTTGTTACACTTTTCATTTTTGTTCTTACAAAAGCAGGTCCTTTACCTGGTTTTACATGAAGAAACTCTATAATTTTATAAATATCATTATTGTATCTTATACATAATCCGTTTCTAATATCTGATGTAGTTGCCATTATTACTTAGTCGTTTTTTTTATATTAATTTGATTTGAAGTATCCTTTCATAATACCTCTGTGTGAATTTTTGATAAACTGAAGTATTTCGTCACGTTCTGGAGTTGCTTCCATTTCAGCTTCTATAATTTCTGATGCTTGAGTGTTATTATAGTTTTTCTGATATAGAATTCTATAAATATCTTGAACCTCTCTAATTTTTTCAGTAGTAAAGCCTCTTCTACGTAATCCAACAGAATTAATTCCTACATATGATAAAGGTTCACGTGCTGCTTTAACAAAAGGTGGAACATCTTTACGCACTAAAGAACCTCCAGTTACAAAGGCATGGTTTCCTATTGAACAAAACTGATGAACAGCTGTCATACCAGCTAATACAACATAATCGCCAACTGTAATATGTCCAGCAAGTGTACTATTATTTGAGAATATGCAATTATTGCCAACAATACAATCGTGAGCAACATGGCAATAAGCCATAATTAAACAATTGTCGCCAATTACGGTTTTCATTCTGTCTGTTGTTCCTCTATTAATAGTAACACATTCTCTAATAGTTACATTGTCTCCAATAACTGTTAGTGTGTCTTCATCTTTATATTTTAAATCTTGAGGAACTGCCGAAATTACTGAGCCAGGAAAAATATTACAATTTTTTCCAATACGTGCTCCTTCCATAATAGTAACGTTACTCCCTATCCAGGTACCTTCACCAATGGTTACATTGTTATAAATTGTTGTGAATGGTTCTATTACTACATTTTTTGCAATTTTAGCTCCAGGATGGACGTATGCTAAAGGTTGATTCATTTTTATAATTTTAATATTGATAATGAAGTAAAAATGTTCTCGCTATGCAATTCATTCTTATTGATAAAAAAATTGACTTAGCTCGATTCATATTATTTTACTTTTGAGATTTGTGCCATTAATTCAGCTTCTGCGCATAGTTTACCATTAGCATAAGCATAGCCTTGCATATGACAAATACCACGACGAATTGGCGTGATTAAATCACATTTAAATATTAATGTATCGCCAGGAACTACTTTTTGTTTGAACTTTACATTATCAATTTTCATGAAGAATGTTAAATAGTTTTCTGGATCTGGAACTGTACTTAGTACTAAAATACCTCCTGTTTGTGCCATAGCTTCAACAATTAAAACTCCAGGCATTACAGGTGCTCCAGGGAAATGGCCAGCAAAAAACGGTTCGTTCATTGTGACATTTTTCATTCCTATTACTCCAGTCTCAGTTAATTCAAAAACCTTATCTAATAGCAAAAATGGCTGTCTGTGTGGCAGCATATCCATAATTTGATTCACATCCATTAATGGTTCTTGATTTAAATCAACATTTGGAACATTATTACGTCTTTCGTTTTTAATCAACTTAGACATTTTTTTTGCAAATTGAGTATTAATAAAATGCCCTGGTTTATTAGCAATAATTTTACCTCTAATACGAATTCCTATTAATGCTAAATCACCAACTACATCTAATAATTTATGTCGTGCAGCTTCGTTTGGATGATGCAAAGTGAGATTATCTAAAATACCATTAGGTTTAACTGCAATGGCATCTTTTTTAAAAGCAACTTTAAGTTTTTCCATAGTGTTTGGAGACAATTCCTTATCTACATAAACTATAGCATTATTTAAATCGCCTCCTTTTATCAATCCATTTTCTAAAAGCATTTCTATTTCATGCAAAAAACTAAATGTTCTGGCATTAGATATATCTTCTTTAAAATCTAATAAATGGTTTAACGTTGCGTTTTGGGTCCCTAATACTTTAGTACCAAAATCTACCATTGTAGTAATTTGATACTCTTTTGCAGGCATAACAATAACTTCACTACCAGAATCTTCATCAGCATAAGAAACAACATCTGTTACCACATATTCTTCTCTAAAATCATCTTGTTCTACAACTCCTGCTTTTTCTAACGCTTCAACAAAAAACTTTGATGAACCATCCATAATTGGAGGCTCTGAAGCATCTAGTTCGATAATTGCGTTATCTATATCCATTCCTACTAAAGCAGCCAAAACATGCTCAGAGGTTTGTATAACTACACCGTTTTTTTCAAGGCAAGTGCCTCGTTGAGTGTTGGTAACATAATTAGCATCTGCTTCTATAGTTGGGCTTCCTTCTAAATCAATTCTTTTAAAAGCAAAACCAGTGTTTTCAGATGCTGGGCAAAACGTAAGTGTTACATCTTTACCAGTATGCAATCCAACACCTTTTAATGAGACTTTATTTAATATAGTCTTTTGTTTAGTATCTGTCTTAACTATTCCCATTTACTTTTTTATCAATTTCATTAATTTCTTTCATGATTTTAGGCAGATTTTTAAAGTACACATAAGACTTGTTGAAATCTCCATAACTAAACGCTGGAGAGCCTTGCAATACTTCGTCATCTTTAATATTTCTACCTATTCCTGATTGTGCTTGTATTTTTACATTATTACCAATTGTAATATGCCCAACAATACCTACTTGTCCTCCAATTTGGCAACTTTCACCAATTTTAGTAGAACCTGCTACACCTGTTTGAGCTGCTATAACTGTATTTTTACCAATCTCAACATTGTGTGCTATTTGTATTTGGTTATCTAGCTTTACTCCTCTTCTAATAATTGTTGAGCCTAATGTAGCTCTATCAATTGTGGTTGCTGCACCAATATCAACAAAATCTTCAAGAATAACGTTTCCTATTTGTGGAACTTTGCTATACTCTCCTTTTTCATCTGGAACAAAACCAAATCCGTCTGCACCAATAATAGCTCCCGAATTCACCACGCAATTTTTACCTATAATACATTCTGAATATACTTTTGCACCTGCAAAAAGTATAGTATTATCATCAATTGCTACATTGTCACCAATATAACAATTAGGAAAAATTTTAACATTCTCACCAATGCTTACATTCTCTCCAATATATGTAAATGCTCCAATATATATATTATCGCCATGTTTTGACGATTTAGCTATAAATGAAGGCTGCTCAATTCCTGATTTGTTTAGCTTTATTTGGTTGTAATATTCTAACAATTTAGAAAAAGCTTTATAAGCGTCTTCAACCTTAATAAGAGTTGTAGATATATTATTTTCAGGCTCAAAATTTTTATTAACTATTGTTATTGATGCCTTAGTTGAATATATAAACGGCTTATATTTAGGGTTAGCCAAAAAGGTTAAAGAACCTTCTGTTCCCTCTTCAATTTTAGAAAGATTAGAAACTTCAACATCTGGATTACCAACAATGTCGCCTTCTAAAATTCCTGCTATTTGTGTTGCTGTAAATTTCATTAAGAGCAAAAATAGAAAAAATGTATCACATTTTATCTTTAGGATAGCATATATAATATTTTGTCACTGTTTTAGAAAGCGCTTTTAAGTTCAACTGATCTGAAGCTTTTACAATATCTTCTATTTTTCCTGTTTTAAGTAAAATGTTTATATGCTGATTTTTAAGTTGATATGCTTGATTAGAAATATCTCCCATAAACACAAAGTAATCTGCCTCATGTTTAGTTATTTTATACTTATTAATTAAAGCTTCAGTATGTTTTTGGAGTTCTTCTTTTTTAATCTTCTTATTTTTTAATTTGATTTTTAATAAATCTCTATTAATTATCATATCTGATAAATTTCGAAGTACAAAATCATCATGAGTTTGCCATTCTTTCATTGCCGAAATAATATCATAATCATCTAATTTTGAGAATATTTCAAGCGTATCGTTATTAAAATTATCTAAACTTACTTCATTATTTAAAAAGTAACTTAATGCTCTACTCGCTTTCAATTCAACACCATTATTAACAAGCTCTTTTGCTCTTTTTAGCATCCGTGTTAATAATTGCTCAGCAACCAAACTTGTTTTGTGTAAATATACTTGCCAATACATTAATCGTCTTGCCACCAAAAATTTCTCAACACTATAAATCCCTTTTTCTTCTATAACCAATTCTTCATCAACAACATTAAGCATCGTGATAATTCGTTCGCTGTTAATGTTTCCTTCTGCTACTCCAGTATAAAAACTATCACGTTTTAAATAGTCTGCTCTATCCATATCTAATTGACTTGATATTAGCTGACACATAAACTTACGATGATATTCTCCTTTAAAAATTTGAATAGAAAGCGTTAAACTTGAGTTAAATTCGGCATTCAATTTCTCCATAAAACGAAGCGAAATAGCCTCATGAGACACTCCATTTACTATACTATGTTCCATAGCATGACTAAATGGACCATGACCAATATCGTGTAACAAAATTGCAATATAAAGTGCATTTTCTTCATCTTCAGATATGGTAACTCCTTTAAAACGAAGTACATTGACAGCTTTTTGCATTAAATGCATACAACCAAGCGCATGATGAAAACGAGTGTGATGCGCTCCAGGATACACTAGATAAGACATTCCCATTTGTGAAATTCTGCGTAATCTTTGAAAGTAACGATGTTCAATCAAATCAAAAATTAAGGCATTAGGAATAGTAATAAATCCGTAAATTGGGTCGTTAAATATCTTGAGTTTGTTACTTGTCTTCAAACTTTAAACGTTTACATTAATTTTAAACAAATATACATGAACACTATAAATATTCTTTGGGTTGACGATGAAATTGATTTGTTAAAGCCTCATATTCTCTTTTTAGAGCAAAAACAATATAAGGTAACAACTTGTAAAAGTGGCACCGAAGCTCTTGAAATTATTAATGATACAAATTTTGATATTGTTTTTCTAGATGAGAATATGCCTGGGCTTACAGGTTTAGAAACTTTAAACGAAATTAAAGAAAAACGCGCCAACCTTCCTATAGTAATGATTACTAAGAGTGAAGAAGAATATATTATGGAAGAAGCAATAGGTAATAAAATTGCCGATTATTTGATAAAACCTGTAAATCCTAATCAGATTTTATTGAGTTTAAAGAAAAATTTAGATCATTCCAGATTAGTTTCTGAAAAAACAACCTCTAACTATCAGCAAGAATTCAGAAAAATAGCAATGGATTTAGCTATGGTAAATAGCTATGAAGAATGGGTAGATTTATATCAAAAACTTATTTACTGGGAATTACAACTTGAAGATATTGAAGATGTTGGAATGACTGAGATATTAGAATCTCAAAAAAATGAAGCTAATCTTCAGTTTGGTAAATTTATAGAAAAAGTTTACCCAAAATGGTTTAATGGAAATGAAGATGCGCCAACAATGTCGCACACTTTATTTAAAGATAAAATTGTGCCAGAGATAAGTGATAAACAACCAACAATACTAGTTGTTATTGATAATTTACGTTATGATCAGTGGAAAGCTTTTGAGCCCATAGTTAATAATTACTATAAAAAAACTTCTGAATCTGCTTTTTATAGTATTTTACCAACTGCCACACAATATGCTCGTAATGCTATTTTTTCAGGATTAATGCCAAGTGATATGGAAAAGCTATTTCCACAATACTGGAAAAATGATACAGATGATGGCGGAAAAAATTTACATGAAGAAGATTTTTTAAACACACAATTGAAACGTTTAGGGCTTCAAAATTTAAAAACTGAATATCATAAAATAACAAACCTGAAATCAGGAAAAAAACTAGTAGAAAACTTCAAATCTCTTAAAAACAACGATTTAACTGTTGTTGTATATAATTTTGTTGATATGCTATCGCACTCTAAAACAGAAATGGAAGTTGTTAAAGAATTGGCGTCTAATGACAAAGCATACAGATCATTAACAGTTAGCTGGTTTAAAAATTCGCCATTACTTGAAATGATTCAACAAGCACAGCAATTAGGGTTTAAACTAATTCTTACTACAGATCATGGTACTATAAATGTAAAAAACCCTTCAAAAGTTATTGGCGACAGAGACACAAGCTTAAACCTGCGCTACAAAACAGGACGTAGTCTAACTTATGAAGATAAAGATGTTGTGGTAGCAAAAGACCCTAAAGCTATTCATTTACCTTCAATAACTATGAGTAGCTCATTTATTTTCGCAAAAGGAGACATGTTTTTAGCTTACCCAAATAACTTTAATCATTATGTAAGTTACTACAGAAACACTTATCAGCATGGAGGTGTTTCATTAGAAGAAATGATTATTCCATTTGTGGTCATGAATCCTAAATAATATCCTTGTAATGCAAAAAAATCCGACGAAATACATATTTTTCTAGTTTTTCTCATTTTTTATTCCTATAATTGCTGTTCAAAACTTTATTTTTGAATAGCTTTTATGGAAATAACCTATAACATACAAGACATAACTACAGTTGCTGAAGCAGTTATAAAACAATTGACTTCTAAAACTATTTTAATGTATGGAGATATGGGAGTTGGCAAAACTACATTTATAAAATCGTTTGTTAAAGCTTTAAAAAGTGATGACGATGTTACAAGTCCAACGTTTTCAATTGTGAACGAATATGTAACACCTTCTGATAAAGTTTTTCATTTTGATTTATACAGAATTAAAGATGAAAATGAAGCATTACAATTTGGTATAGAAGATTATTTGTATTCTAATAATTGGATTATTATAGAATGGCCAGATAGAATAGAAAATTTATATCCAAATAATGCAAATACAATCACTATTACCCAAAATAAAGATAACTCAAGGACCCTCAAATTGAGCCATAATATAAGTTTAACCCAACAAAATGCTATAAAACTGCAAAAAACAGAGTAAAAAAAATAACCTGAAACCATAGAGTATTCCTAAAGAGTACGGTAAAACCGTAACGTTCTTGTGGATTTAATGATTGTTTTTAACATTTGCTTATAATATATATAGTTGCTAATGATGTTATATTTGAACAATTAATTAATTAAATCCCTTGAAATTATGAAAACTAAAAAGTACATCATCGCGATTGCATTATTTGGTGGAATGTTATTTGCAGCAGAAGCTACAAATTTAATTGACCTAAATGATCAAACAACAACACAAATTGACAGAGAAAAGTTCAAAGTACCAACGCACGGTTAAGAACTTAGGTAGAAGAAACTTAATTGTTGGAAGTATAATTGCAACATTTATAGCTACTTCTCCGTATTTGTTTTATTTATACGAAAGTGTTCCACAAACGCAAGTTTGGAACACTTTTTTGTTTACATATGATAGTCAAGGCTGGGGAGATGCTAATTTATCAATGTGGATACTAACAGGAAAAGCAATTCCACTAATTTTTTTATTAATTTGGTTTTTTACCTGCCGACATTGGTGGTATCATACATTGTTAGTTCCAATCTCAATGTACATATATCAAATTATTACTTTATTTAATGAAGATATATTTAAGGTTGATGAGTTTCAATTAATTTATCTTGTTCCAGTGATGGCAATTATTGTCCCTTCAATTTATCTAATTAGAGCACAAATGTTTAGTAAGTTAAATGATGCTGATAAATCTTTGCAAGAGCTTGAAGATGAATTCAGAATTAAACCAACAGGACTTTGGGGGAAAATTAGGCAGTATTTTTAATCATCAATCATAAACATTAATTAAATAATTATTTGTAATTTGAGTTTTCAATTTAAACTTAAATGAGCAAACAATTATCACCATTTACCAAGGCACAATTACTTCCTCAAGAAGAAACTCTAGAAGTTTACAAAAAGAAAGGCGACTTATTTATAGGGATTCCTAAAGAAACCTATTTTCAAGAAAAGCGTGTTTGCCTAACTCCAGATGCTGTATCTGCATTAGTATCTAATGGACATAGAGTTATGATTGAATCTGGTGCTGGTGAAGGCGCAAATTTTAAAGACAAAAACTATAGTGAAGCTGGCGCAGAAGTTACAAAAGACACTTCAAAAGTATACTCTTGCCCTATTATATTAAAAGTTGAACCACCTTCTCTTGATGAGATTCAACTCATAAATCCGCAGACATTACTAATTTCTGCACTTCAATTAAAAACTCAAAACAAAAAATACTTTGAAGCATTAGCTTCTAAAAGGATTACTGCTTTAGCTTTTGAATTCATAAAAGATGAAGATGGAGCTTATCCTGCAGTTAGAGCTTTAAGTGAGATTGCTGGAACCGCTTCAATATTAATTGCATCAGAGTTATTATCTAATGTAAATGGAGGCAATGGGCTTATGTTTGGAAACATTAGCGGAGTTCCTCCAACAGAAGTTGTAATTATTGGAGCTGGTACTGTTGGCGAATTTGCAGCACGCTCTGCTATTGGTTTAGGTGCAAACGTAAAAATATTTGATAATTCAATTACCAAGCTACGTAGTGTTCAATCTAACCTTGGACAAACATTATACACTTCTACTTTACAACCAAAAAATCTTGTAAAAGCTTTAAAACGTTGTGATGTAGCCATTGGAGCTGTAAGAGGTTTAAACAGAGCTCCAATTGTTGTTACTGAAGCCATGGTCAATACCATGAAGTCTGGTGCAGTAATTATAGATGTTAGTATTGATATGGGCGGATGTTTCGAAACAAGTGAAATTACTAGTCATGATCATCCTACTTTTGAACATAACGGCATTATACATTATTGTGTTCCTAACATTCCTGCAAGATATTCTCGTTCAGCCTCAGTATCAATAAGTAACATATTTACGCCTTATCTTTTAAATATTGCAGAAAATGGTGGAATAGAAAATGCGCTTCGTTTTGACAGAGGTTTAAAAAATGGGTTGTACTTTTACCACGGAATTTTAACAAATAAATCTGTTGCAGATTGGTTTGATTTAAAATTTAGTGATGTCAACCTATTAATTTTTTAATTGAAATGAAATTTATTCATCGTTTAGGCTATTATCTTGGTGGCTTTTCTATTGGACTTATTCTTTTAGCTTTTTTTCTTCAAGGTAAAAAAACATCTTGTGATTATGGTCCAAATGCAAGAACAACAAAAAATATAGCAAACAAAAAGAAACACTATTCAGGCGAAGCACAATTGATAATGCAAAAACATCAATTAGACACTTTAACTATTTCTAATATTATTAGATATGGAAATGTTGATTTTTCTAATAGCGATACTAAATCAGAAGGATGCAAGGTTTATTTAATTGAAAACACCTATAAAGACCAAGAAGTTATATTAAGTGTTGAAAATTGTGACAGCATAGCGACTGTAAAAACTATAGCTTTTAAACAATAAACTCGGCCAAAGACCGAGTTTATTACTTAATTTTTTTATCTCAGAACAATCTTTTTGGTAATAACATTTCGATTATCTACTAGCTTTAAAAGATATATTCCAGCGGCAAAGTTTGATAAGTTTAACGTTTTAAAATAAGTATGTTCTTCACCATCAGATATAGTTTCACTATATAATGCTTTTCCTGAAAGATCATATAAATGTATACTCGAAACATTTAATAATCCTGTAATTTTTATATTCAAATCTCCAAAAGTTGGGTTTGGATATACTAAGAATTCTAAGCTTTCAGAATCATCAGGTACTTCGGTATCAATACAATCATTTACAAAAACCATGACTTCATCAGTATCATAATCTAATTCATTATACACAGTTACTGTATATTCAGTATCAACCTCAGGACTAACAATAATACTTGATGTAGTTTCCCCTGTACTCCATAAAAATTGATCGCCTCCACTACTCGCTGCTGCTGTTAATGTTACAGTATTATCATCTAAACAAACAGTTACATCCTCGCCAGCATTAGCTGATACAGATTCAAATACATTAACTGTAACTTGTTTGGTATCTGAACAATTATTTATGTATCCAGTAACCGAATAAGTGGTTGTCGTATTTGGGCTTACTGCAATATTTGGTTGTGTAGCTCCATTATTCCATAAATATGTATTAGCGCCAGATACTGATAAGGTTACATATTCACCTTCTAAAATTGAAACTTCACTTCCGTTAGCTATTACTACATTTGGGTTTGGGTTAACTGTTACAATTACTGAATCAGTATCTTGTGAATTGCCTACATACGCAGTAACAGTATATGTACTTGTCGATGTCGGGTTTACAGTTATACTTTGAGTTGTAGCACCAGTACTCCACAAGTAAGTATCTCCACCTGTTGCAGTTAGTGTTGCACTGTAGCCATTACAAATAGTTTGATCTTGTCCTGCATTCGCATTTGCAGAGTTAACAAAAACAGTAACTGAATTAGTATTCTGACATCCGTTTAAATATCCAGTAACTGTATATGTTGTGGTTACCGTTGGACTTACTGTAATACTTGAACTAGTTGAACCTGTACTCCATAAGTAAGTATTTCCTCCTGTTGCTGTTAATGTTGTACTTTCTCCTAAATTAATAGTTACATCTGATCCTGCATTAATTGTTGGCGATGGATTTACTGTTACCGTAACTGTGTCAGAACTTGAACAACCATTTTGAGTAACTTGTACAGAATAAGTGGTAGTACTATTTGGGTTAACATTTATAGTTTGTGTTGTTGCTCCTGTACTCCACAAATAACTACTTCCTCCTGATGCTGATAATGTTACACTTGTTCCTTGACATGTAGAAACATCAGCTCCTGCATTTGCAACAGGTATTGCGTTGACGGTTACTGTAACATCATCTGTATCTGAATTTGTTCCTGTTGCATCATATGCTGTTACTGTGTATGTTGTTGTCGTTGTTGGACTTACTGATATACTTGCTGTTGTTGCTCCAGTGCTCCATAAATATGTAGAGCCTCCTGTTGCTGTTAAGGTTGTACTACTACCATTACAAATTGATACATCTGTTCCAGCGTTTGCAGTAACGCTGTTATCTACCAAAAAAACGGTGACGGTATCTGTACTTTCGCATCCGTTTAAATATCCAGTAACTGTATATGTTGTGGTTACGGTTGGACTTACTGTGATACTTGAACTAGTTGAACCTGTACTCCATAAGTAAGTATTTCCTCCTGTTGCTGTTAATGTTGTACTTTCTCCTAAATTAATAGTTACATCTGATCCTGCATTAATTGTTGGTGATGGATTTACTGTTACCATAACTGTGTCTAAACTTGAACAACCATTTTGAGTAACTTGTACAGAATAAGTGGTAGTACTATTTGGGTTAACATTTATAGTTTGTGTTGTTGCTCCTGTACTCCACAAATAACTACTTCCTCCTGATGCTGATAATGTTACACTTGTTCCTTGACATGTAGAAACATCAGCTCCTGCATTTGCAACAGGTATTGCGTTGACGGTTACTGTAACATCATCTGTATCTGAATTTGTTCCTGTTGCATCATATGCTGTTACTGTGTATGTTGTTGTCGTTGTTGGACTTACTGATATACTTGCTGTTGTTGCTCCAGTGCTCCATAAATATGTAGAGCCTCCTGTTGCTGTTAAGGTTGTACTACTACCATTACAAATTGATACATCTGTTCCAGCGTTTGCAGTAATACCATTTGGATCTTGTTCTTTTTCAACAACAAATGAAGGTGCATAATTGTCACTATCAACACTACTATTCCCCCAACTACTAGCAAACATTACTTTTGTTCCATCATGATTTGGTGTAACATGTGGTTGTTGCCAATATACTCTGCTTGATGCATTATGAAATCCCCATCGCTCAAACGTATTAGAGTTGTCTAATTTTACTGCAAACATTTCTCTTGTCATTCTGTTTGCATTTACATTACTTACAGGTGGCTCGACAGAAATATATGCCCAACCTGGTCTATTTACATTTCTACAACTTACATGTGCTCCTTCAATACCATATGATTCTTGCCAAACTAAACCAGTCGTAACTCCAGTTACCATATCTGTCATATGTAAGTAATAACCTACGCCACTGCCAATAGTTACCCATACAGGGTTGCCGTTTTGTGCTACTCCAATATCTCCATGCTGAGGATTACTCCAAACATTAAACTGGCCTGTAAAGTTTTTATTCCAACGCTTTATACCTTGTTTGTTTCCGCTTCCATATGCATTATAACGTACCACAAAATATTCTCCATTTTGAGTCATAGAAGCCCAATCAATTAATCCTGATAGGTTTCCTTGAGGCAAAGTCCCTAAAACAGTATCTGTTTGTCTATCATAACAAATAAAGTCTACATTATTCCAATCACCATTAACTTTTCCAAGTACAGCCCAATATCTATCATCATTAGATTGGTTACCTTCTCCTAATCCTAAATCGATAGATGAATAACCTGTAAATGTATGTATTGTTGTAACTACTCCAGTAGTTGCATGAACACTCACTAACCTATTACCCGAAACACCATACATAATATCTGGATTTGTATAACTCCATCGTTGTCTACTAGGAATATTAGTTGCCCATCTTTTAAACTGGTAAGTATCTCCATCTAGAATTTGAGCTTGACCATTATATGCAGAAAGCATGATTTCTGTTCCGTCAGCATTCCAACATTGATCTTTTGAATAATCATGTCGCATTTGATATCCAACAGGATTACTACTCATATTCTTATCAGTAATTCTTGTAACTGTTAAGTTATTTACTGGTTCAGTAAATGGCGCCAACATGTTTGGGTATGTAGTTGGTGATTGATAAGGTCTTGTGTCTGGATAAGCTCCAGTTTGAGATGGAGGATATTGTTGCGCATTAACAGAGTTAGTGTATAATGTCAAACACAATATAGTTGCTATTATTTGTTTAAAATTTAAAACAAAAATATTGTTGTTCTTTAAAAAGAACGAGAATGTAGGGATGTTCATGTTTTGCTATTAATTTAGGGCATGAATTATTTAATCTTGCTATTAATTATTTTCTTCTTGCAATTGATTGGGTTTCAGACGAAACTAAAAAAATATTCAAACTGACAATTAAAATATTCTGTTTTTTCGATGAAACACATCTTTTTTTGTAAGAATTTTCTATAAATATCTCCTTTTGTAGGATTTTTTTGTATTTATGACGATGAAAATTGTGTTTATATCTCTTTTAAAAAATTAAAAAAACAACCTCTGATAAAAACAAAAACTTTTTTTTATAAAACTGCTCACAGACTATTTACGGACGTAATCATATTTTGGATTATTGAAGCAGAAATTAGTTATAAACAATTGTAGTTTAAATTGTTAACAACTCTCATTAATCCTTATATTATGTATTTCAACAATATTATTAGCTAAGTAAATTAAATTAAAATATTATTGCATTAATATTATTAAACTTAACCTAAATGAATCAATTAAGATACTTATTTAATCGATTTAGAATATATATTGAAAACTCTGCTTGGGTAGTTTTAGGTCTGATAACCAGAACACTAATTACTATTTTTATAGTGTCTCGTATTGCCAATCATATTGGTACAGAGAATTTTGGTTGGTATAATTTAGGTATATCATTATTTACTGTATTATTTGCTGTTTCAAGTTTAGGCTTTAATCCTTCTTTTGTTATAAAATATCTAGTAAATGGCGAGTATAGTAAAGAGTCTATTATTGGAACTACTTTAATATCTAGAGGAATTTGGTCTTTACTTATTTTGCTTTTACTTGCCTTATGGGTGTTTTTCTTTACTTCTGAAGTTAACTATTGGGTGTTGTTCATTGCATCTATATCTATATTTTTTCAAATATCTGAAATAGTCTACTCCTACTATCAATGGAAACTCAAAGCAAAAGTTTACGTAACGGTTAACGGTATTTCTTTAATGATTGAAGCTGTGCTTCTACTTATAGGATTATATTTTAAGTTTGATTTATTCTATTTTATTATCGTTTACACACTTGAACGTGTATTTATATTTATTGGCATATTGTATGTTTTTAATAAAAATGACCTAAAACTAAAGTCGCTTCAATTTAGTAATTCATTATTCAAAACCATATTTTTTCAAGCTTGGCCATTATTACTTGGTGCAATACTTACTGCTTTATACGCTCGTTTTGATCAGTTTTTAATAAAGTATTTTCTTGACACTAAAGAGTTAGGTATTTATGGTACTGGGATTATTTTAACACAGATATGGCTTATAGTACCTAGTCTTATTATTCCTATTGTTTTCCCAAAAATTGCGGAGTTTAAAAATTTAGATAATTCTAAAAAGTATAACTCTGTTTTGCTTGGTCTTTATAGTTTGCTGAATTATTCAGCGATAGGAATTATTCTTATGATGTTCATTTTTGGAAAATGGATAATTGCTACGCTTTACGGCTCAGAATATATAGAGAGTGTTTTTATACTCAAAATACTAATTATCAATCTATTAATACTGTTTCAAAGTCATTTAACGACCAGCGTTATGATTATTGAAGGGAATGAAAAATACCTGTTTAAAATAAAATTAGTAAGTGTTATTGTAAATATTGTACTTAATGTAATATTTCTGGCTAATTTTGGTGTAGAAGTAGCCGCTTATTCGCTATTAATATCTTCATTTGTGTCATGGATCGCATTATCAATTTTTAATAAAGATATGAAGCGTTTAGTACAACTAAATTTAAAGTCCTTTTTAGTACCTTTTAATATTAAAAAGATTTTTTAATGAAATACTTTTTATACATCATATTAATTCTTTTTGTTTCTAATTTAGATATCTATCTATTTAGACAACAACTCTTTCCTTTTAGACCATCTGAGTTATTAATTCCTGCATTTGTTGGGTTAGCTGTTATTAGCTTTCACCCAAGAGATTACTTAAAAGTTTTTAAAACACATACATTTAAATTCTTTCTGGTTTTTGCACTTCTTGCAACTATATATGCTACTCAAGGTTATACAAAAAGAGAAGCAGTTATGACAGATATAGTTAATAGTGTCATTACATTATTGTTATATGCATTTACATTACTGCTTTTTATTAAGTCAGATGTTAGAGTTGTTAAAATTTTTCTTCTAATTTCATTATTATTATTGTCTTTAAGCTTGTGGTATGACATGTTTGTTGGACTCGACAAACTCAATGAAGAATTAAGAAAGGGAGGTTTTGCAGAAAACCCAAACACTGCAGCTTCAGCTATGAAATTTGTTGGTTTGTGCCTTCTATACCTATATCGTGATAATAAGCAAATACGCTTGTTTTTACTAATAGTTTTAGTAAGTTCTATCTTTTTAACCTTCTCTAGAAGTGGTATTATTGGTGTATTAATACTCACGCTTTTATTGCTGGTTAACGAATGGAAATCTTATTACAATTTCAAAATTCAATCCTTCTTTTTTACTATTGCCAAAGGTGCTGCTATATTAACCATCACTTATTTTGTATTGGTAAATCTTGCTTTATTCATTCAAAAAGAAATACCAGAATTTAATCAAGGTGAAGCTGGACAAAGAATAGATTTATTACTAGGAAAAACCTCAAGTAAGCAAAAAGTAAATACTGGTGACGACAATCAGTATGGAAGAAAACAAATTGCCATAAGGTATCTAAACACATTTATGAGCAAACCTTTTGGTAGCGGAACAGGCTATACATCTGACAAGACAATAAACTATAAAGACACTCATAACTACTATCTTAAAGCCGCTGTAGATTTTGGAATATTTGGAATATTTGTTCTTTTAATATTTCTATTTTACTCCATTAGATTATCTAAAAAACATAATAATTTTTACTATCTGGTATTTATACTTATGCTCATGTTTGAATGCTTAATTTCTCATGGTCTTTTTATGGAAAAAGCTATAATTGTTGTTATCGCATTTATGGATAGTAGACTTTATTTTAATAACGAAATTGAAGCTTAATTATGTGCGGAATATACGGTTCAACTATACTATATAATGAAAGCGAAGTGACTTCTAAACTTAAAAGAACAAGTTTTAGAGGTCCAGATAAGCTCGATTTTAAGTATGTAAATGATAAGGTTGTTTTTGGTCATAACAGACTTGCTATTGTCGATTTAGATAAACGTTCAAACCAGCCATTTACCTATAAAAACATTCATATTGTTTTTAATGGTGAAATTTTCAACTTTAAAACATTGCGAGAAGACCTTATAAAACTAGGTTTCGAATTTCATACTACAAGTGATACAGAAGTCGTGTGCGCAGCTTATTTAGCTTATAAAGAAGATTGTGTTAGACATTTTAACGGTATGTTTGCTTTCGTTATTTATGATACAGAAACCAATACGTTTTTTGGAGCTAGAGACCGTTTAGGACAAAAACCTTTTTATTATTATCATAACGGAAAAGATTTTGAATTTGCTAGCCAAATTTCTTCTATTCAACTCCACAATTCTAATCTAACAATTTCTGAAAAATCTATTGGTAATTATCTAGCTTGGGGAAATATTCCAGACCCTAACTCAATTTTTAATGAAATTAAGAAGCTTAAAGCTGGTTATACTTTTAAATTTAGTTTAAACACTGGTGATTTTTCAACTAACCAATATTGGGATATAGATTATTTAGGCAACAATAAATATAAAGGGAGTTACAATCAAGCTGTTAATGAGCTTGATGACTTGTTAACTGACGCAACATCTATACGCATGTTTGCCGATGTTCCTGTTGGTGTATTTTTATCTGGCGGAATAGATTCATCGCTAATTGCAGCATTAGCAGCTAAATCGTCTTCAAATAAAATTAAAACCTTTTCGGTGAAATTTGATGAAAAAGGATTTGATGAGAGTGTATATGCTAAAAAAGTTGCGACACACTTACAAACCGAACATCATGAAATACATTGCAATTCTGATGAAGGTATTGATTTAATTCACAATTTTTCTACATACTATGATGAGCCATTTGCCGATTCATCTGCAATTCCGTCTATGTTACTCTCAAAACACACCAGAAAACATGTTACAGTAGCTTTATCAGGTGATGCTGGAGACGAAAATTATATTGGCTATAGCAGGTATCAGAATAATTTTGGGAAACGTCTTTTTAAACTACCTCTACCCTTGCGATCTATAACAGGGCAAGCATTAAGCGCGCTACCAAATTATAAAATGAATGTAGTTGGGAAAGCTTTAAAACTTAAAGATGTTGAAACCTATTACCTTAATTCACTAATTGGCATAGATCACGATTGGTTTGATAAAAACAGTGATGTATTCGATTTTCCTGAGCGAAAATATTTATTTCATGATAAAAAAGATATTTACGAGCGCATGTCTAATTTCGACCTCAAAACATATCTTAATTGGGATATAAACACAAAAGTTGACAGAGCATCTATGGCATTTTCATTAGAAGCACGTTCTCCAATAATGGACTATCGTACTGTAGAATTTGCAAACTCATTACCATCAAACTTTAAGATGGAAAACGGAAACCAAAAACGCATCTTAAAAGACATCCTTTTTAAGTATGTCCCTGAAGCGTATTTTAATAGACCAAAAGCTGGTTTTACAATGCCATTTTCTGAATGGTTTAGAGACAATCTTAAAGATTATGTTTTAGAAGAATTAAGCCCTTCTGAATTGAAAAATATACCACTTATCAACCAAACAGAAGTTACAAAAAGAATACAACAACATATGGATGGAAGCTGGAACAGATATCCATTAATTTGGAAACTTTTAGTACTTAAGCAATGGTTAAATACTAATGGAAAAAACTATAGTATAAAATAAATGAACAACAAAAAGATAAATATCACATTTATACTTCCTTCATTAGCTGCTGGTGGAGCCGAAAGAGTTATGTCTTTTGTAGCTCTAAATATCGATAAATCTAAATTTAATACCACACTTTTAGTCACAGATTTTGAGAAAAATGCTGTATATAAAATTGATAATGTTAATACCATATTTTTAAATAAAAACAGAGTTTTAAAGGCTATTCCAGCATTGTTCAAATACATTATAAAACAAAAACCAGATATTGTTATTAGCGCAATAGGTCACCTAAACACAGTTATGGCTTATATCTCGGTTTTTGCTCCTAAAACAAAGTTTATATCCAGAGAGGTAAATATTTTAAGTGTATTGGAAAATTACAGTACAAAAAGTAATCCCATAGGTTCATATATTAGTAAACGTAGGTTTAACTATTTTGATAAAATTGTGTGTCAGTCTTTAGACATGAAAGCTGATTTATTATCAAACTACAACGTAAATAAAAACAAGCTTGTAGTGGTAAATAATCCTATTACAGATAATTTTTATTATAACGAATCCGCTAGAACGAAAAGCAATACTATCCGTTTTATAACAGTTGCTCGATTAAAAAAACAAAAAGGACACGAACGAATTATACAAGCACTAAAAAAAATAGATTTCCCTTTCCACTATACTATAATTGGTGATGGACCAGAGAGAGATACCATTTTCAACCTAGTAAAAGAAGCCAATTTAACAGACAATATAACTCATGTTAAAAGCACTACAGAAGTACATAAATACCTAAATGAAAATGATGTGTACTTACAAGCAGCTTACATTGAAGGCTTCCCAAATGCAGTTATAGAAAGCTCTGCAGTTGGCACACCAATACTAGCATTTAATGCTCCAGGTGGAATTAATGAAATTATAGAAGAAGGCACTAATGGCTTTATTGTTGATAACGAAAATGATTTTATAAATCGTTTAAATGAAATCAATAAAAACTATCCTTTTAAGCCTGAAAAAGTAAGTGATTGTGTAATGAAAAAATATAGCAAAGAAATTATTATCAAAAAATATGAAGATGTATTTTTGAGCTTGATGAATTAGAAGAATGATTAATAAAACTAACAAACCTAAATTAAGTATATTTACCATAGACTTTGGAATGGGCGGAACTGAACGTTTCATTAGCCTTTTATTACCTGAATTGATAAAAGATTTTGAAGTTACTCTTGTTATATTTTATAATTATATTCATTTTGATATTCCAAAAGAAGTCAATCTAATCATCTTAAAACCAGATACTAAAAAATCAAAATCATATATATTTAAACTCAAAAATTTCACTAACCTTTTTATTCAATACAAGAGATTTATTAAAAAGGAAGGAATTGACATTTCATTCTCTCTATTACCAATACCCAACATTATAAACAGTTTTGTAGCTATTGGCAATAAAAAAGTTAGAACAGTTATTAGTGAGCGTTGCTATCCTTCATTAATGTATAAAGGAAGTCGTTTACAAATGTTTTTAGCAAAAGTATTCTTCCCCTTATTATATAACAGAACTAATGTATTGTTTTCAAATTCTGAATATATAAATAAAGATTTAAAAGAAAATTTTGGCGTAAAAATTCCAACAAAAGTTATCTATAATCCTATCACAACAAACGAAAACGAAAAAATAGATTCTGAAACTATAAAAGGTAGCAAAACACTAAACATTATTAATGCAGGCACAATTTATAGTGCCAAAAACCAAAAGCTAATTCTTGAAGCAATGGGCTTATCGCCTTCGGGAGAGTTTAAATTAACTATTCTTGGTAATGGCGAACTAAAAGAAGATTTGATTACATTATCAGAGCAATTAAACATTTCAAATCACTTAATTTTAGAAGGCAAAGTGAGTAATGTAAAAGAGTACCTTCTTAATAGTGATTGCTTTGTGTTATCATCTAACACCGAAGGTTTTCCTAATGTATTATTAGAAGCCTTGTCTGTTGGGTTACCTTCAATTTCAACCAATTGTTTATCAGGACCTCAAGAAATGTTAAATGATAATGAGGCAGTTACAATAGAATCAGGTGATTTTTATAAGGCTAAATATGGAATTTTGGTTAATGTAGATGATAAAGAAGGCCTAAATAAGGCTATGCTTTATCTTAAAAATAATCCTGAAGAACGTCAACGCTATAGTCAACTTGGCTTTGAAAGAGCTAAAACTTACGGTTTACCAAAGATTTATGAACAAGTTAAAAGCTTATTAAACAATTAAATACCATGTGCGGAATTAATGGTGTAATATATAAAACAAAAACAGACAACACTGCTGTAAGACAACAACTTACAGTAATGAATGATTTAATTGTTCATCGTGGCTCAGATATTAAAAAATTATCAAAACTCATTTATAATTAGTTTAGGAAAATTAAAAATTCATATGAAAAAAAAAATAAATTTATCTATTCTTTGTATCAGTCTTTCAAAAGGAGGTACTGAACGTGTGATTGCTAATTTTTGCAAGTATTTAATTTATGATTTTAATGTAACTTTAGTTATGCTAGCAAATAATATTGAATATAAAATTCCTAAAGACTTAAATGTAGTTATGTTTGGAGAACAAAATTTATTAAAACATACTTCTACTTTTCATAAGTTAAAATATTTATTTAATTTTATTAGAAATTATAATCGAGTTATTAAAAATAATAAAATAGAAGTTTCAATTTCGTTTCTAGCTCTACCAAACATTATTAATAGTATTATTAAATTACTTAATCCAAAAATCAAAACAATTATTAGTGAACGTTGTTATCCTTCTTTAATGTATTCTTCAAGTAAGTCATCAATGAGGCTCGCTAAAATATTTTATCCTCTTTTTTACAATTATAATAATGCTTTATTTTCTAATTCTATTCATATTAATAGAGACTTAACTGAACAATTTAACGTTAGCATAAAAAAAAGTGTTATTTACAATCCCATAGAAATTTCAGAATTTAATCAGTTTTGTAACTTTAAAGTTAGTGATAAATTTAAAGTTATAAATGTGGCAAGTTTTAGTCTCTCTAAAAATCAACAATTACTTTTAAATGTACTTTATAAATTAGATTCTAAATTTAGCCTAACACTGTTAGGTGATGGCATTTACAGACAAAAGATTCAAAACTATATTAAAACTAATAATTTAGATAAGCGAGTCAATTTAGTAGGAGTAGTAAATAACGTCAACGATTATTTATTGAAGCATCATTGCTTTGTATTGTCCTCGAATAATGAGGGTTTTCCAAATGCACTACTTGAAGCTATGGCTATAGGCGTTCCTGTTATATCTACCAATTGTATGTCAGGTCCATTAGAATTATTAAACGACAATATTCCTGTAATAATTAAAAAAGGAGAATTTATAGAAGCAAAATATGGCTTATTAATTAATCCTGACGATTTATTTGCTCTTCATAAAGCGTTATTATACTATTCTGAAAATGAAAAATTAAGAAAGTATTACAGCAATAAAGCATTTATAAAAGCAAAAGAATATAGTTTACCTAAAGTATACGAAGATTTAAAAGTTTTAATAAATAAAACTCATTAATTTTATGTGCGGAATTAATGGTGTAATATATAAAACAAAAACAGACAACACTGCTGTAAGACAACAACTTACAGTAATGAATGATTTAATTGTTCATCGTGGTCCTGATGCTGATGGCACTTTTGCAAAAAGTACTGATTCTTATGCTGTTGGAATGGCTATGCGTCGTTTATCTATTATTGATTTGAGCACAGGAAACCAACCAATGTACTCTAATGACAACTCCGTTGCAATTGTTTTTAATGGCGAAATCTATAATTTTAAAATCATTCGTGAAGAGCTAGAACAACAAGGTGTAAGCTTTACAACTCATAGTGATACTGAAGTGATTTTAAAACTTTATGAAACTTTTGGAACAGATGGTTTTAGTAAACTAGACGGAATGTTTGGTTTTAGTATATATGATTATAATAAAGGTAAAGTATTTATAGCTCGAGACTTTTTTGGCGAAAAACCTTTGTATTATACTAATAGTGGAAATCAGTTTTATTGGGCATCAGAATTAAAATCAATAATAAAAAGCCTTACAACTAAGCCAGATATATGTAGAGAAGGATTAAATCTTTTTTTTAGGCTTACATATATTCCTGCACCTTACACAATTTATGAAGGTATTAATAAGCTAGAGCCAAATAATTATATAGAATATGATTTAAAAACATTTGAGTTTAAAATCAATTCGATTTATGATACTACTCCTCTGCCAAAATCAAGATTATCATTTGAGGCAGCAAAAAAAGAAGTAAAAAATAAAGTATACAAAAGTGTTGAAAGCCGTTCAATTTCAGATGTTCCATTAGGTACATTCCTTTCAGGAGGAGTAGATTCATCAGTCGTATCTTATTGTTTAGCTGATATGAGCGACAGCAAAATTGATACATTTTCTATTGGTTTTGAAAAAGCTTCGTATGATGAAACAGATAAATCTCGTGTTGTTGCAAAGCTTATTAATAGTAACCATCATGAGTTTGTTATAAGCGAATCAGATTTAAAACATAATATAGACGACATACTTTTTAACTTTGACGAGCCTTTTGCAGATTCGTCATCACTCCCAACCTATTTGGTATCAAACAAAACTAAAGCACACGTAAAAGTAGCTTTAACTGGAGATGGTGGTGATGAAGTTTTTGGAGGTTATAACAAGTATTATATTGGGAAAATTAATAGTCGTTATACAAGTTTTGTACCAGAATTTGCACATAATCAAGTTAATAAAATAGCTTCAAATTTACTCAAACGAAAAGATGACAATAGAGGTATTAAGTATAAGTTAAACAAGATGTTAAATGCTATAGATTATAGTGATGGCTACTATTGGGATATTATCTCTTTAGGTTTTGAAACTAACGACATCAATACCCTTTTGAGTCCAGAATATCAAAAGCCAAACATCTTTAATTATTACAAAGAAAAGACAAATATATCGAGCCCAAAATCTTTAAACGATTTCAGAACTATTGACAGACATTTAAGTCTTGAAGGTGATATGCTTGTAAAAGTTGACAGGACAAGCATGCTCAACTCACTAGAATGTAGAGCGCCTTTTTTAAACAGAGAGCTGTTTGAATTTACAATGAGCTTACCAGAGAACTATCTTCTAAAAAAATGGAGCAAAAAGCACATTCTAAAAGAATCATTTAAAGATGTATTTCCAAGTGGCTTTTTAGAAAAGTCTAAACAAGGATTTGGAGTTCCTGTTGGCGACTGGCTTCGCCAAGGTTTAAAACAAGAACTTTTAGGTTATATAGACTCTACTTTCTTGATAAAACAAAATATTTTTAGTGTACAAGCTATTATTGAGTTAGTAGATAATCATTTAACAGGAAAAAAGGATAATACTTTTAAAGTTTGGGCATTTTTCTGTTTTCAAAAGTGGTATACAAAAACATATAAACTATAGTGTTTTGAAAAAACTAATCCGCATAACTACTGTTCCTTCCTCTTTAAGAACCCTCTTAAAGGGACAGCACAGATTTATGAATCAACATTACAAAGTGATTGGTATTTCTAGTAGTGGTAAAGAACTTGAGGAAGTAAAAAACGATGAAGGCATTGAAACCTATATAGTTGAAATGACACGCTCAATTACACTTATTAAAGATTTAAAAGCTGCTTACAAACTTTACAAATTCTTCAAAAAAGAAAAGCCTTTTATTGTACATACACATACACCAAAAGCAGGTACTGTTGGTATGTTGGCAGCAAAATTGGCAGGCGTTCCTCACAGATTACATACTATTGCAGGTTTACCATTATTAGAAGCTAGAGGTGCTAAACGAAAATTATTAGACACAGTAGAAACCTTTACTTATGCTTGTGCTACACAAATTTTGCCAAATTCTTATGGATTAGAATCCATTATTTTACAAAATAAATACACCAACCCTTCAAAACTTAAAGTAATTGGTAAAGGAAGTTCAAACGGTATTGATGTAGCACATTACGATTCAAAATTAGTTTCAGAGCAAACAAAAATAGATTTAAAGAAAGAGTTACATATTTCTGACACAGATGTTGTATTTATTTTTATTGGCAGAATGGTTAAAGACAAAGGCTTAAACGAACTTGTTTCTGCTTTTGATAAGCTTTCAAAATCAAATAAAAATTACAAACTTATTTTAGTTGGTCCTCATGAAAATCATTTAGATCCATTATTGCCAGAAACCGAAAAACTAATAGAACACAATAAGCAAATACTTGCTGTTGGCATGCAAAAAGATATTAGACCTTATGTAGCCATTTCACACGTATTAACTTTCCCAAGCTATCGTGAAGGATTTCCTAATGTTGTCTTGCAAGCTAGTTGTATGAATTTACCTTGCATAGTATCAGATATTAATGGATGCAATGAAATAATTGAGCACAATGTAAACGGATTGATTATTCCTGTAAAAAGTGAAACAGCTATACAAGATGCTATGCAGTTTATGATAGATAATCCTGATAAACGAACAGAAATGGCAAATCAGTCTCGAGTGAGAATTGTTGAACGTTACCAACAAGAATATATTTGGAATAAACTATTAAAACTTTATAAAAGCCTTGAATAAATGAAGATTTACAGTCATTTTTTTAAACGATTTTTCGATTTAATATTAGCATCAATTGGCTTTATTATCTTACTGCCTTTGTTTTTAATTGTTTGGTGTGTATTACTTATAAAAAACAACGGAAAAGCATTTTTTTATCAAGAAAGACCTGGTAAAAACGAACGTGTATTTAGAATTATAAAGTTCAAAACCATGAATGATAAAACTGATGAACATGGAGAATTGCTTCCGCCATCAGATCGATTGACTAGAACAGGGAATTTTGTTAGAAAATATTCACTTGATGAAATTCCGCAGTTATTAAACGTTATTAAAGGTGATATGAGTTTAATTGGACCAAGACCATTACGCATAAGATATTTACCTCGTTATAACGATTTTCAAAAACAGCGACACAATATAAGGCCAGGAATTACAGGTTGGGCTCAAGTAAATGGCAGAAATGCAATTAGTTGGGAGCAAAAATTTGAGTTTGATGTGTGGTATGTAAAAAATATATCGCTACTTTTAGATATTAAAATTATTTTTTTAACCTTTTATACAGTTTTTAAAAAAGACGGGGTTTCTAGTATTGATAATGATATTGTACCAGATTTTATGGGAACGCATACTAAAAACGAAAACAGATGAGCACCAATATGTTATTCACATGCGTAGGACGCCGTAACTATTTGATTAATTACTTTAAAGAAGCATTAAATAATCAAGGCAAAATATTTGCTTCAGATGTTGATGTTAATGCTCCCGCAATGATAGATGCTGATGTGGCTCTTGTCGTTCCAAATATCTATGACGCTAGCTATATACCAACGATTATAAATTTAATCAAGACACATAATATTAACGCAGTAATATCTTTAAATGATTTTGAATTACCAATACTTTCAAAACATAAAAAATCGATAGAAACTCAAACTGGAGCAAAAATTATTATTTCTAGCGAAGCTGTGATTGATTTAGCCTTTGATAAACTGAAAACAGCTAATTTTCTAAAAAACATTGGACTTAATACTCCAAAAACATTCGATAGTCTAGAATTAGCGATATCAGAGATAAAAAAAGAAAACCTAACATTTCCATTAGTTGTAAAGGATCGCTGGGGAAGTGCATCAATGAATATTAATTATGCCGAAAATATTGAAGAACTGGAATTGATATACAAGTATTTGTATTTAAGACTAAAAAACTCAACCAATGCCTTAGCAAATAAAGATGAAACTAACATTCCTTTAATAATTCAAGAAAAAATAATTGGAAAAGAATACGGAATAGACATATTAAATGATTTTGAAGGCAACTATGTTGGAACATTTGTTAGAGAAAAATTAAATATGCGATCTGGTGAAACAGACCGAGCGGTATCTGTAATAGATGAAAAATTTAATGATTTAGGTAAAATCATTTCAACACACTTAAAACACTATGGCAATTTAGATTGTGATGTGTTTGTTAGTAATAATAAAATTTACGTACTCGAACTAAACCCAAGATTTGGTGGTGGTTATCCATTTTCACATGAGGCTGGGATTAATATAGCTGCTATATATATAGAATGGATAAATAATAGAATTAACATTTCTAAATTTAATAATTATAAAAGCGAGGTTATGTATTCTAAATGTGATAGAATGTTAAAAAATTCAAGATAAATAGATAATAAAAATGGCTCCATATAAAAACATATTAAAACCAATTTTTGATTTCGTTATTGCGATAATTAGTTTAATTATTAGCTCCCCAATATTCATTACACTTATTATCATTTTAGTTATCGTTAATAACGGAAAACCTTTCTTTTTTCAAAAAAGAGCTGGCAAAAATGGTAAGACTTTTAGTATCATAAAGATAAAAACAATGAATGACAAAAAGGACATACACGGAAAATTGTTGCCATTCAATGAGAGAGTTACAAAAATAGGTGCATTTATTCGCAAATATTCGCTTGATGAAATCCCTCAACTTATTAATATCATTAAAGGAGATATGAGTTTAATTGGCCCAAGACCTTTGCATCCAGAATATTTACCTTTATACAACAAAGTACAAGCTAGGCGACATGAAGTGATGCCAGGAATTACTGGATGGGCACAAGTAAATGGGCGAAACACAATAAGTTGGGAACAAAAATTCAATCACGATGTTTGGTATGTTGACAATCAATCATTTGTATTGGATATAAAAATTTTGTTTTTGACCTTCTATAAAGTTATTAAAAAGAAAGATATTAATAATTCTGTCAGTGCTAATATGCCTGCATTTAAAGGAGCAGATGTTGAATAAAGAAATTGGATCAAGTTTTTATTTACTGGATGATTGCGATAATGAATTAATAGCATTAAAGCAAAACAAGATACCTATGTCGTTTGATAAATTCACTATTTATCATACAGGTAGAAATGCATATCTAGCATTATTAAAGGAAATTTCAAATAAGCAAAAAATAAATAAAATCTGGTTACCAAGTTATTTTTGCCACAATGTGATAAACAATATTTCAAATAATTTTAATAATGTTGACTTTTACTATATAAACCCCTTCAGATTAAATGCCAAGCTTAATATTGAGCAATTTGCCAATCAAGAGGATGTTGTAATTTTAAATAACTTTTGGGGATTAACTACTTATTCTTATAACCTAAACCCAAATGATAAACCTATTATAATTGAAGACCATTCTCACGGATGGTTAAGCAAACAATGCATCAAAAGCAAAGCCGATTATTGTATTAGTTCTATTCGTAAAACCTACCCAATCCCTTTAGGAGGAATCACTTGGCAACCTAACTCAAATTTCCCCCTCAACTTTTATGAAAACACAACTGATAAATTTGCTATAAAAGCCTGGGAAAAGCTTAATGAATCAATGTCGCAAAAGAGAAACTTTATAAAGGGTAACTCTGAAAATTTTAATAAAATTTATTTATCGCTTTTAGAAGAAGGTGAATCATTCGTTTCCAAATCAAATTCATATACAAAACCAAATGATTCTATCACAAACTATATAAAACATTTCATCGATTTAGATCCTAACATTTGTAAAAAAAACAATTTACAATATGTATATAAACATTTAAAACAGTCTGACCATTTTAAGGTCATTAAACGAAGAGGATACATAGCATTTGGGCTTTTATTAGTATTTAAAGATGAAAATCTATTTTATTCATTTAAATCTTATATGATTTTAAACAACATATATCCAGCAAATTTATGGCCTCAAAATGATTTAAAAAGTAATTGGAAACATCTTTTCAACATACACGTAGATTTTAGGTATAGTTTAGATGATATGAAATTTATAGTAGAAACCATCAATAATTGGAATCAAAAAAATTATGGACAGAGTAACTAAACAAGCAAATAATCCTTACCAATATAAGCGAAAACTCACGTCTTTCAATAGAGCAAGAGATGCGTGGAGCTCTATAATAGAGAAGTTTATAAAGCAAAATACAGATGCTACTGTCATTCTACCTGCATATATTGGATGGTCAAAAAACGAAGGTAGTGGAATTTTTGATCCAGTAGACAATACTAACATTCCATTCGCATTTTATGGCTTAAACAAACATTTGCAAATTGATTTTGAAGACTTCAAAAAAAAAGTCAAGACAAATACCAACCCAATTGTTTTATTAGTTCATTATTTTGGGTTTCCAGACTCTAACTATGATGAAATTGCTAATTGGTTAGATGAAGAGAATGTGTTTTATGTAGAAGATTCTGCACATGCAATGCTTACCGATTTAATTGGTGGAATTTGTGGCAGAAAAGCTGCTTACAATTTATTTGCACTCCATAAAATATTGCCATTAGAGACAGGCGGCTTATTAGTCGACAACCTAAAACAGAATCTCGAAATAGGCAGAAATCCTTCAAGCCTAACTAATACCCATAGTCTTGAATACGATTTCAAATCAATTTATGATAAAAGAATAACTAACTATAAACTTCTAATAAATCACCTAAAAGACATTAATGGAATAACTATTCTGTACCCAGAGTTGAAAGAAGGTGTTTGTCCACAAACTTTACCTGTTTTAATTCATGACACTAATAGAGATGCTATTTATTTTGAAATGAACAAAAGAGGATTCGGATTTGTGAGTTTATATCATACTATGATAGAGCAGTTAGAAAATTCGACCTTCGAATCAGCAATTTACACATCAAAACATATAATTAACCTTCCTGTCCATCAAGACTGTGAAGAGGCTGATTTAGTTGATATGATTAAAAATTTTAAACTAGTATTAAACAACGGTTAGATGCAATTAAAAATTTTAGATTTAAGCAATACTAATGATGTTCATCTTTATAATGAAGTATATAACTCCATTAAAGAGAAAATACCTTATTACAGAGCTGAATTTATTGATACTTTTTCTTTAGGATTAAAAAACACCTACTCTTTTTTATTTAGCGATGGTTCTAACCACATGATCATAATGCCATTTCATCTTCGTGAAATTGAGTATCATGACACTACAAAATATTATGATGTAATATCAACTTATGGTTATAGTGGTCCATTATTTAATGACACTGTCACTGATACAAGCATAAAACAATTTTGGAGCAAAGTTGATGAATGGTATGCCCAAAATAATATTGTTTCAGAATTTATTCGATTCAATTTAGGTAACAATCATTTATATTATTCTGGCACTTGTAATCCAACATTATTAAATATAAAAGGAAATCTTTTAGAGCCAAATACTCAATGGGAAAATTATGATAGAAAAGTTAGAAAAAATGTAAATAAAGCTATTAAACATGGTTTAAGAATTGACATTTATTATAGAAATATAACTCCTATTATATTCGAACATTTTTATAATATCTACATTGAAACTATGGATAGAGCAAATGCTTCTAAAGAATATTATTTTTCAAAACAAAAAATTGAATCTTTCATTGGCTCTCTTAAAGATAATTGTGCAATAGCAATTGCGTATAAAGAATCAACACCTATAGCATCAGAATTAGTGTTATTATCAAAATCAAATATGTATTCCTTTTTAGGAGGTACGCGATCAGATTATTTTAAGTTACGCCCCAACGATTTACTAAAAGATAAGTTAATTAATTGGGCTTATACCAATGGGTTCAAGCACTATATTTTAGGTGGTGGCTATGGAAGTAATGATGGAATTTATAATTTCAAGAAAACATTTTTTCCAAATGATGTAGCAATATTTTATACAGGTAGAAAAATAGTTAACAAGAACATTTATAACCAGCTTTCCAATATAACAGAAGAAACACCAAATACTAATGATACTTTTTTTCCTTTATACAGGAAATGAAATTAATATTATACTTTTGTTTAAAACTACGAACCACTTAAATACAGCCCTATTATGATTAACGACGGACATCTAGTAATCTCTTTAGACTTTGAACTTCATTGGGGAGTTTTTGATGTGCGAACCGTTGAAAGCTATAAAAACAACTTATTGCAAGTACGACCAGTGATTACCAGAATGATAGGGTTAGCTGACGCTTATGATGTTAAATTAACATTCTCAACTGTTGGCTTTTTATTTGCTGAAAACAAAGAAGAACTTAAAAAATACCTACCTAAAAACAAGCCTACCTATAAAAACCAAAAATTATCACCTTACCCTCTACTCGACTCAATAGCTGATACTGAAAATGAAGACCCATTTCATTATGCAAAATCGGTTATCAATGAGATTAAACAAAATGGAAATCATGAAATTGGCACTCATACTTTTAGTCATTATTATTGTCACGGATTGGGACAAACCGTTGAACAGTTTGAAGACGATTTAAATTCAGCAATTGCAATAGCAAAAGAAATGGATATTACTCTAGAGAGTATTGTGTTTCCAAGAAATATGATAAATTCAGACGACCCTATTGACAAACCATATATAGATGTTTGCTATAAAAAAGGAATCAAATCATTTAGAGGCAAAAAAAAAGCGTATATGTATAATGTTCACTCAACAAAATTTTATCACAGTTGGTATATTTTTAAATTATTAAGGATTACTGATGCTTATTTGAATGTTTCAGGAATCAACACTTATAGAGTAGAAAAATTCTATAAAAAAAATAAGATACTCAATTTACCTGCTTCCATTTTACTTCGAAATTACTCAAGCCTATTATCGTTTCTAGAGCCATTAAAGATCAAACGAATTAAGAGAGGTATGAAATATGCCGCTAGACACAATGAGATGTTCCATATTTGGTTTCATCCTCATAACTTTGGCACTCATACAGACAAAAACTTCAAAAATTTAGAAATGATTTTTAAACACTACAAAGAGCTAAACAAAAAATACGGCTTTAAAAGTGAAACAATGACTGGGCTTACTAACAAAATAACAGCTAAACATTAACTAAATACATTAACGACAAAAACTGTTTTTGGTCGTGTTTATTTGGTTGTTCTTGTCTAATTAGCTGATATTTAATCAAAATTTATCTGTTTTAGATGTATTGCATTCACATATTTAGTAACTTTAATATGTGTTTATTATGGAATTAATAGTTAGGTTTTATGTCCCAAGCTCCCTCACTAGACATGAAAATTGAATAGTAATAAACTTACTTAATAGTAACTTATGAATACTAAAATATGGTTATCTTCTCCACACATGAGTGGTAAAGAGCAGCAATATATAGACGATGCTTTTAAATCTAACTGGATTGCTCCTTTAGGGCCAAATGTAACTGGTTTTGAAAGCGATATTCAAAGTTATTTAGGAGAAGGTAGTAATGTAGCTGTATTAAGCTCTGGAACAGCAGCCATACATTTAGGATTGGTTTTACTAGGCGTTGCAAAAGGTGATGAAGTTATTTGCCAAAGTAAAACATTTTCTGCATCTGCAAACCCAATAGCATATTTAGGTGCAACTCCTGTTTTTGTTGATAGCGAAAGCGACACATGGAATATTTGTCCTGAACAGCTAGAAATAGCAATAAAAGACCGAATAGCAAAAGGCAAAAAACCTAAAGCAATTATTGCAGTTCATCTATACGGAATGCCTTATAAAGTGTCTGAAATTAATCGTGTTGCAGAGGCTTACAGTATTCCTGTATTGGAAGATAGTGCCGAAGCGCTTGGTAGCACATATAGCAATGAAAAATGTGGTACATTTGGTACAATATCCATTTTGTCATTTAATGGTAACAAAATCATTACCACTTCTGGTGGTGGAGCTTTAGTTACTAAAGACAAAAGTATAAAAGATAAAGCCGTGTTTCTTGCCACGCAAGCTAGAGATAATGCTGTAGAGTATTTACATTCTCATATTGGTTATAATTACAGAATGTCTAATGTTATAGCAGGAATTGGTAGAGGGCAAATGCAAGTTATAGACAATCGAGTTGAGTTAAGACGACAAAACTATAATTTTTATGAGAGCCATTTAAAGAACATAAATGAGATTGCTTTTTTAAGCGAGCCTAAAGGGCACTTTTCTAACAGATGGCTGTCTTGTATTTTAACTAATTCTGAAAAAACAAGAGAAGGATTAAGAATTGCTTTAGAAAAAGAAAACATTGAAAGTAGACCACTTTGGAAACCAATGCACCAGCAACCAGTATTTTTGGAATGTCCAAAATATTTAAACGGTGTATCTGATGACTTATTTAAAAAAGGATTATGTTTACCTAGTGGCTCTAACCTAACTGATAATGAGAAAAATAGAGTTTTATCAACTATACAAGCCTACTTTGATAACTAATGATTGAAATACTACATAAAATATCGCAAAAGTATGCATCTAAATGGCTTATAATGCTATTAGACTTACTTGTTGTGCTTTTTACTTTTTTTATAGCGTATCTCATTCGTTTTAACTTTAGTATTGATTTCGATATAAAACTCTTACTTAATCAACTTCCGTTTGTAGCATTAGCAGCATTTATTAGTTTTTTAAGTGTAGGTTCTCACAAAGGTGTTGTTCGTTTTACAGGTTATAAAGACATAATCAATATTATTATTGGTGTTAATATACTGGCAACAATACTGATTATTTCTACATTTTTGAGTAGAAAATTAAATTTCGATGACATTTTTAATATTTCAGGGTCAATAATTTATATACACTTATTATTAAATATTCTTTTTCTCACTGGGTTTAAATTATTTATTAAATCGTTGTATAATAACTTAATGCAAGACTTTAAAACTACCAAAAGAGTATTAATTTTTGGCGCTGGTAATGCAGGAATGATTACCTACGACGCTATTAATAATGACTCAAAAAACGGTTATGAGGTTATTGGTTTTATTGATGATAATGAGCAAAAAGTTGGCAAAAAAATCAACCTATTAAAGGTTTATAGTCTTAATAAGATAAATAAGAAATTTGTAACAAACAACGATGTAGAAGAGGTTATTATTTCGGTTCAAAACATTGAGTCGTCAAGATTATTACAAATTACGGGACAGTTATTTTCGCTTGGCTTAAAAGTAAAAATTGTACCTCCTGTTCAACATTGGATAGATGGCGATTTAAGTTTAGGCCAGATTAAAGAAGTAAATATAGAAGATTTACTAGGCAGACAGCAAATCTCAATTAAAAACAGCGCATTGATTGATGAGTACGATAATCAAATTATATTCATTACAGGTGCAGCTGGATCTATTGGAAGCGAATTAGCACGTAAAGTTTCAGAATATCGTTACAAAAAACTAATACTTATTGATTCAGCTGAATCTTCACTTTACAATATAGAGCAAGAATTTAACCGAAACGGAAAAGTAAATTTTGATGCCATTGTTGGCGATATTAGAGATCATAACAGAATGGAACAGTTGTTTGATTTATACAAACCAAAAATTGTATTCCATGCTGCAGCCTATAAGCATGTTCCGTTAATGGAAAACAACCCATATGAAGCTGTAAGTGTTAATGTTATTGGCACAAAAAATATTGCAAGTTTATCAGTAAAATACAATGTAAATAAGTTTGTATTTATATCAACTGATAAAGCTGTAAACCCAACAAATGTAATGGGAGCAACTAAACGTATAGCTGAACTTTATGTTAACTGCTTACAAGGGCAAAGACAAACAAAGTTTATTACCACTCGATTTGGAAATGTACTTGGTTCAAATGGTTCAGTAATACCTTTATTTAAAAAGCAAATTGAAAATGGTGGACCTTTAACTGTTACTCACAAAGATATTACACGCTATTTTATGACAATTCCAGAAGCTTGTCAATTAGTACTGGAAGCAGCAACTATGGGTAATGGTGGAGAAATTTTTGTGTTTGATATGGGAAAAACAGTTAAAATATTCGATTTGGCTGTAAACATGATAATCTTATCAGGTTTAAGATATCCTGAAGATATAGACATAAAAATAACAGGATTGCGACCTGGAGAGAAAATATATGAGGAGTTGTTGGCTGATGGTGAAAACACTAAACCAACATATCATGAAAAAATAATGATTGCTAAAACAAAGCAACTAGATATTAACGACATTGAACTTAAAATAGAAAGATTATGCTCTGCTAACATAAAAATGCAAAATTTGGAAATAGTATCTTTAATGAAGGAAATTATACCAGAGTATGTGTCAAATAATTCTAAATATGAAGTTTTAGATTCTTAAAATAATTTAACCTAACTAAAAATAAAATGACTACAAAAATTCAACCAAATAAGCTTATAAATGCATTTGCATTTTTGTCAATATTAATAATAACATCTTGTGGCACAAGAAAAGATCTTGTTTATTTTCAAGATGAAGTTCTTACTGAGGCTGATTTAAATTATACTCAAGATTCTGAATTAACTTTTATGGTTGGTGATTTGTTAACTATAGATGTATCAGCATTAGACCCAGAAGTAGTTAAACCATTTAACCTACCTCCTGTTTCTTACAATTCTACTGTAATTAGTGCTCAAGGTACATTAAGAATGCAAACTTATTTAATAGATAATAATGGTAATATTGAGTTTCCAGTTCTTGGAACAATAAAAATGGAAGGATTAACTCGCTCTGGAGCTAATGATTATTTAAAAGAGCAGCTATTAGAGTATGTTAAAAATCCTATAGTAAATATACGACTTGCAAACTTTACTATCACAGTTCTTGGAGAGGTAAATAAACCAGGAACATATACAATACAAGATGAAAGAGTATCACTTACAGAAGCATTAGGTTTAGCTGGTGATTTAACTATTTATGGAAAAAGAGATAATGTGTTTTTAATAAGAGAAAGAGATGGTAAAAAACAATACACCAAATTCGATTTAACGTCTATAAGAGTTTTACAATCGCCTAATTATTATTTAGCTCAAAACGATGTTATTTATGTTGAGCCAAATAAAGCAAGAATTAGACAATCGTCTTACAACCAAAACAATGGTGTAATCATATCAGCTGTGGCAACTCTAGCTACAATTGCTGCTATTTTGATAAAATAATATTCTATAATCCAAAATGAAACAACAGGCCCAAGAATCAAATAGTGAATTAAGAGAAAAATTAGATTTATTCATTTCTAAATGGAAGCTAATTTTAGTATGTGTAATACTGGCTTTTATTTTAGCATTTTTGTATTTAAGATATGCAACTTACGAGTACCAAGCTACAGCATCAATCAAAATTAATAATGATAAGAATAGTAGCAAGCTACCAGAAATATCATCACTAGAAACTTATGGTCTATTTTCTTCCGATTTCAGTAATATTACTGACGAAATGGAAGTTATTAAATCTAGAACTCTCTTAAGAAAAGTTGTAGAAGAACTTGATTTAAATATTAAATATATTGTTAGAGGTCGTATTAAAGAAGTAGAAGATTATTTAAACCCTCCTATTAGTATAAATTTTCTTGCGAACGACTCAATAATAAATAAAATAGACACAACACTGTATGTTAAAATACTTACTCCTACAAAGTTTAGCTTAACAAGTACAGAGAGTAACGAACTTTTAAATTTAGAAGCAGACGATGCAAGAGTTTATGCTTTTGGTGATAAAATAAAAACTGGTTTTGGAAATATTATTTTCACTCCTAATATTGAAAAAGACTCAGTTAAAGTTGGTGCCAGTATAAAAGTTGTAATGAGCTCTGTAGATAGAGTTGTTGAAGGTTATCAAGCTAAAATAAATGTGTCTAATAACATTGGTTCAGACATTATTAGTATTTCAGTTAATGAAAATCTAAAGGATAAAGCAAGTTTAATTTTAGATAAAATAATTGAAAAATATAATGAAGATGTCATCAATGACAAACAATTAATCGTTCAGGCGACATCAGATTTTATTTCAAATAGACTTCAACTTGTATCAAAAGAATTAGAAGAGGTCGATTTTACTGCTGAAACACTTCAAAAGAGTAATAGATTAACTGCTTTAGCATCTCAATCAAATATTTTTTTAGAAAGTGAAAGAGAAAATGAAACAAAGCTTATTAATACTGCAAATCAAATTCAGTTAATTGACTATGTAAAAGAACAAATTACTAGCAATAATAAAGAATCTGATATTTTACCAGCAGATATTGGTATTGCTGATAATTCTGTTTCTCAACTTACAAAAAGCCATAACGAGTTAGTGTTGCAAAGAGATAGAATTTTAAAAAATTCGAGCGAAAAAAACCCAACAGTAATAAACCTAAACAATCAAATTAATGCGTTAAAATCTAGCTTGGTATCTAGTTTAGATAATATGAGATCTACAAGTAAAATTACTTTGGATGCTTTAAGCCAAGAAGACGAACGCATTAGAGGTCAAATTTATTCGGCTCCTGGTAAAGAACGTCAGTTTAGAGATATTAAACGTCAGCAAGATATTAAAGAGTCATTGTATTTATATTTATTACAAAAACGTGAAGAAACAGCAATACAATTAGGACTATCGTCTCCTAATGCAAAAATTATTGACAAAGCTTATACTTCAGCTATTCCAATAAGCCCTAAACGTTTATTTGTGTATTTAGCTGCGCTTATTTTTGGAATTATGATTCCGTCGATGTTTATTTATCTATCTAGTATTTTAGACACAAAAATTCATAATAAAAACGATTTAGCGAAAGTTTTAACAATACCTTTCTTAGGAGATATTCCAAAATCAGACCCTAAACGAAGACTGATAAAAAAGGTAGATTATTCTCCAAAAGCTGAAGCATTTAGAATAATAAGATCTAATATAGATTTTATTTTAAAAGGCAATAAAAAGAAGTGCAAAACACTTTTTGTAACGTCAACTAAAGCACAAGAAGGAAAATCACATACATCAATAAATCTAGCATCATCTTTAGCGTATTCTGAAAAAAGAGTTTTACTTATTGAAACTGATATTAGAGTACCAAAAGTAAATGAGTATCTAGAGATTAAAGCAGATAAAGGTTTAACAGATTATATATCTGACCCAGAACTAACTATAGATGATGTTACTACTTCTGTAAGCACTAATAAGTTTTTAAAGATAATTCCATCAGGCACTATTCCACCAAATCCTGCTGAATTATTAATGAATGATCGTGTTAGTACGCTTTTTGATGTAGCACAAGACGATTATGACTATATAGTTGTTGATACTGCTGCTGTTGGCTTGGTTACTGATACTTTACTAATTAGTAATTATGCAGATTTGTTTATTTATGTGGTTAGCGCAAATAATGTTGATAAACGACAATTACATATTGCACAGACGCTTTACGATGAAAACAGATTACCACATATGACTATTTTATTAAATGGAACTAATGATAAATCTAGAGGTTATGGCTATGGTTATGGAAACAATCCTCACAAAAAGAAAAAGAAATGGTGGCAATTTTATAAAAAATAGAAAACGCTATTAAATACAATAAGAAAAAGATTCTTTTCCTACTTCTGGAAAAGAATCTTTTTCTTTAAATGCTTTAGTTTTACATACATAGTATTTACCTTCTTATCTCGTAAATACTGCTTAAACTTTAATAAGTTAGACAAGCTTTTTCCAATTAAAACAGCCTTTATCGATTTAGAATCATAAATTATATGGTGCTCATAGGTATATTCTCTATTCGACCAACGTCTTTTATAATCTACTTCACCTTTAGAGAAGTCTAACTCAGAAATGCCATTTTGTAAAGACCAATCAAAAAGTTTATAAACTTCGTAATTACCAATGTTATATTTATAATATTCAATATCAAAAGTTCTTATTGCAACTACTACAATATGATCATATACATAGTTAATTGACATGGCAATTGGTTTGCTTTCATCATAAATTACGTTAAAAACAACTTTTTTTTCCAGAATCAAATCATAAATTAATTCTTCATAAAAACTCCAAATTGGCAATACTGTATTATGCTCGTTTCGTTGATCAAAACGCTTAAAAAGTAGCTCTTTAAGAGTTTGCATGTCGTTTTTATACTCCTCTTTAGAAATCGAACCGAAATATACTTTTTGTGAAATATTAAAACTAGACTCTATTTGTCTTACTCGACCTTTAAATCTGCTTTTGCTTTTAGACCCAAAACAAGACTGCAACACATCTTCCAAGCTTTCAAATTCATCTAAATTAGAAGACAAGCCTTTGTACTGTTTTATCTTATTAACCTTAATATTTGATGAATTATCATAGTTTTCAGTCGAAAAATAATCTGGAACATCGTAAACAACTACAACTCTACCCTTTAAATCGTCAGCTTTTAAATCTAGCTGATATGTCATGCCATTGGTTAAGTTTCTCCCTATATTTTCATAATAAGGTAACTTACTGTGCTTAACAAATTTAACCCCTTTAACAGAACCAAAAGTAGTAGCTTCTGCACCATTACTAAAATGCTTTAACCAGATAGTTTCGTAGGTTTTTGATGCAAAAGGGTTGTTTAACATATCTTTTTTTGATTGATTTAAAATTACAACTTACGTCGTGCTTTTTCTTGTTTTAGTAAATTAAGCTCTCTACTTGTTTGTCCAGCAACTGAAGTATTCTCTTCAGCTCGTCTAATTAAATAAGGCATAACATCTTTAACAGGTCCAAAAGGCACATATTTAGCAACATTATAACCATTGGCAGCTAAGTTAAAGCTTATATGATCACTCATACCATATAATTGCCCAAACCAAACTCTGTTATCACTTTTAGAAATATTCAGCTTATTCATCAACTCCATTGCCAAATAACAACTTTCTTCATTATGAGTTCCTATAAAAAGTGAGATTTCATTTAAATTCTTTAAAATGTAATCTAATGTTTCATTAAAGTTAATATCTGTTGCCTCTTTTGTTACACATATTGGAGACTCATAGCCTTTATCTTCAGCTCTTTCGCGCTCTTTTTCCATGTAAGCACCTCTAACTATTTTAAGACCTATTTTAAAACCATCACGTTTTGCACGCTCGTGTAACTGTTTCAAATATTCTAATCTTCCACATCTGTAAAGTTGCAAGGTGTTATATACAATAGGAATATCTTTATTATACAAACGCATCATATCTTCACACAAATCGTCTGCAGCATCTTGCATCCAACTTTCTTCAGCATCAATCAATATTTCAACATCTTTCTCTTTAGCCAACTTGCACACTGTATTAAAACGTGCTACTACTCTATTCCACTCTTGAGTTTCTTCATCACTAAAAGGTTTTCCTTCTCCTTTTTTCTGATAGAGATGAAAACGTCCAAAACCTGTAGGCTTAAAAACCACAATTGGCATGGCTTCCTTTTCATCAGAAAAATTAATGATTTTTACAATTTTTTGCATTGCATCATCAAAACTCTGCTCTTCTTCCTTTCCTTCTACCGAAAAGTCTAGTACTGAGCATACACCTTTAGTGTACATTTTGTCAATAACATTAATACAATCGTCTTCGTTTACACCTCCACAAAAGTGATCAAACACTGTAGAACGTATTAAACCTTCAACAGGTAAATGCGCTTTAAGTGCAAAATTTGTAGCAGCAGTGCCAATTCTAACTAAAGGTTGATGAGATATCATCTTAAACAAAAAGTAGGCTCTTTCAAGCTCTGAGTCACTTTTTAATTGAAAAGCAACTTCGGTATTATCAAAAAGTCGTTTTGTAGTCATTGTTAAAAATAATAACAAAAATAAATATTCATAGGCTATTATTTTAGTAAAAACTGCTTATTTTCATTGTCTGTAAAAAGGAACGTTAGATACATGAAGTCAATACACACAAAATCATATTCAATTCACTTTAATTCAAACTGTTATACTGAGTTAAACAGCTATTTAGATGCACATCATTTTTCGAAAATATTCATATTAGTAGACACCAATACGCATAATTATTGTTTATCTAGTTTTATGTCAAATCTAAATACTGCCACTCCAATAGAAGTTATTGAAATTGAATCTGGTGAAGAAAACAAAACTATCGACACTTGTGTTGGTGTATGGAATGCTTTATCAGAACTTGGTGCAGACCGAAAAAGCTTAATGATAAATCTTGGTGGTGGAGTTGTAACCGATTTGGGTGGTTTTGTTGCATGCACTTTTAAACGTGGTATAAAATACATAAACGTTCCAACCTCGCTTCTTGCCATGGTTGATGCTTCTGTTGGCGGAAAAACTGGTGTCGATTTAGGTGCTTTAAAAAATCAGATTGGTGTTATAAATTCAGGTGACATGGTGTTGATTGACACAGCATTTTTAGACACTTTGCCACAAAACCATTTAAAGTCTGGATTTGCTGAAATGTTAAAACATGGTTTAATATATGACTTAAAGTACTGGAATAAGTTAATTGACTTATCTAAACTAACAATGAAAGATTTAGACGAACTTATTTACGAATCTGTAATCATAAAAAAAGACATAGTAACTAAAGACCCTTTAGAAACTAACGAGCGTAAACACCTTAATTTTGGACACACTTTAGGTCACGCTATTGAATCTTACTTTTTAAGTGAAGACAATAAAGAAGAACTACTACATGGCGAAGCTATAGCTATTGGAATGATTTTAGAGTGCTATTTATCTGCTGAATTATTAAAATTTCCAAAAGAAGATTTAGAACATATAAATCTGGTTATAAAAAAGATGTTTAAAACAGTTGATATAAAACCATCTAATTACAACCCAATTATAGAGCTTTTAAAATATGATAAGAAGAACGAACATGGTAATATCAATTTTGTTTTATTAGAAGCTATTGGGAAACCTAAAATTGATTGCATTGTAGACAACGAACTCATATTTAAAGCCTTTGAGTACTATAAAAATAATTTAGAGCTTGAAAATAATTAAAAATATAGTGTACATTAGTAACATAAATAAATCTAAAAACATTAAATTCATCAAAATGAAAACAATAAAACACCTTACAATTTTATTACTCCTATTTGTTTCAACTAGTACTATAAGCCAAACGTTAAACAAAGGTTTTGTTAAATACAAAATGATTAGTGATGATGAAGATATGGCTATGATTGGAGCCATAACAATGATTAATTATTTTGATGAAAATCAATCTGCAGTTGAAATTAGCATGATGGGTGGATTAATGATAACAAAAGTGTACACTAAATATTCAAACCCAAATGACTTAATAATGACCATGGATGCTATGGGTCAGAAATATGAAATAACCGAAATTAAAGATAAAGATGCCACAGGTAATGCTTTTGGACAACTAGATAATATTGAGTCTGTTAAATACGACAAAAAAGACACAAAAGAAATTTCTGGGTATAAATGCCATAAAGCAGAAATAAAATATAGTGATGGAAAAACTGCTGTGTTTTATATCACTAATAAAATTAGCCAAAAGGCAATGCAAAATCCTAATCAAAAAGTACAGCTTGAAGGATACCCTTTAGAAATGGAAATTACTTCTGAAGAAGGCATTGTAAAAATAATAGCTACAGAGGTTTCAAAAAATCTTCCTTCAGGTAGTTTTATTGTGCCATCTGGTTTTGAAAAGGTAACTATGGAAGAATTTCAACAAAAAATGGGTGGATAACCTGTTTTTCTGTGATTAGCTGTGTGAAATCTGCTATAATTTTCAGCACTAAATAAAAGACGACTTATTGCGGTTGAGTTTCTGAAAAGAAATTTTACCGCAATTAATTATACATGTTGTTATACACAGTACTTTTATTTCCATTTTTTTATTAATTCTGTCATTCCTTTTTCAATTCCACTATAATAATCTCCTTTTTTAAACTCGGGAATAATTGTTTCATCAATAACTTTTTTACAAAGCTCATCTGTCAGAATTTTTTCAGTCCCATAACCTGTCGAAATTCTAATTTCTCGAAGATTTTTACTGAATAGAATTAAAAGTCCATTATCCGTTTCTGAATTCCCAATTCCCCATTCATTTGCTAAATCCGTTGAATAATCACTAATATTCTCATATGGTTCAATTGAGTTTACCGTAACAATTGCAATTTCACGAGTTGTTTTTTCCTCATATTCAGAAATTATTTTTGTCAGATTTGAAATTTGAACATCATTAAAAATTTTTTCATAGTCTGACACAGAACCAATCGGAAATGGGAAATCACCAATACTGTCTAAAACCAAGTCAGATTTAGTTTCAGAGTATTCTTTTTCATGTTCAGCCCAGGCTTTTTTTGAATTGTAAGCTGCAAAAGGAACAGCAACAAAAGCTGGTAAAATATACGATAAGAGAAAATACAGAATCCCAACAGAACCGATTATTATTAATATTTTTTTCTTCATTTTATTTTTCCTCGGTATTGTATACAAATTATTTTAAAACTACAAATACCTTTCCTTAATCACACTACAATGATGTGTTTCATGACCAATAATAATAAACCCAATCGCTCTAGCTGAAATTGGACTGTTACTTGCAGTTCCTATATGTTTTAGCATATCATCAGAGAAGCTATTAAATAAAGCAATTGTAGCTTGCCTAACAGCTTTATATTCTGCAAGCAAACTTTCTAATGTTCTTGCGTTAGCATTACCAGTTAAAGCATAATCATTTTCTTCAAATCCTGGCAAAGCTGTTTTGTCATTTCTTGCAATACGCAAAGCTCTGTAAGCAAATATGCGCTCTGTGTCTATAATATGCTGTATAATATCTTTTACTGTCCACTTACCCTCAGCATATCTGTATTCTAGTTTATCTTTAGGTATAGCATTTAAAAATGCTTCGGTAATTGCGTGATTAGATTTTAAACCTTCCTTTAGGTTTAGATTAGCCGCTTTAGCTATATAAGTTCCGTAATACGGATTATATTCTTCTGGAGAAAGATTGCTTGTAGTCATTTTATGAGTTTAAAAACATAAATGTACAAAAAACCCTTTATCAAATAATCAATAAAGGGTTTAGTTAGTTTTTGCGTTTATATTGCTTATAAATCGCTAAAAATATTATGCATTAATCGCTTTTTATCATTAATACTCTCTTCAAGAGAGATCATAGTTTCTGTTCTGTAAACACCTTCTATATCGTCTAACATAAAAATAATGTCTTTAGCATGTGTTGTGCTTTTAGCCCTAATTTTACAAAATATATTAAACTTACCTGTGGTGATATGCGCAACAGTAACAAAAGGAATTTCATTTATACGAGCTAAAACAAACTTCGTTTGTGAAGTGTTTTGTAAAAAGATACCAACATAGGCTATAAATGAATATCCTAACTTCTTATAGTCTAATGTTAAAGAAGAACCCTTTATAATTCCAGCTTCTTCCATCTTTTTTACTCTAACATGAACAGTTCCAGCAGAAATCAACAGTTTTTTTGCGATATCTGTAAACGGAACTCTTGTATTATCAATCAACATATCTAATATTTGATGATCGATTTCGTCTAACTTAAATTTCCCCATTTTTTGTCTATTTGTAAAATTATACACAAAAATAATGCAATTCCACTGATAATATTGCACGTAAAAAGCAAAATTTTACAAAATAATTGAGAATATTTCATTGCCAATGTAAACGAAATCGTTTTCGTTTCCTTCAGCTATATTTTTTTTATTAGAATTTAGAACCGTTTTTTCTTCAGCATCTATTTCATTATGTCCGAAAAAATGTTTCAAATCTGAAATTTGTTCAACTTTAGGTATAAATTTTAGCTCATTATCAAATAAAGTCTCTTGGTATTGTATAGCAATGTCTAAAATCTGCTCTTTATTATCCAATTTCACCTTAGCATTACGGATAATTATATCATAAAAGCGCTTTTCATTTTCTGGAATTTTAAAATAATCTTCATAATCCTCTCCATCTAGCTGATTAGAAGCTATATAATAAATTGCAATTAGCAAAGATTGAAAAATATACTCTCTTACTACTTCCCTATTATAATCACCTTCAAAATGACCAGCTTCAAACAAAACAGTTGGTACATTATAGTTCTGAAATGTATCACCAACACAATTTATATTAAAAGCATCATCGTAAATACCTACTTGCTTTGGTATCTGTAATTGCAGGTTTTTATTCATTTTAACTATAATCGCCATTGCAATTTTACGATTATCAGTTACTGTACAAGCTTCATCTTGTGCTGGAGCAAGAAAAGACACTGTAGCAGGTTTATTTATGTTTCCTGCACTAAAAATAGTACGCTGACCATGCAAATTAAAACAGAAGTCTGGCTTAAACTTATTAAAAAAAGTACGCAACGTAACGCTTTCTGGCTGCGAAAGATCTTGAGCATCTCTATTTAAATCAATTTCGTTAGCATTTAAGCGCGTATAAGCCTTTGCGCCATCTGGATTAAGCATTGGAATAATAGCAATTGTACAAGCTTTTAAAATCGATTTAATTTCATTTTCTGATGAATCATTAAAAAGATTACATAAATCTAAAACTGCTTTTGTGGTTGTGCTTTCGTTTCCATGCATTTGCGACCACATTAAGATTTTAGTTTTACCAGAACCAATTTTTATAACAGAAATATTTTCACCTAAAACGGATTGACCAATAGTTTCTATTAAAAAATTATCACTATGTTTTTTAATTAACGGCTTAAGATGTTGACTAAAAATATAACGACCATAAAGCGCTGTTTCTTTATGTGTTTTGTAGAGATTTTGTAGGAGTTGTAAATTCATGTATTAAAGTTGTTATACAAATGTAAACAATTAAGAATTTACAATTGTAAACATTAAAATTTAATAATTATGTATACTTATGTAAACGACTTCACGCTAATTAAACATGTTTTTATACCTGAAATTTTTAATGATGATTATTAAGTATTTATATTGTTGTTTTTCAGTTGTTTAATAATCGTTATATGTAGCTTTAATTTAATATTAATGCGATTTATATGTTAAATATGTTTACAAATTCATGTATAATATTTACATTTGTAGCATAGTAATCTAAATTTTAAAGTTTACAATGGTAAACAGTGATGATTTTGCTAAAAGACTACAAAAAGTCATCGATTTTTATGGAGAATCGGCATCTTCTTTCTCTGAAAAAATTGGTGTACAGCGCTCTAGTATTTCTCATATTTTATCTGGCAGAAATAAACCGAGTTTAGATTTCGTTATGAAAATTTTAGACACTTTTCCTGAAGTAGAATTATATTGGCTACTAAATGGTAAAGGAAATTTTCCTTCCACTACATCTTCAGATATACCTGAAACTAAAACTCCAGAAATTCCTTTTGAGGAAAAAATTGAAGTTCCAAAAAATATAACTCCTCCAGCAAACAACAAAACGATAGAAAGAATCGTCATTTTTTATACTGATGGAACATTTAAAAATTTTAATAAAGAATAGCTTTCTTTTACTAATTTTGTGTTTCAAACTTAATTGATGAAATTTTTTACTTATTTACTCATTTGTATTGTCTTTGTTAGCTGCTATAACAAAGAGCGTAATTGTAGAGATTATAAAACTGGTACTTTTGAATTTACTTACATAGTTGATGGTGTTGAAAAATCTGGGAGATTTATTAGAACTGATTCGTTAAATATAGATTATTACGAAAATAAAATAGATTCTGCTTCTGTACGATGGATAAATGATTGCGAGTTTATTCAGAAAACAATTAATCCAAAAAATATGGCCGAAGAAAATGCCATTCATTTTAAGATATTATCAACGACAGACAGCACTTACACTTTTGAATATAAATTAGCTGTAAAAAAAGCAAACCAAAAAGCACGCGTAGAACAAGGAACAGCAAAAAGAATAAAATAATATGTTAGATTTTTTACTTACCAGCGATGCCATAATGGCTTTACTAACGCTAACTTTTTTAGAAATAATTTTAGGTATTGACAATATTGTTTTTATATCTATAGCTGCAAATAAACTACCAGAACATCAACAGTCTAAGGCTACTACTATTGGGCTCATTTTAGCTATGGTACAACGTATTATATTGCTTTTTTTTGTGTCTTTTTTAATTGGACTTAAAGAACCTTTTTATACTATTGATACTTCATGGCTGCATGTAGCAATAAGCTGGCAAGCTGTAATTTTATTTGTTGGTGGATTGTTTTTAATTTATAAAAGCACATCAGAAATTCATGAAAAAGTAGAAATGCCTTTGCATGACGAAAATGAATTGAAGGGTAAAAAAATTAAATCGCTTTCACATGCTATTACTCAAATACTAATAATAGATTTTATATTTTCAGTAGACTCTATACTTACTGCTGTTGGAATGACAAATGGTTTACATCCAAACCATAATTACACACTTGTACTAATGATTATTGCTGTAGTAATATCTATTGGTGTTATGATTGGCTTTGCAAATCCGATACGTAAATTTATAAACGAGCATCCAAGTATGCAGCTATTAGGTCTAGCATTTTTAATTTTAATTGGATTTATGCTTATTACTGAAGCAGCTCATTTATCGCATACCAAGTTTCTTGGTAATGAAGTTGGTGCAATACCAAAAGGGTATTTGTATTTTGCTATTGCATTTTCTCTATTTGTTGAGTTTCTCAACTTTAGAATACAGAAAAAACATAAAAAATAAAAAAAAGGTGTAATTAAAAAATTACACCTTTTTAGTTTTATCTATTGTTATTCTTTGTTGCAATTCGGTATAAATAATAGGCTATTAAAGCTAGCAATACTATTATGATGATTCTACCCATAATATTAAGTTTTAGTTTATTTTAAAATAGTTTTACTTGGCCATTTTCATCTAACTCATCATCATCATCATTAGATGTGTCACTTACAACATCATCTACTTCCACTTCTTCCTCATCAATAACATCAATTTCTTCAGCAGGTACTTCTTCTGGAGCTTCATAAGGTAACGACTCTAATAAATTCACTTGCTTTATTCTGCCTGTAGTTAACTGATTACCAAGTGCTTTTATTCCTTTTACAGCTATAAAATCTTCAAAGTTTAGCTCTAAATTATCTCTCTGATCTTTGCCTCTTTCTTTATTAAATACAATTTCTGCAATTGGCCTCCAGTCTGTTGATACAATTTCTAATTGAGATTTACCATGATCAGAAATAAACAACTCTTCTTTGTTCTCATTTTCAATTAAAAAACGCTTAACAAAATAGCGCTCCTTTTCACCATCATAATACAAAGCAGAAATAGGCTTTTTAGGCACCCATTTTTCCAACACAATCATATCATCGTCAAAATGCGTGGTCAATTCAGGTAAAATAGTTTTTATAAGCCCAGATTGTGTAATAACTAATAATCTATCTTCTCCTCTAAACTCACCAATAAGTTCACCTCTACCATCTACATTAAGCCTTTGCACAGCGTCATCAAACCAGATTTTACGAGGTTTTAATGTAGATAAACCTTTTTCTTTAAGCTCAATTTTTTTAACTGCATATTTGGTAACAACATTACCTTTTGAGTTTCTTCCTTTAATAAGAATATCGGCAAAATCTAAATCCCATTTTAGTTTTTTAATGCTACCAACCTGACGCAAATAAATAGTAATAACCTCAGCTTCTCCGTTTGGATTAGCTGAAAAATACAACATAGATGAGCCTTTGGTTTCATTAGTTAAATCGTACTCTTTATCTCTTGTTGTTCCTGTTACTGCAAATCGCTTTACATAAGATGGACCTTTTGCTCCATCACGATAAATCATATTGTAAATGGTACGTTTGTCTTTTTTCTTAAACACAGCAACATGAATGATATCTTTACCAATAAACTTTTTATCATCCACTTTAGTAACCATCATTTTACCTTCTTTGGTAAAAACAATTATATCGTCAATATCACTACAATCGCACACATACTCATCCTTTTTGAGTGATGTACCAATAAAGCCCTCTTCTCTATTAACATAGAGTTTAGTGTTACGAATAACTACTTTGGTAGCATCTACATCATCAAACAATCGCAATTCTGTTAATCGCTCTCTTCCTTTACCATAATCGTTTTTAAGACGTGTAAAATAAGCTATAGCATAATCTGTTAAATGCTCTAAATCATGTTTTACTTGTGCAATTTGCTCTTCTAAAGCATCTATTTTTTGTTGTGCTTTATCAATATCAAATTTAGAAATACGTTTAATACGGATTTCGGTTAATCGCACAATATCTTCTTCTGTAATTGCACGTTTTAAATGTTTTATATGAGGTTGCAAACCTTTGTCTATGGCAGCTATAACACCTTCCCATGTTTCTTCTTCCTCAATATCGCGATAAATTCTGTTTTCAATAAAAATACGTTCTAAAGACGCAAAATGCCACTGCTCCTCAAATTCATCTAATTTAATTTCTAAGTTAGATTTAAGTAACTGTACAGTATGATCTGTTGAACGACGTAACATTTCTGTAACACCAATAAACAAAGGCTTGTTGTCTTCAATTACACAACCTAAAGGTGAAATTGAATTTTCGCAATTTGTAAATGCGTATAAAGCGTCAATAGTTTTATCTGGTGAAATTCCAGAAGGTAGATGTACTAAAATTTCAACTTCGGCAGCAGTATTGTCTTCAATTTTCTTAATTTTTATTTTCCCTTTGTCATTTGCTTTAAGAATTGAATCTATTAACGACGTTGTTGTGGTTCCGTATGGAATTTCAGTTATTGCTAATGTGACTTTATCTATTTGAGAAATTTTTGCTCTTACTCTAATTTTACCACCACGCACTCCATCACGATAATCACTACAATCTGCAATTCCAGCTGTTGGAAAATCTGGTAGAATAGTAAAGTTTTTTCCTTTAAGATGCTTAATAGAAGCATCGATAAGTTCGATAAAATTATGTGGTAGTATTTTTGTTGATAAACCTACAGCAATACCTTCTCCTCCTTGTGCTAATAGTAACGGAAACATTACAGGGAGATTTACTGGCTCTTTACGACGACCATCATAAGATGATTGCCATTCTGTGATTTTTGGATTATATACTACATCTAAGGCAAACTTAGATAAACGAGCTTCAATATAACGTGATGCTGCAGCACTGTCACCTGTAAGGATGTTTCCCCAGTTACCTTGCATATCAATTAGTAAGTCTTTCTGACCAATTTGCACCATTGCATCTCCAATACTTGCATCTCCATGAGGATGATATTGCATAGTATGACCAACAATATTGGCTACTTTATTGTAACGACCATCATCTAAATCTTTCATAGACTGCATTATGCGTCGTTGCACAGGTTTAAAACCATCTTCGATAGCAGGAACTGCTCTTTCTAAAATTACATACGATGCATAATCTAAAAACCAGTCTTTATACATACCAGTAACTCTGGTAATAGTTTCTTGGCTCGCAGATTCTTGATGCTCTCCGTTTTCGTTATGTGAATTTTCAGTATCTAAACTCATTAAAGGTTTTAATTATTTTGAAGGTTATTCTTAAGTGTTTTTTTTAATGATTGACTTATATAATTTTGTTTTTTTTTTGCTAAAAGAGTTACATTAAAACAACTCTTAATTTTATTTCCGCTTTTAGTTTTATAATACAATACTAATCGTTGATAAACAATATAATTTTGAAACTTAAAAGCAACCAAATCGGTTTTATCAAACTCTACAACATGCTCTCTATAATTAAAATACTCAGAGAGGATAAACCCTCTGTTAATTAGGATTAAATTTAATCCGTCGCTATTATATTCAAAATATTTTGAAATAATATAAATTAAAAAGAACAAAAAAGCTACTCCAAAAACCAATAATAAAAATGTATGTGATGCTATATTTCCAAAATCAGTAAAAACATTAAACACAACCAATAGATAAACAACAAAAATGAACAGTAAAAAATATACTGAAACAATTTTATTCTTAACCTTTATATTACTAGTTCTCATTAATTTCTTCTACGATATCAAGCTCTACTTTTAGATTGTTTATAATAAACTCCTGCCTATCTGGTGTGTTTTTACCCATATAAAACTCAAGTAAATTTTCAATAGACATATCTTTATCTAGCATTACTGGATCTAAGCGAATATTCTCTCCTATAAAATTAACAAATTCATCTGGCGAAATCTCACCAAGTCCTTTAAATCTGGTAATTTCTGGTTTTGGTTTCAGCTTTTCTATTGCGTCTCGACGTTCTTGGTCTGAGTAACAATATATTGTTTCTTTTTTATTTCTAACTCTAAACAAAGGTGTTTGCAGAATATACAAATGCCCTTCCTTTATTAGTTCAGGAAAAAATTGCAAGAAAAAAGTAATAAGCAATAATCGAATATGCATTCCATCAACGTCAGCATCTGTAGCAATAACAATGTTGTTATAACGTAAGTCTTCAATTGACTCTTCTATATTTAAAGCTGCTTGTAAAAGATTAAACTCTTCGTTTTCGTAAACAATTTTTTTGCTCATTCCATAAGAATTAAGCGGTTTACCACGCAAACTAAATACAGCTTGTGTGTTTACATCTCTAGATTTTGTAATACTACCAGATGCTGAATCTCCCTCTGTGATAAATAGAGTTGATTCTAAGTTTCTATCGTTTTTAGTGTCCCCAAAATGTACGCGACAATCACGCAATTTTTTATTATGAAGGCTAGCCTTTTTAGCTCTATCTTTTGCTAATTTTCTAATTCCTGATAACTCTTTACGCTCACGTTCTGCTTGAAGTATTTTACGCTGAATTTTATCAGCAGTTTCAGGGTTTTTATGTAAAAAATTATCTAGATTGGTTTTTAGAAAGTCATTAACAAAGGTTCTAACAGTTGGCAAATCTCCACCCATATCTGTAGAACCTAATTTAGTTTTTGTCTGGCTTTCAAAAACTGGCTCTGTAACTTTAATTGCGATTGCAGAAACAATTGATTTACGAACATCTGATGCCTCGTAGTTTTTACCATAAAACTCTCTTATGGTTTTTACTAATGCCTCTCTAAATGCTGCTAAATGCGTTCCTCCTTGCGTGGTGTTTTGTCCGTTAACGAAAGAATGGTACTCTTCGCTGTACTGTGTTTTACTATGAGTTATAGCTACTTCAATATCATCTCCTTTTAAATGAATAATTGGATAAGCCATGTCAGATTCATTGATGTTTTCTTCCAATAAATCTTTTAATCCATTTTCGCTAAAATATTTTTCACCATTAAACATAATGGTAAGCCCTGTGTTGAGATACACATAGTTTTTGAGCATTTTCTCAACATACTCATTACGATACTTATAGTTTTTAAAGATTATATCATCTGGAATAAAAGACACCTTAGTACCTTTTCGTCTTGATGTATCATCCAGTAAATCTTGATTAATTAGGTTTCCTTGTTCAAACTCAGCAGAAGCAGATTTTCCATCCCTAGTCGATTCAACTCTAAAAAAAGAAGATAATGCATTAACAGCCTTTGTACCTACTCCATTTAACCCTACAGATTTCTTAAAAGCTTTTGAATCATACTTTCCACCTGTATTCATTTTAGACACAACATCAACCACTTTACCTAAAGGAATACCACGACCAAAATCTCGCACAATAACTTTATTACCTTGAATTGAAATCTCGATAGTTTTACCAGCTCCCATAACGTATTCGTCAATAGAGTTGTCTAAAACTTCTTTTAAAAGAATATAAATACCATCGTCTGGAGATGAACCATCACCAAGTTTACCAATATACATTCCTGGTCGCATTCGGATGTGTTCTTTCCAATCGAGTGAGCGTATATTATCTTCAGTATATTTGGTTTCTTGAGACATAAATTAAGGTGCGATTTTTTGACAAGTTGCTAATATAACATTTCGAGATAAAAAATGAAACCGCATTACAGTAAAGTAATTAACAATGTTTTTAGCTTGTTTGTTGAGAAAACTATATTAAAGTTCAGCTTTTTCTTTTAAAAGAGAATTTCTTGTCGCCAACAATTTTATCATGTAGTTTTTAAGGAAAAGTTTATTTGCCAATTTTCCAAAAATACCAAATGGGCTTTCAAAATAAAACTTATCAATCATCAAGGTCTGATTACCTTCATTTTTAAAAATGTGCTCATGTTTAAAAGATTTGAAAACTCCAGAAACCATTTCGTCTACAAAATAATTAGGAGCATCAAAAGCAGTTATTTTTGATGTCAGTTGTTGCTTAATTCCAAAGTGAGTCGCATCCCAAGTAACAGATTCTCCAAATGCTATTAGCCCTGAAGTTTTACCTGCAATAGCCTTTTCATTAGAATGTTTAAGAGACTCTTGATGAAAATCGATATTTCGAGCTAAATCGAAACAGGTTTTTATGTCGGAATTAATATAAGTATGTAGTTGAATTAGTAGCATTATACATTAAACAAGAAATGCATCACATCACCATCTTTTACAATATAATTTTTACCTTCAACTCTCATTTTACCAGCCTCTTTTACTTTAGCCTCACTACCAAAAGAAGCAAAATCCTCATATCCAATAACTTCTGCTCTAATAAAACCTTTTTCAAAATCTGTATGTATTACTCCTGCTGCTTGTGGTGCAGTAGCGCCAACATCAATCGTCCAAGCTCTAACTTCTTTTACTCCTGCCGTAAAATAGGTTTGCTGATTTAATAACTTATAAGCCGATCTGATTAATTTTGAAGAACCTGGTTCGTCTAATCCAATATCTTGTAAGAACATTTTACGCTCTTCGTAATCGTCTAATTCATTAATATCTGCCTCTGTACCAACTGCAAGAACTAAAATTTCAGCATTTTCATCTTTAACAGCTTCTCTTACCTTTTCAACATATGCATTACCTGTAGCCGCAGATGCTTCATCAACATTACAAACATACATTACAGGTTTGTCGGTTATAAATTGAGCTGGACTCACAAACTCCTCATAATCTTCTTTAGAAAACTCAAGCGCTCTAACAGAAGTTCCTGCTTCTAAAGCAGATTTTATTTTTAATAATACAGCCTCTTCTTTCTGCGCTTCTTTATTTCCTGTTTTGGCTGCACGTTTAACTTTTTCAAGTTTTTTATCTACGGTTTCTAGGTCTTTTAACTGCAATTCCATATCGATAGTCTCTTTATCTCTAATAGGATTTACATTACCATCAACATGAACAATATTATCATTATCAAAACAACGCAATACATGCAAAATTGCATCAGTTTCTCTAATATTAGCCAAGAATTGGTTACCAAGACCTTCACCTTTACTTGCTCCTTTAACCAAGCCTGCAATATCAACAATTTCAACTGTTGCTGGTTGCACTCTAAGCGGTTTTACTAATGCTTCTAGTTTTTCTAGTCTTGGATCAGGCACGTTTACAATTCCAATATTAGGTTCTATAGTACAAAAAGGAAAGTTTGCACTTTGTGCCTTTGCGTTAGATAAACAGTTAAATAAGGTTGATTTTCCTACGTTTGGTAATCCTACAATTCCAGCTTTCATTGATTATATTTTTTTCAGAGTGCAAATATAATTGATAGACTTATTTATTTTAGTATAAATTATAAATAAGTGCTTAAATGTTATTCATACATAATGAATATTTAAAAAATCTAGTATATTTATAAAACTAATCTCCTAAAATAATTAAAATATGAAACACTTTCTACTCTTGATGTTTACAATATTTAGCATCAATTTTTCTTTTGCGCAAAACGTTACTGGCTTAGTAACAGATGCATCTGGTACTCCAATAGCTGGAGTTAATGTCGTTGAAAAAGGAACTACCAATGGTGTAGTTACAGATTTTGACGGAAAATATAGTATTGCTGTTGATGGTAATGCAACTTTAGTATTCAGCTATGTTGGTTCAAATACACAAGAAATTGCCGTTAACAACCGAACTACTATTAATGTTACACTTGAAGATGGCGTTAGTCTTGATGAAGTCGTTTTGGTTGGTTCACGTAGCCCTAAAAGAACATCTGTAGATACAGCTGTAGCAATTGATGTTATAGATGTATCAGAAGTTACCACTCAAGTTGGTAAAGTTGAAATAAATGAATTATTACAATATGCTGCACCTTCTTTTAATGCTAATAAGCAATCAGGATCAGATGGTGCTGACCATATCGATCCAGCATCGTTAAGAGGATTGGGACCAGATCAAACATTAGTATTGATTAACGGAAAAAGAAGACACCAATCTTCATTAATAAATATTTTTGGTACTAGAGGTCGTGGTAATACAGGAACTGACTTAAATGCTATTCCTGCATCTGCAATTAAAAGAATTGAGATTTTACGTGATGGTGCATCAGCGCAATATGGTTCAGATGCTATTGCTGGTGTTATAAACATTGTACTAAAAGATAATGTTGATGAATTTTCAGGAAGTGTAAACTATGGGTTTTATAGCACTAATGCAGATGTAGACACAAGTGCATTTGGTGAATATGGTGCATGGAATACTGATGGATACAGATTAGATACAGAACGTGATGGAAATGCTATTGGAAAAGACAAAAATTTTGATGGTGGTTCTGTAAAAGTAACTGCTAACTATGGTTTTAAAATAGGTGAAAAAGGTGGTTATGCTAATTTTACTACTGAATATTTAAGCAAAAACAAAACATTACGTCCTGCTTTCGACTTTAGAAAAGGATTTGGTGAAGCAGCTATTGATGGATTCAATTTCTTTGGAAATATGGCAATTCCTGTTTCAGATAAAACTGAAGTATATGCTTTTGGTGGTCGTAACTATAGAGATACTGATGCATATGCATTTACCAGAAATGGTGGTGAGCGCGTTGTAGAATCTATTTATCCTGACGGATTTACACCTCGTATTACATCAAATATCATCGATAATTCTATATCAGCTGGTGTTAGAACAGAAACTGGAAGCGGCTGGAAAGTAGATATTAGCAATACTTGGGGAAAGAATTTTTTCCATTACTATATTAAAGGAACACTTAATGCCTCTTTAGAAGATGTGTCACCAACTGATTTTGATGCTGGTGGACATAGTTTAAGTCAAAATACTGTTAATTTGGATTTTTCTAAATATTATGACAATGTTTTAAGCGGAATGAATTTAGCTTTTGGTGCTGAGTACAGAACTGAAAACTTTATCATTTTTGCTGGTGAAGAAGGCTCATACGGAACTTATACTGAAGACGGATTACTAATTACAGATCCATCAACTCAAACACAAGCAGAAGACGATTTTGGTAATCCACGTCCAGGTGGCTCACAAGGTTTTCCTGGCTATAGTCCAGCTAACGAAGTTGATAGAAGCAGAAGCAATTTATCATTGTATGCAGATGCAGAATTTGATTTATCAGAAAAGTTCTTACTGAGTGCTGCTGCACGTTTTGAAAACTTTAGTGACTTCGGAAGTACACTAAATGGGAAGTTAGCTGCGCGTTTAAAAGCATCAGACAATGTTAATATTAGAGGTTCGCTAAGTACTGGCTTTAGAGCACCTTCTTTAGCACAGATTTATTACAATTTAAAGTTTACAAACTTTGTTGGAGGACAGGCTTTAGAGTCGTTATTATCTCCAAACAATAGTCCTGTGACTGCTTCATTTGGAATTGGTCCACTAAAAGAAGAAAAAGCATTTAACGCTGCACTTGGGTTTACTGCTAAATTTGGTCAGTTTACTGCTACTATTGATGGTTACTATATTGCTGTTAAAGACAGAATTGTATTAACAGGTAATTTTGATGCGCCTCAAATTCCAAATGTTGAAGCTGCACAGTTCTTTGCTAATGGTGCTGACACAAAAACCACTGGTTTAGATGTTATTTTATCTTGGAAAACAAACATAGGCGAAGACAGTTCGTTTGGAGCAACTTTTTTAGGAAACTTTAATGATATGAAAATAGACAAAGTTCTTAATGGTTCTCTAGATGAACAAACTTTCTTTGGAGAACGAGACAAAGCATTCTTATTAGCTTCTGCTCCAGACAGTAAATTGAGTTTAAACCTTAATTATAATAAAAACTGGTTTGATGCTGGATTAACATTTACTCGTTTTAGTGAAGTACAATTATTAGATTTCCAAATGTTTGAAGATCCAGCAGATTATGGTGGATTTAACCAACAAATTATCGCTGCAACAGATACTTATGAAGCGAAAATGGTTACTGACCTAAATTTAGGATTTAGACTTTCTGAAAATTTAAAACTAAATGCTGGTAGTAATAATCTATTTAATGTATATCCAGATCAACAAGACGATTGGACTGAAGGTGGTGGTTACTGGGATTCTGTACAAATGGGATTTGGTGGTGCTTACTACTACTTAAAAATGAATTATAAATTTTAATACTTAATAATAAGCATAAAAAAACCGAGCGATATCGCTCGGTTTTTTTATACAAACTATTTAAGTCCTTATTCTTCAGGATGCATAAAACGTTGTTTACCTAATAAAGCTTCTTCTGTTTCTACATGACTATCATCAGGAACACAACAATCTACAGGGCAAACAGCAGCGCATTGAGGTTCTTCATGAAACCCTTTACACTCAGTACATTTATCAGGCACTATATAGTAAATTTCATCGCTTACAGGTTCTTGAGCTTCATCAGCATCTACTTCTTTCCCATCAGGTAAAACCACACGTCCAGACAAGCTTGTTCCATCCTTATATCTCCAATCATCTGCACCTTCATATATTGCTGTATTAGGACATTCTGGCTCACAAGCACCACAATTTATACATTCATCTGTTATTATTATTGCCATAGCATTTTTCTTTTCTAACTTTGCGGAGCAAAAATAAAGCCAAAACCATTCATAACCAAATACAGAATGAATTTACAACAAAGAATTAACGCTTTTGTTAAGTTAGGAGATTTTTTAAGTCAATTTTCGCCAGATGGTATTCATAAAAAAGATACAATTGAGAAAAATGATTTGTTTTTTGATGGGTTTAAACACCAGATTAAATTAGCAGAAGAGCACAATGCTTGGTTTAATAAAGAAAACGTTTTATTTTCCTTAGATGGATGGTCTAAGTCATTAAACAACAGCAATATTAATAAATGGATAGAAAAGTATAACTTTAATGCTGTTGAATCTAAAAAAGTAGCCATTATTATGGCAGGAAATATTCCTTTGGTGGGATTTCATGACTTTATTTCGGTTTTAATTTCTGGTCACAGTGTTGTAGTTAAGCAATCGTCAAACGATAAACACCTTCTTCCCTTTTTAGCTAAGTATTTAGAACATATTGAACCAGAGTTTAAAGATAAAATTGAATTTACTGAAGAAAAGCTAACTCAATTTGATGCTGTTATTGCAACAGGAAGTGATAATACTGCACGCTATTTTGAATTTTACTTCAAAAATAAGCCTTCAATAATAAGAAAAAACAGAAATTCTGTTGCTGTTTTAACTGGAAATGAAAACGAAAATCAACTTTTAAACTTATCTGAAGATATATTCAGATATTATGGATTAGGTTGCAGAAACGTATCTAAGCTATTTGTTCCTAAAGACTATAATTTTGAAGCCTTCTTCAAAGCTATGTATCATTGGAACCCTATAATCAACCAAAATAAATATGCTAATAATTATGATTATAATAAAGCTGTTTATTTAATGAGTGAGTTTCAAATGTTAGAAAATGGCTTTCTAATGATTAAAGAAGATAACAGTTACTCATCTCCTATAGCTACAATGTTTTATGAGTATTATGAAACTATAGAATCATTAAAAGAAAAACTAGAAACTGAAGCAGAGCAAATACAATGCATAGTTTCTGATGGATTTACAGAAAATGAAATTCAATTTGGTGAAACACAAAAACCAATGTTATGGGATTATGCAGATAATGTTGACACAATTGCGTTTTTGTTAAAAATATAGTTGATAAATTATCATATTTATAACATCTATTTTATTAGAAATTAGCACCTTTGCAAGTGTTAAAAAACTACATCATGAAAATACATAATTTTAGTGCTGGTCCATGCATTTTACCTCAAGAAGTGCTTTTAAAATCTTCAGAGGCAGTAATGGATTTCAATAATTCAGGTTTATCTTTATTAGAAATATCTCACAGAAGCAAGCCTTTTGTAGATGTTATGGAAAACGCTCGTTCTCTAGCTTTAGAGCTTTTAGGATTAGAAGGAAAAGGATATAAAGCACTGTTTTTACAAGGTGGAGCTAGCACACAGTTTTTAATGGTTGCATTAAACTTATTAGAAAAAAGAGCTGGCTACTTAAATACTGGTACTTGGTCTAATAATGCAATTAAAGAAGCGCGTATTTATGATGATGTTTATGAAGTAGCATCTTCAAAAGAAGCTGGTTACAACTATATTCCTAAAGGGTATAGTATTCCTGAAGATTACGATTATTTTCACTGTACATCAAACAACACCATATTTGGAACACAAATGAAATCGTTTCCAGACTCTCCAATTCCTATGGTTTGTGATATGAGTAGTGATATTTTTTCACGTCAGCTAGATTTTACAAAATTTGATTTAATATATGCTGGAGCTCAAAAAAATATGGGTCCTGCAGGTACAACACTTGTAGTTATAAAAGAAGATATTTTAGGAAAAGTATCTCGTAAAATTCCTTCTGTAATGGATTACAAAGTTCATATCGATAAGAGTAGTATGTTCAATACTCCTCCTGTATTTGCGGTTTATGTTTCAATGTTAACTTTAGAGTGGTTAAAAAATTTAGGTGGAATTCCTGCAATAGAAAAGGTTAATGAAATGAAAGCTAGAGTTATCTATTCAGAAATTGATTTAAATCCATTATTTAAAGGATATTCTGTAAAAGAAGACCGCTCTAATATGAATGCTACTTTTAACCTAGTAAATGATGATTTAAAAGAAACTTTTGACACGATGTTAAAAGAAGCAGGAATAAGCGGCTTAAATGGTCATAGAAGTGTTGGTGGCTATAGAGCATCAATGTATAATGCATTACCATTAGATAGTGTAAAAGCTCTTGTAGAAGTAATGAGCGAATTAGAAACAAAAGCATAAAAATTTACAATGAAAGTATTAGCAAACGACGGAATTTCAAAAAGCGGAATTGAAGCACTAGAAAAGGCAGGTTTTCAAGTTATTACGACTACAGTTGCGCAAGAGCAATTAGAAAACTACATAAACCAAAATCATATTGATGTACTTTTAGTTAGAAGCGCTACAACTGTTAGACAAAATTTAATAGATGCTTGTCCAAGTATAAAAATTATTGGTCGTGGTGGTGTTGGTATGGATAATATAGATGTTGAATATGCTCGCAGTAAAGGTATTCATGTTATTAACACTCCAGCAGCATCTTCACAATCTGTTGCTGAGCTAGTATTTGCTCATTTATTTGGTGGTGTTAGATTTTTACACGATTCAAATAGAAATATGCCTCTAGATGGCGACACTCAATTTAATGCTCTTAAAAAAAATTATGCTAAAGGAATGGAATTGAGAGGTAAAACTCTTGGTATTATTGGTTTTGGAAAAATTGGACGTGAAGTCGCAAAAATTGCTTTAGGTGTAGGCATGAAAGTAATTGCTAGCGACAAATTTGTTGGTAAGGCAGATATTAAAGTTGAGTTTTATAATGGTCAGTTTATAAATGTAGAAATTGAAACTCAGCCTATGAAAGAGATTTTACAACATGCAGATTTTATCACATTACATGTTCCAGCTCAAAAAGAATATGTAATTTCAGAAAAGCATTTTGACCTTATGAAAAATGGTGTTGGTATTGTTAATGCTGCACGTGGAGGAGTAATTGATGAAGTTGCACTTATAAAAGCTATTGAGAGTGGAAAAGTAGCCTTTGCTGGTCTTGATACATTTGAAGAAGAACCAACTCCAGCAATACCAGTTTTAATGAATGGTAAAATATCATTAACACCACATATTGGTGCTGCAACAAATGAAGCACAAGATAGAATTGGAACTGAATTAGCTTCACAAATTATCAGTCTTTTAAAAACTGAAGAAGCATAAAAGTTATTAACATTAAAGTACAAAAAAGCTTACTACTTAATAAGTTGTAAGCTTTTTTTGTATTTTGAAAACCTAACTTTAAATAATAAAAAATGTCTGGAATTTTAGACCTATTAAACAGTGATTTAGGAAAAACAATTGTAAGCGGTGTAGCTGGCCAAACTAAACAACCTGAAAACAAAACACAAGATGTGCTAACTATGGCATTGCCTGTATTAATGCAAGCAATGAAAAGAAATGCATCTACACCTCAAGGCGCAGAAGGGTTGCTTGGCGCTTTAAATAGCAAGCATGACGGAAGCATTTTAGAAAACCTAGGCGGATTATTTTCTGGAGGTGTAGACTCAAATGTACTTGATGATGGTGGTAAAATACTTGGTCACGTTTTAGGTGGTAAGCAAAAAAATGTTGAAAATGCTTTAAGTCAGAAATCTGGAATTGATGCAGGATCTGTAGCACAAATACTTAAAGTAGCTGCTCCAATTTTAATGGGTGTTCTTGGTAATCAAGCTAAACAACAAAATGTAAATAGTCAAGGCGGTCTTGAAGGATTATTAGGTGGTTTGCTTAAAGGCAATTCTCCTCAGAATGAGCAAAGCTTTTTAGAATCTATACTTGATGCTGATGGAGACGGAAGCATAATTGATGATGTTGCTGGTATGGTGCTTGGTGGAAGCAATAAAAAGAAAGGCGGACTAGCTGGTCTTTTAGGAGGTCTTTTTGGAAAAAAATAATATTTACCAAAATATATTTATTATAGCCGAACATTATTGCTCGGCTTTTTTGTTAAAAACCCTTAAAAATAAGTAGTTAAGGCATTATTTTTGTAACTTTAGTAGAAAAGAAGTTCTTATGAAAACATTTGTTTACATCCTTGTGGCTTGTGGTTTATTGGTAGGCTGTAACACATCAGGCACAGCAATAAAAAACACTAATGATATTACCAATTTACATAAGCAAGATACTGTTAGAATAGCTAATGATGATATTGAATATGAAATACTTATCATTGAACCAGGGTTTAATCCGTGGCTAGAAAGCATTGCAAGACCTGAAGGTTATTATTCTCAAGATTTTTTAGAAGGTAGAAATAGAATTTATGTGATGGAATGGAATCAAAGGGTAATGCAACCATTAAAATTCAATCCAAATCTTTACGAAATGCGAATAGACTATGATCCTACTATAGATTATGGATACGAGGTAAATTACAAACTTTATAATTATTTTATTTACTTTCAACTTACATACAAACAACAATTGTCAGGTTTTATTCCTAGAATTTAAAGTATATTTGCACTGCAAAATATGCTATGAAAAAATTTAAGAAAAACTGGCAAATACAAAAAAACTGGCAACTTATATTTCCTTTAATTGGTATAATTGGACTCATTTATAGTGCTTATAAATTAGCTTTTTTAATCATTACCGAGTTTCACATTGTTTTCACTCCATTAATAATCTTAGTACTATTCTACTTATTATTAAAATTTTTCCTTTTTTTATTTAAACTGTTAGAAAAAAAATGGATTGTTACTTATAGATGGGAAATTATTCGCATTTTTATTGTTTTTGCAATAACTGGCTCATCATCTGTATTAATAGGAAAACCAATAATTACACTTTTAGGAATTACTAAAGAAAACTTAAACCCTTTTGTGTATTGGTTTTTATATATTATTATTGGGCTTATATTTTATCAAATTTTATTAGTATTCTTTGGATGGCTTTTTGGTCAGTTTCAATTTTTTTGGGAATTTGAAAAGAAGATGCTAAGAAGATTTGGTCTAAAACGATTCATTAATTGATGCACAAAATAAGGCAACATATAATTTTTAAACTAGTAACACTAATCTTAGCAATTGCTTTATTAGTTCCTTCTTTAGTGAAATTATCTCACGCATTTAGTCATCATCAACATGAAATATGTAAAGGAGAATATAAAGCACATCTTCACAAGTTAGATATAGACTGTAAGTTTTATAAATTTAAATTAAGTACTCCTTTTTCTGTTCCAAATTACACTACAACAATTGTTATTGCTGAAGATAATTATAAAATTATTGCTTCAGAATACACAATGTTGAGTGAGTATCAGCACCTACACTTTTCCCTTAGAGGTCCACCTCAATTTATTTAATACTTCATTTTAGACCGAAATCAATTCGGCAGTTTAAACTATTAAATAAATTAAATCATATGAAAATTATTTTTAGTGTATTGCTATTAATAGCAATGCCATCTTTATATTCTCAGAATAACTTAAACGGAGTTATTACTGACAAAACTACTAACGAGGCTATCATTTTTGCAAATGTTTATTTTCCGCAATTAGAAAAAGGCGCGACTACAGACGAAAACGGATCTTTTAGTCTTACAAACATTCCAACTGGAACATACAAAATTGTTGTTTCCATAATTGGTTATGAAACTTTATCTCAAAACATCACATTCCCATATACAGACATTTTAAATGTACAACTAAACCCTTCAGCAATTGAAATGGAAGAGGTTATTGTATCAACTCCTTTTCACAAATTACAGAGTGAAAATGTAATGAAAGTTGAGCAAGAAAAAATATCCGATTTAAAATCTAAAGGTGCAGTTACACTTGCAGACGGATTATCGAATATTGCTGGTGTAGAAACTGTAACAACTGGTGTGAGTATTGGTAAGCCTGTAATTAGAGGTTTAAGTTCTAATCGAGTTTTAGTTTACACTCAAGGCGTTAGATTAGAAAATCAACAATTTGGCGATGAACATGGTCTTGGACTTAATGATGCTGGTATAGAAAGTGTTGAAGTAATTAAAGGGCCTGCTTCTCTACTCTATGGTAGTGATGCGCTTGGTGGAGTATTGTATTTTAATCCAGAACGATTTGCACAAAACAACACATCCAGTGGTGATATTAGTGCAAATTACTATTCAAATACTCAAGGCTACAATACTAATGCAGGTTTTAAATCTTCTGGTGACAAATTTAAATACATTTTTAGAGGAAGTTTAGCAGAACATTCAGATTATAAAACTAACAGTTATAGAGTAACAAACACACGCTTTAGAGAGCAAGATTTTAAAGCTGCTTTAGGATACCAAGTAAATAACTTTAAAACAGAACTGCGTTATAATTTAAATAGCTCTAAACTTGGTATTCCAGAAGAAATTGGAGAACAATCTACTAACAGAGCACCATTATTACCTTATCAGGATATTACTAATCATATTTTAAGTTCAAAATCTACAGTGTTTTTTAATAATTCGAGTCTAGATATCAATTTAGGCTTATTATATAACGACAGAAAAGAATTTGAAGAAGAACATCATCATGATGATGAAGATGAAGAAGATGAGCATGAAGAGCATGAAGAAGAAGCCTTAGATGCAGCGCTTCACATGAAGCTAAAAACGTTTAACTATGATATAAAATACAATCTTCCAAAACTTGGTAAGTTTGAAACTATTGTAGGTGTTCAAGGTATGAGTCAAAATAACGCTAATTATGGTGAAGAAGAATTAATTCCTAATGCAACTACAAATGATATTGGGATTTTAGCAACATCACATATTCATTTTGAAAAAGCAGATATACAACTAGGTGCACGCTTTGATAATAGAACCATAAGTGTCGTTGACGGTTTAAACAAAAAATTTAATAGTTTTAATGGTGCTATTGGAGTGAAAACAAATATTGCAAATCAAATCACAGCACGATTAAACTTAGCTTCAGGGTTTAGAGCTCCAAATTTAGCTGAATTAACTTCAGATGGAACTCATGAAGGTACTAATCGTTATGAAATTGGAAATCCAAACCTAAACAATGAACAAAATTTTCAAATCGATTTAGCATTAGAATACAAAAATGAGCATTTAGAGCTTTTTGCAAATGGTTTTTACAATATTGTAAATGATTACATTTTTCTGTCACCAAATGGCGATGTTATAGATAATACAGATGTTTATCTTTATCTTCAAGATGATGCTAAGTTATATGGTGGCGAAATCGGATTTCATTTACATCCTCACCCATTAGATTGGTTACATTTTGAAAGCAGCTTTGAAACCGTTACAGGTAAACAAAATAACAATAACAGCTATTTACCTCTAATTCCTGCAAATAGTTTGAATAACACAGTTAGAGTTGAATATAATACTAAATGGCTTGATAAAGGATATGCCTTTATAAAATTAAATTCTACTTTTAAACAAAACAATGTTAGTGGTTTTGAAACTACAACTAGTGGTTATGACTTATTAAGTGTTGGATTTGGTGGCATTGTTAAACTTTTTGATAATGAATTGAGCATAGCTATATCTGGTAGTAATTTAACTGATAAAGAATATATTAATCATTTATCTAGATTAAAACCTGAAGGCATTTACAATATGGGACGCAATTTTAATATTGGTCTTACATACACACTTTAAAAACAAAATCCCTTCCAGAAAACGGAAGGGATTTTTTTATTGTTTTACTTGAATAGTTTTCTCTTCATTACTAAAAACATAAGTGTATAACCACATTAAAGTAAAGGTAGGAATAACATCAAACCCAGGAAGTGCTTCTTCAACAAAATTTATAATTGCTGCAACCTTACCAGTTTTGCCTTTGTACATTTTAGTCATTAACCATGCTGAAACAGGAGCCCAAATAATATCGGCAAACTCTCCTATTCCTGGAATAATAAAACTCGTATAACCTAAAGCATCAAAAACGATTCCTAATGCTAATTTTTTGTATTTACTCATTTAATAATTTTAATTTATAATCTGTTATAAACAAGAAACATACCAAAAATTAGACTAAGAAAAAGTATTACTTATAAGCTTTAAAAACTCATTACGAGTTTCAATTTTTTCAAATTGTCCTCTAAAACCAGAAGTTGTAGTTACTGAGTTTTGTTTTTGAACACCTCGCATCATCATACACATATGTGAGGCTTCTATAACAACGGCTACACCTTGAGGCTTTAAAGTATCATTAATACAATCTAGTATTTGTTGTGTTAAACGTTCTTGTACTTGCAATCTACGAGAAAAAACATCAACAATTCTAGGTAATTTGCTTAATCCAACTATATGACCATTAGGAATATAAGCTATGTGTGCTTTTCCAAAAAAAGGGAGAATGTGGTGCTCACATAAAGAATACACCTCAATATCTTTAACAATTACCATTTCATTATAAGATTCTTTAAACATTGCGCTTTTGAGAATCTCAGCGGCATCTTGATTATACCCTTGAGTTAAAAACTGCATAGCTTTTGAAGCTCTTTCTGGAGTTTTAAGTAATCCGTCTCGTGAAACATCTTCACCTAAATCTTCAATTATACTTTTGTAACGAGCTTTAATATCTTCTGTTACCTGCTCGTTGTATTCTTCAAAATATTTATATGGCATTTTATAATTTTAGTTAAGTAGTTATAAAAATAAACAAAATTTATTTGTTTAGTTAATGGTATCTACCTTTCAAAAAACATTAACAATCTATTTAGGTTTTTAACGTTTACTTATGATAATCACACAAAATGCATAGTTAGTTTTGTGATTAACTGTAACAAACTATTTTTTTTATTGTCTTTTAAAAACACAATAAATAATCATCAATCAAAAAAACATGAAAAACCGCTTAAATTTCATTCTTGTTTTTATGCTATGTCTCTCATCAATTCTAGCGCAAGAAAAAAAAACACTACAAATTTCACGAACTGATAATCCACCAAAAATTGATGGTGTATTAGATGACGCTGCTTGGGAAAACGCCATGGAAGCTAAAGATTTTACACAATTTAGACCTACAATGGGTGTTGCTGAAAAAGATTTTCAGAAAACTGTAGTAAAAATGACCTATGATGACGAAGCAATTTATATAGGAGCTTATTTATATGACAAGCCAGAGCTTATAATGAAGCAAGTTACAGGTAGAGATAATTTTGGGCAGAATGATTTTTTTCTAGTAGTCCTAAATCCTAATAATGATGCTCAAAATGATACTGAACTAGTAGTTTTTCCAACAGGAACACAAGCTGATGCCATAGCAACTCCTAGTAATGGAGAAGATTTTGGATGGAATGCTGTTTGGGATAGTGCAGTAAAAATTGTTGATGATGGATGGATTGTAGAAATGAAAATACCTTATGCTGTTTTAAGATTTTCAAATCAAGAAGAACCAACTTGGGGACTACAGTTTCATAGGCAGTTTAGACAAACTCGTGAGCAATACACATGGAATCCACTAGATATTACAAAAGGGAATATTGGGCTGTATCATGGAGAGTTAAAAGGGCTAAAAGATATTGAACCTCCTACTCGATTAAGTTTTTACCCATTTGCTTCTACTTTAATTAACACCTTTGATGGTGAAACCACAGATGATTATACCTTAGGGCTAGATGTTAAATATGGTATCAGTGAAAACTTCACTCTAGATATGACACTTATACCTGATTTTAGTCAGGCAGGCTTTGATAATTTAACTTTAAATTTAGGTCCTTTTGAGCAAACATTTTCTGAGCAGCGTCAGTTTTTTACTGAAGGTGTAGACTTGTTCAATAAAGGTAATTTATTCTTTTCCAGACGCGTTGGTAATGGGCCTTCAGGACGTGTTGAACTAGGTGCAAATGAAGAGATTGCAAAATTTCCTAATACAGTAAAAGTTTTAAATGCTGCAAAAGTATCTGGAAGAACTAAAAAAGGACTTGGTATTGGTGTTTTTAATGCCATCACAGAGAAAACAAAAGCAAGCATTCGCAATACTCAAACGGGAGAAATACGAGAAGAAGTTGTTGAACCATTATCTAATTATAATATCCTTGTTTTAGATCAGCAGTTTAATGGAAATTCGTCTGTTAGTTTAATTAACACTAATGTTACTCGTGATGGACATTTTAGGGATGCAAACGTTACAGGTCTTTTGGCTGATATAACCAATAAGAAAAACACTTATAATATTGAAGGCCAAGTAAAAATGAGTAATGTTAATACTTTAGTTGGAACTAAAACCGGATTAAGCACATTTTTTGCTGCTAGAAAGGTACATGGGAATTACAGATACAGTTTCGACCATAGCTACGCAGATACTAAATATAACATAAACGATTTGGGGCTTCAGTTTAGAAACAATTTTAATAATTTTGGTGTAGATGCATCTTACAGGACTTTTGAGCCTACAAAAAAACTGAATAACTATTATATTGGTACTTGGATAAATTACAGAAGATTAGCAAACCCAAGTACTTATACTGGAGGAAACTGGGGATTTAACTACAATGCTCAAACTAAAACACTACACAATTTTGGAGGTAATATCAACTATCAATTCGGTAAACAATTTGATTATTTTGAACCTAGAGTTGAAGGCCGTTATTTTATATTTGAAAACAGGGTAAATACCAATTTTTGGCTATCTACAAATTATAATAAAGTCTTCGCTTTTGACGCTAATCTGGGAGGAGCGACTTTTTTTGAAAAAAGCAGAAATACAGACGAATTTTGGTTTGGTTTAAGCCCAAGAGTAAGATTTAGTGATAAGTTTGTATTGAGTTACTCATTTGATTATAATATTGCTTTTAATGATAGAGGTTTTACTACAATACAAAATGATGATATTATTTTTGGTGAGCGCAACCAAAAAACAATTGTTAACAGTATTTCTGGAAACTATAATTTTAATTCATTTCATGGTTTATCATTAACTTTTCGAAATTATTGGTCTACAGTAATGTATGATAATGAGTTGTTCACCCTTCAAAATAATGGTAGACTAACAAAAGACGAAGGTTACACTGTTGCAGATATAGATGATCCAAATGTAAATTTTAATACATGGAATTTAGATTTTTCTTACTCATGGCAATTTGCCCCAGGAAGTCAATTATCAGCATTATACAGAAATCAATTATTTAATTTTTCTAATGCTTCATCAGATGATTATTTTGATAGTTTAAGCTCTTTGTTTGAACAGCCTATTCAGCATACATTTTCATTACGTTTAGTCTATTTTATAGATTATAACAATATAAAAAATGTCTTTAATAAGAAATCGAGTTGAATATTGCCAATGACAGCTTAAAGTCTTAAATTGTGTGCATGATAAAAGCAAGAAATATTCATAAATATTATAACGATTTACACGTTTTAAAAGGTGTAGATTTAAACATTACAAAAGGCGAAATAGTATCTATTGTTGGTGCATCTGGAGCAGGAAAAACAACATTATTACAAATTTTAGGAACACTCGACAGAGCAAACTCAAAAGAAGATAGTTCTTTGTTAATTAATGACATAGACATCAATTCGTTAAATGATAAGTATCTTGCTAAATTTAGAAATGAACATATAGGCTTTATTTTTCAATTTCATCAGTTATTACCCGAGTTTACTGCTCTTGAGAACGTTTGCATTCCAGCATTTATAAAAAACACATCAAAATCTGATGCTGAAAAGCGTGCAAAAGAATTATTAGATTTTCTTGGTTTAAAAAATCGTTATGATCACAAGCCAAATGAATTATCTGGTGGAGAACAACAACGAGTTGCTGTTGCTAGAGCTTTAGTAAATAATCCTGATTTAATTTTCGCTGATGAGCCTTCGGGAAACCTTGATAGTGAAAGTGCCGAAAATTTACATAACCTATTTTTTAAACTTCGTGATGAATTTGGGCAAACCTTTGTTATAGTTACTCATAACGAAGAATTAGCAGACATGGCTGACAGAAAATTGGTTATGGTTGACGGTAACATTGTTGTCTAAACCTTTAATACTCCTCTAAAACCTCTTGCAGAGTAATACGATTGAGCTCCATTATGGTAAATAAACACATTTCCATAACGAAAATCTGCAAAAATAGCACCTCCAAGTTTTCTAATATCTGAAGGAGTTTTTAACCAACTTGAAGTTTTAGCATCAAAATTTCCTAAGTTTTGCAATGCTTTATATTGCTCTTCATTTAGTAACTCAATATTCATAGCAGCTGCCATATCTATGGCATTGTTTTTTGGTTTGTGTTCCTTTCTAGACTCAAGTCCTTCTCTATCGTAACAAACACTTCTACGCCCTTTTGGGCTTTCGGCAGAGCAATCATAAAAAATATATTCATTAGTAGTTTTATCAAAACCTACAACATCTGGTTCGCCTCCTGTTATTTCCATTTCATTAAGTGACCACAACTTTTCTGGATTAGCCTCCAATTTTTCCTTTATATCATTCCATTTTATGTCTTTATGGCGATTGTTAAATTTTTCAAAGCGAGTTCCTAATACTTTAAGAAGTTCTTTTTGCTGGTTTTTTGAAAGCTCTTTTTTGATTTTAGTTTCCATACTTAATAATTCAATTAAAATAGGTTTAATGTAAAACTATAAATTAGTTTATATATTTGAAAATATTAAACAATTCTTAAATTGTCAACTAAATTAAGTAAACAACAACTCAAAGATTTTCTCGACAACAAAGTTGAACAATACAATCATCCTCAATTTATTGAGAGTGATCCTATACAAATTCCGCATCAATTCAGTAAAAAGGAAGATATTGAAATTGCTGCATTTTTAACTGCCACTATTGCTTGGGGAAATAGAAAGAGTATAATTAATAATGCAAAGTGTATGATGTTGCTTCTAGATAATGCGCCACATGAGTTTGTTATGCAGCATCAAGAATCAGATTTAGAAGCTTTACTATCTTTTGTACACAGAACATTTAATGGAGACGATTTTATTCAGTTTATTGCTTGTTTACAGCATATATATAAAAACCACAACGGATTAGAATCTGTATTCTCAAAATATGCCAAACCAGATTCGTTACAAGAGTCAATACATCACTTTAAAAATCATTTTTTTGAAATAGAACATTTGCCAAGAACTCAAAAACATATTAGTGATCCTTTAAAAAATTCAGCAGCTAAGCGCATTAATATGTTTTTACGATGGATGGTTAGACATGACAATAATGGTGTTGATTTTGGAATTTGGAAGAGCCTCACTCCTGCTCAACTCTCTTGTCCTTTAGATGTGCATTCAGGTAATGTTGCCAGAAAACTAGGTTTATTAAAACGAAAACAAAACGATGCTAAAGCTTTGTTTGAACTAGATAGTGCGTTACGACAGCTAGATAAAAATGATCCTGTAAAGTATGATTTTGCTCTGTTTGGTTTAGGTGTTTTTGAAGGATTTTAAGCAAAAAAAACGATTGACAAATATAATTCATCAATCGCTTTTTGTTTATAGTTTAAATTTGGTTATTAACCTTTTAACCAAGCTTTTCTTAAGTTAATTTGCAATTCATTAGCATTTTCATCTTCCATTAAAGTCTCACTTGTTGTGTATGATTGCTTTAATGTTGTTTTAATTTCAATTGGGTTTCCATCACGCTCTAACTTCACATCTATTTCCTGACCTGGTTTCCATTGATACATTTGTCCTAAAACCATTCTTACGTTCTCTAGAGTTAAAATAGTTCCGTTTACTTCTTTAATAACATCGTTTGGTAAAACACCTTGTTCTGCCCAAAAACTGTTGTCTTTTACACCTGCAGAAAAGAAAATTGTACCTTTTTCTTGGTCGCCATCAAAAATAAAACCAGCTCCACTTTGGATGTAGTTAGTTTCTACTCGCGATGATTTTAATGTTAAACCAACTTTTTTGAAAAACTCGCTATAATCAATTGGTGTAGTACCTTCAACATAAGTTTCTAAAAATTGACTAACAGTTGGATAAGTCATTATTGAAATTTCTCTAATTAAATCGTCATCATTAAATGGTTTGTTTTTGCCATATTTTGTTGACAATTCCTTCATTAACGATAGCATACTTCTTTGTCCATTACTTTCTTCTCGCATTAAAATATCAATACACATACCTATTAATGCACCTTTTGAATACACATTAATATAATTATCTGCGTAAGGTTTTTCTAAAATGTTTTCGCTCATTACAGTAAAACTCATCGTATCATCAAAATAATTTGAGGTTCTGATTTTACTCATTATTTCTTTATAAAACTCATCTGGAGTAACTAATCCTTCATACACTTGAAAATGCTGTGCAAAATATTCAGTTACACCTTCATACATCCATAAGTGTTTAGAGAATGTAGGATTTATATAATCAAAGTAATGAACATCTTCAGAGTGTACTGATAATGGTGTTACAATATGAAAAAACTCATGTGCTACTACATCGACCATCGATTTTGCTAATGCTTCTTTAGGCATAGCTTCTTGAAGTACTACAACAGTAGATGTGTGATGCTCTAAAGCACCAAAACCTTTAGGAGCTGTTTCTCCTCTATCTGCTAAATATAAAAAGATGTCATAACGTGGTGTACTATCAACATCGCCTAAATAAGCTTTTTGACCTTCCATCATTTTGTACATAGTTTCTTTTAAGCTAGCTGCTGTGTGCACTTTATTTGGTGAGTAAACACTTAATACAATTTTAATATCGCCAACCATAAACTCTTCTACATCTAGTTTACCATACATCATCGGATTGTCTGTAATATCAAAATAACGAGGAGCAACATAACTTGTAGTTATTGATCTTCCATCAGGACTTGATTTGGTACCAACATTTTGTAAAGCAGAAGAACGCTTAAAAGTTGCTGGAGCAGTAACATCTAACTCATATTGATTGGTTTTTAAGTTATCAAAAAAGCCAATAAAACCATGTAAGTTTAATACATAAACTTCTGAGTCTATATTAGTTCCTGAAGGTGAAAAAGGCATTTCGCCTCCAATTCCGCCAACAGTTTCAATATCAAACGTATCATTAACATTATAAATAAGTTTATCTAATTGTGCTGCATTTGCAATAACCCAAGTGTTTTCATCTGGATGTGTAACAGTTAACTCTTTACCATTATAATCAATAGCTTTAAAATCATCTACAAAACGACCAAAACTACTTACGCTATATGTTCCTTGTACAACTTTAGGTAAATGGTATGTTACTGTTTCTGTTGTAAAACGACCAGGATTTATAATCACAGGTACTTTATCATCTACAACTTTAGTAAGGTCCATTGAGGTAACTATTGGATTGCTAATTGCTAAATCGTTAGTTGTTTTTTTAGTTGTGCCACAACTAAGTAGAATAGATCCAACTAAAACAATACTTAAAATGTTCTTCATTATTATAATTTGTTTTTAAAATTCTTAAATAAGTAGCACAAAACTACAATCTGTTACAAGTATAAAAGCAAAGATTTTGTTAAAAAACATTCTAATAGCATATAATAACAGAACAGAATACTCATTTAGTTAAAATTCTCAAAATCTACAAGTCTTAATCTCTTATCATTTTCTATATTTGAATACTTAAAAATGCTACAAAACAGATAAGAATGCAGTTTAAACACCCAGAATTACTTTACGCACTATTTCTGCTCATCATTCCTATTATTATACATCTGTTTCAGCTACGTCGTTTTCAGAAGGTTGAATTTACTAATGTTCAGTTTTTAAAGAATATCACTTTACAAACTCGTAAAAGCTCTCAACTTAAAAAATGGCTTACTCTAATTACAAGAATGTTATTACTTGCTTGTGCAATCATAGCTTTTGCACAGCCTTTTTTGGCTAATTCAGGTGTTTTTAACGCTAAAAATGAAACAGTTATCTATTTAGATAATTCGTTTAGTATGCAAGCTAAAAGCACAAATGGAACACTTTTAAATAAAGCAATACAAGACCTTTTAGAAAACGTTGATGAAAATGAGCAAATTACATTGTTTACTAACGACAATTCGTTTATAAATACTACTACCAAGGCTATTAAAAATGAATTAATCCAATTAAAACATTCACCTAATCAATTAGCTTATGAAGCTGTTATCTTAAAAGGAAAGAAGGCGTTTTCAAAAGATAAAAACAGCATTAAAAACTTAATGTTAATATCAGATTTTCAGCAAAATAAAAAGTCGATAACTATTGAAAAAGATAGTTTAGTAAACTTCAAACTTGTTCAATTAAAACCAGAATCAGTAAATAACATAGTTGTAGATTCTGTTTTTATTTCGAAAGTTGATATAGAAAACATTGAATTAACAGTAAATCTTAAAAATTATGGCGATGAAATAGAAACGCTTCCTGTTTCGCTATATAAAAACGATAATTTAATGGCTAAAAGTTCGGTGTCTATTAAAAATGATGCTTCTACAATTTTTACAATTCCTGCTAACACATCGTTTAATGGTAAAATTATAGTTGAGGATTTAGGACTTCAATATGACAATGTATTATATTTTAATATTAATAAACGAGATAAAATTAGAGTGTTATCGATTAATGAATCTGATGACACCTTCTTAAAAAAAATATTTACTGACGATGAGTTTGTTTATACCACTAACCTATTTAATGAATTAAATTATAATACTATCGATAACCAAAATTTAATAGTATTAAATGAACTTAAAGATGTTCCTGTGTCGTTAATCACAGCACTAAAATCATTTACTGATGATGGAGGAAATATATTAATAATTCCTTCAAATAATATTAGTTTGTCATCTTACAATCAATTGCTTATAAATTATAATTTACCAAATTATAATTCAATTAATCCAATTGAAAAGCAAATTACATCTATAAATTTTTCTCATCCATTATTAGCGAATGTTTTTGATAAAAAAGTAAATAATTTTCAGTACCCAAAGGTGAATTCTTTTTATCCTTTTGGAAGTTCAAATGGTTCTACAATTCTTAATTATGAAGATGGTTCTTCATTTTTAACCCAATCTAATAATGCTTACGCATTTTCTGCTCCAATAAATGAAGAGAATTCAAATTTTAAAAACTCGCCTTTAATTGTTCCAGTTATTTATAATATTGGAAAGCAAAGTTTAAAGCTCCCTAAGCTTTATTATAACATAGCTCAAGAAAATACTATAGATATAAACACCAAGCTGTTACAAGACGATATTCTAACACTTACAATTAATGATATATCTGTTGTGCCTTTACAACAAACCTATACTAATAAAGTAGAGTTAAAAACTAACGAATCGCCTGATATTGCTGGTGTTTTTGAAGTAAAAAACAAGAACAATAACTTGCAAAATTTGAGTTTTAATTTTAATAGAAGCGAAAGCCAATTGAGTTACTATGATATGGCTTCAAATAACAATATTGATGTCAATTCATCTATAGCAACAACTATTGATGATATAAAAAGTGTTACTAATGTTAACGAGCTATGGAAATGGTTTGTTATTTTTGCACTAGCTTTTTTAATTATTGAAATGCTCATCTTAAAATATTTTAAATGAACGTACTCATAAAATCTGCAACTATAGTTGATTCCAAAAGTGATTTTCACAATCAAACTTTAGACATTTTAATTGAAAGAGGAGTTATTACTCAAATTTCAAAGCAGATAAAAAACCCTAAAAATTACAAGGAAATAAAACTCGACAATCTTCATATTTCGCAAGGTTGGTTTGATAGTAGTGTTAGTTTTGGAGAACCAGGTTATGAAGAACGCGAAACTATTGAAAACGGACTTAAAACAGCTGCTTTATCAGGATTTACGTCTGTAGCAGTCAACCCAAATACTAATCCAGTAATTGATAGTAATTCAGATGTTTCATTTTTAAAGGGAAAAGCGAATGGAAACGCAGTTGCACTCTACCCTATTGGAGCACTCACAAAAGAAAGTAAAGGAGAGGATTTAGCGGAGCTGTTTGATATGAAAAACGCTGGCGCAATAGCTTTTGGAGACTACCAAAAACCAATTTGCAATCCTAACCTAATGAAACTTGCATTACAATATGCTAGTAATTTTGAAGGATTAGTCTATTCTTTTCCGCAAGAATCTAGAATTTCTGGACTCGGAGTAATGAACGAGAATGTAACAAGTACCTCTCTTGGATTAAAAGGAAACCCAACTCTGGCCGAAGAATTACAAATTGTCAGAGACTTGTTTCTTCTAGAATATACAGGTGGAAAACTTCATATTCCAACAATTTCAACAGCTAAATCTGTAGAATTGATTAGAGAAGCAAAACAGAAAAAATTAAATGTTAGTTGTAGTGTTGCAATACATAACCTAGTACTCACTGACGACGAATTGCACACCTTTAATACAAACTTAAAAGTATTACCACCTTTACGAACTAAAGATGATTGCAACGCACTTATTGAAGGTTTAAAAGATGGTACTATAGATATGGTTACAAGCGACCATAATCCAATAGATATTGAGCACAAAAAAATAGAGTTTGATTATGCTAAATACGGAACCGTTGGGCTGGAATCTGCCTTTGGAGCTTTAAATACAGTGTTTACAATTAAAAAAACCATTGATTTGCTAACTAAAGGTAAAGAAAGATTCGGGATTTCATCTCACAGTATATCTGTTGGAAACAAGGCAGATGTAACACTTTTTAATCCAAATATTGAGTATAGTTTTACTAAAGAAAATATATATTCAGCTTCAAAAAATTCAATTTTTGAACAACATAAACTTAAAGGAAGAGTTTATGGAATACTATCAAATAATCAACTTATATTAAACTAATTATAATGACAGATCAAACGATTCAAGAAGGAAAAACCTTAGCAATTGTTAGCTATTTTACACTAATAGGGACACTTATAGCTTTTTTTATGAATAATGAAAAAAGAAACCAATTTACGGCTTTTCATACAAGACAAGCTTTAGGTTTATGGCTATTAGAAATGATTTTAGGATTTGTTGTTAGCGGTTTTGATAACTGGATGATTACTTACTCTTTTTGGATATTTATTGCCGTTTTATTTTTGTATGCAATTTTTGGAGCAATTACTGGAAAGTTATACTCTGTGCCTTTATTAGGTGATTTTTTTCAAAAATTATTTAAAAATATAGGCCAATAGAATGAATAGTTCATTACACCACATTACAAGACCTTCAACTTTAAAAGAAAACGCACCACTACTCATTATGTTTCATGGTTATGGTAGTGATGAAAACGATTTGTTTTCTTTTGCAACTGAGTTACCTGAAGAACTTTTTATTATTTCTGTAAGAGCACCTCATGCAATGCAGCCTTATGGCAATGCTTGGTATGCTATTAATTTTGATGCAGAAATGAATAAATGGAGTGACGATGAACAAGCAAAAGCATCTAGAGATTTAATAGCTAAGTTTATAGATGAAGCTTGCCATAACCACCCAGTAAATCCTAATAACGTTACACTTTTAGGCTTTAGCCAAGGCACTATATTAAGCTATGCTGTTGCACTTACATATCCTGAAAAGATTAAAAATGTAATAGCTTTAAGTGGTTATATAAATAAAGATATATTGCCAGAACATCTAGACTCAAAAAGTTACTCGCATCTAAATTTTTATTGCTCGCATGGAAGTGTTGATCAAGTAATACCTGTAGATTGGGCAAGGAAAACACCTCAATTTTTAGATAACTTAAATATAAAACACAAATACTCTGAATTTCCTGTTGGACATGGTGTAGCACCACAAAATTTTTATGAATTCAGAAATTGGTTAGAAGATAAAATTTAGTTTATTGGATATAAAAAATACTCAACCAACTTAAATTTAAGCTCATTCCCTTCTATTAATTCGTAAGTGATAAATAGTTCTCCCCAATGTTTACCATCACTAAAATTAGCAATTATCCATTTGTGATTAAGCAATCTTACATTGTTTATTAGCATTTTACCATCTGTCATAGATACATAAGGAACAATTGGGTGATCGTCTCCTTTATAGTTGTTAAGCTTATATAGCTCGTCTTTTATAAAAGGAATCAATTCTAACGAGTTATAACCTTTATCATCAAAATAGCTTAATGCATCATCATTGTATTCTAAATTAAAAAGCTTTAAATCAGAGTTTTCATTTTGCAGACTAGCAATAGAATCTTTATATGATTGTTCTCGCTGTTCAAATTTTGTGAATTTAGTCTCGTAAGATTCAAAAATGTTCTTCGAATTAACGAATTGAAAAATCAATAGTAAGACTGAAAAAATGAACAAATACATGAAAATTTTATTCTTCATAATTATAAAGTTATTTGGAGGTTATCGTATGCTAAAAAAACGTTTTTAGGAAGCCTTTGTTGTACTTCGTCGTGGAATCCTAATAAGTGGCTAATATGCGTTAAATATGCTTTTTCTGGCTTTACTTTATCAATAAAAGCAAGTGCTTCATCTAGATTAAAGTGCGACACATGCTGCTCTTCTCTTAAAGCATTAACAACTAACACTTTTACACCTTTTAATTTTTCAATTTCCTTATCCTCTACAGTTTTCATATCTGTTAGATAAGCAAAATCATTAAATCTAAAACCAAAAACCTGTAGCTTATAATGCATACCATTAATTGGAATAACATTAATACCACCAAGTGTAAATGGTTTATTTTCTATTTGATGAGTTGTAACTCCTGGAGCACCAGCATATTTATTTTCTGTTTCAAAAATATATTCAAATCGGTCTTCAAGGGCTTTTATCACTCTTTTATGTGCATAAACAGGAATATCTCCTTGCTTAAAATAAAATGGTCTAATATCATCTAAACCAGCTGTGTGATCGGCATGTTCGTGTGTATAAACAATGCCATCTAGCTTAGTGCATTTAGCATTTAGCATCTGTTGTCTAAAATCAGGACCACAATCAATTACATACACATAATTGTCCCACTCTATAAGCACAGATACTCTTAAACGCTTGTCTTTTGGGTTAGAACTTAAACATACAGGATGAGAGCTTCCTATAACTGGAATTCCTTGAGATGTTCCTGTGCCTAAAAATGTAATTTTCAAGAGTGTTAAGTTTACAACAAAAGTAAGTTTATTTTTTTGTTTAAGTAAGCAAATTAATACCTTTGTACTGTATTAATCTCAAGCTATAAAATGGAAATTACCCTAAAAGGAGATAAAGAATTTGATGAAATTCCTTCTCTAAAAACTAAAGCACTCCGAATAAATCTAAATGAAAACATTTATGGAACCTTTGCCGAAATTGGTGCAGGTCAAGAAACTGTACGTCATTTCTTTAGAGCTGGTGGTGCTTCTGGGACAATTGCAAAAGCTATGTCTGCTTATGACAAAGATTTTAGTGATGCTATTTATGGTATTGAAGATGATGGTCGTTACGTAACTGAAGCTCGATTACGCAAAATGCTAACTCATGAAATCGATTTGATTGAAGAGCGTATTACTAGAGATAAACATCCTAACAAAATGTTCTTTTCGTTTGCTAATACTGTAGCTACAATAGATTTTGCAAAAAAATATAAAGGACATGGTTGGGTTGGTATAAAATATCAAATTGAGCCAGACCAAGACTATAACGAGATTATTTTACACTTACGTTTTAAAGAAAACGACGCGCGTTTACAACAAGAAACACTTGGTATTTTAGGAACAAACCTTATTTATGGTGCTTTTTATAAATATGATGTTCCAAAAAAATTACTTCGTTATTTATATGACCATTTAGATAAAGACCAAATAGAGATTGATACTATTAACTTCTCTGGTCCTGTATTTAAAGATGTTGATAATCGTTTAATGAGTTTACAACTTGTTAAAAACGGAATGACAGATGCCGTAATGTTTGCTCCTGATGGTAATAATGTATTACCAGCAAGAGTACTTTATAAAAAGAATATTTTAGCGCTTCGTGGTAGTTTTAGACCTGTAACTAAAGTAAACATTGATATGTTTGAAAAATCATATGATATGTTTGTTAAAGAAAACAAGGTTGATGTAGAGAACACTCAAGTAGTATTTGAAATTACATTATCTAACTTACGTGCTGAAGGCGAAATTGATGAACAAGATTTCATGGATAGAGCTGAATTGTTATGTTCTTTAGGACATACAGTTCTTATTTCTAATTTCCAGGAATATTATAAACTCGTTGAATATTTCTCTCAATACTCAAAAGCTCGTATGGGATTGGCTATGGGAGTAAATAATTTAGTTGACATTTTTGATGAAAAATACTATCGTCACTTAAGTGGAGGTATTTTAGAAGCATTTGGTAAACTGTTCTTTAAAGATTTACGCGTTTATCTTTACCCAATGGAAAATGAAGATGGAACAATCACTAATAGCGAAAACTTAAAAGTTCATCCACGTATGAAAGAATTATATAAATTCTTTAAATACAATGGTAAAGTTGTAGATATAACGGATTATGATAGATCCATTTTATCAATCTTCTCACGTACAGTTTTAAAAGCTATTTCAGATGGAAAAGTTGGTTGGGAATCTATGTTACCAAAAGGAGTTGCAAATATCATAAAAGAGAAAAGCCTATTTGGCTGTGAATCGGAAGAAGTGATTCATAAAGAATAAAAGAAAAGCGACCAATTGGTCGCTTTTTTATTAAGATAAAATTTGTTCTGCGTGAATTTTAGCCTTCACATCATCAATAATTTTTTCAATAACTCCATTTTCGTCTATAACAAAGGTTAAACGATGTATACCATCAAACGTTCGTCCCATAAACTTTTTTTCTCCCCAAACATCAAAAGCTTTTATTACAGCTTTGTCTTCATCTGCTAATAAAGGATAAGGAAAACCATATTTCTTTTTAAAGTTTGATTGCTTTTTCTGGCTATCTGCACTAACACCTATAATTTCATAACCTTTATCACTTAAATCTTTATAATTATCTCTTAAGTTGCAAGCCTCAACAGTACAAGTTGGTGTATTCGCTTTAGGATAGAAAAAAACCACTAATTTTTTTCCTTTATAATCTGATAGTGAAACTGTGTTTCCTTGTTCATCGTTAGCTGAAAAATCTGGAGCCTTATCTCCTACTTTTAATTTGGTCATATTTAGTTTAACTTTGATTTTTTGTAAAAATACAACATATGACCAAACAAGAAAAGGTAGACTTTGTTATAACTACGTTAAATGAGTTATATCCAACAATTCCTATTCCTTTAGAACATAAAGATCCATATACATTATTAATTGCTGTTTTAATGTCAGCTCAAAGCACAGATGTACGTGTAAACCAAATAACACCATTGCTATTTGCGAAAGCAGATAATCCTTATGACATGATTAAACTATCTGTTGAAGAAATAAGAGAAATTATAAAACCTGTAGGCTTATCACCTATGAAAAGTAAAGGTATTTATGGTCTATCAAAAATTTTAATCGAAAAACACAATGGTAAAGTGCCTAAAACGTATGAAGATTTAGAAGAATTACCTGCTGTTGGTCATAAAACTGCAGCTGTTGTTTTATCTCAAGCTTTTGGTATTCCTGCTTTTCCTGTCGACACACACATTCACAGACTTATGTATCGTTGGAATCTTTCTAATGGGAAAAATGTTGTTCAAACTGAAAAAGATGCTAAACGTCTATTTCCAAAAGAATTATGGAACGATTTACATCTTCAAATTATATGGTATGGACGCGAATATTCTCCAGCAAGAGGTTGGGATTTGGATAAAGATATTATTACCAAAACCATTGGTAGAACTTCCGTTATAAATGAATACAATAAAAAAAAGTCCTGATGAGCTAACTTTCAGGACTTTTCCAAGTTTAGTTTAGAAGTGCTTCAAACTTCAATTTATTATAATCAATAACACTTAAAGCCTTAGAATAATTAAGAAGAAAATTTACTGTTTCCTCTTTTGGGTTCAAATCGTTTTTAATTTGGGGAGTTTTTTCAGAGTAAAGTTTTGCCATTTTTAGATTTTTAGTTAATTATAAACCTAATAACGCATCAAAACTTTATTTATTATATCAATTCGTTAAAATTATATTTTTTTGATCGATTACCTTTCTTAAGTTAATTAAAGCATAACGCATTCTTCCTAGTGCAGTATTAATACTTACACCAGTTTTATCTGATATTTCTTTAAAACTCATATCTTGATACATACGCATCATTAACACGTCTTTTTGATCGTCTGGTAACTCTTCAATTAAACGCCTTAAGTCGCTTTCAACTTGCTCTTTTATTATTTGTTTCTCAGCATTTAATGATGAATCGCTTAGTACAGAAAAAATGCTAAATTCACCAGTATTATCAAATTTTGGCATACGATTATTTTTTCTAAAATGATCAATAACCAAATTGTGTGAAATACGCATTACCCAAGGTAAAAATTTACCTTCTTCATTGTATTTTCCTAGTTTTAAAGTTCTAATAACTTTAATAAAAGTATCCTGAAAGATATCTTCTGTAATATCTCTATCATATACTTTTGAATAAATAAAACTGTAAATTTTTTGTTTGTGTCTGGTAATTAAAACCGATAGAGCACTTTCGTCTCCTTGCAGATAATTACTTACTAAAACAGCGTCAGTGATAAGTTCTTGTTTCATAATTTTTACTTTAAGGCAAAGAAGAAAACTTCTTAGCTTGGGGTTAATTTTTTTTAAAGTAAAATTATGATATAGGCAACTATGTTTTAGATGTTTATGTTCCAAATATAACAACAATCATTCCTAAAAAGCAAGATTTCGTGTTAAATTTTAACATTTTATTGCACAATAAGTTTTTTTAAAGACATAAATAGTTAATGTATCTTTGCGTTCTTAGATACAAAAAGCATATGAAAATTAACCTTTCCGAAGTTAATCCAAAACAGAATATTATTATAAAAGGTGCTAATCTTCACAACCTTAAAAATATAGATGTTGTTATTCCAAGAAACAAGCTAGTTGTAATAACAGGATTATCTGGTTCAGGAAAGTCTAGTTTAGCTTTTGATACTTTATATGCAGAAGGTCAACGTCGTTATGTTGAGAGTTTATCAAGTTATGCTCGTCAGTTTTTAGGGCGTTTAAACAAGCCTAAAGTTGATTATATTAAAGGTATAGCTCCAGCAATTGCGATAGAACAAAAAGTAAATTCTACCAATCCACGTTCTACTGTTGGCACAACGACTGAAATTTATGATTATCTAAAATTACTATTTGCTCGTATTGGTAAAACATACTCTCCAGTATCAGGTAATTTGGTAAAAAAACATACAACTGCTGATGTATTAAACTTAGTAAAGTCCTTTAAAGATGCCGAAAAACTATTGCTCCTCTCTCCTATTACTTTGGAGAAAGACAGAACAATGGAAGACAAACTAAAAGTATTACAGCAACAAGGTTATGCGAGAGTAAAATATAAAGATGATGTTTTACGAATTGAAGATGCCATCGAAAAAGGACTTAAAAAAGATGTGTTTTTAGTTGTAGACAGAATAGTTGTTAAGCATGAAGAGGATTTTTATAACAGATTGGCTGATGCTATTGAAACTGCCTTTTTTGAAGGAAAAGGAACAACAATAATAGAATCTTTATCAGATAACAAACAAGATACTTTTAATAATAAATTTGAATTAGATAACATTACGTTTTTAGAGCCTAATGTGCATCTGTTTAGTTTTAATAATCCTTATGGAGCTTGCCCAAAGTGCGAAGGTTATGGTGATGTTATTGGTATTGATGAAGATTTAGTTATTCCAAATACAGGGTTATCAATCTATGAAAATGCAATTTTTCCTTGGCGAGGAGAAAGCATGAGTTGGTATAGAGATCAATTAGTAAACAATTCACATAAGTTCGATTTCCCTATTCACAAGCCTTACTTTCAGTTAAGTGCTGCACAAAAACAACTCGTTTGGGATGGTAATCAATATTTTGAAGGCTTAAATTCTCTTTTTGCTGAATTAGAATCTAAAGCATATAAAATTCAGAATAGAGTAATGTTATCACGTTACAGAGGTAAAACAAAGTGCAATACATGTCATGGTAAACGTTTGCGTGAAGAAGCCAATTATGTGAAAATTGCTGGTGTTACCATTACAGAATTAGTTGAAATGCCTATTGATAAGCTTATAAATTTCTTCAAGCAATTAGAACTTAATGATTACGATAGCAAAATTGCTGAACGTTTATTAAAAGAAATCACCAACAGACTTTCTTTTTTATCAAACGTAGGATTAGATTATTTAACTCTAAACAGACGCTCAAATACTTTATCTGGTGGAGAAAGCCAACGTATAAACTTAGCAACATCGTTAGGTAGTAGCTTAGTAGGCTCAATGTATATATTAGATGAACCAAGTATTGGTTTGCATCCAAAAGATACCGAAAAACTAATTGTTGTTTTAAAAGCTTTACGCGATTTAGGAAACACAGTTATTGTGGTTGAACATGATGAAGATATCATGCAAGCAGCAGACGAAATTATAGATATTGGTCCTGAAGCTGGTACTTTTGGTGGTGAAGTTGTAGCTGCAGGAACTTATAATGATATTTTAATTTCAGATTCACTTACTGCTAAGTATTTGAATGGAAGCTTAGAAATTGAAGTGCCTAAAAAACGAAGAACATCAAAATATCAAATAGATATAGTTGGCGCTCGTGAGCATAACCTTCAAAACATAGATGTCACTTTCCCTTTAGAAATGCTAACAGTTATTACTGGAGTTTCAGGAAGTGGTAAAAGTACATTGGTTAAAAAAATTCTTTTTCCAACAATTCAAAAGCAATTGACTGGCTTTGGTGATAAAGCAGGACAATTTACCGAGCTAAAAGGCAATTTTAAAAACATAAAACATATCGAGTTTGTTGACCAAAATCCAATAGGTCGTTCATCACGTTCCAATCCTGTGACGTATGTTAAAGCTTACGACGATATTAGAGCTTTGTATGCCAATCAAAAATTAAGTAAAATACGTAATTATCAAGCTAAACATTTCTCTTTTAATGTCGATGGTGGACGTTGTGAAACCTGTAAAGGAGATGGCGAAGTTACTATTGAAATGCAGTTTATGGCAGATGTGCATTTAACTTGTGAAACCTGTAATGGAAAGCGTTTTAAAAAGGAAGTGCTAGAAGTTACTTTTCAAGATAAAAGCATTGACGATATTCTAAATATGACTATCGATGATGCTATTGCGTTTTTTGATATGCATGGTCAAACCAAAATACAAAGCAAGTTACAACCACTTCAAGATGTTGGTTTAGGTTATGTAACACTTGGACAAAGCTCTTCTACCCTTTCTGGTGGTGAAGCTCAACGTATTAAACTAGCTACGTTTTTAGGTAAAGGAACAAAAAGCGATAATGCCTTATTTATTTTTGATGAGCCTACTACAGGATTGCATTTTCACGACATCAAAAAATTACTAAAATCTTTTCAAGCGTTAATAGAACAAGGACATTCTATAATAGTTATTGAGCATAATTTAGAACTTATAAAATGTGCTGACTATATAATTGATCTTGGTCCTGAAGGTGGTGAACGTGGTGGACAATTAGTAGCTCAAGGTACTCCTGAAGAATTAGTGAAAAATAAAAACTCTATTACAGGAACATTCTTAAAAGGTAAACTATAATAGTAGATCTTGAACCAGTTATGGTTCTAGTAATAATCCTATTATCTTTGTCATGCTGAACTTGTTTCAGCATCTACCACTATTACATAAAGAATTCAAAAATGCCAAGACGAGTTTACCATAATTATTGGGTTTATATCATAACAAACAAACCGAAAGGAACTTTATATATAGGCGTAACTGGTGGAATTGATGATAGAATGGAGAAACATACAAGTGAAATAGGTAGTCTATTTGCTTCAAAATACAAACTTAAACGATTAGTGTATTTTGAAGAATTTCAATATATCAATGATGCTATTTTAAGAGAGAAGCAATTAAAAAATTGGCATAGACAGTGGAAAATTAATTTAATTGAAAGCATAAACCCAAATTGGGAAAACCTTTGGAATCCTTTAGATACTGAAACGAGTTCAGTATGACAAACTAAATTTGGTTCTTTATTCTTAAAAACTTCTAATAAAACAAAAACGCCATAAGTCCAACAATAATGGCTGCAAATGGCAATACCATCATTAAAAATAACGATGTTATAACACCACTCTTTATAAAGCTTAAAAAATAACCTTGCTCATAAAATCGTTTGACACCTAAAAACAAGTAGAAATAGGTCGACAACATGACTAAAGCAATAATCGAGGTTGGAAAATCTTTCCAAACTAAAGTTGCAAAAACCAACCAGCCAAAAACAATAAATAAGAAGGCAAAAAAGTAAAAGGTAAATACCAAATGGTACGCAAAACGTCCTTTGTTGAAGTAAAAAATCTTAAGTAAAAAAGCAAAAATTGGCAACAGTATAAACATAGCTAAAGGAATACTATCATAAAAAGCTTGCAAAATTGAGCCACCACTTTTGTTCTTAAAAAACTTAAGCACTTGTTTGTACATGCGTTTGGTGAAAATGCCATCATCGTCATTCATTCCCATAAACTTATAAATCTCAACATCTGAAGCTCCAGTTTGAATCATAGAATCTATTGCTGTCTCATTAAAGTTAACACCACCAATTTTACCATTAAAACCAGTGTTTTTTACCTTGTTATTTGTAATTGTAGAATCAATTACTTTCATGTCTTCATCAGAAATACCAAGCTGTTGCTGATTATCTTTAAAAGGCTTTATGGCTTCTTGTAGAATTATTGAGTCTTGTTTTTTTTGGTCTATAGAATCTTTAATAGCTCTAGACCTCTCAATATCACTCTTTAATGCAGAATCTATACTTTGTACTTGCTGTCTGGAAATAAACGAAAACAAAAAGAAAAACACTACAGAAACAAACAAATACATTTGAGCAGGATGCAGATATAGTAATCGTTTTCCTTCTACAAAACGCTTCGCTAAATAACCTGGTTTTAACATTAAAGGAATAAAACTTCTAAAAAAGCGAGCATCTACAGAAAAGTAATTATTAATAGTGTTATTAAATAACACACCAAGTGTTAAATCATCATTAGCTTTTTGTCCACAATAAGGACAATAAGGATAGTGTGCTTCAAAATGATTGGAACAATTACTGCATTCGGTTAGTTTTCTTGGCATTGAAAATTGTGATTGATTAGCATAAATGTAGTAAAATTTTATTTCAGTTTTCTTTAAAAAGAAATTACCAGTAGTAACAAGCATATTCTAATTGATATTTAATTATTTGCAAATCAAATAGTTGAAATTTTTGGCACGCAAATTGAATATCTCAAAAAGTATAGCGTAAGCCGAAAAGCTAATGAGTAGGCAAAATCTTAAATCCTTTTATTATGAAAAAGTTATTACTAAGTGCGATGGTGTTAATGGGATTAACATCTGCAACAACTACAGCAAAAGCTGCTGTACTACAAGGTGAAGATTTTAAAAATACAACACGCTATCGTTATGCCGAACCAATTATGTTTGTGGAGCGAGGTGTTGAGTTTTTAATCTTTCCTGATGGAAGTTTTGATTTCAATACAAACATTGGAGACTCTCATTATGATGATAATGTGTACTACAGAGGTACCAATACAAGACGAGGCTCAGTAAATGTAACCGTTGGTGCTCCAGGAACTGTAAGTAGAGTTCGTTATTCTGCGCCAAGATCTGGAGGTGTACTAATACAACACGATTTTGATGGTAAGGTAAGACGTATTGGTAACGTGTTTATCAACTACGACAGAGCTGGTAAAATAAAACGTGCAGGATCTGTATATATTAGTTATGATAGATTTGGGCGATTATCTCAAGTTGGTGGTTTACGAGTAACGTATAACCGTTGGGGAGAAATAGTTAATATTTCTGGAATTGTAAACTACAATAACGCAACTTTAAACTGTGGAGTTGGTAATGGACATGGAGGAAACTATGGAGATGATGATGATTGGGATGACGACGACGATTACTACTACTATAAACAAGGAGATAAAGTAAAAAAACAAAAGAAAATTAAACGAAAATAAAAATACAATTTAATCTACATTTTTATTGGTTGATAGTCTACTAGAATATATATAGTTAGATGATATAAATCCCGATGGTTTCCCCAAACCTCGGGATTTTTTTAATGATTATTTACTTAATGCTTTTACAATTCGTTCTTCATTAATTACAATGTCTCTAAATAGAACATGGGGAAATTCTTGATATTTAGAAGTTTTAAAACTTTCATTAATTTTAGATAAAGTTGAAGCTGTTAATAGAGAAATATTCATTTCAGTATCCATTCCGCAATCAGAAACAAAATCATCACTAAACTCTGGAGCTATAAGTAATATTTTTACTATCCTAAAATTATTTTTTAATGCTACATTTTGATATGATTTGAGCTGTCTTGATACTGTACTAAATTTATTATATCCCTTTTCTTTAATTGTTTTACATTCTACAATTATTATTTCATTATTACCTAAATTTAAGAGAATATCCATCATATCCTTTTGAGTATTAAGTTGCTTTTTTAAATTATTATCAACATTAAAACCCAACGCTTTAAAAATAGTTTCAGTAAGCTCCTCAAATTTTAAACCTAGTTCACTTTCTTTAATTGAAATGCCATTTTCCTTCAATAAATTTAAGTTTCTATAACCAACATTTACATAGTTTTCCAAGTATAAATTTTCTACATCTTTATAATGTTCTAAAATATTTAATATGTCTTCACCACGTTGTTTAATTCCATTTTCTTTAATGAATTTAATTAAATCATGTTTTGGAATTAAATCTAAAATATCTCTAGGCTTAATATTATAATCAAGTAATAATTCTGCATTTAAAACGAATTCCTCTTGGAGCTCAAATTGAATTTTTAATTCTCTATTCAATTTTGGTAATGAATCATTTAACTCTGAAAGCATTTTTGAAAAACCATCGATTGATATACCTACTTTTTCATCCTTTTCAATGTTTTCAAAGTAATCAATTAGACTAGATATTTTTTCTTCTAAAGTACTTCCTTTAAGACTAGAAATATTTAAGCCTTTTTCACAAAGCTCATTTAGAGATTTTTTCTTTTCTGTTAATGTGATTCCATCTTTATGAATTTCATAAGTTAGCAAATCAGAAAACGAAATTCCTTCTTTTATGATTTCTTCTATTTTATGAGAATTTGATAACTTTTTATCAATATTGTGCTCTTTAGCAATTTGATTTATAATTGGCTCTCTTAATAATTTCAAAGTTCTTCTAAAAAACTTATCTGCGACTTCTTTTTTTCTAACTTTTCGCAATATTCTCACCATTTCATCAGCAACATAGATAGTGTTCTCTTTTTTGGAAAAAAACACAACTCCAATATTTTTTAAATTATTAATAACATCTTGAATGTCATCTTTTCTTATTGGCAAAATTGAATAATTAATTAGTTTAACATCTTCCTGAGATAATCCTAATTGTTTAGACAGAGTTAAAATTATTGATAATTCATCTGAAGTAATTTTTGCCTCTCTATTGTTACCAACATCATTAGTATATGCTGTAGTTAAACAAGCTTTATAAATTCTAAAATCTCTTTTTCTATTTTCGCTTAATTCTGATTTTTCATTTTCTAATTCACTATTCAAAGTTTTAATTTTATTCTTCAAATTTTTTATTTCATTTTCATATAACCTTGAAAACCAATCTTGTTTCATTATACAATTTCCATCCCTAATAATAATATCAATTAAAATATCAAGTTGAGAGTTAGCTTCTTGGAATTCGCAAATTATATACTCTTCAAATTCAGCTGAAATCAAATTAAAAATATTAGTAATGTTTTGACTATCAACAGATTTTAATCCTTTGTCAGTTGAACTTAAAATTTTTTCTATTTCTTTTCCGTTTTTTGGGTTTTTGGAAATTATATTATCAATAATTTTTATAAATGAGTTTTTCTCTAACGAACCAAGCTTATCTAATATCTTCTCTAATTTCATAAATGCTTATTTTCAAATTAAAATTTATTTAGCTTTAAAATTAGATTATCCATTTCAAATATCCTATACGTAGTTCTACGCATTTTTTAAAAACTTCAAAATAATTATTACCTCATTATCAAGTACTTAAATGCTATTAACATTTTTTGGCACGTTGTTTGAATATCATAAGATATGTTAAACTTAAAACAAACACTCATGAAAAAATTAGCTTTATTTTTTACTGCAGTGTTCCTAATAGGAACTACAGTAAACGCAAAAACCACCAACGCATCAGAAGTTAATGCTTCACTTAATCTTTATGGTTATAATTATGGCAATTCGTTTATTTTTACCGAAGGTGGTATTGAGTTTTCTGTGTTTCCTGATGGTCAATTCGACTTTTACATGCCTAATTATGGCCCAAACGTAAATGTTGGTTTTAGCTCTCCAAACGTATCAATAAGTTTTAATACTGGATACGATTATAATCCTTATGTACAATATGACGATTTTGGAGCTATTATTCAAATAGAAAACGTACCTATTTATTACGATTATTATGGTCGTATTACTCAAGCTGGTAATGTTAATATACGTTATAACAGTTATGGTTATGTTACTAGAGTTGGTGGATTATATGTACACTACAATAGAAACAGAGCTTTTAGTCACTGCACTGGTTTTATAAACATATACAACAGAAGTTATGTGTACAGACCTTGGCATGTGTATTATGCTGTTCCAGCACGTAATTACTGCATAGTTTATAACAGACCTTACAGACAATATTATACTCCTGTACGTCACCACTATTACAGACCTTATGCTAACAACTACAGACAAGCTGTAAGTTATAACAGTACACGTCGTACAACAAATTATAACAATGGTCGTCGTGGTAATGTAGCAAACAACACATCTCGTATTAGTGATCGATACAGACAAGAAGCAACACCTAGAAGAAGTGTAGCAGAAAACAGAAGAGATACTAGAGATTTAAATGCAACTCAAGGTAATACTCGTGTTAGACAAAATATAGATAATGGAAGCGTGAGATCTAATAGCAATACTCGTGGTAACGAAAGAGTAAGATCGAGTTCTACTAGAGATAATCAAAATATAAGAACTAATAGTAATACTAGAGTGAATGGTGAAACACGAACAAGAACTAATGAACGTGTTAGAACAACATCTCCAAGAAGAGAAACACGTTCGGTAAATTCTAACACAAGAGTAAATGTTAATAAAAACTCGAATGAAAGAAAACCAAATAGCTCAAAAACTCGTACATCTAATACAGTACGTAAAGAAAAAAGTAAAAACAGTGCCTCACAAAGAACGGGTAGAAATAACTCAAAAGGAGCAACACAACAAAGAAGCTCTAGCTCACGTTCTAAAAGAGGCAACTAAAAACATACATATTTTTTTGGTTGGTTAGTTGGAAAGTCCTGCATGTCGTATGCCTCAAAGCACCTTGCGGGATTTTCCCTTTTTATTTAAGTCGTAAATACTTCTTAATTACAAGTGAAATATCTTCAGACACATTAAGTTTTAAAATCACTAAAACATAAAGTAAAGTCACTAACATTGTTTTTAATGCAATATTAATAATGGGATGAAAAGGAAATTCCCAGAAGTAAAACAATACTATACTTACAATTATTAAAACACATACTTTGCCTGTATCTATAGTAAAAGGCATCATATTAAACTTCTTCTTTACAAAGTATATTTTTATAGTATTATAGATTGAAATAGCTAAAAACGTCGCAAAAGCTGAACCGTTAATTCCAAACATTGGTATAAACAGCATATTTAAAAACACAGTAAGTATTGTTAATAGTACTCCGAATAGCAATACAACTCTATAATAATCGCTATTAAATAATACAACGTTATTACAACCCATTAAGCAATCGTACAATTTGGCAACTCCAACTAAAAATACAACAATAAGTCCACCACTAAACTCTTCAGGAATTAGTTCGTACAATTGATTGATATTTAATACAATAATTAAAAATATGAAGCCACCAATTACAAATAGTGTTTGCGAGCTTCTTACATACAAATCTTTAAGCGCGACTTTATTATTATCATTAAGATATTGAGCAGTTAAAGGTTGAAGTATTTGCTGCATTGAGCGTGAAGGCACTACAATTACTGTTGCGATGTAAATTGCAACACCATAATACGCCACTTTTTCAATAGGAATATAAAGCCCTAACATAAAAGAATCGATATCTAAAATAACAGTAGCAATTGAACCTGCAATAATTATTAAAGACGAGTATTTTAAGATGGCACCAATATTTTCAATCTTATAAAATTTAAGCACAGGAAACTTCACGCTATAAGCATAAAGCTTCATGATTATCATTCTTAAAATATAAACGCCAATAACGCCTAAAATAAATTCATCGACGTTAATCCACTGAAAATATACTGCAAACAAAAGAAGCATCACACCTACTCTATGAAATACTTCTTTCATAAAGTTACCAAACACCGTTTGCAATTGTGTTTTAGACCACGCAAAAAAGACTTCAAAATAAGCCATTGCAATTGCAGTAACATAAATGTACCACACATAATCTTTTACAATAGGATTTTTTTGTGAGATAAGTTCGCCAATTGCCTCATAAGTAAAACAACCTATTAAACCAATAGGAATAATAAGTAAAAGAGGCAAAAACAACATCAAGGTTAAAAAACTATTGAGTGAGTTTTTTGTTTTAAATGTTGAGTAGAATTTTATAATGGTATTATGAACTCCAAACGCCATTAATGGCATCATAATATTAGCTGTAGAAAGAATAAAAGCCACTAAACCATAATATTGGTCTGAAATAAAATACGTGTACAAAAACAACGTGTTTAGGGCTCCAATACCAAAACCTAAATAGGTAGTAATTGTGTTTTTAAACGATTGACTTGTAACTATTCCCATTAGATGAGTTCTGACAAGGTTTTTGTTAATTCTTTTCTACTATATGGCTTCAAACCTATTGGTTGAGTAACCAATGTGTTTTCTTTATAGGCATTAAAATACGCTAAAATTTGCGATTTTAAAGTGTTATTCGCTTCATAAAAAAAGTAAGTTCCTGTGTTTGTTGATTTTATTATACGTTCAACATCTGAATCTTTTGGACCAATAGCTAATATTGGTGTGTTAGAAATCATATATTCAAATAGCTTTCCAGGAATAATTGCTTTAGTATCTTCTGAATCAATTTCAATTAATAACAATACTTGCGATTGCATTTGAGCTTTAATAGCATCGTCGTGACTAACATAACCTACAACATTAGTATAATCTTTAAGATTATGCGAATATATCTCTTGCAATACATCGTCGCTTACAACACCAATTAATTTCAATTCAAAATCAGCCTTAAACACTTCATTTTCATTTATAAGCTCACTCAAAGCTTCCCATAGATGTTTAGGGTTTCGTTCTGATAATAAGGAGCCAATATGCGCTATTGTAAATTTTGAATCCTTTTTAGGCTTTTCTGAAATTGTTGTATCATAACCATTAGTAATGACTGTAATTGGCTGATTTGTTTTAAATTCAAATTCGCGCTTTGTATTCTCACTAGTTACAATAAGTTGATCAGCAGAATTTAATACTTTAAGTTCTAAATCCTGATGCTTTAGTTGCGATGCCTTTGTGAGCTTAAGTTTTTTGTGATAACCTATTGTTGTCCAAGGATCTCTAAAGTCGGCAATCCACTTTACATCTAGCTTTTGTTTTAATTGTAAACCTATAAGATGTAAACTGTGTGGAGGACCAGTTGTAATTATGGTCTCAATATTCTCTTTTTGAATATAATCTGTTAGAAAATCTACAGATGGTTTAACCCAGTTTTTACGAGCATCTGGAATAAAAAAGTTACCTCTAACAAAAAGCATTACTTTTTCAATAACAGACTGCTTTTTCTCTTTTGGAATAACACCAGAACTAATAGTTGAAGCTGCCTTTTTTGAAAACAATCTAGCAAGTTTATAAGGTTCTTTAATAGGTTGCTTTAATACTACAATGTCTTTTGGTAGTTCTTTAGTTAAACTCTCATCTACGATAGGATAGCTTGGATTTTTTGGGCAATAAACAATTGGTTGAATATTGTAATCTGGTAAATATTTTACAAATTTTAACCAACGTTGTACACCAGGACCACCAGCTGGTGGCCAATAATACGTTATGATGAGTGCTTTTTTATGCACTTTCTTTGGCTTTATACTTAAACTCGTAAAACAATCCTCCTAAAATTAATAAGCCTAGTAAAATAGAACTTGCAAGTGCAATGCTGCTTCCTGTTTGAATAACTTTAGGTTCAAATTTAAATTCTATAGTATGATTACCTTTTGGTATTTCTAAAGCTCTTAAAACATAGTTAACTCTGTAATGAGGAACTGCTTTTCCATCAATAAAAGCTTGCCAACCATCAGCATAATAAATTTCAGAAAACACTGCAAATCCATCGTTATTATTATTAGACTTATACTTTAAGTAATTAGGTTTATATTCTGTAATACTGATACTTGCAGTTGAATCTACTGTAAAATTACGTTTAGATATAGATTGTGTAGTAATAGCAATATTTTTATTATCTAAACTCTCTAAACCTGTTAACTCTTCATTGGCAGAACCTACTTGTTTTACTTCACTTACAAACCAAGCATTACCATTAGTGTCTTCATTTTCATAAGGAAATATATTGCCTTTATCGTCATCAGCAATAATGTACTTTGTATTTAGCATATTCAGTACATTTATATTGTTTCTGGCAATATGAAAATCGAACAATTCATTATAACGACCTAATTTGGCTGCGTGATATCCTGTTAATGAGTTATGAAAATAAGATGCTCTTGCTGCTCCAGAAGTAACATCAAACACTCTAAAGTGTGTTGTGTCTTTCATAATCTCTAAATCTGCTGCATTAGCAGAATATGGTTTACTAACTTGAATAGACGACACAAAGTTGTCTTCATTTACATATCGTCTGTCTACACTAACTAAATCGAATACAATCAATACTGCAAAAACTACGACTACTAATTTTTCAGATAGTTTTTTCTTCAAAAACATAAAAATTGTTCCTGCCGAAAGTAATACCAGCACTAAAGTTCGAAGCGTATCTGTAGTAAACATTGCTTTTCTATCGTCTTTTAATGCTCTAACAAAACTTTCACCATACTCACCATAAACTTGTCTGTAATAGCCATCATTTGCTCCAACAAAGCTAAATGACGATTTAAACAATATGAAAAGAACAGCTAATCCACCTGTAATTATTGCTGTATATTTTAGTGCTTTTAGTTTTTTGTCATCACCTTCAAAATCATTAAATAACCTCACTAGCCCAAAGATTGCTAGTATTGGAATACATAATTCCAAAATAACTTGAATAGAACTTACAGCTCTAAACTTATTATATAAAGGCACATAATCGATAAAGAAATTGGTTAAGAAATCTAAATTCTTTCCGTAAGACAAAAGAAGTGATAAAATTGTTCCACCTACAAGCCACCATTTTAAACGACCTTTTACTAAGAACAAAGCAAACACAAACAAGAATAAAACAACTGCTCCAATATACGCAGGAGCTTCAACTATAGGCTGTTTTCCCCAATATGTAGGTGTGCTTTTCGATTCGTTAAGCGCTTCAACTGGACTAGCTCCAATATTTGTATAAAATTTATAAATCTCAGAATCTTTACCAACATCTTCACCATTTCCTCCACCCATAAATCTAGGAATGTACAAGTTAAAAGTCTCTAATATTCCGTAACTGTATTCTGTAATATAATCTTTATCTAATCCTGTTGTAACTTCTTTCGCTGTTCCGTCTGGATTAATTGTAATTTCGCTTTTGCCACGAGTACTTTCTTTAACATACTCTTGTGTAGCCATAATATTTGTAGCATTCAATCCTACCGAAATAATTACAGCAACAACCAATAAACCTACAGCCTTAAAAAAATGAGGTAATACTTTCTTTTTGTAAGCATCAATTAAGTATACAATTCCTAATACAATAACCAATAGCATTAAATAATAGGTCATTTGAAAATGATTTGCACCAATTTCTAAAGCCATAGCTACAGCTGTGAGCAAAAAACCTAATACATATTTTTGTTGAAAAGTGAGTAATATTCCGCTTAACACTAAAGGCATATAAGCAATAGCATGCGCTTTACTGTTATGACCTACACCAAGAATAATAATAAGATATGTAGAAAAACCAAAGGCTAATGCACCAAGTGCAGCGAGTTTAAAATCTACTTTTAACGTTAACAATAGAATATAAAACCCTATAAAATATAGAAACAGATAATCAGCTGGTCTTGGTAAAAAACGTAATGCAGAATCTAAACTTTTTATATAATTATGAGGATATTTTGCACCTAATTGATACGTTGGCATACCACCAAAAGCACTATTGGTCCAATAAGTTTCTTCCTGATTATTGGCTCTAAAATCGTTTTGTTGTTTAGACATCCCAATATAGTGCATTATATCACTCTGAAATATCTGCTTTCCACTCAAAACAGGATTAAAGTATAATAAAGAAATAACGATAAACCCAATACTTACTAAAATATGAGGTAATAGCTTTTTTAAGGATGCTTGCATGAATGTTTATGATGTAAAATTGATGTGAAAATTAATCAATTTCTTCGTAATCTATGTACTCACCAACTTTTTTATCTGAAGTTTTGGCTTTGTTAGGCATTTTATCAATTACTGTTTCACCTTCTTTTGGACGGTTTCTGTCATTAGCATGTTGCTGCTGTTGAAACTGATCTCCAAAGCGTTCCTGCATTTTTTTAGACATATAACGAACTAAAAAAGGAGCAAAAATTCGCATTAATATTTTTAATCCGTAATAGATTAATAAAATAATTAAAATGGTTCTTAAAAAACCTGTAAAGGATGCCATTTGTAACATGAAAAAAATATTTTTTCAAAAATACAATTATCGCTATTTAAAAACAGTTATATATTCTTAAAAAAAATATAAAATCTCTATATTTGAACTTAATCTGAAGCACTATGAATTCAATTAAACCTTATTTAACATTACTTTTTTTAGTAGCAACCTACTCTGCTTATAGCCAGTATACAGAGGTTATTAATTCTAACAGACCAGGAGTCTCGCAAAGTGCATTTGCTGTTGGACCAGGAGTAATTCAATTTGAAGCAGGACCATACATACTAAAGGAAGAGCATACACCATTAAGGTATGACGTATCTGGTTTTGGAATTGATTTTGCAGCGCGATATGGTCTTTTATTAGAAGAATTAGAAATAAATCTTCAAGGAACTTACCAGAATGATACTAAAACTTATAATAGTTCATCTATTCCGTTTGAAGATAAACGCTCTAATTTTAAAAACTTTACACTTGGAGCAAAATACATGGTATACGATCCATATAGAAAAGCTGGTGAGGATAAACCAAATATATACAGCTGGAAAGCAAATCAAAAGTTTAAATGGAAAAGTTTAATTCCTGCTGTAGCGGTTTATGCTGGTGCAAATTATGATACTAAAAACAATCCTTATGTGGCTCCAGATGTAGAAGGCTTTAGCCCTAAAGTTGCTATTATTACACAAAATAATTTTAATGGTGGATGGGTTTTTGTTATGAATTTAGTTAAAGACAGAATTGGTTCTGATTATTCAGACTTTCAATATATATTAACACTTACACATTCATTTAATCCTAAATGGGTGATTTTTGGAGAAGCACAAGGAATTAAAAGTGATTTTTATGCCGATAATTTATTCCGTTTTGGAGGCGCTTATTTATGGAGTAAAGATTTTCAATTAGATACTGCTTTAACATTTAATACAAAAGATACTCCTTCTGTATTTAGTGTTAATTTTGGTGCTTCTTATAGACTGGATTTTCATAGAGATAAAGAAGTTGATAATGGTAATTCAGCTAAAGAAGAAGGAAAACGTCAATCTAGAAATAAAAAGAATAAAAAAGATGTTGATTTTAAAGATGATGGCACTTTATGATTGAAATTAAAGAAGCAGTAACCAAAAAGGATATGCTTACGTTTGTTAAGTTTCCTTTTAACTTATATAAAGATTCTAAATATTGGGTTCCTCCCATTATATCACAAGAGTTAGATACTTTTGACAAGAAGAAAAATCCAATTTTTAATGATGCAGAGGCTCGTTTCTTTTTAGCTTACAAGAACAATGAAGTTGTTGGTCGTGTTGCTGCTATAATTAATTGGTTGGAGGTAAAAAATCAGAGTCAGAAAAAAATGCGTTTTGGATGGTTTGATGTTATTGATAATGTAGAGGTTACTAAAGCGCTTTTAGATAAAGTTTTTGAAATAGGTAAAGCCAATAATCTTGAGTATGTAGAAGGTCCTGTTGGGTTTTCCAATTTAGATAAAGTTGGTTTAATGACCGAAGGATATGAGCATCTAGGTAATATGATTACTTGGTATAACTATCCATATTATGTTGATCATTTTGCAGAGCTGGGTTTTAAAGATGAAAAACTATACTCTGAAAGCAGGTTCCCTTTTAAAAATGTAAAACCAGAATTTTTCTTAAAAGCACAAGAGCTTATTAAAAAACGCTATGAATTAAGAGCGTTAGATTTTAAAAAGACTTCGGAAGTTATGCCTTATGCTGATAAAATGTTTGATTTATTTAATGCTTCATATGCCTCTTTATCATCGTTTGTGGCTATTACAGATATTCAAAAAGAATATTTTAAAAAGAAGTTTATCAGTTTTATAAATCCTGAGTATATCAAGTTTGTTGTTGACAAAGAAGATAATTTAGTGGCATTTGCTATAGTTATGCCATCTTTCTCAAAAGCATTACAAAAAACGAAAGGAAAATTATTTCCGTTTGGATTTAGACATATTATAAGTGCAAAAAAGAACAGTAAAGATGTAGTGTTTTACTTAATAGGTGTGCATCCAGAATATCAAAACAAAGGCGTTCATGCAGTAATTTTTAATGAATACTACAATATATTTACAAAAAAAGGCATTCAGAATTGTATTAGAACTCCTGAGTTAGAAGATAATTATGCGATTCACCAAATATGGAAGCATTTTTCTCCAGAAGTTTTTAAGCGACGAAAAACTGTAAAGAAAGATATTATATAAAAAAAAATCCGATGTTTTAGCATCGGATTTTTATTTATAAATATATGGTATTCTTATTCACCCATAGCAGCAGCAACTGCAGCTGAAAGACGTTTATAGGTACCATTTTCTAATCTGCTTCTAATTCCATCAAAAGCATTAAGTGTCTCATTAATATCTTCCATAGTATGTGTAGCAGTAGGAATTAAACGTAATAAAATTAATCCTTTTGGTATCACTGGATAAACAACTATCGAACAGAATATTCCGTAGTTTTCACGTAAATCTTTAACTAAAGCCATGGCTTCTGGAATACTACCTTTTAAATACACAGGAGTTACACAACTTTGCGTAGTTCCAATATCAAATCCACGTTTTTTAAGACCAGATTGAAGTGCATTTACGTTTTCCCAAAGCTTATCTTTAAGTTCTGGCATAGTTTTAAGCATTTCTAAACGCTTACGAGCACCAACTACCAATTGCATTTGTAGTGATTTTGCAAACATTTGAGAACGTAAATTATACTTTAAATAATCCATAATCTCTTTATCACCTGCAATAAAAGCACCAGTACTAGCTAATGATTTAGCAAATGTTGCAAAGTACACATCAATATCATCTTGAACACCTTGTTCTTCTCCTGCACCTGCACCAGTTTTACCTAATGTACCAAAACCATGAGCATCATCAACTAAAAATCTGAAATTGTATTTTTTCTTAAGTGCTACAATTTCTTTAAGTTTTCCTTGTTCACCACGCATTCCAAATACACCTTCAGAAATCACTAAAATTCCTCCTCCAGTTTGTTCAGCCATTTTGGTAGCTCTCTCAAGGTTTTTCTCTAAACTTTCAACATCATTATGCTTGTAAGTAAAGCGTTTTCCCATATGTAAACGCACACCATCAATAATACAAGCGTGAGCATCTACGTCATAAACTATAATATCGTCTTTGCTTACCAATGCATCTATAGTAGACACCATTCCTTGGTAACCAAAATTTAATAAGTAAGCCGCTTCTTTATTAACAAATTCAGCTAACTCTTTTTGTAAAGTTTCGTGTAGGTTTGTGTGACCAGACATCATACGTGCTCCCATAGGATAAGCAGAACCATAATCTGCTGCTGCCTGAGCATCTGTTTTACGAACTTCTGGATGGTTTGCCAAACCTAAATAATCATTAATACTCCAAGTAATAACATCTTTGCCTTGAAATTGCATTCTGTTAGAAATTTGACCTTCCAATTTTGGAAAGACAAAATAACCTTCTGCTTGAGCAGCCCATTTGCCAAGAGGACCTTTATCCTTGTATATTTTCTCAAATAAATCTTTCATAAATCAATCAATTGTTTTTAGCGGTCAGATGTAACTATAAGTATTGAACAAATTGGAACATATTCAATCATTAGGGTTTCCATTTAACTTAAATTAGTCTTTGTTAGTTGGGACAAAATTAAATAAATATCTTTTCATAGCATAATTTAATTATAAACATCAGTTTATAACATTTTCATCACAAAAAAATCCTACCGCATTATACAATGCAATAGGACATTTTTATTTATCATTTTGCTATTTTATATATTGAATTGCTTCTACTGTAGCTTCGTTTTCGCTATCAAAAAAGCCTTGCTTTTCCATCCACTTATCACTATATATTTTACTCATATAACGTGAACCATGATCTGGAAAAATAACAACAATTTTATCTCCTTTTTTAAATTCTCCTTCTTCATTTAGCTGCTTAAGTGCTTGCATTGCTGCTCCACTTGTGTAACCTACAAATAAACCTTCCGATTTTGAGATTTCTCTTGCAGTATGTGCACTTTCTTCGTCTGTTACTTTAATAAACTTATCTATAAGATCGAAATCTGTTGCAGTAGGAATTAAGTTTTTACCTAAACCTTCTATTCTGTAAGGATAAATCTCTGCTTCATCAAACTCTCTTGTTTCATGATATTTTTTCAATACAGAACCAAATGCATCAACTCCAATTACTTTAATATTTGGGTTTTGCTCTTTTAAGAATTTTGCTGTTCCAGAAATTGTTCCTCCTGTGCCACTACAAGCTACTAAATGTGTAATCTCTCCTTCGGTTTGTTTCCATATTTCAGGACCAGTAGAGCTATAATGTGCATCAATATTTAATTGATTAAAATATTGATTTATATATATGGAACCTTTAAGTTCTTCGTGTAATCGTTTTGCTACTTGATAATAAGATCTTGGATCGTCTGCGCTAACATGTGCTGGGCACACATAAACTTTTGCTCCCATAGATTTTAACATATCTATTTTATCTGCTGACGATTTTGAGCTTACAGCTAAAATGCATTCATAACCTTTGATAATACTTACCATAGCTATACTAAAACCAGTATTACCTGAAGTAGTTTCAATAATAGTGTCGCCTGGTTTTAAAATACCTTGACGTTCAGCTTCTTCAATAATGTGTAATGCTATTCTATCTTTTGATGAATGACCTGGATTAAATCCTTCTACTTTTGCGTAAAATTCACCATTAAACCCAGAAGTCATACTATTTAATTTGATAAGTGGAGTTTTACCTATTAACTGTAAAACGTTATCAAATACCTGAATATTTTCTTTCATAAATGCTATTTACCAGTTCCAATTTATAAAAATGTAACCTAAAACCTCGCAAAAATACAAGATTTTTTTTAATTAAGTATTAACATTCTCCAAGTCTAATAAAAAAGCATACTCTTCAGCATCTTCTTTTAAAGCTTCAAATCGCCCTGAAGCACCACCATGTCCTGCTTTCATATTGGTTTTTAAAAGCAATTTATTACTATCTGTTTTATAGTCACGAAGTTTAGCAACCCATTTTGCTGGTTCCCAATATTGTACTTGCGAATCGTGCAATCCTGTAGTTACTAATATATGTGGATAGTTTTGACGCTTTACATTATCATATGGTGAATATGATTTCATATACTCATAATATGTTTTGTCGTTAGGATTTCCCCATTCGTCATATTCTCCTGTAGTAAGCGGAATACTGTCATCTAACATTGTAGTTACCACATCAACAAAAGGAACAGCAGCAATAACTCCATTGTATAATTCTGGTGCTTGGTTTATGACTGCTCCAATAAGTAAACCTCCAGCACTACCTCCTAATGCATACAAATGCTTTGATGAAGTATATTTTTCATTGATTAAAAACTTTGAACAAGCTATAAAATCTGAAAATGTGTTTTTCTTTTTAAGTAATTTTCCATCTTCATACCAATTTCTACCAAGGTATTCTCCTCCTCTAACATGTGCAATGGCATAAATAAAGCCTCTATCTAACAAACTTAATCTGATGCTTGAAAAATAAGGATCGACTGTATGACCATATGAACCATAAGCATAAAGCAATGTAGGATTGTTACTATCGTGCTGCATTCCTTTTTTATAAACCATTGATATTGGAATTTTTGTACCATCATCAGCAGTTGCCCAAACACGCTCAGATTCATAATTGTTTTTATCAAACTTACCTCCTAGTACTTCTTGTTCTTTTAATACAGTTTTTTCTTTGGTAACCATATTAAAATCGATAGTTGATGAAGGTGTTGTCATGGAATTATAACCATAACGTAAAATAACTGTATCGAAATCTACATTTGTAGATGTATAAGCCGAATATGTTTCGTTATCGAATGGTAAATAGTAATCTTCAGAATTATCCCAACTTTTAATTCTTATGAGATTTAATCCATTAGTTCTTTCACTAATAACAAGGAAGTCTTTAAAAATATCAATATCTTCTAACAATACATTGTCTCTATGAGGAATAACATCTGTCCAATTAGCAAGTTGGGTTGCTGTTTCTGGAGTTTTCATTAATTTAAAGTTAGTTGCGTTATTCAGGTTTGTAACTATATAAAAATGATTATTATAGTGTGAAATACTGTATTCTAATCCTCTAACACGCTCTTGAAATACTTTAAATGGTTCATCTGGAGTATCTGCATTTAAAACATGATATTCGTTTGTAAGAGTGCTATAGCAAGCAATAACTAAATATTTTCTTGATTTCGATTTATATACTGCCACTCCAAACGTGTCATCTTCTTCATGAAAAACAACAGTATCTTTTCTTGAGGTTGTACCAAGTTTATGTTTGTAAATTTTGTCTGAACGTAATGTCTTTAAGTCCTTTTTAGTATAAAATAGGGTTTTGTTGTCGTTAGCCCAAGTTGAAGAACCTGTTGTATTCTTAATGGCATCAAGCATAATATTACCAGTAACCAAATTCTTAACTTGTAATGTATAGTTTCGTCGTCCTGTTAAATCAATTGCAAACGAAATCATAGAGTTATCTGGACTAACACTCAATCCTACTAACTTAAAATAATCATGACCTTTAGCCATTTCATTGCAGTCAAATAACAACTCATCAGGATTTTTTAAAGTATCTTTTTTACGAATATAAATCGGGTAATCTTTGCCTGTTTCGTACTTAACAATATACCAATAGCCATTATATTTATATGGTACAGACTCATCATCTTCCTTTATGCGAGCCTTCATTTCTTCAAAAAGAGAACTCTCAAAATCTCTGTATTTAGAAGTCATTGCATCATAATACTCGTTTTCGTCATTCAAGTATTTAATAACCTCTTTGTTTTTTCTATCGTTCAACCAAAAGTAATCATCAACTCTAACATCGTTATGTGCTATAAGTTCTTTAGGTATTTTTTTTGCTTTTGGAGGCAAAACCACTGTTTTTGTCATTGTATTAATCCCATTAAGAAGTTTGCAAAAATAGGGTTTTATTCAGAATAAAGAATAGGTAGAAAAAGACAAATATATTTTCAATCTTTTATTAATTTTGACATCTAATTTTAAAACAGCAAGATTATGTTTGGAGATATGATGGGAATGATGAATAAACTCAAAGAAACCCAAAAGAAAGTTGAAGAAACTAAAGAGCGCTTAAATCATGTACTAGTTGACGAAAAAAGCAACGACGATAAACTGAAAGTCACTTTGACAGCCAATAGAACCATCAAGTCAATATCAATTGATGATGACTTATTGAAAGATAAAGATATGCTGGAAGATTATTTAATTCTTACATTAAATAAAGCCATTGAAAAAGCAACTAGAGTTAATGAAACTGAATTAGCTGCTGTTGCTAAAGATGGAATGCCTAATATTCCTGGATTGGATATGTTTAAATAAAAAAAGAAGCTCTTAAGCTTCTTTTTTATTATTTAAAATTTTAAACCTTTCAATTCATTTAAAAAATATTCGTGCATATCATTAGTATAATCTAAATGGGTTACAATACGAAGTTTTCCATTTCCCATACCACTTAAACGTATATTTTTATCAGCAAGTGTTTTTAAAAATTTAGACTCATCAGCTTTGTTTTCTAACTCAAAAATGATGATGTTGGTTTCAACTTGCTCAACTCTTTTTATAAAATCTAAAGCAAATAGCTCTTGCCCAATTTCTTTAGCTTTTTGATGATCTTCAGCTAATCTATCTATATGATTGTCTAATGCATATAATCCTGCAGCTGCTAAAAATCCAACTTGGCGCATTCCACCTCCTAGTATTTTACGAATTCTAATAGCATTTTCCATAATGTCTTCATCTCCAACTAATACTGAACCAATTGGGCAACCTAAACCTTTGCTTAAACAAACCGACATAGTATCAAATATTTGTCCGTAATCTTTACCTGTTTCTGGTTTTGCTACTAAAGCATTCCAAATACGAGCTCCATCGAGGTGGTATCCTAATTCGTGTTCATTACAAACGGTTCTTATTTTTTTAAGTTCTTCAAAATCCCAACATGAACCTCCTCCTCTATTAGCTGTGTTTTCAATTTCAACCAAAGCTGTTAGCGGACTATGATAAAAATCTGGTGGATTAATAGCTTCAATAACCTGCTCTGCTGTAAACATACCTCTTTCACCTTGAAGCAATTTACAAGACACACCACTATTAAATGAAGCACCACCTCCTTCATAATGGTAAATATGTGCATTAGAATCGCAAATAACTTGATCTCCAGGATTAGTATGTAATTTAATTGCTGTTTGGTTTGCCATTGTCCCAGTTGGAAAAAACAGTGCTTTAGGTTTGCCAAACATATCAGCAATGCGCTCTTCTAACTCATTTACTGTTGGATCTTCTTTATATACATCATCACCAACTTTGGCACTCATCATAGCATCTAACATGCCTTGTGTTGGTTTTGTAAGCGTATCGCTTCTTAAATCTATTATCATTTTATTTTTAATTTGAGGTATAACTACATATATCAGTTCCAATTGGTGAACCATCAGGAATTTTAGGTGATTCTTCAAGTTTAAATTTTTCAGGATGCTCTCTAAATTCTGAAATTAAGCGTCCATATTGTGAAGCATATTTATTCTCATACTTTTTATCTTTAGCATATAAACTTTGTGAAATTTCATAAATAGCATCGTTTGCCAAAGCTTTTACTTGTAAGAATGCATTATCATTAACAGCCAAATTCATTATATATTTAAGCACATTAGTATTAATCATCTGTTGTGCTTCGTTTAAATAATCATCTTTATATGCTTTTTTGAATGAATTGTCTATTATACTTTTAAAAACATCATCCAATCCAATTTGAGTGTTATCCAAACTTTTTTGTTGAATTAATCTGTTTGCGCGTTGAGGATGAAGCAATAAACCTAATGTCATATCGCTAGATGTTGATACAGCGCTTAAAGGGTCGAAAGCAACACCTGTTTTACTTGCAAACGACTCACGAGTACGCGAATAATTAAAAGCTCTAGGAGGAAATAAATTGAGTTTTTCCTTTGGAATAACTAATGTTTCAGCCGAAATGGTTTTTAAAAGCGCATTTAAAGCCGCTTTCTGTAAATTAACATCAACAACTCTAGTGGTAAATTGATTGTCTCCTTTAACTGCATAATTATAATCTAAACCACCAACAACTTTTGCTGCAGCTTCTGTTTGATAACGATGAAAGAAATACAAAGGCACAAACACATCTTCTAAAACTGAATAAGGCTCATTTGTACGAATATTGTCTTTTGAAAAATTAGAAATTGCTTTTTCTCTGACCTTTAATACATTTTCCAATTCTTCTGAAGCACTTTTACCATTATCCCATAAATGAGCGTAAGCATGTGCTCCGCCTTCTGGTCGAGCATCAGAATCTGATATAAATCGTAATCCGTCTTGTTGTGCTTTCTCTAAAATAGAATTTAGCGCTTCTTTTTCGTTTGTATTCTTATCAAACTGTGTATAAGTATAGGCAACAGTGACTTTATCCCAATTGCCAATTCCTGTAGCATAAGCGTTACTTAAATCGATATTGCCATTAGTTAAACTCACTAAAGGATGTGGATAATCCATAACAGATGCTCTGCTATTTTTACTTGCTGCAAAATTATGAGCAAAACCTATTGTATGACCAACTTCATGAGCACTTAATTGGCGAATTCTAGCCAAAGCCATCTCTAACATTGGTTGATAATTATCGTCTTGATCAGCAAATGGTTTGTTAAGCAACGCTTGAGCAATTAAAAAATCTTGACGTATTCGTAAACTTCCTAAACTTACATGACCTTTAATAATTTCACCTGTTCGTGGATCTGTAACACTACCACCATAACTCCAACCTCTTGTAGAGCGATGCACCCATTGTATCACATTATATCTGCAATCCATTGGATCTGCATCATCAGGCAGCATTTGCACCTGAAACGCATTTTTAAAACCTATCGCTTCATAAGCCTGATTCCACCAACGCGCACCTTCTAATAAAGCAGAACGCACAGGTTCTGGAGTTCCTGGATCGAGATAATAAATAATAGGCTCAACAGCTTCACTAATAGCTAATTCAGGGTTTTTCTTTTCCAATCGATGACGTGTCACATAACGTTTGGTAATTGATTCTTGAATTGGTGTAGCATAATCCATATATGAAATAGAAATTGCACCACTACGCGTATCAAATTCTCTTGGCTTATAATTACTATCTGGCAATTCAATAAACGAATGATGTTGAATAACACTTACTAAAGATGATGTAGGTGTAACACTTCTAATATTTCTACCTTTAGGCTCACCTTCAAACGTTAATAAAGCTTCAAACTCTACATTTTTAGGGAATGCTTTAGTTCGTTCTAATGATAATGCACTTTTGCTTAAGTCTAATTTATAAACACCTTCATTTTGCGCTTTAAGTCTGTTTGCAACTTCATGTCTATCGACCATTAAAAATGGCGTAAAATCAATAATATACTTACCTTCACTTTGCTCTTCAATCTTAAATCCAAATAGAACTGATTTTGCAAACGCTTGTTCTACACTTTTTTTCTCTAAAGCATTATCTGTTATAGCTCTATAGTCTTGATTTGGCTGAACTAATAAAAGCTTATTTCCAGCTTTTATAAACTTTACAATTCGCTCTGCTCCTAGTTGACCTCTATCTAATCCAATATCATTAGAGCCAACACCACTTGCTAAAGAACTTATATATAGAAACTCTTGGTCTAATTTATCAACTTCAAGGTAAATTTTATCTTGAGATTCTTCATAATAAAAATTAAAGTAACCTTTATAATTTTGAAGTTTTTTATCTTTTAAAACTTGTGAAAATGAATTACTTACAATAATAAAAAATACGAGGATGCTTGTGACTTTTTTCATAATGGATAATTAATTTATAAATCTACATAAATTCCTTTAAAAATTTAATGAAAAATGGTTTTACAATGAAACATTAAGCTTTACATTTGCTTAAAATTTAAACTACTATGACTACATCTGATCAAATAAAGGATCTTGTAGAACGCCTTGGAGCGTTGAGGAGGTATCTTTGACATAGATGCCAAAACTATTGAAATATCTAACGAAGAAGAAAAAACATTTGACCCAAATTTCTGGAACGATTCTAAGCAAGCTGAATTTATTATGCAATCGCTTAGAGAGAAGAAAAAATGGGTTGAAGATTACACTACTGCAAAAACTCTAATTGAAGAATTAGAAGTTTTTTATGAGTTTTATAAGGCTGATGATGTTTCAGCTGAAGAAGTCGACACACAATACAATAAAGCTTCAGACCAAATTGAAAAGCTAGAATTCAAAAACATGCTTTCTGATGAAGGTGATAAATTGAGTGCTGTTTTGCAAATTACTGCTGGTGCTGGCGGAACCGAAAGTTGCGATTGGGCAAGTATGCTTATGCGTATGTACTTAATGTATGCTGAAAAAAGTGGATTTAAGGTTAAAGAGCTTAACTTTCAAGAAGGCGATGTTGCAGGTATAAAAACGGTAACATTAGAAATTGAAGGCGATTTTGCTTTTGGTTGGCTTAAAGGCGAAAATGGAGTACACAGATTGGTACGTATTTCTCCTTTTGATAGTAATGCAAAACGTCATACAAGTTTTGCATCTGTTTATGTGTATCCTTTAGTTGACGATACAATTGAAATAGAAATCAATCCTGCTGATATTGAAATTACTACAGCTCGTTCTAGTGGAGCTGGTGGACAAAATGTAAACAAGGTAGAAACTAAAGTGCAGTTAACACATAAACCAACTGGTATTCAAATTTCATGTTCAGAAACACGCTCACAACATGACAATAGAGCAAGAGCTTTACAAATGTTAAAATCACAATTGTATGAGATTGAACTACAAAAGCAATTAGCACAACGTGATGACATTGAAGCTAGTAAGATGAAAATTGAATGGGGAAGTCAAATTCGTAATTATGTGATGCATCCATATAAATTAGTAAAAGATGTAAGAACTGGTCAAGAGACTGGTAATGTTGATGATGTTATGGATGGTTATATTGACGAGTTTTTGAAAGCATATTTAATGATGATGGGGCAAAAAGAAGAAGATAATAACAATTTATGATTACTATTTACCATAATAATAGGTGCAGCAAATCGAGATGTGCTTTAGAATTACTTGAAAATTCTGGAAAACCTTATACAATTATCAACTATCTTGATGATGTACCAACAAGAGATGAACTCAAAAATCTCTTAAAACTTCTAAAACTAAAGCCAATTGAGCTTATTAGAACTAATGAAGCGCTTTGGAAAGAAAATTACAAACACCTCAATCTTTCTGATGCCAAACTAATCACTTTAATGACCAAATACCCTAAACTTATTGAGCGACCAATTGTTATCAATGGTAATCAGGCAGTTATAGGTCGTCCTACAGAAAAGATTTTAGACATTTTATAAGTTTTTTCTTTAACAGAACTTTAACCAATAGGCATTAAACCAAGCTCTATTTTTGTAGTCTTATCTTTTAATATAAAATCAATACAAGATTTATGTCTATAAAACTCATAGCTATTATTAGTACATTTTTTTTGATAACAATTTCGCAAGGTTATGCTCAAAGTAAGTCTGAGCAAGAAAAACAAAGAGAGCGTCTTGAAAAAAAATTTTTAGAAGATCAAAATGATCGTATACTAGAATTTGTGAAGCAATTAAATGCCGACGATTTTCAAAAAGAAATTATTAAGCAAAAAATCCAATCATATTATCAAGAAAAAAAGGCTATAGAAACAACTGAGTTAAAATATTTTGAAAAAGAAGAACAATTAAAATCTTTAGACATTAATCATTTTGCTGATATAAAAGATATTGTGTCGGAAGATACTATGATATCAATTAAAAACTTCACCCAGAATAACAATTCAGAAATAAAAAAACAGAAAAAGAAAAGAAATAAAAAATCTAACTAATTACTATGAAGAATCCATTTATATTAACCATTATATTATCACTATTTACAAGTTTTACTTTTGCACAAACTGAAGTTACAGTTACTGGAACTGTTTTAGATAAAGATGTAAACCAACCTCTAGAATATGCTACTATTGTCTTTTTTAGTAAAAAAGAAAACAGAATTGTAACTGGAGGTATTACAGATGCATCAGGTAATTTTAGTATTGTTGTTCCTTCTGGCACTTATGATGTTAGTGTAGAGTATATTTCATATAAAACGAAATCAATACCAAATAAAGTAATTACTAAAGATACTGATTTAGGTATATTAGGAATAGCTATAGATGTTGAATCGCTAGGTGAAGTTCAAGTTATTGCAGAACGAACTACTGTAGAAATTAAACTAGACAAAAAAATATATAACGTTGGCAAAGATTTAACTGTTCGTGGTGGTACAGTAAGTGATGTACTAGATAATGTGCCTTCTGTTTCAGTTGATGTTGAAGGTAATGTATCTCTTAGAGGAAATGAGAATGTAACAATATTAATCAATGGAAAACCTTCTGGTTTAGTTGGCTTAAATTCTTCAGACGCATTACGCCAATTACCAGCAGAATCAATTGAACGTGTTGAAGTAATCACTTCTCCTTCTGCTAGGTATGATGCCTCAGGTACTGCAGGTATTTTAAACATTATTCTTCGTAGAAGTAAGTTACAAGGATTAAATGGTGCAATTACAGCGAATGCAGGTTATCCAACTACGGCTGGTATCTCTGGAAATATTAACTATAGAACTGGTGATTTTAATTTTTTTAACACCTCTAGTTATAACTATCGTGAATCTCCAGGAAGGTCATTAACAGAAACAGAATATTTTAATGGAAGTGACCCAAGTACATTTTTAAATGAATATAGGGAAACCGAACGTGAAAATTTAGGTTTTACTACTAACGTTGGAGTAGAATGGTATGTTAATGAAACTTCTTCAATAACCAGCTCTTTAGTATACAGAAACAGTGACGAAGAAAACACTACCATAAACACTATTGATAGAATAAATTCTGATGGAAGTTTAATTTCAAGATCATTACGTATCGATCCTGAAAAAGAAGAAGACAAAACCATTCAATATGCACTCAATTTTGATAAGCAGTTTGGAGATAATAGTCAACACAAATTTACTCTCGATTTTCAGTTTGAAAAAAGCGATGAGAGCGAAAGATCATTAATTTTAGATTCAACACCTGAACGTGTTCAAACTATTGAGTCTCAAGAAGAAGTTTTATTACAAACAGATTATGTTTTACCAATTGGTGAGAATAGTCAATTTGAGGTAGGTTATAGAGGAGAATTTAGCGAATTAGATACAGATTATTCTCTAGAATTTGATGAAGATGGTGAATTTGTTTTAGACACAGATGTGAGTAATAATCTTATATTTAAACAGCATGTTAATGCATTATACTCTCAATTTGGAAGTAAAATTAAAAGTAAATTTTCTTACTTATTAGGTTTAAGAATGGAATCTACTCGAATAAGTATAGACCAAATTACATCCAATGATTTTCAGAAAAAAGATTATGTTGGGCTATTCCCTACTATTAATTTAGGCTACGAGATTAATTCAAATCAGAGTTTACAATTAGGATATAATCGTAGAATTAGCCGACCACGTTCTCGATTTATAAATCCATTTCCTTCAAGAAGTAGTGCCTCAAACCTGTTTCAGGGAAATCCTGACATTGACCCAAGTTACTCTAATCAAATAGATTTTGGTTATCTAAATAAATTTGGAAAAGTAACATTAAATTCTTCCATATATTTTTCTCATGCTACTGACGTATTTACATTTATAACTGAAGACACTGGTGAAACAGTAATAATTGGAGATACAGAAGTGCCTGTTATTCGCCGCTCTCCAATTAACCTAGCTACTAATGATCGATACGGGTTTGAGTTTACATTAACATACAGACCAACAAAAGTTTGGAATATTAATGGTAATTTCAACTTGTTTCAATCTATTACAGAAGGATTTTATAACGGTACTGATTTTGGAGCTGAAAACTTAAGTTGGTTTGTTAGGCTTAATAACAAATACACATTGCCAGGTAATATAGATTGGCAAACACGTTTATTTTATATGGGACCACGTGAAGATGCACAAAATAAAAGCAAAGGTATGTTCTCAACAGATCTAGCATTTAGCAAAGATTTATTTAATGATCGTGCTTCATTAGCGTTTAATGTTAATGATGTTTTTAACTCACGAAAAAGAATTACAGATTCATTTACTGATACTTTTGATAGCTATTCTGAGTTTCAATGGAGACAACGTAGCTTTAATTTGTCGTTTACTTACCGTTTTAATCAACAAAAGAAACAACAAAGAGATAGAGGTCAAAATAATAATGGTGGTGGAGACGATTTTGAGTTTGAAGGATAAAAAAACAAAACATTATAAAAATAAAAAGGAAGCTATTAAGCTTCCTTTTTTTATATTATTTAAACACAATTAATGTGTTGCAGCATCACGTTTAGCTTTCTTTTCCTCTCTTATTTCTTTAAGACGTTCAATTAATGAACCACCAATCCAATAAGGAATTACAAAAGTTATTAAAAATATCATTAACCAAAAACCAATAGTTAATATGGTTAAAAACGCTAAAAATCCTAAATATTGATCAAATTCAAACATGTGGTGTTCTTTTTTATAACTATGGCAAAGATAAGTCAAACCATTTTGTTATACAATACCAAATTTAAGATTTATTAAATGAGTTTTTTATTCTTAAAAACTAATCCTACTTTCTATTTATAAATAACCTCTAAAAACCTTAACTTTGCTACAGTAAAAAATCATCTAAAAAAAGCTATGGAATATAGAATAGAAAAAGATACAATGGGAGAAGTTAAAGTGCCTGCAGATAAACTTTGGGGAGCACAAACTGAACGTTCACGTAATAACTTTAAAATAGGAACACCAGCATCTATGCCTTTAGAAATAGTGTATGGATTCGCTTACCTTAAAAAAGCTGCTGCATTTACTAATTGTGAATTAGGTGTACTAGCTATAGAAAAAAGAGATTTAATTGCTCAAGTATGCGATGAAATCCTTGAAGGAAAACACGATGATCAGTTTCCTTTAGTAATTTGGCAAACAGGTTCTGGAACACAAAGTAACATGAATGTAAATGAAGTTATTGCTAACAGAGCTCAACAACTTGCTGGGAAAGTAATTGGTGAAGGAGAAGCTGTAATAAAAGCTAACGACGATGTTAATAAATCTCAATCATCTAATGACACTTTTCCAACAGGAATGCATATTGCGGCTTATAAAAAAGTGGTAGAAACTACTATTCCAAGTGTTATACAATTGCGTAATACACTTCATAAAAAAGCTTTAGCTTACAAAGATGTTGTAAAAATTGGTCGTACACATTTAATGGATGCTACACCACTTACATTAGGACAAGAACTTTCTGGATATGTAGCTCAATTAGATCATGGTATAAAAGCTTTGCAAAACACATTGTCACACTTAAGCGAACTTGCACTTGGTGGCACTGCAGTTGGAACAGGTTTAAACACACCTAAAGGTTATAGTAAAAGAGTAGCTGAGTATATTGCAAAATTCACCGAGTTACCTTTTATAACGGCTCCAAACAAGTTTGAAGCTCTAGCAGCTCACGATGCTTTAGTAGAAACTCATGGTGCATTAAAACAACTTGCAGTAAGTTTAAATAAAATAGCTAACGATATTCGTATGATGGCTTCTGGTCCTCGTAGTGGAATTGGTGAGATAATCATTCCTGCAAATGAACCAGGAAGTTCTATTATGCCAGGAAAAGTTAACCCAACTCAATGTGAAGCATTAACTATGGTTTGTGCTCAAGTAATGGGTAACGATGTAGCTGTTTCAGTTGGTGGAATGCAAGGTCATTATGAGCTAAATGTGTTTAAACCAATGATGGCTGCCAATGTATTACACTCTGCTCAATTGCTTGGTGATGCATGTATAAGCTTTGATGAACATTGTGCGCAAGGAATTGAGCCTAATCACGATGTTATCAAAAAATTATTAAATAATTCTCTAATGTTGGTTACAGCTTTAAACACTAAAATTGGTTATTATAAAGCTGCTGAAATAGCAAATACTGCTCATAAAAATGGAACAACTCTTAAAGAAGAAGCTATTAATTTAGGGTATGTTACAGCAGAAGATTATGATGCTTGGGTAAAACCTGAAGATATGGTTGGTGGACTCAAATAAACCGAAAACCAAAGTATAAACAGATAAAGTGCTAATGATTCATTCATCTAGCACTTTTTTTTATCATTTAAATTCCTAAATTTAGAATCTAAACTCTATTTATGTCTTTACTTATTATAAACATCAAGGAACTACTTCAAGTAAGAGAAACCAACGTTACCATTGTAAAAGGTAATGATATGAAAATCCTTCCAACTATTAAAAATGCTTACGTGCTAATAGATTATGATACAATTGTAGAATATGGCAGTATGGATGATTATGAAAATATTGAAGCTGATGAAGTTATTGATGCTAAAGGTAAAATAGTACTTCCAGCTTGGTGTGACTCACATACGCATCTTGTTTTTGCTGGAGACAGATCTCAAGAGTTTGTTGATAGGATTAATGGTTTAACCTATGAAGAAATTGCAGCTCGTGGTGGAGGTATTTTAAATTCTGCTGAAAAACTGCAAAACACAAGCGAAGATGAACTTTACGAGCAATCTTTAAAACGTTTAAATGCTGTTATAAAATTAGGAACAGGAGCTATTGAAATTAAATCTGGCTATGGATTAACAGTTGATGCCGAACTAAAAATGTTACGAGTTATTAAACGATTAAGCAAAGAGTCGCAAGTAAAAATAAAAGCAACACTTTTAGGTGCACATGCTCTACCTAAAGAATATAAAGACAATAAAAGCGCTTTTGTAGACCTTGTTATAAACGAAATGATTCCTAAAGTAAGCAAAGAGCGTTTAGCCGAATACATTGATGTATTTTGCGAAAAGGGTTATTTTTCTCTAGAAGATACCGAACGCATTTTAAATGCAGGTGTGGAGCATGGATTAATTCCAAAAATACATGTTAATCAGTTTAATGCATTTGGTGGTGTAGCACTTGGTGTGAAATACAATGCACTTTCTGTTGACCATCTAGAAGAATTAAATAATGAAGATATTGATGCTTTAAAAAACAACAAAACAATGCCAGTTGCATTGCCTTCTTGTTCATACTTTTTAAGTATTCCTTATACTCCAGCTCGTCAAATTATTGATGCAGGTTTACCTATTGCACTAGCAACAGACTATAATCCTGGCTCTACTCCTAGTGGTAATATGAATTTTGTGGTAAGCACTGCTTGTATAAAAATGAAAATGACTCCTGAAGAAGCTATAAACGCAGCTACAATTAATGGTGCTTATGCTATGGGAATTTCCAATCAGTACGGAAGTATTTGCAGAGGTAAAAAAGCGAACCTAATTATAACTAAAGAAATTCCTAGTTATCATTATTTACCTTATGCCTTTGGAGATAATCTGATTGATAAGGTAATAATTAATGGACGAATAGTTTTATAAATAAAAAACCCGAAAGCTATACTTTCGGGTTTTTCATAATGAACTAATTAATTTATATCTATTACTTAAGTGTAAACTGTGTAGAAGACACTAATTCTTTTTTGTTGTAAACATTAACTGTGTAACGTCCTTCAGAAAACTCTCCACTAGGTGAAACAAACTCACAAATGTTTATGCTTCTGTTTTCGTAGTTAAATTTACTTATTAAGCTATAATTTAATGATTTATCACCAAATTGAATTTGCTCATTTACACCTAAAACATTACTTCTAGGATCTAATACTTGTACATATAATTCTTTATCTCCAGCACCAACTAAAGTGTTTTTAGCTACAGTAAAGCAAATTCTAATTTTATCACTTCTTGAAGCTCTTTCAGTAGGAATTAATTTACCAGAACTTCTTTCAATAACACCATAACTCTTTAAATCAACAGTTTGAAGTACAGCAGCATTTTCAACAACATTAGCTAATTCGTTGTTTTGTACTAATAATGAATCAGAGAACATTGTACGCTCAGCTAATCTAACGTTAGTACTATCTAAAGATGTTGCTAATAATGAGTTTTCAATTTTTAATCTATCATTTTCAGTCAATAACGCATCCATTTCTTCTTGTAACGCTAAAAATTTCTTTTTATAGCTCCATAATCCTTTAACTGATGCTTGAGAAATTTTTAATGAATCCATTAAACCTTGAATACGATTTCTTGCTTCTACTAAATCTGCATTTGCAGCTTCATTCTCTCCAATAGCAATATCATATTGTTTTGCCATGTTACTCAAGTCTGTCATAACTTGTTGTTTCTCTTCTGTTAATTCAGCTTGTACTTTTTTACTGTCATTATACAATTTTGAAGTGTAAAATCCTGTTCCTAAAAACAGCGCTAATAAAATTCCTAATGCAATTTTTAATCCTGTGCCTTTGTTTGTACTTTCCATAAGTGTTTGTTGTATTTAACGTTAATTCTATTTTAAATAATTTATTTTTGATGAAGGAAATAAATAAAACTGTATTTTTATTTTTTAGTAAAATTAAACAAATTCCTACATGGATAAACTTATTCTCTTTAATAATAACGATTTAAAAAATCTTTTAAAAAATCGTCCTAGCGAATCCAAGTTTGGAAATCATGTCCAATTACTTCCCGACTTCAATACTATATACGATTCACTTTTAACTTTGGACGTTGACTATGTTATTTTTGGTATAAAAGAAGATGTAGGAGTATTCGCAAACTACGGAAATACTGGTACTTCAAAGGCTTGGGATGCCACTCTAAAAGTTTTGTTAAATATACAGAGTAACGAGTTTACAAACCCAAGTAAAGTTCTAATTCTTGGTCATTTAGACTTTTCTGATATGATGGAAAAAGTAAAATTACTAGACCAAAACAACAAAAAAGATATTACTAAAGCCCGAAAAAAAGTAGCCAAAATAGATAAATACGTTACCGATTTAGTATATCAGATAGTAAAAGCTGGAAAAACACCAATTATAATTGGTGGTGGACATAACAATGCTTACGGAAATATTAAAGGCACATCATTGGCTTATAAAAAACCTATTAATGTTGTTAATTTTGATGCACATTCCGATTTTAGACGTGAAGAAGGCAGACATAGTGGTAATGGTTTTAGCTATGCATATACCGAAGGTTTTATGAAAAATTACTTCATTTTCGGATTGCATGAAAACTACACTTCTGATAATATATTTCAGGTTTTAAATAAGTTTAAATCTATACAATACAACACGTTTGAAGCCATTTCTATAAGAAATGAACTTTCGTTTAAATCTGAACTAGAACGTGCCTCAGATTTTATAAGTGACAAACCTTTTGGTATTGAATTAGATTGTGATGCAATAAAAAACATACCAAGTAGTGCCATGACACCAAGTGGTTTTAGTGTAAAAAAAGCTAGAGCTTTTGTTAACTTTTTTGGAAAGCATAAAAACGCACAATATTTACATATCTGTGAAGCTGCACCAACACCTGAAACCGAAACTAAAGTTGGAAAACTTATTACCTATTTAGTAACCGATTTTATGAGAGCAAATCAATCCAAATGAAACAAGATAAACAATATAGTATTGATTTGTGGTTGTTTATTAGCAGCGCTATAGTTTTTTTGTATTTACTTTTTATGGATTATGCAGTTGTAAATAAGTGGGATAATACTGCTTGGGGAGTTATTACAGAACTAACGACCATTCCAATGCTATTTATAGGTTGCATTATACCAATTGTAGTTATCTATAGATTGATTACTAATAAGGCACAAAACAGATCTCTAGCTATATTATCAATGTTTTTTTCATTAATGACAATGGCTGTTATTGCATACTTAACTTTTTACCAATAGTATGATAAATATTATTTCTTTTAATAAACAATATTCTAAAGACTTTTACGAATTAAATATAGAATGGCTTAAAACTTATTTTTATGTTGAGCCATTTGACGAAGAAGTATTAAGCAAACCAGAACACTATATTATTAATAAAGGAGGTCATATTTTCTTTGCAAAGCTTGATAATGAAATTGTTGGCACTGTTGCTTTAATGCCTACAAAAGCTGACGGTGTTTTTGAACTTACAAAAATGGCTGTATCGCCTAACCATAGAGGTTATAAAATTGGCCAACAACTTATGCAACATTGTATAGATTTCGCTAAACAAAGTCATTACAAAGGGCTAATGCTCTACTCTAACACGTTACTAGAAAATGCTATTTATATTTATAAAAAGTATGGCTTTATTGAGATTCCTGTTGAAGCAAACTCACCTTATAAACGTAGTAATATTAAAATGGAGTTAAAATTCCTGTGAAAACAGGAATCCTATTATTAATTTAGCTTTTTCTGTCATTCTGTTTCGTTGTCAAAATGGCAAACACAACTAAATTTTAAAATATTATATCATATCAAAATAATAGAAATTATTAAATATTTTTAAAGAAATTGCTAAACAAAAACCTACTACAAAAGCGAAAATATTAAATTTCAATAATTTTTCTTTTTCAATCTTAAAATAATCAAAACTCACCTTTTTATAATTCATTAAAAGAATTAATGACAAGGGTATTGATATGACAGAATAAACAATTAAACCTTCATTAAAAATTAATAAGAAATTAATAAGAAAAAAATAAAAATATTGACATACTAAAACCCAACCCAAAAAGTTTTTTATAAATATTCCTATTAATGGTAAAATTAGAAATAGTGTTGTTTGGAAAGCTTTTGTAATTACAATTACTCTCCAAGAAAAACTTTCTCCTGTTACATCTATATAATCTAAAACTTTATGAAGTTCAAAAAGTAGTGAACTTAAAAATAGAATTAGAATGAAAAATTTTATAAAATGAATGAGTTTTAATTTCACTTCTAATTTTGGCTTTTTAACGAATCAATTTTACGCTGTAATTGTTCAATTTCATCAGCATTTTCATTAACTCTAGGCATTGTTAAAATTGAATCTATTGCTTGTTGCACTACATCAATATCTTTAGTTTCTTCAACAAAATAATAACCAATACCTTCACTTGCTCTCCAAGCTTCATTTAATTGATCATAAACTGTTTTATCCCATTGACTTGGGTGTTTTACATCTATCCAAATTACATCTCTGTATTCACTATCAATAAGTGCTAAATCTGGTGTTGCAGAACCATCAAATTTTTTAGAGTCGTCTTTTATGGCAGATACTGTTCCTAAAAAGAACATACGTCTGCGGCCTGCTATGTCTTTAATATAAGGTCTAAACTCAACAGGTTTATTTACTGACCAATCAAACTCTTTACGAGACTCTATCATTTTTAATGGCATTGCCGAAACTCCAGCATAACCTTGCTTTTTAGCTGCATGGTCATAATAATAAAGCTTATCTGTTCCATCTGCAGGAATAAATACACTATAAGTTAAACTGGTTCGCTCATCGCCTACTGGCTCTAATCCAAACCAATGGTATAATCCGTTAAAAGCATCAGAATCTGTATCCTTAAAATCAAAATCGGTAACAAATGGTTGCTGATTCTGGTCGTCTGGTAAATCTGGTATTTTTACAGCTGTTTGCATTTTCCAAGGTAATGGGTCTGTAAATCCTCCTAAAAATTTCAACGATTCTGCCTGCAAACGAGATACTTTCTCTGATAATGTATTCTGTTTTGTGAGATAAGGATATTTATGCATTTCCTCTGGACTTATATAAGTTCCTTTACCAATAAGTACACGCTCCATATAATCATTAAAATCGTGCTCACCATTATCAATAACCATTACACCTCCAAAAGTTGGATAAGGAAATAAAAAGCCCTTCCATTTAATTAAGCTAACAACTTCTACCCAACTACCTGAATCATTTTTCATATAAAACGTATCACTAGGTTCTAAAGAAAACAGCTGAAAGAAATTAAATCGTTGCACTACTGCATTGTATGTATTACGACTAAATTTTAAAGATTCTCCTATTGAAAAGGTTACTGGAATTCGATTTTCACTTGAAAAACGAGGAAAAGGCGATGTACTAGATACTGCGAATACTTCTTCAGTATTTTCACTTATTTGTTGTAACGTATATTTTTCTGAAGGTTGTATGGCCATTGTCCATTTGTTCTCTCCATCTACTCTTACTAAATGTGGTAACGATACATCTTTGGTTTCTCCAACAGACTCATTTGCCATTGAGAAAATATTTCGTAACGGCTGAATTCGTTCGTTTTGGGTTAAAGGCAATTCATTAATTTCAACTCTATTAAGGTTGTTGAAAACGTTATATGTTTTCATATAATCATACATTTTATAATGCCAACCTACAAGATATAGTAACCCAAAATAAGCCGCTACAGTACCAAGCAATGCAATTCGTTTTCCTGTACTAGGCGTACTTCTAAATTTTTGCATGAGCAAAAACAATACTAATGCACTAACAAGAATAATAAAAATGTATTTTCTGATGAATAACAAAAATGGTTGATAATCATCACGTAGAAAAAACAAAGCAATCAATAGTATAATACTTACAATAATTGTAATTGTTTTTTGCCTTTTGCCTCTATTCCAGTAGTTTTTTATCATAATTTATCATTTGTCATTCTGCGCTACGACGCAGAATCTATTCTTTTTGTTTTTGGATTCCACATCAAGTGAGGAATGACAGGCTTACATCAATCCTTTATCCTTTAATCGCTCACGAGCACTTTTCTCTTGAGTTTTTGGCTCTTCTTTTACTTCATTTGCTGCTTCTTTAATGTCAGATTCTTTAGTTTTTAAATCTTCAATAAAATCTTTGCCCTTTTCGATAGTGTCTTGGATTTTATCTTCTAATGAATCACTTTGTTCTTCAATAACTTTAGTTGATTTTATTACAAAATTTGCAAGATATGTGCCTACAAGAGTCCCAACAATTATCGAACAAAATATTGAAATACCATTATAGCTACCAAATATATTTATTGGCGTTAAAAACTGAAGAATAACCGCTATCACTAAAAAAGATGCAGCTACAAAAACTAATCTTGGTAAAAAGGCTTGTTGAAAAATAAACCCTCTTTTATCTGTTGGTTTCATTTGTAACTCTTTACTATTTACTAATTTGTTTACAAATCGGTAAGTAGCATTACTATTAGACTCTCTCCAATACAAAAGAATACCGAATAATATTGATGCGATAAAAATTACTAATTCTATTCCCATGATTTATTTTTTATGATTTGATGTCTTTATAAAATTAGTCTAAAATTCTCAAATATTGTTACTTATGGTTTCAATTACCCAGTCTTTAAGTGATTCATCCCAAGTATTATAAGTCACATAAAACTGCTCTTTATCATACCAATACAAAAACAACACATCCATTGGAGAAATATTAACGAGCAATTTCCAAATTAAATCTTGGTGTTTTGCATCTAGTGACGAATGTGGCTCATGCAAGGCATTAAACAGTTTTACATCAACAATATCTGCTATTTTATATTGATTACTAACTTCTAATTTCTCAAGATACAGCTCAACGCTCATCACCTTTTTACGAGTGTCTATATCCAATTTATTGAGGTAGCTTTTAAACAATACATTATCATTCAAAATGTCTTTAATTGGATGTTGTGTATCTTTTAAACACTGTGATAACATAAACTTTTTAATACGTTCATATCGTTTGGTTTTTACAACTTCTTCTAAATCGTACTCAATAATAACATGGTCACGAAGTTTTTCCATAAGTTCTGGCTGTGACATATGAAAAATTATAACTTCATGTATTGTATCTTTTATTGCTTCTTTATACCATTTTTCGTCTTCAAAAACTATAATTGGAGTAATAAAATCTCTTAACACATAAACTCCGTTGAATGCTTTAGTATAAAATGAATCGGTTGTAAAATGAAGTTCATGTAAATTTAAATCACGATTACGTAAATCTCCATGTGCTTTAGCTGAAGCTAACAATTGCTCATGTAAGTCTTCATCTATAAAATTATGCTCTACTTTAAATTTCTCAACTAATTGTAGTTGTTGTTTTTGTATTTTATCTAAATCGTTTATTAAATGAAATCTAATTGCAACATCATTATATTTTAAAACATCTAAGGGTTCATAAAATGCATCGATATGCTGATCAAAATCAATACAGATAGCACAATCGCGAGTAATATCGTTTATCTTATCACCATGTGTTCTAAAAACATGTTGCATCATGTCTCTATCAAATGTATGAAACGGATTATATACAGGTTTTCCTTTTTGTAGAGGCGAAATAATGATGCCATGCGGATTGGCATCTCCATTATTCAAATAATAAACCTCTTTTTTTTCTTCGGCAATTTCAGGGCTCCAGCCAATTCCGTCAATAGAAAAATTAGTAAGCTTAGTAGGCGTAAATCCTAACTTAGTTAAGCATTGATTATAACGCTCAACAAGCTTTCCGCTAATAGGAATAAGTTCGCTTCTATATAAATTTGCTGCTTTAAGTTTTTGCATTAATCATCATATTCTTTATCAAACTTCTCTCTAGCTTCAGTTTCTATATGCAATTGGTCAACTCGAGCGTCTACTTTTCGTTTAAAGTCAGTATCTGCAATAGTAGCCACGTTATCGATATATCTTACTACTTCTTGTCGTCTAATTTCAGAAAAATCTAAACCTTTCATATTAGCTCGCATTAATTCTTGAAGCATATTAAACTTAGTTTGATAATCTTTCTTAAAGTACACTTCTGGGTTTTCAAACCAGCTTTGCTCTAAATCAAAATCTGTTAAACGCAACGAAATGGCAGATTGAATATTCCTTACATCACGTGATGAAAAGAATGGAAACACCTTTTGCATGTCTTTATACAAATTAGCATAAAACAAGTGTTCGCTAGTTTTAAATTGCTTCTCTACTTTATCATAAATAGCATGTACACGTTCTTCGGAAGGCTTATCAACTTTATTAAGGATTTCTCCCATGTTTTTTGCCAAACCTTGATCTTGAAGATATTGATAATTGTCTGGGTTTTTCATATTAACAAAATCTGGCATAGTATCGTCCAACTTTCGCCACCATAAATGATCTTGATCTAAAAAATCATGTTCTGTTCGAGCTCCATCAATTTTAAATCGACCTTGCACACGAGAAATTACAGCTTTATCTAACATTTCAGGAAGGTTTGTAAAAAGCCCAATTGAACTGTTACCATAATTAACTGCATAAGCGCCTTCAGTATATCTTAAAAACACACCAATAACCTCTTTTACACCAGCAGAAACTCCTTGAGCAGTACGCTCTTGCAAATTATTCTCAGCATCATCAATAGGTGCAAAAATTAATTTTGAAGGATCTTGCAAAGGCTTCATCCACTCCACCATTTTTTCTGCAGAACCACCTTGAAAAGTACTAATTAAAGTATCAGGCATTGGATGAAATAAAAATGGTATTTCTAATGTATCGCAATGTTCTTTAAGTCTTGTTGCTATGGCAGCAATTAACATACTTTTACCTGTTCCTGGAATTCCATAACCCATAAACACTGGCATAAAGCCACCAAGCTCTTGAAATGGATTCTTTTTGGCTGTAAAATCATAACTCAACAAACGTTCGGTTAAACGACGTGCAAAATGCTTTGCATCTCTGTTACCAACTATTTGTTCAAATCTTATTTTATTAAACTCAACACTCTTTGCTGCTCCTGCAAACACATTATTCCAACCAGAAATTGCAAACTCTGATTTTTCGAGTTTATAAGTCCTGTCTAATATTGTTTCTTGATATTCTAATGAGCTTTTTCGCATTTGAATTTCAGCGATTAAAGCTTCAAAATACACCACAGTAAAATCTGCTACATCTTTATCACTTTTAATAATATCTGGATGGCTCAAATACTTGTCATAATAAAACAACATACAAGCAATCCCTTTTAGAGGCGACATAAAAGATACTTCTGGTATGCCAGCAAACTTTTGCTTCATCACACTTAAATCGTCTGAAGCTACATTTTTAAGGTTATGAAGAATATTATAAGCCGTTGAGAACAACATAAATGCTGTTGACGTATGCATTTTACTTTCATACTCTCGCTTTCCTGAGTCGTCTAAAGTAGATTTACGCTCATTAAGACTCGATAAACCTGACGCATCATAATAACTATCTTTAATCCAAATACCTAAAGTAATCCCTTCTTGTACTGCAAAAAGTGTTTGATTTAACAATACAGGAATTGCTATAGATTCTGGCAACAATCGTTTTTTAAGCTCTAAAATAGTTTTAGAGACAGATGTAATTTCTGATGTATTAGTTCCATTATTTGCTCGAGATAAATACAATAAGATAGATTCATCTTTAGCATCTTTATCTTTATTTTTAGCACGTTGCCCTTGTTCCCATTGCACACTTTTTAGATACGATGTAGCTTCATCACGAAGCATATCGAGTTCAGACTGTTTTATAGGAAAGGTTGAGTTGTGTTCCATGATTATATGTTATCAATTTTTAATTCAGAAATTTGAATAGGTGGCTTTGCTAGTTTATTCATAATTTCTGGTGTTTTACTATATAATAATTGAATAATTCGGTGTGGCGCAAATACATAATTTTGATTCACAGTATCACTCCATTTTTGTAATGTTTGTTTTGAAAAATAGCCTCCTTCAGTAAATTCACTTCCAGAAAAAACTTCGTCAACTTTAAGAGATAAAGCGTAAGACTCTAATGGAATTTCTTTTTTGGCAATACTCTCTAAAATTGAATGTGTTATTTCGTTTTCATCTTTTGCAAATACATTATGAAATGGGCCTAAATCGATACGCTTTATATGTTTTGGTTTTACATCAGGTAATTTTCTGTCAATACCATAAGCCATAGTATCTAGACTCATATCTCTATCAGCATTATTCTTTAAAACTTCATAAATTTCATCTTTATAACTGTCAATATATTTACCTTCATAATCAAAGTACATGAAACAAACATATGGCCTATTATTAGCAACATCATAAAAGCTCCAGCTGGTCATATATTGTGCAGACATTCCTTGTGGTGCTTCTATAATTTTACCTTGTACAAAACGATTGAAAATAAATTTTTGCTCAACAGAAGTATAATATACTATTGATGCTGCTTGAAACAATTTGTCTTTACTTACTGGCTCTTTTTTGCGTAAAATTTGATCAAGGAATTCGTCTTGTAATTCATTAACATCTTTAAGTTTATTAATGTAATTGTCGCGAAGTGATAAGTCGTTAAACAAATACCTAAATTCTAAATAATTAGGAAATCCAGAGTCGGTTAAATCGACTTTCATATTATCTTCAGCATCATACATATATTTAACACGCATTGCCTCGATTGAATATAATAACAAATCACAGTACTGCTTAAAAAACACAATCTCTTTTTGAGTACATATTTGATTTTGCTGTGCACTAACAATTAACTCTTTTAAAGCAAAGTCTACCATTTTATGGTAAAATACGTATTGCTCTTTTGAGTCTAGAACTGCTGAATCTAATGGTGTTACAATATGATTGATTGACATTTTTTATTAAAAATGAAACGTTTAATATTAGTTTAGAAAAGAAGCGCTTCATGAAGAAGCGCTAAAAATATTTATGATAACAAATCGTCTGCTCCAGCTTCTGGTTTAGGAGTACCTGATGGTTTGCCTGCATCATCACCTGAAGGTTTATTAGCTTCAGCTTTATAATAGTCTTCAAAAATTTCTTTCATGTCTATCCCATAGCGTTCTGCGAAATTCTTTTGTATATCAGCATCTTTAATACGAATTTCTTGTAATGCTTCAGCATAGCTACTATAAACGCCTTGCATTACTTTTTCATGAACTGGAATATTGTCCATCATTTCCTGACGTGCTTTTGCACTTGCAGTATGCATTGCTGCTAAAGTTTCTCCAATATGCTCATCTGTTTTAACACCTAAATGCTCTAAAATTGCAGCAAATTCTTGATCTGTTCTCGCTTTTAAAGCTACTACATAACCATCATAATATTTAAGACGTTCTTCAGTGTCTGACTTTAATTTTGCGCGATGAGTTTGTAAATTACTACGTAAAGATGTTAATACTTTTATAGTTAGATTGTGCTTATGCACAAAGCTATCTTTACTTGCTGCCAATGTTGTATAAGCATTTTTAAGTCCTTCTAACTCTTCAACTTTTTGCTCTAATGTTGTTACTTTACCTATAGCTTGTGCATAATCGGCTGATTGCTTATCAACAATTTCTTCTAACTCTTGACGTGCTTGTTTAAGTAGCGCATAATTTTCTTCAAGCTTTGCTTCTACTTCCTTCTTTTTTTCAAGTGCTTTAGTGTGATTTTTTGTTGCTTCAACTATAGCATCCTGTAACTTATCTTCTACTTCTTTAATCTCAACTTCACGATTTTTTAATCGTGTTACTGCTGCTTGCGATTTGAATGATAATTCACTTAAAAGTGTTTGCACATCTGCAGTTTCAATACGCTCTTGAAACATTGCTTTTGCTTTATTATCAGCAGCAGCACGTATCTTCTCTGCTTCAACTAAATCTTGCTCTGCTTTTTTAATTTTGCTTTTTCTTCCCCAAAGGTTATTCCACCAAGTGTCTGGTTTGTTTTGTGCATCTTCTAATTCAATTTTTGCACGTTCTAATGCTTTTTGAGCGTCATCAATAACTTTTTGTTCGTTAGCATTTAATGAAGAGAATTTTTCAAATATAATTCCAACTTCATCTTGGTAATCTGTTAAATCTTTTATGGCATCAAGAAGTGTAGTTCTATCTTTTTCAGCCATACCTACAACATCATCTAACGTTGCATTTAATATTTTTTGACGAACCTCAGGGTCATCTTCTTGTGCTAGTTTAGATTTCATAGTATCAATGGCTTTTCCCCAATTGACATCTACTTTTCCTGTTTTTTCGTTAGAATTGGTTTCTAATAAATCAAAATCATCAGACATAGTGCGTAGTGTGTTTAATTGCGTTGAACAAATTTTTAATAAGTAGCAATTTCGTTAAAAAAATATTAGTTTTAAAATTATTACTGCTTAATTTATTGGTATAATATGTTACCAAAATGTTACAACAAACAAAACACAAAGTATTTTATTGTGAGCTGATTACATGATTAATGTTAATAACTCATAGTAAAAAAAGTACAACAATTTTATTATGAAATAGTTACCAATTCAAATAATATTGTATATTTGATTTCCAAACCAAATCTTTTAAATACTTAAGTTATGCTTAATTTAATTAACCTAAACCTCGTAGTCAGCACAATGCAGCTTACTATTGTCCTAATAATTACCGCTGCAGTCTTCTTATTTTTTATTGTTCTTGCAATTATAAAAATGTACAAATTAAAAGCTGAAAACAAACGTCTTTTAGATAGTGATGCTTTTAAGTTTGATGTTGATGAAAGTTATAAAGATTTTACAGAAGGACATTTATATGATAATAAGTAGAGACTATGGTTTTAGCAAAATTGATTAATTATTTATCATTAATACAAATAAAAGATACAGAAAGAGTTGTAAACATCTTATCAATTGGTATAATAACTATGCTCATTTTACTAATTATAAGTTTGGTAAAAGTTTATAAGTTAAAAGAAAAAGTAAAACTTTTAGAACAAAAAAAATGATTTCAGATATATAAAAAAAGCCAGCAATTATGCTGGCTTTTTTATTGACTGTTATTATCTAACTAGTTTTTTGTATTTAATACGTTTTGGAGCTACATCACCTAAACGTTTTTTTCTGTTTTCTTCATAGTCACTAAAACTACCTTCGAAGAAATATACCTCAGAGTTCCCTTCAAAAGCTAGAATGTGTGTACAAATTCTGTCTAAAAACCATCTGTCGTGGCTAATAACAACTGCACATCCTGCAAAATTTTCAAGACCTTCCTCTAAAGCTCTTAATGTATTAACATCTAAGTCGTTAGTTGGCTCATCCAAAAGTAATACGTTACCTTCTTCTTTAAGAGTCATTGCTAAATGCAAGCGGTTTCGCTCACCTCCAGATAACAACTTAACCTTCTTGTTTTGCTCGCTTCCAGAAAAATTAAATCGACTTAAATAAGCACGAGAGTTTACTTGTTTTCCTCCCATTAAAACTAACTCTTGCTCATCACTAAAGTTTTGCCAAATTGATTTTTCAGGATCTATATTAGAGTGCTTTTGATCTACATAAGCGATTTTTGCTGTATCTCCAACTTTAAATTCTCCTTTATCTGAGGTTTCTTCTCCCATTATCATTCTAAAAATAGTGGTTTTACCTGCTCCATTAGGACCAATAACACCAACAATTCCTGCTTGTGGAAGATTAAAATTTAAATTGTCATATAACAACTTGTCATCATACCCTTTACTTACACCAATAGCTTCGATAACATTTGTTCCTAAACGTGGTCCATTAGGGATGTAAATTTCAAGTTTTTCGTCAAGTTGTTTTTGATCTTGACTCATTAATTTATCATAATTATTCAAACGTGCTTTTTGTTTCGTCTGACGACCTTTTGCACCTTGACGAACCCATTCTAACTCACGTTCTAATGTTTTTTGTCTTTTAGATGCAACCTTACTTTCTTGAGCCATACGCTTAGATTTCTGATCTAGCCAAGAAGAGTAATTTCCTTTCCAAGGAATACCTTCTCCTCTATCAAGTTCTAAAATCCAACCAGCAACATTATCTAAAAAGTATCTATCATGCGTTACGGCTATAACTGTTCCTTTATATTGTGCTAAATGTTGCTCTAACCAATGTACAGATTCTGCATCTAAATGGTTTGTTGGCTCATCTAACAATAATACATCAGGTTCTTGCAAAAGTAATCTGCATAATGCTACTCGACGGCGTTCACCTCCAGAAAGTACTTCTATTTTTTTGTCTCCATCAGGAGTACGTAATGCATCCATAGCAATTTCGAGCTTAGTATCAAGTTCCCAAGCATCTGAAGCGTCTATCTTATCTTGTAATTCGGCTTGACGATTCATTAGCTTTTCCATTTTTTCTGGATTGCTATAAACCTCTTCTAAGCCAAACATATCGTTTATTTTATTGTATTCATCAAGAATAGCTACAGTTTCTGCAGCACCTTCACGAACAACTTCCATTACTGTTTTGCTTTCATCTAGTTGTGGCTCTTGTTCAAGATAACCTACTGAATAATCTTGCAAAAATGTAACGTCACCTTGGTAATTTTTATCTACTCCAGCAATAATTTTAAGTAATGTAGATTTACCAGAACCATTAAGACCTAGAATACCTATTTTAGCTCCATAGAAGAAACTTAAATATATATTTTTTAAAACAGGTGTGTCTGCTCCTTTAAATGTCTTGGTTAGACCAGACATTGAAAAAATCACTTTTTTATCGTCACTCATATTATACTCTACCTTTTAATGCATTAAAAACCCAAGCTATTGCAAAAAAACCTAAGCCAACAGCTGCAAAACCCCATCCAGCTACATCATCATACCTAAATGCTCCTAGAGCCATTAATCCTAAACCTACTAAAATCATTATTGTGGTAGCCCAAGCTAACACAGTATTTTTATTCATTGCCATATTAATTAGTTATTATTATTGGAAGAGCAAATATCGTAAATAAAAATTGAAAAAACTTTAGCTACTAACTATAATGGTCAATAGACTTATAAATTATTAGATTTTTTATTTAATTATTATATCTGACTTGATTTACTATTATAATTAAACAAAAAAAGCTTCTCATTTCTGAGAAGCTTTTTGCTTTTGGGTGGAAGACCGGGCTCGAACCGGCGACCCTCGGTACCACAAACCGATGCTCTAACCAACTGAGCTACAACCACCATGTAGCTGCATTTTTAAATGCGTGTGCAAATGTAATTTATTTAGTAGTTTCTACAAAGATTTTTTTTGAAAAAAATTAAATTAAATTAAAGATACTATCAACTGCTAAATATCTCTCAACAGTAAAACCTTCAGCATGCTCTACTCCTATTATTCTACCTAAATCTCTGGCTCTATAATCTACACTATCAGTAAAATTTTTGCTAGATATGGGTGTCTGTGGTAAGTTGCTATTAGGATCATAAAACTGTGTTTTATAAGCTAAAACAGCTTTCATTTTTGTATCCATAAAACCAGTAACATCAACAACCACATCTGGTTCAATATTTTTCCATTGTATATAGTGATATACTTGTTTTGGTCTCCAAGGCTCTTGCCAGCTTTCGTCATCTTCATGTTTTGTATCTATTTTAAGTAATCCGCTTAAAAAGCAAGCATCACTAACTAGTTTACTCCCTTTAGAGTGATCTATATGTCTATCTTCAACTGCATTGCAAAAAACAACTTCTGGCTTATATTTTCGAATCATTTTAATTAACTCTAATTGATGAACCTTATCATTTACAAAAAATCCATCAGCAAATTCCATATTAGTTCTTAAAGCAACTCCAAGAATTTTGGCCGCATTTTCCGATTCTTCATCTCTAGTTTCTGCTGTACCACGCGTTCCTAATTCTCCTCGTGTTAAATCGATAATTCCAACTTTTTTACCTTTTGAAATTTCTTTCGCAAGTGTAGCACTACAGCCCAATTCAACATCATCTGGATGTGCACCAAAAGCGAGTATATCTAGTTTCATATGTTATTTTCTTTAATAAGTGTTTTATCTTTTACTTTTAAAATTGCCTGTTCAATATCATTAATCAAATCTTTTTTAGATTCAATTCCAACTGAAAAGCGAATTAAATTATCAGTAACTCCAATATTATCACGCTCTTTTTGTGTTAATAAAGAATGTGATGTTTTATGTGGTGATAGTACAGTACTCTCAACACCTGCTAAACTCATTGATGATTTTATAAGTTTTAGCTCCTTTTGAAATTGCATAGCATCTAATCCGTCTACCAATTCAAAAGATAGCATACCTCCAAAGCCTTTCATTTGCGATTTTGCCAACTCATACTGAGGATGAGTTTTTAATCCTGGATAAAATACTTTTTTTACATCTTGATGTTGAGATAGAAATTTGGCCATTTTTTTCGCATTTCTATTCTGTGCTTTTATACGAAGTGCTAGTGTTTTCATGCTTCGCTCTAACATCCAAACAGTAAAATCACTCAAACTACCTCCCAAGTTTTTAGCAACATTCCATATTACTTCCATATGTGTATTGCTACAAGCTACTGCTCCAGCCAAAATATCTGAATGACCTCCAAGGTATTTTGTAGCAGAATGAATAACAATATCGATACCAAAATCTAAAGGGTTTTGATTCACAGGAGATGCAAAAGTATTATCTATTGTTGTTAATATGCCTTTAGATTTTGCTAAGTCTGCCACTCCTTTTATATCTGTAATAGTTAATAATGGATTTGATGGTGTTTCAATATGAATTAGCTTTGTGTTTGGTTGTATTGCTGATTCAAAATCTGAAACTTCATAACCATCAGTAAACGTAAATTCAATACCATATTTAGGAAACTCTTCTCTTATAAAGTTACTTGTTCCTCCGTACAGATTGTTTTGAACCACAATATGGTCACCAGCTTTTAAAAAAGCTAAAAACACAGTACTTACAGCAGCCATTCCGCTTCCAAAAATCATTCCTGCCTCTGTATGCTCTAAAGCTGCAATTTTCTTTGATAAATGCTCTTGATTTGGAGTATTAAAATAGCGAGGATATCTCTTAACATCTACATCATCAAATTGATAAGATGTAGACATATAAATTGGCGATACTGAACCTTTAAACTGTTCGTCAATAATTTCGCCAACATGAGTACAAATAGTATTTAATCCTAATTTTTGCTTTAACATGATTTATTAAGTTATAATGTATAAAATTACAAAATGTATTCGTACTTGCCAGAAAAAAAAAACTACTAATCATTTAAATTCTTTTATATTCGTAGCTGCTATTAATTAATTATTTATAAATGCTTAAAGCTATTCTTTTTGACATGGATGGTGTTATCGTAAACACTGAACCACTTCACCACAAAGCCTATTACCACATGTTTTCTGATGTAAATATTGAAGTTTCTGATAACTTATATGCATCGTTTACTGGACAATCAACAATGGCAATTTGTAAAGAGCTATGCAAGCAATTTAATTTACCTCTTGCACCTGAAACATTAGTAGAAATTAAACGTGACCACTTTAAATATTTATTTGAAAATGACACCGAATTAGCTCTTATAGATGGTGTATTGGATTTAATAAAAGATTATCACTCTAATGGATTAACGTTGGTTTTAGCTTCATCTGCATCTATGCCTAACATTAATAATATTTTTAAGCGCTTTGATTTAGACCAATATTTTATAGCTAAACTTAGTGGAGCTGACTTAAAAGCATCTAAACCTCATCCAGAAATTTTTGAAAAAGCTGCTATTGCTTCAGGTTTTAAACCTCAAGAATGTGTTGTTATTGAAGATTCAACAAATGGGATTAAAGCAGCAAAGGATGCTGGAATATTTTGTATTGGATATGATAGTTTAAACTCTAAAAACCAAGACTACTCACTTGCTGATATTGTTGTTAGCGATTTTAAAGATATTTATTTTGAAAACGTTGCAAGTCGGTTTTTAGAAATAGCTAAATAATCATTTTTGATTATTTGCTTTAGCAACAATTTCTTTTAATCGTTCTTTTCTTAATAAAGTTTCAGTAGTTTTCTTTTTCTTTTTTTGAGACATTAACTTACTGTGCTTCGCTTTATTTTTAGTATTCTTTGCACTACCCTTTTTTGGCACAGTTTATTTCTTTTTGTAGTGAACTTTATACTTTCTGTAAGCCAAAAATCCTAAAATTGCAACAATTAGTATAGCTATGGCAATAAATTGAAAACTCACTATTTGATCTCCACTTGCATAAGCATGTAACCCTGAAAGATAGAAGTTAACACCAAAGTAAGTCATCATAATGCTAGCAAAAGCAATTATTGACAAAAGATTAAAACCAAAACGACCACGAAGCCCAGGAACCAACCTCATGTGTATTACAAAGGCATACACCATAATACTAATTAAAGCCCAAGTTTCTTTTGGATCCCATCCCCAATATCTTCCCCAACTTTCATTTGCCCACATACCTCCAAGGAAGTTACCAATAGTCAACAAAATTAATCCAGTAGTTAACGCCATTTCATTAATAATGGTCAACTCTTTTATGTTAAGTAGCATTTTGTCTTTATTCTTTTCATTGGTAAAAATCATTAATAATAGAGACACAACTCCTAATATCATACCTATAGTAAATGGACCATAACTCATTACAATAACCGCAACGTGTATCATTAACCAATAACTATCTAATACAGGTTGTAAATTAGCAATAGCAGGATCCATCCAATTCCAATGTGCAACCATTAATATTATTGAGGTTACAAAAGCAACTGAAGCAATAGTTAATTGGCTTTTTCGTCCAAAAGCTAAACCAAAGAACATTGTAGCCCAAGCTACGTAAATCATCGACTCATAAGCATCACTCCAAGGTGCATGACCAGAAATATACCAACGTGCAATTAAGCCTAATGTGTGAAGTATAAATAAACCTAAAATGATAAAACCAAATACTTTTACAGTAACATTAATTATCTTGTTTTTATCATTAAAAATCTGCATAATTAATACAATAAACATCAACGTTCCTGCATACATATACCAGCTGAATAGCTTTTTGAAAATGTCGTATTTGTTATATTTTATTTCTGCATCAATCTTATTATCAGACAACATTACTTCACTACCATATTTTACTTGCGTTTTTTTAATACCTGCAAGCATTTCTTCGGCTTTTGAATAATCACCAGATTTTTTAGCATTATTTAGCATTAATAAATACGCACTAAATCCGTTATTTATAAAATTTCCATAAAGTGAATCTTCTATCTTTTCTCTATATCCATCTTCTCTAAACTCTAGTCCTGAAATCCATTTGTTATTATCATCATTCGGAACAGGGAAAATTTTAAGAGCTCTACCTTCAATTACATTGTATAATAAGTTAACTCTATTTTCTGCTTCTTTTATTTCTTTCTGTGTACCATTTAAAACTTGTACACCAGATGCTTCTTGAATATAAGGTGCTAATTTATATCGTCCATCTTCAGTAAAAAAGTCGATTAGTGCAACATATTTTTGACTTGTAGGCACACCAATAATACTTCTAATCGTATCTGCCTTTTGAGGTTTTAAATAGATAATTGGCACATTGTACCAAAGCAATGGGCTTTCATGAATAGATAAAAACACTTGATTAGCATCAAAATCTTCATAAACATCACTTTTACTAAGCTTACGCAACATTTCTGAGGCATAAGTATTCATTGGCATCATTCTTCCGCTATAGTCTTGTACAACCATGTGACCAAACTTATCAGCATGCTCCTTTGGTGTAATATTTGCTTTTAAAACAGAATCAATTTGAGCCTTAGTTGGTCTACTATGAGCATTTCCATCATTTGCAGAATGTGTTTGTGAAAAACCAACAGTAGATATAAATAATAATAGTATAGTTGCTGCTTTTTGCTTTTGCTTTTTCACCTTTTCTAGCATTCGTTTAAGGTCTGCAAAGCGAGTATTTTTATCAAAAAGAATAGCTAACAATGAAATATATAGTAAGAAATATCCAATATAAGTTACCCAAGTTCCCCAAAAATCATGATTTACAGAAAGAATGGTTCCTTTTTCATCTGGATCGAAACTAGCCTGAAAAAAACGATAACCTCTATGATCTAAAATATGATTCATATAAATATGGTAGTCAAAATCGCCTTTTTCTTTATCTACAACAGTAACTTTACTTTCGTAAGATGAATAGCTGTTTTCAGTACCAGGATAACGTTTGGCAATAAAATCGTTTAATTTAACTCCAAATGGTAACTCTAAAACTTTAGAGCCATATCGCATTGCAATATCTAAATTACCAACTTTAACTTGTTCAAAAGCATTATTCATGCCTTTTCCTCCAAGTAGTTTTACTCGTTCTGTAACTCCATTTACTGTAACTTTCATTACAACACCATCTTCATCTCCTTTAAGGATTTGTGGTTTTTTTACAATATCAAAATTACCTTTAACAACAGGTTTAGGAAAAACCATTGCCATATTACCAATTAAGTAACGTGAACGCAAAATAAGTGGCTGAATACTATCTTTAACAAGCAATCCTGTTGCTCCTGTAGCCATTGTCATGTATTCGCCTTCGTATGGTGACTGTATGGTTAAACCTTCAGGTGAATTGGTAATATTTATAGCGCCATCAACTTTATTATCTAATGAAATTAAAACATTATGAATACTTTGTACTTGTCCTGCTTTTAAAAAGTGATTGTGCGACTGCCCTTCTCCTGCTTCAACAATTTTAAGATACTCTTCACCATTATCATTTGGAACAATGTCTTTTTCGGCTCCAGCAATAAATTTTTCTAATTCTATTATAACTGGCTGATTGTTATATTCTGTATTTACCTTAAAATCGTTATCTAATCGAGGTGAAAAGTCTACTTCTTTTTCAACAACTTTTCGTTGTGCAACTCCATTAACAACATAATCACCATCTATATACGCTGTGAGATATGTTTTTTGAGATAAAAATTGTGTTTCGGTAGCTCCTTCACGAATAGCCATCATACCTTCAAACCCAATATATCTTGTAATGGCTGCACCTACAATTATAAAAATGAAGGATAGGTGAATAAGTAATGTTGCCCACTTTTCTTTTCTTAACAATCGATACCTAAAAATATTACCAACAAAATTGATAACAAAAACAACCATTATTGCTTCAAACCACCATGCATTGTAAATTAATGTTCGTGTATATGGTGTTGGAGAAGTATCCATGTTTCTGTCTAGTATTGTTCCTGTAGCCATTGCAAAAGCAAAAACAATAAATAAAATAGCAGTAAGTCGAGTAGAAAAGAGAATTTTAGCGAGTTTATTTTGCATGATAAAGTGCCTGATTTTTGGACTTGGCAAATTTAATGTTTTTTGTTGGTTTGAGTTGGATTAAAAGCTGTTAAAATTTATCTAAACTCCTTGATATATAAATTAATTTTGGTTTCTTGATTGAAAAATATTCAAATACAAAAAGGTTCCCATTTTACGTGCACGACGCTTTGCGTTTTCTGCATAATCACCTACAAAAAGCTCATCTATAGTTTGATACCACAAATTTAACCAAAGTCCAAAGTGCAATTCTGTTATTGAATTATTGTTGTCTTTATCAACCTTTATATGTGATTGTAAAGGGTTACCAGTATATCGTGTTTTTAAAAACAAGCTCGATTCCCAAAATGTAGTTAGTCGCTGTATGTGCTCATCCCAATCAGAAATTACAGTATTAAAAAAAGGCCCTAAAACACTATCTATTCTAACTTTTTTATAGAATTCTGAGACTAATAAAAAAACGTCTTCTCTATTTTGAATATCTTTTTTTTCCATTGTTTACAAAGATAAACCTTAAGGCTTTTATTTCATAGTTAACTTACTTATTTTAGCATTATGATTTCAGTAGTATTACTTGGTGCTGGTAATGTTGCCACACACTTATATAAAGCTTTTATTAAATCTAAAGATGTATCTGTTAGTCAATGGTATAACAGAAATTTAGAACCTATTCAAACTTATAAAAATGAGGTTGAAGTTATTGATGACATCAACAAACTTAAAAAAGTCGATGTATATATAATTGCAGTAAGTGATGATGCTATTAGCAACCTCTCTTCTCAATTACCATTTGAAAACAGATTAGTTGTTCATACATCAGGTAGTGTAGGTATTTACGAATTAGACAAAAAAAATGAAAGAGGTGTTTTTTATCCGCTTCAAACATTTAGCAAAAATGCTGAAGTAGATTTTAAACAAGTTCCTATTTGTATTGAGGTTATTAAAAAAAATAATCTTAAAACACTAAAATCTTTATCTGAAGCTTTAGGAAGTGAAAGTCATAAAGTAAATACTGAACAACGTAAAGCATTACATTTGGCAGCTGTGTTTGTAAATAACTTTGCTAACCAACTTTATAGAATTGCTCACGAAATTACAGAATCTAAAGGCGTTGAGTTTAATATTCTTAAACCTTTAATTTTAGAGACTGCAAAAAAAGTACAAGATTTATCGCCTTACATGGCTCAAACTGGTCCTGCAAAACGTAATGATAAAAAAACGATAAGAAAGCATTTAAAATTATTAGAAAATCAACATCATAAAGACATTTATGAACTTTTAACAACATCTATTCAAAAAACTCATGGAAGAAAAAAGCTATAAAGAATATTTAAATCATATTACAACTTTTATTTTTGACGTAGATGGTGTACTTACTGATGGAACAGTTACTATTACAACTACTGGCGAACTCTTACGAACAATGAACATTAAAGATGGCTATGCGCTTAAATGTGCTTTAGAAGCTAATTATAATGTTTGTATAATTTCAGGAGGCACAAACGAAGGTGTAAGAGCGAGATTAAAAGGGCTTGGCGTAAAAGACATATATCTTGGTGCTCATGATAAGATTGTTCAGCTTAATGAGTATTTAACAAAACACAATATTAAAGCTGAAAATGTTTTGTATATGGGAGATGACATACCTGATCATCCTGTAATGAGACTAGTTGGATTACCTACATGCCCTCAAGATGCTGTTCCAGAAATAAAAGCTATATCAAAATATGTTTCACATAAAAACGGAGGGAAAGGTGCTGTTAGAGATGTTATTGAACAAGTAATGAAAGTACAGAGCAAATGGAATGGTAATTTTGATGCGAGTTTTGATTAGACATTAATTAATAATATTAGTAAAAAAATAAACAACAGATACATTGAATATTCTTAACCTCATTCGCTGGAAAAACTTATTAATGATTGCTTTTGTGCAATTACTCATTAAATATGCATTATTTAAACCTTTTAATGTTGATATAACACTCAATTGGTTTGGCTTTTTGCTACTAATCTTGTCTACACTTTGTATTGCAGCTGCTGGAAATATTATTAATGACATTCAAGATGTTGATACTGATATTGTAAACAGACCTGAAAAGGTAATAATTGGTAAGAAAGTCACTGAAAAAACAGCATATAATTTATTTATTATCTTAAACGTCATTGGAGTTGGATTGGGCTTTTATTTATCAAATCTAGTAGGCAGAAGCGGCTTTTTTGCCATTTTTGTGATTATTTCAGCTTTATTATATATATACGCAACCTATTTAAAACAAACACTTCTTGTTGGTAATATTGTAATTTCTGTTTTAGTCGCTATGAGTATTTTAATTGTTGGCCTATTCGAGCTACTTCCTGTGGTTACCGCACAAAATCAAGCAACTCAATTAACATTTTTTAAAATATTACTTGATTATGCCTTGTTTGCCTTTATTATAAACCTAGTAAGAGAAGTTGCTAAAGATATTGAAGATATAGATGGAGATTATAAAGCAGGAATGAATACATTACCAATTGCTATTGGTCGTGAACGTGCAACAAAAGTTCTATTTGCACTAACTCTTTTACCTTTATTTGGTGTAGTATATTACATGCTAACCTATTTATACAAACAGCAAATTGCAGTTGGTTATTTTCTACTCTTTTTAGTTGCGCCTTTGCTATATATTACAATAAAATCGTTTAGTGCTAAAACAAAAAAAGATGTTCGTCATATTAGTACTATCCTTAAAATTGTTATGTTTTTAGGTATGTTATCTTTATTGTTATACGTTTTTATTTTAAAAAAATAAACTATCAAAAATGCTTAACGAAAAACTAAAAAACTACACTATTATTTTAGCGTCTGGTTCACCAAGGCGACAACAGTTTTTTAAAGAATTAGGCATTACTGTTGACATTAGATTAAAACCAGTAAAAGAAGAATATCCTCAACGATTGTCTCATTTTGAAATTAGCGACTATCTGGCCCAATTAAAAGCGCTTCCTTTTCAAAATGAACTTAAAGACAATGATATTTTAATAACAAGCGACACAATTGTGTGGCATAATAATAAAGCATTAGGTAAACCGAAAGATTCAGTAGAGGCATTTCAAATGATTAAATCTTTAAGTAATGCAACACATGAGGTTATTACTTCTGTTTGTTTTACATCAAAAACATTTCAAAAAACAGTTAACAGTACTACCAAAGTAACATTTAAGGCGTTTACTGATGATGAAATTAACTATTACATTAATACTTGTAAACCATTTGACAAAGCAGGTGCTTATGGTATACAAGAGTGGATAGGACAAATTGGAGTTACCAAAATAGAAGGTTCATACTTTAATGTTATGGGTTTACCAACACATCTTGTTTACAAAACATTATTAGATTTTGTTAAGTAATTCTAAAAAGTGGGTTTGTTGTTAAATCGTAAGTTTATCTTTGTTAAACATATTAATACAGCTTATGTTTTTTGAAAAATATCAATTAGAACTTATAACAACAGGATTTTTATTACTCTTCCTATTAGTTGTTAGGTTTATACTAATAACACTTGTTACCAAAATTTCACGTAAAAACGGAATTAACCTAGCTCGTATTCATTTAATGAATCGCTATATATCTGTGGCTTTATTTTTACTAGCAATGCTAATCATTCCTTTTATTTTTGGGAGTCAATTTAAAGATTTAGCAGTAGTTTTCTCTTCCATTTTCGCTGTAATAGGTATAGGTTTATTTGCTATTTGGTCAATCTTAAGTAATATAACTTCTGGAATTATTATGTTTTTTTCGTTTCCATACAAAGTAGGAGACAAAATTCAAATTCATGATAAAGACTTCCCTATTGAAGGTATTATTGAAGATATTAGAGCTTTTCAATTACATTTAAGATTAGATGATGGCGACTTGGTAACCTACCCAAATAATTTAATGCTACAAAAAGCTGTAACCTTAATTGAAAAAGATGCTATAGAAGACGAGTTTGATGATGGCACAGATTTAATATAATTTTACGTTAAATAAACATTAAAACCAGTCCTTGAGGCTGGTTTCTTTTTTATATTTGAAACTAAAGCCAACAAAATTATTATGCTAAAACGCTACTTACTACTTCTGTTTTTCTCATTTTTTTGCTTATCAACACAGGCACAACAACCTAAAAAACCTAATAGTTCTGACATTTTCGAATCCATTAAGAAATTAAATTTCTTAGGTTCAGTATTATATATTGCAGCACATCCTGATGATGAGAATACAAGACTTATCTCATACATGTCAAATAACGTAAAAGCAAGAACAGCATATTTGTCATTAACTCGAGGTGATGGAGGTCAGAATTTAATTGGTCCAGAGCTTAGAGAACTTCTTGGTGTTATCCGCACGCAAGAATTACTAGCTGCAAGACGAATTGATGGTGGTGAGCAACGCTTTACAAGAGCAAACGATTTTGGCTACTCTAAGCATCCTGATGAAACCTTAGCCATTTGGAATAAAAAAGAAGTATTAAGTGATGTGGTATTAGCTATCAGACAATTTAAGCCAGACGTCATTATTAATCGTTTTGACCATAGAAGTCCAGGAAGTACACATGGACATCATACAAGTTCTGCTATGTTAAGTTATGAAGCTTTTGATTTAGCTAACGATAAAAATGCCTTTCCAGAACAAGTTAAACAATACGGAACATGGCAACCAAAGCGTGAGTTTTTTAATACTTCGTGGTGGTTTTATGGAAGCCAAGAAAATTTTGATAAAGCTGATAAAACAAACTTATTGAGTGTTGATACAGGAGTTTTCTTCCCATCAAGCGGATTAAGTAATCCTGAAATAGCTGCATTAAGTAGAAGTTCACATAAATCGCAAGGTTTTGGAAGCACTGGAAGCAGAGGCGAACAAATTGAATATATTGAACTGATTAAAGGTGATTTACCTGCTGATAAATCTAATATTTTTGATGGAATTGATACCTCTTGGAATCGTGTAAAAGAAGGAAAAGAGATTGGAAATATTTTAAAAGAGGTTGAAACTAATTACGATTTTAAGAACCCTTCTGCTTCTATTCCGCAATTGTTAGAAGCCTATAAATTGATTCAAAATTTAGAAGACCAACATTGGAAAGCAATCAAATTAGAAGATATTAAAAATGTAATTGCTGCTTGCTCAGGTTTATATTTAGAAGCCGTCGCAGAAACAAATCAGGCAACTGCTAATTCATCAATTAATTTAAAAATTGAGTCAATAAATAGAAGTGATTACCAAATAACACTTAACTCGTATGCAATTAACACTTTAGATGTTGTTAAAAATATTGAGCTTAAAAATAATATTAGTTACGACTTTAAAGACGTTTTAAAAATAGATTCAAAACAACAACCTACAACACCTTATTGGTTAACAAAAAAAGGGAGTTTAGGAATGTATACAGTAGATGATAAAAATTTAATTGGACAACCTGAAACGCCAAGAAATCAACTAGTAACTTTCAACTTAACATTTGGCAAAACATCAATTTCTTACTCCAAACCAATAGTCTACAAAACTAATGATGACGTAAAAGGTGAGGTTTATAAACCGTTCGAGATTATTCCAGAAGCCTCTGCAAAAGTAGCCGAAGATGTTATCATATTCGAAAACGACAAGCAAAAAGATATTGTAGTAATTGTAAAAGCTGGAAGAGATAATCTTGAAGGATTTGTGCAAATAGCTCATCCGAAGGAATGGAATGTTTACCCAGAAAGGCAAAAAGTATCAATTACGCATAAAGGCGAAGACCAAACACTAATTTTTACTGTTATTCCTCCAAAAAACCAAAGTGAAGGATTAATAACTCCTATGGTAACAGTTGGTAACGAAGTTTATACCAAAAAATTAGTTGAAATCAATTACGACCATATTCCTTTTCAAACTGTTTTATTACCAAGCGAAAGCAAAGTAGTTCGATTAGACATAAAAAAGAGAGGTGAAAATATAGGTTATATTGAAGGCGCTGGTGATGTAGTTCCAGAAAGCCTAAAGCAAATTGGCTATAATGTTGTTGTTATTAAACCTGAAGAAATTAATGCAGAAACTCTTAATCGTTTTGATGCTATTGTTGTTGGTATCAGAGCTTATAATGTGGTTGAAGCGTTAAAATATAAACAGCAGTTACTTTTTAATTTTGTTGAGCAAGGCGGAAACTTAATAGTACAATATAATACAAGTAGAGAAACTATTGTTGATGAACTTGCGCCTTACAAGTTAGAATTATCACGCGACAGAGTTACTGATGAAAATGCAGAAGTTCGATTTTTAAATCCTAATCATCCTTTGTTAAATTATCCGAATAAAATAACTGAGAAAGATTTTGAGGGTTGGACACAAGAACGTGGTTTATATTTTCCAGACCAATGGTCGTCAGAGTTCACTCCACTTCTATCGATGAATGATAAAGGTGAAACTCCGAAAGATGGTAGCTTATTGGTTGCCAAACATGGTAAAGGATATTATATCTACACAGGGTTAAGCTTCTTTAGAGAATTTCCTGAAGGCGTTTCTGGTGCTTACCGCCTTTTTGCAAACATGCTATCTATTGGTAAAGACAATATTAATACAGATAAAAAATTAAACGATTAACCATGAACGAAAACACATCACAAAAACAACCATGGTTAAAGCTTTATTCTTTAGTATTGATAGTTAATGCCATATATATATTATTGTTTTACTTCATAATGCAATCCTTTTAAGCTATGGAAATATTAGACTGGATTGTATTATTAGGAACACTTTTAACCATTGTAGCTTATGGCACATGGAAAACAAGAGGAAGCAAAAATGTAGATGACTACATAAAAGGTGGCAACGAAGCCAAATGGTGGACAATTGGTTTGTCTGTAATGGCTACTCAAGCTAGCGCAATAACATTTTTATCAACTCCAGGACAGGCATTTCATGACGGAATGGGATTTGTTCAATTCTACTTCGGAGTACCAATTGCTATGGTAGTTATTTGCTTGGTTTTTATTCCGCTTTATCATCGACTAAAAGTTTATACAGCTTATGAATTTTTAGAAAACCGATTCGACTTAAAAACTAGAAGCTTAACAGCTATGTTATTTTTAATACAACGTGGTTTAGCAGCAGGAATTACTATTTATGCTCCTGCAATTATTCTATCTGCTGTATTGGGCTGGAACTTAAACTTGCTAATTGTTATTATTGGTATTTTGGTTATTATATATACTGTTTCTGGTGGCACCAAAGCTGTTAGTATTACACAAAAGCATCAAATGGCAGTAATTTTTACTGGAATGTTTGTTGCTTTTTTCATCATAGTTAGCAAGTTACCAGCTGATATTACATTCACTAAAGCTTTAGATATTGCTGGAGCAAGTGGGAAAATGGATATTTTAGATTTATCATTCGATTTTAATAATCGCTATACATTTTGGAGTGGTATTATTGGAGGAACATTTTTAGCCCTCTCCTATTTCGGAACAGATCAAAGCCAAGTTCAGCGTTATTTATCAGGAAAATCAATTAAAGAAATGCAGATGGGCTTAATTTTTAACGGTCTATTAAAAGTTCCAATGCAATTTTTTATTCTATTAGTTGGTGTTATGGTATTTGTGTTTTATCAGTTTAATGCCTCACCTGTAAGTTTTAATCCTGATTCTTCAAAAACGGTATTAAGTTCTTCATATGCGCAAGAGTACCAAACTATTGAGGCTGAACAGGCTGTTATATTTAATGACAAACAAGAGCTAATTAAATTATATACAGAGACTCAAGACGAAAAATATTCTGAACTGATTAATGCTGCAAATAAAAAAGATAGAGAAAATAGAGAAGCCGCTAAAGTGATTATAAAAAAAGCTTCAGATGAGAAAAAATTATCTGTAGAAACTAATGACAAAGATTACGTTTTTATTCACTTTATTCTTAATAATTTACCTCGTGGTTTAATTGGGCTACTGCTAGCTGTAATTTTGAGTGCTGCAATGTCTAGTACTGCAAGCGAATTAAATGCACTATCATCAACCACAACAATGGATTTATACAAGCGATCTATTGTAAAAGATAAAGATGACACACATTACCTTAAAGCATCAAAATGGTTTACGTTCGGATGGGGAGTTTTAGCAATTCTCATAGCCTGTATTGCCTATTTAGCAGATAACCTTATTCAATTAGTTAATATTATTGGATCCATCTTTTACGGAAATGTGCTAGGGATTTTCTTGCTAGCCTTCTTCTTTAAATACGTGAAAGCTAATGCCGTTTTTATTGCAGCGCTTATTACTCAAGCAATTGTTATTATTGGTTGGTGGTATGATTGGATGCCTTATTTATGGCTCAATTTATTTGGATGCGCTTTAGTTGTGTTAATCGCCTATTTTATTCAAGTAATTAGTCTTAATAATAATTCACCTGAAAAAATAAAATAAAAAAAGCGCAACTAGATTTAGTTGCGCTTTTTTTAATAAGTTATTGAGATTACATTCCTCCCCATTCTTTAAGAGAGTCCTTATTCATTTTTACATAATCATCATTTCCAGCCGCTTCTGCAGCTGCTAATGATTTTTTTGCAGCAGCAATAGCACCTTTTTTATCTCCTGCTTTTGCATAAATCAATGATTGTTGTCTTAACTGCCAAAAAGGAGCTTTATCTCCAGCCATGGCAATAGCTTTATCAATCCAAGTTTTAGCTTGATTAATATCTTTACCTTCTTGTAAATAATATACTGCAGCTGCATAATAGTCTCCAGCACTTGGACCTTTCATTACTTTATCTATAGATGCAGATACTGCTTTATCAGTAGGCACATCAAACTTTACACCTACATAAACATCAGACCAAAGTATTCCAATTGTAGCAGAACTACTTGTTAAGTCATCAAAAGTCATAGTAAACGTTTCTATTTGCATTGGCATTGGGTAAACTTCAGCTGTTACTTTTGCAGCCACTTTACTATCATCCCATTCTTGAGGCGTTCCTCCACCATTATAATCAGTATAGAAATAAACTTCCCAAGATTGCTTACCTGGTTTTGTGAAAATTGCATAAGTACCAGCTTTTAATGTTTGACCGTTTACAGCAACATCATCACTAAATGTTATTTTAGTTCTAGCATTTGCTCCAGTTCTCCACACTTTATCATAAGGTACTAAATCACCAAAAATAGTTCTGCCTCTCATATTTGGGCGAGAATATTCTAAAGTAACATCAGTAAGACCAACTTTTTGCTCCATTTTAGCAAACGGACTTGGTGCTGGTGTTTCAATTTGTGCATTTACATTCATTGAGACTGCAAATACAAAAAGAATTAAGAGTAATTTTTTCATGTTATAATATAGTTTTAATGATTAGTTTATAATTTTATAAAATTACGAATTACAAAATCCATAGTTTGTTAACAAAACCTTAAATTAAGACGTTGTATATTTGTAAAAATTTCATCAATGAAAAAATATTACGCTGAAATAATAGGAACATTCGCCATGATTTTTTGTGGTTGTGGAGCAATAGCGATTAACGAAATAACCAACGGAAGTATTGGTCATGTTGGTGTAGCAGCAACTTGGGGATTAATTGTAATGGCAATGATTTATGCCTTTGGGGAAATTTCTGGAGCACATTTTAATCCTGCAGTAACATTTGGATTTGCAATTGCAAAGAAATTTGATTGGAAAGAAGTCCCTAAATATATAATAGCACAAAGTATAGGTGCATTTTTAGCTTGTTTGTTATTATTCTTTTTGTTTCCTGAAAGCACAACACTAGGCAGCTCATTACCTGCAGATGGTTTTGAACCTTATAAAGCTTTTGTTCTAGAGTTAATGCTCACCTTCTTTTTAATGGTCGTTATTATAAATGTATCAACAGGTAGTAAAGAAATAGGCACTATGGCAGCAATTGCTGTTGGTGGAGTTATTTTATTAGAAGCTATGTTTGCTGGCCCAATGACAAAAGCTTCTATGAACCCTATTCGTTCACTTGCTCCTGCTTTGGTTTCAGGTAATCTTCAACATTTATGGTTATATCTTACAGCTCCTTTCATCGGTTCTTTTTTAGCCGTTTTTAGTTGCAAACTGGTTAAAGATGAGCAATGTTGCTAAACGAAGTGTTTATTCTTTGTTAAATTTTGTTTAATATATTTCAAAAAACATTAAACATTTTATATCTTTACCATAATTAAATCAATTATGGCAAAAAAGAAATCAATTTCAGATCAGGACATTATATCATATTATATGGATTATGTCTTAGAAAATAACCACCTACCAAAATCAGTTTACTCGTTTGCAAAAGCAAACAATTTTGAAGAAACAAAATTCTATGAGTATTTTGGTTCGTTTGAAGCTATTGAGAAACAAGTATTTAAGACGTTTTTCGACAATACATTAAAAGTACTAAACAAAAGCGAGGAGTATCAATCTTTCGATGCTCGACATAAACTGTTAAGTTTTTACTTCACTTTTTTTGAAATTTTAACAGCGAACAGAAGTTTTGTTGTATATACACTTCATAAACATAAAAATAGCATGAAGGGATTACAAATTTTGTCGCAATTAAAAAAAAGCTTTACCAACTATATTGATAATTTAGATATTGAAACCCTAGATATAAAGGAAGATCGCATAAACAAAATACAACAAAGTGCTCTACAAGAATCCGCGTGGCTACAATTGTTGCTAACTATGAAGTTTTGGATTGAAGACACATCTGCATCTTTTGAAAAGACAGATATCTATATTGAAAAATCAGTAAATACTAGCTTTGATGTTATTAATATCGCACCACTAAAAAGTGTTATTGACTTTGGAAAGTTTCTTTTTAAAGAAAAAATGCACATGAACTAAAAATAATACATGAAAACTATAGATTCTATTCCAACATCAAAAATAAGTCGTGCATCTAAATTAGTAACAACTGGTGCAAAAGTTGGTGTTAATTACCTTAAATATTATGGTGATAAACTAACTAAAACTGAAAATGAAGCTAGGTTAAAACTAAATGAAAGCAATGCTGAAGATATTTATGACAGTTTAAAAACAGCTCAAAGGAAGCGCCCTAAAAGTAGCACAAATGTTGAGTATGGAAAAAAGCATTCTACCACAAGCTTATGTAGAAAAATTTTCATTAGCACAATTTTCAGTCCCACCATTATCACCTCCTTTGGTTATAAAAACTTTTAAAAACTACTTTGGCAAATTGCCAAATGAATTATATGATTCCTTCAACTCAACTTCAGTAAATGCTGCCAGTATTGGTCAAGTACATTTGGCAGAAAAAAATGGGAAAAAACTTGCTGTGAAAATCCAATATCCTGGAGTTGCACAAAGTATTGCCTCCGATTTGGCTCTTGTTAAGCCAATTGCTATGAAAATGTTTAATATAAAAGGGAAAGATTCGGACAAATACTTTAAAGAAGTTGAAGGAAAGCTAATTGAGGAAACAAATTATGTGCTAGAAGTAGCTCAAAGTAAGGAAGTGTCTGAAGCATGCTCACATATTCCTAACCTTTTGTTTCCTCAATATTATGAAGAATTATCTTCTGATAGAATTATAACTATGGATTATATGCAAGGTGAACATCTTTCAGAATTTACAGCTTATAATAATAACCAACAAAAAGCGAATCAACTAGGTCAAGCACTATGGGATTTTTACATGTATCAAATACATAAATTAAAAAAAGTACATGCTGATCCACATCCGGGAAATTTTTTAGTTTCATCAAAAGCCCAATTAATTGCTCTAGATTTTGGTTGTATGAAAACTATACCTCAAGATTTTTACAATCCATATTTTGAGTTAGCCAAACCAGAAAACATTACCAATCAAGATTTTTTTGTAAAAAAACTTTACGAATTAGAAATTTTACGTCTAGATGATAATGAAGATGAAGCTAAATTTTTCACAGAAATGTTTCATGAATTATTAAGCCTTTTTACACAACCATTTCATGCTAAGACATTTGATTTTTCAGACGCTGAATTCTTTGGAAAAATTACAGAATTGGGACAACGATATTCAAAAAACACAGAACTCCGAAAAATGAATGGTAATAGAGGATCAAAGCATTTTATATATATGAATAGAACATTTTTTGGACTATATAATCTAATGTTTGACCTTAAGGCCAAAGACATTAAAATAAATAATTTTAAAACCCTGTAAAGTGACTCATTTTAATACAGATGATTTCAGTCAAATGCATCATTTATATAGAATTAATCTTATAAATAGTTGCTCCGGATATAAATCGGCAAACCTTATTGGAACAAAATCTGTAGATGGTATTACAAACGTAGCAATTTTTAGTTCAGTAACACATATAGGTTCAAATCCTGCTTTATTAGGTTTTTTTTTAAGACCTACAACAGTTATTAGAAACACCTACAATAATATTAAAGAAACAGGTGTATTTACAATAAACCATGTACATGAGTCCATATTAGAAGACGCACATCATACATCAGCAAAGTATGATAGTGATATTTCAGAGTTTGAAATGACGAATTTAATAGAACAATATAAAGATAGCTTTTCAGCGCCATTTGTTAAGGATGCTCCAATACAATTAGCAATGACTTATGTTGAAGAATACGATATAAAATCTAACAATACAATTTTATTAATAGGACAAATTAAAGATTTGTATATTATAGACAACTTACTTCAAAATGATGGGTTTATAAACTTATCTGAAGCAAATGTTGCTGCTATAAATGGTCTAGATGGATACACAATTCCTAAATTGAAAAACAGATTTGAATATCAAAGACCAAAGAAACTGAAAATATAATTAAATAATGAAAATTCTTGTTACAGGCTCTACAGGCTATATTGGAAAACGATTAATACCAATACTAATTAATGAAGGCCACCATGTAGTTTGTGCTGTAAGAGACAAATTAAGAGCAGATAAAACCTATATTAATGATGAAAACATTACTATAGTAGAAGCCGATTTTTTAAAATGGAGCACTTTAAAAAACATACCAAAAGATATTGATATAGCATATTATTTAATTCATTCAATGTCTAACACGTCTAAAGATTTTGAAACATTAGAAGCTCAATGTGCTGAAAATTTTAAATTATATATTGAAGGAACACAAATAAAACAAGTCATTTATTTAAGTGGTATAACAAACGAAGACAAACTTTCAAAACATTTACAATCTAGAAAAAATGTTGAAGAAATACTAAAATCAGAATTTTATGCACTCACTATCTTTAAAGCAGGTATCATTGTAGGCTCTGGAAGTTCTTCTTTTGAAATTATTAGAGATTTAGTAGAAAAATTACCAATAATGATTGCCCCAAAATGGCTACATACTAAAACTCAACCTCTTGCAGTAAGAGATGTCTTAGCATTTTTAACCAAAGCAAAATGTAAAGAAGAACTTTATAATAAAAGTTATGATGTATTTGGTCCAGAAATATTAACCTACAAAGAAATGTTACTCAAATTTGCTAAAATTAGAGGGTTAAAGCGTTATATTTTAACTGTTCCAGTAATGACGCCAAAACTTTCCTCCTATTGGCTCTATTTTGTCACCTCAACATCATATAAATTGGCATCATCATTAGTAGATAGTATGGGAGTTCAAATTATTGGGAAAACAAGTAACATAAATACCATTCTGGATGTTGAACCAATCTCATATAAAGAAGCCGTAGAATTAGCATTTGAAAAAATTGAGCAAAATAGTATTGTATCTAGCTGGAAAGACTCAATGATTAGTAGCGGTCGATTAAAGAGTAATTTTCATAAATATATAAATGTTCCAAAATATGGTTGTTTTAAAGACTATAAAGAACGCAAGGTCGTAAACGAAAAAATAACTATTAATCGTATTTGGTCAATTGGAGGAACTACAGGTTGGTATTACGGTAATTACCTATGGAAAATAAGAGGTTATATCGATAAATTATTTGGAGGAATTGGATTAAGACGTGGACGCACACATGTGTCAGAATTAGATACTGGAGATGCTTTAGACTTTTGGAGAGTTATTTTTAGCGATAAAAAAGAAAAAAAATTATTGCTTTACGCCGAAATGAAACTCCCTGGAGAAGCTTGGTTAGAATTTAAAATAGAAGATAACTTATTAAAGCAAACTGCTACATTTAGACCTCGAGGTCTTTGGGGAAGACTATACTGGTATACTGTATTACCATTTCATGGATTCATTTTTAGAGGTATGATAAATAAATTGGTAGAAGCAAAATAGTAGAATTGAAGAAACAATACCTCCCACAAAAAATTTGCATAGTTTGCAAAAGACCATTTTTATGGCGAAAAAAATGGAAATTGAATTGGGAAAATGTAAAATATTGTAGTGAAAAATGCAGCAGAAACAAAATAAAATAGTTTTAGCATGGTTTACAAATGACCTTCGTGTTCAAGATAACTCTGTTTTAGAATTAGCTAAAGAAAACCATAACAATGTAATTGCACTTTATTGTTTTGATCCAAGACATTTTGAAGTCACACAATTTGGATTTAAGAAAACGGAAAAATATAGAGCAAAATTTCTTTTACAAACAGTTTCTGATTTAAAACAAAACCTAACAAAACAAAATATAAACCTGCTCACATTCTTCAAAAAACCAGAATCGGTAATTCCAAGATTAGTTGAAGATTACAAAATTGATGACATATACTTTCAAAAAGAATGGACACATGAAGAGACTACTGTTGTAATAAATTTAAAAAAACTTCTACCTAATCACATAAAATTCTATGAAGTTTACAACCAGTTTTTATATCATCCTGAAGATATTAATATAAATACTTCAGATATACCTAATGTATTTACAAATTTTAGACAATATGTCGAGAAGTCTATAAATGTTAGAACCAAAACTAAAAGCATCAATAAAAATCAAATTTATATATTCACAGAAAATACGAATATTCCAACATTAGAAGATTTAGGCTTCACTGATTTTGAAACACACAACAAATCAGCTTTTCCATTTAAAGGAGGCGAAACTGAAGCTTTAAACCGTTTAAGAAACTACCTTTTTGAAACAAAAAAAATAGGCCTTTACAAAAAAACACGAAACGGATTGATTGGAGTAGATTATAGTTCAAAATTTTCTCCTTGGCTAGCTAATGGAAGCTTGTCTGCCAGAACTATTTACTGGGAAATAAAACATTTTGAATCACAATATTATAAAAACGACTCTACTTATTGGTTAATTTTTGAATTAATATGGAGAGATTATTTCAAATACATATCGTTAAAACATCAAAATAAAATTTTTACAAAAGGTGGCATTTTACAAAAAGATTATCATTGGAACAGAAACACCAAAGCCATAAAGCAATGGATTAATGGCCAAACTACTGAACCCTTTGTAAATGCTAATATGATTGAACTTAACAAAACCGGATGGATGAGTAACAGAGGGAGGCAAAACGTGGCTTCATATTTTGCAAAAGAACTAGAAATTGATTGGCGAATTGGTGCAGCTTATTTCGAATCTTTATTAATTGATTACGATGTACATAGTAATTATGGTAATTGGATGTATGTCTCTGGCGTTGGAAATGACCCACGAGATCGAAAATTTAATATCAAGCTGCAAGCAGAACGTTATTATAATAATGGGAAGTATCAAAAAACATGGCTACAAAATACATTATTTGAATGAAAACATTAAGACTCATTTTAGGCGACCAACTCAATATAAAGCATTCATGGTTTAAAGAAACTGATAATAATGTTGTTTACTGCCTATTTGAGATGCGTCAAGAAACAGATTATGTAGCACATCATATTCAAAAAGTGATTGGTTTTTTTGCCGCTATGCGCCAATTTTCTGATGATTTAATTAAGCAAAATCATAAAGTAGTCTACTTTAAAATTAATAATAAAAAAAATACGCAAAGTCTAGTAGATAATCTCAAACTAGTAATTAAAGACTATAATATTGAAGCCTTAGAATATCAAGAGCCAGATGAATACCGATTAGACCAACAGCTCAAAAAATTTTGCGAAGCAATAACAATAAATACCAAAGTGTATTCATCAGAACATTTTTATACCAAACGTAATGATGTAAAAAAGTTCTTTGAAGGTAAAAAAATCTATCTCATGGAAAGTTTTTATAGAGCCATGAGAAAAAAGCATAATATCTTAATGATAGGTGACCAACCCGAAGGTGGAACATGGAATTACGATAAAAATAATCGCAATAAATGGAAAGGAGATTTTAAAGTTCCAACCTATAAATACTTCAAAAATAATGTTGAAGATGTCGTTAATGATATTAATAATGCGAATATTAAAACCATAGGTGTTTTTGAAACAAAAACTTTTGCATATCCCATAACAAGAACACAGTCTCTCGACCAATTGAAATATTTCTGTGAAGAATTATTAGCTCACTTTGGTGATTACCAAGATGCTATGCATACTAATGAAATATATTTGTTTCATTCACGATTGTCTTTTGCAATCAATTTAAAATTGATTTCTCCTAAAGATGTTGTTAATACAGTACTAAATTTTTATCACAAGTATCAAAAAAAAATTGCCATTTCACAAGTGGAAGGATTTGTACGTCAAATCATTGGTTGGCGTGAATACATGCGAGGAATGTATTGGGCAAGAATGCCAAAGTTTAAATCTGAAAACAAACTTGAAAACACTAATAAACTCGCTGACTTTTTTTGGACTGGAAATACAAAAATGAATTGTTTAAGCCAATCAATTAATAACTCTTTAAATAATGGTTATGCACATCATATACAGCGATTAATGATAACTGGTAACTATGCTCTCTTAACACAAACTCATCCAGATGAAGTTGATGCTTGGTATCTCGGAATTTATGTAGATGCTATTGAATGGGTTCAGCTTCCAAATACTAGAGGAATGAGCCAGTGGGCTGATGCCGGAAAAATAGCAACAAAACCTTACGTATCATCTGGTTCCTATATTCATAAAATGAGTAACTATTGTGATACTTGTTACTATAATAAAAACAAAAAAACTGAAGAAGATGCTTGCCCATTTAATAGTCTATATTGGAATTTTTTAGATGATAAACGTGAGTTTTTAAGTGATAACTATAGGATGAAAATGATGTATGCAGTTTTAGATAAAATGTCACCTGAAGAAATATACTCATTAAAAAATAGAGCTCAACATATTATAAAAAATCAAAATGCCTACTGATAAAAAACAAATAAGTCTTGTTTGGTTAAAACGTGATCTACGATTACAGGACAACGAAGCTATTGTAAATGCTTTAAATTCTGGAAAACCAGTACTTCTGCTCTATGTTTTTGAACAAATATTAATGGATGATGAGCACTATAGTGAACGTCATTGGAATTTTATAAAGCAATCTTTAGTTGATTTAAACAAACAATTAGAAACTCACAAATCGAAAGTGTTAGTTGTAAAATCAGACATGATTGTGGTTATTAACCAATTATTAAATTATTATCACATTACTAATATTTTTTCGCATCAAGAAACAGGAATATTAATAACCTATGAACGAGATAAGTTATTCTCTCGCTTTTGTAAAAACAATCAAATTAACTGGAGTGAAAGTATTAGCAATGGTGTACAGAGAGGTCTTAAAAATCGTGACCAATGGATTGAAAAATGTAATAGCTATTTTGAAATAGAACCATTAACATTTCAACCTAAAAAAGGCCAGTTATTCAGCGTAAAGGAAATTAAAAATTTAGAAACTTGTTTTAAACTAATTGATTTAGAGACAAATTTTGAAACACCTTTCCAAAAAGGAGGTAGAACAACAGGGTTAAAATATTTAGATTCATTTCTAAATAATCGCTTTGAAAATTATTTATTTAATATTTCAAAACCAGAACTAGCTAGAACTAGCTGCAGTAGAATATCACCATATATTGCTTGGGGAAACCTATCTATTAGAGAAGTATACCATCGTGCTTATCAGCAAAAAAAAATAGTACAAAATAAAAAGGCAATAGAAGCTTTTATGTCGCGACTTAGATGGCAAAGTCATTTCATTCAGAAGTTTGAAATGGAACATACTATGGAAGAAGCCAGTATTAATAAAGGCTTTCACAAATTAAAAAAAGAAATTTCAAAACAATATCAGATAGCCTGGAAAACAGGACAAACAGGATTTCCATTAATTGATGCCTGCATGCGTTGTTTAAACGAAACAGGCTATTTAAACTTTAGAATGCGTGCCTTAGTTGTTTCGTTTTTTACACATAATTTATGGCAGCCATGGCAAGAAGCAACAACACATTTATCTCAAATGTTTCTCGATTTTGAACCAGGAATCCATTTTCCTCAATTACAAATGCAAGCTGGTGAAACTGGAACTAACATACTTCGCATATATAACCCTATTAAAAACAGCTATGAGCATGATCCTGATGGTATTTTTATTAAAAAATGGGTTCCCGAATTGAACAGTTTAGATCTTAAGTTTATTCATGAACCTTACTTGATGACCGAAATGGAGCAAGGATTCTATAATTTTAGATTAGGAGTAAATTATCCGGTTCCAATTATTGATATAGACGAAACAAGAAAAAAAGCTAGCGACACCCTCTGGAACCTTCGTAAGAATAAAGTTGTAAAAAGAGAAACTGAACGAATTCTAAAAAAACACACAGTACCTAAAATGAAATCTTCTTAACAACTAGAATTCAATAAGTTTCTATAAATATGTTAATTTTTGTTTAATCTTTTTTAGTTATTGTTAAACATTAATAATTTTTAAGTATCTTTAACCTATGGTATTGAATACTACATATTATAATAAGGAACAAATAGAGCTTATCAACGACTTAGTTGGAAAACCATTTGGATTACTCCAATCGATTAAAATGAAAGGAATTGGTTCTAAACGAATGATTATTGAAGACGTTAGTCCGAATATGCAACAATATCTTAATAAAATAGAAGACGTTAATTATGCCAATATTGAATTACGCCCTATTGGAATTCTAATTAGAATAAATAAAGCACTAAAAACATTTACTTGGGTAATCCCATACTATCAATTAGTAATTTATAAAACAAATGGAAGTAGTATACATGCTCAAGGTCGATTTATGCATTTCAGAAACAACATTACTTTTAAAGAAAATAAGACATTTTTTAACAAGCTACTTAATGAAAAAGTAAAATATGAATCTCAATATTCAATTCCTCAATGATATTAAGTAATGATCATATAGATCGTATCATTGAAATGGCCTGGGAAGACCGCACACCTTTTGAAGCTATAACATATCAGTTCAACTTAAAAGAGCAAGAAATTATAGAATTAATGAGACGAGAAATGAAACCGAGTAGTTTCAAAATGTGGCGGAAACGTGTTCAAGGGCGAAAAACAAAGCATGAAAAATTGAGAGCGTTCAGCAAAGGGCGTTTTAAATGTTCAAGACAGAAACAAATTACACATAACTCAATATCAAAACGATAACGTTGCTTTGCTTTAAGAGATGAGTACTTAAATGACAGCACATAAAAAAGACAATATGAATACCGAAACATTAGAAGTAAAAGTAAGTAATGGTCACAAATTAAATGGATTTTCTATTCAAGACATTGGTGATGACCATCTATACACAGGTATAGAAACACCCATGAAAAGTGACGCATTTAAACTTTCAGATACTGAAAAAAAACAACGTATAGCTTTGCTATTTGAAGAAATTATGGATGTTATGGGCTTAGATTTAACTGACGATTCATTAAAAGGCACTCCAGAGCGTGTAGCAAAAATGTACATTGATGAAATTTTCTCAGGATTAAATCCTGCAAATAAACCTAAAATTGCATTGTTTGATAATAAATATCAATACAATCAAATGCTTGTTGAAAAGAATATCACCTTTTATTCTAATTGTGAGCATCATTTTGTACCTATTATAGGAAAAGCTCACGTTGCATATATATCTTCTGGTAAGGTAATAGGACTGTCTAAGCTAAACAGAATAGTACAGTATTATGCCAAACGACCACAAGTACAAGAACGTTTAACTAATCAAATAGCTGAGGAATTAAAATCTGTTTTACAAACTGATGATGTTGCTGTTATAATAGATGCGAAGCATTTATGTGTGTCATCTCGTGGTATAAAAGACGAATCTTCTGCAACAGTAACATCCTTTTATGGAGGACAATTTAATATTTCTCAAAAAATAGCTGAATTACAAAACTATCTAAAAGATTAAAACTATGGATATCATTAACGAAGCACTTAAATTTGAACAACAAAAACTAAAATCATTATCTACCAGTGATAGGATAGAAATTTCAAGAAAAGCAAAAAGTTTGATTTTGGCATTAAATGAAATTTACAAACGAAAAAAAGATGAACAAATCATGGATATCATGAAACGTTTAACTGCTATCAAAAGAAAAGTAGAAAAACGATTAAAAGGTAGAGCGTTGGTATCTAACATATAAAAACATGGAAACAATAGTTATAGTAGGTGGAAGCAAAGGAATAGGTAATGCTATTGTAAAAACTTTGGTTGAAACTAAAAAGGTCATAAATATAAGTCGAACTACTCCTGATTTTTCTCATGACAATTTCACACACCACAATTGTGATATTTTAAAAGACGAATTACCAATAATTGAAAACATTGACGGTTTAGTATATTGCCCTGGAAGCATAAATTTAAAACCAGTAAGTAGATTGACTTTAAATGATTTTAGAGAAGATTTTGAAATTAATGTTATAGGTGCTGTAAAAGCAATTCAAAAATATTTAGATGCGCTAAAAAAAGGAAATCAACCTTCAATTTTACTATTTAGTACTGTTGCATCAAAATTAGGAATGCCATATCATGCTAGTATAGCAACCTCAAAATCTGGTATAGAAGGATTGGTAAAATCTCTTGGTGCCGAATTAGCTCCTACAATTCGTGTTAATGCTATAGCTCCTACTGTAACAGATACTGAATTAGCTAGTAAACTATTACGTAATGACAAAATGATAGAAAACATTACAGAACGTCATCCATTAAAAAAGTTTTTAAAACCAAACGATGTTGCTGTTATGGCAGAGTTTTTATTATCAGAAAAAGCTTCATCAATTTCTGGTCAAGTTTTTGAAATGGATTGTGGAATCGTATCTTTTAAAATATAAGTATGAATCCATTTAAAATTTTTATAGCCACATTATTTACTCCTAAAGTAAAAGAAACTATGAATTTAAAGTCTGTTTATGACATCAAAATAAATAGCCTACAGGGAAGACCAATTGATTTAAAACAATTTAAAGGTAAGTTTATCTTATTTGTTAATGTAGCTTCAAAATGTGGGTTTACTCCACAATACAAAGATTTACAGAATCTTCATGAAGCCTATGGAAACAGACTTAGGGTTATTGGCTTACCATGTAATCAGTTTGGAGCACAAGAACCTGGAAATGCTAATGAAATTGAATCCTTCTGCGAAGTAAATTATGGTGTAAGTTTTTTAATAACAGAAAAGATTGACGTTAAAGGTAAAAATCAGCACCCAATTTATAAATGGCTTACCAATAAAACTGAAAATGGAGTTTCCAATTCTACTGTAAAGTGGAATTTTCAAAAATATCTTGTTAGTGAAGAAGGTAAGTTTGTTGATTATTATTATTCAACAACCAACCCGATGAATAAAAAAATTATAAAACATTTAAAATAAAAAGTTATGTTTAAACTGTTCAGAAAAAAATCAGAAATAGAAAAATTAGAAATAAAGTTCAAAAAATTAATGAATGAATGGCACCAGTTATCAAGTATTAACAGATCTAAAAGTGATGCTAAATATGCTGAAGCACAAAAATTAATTCCAATAATGGCAGAATTAAAGAAAAGTAATGAAATTTATTAAACCATTAGTATTATTTTTAATTATAAATTTTGGAGCATTAGTTTTAGGAAGTTGGTTAATGAATAATGGACCACAAACAGAATGGTATACATCCTTAAATCAAGCACCTTGGACACCTGCAGGCTGGGTTTTTGGTGTAGCTTGGACAACCATTATGGTATGTTTTTCTATTTATATGACTTATCTTTATTTAAAACTGCCTATCTCTAAATTTGCTGCTTTATTTAGCGTTCAATTTATACTAAATGTTATTTGGAATTATTTGTTTTTTAATCAACATTTAATTGCTTTTGGTCTTATAACTATTGTTGCATTAACTATAGTTGTAGCGACATTTTTATTTAAATTTAAATCTGAACTTAAAGCAAAAACACTCTTTATTTTACCATATTTTGTTTGGCTTTGTATTGCAACTTCACTTAACTCATACATCTATCTATATAATTAATTTCAATGAAAATATATACGCTTCATAAAAAGCAAAATTTACCAATAACTTTGGAAGAAGCTTGGGAGTTTTTATCTAATCCGAAAAATCTTAAAACAATAACTCCAGATTATATGGGATTTAATATCCTATCTGGAGCAGATAGGCCAATGTATGCTGGACAAATAATACAATATATTGTAACTCCTGTTTTAGGCATTAAAACTAAATGGGTTACAGAAATTACGCATTGTATTGATAAACATTATTTTGTTGATGAACAACGTTTTGGACCTTATGCATTATGGCATCACAAGCATTTTATTAAAGAAATAGATGGTGGAGTTGAAATGGAAGATATTATAGATTATAAAGTTCCTTTTGGATGGTTAGGTCAGCTTGTTCATCCTATCCTAGTGAAACCAAAATTGGAAGAAATATTTAATCATAGAACAAAAAAGTTAGAAGAATTATTTGGTAAATACTAAATGAAGCAGGCTATAAATATTTTTTGGTTTAGACGCGATTTAAGACTAGATGATAATATTGGATTATATCAAGCTTTAAGTGAAAAACATTCTGTACTGCCTATTTTTATTTTTGACACAGAAATTCTTGATAATCTTCCAGAAGACGATGCTCGTGTCACTTTTATATTTGAAACACTTCAGAAATTAAGAAAAACACTCCAAGAAGAACATGATAGCAGTCTGGCAATCTATTATGGAAAACCAATGGATATTTACAATAAACTTATTGAAGATTATAATATAGATATCGTTTTTACCAATCACGATTATGAGCCTTATGCAACAGAGCGTGATGCAGAAATAAAAAATCTACTTTCAAAAAATAATGTTTTATTCAAAACCTATAAAGACCAGGTCATTTTTGAAAAGGATGAAGTTATAAAAAATGATGGTAAACCATATTTGGTTTATACACCTTACATGAAAACATGGAAGGAGAAATTTAAAAGTATTGAATTAGAAATTATAAATACTGATAACTATTTCGAGAATTTTATTAAAAACAAACACTTACCTAATTTAAGTTTATCAGATATTGGTTTTAAAAAATCATCACAGAAAATAGCAAATTATAACCTCGCTCCTACGCTTATTCAAGATTATGAAAAAACAAGAAATTTCCCAGCTAAAGATACAACTTCAAGGCTTGGACCACATCTTCGTTTTGGAACAGTAAGTATTCGTAAAGTGGTAAAAAAAGCTATTGCAGAGAAAAATGAAATTTTCTGGCAAGAGTTAATTTGGAGAGAGTTTTTTATGCAAATATTATGGCACTTCCCTTATACAGTAACTAAAAGTTTTAAACCGAAATACGATAGCATTAAATGGCGAAATAATGAAGAAGAATTTAAACTTTGGTGTGAAGGCAAAACAGGCTATCCTTTGGTTGATGCTGGAATGCGACAATTAAACCAAACAGGTTTTATGCATAATAGAGTACGAATGTTAGTAGGTAGCTTTCTATGTAAACATTTATTGATAGATTGGCGTTGGGGAGAAGCTTATTTTGCAGAAAAATTGCACGATTATGAAATGGCGAGTAATATTGGTAATTGGCAATGGGTTGCAGGTTGTGGTGTAGATGCTGCTCCATATTTCAGAATATTTAATCCAACTACACAAATTGAAAAATTTGATAAAGAATTAAAATATATCAACACATGGGTAAAAAATTTAAATGAGCTTACTTACCCTAATAAGATAGTAAATCATAAAGAAGCTAGAGAACGTTGTCTAGAAACTTATAAATCAGCACTAAACAACTAACGTAACAATCTGTCAATAAATCACTTATAATAAAGTGGCTATTTTTATTTTTTAGATTATATTTGAAATTCTAAACTTAAAAACCTACCAAATATGATTAAAAATCTACTCGCTACAGTTTTATTTGTATTACCATTTTTTTCATTTTCACAAATTACTTTTACAGATGAAAGCTCTTCATTAGTTAACTCAACATTAAAAAGTGGAGTTGCAATAGGTGTTTGTGATATGAATGGTGACAAACTAGATGATATTATACGTTTATCCAGTGCTACAAGTCTTCAAATTGAATACCAATCTCCTACAGGAGTTTTTACGAGATTAAACTATGGCAACTTACCAGGAAATGGATCAGAATGGGGAATGGCAATTGCTGATGTTGACAAAAATGGTTTTAATGACATAATTGTTGGTGGTGCATATAACGGATTAAAACTATTAACCGCAAATAGCACAGGGACCAACTATACTACTACAACTCTTGGAGGTCCAAGTATATTTCTACAGAATATAAATTTTGCAGATATAGATAATAATGGAACCATTGATATTTTTGCTTGTCATGATGAAGGTGTTTCTTCTGCTTATTCAAATAATGGAACAGGAACATTCACTATCAACAATGCAGGATTAATTAACGCTATTTCTCCAGACCCAAATGATGATGATTCAGGAAATTATGGTAGCATTTGGACAGATTATGATAATGATGGTGACTTAGACTTATATATTTCTAAATGCAGATTAGGTGTAAACAATCCATTAGATGGAAGACGTGTAAATATTTTATACCAAAATGATGGTAATAATAATTATACTGAAGTTGGTGTAGCTGCAGGTTTAGTCCCTTATGCTCAATCTTGGTCTGCGAACTTTGAAGACATTGATAATGATGGTGATTTAGACTGTGTACTTATAAATCATGACGTTACAAATATGATTTATGTTAATAACGGAAATGGAACTTTCACTGATATTACAGCGTCAACTGGTATAGCAACAGAATTGGCTAGTATTGGAGGGAATGGTATTCAGGTAATTATGGAAGATTTTGACAATGACACTTTAGTAGATATATTTATTACTGTAAGAGGTGGTAATCACTATCTTTTTAAAAACACAGGTAGTAATACATTTTCACCTGTGACAAATCCATTTCCAACTAGTACAAGAATTCAAACAGCAGCTGTTGGAGATTTAGATAACAATGGATTTCTCGATGTTATTGCTGCTTTTGGTAATGGTTACAATGGACCATCATCTTCAATTTCTGATAAACTTTTTATTAATTCAGGAAACGCTAATAATTGGAGCAAAATTACACTACAAGGATCACCAAGTAATATAAACGGAATTGGTGCTCGTATAGAAATTTATGGTGCTTGGGGAAAACAAATTAGAGAAGTGCGTTCTGGTGAAAGCTACGGAATTATGAATTCTATGATGACGCATTTTGGACTAGGAACAAATACTAGTATCACAAAAATTGTAGTGAAATGGCCATCTGGTACTGTTGATGAATTATTCAACCCAAATATTAATGAATCTATTACTATTGTTGAAGGTATTACCTTAAGCACAAATGAAACTTCAGAATCTAAGTTTAAGGTGTATCCTAATCCAACAAGAGGAAATATTACTATTGAAGGATTACAATCATCAGCTAATGTAAATTATGAATTATATGATATTACAGGTAAAATAGTACAAACAAAAACACTATTACCTTTAACAAATATGAATATAAATATTAGTCATTTACAAAGCGGAATCTACTTCTTAAATCTATATGAAAATAACAAACGTTATGTTCATAAAGTGGTGAAAGACTAAATTATACATTTAAAAAAATAAAAAAGGCTTCAAATTATATTGAAGCCTTTTTTTGTTAAGATAATAATAATTAAAAATCAAATCCTATAGAGAATTGCCAAACCCTGTTTTTAGGCTTTCCTTCATCGTAAATATCTCCTAAACCTAAATGATAACGTACTCCAAAGCTTACACCTGTATCTGTTTTAAATCCTCCTCCAAAATTAACTCCCCAATCAAAACTGCTTGGGTTAAACTCTTGTGAAGTATCAAACAAACTAAAACTACTATCAAATTCTTCTTTATGTGTTATTGCATAGCCAACTTGAGGTCCTGCTTCTAAAAAGAAATTATCACTTGGATAAGCCTTTAACATTAAAGGCAAATTAATATAGTTAAGTTTTTGAGTATATGTTCCTCCTCCATCACTAAGTTCATATCCTTGTTGCGAATAAAGCAATTCTATTTGTAAAGAAACATTATCATTTAAAAATGACTCAGAATAAAACCCAATATGAAAGCTATGTCGCTGTCCTGTTTCTCCATCTCCATCAAAAGACACAGCTGCAAGGTTATATCCACCTTTAAGTCCTGTATTAGATTCTTTCTTATTGTCATCTTGTGATTGCATATTAATTGCTAATAATAGCATTAGTACTGATAAAAATTTTGTTTTCATAGTTGTTGTTTTTATTTGTTATTAATTATTTTCCTCCGTTTGCTTGCAAGTCTGCTATGCATTGAGCGTCAAGTTGAGGAGCAGAACCATTAGAAATCATATTTCCAATTCCGCTTCCTGTTTCAGCAGCCCAATACATTAAACAACTCTCAACATTACAGTGTTTTGGATGCGATGCATCTTCATGGTTACTTTGTAAATCTGATCCTAAATTTGTAAGTCCGAGTATGTGACCAAATTCATGCATTATTACTGTTGTCTCTAAAAGACTTCTACTTGGCTCTAATGGACTATCACTTAATCCGTGAATAGTTTCTTCATAAATTACAAATGAAGTATTTCTGTATGCGGTTCCTAATACTACTCCCGAATTTGAATTACTTGCAGATTCGCCATCAGCAAAAAATGCCCAAACTGCAATTCGGTTTGATGTATTAAATTTTGTTCTGTTAGCATCTTCAATTGCAACAATATCTTGATTTGTATAAGGTGAATCTTGCGTTGAAATTATAGGCCTAATCTCTACAGTAATTCCATTTGGTTTGTATGTTCTTGCTTCTAAAAAGGCAACAAGGTTATTTATAGAAGTTTGAGAAGGCTCGTATCCATCTATATAGGCAACCTCTATTACCATGCTCGTAAAAGTATCATCAGCTAATAAATCGTTAGCCGAAGTACCAACTGGTTGTTGATTTGCCGTAGCAGCAGAACCTGAATTATTATTTGCATTATCTACATCATTATCTTTTGTGCAAGCTACAAAAGTCAATATCAAAATTACTAATGCTATTTTTTTCATGTCTTCTTTTAAATTAAGTAAACAGCTGTTAGTTTCCTAACAGCTGTTTCACCATAACAACTAAATAAACTAACCCTCAAAATCATGATAGTTTTGGGACAAAGAATTTATACTAGATTTGGGTCAAAACTAATGTAATTGCGGCATTGGTAGTACTTTGTAATGAAATAGATGTGCTATTAAAACTTGTAACTTCCCATGTGTGGTTTAATAAACTAAACGTTGCGTTACCTGTAAAGTTTAAACTTAAATACACCTCTAATTGTGATGCTACAGCGTATGTTCCTTGTACATCTTGTACTGTTGCATTTACTGTATTATCTGCAACTACAGTTAAATCATTTGCAAAATTAATAGTAAACTCAGCATAATTATTAGCTGTATCTACACCAGAATTAACGAAAGAGTTAACTCTAAATAATCCATCAACAAGAATATCTTCTAGTAAATCAGCACTTTCTTCAGCATCATCCATAGCATCTTCTTCAGAAATACACTCATTAATACTAGACTGTAATACTACATCACTATTAACTGTTGCAGATGTACCATTACTAAATGTAATACCAATTGGATAGTTTATCGCAAACAACTCGTCACTTCCAAAGTTATTCATGTAGTTATATAATTGTTGCTCAGATTCAATAACAACACTTCCTGTTTGATCAAAATTTAAACTATAAGTAAGAATAGTTATAGGAAAATCTATATCAATGCACGAAATTGCGTCTTGAGCTGTTGCTTCTGCTTCCTCACATGCGTCTATAAGAGCATTGTATTGAGCCTGATTAGTTACAACTACTTCTGTATAATTACTTAATCTTACTGTTAATGGAAATTGTAATACAACAGTATCTGCATCATTTGTATATTGAGCTAAAATATTGATAACTTGTTGGTAATCTGACTGACTAACAACTGTTACTTGCGTTCCATTTACTGTTGCTGTGACTGGCAGTAAAATTGAAGAACACGACATACCATCTAAAAAGTCATCAAAAGAACCATCATACATAGATGTACGTTCTAAATTACTAGCGGTTTGTGAATTTGCTGAGTTAGTGTTTGGGTTCTGTCCATTTTCATTATTAATTTCGTCTTGACAAGAGAAACTTAGAAATGACATTAAAACAACTGCGGAAATAAATTTAAACTTTTTCATAATTCTTAATTTTTGTAATTTGGGTTTTAACTTTTTCATAGCGATTTTTTCGCCTTTATACTAGTAAGACAATTTGTTTCAAATTTACCCTACTTTTTTTTTATTTTAAATCATTAATTATATTAATTGATGCTATTAAAAGTATTACAACTGCAATCATCAATGCAATTTGTACAGCTTCAAAAATTTTGTCTGAGTCCATATTTTTGTAATTTTGGGATTAATGTAGAAATAAGACAAACACATTTTAATTTACCCTACTTTTGTTTTTAAATAAAGCATAAAATTAATGGATAGCAATAAAGAAAGCCTCTGCGAAGAAGCCTATTTTAATACCTTTTATAAAGACCATTTTCAGTCAGCTAATAATTTCGCTTATTATAAGTGTGGTGATCAGGCTAGTGCTTTAGATTTGGTACAAGATGCTTTTTCAAAAATTTGGGAAAATTGTTCTTCAATAGACTTTACTAAAGCAAAAACATACCTCTTTACAACTGTAAATAACTTATTTTTAAATACAGTAAAGCATCAAAAAGTTGTAATGAACTATGCTAAAGCGGCTCCATATATTGATACAAATAATGAGAGTCCTGAATATATTTTAGAAGAAGAAGAGTTCAAAAAAAAATTACAAAATGCCATTGCATCTTTAAGTGATATACAACGTGAGGTCTTTTTAATGAATAGAATTGATGGAAAAAAGTACAGAGAGATTGCTGAGATTTTAGATATTTCGCAAAAAGCTGTTGAAAAAAGAATGTCTGGTGCTTTAAAAATATTAAGAGAACAAATAGAAAATATATAATTAAGTAGGGTAAAATATATTATAGGTGTCTTATCTATAGAGTGATAAAAAATGAAAAACGAAAAAGACATATTAAAATGGTTTAATAATGAACTTTCGCCTAAAGAAATTGAAGATTTAAAACAAACTGAAAATCTTGAAACTTTAGACAAAATAGCTCATTATGCATCACAAATGCAAGCACCACAAGTTGATGTGCAAAAAGCACTTGAAGAATTTAAAACCAGAAAACTTAATAAAAAGGAAACTAAAGTTAGATCACTTAACCTTAGTACTTTTTATAAAGTTGCAGCTGTATTGGTTGTTATGTTAACCTCTTCATATTTTTTATTTTTTAATACTGTAAAATCTTTTGAAACTGAAATTGCACAAACTGAAACATTATTACTTCCAGACAATTCTGAAGTAATTTTAAATGCGCAATCTAAACTTACTTACAATAAGAAAAACTGGAAAAATAAACGCGATTTAAACCTTGATGGTGAGGCTTTCTTTAAAGTAAGTAAAGGTCAGAAATTTAGTGTTATTACAGATGCAGGAGTTGTACACGTTTTAGGAACACAGTTTAATGTAAAAGAACGTGACAACTATTTTGAAGTGCATTGCTATGAAGGTTTGGTTAGTGTAACATTTAATAATGAAACTATAAAATTACCTCCTGGAAAAACTTTTAGAGTTATAAATAATTCTGCTGAAATTAATGATGATTTTAGCTCTAACAGTCCTTCTTGGATGCAAAAAGAGTCTAGCTTTGCTAAAGTTCCGTTAGTTCAAGTTATTGATGAGTTACAACGTCAATATGACATAAAAATTTCTACAGAAAATATCGACACAACTCAATTATTCACAGGTACATTTACGCATAGTGATAAAAATATTGCATTGCAATCGGTAACAATTCCATTAAAATTAAGTTATAAGATAGATGGCAAAAAAGTCGTATTTTACAACTATGAAGGTCAATAAATCTATAATTTACATTTTGTTATTTATTAGTGGTTTTGGTTATGGTCAAGATAACTCATCTAAGCTACCATTAATTGAAGTGCTTACAAGTATAGAAAAACAATTTAATGTTAAGTTTTCTTATGCTTTTGATGATGTAAATACTATTTTTATTGAAGCACCAAATCCTAACTTGAATCTTTCTGAAACTATTGAGTATCTCAACTCTAAAACACTTTTAAATTTTAAGGTACTTGATGATCGCTATATAACCGTTTCGGTCATTAATAAAATGATTTCAATTTGTGGAACGATTATAACAGAAAATGATAAGTCGCCTCTTTTTGGAGCCTCTATTGTAGTAAACAATACAAATAATGGCACTTTTAGTAATACTGAAGGTGTTTTTAGCTTTAAAGAAATACCTTTAAATGCCACAATTACTATTTCATATTTAGGCTATAAAAGCAAGCAAATAAAGGCTTCATTACTGTTTAATGAAGCAAATACTTGTTCAGATATTATCCTATCGGAAAACAATGAAGAACTCAATCAAATACTAATTACAAAATTCTTAACGGTAGGCTTACAAAAAAGATTAGATGGAAGTGTTGTGCTAAACACTGAAAAATTTGGCATTTTACCAGGACTTATTGAACCAGACATTTTGCAGTCTATTCAAGCATTACCAGGTGTTGAAAGCACTAACGAGAGTATTGCAAACATTAATGTTAGAGGTGGTACAAATGACCAGAATTTAATGCTTTGGGATGATATTAAAATGTATCATTCTGGACATTTTTTCGGACTCATATCTGCATATAATCCAAACCTTACTAACAAAGTAATTGTCAGCAAAAATGGAACTAGCAGTGAGTATAGCGATGGTGTTTCTAGTACCATAAATATGTTTACCAAAGATGAGTTAAGTTCAAAATTTTCTGGTGGAGCAGGTTTAAATTTAATAAGTGGAGATGCTTTTTTAGAAATTCCAATTACAAAAACATTAGAACTTCACGTTTCAGGAAGACGTTCTTTTACAGATGTTTTAAGCACACCAACTTATGATAATTATTTTGATCGTAGTTTTCAGGATAGTGAAATAAACACCAATGAAGATATAGAAAATAGCACATCGTCATCAGATTTTGTTTTTTATGATTACACTGCAAAATTACTCTTCGATTTGAATGAAAATCACAAGCTTAGAGCCAATGTTATTGGTATTAGCAATAATCTAGATTATGCCGAAAGTGTTACAAACAGCTCTAATCAAACCAATTCTAAATCGAGTAACTTATCACAAGAAAACTTAGGTTTTGGAGGTCATTGGCAAGCACAATGGTCTGATAAATTTAGTACAAAACTTATAGCCTATTATTCAAAATATAATGTTGATGCTAACGATTTGCGAGTAGAAACCAATCAGCTACTAACACAAGCAAACGAAGTTTTAGAAACTGGAGCTAAACTAAACACTCATTTTAAAGCTAGTAGTAATTTAAATTTGTTATTAGGTTACCAAGTAAATGAAACAGGTATTTTAAACGAAACTACTGTTAGTGCTCCATCTTATGAGCGCACAAAAAAAGATGTGCTCTTAAATCATGCTGTGTTTACTGAGGCAGAATTCAAAAAAAATGGCACCTATTTAAGAGCTGGTGTTAGAGTTAATTACTTTCAGAAGTTTGAAAAACTTTTAATTGAGCCTAGATTAAATATAAGACAAAAACTAAATCAACAATTTGCTTTAAAATTAGAAGGAGAGTTTAAAAACCAATCTGCTACACAAATTGTCGATTTCCAAGACGATTTTTTAGGTGTCGAAAACAGACGTTGGATTTTAGCCAACAATAACAATATTCCTATTTCAACAAGTAAACAAGGCTCTTTTGGCATTGAGTATAATCAAAACAATTTTATTGTAGATGTTACAGGTTTTTATAAACTTGTTGAAGGTATTACAGCTTCTAACCAAGGATTTTACAACAATTTTCAATACCTAAATGCAACAGGAAATTATACAGCTAAAGGTGTTGAGTTTTTGGCTAACAAAACCCATAACAAATACAGTACTTGGGTTAGTTATACATTTAGCAAAAACGATTACAAGTTTGAAACGTTTACACCATCAGAGTTTCCTAATAATGCAGATATACGTCATTCTGTATCACTTGCTTTTAACTATAATATTTTAGACAATTTAGAAATATCTGTTGGAGGTATTTGGCATTCTGGAATTCCGTACACAAAACCTGTTGAAGGCAACGAAACAGTGCAAAACGGAAACCTAACATTTGTAAACTACGATACACCTAATAGTGAAAATTTAGAAGAGTTTAAGCGCTTAGACATTTCGTTAAACTATAATTTAAGCCTAACAGATAAAACCAAAATCACTTTAAACTTAGGCGTTAGAAACGTTACCAACGAAGCCAATATCATAAACAGATATTATAAAGTAGATCCTAACGACAACTCTAAAGCCATACAAATAGACAATGTATCACTTGGCTTTACACCAAATGCTAGTTTGAGAATTAAGTTCTAGTCACTTTTTTTCTTTTTTAAATTTATTCTTGGTTTAGAAGATAAAAACTAAATTTACTTTAGCATTACATACATTCAGTCTAATTTAGAGCCATCTAAAGTAACAACTACAACATTGATTAGTAAAGAAATTCTAAAATTAAGAAAAGAACTTCATCAGAATCCTGAATTGTCTGGTAAAGAAATTAATACAGCTAAAAGAATAAAAGAGTTTATATTAACCCATAATCCAACTAAAATAATTGAAAATGTTGGTGGCAATGGACTTTTAGCAATATTTGAGTTCTCTAAAAAAGGTCCAACAATAACTATTCGATGCGAATTAGATGCATTACCTATTGTTGAGAGCAATACATTTAGTCATAAATCGCTTATTGAAGGTGTCTCTCATAAATGTGGACATGATGGTCATATGGCAATTGTAGCTGGACTTGCGTTATGGATAAAAAATCAAAAATTTAAAACAGGAAAAATTGTTTTGCTATTTCAACCAGCTGAAGAAACAGGAAAAGGAGCATTTAATGTATTGAATGATGAAAGATTTAAAAACCTAAAGTCTGATTATATTTTTGCATTACATAATATTCCTGGAGAGCCTTTACATAGTGTAATTACTATGAAAAAGGAGTTTTCTGCCGAAGTACAAAGTCTTGCAATTTATCTAACAGGTAAAGAAGCTCATGCATCTGAACCTGAAAATGCTATTAATCCTGCTTTAGGAATTTCAACTATAGTTACTGAACTGTCAAAACTTAATGTTTTAGAGCCACACAAGGACAACTTTTCTATTTTAACACCAATACACATTAATATGGGAGAAAAGTCGTATGGTATATCGCCTAGTCATGGCGAACTACATTATACTTTACGAACTTGGAACGAAACCATAATGAATACTGTAAAACGTAATATTGAAGATGTTACAAATAAAATATGTAAAACTCATAATCTAAACTACACTATAGATTGGTTTGAATATTTTCCATCTAGCAAGAATACTACAGATTGTAACACTTTAGTAAATAATGCTGCTATTACAAATAAGTTGACAGTAATAGAAAGACCTTTCCCTTTTAAGTTTGGAGAAGATTTTGGTTGGTTTTCTAAATCCTACAAAACAGCAATGTTCGGATTAGGAGCAGGCATTAACACGCCTGCTTTACATCACAATAATTATGATTTTCCTGAAGAACTAATTGAAACAGGAATAAAAATGTTTACTAGTATTATTACGTCTGTTTTAGAAGAATAAATCTTTTATTTTAAAATTAAAAAAATTAACTTCGCTTATCGTCTGATATAGATCATTTAAACAATTACATATCAAATAGTTGACAACAATAAGACAAATGAAAATAATTAGAATATTTTTTTTGCTATTAATCTTATCATCCTGTAATAATCAAAAGAATTCTACAGTTGAAAAGAAAACTGAAAAATCAGTAAAACAATCGATTGAAATACAAACAGAATCTGCCTATGAAAAATATATGAGTGGAAAGGTGGAGTCATTCGATTGGAATTTAGTTTTCAATAAAGCTGAAAAATATAGAACTGTTTCTTCAAAACATTCAGAACATGATAAAATACCAAATGATTTTTTAGATTTCTCAAAAAAATTTATATCTGATAGTTTATTTCAAAAACAACATATCGATTTTAACAATCTAATTGCTGTAATTGGTTCTTGCGATGAAACATTTGTGCTAAATGATGAAAATTGGGTGTTTGATAATTGGGAATTTGTTACATATCTTGGAATTGATGAAGAAGTGGAAAATACCTTTTATTTTTCCGATTCTATTTTTTTCTGCCAATATATTTTAAAAGAGGTCGGAACTTATAGAATGCTAGGATTTGAGAAAAAAGACAACGAGTGGTTTCTAACTTTATATGATGTCAATGACTGTTAAAAATTACTGTTGCCAACACCATATATAATTTATTGCTAGTTCTAGCCTACTTACGAAAATTGCTTGAGCCAGTTCGCTTTGCTTGTGTCTCGCGGATTTTCTATCTGTGATTTATTTGCTAAATTAGTTGCTTAACCACGCAACAAATCATATACAAACACGTTAGGCACAATATGAAAAAGACTATCTTGAAATATTTAACCCCTTTGCGAATTTTTTGGATAGTTTTCCTAATCTTATTAATTGGAGAAATAGTAATCTATATCAATTCAAAAAAAGACCCTGGAATGGGTGGTCTAATAATGATTGCGTATGGAACTCTTGTTTTAATTGCTAGCATTTTAGACTTAATCCTAACCAAGTTATTTTCTACTAATAAAAATTGGGTTATTCAATGTGTTTTAATATTAATCTTTTTTAGTTGGTTAGCTTTACAATGAAAAAAAGAACTGAATATTTATTTACATTTCTGATTTTATTTATTTCACTTAACTCTTGTTGTTTAGGTGTAAAAGAGGAATATTTAGGAAACAATATTTACTTATCTGAATACGATAATTATGACATACGAATTTTATATCAAGAATATAGTTGTGCTACTTCTGGAATTGAAATAGTACCTATGACAATTTTGGAAATATCTCACAATTCTGAATGGATTATTGCTAAATCTGGAGACAAAAGAAAAAACTCTGATTTCAAATATTGGGTTATTAAAAATAATTATAAAAGTTTACCCAATTCTGAAACTGTAATAAAAAACCGAATTGAATTTAGTGACTTGAAAAAATTTGAATTCTATTTGGCAGAAAAGAAAATAAATTTAGAATTGAAAAGAATTGACTGAAAACAAAAAACTGTTCCTAACACCGTACAAAATTAATTGCTAGTTTTGGTTTACTTACAAAAATCCTAACGGATTTTCTATTCGGTTTTTATTTCTAAATTAGGTGCTTAAACCACACAACAAATCATATACACAAACGATAAGCGTAACCTCTCTAACTTACTCTCGTAATCTTAGCTCCAATAGCACGTAATCGCGTATCAATGTTTTCGTAACCTCTATCAATCTGCTCTATATTATGTATAGTAGATGTCCCTTTTGCAGATAATGCAGCTATAAGTAACGATACTCCTGCTCTAATATCTGGCGAGGTCATAGTTGTTGCTTTTAACGACGATTTAAAATCGTGACCAATAACAGTTGCTCTATGCGGATCGCAAAGTATAATTTTTGCTCCCATATCAATTAACTTATCAACGAAGAACAAACGGCTTTCAAACATTTTTTGATGTATTAAAGCACTTCCTCTTGCTTGTGTAGCCACAACCAAAACAATACTTAATAAATCTGGCGTAAATCCTGGCCAAGGTGCATCTGCAACTGTAAGGATAGAACCATCAATATAACTTTGTATTTCGTAACCATCAGTATGTGCTGGAATATGAATATCATCACCTTGTTTTTCAACTGTAATACCAAGTTTTCTAAACACATTTGGTATTTGACCTAAATCATCCCAACTCACATTTTTAATAGTCAATTCGCTTTTTGTCATAGCAGCAAGACCAATCCAGCTACCAATTTCAATCATATCTGGTAGCATTCTGTGGTCTGTTCCTCCTAATGCATCAACACCTTCTATAATTAACATATTAGAACCTACACCACTAATCTTTGCTCCCATTCGGTTAAGCATCTTACATAATTGTTGTAAATAAGGCTCACAAGCAGCATTATAAATTGTTGTAGTACCTTCAGCTAATACTGCAGCCATTACAATATTTGCAGTTCCTGTAACTGAAGCTTCATCAAGCAACATATAAGCACCTTTTAATCTGTCGGCTTCTACTCCATAAAAATACTCTTCACGATTGTATCTAAATTTTGCTCCAAGATTAATAAATCCTTCAAAATGTGTATCTAATCTACGACGACCTATTTTATCACCTCCTGGCTTTGGTATATAACCTTTACCAAAACGTCCTAAAAGTGGTCCTACTATCATAATTGAACCTCTTAAACCTCTACCATCTTCTTTAAATTCGGCAGATTCAAGATATTTCATATTAACATCATCAGCCTGAAACGTATATGAACCAGAACCAATTTTATTGATTTTAACGCCTAATTTTTTAAGCAACTCAATAAGTTTATTGACATCTACAATGTCTGGAATGTTATGAATTGTTACAAGTTCTGGTGTAAGCAAAACAGCACAAAGTATTTGTAATGCTTCGTTTTTTGCTCCTTGAGGTTGTATGCTTCCTTTTAGTTGGTGACCTCCTTCAATTATAAATGTACCCATGAAATATTAGTAGCGTTTGCGTTGACGATTATTGTTTGAATTGCTTTTTTTATGATGTGATTTTTTGTTTGAAGAGTACTTTTTCTTAGTACGCATTAAGCTTGTAGCATCTGATAAATCTTCATCAGCTCCTTTTAAGTTTATTTTACCTCCAGATAACTCGTATAAGTGCTTAAAAATAACATCATCTTCAACTGTGTCTTTATTCCAGTTTAAGAAACACTTTTTCATATGGTTTGCAATGGTGAAAATTAAAGCCTCTTTAAGTTCTCCTTCTTCCCAAGTATTTGCTACATCTATCATTGTTTTTATGTTATTCCCATAAAAACGATATTTAGGATGATTTTGAGGGTATTTTAATCGTTCTGGTCTAGCATAAAGTTCTTCTCTTGAAGGAATTGGATAAGGTGAGTCAACATCTAAATCAAAATCAGCCATAATAAATAACTGATCCCAAAGTTTATGCTGAAAATCTGGAACATCACGCAAATGAGGTTGCATGTTTCCCATTACTGAAATAATAGCTTTTGCAACTTTATCACGCTCTTCTTTTGTAGAACGCTCTTTTGCATATTGTATCATTTTCTGCATATGTCTTCCATACTCTGGAATAATGAGATGCTCACGTTCTGTATTGTACTCTAAATCGTCTATTGTCAAAATATAATGTGTAGTGTTTAATTTATGTACACGTAGTGTTTATGTACGAGTGCAAAATACAAAAAAAATTATAAAACGTATTTGTTTTATAACGAAATTACGCCTTCTATTTTTTCTGCAACTTCTTTATATTTTTCAATAACAGTTTCTGGCGAATCCATTCTAACATTTATAGATACACTAGTGTATTTACCATTTTTAGATTCTATGGTATTAATTACAGCGCCTAGATTATCAAATAAGGCTTCTACTTTTGCTATTTTAGCATCGTCAGTAACTACAATAAATTTATAAAGATATTCTGATGGCCATAAGGCTGTATCGTATAACTGACTTCTTAATTTATTATAAAACTCTTCTGTTTTTTTCTCGTTATTCATATTAATTCTTTCTCATGCAAAGATACATTTTACTTTACATTTTTTAATTCCTTTTAAAATTACGATTTTTGCTTCCAAAACCTTGCCAAATTGAATACTAGAAAAATTGTCATTACTGGTGGACCAGGAACTGGAAAGTCATCAATTATTAACGAATTAAAGAAAAGAGGACACATTTGTTTTGATGAAATTTCTCGTCAAGTGACTTTAGAAGCCAGAAAAAAAGGTATTGAGCAGTTGTTTTTAACTGAACCTTTATTGTTTAGCCAAATGCTGTTAGAAGGTAGAGCAAAACAGTTTGCCGAAGCTAATAACCATAAAAACACTACTGTTTTTTTAGATCGAGGAATTCCAGACGTTTTGGCATACATGGATTATTTTGGCAGTGATTACCCTCAGCATTTTATTGACTCCTGCACTAATAATACTTACGACATTGTGTTTATTTTAGCGCCTTGGCAAGATATTTTTCAGAGTGATAGTGAGAGATATGAAAGTTTTGAACAAGCCGAACTTATACATCAGCACTTATTAAATACCTATAAAAAATTCAACTATACTTTATTAGACGTTCCTTTTGAATCTATTGAAAAACGCACAGATTTTATTTTAGATGTTTTAAATTTATAGCGATGCAACATCCTATTCAAATTTTAGAACGCTATTGGAATCATACCTCTTTTCGCCCATTGCAAGAAGACATCATCAATGCTGTTTTAAATAATGAAGATGTTTTTGCTTTATTACCAACTGGAGGAGGAAAATCGGTTTGTTTTCAAATTCCTGCGCTTATAAAAGATGGTATTTGCATAGTTGTATCGCCTTTAATCGCTTTAATGAAAGATCAAGTAAATACGCTTAATCAAAAAGGTATTAAAGCTATGGCAATTACTAGCGGAATTTCGTATTCAGATCTAGACACAATGTTAGATAATTGCATCTACGGAAACTATAAGTTTTTATATGTATCTCCTGAACGTTTACAACAAGACTTAGTTAGAGATAGAATTCAGCAAATGAATGTTAATTTAATTGCTGTTGATGAAGCTCACTGTATATCGCAATGGGGAAACGATTTTAGACCTGCTTATAAAAATATTACAGTATTAAGGCAATTACATCCTACAGTAAATATTATTGCACTTACAGCAACTGCAAAACCTAAAGTAGTTGAAGATGTTTCAAGCGAATTAGATTTTATAGCTCCAAAAATTTTTAAAGCCTCGTTTGCTAGACCAAATATTGCTTATATGGTTTTAGAAACTGATGATAAACTTTATAAAATTGAGCAGATTTTAAAAAAGCATAAAGGCTCGTCTATCATATACGTTAGAAACAGAAAAGCAACAATAGAAACACATTCGTTTCTTGAGAATAAAGGGTTTTCTAGTACGTTTTATCATGGTGGAATCAATTCTAAAGAAAAGGAAGAGCGATTACACCAATGGGCTAACAACCAAAAGGAGATAATGGTTGCTACAACCGCTTTTGGAATGGGAATTGATAAACCAGATGTAAAAACAATTATTCATATAAATTTACCCGAAAGTTTAGAAAGTTACTACCAAGAAGCAGGTCGTGCTGGCAGAAACGGTGAAAAAGCGTTTGCTGTTGTATTAAAAAACAAAACCGATGAGCAAAAGTTAAAACATCAGTTTTTAAACGCTTTACCTGCTATAGATTTTCTAAAAACAGTTTACAGAAAGCTGTGTAACTACTTTCAAGTGTCTTATGGTGAAGGCGAGTTATCCACTCATCAATTTAACTTTAATAGCTTTTGCAAGACTTACGATTTTAATTCGGTTATAACTTTTAATGCGTTACAGGTTTTAGATAGAAATAGTATTTTATCATTGTCGCAACAGTTTCGTTACCAAACCAAATTACAGTTTATTGTTACCAATCAGGCATTATTTAATTATTTAGAAACACGAAAACATATCGATGTAATTATAAAATCCATACTACGAACTTATGGAGGAATACTAGAACATCTTTTAAAAATCAACACAACGCTTATTGCCGAAAAAGCAAGTACAACAGAAGAAAACGTTATAAAAGTATTGCAGCAGTTAAATAAAGATGAGATTGTAAATTTTCAGTTTTCTAATACCGATTCTGAAATAATTTTTCTACAACCAAGAGAAGATGATAAAACCATTAATAGAATCTCTAGAATTGTCCAGCAGCAAAATGATTTAAAAGAATTACAAATTAAAGCTGTAATTGATTATGTTAATAATGACCATGAATGTAAAAACAAAATACTTTTAAATTATTTTGGTGAGAAAACCACGAAAAACTGTGGTATGTGCTCATATTGTATTTCAAATAAAAAAAGCTCAAACGCTATAGATGTTAAGGCTATTACACATAACATTATATTACTATTAGAAGAGAAACCACTTAATTCTAGAAAAATTGTTGAAACTTTGCCATTTGCTGAACAACATATTTTAGACGTTTTAAAACTCATGGTAGAAAACAATATATTAATAATAACAGCGACAAACACTTACAAAATAAAGCATACATAAAAGCCATAATGAGCATTTAGTAAACAAATACCAATTGGCAACATAAAACTGATTATAAGTAGTCCGAAAAAAAAATTAAAACACATGAAAAAGAATATGAGAATTGTATTTATGGGAACTCCAGAGTTTGCAGTAACAACTTTAAAAACTCTGGTTGAACATAACTATAATGTTGTTGGTGTTATTACTGCACCAGACAAACCTGCTGGTCGTGGACAAAAATTACATGAGTCTGATGTAAAAAAGTATGCAGTGGCTCAAAACTTAAACGTTTTACAACCAACAAACTTAAAAGACGAAAGTTTTATTAATGATCTTAAAGCTTTAAAAGCCAATTTACAAATTGTCGTTGCTTTTAGAATGTTACCAGAAGTGGTTTGGCAAATGCCAGAATATGGAACTTTTAACTTACATGCCTCTTTATTGCCAAATTACAGAGGTGCTGCACCAATACATTGGGCAATTATTAATGGAGAAACAAAAACTGGAGTCACCACTTTTTTTATTGACGAAAAAATTGATACAGGTGCAATTATACTTCAAAAAGAAGCTGATATTAAAAATGATGAAACTGTAGGAAGCTTGCATGATAAACTAATGAATATTGGTAGTGAGCTTGTAATTGACACTGTTAAACTTATTGAAACAGGTGAAGTATCAACAACCATTCAGCCTCAAACCGAAATAAAAACTGCATATAAACTAAATAAAGACAATTGTAAAATTGATTGGAATGAAAGTTTAGATAATATTTATAATAAGATAAGAGGATTGAATCCATTTCCTTCTGCTTGGTGTTATTTAGAAAATGGTGAAGATACACTAGCTGTAAAACTTTTTAAAGTTGAAAAAGACCCTGCAACACATTCAAAACCCTTCGGAACAATAATTAGCTCAAAAGACGACCTAAAGATCGCAGTTAAAGGAGGTTACATTTTTATTAAAGAAATACAACTTCCAGGCAAACGAAAAATGGATATAAAGTCGCTTTTAAATGGATATCATTTTTCTGAAGACTCAAAAATGCTCTAAACCCTTATTCTCATTGATATTTCAAAATATCCGATAAAATGCATAGTCTTTATTAACAAATGTTCAAAGTTATCAACAAAAACTCGTATTTCCCTTGCTATTACTTGCGTGAATGGATTATCCGTATAAATTTGTAGAGGAATTAAGCATTTATTGTTTAACCCAACTATTTAATAATAATTTAAAATTTAATTTTATGAACAAAACAGATTTAATCAATGGAATGGCAGAAAACGCTGGAATTACTAAAGCAGCTGCTAAAAAAGCATTAGATTCATTATTAATTGATATCGAAGGATCTTTACAAAAAGGAAACAGAGTTTCTTTAGTAGGATTTGGTTCTTGGTCAGTATCTAAAAGAGCTGCAAGAGAAGGAAGAAACCCACAAACTGGAAAAACTATAAAAATCAAAGCTAAAAACGTAGTAAAGTTTAAAGCTGGTTCTGATTTAGGTAAAGCTGTAAACTAATACAGTATAACAATAGAATTTAAAAGCCTGCTTAAATAAAGCAGGCTTTTTATTTTAAAAGACCTTAAACTTAAAATAGTTAGGTTTTTATTAAAATATTTTTTAGTTTTAATATCAAATAATCATCGCTATGATTACTATCAAGCCCAAAAAAGGATATTTACTCATTGCAGAACCATCAATTTTAGGTGACAACTCATTTAACAGGTCTGTTATATTGTTGGCAGACTATACTACTGAGGGTTCAATAGGCTTTATACTTAATAAACCTCTAGAATATACACTTACTGATTTAGTTCCAAACACAGAAGCAACTTTTAAGGTTTATAATGGTGGACCAGTAGAGCAAGACAACCTTTACTTTATACACAAAGTACCTCACTTAATTCCTGAAAGTATTGAAATTTCTTTAGGTATTTTTTGGGGAGGCGATTTTGATGTTGCGCTTCAATTAATTAATGAAGGCAAAATTGTAGATACAGATGTTCGCTTCTTTTTAGGATACTCTGGTTGGGAATCTTCACAATTGGAAAACGAATTACAATCTAATGCTTGGGTAGTAACTCAAAACATCTATAAAAAAGCTATTATTGAAAAAAGCTACGACTCTTTCTGGAAAGAAAAAATGTTAGAGTTTGGAGGAGATTATTCAATATGGTCTAACGCCCCAGAAAACCCTAGCTATAATTAAGCTAATCTTATCTTTATATTTAACTTTTGTAGAAGTGATTTAGAAACCTCACTCGAAAATTCTTTCTTCCTATAATTAGTAATTGGTAGAATTCCAACAATCACATTAGTAATAAATAGCTCATCTGCTTTTTGAAGTTCAAAAGGAGACACTGAATCTTCAACAAATTCAAACTCATCGTTTGCCTTTAATAGTTCTATTACTTGTTTTCTCATAATTCCTTTCAAACAACCATCTTCTAAAGGAGGTGTCTTAATAACATTATCTTTTACTACAAAAATATTTCCATTTAAAGCTTCAACAATATTCTTGTTAGTATTAAGCAGTAAACAATTATCAAATCCATTCTCTTTAGCATAAATACTACCTAAAACATTAGTGATTTTATTATTAGTTTTTAATGTAGAGAGTAACCCTGGAGCAATAAAAAAATCTTTATACAGATCTATTATATAAGAAGAATCAGTGATTTGATATAAGTCTGTTGGCAATACTTCGGTAGTAATAACATAATCGATATTATTAGAAACTGGCAAATACTTACCTCCTACCACTCTATTTACCAACAACTTAACCCTAACAGAATTACCAGTCTCATTATTAGCTTCTAAAGTTTTAATAATCTCATCTTGTAAAAACTCCATTGTAAAATTCATTGGAATTTCCATACGCAAAATTCGCATAGATGCCATTAATCTGAAATAATGATCTTCCCAAAATAGAATTTTACCATTAAGTACTTTTATGGTTTCAAAAAGTGCATCACCATAAGCATAACCGCGATTATCTATAGAAAGTAAATTTGAAGAATTATCTTGAAGGATTCCGTTAAAATTTATCATAAAAAAAGTCTCGATGTTTTAAAATCGAGACAAAGATATAACTTAATATTAGTGTTAGCTTATGCTGAACCTAAAACCTGCTTTAAATCTGAAATTTGGTTTTCCCAAAGCATTTTTGCTTCGTCTACTTCATCTTCATCAATATAATCAGTTACTATAATAGATACGTCTTTTGTTATTTCATCTACTTGAATTCTAATCTCAAAATAATAAGACTCACCTTCTTCTTCATCACTCATCCATCTAAATTTAATACGCTCACCACTTTTTTTACTTAAAAGTTTGGCCTTTTCTTCACTATCATTCCAAATAAATGTAAAAACTTCACCTCTTGAGTTTACATTATCTGCAAACCATTCAGATAAACCTGAAGGTGTTGATATATATTGAAATAAAAGCTGTGGTGAAGCATGTATTGGAAACTCCATTTCGAACTTAATTTTTTCTTCCATAAGTGTATTTTGTTACAATGCCAATATATACATTAATTGTTGAGTTTAAAAACTAATTTTATAAAAAATAATTTAAGCAAGTTATTGTTTGCAGACAATAATTTTGTTTTTATATTTGCAGCCTTAAAAAAGGCGAGGTAGCTCAGTTGGTTAGAGCGTCGGATTCATAACCCGGAGGTCACGAGTTCAAATCTCGTTCTCGCTACAAGAAAAAAAGGACTAATTTTTTATTAGTCCTTTTTTTGTTTTATGCTACAATGAAGTAATCATCTTACAGTAAAATTAAAATTTTTACACTTAATCGGATTTTTTTGCATTTTATGGATGATTTTAAAAAAATAATTATATATTAGCCGAAAATATTATTGCCAAATCGTATAAAATCTTAACCTAATGAAAAAAATTACCCTTCTATTTGTAATATTTTTGCTTACTATATCTAGTAGTATTGCACAAATTACTGAAAAGCAAAAAGCCGAAAATTATCTTGCTACTAATGGCGAAGTTTGTTTCACATTTAAAGCAAACAGTATTGATCAATTTAAAGAAATCTCTGAATTTCTTACTATTGGCCATAAGCATGTAGATAAAAATGAATTAATTGCCGAAGCTTTCGCTAATGAAAATACATTTGCACAATTTTTAGAATATGGTTTACCATATACTATAAATAAAGATGATAACGAATTACCTTTTGATGCTCATCAAGCTGGTATGTCGCCTGAAGCGATAATGGCTAGATCTTCTAATCAAGATACTCCTGCTGCTCCTGCTGCCTGGGATACAACTTGGGATGCTTATCCAACTTATACCGAATATGTTGCAAAAATGAATTACTATGCAACAACATATCCTAACTTGTGTTCTTTACAAAATATTGGAACAACTGTTAGTGGTAGACAATTATTAGTTTTAAAAATTACTGATAATGTGTCAGTAAATGAAGGTGAGCCAGAATTTTTCTATACTTCATCAATGCATGGTGACGAATTAGTAGGTTTTCCGTTAATGATGAGATTAATAGACTATTTACTTACAAATTATGGAACAAATTCAGAAGTAACTAACCTTGTCAATTCTACTGAAATTTATATAAACCCTAGCGCTAATCCTGATGGATCTTATAGACTAGGAAATACAAATAATATTGATAATCCAAGAAGAGCTAACGACAATAATGTTGATTTAAACAGAAACTATCCAGACAATGCAATATCTGGCGGAGGATTACATACAGATGGTTTTACATACCAACCTGAGACATTAGCATTTATAAACTTTGCTAAGTCAAAAAACTTTGTTCTATCTGCAAATTTACATGGAGGAACTGAACTAGTAAACTATCCTTATGATAATGCTTATGTAAGTCAGTATACACATTCAGATGGTAACTACTTTGAATATATAGGTGTAGAGTATGCTACTAATGCTCAAAATAATAGTCCAGCTGGATATATGGTTGATGATGACGATTCAAATGTTTATCCTAGTCCTGGTGTTACTCATGGAGCTGAGTGGTATAGAGTATTTGGTGGAAGACAAGATTATATGAACTATTATCTAGGTGTTAAAGAAGTAACATTAGAGTTATCTGATGTAAAATGGGTAAGTGGTGCAAATTTACCTGCTCATTGGAATTATAACAGACAAGCATTCCTAGACTATATGAAGCAAGCAAATTATGGTATACAAGGAACGGTAAAAGATGAATCTGGCAATCCTATAGTAGCAAGAATAGAAATTGTTGGACACGACAAATTAAACACATTCAGAATGTCTGAAGCTGGATTAGGTGAATATCAAAAACTGGTTAAAGCTGGGACATACAATGTAACTTATTCAGCACCTGGTTATGCTTCCCAAACAATATCAGTAACTGTTGTTGACAAAGTAAAAACTATTCAAAATGTAACACTAGTTGCTTTAAATGCAAGACCTACAGCTAATAACGTTTCAACATGTACTAATGAAACTGCAACTTTAACAGCAACAGGAACAGGAACTTTAAATTGGTATGATACAGCAACAAGCAGTACTCCATTAGCAACAGGAAGCCCGTTTGTTACTCCAGCATTAACAAGTACTCGCTCATATTTTGTAGAACGTGTTATTTCAAAACCTGATGCAGGTCATACACAATCAAACACTAATGGTAGTGCATTAGGTGGAGATGGTAGATATTTAATATTTAACTGTACAGAATCAGTAAGACTCAATCAGGTTACCATAAATCCAGCTCAAATTGGAGAAATGGATGTTGAATTGCAAGATGCTTCTGGAAACGTTTTAGATTCAAGAATTATAAGAATTACTTCAACAGGAGTACAAACAATAGATTTAAACTTTATTATTCCTGTAGCAAATAACTTAAGATTGGTTGCAAAACGACTATCAAGTGGTTTAAATTTATGGAGAAACAATACTGGAGTGAGTTTTCCATATACTAGTGGCGGAATTTCTATAACAGATAGTAGTGCCGGAACAGGATTTTATTACTACTTCTATAATTGGAAAATTGCATCTCTTAAAAGTGCTAGGAGAGAAGTTGTAGTTACTGTAAACCCTAAAGCCGTTGCCAATTTTACATTTGTAGTTAACCCTTCAAATAATGGTGAAGTAACTTTTACTAACACCTCAACAAACGCAACTACATACTCATGGAATTTTGGAGACATTATTGGAACATCTAATGCTGCAAACCCAGTATATACCTTTGCTGCATCTGGAACTTATAATGTTGAGCTAACATCAACAAATGTTAACTGTGGTAATAATGTTATTGTTAAACCTGTTACTGTTACAGTAGATACATTAGGTGAAAATGAAAATGTTTTTGAAGGATTGAGCATCTATCCTAACCCATTTAATAATGAGATAACCATTAAACTTCCAACTCAGTTTAATAGTAACTCTTTTGGGTTACAATTATATGATATTAGTGGAAGAACAATTGCTAAATTTGACGAGCAAAGTCCAGTAAATGGAACTTTAATATTAAGCAACATGAGTGATTTATCAAATGGTACCTATTTCATTAAGATTATAGACAACCTAAATTCTAATTCTATTGTTAAACAATTAGTTAAACAATAAGTTTTATATATAATATTTTAAAAAGGCTGAAAATAATTTCAGCCTTTTTTTATTCAATATTATTAATCATCGTCTTGATAATAAAACCAAATAAATCATTTTATCGTATATGTTTGGGATTGCAAAGAAACATTAACAAGTTGATTATCAATCATAATAAAATTTACATTATAAATGATTTTAACAAAAAATCATTTTTTCAAAAACTTGATAATCAATGTTTTAAAATTACAAAATGCATTTCATCGATTTTATTTGCATTTCATGGAATATTATTATATATTTGACCCAAATAATTAATTAGTCCCAAAACTAAAATTTAACCGCTTATGAAAAATTATACTATTTCAGGTATTAGAAATGCTATTCTTATCCTGATATTTACAGTTAGCACAAATTCATTTGCTCAATATTGTGGATCAAATGGAAATAATACTAATGACGAGTATATTAGTAGAGTGCAATTAAACACAATTAACAACACATCTGGTGTTGGTACAACAAGTACAGGGTATTCAAACTTTACTGGGATTTCAACAAGTTTAAATACTAGTACTTCTTATACAATAACAATTACTCCAACTTGGACAGGTACTACATATGCTGAAGGCTACTCAGTATGGATTGACTATAACCAGGATAATGACTTTTTGGATGCTGGCGAACAAGTGTTTACTCAAGCTGCCACAACAGCCACTCCAGTTTCAGGTTCATTTACTGTTCCAGGAACAGCCTTGGCAGGAAATACAAGAATGCGTGTAAGCATGAAATATAACGGCATACCAACATCTTGTGAAACGTTTTCTTATGGCGAAGTTGAAGATTATACAATAAACATAATAGCACCTTCTGTGCCAGAAATTAACATACAAGGTAATTCAACAACTATTGTTGATGGTGATACAACACCAACTACTACAGATTTTACTGACTTTGGGTCTGTAGCTGTAGCCTCGTCTTTAACTAGAACATTTACAATACAAAATTTAGGTACTGCTAACTTAAACTTAACTAGTGCTTCTCCATATGTAGTAATATCTGGAGCCAATGCCGCTGATTTTTCTGTTACTGCTATACCAAGCACACCAATAGCTGGATCTGGTAGTACTACATTTAATATTAGGTTTACACCTAGTGCTGCTGGTGTAAGAAACGCAACACTAACAATTGCAAATAATGATAGTGATGAAAACCCTTATGATTTTGCAATTCGAGGAACAGGATTTGTACCAGCTCCAGAAATTAATATTTTAGGAAATGCTACTACAATAGTTGATGGAGATACAACTCCAACAACAGCAGATTTTACCGATTTTGGTTCTACTGCAATAGCAACTCCTATAACTAGATCTTTTACTATTCAAAATACAGGCACAGCAAATCTTAATCTAACTAGTGCTTCTCCATATGTAGTTATATCTGGTGCAAATGCTGCAGATTTTTCTGTAACAGTAATTCCTGCTACACCCATTACTGCATCTAATAGCACTACCTTTACAATTCGATTTAATCCTGCAACTGCTGGAGTTAAAAATGCTACATTAACTATTGCAAATAACGATAGTGATGAAAACCCTTATGATTTTGCTATAAGAGGAACTGGTGTAGCGCCTGCTCCAGAAATGAATATTTTAGGAAATGGAGTAACTATTGCTGATAATGATACAACACCTACAACGGCTGATGATACTAACTTTGGTTCAAGTCCTGTAGGCACACCAATTACTAAAACATTTACGATTCAAAATTTAGGTACTGCAAACTTAAACCTAACTGCAGCATCACCACATATTACAATTTCTGGTTTACATGCTGCTGATTTTTCAGTTACATTAATCCCTACAACACCTATAGCTGCTGCTGGTAGTACAACATTTAGTATTCGATTCAATCCAAGCCTAATTGGAGCAAGATTTGCAACACTTACAATAGCAAACAATGATGCCGATGAAAATCCATATAATTTTGATATTACTGGAACTGGAACAACTGGTGGAGTTTGTTTAACAACAATAACAACATATCCTTACACTGAAGATTTTGAAACTGGTATAGGAGCATGGATACAAGATACTGGCGATAATTTTGATTGGACAAGACGTACTGGAACAACACCTACTGGAGCAACTGGCCCATTTGGTGCAGGTTCAGGTTCATTTTACATGCACACTGAAGCAGATGGTAATAATAACAATACAGCAAACCTAATTAGTCCTTGTTTTAATTTAACAGGAACTACAAATCCACGTTTTACTTTTGTTCATCATATGTATGGCTCTAATATTGGAACTTTAAGATTGCAGTTAAGTACTGATAATGGTGCTTCTTATCCTACAACAATTTGGACTAGAACAGCAAGTGTACAACAAAATACAAATTCAGCTTGGATTCCAATTAGTATCGATTTAAGTGCTTATATTGGACAAACTATAAGATTAAGATTTCAAGGTGTGGTTGGTGCAGGAAATAATAGTGATATTTCAATTGATAATATTAGATTAACAACAAGAGTAAATCCAATATTTGCTCCTGGTGGCGTAACAGCAGACTTATCAATGTGGCTGAAAGCTAATGATGGTTTAAGCTATACTGATGGTCAAAGCGTAACACTTTGGCAAGATCAAGGTATTGCGAGTGACGCAAGACCACATCTAGCAGCACAGGCACCAACATTTAGAGATAATACTACTAGTAATGTAAACTTTAATCCAGTGGTAGAGTTTGATAACCCTTTCTCTACATTCACTGTTGATAATACCTATCTATACAATGACACCTCTAGAGACTTTTTAGAAGGAGATTATGGTTTGTATACTCAAGAAATGTTTATTGTTGTAATACCTGATGATACACCTATCAATAATTCATTCGGATTTATGGATGTATTTTGTGGTGATGCGCATTTAGAAACTAATGCTGAAGATGCAACAGGAATAGGCTTTGGAGCATATACTGGTCGTGTTTCGGGTGAAATTATTTGTTATGCACATGATTCATATACTTCAGCGGAAGCTGGAGATGGATATGCTGTAGCAGAAATTGGTACTGGATCAAGCTATACAAATGTTGGTATTATTAATACAAGAAATAATAGTGCAAATACACAACAAGAATTATTTTATAATGCAAGAAATATTGGTAATGTTCAAAATGATATTGCCGAATATATGAATACTAATGATTCACGTTTTTGGATTGGTCGTAGTGAAGGCTGGAGAGCTTCTTTAAATGCAAGGGTTGCTGAGGTTATCTCTTATAAAGCTAGAAAAACTGACGCTACTTTAACACAAGAACGTAATAGAATTCAATCATATTTAGCAATTAAATATGGTATAACACTTGGTGTTAATGGTACATCTCAAAACTATGTTAATAGTGATGGAACCGTTATTTGGAATCAGGCTGCAAATGCAGGTTACAATTATGACATTGCTGGTATCGGTAGAGATGATGCTTCAGAATTAAACCAAAAGCAATCTAGAAGTGTTAATAATGCTACTGATGGAACAGGAAGAACACAAGGTTTGCTATCAGTTGGTTTAACTGATCTTTATACAACAAATAATCAAAATATAAGCTCAAATCCAACAACTTTAGCTAATAAACAATATCTTGTTTGGGGAGACAATGGAGCTAACTTAAATTTAGCTGCTGCTACAATAAGTGTTAATATGAGTGCTGGTATTGCTCCTGCACTTACTACTAATGTTACATTTACAGGTATGCAACGTATTTGGAAGTTTGTTGAAAATGGTGGAGACATCCCATCAGTAAAAATTTCTATTCCTCAAAATGCTATTAGAAATATATCACCTCCTGGAAGTTATTACATGTTTATATCTAATACAGGTATTTTTGACCCAACAGCTGATTATAGAGTAATGACTCCTGATGGATTTGGTAACTTAACCACAGAATACGATTTCGATGGAACAAAATATGTAACATTTGGTTATGCACCTCAAGTAGTAGTTGAACGTTCAGTATATTTTGATGGAACTTCTGACTATGTAGATGTAGGTGATAGATTGAACTTAAATACTACAAACTTTACAATTTCTGCTTGGGTGAAAAGGGATACAGGATCTACAAATAGATCTATATTATCAAAAAGAGATGCAGCATTCACTGAAGGTTATGATTTTAAAATTAATAGCGCTGGACGATTTGAAGTAACTTGGATAAATGTTGTGCCTCAAACTCTAACGTCTTCTGTAGTAATTCCAGAAAATAAATGGCATCACTTAGCTGTAGTATTCAACTCTGGAGTTGCAACCTTATATATAGATGGTGTTGCAGATACCTCAGGCATTAGGCTAGCTCCAGTAAATACTACTCAATCTTTTAATATTGCAGCAGCAGGTAAAGTTGGGACAACTTCTTTCTTTAGAGGAAATATTGATGAGGTTAGAGTTTGGAATAGAGCATTAACAAATGCACAATTGCGATTCATTATGAATCAAGAAATTCAAGCAAATGCTACTTTTGTGTCAGGTAAAATTTTACCTGTTTCTATAACCAAAAATGATGTTGGTACAATTCCATGGAATAATTTAGCAGGATATTACCCAATGTCTACATACACATATACAAATGTTGAAGATGCTTCTGGTAATGGTAATCAAGGTGCCTTAAGAAACTTAGATACTGTAGATAGACAAACAGCGCCTCTACCATATAGATCTAGCGCAAATGGTGATTGGACTGCAAGTTCAACTTGGTTAAATAACACTGTACAAACATTCCCTAATGCCCTTTCTATAATTGATGGTGTAACTCCAATTGATTGGAATATAGTAGAAACTAGTCACAATGTAAAAATTGATAAAGACAATATTTTAGGTCGTACTAGAGCTGTATTAGGATTAATGGTTAATTCAAATACTCTTACAATCGATGGAAGTCAATTTGATGGTGATACTGGAAACGGATTAACGGTAACACATTATTTAAGATTAAATGGTAAGTTGGATTTAGATGGAGAATCACAATTAGTACAAACAACTGGTAGTGATTTAGATATAACTTCATCTGGTGTACTTGAAAAAGATCAACAAGGTACAGCTGACAGATACACTTACAACTATTGGTCATCACCAGTTGGTTTAAGCAATATAACGACAAATAATAATAGTTATACTCTTCCTACAGTATTACGTGATGGATCAACACCAACTACACCAATTCCGCTAATATTCTTAACTTCTGGCTATAATGGTTCTACAGGAACACCAAAAAGAATAGCAGATTATTGGATATGGAAATTTGCTAATCAGCCTGATGGGAGCTATGCTTCATGGCAACACGTAAGAAGTACAGGAAGTTTATTAGCTGGTGAAGGATTTACAATGAAAGGTCCTGGTTCTGGGACAATAGTGGATAGACAAAACTATACTTTTGTTGGAAAACCAAATAATGGTAATATAAGTCTAAACATAACAGCAGGGAATGACTATTTAGTTGGAAATCCATACTCATCAGCAATTGATGCAAATCAATTTATATTGGATAATGGTCCTACTATTGCTGGAGCTGGTGCAACAACAGGAACTTTATATTTCTGGGAACATTGGGGAGGAAACTCTCATAATCTAGGCGATTATCAAGGTGGTTATGCAACTTACAACCTTTCTGGTGGTACACCTTCAGCCTCATTCGGAACTAATCATCCTGACGTTGGAACAGGAGGTACACCTACAAAAGTGCCTCAAAGATATATACCTGTAAGCCAAGGATTCTTTGTAGTAGCAGAAAACACTGGAACAATTAACTTTAATAACGGTCAACGTATATATAGAAAAGAAAGTGCAGGCACTTCAGTTTTTGTAAGATCGAATCAAACAACAAATTATGATTCTGATCCAGAAACAGTAGATGCAAGAATGAAATTTAGAATTGGTTTTAACTCTGTTAATACAATTCACAGACAATTATTATTAACTATAGATGATAATACAACAACTGGTTATGATTGGGCGTATGATGCAAAATTAAATGAAGACCAAATGGATGATATGTATTGGATGATTAATGGAGAAAAGTATAATATACAAGCAAGAAACCCAATCGATAAAGACAGCAGTATACCATTAGGTTTACACGTTGATAACTCTGGTCAAAATACAATTATGATTGATCATTTAGAAAATGTGCCTGATAATATAAACATTTTTGTTCATGATAAAGATTTAAATATATACCACAACTTAAGAGTAAGTAATTATGTTTTTAATTTACCATCCGGTGAATATTTAAATAGATATGAAATTGTTTTTAGAGATGCTAGTGTTGATGTTTTAAATATTGAAGAAAATGACTTAAAATCATTTGAAGTATATTATGCAAATAATATAAAAAGTATAGTATTAGTAAATCCAAAATTACATGAGATAAAGAGTATTGAATTATTTAACTTGTTAGGGCAATCTATACACACAATGGATAACATTTCTCAAGAAGAATATTCTGAATACAAAATTGAAAACTTAAGTACAGGAAGTTATATCATTAAATTATATACTGAAAGCGGTTCGGTATCTAAACAGGTTTTAGTTAAATAAATTCCTCAAATCACTAAACTTAACCTAAAAAAGCTCCGAAATATTTCGGAGCTTTTTTTATTTAACTACATAGGCACTTCTATCAATAATAATTCTGAATCTTCATTTGCTGAGATTTTAAAATTATCAGTTTGTGAAACACCTATTGCATCACGAGTTTGTAGTTCATTGGTTTCAACAGTTATAGTTCCATGAATATTCATTACATATACACCATGACTATTACTTTTAAGTTTATAATCGAAAGATTTATCCTTATCCAAATCTATTCTTGATATAATTGCGTCTTGATGAATTTTTAAACTCCCTTCATGATTTTCATCTATTGATGTTACTAATGTTTGAAGTTTATTTTTTCGGTCATCTGCATTATAGTGTTTTTGACCATAACGTGGCTCAACATCTGTTTTATTTGGTATTACCCAAATTTGAAACAAACTCAAGTAAGCTTTATCAGAACCATTAATCTCAGAATGCTGTAAACCTTTACCTGCTGACATTATTTGTACTTCTCCTGCTTCGATTGTTTGCCACTCATTATGCATTGAATCACGATGTTTTAAACTTCCACTTAATGGAATTGTTATAATTTCCATATTATAATGTGGATGAGTTCCAAATCCCATTTTTGGTGCTATTATATCATCATTTAACACTCTTAATGCACCAAATTGCATTTTTTCTTGGTTAAAATAATTCGCAAAACTAAAAGAGTGATTAGCTTGTAGCCAACCATGATTAGCAAATCCTCTGCTATCTGCTTTATGCACTATTGTTTTCATTTTATAAATCCTTTCTTTATCTTAATTTATCAAGCAAGTCACTTAGTTGTGCTGCTTCATTTTCTGTTATATTTTTTAATAAATCTTCATTAAAATTATCAGCTATGTCATCCAATAATTTTCTTCCTTTAGTTGTTATTTCTATATGCACTACACGTCTATCATCTGGACATGGTATACGTTCAATTAAATCTTTGGCGCATAATTTATCCATTAACCGAGTTGCATTTGGTGCTCTATCTATCATTCTCTCTTTAATAGTTTGAACTTTTAAAGCTTCATTAGCACCTCTCAAAATTCTTAAAATATTATACTGTTGTGGCGAAATGCCATACGGTTTAAAAAAAGTGTTTTGATAACTTGTAATCCAATTTGCTGTATATAGGATATTGATTAATGCTTTAACCTTATTGTTTACAAATTTTGAATTTACATCTTTAGAAATATCTCCCATTTTTTATAGTTTAAGCTAATCTGTCTGAATATTCGTGTTTCTTTTTAAAAACTGCTGCTGCAAAAGGACAAAGTGGAATAACTTTCAACCCTTTATCTCGCATAAAATCTACAGCTGCTTCAACTAATTTATAGCCTACACCTTGTCCTTTTAATTTTTCGCTTACTTCGGTATGATCAATTATTATTTTATCACTTCCAGCATAAGTATATGTCATTTCAGCTTCTTGTTTACCATCTAATTCAACAAAAAACTTTCCTTTTTTACCATTATCTTCTTGTTTAATATTCATTATCATAAAGCGTTTTTAAATTGTTCAACTCTATTTATTAATTCATAATTAAGTTCCTTATCAATAATTTTCCCTTCAGAAAAGTTTGTGTTAAACATTGGCAAAGAAAACTCAGCAACAATGTTTGCATTATGCCTTGGAAACCTATCTTTTGCTATTGCTATAACAGAAGCTCCTCCTCTACCTCCAGGCGACGTTGCCATTAATAGCATTGGTTTATCTTGAAATGTTTTTTGCTCAATTCTAGACATCCAATCAAATATATTCTTGAAAACAGCTGCATAAGCTCCATTATGTTCTGCTAAAGAAACCATAACACCATCAACTTGTTTTATCTTATCGACTAATCGTTTAGCATTTTCTGGATGGCCCATTTCAGATTCTAAATCGACACTAAATAATGGTACATCAAAATCATTTAAGTCTAACACTTCTACTTCTACATTTTCTGCAAGTTCAGACGCATAAGTGACTAACTGCTTATTTATTGATTTTTTACTATTGCTACCTGCAAATGCTATAATTTTTTTCATTCTTTTTAATTTATTTTCCATGGCAAATATATAATAAATATTTTTATTTTCCAAGGAATATATTTCCATGTTATTTATTTTAACAAAGTATTCACTTTTTAAACATCAACTTGTTTCGTAAATTCGTGGCAAATAATTTTTGAATATGGACTTAAACTTCAATAAAAACGAAGATCACAATAAATTACTATTATCTGACTTAAAAAGACGTTTTGCTAAAGTAAAACTTGGTGGTGGACAAAAAAGTATAGATAAACATCATGCAAAAGGCAAAATGACTGCCAGAGAGCGTATAGATTATTTATTAGATTCCAAATCGGAAAGTATTGAAATAGGTGGTTTTGCAGGCGAAGGCATGTACGAATCTCATGGTGGCTGTCCTTCTGGAGGTGTTGTTGTAAAGATAGGTTATGTTAAAGGAAAACAATGCATGGTCGTAGCAAATGATGCAACAGTAAAAGCTGGTGCTTGGTTTCCTATAACTGGAAAAAAGAATTTAAGAGCTCAAGAAATTGCCATAGAAAATAAATTACCAATAATATATTTGGTAGATAGTGCTGGTGTGTATTTACCAATGCAAGATGAAATTTTTCCTGATAAAGAGCATTTTGGTCGCATTTTTCGTAATAACGCTATAATGAGTAGTATGGGAATTACTCAAATAGCTGCAGTTATGGGTAGCTGCGTTGCTGGTGGAGCTTATTTGCCAATTATGAGTGATGAAGCTTTAATTGTTGATAAAACTGGAAGTATTTTTCTAGCTGGAAGCTATTTAGTGAAAGCTGCTATTGGCGAAACGATTGACAACGAAACTCTTGGTGGAGCAACAACACATTGTGAAATTAGTGGTGTTACTGATTATAAAGCTAAAGACGATAAAGATGCTTTAGACACTATTAAGAACATTATAGATAAAATTGGTGATTATGATAAAGCTGGTTTTAACAGAGTTAAATCTGTAAAACCAAAAGAAGACCCTCAAGATATTTATGGAATTATTCCAAGAAGTCGTACTGATCAATACGATATGTATGAAATTATTAAACGCTTAGTTGACAACTCTGAATTTGATGAATATAAAGCAGGTTATGGTAAAACAATAATTACAGCATACGCAAGAATTGATGGTTGGGCAGTTGGTATCGTTGCAAACCAACGTCAGCTAGTAAAAACTACAAAAGGCGAAATGCAATTTGGTGGTGTTATATATAATGATAGTGCTGATAAAGCTACCCGATTTATTGCCAATTGTAATCAGAAAAAAATTCCGTTAGTATTTTTACAAGATGTTACTGGTTTTATGGTTGGTAGTAAAAGTGAACATGGTGGAATTATTAAAGATGGAGCCAAAATGGTAAATGCTGTAAGTAATTCTGTTGTACCAAAATTTACTATTGTAATTGGAAATAGCTATGGCGCTGGAAATTATGCAATGTGTGGTAAAGCTTACGACCCAAGGCTTATCGTAGCTTGGCCAAGTGCTGAACTTGCAGTAATGAGTGGTAATAGTGCTGCTAAAGTATTATTACAAATTGAAACAGCTTCGCTTAAAAAGAAAGGTGAAACTATTACTAAAGAAAAAGAAGAAGAACTTTTTAATAAGATAAAAGATCGTTACGATGCACAAGTATCTCCTTACTATGCTGCTGCTCGTATTTGGACAGATGCTATTATAGACCCTTTAGATACCAGAACATGGATTAGTATGGGAATTGAAGCTGCTGACCACGCTCCTATTGAAAAGAAATTTAATTTAGGAGTGCTACAAGTGTAATTAATTGCCAAGTGTTTCTTTTTGACGTGGAATCGTAAGTAATTTAGTTTGTCTGCCATTAACATATCTAAATCCTTCTTCACCAAAAAAACCAGCTTCTTCTAACATAACTCTAATGTCACGCTTCCACTCTGGAATTGTTACAATTGTATTTAATTCTATAGCATAAACTGTGTTTTTAAACATAGTATAATCTCCATTACCAACAATTCCCTCTTGAGAATCCCACATACCAATTGTTGGCCCAGACGAGTGACCATAACTACCTAAAGGATGTGTATAAATTGAAGGTTTTAACCCTACATTTTTAGCATCTTCTAATGCTTTTAATAAAATTTGATTCCCTGTCTTTCCTTCAACAAAATTATTAGTCAAAAAATCTTGTAATTTATTGCCATCCGATAATGCTTTTTCCAAAAATTTTGGAGGAGACTTTTCGTTTGGTTTTAACACATACGCTAGCTCTTGACAATCTGTATTTAATCGTAAATAAGTGATGCCAAAATCGCAATGCAACAAATCTCCTGGCAAAATAATTGTCTTATCAGGTCTGTCAGAGAAAGAGTATAAATGTCCTTTTAAATTGTCATTAGAGCGTTGAACATCTACTGTTGGGTGAAACCAAGTTTCTAAACCTAAATCAGTAACTTTTTGTCGCATCCACCATTCAACATCAGAAGTTGTTGTTATGCCTGGAGTAATAACTTTTTCTGAAAATGCTTCAGAAATTATATCGTGCGTTATATCAACTAGCTGGTTATAAATAATCATTTCGCGTTCTGTACGCGTTTCTATCCATGCTATAGCAAGTTTTTCTGCAGAAACAACTTTTGAGGTGTAGTCTTTAGGCAAATATTGAATAAATTCTTCATAGTCTGTTTTAACAAGCCCATCTGCAATATTAAAATGGGTTGAATAATTGAGCCCTATTTTATTTGGTTTACGTTCTTGTATGATATTCATTAATGCTTTCCATTGGCTAGGCTCTTTTTCTTTATCCCAAGCAGAAACAATATTTTCACCAAAATTATAACGCGCTACAGCTAGTTTTTCTATTGTGTCGTCTTTTTGATTTCTAAAAAAAACAATTATAGTTCTTCGTCTTGCATTAAGCCAAGTTGCAGGCAACATCGTTTTTAAAACAGGATCTTCGTTATACTCTCTAGAAATTAAAACCCACATATCGATTCCTGCTCTATCCATTAGTTTTGGAAGTAAATTATTAAATCGGTCTGCTAAAATTTCATCTATAACAATTGCTTGATCTTTTTCAGATAAAACTTGTTGAGAATAATTATTAAATGTAACAAAGCATAAAACAAGCCAGATATATTTCATAATAAAATAATTTAGAACATAAAAGTATGGAATATTAAGCAGGTTTAAAAAGGAAAAACTCATGTTATAAATAAAGTTATTTTTTGTATCTTAATGGTTGAAATTCAACACTTTTAATCATGGGAACAATAAAATCACTCAATAAATGGGCAAATGCTCATACGTATTTACCTCTTGATCTTTTAAGAATTGCATTAGGTGTTTTTTTATTTATTAAAGGTATTTTCTTTATGAATAACATGAATTCACTCATTGAACTTTTTGAACCTATTAAAAATATCCCTGGAGGAATGATTTGGCTACATTATGTATTACCAGCTCATTTTATAGGTGGGATTTTAATTGCATTTGGCCTACTAACACGTTGGGCAATAATTTCTCAACTTCCCATATTAATTGGTGCTGTTATGATAAATGTTTTTGGAGAAATGCACGCTTATAATTTTACAACTGCAGCAGTAACATTACTAATTTGTGTTTTCTTTTTATTTTATGGCTCAGGAAAACATTCAGCAGATTATTACTTTAAAATGCAACAATAAATAAAGCTAGAGCGACTAGTTAGTCGCTCTAGCTTTCTCTTTTATAAACTCTGAAAAGATTCTACTAATCTTACAAACTCAGCTCTATAACCATCATTATCTTCTCCTCTACCTTGAGTTGCAAGTTTTATTACATCTTGTATTGTAGATTTATTATGATATTTTGAATGTCTTAACTGCATTCCAAATAAAGCTACAGCAGAAGCAAATTTTAAATCTTCAGATAACTCTGTTAATTCATCTTTTTGAATATGAATCATTTCAATACTTTTGTCTTCATCAGGTTTTTTATATCTAAACTTCACAGTAAACAACTCATCTGAATAATTATCGGAAATTGCAGTGTTTGTATATTTTAAATTATCAACATCTTTAATAAATTCACTTTTAATACCAACTGGAATAATTTCATAAAGTGCAGTAACTGTATGACCACTACCAAGTTCTCCAGCATCTTTAGTGTCGTCAATAAAATCTTCATCTGCCAATAACCTGTTCTCATAACCGATTAATCGATATGCTTGAACTTTTTTAGGGTTAAATTCAATTTGAATTTTAACATCTTTTGCAATTGTAAATAGTGTACCACCAAACTCTTTCCCAAATACTTTTTGAGCTTCTTGCATAGTATCTATATATGCGTGGTTTCCATTCCCTTTATCTGCTAAAGTTTCTAATTTTGAGTCTTTATAATTTCCATACCCAAACCCTAATACTGATAAAAATACGCCTGATTTACGTTTTTCTTCAATCAATGTTTCCATTGCTTTGTCACTAGATGCACCAACATTAAAATCGCCATCAGTAGCCAGAATAACTCTATTATTCCCGTTTTTAATGAAATTTTCTTGAGCTATTTTGTAAGCTAATTCAATTCCTGCTCCACCAGCTGTTGATCCTCCAGCATTAAGATTATCTAATGCTTGAATGATTTTTTCTTTATTAACTCCATTTGTTGGCGACAGGACCATTCCTGCTGCTCCTGCATAAACTACTATGGCTACTTTATCTTTTTCTCTTAACTGATTAACCAATAATTTAAAGGCAGACTTTAGTAATGGCAACTTATTTTCTGAACCCATTGAACCTGAAACATCTATCAAAAAGGTTAGGTTTGAAGCAGGTAACTCTTCATTTTCATAAGTTTTACCTTGCAATCCTATTTTTACAATTTTAGTATCATTGTTCCAAGGCGTTTTGGCTACATCTGTATTTATAGAAAAGGGATGCTTACCAGTTGGTTGTGGATAATTATAATTGAAGTAATTAATCATTTCTTCAATCTTTACTGCATCTACAGGGATTTGCTGACCATTATTTAACATCCTTCTGATGTTACTATATGATGCCTTATCTACATCAATTGAAAATGTTGACAAAGGTGAAAGTGTTGTTCTTTCAAAATTGTTTTCATTGATGTTTGCATATGTTTCATCATTCTCTATTCTATAATTTCCTTGCTTAGTAGTAATTACTATACATCCATATTTTGCGGCATCTCCAAAATGAGATTTTGCATCAGCTGGTTTAAATGTGTTTATGTGCTCAATATCATCAGTATCTATATTCTTAATAACCTCATTATAATGAGTTTCAACAGGTATCCCATCAACAATATACAGAGGTTGTTTGTTAGCTGAAATAGCTGTCACTCCTTTTACATTTACACCTACAACTTTACCTTGAAGTTGATTAGATATTTTATTATGATATGCTTTCTGTTTTTGTCTTTTAATTTGACTTGCTGTTGGTCCGCTATTTCTAATATAGCCATTGCTGTAACCATAACCTACAACAACAACTTCATCTAATGCTGCAGAATCATCTTCTAGAACTACATTTATTACATTATTGTTTCCCACTTTAACTTCTGTGGATTTCATACCTACAAAAGTAAAAACTAGTTTATCTCCAATATTTGCCAAAATGGTATAATTACCATCAAAATCTGTTTGCGTCCCTGTTGTAGTGCCTTTTACAATAACATTTACACCTGGTAATGGATAACCATCTGATAATGCGGTTACGTTTCCAGTGATTTTTTTTTGTTGTGCTTGTAATTGTATTGAAATGAACAATACAAAAACGATGTGTAGTAATTGTTTCATAATAATTGATTTTAGTTTACAGTAAAACTATAACCAACATTAAATTTATAAAACCTACAATGAGTGAAGTAACCTTTTAAATGAGGAAACTAGTTATTTTATCAATTTTAGGGTTTCTGTACGCTTAATTTTTCCGTTAGATGTCATTATGAATTTAGCAACTGAATATATTGCTTTTGGAATTTCAAATTTATTCAACCCTTCAAAAACGGAAGTTTCAATCAAGTTTGACTCGCTCTCTAAAACCAAAATAAGTTTTTCGCTAAGCTTGGTATCTGGTAATGAAGCCACAAAAAACTGTTGTTTTATTTTTCCTTTTAGTTTTTCTTCAATTTGCTCAGGAAACAATTTAACTCCACCTGAATTTATTACATTGTCAATACGTCCTAACCATTCAAATTCGGTATCAGAATGCAACTTTACTATATCGTTAGTAACTACTATCTCTTTTGAAACCTCTGGAGCATTTACAACCAAACACCCTCTTTCGTCTTGCGAGATAGATACTCCTGGAAGTGTTTTAAAATATGGTTCTTGCGCTTGATTATTTAAGGGTTTTAAAGCAATATGCGTAGCCGTTTCTGTCATTCCGTATGTAGCAAACACTTTTGTTTTGAGCGTTTGTGTTAGCTCGATTAAATGTGTTGATACAGACGAACCACCAACAATAATATTTCTAACATTATGCAAATAACCCATTGTAGATTCTAATTGCATTGGTAACATTGCACAAAAATGGTACACCTTATCGTAATCGAAAATTGGTTGCGATGTTGGTTCTACCAAATCCATTTCCAAACCTAATATCATTGCTCTCACAAGCATCATTTTTCCAGCAATGAAATTGGTTGGCAAACAATGTAATGCTGTTTTTCCTGGTGTAAGTTTTAAATAATTCCCTGTTGCTATGCAAGAGTTAACCATTGCTTGCTTACTCAATTTTATAGTTTTGGGCTTGCCAGTAGAACCTGAAGTTTTTACAAGAATATAATCCTTCTCATCAAGCCAATCTAATAAAAACTTTCCTGTAATTTTTTCATAGGCTTCACCTTCTTTTATAAGACTATAGGCGACCTCTTTTAATTCGTTAAAATCGTAATTATTGCCATTAAGTTTAAATTTTAAATGAATTTTATCAAAAGAAGGAATCATGTTTGGTATAATATTAGATATGCAATATTATAATATTTTTAAAGGTTCTTTAGTAATTATTAAAAATAAATATCTATATATTTGATTATAAACCTAAATTATATGCGATACCTCTTGGTCCTTTTTCTGCTAGTATCTTTCTTGGGATATTCTCAGGATTTTTTAAATGAAGATTTTATATATCTAAAACGTCACGAACATATTAAAATAGGGCTAGCAAAACAAAGTTTTGAAATCACTAAACTTGTTTCTGAACAAGCTGAATATTTAAGTGCTAATAAGTTATATTTTGCTAATGAAAGCATGAGTTTTGATAGCTTTACTTCTATTGAAGATATTGATGCATACACCTACTTACCAAGTAGTAATAAAAATATTAAAGTAGATTATATTGAAACCAAGCGCGAGTTTGATAATGGAATATTTTATAGCGACCAAGAGTCTAAAATTTTTACTTTTCCTGCTGTTACTAAAGGCGCTATTACTAATTTAAATTATAAAGAGGTTATCAAGGATCCTCATTTTTTAGGCTTATTTCGTTTTGGAACTTATGTGCCTACAAAAAGTGCTCAGTTATCTATTGAGTTTCCTAGTAATGTATCAATAGGTTATATCGATTTTAATACTAAAGATATTTCAGTCGATTTTAAACAAGAAACTTCTAAAGATATTACAACTTACACATGGACAGCGAACAACACAAAAGGTTACCAAAGTGAAGATGATGGTGAGTCTGTTTTATATTTTGTTCCACATATTATAGTGTATATAAAAAGTTACGAATATAAAGGCGAGCGTTATAATGTTTTAAACGATGTTAACGACTTATACAAATGGTATGCATCTTTAGTAGACCAAATAGACACAAATGATCTTCAAAAGGTGTATAAAATTGCCAATGATATTACAAAATCGCTTCCTACTAAACGTGAAAAAGCTGAAGCAATTTTTCATTGGGTACAAAATAATATAAACTATGTTGCCTTCGAAGATGGTTTAGGAGGTTTTATTCCTAGAGGAGCAGCAAGTGTTTGTGATAAACGCTATGGTGATTGTAAAGACATGGCAAACTTACTCTACGAAATGCTAAATCATGTTGGTATTGAAGCTTACAGAACTTGGATTGGCACAAGAGACAGACCTTATACTTATTCACAAGTTCCAACACCTATGGTAGATAATCACATGATTACTACTGCAATTATAGATGGTGAAACCATTTTTTTAGATGGTACAGATAGTTATGTGCCTTTTGGTATGCCAAGTGCTTTTACACAAACCAAAGAAGCCCTTTTAGGTATTAACAATACTACATTTAAGCTTATAACAGTTCCTGTTCAAAAAGCCGAACAGAGTGTTACTGATGTTAATACAGCAATACACATTAAAGATGATATGTTTATAGTTTCTGAAAAACGACTGCTTTCTGGTTACGAAAAAGTTGAGTTTATTACTGACTATTTATATAAAAAGGCAACTAAAACTGAAGAAGAGTTTTTAAATACTACACTTGCTCTTGGAAATAACAAAACAAGCTATAATAACATTACTAAACAGAATTTTGATAATAAGAGAAACCCTTTAGAGTTATCTTACAATCTAACAATAGATAATTATGTAAAAAAAGTTGGAACAAAACTTTATATAAATTTAGATATTGACAGAGTATTATCAAAAAGTAAGGTAGATATTGAAGACAAAAAGTATGATAAAAAAATTGATCATACCTACACAAAAAATTATGTAACAACATTAACTATTCCAGAAGGATATACAGCAAGTTTTATTCCTGAAGATTTATCGTTTGAGAATGAAAATTATGGCTATAAAATAACTTACACTCAAAAAGACAATACCATAATACAACACAAAAACATTTTTGTAAATACGTTAAGCGTAAAAAAACAAGATTTTGAATCTTGGAACGAGTTTATAAAAAGTCTAATAAAAGCCTATAAAAAAAGTATAATACTAGAACAAAAATAATGACAAAACAGATTTTATTCGTCCTACTTATTGCAAGTACAAATTGCTTTTCACAATACTACAAATCGTACGATTGGAGCGAAAAGCCAAAACTACATACTATTACTGCAGATGAACAAAAAGAACACTCTATTGGTATTTTAAAGAAGAATATTGTAGAGTACACAACAGCTGCATTAACATCAGATTTAAAAGCTTACGAAACCTTTCATACTATTACTCGTGTTAACGACGAAAAAGGCATTGGACAACACAATACAGTTTATATTCCTATGTATGATGTAAAAAATGTAATAGACATTAAAGCCAGAACCATAAACTCTAAAGGAAAAATTACTTTACTTAACAAAGACAATATTAAGGAAGTAAAAAATGTTGAGGAGTATGGTGATTTTAAAATCTTTGCTATTGAAGGTGTTGAGAAAAACTCTGAAATAGAAGTACTTTATACTGTTGAAAAAAATGCTGACTTATTTGGTAGCGAAACATTACAAAGCAATTACAAGATTAAAACTGCACAGTTTTTATACATCACTGGAGATTTAAACTCTGAAATTAAAGCGTATAGAACTGCTTCAAAATTTGAAAGCGTTACAACAGACGGAAAAGCTTCAAAATTGTTAGAAATAAAAAATATTCCAGCAATGATTGAAGAAGAATATGCAACTCCAGATGCCAATAAAATTGCTGTTGTTTACCAATGCTTTCCTAAAGGGCAAAATATTACTCAAGAAATGTTTTGGAACAATGTAGTTACTAACGTTGGTAATAAAATTATTCCAGAGACTGTCAATCCAAAAGTTGATGCAGATATTCAAACTATTACAAAAGGACAGAAAGATTTAACTACCTATCAGAAAATAGTTTTGGTAGATAACTTTGTGAAATCAAATTTCACTGTTGTTAAAAACAATAATGAAGAGTTATCAGATTTAGACTATGTGCTTAAAAATAGATCATCTAGTGATTTCGGAATCTTAAAAGTGTATGCAAACTATTTTAAAGCATTAGATGTAGCTTACGAGTTGGTAATTACTGCAAATAGATTTACTTATAAATTTGATCCAGATTTCTTTATCCCAAATATGCTTCGTGATTTCTTAATTTATATTCCGTCTGAAGATAAATATATTTCACCTGACAGAGTTGAATACAGAGTTGGTGAAGCTCCTTTTAATATTTTAGGAAATTATGGCTTATTTATAAACGAAGAATTTGGCTACTATTTTAGTAAAATTGTGCAATCAGACCCAAATTTTAGCACCATAAAAAGAAATACAGACATTACTTTTAATGATGATTTTGAAAGCGCAACGCTTAAACAACACCAAGAGTATACAGGACATTGGTCTATAACCAACAGAGCTGTTTTAAGCTTATCGTCAGATCAAGGAATAAAAGAATTTAAAGACTACTTAACAGGCTCAGGAATTGAAGATAAAGTTATTGAAAGCTATGAGGTTGAAAATGGCGATATGAATCAAACTGAATACAACAAACCTTTTATTACTAAAAGCACTATTAGTTCTGAGTCTATTATTGAAGATGCTGGAGATAGTTATTTATTTCAAATTGGAAAAGTTATTGGTACGCAAAGTGAGTTATACCAAGAAACTGAACGTGTAAATCCTATTGAAATGACATATCCAAATCAGTATGACTATACAATTACAGTTAACATTCCTGATGGTTACACTGTTGAAGGTTTAAACAGTTTAAATATTGATAAAAGCTACAAATCTAACTCTACAGGTGAGAAAATTTGCAAGTTTGAATCTAGTTACAAATTAGAAGGCAATAAGCTTATAATTACTATTCAGGAGTTTTATAAATCTAATGAATATGATTTAAACAGATATGAAGAATTTAGAAGTGTTATTAATGCTGCTTCCGATTTTAATAAAGCATCAATAGTCTTTAAGACTAAATAAAAACAAAAAAAAATAGGCTGACTAAAAAGTTTAAAAACCTGTCATTCTGAATTTATTTCAGAATCTTACTTGTTTGGTTTTAAGTATCTTATAGAATCTGAAACAAGTTCAGATTGACAAAACATTGCCTTTTTAGATAGCCTCATTTTTTTTATAAATCTTCAAGAATTTTATAATCTTCTTTTGGTGGCTGTTCTACTCTACCAAATAATTTTTCTTTCCAATTGGTCCAATTGTACTTCTTTGCAAAAATGAAAAGCAGTATTGGGAAAATAACAAAAACTGGCATAAAAATATCTAAAAATTCAGCTGCTTTTGGGTCAGACATATCTTTTAATACCGAATGTGTTTGGAAAGCTGTCCAATCTGCAGTAACCAATAATGCAGTAAACAAATTATTAGCAGCATGAAAACCAAGTGCTAGTTCTAAACCTTCATCCATAAGTGTCATTATACCTAAAAACAATCCAGTACCAATGTAATACACCATAATAATGTAGCCTAGTTTTTCAACTTCAGGATTAGCTATATGAAGCATTCCAAAAACAAAAGATGTTATCAACAACGGAATCCATTTTGTTTTGGTAAATGTTCCTATTCCTTGCATTAAGTATCCTCTAAACAAATACTCTTCAAAACTGGTTTGTAGTGGCACTAAAGCAATAGCAATAACACATAGTATTAAAAAAGGAACGAGATTAAAGTTAAATACATAATCTTCTGGCGACAAGTAATAATCTAATAACACCATGCTAGATGATACTATTCCCCAAAATATAAACGAAAACCAAAAACGTTTCCAATCTATTTTAGGTCTAGATGTTGTTAACGATGTAAAGCTTTGCTTGTGTAGTAGTTTTGCTGCGCCTAATAAAAAAATGAGTCCTCCAGCAAAAGGCAATAAAATGAACACTAAATTTACGTTTGGTTCAAATAAGGTCATTAAATAATTTGTATCTTCTAACTTACTTTGGTCAACAGTTCCATCTAAAGTTTTTACTGTTATACCTATAAGATGAGGCATCGAAAACACAAAAATTCCAACTATCGAAATTAATACACCAACAATGTAGCGCCACCAATCATGCAAAACGTTATAAGCTTGAGCTATATACATACTAAAATATTATAAATTAAAATTCCAATTAAGTTCGTTATTATAATGCAATTTACCATTTTTTACTTGTAATGGACTCTCAAAATTGTTTGTAAACAAACCTCCTGTTCCAAGTCCTTGATACATTGTGTTTTGCAATGTATACGTCCATTGCGAAATGGCATTTAATCCTACATTACTTTCTAAAGCACTAGTAATCCACCAACCTGTTTTATTGCTATTTGCAATATCTATCCAGTGTTGAGAGCCAGCAAAACCACCAACAAAACTTGGCTTTAAAATAATGTATTGCGGATTTATGGTTTGTAGGAGTTTTTCCTTATCTGTTACAGAAAACACACCTATTAACTCTTCATCTAAAGCAATAGGTAATGGTGTAGCTTCACATAGTCTTGCCATCTCTTGTACCTGACCTGCTTTTATTGGTTGTTCTATAGAATGTAAGTCTAAATCTGATAGTGTTTTTAGCTTCTCTAAGGCATCAAATGGTTTAAATGCTCCATTAGCATCAACACGCAACTCAATATCTTTAGAGGTGAATGTTTTACGTATCGATTTTAGCAAAGTAATTTCAGTATTAAAATCGATGGCTCCAATCTTCATTTTTATGCACTTAAAACCGCTTTCTATCTTGTCTTTTATCTGCTGTTTCATAAATGCTTCACTTCCCATCCAAATTAATCCGTTTATGGCAATGCTATCGTTACCTTTTGTAAATTTTGAAGGAAATAATTCAAATTCATTGTTACTTTCTAAAGATTTAAAAGCCATTTCTAATCCAAACTGAATACTAGGAAATTCAATAAGTTTTTCTAACAATACTTCTAAACCTAATTCTATATTATCACAAGTCCAACGTAACCTATCTTCATAATCAGGCTTATCATCTATACTTAAACCTCGTAAAATACCACATTCGCCAATGCCTTTTTTGCCATTTTGTGATATAACAATAAACCATGTTTCCTTGGTTTTTAACACACCACGAGATGTTCCGCTAGGTTGCTTAAATTCTAATATATACTTATGGTAAGTTGCTTTCATACGAGCGTCAAAAATACTTAAATAATTTTGCAATTTATCTATGTAAAAAGGTTTCGACTGCGCTCAACCTTACAATTAGATATTTTTGTATTTTTAAGCTTCAAAAAATCATTGTTTATGCCACAATTCCCAAATCTTATTCACTTTGCAATTCCTTTTTTTATTCTATCGATGTTATTAGAACTTTACATCACTAAAAAAAGGGAAATTAAATCTTATGAGCCTAAAGATGCTTTTACATCTATAGCTATGGGTTTAGGCAATGTGTTTTTGGGTATTATTAGTAAAACATTAGTCCTTTTATTCTTTTATTGGATTTACAACAACTTCAGATTGTTTACAATACCAATAGCTTGGTGGAGCTTTGTTTTGTTGTTTTTTGCTGATGATTTTTCATACTATTGGTTTCATCGTATCTCACATCAATCGCGCTTGTTTTGGGCTTCGCATGTTGTGCATCATTCGTCACAACACTATAATTTAAGTACAGCATTGCGCCAAACATGGTCTGGAGGCTTTTACACTTTTATTTTTTGGTTGTGGTTACCTCTTTTAGGATTTCATCCAGCTATGATTTTACTACAAATGTCGGTGAGTTTATTATATCAATTTTGGATACATACTGAAGCTATTGATAAAATGCCTAAATGGTTTGAAGCCATAATGAATACACCTTCTCACCATAGAGTACATCATGGTAGTAATCCGTTGTATTTAGATAGAAATCATGCAGGAATTTTAATAATTTGGGATAAATGGTTTGGAACCTTTCAGCCAGAACTTAAAGATGAGAAAGTAGTATATGGTTTGGTAAAAAATATAAACACTTACAATCCTGTAAAAGTTGCTTTTATTGAATGGTATTATATGATTATAGATGTGTTTTCTGGTGAAAAATCTTTAAAAAACCGATTGTTATACCTCATAAAGCCACCAGGTTGGAGACACGATGGCACAGGAAAAGTAAGCGACGATTTACGTGAAGAATGGAAGAAAAAAGTTAGCAGTATTCAGTCGCAGTCTTCTGTAAATACTAAAATTAATTAATATGTCATTCAATAATAAAGTAATTTGGATAACAGGAGCTTCCAGTGGTATTGGTAAAGCATTAGCGTTAGAACTTTCTAAACACGATTGTAAACTTATATTGTCTGCAAGACGAGAACATGCTTTACAAGAGGTAAAACAACTATGCAAAACTCCAGATCTTGTTGCTATTTTACCTTTCGATTTGGCTAACTATGGTAATATGTTTGTCGTTACTAATGATGCAAAAAAATGTTTTGGACACATTGATATTTTAATTAATAATGGAGGTATTAGCCAACGTTCTTTGGTTATTGATACTGATATAAGTGTCGATAAAAAACTAATGGAAATAGATTATTTAGGTACAGTTGCACTAACTAAAGCTGTGTTACCACATTTTGTAGAACGTAAATCTGGGCAATTTGTAACGGTTACTAGTTTAATGGGAAAATTTTCGTCACCATATCGTTCTGGTTATTGTGGTGCCAAACATGCACTACATGGTTTTTTTGATGCTTTACGTATGGAGCATGATAAAGACAACATAAAAGTGACTCTTATTTGCCCTGGATTTGTAAATACAGATGTTGCTAAAAATGCATTGGTTGGCGACGGAACAAAACAAAACACTCAAGATACTGCTACCCAAAACGGATTACCTGTTAATGTGTTTGCAAAACGCATGATAAAAGCCATACAAAAACAAAAATTTGAAGCTTATATTGGCAGAAAAGAAGTGTTAGGTGTATACCTCAAGAGATTCTTCCCAAGGTTTTTACATTGGTATGTACTGAGAAGTACTGTGAGGTAAAACTATTTGGTTGGATGTTTAAGCAACTTATTTAATAAAGGGTTTTTGTAAGTAAGTGAGAAATAGCAATGAACTATAAATGATATTGGCGCCAGTTATTTATTCCAATTAGCAATTAAATTCGGATTATTTTTTTTCAATTCATTTACTAAATTATCTGCATTTTGAAATTTCAATTTCCAATCTTCATTTAGTTTACTTTTTGGATATCCTTTTCCAGATTTCAAATCATATACAGCGTAAATTTCATTTTCATTTCCCCAGGTCAAATACATAATACTGTCAAATGAACTAGCTCTAAAATCATTTAAATTCGTAATGTGATCTTCTGTTCCAACTAATTGAGATTTTACTAAAATCAGATTTTTTTCAGAATCAACTATTTCATATTTTAAAGCGGTTACAAAATCGAACTCATCTTCTTGATAGATATTCACAAACACATTTTCAATTCCGTTAACTTTTAGTTGTCCTATTTTACGTTCTTTAAAGCAAGAAGTAAATAAAATTAAAGTTATTAATGGGATTATCTTAGTTTTCATTTTTCTGATTGATACCAACTTTATGAAATACAATCGTTTAAATACTCAATATCAAACAGTAAGTAAAGTAAAATTACAATTATACTCTCAATAATATAGTATTACTACTATACATTGTTAGATGCAGTTGTTTTATTCCGAGCAATAAACATATCCAACTTGTCCTCCTAAATATCCTTGTTCGTTCGTAGATAATCCAAGAAAAAATTCGGCGCTTAATCGTTCAGAAATTTTCTCAATAGTACATTCACATAATTTTTCGCTATTCTTCTTTTTAGATAGAGCATAATTACAAATGTCTAGAAATTGTTTTTTTTCATTTTCAGTCCAAGGAATGTCGTTTTCACTCATTATATAAATATCCCATAGTTTAAAAGCATCTTGTCGTCCTTTGCTTTTAGCTTTTAGTTTACTTCCAACAGTTGAATATTCTAAAAATGAAGGGCATAATTCGTGAAGTTTTCTTGAAATACTTTCTTCTCTTTCAGTATCGTAATTCACGAGTTTAATTTGAATGGTTTTAATATAAATCATTCGGTTAATTTGATAACTATTCCTTTTAGAATAGTGTTTTGAGAACTCATCACACAGTTCCAAAGAAATTTCATTATCAGTTTTAATTTCCTTTTGTTGAGCATAACTCAAACTTGTCATTAAAAGAAAAAATATTAAAGTGTATCTCATATCCGTTTTTCCTAACTATATAACATATAAAAGCATAACAATCTGCATCATACTATAAGCGAAGTTAAATTATAATTCTATACTATCACCAATTTCCAACAGCATTAAATCTTTATTTTTATCAAAAAACTTGCGTTTAGCTTCTTCGTGGTCAATTTCTATATAACCAAAAGTATCAAAATGGTAGCCTAACACTTTATCGCATTGTACAAAGTCGCTAGCCAAAATAGCATCATCAATTCCCATTGTAAAATTATCTCCAATAGGTAAAATGGCTAAATCTAGCTTTATCTGTAACGGTATAAGTTTCATATCCATAGTTAAAGCTGTATCTCCAGCTATATAAATGTTTTTATGTTCGCCTTCTATTACAAAACCACCTGGTTGGCCTCCATAGCTACCATCAGGAAATGACGATGTGTGTATGGCATTTACATACTTTACATTACCAAACTCAAAATCCCACGAACCTCCAAGGTTCATTGGATGACCTTCTAAGCCAAGTTTTTCAAAGTAAGACACAATTTCATAATTAGAAACAATAACTGCATTGGTGCGTTTTGCAATAGCTTCAACATCTAGTATATGATCTTGGTGCGCATGTGTAAGTAAAATATAATCTGCTTTTATACTATGTATATCTATATGTGAAGCTTTAGGATTACCAGAGATAAAAGGATCGACAAGTATATTAACATCATCTACTTTAATTCCTAAACTTGCGTGACCGTAAAATGTTATTTTCATTTATTGTAGTTATTTATTTTTTATGAGTATTTATATTGCCTATTTTAATATCATAAACTGTTTCTTCTTTCTACCATCACTTGCCATTATAAATGTATTATTTTCAAATGTGCCATAAAAAGGAACATAATCGGTATTATCTTTATTATCTTGAATTTTATCGTATGAAACTTCACCTTCTTTAGAGTATACAAAATCATACAATGAAGTCGACTCAAAAAAGCCTTTCGATACTTTTGTTCTTCCATCACTTTTTTCTGTTAGATTTTTACCCGAATTTAAAATAACATGCAACTCATCGTTTTTTATAAAAGCATTATATGAAGGCAGCGTTGCTTTTTTAAATACACTTCTTCCCCACTCTAATTCACCTTTTTTGTTGAATTTTAAAATTAAAATATCATCGTAATGAGGTGTAGTTACAAAATATCCACCTGTACCAGTTGACACATAGGTTTGGGTAACATAAAACTCTTCTGCCAGAATATAAGTGTTATTGTTTTTGTCATGCAAAATATAATCTACATAAAAACTTGAGAGTTCTTTATCTTTTTTATTATCTGCTCTATTTTCACCATATAAATCTTCATACACTTCAACTGGTAGCTTATAAGTTTTTTTGTCATTGATTACCATTTGTTCCCCATCTATAATAAAATTGCATCCACCTTTAATTCTGCTAACATTTTTTTCAGAATAAAAACCTAATAAATGCAATTGACCTTCAATACTTGATATTGTAAGTGATTGAATATGTTCATCAGCTAAAGTAATAGATAAATCTTTACTAGAATCTTTAGAAATTTTGTTTAATATAAACTCATAGTTAGCTTCGCCACCTTTCTTTTGTGAGCGACCCTCTTTAAATAGTTTGCCCAAGGCAAATACTGTGGCTTCATTAGTTATAGATAAGTCGTTGTGTTGATAATATCTTTCCTCATGCTCTTGGTAAGCTTTTGAGAAAACTAAATCAAGATTAGAGGCATCAAAAACTCTTATGGTATAAGAATTAGAATTCTTTTTTATGTTATCTGTTGTAACTGCCAAATAATTACCATTGGGTGAAATAGCAAAATTTGTTTGTCTTTTATTATTACTAGAAAATAAACTTTGATTTTTTTCTACATCAGTCTCAAAAAGGGCTATTTTTTTATGGCTTTTATCACTCAAATTAAAAATATGACAGTAAATTGTTCTTTTATATTTGTCTGGAGAAAAAACTGTAAAGAACTTTATTTCAGTGCCATAAAACAATTCACCAACAAAAGTTTCATTTTTATCGCTTTCAATAACTTTTGAATATATCTTATTAAGATTTTCATCAAATACATCAAATAAAATATCTCTTTTACTATCACGAACAATACCTGTTAATCCAGAATCAGTTGTATGTATAGATAAAATATTATCTGCTTTAACTTCGTCAACATATTCAGCACTTTCTAAAACTGTTAGTTTTGTAGTGCTTTGAGAAAATGATAAATTACAAACAAGAATTATAATAAAAGTAAGTTTTTTCATGTGTTTTAAAATAGGATTAATTTTAGAAGATGAAAATACAAAAAAACTCAGACAGAATTAAGAAAATTTGTCTGAGTTTTCAAGCCCCAAATTTTAATGCCAACGTGATAGCAAGAAGTGTTGGCTGAAAAATTATAATCTAAATATAACTATTAATTATTTGATTTGCAAACATTTATGATAATTTTTACAAAATATAACCAATCCCTAAAAGCAGTGAAAATACAAAAGTAGTAAGTGCTAATACTTTTAATTGCGAATCAAAATCATTTGGTTGTTTTGCTTTTATGATATGCTTTATATGTAGTATTAATGGAATGTATGTTACTAAAAACAAAAAGTTCCATAATGAGGTGTAATACAATATTGAAAATATCAATGATATAATAATAGCACCAGCAATTAGTATAACATGATAAATTTTAGCACCTTTTTTGCCCATTTTTACTGCTAATGTCATTTTGTTAGACATTTTATCAGAGTCTATATCTCTCATGTTATTAAGATTTAAAACACCTACACTTAATAAACCTAAAGTTAAAGCTGGTAGTACTAATACATGATCGAGCTGCATTGTATGTAAAAAATAAGTACCTACAACACTAACAAAGCCAAAGAAAATTAATACAAAAAGGTCGCCTAATCCTTTATAACCATAAGCGGAGTTTCCCATAGTATAACTTACTGCAGAGTAAATTGAGATTCCTGCTAAAGCTAAAAACAGAACTGCATAAAGAAAATGTCGTACTCCAAATGCGCAATAAACAAGCAAAAATGCTAAAATAATAACAATAATAATGTTCATTTTTACTGCCTCAAACATTTGATCTGAAGTAATCTTTCCGCTTTGTACAGCACGTTCTGGTCCTACTCTATGCTCGTTGTCTGTTCCTTTTTCACTATCGCCTAAATCGTTAGCAAGGTTAGATAAAATTTGGAGTGCAATGGTTGTTAAAATGGCTAGTAAAAAAACTATCCAATTAAAAAATCCATTATAATAAGCAAAACAACTTCCTAAAATGATTCCAGATACTGATAATGGTAGAGTTCTTAAACGAAAGGCAGAAAGCCAAGGTTTTATGTCTTTAATCATAACTATTAACGAGTCGTTAAGGAATCCATTTTTTTACAAAATTTGGTTTACGTTTTTCTAAAAACGCATTTCTACCTTCAATTGCTTCGTCTGTCATGTATGCCAATCTGGTAGCTTCACCAGCAAAAACTTGCTGACCAACCATACCATCGTCGGTTAAATTCATAGCGAATTTTAACATTTTTATAGACGTAGGCGATTTTGCTAATATTTCTTGAGCCCACTCATAAGCTGTAGCTTCTAGTTCGTCATGAGGAATAACAGCATTTACCATTCCCATTTCAAATGCATCTTGTGCTGAATAATTTCTGCCTAAGAAAAAGATTTCTCTAGCTTTCTTTTGTCCAACCATTTTTGCTAAATAAGCTGAACCATAACCACCATCAAAACTTGTAACATCAGCATCTGTTTGTTTAAAAATAGCGTGTTCTTTACTTGCTAGTGTTAAATCGCAAACTACATGCAAACTATGTCCACCACCAACTGCCCAACCAGGAACTACTGCAATAACAGCTTTTGGCATAAAACGTATAAGCCTTTGTACTTCTAAAATGTTTAAACGATGATAACCATCTTCTCCTACATAGCCTTGATGACCACGTGCTTTTTGATCTCCACCACTACAAAAGCTCCAAATCCCATCTTTTGTTGATGGTCCTTCAGCTGAAAGCAATACAACACCAATATTTACATCTTCACTAGCATCATAAAAAGCATCATAAAGTTCTTTAGTTGTTTTTGGTCTAAACGCATTACGCACATTTGGTCTGTTAAAAGCAATTCTTGCTACTCCATTACACTTTTTGTATGTAATGTCTTCATAAGTTTTTGCTGTGACCCATTTAATTTCACTCATTGGTAATTATTTAACAGTGTAAAAATACATCTTTTCGAATTAGTATTAAAAACACTATTATTCTTTTAAATTAAAAGCTTTTAATAAGAAAAATTCAAAGAAAAAGTCCAAATTGAAAGAAAAATAGTATATTAAATAAGAAATTATCCTTTTTTACTAAAAAATACCATGAAAGTAATAGAGTCAAAAATTGCAAATCTTATCATTAAAAAAAATAAAACCGAGTTAGGTTTTATCTATTTTTTTGAAGATGTTTTGGTTGTAGAATTTAATGAAGGTGTACATATTGATTACCAAGCATCTCGAGAACACATTGACTTAATTTTAGATTTTTATAAAAGCAAACCTTTTGGTTATATATGCAATAGGATTGATAAATTTTCTGTTTATCCACTGGATTTTTCAAAATTCAACAAAGCGTTGAACAACTTAACTGCCTTTTGTATTGTTTGTTATAGTGAGTTCGATAGAATAAACACCGAAGTTGAAAGTATGTTTTGCGTGGATAAACCTTATAAAGCTTTTGATACTATAGAAGATGCTTACTATTGGGTTAAAGATTACTCAAACAATGAATCTGTTAAGCGTTAAAATTAAACCAAATAAATACCATCGTCTTTAATTTCAATTAAACGCTGTTTGTATAAAGAACCAACTGCCTTTTTAAAGTTCTTTTTACTCATTTGTAAAACTTCTTTAATCGTTTCTGGATCTGATTTATCAGTTAAGTTTAAATAGCCTCCGTTATCTTCAAGTTCGTGCATTATTGCTTCTGCATTAGGCTCTATATTTCGATATCCTATTTGTCCTAAAGAAATATCTAGTTTGTTATCTGGACGTACTTTTTTAACGATTCCTTTTAATCGATCTCCAATACTTAAATCTTGAAAAATATCATCTTTAAAAATTAATCCTGAATGTATATTATTAACAATAACATTCATACCAATATCTGAAGGGTGTGACACAATAATATCTACCTCATCAAACTGCTGAACAGTTAATTCTTTATTACTTAAAAAATGATTGGTTTTACTTGACGCTGCTAATCGTCCTGTTTTTTCATCAACATAACAGTACACTAAATACCATCCACCGCGTTTCATTTTAAAGGCTTGTTCTTTAAATGGGCAGAACAACTCTTTTAAAAGTCCCCAATCTAAAAATGCACCATAATCTGATACTTGGCTACATCTTAATACAGCAAATTCACCAACTTTTATATGAGGTTTATCTGTTACAGCAACAGGTCGTTCTTCATTATCTAAATAAACAAACACTTCAAGTTTTTCCCAAATTTTGAACGCTTCAGGCACATATCTGTTTGGCAATAATACTTCATTACCTTCTTCATCTGCAAGGTATAAACCTTGCTCAGTTTCTCTAATAATTTCGAGTGTATTGTAATCTCCTATTTTTATCATGCTGCAAAGGTAGTGATATTAGTGTTTTTGAATATAAAAAAAGCGCTACAAATTAGTAACGCTCTATAAATTTATGTTGTAAACTGAATTTTATTTGTATACAGCTTCTTTTTTAAAGTGTTTAGTAAGCAAATAATATACTACTGCTCTGTATTTGTTACGGTTAGAACGACCATATTTATCAATTACAGCATCAATGCCTTTATCTAAATCTGGACCATTTTTAAGTCCTAATTTTTTAATTAAGAAGTTATTTTTAACTGTTGCTAATTCTTTTTCGTCAGAACCAGAAACTGTAGCAGCATCAGCATTATAAATTGAAGGTCCGCAACCAATAGTTACTTTAGTCAATAAAGCCATGTCAGCCGTTACGCCACACTTGTCTTTTAAATCCGCAGCGTACTTAGCAATTAATTCATCTCTTTTACTCATTTTTAATGTGTTTTTAAGTTAAAATATTTATTCTCTATAAATATAACTATTTTTTAAATAGTTAAAAAGTCTAGTAGTCAATATTTTAACAATTACTTAATTGCATTAAAATAATTTAACAACTCTTCATCGTTTATTAATCTTGGCGTGAAAATTTCTAACAATTTTGGAGTATCAGACTCTGCAAAAAATGTTTTGAGTTTTAATTTTAATTGTTTGTCTGAATCGGTTTGCGAATATTCAAAATTATACATTTTGCTTAACTGCTTTGCAGAAAGCTCATGTTTAGTTTCAAAATAGTAATCAAAATTGTCAGTGTTTTTATGTCCTGGAAGAATTCTGAAGATACCTCCTCCTCCATTATTTATAACAACAATTCTAAAGTTTTTTGGTATATAATTGTTCCAAAGCGCATTACTATCATAAAAGAAACTCAAATCGCCTGTAACCAATATGGTTTGTTTGTCTCTAACTGTAGCACAACCAATTGCTGTAGATGTTGAACCATCAATTCCACTTGTACCTCTATTACAAAATACCTCAACAGACGGATTTACATCAAACAATTGTACATAACGAACAGCAGAACTGTTTCCTACTTGTAAAATCGAGTCGTTTGGTAAAGATTTTAAAAGTGTATCAAAAACTTTAAAATCACTAAAAACGGCATCTTTAGTAAACTCGTCATGTTTTTTATTACGCATTTGCTTTATCGATTCCCAATAGGTTTTGTAATCACTCTTTACAAAATGTGTGATTTTAGGCAAAAAGTCTGTAAAAAATATGTTTGGATGTACTTCAATGTGTTTCTCTAAACAGAAAAAAGTATTGTTTGCCTTATTGTCATCAATATGCCAATGTTGTTTTGGTTGATATTGTCTTAAAAACGCTTTTACTTTTTTTGAGATAATTAAGCCTCCAAAGGTGATTAAAATATCTGGTTGTAATTGTTTAAACTCTTCATCAGTAAGAGGAGCAATCATTTTATCGATGCTCGCAAAAAAGTCTTTATGATGTAAATTAGATGTTGTTTCGGTAAATACCACAACACTATCATCCATTGCCAAATCATTTAACCAACGTTGCTCAATCTGGTTTGGTGGATTAACACCAACTAAAATCATCTTTTTTGAGGCATCGTTCCAATCTTCAATACAATGTTGAAGTTCGAAATTTTCAATTTTTTTCTTTCTAGCTTCAGCCTCAATAACTTTTGGTTTTACTGAAAGTTTATTTGTTAATTCATATAAAGGCTCATCAAAAGGAACATTTATATGTACAGGCCCTTTTTTAAAATTAGCCTTATTTATGGCATTATTTATTTCTTCTTCGTTATGCGATTGAATGCTTTGCTGAAACCCTAAAAAACGCTCTAACTTGCCTTCTATACTCTTTAAAATTGGAAGTTCTTCGTTTTCTGGAATTTTGTGTTCATCTTTTAAATCTAGCTTAAGGTTTGCTGAATATAAAATATGATTCTCAAAAACGTTCTTCTGATTAATCGTTTGTCCGTCACCAATACCTATCAAATAGTTTGGTCTGTCTGCCGATAATACAATTAAAGGTACATCGCTGTAAAAAGCTTCTGCAACTGCAGGATAATAATTAAGTAAAGCGCTTCCAGAAGTACAAACAACAGCTACTGCTTCATCTAATTGTTGAGCAATACCTATAGCAAAAAAAGCAGCACAACGTTCATCAACAATACTATAACACTTAAAAAACGGATCGTTAGTAAAGCCTATTGTTAAAGGAGCATTTCTGCTTCCTGGTGAAATAATGATGTGTTTTACTTTTTTTAATTTAAAGAGTTGAATTACTGTTTGTGCAAGCGGTATATTAGGATAATTCATAAAATGGTTAATATTGAGGCAAAAGTAATGAATCGGCAAACGAAATAAAACTATTGCAACACCTTTTTCATTATCAATGACTTATAAACAGTTTCTTGCCATTCTGCCTCTGAATTTGAGTCTTTTGTAATTCCGCCTCCAACATAAATTATTGCTGCTGAATTATTTAACTGCATACAACGTAAGTTTACATATAAATTAGACACCGTTTTTACAGTTGCATAAGCATTGTTTTCAACATTACGCTTGTTTGTGTTTCTGGTACTTTTTTCTTTAAGATTCAATTCACCTAAAAATCCTGTATAAAACTCACGATTATAAGTTTCGTTTTGCAAAATAAATTGTTTGGCATCTTCTTTTGGTAAGCCACAGACAGCAGGAGTTGGATGCAAGGTCTTTAAAACGCTTTTAAAACTAGATTGCTTGTTAAATAATCCTGTAATTTTAGTTTGTAGGTGAAGTAAATTACCAGCTTTTATAGTTGCTGGTTTTGATTGGTTTATACTATCAACTGAAGCCTTTAAATTCTTAACAATAAAATCGGTAACATATTGCTGCTCGTCTTGTTCTTTACTTTGCCAATTAACATTTAAAGTTCCACTATAATTTTGGGTTCCAGCCAAAGCCATTGTAGAAAACCTATTCCCTTCGGTTTTTAATAATGTTTCAGGAGTTGCTCCTAACCACAACCCTATTTTTGGATGATACCAACAATACACAAAAGCAGTATGATATGTATTTAATAGTTTTTTAAAAATAGCTATAGGATGTTGTTTGCTAGAGATAGATTCACATCTCGATAAGACAACTTTTTGAAGGTTACTTTTATGAATTGCTTCGATTCCTTTTTGAACTAGAGTAATATGCTTCTGTTTTTCATCAGATGATGAATCATTTGGTGTAGTTTCTTTTAAGTTTTCTTCAGAAATATTATAAGCACTGCTTACAAATTCAGATTGCTCCAAAGGAATTAAAATTGTTTTCTCTTTATCATTAAAAGGAGCAAATACAAATCCACTTTCAGTGAATTCAGATGTTGTATACACATTACTATTTTTTTGAAGCAAAGCCTTAACCTCTTGCTCATTAGGTTTTCTGTAAGCAACAAAAGGTGATTGAGAAGCAAGCTGATTGGTTATGTGTTCAAAAAAAGCTTCAGAAGTCATTACTTGTTTTTAGGCAATGAAATGGTTGACAATCGGCAAATAGACACTAAATTGTCATGATCGTCAGTAACTCTTATATCTAACAATTGTGTTGTTCTACCTTTATGTAAAAATGTAGCTTTAGCATAGATATAACCTTCGGTAACACTCTTTAAATGGTTGGCAGTAATTTCTAATCCACGAACAAACATTTTCTCTGTATCTATAAAAATATGCGATGCAAAACTCCCTACACTTTCGGCTAATGCAGCAGTTGCTCCACCATGTAAAACACCATCTGGTTGATAAACTCTAGAGTTAACAGGCATTCTGGCAACCAAATAGTCATTACCAAAATCTATTATCTCAATATTAAGGGTTTCCATTAAGGTATTTTTACTCGCTAAATTCGCTTTTGCTAAAACATCTTCTTTAGATAATTGCATAGAAATAATGTATTTTTAATGTCGAATGTAAAAGTACAAAATGAATTTAGAAGACAAAGAAATATCATACACAACTACCAATAGTTATTCAACTTTAAATACACTAACAGATAAAACTAAAAACGTATGGTTTGTTTGTCATGGCATGGGTTATTTAAGTCGTTATTTTTTAAGGTATTTTGATGAACTTGATACTAACGAAAATTACATTATTGCACCACAAGCACAAAGTAAGTATTATATTCCTCCTACTTTTAAGCATGTAGGAGCAAGTTGGCTAACAAAAGAAAATACTATAAAAGAAACCGAAAATGTAATGCGCTATTTTGATGCAGTTTTTGAAGCCGAAAACATTCCAAAGCATATTAATCTTATAGTTTTAGGCTACTCACAAGGTGTTAGTGTTGCTTTACGATATATTGCAAAACGACAGTTACAATGCTCACAAATAATAGCTTTGTCTGGTGGAATACCAAAGGAGTTAGTTGCTAACGATTTTAAGTTTTTAAACGCAAAAGTATCGCTCATTTATGGAAAAAATGACGAATATATGGATGAAGACCGAATGCTCTATGAAAAAAACAGAGCGTTTGAGTTGTTTGGTAATTCGATAACAATTACGGCTTTTGATGGCAAGCATGAAGTAAAAAAAGAGATTGTTAATAGTTTGGTTTAATTTATGACAGCACCACATTTAGAAAACGAGTTTGTAAAACTGACGCTTTTAGATTTAAGTAACTATAAACACTTATCTGAAATTGCAAAAACAAAAGACCTCATCTATTATTCGCCTAGCGATATTTCTACAGAAGAAAAGCTAAAAGACTATGTGCAAATTGCTGTTGATGGCTACTACCATAAAACTACAATACCTTTTATAATTTATGACAAAACCAAACAAGCTTTTGCTGGTAGTACGCGTTTTGGACTTATTAATTGGCACAATAAAGTATTGCATATTGGCTGGACGTGGATTGGAAAAGAATTTCAAGGCTCTGGATTAAATAAACACATAAAGTTTTTAATGCTGCAATATGCTTTTGAAAACCTTGGTTTTGATAAGGTTGAATTTCGTATAGATGAACGTAATATTCGCTCACGTAAAGCTGTTGAAAAGCTTGGTGCTACATTAGAAGGCATTTTACGAAAAGACACCTTAATGATTGATGGTTTTAAACGTAGTACTTGCTGTTACGGAATTTTAAAAGAAGAATGGCTAGATATTAAAAGAACCGTTTTTGAAGGGTTTTAAAATAGCATCTATTTAAAGAATGATTTTAACCTGTCATTAATAAAGTAATTCCAGCCTGCTTGACAGCTTTCTCTTTTAAACTCAGGTATTGTATCGTCAAAATCTTCAATAATAGTATTAGTAAGTCGTAGTAGTGTTTTATTATCTTGCTCAAAAAGTTCAAAGCTAGTGTCTGCACTACCTTTGCAATCTTTAAACGTCCAATTATAAGTTATTTTTTGCTGTGGTATTACTTCAGTTACCTTCCAAATATGAAGAAAATCTCTGCTTGGTGCTTTTACATTAAAACGTGTAGTAAAGTCAACCTCAGCTTTAAAAGTTGGTATATTATCAAAATACCAAAGCTTCATTTGGTCAATATCTGTAATAGCTTGCCAAACTTGAGCTCTGGTTTTATTAAACAACTGCTCTGCGATAACTGGTGCTTCAGTAGTTTTCATCTTAATACATTAAAGTTTAATGTCACTTCGAGTAATTCATAAAATGTATTGTATCGAGAAGTGATAAATATAAAGTTCTCGATACATTTTGCTTTGCAAAATACTCGAACTGACTTAAATAGTTTAGTTTACTAATTTAGCAATAATATCTTTAGTTGGTAATATTGCTTTAGTGTATTCTATACTTGGTCCTGCAACCCAAACGGTTTTATAAGTTGCTTTTGTTGCAGCTTTTTCGGTAGCGCGCATACCAATACCAAAACGTATCATTTTCACCCACTTTTTAAGCTTTTTGTTTTTATTTAAAACAGATTCTAACCAAGATTCTTTAGTGCCAATTTTTTGCACATAAGGTGTGTTTATTACTGTACAAGGCGTGCCAGAAATTCGCTGTGTCATTACAATATCTTTTGCACCATAATCAACACAAGCTTGTTTATACTCGTCGGTTACATTGGCTTCAACAGAAGCAATAAATGGACTTCCAACCGAAACACCTTCTGCTCCATAACCAATCATTTTATCGATATCTGCTTTACAACCTACTCCACCAGCAGAAATAACAGGAATTTTTAAATTAGAGGTTAATAGTTTTATTAATTCTTCTGGTGAGTAATTTCCTCTATGTCCTCCTGCTTCATTATTTACTGCTATAGCAGCATCAGCACCTAGACTTTCAACTTTTTGAGCAAATTTTAAATCGGTTACATCACAAAATACTTTTATACCAACTGCATGTGCTTGCCTAATGGTCTCTTCAGGACTTCCTAATGAGGTTATAATAAAATCGCAACCTTCTTCACACAACACCTCTAACTGACCTTTGTATTTTATGTTAGATTTATTGACTATTAAATTAAACCCAAACGATCCTCCTTCAACTTTTGCAGCTTTAAGTTCTTTAATTGCTGCTCTCAATTCATCTAGTGTTCTGTAATTAAGTGCAGGAATACAACCAGCTATTCCGCCTTTCATTGCCTCTATTACCATTGCAGTATTTGAGACTAAAAACATTGGAGCTTGTATAATTGGATACTTAATATTTAATAGTTGAGTGAGTTTAGTTTGCATGTCTTTAAATTGATTTTAGCAAATATAATAAATTATTATGCATGCATAATACATGTCGCTAGATTTAATTATTTGAAAAATATAAGGCAATTGCTACAAGTCTTAAATCAATCACAAATTTATCATAAAACATTCTTAATGAGCATCCTAAATTAATAATTGATGATTACATTTAAGTATAATTTTAAAAAGAGTAAAACTTTTAATTCATCAATCAAAAAAAATCAAAATCATCAAAATCATCACTACCATCAATTTTGTGTTTTAATTGCTTTACACTGTAACCATCTTTTAAGATTAGGCTTTTTAATATGTAAACTTTAAAAATTCTAATATTATGAGAACACAAGTAATTGGTTTATTATTTTTAGGACTAACCAGCCTAATGACAGCACAAACTAGTGCAGATGACATTAATGTTGACGATGAAATCAACAATGTAGAACTAAACAACCTTGTTATATCTGCGAACAGCAAATACATGAACAAGGCCTATGATGAGAATGCTTCTAATACTATTAAAAATTTAGAACAAATAGTAGCCAGTTTTAAAATAAAAAACACAAGCACTTATAGTTCGGAATTTGATAGCTACTTGGTAAACTTTAGAAATGATAAGACAGCCATTAATACAGTTTATAACTCTGATGGAACGATTTTATCTTCTAATGAGAAATTTAAAGATGTGTTAATGCCTCATACTGTAAGACAAGCACTTTACAAAGAGTATCCTGGTTGGACAATTCACAAAAACAGCTATCATGTTAGTTATTCTGAAAACAGAAATGTAAAAAAATTGTATAAAATACAAGTTAGAAAAGATGGAGAAAAAAAGAACTTAAAAGTAGATATAGTAAATAATGCAGCTATAGTTTCTACATATTAGTGTTAATTATATTCATCAAAAAAGTAAAAAAGCGTAACCAACTCTGGTTACGCTTTTTTAAAATATAAGCAATTTTATTTCTTGAGATTCTGAATCAAGTTCAGAATGACAAATCTTTTATTTCACTTCTTCGAAGTCTACGTCTTCAACATCACTTCCTTCTGCTTGTCCGTTCTGGCTAGCATCTGGTCCTGGCTGGGCTCCACCTTGTTGAGCATCAGCTTGAGCTTTGTACATTTCTTCACTAGCAACTTTCCAAGCTTCGTTGATTTTCTCTAAAGCTGGATCGATAACTGCTAAATCTTTTGTTTCAAAAGCTGTTTTCAATTCTTCAAGGGCTTCTTCAATTGGTTTCTTTTTATCATCAGATAATTTATCACCAAATTCTTTAAGCTGACTCTCTGTTTGGAAAATCATTGCATCAGCAGCATTTAATTTGTCTGCTTTTTCTTTAGCTAATTTATCTGCTTCAGCATTTGCTTCAGCATCAGCTTTCATTTTTTGAATTTCTTCTTCAGTTAATCCCGAAGAGGCTTCAATACGAATATCTTGTGTTTTGTTTGTCGCTTTATCTGTTGCTGAAACTTTAATGATACCATTAGCATCAATATCAAACGTTACTTCAATTTGAGGAGTACCACGTCTTGCTGGTGGAATACCATCTAAATGGAAACGCCCAATAGTTTTATTATCTGCAGCCATTGCTCTCTCTCCTTGTAAAACGTGAATTTCTACTGAAGGTTGATTATCTGCTGCTGTTGAGAATACTTGCGATTTTTTAGTAGGAATTGTAGTGTTAGCTTCAATTAGCTTTGTCATTACATTACCCATTGTTTCAATACCAAGAGATAAAGGTGTTACATCTAAAAGTAATACGTCTTTTACATCTCCTGTTAAAACTCCTCCTTGTATTCCTGCTCCTACTGCTACAACTTCATCAGGATTTACACCTTTACTTGGCGCTTTTCCGAAGAATTTTTCTACTGCAGTTTGTACAGCTGGTATACGTGTAGAACCACCAACTAAAATAACTTCATCAATATCTTTAGTTGTTAAACCTGCAGCTTTTAATGCTGTTTGGCAAGGTTCTATTGTACGTTTTACTAAATCGTCAATTAATTGCTCAAATTTAGCTCTTGTTAATGTACGTACTAAGTGCTTTGGTCCACTAGCTGTTGCTGTAACATAAGGCAAGTTAATTTCTGTTTGTGCAGAAGATGATAACTCAATCTTAGCTTTTTCAGCAGCTTCTTTTAAACGTTGCAAAGCCATTGGGTCTTTACGTAAATCGATGCTTTCTTCAGTATTAAACTCATCAGCTAACCAATCAATAATTTTTTGGTCAACATCATCTCCACCTAAGTGAGTATCTCCATCTGTAGATAATACTTCAAATACACCATCACCTAATTCTAAAATAGACACGTCATGTGTTCCTCCACCAAAGTCAAAAACAACAATTTTTTGATCTTTTCCTTTTTTGTCTAATCCGTAAGCTAAAGCAGCAGCTGTAGGCTCGTTAATAATACGACGCACTTTTAAACCTGCTATTTCTCCAGCTTCTTTTGTAGCTTGACGTTGAGAGTCATTAAAGTAAGCTGGAACAGTAATTACTGCTTCAGTTACTGTAGTTCCTAAATAATCTTCAGCTGTTTTCTTCATTTTTTGAAGAATCATAGCCGACAATTCTTGTGGTGTATATAAACGACCATCGATATCTACTCTTGGCGTATCGTTGTCACCTTTTACCACTTTGTATGGTACACGTTCTGCTTCTTTTTTAGACTCAGAATATTTATTTCCCATAAAACGTTTAATAGAATAAACCGTTTTTGTTGGGTTTGTTACTGCTTGACGTTTTGCTGGGTCACCAACTTTAATTTCGCCTCCTTCTACAAAAGCAATTACAGATGGTGTAGTACGTTTACCTTCCGCGTTTGGGATTACAACTGGCTCGCTACCTTCCATTACCGAGACGCAAGAGTTGGTTGTTCCTAAATCGATTCCAATAATTTTACTCATAATACTTATTTATTGTGTTGAATGTTCATTTTTAAATTCCTTTTGTTTAAGTCAATGATTATGCCAAGGAATGAATACTGACAAGCTGTCATTTTTTGTCATAAACTTTATAATTAAAAGATAATGGATTCCTTTAAAAACCCTTTATATTTGCTTTACTAAAACGATTGAGTAATATGGAATGTATTTCTGTTTTTGATATGCTAAAGATTGGTGTTGGTCCTTCGAGTTCCCATACTTTAGGTCCTTGGAGAGCTGCTGAACGATGGATTAAAGAATTAAAAGCAAATGATAAGTTTAATAAAGTTGAAAAAATTACCGTCGATTTATATGGCTCTTTATCTTTAACAGGAAAAGGTCATGCAACAGACTATGCTGTTATGCTTGGATTATGTGGTTATGATCCTGAAACAATTCCGACAGAAAAAATAGGTGAGATTATTGCCAATATTAAAAACTCGCACTCTCTAATGTTAAATAATGAAGTTAAACTAACTTTTAATCCAGCTACAGATATAGTTTTTAACAAGAAATTTTTACCATTTCATTCAAATGGCATTAAATTTTCTGCAACCATTGATGGAAAAAAAATAGGCTCTACCTTCTACTCTATTGGTGGCGGATTTGTTGTAAAAGAAGAACGAAAAAATGCCAAGAAAAACAAAGATATTTTTGCCAATACCTTTCCTTATCCGATTGCATTAGGAACAGAACTTTTAGCATATTGCAAAGAGCTTAATATGCCAATTTCTAGTGTTGTTTTAGAAAACGAAAAATCAATTAGACCAATTGAAACTATAGATTTTGAACTCAAAAGAATTTGGAGTACCATGCTTGAGTGTATGTATATTGGCTGCCATACCGAAGGTAATCTTCCTGGTGGTTTAAATGTAAGACGACGTGCTTACGATATGCATCAAAACTTAAAAGGTAATTTGCCTTATAATTCTCCACAAGAATGGTTAGACACAATCAGATTAACTGAGGTTAAGTTTAGACAGATACTAAAATGGGTAAGCTGCTTTGCTTTGTCAGTAAATGAAGTAAATGCTTCTTTAGGTCGAGTTGTAACTGCACCAACAAATGGAAGTGCTGGAGTAATTCCTGCTGTATTAATGTATTATATGGTGATTGAAAATCATGATGCCGATTTTGAGCATATTAAGAAATTTTTATTAGTAGCTGGTGAAATTGGTAGCATATTTAAAAAAGGAGCAACAATATCTGCAGCAATGGGTGGATGTCAAGCCGAAATTGGTGTGTCTTCTGCTATGGCTGCAGGTGCATTATGTGAGTTATTAGGTGGATCACCAGAACAAGTTTTAGTAGCTGCAGAAATTGCTATGGAACATCACCTTGGCATGACTTGTGATCCTATTGGTGGATTGGTACAAATACCATGCATTGAACGTAATGCAATGGGAGCCATAAAAGCTATAAATGCTGCTGAATTGGCTTTAGATACTGATCCTGAAAATGTAAAAGTACCTTTGGATAAGGTGGTACAAACCATGTGGGAAACTGCAAAAGATATGAATTCTAAATATAAAGAAACCAGTGAAGGTGGCTTAGCCGTTGGTGTAAATATGGCAGATTGTTAATATTATGAAATTAAAAATATTCTTATTCCTTTTTGTTTTTACTACGCTTTTATTTTCTCAAGAACAGAAGTATTTAAATAATGATACACGGTTATACACCAAAGCTAATTCAGATTCAGAATTTATAGGCTTTTTTAAAGTAAACGCTCAAGTACAACTTATATCTAAATATAATGATAACTGGTATTTTGTTAAAGCTGACAACAATAATACAGGTTATGTGCTTACAAAATATCTTTCTGACAAATACACATCAAATCCTACTGAAGCAGAAGACAAAGAAAACCCAATTCTTAGAGGTGATCAGTATTACGGAAGCTATCATATGTTTATAAATGTTGCATCATTAAGAGCTAGAGGATTACCTAACGCAACTGGGCCTATTGTTAGCATATTAACTACTGGTGAAGCAGTACCTGTAAAATATATACCTCTTAATGAAGACGATTGGGTTTTTATTTCTAGCGGAAGGTATGTACAAAAAAAATATCTTGGAGAAAGACCTGTTTTTAGTGAATTGCTCAAACTTTTTGACAGTTTTGAAACTGACAATATTAATGACAGAAAAAAAATTGCTGAACGTCTAGTACAATTAGCTTGGAATGGAGAAACAGAGAACTTACCTCAGGCTTACAACATATATTATAATGTTGCAAAACAATTAAAAGACAGTGCTTTAATTGAAGATATTGAAACTAAACTCATTTTAGTCAATGGTTTAACAACTAAAAAACCGTATCAAGAAACAGAAGCTTTTATTGAGAATGCTGATTTTATAATTAGAGGTGTAAACGTTGAAAATCATTTTATAAAACTTAATGAGTTAGTTAAAGTCTATGGAGAACCTACCAAAATAAATTTAATTAGTGACGAATGTGGTGTTTATTATAGTGAAACTTTCTACACGTATCCAAATATGGTTTTGTCAGTTAATAAAGAAGAAAATTTAGCAGATTTATATACTGTTTTTATTAATCCTAATAATAGTTTTAAAATTGATGATGACCATATTATAACACATAATACTTCTGAAAGAGATTTTCTTATTAAGTATGCGCAACACATTGTTACAGGAATTGCCAATCTACATATTTATACAATCCAAACTGATTCTGGTGGTTATAATTTTACTTTTAAAAATGGAAAAATTGTAAGTATTGATTTCTATAATTTGTGTTAGTAATCACAACCTTCTTTTCGTCTTGTGTCTATTAAATAGATAATTTTCCAGGCATCATTCATTTTAACTAATTGAAAAGAATTAACTCCACAATGGCTAAATTGGTCATTTAGCCAAAACTCATATGGCGTCCAAACATTTGCCATATTACCATCAATTTGAATATTATAGTCTAAAATCTTTTCTTCAAACGTTACTGTACTTGGAATAGAAACTATCGATTTTAAGAACTGACTAAATTCATCAGACTTAATAATGGTATTGCCATTTTTATCTCTTCCTATAGATTGAAGAATAATGTTATCTGCAACTACTTGCTTTATAACTGTGCTATCCTGTTTATGAAATCCTTCAAAAAAAGTTTCGATGGTTGTTCTCACGTTTTCCTGTTCATTGTTTTGTGCAAGAGCTTTAAGCGAACAAAACATTAAAATAATAATTACTGCTTTAGTCATACCATTAATTGTTTTTACTAATTTAATTTATAAATCTAAATTTGAATTGTATTGAGCTAAGTTTAACATTATCTAGTTAATTTATTACTTTTACAATCTGGAAAACATATACTAAAAGCATGTCTGTAGCAAAAAAAGAATATAAGAGAATTACTGTAAAAACATTAGTAGATATGAAAGCCAATGGGGAAAAAATCTCTATGCTTACTGCTTATGATTATACAATGGCAAAAATTGTTGATGGCGCAGGAATAGATGTTATACTTGTAGGGGATTCTGCAAGTAATGTTATGGCTGGTCATGAAACTACTTTACCAATTACATTAGATCAAATGATTTATCATGCATCTTCTGTAGTAAGAGCAATAGACAGAGCACTCGTTGTTGTCGATTTACCTTTTGGAAGCTACCAAAGTGACCCTAAAGAAGCCTTACGTTCTGCTATTAGAATTATGAAAGAGTCAGGTGGACATGCTGTAAAGTTAGAAGGAGGAAAAGAAGTAAAAGAGTCGATAAAGCGAATTTTAAATGCTGGAATTCCTGTTATGGGACATTTGGGATTAACTCCACAATCTATATATAAATTTGGTACTTATACTGTAAGAGCTAAAGAAGAAGAAGAGGCTATAAAACTAAAAGAAGATGCATTAATGCTCGAAAAATCTGGTTGCTTTGCTATTGTTTTGGAAAAAATACCTGCAAAATTAGCTCAAGAAGTTGCCGAGAGTGTTAGTATTCCTGTAATTGGAATTGGTGCTGGAAATGGTGTTGATGGACAAGTACTTGTTTTGCACGATATGATTGGTATGACTCACGAATTTCATCCACGTTTTTTACGTCGTTATATGAACTTATTTGAAGATATGACAACTGCCATTTCTCAATATGTAACAGACGTAAAATCTAAGGATTTTCCTAATGATAATGAGCAATATTAAATATTAGTTTAGACTTCTTGGATATTTAGATTGTTAGACACTTTGATAGTAAACAATTAAAATATACAAACAATTTAATAATCCAATAAATGCATCGATTTAAAGACTTAGAAATTTGGAAAAAGAGTAGAGTTTTTTGTTCTTCTATTTATGAAATCACGTCTAATTTCCCTGAATCTGAAAAATTTGGTCTTACAAACCAATTAAGGCGTGCATCTGTATCTATTCCTTCAAACATAGCAGAAGGTTCTTCAAGAAAAACTAATAAAGATTTTTCAAGGTTTCTTCAAATTGCATTAGGATCAGCTTATGAAATTGAAACACAATTATTAATTGCTTTCGATTTAAAGTTTATGACTGAAAATGAATTAAATAAATTACTTGAAGATTTAGAATCAATCATTAAAATGACATCAAAATTCAAATCAACACTAAATTAAATCTAACAATCAAATAATCGAGTGATCCAAAAATTCAAAATATTATCTAATAAAAACAACCTTCAAGTAATATACGAAGACAATCACATTATTATTGTTAATAAACGTGCAGGAGATATTGTACAAGGTGATAAAACTGGTGATAAGCCTTTAAGCGACGTTGTTAAATCGTATATAAAAGATAAATACAATAAACCTGGTAATGTTTATTTAGGTGTTGTACATCGCTTAGACAGGCCAACGACTGGAGTTGTTATGTTTGCAAAAACCAGTAAAGCACTACCAAGACTTAACAAGTTATTTTCAGAAAAAGAGGCTAAAAAAACGTATTGGGCTATTGTTAAAAATCTACCTCCAAAAACCAAAGATACTTTAGTGCATTGGTTGAAAAAAAATCCAAAGAACAATAAGTCAACTGCATATATTAAAGAAATATCTGAAGGAAAAAAGGCTGTTTTACATTACACACACATTAAATCGTTAGATAATTATAATTTACTAGAAGTTGAATTAGAAACTGGTCGTCATCATCAAATTCGTTCGCAATTAGCCAGTATTGGTTGTCCTATAAAAGGTGATTTAAAATATGGCTTTGACAGAAGTAATCCCGATGCAAGTATACACCTTCATGCAAGAGAGCTAAAGTTTATACATCCTGTATCTAACGAAACTATTCATGTTATTGCTCCTTTACCAACAGATGCCGTTTGGGAGGCTTGTGATGATTAACTTAATGGGTAATCTATAATAATTTTTACACCTTCATTAGGTTTTGAGTACATATTAAAAGTCGCGTTGATAAGTTCTGCTCTGCTCTTCATGTTTATAAGTCCAGATCCTTTTTCAACAGTTTCCATATCAAATCCTTTTCCATCATCAGAGGCTTCAATTACTAACATGTTAGGCTGATAATTTAAAAATACACTTAGGTTTTCAGCCTCAGAATACTTAACAGAGTTTGAGAAAAACTCTTGTAAAATTCTAAAAATAATTATTTCATGCTTTTTATCATTAAATGGTACTTTTTCTCCTTTAATATGAAGCTTAGCTGAAGCAAACTTCATTCGTTTTAATCTGTTAAGCTCATTATTAATTGATTCTTCAAAACCAATGTTTAAAATTACTTCATTGTTTAATGATTTTGAAAGTGAGCGAACCTCTTTTAAACTCTCTTTTATAACATCTGAAGTTGCATCAATACTTTCTTTAATATCGCTACTAGCTTTAGCAGAAATCATATTCATTTGCATACTAGCATAAGCTAATAATTGGCCTACATTATCATGTAGCTCCCAACCAATATGCTTAAGTGTTTGTTCTTGTATTTCGGTTTGAGTTCTAGATATTTCCTCATCAAACTCTTGTTGTTGTTTAATTTTATCTAATAACAACTTGTTTTTACGTTTCTGAAAGACAATAAAAAATACAATAACTAACGTGGTTACTATAATTAAAACAGCGAGCATATATACCAATAAATAGCGCTCTGCAGCAGTTGAAACTGCTCGTTCTTGTAATAAAATATTCAAAAAATTAATCATTTTTAAATTCAGGTTTACAGTAGATAAGTGCAAATGTAAAGGTTAAGTACATAAATACGTTTGCAAATAAAAATATTTGCCATTTTAGGAACACAAAATTCCAATCTGAAGTTGAAAAATATATTTCATAAAAAACAATAGGAGTAATAATAAGCCACCAAATAAAAATAACAGCTCCTATATAAAAATACAGCGATTTATAGAAATTTAAAACGCTCTCTGATTTTAACATTTCTATAAAATATAATATTACACTCATTAAAATAATAATTGTTCCAAAAACATTTATAATACGCAGAGACTCATTAAAAAACGAATTATAATTTAGTGCTATACTACAAATACTAAAAAGTAAAAAAACAAACGTTGAATATTTAATAACCTTATTGCTTATCTCTTTTGAAATAATTTTTCTAAACAAAAAAGAATAAAAGAGCACTGCTCCAATATTCCAAAAAATTGTAAACTACCAATAATTAGCTTTAATTACAGAGTTTTCTATTAAATAACTAAGATTAAATGTTCTTAAAAACCTTGGGTAACCTCCTAGTAAATCAACAAAAAATGCATAAACTAAAAAATAAATAAAATATTTAGCAGCAGTAGTTTTATACTTCTTTAAACAAAGCAAATCAGTTACTGCTGCTATAAACTCTACTGAATGAGTCAATAATCTAAAATTCTGTCTAAAGAACTCTTCCATAGTACACCCAATTTAAAATATTATTTATGTTCTGGTTTACAATAAATTATAGCAAATATAAAAGTTGAATACATAAAAATATTTGAAAACAAATAAACATATTTTCTTAACAATAGATATCCGCTATCAGCTGTTGAAAAATAAACTTCATAAAATAATAATGGTGTGATAATTAACCACCAAATAAGTAATACTGCACTAATTATTGAATTTAAAGATTTATAAAAAACTAGTATTTTATCACTATTTAATACTTCAACAAAGTATAAGGCTATACAGTTTAAAATTACTATAGCTCCAAAAATATTTATAAACTTTAATTGCGAATTAAAAAATGCATCTAGATCATATAAGATATAAATACAGCTACTTATAAAAAAAACAAAACCTAAATACCTTATAATTTTAATAGATATTTTTGATTTTATTATTTTTTGATAATAATAAGACATAAACAAAGCGCTACCTACATTCCAGAAGGTAGTAAACCACCAATAATTACGCTTAAAAGGTGTTGTAGAAAGTTTTTCTTTTAAAACATTAAATATATCATACTCAACAAAATAAGTAGGATAGCTACCAATAAAGTCTACAAATGCAACATAAACTAAATAATAAATAAAAATTCTACTATCACTATTTTTAAATTTTTTAAAATAAAAAACACCAATAGCTGCAGCCAAAATTATTACTATGTCATTTAATTGCGTTGAATAATCTATAATTAAGTCTTTCACTGAACTATTTATTGTGGATAATTAGCACTTGGCGGATTTCCAGGCTCTCCACCATTCAATCCACTACCACCAATTACATCACCACTTTTTTGTAAAGACAAGTTAATCATACTGCCTTCAGATAAACTTTTAGTTCCTGTAGGTATAAAAAACATAGTTGTGTAGCCTACTTCTTTTTCATCAGGATGTGCTCCAAGATATACACGAACACCATCCATAGTATAACCTAATCCTTTAGCCTCGCTTTCAGCAAAATCTAAATAAGCTCTCATATCAGATAACGAATACCATGATGAACGATTATCTGGTCGTTTTACAATAGAGTCGCTAATTAATTGATGTCTTGAGTTAAAAGCCTCATCTAAAACTTTTGCTTGTTCTGGAGTAATAATACCCTTTGGTGGTAAAAACTCTTCAATTGTTTCATTGCAGCAATAAAAATACATTGCAGCAGCACCAACAATAATTCCTAATACTAATAATCCAAATTTTTTCATTTTTTATAGTTTAATTAATTAAAGTATGTCTAAAGTATTGATTTCTTTTAACTTTAAAAAGACAACTCTATTTTATTAAGTGTTTTCCTACTATTGTATTAAGTAAGTCTAAAATATATTTTGTGATTTGTGCTTTTTTGCGCCATTATATTTATTGAAGATTCCTTGAGTTGTAATATACGTGGATAACCTCCAGTTGTTTGGCAATCTTTCATTAAAATTATTAATTTACCTGAAGGTGTTAATTGAACAGTTCCTGGTAGAACTAGCGAGGTAATAATTGGCTTCAAATTATTTTCTAATACATCTTGTAACTGAAATGCCATTCTATTATTGTCTTTTGAAATTAAAAATTCCTTACTAAACAGTATTTCTTTCTGCTGTTTAGTTAATAAGTCAAATTCTGGCCCTTTAGATACTTCAATTACTTTATCACTAAAGTGATATGTATTTATTTTTATCGTTGAATTTGTTTTTCTAAACGTGTTTGCAGGTTCTAAAATTTGCAATTCGTCATTCACTTTAAGTTTTTCTGTATAAGTAATGTTTTTATACATACTTCGACTACCAAAAATCAGCTGTGATTGTAAGCCTCCAGAGACAGCTAAATAACATCTTATGCCATAATTAAGTCTCTCGAATGTTAAAACATCGCCTTTTTTAACGTTGATAATGTGATTGTTTTTTACATCTTTCGAATTGATTTTTGGAGAAATATCTGCTCCAGTGATACAAATAGTTGTATCAGCGCTAAATTGAAGTTTAGGACCAATTATTGTGATTTCTAAAACTGCATCATTTAAATTGTTATTTAATATTGCGTTAGCCTGTTTTGCAGAATACATATCCATAACTCCAGAAATTGGAACACCATAGTTTTGATAGCCTAGCCTCCCTAAATCTTGTATAGTATCGTAAAAACCAGCTTTTATGACCTTAATCATTTATCACCTCGCTTTCTAATTGATATACTCCTGCTTCTACTAAAGCTTTTATATTGGTATATTCATTTTTGCTTATTGAGTAAAATTGAATTTTGTCTCCTGCTTTAGCGAAACAAGGCAGCTTTAGATTAACATTAAAAAAATGTATTGGTGAATTACCAATAATGTTCCATCCTCCAGGACTTTCATTTGGATATACTCCTGTTTGATTACCTCCAATTGCTACTGCTCCTTTTGTAATTTGAAGTCTGGGACTACTCTTTCTTGGGTAATGAAGCTTTTTGTTTAAACCTCCTAAGTATAAAAAACCAGGTAAAAACCCAACAAAATAAACTAAGTATGTTGGTTTGGTATGAATACTTATAATTTCTTGTTCTGTAAGGTTTAAACTTATAGATAGCTCATTTAAATCTGTAGCAAATTCTGAATCATAACAAACAGGAATTTTCCATAGTGCTTTTGAAGGTTGTTTAAAATTATTTTTTTCTGAGTATAATAACTTTAGCTTCTCTACTCGTTGTCCATAATCTTCGATAAAAAAATTATAACTTATTAATAAAGAGCAATATGCGTGTTTTATTTCTAGTATAGAATTAGAATTTGTTTCAATCGAATTCTTAAACGAGAGTATATCATAAAGTATATTTTTATCAATTTTTGAAGGCCATTCAATTAAAATTGAACGCTCTCCAAAAGGTTTATATGTTAATTTAAAATTGCTCAAATTGTTACATAATACTAATATGATTTTCCTTCAGTTTAGAAACAAGATTTTTTAGCAACATATCTGAATTTGGATGATCTCCATGAACACAAAAGGTATCTGCTTTAATATCTACTTCTATGCCATTAATAGTTTTTACTTTTTGACTTATAATCATTTTATAAACATGCTTAAATACCTCGTCATAATCTGAAATAATAGCCTTTTTTTGTGTTCTAGAAACCAGTGTTAAATCGTCATTATAATTTCTATCTGCAAAAGCTTCAACTAGTACAGAAATTCGTTCTTTTTTTGCAAGCTTTTCAATAACTGATTTGTATGGCACATATAACTTTATAGGCATAGCTATGCTTTTCATCACTTCAATAATAACTTTTGCTGTAGTTTTGTCTATTGCAGCTAAATTATATAAAGCACCATGAGGCTTTATATGATGTAATACTGCATGTTCATCTCTTAAAACATTAATCAAACCTCGTATTTGTTGTCTTAAGGATGTATATAAATCTGCACATGATATTTCTATTTCCTTTCTACCAAAATTAGCTTTATCAGGAAATGATGGGTGAGCACCAATTTTAACGTTATTTTCTAGAGCTAACCTAACAACACTTCGCATCGTATCTATATCACCTGCATGACCTCCACAAGCAATATTACAAGAAGAAACATAAGGCAATAACTTAAATTCGTTATTCAATCCTTCTCCAACATCTACGTTAATATCTACTATTCTAGTAATCATTAGAAAATATTAAAAACTTTTAAAATACTTTTTACTCCTAAAAAGATAGTAGTTGCTACTATAATAAATCCTAGTATATTCTGGAATAAAGTGTTTTTATATCGACCAAGTATTGATGATTTATTTACTATCCAAAGAAGTAATCCTGCAATAACAGGTAATAATAACCCATTGGTAAACTGAGCAAATTTTATAATTTCTATAGATTTAAATCCAATTGAGGAAAAAATAATTCCTAAAAACAATATAAACATCCAAACTACTCTAAAATGTATTGATTTTAAGTTCGTATTCCAACCCAAACAACCAGTTGCAACATAAGCAGCCGCTAAAGGAGCTGTTATAGCGCTAGTAATTCCTGCAGCAAATAAGCCTACAGCAAGAAAATACTTTGAAAAACTTCCGAATAATGGCTCTAGTCCTTTGGCTAAGTCTGATGCATCATTTACTGCTTGTGACTGTATAGCAGCTGCAGATATAATAATACACATAGATACAATACCTCCTAAAACAATAGCAATTATAGTATCTTTTTTTGCGTACTTCAAATCGCTTTCATGCTTCCACTTCTCCTTAACTAATGAAGCGTGCAAAAACAAATTGTATGGCACAACAGTAGTACCAATTAAACCAATTATAGTAATTAAACTATTTTCTGGAGTTTTAAATTTAAAAATCCCCGAAAAAATAGCGCTAAAATCAGGTTTTGTCATAATTGCAGTAACTAAAAAAGCCAAACTCATTAATATTACTAAAGTAACAAGAACCCTTTCAAGCATTTTATAATTGCCAATATATAATAACAAAAATGCTAAAGCACCAATAATTAAGCTTAAAATGTTTACAGTAAAATTACCCATTTTAAAACTTGGATTACCTAAAATGGTTTCTAATCCCAAAACTCCTCCACTTATGTTACCAGCTTCATACGCTGCATTACCAATAACGATTGCTGATAAAATTAATATAACGATAAAGCCTCTTATTAAAGGATTTTTAATTTCTGTTCTAACAATTTCAGATAATCCTTTTTGAGATATTATTCCTAATCGAGCAGACATTTCTTGTAATACAACTGTTGCAATTATCGAAAACACCATTGCCCAAAGCAAGGCAAAACCATAATTAACTCCAGCAAGAGTACAAACAGTAACTGTTCCTGGACCTATAAAAGCAGCAGCAATTAATGGTCCTGGCCCAATATTTTGAAACCATTTTTTAATCATTTTTCACAGTATTTAAAGCATAAATAGCAAAACTCCCTAGCCAATGTCCTCCTTCATAACTATCTCCAACAATGTTTGGCAATGAATAATTTATATGTTGATTTGCAATGTTCTTAAGATGGCTATATTCTGGCAACTCGTCTGCTATAGTGTTTAGGCTCCAGGCTCTTGAAAAATTAACTCCATCTAAATGAACTAATTTTCCGTCTGTTCTATCTGAAACTTTACCAGTTTGCAACTGAAACTTTTTGTCAATTAATTGAGGTAAAAAATTAGCAAGCCACGTTTTAAACTCTTCCTTAGTTAGAATTCGTTTCATAATGGCTGCTTCCTCTAAACATGGTGATAAAAAATCAAAACCACTTGGCTCCCATGATAATGGACAACCCTTGTCATTATTAAAGAAATCTTTAGCACGTTTTTCAATTAACCCTTTTAATTCGACATTATTTACAACTACTGCATAATCGTAAGCAAAAGATAATCCGAATGCTGTATTTGGATGTTCACCCACTCGAATTGGATAATTTAATTTTGGTAAAAACTCTATATACTTTTCAACTATTAAATTGGTTAATGGTTGCATATTATTTTCTAACTCTCTGGCAATTGGATCGTTCCAAGTATGAAGTTCTTCGGCTAACTTTAATAGCCAAGCCCAACCATAAGTTCGTTCATAAGATGAATTATGCTTTTCTAGAAAATATTCAACTTCAATAAGAATATTCTCTTTAGAAATATTATGAATCAGTTTTGTTTTAATTAGTTCAGCTTTATCGAGATTTGGGAATTGTTTTAACAAACTAACTAAACTCCAATGCCCATGAACCGCTGAGTGCCAATCAAAACAACCATAAAATGCTGGATGTAATGTTTTTGGGGATTGTAAATCTTCATCACCACCAATAACTTGGTTAAGTTTGTTTGGATATTCTATTTCCATACAATGTAAAGGTAGTTCTGCTAACCTATTAGCTTCAACAATATTTAGAACTGGAATAGTTGCTTGTTCTATTGAAACCTCTTCTTTTTTATCATTAATTGAATTACAACTGCAAATAAAAAATAAAAGGAGAATTGAGATAATTTTATTCATTTTAAATTATGTTTAATTAATTTTTATAATATCATTCTTAATATAAAATTGGTTTTAGTGTAAAATTACCCTAACCAACCTTCTCTATCCATACTTCTGTATTGAATGGCTTCACTTATATGCGAGCCTTTTATAGATTCAGAACCCTCTAAATCGGCAATTGTTCTGGATACTTTTAAAATTCTATCGTAAGCTCTCGCAGAAAGGTTTAAGCGCTCCATTGCTGTTTTTAGCAATTGCATTGAAGCATCATCAAGTTCGCAATACTTACGTATCTGTTTGGTATTCATTTGAGCATTATAGTGTACACTTTTAGAATCTTGAAAACGCTTAGTTTGTAAAGCTCTTGCTGCTGTAACCCTATTTCTAATTTCAACTGAAGACTCTCCTTTTCTTTTGTCAGAAAGTTTTTCAAAAGGCACTGGAGTCACTTCAATATGTATATCAATTCTATCTAGTAAAGGACCAGAAATTTTACTTAAATAACGCTGCATTTCAGCTGGCGATGATGTTACTGGTGCATTAGGATCGTTAAAATATCCTCCAGGACTCGGATTCATACTTGCAACCAACATAAAACTACTCGGATAGGTTACTGTAAATTTTGCTCTAGAAATAGTAACTTCTCTATCTTCTAATGGCTGACGCATTACTTCTAAAACTTCACGCTTAAACTCAGGTAATTCGTCTAAAAACAAAACGCCATTATGCGATAATGAAATTTCTCCTGGTTGTGGATAACTGCCTCCTCCAACAAGTGCAACATTAGATATTGTGTGATGTGGACTCCTAAAAGGTCGTTGTGCCATAAGTCCTGTGTTTTCTTTTACACGACCAACAACCGAATGTATTTTAGTAGTTTCTAAAGCTTCATGCAATGTCATAGGTGGCAATATTGATGGTAAACGCTTTGCCAACATGGTTTTTCCTGCTCCTGGTGGACCAATTAAAATTATATTATGTCCTCCAGCTGCTGCAATTTCCATACAGCGTTTTATACCTTCTTGACCTTTTACATCTGCAAAATCGAATTCTGGGAAATTTAGACTTTTATTAAACTCTTCTCTTGTATTTATAATAGTTTGCTCGAGTTTTTCATCTTTATCAAAGTAATTAACAACCTGTGTTATGTTATCAATTCCATAAACTTCCAATCCATCAACTATTGCAGCTTCTTTAGCGTTCTGACTTGGCAAAATAAAGCCTTTAAACCCTTCTTCTCTTGCCTTTACTGCTATTGGTAAAGCGCCTTTTATGGGTTGTAAATTCCCATCGAGAGACAATTCTCCCATAATTAGATATTTCTCTAAATCATCAGCTTTAATTTGCTTTGAAGCCACAAGAATTCCAACTGCTAAAGTTAAATCGTAAGCCGAACCTTCTTTACGTAAATCGGCTGGAGACATATTTATAATTATCTTTTTACCTGGAATTTTATAACCATTATTTTGAAGTGCAGCAGCTATTCTAAAATTACTTTCTTTAATGGCATTATCTGGAAGTCCCACTAAATGATAACCAACACCTGCATCTACATTAACTTCTACAGTAATAGTTGTTGCTTCTACACCAAATACAGCGCTTCCGAATACTTTTTTGAGCATAAATTATTGTTTTGTTAAAAATAGCAAAAAAATACACAATCAATTACATTTAAAAATTGATTACTTTAGTTGAGTAATTCAAAATTCACATGAGTAGAACTAAGCAAATTGGCTTCATTTTAGGCCCTTTATTTTTTATTTTAATATTATTGTTTTTTAAACCAGAGGGCTTGTCTGATGAAGCTAGAGCTGTATTAGCTTCTTCAGCATGGATTGCTGTTTGGTGGATTACAGAAGCAATCCCAATTGCAATAACTGCTTTACTCCCAATTGTGTTATTTCCGCTTTCTGGTGGATTAGATTTAAATACAACCACAAGTGCTTTTGGACATAAATACATATTCCTATTTATGGGAGGATTTATTATAGCTATTGCGATTGAGAAATGGAATTTACATAAACGTATTGCGCTTAATATTATCAATTTAATAGGCTCAGACGTTAAAAAGATAATTTTGGGGTTTATGCTTGCCACTGCTTTTTTATCGATGTGGATTAGCAACACTGCAACTGCTGTTATGATGTTACCTATTGGTATTGCTATTATAACACAACTTAAAGACAACCCAAATACCATTGAAGATGAAAACCAAATTTTTGGCAAATCATTAATGCTAGCTATTGCTTATAGCGCTTCTATTGGAGGAATTGCAACACTTATTGGCACACCTCCAAACCTCGTTTTAGCTGGCGTTGTTTTAGATACTTATGGTTATGAAATAACCTTTTTACAATGGTTTATGTTTGGATTTCCAATTTCAATGTTATTACTTTTTATATGCTGGAAATACTTAACAAGCTATGCTTTTAAATTTAAACAAAAAGAATTTCCTGGTGGAAAACAAGAAATTAAACGTTTACTAAAATCGTTAGGTAAAATTAGTTTTGAAGAGAAAATTGTGGCTTTAGTGTTTTTTACTACTGCTTTCTTTTGGATAACACGATCATTATTATTTGATAAATTATTACCTGCAATTGATGATACTATTATAGCAATCGTGTTTTCTATTGTGCTCTTTTTAATTCCATCTAAAAACAAAAAAGAAAAACTAATGTCGTGGGATGATGCTGTAAAATTACCTTGGGGAATTATCTTGCTTTTTGGTGGTGGAATGGCATTAGCAAACGGATTTGAAAGTAGCGGATTAGCACTTTGGATTGGTAACCAAATGACTTTATTAGCAGGATTAACAACTATTTTGTTAGTAATTTTACTTATTACAGCTGTTAACTTTTTTACTGAAATCACTTCTAATTTAGCAACCACAGCAATGCTTTTACCTGTTTTGGCTCCAATGGCAATTATTGTAGATATACATCCATTTATTTTGATGGTTGGAGCAGCTGTTGCAGCATCTTGTGCGTTTATGTTACCAGTAGCGACACCTCCTAATGCAGTAGTGTTTGGTTCTGGTTATTTAACTATACCTGATATGGTTAGCAAAGGAATTGTAATGAATATTATATCGATAATTATTCTAACACTATTTGTGTATTTTGTGCTTCCTGAATTATGGGATATTACTGTAAATGGTTTTCCTGAGGCACTTAAAGGCTAGATATTTGTAATGAAATCTAAAGCTCTGGTTTCGTTATAATAAAACTTATTTAGTTTTACAAAGCCAACATGACCTCCATAATTTGGCATTTCTAAATGTAGATTAGAATTATTTTTGGCCTCTTTAACAGGATAACACTCTGGAGATAAAAACGAATCGTTTAAAGCATTTATAATAAGTGTTGGTGTTTTTATATTATTTAAAAATTGTAGACTACTACTCTTCTCATAATAATCTTGTGCATCAATAAAACCATGTGCTTTTGAAGTATAAATATTATCAAAATCATTTAAAGTTTTAATAGAATTAATATCTTCAATCTTCAGTTTATCAGGATATTGCTTTTGTTTTAGTTTTAATCTTTCAACTAAATACCTTTTAAACCTATCATGAAATAATATATTTTTAAAAGTATGTAGTTCTAAAGCTGAACCCTTTAAAAAACAAGGTACTGAAACTGCAATTCCAGCTTTAATTTGAGATGGAACATTATCTCGTTCACCTAAATATTTTAAAGTCACATTTCCACCAAGACTAAATCCTTTTATATATATTTCTGAATAGTGTTTTGATTCTATTATATGCTGAACCACCTCATGTAAATCTTGAGTAGCACCTGAATGATATGAATAATATTTTCGATTTGGCTCACCACTACAACCTCTAAAATTTACACAAACTGCATCTATATTATTTTCAGTAAACAATTTTGCTGTTCCTGTCATGTATGGTCTTTGCGCATTACCTTCTAAACCATGTAATACAATAATTAACTTATTAGTTTTTGCTTTTGCAAAACTCCAATCTAAATCTAAAAAATCACCATCAGTAAGTTCTATTCTTTCTCTTTCTTGTTGTAAACCATTTACATTTCTAAAAAGTCCAGAATATACTGTTGAAACAAATCCTTTTCTAAAAAAATATGGTGCTTTGTAGGTAGATTGTACTATTGGCATAATTAGTTAACTTCTAGAGGTGTGAATTTAAATGTTGAACCATTAAACAAGCCTTTATCACTTAGTTTTAATGATGGAATTACTAATAAAGCCATAAATGACAAAGTCATGTAAGGTGCATGAAGTGAACTTCCTAATTGTTTTGCCATTTTATCTAACTCAGCATATTGCAAACCTATAGTTTTACCATCTTTATCACTCATAATACCTGCTATTGGAAGTGATACAATTTTTTGTTCTGAATTTGAGACAGCACAGATTCCACCTTTATTTTCAATAATTAAATTGACTGCTTTACAAATAGCTTCGTCTGAAACACCAACTGCAATAATATTATGTGAATCGTGACCAACAGAACTTGCAATTGCGCCTTCTTTTAATCCAAAATTCTTTATAAATGCAATTGCTGGTTGCTGATTTTGATAACGATTAACAACTGTCATTTTCAGGATGTCTTTTTCAATATTTGAGACTAAATTTCCGTTTTTGAGCAAACTATCTGCTATGACTTCGTTAGTAACCAACTGACCTTCTAAGGCCTCTATAACTCGTATTTGTTTTGAATTAGATTCAAACTTAAAATCTGAAATCTCTTTCTTGTCACAATTAAAATTATTTAAAATCTCAAATGGAATTGATTCAATTTTTGAAATTCCTGCATCATATACTAATTCTCCATTAATATAAGTTTGCAATGTTTTAAATGCCTTTAAATCTTCAACCACAATACAATCTGCAGCGTCACCAACATTAAGCAAACCAACATCTAAATTATAATGATTTACAGGATTAATACATGCTGCTTGAAGGACTTTAAACACATCAATTTGTTTAGCAACTGCACGAGCACAAAGTCTGTTAATATGATCGACAATTAAATCGTCAGGATGCTTATCGTCACTACAAAACATAATGTTTTCAAAATGCTCTGGAAGTAAATCAATTAGTGCTTCAAAGTTTTTGGCAGCACTTCCTTCTCTAATCAAAACTTTCATGCCTTTTTGTAGCTTTTCTAAAGCTTCATCATAAGTAAAACACTCATGATCGGTTGAAATTCCTGCAGCTATATATTTTGAAATGTCATCGCCTCTTAATCCAGGAGCATGACCATCAATAGGTTTGTTGTAATGTTTAGCCCAAGCTATCTTTTTCATTACCTCATCATCATTAAATAAAACACCAGGATAATTCATCATCTCGGCTAGATACTTAATATCAGGATTAGCCATTAAGGATTTAATATCGTCAGAATTTATGATGGCTCCAGCAGATTCAAAACTAGTAGCTGGTACGCAAGAAGGTGCTCCAAAATTAAATTTAAAGGGAGTTTCTTTTCCGTTATTAATCATAAATTCTACACCTTTAACACCAAGTACATTGGCAATTTCGTGAGGATCGGAAACCGTTGCAACTGTACCATGAGTTACTGCCAATCTAGCAAATTCACTTGGTACTAACATTGAGCTTTCTATATGAATATGAGCATCTACAAACCCTGGAAGGATAAACGTATTTACATTATGTTTTTTTTTAATTATTGATGCTATTTTTCCATCTTTAATAGTGATTTCACCTTTGTAGATGCGATTGTTTAGAATATCGACTATTTGCCCTTGTAGTATCATTTATTTAATTCAATCTTTAAAATTTGCTTGGTGTTTTCTGTTGCTAAAAACCTATTATCTACTCTTCGTCCAATTACCCAAACAATATCTTTTTCTGAACATAATAGCCATGTGTTCTCTTTTTCAATTAAAGACATTTTTTCGTCTTTAAAATATTTGCTCAATTTCTTTTTTCCTGTCATTCCTGAAGGATAAAAAAAGTCTCCTTCTTCCCATTTACGTAGCATAAGTGGGTGTTTTAGCTTGGCTTTATCAACATAAATTACATTTGTTTGCGCATCAAAAATTGCATCTGCTTCGTCAAAAAACAATGTACCAAATGATGTTTTTAATTGCTTTTTATCCTCCGAAATACTTATAGATTCTAGTGTTTCTTCTGAATTATTCTCTATTAGCATTAAGTAATCTCTATCTTTTAACAAGCGATGTGTTGATGAAAAAACTTGTTTACCTGATTGTGCATCAAGCAAATTTGTAACATCATCCCATTCGGTAAAATTGAAATCTTTCAACAATTCAAACAAATAGGCTTTTGGATTTGATAATTTTTTAAGCTTTTTAATACTTAACCTAATTACATTATCATTATCTACATAAACTGCTTTTTTCTGAATTCTAACAATTGTATCTTCTATAATTTGTTTAGAATCTTGTAAATGGTTTTGAGTACTTTCAAAATTTTGAAGTAAAAAAGGATTAATTTCCTTTAGAACAGGTATCACATCATGGCGTAATTTATTACGCAAGTATTTGTTTGATGCGTTGCTACTATCTTCTCTCCATTTTAGTTTATTGTCTTTTGCATACGTTTCAATGTCTTCTCTAGAAAAAGTCAAAAGTGGTCTTACAATTTTATTATTAACTTCTGGGATACCCATTAAACCATCTAAACCAGTTCCTCTTGATAGGTTTATTAGAAAGGTTTCTAAGTTATCATCAGCATGATGAGCAGTTAAAATAAAATCGAAATTTAACTGTTCTGCCAATTCTTCAAACCAGTTATAACGCAACTCACGAGCTGCCATTTGAGTAGATAATTTATATGTTTTGGCATAATCTTCAGTTTCAAAACTTTCAATAAAAACTTCTAAATCTAAATCTTCAGCTAGTTGTAAAACAAACTCTTCATCACCATTGCTTTCATCTCCTCTTAAATTAAAATTACAATGTGCTAATGCTATATTTAACTTTAATTGGTGACATAAATGTGTTAATACTACGCTATCTAATCCACCAGAAATTGCAATTAGAAGTCGGCTTTTGTTTAGAAAAGAAAGATTTTGGTTGATATGATTTTGGAAGTTATTTAACACTTTTAGAGATTAGTGATTAGTAAAAAGGCATTAGTAATTTGTAGTTATTTATTTAGTTTATTAATTAAAGAATTAAGCATTTTCTCAATTTCAACAGATAAATCGTTAATAGTTGTTAAATCATTTTCATTAATAAAATTTAAATTCTGTGCTATTAGAAATTGTGTTTGCATTTCGAATAATGAACCTCTAGCTATATTTAAAAATCTTGAATAATCTTTAGTGTAATTCCTACCATAACCTTCTGCAATATTTGACGAAATAGAAATAGAGCTTCTTTTTATTTGTGAAGTTAATCCAAATTTTTCATCCTCAGGAAATGCATTAAGTAATTTATAAACATGAGTTACCATTTCTACAGATTTCTGCCAAACTATTAAATCTCTATAACTTTTCATGTTTTCAAATTTACAATATTTACTTATGCCTTTTGCCTTTAAACTTTTAACTTAGTTTTCTAAAACCTCACGCATAGCTTTAGCTTTAACCAAACACTCTTCGTATTCACTTAAAGGATCACTTTTAGCTGTAATTGCACCTCCAACAGAATAAGACACATATTTATTAGTTGCATTATATAAAATGCTACGTATAACAACATTAAAATCGAAATCATTATTTGGTGTAAAATATCCAACAGCTCCAGAATATAAGCCACGTTTGGTTTCTTCTAGTACCTCTATAATTTTCATGGCAGATATTTTTGGTGCACCTGTCATACTTCCCATAGGAAATGTAGAAGAAATTACATCAACTGGATGTGTTTTATCACTTACTTGCGATGTTATAGTAGATATCATTTGATGCACTTGATTAAAGGTGTAAACTTTACAAAGTTCTTCAACCTTTACACTTCCTTTTAATGCTGTTTGTGACAAATCGTTACGTACCAAATCAACAATCATGATGTTTTCACTTCGCTCTTTCTCACTATTTTCCAATTCTTTTTTTAGTTGTTGGTCTTCAATAATATTATCTGACCGCTTTGCTGTTCCTTTAATAGGCTGAGAAATTATAGTATTTCCTTCCTTTTTAATATATCGTTCAGGTGAGGCTGATAACAAATATTTATCATTGAGTTTTAAAAAAGTAGCAAATGGTGGATGCGAAATCTGATTGAGCTTATTATAAGTTTCTACAGGCTCAATTGTTGTATACTCGGCATAAAACTCTTGACAAAAATTAGCCTCATAAATATCACCTCGATGTATATGAGCCAACATACTGTTTAACTTTTCAAAATACTCGTCTTTATGAATTCGTAATTTTATTTTTACAGCACTCCTAATATTTGAAGGAGTATAATCAGGTATTTGGTGTATCTCATTCAAATCATTATTTACCTCATCGTCAACCATTTTCAAATATTGAATTTCCAGCATATTTCCTTTTAATAGAAATAATTTTTTTGGCTGAAAAAAGAATAAATCAGGAAAGTGCAACCCATCAAAATTTTCAGATTTTAGATCTTCTAAATCATTTTTTAAATCATAAGTCAAGTACCCAAAAATCCAGTCGTTAGTAACTGTTTGATATTCTTTTAGCTTTTCAAAGGCATTAAAATAATCTGTCTTTATACTTGTAAAGGCATCTACAGCTAAAATAGCATCATAACTAGACTCTTTTTGTGGATAGTCGTTAGAATCTAACCATAACACATCATCAAATTGTTGACTCCAAGCCAATAATTGTCTCTTGAAAGTTGAAATTGATTTTAATTTATGTTTAGAGGTTGTTCTCAATAAAAAAAATTAAGCGTAAAGTTAATGAGAATCCTTAAAAAAGTACAAGTTTTGTACATTAGTTTAAAATTATTCTGAATGTATACATTACAAAACGATTTACTTAAAATTGCCATAAAACAAACTGGAGCAGAACTTTGCGAAATATCATCAGTAAAACACAAAACTGATTTTATGTGGAAAGCAAATCCTGATGTTTGGGGAAGCTTCGCTCCTAACCTATTTCCTATAATTGGTTCAATGAAAAATGATAGTTATATATATAACAACAGTACTTATAAAATGCCAAAGCATGGATTTTTAAGGCACAATGCAGATGTAAAACTTATTGAAAACACTAATAACAGCTTAACCTTTAAGCTTGCATATAATGATGATTTATATAAATTATTTCCCTTTAAGTTTGAATTTTATATTACATATGAGCTTATTGACAACACTTTATATTTAAAACATCTTATCAAAAATATTGATAACAAACCTATGTTCTTTTCTTTAGGAGGACATCCTGCTTTTAAATGCCCTGTTTTTAGTGACGAAGTATATTCTGATTATCATTTGGTATTTGAACAAAACGAATCTGCCGAAACATACTTACTAAATATGTCAAACGGATTACTCACATCAAAAACAAAACCTGTTTTTAATGGTGGCAACAAAATACAATTACAACACAATTTATTTAATAACGACGCGCTTATTTTTAAAGATTTGAAGTCGCGAAAAGTAACATTAAACAGCAAAACTAGAGGCGATATTTTAACTATGAAGTTTAATGATTTTCCTTATTTAGGAATTTGGGCAAAACCTAATGCAAATTATGTTTGCATTGAACCTTGGCAAGGAATAGCAGATCATGAAGATACTAACCAAGATATTGTCACGAAAGAAGGCATTGTAAAACTAGATGAAAATACTAGCTACCAAGCCATTTACAGTATTGAAATAGACCTTAACCATTTAGTTTAATATGATTATTAGCCTTAACTTTGCAACTTAAAACATAGTTGTGAGCTTTAGAGACTTAAAATTAAACACACCATTATATAACGCACTTGATGATTTAGGGTTCACTAATCCTACACCAATACAAGCCGAAGCGTTTAACGTAGTTGCTTCTGGAAGAGATGTTGTTGGTATAGCCCAAACTGGTACTGGAAAGACGTTTGCCTATATGCTTCCTATTTTGCGAGAATTAAAATACTCAAACCAGGCAAACCCAAGAGTTTTAGTTCTAGTTCCTACAAGAGAGTTAGTTGTTCAAGTTGTTGATGAAATTGAAAAGCTAACAAAATACATCAACACTCGTGTATTAGGTGTTTATGGAGGTGTAAATATAAATACTCAAAAACAAGCAGTTGCTGAAGGGTTAGATATTATTGTGGCTACACCAGGACGATTATTCGATTTGGCAGTAAGTCATGTATTAAAATTAAAATCGATTCAAAAATTAGTTATTGATGAAGTTGATGTGATGCTCGATTTAGGGTTCAGACATCAATTGCTAAATATATTTGATATACTACCTGAAAAAAGACAAAACATCATGTTTTCGGCAACAATGACTGAAGATGTTGATGAATTAATTACAGGATTCTTCAAAAAACCAGAGCGAGTTACTATTGCTGTTTCAGGAACACCTCTAGAAAATATTAGTCAACAACGCTATAATGTTGAAAATTTTTATACTAAAGTAAACCTACTAAAACACTTATTACAAAACGAAGAGGAGTTTAATAAAGTTTTAATTTTTGTGGCTTTCAAAAAAATGGCAGACACCTTGTTTGACAAACTAGATGAAAACTTTAAAGAAGAACTTTGTGTTATTCACTCTAACAAAACACAAAATTATAGATTACGTAGTATTGAGCAATTTAGAAGTGGTGAAAATAGAATATTAATAGCCACAGATGTTATGGCTCGTGGATTAGATATTGATAATGTAAGTCATGTTATTAATTTTGATACACCTCACTACCCAGAAAACTATATGCACAGAATTGGTAGAACTGGTCGTGCAGAACGTAAAGGGCAATCTCTATTATTTTCAACTGCAGCCGAACAAGATTATATAAAAAGTATTGAAAGTTTAATGCAAATGAAAATTCCTTATGTTGAGTTTCCAGATTCGGTTGAGATTTCTAAAGATTTATTAGAAGAAGAACGTCCGCAAATTAAAGAGCGTAATAATCCTATAAAACGAAAAGATGAAGATGCTCCTGGACCAGCTTTTCACGAAAAGAAAGATAAAAACAAAAAAGAAAATCAAGGAGGTTCTTATAAGTTTAAAATTGCTGCAAAATACAAGAAGCCAAAAACAAGAGGCGACAAAAATTATAATAAACGGAATAAAAGAAAATAAAAAAAGCAACCAAATTGGTTGCTTTTTTGTCTATAAAGGATTTAATATTATATGTGTAACGCTCTATCTTCAGTTGCCGCTAAAGCTGCTTCTTTAATAGCTTCAGTAAATGTAGGATGTGCATGACTCATACGAGACACATCTTCAGCACTTGCTCTAAACTCCATAGCTACAACTGCTTCTGCAATCATATCTGCTGCACGAGCACCAACCATGTGAACTCCTAAAATTTCATCTGTCTTTTTATCTGCAAGTATTTTTACAAATCCGTCTAAATCCATACTCGCTCTACTTCTACCTAAAGCTCTCATTGGAAATTGACCAACTTTATAATCTACTTTTTCTTCTTGTAATTGTTCTTCTGTTTTACCAACAGATGCAACTTCTGGCCACGTGTAAACAACTCCAGGAATTAAGTTATAATCGATATGTGGTTTTTGTCCTGCTAAAATTTCAGCAACAAAAACACCTTCTTCTTCAGCTTTATGAGCTAACATAGCACCTTTTACAACATCACCAATTGCATAAATGTTTTTTACATTAGTTTGCAAATGGTCGTTAACTTCAATTTGTCCTCTGTCTGTTAACTTCACTCCTGCTGCTTCAGTATTTAAACCATCAGTGTAAGGACGACGTCCTACAGATACTAAACAATAATCGCCTTTTATAATAACTTCTTCACCTTTTTTATTATCTGCCTTAATAATGACTTCTTTGCCTTTGCGCTCAACAGATTTAACTTTGTGCGATGTATTAATAGTGAATTTTTGTTTTTTGAGAACCTTGTTTAATTCTTTAGATAAACCAGAATCCATCGTTGGGATAATTCTATCCATATACTCTACAACAGTAACTTCTGAGCCTAGTCGCTTATAAACTTGCCCAAGCTCTAATCCAATTACTCCTCCTCCAATTACAACTAAATGTTTAGGGATTTCAGTAAGTTTTAATGCTTCAGTTGAAGTTATAACACGTTCTTTGTCTAAAGTGATAAAAGGCAAACTTGAAGGTTTACTTCCTGTAGCTATAATTATGTTTTTAGCTTCAATTTCAGTCGTTTCTTTTCCTTTGATAGTTATGTGAGTAGCATCTTTAAAAGATCCTAATCCTTCATACACATCAATCTTATTTTTCTTCATCAAGAAGTCTATTCCACCTGTAGTTTGGTCAACAACAGACTGCTTGCGAGCTATCATTTGTTTTAAATTCACCTTAATATCTCCAGGAATATCAATTCCATGTTCTTCAAAATGCTTAACAGCATCTTCATAATGATGTGAAGAATCTAAAAGTGCTTTACTTGGAATGCATCCTACATTTAAACATGTTCCACCAAGCGTAGAATATTTTTCTATAATTGCAGTTTTCATGCCTAATTGCGCGCAACGAATTGCTGCTACATATCCTCCAGGACCAGAACCAATAATGGCTACTTCGTATGAATTCATAAAAATAATTTTTAATTGAGTGTGTTAAAACGAGTACAAAAGTACGATTTTGAATTCGTTTTTACGAATGACTTAATCTGAAATTTATGTGATTTTAAATACTTACTGAATATTGGTACTACATATTAAGCCAATATGAGAATTTTAGATTTATTGATCTATTTACTGGCGAAAATCTATCTGTATAATAATTATCGTTATATACGATAAATAAATCTGATAAAGGCGCAAAACGCCATTGTAGTCTTGTATTTATTCCTAAATTTTCATCTTGACTACTAAATTGAAATATTGTAGACCAAAATAGAGATTTACTGAATGTGATATCGAAGTTTTGAGTTACATTCCATATTGATGCGCTTGGGTAAGGGTCTGGCAATGATATTTTATTAAATTCAGCTTTAAAAGTTGTAGAAAAACGAGGTTGCAATCTAAAATCAATTTGCCCTTCTATTGAATAGATATTTCCATTAAAAAAAGAACCAAATGAAGGTTTAAAACTGTAGGATAACATTTTTCTTCTATCAGAACGAAATGAAATAGCATATTGTGTAAAATGATAACCTATATCACCTGGCAATTCTAAAGCTCCATCTGTATGTGTAGGATCAAAGCTATCTGTTAAAAACACATATTGATTTTTAATTTGAGAATTTAATTGAGCAGTGTTTTTAAACTCAGCTTCCCATTCAGCTTCAATATCATAATCTGTGTTTTGATAATCTAACTCTGGACGCCATACAAAACTAGGCGATAGTTTAATACTGTGTTTATTAATAATACTGCTATTTGGCCAAAACAAACGTTCTAAATCTGATTTTAAATTTATAATATCTGTGCGTCTAATAAACCCTAAATCTGATCTAAAATCATCACCTACATAAAGACCTTGAACACCAAACCTATACAGTCTTGAATTATAATTAATGTTTCCTCCCAAAGATAAATCATTACCAATATTTTTTTCACCAAAAGAATGATGAGTAAAAAACTTTCCCTGCCATGTATTATCTGAAGTAGCCAAATTATAATCTATACCTACAACACGATTAAAACGATCACCATCCACTAAAAAATCATTATCTCCAAAGGTCTCGCGATTTATAAATAGAAAGCTTAAATTAGAACGAGAGAACATCTTTTTTTGAAGTACAAATACTGTATTATTATTACTTGGTATTTCGTTAGCTTCATCTTTTTCTGTTTGCATGCTTAAAAACCCTAATCGCCAATCTTCATTAAGTTTTCCACTTAATCTAACTCCTCCTATAATTTCATTTTCAATATTATTATCATCAATATCTTTAGCAATCCCGATTCTTCTTGAAAAAAACGGATTTGCTGATCTGGAATCACCAAAATCTGCAAATAAGTCACTATTATCTATAAAAAATTGCCTTCTCTCTGGTAGCCCAATTTCAAATCGAGTTAAGTTAGTAACTAGATTATCTACTTCAACATTAGAAAAATCTGGATTTACAGTTATATCTAAATTCATTCCATTACCAACGGCAACTTTTACATCTCCTCCTACTTTTAATTTAGTTTCAGAAATATCATTTACATAATCTTCACTACTTAAAAGGTTTACATAAGGAATAATAGCTATTGGAGCTTTAGACTTACCTAGTGGTTTTTCAAAAACCATATCATCCATAAATGCTAAATTGAATATTAGCTGATTTTGTGGAACAACTGCAGATGTACTTTGTTCGTTTTCTGAAGTATTAAAACGATAACTATTAAATCTGAATTTAGTAGTGCCATCTTTAAACTTTAATGAAGTTAATGGAATAGCAATCTCTAATGAATAATAATCATCAAAAATAGCAGCTTCTCCTGTCCATTTAACATCCCAAGTTGTATTAAATCCTCTAAGATCTGAACCTCCTCCAGAAATTAGAGCCTCACGCATAACGCCTAATGGATTCATACCAAAAAGGAATGCATTAGTACCATCATTAAAGGTGTCAAACAGTAAACTAATATTATCATTACCACCAGCTCTAAAATCTCTTTTTAAAGAAGGAATAACGAAATCTCTACCATCTGTATATAATTTAATTCCAATAAATAAAGTATTGTCATTAAATAACATTTTTATGTCAGTTTGTTTATTTGCTAAAATAGAATCAGACGGAAAATACTGATTAAAATGACCTACGCTTTCTGCTTCAGTCCAAGCTAGTTCATTTAAAACCCCATCAATTTCAAATTCGCTTTGAGTAAATTTAACTGTAAATTGTTTTTGTTGTGAAAAAATAATATTTACTGAAATTACAATAAAAAAGAATATAATTTTTTTTCTCAAAAGTAGCTGTTAGTCTGGTTGATAATTGTAAATATAAGTAATCAAACTAAAACAGAATGTAAGCTTCAAATAAAAAGTAAAAATTACTGTAAAACTTATTAATTTTAAGATGGAAACCCTAACATATTTCCCATACCAACTGTAAACAACCAACTACCATAAATTGCGTGCTCAATTGATACTAATAATGTAGATTTTGTTTTATTATAGGTTAATGCAAAAAGTATACCTCCTAAAAAAGTAATTATATGAACTAGTGGATTTCTAAACATAGTATGCGCTAATGAAAACACTACAGCATTAATAAAAATAAATAGTTTTTTACTTTTAAATAATTGTTCGTATCTCTGAAAATACAACGTTCTGTAAACAAGTTCTTGAGGGTAAACTGAAAACAAACTATAAACAATTAAAATAACTAACCAAAGCAAAGGCTTATTTATAACTACCTCAAAAAACATTTCTCTGTCAGTAAACCAAACAAACACAGAAGTTAATATGGCTATTATTAACAATTTAATACTAGTCTCAGTCCAAAAGCGTTTCCAATTTAAATTTGGAGCTATTTTAAATCTATTGTTTTCAATTTTTAGCAATACATAAATTACATACACAAACCCTATTATACCTAAAATAAATTTTAATATAACTGGGTAAGGAATCGCAAAGCTTACAGGTAATACTATAAATATTATAAAAAACTCTATTAACTTATATCTTACAGGTTCCATTACTAAATATTTATTGCTGTGGTGTGTTTAACCTCATTAATTACAAACATACTATGTGTACTTCCTATATGGTTTATAGATGTAAGTTTATTAACCATAAATTCTCTAAAAGCATCCATATCTTTAACTATAACTTTAAGTAGGTAATCATAATCTCCACTAATATGATAACATTCTAACACTTCTACAAGATTTGCTACCTCTTTTTCAAATTTAATAACGTAATCCTGAGTATGTTGCACTAACTTAATATGGCAAAAAGCAACAAATGTTTTTTCTACTTTTTCCTTTTTTACAAGAGTGACGTATTTTGATATAACACCTTCTTTCTCTAACTTCTTTATTCGTTCATAAACTGCAGTTACAGAAAGATTAAGTCTATTTGAAAGCTCCTTATTTGTTCGTTTACTATCCTTTTGAAGTAAGTCTAACAACTTTTTGTCTATAGCATCTAAAATCATAATTGAAAATTTTTCTGTTTGTATTCAACAAACAAACACATAAATATATAATAATCTATTAAAACATAAATTTATAGATTTATTTTCTAATTAAACACATATCTATTGATATATTATCTTATTTATACAATATTTGATGTATCAAAAACTTAAAAAATAATACAATGGCATTTAAACCAGCAAATAATATTCAGGATTTACAATACTTTGGAGAATTTGGAGGCGTTAACCCTTCTATTTCAGATTCATCTACCTACACATTTTTATCAGCAAAAACAATGTTCGATACTTTTGAAGGTAATGCTGATGGATGTTACCTTTACTCTCGTCATTCAACACCTTCAAATTTATATTTAGGTGAGGCATTAGCTGCTATGGAAGGCACAGAAACAGCTAATGTTACTGCTTCAGGAATGGGAGCAATTACTCCTGTAATATTACAGTTATGCGGATCTGGAGACCATGTTGTAAGTAGCAGAACTATTTATGGAGGTACTTATGCCTTTTTAAAGAATTTTACACCTCGTTTAGGTATCAAAACTACTTTTGTAGATATCACAAAATTAGATGTAGTTGAAGCTGCGATTACCCCAAATACTAAAATTCTTTACTGTGAATCTGTAAGTAACCCACTTTTAGAAGTTGCAGATATTTCAGGTCTAGCTAAACTGGCAAAAAAACACAACTTAAAACTAGTTGTAGATAATACTTTTTCACCTTTATCAATTTCCCCTAAAACTTTAGGCGCAGATATTATTATACATAGTTTAACGAAGTTTATTAATGGAAGTAGCGACACAGTTGCTGGAGTTATTTGTGGAACACAAGAATTCATTAATGATTTAAGAAATGTTAATGATGGTGCTTGTATGTTATTAGGTTCAACTATGGATAGCTTACGTGCTGCATCAGTTTTAAAGAACTTAAGAACACTGCACATAAGAATGCAACAACACAGTAAAAACGGATTGTTTTTAGCTCATAAATTTGAAGCAGATGGTTTAAAAACTGTTTATCCTGGTTTACCATCACATCCTTCTCATGAGTTGTTTAAAAGCATGATGAATCCGCAATATGGCTTTGGTGGTATGTTAACTATTGATGTTGGTTCTTTAGAAAAAGCTAATGAGCTAATGGAGTTAATGCAGAAGAAAAATTTAGGTTATCTAGCTGTAAGTTTAGGATTTTATAAAACATTATTTAGCGCTCCAGGAAGTTCAACATCTTCTGAAATACCAGAAGAAGAACAAAAAGAAATGGGCTTAAGTGATGGATTGATTCGTTTTTCTATCGGATTAGATGCTGATATTGAGCGTACTTATCAAATGATGAAAGCTTGCATGCAAGAGTTAAATATTCTATAAAGATTCAGTCGAATTTTAATTTATATATAGCCTGAAGTTGTCTTCAGGCTTTTTATATTCCATTTGCAAAGCTTATTCTAAAATCGTAACATTACATTCCAAAAATTAAAAACAGTAATGCAAGACAATAATAACCTTTCCGATATTGATATTCAAAATCAAAAAATAAAAGACAATAAAGAATTAAATATTTGGGAAGCACTCGTTCCTGTTGTTCTTTTAATGCTTATGCTAGCATATAATATTTTTTATGCTGATGGAGAAGCTCTTGGTGAATATTCTAATCAATTTATTTTATTAATTGGTGGTGGTATTGCAGCTATTGTTGGTTTTTTTAATAAGGTGAGAGTTTCTATAATGATTAAAGAGGTTTGGGAAAACTTAAAGAGTGTTTTTATTCCTTTAATGATTTTATTACTCGTTGGAGCTTTAGCAGGAACTTGGCTTGTTAGTGGAGTAATTCCAGCTATGGTGTATTATGGATTGCAAGTCTTGAGTCCTGAAATATTTTTACCAGCATCTGTTATAATTGCCGCAATAATTTCAGTAGCAACAGGAAGTAGCTGGACCACATCGGCAACGGTTGGTGTTGCGCTAATAGGTATTGGTACAAGTGCTTTAGGCATGTCGCCAGGAATAGTTGCAGGTGCTATTATATCTGGAGCCTATTTTGGAGATAAAATGTCACCATTAAGCGATACAACAAATCTTGCTCCAGCAATGGCTGGAACCGATTTATTTACGCACATAAAATATATGGCGTTTACAACTGTTCCAACATTAATAATAACCTTAATTGCATTTACTATTATTAGTTTAACAATTGAAACCAACGGAACAACAGATGTTAGTGGATTTTTAAATACAATAAAATCTACATTCAATATAACACCATATCTATTTATTGTTCCATTGGCAGTAATAGCTCTTATACTATTAAAAACTAAACCACTTGTTGCATTAGGAAGTGGAGTTGTATTAGCAGCAATTTTTGCTTTTATTTTTCAACCTGAAATATTGGATAGTATTTCAAAATCAAAATCATCTGCAATAATAAATTCAATATTTACAGATACTCAAATAATAACAGATAATGAAAAATTGAATGATTTATTCAGTTCTGGCGGAATGAAAGGAATGCTATGGACTATCTTTTTAATTTGCTGTGCAATGGTTTTTGGTGGTATTATGGATGCAATTGGAGCACTAGCAAAAATCACAAAATCCTTATTGTCTTTTGCAAGTAGTGTTTTCGGATTATTTGCAAGTACTGTAGTAAGCTGTTTAGGTTTAAATGCTATTGCTTCAGATCAATACTTGGCAATTGTTATTCCTGGTAAAATGTTTAAGAAAGCGTATGAAGATAAAGAGTTAGCACCAGAAAATTTAAGTCGAACACTCGAAGATTCAGGAACGGTTACTTCAGTATTAATTCCTTGGAACACTTGTGGTGCCTACCAAGCTGGAGTTTTAGGAGTACATACTGGTGATTATTTCATGTATGCCATTTTTAACTGGTTAAGCCCAATTACAACATTAATTTATGCTGCCTTCAGAATAAAAATTAGAATGTTAGCTTCAAAAGTCAAATAGCAAAAAACTATTTATAAAAAATATTTCTATTTATAAAATCTATAGTGTAATATGAAATAAAAATTTCTTATCACTATAGATTTTTTTATGTGTTTTATATTTGCACCTCATAAAATTATTAATCTTAAAAAATATTTAAAACACATGGCATTTGTAGGAAAAAAATTTCCAGATTTAAGCGTAAACGCAATGAACGAAATGGGAGACACATTCAAACTAAACGTTCTTGAAGAAGCTAAAAACAATAACAAAAAAGTACTTTTATTTTGGTACCCAAAAGATTTTACTTTTGTGTGCCCAACAGAATTGCATGCCTTTCAATCAGCTTTAGCTGAATTTGAAAAAAGAAACACAATGGTAATTGGAGCATCATGTGATACTGCCGAAGTTCACTTCGCATGGTTAAATACTCCAAAAAACAATGGAGGAATTGAAGGTATTACTTACCCAATTATAGCAGACTCTAACAGAAACCTTGCTTCTACTCTAGGTATTTTAGATATCACAAATGAAACTTATAACGAAGAAACTGGCGTTGTAACTGTTGAAGGTGACAACGTAACTTACAGAGCTACATACATTATAGATGAAGAAGGAACTGTTGTTCATGAAAGTATTAACCATATGCCATTAGGAAGAAACGTAAACGAATTTTTACGCTTAATTGATGCATACACTCACGTACAACAAAAAGGTGAAGTATGTCCTGCAAACTGGGAAGAAGGTAAAGATGCAATGCAAGCTAACGCTAAAGGTACTGCAGAGTATTTAAAAGCACACTTAAACTAAATAATATGATTAAGGAATTAGAACAGGACAACTTAACACAATTAGTATCTGAAAATGATACTGTGGTAGTTCAGTATTCTGCTAGCTGGTGTGGTAATTGTAGAATAATGAAGCCTAAATTTAAAAAGCTTGCCACTGAAAATGAAAGCATGACTTTTGTAATGGCTGATGCTGAAAAATTTCCTGAATCAAGAAAATTAGCTACAGTCGACAACCTTCCAACGTTTGCTGTTTTTAAAAATGGTGTTTTTGTAAATCAAGTTCAAACAAACAAGTTTGAAGCTTTAAAAGATTTGATTGATGAAGTTACCAGTAATTAAGCATTTGACTCAATTTATTGAAGAAAACGATGAAGATTTTGTTGTTGAAACTATTGAAACTTTAGAAAATCTTACTGAATTACCTTCTTTAAAAGACGAAGAGCTAGATGTTATTGGAGAACTAATCTCTAATATGTATGGCGCTTTGGAAGTGAATAAAATGATTAAAGAAGGAACTCCAAAAAAAGAAGCATTAAATGCATTTATGTCTCGAGTACTTGGAGCTATTGATAAATAAATTATAGTTCTATTAAAAAAAAAAGCCACTTCAATTGAAGTGGCTTTTTTAATACTAAAATTTATTACGCTAAATCAAATCTATCAAGATTCATCACTTTAGTCCAAGCAGCAATAAAATCTTTCACAAATTTCTCTTTAGAATCTTTACAAGCATATACTTCAGCAATTGCACGAAGCTCAGAGTTTGAACCAAAAATTAAATCAGCACGAGTACCTGTCCATTTTACATTTCCAGTTTTACGATCGCTACCAACAAAAACATTTTGTGAATCTGAAGTAGCTTTCCAAGATGTGCTTAAATCAAGTACATTAACAAAGAAATCATTTGTTAAAGTTTGTTCTTGCTTAGTAAATACACCATGTTTTGAATGATCATAATTAGCTCCAAGCACTCTTAAACCACCAACTAACACAGTCATTTCTGGTGCTGTAAGCGTTAATAATTGTGCTCTATCAACTAACATTTCTTCAGCTGAAGCAGTATGTTTTGGTCCATAATAATTTCGGAAGCCATCTGCTTTTGGTTCTAATGCCGCAAACGATTCAACATCTGTTTGCTCTAAAGACGCATCTGCTCTTCCTGGTGCAAAAGGTACAGTAAGGTTATGTCCTGCATTTTTTGCAGCTTTTTCTATTGCAGCACTTCCTCCTAAAACTATTAAATCTGCTATTGAAACTTTCTTGCTTCCTGAATTTGAGTTAAACTCTTTCTTAATGGATTCAAATACCTCTAATACTTTAGCTAATTGAGCAGGATTGTTTACTTCCCAATATTTTTGTGGTGCCAATCTAATACGTCCTCCATTAGCTCCACCTCTTTTATCAGAACCTCTATATGTTGAAGCTGAAGCCCAAGCAGTAGATACTAACTCAGAGACAGATAATCCAGAATTAAGGATTTTAGTCTTTAAATCTGATATGTCTTTGTCGTTAACAAGCTCATGAGTGACTTTCGGAATTGGGTCTTGCCAAATCAATTCTTCTTTAGGAACTTCAGAACCCAAGTAAAGCGATGTTGGTCCCATATCACGATGCGTTAATTTAAACCAAGCTCTGGCAAATGCATCAGCAAACTCTTTTGGATTTTCATGAAAATGCTTAGAAATTGGCGCATATATTGGGTCCATTTTTAGAGCCATATCTGCTGTCGTCATCATTAATGCTTGAGTTTTTGAAGCATCACCAGCTGCTGGTGCTTTTTTTGCATTTGATGCAGCTGTAGGCGTCCATTGATGCGCACCTGCAGGACTTTTAGTTAATTCCCATTCATATCCTAACAATACATTAAAATAATCGTTATCCCATTGTGTTGGGTTTGGCGTCCAGGCACCTTCAATACCACTAGTTATGGCATCATCTAAAACACCAGATTTATAAGTGTTTTTCCAACCCATACTCATTTCTTCAATTGGCGCTCCAGCAGGTTCTCTACCAACATATTTGTTTGGATCTGCTGCTCCATGAGCTTTTCCAAATGTATGTCCACCAGCAACAAGCGCTACAGTTTCATAATCATTCATTGCCATACGAGCAAATGTCTCTCTAATATCTATAGCAGATTTTAATGGGTCTGGATTACCATTTGGACCTTCTGGATTAACATAAATTAATCCCATTTGTACAGCTCCTAATGGATTTTCTAATTCTCTATCTCCTGTATAACGTTTATCTCCTAACCATTCCGTTTCATTTCCCCAGTAAATATCTTCTTCAGGCTCCCAAATATCTTCACGACCTCCAGCAAATCCGAAAGTTGGTAATCCCATAGACTCAATTGCGCAATTACCAGCTAGTATCATTAAATCTGCCCAAGATAATTTGTTACCATATTTTTGTTTAATTGGCCACAACAATAATCGTGCTTTATCTAAATTTCCATTATCTGGCCAACTATTTAATGGCGCAAAACGTTGACTTCCAGAGCCACTTCCTCCTCTTCCATCTGCTATACGATAAGTACCTGCACTGTGCCATGCCATACGAATAAAAAATGGCCCATAATGACCATAATCTGCAGGCCACCAATCTTGTGAGTCTGTCATTAAATCGTAAAGATCTTTTTTAACCGCTTTTAAGTCTAGTTTTTTAAACTCTTTAGCATAATTAAAACCTTTATCCATTGGATTAGATTTAGATGTGTTTTGGCGAAGTATATTTAGCTTTAATTGATTTGGCCACCAATCTCTGTTAGAAGTTCCTCCTCCAGCACTTTGTTTTACTGCTCCACTAGAAAAAGGACATTTACTTTCACCATTAATATTGTAAGGTGATTTACTTGAATGATTGTTATTTTCCATTATTTTGAGTTTTATAAGATTCTGTATTCTATAAAGTTAAAAATTACTAATCAAAAAAACTGCATTATTTAATTTTTATAAATTATACTTTGATTGATATAATCTATTAAAACAAAAATTTTAATAGCATAAATAAATAAAAAAGCCCTTGCAAATTAATGCAAAGACTTTTTTTCAATCAACCTAAAAACTCCACTAAATTATGATTTTGGCAAAAGCACTGTGTCAATTACATGAATAACACCATTTGATTGGTTTACATCTGCAATGGTTACTTTAGCTGAATTACCATTCTCGTCTGTTATATAAATATCTTTGCCTTTCATCCAAGCTGTTAATGTACCACCAGAAACTGTTGTGATTGTAGCTTTCCCTTTTCCTTCTTTAATTAGTTTAGCAACATCTTTTGCATTCCATTTTCCAGATACAACATGGTATTTTAATATGGTTTGTAAAGTTGCTTTGTTTTCTGCCATAACTAATGTTTCTACTGTTCCTTTTGGTAATTTATCAAAAGCATTATTAGTTGGTGCAAATACTGTAAAAGGACCTTCACTCATTAGTACATCTACCAAATCTGCTGCTTTTACTGCTGCAACTAAAGTTGTATGATCTTTAGAATTAACCGCATTTTCTACAATATTTTTTGATGGATACATAGCTGCTCCTCCAACCATTTTTGTGTCTTCTTTCATCATCTTATCTTGTGAAAAAAGATTTTGCCCAATAAACATTGAACCTACTAAAAATGCAATACTGAATAATTTTGTTGTTTTCATAGTTTTAATTTTTAATTGAATATTATTTTCGAATTCACACTACATACGACAATACCATAACTTGGGTTTTAAAAAAGCATTATTTTTATTACAATTAACTCTTTGTTAAGTGTATAAGCGTATTTTTTTCGTATATTAATAACAGAAACTTATACTATTAACTTATGTTAGACAGCAATTATATTAAAGTGTTTTCTGGTAGTTTTATAATCGTTCAACTGGTTGTTGATCGATTGGAAAGTGCAGGAATAAATGGTATTGTAAAAGATGAAACAGAATCTGGGAGATTAGCTGGATTTGCCTCAACAACAGCTGGATTTCAAGAACTTTATGTAAACAAGGATGAGTTAGATTATGCTATTCCTATTATTGAGTCTGTTAAAGAAGAATTAGAAGCATAAAAAAAGGTCTTGATTTCTCAAGACCTTTTTTATTATGCTGTTACAGCATACATTTTATCGCGTTGCTCTTTTATTTTCTTATCGTCCATATATTCATCAAAAGTCATATATCTGTCAATAACACCATTAGGAGTTAATTCTATAACTCTATTAGCAACAGTTTGAGCAAATTCGTGATCATGTGTAGTAAACATTACTGTACCTTTAAAATTCTTTAATGAATTGTTAAATGCAGTAATACTCTCAAGGTCTAAATGGTTTGTAGGTTCGTCTAACATTAATACATTAGCTCTCATCATCATCATACGACTCAACATACAACGTACTTTTTCTCCTCCAGAAAGCACATCAGATGTTTTTAAAGCTTCTTCTCCACTAAAAATCATTTTTCCAAGAAACCCTCTAATATGAACTTCTTCTCTTTCTTCTTCAGTTGTAGCCCATTGACGCAACCAATCTACCAAAGTTAATTTGTTATTGAAAAAACTGCTATTATCTAAAGGCAAATAAGATTGAGTTGTAGTAATTCCCCAATTGTAAGTTCCTGCATCAGCTTTTATGTTACCATTAATTATCTGATAAAATGCAGTTGTTGCTCTCGAGTCTCTAGAATACACAACTACCTTATCTCCTTTAGCTAAATTAATATCTATATTTTGAAATAATATATCTCCTTCTGTAGATGCTGCTAATCCTTCAACATGAAAAATTTGATCACCTGCTTCTCTATCACGCTCAAAAATAATAGCTGGATAACGTCTGCTTGATGGTTTTATATCAGAAATATTCAGTTTTTCAATCATTTTCTTTCTACTTGTTGCTTGTTTTGACTTTGCAACGTTTGCAGAAAATCGTCTGATAAATTCTTCTAATTCTTTTTTCTTTTCTTCAGCTTTCTTGTTTTGTTGTGCACGCTGTCTTGCTGCTAATTGCGAAGATTCATACCAAAACGTATAATTACCTGAGTAATGATTGATTTTACCAAAATCGATATCTGAAATATGAGTACAAACAGAATCTAAAAAGTGTCTGTCGTGAGACACAACAATAACACAATTATCATAGTTTGCCAAAAAGTTTTCTAACCAACTAATCGTTTCATAATCCAAGTCGTTGGTTGGCTCATCCATAATTAATACATCTGGATTTCCAAAAAGTGCTTGAGCTAATAACACTCGTACTTTTTGCTTACCATCTAAATCTTTCATTAATGTATAATGAAACTCTTCTTTTATACCCAAGTTAGATAACATTGCAGCCGCATCACTATCTGCATTCCAACCATTCATTTCTTCAAATTGTACTTGAAGTTCTCCTATTTTTTCTGCATTTTCATCAGTATAATCTGCATAAAGCGCATCTATTTGAGCTTTCAAATCAAATAAAGGCTTGTTACCCATAATTATGGTTTCTAAAACTGTATGCTCGTCATAAAGGTTGTGATTTTGTTCTAAAACCGACATACGTTTTCCTGGCTCTAAATGAATATGTCCAGATGTAGGATCCATTTTTCGTGCTAAAATCTTTAAAAAAGTAGATTTTCCTGCTCCATTGGCACCAATAATACCATAGCAATTACCTTGATTGAACGTTGTATTAACTTCATCAAATAGTATGCGTTTACCAAATTGAACTGAAAGATTAGAAACTGATAACATAATGTGTCTTTAAATTTTTTGCAAAAGTAGTTAAAATGCTTCATACATTAAGCACAAATAAACATTTAACAGCGCATTAACAACTGTATATGCTTACAAACTCTATTTTTGTTAAGAATTGAAAATATTAGCCTACATCAGTTATATGAAGTATTACATCATTATTTTATTTGTATCAATAAGTTTATTTAGTTGCAAAAATAAAAGTATTGACAAAGGTGAATATGCTTATTTTGGTGGTGAAATTATTAATCCTACCAACGACTATGTATTGCTATTTAACTCTGAAGATGAGTCAGATACACTTTATCTAGACCATGACAATCGATTCCTTCATAAAATTACAAACTTTAAACCTGGACTGTATACTTTTTCTCATGGAGGAGAATTTCAATGGGTTTTAATAGAACCAAAAGACAGCTTATTATTACGATTAAACACAATTGATTTTGATGAATCTTTAGTTTTTACTGGTAATGGTGCAAGAAAAAACAATTATTTGATTAAGACATTTTTAGAAAATGAAGATGATAATCAAAAATTTATGCACTTATGCCAAATGGAACCTGAAAAATTTGAGCGTGTTTTAGATTCTATTAGAAAATTAAAACTTAATGAATTGAGCGAGTTTTTAGAAGAAAAAGAATACTCCGATTTATTTAAGACTATTGCAAAAACGAGCATAAATTATAATTATTATGCCAATAAAGAGATGTATCCTTTTGGTTATTATGGTTATAGCAACTTAATACATCATAAAGATTTACCTACTGATTTTTATAATTTTAGAAAAGAAGTAGATTACAATCTTGAAGACTTAAGCGATTATTATACATATAATAAATTTCTGTTTTCTCACTTTAATAATATTGCATTACAAGAATATTACAAAACTGCAACCCATAATGTAGTTTTTGATAACAAATCTGTTGTTTATAATTTAGAAAAGTTAGAGCTAATGGATAGTTTAATTACTAGTAGCTTAATAAAAAACAATCTATTAAAATATACAACTAGAGATTTTATAACTGTAAGTCAAGATAGTTTAGAAACTCAAGAAATGTTAAGTTCGTTTATTAAAAAGAGTACAAGTGAAAAAGATAAAGCTTATATAAATGAATTAGCATTTTCTTTAAAAAACCTAAAGCGTGGCAAACAGCTACCTAATGTAGCTTTAATAGATTATAACGATATTGAAGTTAGTATAGACACTTTAATAAAACGACCTACAGTAATATATTTCTGGTCTACAAGTTTACCTCTTTTATTAAGAAACAGTCATTATAAAGTAAGTCAGTTAAAAGCTAAATACCCAAATATTGATTTTATAGGAATAAATATTAATGATGATGATAAATCGCATTGGAAAAGTACATTAACACTTTATAAATTTCCTATTACTAATGAATATCAGTTTAAAGATCCTAATGAAGCCTTAAACGCTTTAGCAATTAGCTCAGTAAACAAATCTATTTTAATTGATAAGGACTCTAAAATTATAAACTCTAACGTTCTGCTTTTTAGTTCAGAATTTGAAGAACAGCTAGAGCATTTAACTCATAAAAAACATTAACAAAAAAGGCAACTCAAATGAGTTGCCTTTTTTTTATCTATTAAGGAAATTTAGTTTCCTTTTTTATAATCTTCTAAAAACTTTGCTAAACCAATATCAGTTAGTGGGTGATTTAATAATCCTGTAATAGAACTTAAAGGTCCAGTCATAACATCGGCTCCTAGTTTAGCACAATCAATAACATGCATTGTATGACGCACAGAAGCTGCTAGAATTTCGGTATCAAAACCATAATTATCGTAAATCATTCTAATTTCAGCAATAAGGTTTAAACCATCTGTAGAGATATCATCTAAACGACCTATAAAAGGCGACACATAAGTTGCTCCTGCTTTAGCGGCCAATAATGCTTGTCCTGGAGAAAACACCAACGTTACATTAGTTTTTACGCCTTTATCAGAAAAATACTTACATGCTTTAATTCCGTCTTTAATCATCGGAAGTTTCACAACTATTTGTTCGTGCAAATCAGCAAGAGCTTCACCTTCTCTAATCATACCTTCGTAGTCAGTAGCAATAACTTCGGCACTAACATCTCCATCTACAATATTGCAAATATCAACATAGTGTTTCATTATATTATTAACTCCAGTAATACCTTCTTTTGCCATTAGCGATGGGTTTGTTGTTACACCATCTAAAATACCTAACTCTTGTGCCTCTTTAATTTGAGCTAAATTTGCAGTATCAATAAAAAATTTCATCTATTTAATTTATTTGTTGTGTTATAAAGTTTTGCAAATTTACAATTAATCAAAAACTTTAAAGTTGTATTTTGGTTAAAACATATTAACAAATTATTCAGTAACAAACACTACAACTTATAATGCTTCATAAGCATTTTTTCGTACACTTTATCTGGTAGTATTCGTTTTAAAACAATAGAAAATTTCTGCATAAACTCGCCTACTTTATAATGAATTTTAGGGTTTGGCGTATTTATAACATTAAAAATTGCTTTAGCCATTAGCTGAGGGTCTTTACCAGCATCAACATGCTCATCCATCATTTTTAAAGTGTTTCCGTAAGGTGTTTTATAAGGCGAATCGTCTTTTACTGGTGCATGATAACGACCTGCAGCAATATTGGTTGCAAAATCTCCTGGAGCAACATTGGCCATTTGTATATTAAAGTCTTTAATCTCCATCCTAAAGGCTTCTGTTACTAACTCTAAAGCACCTTTACTCGCACTATAAATTCCTCTATAAGGCAACCCCATATAACCAGCTATAGATGTAATATTAATAATAAGCCCAGAATTTTGAACTCGCATTTGTGGCAAAACAGCTTTGATGACGTTTATTGGTCCAAAAAAATTGGTTTCGAAATTGCGTTTTATTTCTGCTTCAGGAATTTCTTCAATTGGTCCTGTTATACCTGCTCCTGCATTATTTACAACAACATCTAAGCGACCTGTTTCTTTAATAATAGCTTGAATTGCATTTTGTATTGATGTGGTATCAGAAACATCTAATTGCACTAATTTAAATTTGCTATCAGTATATTTTTCTGGTGTTCTGCTAGTTCCATAAACAGTAAATCCTTTTTCACTTAAAAACTCACCCATTGATTTTCCAATTCCAGAAGATCCACCTGTAATTAATACAACTTTAGACATAAATACTTAAAAATTTGATGAGATAAAAATACAATAATAATAGGAAAGTATTAGGTACAAAAAAAGGCAAGCTACCTACATCACACCGCTACGACCATTTACCTTTGCTTCGTTCCCGACCTGGAGGATTCAACAGGAGCTGGTTGTGTAGGACTTGCCGAGTGCAAAGATACAATCTTT